>BNJU01001182.1_pt1 | contig 958869 bp, 1017 predicted proteins | sample 8539281 | NCBI WGS metagenome assembly BNJU01 (sample SAMD00202456, study PRJDB9452) | human saliva metagenome | isolation source: human saliva | place: Japan | reverse complement strand
TCCGTCTCCTGCAGTAGCTGCCGCCCGATGTCCTGTTCGGCAACCGGCTTCCCCTCCATGAACTTCTCCAGTTTGTTCAGGTCCTTCTTGGAGTAGAACACGATGCAGAGTCCCTCCTCTCCGTCGCGCCCGGCACGGCCGGTCTCCTGATAATAACCTTCAAGGCTCTTCGGAATGTCATAATGGATTACGAAACGCACATCCGGTTTGTCGATTCCCATACCGAAAGCAATCGTTGCCACAATGACATCCAGTTCCTCCATGAGGAAGTCGTCCTGTGTCCTGGAGCGTGTCTCGGAGTCGAGTCCAGCATGATAGGGTGCGGCCTTTATGTCATTGGCCTGCAGGACGGCGGCCAGTTCTTCCACTTTCTTGCGCGACAGGCAGTAGATGATACCGCTCTTGCCAGCATGCTGCTTGATGAACTTGATGATCTGCCTGTCGGTATCGTCGTCGCTCTTCTTCGCCCGCACCTCGTAGTACAGGTTCGGACGGTTGAAGGGAACTCTTGAACTCCACGCAATCCTCAATACCCAGACTGCGCACGATGTCCGTACGCACCTTGTCGGTAGCCGTCGCCGTAAGTGCGATGACCGGAGCAACGCCGATCGCATCAATGGCATGGCGTATCTTGCGGTACTCCGGACGGAAGTCATGTCCCCATTCCGAGATGCAATGCGCCTCGTCAATGGCGTAGAAGCTGATTTTAACCGACCGCAGGAATGCAATGTTCTCCTCCTTGTTCAGTGACTCCGGAGCGACATAAAGCAGTTTCGTATGACCCGAGACGATATCCGCACGTACCTGGTCGACCTCGGCCTTCTTCAAGGAAGAGTTGAGATAATGCGCCACACCGTCCTCCTCGCTGATGCCGTTGATGACATCCACCTGATTCTTCATCAGGGCGATGAGCGGAGAGACGACAATCGCCGTGCCCTCCATGATCAATGAGGGGAGTTGATAGCAGAGGCTCTTTCCGCCGCCTGTCGGCATCAGCACGAAAGTGTCGTGTCCGGCAAGAAGATTGCGGATGATAGCCTCCTGGTCGCCTTTGAACTTGTCAAAGCCAAAGTAATGCTTAAGTTTTCCGGTAAGATTGACGTCCTGTGTCATGTTAATAGCTGGTATGTTCCTTTCCTTTTAGGTTCGGTAGAAAAACGATACAGCCTGCCGACATGAATCCGTCTTCACATCTGCAGGCTGTATGTGTATAAGGTTACGAGGCGGCATTCGCTTTCTGAATATGCGCCTTGTCCAATTGCTGACGGACGTATTCCTCCGTCACTTCAAACGACTTGATTCGCCGGGACGGTACGTCGAACATCGCATCCATCATCACTGCCTCGACGATGGAACGCAGACCGCGCGCACCGAGCTTGTACTCGACAGCCTTGTCCACGATGTAATCGAGTGCCGGATCCGTAAAGCTGAGCGTGATGCCGTCCATGCTGAACAGCTTGACATACTGCTTCACGATGGAGTTCTTCGGCTCGACGAGTATCTTGCGCAACGCTTCCCGGTCGAGCGGATTGAGATAGGTCAGCACCGGCAGACGGCCGATGATTTCCGGAATGAGGCCGAACGACTTCAGGTCCTGTGGCAGCACATACTTCATCAGATCAGCCTTGTCTATCCGTGCGACATTCTGCACCGAGTTGTAACCGACGGTATGCGTATTGAGCCGCTGCGCTATCTTGCGCTCGATACCGTCGAAGGCACCTCCGCAGATGAAGAGGATATTGCGCGTGTCAACATGTATGTAGTCCTGGTCAGGATGCTTGCGTCCGCCCTTGGGCGGCACGTTCACCATCGTTCCTTCCAGGAGTTTCAACAGTCCCTGCTGTACGCCCTCTCCGCTCACGTCACGGGTAATGCTCGGGTTGTCACTCTTACGGGCAATCTTGTCTATTTCGTCGATGAAGACGATGCCGCGCTCCGCCGCTGCCACGTCGTAGTTAGCAACCTGCAAGAGACGCGACAGAATGCTCTCCACATCTTCTCCTACATAGCCGGCTTCAGTGAAGACAGTCGCATCGACAATGGTGAAAGGTACGTCAAGGAGCTTGGCAATCGTGCGGGCAAGCAAGGTCTTTCCCGTACCTGTGGACCCTACCATGATGATATTGCTCTTTTCGATTTCCACACCGTCGTCGTCCTTGGGCTGCTGCAGCCGTTTGTAATGATTGTAGACCGCTACCGAAAGATAGCGTTTCGCTTCGTCCTGACCGATGATATACTCGTCAAGGTACTTCTTGATTTCCTTCGGTTTCGGCACTTTCTTCACCTTGAAAGAATCACCTTCACCGCTCTGTTCCTGTGCCAGAGCACCTGTCTGCATGACAATGTTGTAAGCCTGCTGCGCACAGTCCTCACAGATATAACCGTTCAGACCCGTGATAAGGAGCTTCACATCTTTCTCGTTCCGACCGCAAAAACTACATTTCTTCTGGGGCATTGTCTCTCCTTTACTTTACAGCATTGTTTACCGGTTTCCTCGTCAGCACCTCATCGATCATACCATACTCCCTGGCCTCTTCAGAGGTCATCCAGTAGTTACGGTCACTGTCGTTCCACACCTTGTCGAACGGCTGGTGAGAATGGTTGCTGATGATGGTATAAAGTTCTTTCTTGAACTTCTGAATCTCACGCGCTTCTATCTCAATGTCGGAAGCCTGACCCTGTACGCCACCGAGCGGCTGATGAATCATCACGCGGCTGTGTGTCAGGGCAGAGCGTTTCCCCCTCCTGACCGGCGACGAGCAGCACGGCAGCCATCGAGGCAGCCATACCCGTGCAGATGGTGGCAACATCGCTTGAGATGAACTGCATGGTATCGTAGATGCCCAGGCCGGCTGTCACGCTTCCGCCGGGAGAATTGATGTAAATCGATATATCCTTGCCCGGATCGACGGAGTCCAGATAGAGCAACTGTGCCTGCAGCGTATTGGCGGTATAATCATCGATCTGCGTACCGAGGAAGATGATGCGATCCATCATCAGGCGTGAGAACACGTCCATCTGGGTCACGTTCAGCTGCCGTTCTTCAAGGATGTACGGGTTCAGGTACTGTGCCTGCGACTTCACCACGTCGTCCAGCACCATGCCGTTGATTCCAAGATGCCTGGTAGCATACTTTCTAAAGTCGTTCATTGTTTTTCCTTTCTATAATATAAAATGTGACAAAAAACAGAGGTTATCGACCTCTCTTATCATTGCCATTTATACAAACTCCATGCCACCCGAGGCGGCATCAGCCTGCATATCTAAAGCAAAGATAAGCAAAAAAATCGATAACCTCTCTATATAAAGGAAGATTTTTCCTAAAATTATTGCCCGCTTACAAGTTTGTTGAACTCTTCAAGACTCACGCTCTTGACGTTCAGCTTGACAATTTCCTTGACAGCGGCAGCAAGTTTGCGGTCGAGTGCAGCCTCGACGAACGAGTCGATGTTCTCACGCTTCTTCAGCATCTCGTCCGCATAACCGTTCAGATAGTCGTCCGGAACGTTTGTCATGCCATACTGGGCAAACTGCGCACGGGCCATCTGGCGCGCACTCTCACGGACATCATTGTCTTCGACCTTGATGCCGTGGGCAGTTGCCAGCTGCTGCTTGATCAGGTGCCATGTCAGCTCCTTGATACTCTGCTCGTAGTTTTTCTCTACAAACTCCTCGCCCTTGTCCTTGTTGTTGGCCAGCATGATGCGCTTCAGGATGGTATCCGGGAAAGTCAGTTTGCCGACCTTCTTCTCGCAGTAAGCACGGAGATCCTGGATGAACCTGTAGTCAGAGTCGCCTTTCAACTGCTCTTTCAGGCCGTCGGCAATCGCCTTGCGGAAACCAGCCTCGTCCTTGATGCCGGCCTGCTCACCGTAGACACCTTTCCAAAGTTCAGCGTTGTTCTCAGCCTTGACAAAGCGTGAAATCTCTGTAATCTGATAAGAGAAATTGCCCTTGTGCCCGGCAACCTCGTCCTTCTTGATTTTCAGAAGAGAAGAGACTTCTATGTCGTTGTCGGGATAAGCAGCCGTCGGGTTGAAAGTGATGATATCGCCCAGCTTGGCACCGTCAAAGAGTTTTTCTGGTCTTCTGCTTTGATGTACTGCGGCATCAGCGAAGCACCCTCAACAGTAATGCCGCCTTCGAGCGTATTGCCGTTCTCGTCCAGCTCACGGAGGTCACCCTTCAGCATATCACGCTGTTCCGGATCGAAAGTATCCACCTTGTCGTAGTGGCCTGCACGGCTCTGGAACATCTCAACCTGCTGGTCAATCAGCTTGTCGTCAACGGCAATCTCATAGTAGTCAATCTTGTTCTTGCCGTTCAGTTCAATCTTGAACTCCGGTGCGACGGCAATGTCGAACTTGAACTCATAAGGAGCTTCCTTTTCCAGATCAACACTCTCCTGGGACTCCGGGGCCATCGGCTGGCCCAGCATCTGGATTTTGTTGTCGGTTATGTATTTCTGGAGATTCTCACCCAGGATTCTGTTGATGACATCCACCTTTACCTGCATGCCGTACTGCCGCTTGACCAAGCCCATCGGCACCTGTCCCGGACGGAAACCGGGAACATTGGCACGCTTGCGATAATCCTTGAGCGTCTTCTCGACCTCATCCTTGTAATCAGCTTCCTCAACAGTGATGGTCATCAGACCGTTCACCTTGTCGGGATTCTCAAATGAAATTTTCATCTTTAATGTTCTATATTATGTTTATTATTATTTATCAAAGGCATTCATTCACGAGAAGACACACCATCCCCCACAGTCTTTGGAGTGCAAAGGTACTTAAAAATTCGCATACCCTTATAATATATAGGTGGAAAATTGTTTTTTTAACCAAGACACCAGGAACGCCTGCGCCGCCCCGGAGATTCCTCTACACCAAACATTGCACTTCTATCTTGAATGTTTAAGACACCAGGAAGACATCAGACTGTTCTTGGCCGGATTCAGACGCAGTCCGTCTTCTTCCCCATGAAATGTTCCCGACAGACCAGCCGCACCCATGCAAAAAGACTCCAGCAGGGTGTCTCACCAGTCACAACGACCGGGAACACTGTTCCCAACGGCTGGGAATCGTGTTCCCGACAGCCGGGAACGAGTTTCCCGACCGGTCGGGAATACGGCACAATGCAGGACGATACGACGGAGACTTTGCAGTATCCGTGGGGAAGCAGGCTACGGCCGGATAACTCCATCAGCCTCTTCCTGTGCCCGCTTACGCTGGTCGAGTAGCTGGAAGTCTTTCTTCTGCAGGACGAAGTCTGTACCGAGATACTTCTCCTTCACGATTTTTGTTGGCTGCCAGCTCCTCCGGCGTCCCTTGAAGAGGATGCGTCCTTCGAAGAGAAGATAAGCGCGGTCGGTGATGTTCAGCGTTTCATGTACATTATGGTCGGTAATGAGGATACCGATGTTGCGGAACTTCAGCCGCCACACAATGTGCTGGATGTCCTCAACGGCGATAGGGTCGACACCGGCAAACGGCTCATCGAGCATGATAAACTTCGGGTCGATCGCCAGACAGCGGGCAATCTCGCAGCGTCGGCGTTCACCGCCAGAGAGGCGGTCGCCGAGGTTCTTGCGCACTTTTTCCAGACGGAATTCCCGGATGAGACTTTCCATCTTTTCGATGCGTTCCTGCTTCGACAGTTTCGTCATCTCCAGCACGCTCATGATGTTGTCCTCCACGCTCATCTTGCGGAAGACACTCGCCTCCTGCGGAAGATAGCCGATGCCGGAACGTGCGCGCTTGTAGACGGGATAATTGGTGATTTCCTGATTGTCGATGTAGACGTGCCCTTCGTTCGGAACGACAAGCCCCGTCGTCATGTAGAAGGATGTCGTCTTGCCCGCACCGTTCGGCCCGAGCAGCCCGACAATCTCACCCTGGCGCACATTGATGCTTACCCCATTGGCTACCGTACGTTTCCCGTACCGTTTCACCAGCCTGTCCGTACGGAGCACACTTTCTTTCCCTTCAGGACGTACGACGAAATTATCTGTTTCCAACATAGCTTTCCCTTTTAGCTTTTAGACAGGAGGCATCATCAGACACCACCGCTGCAACCGCTGCAAAATTAATAAATTAAAAGCAGACAGCAGTCATAAAGACGTGAAAAGAAACAAAAGAGGGCGACTGCGGGAGGAAAGCAGCCTTTGCGACTATTAAATAATGTCTTTCCTGCCTGTTTCTGTGATATTTTGGCTAATTTTGCACATTCAAACCAAAAGGGGAAATTCATGCTTGTCTTCAAGTGGCTGAACACATTCGGCAATTATCTTATACTGATGGGACGGTCGTTCAGCCGGCCTGAACGGATGCGGATGTTCCTGAAACGCTACGTCAAGGAGATGTCGCAGCTGGGGGTCGACTCCATCGGCATCGTCCTGCTCATCTCATTCTTCATCGGTGCGGTGATATGTATACAGATCAAGCTCAACGTGCAGAGCCCCTGGATGCCTCACTGGGTGTCGGGCTATGTGACACGTGAAATCATGCTGCTGGAGTTCTCCAGCAGCATCATGTGTCTGATTCTATCGGGAAAGGTCGGATCGAACATAGCTTCAGAGCTGGGTACCATGCGCGTGACACAGCAGATCGACGCCCTGGAAATCATGGGCATCAACTCCGCCAGCTATCTCATCCTGCCAAAGATGCTTGGACTGATCACCATCATGCCGTTTCTTGTCATCTTCTCGGCGGCTACGGGTATCATCGGCGCATACGCCACGGCATACATCGGGCATCATCACGCCGATTGACCTGACCGCCGGGCTGCAGCACGACTTCAATCCGTGGTTCATGTGGATGAGCATCATCAAAGGTTTCTTCTTCGCTTTCATCATCTCAAGTGTCTCCTCTTACATGGGCTACACGGTGAAAGGCGGAAGCGTCGAGGTAGGCAAGGCTTCCACTGACGCCGTAGTCTGTTCGAGCGTGCTGATTCTCTTCAGCGATGTGTTCCTGACGCAGGTGCTGAGCTAAACAGATGCCTCCACAACCCCCTCCAAAGGAGGGAAGTGGCTAACAGAACACCTATCACCGCCTTATCATCATCTCCAAGCCCCTACGAAGGAGGGGTGGCTGACAGGGACTAAATTAGAACAAGCAGAACACCACTTATGACTGAGGTTTATCAGTTATAAAGTAAATAATAAACCATACATCCCAACGAACAAGCTGATTGGGGCTTCCCTCCTTCGGAGGGCTGGGAAGGGAGGTTTCTCATTATGATTGAAGTAAAACATCTCTACAAGTCGTTCGGCGACAAGGAAGTGCTGAAAGACATCAACACCGTCTTTGAGGACGGTAAAACGAACCTCATCATCGGACAGAGCGGTGCAGGCAAAACCGTCCTGATGCGCTCGCTCACCGGCCTGCTCGATCCGACCAGCGGTGAAGTGCTTTATGACGGACGCAATTTTGTCAACATGACAAAGAAGGAGAAGATCCTCATGCGCCGTGAAATGGGAATGATCTTCCAGGGAGCGGCTCTCTTCGACTCTCTCACCGTACTCGAAAACGTTCGTTTCCCGTTGGATATGTTCTCGGACATGACGGCACAGGAACGTGACAAAAGGGCGATGGAATGTCTTGAACGCGTGAACCTGACAGGAGCTGAACAGAAGTTCCCCGGTGAGATTTCGGGCGGTATGCAGAAACGTGTTGCCATTGCGAGGGCGATTGTAATGAACCCGAAGTATCTTTTCTGCGACGAGCCGAACTCCGGGCTGGACCCGAAGACTTCACTTGTCATCGACGAACTGCTGACGAGCATCACACGGGAATTCAACATGACAACCATCATCAACACCCACGACATGAACTCGGTGATGGGCATTGGTGAAAATATCCTCTTTATCGCCGACGGTAGGAAAGAATGGCAGGGCAACAAAGACTCCGTTATCTCGTCCCGGAACAAGAAACTGAACGACCTTGTCTTCGCCTCTGACCTCTTCAAGAAAGTCAAGAGCATGGAAGAAAGCAAGACTACATTATAAAGCAAGACTACATTATAAGGAGACTCAGCAACTTATCAGTTCTGAGATATATTGAAACAAGCCTTTATCTTTCCTGCTAAAACAGGGGATAAAGGCTTATCTATTTCTATTGCTGTCCGATAAGTTAAGCCCGAATCAGTTCATTAGAGTCTTGGAAGATTCTGTTTTATTGCCGAACAGATTGTTTGTCTTTTGTAACAGAAAGGTATAGAGCAGGCTACATCAAGTTAGAAAAGACAAGAGGAGACCATGTCTGCGTATTTAAAAATCTGAAACATATTTACACAATCCACTGTAATCCGTCCTTAACACATACATAAAAACTTTTTCTTTTCCATTTTTAAGGATTACAGTTATATGCTTACTCTTTTATAGATTTTCACTACCTCTACTTTTTATATTTAAAATGCGCATAAATTAAATATCTAATCAATCATAGCTATACCTTCTATTTGCTTCCTGACAAAATGCCAGAATTGGTGTCACTATTATTTATTCGTTTGTTTACATTGTTCTTATGCTTACCGAAGTCTACGTTGAAATATGCTTCAAGCATGAATATCCTGTTCAGGTCATGCGAAAAAGCATCCTGCCTGTTAGGAGCCAGCTTCGACCAGTTTTCTACATACTGACTGTACCTGCTGCTGAAAGGATTCAATACCTGAGCTTGTATGCCCCAGTTATCCTTATTATAGCCGACCGATATCGAATGTAGAGTTTCCTCCTTGGTTAAAGTCTCTCCCCATAGTATTTTATGCCCTTTGCTGGCACTGGCCATCAGGAACCAATTACCTTTCAGGAAGGTAACAGAACCATTTACACCGAAATCAGAATAGGTGTGGGTATAATTATTCCCCTCACTTATGTATCTGTTGAAGTATGTGCTGACATTAATCTGACAATTTTCACCGAAAGGAATCAGCTTCAAATTTAAATTATTCTGCAATCGATGAAACCCCCTCTGATTTTCCATTGTACGTATATACTTATTATTCTCGAACAATGTCGTCTCCATCAAAGGCTTGTCATCAAAGCTGTATCTGATAAGATAATCCAGATCCAACCATTGTACTTCCAGTTGATGGTCAAATCATTAGAGAAGAACATCACGGTCTTAAGATTAGGATTTCCTCGTCTAACTTGATAATTATCTATATTCTGACTCACATCATTCATATCTGATAATGATGGAGAATAACCTGAAATATAGCCAGTGTATCTAACAAGTAAATTCTTGGTCAGATTGTATGACAATTTAAGTGTTGGGCGAAAGATAAGTTTACTCTGGCTTACATCTCCCTGACTGTTATATGTTCTCATTACACCACTACCCATGGTGTATACCAAATTCCCTACCTTAGACATAAATTCCACGTACCATAGGTCTCAGCTGTTCGCATACTTACATTCGCATTGATGGTTCCACCGTAATTATTGGAAACGAAGGCCTGATTATGTTTTATGCCAAGTGATAACATGGAATTTTTAATCTTTTGCTCATAGATAGCCTCAGCGATGAGCGAATATTTATCACCTTTTGTCTGCGATGCATATTCCTCAACAGAATTTACTCCTCTCTGAACAAAAATGCCTATTGTCTTAGTTTTTATATAGGTTCCTACCACATCAATAAACAGATTCTTTCCTTTAGCCAATTCTGTCTGGTAATAAATATCTAATGAAGGTATATTTTCCCTCGATTTTTCATGATCGGATATTTTATATTCCTGTCCAGCACTTGTAGTTCGGATTCTCTGTCTGATATGGAATAAGGCATATCCATATATGACTGTCTATAGTTGATACTTAGTAGATTGTTGTTTTTTACTATAGTCATAACCTAATAGGAAATTCATCCTGTCATACTTTTACCTTTTGTAGGCAAGCCTGTTTCACATTGTATAGTGAAGTTGCTGTTCCATTAAAGGTTTCAACATTCTCGCGTATCCATTTCAAATCTCTGCGTTCCCAATTAGATATAAACTTGAAAGACGAACTTCCAAAATGATAATTAGCGGAAACATTATAATCTCCTGTTCCGATTTTATTTATGCCATTGGTTAAATCGACTGAAAATTTCCACCTGAGTTCCTCCGTTTCAGAATAATATGATGACTGCTCCCACATTTCCATAACGCAATCCCGGATTATCATGGTATTCCACCTTTGCTATATCGTCTGGTCTTAGAGATTTTCACCTCAGGAAGCTTTGCCTTTTACTCCATTAATTTGTAATTCAACGGTTCCTCCTGTAGTCATCTCTATGCTATTGTTAATGAAATTGATTTCAATGCGTGGAAGACTTAAATTCTGCAGTAACAAAAGGCCATTACTGGATGCCTTCCGTTGCAGACTGCTAGGAATAAGTATCTGTCTGTCAATTTTCTGAATTTTATTACTACCAATAACTTTTACCTCTCCTAAAGTCTTTGGCAATACCATCAGTTTGATCTTTTCCCATATCAACATCATCCGATGCATTAGTACAGGTAATATATTGGTCTTCATAGCCTACATATGACAGATGAACGATAAAGTTATTCGATTCTATACCTTTAATATGAAATTCACCCACATCATTTGTTACGCCACCAAACAAGAATGTCGAATCTGTCGACAGAATTCTGACCGAACATCCAATTACTTCCTTGTCGTTCTCATCTACAATGTTTCCTTTTACACTCATTTGAGAGTATGCTCCTTTGAAAAACATCAGAAACAGGAGCATCATAAAAATATGCTTCATTATTTTATAACATTTAGATAATTTTTCCTCATAATATCACATTTAGATCTTTAGCCCTTGTACATCTGGGATCTGGCATGAAAAAGATTTTTCTTCTGTTATCTTTTGCAATGTCTAGATAATAGGTTTTATTTTTCTGTTGCAAATATATTTATATCTCCAAATTATTTCGCTACACAAAGTAGTAATAGTGAATATGTTCTATAAATACCAACTAAGAGTCTCGATTCTATAATTAATTATAGAGTAAGAATATCCTCAAAGAAGAACGATACAAAAGATAGTCTTTTATGGCACAATTCCTTGGCTTTCTGATAAAAAGTATATTTTTCATCTTAAAAAGTTGTTTTGTTCAGTTTTAAATATTATCTTTGTATATAAAATTATAAGCGTTCTTTGTTGGGCAGAAAACAGCGAAGCCAAGTAAGCTCGCTCGTTTCCAAACCGTTACCTATTTAGTTGTATCAACAAGATAACTATTTATTTTCAATAAGTTATATTTTGATAACTATTTTAGCTTACAATTAAGCCTTAATTGAAGTGCAAGAGCGTAGATTGAAAATGAAGGAAGGAAAGAAAAACAGGACAAAAATTCTCCCATAAGACCGATAGAGAGCTAAAGTCCGCATCCTTAGAAAGAATCGGTTCACAATTCTGTCAACAAAAACAAATGGAAAGATTATCATTCTCATTCGTCTTGGCTCGTTTTAATCTTCACAGCCTCATCATACTCCTCATAAACCTTGTCGCATAGTGCTTCAAAACCAGGAAATAAAAAAATGCTGGCTATCAATATAGCTGCGGAAAGAATCGTTGTAATAGGCTCGTGTCCAAGGAGAAGTTTCCTCTCAGTCATACTTCTTACTGAACTTATAGAGATAATAACAGAGATAGGCTGCAATCTCATAGCGATTCTTTCTTCGTAATTCAGTCATCCACATAGGAAGTTTTTGCTCGTCTATATTCAACAGATAGTCTATAATCATTGAAGAGCCCTATCCACTCCATATTTTCTTCTGTTGCAGGTAGCTTTCAAGATGCTTTTCAAAAGTCCTTTTCAGATTTCAACTTTTGCGTGCTTCGTCTTTCTTTTTACTGGCTAAAGTATTCTCAAGAATCAAGGAGCATCAACGTCAGTATATTCTTTCAACATGTTAGCCATTACTAACTTATTTATTTCTTCGTTCTTGTCATATCCATACTCACGCAGCGGTCTATAAGAAACGCAGCTTCGTTCTTCTTCAACCATTCAGAGCGTCTTTTACTATCATAGAAGATAAAATTGTTTTCGTTGAAAAATATGCTATCATTGAAGTTGAAAATAGAGTTTTTCCACGTTTTATTGCTTTTCCTGTGATTTCTCATCTATGGCATCATTCAGACAGCCCTCTATCTTTACCACTGTCAATTGTGGGGGAAATAATGATGTAATTGTAGTTGGCACATGAGACAAGTCTGTTCCAGAAATACTCTTGTTCGTCGAAAACTGTCACCTCCCATCGCCTTTTTCCTGTAGCCCGTTCTGTTGCATTGCCATTCTTAAAGATGTACGTTCTGAAAACCTCTCGTCAATTGAATATCATTACTTTGGTTTACATCAACACCAAAAATATTTCAGAATGAGCTTCTCTGGCCCTCTCGTTATCAACGGGTTTATAGCCCTTGCGACGGATTGCTTCATCAATCAGTTCGACAGCAATATCAGTGTATTCCACTGAGCCTTCTGCGGAAAAGAAAGAATTCCTCCATCCGACACTTTTGTCAAGTCCAGATAATAGGCTCTGATCTGCTTATCATAGAGACTTATAGAGTCTTTCTTGACCGCAACAACCGTATCAGCAGTATTCTCCTGCTGCGGAACCTTACGCTGATTATCACAGCTGCTTCCCAAGACCATGAGCAGCAGCGTCAAAAGGAGATACTTGCTTTGTTTCATCTTTTTCATTCTCTATTTCAAGAAATCCGTCCGACAATAAAGACCCAGCTCAGGCGAAAGAATCTAAGAGTAAAACCGAATTTCTATCGCCCAGGACTACCGTAACCTCCATCAGTACAGAAACAGCCTTAAAGGTGAAACATGCCCATTATCCACACAATGCTCTATCTCATCATCCACACTTTTCCTCTTTACCATCGGCACAACAACCTGTTCCGTAGTCTTGTCACCATAATGAAAAAGCAGAAAAACACTGGCTGTACTGCCTTTCTCCGAGAAACAGATGAAGCCAGCGAGATGGAATCAATCCCTTTATGCTGACTTTTCTGCTGCTCCATAAACTGCTGAAGATTAATCAGAAGCTGTTTCCGATAGCCATCGGGCAACTTTCCCGGACGGTTCTCACCTCCAGAAGGCTTCATACTTGCCTTCAAAGCAGCTGTTCATAATAGAGTTTGGCTGCACGGGCAGCCAACTCTCCTTGATCAACCTCTTCCTTCTTACCTCCTGCAAGCTGCCAACTAGCAATGCCAGAAAGAAAAGGGCTAGCACAATCACTTCCTATACACACCTCCTACGACTACTTCTGACGGATGAACACGTTGATCGGACAGCCATGCAGGTTCCAGTTCTCACGTATCTTGTTCTCCAGGAAACGGCGATACTGCTCCTCGACATACTGTGGCGGGTTCGCATGGAGAACGAAAGAAGGAATCTCTGTGTTGGGCGGCTGTGAGCAATACGCGATTTTTAATATACTTCCCCTTTACTGACTGTGGCGGCGTCGCCTCGATGATGGGCAGCATCACCTCATTCGACTTCGTCGTACCGATGTGTATCTTACGAGTTCTGATGAACTTCCTTCGCAGTTTCCAAAACCTGAATGCGCTGTTTGGTCAGTGCAGAGGCAAAGATGATCAGGAAGTCGACGAACGGTGCCATACGCTTACGGATAGCATTCTCGAAAGTATCGATAACCTTCTGGTTCTTGTCTTCCACCAGTCCCACTTGTTCACAACTACAACAAAGGCTCTTGTTGTTGCGCTGGATGAGCTGAAAGATATTCATATCCTGCGCTTCGATGCCACAGGTTGCATCCAGCATAAGGATACAGACGTCAGAGTTCTCGATGCTTCGGATGGACACGCATGACACTATAGAACTCCAGATCCTCGGTCACCTTGTTCTTACGGCGGATACCGGCAGTATCAACCAGATGAAATCGAAACCGAACTTGGTGTAACGGGTATAGATACTGTCACGGGTCGTACCGGCAATCTCGGTCACGATATTACGGTCCTCGCCGATAGAGGCATTGATGATGCTCGACTTGCCGGCGTTGGGACGGCCTACGACGGCAAAACGCGGTATGTCACTGGTCGACAGATTCGTCCGGAGCATCCTTCAGCCTCGAGCAGTATATCGAGCAAGTCGCCCGTACCGCCACCCGTAGCGGCACTCGACACGATGGGTTCTCCAGTCCGAGCTTATAGAGACTCCGGCGGCCTGGTAGTATTCGCCGCTGTTGTCACCTGTGTTGGCAACAAGGAGAACCGGCTAACTGTGCGGCGAGATCATTGCAGCATCCTCGTCCCAGTCGGTGACGCGGTCTCGGTATCAACAAGGAAGAGTCACGAGGTCGCTCTTCGGTCGCCACAAGCACCTGCTTGCGGATTGCATCTTCGAATAGTCATCTGATGTGACTACCCATCCACCTGTGTCAGCAACAGAGAACTCACGGCCGTTCCATGGCACTTTTGCCATACTGGCGGTCACAGGTCGTACCGTCAAACGTGTCGCTCACGATGGCGTGACGGGTCTGGGTCAGTCGGTTGAAAAGCGTGGACTTACCCTACGTTCAGGGCGTCACCAGATAGCTACTAAATTTGCCATTCATGCTGGTCTTTTCCTCCTCCTAACAGGCTATGCCGTTAGTCTTATATGAAGGCGCCGGATGTGGTCAGGCATCCGATGAATGATTGCCGAGGATGACCAGTTTCCCCATGCCCCTCGCTGTGACGAGTATGCTCTACTAAGCGGTCAGGGCGATTCTGTTTCTCTTACGATTCAGGAGGACTGTCGAATCCATTGGTTCCGTCAGCGTCGTCAGCCGAATTGAGACCCGCATAGTCACCATCAGTTCCGGAGGCCAAAGCGAAGACCTCTCTCCCGTCTTTTTCCGTCAGACATCCCCCGCCCAGAGGCCGGAGATTTTACCTTTTGCTTACTTTCTTTCACCTACTTTCTCTCGATCACCCGGATTATACCCGAAGTTGTTCAATTCCTTCTGTGAGTTGCGCCAGTCCTTGTCCACCTTCACGAAGGGTCTCAAGGGAAAAATCTTCTTGTCGAAGAAACGCTCCAGACTCTTGCGGGCCTCGGTCGACATCTTCAGTGCCATGCCCTTGGTGCCGATGATGATTCCCTTCTGGCTGCTGCGCTCAACGTAGATGACTGCATTGAGTATGTATCTGACGGTCATCTTCCTTGAAACGCAACTCAACGACAACCTCAACAGAATAAAGGTTTCCTTGTCGTAATAGCGGTAGATCTTCTACGGATGATCTCGAGACGAAGAACCCTTGCGAAAACGTCGTCAGCTGGTCCTTGTCAGAGGGCCGGACTCTCCGGCAGCAGCTCTCGGACACGCTTTCAGTGAGAATATCCGTCCCGAACTTGTTTTAGCCGAAAATGGGCAATATCTCTGCATCAGGAAGCCAGTCCATGTCATTTCTCCACAAGCTCGACGAGCTTTGACCGTTGCCTGTCGTCTTGTTAATCCAGGAGAATGACCGGAATCGTCATCTTCGCGACCTTCTCCAGAAAGTCCATGTTCTTCTCCGGACTTCGACGACATCCGTCAATACGGCAGGACATCAGCATCGCCGGGGCTGATTCCGAGAACTGACGCATCATCTCCTGCATCTTATAGTTTCGGCTTCACCCTGGGCGTGTCCGGAGAAAGACTATCTGGGGTCGTCCATATGACGATTCCATGATGCGGTGACGTGTGTCTGTGCCTTGAAAGTGGCTATACTGAGTTTCTCACCGACGAGCTGGTTCATCAGCGTGCTCTTCCCAGACGATTCGGGTTGCCGACGATATGTACAAATCCTGCTTTGCATAATAGTCTTCTCAAAAACGCACCTATCTTATTAGAAAAGAGAAAGATGCGTTCTTTTTGTCATGATAACTTTACGCGTCTTTATTTCTTAACCGCTGCAGAAGCTCCGTCATACGCCCACCTGTAATAGAGCACCATTGACGAAACCCGCTCCGAGCCGTGAAATGATTCTGTCGCCTTTCTTCGGTTTTCGATTCGAAGTCCCAGAGAACAAGCGGCATACAGGCGGCGCTGGTGTTGGCCCGTAACGCTGGATGTTCATCAGCACCTTCCATCGCGGAACACCGATACGCTTTTGCCACAGCCTCGATGATACGCAGATTGGCCTGATGACGAACAACACAATTGATGTCTTCCTGTCGACCGTTGCGTTCAGCAAAGTCGCACCAGTCGTCGCCCATGGCCGTGACAGCATAACGGAACACTGTGCGCCCTCCTGGTAAGTGTAATGCAGCCGATGGTCGACCGTGAACCCGGGAAGAGAGGGCATGCGAACCGCCGCTTTTGATGTGGGAGGGAACCGGAAGTCCCTTGCCGTCCAGTACGGTGGTAGGAGTCTATCAGGACCGATGTTTTCCTCGGTCGTCCCTTCAACCATCGCAGCTACCGCTCGTCGCCGAGCGGACAGGGTCGCACGGTCACGGTACGTCGGTAATGGCGACATCTTGTCAGCTCCGTACGATGATGCGCTTGTGGACGGCCGCTCTGGATCATGTTGCAGGCAACATCGAAGCATACTGTGAAACCCGCAGCACGCGGCAGCAAAGTCAAATGCGAAAGCGTTCTTCAGCCCCAGCTTGCCGAGACAATGGAAGCTGTGCAGGGTGCGGATGGTCAGGAGTCGTGGTGGCGACGATGACGCATCGATACTGTCAGATCGGGCACCGGTCTTCTATCAGAAGTTTCGGCCGCCTTGCGCGTGCCACTAGATGCTGCCGGACCTTCTCCGTGATGCGGCGCTCGCGGTGAGCCCATACGGGTGGTAATCCACTCGTCATTGGTATCCACCATACGCGATAGTTCCTCGTTGTTGAGGACATAGTCGGGCACGTAACCTGCGACACCTGTGATGATCGCATTGATGTTGCTCATGTTTATTCAGCTGTTTCCTTTACGACAGCAACCTTGCCACGATAATAACCGCAGTGGACAAACTCGTATGGTAAAACATAATAAGCGCCACCATGCATACTGCCGAAATGTAGGGACAACTGCCCTTATCGTGGTTCTTCTCTTCAGTGTACGGGTCTTTGACTGTCTTCTTTTTGCAGATGTGCAATTCTTTCAAACGTTTAATATATTATTCTTCAGTTTTAATGCGAGCTTCCCAGCGCGGATCCACCGCTACCCCGTCTTCCTGGACCGCTCCCGGGCGGCAGGGTGCTCTTCAAAGAGCTCGTATCGCAGCAGGTTGCATTTTCCCGTGCATGCACATGCTTGATAGGGTTGCGAGGCAGCAGTTTTCTGTAGAGGAGCCATGTGGACATCGAGTATTCCTTCGTCCTCGGCCACCGTCTAGGTGTCCCTCTTCTGAGTTTTCTGTTCGAATTTCGCTTCGAGACGCTGCGTTGTCTCTACAGACTGCTCCATCGGTTCGAGACAGAGGTCGCACGGAACCATCACCGATGCCTGTCTCTTCGAAAGTCCAGGGTAAAAGTATCATTTTTCCGTGCGCACGATGTCGACCGACACACGCACGCACGCCTCACTTCGGGAGCGTCAATCGCCTTAAAGTAAGTGTCATCCGGTCGAAATCAGTGACTCACCTTTTTCCAGATACCTTTTCAAGTCAATCTTAGGGTTTCCAAGTCCATAATTGGGTTTCAAAAGTTACGAATATTTTTCTGATTATAAAGCAAATTAAAGTAAAAAGTGAGGACGCATAAAGCAAGCCCTCTTGCATCATCATTCCTTTCCCATATAAGGCAGCCTGTAAAACGTATGCACCGGCAAGCTGAGCAGCAGCCGGTACAGGAGCCGGCAGCCTGCGAAAAGCAGAGCCATGGACCATACGATGACGGACTACGGAAGCAGCGTTCCGGTGCTACGGCAATCCGACAGAGGGACATTGTCACTCTGCCGTTCCGGCATGGACTTTCCACCTGTGCCCGACAATCCGGCAGGCTTTGCGAAAAGAAGTTTCTGCCGATTCAGCTGATACGGCAAAAGAAACGTCTGCAAATCAGGAAGGGTCATCGAGGCGCGAATCCTGTTCCCAACCGGTCGGGGAACAGGAGTACCGATGCCTGGGAACGGTATCGGCCGCCGGGAACGGAGTACCAGCCGTCAGCGTGCAGAAAGGTACTCCACGATTCAGCCCCGGAAAGCGCGTGAGCGGTGCATCAGGTATCCGATTCGCAGCGACGGGCATCCTCCGTATGTCCCTGCGGATCATCTATATATATATGGCGCATTTCCCGCTCCTTCCCTAAAGCTCAATGCGGAAAGTGGTTCCTTTCCCAAATCTCAGAACTCTTCACGAAGATCCTTCCCAGATCGGTGCATTCCTCCACGATGCGCCTGGCAAGGCTCAATCCCAGTCCCAGCCACGCTTTCTTGGTCGTGAAACCAGGACGGAACACATTCTTATATCCTTCTTTTATTCCTCTGCCCGTGTCCGAAACCCTCTACGACGACACGTTCGGCCTCTTCCAGACGGATCGTGATGGACCGGACGCGCACCGCCCATCGAATCGACGGCATTCTTGCAGAGATTCTCCACCTATTCGAAGAGCGAGGCATTCATCTTTACAATAAAGTTACCGGACGGGGCTCGGTCCTGATGCTATCTTCTGGGATGTACGCCGGTTCATGTAGTCCACGACGTGCTGCAGCACTCTCAGGTCGGCGAGGACAGGCTCGGGGACGGAGCCGATCTTGGAGAAACGGTCGGCGATGAGCTGCAGCCGTTTTACGTCCTTGTCCATCTCCGCAACAGTTCGTCGTCAGGATAGTTTTCCCTCAGGTTATCTGTCCATGCCATCAGATGGGCGTACCCAGCTGATGGGCCGCTCTTCGCTCAGGCCCACCCACCTTGTTCTGCTCCGCCCGCTCGAGGTAAGCAGGGCCATGACCGCCATTACCAGAAAGCATCACCACACCCGCTGGATCGCAAGGATAGAACGTATGCGCTTTCAGCATCAGCGATTCATCATAACACGCTACTCTATGCCGCGGCGGCTGCTTAAAGAATACCGATCTACCGCCCGCCGATTTTCATCCGCAAGCGCCGTATCCGCCGGTTTTCGCCGTACGGTCGGCGGCATTGTAACGAGTGCCACGTTACGGCAATCCGTCGCAGCCCTCACTGTCAGGGACGACGACCGGACAGAGTTGTTCTCGTACGGCACCTTCAGCACCAGGCTCAGGTCCGTGTTCTCATCCGCCTCGCTCAGCGACTTCATCGCTTCTGCCCAGACCTGCGATTCTCCGCTCCTGCCTGTGCAAGGTCATCGGTCCGGAAATGGGACACAACCAGCGGGCGGCGGCATGATGATTGCTGCCACTACCAGAATATCTTTCACCTGCCGGATTCTGTCTGTCCCTGATATATTCCATCTAACGACAGCGTAGCGTATTGCATGGTCCGTAAACAAGACTGCATCAACAGGGGAAGAACAGATTGACGTCACGAGAATACCTTGTTTTAGGTATTGCAGGAAAGGATGGTTTCCAACTTGCAGCCATCTGAGTATTATTTAACAAGATTGTATTCAAAATGACGATTTTTCTGCCACTTGCGATAACAGCCACGGCCAGCCACTGTCATGCACAGACGATGACACACACGAGAGCGACTCTCGCAGCTGAAGGAAGTAACCATCGCACACCCGCATTTCGGAGGTGAAGTCGAACGCAGCGGCAACGGTCACAATCATCGACCAGAAACAGATTGCCGAGATGAGCAAGGTCGCCCGGATATGATCATCTGCTGGGACTGCTCACACCGGGCATGGCACTGTCGAGCAGTACACCAGTTCACCAGTCGCTCCGAGCAGAGCGCACTATCCTGATCGACGGTATTCCGCAGTCCACCTCTGCGCTCTACCGACCGCGACATCCGCTACGATCGACGTATCGGCAATCGACTCATATCGAGATCGTAAAGGATCAACAGCATATACGGAAATGGTGCCATCGGCGGCCTGATCAATATTATCACCAAGAAGAATGCTGCCCACAGAGCCATCGGCGGACAGACGACGCTCTCCGGTTCTACCTACAGCTCTTCCGCAGGGAAAGGACAAGATATCATACCAGCAGCTGCACGGGCGGTCAAATCTCGACTACCTTGTCAATCGGGACATTCGGACGGACGGGAAAGCGCGTCGACGGGGACGGACAGTTCATCTCGCCCCGGTACGGACTTGGAGACACCTATACGACGAATGCACTCGTGAAACTGGGCTATGCCTTTTCGCCGAAAAACAGAATCGAACTTATGTACAACTTCTACCGCAGCCTGCGGGATCACACCGCCCTGTCCCTTCTGGTGGCAAATACCTCGAAGCAGCCATCACGCATCGTCCGGTGACAGGGGATCCGCTGGCGTGAACGAGGAACGCTACAACCACAATGCTCTACGAGTTCGTCACGCGATCTGTTCGCCCATCGGATTTTGAAACGGCTGTCTAGCTCAGGCCTGTACACCATCTTCGACCTCGGAAAGCCAATCCGGCACAGCCACGCTGGGAGGAGACCAGCGGACAGTCGGCCGTCAAGGACCGTAAATTCGGTTTCCGCACGCAGTTCAGCACTCGTCTCATATTCTCGGACAATGCTTTCACACACCTTGTCTATGGTTATGATTACCTTTTCGACAAAGACGGGCACAGCCTCGTCGCAGACGTTACTGGATGCCGTGGCGACAAGCAACAACCATGCGCCGTTCCTGCAGACAAAAGACAACGCTGTGGCAGTGGTTCAACATCGGCTGGGCGGACGCTACGACTTCATCAATGTAAGCGTGCCCCGGTACGATGTGCGTAACAAACTCTTGCTTCGCAGGGTTCGTGAAAAGGTGGCTCGCTCCAGATACAACAACCCTCGTTCAATATCGATACTTCCTATAACGGGTATCTCGTCTTGGCCTTTTTCGTCGCTTTCTCACAGGGTTCTCCATCTTCGACCTGGGACGCACTTACTGCTGCCAAAGCGGATGTACTCGAAAGATCTCCACCGAACCGGTAAAGACGGACAACTACGAAATAGAGCTTATTCAAACATCAACAACTGGCTGCAGATCAACGGATCATTTTCTACACCTACTCAAAAGCTGGGTGGTTGACCTCAAGATTGAAAACGGATTCTGGGTAGTGAACCGTCACCGCAGAGGTCTATGGCATTGAACCAAAGCGCAGATGCGGGTTAAAAGGCAACCTCAAGGCAGGAGCAAATCTTTTCATGGTTCGAAGGAAGCTGAAATCGGCATCAGGAGTTGGGACACCTATATGTCAAACATCTCCATTCCGGCCGCCAAACTGGCAATGTACGTCAATTATGTCGGTCAGAACACTTATCTGAACCTACGGTACATCCATGCGGAGATGTGACCTTTAACCGAATGCCGCAGCATACAACGGGAAGGAGAAGGAAAAGGTGAACCGATCAGCCTTCTGAACCTTACGGCGGGTAAACGGGGCTGAAGGCATGGGACCTAGAGCATGGCGTTTCCCAATCTGCTGAACTACACTCTATTACACTCCATCCTCCATGCTGATGGCCCGCAATGCGGAATATGCACACATGCTGACGGGCTAATGTAACCCTCCTGCAAGTTTTCAGATACTAAGCTACAATAAAACTCGCACTCTATCCTACCGAGCGAATAATTTTTACATCGCCCTATAGGATAAATTGCAGGTTCTAATCTACCAAAACGAGTTGGTAAACATTGTTTCGCATTCTCCCAGAAATCAATACTCAAACCAACAAAGACCGCTGATTAGTCATCTCTACTGCCCAATGCCAGACTGATAACTGACCACCACGACACTGTCAGAGCAGGCATATTCAAGAATGTAATCCATTCTTTCTGATTCACCATTCCCAGTGGAAAAATCCTCACAGTACAGCAGCCTTCCTCAATTGCAAGAATACCATATCGAGGCCTTTGCAAAAACACCAATAAGATGTCCGAATTATGAATATAACTCATTGGTTATCAACAGAGGTTTTAGATGTAAAAATCTACAGAGATTTCATATCAGTAATTATTCGAACTGACAAAAGATCAGAGACATCTACAAAGCCTTTCATCGCCTATTATTGCTTACTCACTGTCATCATCAGTCATAACATCACCACCTATCAGACATCCCATCATCGCCCATCATCGCTTATCGCACAGCATAGCTTCACCGCCCTATCACACCCTTCCCTCTCGCCTCCAAACTCAAAACGAGGAGAGCCCCGCTAGTCTCGGGGCTCTCCCGCATCTGAAAAGGAGGCGGCCACCTCTCCCGCATGCATTGCGGTCATCGGCGCAGTCCTAACTCTCTGTTCGGAATGGGAAGAGTGGGACCCCGCCGTCAATACACCTGACATGACTTCCGGACTGACTCTCTCCTTCCCACCGTGTTCCTGATGGAAGGATTCCTGCCAGCCGTACATGGTGGACGTATTTCACACGCAAGACCGTCGTAGAACCCGTCCTCCGTCCGGAAGGACACACAGCTCAAAATCTGAACCGCCAGCCCCGCACTCCGACTGCCGGGAGGCAGGAGACCGGGAGAAAGCTCGGGCAATTAGTGCGCTCGGCTTTGACGTCGCCGTCTTTACACCTGCGCCCTATACAAATACTCGCCGTCTGCTGCGGCCCTCGAGTTCTCCATCTTGCGGACGGCTTCGCGCTTAGATGCTAGCGCATCCGTTCGAACTCAGATACCCGGCGGTACACTGGCGGCACAACCGGCTGACCGGAGGTCTGTCGTCAGATCTCTCGTACTAGTGACGGCACCGCGCAAAACTCCAGCGCCCACGATAGATAGAGACCGAACTGTCTCGACGTTCTGAACCAGCTCGCGTGCCACTTTTAATGGGCGAACAGCCCAACCCTCAGGACCTTCTCCGCCCCAGGATGTGACGAGCCATGACATCGAGGTGCCAGACCACCCCCGTCGATTAGGGACTCGGGATCAGCCTGTTATCCCTGGGTACCTTTTTATCCTTTGAGCGACGGGTTTCCATGCGTCCGCCGGATCACTATGCCTGGTTTCCCACCGTCGCATGGCTGCACTCCCAGTCAGCGCCCGCACGCCATTACTCCAGAGATCGGTTGCCGATCGGTCCGACGGGGCACCTTTGGGAAGCCTCCGTTACGCTTTTGGGCGACCACCCCAGTCAAACTACCAGCCAAACGCGTGTCCGCACTATCTGCACGTCGACCTCAGACGGCCAAAGGGCCGTATTTCAAGGGATGGCTCACGAATGCTGGCGTACGCTTCGAAGCCTCCGGCCTATCCTGCACATCGGATGACCGAGGTCAATGCTGAGCTGTAGTCACCAGTACTGTCTTTTCGTCCCATCGCGTGGTAATCGGCACCTTTCCACCGATGCCACTACAGACCGCAAGGATCGCGGTCGAGACGGCGTCCGCTATCACACCATCTCGTGGGTCTAGAACTGCCGACAAGGAGTTTTCTGCCACCAGGAACCAGTTACAGATTACGGCGTCGCCGACTTTACTGCTTCAAATCAATGCCTGGCTGTTGCTGATGACATCTCCTCACCAACCTTCGCAGCACTGAGCAGGTGCGTCAGGCTGTATACCTACATCTTTCGAGTTTGCACAGCCTGTGTTTTTGTTGCACGCTAAGCCTGGACCCTGGTTCTCTGCGCTCACTGTTGCTACTGCGACCCCTATCAGTTACGGGGGTCACTCTATGCCTAGCCTCAACAACCATGAATCTCTACAACGCCTAGTATGTCCTGCCGACCACGTGTGCTCCGTTTGCGGTGCAGAGTCGATATCATTAAAGTTTAGCGGATTTTTCTCGGAGTATGATTACACCACTCAACTCTTCGTCCGAGTGCCATACATAATGTTTCAACAGCCCGCGTGAGTTTGCCTGCCACTATCATGTACCTACGCACTCAAACGCCCTGTTCCGCCAGGCCGCGGCAGTGTCACTGCTCCGTCTCCACGTCACTGAGAAGCAGTCGAGTTGCGTGAATATTAACCGCATCCTGCCATCCGCCTTCGCCATATTCCGGCTGAGATTTCCGGACCCGACTGACGCGGGCTGATTTGGCACTCGCCGAAACCTCGGTCTTCGGCGAGGAATCGCACCTCTTTTATCGTTGCCCTACCCATTTGCGCTCGTAACTCCAGGATCAGCCACCTTCACCATTCATCTGACGTCAGATGGAATGCTCCCCCACCGATACTTTTCTAATGACCATAACTACCACGCGCGCCTTCGGTAATCTGACTTATACCCGAGTTACACATGCCCGGACCCTCGACCAGTGAGCTGTTACGCACTCTTTGCGAATGAATGGCTGCACTTTGAAGCCAACATCCTAGCGTCACGAGGACCGGACACCATTGAGCCGACTCAGACAGACACTTTCGGGACCTTAGACGGACGGTCGTTCACCTCTCACGGGATCGGACGCCAGCACCCGCTACTGCACAGCCGCGATCCGAGGCATTCGGAGGTTCGTCGAGTCTCGACGACGGTGCAGCCCTCTTGATCTACCGGTCGCTCTACCTCGCACCGGACAACGCCGCACCGCGCGCACCTACGTGCCTCGGGGAGCTACAGGCTATTCTCAGAGTTTGATTACTTTTCACTCCTGGCACACTCACCTCATCAGGAAGCTTTAACGCCATCCATTGCGGTCCTCCATCAGTTTTGGACCGTCCAACCTCAGGCAAGTGTAGAATCACTTGCTCGCGTGCCCGCCCGTCGCTGCACACATCATCGCAACTATTCGCTCGTCACGAATTCGTCTCGCGACGCTTATCCTCGCCGAACATGCGTAACTCATGGGATCATTATGCAGGCGCGCCGTCACTTCGCTTACGCGCGGCTCGACCGCTGTGGCGCGCTGGTTGCGAACTCTTTCACTTCTCCTCGTCAGAGTACCTGTTTCACCGCACCCTCCACGGTACTCGTACACTATCGGTCACCGGGCGTTACGCCTTGCCCGGATGGTCCCGGTGTACAGTTGCTGCAGAATTCCACGTTCCCGCTGCGTTACTCGGGATGCGCCAGCCACGCCTCCTCATGCTTCGGATGCACGGACTCACCCTGCTGTGATGTGCTGTCCGCATTCTCCTCGCAATCCGAGCACGACAGCGCGATCGCAGCTTCTGCGGCGTACCGCCACGCACGCAGGTTTGGGCTCTTCCCGTCCGCTCGCGCGCCGCTACTGGGGGAATCATTGGTTAGTTTTCTCTTCCGGCAGGTACTAAGATGTTTCAGTCTCCTCGTTCGCCTCCACCTGCCCCTGCTGGTACGAGATGGCGACTCAGCCTACGCGGGTTGTCACATTTCGGAATCCACGACCAAAGCGTCATTTGCACCCTACCGCTTAGCACTTAGCGTCACGTCCTTCACTCGCCTCGCAGCTGGGCAAGGCACCCGCCATGCGCCCTTTCCTGCTGGCTTCGCCTCCCTGCAATTCTTACGAGCAAAAGCTCATACTGCAGCTGTTGTGGATTCTGAAGAATCCAAAGTGCACTTGCTTTCAATCAATCAGAATCCTGATGCTTCCCAGACGGAAAGAACCGTTCTACTTTACCAGTCTTGCTTGTGTCACATGCCAGCAAAGATCACGGGCAAAGGCGCGGTAAAAGCGGAAAGGAAAGACTCAGCCCGCCGGTTCACTGAGTGAGAATAACGGATTTCAGACCGTGGTTCCCTCTTGCAGCTTAGAGTGCTCCTAGCCAGCTGAGCTAATCCCCCGAAAAAGAAGTAAGTCCCAGGTAGACTTGAACCGCCGACCTCCACCATATCAGTGACGCCTGACCAACTGAGCTATACGGACTACTGGGTCGGAAGAAAGCGATGCGGGCTTTCCGCCGGACTTCTCTACCTACGTTTCGCCGACACAGCTGCAGTGAGTGCAGGAAGAAGAAACGGACCGGGCCGTCCCTGGAACGCGCGATGACCGAGACGACCCGCACGTCAGGGAACGGGAGCGTCCTCCAGAAAGCGAGGTAGTACCCAGAGCGCGCCTTTCCGGTGTCGGGCTACACCTTGTCGACTTGCCCCAATCACCGGTTACTGCAGCAGTCGATCCCCGCGGCTTTCACGGACTCAGGCACCCCCGCTATCGTGATCGACGGGCGGTGCGCGCAAGCCAGGAACGTCTTCACGCCTTAGCGCCGGTCGATGCGTGACATGCGAGATCCAGCAAGTGGGGTCGGGTTGCAGACCCCAGTCCGAACTGAAAGACCAGTCAGATTGGATGCGCGCCGCGCTGCCACTCTGTGCACGGGCCATTGCTGCTACGTGTGCGTAACGGACATGCGGGCGTATGTGCTCAGTTTGACGTCATCCCACGCCTTCCTCGCACCACGCTTGCGGCGGCGGTGTCCCCGGGTGCCGCATATCACGGTAGCAACCGGGAGAGGTTGCTATCATGCGGGCATTAAGCCGACACCTCCACGGCACGAGCTGACGGACAAACGTGCAGCACCTTCGCAGGAGTCCTGAGGGCCTCAGCATCTCGTTTTCCCTGTTCTCCTGCGATTCGCGCCCGCGTCGCGTATCACTCGAAATTAAACTACACATGTTCCTCAGCATGGGCATCGTCAATTCCTCGGAGTTTTCACCGCCGCCGGCGTACTTCGGGTGGGACGCCAACGCGCGGCCGCCGGCGCAAGGCGCCGACAGCGGGCATCCATCGTTTACACGTGCCGGGACTCACCAGGGTGCTCCAATCCTGTTCGATCGCATCCTTCGGAGCTGACGCCGTTGCGCTCCCGCCGGCTGCGCGCCTTCTGCAAATCGGCGTCGTCGCTCATATCTAGACGACCGCGCGCGGCCGAATACGCGGCGCGTTGCGCGTACCGCGGGAACTCAGTATGCGCTGCACCAAGTCAGACGTTGAGCGCCCACATTTCCACAACACACTCAATCCCGCCTCACGCTCCCTTTAAACCCAATCAAATCCAGATAACGCCCGACCTTCCGTATTACCGCGGCTGCTGGCAGCGGGGTGCTCGGTCGCCTATTCATGTACGGTGTACCTGCAAAAGGGACGCGTCCCCTCACTTTTACTACCCGCATAAAGCAGCAGCTTTACAACCCGTAGACTGCCGTCATCCTACTGCCATTTGCTGGTTCCAAGCTCGCCCATTGAACAAGACAATCTGCCTCACGCTGCTGCTCCCGTGGGGCGAAAGCCCAGTTCCAATGTGGGATCTTCCTCTCAGAACTACTGATCGTCGCCTGGTGGGCCGTCGCTCGCCAACTAGAGCTAATCAGACGTCTCACTGTTGCGAGAAGTCACCTGCCCCAGATCCCAGTGCCGTCACGATAGAGGCCTTGCGGTATTAGTCTCGCCTTTCGGCAGAGTTATCCCGCAATGTGACGGAAGGTTGGATGCGCGTTACCACCCGTGCGCCGGTCGACGTCCATTCAGCACGCACTCAACGCCGTTTCCCTCGACCGCATGTGCTGTACAGCCTGTAACCAGCGTTCATCCTCAGCCAGGATCAAACTCTCCACTGTAACAGCGTCGGTGACAGGTGACGGGCATAAGTAATGATAATGAATTACCCGATGGCCCGGCACTGCACCGACGATCTCTCATGCAGTGTCCGCTCATCACGCAGATTCGTCCAAAGAACTGATCGCGCCCCGCGCGCAGGGACGGCAAAAACCGATCGGTTCGTTTTCATTCGTACCCGTCCGGTACATGGATGCCACTCCGACCGCTTCCCGCTTCTTTCTCTGTCTATGTAAAGTCCTTTTCAAAGAACTCACCGGCACCAGTCAGCTCTGAGAACCCGCCGGACGCCTCGATCCCGCATAAAGCGTGTGTGCAAGGGTATGAGAAAATTCTTTCCAGCCAAATGTTTCGAGAATTATTTTCCAAAATTCCAGCAGTCCACGGTCTTGGACGCAAATCAGTAAATAACGCATGAGAACGCCTGTAATCAGCCAGGAGCCCTCGAAACAGAGAAAAGCAGAAAAGAAGAAAGCTAAAGGCGAGAAACAAGCCGCCAGATCGCAAATTCGAAAGCAGAGGAAGTTTCTTTTCACCCACAGCAAAGCAGCAATTATCCGCCAACAGAAGCAGAGACTACAAATCAAAACCCATCAAAGCCAGTCCACGCCTGCTTCAAAGACAATCATCAGACGATCTAGGTAATACCACCGCAAAAGCAGCCATCACTGACGTTACGCATTCCAAGAAAGTGCCACTCTACACATGCTCAATACGAAAAACGATAGATCAACTTCTAATGAATACCCATGCACACCTAGCACAGGTTACTGGGTATCCATCTCACTGACACATTATACCACCTGTATAGAGATGTTTCGACCTGACTCCTCAGAGCGACGTCTCATTTACTTTTGATGATCTAAAACATATCACCTTTTAGCCAAAGAGAAAGATCTGCATACATAGCACCATGATGCAGACAAGATGCTAGATTTATACCTGCCCAAACGTTTCATAGTTCCTATCACGCAGCAGATACCGCATTGCTTCTCCAAAGCTACCTCCCACGAGAAATGATACACCATAACTCATAGAAAGTACGCGAAATCCACCCACTACTGTGGACATCAAACTAGACAATCAAGGGCAGAACGTCATATTATTGCATAATCAGATTAGCACGCCGACTTCGTCTCTGGAGCCCTACAATTCTATGGGATCCATACACTCGTCAGTTTCGAGTGCGATAATTCTTGCTGTACTACTGTGTGTGCTTCTTACTCGACTCGGTATCGTTAGCCCAGCAATCGGATTGTACTCACTGGCCACCAGCGGTCAGACACCGCTTAGATGGCTAATACCCGCACGGTCACCGCAGAATGGTGCACAACGAGGTCGCTGCGCAGACAGTGAGAGAGAGCGGTTGTTACGGATTACATCGTTAGCCTCATGTGCTGTAGTAGCAGGCATTGTCCGTACAATTCCCTCAGCGGCGTCATGTAATCACTTACCCATAGTCGAAGTGATCATTTTGGCTTGAATTTTGCTCAGCGTCTGCTCCGTCGTACGTTCACCTCCTTTGATCCACACCTTGTAAAGCCTTATTGTCAACAAAGAGATGCAAACAACTCGCAGCTCAGCACGTCAACCTCCTGAGTTCCTCACGGCTAAAGTCGAACGGGTAAGATTATTCCAGCCAGAACCATGTTCAGTGAATCGCTCTTCGACTTCACCTCAGCGCCAGCGGCGGTACGTCATTGATTACTACGTGATCCGGGTCAGCGGGTTTGGAAATGTCGAAGTATTGTTTCCGAGTTGGCATTCCTCGACTGTTATCAGAGACTTCGTCCCGCAAGGCGGCACTCTCTGCCTGTGCCAACTGATCCTCGCAGACTTTCATCCGTGCATTGTTGGCGGCTACGCTCTGTTTTCACCGCACTCTGCACCGATGCCGTCAGCTGGTTGTTCTCGTGCAGCGCAATTTTCTCCCGGATCTTTCTTGCACTTCCAGCACAACCATTGAAAACAAGTGTACACGACCAGCTGCTACAATAAAAAGACTCTTTCATAACTTGCATTATCTTTGTTTTAGGATCTGACCAGTATGAAAATGACACGTAAACGGGACAAAATGAAAAATCAGAATCCTTATTCCGAATGCGATCAATCTATTGCAGCAGTATTATAAAGATCGTGTAAAAGAACAAATAAGTCTAGGCACGAGCGCAGGTTGGAGCATTTTTAACCTCGGGAGCAACAATGAACGATGAACTTTTGAGAGTATACAGAATAAACAGTTGGAAGGATAGAAAAGGTCCTTCCGACTGACATTGCAGGCAGGAACAAACGCAGGCTTGCTAATATCCATGAATTCGCGACATGATGCCGGTCACACGCAGTAATCGGGCCGAATAGACATCGTGCCGACAGTGCGCTCGCGTAGAGTCAATCTTGCAAAAGTCTTACCTGTGCAGTACAGCGACAGGATTGAACAGGCCCTCTGCCGTGATGCTGATGCTCGACACACATTGTGCTGACGGCAGACGCCAGTCGTAAGCGCGAGTCCGCTCCTTGCCGTATATTTGACGGATGAAGGCGACTTGCAGCAGAGGAGTACCGGAAGACATTTGATCAGGAGCATGCGGTTTTCCGAGAAACAGTGCCGAATTGTCTCGTTTATCACAGGTGCAGGAAATCATTCTGTTCAAGTTTTTCATTCTCAGGGCAACAGCGGCCCAGGTCTGTCGGATCATCTCTCCACCGTCTCCTGCTCTATGGCGCGTCAGCAGAACCTTTGGCGTAGCGGCTCTGGACCCAAAATCATGGCTTTTACCCATGTCGAAAACTGGCATGAGGCACGATGTTTCTGATTACATCTTTTACGACCTACGTTATAAGATTACACGTCATCACCATCCATCCGATAGACAACCGCGTCTTTCGCATCCGGAAAAGTGATAGCCTTGATGCCAGCGCTTCGCACTATCCACTGGGTGATATTTCTTTTCAATTCAGACGAACAAACCGTCGTTAAGAAGGAAAACCTTTTCTTCTACGATATGAATATTCACGATCAGGATCGTGACGACTGTCAATCTTCCTGTTAAAACGAGACGTGATTCTCCTTACCATTGGTTTATTTTTGGCCATGTTGTGCAAAGCTACTCAACGGCGAAGCAAGACAGAATTCTGCTGCGAGACTGCCGGGAAACTATGCGGACATGACAAAGACAGACAGAGTTAGCCATGCTACTCGAAGAAGCTTCTGTTACAGGAACCGTGCTGCGACCGACCTGGCAGCACTTCTCTGGATGTGTCGCTTCGCGATCGATCCAGAAGGACCTCGGACCGGGTGGAGCAGGAAAACGCCTGCGAGAGCCACGCGCGAGGCCATCCTTCATCAACCCATTTCACCAACAACCGGTCGGTGAACGAGAAAAGAAAACCGAACGCCGAAGAGAAGCAGCTCACTCGCGTGCGGAAGCCGTCCAGACTGCTCGTGAAGGACGACTCCATCATCCTCGCCTTCAGGGACAACCATCACGCACCTCGTACGCACCGTGCAGCCTGCGGGCAGACTGACGGTCGTGTCAGCATCCTGCGCGCCACCGCGACGCGGCCGCCGAACATCGACATCATACGGCTGCTCGCGCATGGTGGGCATAGCAGCATATCTGTCGTCGGGCAGTACAGCATGAACTCTCCGCTGCTCGTTCAGCAAACTCTTCCTCGGCGGTGGACGGCACGACCTCGATTTCGGCATCTCGACGACTGATATGCGGGAAGCAGACGACCAGGGTCGCCAGATGCAGGCAGCCCAGACGACCGTCGTCCTGGCGGCTCCAGCAGGTTCGGCCAGCGCGGTTTCGCCAGAATCAGCAGGCTGGAAGACGTCGACATCATCATCACCAGATTCCAAAGCACCCAGACGGTGGTGAAGAAGATAGAGGAGAGGATAGACCTCATCATTGCCGGTGCTGCCCGGCATGCAGCAAGAACATAAAAACAGAAACACTACTAATTACTTACGATTATGAAAATACCATCAGAGTTTGACCCTATCCAGTCCGTTCGAGCCGGAAGAGCTGCCGCTGTCTACGACCGGATTCGCCGACAAACAGTTCCAACAGGTGCTGGCGTATCTCTACCCTGATGTACTCAAGGAGGCCCTGGCGCAGAAAATGCACGGATGCAGAGACCAACCTCGATTTCCAGAAAGCCTTCTGTACCGTTCCTCCAGCGTCTCGTCACGAAGCTGAGCCTGAGATGCAGTATCGACGCGGTGAACATCAATACACGAAACCGCTACACTTTCGTCCAGCAATCACCCGCACATCGTCTCGACTCCGCCCTTCTGGACAAAACTGCTTCTCGACGTGGGTTGAGACAACCTGTGAGACTACACGGCGATCCTCGCAGGATCTGGGTGGTCATGACCTTGTCCGCAGCAACAAATCATGCACCGTCGAACGCGTGCCCAGACGTCGACGACGCAAGAACCTGAACGACCACCAGGCCGCCATCCCAAAGATGATGCACGGCGGCGACGGTTCAGCCAGTCGAACGGCTGGAAAGCAGCTGCATCGTCCCGCTGACCATCTCCTGCGAGTACGACCCATGCGACTACCTCAAGGCGCGCGAATACCAGCTGCGGCGTGATGTCCCATTCTGGAAGAAGACGGCCGAGGACGGCATGGAAAGCATGCTGGTGGGTCATCAGGGTACAAGCAGGCAATATCTTCATAAAGTGCCTCCGCATCGACGAATGGCTCGACACGGTGAGCGGAGAACAGCCGCAAACAAACTCTTCGACGAGATCGCCACGCATATCGACCACGAGATCCACCGCAACCACAGGCTTTTATCCGGTCAACTACGTGGCACTGGACATGATTCAGGATACACGCGTCTACGAGGAGTATATACGCCGGAAGACTATCAGGACTTCGAGAACCACTGAAGGACGATTGAGAAAAATCGACATCGAGAACCGTGACGACAAGTTCCTGCGCAACTGTCTGCTGACATTATGCTTATCCTGCGAAGAATTACATCGCCGCATCGTCCGAAAACGACGTTTCAAGTCGCTGCTGAACCGTCTTACCTTTTGAGCTAACGCTTCGTGGACAGACTCAGCAAGAAGTTTCAGGGGCTGCTGAAGGTGATGACGGTCATCGTGACATTGTTCATCACCGGCGGCTGTGAACACGATTTCTATGAGACAGGCGACGGACTGTCTTATCTGCATACCGACTTCGTCAAAGCGAGCGACAAACACGGCAACAGCCTTTTTCTCCGCACACACGGACGACGGTGTCCCAGCTGACCCCGCAGCCTGCATTGAAGACGCGTGGGCGACAAAGACGACACGACTTACCGTGCTGCCGTCTATTATAACAAGGTGGAGAACGGTGTGACGGAACCTGTCGCTATCAGTCCGTCGCCGTTCTGCGCATGCGGCTGGTACTTGATCTTTCCCGCCAGGTACATACCGACCCTTGTCGGATTTGAAAAGTGCCTGGATAAGCTCGGGACAAGAAATACCTGAACCTCGGACCGAAGCTGAAGACAGGAAAAGAGCGACGACACCGGGCCGTACGAAGTCTCTCGGATTGTCTGTGATTCTGTCCGGAGACGAATCTTCCGGCAGCCGCATATTCTATCTTCGGCTGTGATCATCGGCAGAACGGAATACCCGAATACTCAGCACCCGTGTCTTCGCAAGTATTCCGCTTTGCAAAATATGGAACGGAAGGATTCCGTCGTCCCGACATCAACACCCACGAGGGAAAAGTCAGGAACAGTTTTGCACGCTGATTATCAAGGACTACCACACCGGTGTCCGGAAGATGAACATAAAAGGAATACCCTCCCGGCCCACACGACAAAGTCCGTCAGATTACTATATCACAAACAAAAGTGCCATCTTTGAAGCCTTATGAAATACAGCATCATTGTCCCCGTATTCAACCGGCCGGACGAAGTTGACGAACTGCTGGCAAGTCTTACCGGCCAGGAAGAAAAGAATTTTGAGGTCGTCATCGTAGAAGACGGGTCACAGACTCCATGCAAGGAAGTATGCGACAAGTATGCCGACAGGCTTGACCTGCATTATTACAGCAAGAGAACCCGGGCCGGACAGAGTCGCAACTACGGTGCAGAACGCGCCAAGGGCGAGTATCTGCTCATCCTCGACTCCGATGTAGTGCTTCCCCAAGGCTACCTCGGTGCTGTAAGCAAAGAACTGGAACGTGAACCAGCCGATGCCTTCGGCGGCCCCGACCGTGCGCACGCCTCCTTCACCAACACAGAAAGCCATCTCCTACTCCATGACTTCCTTCTTCACAACCAGGTATCCGCGGCGGGAAGAAGAAGCTCGACAAAGTTCTATCCCTGTTCGTTCAACATGGGCATCCGCCGTGACACCTATCAGGAACTGGGCGGCTTTCTCACGAATGCGATTCGGTGAAGACATCGACTTCTCCATCCGCATCTTCAAGGCAGGGAAACGCTGCCGGCTGTTCCCGGAAGCATGGTGTGGCACAAGCGGCGCACCGACTTCACGCAAGTTCTGGAGACAGGTTTAACTCAGGCATCGCACGCATCAACTCTTTACAGGAAATATCGACTCGCTGAAACCCGTCCACTGCTGCCGATGGTATTTACGGTGGGCATCATATTCCTCAGCTTGCTGAGTCTTTGCGCGTATCATCGTGCTCTGCCTTCCTCAACAAAGTCTACCGGCTGCATCCTCCTCTGCTCAGCCTGATTCCTTTGCTGCTTTACAGTGCAGTGATCTCGCATCGACTCGAGCCGGCAGAACCACAGTCTGAAGATAGGCCGCTCAGCATCCGTGCAGCCTTCTATCCAGCTTACTGGCTACGGATGCGGATTCATCAACGCATGGTGGAAACGCTGCGTATGCGGAAAAGACGAGTTCTCCGCATACAACAAGACTTTCTACAAGTAATTCATGATTATGAATCATGGGCTTTTGAATCAAACAGACTTTCCATCACCCACTGGGCTGAGGCCGACCGTCCACGCGAAAAGCTCGAGAAGCTGGGTGCCGGCGCACTCAGCGGTGCCGAGCTGCTCGCCATCCTGATCGGTTCAGGCACAGCGAGAAAAGCGCCGTCGCCTTGATGAAGCGTGTTTCTCAACGACGTGGCAACAATCTCGAACACGCTCGAAACTGCCACTCCCGTGACCTGATACAGTATAGAGGATCGGTCCGGCAAAAGCGATTACTGGTTCTTGCCGCCATGCGAATCTGGGAAAAGAGACGGCAGAAAGCCGTGGAAGAGCACCGATGCTCACCAATGCAGCGAAAAATTCACCATTTTCATGCATACGACGATACAAGACCTCGATATAGAAGAAGGCTGGATGTTGATGATGAAACAGAACTTCCGGCTCATTGAGGCAAAAGCGCATCTCGACAGGAGGACTCACGATGGCTCCCCAGACGTCGCGCCTCATGATGAAAGAGGCACTACTGAAGAACACCACCATACTGGCCTTCTGCCACAATCATCCCAGCGGGAGCACGAACCCAAGCCGTGAAGACGATAAACTGACGACCTCCATCCAAAAAGCGTGCAACCTGCTCTGTATCCACTTCGCCGACCACGTCATACTTGCCGACGGCAGCTCTTTCTCTATCGGGAAGAAGGAAAGCTATGACCCACAGACCCGGAATACAAGTCCTCTGATCTAAAACACCTTCAAGACCTATCATCACGGTGCAAAGAACCTTTTCTTCACACTGCAGAAGTCATTCGTCACAGTAAAAACGATCTTTCTTGTACAGTAAAAATAATCTTCTTTACATGATGAAAAATATTTCTACGTGAAAAAGAAATTCTATCTCATGAATATAATTCATCTTCCATGCTCATCTTCCCTTTTGCAGCTCCTGTTACTTCTCGAAGCCTGCGTTTACATTATCCGACTGCACGTCAGGCAGCCCCTCCTCATGGTCGTCCATGCTGTTTACAGCTTCTCCCGGAGGAGGCAGAACTAAGGTATGACAAAGAAGGCCGTATCCTTACAATCTCTTCTTCTCAGCCTGTCCGGCTCTGGTTCCCTTGTATTTGCTTCGTGAAGCATTGAATTTATAGGTGACCGTGAGGACCAGCTGGCGGCTGTCATACTGTCGCGACCTGTATTGTTTCCATCAGTTCAGTATAACCTATTCCTCCTCCTTCCGGGTATGGAACAGGTCCATTCGCTAATACGGAAAAACCAGTCTCGTCCTTCAGGAATGATTTGGTGAGGTTGATGTCAAGCGAACCTGTATTGCTTGCCAATGCCCGATTTCATCATTGCCTTTTTGACGAAGTAGGACTCATCGACAGCAGCCACCCTTTCCCGAAGTTGAACGTGTTGTTGAAGCTGAGTTGCCAGATAGGTTTGTTCAGTTTATAGGTCCTCACTTTTGTCTGTAAATTGAGCCATTGCTTCTGTACAGCTGCACTGAATTCTGGAGTCCAGATGCCGATGGTAGGGGAAAAGGTGAGCTGGGCGGATATCGACTTGATGCTTGGAAGGTTCGTATAGGTAATGCGTGAAACAGCCGAGTTATGGTTATCCTGCTCGCTCCAGAACACAATGGCGTGGCGGCGGTCTTTATAGGAAACACCCAGCTGGATGAACTTCCACATGGCTCCCAGAGAGAGCGTATGTATGTATTCGTGCTGGAGCAGCGGGTTACCCGACTGCATCAGAAAGCGGTTGCCGTAGGATACGTTGTTGCTCAGCTGACGGTAAGAGGGGCGGCGTGTCTCGCGGCATAGCTCAACTGCATCTGCAGGTCTCCGATTTTGGTGGCAGCTGAGATGCTTGGAAACAGGTTGCTGAACGACCGGCTCTGGTCGGCAATGTGCAGGCCGTTCTCATAATAGTTGAACCTCACCGCTTCCCAGCGCAGACCGACGGTCAGCTGGCAGACAGGGAGCATGTGTGTGTACTCCATGAAGGGGGCGATGTTGGACTCCTTCAGCTGTGCGAATGAGGTCGGGACATACTGCTCGGGGTTGACGTAATCGTCATTGCGGTTCGTGCTGGTGTATTCTGCACCCACAGAAAGACTGCCCCCCAGGACAGGATAGCCCAGGGTCAGCTTGGAAGCAAAGAGCCTGTTGCGCTCCTGGTTGTCGGAAGTCACGGTGCGGCTGGTCTTGTTGCGGCTGTCTTCCTGGTAGACGGTATGGTCACACTGCTTGTTGTAAAGGTAATCGGCATTGAAGTCTATGTCCATCTTTCCTATCTTCCCGACATAGTAAAAATTGAGGAACTGGGAGGGACGATGGGTCTTGCTGCGCATGGCAGAAGTGTTGATATGGTCATAGAAAGCCTCGTTTGCTCTTACGTCACTGCTGAGCATAAAAGGGCCGGGAGAATCGTGGAGGAAGTTGACCGTGTATTTCATGCCGATGGAATTGCTGTCATTCAGCTGATAGTCTGCCCCTATCGTGTTCTTGAAGCGGATGCTTTCTGTAGCTTCCTGTGTGAAGTCCTGCTCCAAAGCGTATCGGCATAGACAATTGTGGTCGTTTTGCTAGGATAGCTTCCGTTGTCAAGTGAATAGCCGTGCCCGCCGAAGAGTTCCAGACGGCCGTGGCGGTACTTCAATTGAGCTGTTCGATCGAGGTCGACATTTTTCCGACTGGTAGTAAGAAGACCGTACGTCGAAGCCGAAGCCGTCGCCCTGCACCCTCTTCGTGCGTATCTTTACCACGGCTTTCACCGTTGCATCATATCTGGAACCGGGGTTGGCAATCACCTCGACGCTCTTGATGTCGCCCGACTTCAGACGTTCAAGTTCCGTGGCATCCCGCATCTGCCATCCGTTGATATAGATGACCGGCGTCCCTTTGCCGAAGACCTCGTAGCCGTCTTTCTTCTTTATCAGTCCCGGAATATGCGAAAGAACATCCTCGCAGGTGCCGAGCTTGCTCAGCACGGTATTCTCGATGTTCGTCTGCATGCCCTCTGCCGTCATCTTGCAGGGGGCATTGCTCCTTTACGACCACCTCTTTCATCAGCTGTGCGTCCTCTTTCAGTACGATGGTCAGGGTTTCCTGGTCGGAAAGGACCGTGGAAAACGGTTCGTAGCCTACGAAGGAAGCCTTGAGAATGTTGCCCGGAGCGGCATTCCTGATGCTAAAAGCACCGTCGTCGTTGGTTGTCGTACCGGCAATGAAGGCAGAATCCCCGGCTGAAAGGATAACGACATTCGCATAGGGTACAGGCTTCTTGCTTTCGTCGAGAACCTTTCCTGATACCGTTTGTGCGCTGGCACGGAGTCCTGTACAGAACAGGATGAGGAGGAATAAAAGTCTTTCCATGTTTGAATAAAGAGAGTTGTGTCGTAAGTTCCCAGGTGCTGTCACATTTCCCTGGTATTATCTGTATCTGCTGCAAATGTATAATAAAAAACGGATTTCCACAAGAATAGGGAAACATTTTCTGTCTGTTGTCTTTCTTTATGGTGTAGGGATTGTGCATGTGGTTCTTCGGGTGTCTGTCGTTACAGCTGCATACCGGCAGGCTGCCAGACAGTCTGATGTCTGCCCTGTCTTTGTTCCTCGTCTTTTGTCTGTTCTCTCCTTTTTATGGTGTTTTTGTCCTTTAGTCTCGAAAAATGCGTAAGTTTGCACTTAGAATATAACCATAAACCATCAAGATGGAAGATTTAAAGAAAGTCTTTAGGCAAACTCGTCGGTATCATAGGCGATTAGTTGCAGCCCAACGAACCTTTTACATGGGCAAGCGGTTGGAAGTCACCGTTTTATTAGACAACCGCAAGACCTGTCGTTCCACAACAACGCGCTCGTTTGTGAAGCTCGAGCTGGTTCATGCCATCCTTGAGAACTTCCCGGAGGCTACGGCTGTGGCCGGTGTCGCCACAGGTGCCATTGCGCAGGGCATGCTTGTTGCCGATGAGCTGGCATTGCCCTACGCCTACGTTCGTCCGAAGCCGAAAGACCATGGCATGAAGAACCAGATTGAAGGTGAGCTGCCTACCGGTCTAAGGTCATTGTTGGGAGGATCTCTATCTCTACCGGCGGTTCATCACTGAAAGCGGTCGCTGCCCCTTCGTGAGGCTGGATTTGAAGTGGTGGGTATGGTCGCTTCTACACCTACAGGCTTCCCTGTAGCTGAAGAGGCATTCCGTGAAGCAGGGGTGAAGCTCGTCACTCTTACCGATTACGAGCACGTTGTTGAGAAAGCTCTGGAGACCGGCTATATCAAGGAGACTGATGTTCCGATGCTACATGAGTGGCGGAAGGATCCGGCGAACTGGAGAAAATGAAAGGTTTAAAAAGGGTGTGTGTCAAAAGTTCATATAATAACTGAACTGTAGGGACAAAAGCCTTCGTCCGTCGATAAATATCTGTTTCGTGGACAGACGAGGACATCTGTCCCTACAATATGGCTATGTGACACGCTTTCTTCAATTCCCCAACCAATAATACAAAAGAAATGACAAAGTTTGAAAGCAGCATAAAGCAGATACCCCATTCGCAGCAGAGTGTGTACAGGATGCTGAACGATTTGAACAACGTGCAGCGGCTGAAGGACCGTTTCCCGGAAGGCTCTACGGGCAATGCCGACATGGACAAGGTGAAGGACAAACTGCAAAGTCTCTCCTTTGACCATGACTCGCTGTCGGTCAGCGTCGACCCTGTCGGTCAGATTTCCATGCGCATCATCGAGCGTGACGAGCCGAAGACGATAAAGTTTGAGAGCGACAACTCCCCATTGTCGTTCAACTTCTGGATACAGATTCTGCCTGTCACCGAAACCTCTTCGAAGATGAAACTCACGATCGATGCCGATATACCTTTCTTTGCGAAGGGCATGGTGTCGAAACCGTTGCAGGAAGGCATCGAGAAGATAGCCGATGCACTGGCCATGATTCCGTTTGAATAATCACCGGGGTTAACTTGTCAACCGTTCATAATCTTGTCAGCCATTCATAATGTCGGTGTTATGAAGAAAGTCTTTCCATCCATCATTGTGCTGCTTTGTCCTGCTAGTTGTCTTCCTGTGGTGACAATGAGTATGAAGACAGCCATGTCTTTTTCACCTTCCATAATGATACGCACCAGAATCCCGTTCTCGCATCGGCGATGAACCCGATGTCGCCTGGCGTGTATTGTACCATAAGATATGCATTCGTCAGCGGCCGCCACAGTTTCTCTTTCGAGAACAATCAGGGGATGAGGACAGACAGCCCCGTGTGGTTTGACGGCATCGACCAGCGGCTTGAAAGCTGGAAACACGTGGGCAAGAACAACGGACTTGTCGTGGGCTATGGCAATCTGGACAATCCTGCTCCCTTCTATGCTTACGACCTGCAGTGTCCCAACTGCTTCGAACCGAATGCTCTGCCTCTACGTTCCTGCGAACTGAAGATAAGCAGTGACGGAGTTGCCACCTGCAACCGCTGCCGGCGTAAGTACAACCTCAACACCGGCGGGAATATCGTGGCAGGAGAGGGCGGCAGAAGCTGACACGCTATCATGGCGTCACTACAGGACCCTATGGCGTGCTGGCTGTGAATTAAGGAGGGTGTGTCAAAAAGCAAGTACCATTTTGACAATCTTACAGTTTGAAACAATTCATTAAAAAATGACCATTTCTGTACTCGATTTTGAGTAAAGAAATGGTCTTTGCTTTTAGGAAAAATCTGCTTATAGTTTAAATGTTGTCAAGTTATTAATTTGCATTTTGATACACCCTCGCAGCAGGTTTATTCCAGCTCTATCGCACCGTCCTTGTTCACCTTCAGCTTCGGTTTACGCTGTGGTGCTGACGGCTGCGGCTCGTGTGGCTGGACGGAAACAGTTTTATGCCTGTTCTTGGAAGAATTGTTGACAGCAACGTTTCTTCTCGGTCTTGCCGTCCCCGCACGTGATGATCTGGGGACAGCTGTCCTGACAGTTGCCCTGGTCTTGTATGGGCAGAAGTGTTTCGTGCGCGTGTAGGAGCCGTCTGCATTTTCTTTCCAGTTGATACAGACGAGTCCTCTGTCCGTTACAAAGGTGTCGGCAACCATGACACCGTTGTCGTATCTCTGCTGTTCTCTCAGTTTTCCGTCTTCGTCGTAGACATATCCCATACCATGTTCCCGGTTGTTACGGTAGTGACCGTGAAGACGAGGACATGCTTTGCATCGGATCCGCTGGTTGTTGTACTTTTGCATAGATGCCGTCTTTCAGTCCCTGTTTATATTCGGCAATTTCTTCTATCTTGCCATGGCTGTAATAGATTTTCTTACCGTCCAGTTCTCCGTTTTTGTAATTCTCTTCTAACTGGAGTTTCCCGTCCTGGTCATAATAGGTCCAGCGTCCCTCCTTGGTGTCAGTCAGTTCATTCCTGTATTGTCTGGACCATATCCGCCCGTCCGAATAGGTCTCGATGTATTCTTTTATCTGTGCTGTTCCTGCAAGCGGCAGGCAAAGCAGCAGACAAAGCAGAAGGTTATTCCTTGTCATCATCTTGGCATTTGAAGTCTGTCTTTCTGTCAACGCCCGTATGCCGCCAGTTCCGGCATGACAGAGCTGCCTTTGTCTTTTATCCAGCTGTCTTATATTTCTTTATTCAGCTATTTTATATTCAGTCGGGAACAGGTAATGGCATACCCACGTTCCCTTGCGCAGGTCAAGACTGTAGCAGTAGTCTTCGTCCGACTTGCTGCTGTATCTTCTCGTTCCTCTGAGCCATATCCGCTTGTCGCCACGTATGGTCCCGTTCACTTCAATGCGGATTTCAGGAGCCTGTGTCCAGACAATCCGTCCTCTGGTGTCCCGGAGCTGGAAGACCGTAGTGGCATCGTCGTCAATGTTCGGATGATAGGCTATCAGGATATAGCGGTTGTCCTGATAGACGATCTGTGCGTCGAAGGCTGAGAACCAGTCGGATATGGGCTGGAATCCAACGAGCCGTTTCCCCTCGTCATAGTTGTCTTTTCTCACGTCTGTCCTCAGGAAATCGGCATCCTGCGGGTCGCCAAGATGGAACTTGTACTGTATGCGCCAGATCCGGTACTTTCCGCCGGAAGAGGTAGAGGAGCTGGCATTTACTTTCTCGAGACGGTAGCACACACTGTCGCGCACTTCACCATTCAGCTCTGCAGGCGTCAGCTTGGAGGCGAATGCGAAGGCGTCTTCTGTATAGAGCCGTCCTGTCGCAGGGAAGAAGTAATAAGTCTCGGCAAGGTTGTTGGTCACCTTGAATCCCTCGCCGCTGGACCGGTCGAGCAGTTCTACCCATGACATCCCTGTTTCCATGGCCTTCTTCCCGGCGAAGATCGTCTTCGACACATTCGTCATGCCCAGCGTGTCCGGGTTTATCACATAGATGAAGCGCTTGGGAACAGCCATATACCATCGTCCTGCCTGATGGAAATAAGCTATACTCGCCGCATACAGATTGAAGCTACTCCCCCGTTTCTCATCGTCATCTTTCGAGATGAGGAGCTTGTCTGCCAACACCTCCCCTGTACTTGCATCACGAAAACCGTAGTAAAGTCCGTCGGGCTTCTCTTTCTTCTGCATATACCCGTAACCGAAGCGGCGTTCGCAGAGATAGAAGAAGCAGGGCCTGCCCTTGTGGAGCATCGGAACAAGAGCAGTGTAATTATCGTGTACCTCTACGGAATCCTTATCGCCGGAGAGCAGGGATCCGGTTGCATGGTCGCATGTATTCAGCAGGAAGAGGAAAAGTCCCACGATGAGAAAGCCTACAAGAAACCATCTGTAGGTGGCGTTTTCAAAGGATGAGCCTGCCGCCGTATATTTGGGTCTGCGGGTATCGTAGTCGAAGTGGTGGTTGACATTGATGTTGATGTCGTCATCGTCCAGATAGTACTCCGTTCCGCAATTCCTGCACCGGTATCGTTTTTCGTCGAGCTGTATGTGCTTCCCGCTGCCGCAGTTCGGACATCTCACCGGCTTTATCTTTGTTGCCATCGGCTTTCTTTACAATGTTATGAATTCTTTGTGTAATGCAGTGTCAGATAAACCAGCACAGCTTGTATGGCCGTCAGTACAGCAAACAGGATGACCCACCAGTTATCTGTCCACCGTGCGGGAGCCAGCAGTCCGCCTGCATATTCAATGATGCCCACACCGAGGAAAATCATTCCCAGACTCATCCGGTGGGTACTTTCCGCACGGAAGCAGAAGAGCAGGGCAACCAGGAGCGTATTGACAGCGATGGCAAGACTGGTGAACAGCATATTCATCAGCGGATAGGCAGACAGGAGGAGTCCTGCCGTGACGTTTACAGCGAGTGCGGCGGCCGCAGGGACGATGACCTTTATCATAGTTTGGAAAGTATTTCGTTCTTCTTCTGTTCGTATTCTTCTTCGGTGATGAGCTGCTCGTCAAACAGTTTTTTCAGCTTACGGAGGCGTTCAGCAGCATCGCCGCCTGCGCCTTGCTCCTTGAAGATGTCCTGTGCCAGCTGCACGCCGGCACCCAGCTGCAGTCCGGCTCCGGCCAGTCCGCCTTCGTTGCGGGCGGCATCGCGCAACGCCTCCAGCTTCTGCATCCCCACGTAGTCGAGGTCCACTTCAGCGGCAGCTCTCTTCTCTGTCGTCATATCGGCGATGCGTCCGATGCGTTCCATCGTGTCGTCGTCGAAGGTGACGGAATTGACACGGAAGTCGGTCAGCTCCAGTCCCAGACGTGTCAGTTCCTCGGCGGTTCTGTGTCTCAGGTCGGCCGACATCTCCATGAGGTGTGTGTCAACCTCCCTGTAAGGATAGGCCTGTGCAGCAAGGAAAGCGGACAGCGGTGCAACGATGCGGGAGGAGACAAGATCCTGCACGTCCGATGCACTGTAATCGCTGCGTGGTCCGAGCAGTGTGACGAACATCTGTTCGGCATTGGAGATGACTACGGAGAAGTTTCCGCAGGCACCCAGGGAGACCGGGATCCTGTAGTCGGGTTCTATGTATTTCACGGGCGACGGCGTTCCCCAGAGAATGTTTACCATCTCGGCCGTACGGAAGAAGTAGAAACGCATCTTGTGCTCGCTTTCCGCCCGCTGTGCAATGTTCAGCAGTGTCGTGATGAAAGGATGGTTGGCGGTTTCCATCTCGTAGACATCAGGTTCAGTCAGGGTGGCCATCACCTTGCCGTCATATACGATGATGCAGCCCTGTCCGGGTGCGACGATGAGTTTGCTTGCGTTCTTTATCTCATCCGTCGTGGTCTCCAGCTGATGGAAAAGCAGGCTGGCATTCTGTTCCTTCCATTCAATGACGGTGCGGAGCTGTCGTTTGAAGAGTTTTCTTAATCCCATAGTTGTCGTTTCTGGTCACAAACTGTTTCCCATATTTTTCGTATAAGGGGTTGTGGCTTGTCTGTTCTATCCTGCAAATATAGTGATTTGTACTGACAGCGGCAAGAAAAACTGCGAAAAGGTGATATTCCCAACCGTCGGGAACATTCTCCCCAGGCGTTGGGAACGGATGTCCCGACCGTTTGGGAACAGGATTCCCAAACGGTCGGGAATGATCGGAAGTGTGACCATGCACTGAAAAAACAGCCGTATTGCCAATGAAGACAATGCGGCTGTTCGCAATATGATTAGTGATGTTTCAGAGAGTTTCCTATAGCTTGACGCTGAGACCTGCATACCAGGTTGCACCGTAGACCGGGGCATACATGAATGCGGCATCGTCGGTGTGCTTCTCGTCCTGGATGTAGCTGAAGATGTTCTTTGCACCTGCATAGACGGTACACATACCGAACCGCTTTGAAGCACGGCAGTTGAAGAGCATGAACGGGCTGGTCTTCTTGATCTTCGATGTTGCACCGGCATCCTCAGAGTTGTAGTCGATGTACATCCTGCCCTGGAGAGAGCCTGTGACTGAGAAAGTCCATGTGCCGGGCGTATAGTCGAGGTCGAGGTCGCCGGTCATGGATGGGAAGCGGGAGATGTGACGGCTGTCCTTGGCATACTGAAGCCGCTGCGGGAACTGCTTTACGGTCTCGTCATTCGGATCAGACCATTCGGCACGCTCGTGCTTGAACTTGCCCTGGTTGAAGGTCCAGTTGAGTCCGGCCGTGAAGTTGCGGAAAAGGTTGGCCTTCGCACCCAGTTCAACCCCCTGCACATAGGCATCGTCGACATTCTCCCACTGGTAGGAATAGCCGAACTTCTTCACCTCGTCATCAGCCGGCGAGAACTGTATCTTGTCCTTCAGGTTGGTGCGGAAGATGTTTACGCTGAACTGGTATTTCCGGGCGTAGTAATCGGCCGAAACGTTATAGCTGACGGCACGTTCGCCCTTGAGGCTGGACGATTTCCATACGCGCGGCGAACCGCTGCAGAGGTGAAGGTCCTCCGAGAAGCCGTAGGGGGCACGGAAACCGGTACCGACATTGGCACGGAGGATCAGCGATGGGCTAAGTTCATATTTGACGGCGATACGCGGATTGACGGAGGTCTTGCTGAACTTAGTGGAGGGGAAAGCACTGTCTGACACCTTCACGCTGGTGGAATATTCCTCGCCGGAACTGTGGGAGTCGACGCGGATGCCCGGTACGACGGTCAGCTTCGGTGTGATGTTCCATTCGTCCTGCACGAAGAAGCCTACCTCGTTGGCGTGTTTCTTGCCGATAGAGGTATAAGGCACGCCGTAGTAGGGACTTGCCTTCTCGTCTTCGGCAGAGATGACGTAGAGCCCTGTCTCACGCAGCCGGGTGAAGTAGCCCTGCACGCCGGCCAGCAGGGGTGTGGCTGCCGAGGATAGAGGTGAAGGTGAGGGATGGGGTGACGGTGTTCTCCTTTGCAAGATAGGGACGCATGAGTTCTACCGGCGGCGTCGCTCCGTCCTCGTCAGGATGGGCAGGGTCTTTGTGGGAGTCCATGTAGTCGTGCAGGAAAGTGTCGTTGGTAGCCTGCCGTTTGTGGTAGACATAAGCAGTGGCAAGGTTCAGTTCGGAGTGTGCGCCGACAGGAAGGGTATAAGCGAGGTCGGCCGAGAGGCGGTTCGTGCGGATGTCCTCGGTCTGGTCGGTATAGGGATTGAGGTACTGGTCATTGGTCATGACCCCGCCGAAACGGTGCTCGTCAATCGCCTTCCCGCGCAGTACGAGCTTGTCGTTCTTGGCAAAAGGATGGTAGAAATAGAGGCTGAAGCCAAGGTTATTCATCGTCTCGTTGACACGGTCGGACACTCCGTCCTTGTGTTTCACCTCGCTGCGGGTAAGTCCGTCCTGCGTCTCGTCCACGGCATCCATCTGCATACGCTGGGCGAAGACACTCAGCCCGATGTTGTTGTAACGCATGGATCCGGAGCCCTTGTAGCTCTTGAAACCATAGTTGCCGAACTGGATGTCGCCGCTGACGGTAGGTTCGTAGGTAGGCTCCTTGGAAATGATGTTGATGGCACCGGCTACGGCACTGCTGCCATAGAGAGCCGACCCGGCACCTTTCACGACTTCGAGCCGGTCGATGTCATTGGTGCCGAACTGCTGCAGTCCATATACGCCTGCAAGACCGGAATAGACCGGCTCGCCGTCGATGAGCACCTGCGTGTGCTCTGCACCCAGCCCCTGCATACGGACTTCGGAGAAGTTGCAGAACTGGCACTGCTGTTCCACGCGGATGCCCGGTACGCCCTCGAGTGCTTCGTAGAGGTTCTGAGCATTCTTCTTGGTGAGTGCCTGTGAGGTGAGGACCTCTGTGCGGATGGGCACATCCTTGACGAAGTGGCTGGTACGGGTACCTGTTACGACGACCTGGCTCAATTCCAGCGGATCCTTCTCCAGTTCGAAGTAGGCTCCTGTACCTTTGCCTGCGGTCATCATCACTTCTATCTCCTGCGGCTGATAGCCTGTAAGGGTAGCGACAACGGTCTGTTTCCCGACAGGGAGGTTCGCCATTTTGTAGTGTCCGGTGGCATCACACTGTGTCTTCAGGTTGGTACCCTTGACCTAGATCACTGCATGGGCAAGGTGCTGTCCACCCTCCTTTGCTTTCACGTCACCGAACAGCATCGCATCGGTGTTCTGTGCCATGGATGCGACAGCGCACACGATGGCAACGAAAAATACTAACAATCTTTTCATTTTAGCATTAGCTTGTAAATTTTTGCAAAAGTAGTGTCTTTCATGGAATGCGGCAATACCTACTATTAGGTATTCGAGTGATGCGCCTGCTGGTTTCCCCCTCATCATTCTGCCTGATTCTTGGGATAATTCCCATCTGTCAGCAGCAGGAATACGTCAGAACTTTAGTTTTTCTTGTCAATTTAGGAACAAGACTTGCAGGATTCAATAAAATCCTTTTATTTTGCATCATGCTTCCCAGCTGATCGGGAGCGGGGGGTGTCTTTTGCGGCATCCTGTCGGGATTAGTGATATTGGAAACGATAATCTTAAGCTGTTGAAGACAATTCTTACCATAACAGGTTCGGACAGCACAGGTGGATCCGGTGTGCAGGCTGACATCAGAACGATATCGGCACTGGGAGGCTATGCGGTTTCGGCTGTCACCTCCATCACGGTGCAGAACACGCTGGGCATCCAGGCTTTCCATGATCTTCCGGCAGATATTGTCAAAGGCCAGATAGAGGCAATCATCAACGACGTACAGCCCGATACGGTGAAGGTGGGCATGATCAGGACTACGGAGACACTGGCCGTTGTGGTGGATGCGCTGCTGAAATACCGTCCCCACCATATTATATACGACCCGGTTGTCACGGCAAGCAACGGTGACCGGCTTATGGCAGACGACGTGGTCAGACAGATCCGGCAGCGACTGCTGCCCCTGTGCTCGATAGTCATTCTTCGGGAAGGAGAGGCGGAAAGGCTCTTCGACTGCACTTCCTTGAAAGGACAGGGACACGGAAGAGTCCGTTCGCTGATACTTGACGACCCCATGCAGCATGGTCTTATCAACAGTTTCTCATCGGCACTGGCGGTTTATCTCAGCCAGAACGAGCCGATGGAACAGGCCATAGAGCATGCACGAAAGTATGTAAGGACACTCGTGGCAAGGAAAAGTGACCTTAGCGGACGGAGCAGCCAGCTGTACAATGAGTTCCTTGAGGCGGTGCAGAAGCATTACCGAACCAATCGTGATGTGGCCTTCTATGCCGACTGCCTGAATGTCTCGCCGCGTTATCTTTCTCAGGTGGCGCATCGCATCTCGGGCAAGTCGCCGAAGAACATCATTGATCATACACTCACAGAAGCCCTTGCCTGCCAGCTCCGTACGACGCAGAAGACCATCCAGGAGATTGCACATGGGCATGGCTTTGCATCACAGGCACAGTTCTCCAAGTTCTTCCGCAAACAGACCGGAATGGCACCGAGCGGCTGGAGAAAGACCTCCTGGCCCCTCAAAGGCCTCACCCCAGCCCCTCAAAGGCCTCACCCCCAACCCCTCTCCGAATGGAGAGGGGAGTAATACCGATAAGGACTAAGATTGGCTGCTGCCCATCAACGCCTATCATCGCCCATCATCGCTCTATCCCCACCTACGATCACTTATAATCACATAACAATAAAGAACCAACATGACAAATCGACAAGAACTAAACCGCAATCTCGCCCAGATGCTGAAGGGCGGCGTAATCATGGACGTGACGACCCCGGAGCAGGCACGCATTGCCGAGGCTGCCGGCGCATGTGCCGTAATGGCACTGGAACGTATCCCAGCCGACATCCGTGCTGCCGGCGGCGTATCACGCATGAGCGACCCCAAGATGATCAAGGGCATTCAGGAAGCTGTGACCATCCCTGTCATGGCAAAATGCCGTATCGGACATATCGCAGAAGCACAGATCCTGCAGGCTATAGAGATTGACTATATCGATGAGAGCGAAGTGCTCTCACCGGCCGACAATATCTATCACATCGACAAGACACAGTTTGAGGTGCCGTTCGTCTGTGGTGCCCGCAACCTGAGCGAGGCATTGCGCCGTATCGCCGAGGGGGCTACGATGATCCGCACGAAGGGTGAGCCTGGCACGGGTGACGTGGTGCAGGCTGTCAGCCATATGCGACTGATGCAGAGTCAGATCCGGGAGCTTGTCGGCAAGCGGGAAGACGAACTCTTCGAGGCTGCCAAGCAGTTGCAGGCTCCCTACGACCTGGTGAAGTATGTACACGAGAACGGCAAGTTGCCTGTTGTGAACTTTGCAGCCGGCGGTGTAGCGACCCCTGCTGATGCGGCATTGATGATGCAGCTGGGTGCAGAAGGTGTCTTCGTCGGTTCGGGTATCTTCAAGAGCGGCGACCCTGCTAAGCGTGCTGCCGCCATCGTGAAGGCCGTAACGAACTACAATGACCCTAAGGAGTTGGCTAAACTATCAGAAGACTTAGGGGAAGCGATGGTAGGTATCAACGAGCATGAAATCGAGGTGCTCATGGCTGAACGTGGACAATGAGAATTGCTGTACTCGCCTTGCAGGGCGCATTCCTGGAGCATGAGAAGATGCTCCGGGAATTAGGTGTCGACTGCTTTGAAGTGCGCCAGTTGCAGGACTGGCAGCAAAAGAAAGACGGACTGATTATCCCGGGTGGTGAGAGCACCACCCAGGGTAAGCTGCTCCGCGACCTCGGTCTGCTCGATCCTGTCCGTGAGGCTGTCGAGAGTGGTCTGCCGGTTTTCGGCACTTGTGCTGGTCTCATTCTCCTTGCCCATGATGTGGAGGGAAACAGTCCGTCGGCTCCCGTACCGCCCCGGCTGGGCACAATGGCCATGACGGCTGCACGCAATGCGTACGGCCGGCAGCTGGGCAGTTTCCATACAGAGGCGTTCTTCAAGGGTGCCAAGTGTAATGTCCCCATGACTTTCATCCGTGCGCCTTATATCACGAAAGCTGCCGAGAAGGTGGAGGTCTTAGCGTCTGTCGACAACCATATTGTGGCAGCCCGTCAGGGAAACCAGCTTGCCACTGCCTTCCATCCTGAACTGGACAGTGATACACACATACATGAATATTTCCTGGAGATGATAAAAGGCCGGTAACTTCCTGGAGAAGGGTGAACCGGTGACTGGTATGGTAGCGACGGTAGGCGGTGATAAGCGATGATAAGCAGTAATAGAATCTGATGACAGCTTATCACCGCTTATTATCGCTTATCATAGCTTATCACCGCCTATCATTTCCTATTATCACCAACCATTCTCCATAGCATCAACCTTCCGGGCATAAAAAAAGGACTACCGCTGTAGTCCAACCTTTGTTAACCTTAAATCTAATACTATGAAAAACACGTTGCAAAGATAACGCATATAATCCGTATCTGCAAGTTTTTTCACGTCTTTTTCTTGATTTTACGAATTTATTGATATAAATCAAGCAAAATACATGATAAAATGATAAATCAATATAAATCCGGATCGATAATGACCACGGGCTTGATAAGATTGCGTGGCTTATCCTTCATGAGCAAAGAGCGATTCTTCCATGTGGTCAAACCCCTTGAACCGGTGTGTCACAAGGTGCGAGAGGTTGAGTCGTCGGAAGTCACCATCTTGTCGAGCTTTTCCATACGAAGCCGTCCGCCCGGCATCAGTCCGCCTTTGATGGTCTTGTGCCCCATGCCGACTCCCCATGCTATGCGCGGGATGTTGACCGTGTCTCCTGAACCCAGATAATTCACGTTGCCGATGACTCCTCCGGGTTTGAGCACCGATACCGCTTCGGCAAACGTATCGACCGTACCACCGGCAATGACAACACGATCGACGCCCCTGTCCGTTGGTGAGCTTCATCACCTGCTCCGCAATAGGTCCGTTGTGATAGTCGATGATTTCCGATGCACCGTAGGCCCGTGCCGCATCGGCACACACCTTCCTGCTCCCGACCGCATAGACGTAGGAAGCTCCGGCAAGTGCCGCACCGGCGACAGCCATCAGTCCGACCGGTCCGATGCCTATGACAAGTACTTCGTCGCCGAACTTCACGTCGGCCAGTTCAACCCCATGGAATCCCGTAGGCACCATGTCGGACAGCATGACAGCATCCACCGGGTCCATGCCTTCCGGTATCAGTGCCAGGTTTCCGTCAGCATCGTTGACATGGAAGTATTCAGCGAAGACGCCGTCTTTGAAGTTCGAGAACTTCCAGCCGGCCAGCATGCCGTTCGAGTGCATGGAGTAACCAGCCTGTGCCTCCAGCGAGTTCCAGTCTGGCGTGATGGCAGGGACGAGAACCCTATCACCGGGTTTGAAGTCCCTCACCATAGAACCTACTTCCACCACCTCGCCTGTCGCTTCGTGTCCGAGAATCATGTCCTTCCGGTCACCGATCGCCCCTTCCCATACCGTGTGTACGTCTGATGTGCAGGGAGCTACTGCCAATGGTCTGACAATGGCATCCATTGGCCCGCAGGTCGGACGAGCCTTTTCAATCCATCCTGCCTTTCCGATTCCTAACATTGCAAATGCTTTCATAATGAAGTAACGTTAAACAGTTAATATTTAGGTCTTGTAAAGCACTCTCTTTTAGGATAATAGTCATACTGCAAATATAGACAGTATTTTCTATATTTGCAAACGATTTCGCGAAAAAAATTGACGTTGTTGTCAGCTCCGTTTTTCCTGCAAACAATATATCCGGACGGGGAGGAAGGAAAAATCTGTCTTTCACGTCCCGACAGTGCATAAGCCGTAGGGAAACAGTCATGAGAACAGACTGTTCGGAGATTTCTCCCTGCCCGGCAAATGTCAGGTCTTCACGTTCCGTACCCTTCAAAAAAGATCACCCGACGGAAAACAAAGGGAGGTGTCAAAAGGGCTGTCAGCGGCAATATACGGTTCTTTCGTCCTGTATAAAGCCTGCTGACAGACACACAATCCGTGTGTCTCTGCCTTCCTGACACCTCCCTGTCGTGTATGTTTTCCTGAATGCAGCCTATTCCAGCTCCTGGAAAGCCTTGAATATTTTTGCGGCAATCTCCTTCTGCTCCCCGGCATCAACCTGTACGTGATGTTTGAAGTCGACATCCGCCTCGCTGTTCATGGGCAGAAGATGGATATGGGCGTGGTTCACTTCCAGGCCCAACACGACCTGTGCCACCTTCCGGCATGGGAAGACCGCCTTGATGGCACGTGCCACCTTCTTTGCAAAAACCTCGAAGGCTGCGAGTTCCTCATCCTCCATGTCGAAGATATAGTCCACCTCTTTGCGGGGAATTACCAGTGTATGCCCTTTTGTTACAGGGTCGATGTCAAGAAAAGCGTAAAACCGGTCGCTTTCTGCACACTTGTAACTGGGGATTTCTCCGGCAGCAATTTTACTGAATATTGTCATACGTACCTCCTTGTTTTGTCATTAACCTTCGATGGTGATTTTGTCTATACGCAGCTTGATGGTGCCGCGGGGAATCGTGATTTCGACCTCATCACCCACCTTCTTGTTCAGCAAACCCTGGGCGATAGGTGTCTTGATGGAAATCTTGTTCTGTTTCAGATTCGCCTCCGTCTCGCTGACGATGGTGTACTTCATCTTCGCTTTTGTCTTCACGTCGGTCATTTCAACGGTAGACATGATCTGTACTGCCTCGGTGCTCAGGCGTGACAGATCCACGATCTTCGCCTGTGCCACGGTCATCTTCATCTCGGCAATGCGCGCTTCAAGATGACGCTGTGCCTCCTTGGCAGCATCATATTCCGAATTTTCACTCAGGTCGCCCTTGTCGGCAGCCTCGGCAATGGCAGCCGATGCCTTCGGCCGCTCAACAGACTCTAAATACTGCAAATCGGCTACGAGCTTGTCGTAACCTTCCTGTGACATATAAGCCATATCTTATTCGTTAAAGTTAATCGTTTTTCAATAGACATAAAAAAGACAGAATTCCAACATCGTTCTAAATGAATGCCGGAATCCCATTTCCTTAAATGTCTGAACCTCCTTACTTTCTGCAAAGGTAGCCTTTAAAATTGAAACGGCAAAGTTTTATAGGTTAAAAATGCTTTCTCCGGCAAAACCGCATCTCTACAAAGACCTTGCACGCCAGTTCTCTTGCAGCCCCGGAGACAGGTCGCTTTCCATCCCGACTCATGTGGGTCTGCCCTGTTCCCGACCGGTTGGGACTTCTGTTCCCAACGGCTGGGACCCCTCTTCCCGACGGCTGGGAAATCCGTTCCCGACCGGTTGGGACTCCGGCCTGTTACAGGCTGTTCTGACCGTCAGATGCACTCAAGATGCTGCAACGGAACGTCGAAAGACCATCTTCTTTCCAGTCACCGGATGCGTGAATTCAAGATGTCCGGCGTGCAGCCAGAGCCGTCCGGCATGCTGTCCGTAGAGGCTGTCGCCGATGATGGGGGGTACCCAGTCCGTCGGGATGGGCACAGTGGATGCGCAGCTGATGAGTACGGCCTGTCAGCGGATAAAGAATCACTTTCACGGCTTCCTGTCCGGTTTTGCCGTATGTAGTCTTGCCAGCGACACGGTATTCCGTGACGGCCGTCTTTCCGTTCACATAGTCGACGCACTGCCGGGGCCGGTCGTCGGGCAGTGGACTGAGAGGCAGTTCGATGCGTCCTTCCGGCGGAAGATGCTTGTCGAGGAAACTGAGGGACAGCAAGGCCGTGTACTGTTTCCTGACGGTATGGTTCGTGAACTGCGCCTGGAGAGCCCTGTGCGCCTCCGGGGAACGGGCCACGACGAGCAGTCCGCTCGTCGCCATGTCCAGCCGGTGTACCATGAACGGTTCGTACCGGCCTTTCCACCGTTCCCCTCAGGATGCTGTAGACCGATGGCAAACCGTCTCTCCCCGGGACCGAGAGCAGCCCCGGCGGCTTTGCCACAACGGCAAGGCTGTCGTCTTCATAAAGACTGTCTACTCCTGCCGTGGCAGCCGTCAGTGCTTCATGTCCGGCTTCCCTGTGAAGGGCAGGTGCGACATCCAGCCCTTGCAGCATCCATGTCAGGATGGGCTTGCATTTTCCGTTGCAGGCCGGATAATAGTTTCCATGCTGTCTTATTTCCGCTTTCGGCGGCGGGCCCCCACCAGAACATCGCCATACTGACGGGTCTGTAGCCGTGCCGGAAGGCGTACTGCAGCAGTTTCGGTTCGCAGCATTCGCCTGCACCGGAGGGTGGCAGCAACGAGGGAGCGAGACTGCCGTCAGCAGTCTCCAGGGCTGTATCCTGCAGAGTCCGGCGTGCAGCCTTGCTTCGTGCAGGGCTGTTCTGCAGGTAATAGTCACGGAAGATGTCGGTCAGGTTCTTGCATTCGCCCTTTGCATTGAGCAGTGAGAACTGGGAGAAGAGCCAGCGTTGCAGTCGGTCCGACTTCAGTTTCCGCTCCCGTTTCCAGGCTGTTATCTTTTCCTGACAGGTATCAAGCTCATTCTGCGCCTCGGCAATCCGTCTGGCGCAAGCGGTCTTCGTGCGGTGCAGTTCGGCCTTGAGAAACTGGCTCTGACGTATCATCTCATTGTGTTCTTCTTCTGAAATGAAAAGCCTCCCTGCGGCGCCGGTCACGCAGGAACTTTGCTCCCTGCACGATTTTACGTACCTCCTCGACGGCGTTCTCAGCCTCCATCCGTACCGTCTTCAGTTTTTCTTTTGCCCCGCTGTAGGCAGACGAGATTTCCATCTGTGCTATGCGGTTGTTCAGCCGCGTTATCTCCTCCTCGTGGATTTTGAAGTAGCCGTCGGGCTGCAGGTAGTCGAAAACCGCCGGGACGAAATCGTCCCCTCCTTGTCTATCTGTCCCGAATAAGCCTGGAGATATCCTGTCTGCCCCTCTCGTTCCACGATCAGGATGCCGTACATCTTCCCTTCGGGCGGGTCAGGTGGCAGCTCCCTCTGCAGTTTTTCAGCCGCAGCACGGCAAAGGCTGTCCGGTTCGTAATCGAAAGGATTATTGAACCGGGCAGGCAGGGGATGTCCTGTAGTGAGAGGATGGAACTTCATGGTGCAAAGGTAATGAAAAACCGGCAGTCAGGCAAGTCGGAGAGAAGGACGGGGCGGCTGTCTTTGAGTAATTCCTTAATGGCGCCCGCCTTGTCGGGAGACGTTTCCCATGGATAATGCTGCCTATGGCGCAGCCGGGTCAGAACTTCCAGCGTAGCTGTATGTCAAGGTCGCTCATCATGGACGAATGGATTTGCTGAAGCCCGGAGGAGATGGTGCTCCGGTCGAAATAACGGGTGGCGGAGCAGCGGAGGATGAACATCAGACGGCAGGAGAGGTCGGCCCGGGCGAACAGGCCGCATCGCATTCCCCTGCCATAGAAAGAGGGAAAGCTGAAAGCATAAAGCGGTCCGCGTTCGTAGACATAGATGCGGGAGGCAAAGTCTGACGTGTGGAAATAGCCGGCGGTGACCGTGAGGCTGAGCCATGCTGCCGGCGACCACGTTCCTGTCTCCGTAAGCATATAACCGGAACTGCGCTTGAGATAGCTGCTCACGGCAAGGTCTATCTGGCTTCTGCAGCTCCAGGAGGCAGCTGTGTAAGTCAGGGCAATCCGCCCGCGCTGTGTCTGTTCGTGCATGAGAGCTGTCTTGCCGGCATTGTCCTTCTCCCGGATGCGAAACCGATAGCGTATCCGCAGCGACCACCTTCTGTATATATAGGCAAGCGTCATCAGGTTGTCCCATGCCTTGCTGGCAGTATGTGCGCCGAAGCGGGGATGGGAGAAGTAGGCAAGGTCGGCGTAGGCCATGAGCGACAGGCCGTGTACAATGTTCCAGTCTGCCCCCACGAGAAGACCGCTCTCGTTCTGCACGGTCGTGTTGTCACCGGTGCTGCGGGCGAAGAGTGCCGTGTACCTGTAGCCATAATAACGCTGGACGGCAAGCAGCGAAAGGCCGGAAGCGGCCTGGAAGGAAAGGTTGTTCACCGTTGCGAGACTTCCCCGGCTGTCTGTTGCGGTCTCTCCGGTTACAGACCAGCGGTGATGCAGGCAGCTGTAATCCACACTGATGTTCCAGAAACCGTTGCCTGACGGAGCATAACGGCGGTAATACAGCGTAGTGTCGGGTGTCAGGTCGCTGCTGAACCGGGAGTAGATGCCTGTCAGTCCCATACGGAAAGCACCGCACGACCAGCCCAGGTGCGTCCCGGCAACAGACTGTGCGGCAGCGTCCTTGCGGCTCATCTCACGTTCGGTGCGGTGGTAGCCGGTCTTGAGGACCGTCGAGATGGTGCCGCTGTCCGAACGCGTGGCATCAATGGTGCGGTAGGAAAGGAAGGCGGTAAGGTCAAGATGCCTCGCGACCTCCACTGTGGCAGCCGCTCCCTGCAGATAATCGGCGGCAGACCGGGAGGAGTGGGCATGAAGTCCTGCAGGCTGTCTTCCGAGTGTTGAGAGCAGGGAAGACTTTCCGAATCCGAAGGAATTGTTGATGACGAGGCCCTGTCCGAAGTTCACCCTGTACCGCCCTGCCACCAGCGTCTCCAGCCGCCCCGCCTTTCTCAGCAGGACATAGAAGCTGTAATGGTCATAACCCAGACTGTTCCCATGTGCGAAGAAAGGCTCTCCGGCATCCTGTGCCCCCACCAGTCCGGCCTGGACGTAATCACCGTAACGGAAAGTATAACGGAAGGAGTGGGCATACGGATAGCCGAGGTAGCCGTTGCGGTCGCCCTCCCGACGGTAGAACGGAATGCGGGAGGTGAAGAGCAGCGTGTGTTTCGCACCAGCCAGAATCTGTTTCAGTGCAGGGAAGGGCCTTTCCTTCTCTATGGGAGCGACACGCACGAAATAGGGAAGAAGCTGCCGGCGGACAGCATCCAGGGATTCTATCATGGCCAGCTCGCCCAGGCTCTGCATACCGTGATACTGGTAGACGTAGGCCTGCAGCTCCTCGATCTGTCCGGCTGTCAGGAACGGTATGCGCTCCAGGTCCTCCCGGGTAGCCGTGTTGAGATTGACGGGATGTGCGGCAAGTCGGCCAGAGTCTCGAGGTTCTCTTCCCTGGTGACCGTGTGCTCTTCACCGGTGGCATAGAGTTCGTCAAGCAGTTCTTCCCATTCCAAGGACTGCTGTGCGGTCATAGTAAGACTGGCAAGTCCAAGGAGGAAGGTCAGTAATAGCTTCTTCATTCTGTCGATGTCTCAAAGTATTATTGTGGCAAATTTAGTCTTTGTTTCCGAGAAAAGCAAGCGAAACGGCGGGAAAAACGTGGAAATACCGCACGTTCCATATATTCCAGGCGGTCGGAAAAGCGGCATTTATACTTTTTTGTCTTTTCACATCCGTGTCCTTTCGCAAATATTTGCTATTTTTGTCAGCATGAATTAACAACCAACGAAGACTTTCAAGCTTATGGAAAAGACCCGTGTGCAGAAACAGCACAACCTCCCGTCAGAGTGTACAACCATCATCATCGGACAGGAACAGACCGCAGACGGCTCCATGATCGTGTCGCGTTCAGAAGACTGGGACGCCATGGAGGCCAAGAACTATGAGATTTTCGAGGACACAGAGAACGGTCTCTGCGAATTCGTCGCCCGGGACAGTCCTTTCCGCTGCGAGCTTCCCGGCAAGGCGCTGGGCTACACCGCCCTCTCACCTTACAGCCTGCACCGCCACTGGGGCAGTGCGGGGTTCAACTCTGCGGGCGTGGGCATGAGTGCGACGGAGAGCATCTTCAGCAGCGACGAGGTGCTGAAATACGACCCGCTGGTGGAGAACGGCGTAGCGGAGAACTCCGTCTTCAACATCACGTTACCTTATGTCCGTACCGCACGTGAGGGCGTAGAGCGTCTGGGAATGCTCATTGAGGAGCACGGCATTGCCGAAGGATTCGGCATCGGCTTTGTGGACAACAAGGAGATATGGTATCTGGAGACAGCCTGCGGCCATCGCTGGCTGGCATGCCGTATGCCGAAGGACCAGTACTTCGTAACCGGCAACCAAAGCCGCTTCCGCACCTATGACCCTGACGACAAGGACAACTACCTTGCTTCCGCCGACCTGATTGAGTTCGCCGAGAAGCACGGACTCTATGTTCCTTCACAGGGAGCCTTCGACTTCCACAAGGCCTATGCACGCGACGTGGAACTCGATACCACCTATAATTATCCACGTGTGTGGGGGCTGCAGCGGCTCTTCTCTCCAGACATCAAGAACGATGTCACGAAGAACACCTTCCCTGTCTTTGCCCGGGCTGCACATAAGATTACGCTGACCGAGCTCCGCACGGCATTCCGCTTCCACTACGACAATACGGAGCACGACCCTTATCTCCACAGCAACCCGAAAGAGCCTTACCGACCGGTCTCCATCTTCCGCACCACGCAGACCCACCTCCTGCAGGTACGCCCGGAGTTGCCGCAGGCCATCGGCTGCATCAATTACGTCGCAATGGGAATGGCCGATCTCGGCGTGTTCCTTCCGCTCTACCAGGGCATCACCTCCTACCCGGAAGCGTATACCAAGGGTACTGGTGAGTCGAGTGCCGACTCTGCCTATTGGAAGTTCCGCAAGGTGATGGTGCTGGGCATGACCAACTACAACAAGTATGCCCCGGTCATCAAGGAGGCGTATGCGAAGTTCGAGGCCGAGACCGACCAGCGGCAGCGTGAGATGGAAGAGGAGTATCTCCGTATCTACAAGACACAGCCGCTGCACGCACAGGACCTGCTGCAGGCGTTCTCCGACAGGATTCTCAACAGTGCGCTCACGCTTGCCGACCGTCTGCAGGAGCGGCTCTTCACACTGATGACACAGGATATCCAGCAGGAATATCTCTTCCACGGAGCGTAAGGGCAGCTGCCGCCAGGCAAATGAAAAAGACGAACAAGGCTGTATCAGCGGGCACGAGTGTCCCTTGATACAGCTTTCTTTTCGTATATGCATCAAGGATGCAACGGCAAGTAAAATGCAAAAAAGCTGTCGTTTGGCAAGCGATTATATGTTTTTCCTACCTTTGCACACAGAGTTGCGCCCCCCTCATCTTTCAGATGGGGCAGGACGTACAAAAAAGGCTCTGATAGTTCAATGGATAGAACGGAGGTTTCCTAAACCTTTGATCCGGGTTCGATTCCCGGTCGGAGTACAATAGACTGCTGCTTTCATCTCCCCCTCCCAAGGAGGAAGGAATGGAAGACAGCGTGGGTAAGAGCCGGACCATCGGATTTCTTAACAGAGAAAATCCCTGCTAACCATAGATTTGACAACTGATACAGTTCTGCATTCCACAACAGATCAGCAGCAGATTTAAACAACAGAATCAGCCAGTTACAATCTGACGGATACTTTCATACAAATTTCCCATATTCTTTCCACACATCGGTTTCCCTTCCCTGGTGAGGAATTCCGATAGGGTTCTCGGACAGGATGGGGGCAAGGAAGACATTATGATTGGTGCAATTATCGGAGACATTGTCGGCTCACGCTTTGAGTTCGGAGCAGCTCCACAGGAAGGATTTGAACTTTTCACACCCGATTGTTCTTACACGGACGACACCGTCTGCACGGTTGCTGTAGCCGATGCGGTGCTCAACGGACGTAGCTATCAGGAGAGCCTGCTCGACTGGTGCCGCCGCTATCCTGATCCGATGGGGGGCTACGGCAACCGTTTCAACCGCTGGATCCATTCGGAACATCCACAGCCCATGGACTCGTTCGGCAATGGGGCGGCCATGCGTGTCAGTCCTATCGGATGGCTGTTCGACGAATGGGAGGATGTGCTTGAGGAAGCAAAGAAGAGTGCCATCGTAAGCCATAACCATCCTGAGGGCGTGAAAGGAGCGCAGTGTATTGCAGAGACGATCTGCTGGCTGCGGCTGATGCGTTTCCCAAAGTCGTCGGTAGAGAAGAAAGTCCGCAAGTTCTTCGGCTATGAGCTGCCCTCCATGCGGGACATAAGAAAGATCGGTTCCGAGGGACATTTCGACGGAACGTGTCAGGAGACCGTACCCATGGCCCTGCGCTGCTTCATGGATGCCAACAGCTTTGAGGAGACCCTCCGTCTCGCCGTACTGTGCGACGGCGACACAGACACGAAAGCCTGTATCGCCGGCTCCGTGGCGGAAGCCTACTACCAGGTGCCGGAATGGATGATTGAAAAGGCCATCGGCTATCTGCCCGGTGATATGCTCAATATCCTCGGACAGTTCTATGAGCGCATAAAAAACAGCTGTGGGAAAAAGTAAAAAAGGACAGCCCCTCCCCTTTCCTCCCTGTCTGGAGAAAAAGAAAGCGGGAGGGGCTGCTGGGTGGTGGCCCCATCCTTTTTGTCCTGTTTTTTCTCTTCCTGATTTCCATTGGTGCTTGGTTGGATGCCGATTAAGCCTTAACTGAGGTTCAAAAGGTGCTTTCTTGCGACCCAGTCAAGGCTTAATCGGCATCCAACTAAGCACCTTTTCTTTTATGATTTATAATAGATTGATTGTCTGATGGTTGTAGCCTCTTCCCGAAAGAGTTTCAACCCGGTCTTGACACAGAGGCTGCCGCATTCCGTGTAAATATATTTCACACACCGTCCTGTTCTCTGTCATCCATATCTACCCTCCTTTTCTTCCCTTACCGTGACCGGTCTTTCATAAAAGTCGCCAGCTGCTTTCGATACATGATGCCGGTTTCTTCACCTATCCGAAGCATCGCCGCAATTGCTTTCGGCCTGAAGTCCTTGACCCCGTACGATCCTAAATCCGGATTGATGTACAGGTCGGCCTTCGTCCGGTTGATGTTATACTTCCTTATGTCAGGACGCTCTGCCAGCCAGTCGATCACACCGCCTAATCCTTTCAGAAAGGCGAAGGGCGAGCGGTAATCGTCGTGTTTGCGCTGCTGAAGGTCAACAGCTATGACGATGTCAGCCCCCATCTTCCGTACAATATCCACAGGGAGATTGTTGATCATGCCGCCGTCTACGAGTATCAGCGTGTCAATCTTTACAGGTTTGTATGCTCCTGGAATCGCCATGCTGGCACGAATGTTACGTGCCAGCGGTCCCTTGTCAAGCACAATCTCCTTCCGTCTGCGAACATCGAAGGCCACGCACGAGAAAGGAATGGGCCTCCTTACGGTGCCCCGGCGCACAGGGGAATGGCTGACGAGAGAGTCGAGGAAGTGGTAGATGTGGTCGCCGTGCAGCATTCCGAAGCCCTTTCTGCGCTCTGTGCCAGCCTTCCTGCGCACAGGAAAGCCGAAGAGATAACAGACTCCCTCTTCTTCCTTGAACACTTTCCCCATAAGCGTTGTGTCCCTGTCGGCCAGAAGTGCCAGCCAGTTCTGCGAACGGAAGAGTTTTTCAAGGTCGGCGGCACGGTACCCTTGGGCATACAGACCGCCGATGATTGCACCGATACTCGTTCCTGCAATATAGTCGACCGGAATGTGGGCACGTTCTATTTCCTTCAGCACGCCTATGGCAGCAGCGCCTTTCGCACCGCCGCCACCAAGGACCAGCCCCACCCGGGGACGGGGCTTCCTGGTCTTTTTCTGCTGTTGTGCCTTCACAGACAACGTACAGAAAACCAGCATCAGAAACACGAGAAAAGTTTTCTTCATGACGGCAAAATTACTGTTTTTCTGAGAAAGAACGGAGATTTCTACGCTTTTTCTTGCTGTGACGGACGGTGTGGCGGAAACGGTCGGAATCCAGGAAAGACGGGACGGTCCTTCCGGAAAAAGCATCGGGCTGTTCCCGGCTTTGCTTTTACACAACATGAAAGATTGGGACACCTTTTTTTCATTCTCCGTCCTCCTGTTCCCCATTCTGTCCTGATATGCGCACAGGATTAAAATTTCTGATGTAAAATTCACTTTTGTGCTGGTTTTACATTACCTTTGCGGATATGGAAAAAGGAAACCCTGGGGCTGACACGAAGCCCGCAGACTATACAATCAACGTGAGGGACGGCTCGTCGACCTGAGCAGGCCGCTCGTCATGGGAATCATGAACGTAACGCCCGACTCTTTCTTCGCCGGCAGTCGGGTGCAGACGGAGGAAGCTATCCGCCAGCGTGCCCACCAGATGGTGGCTGAAGGTGCAGGAATCATCGACGTGGGGGCCTGCTCGACACGCCCCGGCGGTGAGGTAGCCGGCGAGGAAGAGGAGATGCGCCGCCTGGCTTTCGCCCTTCCGGTCATCCGGGAGGCAGAGCCGGATGCCATCCTCTCGATTGACACGTTCCGTGCATCAATAGCCCGGAGGACGGTGGAGGAATTCGGTGCGGACATCATCAATGACGTGGAGGAAGGCCGGGATCCGGAGATGTTCCGCACAGTGGCAGAGCTGGGTACACCTTATATATTAATGTCTACGGCTGCCAGCCTGCACGATATGCTCGTCAACTTCTCCCGTGAAGTACAGGAGCTGCGTGCCTTGGGACAGAAGGACATCATCCTCGACCCGGGCTTCGGTTTCGGCAAGGGAGCGGTAGACGGCAACTATGCGCTGCTGGGGGTGATGGAGCGGTTGCAGGTCATGGGGCTTCCACTGCTTGTCGGCATCAGCCGCAAGCGTATGATCCACCAGCTCTTGGGCATAACAGCCGCCGAGAGCCTGAACGGGACTACGGTTTTGAACACCATCGCCCTGCTGAAAGGCGCCGGCATCCTCCGTGTCCACGACGTGCGTCCTGCCGTCGAAGCCGTTAGGATCGTTGAAGCCATGCGGCAGTATACGGAAGACTAATGCGACTGGGCCCGCCAAGTATTAACCAATAAGATAAACGCTCGTTCCACACCAGACGCCGCATCTTGCTTTTCTCCTTCTGGAGGAGGCAACGAGAACGGGGAGAGTGTTAGCTTGATATTATGTTTTTCCCATTTGGAATAAAAGACGTGATAGACATCGTGCTGGTGGCACTGATGCTCTACTATCTTTACCGGCTGATGAAAGAGTCGCGTTCGCTGAATGTCTTCATCGGTATCATGGTATTTGTCATCGTGTGGCTCATCGTAAGTCAGGTGCTGGAGATGCGCCTGCTGGGCAGCATTATGGACAAGCTTGTCTCGGTCGGTGTCATCGGGCTCATCGTCCTTTTTCAGGAGGAGATACGACACTTCCTTTACAGCCTCGGCGCACACAGGAAAGTGAAGAATCTGGTGAAACTCTTTACGAAGTCCAGCAAAGAAGAAGTCGACAAGGAGACAATCATGCCCATTGTCATGGCCTGCATGAGTATGAGCCGCGGCAAAGTGGGGGCATTGATAGTCATCGAGCGTGGCGTGATGCTGGAAGACATCGTTGAGACAGGCGACCTGATAGACGCACGTATTAACCAGCGGCTTATCGAAAACATCTTCTTCAAGAACTCGCCGCTGCACGACGGGGCAATGATCATCTCCAAGCGACGCATCAAGGCAGCCGGCTGCATTCTGCCTGTCAGCCACAAGCAGGACATCCCCAAGGAGCTCGGCTTGCGCCACCGTGCAGCAATGGGTATCTCGCAGGATTCCGACGCACTGGCCATCATTGTCTCCGAGGAGACCGGACGTATCAGTGTTGCCCTGCACGGTGAATTCCAGCTGAGGCTCTCTGCCGAGCAGCTGGAGAGCATCCTGACAAAGGAGATGATTCCTGATTAGGCAGGCGGTGATAAGCAGTGAGGGGCGGTGGTAAGCGGTGAGGGGCGATTATGTCTGCCTATCACTGCTTATCACCGCCCATCACCGCCTGCTACCCCCGCCTGTCTCAGTTCAGCATCAGGTTCATTTCAAGACGATCGTCCTTGAAGATATAGTCGGCCAGTTCTGCGATTGTCAGCGGACGTGTGCCAGGTAACGGACGGTCCGTGTGGCTGACGTGTCCGTTGCGGATCTGGAAGTAGGTGTTGTTCATCGGGATATCCGAATCGTTGTAGACACGGATGTTTTCCGTGCAGTCAGGATGCCGGGCGGCATAGAGCTGAAGGGCTTTCTCGGCATTGATGATGCGTATCATGGCCGGGATGTCCGCAGTATGCCGCCTGGCATTCGGGTCGATGGAAAGAGCAATGCGGTAGTCTTCCTTGATGATGTCAAATCCTTCTTCATCGTGCAGAAGCACACAGTCTCTTGTCTGCTGCCAGTCGTTAAAGGCGGCAAAGTCCATGCTGTCTACCCCGGGAGGAGGCGGCGTGCAGGTGATATGCCGGGTGTAGCCACAGCGACCGTACCAGTCGTAGAGCCATTTCTCTGCAGGAATCAGCGTGGCGAAGACGACGTCCTTGTGGTAAAGACGGAAGTGAGCCTGCGACATGAGGTTGTTGCCCACGTTCTGTTTGCGGTATTCTTCGCATACGCTTACTCCGCTGATGTAGGCAGTCCGCACCTCCTTGTCGTAATATTTCAGAGTGTAGGGAAGCGTCTGCAGGGCGGCTACCGTGCGCTGGTTCATCTGGCAGATAATATTGTATTCGGGCTTGAAGACACGTGAAAAATATAATTGTATGAACGCCTCGTCATCATGGAAGGTCTCCCGCCACAAGGCAATCGTCTCCTCCCTGACCCTTTCCTGCGTCTCCTCCTGCGCCAGCGGGTATTTCTCCATGACCACACTCTTCTCCAGAAGGATGTCCGGCTTATAGGACAGCTTGGCATAGCGCAGCCCCTCCAGACCGAGGTCTTCCTCCCGGTTCATGTACTCATACTGCTCGGGAAGATGCCGTGCGAACTCCTGGTTGATGATGGAGAACGCTCCTTCGTAAGCTGTATCGGCTTTTTCAACGCAGACATCGAAGACCTTGTCGGTGACAGGACAGCCGAAGGTGAAGGCGATCAGCTTCCCCCCTACCCATATCGTACCGCCTGTGGCACCGATTTCATCCCAGAGGTCGAAGACACGTGTCATGGAGCGAAGTTCCTCGGAGAGTTCTTCCGTCTCTTCGGTATCGTCCTTCGTGACAGTCCGCCAGTTCTCTTCTACGGCGATGCATTCGGGAATCATATCCTTGGTGAGCGGACGGTATTCATAGTCCGGATAGGCCTGCGGAATTTGTTGCAGTGGTTGCGTTTGCCCTGCAGCTTCTTTCCGGAGAGCGTCGCCAGCTTCTCCCGGGTGTAGATGTAATCGAAATGGTCGCGGTCGGGCTTGATGAAGAAAGTGTCGGGGAAGACGGTCTCCAGGATACCCACCATATAGGAGCAGACACCCAGCATGAGAAAAGGATGGCCCAGCGTGATGGAGTCGTCACGCATCTGCCGTACGACGGCGGCGAAACGCTCACGCATAGACTCTTCCCAGTGACATTTCCATACCGGCGCCATATAGGCAAGGTGATGCCCGGTGTAAAAACGGAACACGAGAAAGCCGTCGACTTCGGCTATCTGGGTATTGTAAAGGAAACGCCATGAGATGATGTTGGCAAAGCTGAGGTCGCAGTTCTGGCGGTCGCCACACAGCGTATAGCTCTGTATCAATTCACGGTCAGTCGTCTTCACATCATGAAATCTGATCATAACTTTTCTGCTTGGTTAGGAATACAAAGATATGCAGAAAAGCTGGAACTTCCAAGGACTGGTTCTGTTTTATTTAGGAGAAAACAATGAACATGTTTGGCTGTCTGACTTAATTTTGCTATCTTTGCATGGCAAAGACCGAAAATACAATCATTACAATTCAACAGAGAAATATGGACTTATTAGAGCAAATCGTTGCACGTGCGAAAGCCGACAAGCAACGCATCGTGCTCCCCGAGGCAGAAGAGGAGCGTACCCTTAAAGCAGCCGACAGAGTACTGGCTGACGACATCGCCGATCTGATCCTCATTGGAAACCCCGCCAATATCCATAAGCTCGCTGCAGAGTGGGGGCTTAAGAACATTGACAAGGCTGCCATCGTCGACCCGGAGAACAACCCGAAGCATGAGGAGTATGCTGAAAAACTGGCCGAACTTCGCAAGAAGAAAGGAATGACGCTGGACCAGGCCCGCGAACTGGTTACGAAGAACAATCTCTACCTCGGCTGCATGATCATCAAGACGGAAGGGGCAGACGGACAGATTTCAGGTGCCCTTTCGACCACGGGCGATACGCTCCGTCCTGCTTTGCAGATCATCAAATGCGCGCCGGGCATAACCTGCGTCAGCGGTGCCATGCTGATTCTCACGCACGAACAGCAGTATGGTGAGAACGGTATCGTCGTGATGGGCGACGTTGCTGTCACGCCGAATCCTACCGCCGACCAGCTGGCACAGATTGCCTATACTACGGCAGAGACCGCAAAGAGTGTTGCGGGATTCCAGAATCCGCACATTGCCATGCTGAGCTTCTCTACAAAGGCTCTGCCAAGGATGCCAGAGACAAGGAGACAGGGAAAAGCGTTTATATCATTGACAAGGTGGTTGAGGCGACGAAGATTGCCAAAGAGAAGTTTCCGGAACTGGATGTGGACGGCGAGCTGCAGGCCGATGCTGCCCTTGTCCCTGCCGTTGCCGCCAAGAAAGCACCGGGCTCTGCCGTTGCCGGAAAGGCGAATGTGCTTATCGTTCCGAACCTTGAGGTCGGCAACATCGGTTATAAGCTCATTGAGCGTCTCGGCGGTGCGAAAGCAATCGGACCGATTCTCCAAGGTATTGCCCGCCCGGTCAACGACCTTTCCCGCGGCTGCTGCGTGGATGACATCTATTATATGGTAGCCATCACGGCGTGCCAGGCACAGGATGCGAAAAGAAAGTAACAACTCCAAAAATACAATATGAAGATATTAGTACTGAACTGCGGTAGCAGTTCCATTAAGTACAAGTTGTACGACATGGCAGATGAGTCGGTGCTGGCTCAAGGTGGTGTTGAACGTATCGGACTTGACGAGGCGTTCATCAAGGTGAAACTGAACAACGGCGAGAAGCGGCAGATAATGGCCGACCTCCCGACCCACAAGGAAGGTGTGGCACTCGTCTTCAAGGTACTGCTTGACCCGGAAATCGGAGCATTGAAGAGCCTCGACGAGATTGATGCAGTCGGCCACCGTATCGTGCAGGGTGGCGACCTCTTCGAGAAGAGCTGCATCGTCACCAAGGAAGTTGAAGACGGCATCGAGAGCCTTATCGACCTCGCACCCGTCCACAATGCCGGTCACCTGCGTGGACTGCGTGCCGTCGATGAGCTGATGCCGCATACACCTCAGGTAACGGTATTCGACAATGCCTTCCACAGCACGATGCCCGACTATGCTTATCTTTATGCTGTTCCATACGACTTCTACAAGAAGTACCACGTCCGTCGCTACGGCTTCCACGGAACAAGTCACCGCTACGTGTCACACCGTGTCTGCGAGATGCTGGGTGTCGATATCAAGACGCAGAGAATCATTACCTGCCATATCGGCAACGGTGCATCAGTAGCGGCCATCAAGGGCGGCAAGGTCATCGACACCTCTATGGGTCTGACACCGCTGGCCGGCCTGATGATGGGCTCCCGCTCCGGCGACATCGACCCTTCTGCCGTTACCTATCTGATGGAGAAGCTCGGCAAGCAGCCGCAGGAGATGGCGGACTTCCTGAACAAGGAGAGCGGTGTACTGGGTATTACGGGTATCAGTTCGGATATGCGTGATATAGAGAATGCCGATAACGAAGGCAACAAGATGGCGCATCTGGCACTGCAGATGTACACCTATCGCATCAAAAAATACATCGGTGCCTACGCAGCAGCCATGAATGGCGTGGACATCATCGTGTGGACGGCAGGTGTCGGTGAGAACCAGACCGGACTTCGCTGGGATGCCTGCAAGGACATGGAATATCTTGGCATCAAGCTTGACAAAGAGCGCAACGAATGCCGTGGTGTAGAGAAGATTCTCTCTGCCGACGACTCAAAGGTCAAGGTCGTCCTCGTTCCTACTGACGAAGAGATTGTCATTGCATGTGACACGCAGGAGCTTGTCAAGAATCTGAAGAAGTAAGAGCCAGAGGAAAAAGACAGGCGATGCTCCACACTCTCCTAAAAATCGCGAAAGGTAGTTGTCTCACGACAACTACCTTTCTTTTGACTAAACTTAATCTACAAACCTGAGTTTTAATTTTATATTATGAATGTCTTTTAATCTTCTTATTAGCAAGAAAAGTCTCGCAAATCCTTTTAATAACAAATTATCTGTCATCTATCTCAAGGACAATGCAAAGTTACGAGTTTGTTTTGTAACCTCCAAATACTTTTTGATATATTTGAGTTTTCGTCTCTAAAAAAACATTTTTTATCCTTGTGAAGTCTGCATTTTCAACTTTGTTAAGGTTTGCTTTCACCTTCTACATATTCCTCAAGGAACATATGCTCGCCATCGAATACGGCGTATGTAAACTGCCATATCCAGTCGCCGAGTATCAGGAGGCGCGCTTTCCCCGACAGAGTGAGGTCGAGCTCTATGTGGCGATGACCGTAAATGTAGTAGTCAATGTCTTTGTGCGTGCGCATATACTCTTTCGTGTAACGCACGAGGTACTCCTTGTCTTCTCCCATATAAGGAGCTTCCTTTCCGTCCGCACGTTTCAGCCGGCTTTTCTTTGCCCAGTTCAAACCTAACTGCATTCCCCACCAAGGATGGAAAAAGTTGAGCAGCCGCTGACAGCCACGGTCATGGAACACCCTGCGGAGAAACTGGAACATAGGGTCAGGGTCGCCCAGTCCGTCACCGTGCGCAAGGTAGAATACTTTGTCATAAATCTCCGTCGTGACGGGTTTGCGGTGGAGAATCACGCCGCATTCCTCCTCCAGATAGCCGTAAGTCCAGATGTCGTGGTTTCCCGTGAAGAAATGGACGTCTACTCCTATGTCCGTCAGTTCTGACAGCTTGCCCAGAAAGCGGGTGAACCCTTTGGGAACAACATACTTGTATTCATCCCAGAAGTCGAACATATCACCGAGCAGATAGACTGCGGCAGCCTTGTTCTTGATGCTATCCAGGAAACGGACAAGGCGGCGTTCCTGTGTACGTCGGTGCTCTATGGCGAGCGAACCGAGATGTGCGTCGGAAAGGAAATAAATATTCTTCATGCCTTTATGTTTGGAGTAGTGGGTGATAACGGATTTATGCTTCACAGCCCCGGACGAGGAGACAGTCCGGATGACAGGGGGGACCGCACGGATCATCAGAGCTGGCAAGAACGAAACGAGCAGGCCGGCAAGCCGGAACTCAGTCGAAACCCAGTTCGACGCGCGCTTCTTCGGACATCATGCTCTGGTCCCAGACCGGATCGAAGACGAGGTTGATGTTGGCAGACTTGACACCATCCACACTTTCCACTTTCGTGCGTACATCTTCGAGAATGAAGTCGGCTGCAGGACAGGAAGGCGCGGTGAAAGTCATATCCATGTCAAGGTTCCCTTTCTCATCTACATCAATCTTGTAAATCATACCGAGATCATAGATGTTGACAGGAATTTCCGGGTCGTAGACGGTCTTCAGCACGTCAACGATTCTTTCTTCTATCTTTGTCTTTTTCTTCTTGTGTCATTTTATAATGTATCTTTTTGACAATGGTGTTTCTTTTGCAAGGACAGTGCGAACGGGTACAATGAAAACCTGCTTTCAGATTGCCGAGTGTCGCCTATCCTCTGCAAAGATAACAATTAAAAACTATAATCACAATAGAAGCAGGTGGAAAGGTTACTGGAACTGACGTTTTCAGAAGAAAACATAGTACCTTTATACTTAAAGCATGTTCTGAGAATCAGTGGCTTCCATTAAATCCACAGATAGGAAAGAAAACAGAGACCTACTATATCCGGCAGATGCCGCATTATATATCTGTAATAACCGAACCCCGACAAACATCAGTGCTGCCTGACGGACCTCTGCCGTGCAGGTCAGCCATCGGCATACCGTATATGATAACGACAGGCATGAACTGGCCTTCCCCGCAGATGTGTTGATGCCCGGCACTTATCGTGTTGACGGCAGACACCAGCCGTGTTGACGGCCCGCTCCCTGCCATATATTGCCGGGACGGAAGCCAGCTTGCAGCTGGAAAAGAGCTGTGCCGGAAGGACTTGTCTGGCAAGGGGCTTGTTTTTCATATTAAAGCTATGCAATCCGCACGACAGCCTCATCCACGTATTTAACGGAAAAACCGCAAAAAGGGAAGCACCCGTCAACAGGTGCATCCCTTTTGTGGTATAAAGTCCCGTCAGACAACGGGAAAATTTTATCCGTCCATCAAGACTTCATCGGCCAGCACTCAATCATCAGCCTCAGCCTTCGGCAAGACAAAGTAGCCATAATGGAGATAATTGTCTTTCAGAATCCACATGATTCCCCACACCTGCGTATCGGAAACCTTGAGGATTTCGACGTTTACATCTTCGTATACAGTTACGTCACTGCCCCAATAATCGGTCTTGATTTCAACCTTTCCACCGGTTTTCCTGCCTGCTGTAAGGTCACCGCTGAACCAGCACTTCAGATAAATGTAATCACTATAGTTCCATTGCGCAAGCTGCTTGCCGTCCTTTGCTCCGATGGAAAAACTGCCATACGACTGTGCATGACTGTCGTCGAAGACGAAGTTCTCCTGTGTGGATGCCATGATGGCAGCCTTCTCCTCATCGGTGAAAGGAATATCGGTCGTCGTAACCGTTACCTTTACCGTCTTGCTGACGCCCATCTTGTCGGTAATGGTAAGCGTAGCCGTTCCGTTGCTGCGCCCCCGGATGGTGATGACGTTGTCTACAACGGAATAGACCTCGGCAATGTCTTCATGGTCGCTGACCGCTTCATAGCCGCCGTTCCCACCGGTGACAGTCAGCGTGGCAGAACTCTCGGTGTGTCCGGCCTTTATCTGCACGCCGACCTCCTCTTTGTCAAGAAGAATCTTCTTGTACATTGCCTTTACAAGCACACGCCTGTAATTGCCGGCAGCATCGGAGACAACGATGCCTGTAAGTCCGCTTTTTACAGCGGCCACAGTAATCGCATTCCCCTTGATTGTCAATGTTGCGACATCAGGATTCTCACAGAAAGCCCTATATTCGCCACCACCGGCAGTGATGTTGAACGTGGCCGTCTCACCCACGCCGACACTCACGGTATCGGAATCAAACGTGAGGGCAGTCTCAACCTTGGGTTCCGGCTTCACTTCCGGTGTGTCTTCATCGTTGCTGCAGGCTGTAAAACCCAAGGCAAGAAATGCCGTCATTACGGCTGAATAGAAATATCTCAGTTTCATTGTTTCAAGTGTTTAGCAGGTTACCAATCTTTTGCATAACTACCCGTCCGCACGGTTTCCTCTCCATAGAAGGCACGTGTGATGTTGTTCAGACGGGTCACATAGCCGTTCTGCGGAGTCAGACCGAAGACCATCGTACCGCCATAACCGTCCGCTTTGATGGACTGTGCAGTGCTCATGGAGATGATACGCCCCTGTCCGAACTCCGAAGAAGCCCTGTATCATGCCCTTAGGCGACAAGCCTTCATAGTTGTTGGAAAGGTCGCCGTAGCGTCCATAATCCTGCAAGGCATAGTCGATGAACTCGCCCGGCTTGTGGCCGTCAACAGTCTCCAGGCTTCCCGTGCGGCTGTAGACATAGACTTCTATGAGCTTGTCGGGCATGATCCGCTTGCACTCATAGCAGAGGCGGGATGCCGCTTCTATGGAAGGTGAGACAAAACCGGGGTAATCGCCATAGTTGGAATATTCATCGTCGAAGAACACACCGTCGAGTCCGTAGGCATCAACAACGGCTTTCAACTCCTGTGCAAACTTAATCGCACCCTCCTTGGAGAGATTGGCAACACCCGAACGGTCATGGTTTCCGAGAATGCCGAGAATCACCTTCATACCCTTCTCCTGCAACGGCTTCAGGTACTTTTCCTTGTAATCGAGCAGGTGCTGTACGTTCTCATTGTTATAGTTATACACCTCACCGCTCTCAGCATTGTAGTTGATGTTACCAGAGAAAAGAACAACCTGGTCGAAGACATACTTCTTCGACTCCTTCAGCGTGTAACACAGGTTGTGCAGCGGATTGGCATCGTTCACCTCCATACAGCTGATGACCTGCAAGCCGTTGTCCTTATGACAGTTCGGCATCTTGGTAATGTCACGTACGAAAAGAACGAACTCACCCTTGTCCTTTGATGTCTGGCTTGCACCTTTCACGCTCAGAGGAATGGCATAAACACCATTTTCCTTCAGATCCGCAGCCGTGGTATAGCTGACTGTCACTTTGGAAGATTTCGTCGCGCCGGCATTTACCGTAGCACCACCGCTCACCGTAACGAGTGATTCGGGCAGTGCCTCGAAGGCTGTGCCATGCGTCTTGTTATAATTCTCAAGTGCCTTGGCATCATACACCAGCGTATAGTCTTCATTCGCCTTGGCTGCCTGGGTGAGGTTCACGTAAAAGTCCGTCGAACCCTTCTCATTGAAGACAAGGGAATCCTGACTGCTGCAGCCGTACTTGTCCGTGAGGAAAGCAAGACTGTTCTCCAATGGCTTGTAACCGCCTTCCGGAACAAGAGGCACATCGATACTCTCCGAGCAGGATACAGCCAGAGCCATGCCGAGCATTGAGAGTGCGAGTGTTTTAATATTGTTGATATTCATAAAATGTCATTTTTGATTAAAAACGTTTAACAGATTATTTCTCTGGCAATGAAACATTATGCCATGGCAGCGGTTTGTCAGCCTTGGCATCATTACCGTTGCCCGTAGCATCCTTTACGATGTTGGGACTGGAACTGTCGTCCATCTTCCAATAGCCCACGAGACCGGGAGTCTTCGGGTCAACGCTGTAGATGTGTCCGGCTATCTCTTCCTGCGTACGGACAACATTCCAGACACGTACTTCGGACATATTGCCCTCGAACCAGCGGGCATCATCATAAGACTTGCCGATGAGGAACATACGGTCAGGAGAATCGCCCTTGATGGTTACCGTTCCCATACGAAGCGTGCCGTGCGACTGCAGCATGCCGTTGACGTATACTTTCACCTCACGTGTATCAGCATTGTAGGTCATGGCCACATGCTGCCAGCGCTTGGTCAGCAGACCCTTGTTGGAGTCGTAGTCCGGGAAGTTTCCGCTGCGGGTCGCTATCTGAATCTGATTGTCAGGGAAGCCTGCATCACCGATACGCATGAGGAAGTTGCCCTCAATACCCATGATGGTAGAGATGAGCTTGCCGAATTCACGCGGGTAGATGAGTGCCTCCATCGTAATCTGGTGCATGTCAGTGACCAGGTCCGGGGTCTTCCAGTCTACCTGCAAATAGTTCTTGCTCATGTCAGCTACAACATTGATGAGCGCACCTGCACGGAACACAAAGTAATAGTTCTTGGCCGATTGCAGGACTTCAATATCATTACAGTCAACCGTTACGGGCAGGACGTAGGTTGTCGAACGGTCCAGGCCGCCGAGCTTGGAGAATTCAAACCGCGCCTCATTGCTCTTCACACTGCCCTGATTGATCTTCACCTCGCCCACGATCACCTTGTAACAGGTGTCCGGTAGCAATACAGCATTGCTATAATAAGCCTTGTTATAGGTCTCAAGCAGCTGGGGAGCTGGTGCGAAAGTTGCTTTCAGGTCTTTTTCAGCAGGACGAGACGTAGAGAGTTTCAGCGACTTCACCAGGGTACTTGCATCTTTGATAATGGTCTCACTGGTGAATGTCTTTCCATCTATGAACGCCTTGCTTGCGAAGTCGGCTTCATCATTGTTCTGGCAGGCTGCCATCAACAGGGCTGCCGCCAGGACAGGAACATATTTAAACAGCTTCTTCATTTCCTTTTACTCTTTAACGGTTGGATTGATAGTTGAGATGACCTTACGCAGGTTCGGATAGGTGAACGAGGCATTGTAGTAATCAACATTGGCGTTCAGCAGGCCCATTCCTGCACAGGTGTAGCCGGTATGGTCTGATGCAACAAAACGTGCAATACCGTGCATGGCCAATGTCTTGCCCCAGTAACCGGTCTTGGTATCGGTCTCGTCGATGGACTTGTTGTTTGCCAGCAGAATGAACTTGTCAGTCGGCACACCTTCTACCGCTGCCTTACGAACCTGATAATCAACACCCGATATGGACTTCTCATCCTGTGTCGGGATAATGAGATAGCGTGCCTGTGCAAAAAGACTCTTGTCAGTTACATGCTGCGGACGCCCCATCATGATCAGTTCCTTGTCCTTATGACGTTCTTTCCAGTCCTTGGCAATACCTAAGAATACGTTCTCCAAGGCCATAGCCTCAGCCTTTTCCTGTTCATTGAGATAATGTGTGAGCTTCGCATTGAATCCCATGATCACACCATCATAGTTATACTTGTCGGCAAGACGCAACTGTGTATTGACTGAATCAACCAGGAAACCATTGAAGTCACGGAAGTACTTACCAGCATTCTCCGGCTTTGCCATAAAGGTTTTCTTCCGTGCTTCATAAACTGTCCTGATGGCATCACAGCTTACCTGAAACACGACTTTCATACCTTTCTGACTTCTTACTTCCTCGATTTCCTGCATCATCTGTCCGGTAACCGTTCCCGGGTTCGTCAGTACAACGTAATCCACACTGTCAGGAACTGCGTTGATATGCTGCGCCTGTGTGAATGGAACAGCCTGACTGTTATCGAACCACGCCATCATAATCTTATGACTGCTTGCCTTGTAAGCACGGATGCCTGCAAGATAGTTCTGATAGAGTTCAGGATTCTGACGCTCTATACCGGGCTGGTTGATGTCAACGGGTTCAACGTCTGTATCACAGCCCGACATGAGCAGAGCCGCCGCACAGACCGTTGAATATGCTATATATTGAATGATATGTTTCATTTTTCTTTCTATTTAATCGGTAATCATTATTTTGCCCACCAGACATCTGTAGCCATGTTGTCGGCGCCGCCGAGCATACCGACGGCTGCATTGTAGTTGTCAAGGTTGTTGCTGCGTTCTTCCTGTGGATAAGCCAGACGACGGGCACCCCGCTCACTGCTTACCACGCCGCCACTGTTGTTCACCTTCACCGGCATCAGCTTCGGGTAACCTGTACGGCGATAGTCTGCCCACGCCTCCAAGCCAAGTGGGAACATAGCCAGCCACTTCTGGGTGATGATACGTTCCAACTGCTGCTCAACGGGATTGCTGTCGTCCCAGGCAACCGTGATGGATGAAACCGGTCCTGAATAGGAATTAAGTCCGGCGGGATCTGTATAGACAGCAGGTGTACTGGTATTATCAGCCAGATAAGCCGCAGCACCCTTTACGCCCCACTGCTCAAAGGACAGCTCAACACCTTTCTTATAGAAACTGCCGGCTGTACCTCCCATGTTCCAGTTCTTCAAAGCGCCTTCAGCACGTAGGAAAGCAACTTCGGCCGCATTCATCCACAAGAGCCTGGTGTCGGTCTTTACATTGTAGTTGCTGTAAGCATGGGCAATCTCCGCACCCGGGATCTGGATGCCGGAACGCAAGCCATAGTAGCCGTTGGTTTCTCTTGAGAAAGTGGACTTTGTGAACATCGCTTCACGACGCGGGTCCTTGTAACCGTTCATGTAAGTGGTGATGTCGGCGCCGATACGCGAGTCGCCACCGTTATACTCATACATGACAACCTCGAAAGGATTGGTATTCGACAAGGTCATGAAAGCATTGTCATCATTGGAAGTCATCACACCGACCTCATTGTTCACCGAAGCCTCTGCCTCCTGCTTGGCCAGCGTCGGGTCAGCCTTTGATATACGAACAGCCAGACGAAGCCGAAGAGAATTACCAAACTTGATCCACTTCTCGACATTACCGCCATACACCTTGTCCGCTTTAGGAGAGAAGTTGAGCGTACGATTGGCCGTCAGCGTAGCAATAGCCTCGTCCAGCTGCTTGAACATGAGCTTATACACATCTTGCTGGGAATCGTAAGGTGCAGTGATTTCACCATTCTGTCCCACCTTGGAATAAGGTATCGGACCATAGGCATCGGTAACACGATGGATACCGGCAACCTTTATGATCTGTGCGACAGCCAATGGAACAGGCTCATCCGTAGCACTCTTCACTTCGTTGAAATAGATGGAGAGCTTAGGCAGGAAGTCCCTGAACAACACACGGCTCCAGCCGTTCTCCGGACTATACTGCGCAAAGTTCTTGCCTGCAAAGCCGGCATTGGAATCGGAGAGATAACCACCATACGAACCGCCGCACAGGCACTCTGTGAACTGATTGGTATTGACATCTGTAGGAATCACCCAGCTCTGCAGGTTCACCATGGCTGCGCCCAATGAATAAGCATCACGTTCCGTCTCCTTCTTCGACACGCCGTAGGGATCCTGGTTATAGTCCTCGTAGCTGTTGGTACAACCCGCCAGACTCACAACCAGACCGGCCGATACCGTTGACAATATGATATTTCTTAAGTGTTTCATAACTTTGATTTAGAATTTAAAGCTTGATGTTGAACCCGATATTTCTCGTACTGGGCGTCATGAACTTGTCTATACCCTGATAGTAGTTGCCGGTCGTAGCCGTTGTCTCAGGATCGAAAGGAGCCTTACAGTAGAACATCAACAGGTTGCGGCCTGTCACGGAAAGCGTCAGGTCGCCCAGACCGAAGAAGTGATTCTTCTTGAAGGTATAGCTGAGACTTGCTTCCTGCAAGCGGACATTCGTTGCACTGTAAGTGTAGAACTGCGGAATACCGTCACTGCCACCGATGGTCGAATACCATGATTCAGGGTTGAGGCGGTCATTGCCGTTCACCTCCACATATCCCCTGTCACGTGCCTTTGCACTTGCCTCTGATACTCCATAGAGGTCGAGTGCAGCCTGTGTCGCCGAGTAAACGATGCCGCCGAAACGTGCGCTGACCATCACACTGAGGTTGAAACCCTTATAAGAGAAATCATTGCGCCATGCCATATTCGCCTTGGGGAATACAGAGCCCAGCTTCACGTCGCCGACGTTATTGTTACGATAAACCTTGCCGTTCTTGTCGACATAGATACGTCCCTTGTCGTCACGCTTCACATCTGTCAAAGAATAAAGGTCACCTAACGTGCCGCCCTCCTTGAGAATGAAGTGTGCATTGCCCAGTCCTCCTACATCCAGACGGTCCTTGTTGATGACTGCCCCTGTCTCTGGGTGAACGTAGTTACGCACCAGCTCGTTGATACGGTTGCGGTTGGAACTCAAAGTATAGTTGCTCGACCAGCCGAAACCAGCCCAGTTATTGCTGTAACCCAGAGCTAACTCGATTCCATTGTTTGACACATTACCTGTCTGGATATAAAGAGCAGAGTAACCTGATGATACAGAGATGTCAGGATTGAAAGTCTGGTTGAAAGTCTTTGTCCAATAGAGTGTCGCATCCAGATTGAAGTGCTTTGAGGAAGCGGGCCTGCAGACCGATTTCCCAAGAGTTCGTCGTCTCCGGTTTCAGGTCGTAGATCGGATAGACCATCTGGCTCTTCCACTGCTTCGTCGTATTATCCCACTCGTACTTCGGATTGGCAATGTTGCGGAGGAACGGAATACCGACAGAGGCGAACGAACCGCGTACTTTCAGGTAGTCAATGGCCTGTGGCAGCTTGACAGACTCAGAGACAATCCACGAGCCGCCCACTGACGGATAGAAGAAAGAATGCTTGTTGGAGTGAGGTCCGGCCAACATAGAAGGCCAGTCGTTACGCCCCGTGACCGTAAGGTACAGCTGGCTCTTCCATCCCAGTTCCAGACTACCGAGAAGCGACTTCGTCTGCTCATGATAGCCTGCCGGCAGCCGTTTCTCACGTGCCGCATCCACCTGGTACTCATTGAAGACATTGGGAATCAGGTTGTCGGCTATCGGACCGTCAAGACCCGTCTGGTCCTGCTTGATGTCAGAGAGAGAAGCACCGACATTAGCCACCAGTGACAGCTTGTTCTGAAGGAAGTGCTTGTTGACATTCAGCATCACATCGCCGTATACCTGCTTGTCGTCGGTCTTTACCTTTGCATACTGGCCGTTGGCACCGGCGATGGTTGTGTTCGTGCTGGCATAGTACTTCTTCTCGAAAGTATTCGTAGCATTGTCAATACGGATACGTCCCACGACGTTCAACCAGTCTGTCACCTTATAGGTAAGTCCGGCATTCATCATGTAGCGGTACTTCTTGTTGGTACGAAGGTTACGGTAGTTGATCCAGTAAGGGTTCTGACCGACAAACTCGCTGAGCAGGTTGTTCCAGTTCTGCGTGTAGATATTGCGTGTCGTATCGAAGTGTTCAAACATCGCCATATCGTTGTAGTCGTTGCCACGCGGATAGAGGTAAGCCGAAACCAGCGGATTGGCATACACACCCTGGTTGGTCATGTTGCGGTCGTTCTGGATGATATAGCTTGCACCGACATCCAGCAGCAACCTGTCGCCCAGCATACTGGATGTGTTACGGAACGTAAAGTTGTAACGGTTGTAACGGTTGTTGGGAATGATACCGCCCGAATTCAACGCACTGGCAGAGAAGTAACTCTGGTTCTTCTCCGAACCTGTCGAAACCGTGAAAGCCTCTGTGGTCATGATGCCTGTCTTGAGATAGTCCTTCTTTGGGTCATAACCCATATAGTTGGCATCATTCAGCAGGTGTCCCCAGCTGTAACTGTTACCGCCGGCATCACGCAGACTGCTGCCTGTCCCGTAACGGTTCTGGAACTCCGGCAGACGGAAAGCCGTGGAGAACTCCGTGCTCTGACTGACGGTAAACTCCGTATGTCCCACCTTTCCCTTCTTCGTTGTGATGACAATGGCACCGTTGGAAGCACGGTTTCCATAGAGTGCCGCTGCCGCCGCACCTGTCAGGACCGACATGCTCTCAATATCCTCCGGATTGATATCGGCGATGGCCTCTGTCGTACCGTTCGATCCGAAGATCGCATCACCGCTGCCGCCGAGGTTGAACATCGGCACGCCATCGATGACATACAGAACGTTGCTCGACTGCTCGATGCTGCGTGTACCACGCATCACGACCTTTGAAGCACCACCGGCACCGGACGAACTGGCATTGATGTTCACACCGGCTACCTTACCGCTGAGCGAATTGATGAAGTTGGCATCCTTGTTAGTCCCCAAAGATTCACCGCTCACCTGCTGTACATTGTAGCTCAACGCCTTCTGTTCACGCTTGATGCCGAGGGCCGTGACAACCACCTCGTTCAGCTCCTTGGCACTGCCCATGGAAAGACTGATGTCGTATGTATCAGCCTTACCGACACGCACTGTCTTGGTGGTGTAGCCGATATAGGAGATTTCAAGTTCAGAACCCTCCTCCGCCATCAGCGTAAACCGTCCGTCAATATCTGTGACAGCACCACCCTGGGTACCTTTCAGACGGACAGTAGCCCCGATGACCGGTTCTCCGTTCTCCTCCTTTACAACTCCTACGACTTTCTTCTTCTCGCCGGCGTTCTGCGGCTTCTGCGGAACCTGTGTTGACGGAATAGAAACGGCATTTCCATCCCTTTGTCTCAATGCAGTCATGGAACTCTCCCGCATCGCATCCGTCTTGTTGAACGCAACGCCGTGAGCTTCCGTGCTCAGATTCAGACATAACAGGAATGCGGTCAGGTACAGACCATTTTTCTTGTTATTCATTCAGCTTTATTGTTAATTAGGTTAATATTTTCCAAAAGGTAATATGATGGAATCCGTCCGCTTATATTGAGGGCGGCCTGGACACATCCTCTTCCATAGGCGGAATTTTTCATTCAGGTTTACTGTCTTGCATTAGGTTTTGTATTCGGTTCTTGTCGGTTCTCAGTTTATACCCGGCAAAAGTAAGAAAAAAATTGAATTAGACAAAGAAAAAGCCCTCCTTTCTTCCGGAGTTTCCGCAAAATATGGAACCAGTAGATAATTTGTGTCAAGGCTTAGTACGGATCACGTTAGGTATTGTAATAATTCGGATAGAAATAGTTTGTGTTGTTCAATGGCCGTGACGGTCCCATTCATGTGCAGTCAAGGATATCCATGGCTTTTTCATACCGTCTGCCACATGGATTCCAATAAAAACTTCATCTGCAATTACATCTGGAACGTTCTGCCCCGACAGACGGTCAGGCAAGGAATCAATCCCTTTACAAGATACGGCTGCCGGAGCGGGAAGCCACACATCTATTCATTATTCGCAAACCCCGAGAGAGAACGCTGACCTTGACATTGCCGGCTTTGAGGATCTCACGGGCTGCAGCGACGAGAGTTGCCCCGGTAGTGATGACATCATCAACAAGCAGGACATGCCGGTTGCGCACGGCAGAGGCATCCGTCAGCCGGAATGCCTTTTCCACATTCTCGTTACGCTCCCAACGGCTCTTCTGCGTCTGGCTGCCGTGGAAAGAGATACGTTCAAGGACATTGCCGACTACAGGAATCCCGGTTGCAGTGCTGATGCCCCGGGCTATCTCCACGCTCTGGTTGTATCCTCTCTCCCGTTCACGCTGCCGGGCAAGCGGCACAGGGACCAGCGCGGTGATGCCGTCGAAGAAGTCGTCCGCTGCAAACTCGTCGGCAACAAGGCGGCCAAGCAGATCCCCTGTCTCGGAATGTCCGCCATACTTGAGCTGATACAACAGGCGGCTAGTGTCCGAGTGAGCCTTGTAGAAGAAGAGGGATGCCCCTCTCTCAATGGGGATTCTGCCCCAGAAGAGCCGCACAAGCCTGTTGTCACAGGCATTACGGGCATAGCCTGTACGGGGAAGGTTCTGGTTGCAGCAGGCACACATCACCTCTTCCGTAACGGTCAGACGCCCTCCGCAGATGGTACACGACCGAGGAGCAAGGGTGTCTATCAGACGGGCAAGCACACTAATCGGTCTCGTCATCGTCATCAGCAAAGTCTATGTTGCCATCCGCTGCGGCAATCCCTTCGTCAATACACTTCCTGATCAGATCTATCGTGAACCCGCGTCCCATGGCAAATCTAATGAGCTTCATCGAGCGTTCATAGTCATTGTCAGCCTTGATGGTGCGGTACTTGCCTGCCAGCAGCGGGCGCAGGACGGCGAGATACTCTTCATCCCCGACAGCATCCAGGATGGGCGACGAGACGGCACTGTCCACCTTCTTCATCCACAGAGCCTGCTCTATCTTCCGGCGTCCCCACTTGTTGTAACGGATTTTATCGTAGACGAAAGACTCCGTATAACGGCTGTCGTCCACATAATGCAGCCTTAAGAGTTTCTCCATAATGCGTGCCTGGGCATCTTCCGCCAGTCCCCACCTGCGCATTTTCTCCAGCATTTCACCCGAGCAATGTTCGCCTTTCGCACACAGGTCGGCAAGTTTCTTCAGAGCCTGCGGCTCCGGCATAGGTCGTTTCTGTATCATGGTCGGAGGGCTTTCGTGAAGCGTAACTTGCCGAACTGGTCTTCCCTAAGCATGACCTGCTTATAACCTGACTCGTCCAGCATCTCCTTCACCTTATTTATATATAATGGGTTGGTCTCGAAGTAGAGTACACCTTCATCCGACAGCGTCTGCACGCCATACTCCGCAACAGCCCGATAGAACTGCAACGGGTCGTCATCCGGTACGAAAAGGGCAGTCTCCGGCTCGTATTCCAGCACGTTCGCCGCCATTGCCGCCCTCTCCCTGTTGCAGATATAGGGCGGATTGCTGACGATGATGTCCCATTGCTGCTCCATGGCAGCAGGAGAGGGATGGAGTGCGTCTTCCATCTTCAATTCAACACGGGCATCCCATCGGTGGATATTCTCACGTGCAATCAACAAAGCATCACCCGATACATCCCACGCTGTAAGGGCGGAATTGTAAAGGTCCAGTGCCAGACTGACAGCTATGCATCCGCTACCAGTCCCCACGTCCAGCACCTGAAGCGGCACAGGAGGCTGCAGGGCACAGTAAGGGCGGTTGTAATCTTCTTCTATCCACCGGCACAGTACTTCCGTCTCCGGACGTGGAATCAGTACTCCGGACGCAACATGAAAAGGCCGCCCGCAGAACATTGCATACCCGAGAACATACTGCACCGGCTCTGCACGTTCCAATCGTGACATGATTTTCTCCAATCCGTCAGCTTCGTCTCGTGATAATTCATTAACTTTGCCCGTATAAATATCGGTCAGCGAAATGCCAAACTGCACCTCCAGCACAAGCCGAATGATAGCCTGTGCCTCACCGTCATCGTACAAGGGAGTGAGTCTGTGCCATAAATCCTGGTATGTCATGACTGCAAAGATAGGAATTTTAAAGATATGAAACAAGAAGAAACTGACGAAATCTATATGCGCCGCTGCCTGCAGCTGGCACGCAACGGACAGCAGCTGGCCAAGCCGAACCCGATGGTGGGGGCGGTCATTGTGAGCAAGGATGGCAGGATTATCGGTGAAGGCTATCATGTCCGCTGCGGCGAAGGACACGCAGAAGTGAACGCTTTTGCATCTGTGAGGAAAGAGGACGAGGCTTTGCTGCACGAAGCAACGGTGTATGTCAGCCTCGAGCCTTGTTCCCATTACGGCAAGACACCTCCCTGTGCCGACCTGATTATCAGCAAAGGCGTGCGGCGTGTAGTCTGCGGCTGCATCGACCCTTTTTCCAAGTACAGGGACGTGGCGTGAAGAGGCTCCGTGAGGCCGGCATTGACGTGACGGTAGGTGTATTGGAAAAGGAATGCCTGGAGCTGAACAAACGGTTCATCACCTATAACACGCATCACCGACCGTACGTGATACTGAAGTGGGCGCAGACAAAAAGAGTAACAACTAACACACTATTCAACACACCAACAAACACACTATCCAACACACCAGCCAGCCTCTCCCTCACCCTCCCCCATAGGGAGGGAGTGAACACCGAGATTCCCCTGATGATCTGAGTATTATAAATGGTAGCCAGGATGAAATAACGGCTCGCGAGAAAAAACTTCTGCGGCTTACATTGGCAACTTGCCGGGTAAGGACTATCATCCGCTGATCATCTCTACGCCCTTCACAAAGATGCTGGTACATAAGCTGAGAGCAGAGAACGACGCGATACTCGTTGGCAAAACAGCGGAAGAACTGGAACATCCACAGCTGACGGTAAGGGAATGGAGCGGTCCGAATCCCGAGAAACTGGTGCTGACAAGCCATCCGACAAGAGAGGGGGAATATGCTACGCCTGCCGAAGCACTGGCACACCTCTATGAAGAGAAGAAACAGAGTCTCGTCGTCGAAGGCGGTGCAAAGACCTTACAGAGTTTCCTTGACGCAGGACTATGGGATGAGATACGCATAGAGACTGCACCTTTCACGGTCGAAAAAGGTATAGAAGCCCCCAAACTCCCTGAAAAATTACGCATTACAAAGGTTGAGAAGTATGTTAATACGATTGTAACTTACGAGCGGGAATAAGATAAGACAGGGCTATAAAAGCAATATAAAGATTAACATATCACATACACATAAGCAGCATGAAATGATGAAAAATGTGTTATACTTTATTTTACTGACCTTTTTTCTATACGGTTGTCATACTGATTATAGAAGCAAAATCAACAACGCTATCCTAAATGGTGATGATAGTTTGGCAATAAGCTATTTAGACAAAGCAATAGAAGACGACCCCTCTACAGAGTACTTATATATGCGGGCTGATTGCGAGATGAAAGTCGGCAAATATGAAAATGCTCTCCGTGATTATGAAAGACTGCTCCAGCCCTGCTCTACTGAAAAGCAAGACATTGATTCATATATTGATATAAGCAAGGACAGCAGCGTCAACATCAATTCCATATACGAAAAACAGTTATCCGCCTACTATCATTTAGGAAGAATGGATGCTGCAGAAAGAAAGTTTGCCCAATTATCACCTTACTTTGAATATCATGATTCGAATGGACAGGCAGACTATTGGAATGGGATGATTGCCAAAAAGAAAGGGCACATGGGCGATGCATATTGCTATCTCCGCAATGCTTCAAAAAAAGGCAATACAAATGCTTTTGCAGAATTCAAGAAAATAGCAAAGGATACGGGGAGACCTTCAGAAATACCTTCAGAAGTTGATTCTACAGGAATGGAGATTCAATTTACAGATGGGACAAAATGGCATTTTGGTAAACAAGGGGAAGAAACACAGGAACCTGTGAAAGTAAAAAAGAAACAGATTGCAGTAGATTATCTGCAAAAGTATATCTTAATGAACCACTTGAACAAGAATGCACTTAAATACATCCCGGGAATGCGCAACAAGGAGAAAAAGCCATCTACAATCTGTTTAGCTTATTTCCAAAATAAAAATAATACAGATAACAAAACTGCCAAATGGTAATCAATTGCCCGAAACGCTCCTTAAAAAAACATGATGTATGCTCGAATGACTATGCCTCGCCGAGTAAGCCACTGGTTTTAGATGTATGGGTTCTGAAATACCAAAATGCGCAGGGAGAGAAGACATGTGAACTATATCTCATTTAAGAACGGATATAAAACAGGTTACTAAACACCACAGAAAAGAAAGCAAACTCTCCTTTCTCATTGCAAATCAAATGCAATTTGAAACCGAAAAACTAACCCATAGAGCATTTCCCTCTTTGGGCTATGCCTTTGAAAACTTTGTGAATATGTATTCTCTGGTTCTTGCAGACACGCAATGGTGTACTGTCAACAAATCTTATGTCCGTGCATTTTGCCCAAGAGGACCTTCTTGATAAACAAGGTTAAGGGTACGGCTACCTCCTTTCCAATTCTACTAAACGGTTATAAGAAACAACATTGGAAAACAGATGGCGAAGATGCTTACATACTTTTTCAAGTTAGAAATGTTTAAAGCAGCGATAACCGGAATTGTGGAAAAGAATCATTATCAGCATGACTTCGGCCTTTGACATCGTGGAACTGCGATGATATTTTCTTTTCCCGGTAGGTTTTAGCGTATATTTTTGTTGTCATAGCATTAAAAACTTGCAGAAGTCGTCTGCCATACAAAATATTTCAGTAATTTTGTCTTCGGTGATCATAGCGATTTTTGTTTGTAATTCTATATATCAACACCTTAAAATTACAACAATTTCACTAATCACCAAATTTATAGACATTTATAATTCATCAAACTCACGTTATTAATAACAAATATAAACAAAATTATGAGACATCTATTTTCTGTTCTTCTCTTCGTGGCAACACTAATAGGCACAAGTAGTTTTACGTATGAAACGACATCTACAACCCGCGCAGAAAACATTAGTTTGCAGACGCAAATGAAGTATAAGGGGAGGAAAGCTTGTAAGCGTTCGAGAGCCCGTAAGCCAAGTGTCCATAAGAAAAATCTACCTGCTCTGTTAAAGTAGGTCGGATTGTATACATCACTCCTACAGGTTCTTGTTACCATTCACGAACATCTTGTCCTGCATTGTGGCGTGGAAACTACTCTCGCACATCTTTAAGTTCTGCACGAAGTGAAGGCTATCGTTCATGTTCAAGATGCTATTAACATAACGAGAATTCGTCGAACTCACGTTAATATACTAGTAAAAGGCTAATCAAAATTAATATGTCTGTTGAACAGAATACGGTTATAGTCTCATTTTTAATTAACAATACTTAGAACTAAAAATTATGAGGAAGAACATAGCATTGTTCATACTTTAATTATTAACTTAAAACTGTAATTATGAAAAATTATTGCATTGTTGTTTATGTTGCCAATCCTATTTGCTTGCGGTGATAAGAATACCCCAGACACACCTCCTGCACCTAATCCCAACCCTAATCCCCCTAACCCACTGGTAGTAGTAACGTCCCCCCAAAGAGTGCGAGGCTTCATGGTTCAGACTGCTAACGGACTACACCCACAAACAATCAAAGATTTGAGTACTTGGGGCGCCAACGTCATAAGATTGCAACTTAACCCAGCAACTTATGCTTTGAAAAAGGGAAAAGATTTATGGGAAACCTTGCCGGAATATCTGAATTTGGTAGAAGAAAAAGTACGTGCTGCACAAAGTGTAAATGTAAAAGTTATTCTAGACTTGCATGAGCCTCCTATCTATGTAAACGGAAAAGTACCAACATTAGACGACCACAACCAGCGTGGTTTTTGGGCAAATCATCCGGAAATGAAAGATGCTCTTATCCGGATGTGGAAGAACATTGCACAGCATTTTACAAAAAAAGAATACGAAAATGAGATATGGGGATATGATCTTTTCAACGAGCCCAGCGAGAAAGGCAGAGCTGCGGTGCAGGAATGGTTGGCTATGGTACCCGATATCATAACAGCAATTCGCACTGTTAACAAAAACGTATGGATTGTTTTCCAACCCGGTCTGGTGGCAGAAACCTTCCAAAAAGAAAAGAAAAAGATTATTCAGAAAGACAAGCGGGTGGTATACAGTCTTCATTTCTATTGCCCTGAAACCTTTGCTTGTCAGGGAATATTATATAAAGGAGAATACAATTCCAAAACAATGACTCATGAAGAAGCCATTGCTTCTTTCAAAAGAGAATACCCGGGAAAGGCCAAAAACCATTGGTGGGAAAAGGAAGAAACTTATTGTGACAAAGCAACCTTAGAAGCTGAACTCAAGCCCCTGACAAATTTTGCCTCTGAATATAAAGTTCCTGTCTTGATCGGTGAATTCAGTGTCATCACATGGGCACCTGTAAATTCGGCTATCAATTGGTTTAAAGATGTTATAGATATCTTCGAGAAGAATAATTTCTCTTGGTGCTTCCATGCTTTCCGCGAGTGGCAAGGATGGAGTCTGGAAAGTCCGGAAGGTCTTAATGCATTCTGGTTTAGTAGAGAAAAGGCTCCAGCTCCACAAGCAAAAAGAAACTCAACGGGCCAAATATTTTAAGGATGTGTTCAAGAGGTTGAATAAAAAGACTTCCGCATCAGGAAAATAACAATATGAGACCTCTGCAAAACTCCTCCTATAATTTGTCTTTCTTAAATATTTTTTGTACCTTTATGGTATGAAACAGAAATTATCCTCTCCCAGTTTTGCTGACCTATTCCTTGGTCAGAGAAAGGTCAAGCAGACATTCTTTTCACAAATAAACACAGTCATTGATTGGGCACCTATTCGTGCTATAATAGAGGTGGCTTATACAAAAGGCTATAAGTCTACTGGCCGGCCCAGCTATGACCGCCTTGTTTTATTCAAGATTGAATTACTCCGTACCTGGTATGGTCTGAGTGACGGAGAAGTTGAAGATCAGGTTAACGACCGCCTGTCTTTCAGTCGTTTTGCAGGTCTTGGCATGGAAGATATTGTTCCTGATAGTACTACTGTGTGCCGTTTTCGCAACATTCTTATTGAAGTGGATTTGTATGATACGCTTCTTGCGGAGTTTAATCGGCAATTGGAAGCTAAAGGAATCATTGTAAAGCGTGGTGCCATTATTGATGCCAGCATTACGAATACGCCCCGTCGCCCCCGCGGACGTAAGAGCCATGAGGTCGTCGAGGACAGAAAAGAGGATGAGAACATAGAGGCTTCTGAAAAAGCCATGCTCAAAGAAGTTGTCAAGCCTAATGTAGACACAGAAGCCCGTTGGGTAAAGAAGATGGGAAAGATCCACTTCGGTTACAAGCGTCACACGGTAACGGATGAGAATGGAATGGTGCTTGCCGAGGAAACGACAGCAGCCAATGAAAGTGATATGAAACACTTAGAAACACCCCTGAAGAAAGCTAAATTGCCACGGAAAGCACTTGTCTATGCCGATAAAGGATATGACTCGATGGAGAACAAAGAAACCCTCAAACGTATGAAACTTAAAAGTCGTATCATGCATAAGGGAACAAGAGGACATGAAATTACAGAAAGGCAGCAGCGTATCAACGTTGCTATAAGTAAGATACGCTACAAAGTAGAACGTACCTTTGGTTCTATGCATAGATGGTTTGGTGCTGGAATAGCAAGATACGTCGGACTTTCAAAAACACATGCGCAGCATATTATGGAATCCATTGCCTACAACTTATACCGAACACCTGGGATTATTGTGTCAAATTCTATCAGATAATATGAAAATACACCGATAAAAGATTATTATCTACTCAAAAAAAGTAACCTCCAGCGGCATCTTTTGGTCAAAAATATTCATTCTTCTAAGAGTGTATAGGGTGAGAATTGAGAGGATGGTAGGTTTTGCAGAGGTCTCATTTTGGTAAACAAGGGAAGAAACACAGGAACCTGTGAAAGTAGAAAAGAAACAGATTGCAGTAGATTATCTGAAAAAGTATATCTTAATGAACCACTTGAACAGGAACGCACTTAAATACATTCCAGGAATGCGCAACAAGGAGAAAAAAAGCCAGCAACAATCTGTTTTAGCTTATTTCCATAATAAAATAATACAAATGACAAAAACTTCCCAATGGTAATCAATTGCCCGAAACGCTCCTTAAAAAAACATGATGTATGTTCGAATGACTATGCCCCGCCAAGCAAACCACTGGTTTTTAGATGTATGGATTCTGAAATACCAGAATGCGCAGGGAGAGAAGACGTGTGAACTATATCTCATTTAAGAACGGATATAAAACAGGTTACTAAACACCATAGAAAAAGAAGACTAAACCTGCTTTTTGAAAGGCTGAAACACATCCAGCAGATACAAATAAACGGCTAAAAACAAATTATCTTCATGAAGAGAAATCTTTTTCTTCATGAAGATAAAAATTTATTTTCACGACAAAAAAATATTTCTTTTCATGAAAATAATTCGAAAGTAATGATGGATTAGGGGTGCAACACCTTTTCAATTGCACTTATGCGTCATGATATTCAGCACCATATCATCGGTGTTGCACATTGCTTCCTTACCTATGCTTGTGAGGTTACGGATGGATTTGTCGACATCTTCATCGATGATTCCCTCGGCTGCCGTCACGTGTTTGCCCTCCATGGACAGGGTGGCGGAAAGGATAGCCGTGGAGACACCGGACGAAATCTTCAGCGAACAGCTGGGCTTGGCACCGTCACAGATCATGCCGGTAAGATTGGCTATCATATTCTTCACGGAGTGACAGACATTCACGTAATCACCTCCCATCAGATAGGTGATGCCGCAGCTGGAACCGATACTTGCCACCACACAGCCGCAGAGGGCCGACAGCGCACCGAGGCTCTGCTTGATGTAGATGGCGGTAAGGTGACTCAGGACGAGCGCACGGATGAGTTCTTCCCGCGTATTCTCGTTCTCCTTGGCAAAAACGGCTACCGGATTGGTGGCACAGATACCCTGGTTGCCGGAACCGCTGTTGCTCATCACAGGAATCAGGGCACCGCCCATGCGGGCATCGCAGGCAGAAGCAGTCTTGGCTATGATGTGCGAATAGATGCTGTTCCCGAAGATACCACGGCTCAGCGGACGGTCCATGATCTTCCCCAGGCAATGCCCGTAATTTCCCTTCAATGCCTCCGCCGCAGCACGGAGATTGTAGCGTTTGGCTTCCAGGATGAAGTCTATTTCCTCCACCGGAGTAGTTGTGGCAAACTCCCATACCGTACGGAGATCCAGACAGAGCTGCGCAGTATCAGCAGCAGCCGCACTCGGCTTCAGTCTGTCGAGCAGGACTTTCCCGTCGGTTTCTTCGAAGACAATGTTCGTATGACTTCCGCTGATGACGGCCGTCGCACGGTGTCCGCCAGCCACACAGGCGACTTCTATATACAGTTTCTCCGTGATACCTTCCTTCAGCCTGATGTCAATCCGGTCCTCACCGATGAACCGCTTTCCGGCTTCCAGACTTTCCGGCGTAAGATCCTTGATGACCTCCAGCCGGTAGTCCGACTTCCCGATCAGGACACCCAGGGCAATGGCGATAGGCAGCCCGATCATCCCTGTGCCCGGGATGCCCACTCCCATGGCGTTCTTCAGGATGTTGGCGGAAAGCAGTACGCTGACTTTTTCCGGTTTCTCTCCCAGCAACTCTGTGGCACGTGCGGCACACAACGCCACCGCCATCGGCTCCGTACAGCCCACGGCAGGGACTACCTGCCGGTGGATCAACTCGATAATCTGTTCTCTGATATTCGGCTCAAGCATAATGATTGTTATGGGTTTAGTCTGACGCTGTTATGATCACAAGGGTTATTCAGTTCCTCCGGCATCAGTGTGCCAGAGGCAGGATTTCGCCTAATTCCCGGCGCATGGCATCCATCTTCTGCCGCCGTTCGATAGAGAAAGTAGAGCCGTGCGCCTCCACGTAGTCGAACAGACAGTACGCTTTCTCCTGCAACATCTGCCGCAAGGGCTGCCCTTTGTAGCTCGCTTCGGCATACAGCAGTTCCGCAAGCATGCCGATCCGATCTGTCCGCTCGTCCTCCTTCCACTGCTCTCCGGCATATTTCAGCAGGTCGCCGACAGAGAGGTTGCGTAGGTCGTCATATTCTCCGACGTACTGTCTGTAAAGGTCTTTCAACTCCTTATCCCGCTTCAGGTCATCTTCCTTCTTCACGAGAAAACGCGACACGGCAGCGTTGAATTCCTCTATCAGGCGAATAAAATAATCTCGTTGTAACATAGTAGGTTTCCGTTTATGGTACAAAAGTAAAGAAAAAAATGGTATAAATCCACTTTTCATGGAGTTTTTACACAAAAAGTCAATGGGAACGTTTCCCGGCTTGGGCTGTGAAACAGATAATACCCGCTCCTAAAGAATCTTACTTCTTCCGGCCAAAGTCGGCCGGTATCTCGCCCCACAGCCTTGTCTCCCATTTGATGACAGGTGTCGTGACCTTATGAGTCTTGAGCCAGTGCTCGGCACGGGCGATGACCTGATAAAGCTGTTCGGTCTCCGCATTGCGGACAAGTGTCGTCTTGCAATGCTTCTTGTTCACCCACAGGATGGCATTGTAGGAATCGCTGTAGATGACCTTGTCTGTTATTCCCTGCCGCTCCATCAAAGCCAGAGCGTGTACGATGGCAAGGAACTCTCCGATGTTGTTCGTCCCCAGCACGGGGCCGAAATGAAACACCTGCTGTCCGTTCTGCAAGTCGATACACCGGTATTCCATCGGTCCGGGGTTGCCGGAACAGGCGGCATCGACAGCCCAGGCAGCCCGTCCCTCCGAGACTGGGGAAGGCTGCGTACCTGTCCGTTGCTTGTAATCTGTTCGCATGTTATCTTGTCATGTATTCCTGGTCTGGCCGTCCGGCCATCACAGCTTCCGTCGCTCATATCGCTTTCCCGGCTTTTCCTGACGGCATCCCGTCAGGCCTCCTCCCCCTTCGGGGAGAGGGGCGGGACTTCCCTTACATTCTCTCCGGTACCTCAATGCCCAGCAGTGCCATACCGTTCCTGATGACTTTTGCCACATTCTTCGCCAAGACAAGCCGGGTGATCTTCTCGGCCTCGGTGTCAGCACTGAGGATGCTGTAGTCATGGTAGAACTGGTTGAACTCCTTGGTCAGTTCGTAACAGTAGTTGGCGATGCCGCTGGGACTGTAGTCGATGCCTGCCTGTGCGACGGCAGTACCGAAATCGTTGAGCTTCTGGATGAGTTCTATTTCCTTCTCGTTCAGCGGGGCATCATCGGCCAGCGATGCCGGCAGGAGGATGTCCTGCACCGCTGCCTTGCGGAGAATACTGCGGATGCGGGCGTAAGTGTACTGGATGAACGGACCCGTGTTGCCGTTGAAGTCGATGGACTCTTCGGGATTGAAGAGCATGTTCTTGCGTGCGTCCACCTTGAGGATAAAGTACTTCAAAGCTCCCATTCCCACGATGCGTGCTATCTCGTTCTTCTCTTCCTCGGTGATGCCCTCGAGCTTGTTCACCTTGTCTTCGCTGAGTTTCTTGGCATTCTCTATCATGGAGGCGACCAGATCGTCAGCATCGACAACCGTACCCTCACGACTCTTCATCTTGCCGTTCGGCAGTTCGACCATGCCGTAGGAGAAGTGTACAAGATCCTTGCCCCACTTGAAGCCCAGACGGTCCAAGAGGATGGAAAGCACCTGGAAGTGGTAGTTCTGCTCGTTCCCGACGACGTAGATCATCTTGTCGATGGGGAAGTCGTTGAAGCGCATCTCGGCCGTGCCGATGTCCTGCGTCATGTAGACCGACGTACCGTCCTTGCGCAGCAGAAGCTTCTGGTCCAGCCCCTCTTTGGTGAGGTCGGCCCATACGGAGTTGTCGTCCTTGCGGAAGAACAGTCCTTTCCTCAGGCCTTCTTCCACCTTCTTCTTGCCGACAAGGTAGGTATTCGATTCATAGTAGATCTTGTCGAAGCTCACGCCCAATGCCTTGTAGGTCTCGTCGAAACCGGCATACACCCAGCTGTTCATCTTCTCCCACAGCGCACGTACCTCCGGGTCGCCCTGCTCCCACTTGACGAGCATCTCGTGTGCTTCCTTGATCAGCGGTGCATCCTGTTCGGCTTTTTCCTTGGCGGCATCAGGTGTCATGCCCTCCTTTTCATACTGTTCCTGCAACTGTCTGCACTCTTCTTTGAAGTGCTTGTCGAAGAGGACATAGAAATCACCGATCAGATGGTCGCCCTTCTTGCCGGCCTTCTCGGGCGTGATGCCGTTGCCCCACTTCAGCCAGGCCAGCATCGACTTGCAGATATGGATGCCGCGGTCATTGACGATGTTTGTCTTCACCACCTTGTTGCCGTTGGCTTCCATGATCTGTGCCAGCGACCATCCGAGCAGGTTGTTGCGCACGTGGCCGAGATGAAGGGGCTTGTTGGTGTTCGGTGAAGAGTATTCGATCATTACCAGCGGACTGTCTGCTGTCACCCTTTCTCACCGAACTTCTCATCGGCATTGATGTCGTTCAGCAGTCCTGTCCATGCCGCCTGTGCAATGACAAGGTTGAGGAATCCCTTGACGACGTTGAAGTCGGCAACCGCCTTGCAGTTCTTCTTCAGGTATTCGCCCAGTTCCTGCGCCGTCTCCTCGGGCTTCTTGTGCGAGGTCTTCAGCAGTGGGAAGGTGACGAGGGTGAGGTTGCCCTCGAAATCGCTGCGTGTCTTCTGCAGCTGGATCATCTTCTCTGGAACCTCGGTTCCGTATAACTCCTTGACAGCTGCAAGTGCAGCACCGGTAATTTGCTCTTCTATCTTCATCTTTCGTTTGTCTTTTATTCTGATTGCAAAGTTACGGAAAATCAGCCGAATAACAGAGAAGCAGGATTGTTAATTCACCATTCATAGCCCAAAATCCATATACCCACCTGCTCCCATTCTACGCATTCAACCCTCCAGAATACATATTTTTTTAAAAGAAAAATCTACAGAAATATTCTTATTTCTCCATATAATACCTTACCTTTGCAAACGATTAACTTCTAAATTAAAAACAACATGACAAAGAAATTTCAGCAATGGGCGTATGCCCTTGCAGCGGGCGTGATTGCCCTGACAATGTGTTTCAGTATCAGTGCGTGCAGCAGTGACAATGACGACAACAACGGAGGTGACGGAATCAGTCCTGTCCTTTTCAGCGACTTCAATGGGACGATTGGCGTCAACTATCCATTGGGGTTTACCGGCCAATTTGTAGGTTTCTCCATCCCGAAGAGCATGGCGGGAAAAGAAGTCGACCTGACGAGGCCGGGCGAATGGACTGCTGGCGGCTCCGTTGTGAAAGGACTGTACAACTATGATGATCATTTCTTCCAGAAAGGCAGCTATGTCTATCTTCGCCAGACCGGCGAGCACGAAATCGAGCTCCGCTTCAAGTTCATCTGGAAAGATGGGACAAAGGAAGGCAGCTACAAAGGCAGGATGACCACACAAAAGGATGCCCTCGACTGGGCGCACAAGCAAGGTCTGTATTAACAGGTAAGACTTCCGACGGACAGGGGAAGTCCCTGTATCAGTGAAACAGGCGGACAGACGAAAGGGTCTGTCCGCCTGTTTTGCGGTTTCATACAGGGCATACGCATCATCCCACCTGGCTGCCGGGCTTCACCTCGTCCAGCGTCGTCGTGACGGTGAGCGACCCGTCGGAGTTGACGGCCGAGAGAATCATTCCCTGGCTCTCGATGCCCATCATCCTGCGGGGGGCGAAGTTGGCAACGAAGAGAACGCCCTTGCCTGTGAGCTGCTCCGGCTCGTAGTAGGCGGCGATACCGCTGAGGATGGTACGCTCCGTACCGGAACCGTCGTCGAGGGTGAACTTCAGCAGCTTTGCTCTTCTTCACCTTCTCGCACCGGAGGATGTGTCCTACACGGATGTCCAGCTTCTCGAAGTCGTCGAAAGGAATCTCCTTCTTCACCGGCTCGGCCTTGTAGGCAGCCTCCTCGTTGGCCTTGCGGGTCTCTTCCAGCTTGCGGAGCTGTGCCTCGATGGCCTCGTCTTCAATCTTATCGAAAAGGAGTTCCGGTTCGGCCAGCTGCTTGCCGGCAGGAAGCAGGTCAGTAGACCCAAGCTCGCTCCAGTCGTATTCCGTCATGTTGATCATGCTGCGGAGCTTCTTGCTGCTGAACGGAAGGAAGGGTTCGAAGGCGATGCTGAGGTTGGCGACGAGCTGGAGCGAGAGGTTGAGGATGGTCTCCACGCGCTTCGGATCGGTCTTCCATACCTTCCACGGCTCACACTCGGTGATGTACTTGTTGCCGATGCGGGCAAGATTCATCGCCTCCTTCTGCGCCTCGCGGAACTTGAACGCCTCGAGATAAGCCTCCACCTTTTCCTTGACATCCTTGAACTCCTGGATAGCCTGGCGGTCGACATCGTGCAGCTCTCCGCAGGCAGGAACGACACCGTCCCAGTACTTCTTCGTCAGCTGCAGCGCACGGTTCACGAAGTTGCCGTAGACAGCCACCAGCTCGGAGTTGTTGCGCTCCTGAAAGTCCTTCCAGGTGAAGTTGTTGTCCTTGGTCTCCGGAGCGTTGGCTGTCAGCACATAGCGCAGCACATCCTGCTTTCCTTCAAAGTCGCGGAGGTACTCATGGAGCCATACGGCCCAGTTCTTGCTCGTGGAAATCTTGTTGTCCTCGAGGTTCAGGAACTCGTTTGCCGGCACATTGTCGGGCAGGATGTAACCGCCGTGCGCCTTCAGCATCGTCGGGAAGATGAGGCAGTGGAAGACGATGTTGTCCTTTCCGATGAAGTGGACGAGACGCGTCTCCGGGTCCTGCCACCACTTCTGCCAGCTGCCGAAACGTTCGGGGTCGCTGTCGCACAGTTCCTTGGTGTTCGAGATATAGCCGATCGGTGCATCGAACCATACGTAGAGTACCTTTCCTTCAGCCCCTTCAACCGGGACAGGGATGCCCCAGTCGAGGTCGCGGGTCATGGCACGGGGCTGCAGGTCCATATCGAGCCAGCTCTTGCACTGTCCGTAGACATTCGGACGCCACTCCTTGTGGTCCTCGAGAATCCACTGCTTCAGCCACTCCTGGTAGTTGTTCAGCGGCAGATACCAGTTCTTCGTCTTCCTGATGACAGGCTGCGAACCGGAGATGGTAGAGTGCGGGTTCTTCAGTTCCATCGGGCTGAGGTCGCTTCCGCACTTCTCACACTGATCGCCGTAGGCGTTGGGATTGCCACAGTGAGGACATTCGCCCATGATGTAACGGTCGGCAAGGAACTGACGGGCTTCCTCGTCGTAATACTGTTCGCTCTCCTTTTCGACGAGCTTGCCGTCATCGTAGAGCTTGCGGAAGAAGTCGGAAGCGAACTTGTTGTGGGTGGGACTTGTCGTGCGGCTGTACACGTCGAACGAGATGCCGAACTCCTCGAACGAATCCTTAATCAGCTTATGATAGCGGTCGCACACGTCCTGCGGCGTGACACCTTCCTTCTTGGCACGGATCGTGATGGGCACACCGTGCTCATCGCTGCCGCCGATGAAGACGACCTCCCGCTTCTTCAGCCGGAGGTAACGTACATAGATGTCTGCCGGGACATACACGCCGGCAAGATGTCCTATATGTACACCGCCGTTGGCGTAAGGCAGAGCCGCCGTCACTGTGGTGCGCTTGAATTTCTTTTCTTCCATAAAATGTCTGCTTGTTATTTCTTTGCTGCAAAGTTACTGTAAATAAGGTAAACGGCAAAGGAATTATAGATAAAAGCCTGCTGCGGCATAAGGCTTCAGCCTGCTTTTATTGCTCTTCCGGTTCATTCCCTGCTACAAAGACATCCAAGACCCGATGCACTGGGAACAGCATTCCCAGCGTTTGGGAACAGCATTCCCGGTGTCTGGGAATGCTGTTCCCGACCGATTGGGAATGAAGTTCTCATGCCCGGTCTGACAACAGGATGCTGGCTCCGCAGCCAGAAGACGCAGACCGGAGGAATCCGTCTGATCGCCTGACACTGCAGTTCAGAATGCCACATACGGGCGCAAGCGTTCGAGAGCCTCGGGCGTGAAGTCCTTTGACAGGCGGAGCTGTGAGAGGTCGGTCAGCTTCCCTTCAGCCTTCTGTAGTCGCAGATGGCCCGGGCCTGATAGAAATTCAGGTAAGGATGGCGGCGGAGCTGGCCGAGGGTGGCCGTATTGAGATTCATCCTGTCCGTATGCGGACTGCTGACAGAGAAGTAAGGCAGCGACTCTTCCGGAAAGCCTTCTATCTCCAGCAGCTGTCCGACAGCCACGTATCCGCCCAGCCGCCTGCCGTAGCTGATGATGGCACGTGCCCATCCCGACCCTATTCCGGGGACCTTTTTCAGCTGGGTGGTGTCGGCGACAGCGAGATTGACGTGCTCGCCCACCTTCAGTTTCAGCGGATAGCGGAGCGTGTCACGGTCGTATGCCCTGTAGGGCTGGTACGTGTTCTTTTCCTTATACGCTTCGTAAGCCGCATGGGCAGCCCGCCTGTCGGCTTCTTTCCGGGCAATGTAAGCCTGTACGGAAGACAGAGTGGAGGCCGGCTCGTAATCGTCGCCGATTGTGATATAAGGTTCTAATTCCCTGTATTGTCTGCGAGTAAGGCCATAGAGACGTGCGAAGTCCATCGGCGAACGGTAGATGCCTCCTTTGGAACGGTACTTCAGGATATTCCGTACCTGGAAGGGAGCAAGTCCCAGCTGCAGCAACTGGTCAGCGGTGGCGGTATTGGGATCGAAAAGTGAAAAGATGTTTCCTTTCTTCCGTCACGAAATCCGGCATCCGGATCCGTCTGGAAAAAGGAGGAGGATGCCTTGCCGCCTACGCTGTCGGTTTTAACCTCTGCTGTTTCCGATGTCAGGCTACCTGAAAAGATGACCAGACCGAGACAGCCTGTAATGAACAGCAGCAGCAGGAAAACAACTTTCCGGTCGGAGCGATGAAGATAGAAGAGAGACTTAAGGTCCATAGGATATAGGTTTTAGATGATGAAGAAAAGTCTTCCCCAGCCCCTCCCAAAGAGGAAATATGATGAAAAGGGGATGGACGAAGGCCGGCGACGAAAAGCAGAGACAGAAATGGCGTGCAGGAACAGGCCATGCCGGATAGTACCTGGCGACATCAGATGGGAGTCATCACGCCCGCCCCGGAGGAAGGGAGGAGGGAGTGAGAACTGGCACATCCGGCATCCATTCCTGCTTCAGAACACTCCTAACTGGTGCAGGAAGATGGCAAGGATAGCCAGCGGACAGATGAAGCGCACCAGGAAATAGTAAGCACCAAAGAAGATGCTGCGGGAGGTGCCCCAGTTCGTGAACTCATCCCTGACCAGTCGCTTCGGGACATACCAGCCGATAAACAGACAGGTGAGGAGACCGCCGACAGGAAGGAATATCTGTCCGGTCACGAAGTCGAAGACATCGAAGAGATCGGTACCCGCCACCTGAAGGAAGCTCCAGTCGCCCAGCGACAAAGAACATACGGCTCCGATAAGGAAACAGCCGCCCGTCACGATCATTGCCGCACGGGGACGGCTGATATGCAGTTCCTCCTGAAAAAAGGCCGTGCTCACTTCGTGCAGGGAGATGAGGGAGGTAAGGGCGGCCATGGATAGAAGCAGATAGAACGACAGGGAGATGACATATCCCACGACTGGCATGGAGGCGAACGCCTGTTCAAAGACGTTCGGCAACGTGATGAAGATGAGCGACGGGCCGCTGTCAGGGCTCACGCCCACAGAGAAAGCCGCCGGGAAAATCATCAGGCCGGCAAGGATGGCGACGACCGTATCGATGACACCGATCTGTACGGCGGAATTCAGCAGTTTCGTATGCCGGCTGTAATAAGAGGCATAGGTACAGATACAGCCCATCGCAATGCTCATGGAATAGAACGACTGTCCCAGGGCACCCAGGAAGACATCACCCGTTACCTTGCTGAAATCGGGCTTCAGCAGGAACTCGACACCCTTTCCTGCTCCCGGAAGAAGACATGAGGCGACGACAATGGCAAGAAGCAGCAGGAAAAGGGCGGGCATCATGATTTTCGAAGCACGCTCTATACCGTTCCTTACACCATGGATAATCACGTAGTGGGTGATGAGGAGTATAACAGCCGTCCACAGAACCGGTTTCCACGGATTGGTGGAAAAGTCGGAGAAATAAGACTGGAAATACGCAGGAGATCCATGCAGATGGCCCACGACAGAAGCCAGGCCGTACTGAAGACACCAGCCGGAGACAACCGCATAGTAACCGGTGATGAGGAAGCCCGTAAGGACTCCAAGGTAACCCACCCACTTCCAGGCTGTTCCGTCGGACAGCTCCGTGTAGGCACGTGCGGTGTTCGAGGCTGCGTGGCGGCCGATGATGAACTCGCTGACCATGCACGGCAGCCCCAGAAGCAGGATACAACCGATATAAATCAGGATGAAGGCCGCACCGCCGTTCTGCCCTGCCATATAGGGGAAACGCCACACGTTGCCCAGACCGACAGCACCGCCTGCCGTGGCAAGAATCATTCCCAGTTTACTTCCGAACTTTGCTCTTTTTTTGTTGGACCATGTAAATTTTACTTTGAACAGATACGCAAAATTACGAAAAAAATATCTACTTTTGTATCAAATCAAAAGTGAAATATGAATTTATACAGACATATCCTAATGAGATACCCCTTTCAGCAGTGTCATTATCATCGGTATCTGGGTATTGTGTTTCATGGATATCCCGGAGACCCCACTGAGTGAAGTCCGGTTTATAGACAAGTGGACACACAGTGCCATGTACCTCATATTGGGACTGAGCATCAGCCTTGAATACCTGCGCACGAAAAGGCGTGGCAGCTACAGGACCATCGTGCTATGGGCAGGACTCATGCCCGCTGTCATGGGCGGACTCATCGAGATTCTCCAGGCCAACTGCACGGGCGGAAGGCGGAGCGGTGAGTGGCTCGACTTCCTGGCAGATGCGACAGGGACGGTGACAGCCTTGGCTATCGGTATTCTTCTGGTACGCTGCCGCGCCAGATCCTGAACGGATTCCGGCGCAGATGTGAGTTGTAGAAATGCCGGTTACCGGTCACCTCCATGCCGATAAAACCGGGCTTTTCAAAGGCTTCATCCTCACTCCCAAATTCTACTTCCGCCATCACCAGACCTTCGTTGTCGCCATGGAATTCATCCACCTCGAAGGTATGTCCGCCGAAAGGAACAAGATACCTGTGCTTGTCTATCACCCCCGGCTCGCACAGCAGCATGAGCTGCCGCGCCTCCTCAAGCGTAATTTCCTTCTCGAATTCATAGCGGGACAGACCGCCGTCATGTGACGGTCCCTTGATGGTCAGATACCCCCTGTCGTCCCGGATACGGATACGGACGGTATTGACAGCGGCAAAAATACCCCTGCTGTATATGGCTGCAGCTGCTTGCCAGCCGTTTCCAGTCCATCTTCTTGTGTACCAGGAATTTCCTTTCTATCTCTAATCCGCTCATCTGCTTTTCTCATCAACAGGCCAGAACACGGTCCTTCAGTATCGACGGACTCCGACTGCCCCTCACATCGGGGGGAATCCTGACACTTTGCAACCGTTCACCCGACCGCTTCCCTACCTCGTTCTGACGCTGTCAGATATTCGCTGTTGCGACGATTACATAGGCAATAGCCAGCAGAATCAGCACCGCACCTATCCAGAAGATGATGCGTTTGGCCTGCTTTTCCTGTTTCTGTTCACGTACTTTGCGGTTCAGTTTGCTTCTTTCACTCATAGCTATATTCTTTTAAAAGGTTGATTCTCTGGAAAGGAGTGATGTGGAGGATAGGCAAGGGTAAACGATGATGGGACGGTGATAAGCCTTACCCTGACCGGCTTCCGCAGGCCCCTCGGCCTTCGAAGGATCCGAGGGAAGGTCTCGATCCTTCCTTCTGCAGGAAAGCGGGAGGCTATTCCTCTGACGGAAACTCCATCAGGTAAGCCTTGATGAAAGCGTCAATCTTGCCGTCCATCACACCATCCACATCCGATGTCTGGTAATTCGTGCGGTGATCTTTCACCCGCCGGTCGTCGAAGACGTAGCTGCGAATCTGGCTGCCCCACTCAATCTTCTTCTTTCCGGCCTCTATCTTCGCCTGCTCCTCCATGCGCTTCTTCATCGCACGGTCGTAGAGCTGCGACTTCAACAGCTGCATGGCCTTGGCACGGTTCTTGGGCTGGTCGCGGGTTTCCGTATTCTCGATGAGAATCTCTTCCTGCTCTCCCGTGTCCGGATCTTCATACTGGTAACGCAGGCGGACACCCGACTCCACCTTGTTGACGTTCTGTCCGCCGGCACCGCTCGATCGGAAAGTGTCCCAGCTGACACGTGCCGGATCGACATATACCTCGATGGTATCGTCTACCAGCGGCGTGACAAAAACACTGGCGAAACTCGTCATGCGCTTGCCCTGTGCATTGAACGGACTGACGCGGACCAGACGGTGGACGCCGTTCTCACTCTTCAGATAGCCATAGGCATACTCACCGCCCTCGAACTTCATCGTCACGCTCTTGATACCGGCTTCGTCGCCTTCCTGGATGTCAGAGACCGTGACCTTATAGCCGTGTGCCTCGCCCCAGCGCATATACATCCGCATGAGCATGGACGCCCAGTCCTGGCTCTCCGTGCCGCCGGCACCGGAGTTGATCTTCATCACACACTCCATCGGGTCTTCCTCCTGGCGCAGCATATTCTTGAGTTCCAGGTCTTCGATCACCTTGAGTGCCTTGGCGTAAGCCGCATCAACTTCCTCCTCCGTAACGAGTTCGTCCTTGTAGAAATCGAAAGCCAGCTGCGTCTCTTCCGTCAGCGACCGAGCTTCATCATAGCCTTTGATCCACTTTTCAATGTCCTTGACCTTCTTCATCTGCTCCTGCGCACGCTTCGGGTCATCCCAGAAATCGGGAGCCTGCGTGCGGAGCTGCTCTTCTTCAAATTCAATCCGCTTCCTGTCAATGTCGAGATAGCGGTGCAGTGCGTCTGTACGCACCTGGATATCTTTTAGCTGGTCTGCTGTTATCATTTTTCTTCTTTTTATCGTTGGCTGAATCAAGGGGGAAATCAGGACTTGACGACATTAGCAGGGCTGGCAACACCGGCAATATCAGTAATGATAGCCAAGAGGATGATCAACCCGCCAATCTGTCCATCCATCACTCTGCCTACTCTTCATACATCTTGTCAATCACATCCTGATAGTGGCGGTTGACAACCGAACGCTTCAGCTTCAGCGTATTCGTCAGTTCACCGCTCTCCATCGAGAAATGATGTGGAAGAAGCGTGAAACGCTTGATCTGCTCGTAAGGTGCGAGACGCTGCTGCAAGGTTTCGATACGCTCACGCATCATCGCATTGACCTGCCTGTTCCGGCACAGCTCTTCACGGTCGTTGAACTCGATGTGGTTCTCCTTTGCCCATTCCTCCAGCACATCGTATTCGGGAACAATCAGTGCAGAAACGAACTTCCGCTGGTCGGCGATGACGGAAATCTGCTCGATGAACTTATCCACCAGCAGCATGCCTTCCACCATCTGCGGCGCGACGTATTTGCCGTTGGAAGTCTTGAAGAGGTCCTTGATGCGCTCCTTAAGGAACAGTTCACCGTCCTTGAGATAGCCCGAGTCGCCAGTGTGGAAGAATCCGTCCTTGTCGAAGACCTCCGCATTCGTCGTATCACGGCGGAAATAGCCCGGCATGATGGTAGGCCCCTTCAGCATCACTTCGCCCTCGTCACTGATCTTTATTTCTATGCCTTCAATCGGACGGCCTACAGACCCGATGGTATAAGGCTCGCCCAGATGGTCGCAGCTGACCGTGGCCAGACTTTCCGTCAGACCGTAGCCGACGATCATGTTCAGTCCGATGCTGTGTACGAATTCCTCGACCTCAGGTGAAACGTAGGCACCTGCCGTCGGGAAGATATTCGGATGTTCCAGCCCCAGCTGCTTTCGGACGAGGCTCAAAATCGTCCTGTTGACGACCCTGTACTCCATCTCCAGTGCCAGCGGGACACGTTTTCCATGCGACAGGTACTGCACATTGCGTTTTCTTCCGACGCTCAGGGCGTGATAGAAGAGCTTGCGCTGTACGGCACCGGAATTGTCCATGCGTTCCTTGACAGCCACGTAGACCTTCTCCCAGAAACGGGGTACGGCCGACATACACGTCGGATGCGTCTCCCGCATGCTCTGCTGAATCTCCTTCGGATAAGTGTTCACGATCATCTGTGCCCCTTCGGAAAGTACCAGATAAGCCCATCCACGCTCAAAGACATGAGCGAAAGGCAGGAAATTGATGATACGGTCTTTTTCATCCACCGTCACACACCTGTCGTTTGCTTCCAGTGCCGCACGGTACATCCTGTAGGTCAGCACGACGCCCTTGCTCTCCCCCGTCGTACCGCTCGTGTAAAGAATATTGCAGATATCATCTTCTTCCGCCGCCGCCCAGCGTTCCTCGACCTCCGGTTCCCGCGGCAGTCCCTCGCCCAACTTCAGGAAATCTTCAAAGTAAATGCTGTTGGGGTCATGCGAACTGATACGCACGCTCGGGTCGAAGACGATGATGCGTTCCAGCGTAGGACAGAGTGCGGCGACACGGTGCGCCTTGTCGTACTGCTCCTGCTCGCCTGCAAAAAGGAATCTTACGCTTGCATTCTGAATCATGTATTGTATCTGCTGCTCTGAGCTGGTGGCATAAAAAGGAATACTGATTACGCGGACACCGTATGCGCCGAAGTCAGTATAAAGATACTGGATGCAGTTCTGCGCAAACACCGCAATCGTCTCCTGCGGTTTCAAGCCGAGGTTCAGCAGTGCGTTGGAAACCTCCTTCACACGCATGGAGAACTGATTCCACGAAACAGTCTTCCACTTCAGGCTGCCGAAGCTGCGGAAGGTCAGCACCGGTCTTGCACCATATTTCTTGGCTTGTTCATGAATAAGAACAGAGAGATGACAATTCGTCTGCATTGTTTTCTGGTTTTACATGCTGCAAAAAACATGGAAGGAGCAAGGGAAACCTGCCCCACGTTTTCCAAGCGCAGCTTATTTTTTGCAAATATAAACATTTATCTGCAAAGCAGGAAATAATTTAAGTACTAAATTACAATTTCCCCTCTTCCCCATACCTCTTGTTCTACTACGAAAAAAAGAACAATTATGTTCTTTCACAGAGCATTTTAACCTGTCTGGAAATTGACAGGATTCACTCCGGAATTCTGCCGACCGTCACTCGGATTTCAAACAAGCCTTACTTGGGCCTCAATAGGGCCTTACTTGAGCTTCAATCAGGCCTTACTTGCACGGCAAGTAGGCACATCTTCCCACGCACCTTGTAACCAGCTGAAAATCAGATGATCCACAACCTGTTCTTACAAACATGGAAGCACATCAGAGTCCACAGTCCACAGCCTCTTCACAGAATCCTTTTTATCTTCACGAACAACCCGTCACTTCTGCCGCCAGAGAATTGCGGGCGGCAGAAGTCGTATGACAGAACGAGGCCCGGAGAAGAGTCCTCACACCGCTCCTCTCCGGGCCTCTCGTATATATAATAAGGTGTCAGCCGGATCAGCGCAGCCACTGTTCCGGATTCAGCTTGGCTGTTTCCTTGCGCAGCTGGAACTGCAGGATGCCGCTCCTGCCGACAGTACCGATGGTCTGGCCCGTGCCGACTTTCTGTCCCTTTCCGACACTGACAGAACCGAGATTGGCATAGACAGAGATATAGATACCGTGGCGGACCATCACGACACTCATGCCGCCCGCCATGAAGACACCGCTCACCTCGCCCATGAAGACGCTGCGGACAGCACTGCCCGGCGCACCTTTGATGTTGATGCCGTCGTTGTTCAGCCGGATGTTCGACATACCGGCGACGTTATACTGGCCGAAATGGCTGACGATGCGTCCCGACAGCGGCATCGGCAGCCGGCCGCGGTTGTTGGCGAAACTGCCGGTTATGGCTCGGTCGGCAGAGCTGAGCATATCATTGCTTTCTGAAGCCGAAGCCCTTGCGGCAGCTGCCTCGCGGGCAGCGCGCTCACGGTCGGCAGCCGCTTTGCGCTCGGCTGCCACACGGGTGGCCTCAGCCTCCCGGGCAGCCTGGTCGGCACGGGCCTTCTCCTGGTCGGCACGGGCTTCCGCCTTCTCCTGGGCGGCCCGAGCTGCAGCTTCCTGTTGCTCGGCCTTGCGGATGGCCCGTTCCCGGGCGGCGGCACGCTCTTTCTGCAATGCCTCCTGACGTGTCTTCTCGGCGGCGGCACGAGCTGCAGCAGCTTTTGCGGCCGCTTCCTGGCGTGCTTTCTCGGCGGCTTCAGCAGCCGCACGGGCAGCCGCCTTGGCTTTCTCCTCACGTGCCCTGGCTTCGGCAATACGCCGTGCATTCTCACGGGCAGCCGCCTCGGCAGCCGCTTTCTTGCGTGCAAGTTCCTCCGCACGTTTTTCTTGCGGCAGCGGCACGAGCAGCCGCCTGCGCCTTAGCTTCGGCGATGGCGCGGGCGCGGGCCTTCTGTATCTCTATCTGGATGAGGCGGTCGATCTGAGCGTTCAACGCCTGCTGCTGCTGGCGACGCTGTGCAATGACACCCTGAAGCACCTTCTGGTCATTCTGCAGAGAGGCCACGACCATCTGCTGCTCGACACGCTTCCGTTCCATCTGGGCATGAACCTGCCGGTCTTTGTAGAGCAGATTGCTCTTGTTTCCGCGCACCTGCTTCAGCTGCGTATGCTTTCTGGTCCACCTGCTGCTGCTTGGCCTTGAGCTGCTCGCCCTGCGCCCGCTGGTAGGCGGCATACTCCCGTACGAAGCGGAGACGGCGGTACATCTGCGTCAGGCTCTTGGCAGAGAAGACGAACATGAGCTTGTCCTGTATGCTGCGGTGACGTGCCATGTAGCGCATGGAGCGGATGAAACGGGCACGCCGTTCGCCCAACTGCGCCTCGAGGGAGGAGAGCTGCCCTTTCAGGATGCCGATATTCGTGTCCAGCCCTCTGATGTCGGTGGCGATGTTGTCTATCGTCCGCTGGTGCTGACCGATTTCCGTATCAAGCCGGACAATCTTCTGCAGACGGCTGTCGACATCCTTCTGCTTTATCTTCACTTCTTCCTCGTGTTCTGATATTTCCTTCTGCAGCTGCTGGTTCTGCTTCTGCAGACCTTTGATTTCCTCTGTGGTCACATAAGCCGGAGCTTTCGCACCCTTTCTGCCGGTGCGGGCATTGCGTGCGGAGGCCTTGCCACGGACGTTCTGCTGCACCTTTCCCTGTGGCAGCTGGTGTCCCTTGACTTGCGGCTGCCTTCCCTTCACAAGCGGCTGCGGCTGTCCCTTCGCAGATGTCTGCCGCTGTCCTTTCACCGCAGGATCCGGCGTTTCTTTCTTTGTCCTACGTGCATTCTTCTGTGCAGCCCCACTCTTTCCTGTACCGATTGAAGGAGCCGGTATAGGCTGGACAACAGGTGTCTTCAGCTTTGTTCCATTCTTCTTCGTATGCTGGGCGAAAGTAGTCAGCACACCGATTGACGAGAACAGGAATAATAGAAAAAGTCGTTTCATTTAAAAGTTCATTAGTTTGCCGAGGATTTCCTCTACACTTACTTTCGTGTACTTATCCGAAGGAGTCGTGAAAGGCTCCCAGTCACTGGCATCGCTGAAGCCGTCGAGTTCAAAGCTGGCTTTGAGCGTCTTCGCCGGCCGCTGACCGATGGCCGGCGTATGGATTTCTACGGACTGACTGGCCGGGAACTGCTTTGAACCGAAGGGTTTGAAATCTTTATAGAACCAGGACAGTTCTGATGTGCCGTGAGTGGGGCTGGTGTAAGAGACAGCAGTGTGTGCAATCTGATCCCATCGGGCGGGTATGACCCACTTGTAGGTCATCTTCCCATCCCTCAGAACGATTTTCGCACTGCCGTCAACCTCCAGCCGATGGGTATCGACCGAGAACTGTGACATATCGGCCTCGATCACTCTCTGCTGACGGGGGATGAACAGCTGATTCCAGAAAAGAGCCTGGAGCGTGTAGAAACTGATTCCGTTGTCACGCAGAAAAGGCCACATCGTTGTAGTTTGCCTTTACGTATTGCCTGTGAATGCGATCGATGAACAGGACATAATCCTTCGCAAACTCGATGCGCCCCACCTCACTGTGAAGAATCGGAAGGAGGAGCTGCAGACGCACGACTTCATCCTTGCGCATACGGAGAATGCCCGGAACGGTGATGTCCTTACGGCCGTTGTTGACTGTAAAAGTAAGGTTCGACACGACATTCTTCTGGTAGAGCGCCTTGTCGGATATGTGCTGTATGTAGGAAAGCTTATTCCTTGTCGAATCGTCTGCTGTACGAAGTGTGTCACCGGTCGTAGACTTCGGCACGGACTTCAGCACGGGCTTCTGCTCCACCACCGCCTTATGCGTACCGCATGATGCCAGGACGAAGACCGCCATGCCTGCAAGCAATTTTGTTTTCGTTATCATTCTGCTATGTATTTTTTCTGTTGTATCTTTTTCTTCAGCGTAGCACTTGTGTTGCCTCCTTCGAGCGACTGCTGCCAGTACTCGAGTGCCTTTTCCATGTCGCCGGTCTGCGCATAGATGTCGCCGGCATGCTCCTTGACGACACCGCTGAGTGTCGAATCGTTGCGGATGGCCTGCTCTATGTATATCTTTGCTTCCTCATAACGTTTCTCCTGAAAGAGGATCCATGCGTAGGTATCGAGAAAGGTACTGTTGGAAGGCTCTGCCTTGATGGTCTTGTAGCTCATCTGCTCCGCCTTCGCAAGATTCCGGTTCTCCACACTGAGGTAATAGGCATAGTTGTTCAGTGCCGCCGTATTGTCCGGTTTCCACTGCAGACAGCTGTCGTAAGCCTGGAAAGCCTCATCGTTGAGTCCTTTCTCGTGGAGGATGTCGCCCATGATGGCGTAGAAGTCTGACACGATGTCGGGGTTGCTGTCAGGTTTGATCTGGCCGACACCCTTTCGGAAAGTCGTCAGGGCTGCATCATTCTCATGTTTCTGGTACTGTGCCATACCCTGGAAGTAATAGAAAGCCATCTCATCCGGATTGTATTCCAGAGCCGGACGGCAGATGGCAATCACCTTGTCGTAGTCCTCTGTCTCCCAGATATTCTGAATGAGCAATATCCTTGCCCTTGAATTATCAGGTTCTACTTCGATGGCCTGCTCATAGACATGATTGATGTCAGTCTTCGGCATTTTGCGGAGTGTCATGTATGCGGCTTTCAACATGAGGATGTCGGCATTCTCCTGCGGAGCCGCCAGTGCCACAGAGAAGAGCCGCATGACTTCCGTGCTGTCAGGGGGTATTGTCCTTCTGGCTGGCTGCTATGACCTGCCGCAGCAGTTCCACCTTTGTATTCTGCTCCGTCTTGGCCGACTGCAGCAGTTCCCGTCTGATCGCATTCACTGTCGTCTGGTCGCCGATGCTGCTGTAGTAATCCATCATCGAGAGCCGGGCGAGCGAATTGTCAGGGTCATCCTTCAGTACGTCACGGTATTTCTGCAGGGCTTCCTTCTTCTTGCCGTTCTGCAGAAGCCAGTTCCCGAACATCACCTGATAGTTAAGTTCAAGGGGATGGCTGTCGACAAGCGACTTCAGTTCGTCATACTCTTTGCGTTTCTCTCCCATCTGCTCGTATATCTGCATCTTGCTGAGCGAAATCTGCTCGTTGCTGCCTTCGACGGTCTCCAGCCGTTCCAGCGTACTGATCATCTTCCGGTAATCATTCTGCGAGCCGTAGAGCTGATAGAGCAGCTGCAGCACATCGGTGCGTGCCTTGTTGGAACCATAGAGCCGTTCATAGGCTTTGATGGCATCGGGATAATCTTTCTGCGTCACGTAGAGCTGTCCGAGCTTCTCCTGATAGGCCGTGTTGTCCGGGTCAAGTGCCGCCGCCTTCTCAAAGTATGCACGTGCCAGGGAGTCGTTCTTCATGTCCACATAATAGCCCGCCAGCTGATAATACACCTCCGGTGCCTGCGGATTGAGGTCACGGGCATGGCACAGAAGATCGAAGGCAGCTGTCAGGTTGCCCATGTCCTGCTGACGCAAAGCCTCCAGATAGAAGTAATCATAGCTTTTGCAGACTGTCCTTCCGGTCGGCCTGCACCGCCAGCGAAGCCCCCGACAATGCCAAGACAAGGACCATCCGACGCATCTTCACGACATTCAATAAACCGTTACCGAACATTCGTCTGTCTCCTTTCTTTGTCTTCACTTCATACCCGTATGTCCGTAACCGCCTTCGCCCCGTTCGGTCTCGTCCAGCTCTTCCACCTCGACAAACGTCGCCTGTTCGTGGCGTGCAATGACCATCTGGGCGATGCGTTCGCCGTCGTTGACAGTGAAAGACGCACTGGAGAGGTTGATGAGCAGCACCATGATCTCCCCCCGGTAATCGGCATCAACTGTGCCCGGAGAGTTGAGAACGGTCAGCCCATGCTTCAGAGCCAGTCCGCTGCGTGGGCGCACCTGTGCCTCGAATCCGGCAGGAAGAGCGATGTGAAGCCCTGTAGGAATGAGCCTCCGCTCCATGGGCTGCAATACAATCGGGGTGTCGATATTGGCACGGAGATCCATCCCCGCACTCTGTGAAGTGGCATAGGCAGGGAGCTGCTGATGCCCTTTATTGATTACTTTTATCCGTATCATTGACATATAATAAGGTGCAAAATTAAGCAATTAATACCATAAAACTATATTTATACGGGCTAAAAAGATGGTTTTTAGCCAATTTTAATTACTTTTGCGTGTGGCTTTCAATATTCCGCCTCAACCCGACACCCCGTCGACAATTCATCAACACCCAACACTTATGGACTGGCAACAACTCATCTCCAACAAGCGGCTCGGACAGGAAGACCGGCACGCACTGCGGCACGACGACCGCTCCGAATTCAAACGCGACAGCGACCGGCTGATTTATTCCGCACCGTTCCGGCGGCTGCAGAACAAGACCCAGGTGTTCCCGCTTCCGGGCAGCGTCTTCGTACACAACCGCCTTACCCACTCGCTGGAGGTGGCTTCACTGGGCAAGTCGCTGGGCGATGACGTAGCACGGAAACTGACGGAAGTCCATCCGGAGCTGCGCGGGACGCTCTTCGAAGAAATCGGCACGATCGTACAGACAGCCTGCTATGCGCACGACATGGGGAATCCTCCGTTCGGTCACAGCGGCGAGAAGGCCATCCAGGCATTCTTCACCGAAGGGCCGGGAGCCGGTCTGAAGAAAGGATGTGAGCCGCCGCTTCTGGGACGACATCACCCACTTCGAGGGCAACGCCAACGCCTTCCGTCTGCTCACGCACCGTTTCCTGGGCAGGAGGGAGGGGGGCTTCGTCATGACCTACAGCACGCTCGCCAGTATCGTGAAGTACCCCTTCAGCTCTTCCTATGCAGGGAAGCACGGCAAGTTCGGCTTCTTTGCCACGGAGGAGAAAACGTATCAGAAGATAGCAGACGAACTGGGCATCATCCGGAAGGACCGTTCGGAGATGGGCATCTGCTATGTCCGACACCCGCTGACTTATCTGATGGAGGCTGCAGACGACATCTGTTACGAGATCATGGACATTGAAGATTCGCACAAGCTCAAGCTCCTGTCGTCCGAGGAGACCGCCGACCTGCTTCTCGGCTTCTTTGATGAAGACACGAGACAGGGCATCCGCCGGCGCATCGTGGACGAGGGGGTGACCGACCGGAACGAACAGGTGGTCTACTTCCGCGCCTGCGCCGTAGGCCTGCTGGAGGCGGAATGTGTCAGAGCCTTTGTCAGGCACGAGGAGGAAATTCTCAACGGGACATTCGAGGGGTCGCTCATCAAACACATCTCTGAACTCCCACGACGGGCTTACGAGCACTGTACGGAGGTGTCCAAAGACAAGATTTACCGCAGCAAGGCCGTACTCGATGTCGAACTGTCAGGCTATAAGATCATGGAGACACTCATGGAAGCCCTCATCGGTGCTGCCGCAGAGCCGGACCATTTCCACAGCCAGCAGCTCATCCACCGCTTCTCCAGCCAGTACGACATCCAGAGTCCCGACAAGGAGACCCGCATCATGGCTGTGCTCGACTATATCAGCGGCATGACGGACATCTATGCTCTGGACATCTATCAGAAGATAAACGGAATCAGCCTGCCGCTGGTGTAGTGAAGCCTCCCCCAGCCTCTCAGAAGGAGGGGAGTACCTGACGGAAACCAGTCAAGGTAAGACTCATCATCGCCTATCACCGCCCATCACCGCCTATCATCGCTTAATCACCGCTTATGGAAAAATCAATATAAGAAAACCTTCCCCGACCTCATGGCTGGGAAGAAAATCATCTACGTTCACGGCTTCATGTCAGCCGGATCCACCCACACCGCACAGATTCTGCGCGACTACATGCCCCAGGCAACCGTCATCGCCCCCGATCTCCCCATACATCCCGAGGAGGCGATGGAACTGCTGCGGAATCTCGTCGGCACAGAGAAGCCCGACCTTATCATCGGCACGTCGATGGGGGGCATGTACACAGAGATGCTCTATGGCATCGACCGCATCTGTGTGAACCCTGCTTTCCAGATGGGAGCAACCCTCACCGAGAGCAATATGATGGGGAAACAGGTCTACCAGAACGAACGGCAGGACGGCGTACAGGAGGTCATCGTCACCAAAGCACTGGTGAAGGAATACAGGGACATGACGGAGCAATGCTTCTCACAGGTGAACGAGGAGGAACGGCAGCACGTCTTCGGGCTCTTCGGCGATGCCGACTCCGTCGTACACACCTTCGATCTGTTCCGGGAGCATTACCCGCAGGCCATCCGCTTCCACGGAGAACACCGCCTCATAGAAAAGGCCATCTTCCACTATCTCATGCCGGTCGTCCGATGGATTGACGACCGTCAGGAGGGGTGCGAACGCCGGACAGTATTCATCGACCAGAACACCCTTGCCGACGGGTACGGAAAACCGAAGTCGAGCCTCCACAAAGCCTACGAGTTCTTACTCGACAACTACAACGTCTTCTTCGTCTGTCCTGCCCCGACGAACAGTCCGGAAGCCATTGCCAGACAGCAGGAATGGATCGAAGAGACCTTCAGTACGCCGGCATGGAATCACGTCGTCTTCACCAACCAGCCACAGCTTCTTTATGGCGACTACCTCATCAGCAGCACCGGAAACGACGACTTCCTCGGAACAACACTGCACTTCGGCAGCGATGAGTTCAAGGCCTGGGAAGAAATCATCACTTTCTTTGAACGCCTGGGAGGACAGTAAAGAACAGGGCAAAGCTATCTTTGCGGAATTATTTTCGTGAAAAGAATTATTTTTCTTCATGAAAGAAATATTTTTCTTCATGAAAAGAAATTCTTCTCTTCACGGAAATAATTCAGGACAAGTGCCGTCTGACAGCAAAGACAAACTGTAATGACCCGGTTTCAAGGCAACAGCTTTCACAGGGACATACACTAAAGATTCTGTCCTCACGCACTGCATAATTTCAACTCCTCTTCTTCGGGAAGGACGGAGAGATACTTTTCTATGGCACACGAACTTTTCACACGCATCGCCGACATCCTTTCAGCACCGGCAGAAGCACAGCCGCGCATCATGCACGAAGCACTCGTCATCGCCTGTCACGAAGGACTGAAGGAGACCCGCCACGGTTTCGGCAACCTCTCGTCGCAGGTAGAGTCGCTCTGCCGGCAGCATAACATAGCTCCACAGGACATCGTCGCCATCCAGAAAATGCGCCGGCACAGCAATTCCAGCGCACCCGTCCTGCCCGACGACGTGGCTTACGACTGCCGTGCCCTCGCTCTCTTCGTCTCTGCCGTCGTACAGGAGCCGGTCCCCCCGTTCCTTGTCGGCAGGATACCGGAACACGGACGCATGACGGAGCACATACAGATTGCAAACTACCGTTACATCCGCTGCATCGTAAGGAAGTGGAACGAGGAAACAATCCAGGTGGCCGTGACCAACCAGGACTGCAGCGAGAAGCTCCTGACGGTAGACTATACGGACATGCCGGAATATGTCGACTTCAGCTATCTGCGACCGCTGCTGCGCGAGGGGATGCAGCTGAACCTCCTCGACTGCACCGTCACACACCGGAAGGTAGTGCCAAGGCTCATCGTCGTAGAGCCCGACTATCTGCTGGATATATCCGCCATCGCCAATTGCTTTGAGAGTTACGGACACCACCCGCTGCTCTTCACGGTCAACCGACTCGGTACACGGCCTGCCAACAAATACACCGTGCTGGGTAACTTCGCCGGGGCTGCACTCGATGACATCATCAACCATCCCGGACACTACGACATCAAGGACACCTTCCGCTCCAACTTCCGGGAAAAGGCACTGGACTTCGCCACCTGTCCCCGACTTTGACGCCGCAGCCTTCAAGCAGGAGGCCGGACGGCAGGTGGAGAACATCAAGGATATTGTGGATGAAATCTTCCGCACTTTCGACCGTAGAAAAGCCATCCTCGAGCCGTCTTTCGTCTGCGAACGGCTGGGCATACAGGGACGTGTGGACCTGATGACGACCGACCTGAAGCTGCTTGTCGAACAGAAGTCGGGCAAGAACATCTTTATCGAACGCAAGTTCCGGAATCCGCACGGGTCACTCCATGTGGAGAAACATTATGTACAGCTGCTCCTCTACTACGGCATTCTGCAATACAACTTCCGCCTTACCCCGAAACAGGCACACATCCGGCTGATGTACTCGAAATATCCTCTGCCCGACGGACTGCTCGAGGTGGAGCCGCTGCAATCGCTCCTGCACGAGGCCATCCGCTTCCGCAACCAGGCCGTGGCGACGGAGTTCTGGATGGCAGAGAACGGATTTGGCAGAATACTGCCACTGCTTACCCCACAGACATTGAACACCGGGAAACAGAACGACCGGTTCTATCATGAATACCTCCTGCCACAGCTTACGGAGACGCTTGCCCCCCTCCACCGGCTCGACAGACTGGAACAAGCCTACTTCATGCGTATGATGACCTTTGTCATCAAGGAACAGCTTGTATCGAAAGTGGGAGCGCAGGAGGGCGTGGGAAACAGCTGTGCCGACCTCTGGAACATGCCCCTGGCGGAGAAGAAGGAGACAGGCAACATCTACACAGAACTGACTCTCATGGGCAAAGAACGCAGCACCTCGTCCAACGGCTACGACACGGTGACACTCTGCATACCCCGGCAGGGGGATGACTTCCTGCCGAATTTCCGCAGAGGAGACATGGTCTACCTCTATGCGTACAGGAAAAACGAAGAACCGGGCGTGCGGAAAAGCATTCTCTTCAAGGGCTCGCTGCAGGAGATACACAGCGACCGGATCGTCGTACACCTCAGCGACGGACAGCAGAACCCCGACCTGATCAGCGGAGAACGCTTCGCCATCGAACATGCCAGAAGCGACATCGGTGGCACATCGGCCATCCGGAGCCTCTACACGTTCATCACCTCGGAAACAGACCGCCGCCGACTGCTCCTCGGCCAGCGTGCGCCACGTGTGGACAAGACCTTGAGATTGTCGCACGGTTACCATCCCGGTTATGACGAGATCCTCCTGAAAGCGAAACAGGCGCAGGACTATTTTCTCCTCATCGGTCCTCCGGGGCCGGGGAAGACCTCACAGGCACTGCAGTTCCTTGTGCGTGAACAGTTAGCAGAATGTAATAATGTTCAAAGCTCAAAGCCCAAAGCTCAAAGTTCAATCCTTCTCCTGGCCTATACAAATCGTGCTGTCGACGAGATCTGCAATATGCTTTCAGAGAATATGCTGGACTATATCCGCATGGGTAATGAGTTCAGTTGTTCCCCGGAATACAGCGACCATCTGTTGCAGGAGGTCATCGACGAGAACCCGTCTCTTCACACCATCAGGTCGACCTTGGAGAATGCGCAGATTGTGGTATCCACCACCTCAACGATGAATTCCCGTTCTGCCCTGTTCAACATCAAGCAATTTGACCTCGCCGTCATCGACGAGGCGAGTCAGATATTAGAACCGAATATTATCGGGCTGCTGACAAGCCGGCATGGGGAAGAGCGGGCAATCCGGAAGTTCATACTGATCGGCGACCACAAACAGCTGCCGGCGGTTGTGCAACAGAGTGATGCGGAAGTGATTGTCGAAGACGAAACACTGGAAGCTATCCACCTCACCTCCTGCGCCAACTCCCTCTTCGAGCGGCTCATCCTCACAGAGCGGGCAGCAGGACGCACAGACTTCATCGGCACACTGCACAAACAAGGACGAATGCACCCTGAAATTGCCGATTTTGCCAACCGCAGGTTCTATGCGAAAGAGCAACTGGAATGTGTGCCCTTGGCGCATCAGCTGGAACAGACCTTGCCTTATCATGAAGTAAGCGAAGACGAGACTGACGACATCTTGAAGACCCATCGCATGATCTTCATTCCTTCAAAACCCTGCCGGAAACTGAATGTTTCCGAAAAAGGTAAACACGGAAGAAGCACGGATCATTGCCGATCTGCTCCGCCGTCTGCACCGGCAGCTCGGCAGCGACTTCAATCCGCAGAAATCCGTGGGAGTCATCGTTCCCTACCGCAATCAGATAGCCATGATTCGCAAGGAAATCGAGAAACTCGGCATCCCGGGACTGGAAGAAATCAGCATCGACACGGTCGAACGCTACCAGGGCAGCCAGCGTGACATCATCCTCTATTCCTTCACGATTCAAAGCCGTTACCAGCTCGATTTCCTCACCGCCAATACTTTCTATGAAGACGGCCAGCCCATCGACCGGAAGCTGAACGTCGCCATCACACGGGCACGCAAGCAGCTGGTTCTTACCGGCAATGAGGCAACGTTAAGACAGAACCCGCTCTTCGCAGAACTCATCGACTACATCAAGGAAAAAGGTGGCTACTACGAAGACGGCTGTTGAAACGGTATGTGGAAAAGTACAGCCGGCAGGTTGTAATATACAAGGAAAAACATTATTTTTGCAATGTGTTTAGATGGAAGATATCGTATGCCGGAAGGCGTTAAGCGTATGATTATGATGAGGAAAAAGACACTTTTCTTATTGCCGGTTCTTTGCGTGATGCTCCTGTCGTGTACGGACAGGAAACCTGTCAGCAGCGTTCATGAGGAACCGGTATTGCGGAAAGATACAGTCTTCGCAAAGAAAATGGAGGTTGCAGAAACCGTGAAGGCGAAGCCGCTTACGTATAAGATTCTTGTACCCTTCCTCTATCGCCTGTGTGACCCGGACACGCTGATAAACAGGAACTGGGCTGAACTTTACCAGCAAGGAAAGGATTATTACGTTGGAAAGGCGCATTATCGAATTCGGAAAGAGGAAGACCCCTGTACAGGTGATTTGGCATCAGACCTGCGGGGAAAGCGGAAAACGATTCTGTTTGTCAATCAGCTGCCCATAAGAATGGGAAAGGTACAGGTGGCCGACGTTGAACTCTCGGACAGTTCTTACCTTGAACCCGGTACTGTCCGTAATTTCACTTTTTCCGGGAAACGTTACAAGTTGGAGGCAAAGGCGAAAGGGGAGGACATCTACGAGAATTACAGTCTGCTGCTGAACGGAGAGCGGATTGTCCGGGAAGCGCAGGTGGATGATGCTTGGTTCCGTCTTCTCTTTGCCGGCGACCTGGATGGTGACGGAAAGCTGGACCTGGTTCTTTCGGTACCGGCACATTATGAGAATCTCAGGGTCGTGCTGTTCCTGTCATCTTGTGCACAGGGCGGGCAGCAGCTGGGGAAAGCCGCCGAGGTAGATGACGACTTCAGCTGTTAGTTCTGGCCTGTATCTTGTGGGGGCCGTCAACTGACCAGTGTGGAATTTTCAGAACATACCTGAAGAATATCAGATAGCATCTTATAGCTTTCTTTTTCAAGTCAGCAGCCAAGCAGATGGGAGAGGCATTAGAACAAAAGAGGCAGAATGGACGTATAATGTTCTTCTTTTAATGTTCCGATTCTTTTCACAATCAGCTTGCAAAGAAGAGTGTTACCCAAGTATTCGCTTAGTTACTTACAATTAACTTGTCAACTTATCATCCCGTCAACTTATAAAGCAATGTTTCAGGAAACTCCCATACAACTCTTACAACGACAGCGGTTATTGCTCCAGATGGAGTATTATGCCGAAAAGGAAACCTTCAGAAAACAGACGGAAGCCACCGGTATGCAGCGGAAAGTGAAACGGGGCGATGCCTGGTTTCCGCTGAAGGTGGGCAAGCGGTTCTATAACGGACTGAACCAGCTGTGTATTGAGGTGTTCCGTACGCAGGACGGAGACATAGAACACAACTTTGAATGCGGCCGGCCGTTGTTGTTCTTCAGGTATGTTGATGGTGGAATCAAGGCGGGTGGCAGACTGAAATACTACGGTTTTACGGGTACTGTATCGTATGTGGAAGGCGACCGTATGGTAGTTGCAGTCCCCGACTCCGCCCCCTTGCCGGACCTTCAGTTGGCTTCGGAGCAGACAGGCTGTCAGTTGGGCTTTGATGAGACAAGCTACCAGATGATGTTCGACGCGCTGGACCGTACAATGAAGGCAAAGGGAAACCGGCTGGCCTACCTGCGCGACTTGTTCTGTTCACGGAAGAAGGCAGAGAAATTCTCCTTTGCTCCTATTCGTCTGCCTTGGCTAAACCCTACGCAGGAACGGGCGGTCAACGGGGTTCTGTGGGCGAAGGATGTGGCGGTCGTCCACGGTCCGCCGGGAACAGGAAAGACGACGACACTGGTCGAAGCCATCAATGAGACACTGATGCGGGAGAGCCAGGTGCTGGTCTGTGCACAAAGCAATATGGCAGTAGACTGGATCTCTGAAAAACTCATCGACCGGGGCATCAATGTCCTGCGCATCGGCAATCCTACCCGTGTGAATGACAAGATGCTCGGTTTCACATACGAACGGAAGTTCGAGGCACATCCGGATTACCCACAGTTATGGTCGATACGGAAGGCTATCCGTGAATTGCGGAATAATAGGAAAAGGGGATCTGAGAGCTATCATCAGAAGATGGACCGTCTGAAGAGCCGCGCCACGGAGCTTGAGATACGCATCCACACCAGTCTGTTCGGCGAGGCACGTGTCGTTGCTTCTACCCTGGTCGGGGCCGGCAGCAGGGTGATGGAGGGGCAGAAGTTCACCACCTTGTTCATAGACGAGGCAGCACAGGCACTGGAGGCTGCCTGCTGGATTGCCATCCGCAGGGCTTCGAGAGTCATCCTGGCGGGCGACCACTGCCAGCTGCCGCCGACAGTAAAGAGCATTGCCGCCTTGCGGGGAGGATTGGGCAAGACACTGATGGAACGCATCGTGGAGAACAAGCCGGAGGTCGTGACACTGCTGAAAGTGCAGTATCGCATGAACGAAGAAATCATGCGTTTCTCGTCCGACTGGTTCTATGGCGGACAGGTGGAGGCGGCTCCGCAGATCAAGTACCGAGGCATCCTCGATTATGACAACCCGATGGTATGGATTGACACCTCTGATGATACCATGACAGCAGCGTCCGGTTCAACGGCAATTGAAGGTAATCAAACATCTGTTCCATCAGTCGAAGACAAGGAAGCCTCCTTCCACGAGCAGTTTGTCGGTTCTTCTTTCGGGCGCATCAACAAAGGAGAAGCAGAGCTGACACTCAAGACATTGAAGGATTATTTCACGAAGATTGGCAGGCAGCGTGTGCTGGAAGAACGGATTGACGTAGGTATCATCTCGCCTTATCGTGCCCAGGTGCAGTACCTCCGCAGCCTGATAAAGAAGCGGGAGTTCTTCAAGCCTTATCGGAGTCTTGTCAGCGTGAATACGGTTGACGGCTTCCAGGGACAGGAGCGCGACGTGATACTCATCTCTCTTGTGCGTTCCAATGAAGAAGGGCAGATCGGTTTCCTGCGTGACCTGCGGCGTATGAATGTTGCCATAACACGTGCCCGCATGAAGCTGATAATCCTCGGCAATGTCCGGACAATGACCCGCCATCCCTTTTACAAGAAGTTGTGGGACAGCCTTTCCACAGACTCGTGATGCGCTGCCCGGTTCTTCCCAAGGAAGATGAACCGGATTCACCAGAACAGAAAACCAGTGGAATGACCTTGCGTCGTCCTGCCGCATGATACATCCGCAGAAAACAAATGCTCCGGCAAGCAAAACTTGCCGGAGCATTTCATATTGGCAGGATGAGCCTTTTATCCGTAAATGATATTCCCGTTCTCGTCCTTGTATTCGTCGAGTCCCTTCTCATAGGTAGCCATGGCGCGGAGGCTCATGCCCACATTCGAGAAGCCACCGTCGTGGAAAAGATTCTGCATGGTCACCTTGCGGGTGAGGTCGGAGAACATCACGATACAGTAGTCGGCACACTCGTCAGCACTGGCATTGCCCAGAGGCGACATACGGTTGGCAAAGTCGAAGAGCTTGTCCATGCCCTTCACACCGGCACCGGCCGTTGTCATCGTGGGCGACTGGGAAATGGTATTGATACGGACATGATGCTCACGGCCGTAGATGTAACCGAAACTGCGGGCGATACTCTCCAGCAACGCCTTCGCATCCGCCATGTCATTGTAACCGTAGAAGGTACGCTGGGCTGCAACGTAAGACAATGCCACGATGGAGCCGTAATCGTTGATGGCATCGAGCTTCTTGGCACTCTGAATCATCTTGTGGAACGAAACGGCAGAGATGTCGAGCGTGGTGTCGAGCATCTTGTAGTCCAGGTCATCGTATGTACGGTGCTTGCGGACGTTCGGTGACATACCGATGGCGTGCAGGACAAAGTCAATCTTTCCCCCGAGGATTTCCATGGAACGCTTGAAGACGTTCTCCAGGTCTTCTACATTGGTGGCATCTGCAGGAATCACTTCACAATGCAGCTTCTCCGACAGAGCACTTACCGTACCCATACGTACGGCTACAGGCGTGTTGGACAGGGTGATTACCGCACCTTCTTCCACTGCTCGTTCTGCTACTTTCCATGCGATTGACTTCTCGTTGAGGGCACCGAAAACAATACCTCTTTTACCTTTTAATAAGTTGTAACTCATAATCCCATTATTGAAATTTGGTGTAAAGGTAAGCAAAAAAAGGTTGATTTGGCAAGAATTTATACATAAATAACATCTGGATGCCAGCTGGAATTATATGTTTTTTTCGTAAATTTGCAACATCCTCCCGAAATGGCAGAAACTTCAGCAGAAGCCTGAAAGGGGGATGACATATATGGGAAAGCGTTTACTAACGCTTTGTTCTTGGCGATCTGAAACTTCGCAACTTTCAACTACTGTCAAGGATGAGGCAACGGTAGATGCCTTGTGGATGTGTGTACATCTAACCCGGAGTATGCTCTATCGCCAGAGAGGGTATGCCTTGGGTGAGATATATCATATCGGCGTGGCTTCTACGTTGCTCGTTCAACAGGAATGGGCAATGCGGGGACAGTAGATCTTTCGTGGGGGTAGACTCATTCTGCTTATAAAAAATCTTCTAAAGTTTAGAGTGGCCAGGATGCTGACAATGAGGACAGGATTACCGACTGTTTACTGCAAAAGTTTATTTCTCATTTGCTGTCACTTTTAACATTCTTCACTAATACATTGTCTATTAGTCTGTTATACGTATTTACAGAGTGACAGCAGTGACAGGAAAAAAATCACAGCAGACCAATCACAGGCGCATCTGCCGTGAATGAATGCCAGACTATGTCTTATCCTAAAGTATATTCTTCTGCGGCAGCCTCTTTATTGGGGAATCACGATTATTCAGAAAGCTTACTTTCAGGAGAATTATAATGCTTAACATGATCCGTACTAAGCCTTGACACTATGGGCGTACACCCTCAACACCATTCGTGTTTACCCTCGGCACACTGACAGTAAAGAATCAGTGGAGGTAAATGATAATCCCCATTAATTATCTACTGGTCCGCAATGCGAAGACCTCAGATCGCTGGACGGGTGACGGTACAGCGGTCCACGCTTTCTTTATGTTTTATCAAACCAGAAAGGCTTGTTGGGACCGGTGCAAGCAACTGCCGTAATTTATGAACTTATTATAACCCCGTTTGTTTACCTGTTGTTTTGTGATGTGCCCGCTTTTACAGGCTTCCCTCAGACGGGCAATGCCGCTGTCACGCCTATAGGCATCCTTCTTTATACGTTTCTCGGAATAGTAGACAATGATTCGTTCTCCATTCTGTCGCTTGTATTCATGGTACACCCTGTCTTTCTTGTCCAACGATAATATCATTGCCTGATGCCTGTGCTCCCACTCTTGAAGTGTGCTCCGAGTATATACTTGTAGTCGGCCTTCCGCAACAGTGCTACGTTATTCTTGTTCATCTGCCCGGAGTCAGCCACGACAACAAAATCGTTACCAAGCGTGAAACGCTGCCTGAAGTCATCAACCATCGGTATCATCGTGAATATTCTAACCATTACTCTTTCTAATTGGGAACAATTTGGGAACATTTATAAAACAAGAAAAAGCTAAGTGGCGAGAAATCAACCACTTAGTTTTCTACTTGTACCCAGACCCGGTACAAGGTAGTGAAAATAAGAGAAACGAAAAGAATATATAGTGCTGGTAATCAGCGATTTGTATCTTTCTTATTTTTGCTTAATTAGCCCATTTTTGCCTGTTTTTGGTTAGATAGTACACTTTTAGTACACTTTGATATTCGAAACTTTTTGGTATCTTTGCAAAATAAGAAAGCATCTGAAAATTAACGAGTTAATAATTTTACTCGGTTTGATACGCATTTAGGTACATAACTATCAATTATGGCAAAGTTAGAGAATAAAGCAAAGGAAAACCCGAAATTGGAGCAAAATGTGCTTGCTGATGGTCGGATTAGTCTCTATTTGGAGTATTATCTCAGTAGAGAAGAAACACCAGTTTTGGATGATAATGGCAATCCTGTTTTTGTATGAAACAGGAAAGATGGCTGGTAAGCCCAAAGTACACATCAAGCACAATAGACGAAAAAGAAAATTTGCAGTTATACTTTATAGCTAAGCCTCGCACTCCAGAAGAACGCCAACAGAATAAGGAAACACTTGCATTGGCAGCAAAGATCCGTGCAGAGCGTGAACAGGAATTTAAAGAAAGTATGCTCGGATATCGTTTAAAGAAAGATAGAAATATCAACTTTCTGGACTATTATCAGGCTTACATAGATACTTACTCGAAGAAAGACCTACGAATGGTTAAGATTGCCTTGAATCGTTTTAAGGATTTTCTGAAAGAGCAATATCCTGTTTATGAGTTCAGTATCAAGCCCGAACTAATAACCAAGGATATGATGGAGCACTTTGTTGAATATCTACAATCAAGAAGTGTGGGCGAAGGTGCACAGAGTATTTATCAGCGTTTTAAGAAAGTTGTGCGCTACGCTATCGATCACGAAGTGATGCAGAAAGATCCTTGCAAAGGCGTTGTGTGCAAGGTAGACAATCAAGTATTGCGCAAAGATGTACTCTCAATGGACGAAATACAGGCATTGATTCAATGTCATTATGAGAATGAGAATCCTAATGTTAGACGTGCTTTTATTCTCTGCCTCTATTGTGGTCTGCGCTTCTGTGATGTAAAAGACCTTACCTATAAGAACGTAGATTATACCAATCGCTTACTGAAATTTGAACAGAATAAGACCAAAGGACATTCTACACATAGTGGCGTCATTATTCCTCTCAATGACGGCTTAGTCTCTTTAATTGGTGAAGCTCCTGAGGATTTAAATTCCTCTATCTTCAACCTCCCTCATATGAGAGTTGCAGTAAATCAGTAAAACGCTGGGTAAAGCGTGCAGGCATAAACAAACACATCAGTTGGCATTGTGCTCGCCATAGCTTTGCAGTGAACATTCTAAATAATGGAGCCAACATCAAGACGGTAGCCAGCCTATTGGGGCATAGTGGATTGAAACACACAGAAAAATATACTCGTGCAGTGGATAAGTTGAAGTCGGAAGCAATCAATAGTTTGCCAGAATTGAAGTTATAATAAGAAAAATGAATTAAAGAACATTTTTTTGATTAGTAACAACCATCTTTTTACTCAAACGAGATACATTCTGAAAAAAATAATGAGTAATTTTATGGCGTAATCAAGTTACATAAGTATGGAACGCAAGAAAAATAAACCGTTTAAAGGTGGTTCTCGCCGAAAAAGGAATGACAAATAAACAACTGGCAGAAATCTTGGATAAAAGACCCTGCGGTTATATCAAAGTGGGTTACAAATGTCGCTCAGCCCAATGTCGAAATGTTCATCCTGTTGGCAAAGATATTGGGAGTGAGAGTTGATGATTTGTTACGGGTAGAGTAAATATTTTTTTTCTGATATTTATAGACTAAAGAAATAATCTATGAGATTTTCATTTTAGAGATGGGAGGACTATTAGCTTTCAGAGTGGGAAACTACGACAATACAGCTGAACGAGAGCAATTTAGATTTCTCTGTCAGCAACTGAAAACACATTTTGAGAATTCAGGTGAGTTTTGTGTGTTTGCAGGTAACTATAATATAGGATGTGAATTGGATGCTCTTTTCATCAAAAAAGATGCGATAATCTCCATAGAATTTAAAAATTATGGAGGTAATATTGTTGCCAATGAAAATGGGGAATGGACTGCGGATGGAGTAGCTATTAAAGGAGGATCTCGCAAAACAGTTCTTCAACAAGCAAGAATTAATCACTCAACTGTCAAACGTGAACTGAAGACTTTGGGAGTTGAAAGTAAGCATATTAAAGATGTTCCTCACTTGATCATTTTCCATCAACCAATAGAACTAAATAATAGATTAAGTTCAACCAACAAATCCTGGCTCCATATCACTGATGATAATCACTTTATAGAGAAGTTGGATGATATTACATGTCCAAAAAAACGGATTTAGATCCGCTTGGAATTATTAATCTTGCAGAGAAACTTAATTTGAATTCTTTTTATCTTGCTGAATTTAGCAATGCTAAATACGAACAACCTGCGAAGAAAAAAAGCTGACAATTGATGTAATAGAAGACATAAAGTCAGATTCAGAGGCAAGTCCAATCGGAAATACTAATACCCACAAGGATGAGTTTGATAAAGATGCAATTATTGAAAAAACAGATATATTTCCTATCGAATCTGATAATAATTCAAATGTTATTCAGGAAAATTGCTACACAGAAGAACATAAAGGTATGATAAATTTTGTCAAAAGCATTCTTTCTGTAATTCGTAAAAGTGACGATTATAGCATTGAACTTTATGACACCAATGATTTTATAAAAGCGGCCAATCCTTCCAACGACCATTTTACTAAATCAAATGTTATAGTTGTTTACTCCGAAGGAATTGATAGCATTTCTGGGAAGTTGTCTAAATTCATCGGAAAAGATGTTATGGCTTTAAATTCCAATAGTATTTATTGGGAATTGGGTACAGAAATCTCACCAATTACTCACCAGGCATCTTTGCCTATTCAACAACCATCTAAGGACGATGTACAAAGTACACAAAAAGTTCTATTTAGAAAGAGTAGAACTGTATTACCTCATTGGTTGGACAGATACATCTTCGAGTCACTTGGTGCAAAGTATAGCCCAGAACATACCAGATATGAATACAATTTAGACCTATCAAAAGAAGAAATTGCAATTTACTTGGGAACATATTTCCCAAGAAGTTATTCTGAATCATTCTGTATCTATGATAATCTACTGAAGAATGAGAATTACCACCACATAATTAGCAAACATTCTATTATCAACGTACTTGATATAGGTTGTGGTACAGGGGGTGAATTGGTAGGTTTAATTACTGCACTGACAAAATATCTGCCGACATCCATTACCATTCATATAGATGCATTTGATGGTAACGAACACTCTTTATCGGTACTAGAGAATATTATCTTGATGATGAGGACACAGACTCACCACGCGATTGATATTGTCACTCATTTTAAGGAGTATGCCCTTAAGAGTAAAATTGACACTAAGGATGTGGAAGAACAATCTTATGAGTTTATTTTCTGTAATAAGATGATCTGTGAATTGATATCCCATGATATTATAATAACAGAAGCATACAAAAAGGTTGCTAGAAGTCTTTGTCCGCGATTATCTGAAGATGGAGTATTTCTATTATTAGATGTTACTACCAAAGATGCCAAAATGGGTGTATACTATCCACTAATTATGAATAAAGAATTAAATGATTATGTAAATGAACATTCTGAGATTTCTACTTTGATTCCTTTGGCTTGTTCAAAAGAGCATTGCAGTGATAGTTGCTTTATCCAACAGGCTTTCCAAATCACCCATTCTCATAAAAAGCAATGACGAGAGTAAAGTTTGTTATCGTGTTCTTTTGCCGTAAAGAGTTAAAAAGATAAAGTTGTCACCAATTTAGATGATGATGCTCAGCATATAATCCATCCAGTGAAATACACGGAAGGAGATAAGACAGCAATATGTTGTAAAAACTCATGGAGATAAAATAATTGATTCATTTAATATAAATTTGTGATAATATGGCAAAACGAAGTTTTTATGTCAAAAGACTCGAATTAGATGATTACCAAGTAAAGGTAATCAACAAGAGAACGGATAATTCCTACATTGTAAAAGGATGTGCGGGAAGTGGTAAGTCAATTTTAGCTCTTTGGAAGGCCAAACAGATACAAGAGCAAGGTAAAGGAAGTTATTTATATGTTGTTTACACAAAGGCTTTAAAAAGGTATATGAGTGATGGTATCAAACAGATAGGATTGCGTGAAAGCAATGTTGCTAATTTTGATGCTTGCTTCATGTGGGGAAGAGGTGATGATGGAATCTTAACACGAGGAAGTTGGAAAAAAGGCTCCTATGACTATATTATTGTCGATGAAGCACAGGATTTTTCAGAAGAAGATATTCTGCTACTTAAGTCGAAAACCCAAAAAGCTTTGTTGATTTATGGTGATACAGCACAGCAACTATATAAATTCCTTAAGGATAAAAAAACTGTATCAATGGAGGATATTCAATATTTTACGAAGTTCCCTGTTGAACAACTTGTTTTTAATCATCGTCTTCCTAAGAAAATTGCAAGAGTTGCTGAATACCTTAATTCTGATCATGATGATTTGGAGGATCGATGTACAGAAGAAGGTTCGGAAAAGCCTAAAATTCTTCAGTATAATTCTAAACGTGAGCAATTTGCAGCAATTGCTGAACTTATAAAGAACAAAGGAATGGAAGATGTTGGAATTTTGTTCAGAAATAATAATGACGTGGACGAAGCTTACGATTATTTTTCTAAACATGGTATCCAAGTTGAAGCAAAATCGTATAAGCATAAGGATGAGTTGAATTTTACATCAGATAATCCCAAATTGATGACATATCATAGTTCTAAAGGTCTACAGTTTGAAAACGTTTTTATTCCAGAATGTACTGCGTATGGTGTCGATGACCGCAATCCTCTTTATGTTGCAATAACAAGGACATATAAAGCATTATACATTATGCATTCTGGTAACCTTTCTACTTTTTTTGATGATGTACCAACATCTCTATATGATAATTCATTAACGGTAGGTGAAACTTTGACATTGTGAAATTATGAAATTATATATTCCTACATGCACATTGAACTTTAATAATATATTGGCTACTGAGTCCATCTCTCCAGCTGGTTTCTATAACAGACGAGGATTTGGTAACAAGAGATATTATAAAGTGCAAGCTAATGACTTTAATAATGTTATTATGCTATATTCAAAATTCCCACAATATCAAGTGGAGAATGGAGATATAGAAAATGGTGCTATGGTTATCGAAATTGATACTGATAATTGCCCTTGTATTTCTCTTGAGAAATTAATGGAAAAAAAGACAATGTACAGGTATATACATCTGTGTCAACAATATATCTGACACCATATAATTGTTCGTTCTATTTTGATAGTTATCAAGATCTTCAAAATGCAATAGCCAAGGCAGAACAAAGTTTAGAAAATAAATTCTACAATTTATACTCTCCTATTTTTAAAGTCCGTCAGAATAAACCTAGGCCATTAACTGATATGTTTTCAGAAAAAGATTATTTTGATTGGAATAGTTCTTTTTGCAAAAATGTTGAGTCTATTACCACTGGTGATAGTCAGAAAGATTTATTGGTAGATCGCCTTAAAGGAATGTTAGTTTGTTATACAATAGGTGCTAATATATCAATTAGTCCTGAAGTAGGTAGATTAAAACAGCTATCACGAAAGATACGTAATATCTTGTCAGCAATTGTAAATTCACCCGATCAAAAAAACCGACAGATCTTCAAGATGATACACTATTAGGGTATATTAAAGAGTTTAATGAAATATATTCTAAGTTAGATGGCAATGCTACATATAATGCAGAATTAATAGAAAAAGAGTCTATATAGTCCTTCCACAAATTTATCTAAAGAACAAATTAGACAAGTCCTATCTGACTTAGGACTTACAGATGAATTTAAGAAAAAACTGAATTTGCGTCCAGTTTACAATGCTAATGATGTATACAACTGTATGTATGCATCTTCAATGTCAGATTCATATCTTGCTGAAATAAATCGCATGAATGATTCAATCAAGAAGATTGAATTAGATGAACGTTCAAAGAGAACTCCAAAATATCTTTCTGATTTAGTTTCTGTTGAAGAAGAGAAAGTCAAAATAAACGATCCGATTGCCGGGACGGGTGCATTTTTCCCTGCACTTTTAGAGTCTCAAATGAAGGGGGACTATAAACAGTTTATGGAACAGAAAGGTCTTGAGGAACAACTTGCTGTCGCTTTTGTAGGTGGTGCCAAACTTAAATCATTGATGTCAGGTAAGTGGGAGGGGTCTGAATACCAGAAGTACGTAAATGATTTGTTGGGAAATTTACAAAAGGGAACTGCCTTTAATATTTTCGCCATTGATAATAAGATTATGCAATCTTTTGCAGCATTCTGTCAAAAAGGTGAAGATATAGATAGACTAAAAAGATTATATGCTCCAGATGGGACTTGGAGATTATCAATTTGCATTTGCCATATACGGTGCTACTCGTGGATTTGCTTCTCTCCCAAAACCTTTACTTCCAAAACTAATTCGTGCAAATGATTATTATTCCACCTTTATAAAGGAACTGTGTAAATACGTATTTGATTTTGAGATTATCGGTGGAGAGTTGCCAAAACAAAAAAAGAAAACAGAGAGTTTGATGCATTTTTCAAATGGAATTTCTTCAACCATTATCTCTAAGATAAATCAGATTGAGCCAAAGCAAAAGAATCAAACAAAAAAGTTGTTGAGGCTGTAGCAAAGGCTGCAGACCTTGAAAAATCAAGTTCGAAGCCCAAAGGCCTTCATGTATATAGCTGATAATATTCTCGGTAGAAGAGCAAAAGCATATAAAGCTTTTAAAAAAATGCAGATTTTGAAAATGATAAGTCTTCTTATACAGAAGAACAATTTAGGGAGAAGATATTCTCAATAATTAGCCTACACTTCCTCGTTCAGCAGCTTCCCGCAAGGAGATTTCTGATAAAATTCATAAGATTATTGAACTTGAGGCTAAGCGACAGGATTATGATGCTTTCATCTATATTTTGGATAATTACATGAAACGTACAGATGCAGCATATAAGAAAAATTGTTAGCTTGTGTCTTTATCTGCAAATCTAAAGTCTGAGCAGTCAAAATTGGATTTTTCAAAAGGATAATGCTGAAAATACATCTTCTTTAAATCTTCCCAGATTAAGACTTTTATGTCTTTGCCAAATAAAAATTCAAGATAGATTGAGCCAAAATTGGGGGTATACTGAAGGAAATATCCTCATGACAGAATTGAACATATTCGTTTTTTCTTGAATTTGTGTAAAAAAGAAGGCAGCGGTCGATCAAATAAGTCAACTCCATTACTTGGAATTTTTACTGAAGAGCTAGCATCTCAAGCTGAAAAAGAACTTTATTCTTTTTATGATATTGGAAAAATAATAATCACGAATGACTCAGGTGAGAAGGTTGAGGCTACTGCTCCTGTAATAATCTCTGCGAGCCGTTCAACAGATATACCAGCCTTTTATGCCAAGTGGTTTTTTAACCGCTTGGCAAAAGGGTATTGAGTGTGGTATAATCCATTCAACCAACAGCCTATGTACATTTCATTTGATAGGTGTAGGGCTATTGTATTCTGGACAAAGAATCCAAAACCAATATTACCATATCTACACGAATTGGATGAAAGGGGCATACATTATTATTTTCAAGTAACCCTTAATGATTATGTAAAGGAAAGATTTGAGCCTAATGTGGCTTCCGTTGAATCCAGAATAGAAACTTTTAGGAAGTTGTCTAATATGATTGGCAAAGAACGCGTGATTTGGCGTTTTGACCCTCTTATTGTTACAAAAGACATCGCTCCACGTGAACTTTTAACCCGCATTTGGCATATAGGAAATAAGTTAAAGGGCTATACTAATAAACTTGTCTTCAGTTTTGTAGATGTCAAAGCATATAGAAAAGTGCAAAACAACCTTGTAAAAGAGACTGGATTTTTTACAAAAGAAGATGTGGAATCTGCTGAATTGAATGAAATACAGAGAAAGGAAGTTATCGAAGGGCTTGTTAAAATCCGTGAGGCATGGAAAGCCGAAGGATGGAATTTGACGATTGCAACATGTGCTGAAGAAGTAGACCTTGAAAAATATGGCATAGAACACAACCGCTGTATTGATGGAGAATTAATGAAAAGAATCTTCTCAGAAGATGAAGATTTCGTTTATTATCTCCACACTCTTAAATGGCCTGAACGAGACATGTTTGGTCAGTTACCACCCTTACCTGTAAAAAAGAAAAATATCAAGGATACTGGACAGAGGAAAGTATGCGGCTGCATGGTAAGTAAGGATATAGGTATGTATAATACTTGCAGGCACTTTTGTGTTTATTGCTATGCAAATACAAGTAAGGTATGTGTTCTTAAAAATGCAGGCAAGCATAATGATAATAGTGAGAGTATCGTAGGTTAATATATAGTTGCTGAAAAAAATATAGAGTGATTCATGAACATAGAAGGAATACAAACTCGTAAAGAGAACCAGACTTTTGACTGCAAAAGTATTCAAATAGATCCGAAGGCATTGGCTATTACCATCGTGGCATTTGCTAATGCTGATGGTGGAACGATAGCTATTGGTGTGTCTGATAAGACGAGGAAGATAGAGGGCGTGGATCAACATACAGAGAAGCTGAATGAGTTGCTGCGTGTTCCTTTAGACTTCTGTAATCCTTCTGTGCCTATTACCAGCGATCTACTGCCCTGTACTGATAAGGATGGGAACGACAACCATATCTTGTTAATGTATATCCCTGCAAGTTCGGAGCTACACGCTAATCAGGCAGACGAAGCCTATATGCGTGTTGGTGATAAGAGTAGAAGGTTGTCTTTTGAAGAGCGCATACAGTTGATGTACGACAAAGGCGAGCGTTACTATGAAGATACGACTGTGTATGGTGCTACGGTAGATGATATTGACATGGCGGCTGTCGAAAGATATACGGAATTGATAGGCTATACCAAGTCGGCGAAGCAATATCTACAAGAGAACAATGGTTTTTTGACTACAAATGCAAAGGGAGAAGAACAAGTTAGTGTGGCTTGTATTCTGTTGTTTGGTAAATATCCTCAAAAGTTCTTTTCTCGTGGGCGGCACTCGCTTTATCCGCTATAAAGGTACAGAGGAACGAGTAGGTACAGAGATGAATGTAATTAAGGACGTAACTTTTGAAGGAACTATACTTGATCAGGTGAAAGCAACGATAGCTTATCTTGAAACCCAAGTAGAGGAGCATACGTTCCTTGGGCAACATGAACAGTTCGTAACCCATAGAGATTACCCAAAGTTTGTGATACAAGAAATGGTAGTTAATGCTTGTTGCCACCGTGCCTATAATATAAAGGGTACGGAAATCCAAATTAAGATGCTTGATGATCGGCTTGTGTTCGAGTCTCCGGGCAGATTACCTGGAATGGTCAAGCCCTCTAACATCCGTCATACACATTTCTCTCGCAATCCAAAAATTGCCCAATTCCTCAAAGCGTACGACTTTGTGAAAGAATTTGGTGAGGGTGTGGATCGTGTGTGTAGAGAGTTGGAAGCTAATAGGTCGCCAATCCCTACATATCATTTGGATGATTTTATCCTTAAGATTACAGTTCCCAAAGTTATACATCGGCCTATAACCAATGGCAATGCGACTGTAAATACCAAGAATGCAACTGTAAATGCAACTGCAAATAGTCCAAAAGATACTGTAAATGCTCAAAACACGACTGTAAATGCCGAAAATGCAACTGTAAATTCCAATGATACTATAGATAGATTAATAGCAAAAGCAGTCAAACAGGGGGATAAACTTACAGCGAACCGTATCTCTATTTTACGACTGATGGTAGAAAACCCTTATATTACAAAGGAAGAAATGGCTTCTATTATAGGATTGAGTGGTAGTACAATCATGCGTAATATTGAATTTATGCGTGCAAGTATCTTCGTAGAGTCGGCTCGGATAAAAAGTGGCTTCTGGGAAATTATAGAATAGAAATATGGAAACGAATTTATTGCTTGCATTAAAACAGTTTCAGCATAATGTTGAAGTAAATCCCGATTGTTTAAGAAATTTAATAGGAGAAACTATTAGAAGAACAATTTTCCATGGTAGCAGACACCTTATTATTTGGTGGATTTCTGTTAATAAACAGGAGATTTGAGATTTATGCCCATTCTATAGAATTTTATTTTCATGTAGAAGTCGGCTAATCAAGAGTTTGTTCATGATCCTGTTATGTTTCATCGAAATAAATTAGATGATGCAGATTATAGAACTGTGAATACACCATATTTGAAAATAGGAAGTTTCTATTTGCATAAATTTGGTCTGGATATTACTTTTGAGAAAGAAGGCGAATATCGCGCATCCATTCTAATCAAAACCTTTAATGTCGTTGATAGAAATGAGCAAAGTAATAAAGCAAATTTAAATAGAGATAAGAGGATGGCAAGCTCGTATATTTATGACTATCTCCAGTTTATGGAGCCAGACAATGATACATTAAAGTCGGCTATCCAAATGGAATGGTTACCAGAATTACAAATACTGCCATCATTTTGTTCTGTAGCAGCCTCACGCATTAATATTAATAAATTCGTCATTGATAACAATGGAAATCAAACCTCTATAAAGTCACCAGAGAAAGATACCCGACCATGGCGATACTATCGAAAAGAACCTTATCATCTGCTAACAAACTTACTAAAAGCAAGAAGGGTATGATATTATCAAGTCAAACCAACAGTGTATACTTCTCGGCTCATTTGGCCAATGATTATAGGCAATTGTACGAAGCGGTGAAGTCTGTCTTACAAGACTATCAGATACATGTAGATGTTTTGTGTAAGACTGCAGATTATTGGTGTCGTGACTATATGCCAATACAGGTTACGGATAATACTTTTGTAAAGTATAAGTACAAGCCAGACTATTTGAATAAGAGGGGAAAACGTGAGTTTATTACGAATGTAGACGAACCTTTATCTTTTCTCAATCTCAATGATAACAAGTTTATTAATCTCTCAGATATTACTATTGATGGTGGTAATGTCGTTAAGACTCCGTATCATGTTCTAATGACAGAAAAGATATTTATAGAGAACCCACAATATCAAAATAAATTAAAATTAATCTATCGCTTAGAAAAAGCTTTCCAAACAGAGATAATAATACTTCCTTGGTGTAACAGGTCGCAAGATAAGTGTGGCCATACAGATGGTATGGTAAGATTTGTAAAAGACAAAGAATTATTAATGGCAGACTATACCAATTTTGCTCCAAGAAATGGAAAGCGAATAAGAAAGATATTAGAGGAGAATGGCTATATTGTGCATGAACTTCCATTACCTTATACTATCAATGATTCGTGGGCTTATATTAATTTTCTGCAAACATCTAAGGTAATTTTGGTGCCTGGACTCAATTTAAAAACTGATAGTATAGCCTTAGAGTATTTACAGTCTTTATTTCATAGCCAAAAGATAATACAAATACCTGCTCCTTATCTAATTAGTAAATATGGAGGAGCCTTTAATTGTATGTCATGGAATATTAAAGAATAGACTTTCCGGATGTCTTCTTTTACTATATCTACCATAATAGCTTTTTATGCCTAATTTCTTGACAAGTAGAAGTAGTTATGAAGATCACAGTGTCAAAGACGATGGAAAAAGTGATATAACCAGCCCAACCAAGTATTCTGTTTGGTTGGGCTTGTTCCATATGAGGCTACTTCAGTTTCCTTTGCATCAGACTATCTGCTTTCTGCTTTAATTCCAAATCGTAGCTATCAGCTTTCTTCTTGATATTTTTGATTGCAGTTTCGTTTCGATGAATATCAAACACATCGTTGAGCCATAGTATTTCCTTCGGACTGCAACCTCGCCATACTCTGATAATTCGGAACTTTAAAGCATCGTCATTATATTGCTGTTTGCTTTGCCACAACCAGAAGTTGCCGACCAAAGAAACAACACACACAACTGCTGTTATAACCACATAGGTAAAGACTTTAGACGATTTGATGTCAAATCTATGCTTGTGGATATGTTCTTGCGGTTGTGGCTGCTCTTTCTGCTCCTTCCACTCATGTAACATAGTCAATACGCTTGCCACCAACTTATCAATGGATTTGGTTTCCTCATCCTTAATACGCATTTGTATGGCTATATACTTATTGAGTATCTCCTTCGTTTTCTGCTCATATTGTTTGAGCAGTTCTTGATCATGCTGTTCATTACTTTGCGCTGGAATAGTAGGTGTAGGAAGAGAAACAGAACTGATGTTCTTTTCTTTAAGTTCCCTTACTTCCTTGTAAATTATTTCCAACTTGTTCTTGATTTCCTCAAAGAGGACAAATGTATTATTATCTGCCATAGTTATAAATGTATTTTACGTTTTTTTCTTTTTTTCTTCTTTTTTTATCAAGTGTATTATAAACTTCCGCAGGGACTGTGCCGTGAGACTGAAACAGGTCTAATCCTCCCTCAATGAAATCATTGACAAGTGTGCTCGTAGCATCTGTAACATCTGATATAAGATTGATGGTTCCTTGTGCCTGTTGACAGTTTTCTTTGTTATTCTGCTGCAAAAGCAAAATCAATCTTGGAATAGCTGCAACTCCTATCTACCTTTGAGCCGTTGAAATGATAGCCGTTCTTCTCAAAAGATAATGCCTTGTACTTCTTGTGTATTGCCTTTGTATTTGAAGTGCACATCAATCCCTTCATTTCTCAGGTGAGCGAGTAATGATTTCCAATTCCTGCTTTTTAGGAATCTTTTTCCCTCAAAGCCTGATAAATCTCATACTTGGTCTTGTCTGGTTCTTTCAAAGCGGTGTTCCTTGATTTTTCCTTGCCACTGGCAAAGTATAAATCATATTTAGTGGTCAGTTCCTTACAAATCTTCTCGCTTCTGAATCTGTCGTTTTTGTCGGAAATGGTCTTGCCGTGATTGTCTATCCTATTGAAAGCAATATGGACATGCGGATGATCCTTGTCAAAAATGGCGACCTATGATATACTGCGTATCTTTTTATCCCCATTTTCTCCATATACTCACGAGCGACTTGTGTCATGAACTCGTTGCTTAATTTGAGAGAATCCTGTGTGGAGAAACTCAAGGAGATATGTCCGACGACCTTACTCACTCTTGGGTTTAGATTTGTTTGGTCGATGAAGCTCTGAATGATGTGGCTAATATCATCTGTCCTTACACCCGAACTATCTATAAGTTCCGTTCCCTTCTTCGGATCGAGGATGTAGTTAATAACACCCTTGAAGCCTGAACCTTTCATAATCTTGGCTATCATCTTCGTATTAAATTTAGGATTTCATCAATCTTGGCAAGGATAAGTTTATGGAAGGGAGCGATGGTATAGAAGCCATCCGCATTGGCACGATGTGCCAATTGATTGAGATTGTTTGCCATACCACATAGCTTGCGGATGAAGTCTGCCTGCTCTATGGTCAAGCGTTCTATCACATTTCCTTTTCCAAGAACTTTTCTTACAAATTCACTCATGGATATTCCTGCGCTCATAGCTTTGCCTTTGAGCGTGTAATAATCCTCAGTGGTAAGTTTTACCGTGATACGGTATTTCTTTTTCTCGGCTGCGCCTTTGGTGGGACGACCGCCTTTGTTGTATTCTGATTTAGTCATAATTGTTTCTTACATTGATTTTATGGAGACCAGCAGGATAATCCTCTACACCTCTCTTCGGGGAGAGCAAGAGGTTTTGGTATGCCCAAAACATAAACTTGCTCCCCGAAAAATAGAAGATGTAAGACATCTGCTATATTTATAATCCAAGCCTCTTGTTTCTTTTTATTTCTGCTTTCTCTGGTTGCTTAATTTCCACATAGATACTCGTTGAAGTCCTTAACACTATCGTATAGAGTAGAGCCATTAGAAACCGAATTGCCTAATTCTTTGGCTAATTGTTGATAAGCTTTCCTACCTGCATCATCATTATCCAAGTAGCATTGAATGTTTTCATAATGCGACAATTTTTCTGTAACCTTATGAATATTTGATACAGAATTGAGGACTATGTAATCTTGTTGGCTTAGCCCTGTCCGCTGAGGATTCTTCAATTTCCTTAATGTCATAAAAGATAAGAAGTCCATAAAGCCCTCGAAAAGGTAACAAATCTTCTTCGACTCATTAGCATAGAAAACACTAATATCCTTTGGAGCGATACAGCCTTTGAAGAACGGGTTGCGTATTTCATACCCACCTGCACTATTGGGGAAACCAATTCCGAAATAGTGCTTACCATTAGAGTCGTAATGGAGTTCTTTACACACACAGCGGTAGCTACTTCCATGTCAATACATCTTTCATGTAAATATCTGGTAAGGGCAGGATGTGCCAACGGTAGAACTTTTAAGTTCTCAAATGATTGTGCATGTTGTGGTGACTCCTTCTTTGAATAAGGAATAGATAAGGGATGCACACAGCTTGGAACATTGCGTTCTATCAGTCTAATAAGATAGGATACATCGGAAGACTTGTATAGTTCCTCTGCCAGAGCAATGATATTTCCACCTTTTCCTATCCCGAAGTCATACCATTGGTTGAGTTCTGTATTTACCTTGAATGAAGCTTGGCGTTCAGTACGAAAGGGAGAGAGATACCACAACTTGTTACCTTGTTGTTTGACAGGTGTATGTCCCAGACTTGCAAGAAAATCTTGCAGCTTTATTGTTTTGATTTCTTGAATGTTCATATTACAGTGAAGTTGAATGGTTTGAAAAATTGATGATTTGATGAAATGAAACATAATCTACTCGTTATAAACGACTTATGTACTCATCGTAGCTTCATCATAATGCCTACCAAAGTAGAATATACTTTTATGCTTCATAGAAGTGCCAAAAATCTCGATTTCATGACTTCGTTATTTCCCGATCTCGCTCTCTAACATTTTTTTCCGAAATACAGAGATTTCTCCGTTATAGCACATCTGACCTTGTTTAGCAAGTTGTACTTTTGTGCGGACAAAAGTGTTACCGATTTCGCAAAATCGGGAAATGGGGTCGCAACTCACATAAAGGAGCCAACCAAAAGAGAAACTTGATATATTTCTCTTTTGGATAGTACAGAATACCTCTTTCATCATTCCTTTATACTGATGAGCAAAAGGATGAATGAGCAAGATGTTGCCAATCAGGAATTTATATGCTTCTTTCATCATTTCATCAAAATAAATGATTAAATGTTTGTGAGTAGTTCTTTGGTCACGGTGTAATATCTACCTGTCCGCTTGATGGGCGAATAGTTCCTGAAGCTATTGTAGTCTATCTGATAGGTGAGATAGGTAAGGCTGTTGGGAGCCGGCGAAAGTTTCCAAATATCCTGTACAATCCTTCGGACTTGGCTTTTGTCAGCCTTGCAGCCTGTGTTGTTTAGCAGGCACACCATATCATTGATACAGAAAGAATACTCGGTAACCACCATCTGCTCCATTACCTCTAAGCAGAGTTCAGACATTTCCAACTCTATCTTGTTTCTATTGCTGCGTATTATACGCTGTAAAGCGGGTGTAAAAGTCAGCTTGGGTGCAAACCACATACGGCTTTCCTTTTGGGTAGATAGTGTGCGGTGCTGGAGAAAATAAAGAAAAGCAGGTATCTCGGCTTTCAACTTCCGTAGAAAGTCGGTATCGTCACTTTCCAGACTATTTATCTTCCTTACCCAATATCGGGTTTCTCCCACATCTATGATGACTGGGAGTAACTCGTTATTGGAGCACAGCACGAACTTGGCAAAGAAGGAGATTTCATCTCGGTCTTTGCCTTTTGCTTCCACCTTGTAGGAAAGTGTTGTGCTGAGATTTTTCAGTCGTTCACTGTCTTCCCTGCGATTGAGCAATACCTCGTCCACCACAATAAGCAGTTTACCTGCCTAATCCGCATTGAACTGACTGCGGAAGTCTTCATTCGTGTTGAAAGTTACATTGTTCTGGAAAACAGCTTTAAGGAAGTTAAGGAATGTACTCTTGCCTGTGTTCCTTTCCTCTGATACCATCAGGAGAATGGGAAGTTTCTGCACGGGTTGGAGATAGAGTAACTGCAAGTAGTCTATGCCCAACTCATATTGTTCCCCGAAGATGTGATGTATCAGGGACTCGATGTGTGGAAACTCTCCTTCTTTTGGCTGGTGCCCTATCGGTTCATAGAGATTAAGAAACTTATCGACCACAGGCTGATAGTTCACATGGTTGGGAACAGTGCAAAAAGCCGTCATACTTTGGGACTGTGGCGATGAAGTCTTTGCCATAGTCCTGCCGTAATGTCTCATTGTTCCACACAATACGCTTCTTGACGAAACCGCCATTGATGCGTGGTTGGTTCACAATCTTGTATAAGGTTGTACCAACACGGATAAATTCTTCCTGTGCCATAAGTTACTTCTGCATTAAGGGTTTGCTACCCATAATATACCTTTGGGCTTCTTGATTTATCTGTGCAGAAGTTTTAATAGGGTTCTGCCGTAGCCACGCTTCAAGTTCAGCCTTCTCAAAAGTAAAAGCATCTTTCCTTGTGGTTTGTAATGTGGTATCAAGTTTCCTGAGGTGAGTTTGTAGAGATAACTCTTTGAGAGGTTCAAGAATCTGCTGGCTTCTTCAAAACTCAGCACGTTCTTATTCATGAATACCATTTGTTCGAGTTCTTCAACTCGCGTTTCTAATGTTTTGTCCATATTGCAAACATTTTGAATTAAACAATATGAAGGTGCACCTTCGCTAATTATTCGTTAACGAGGGCAAAATTAGAAACGATAAAAGTAATTGGCATTGAGCAATGTTTGAGGTATCAACCTATGCTCAACCTTTTTTTCAGTTGTTTGATGTATTTATCAATGATTTCCCATCCTTTCGGCTGCTTCATATTGATTTGGTCTGTTGCAGTAGAAAGGTCGGTGCGTGTCAGTGGTGTATCTTTTGTTTTCCCCAAGACAAGTTCATTACGAGCAATCGCAGATTGCCATTCATCAGTAATGAATCCTTTAAGATTAAGACTTTGCATGAGATATGCCAGCTGACGATTGTTGTTTGATTTCAGAACACCTTTTAGTTTACAGACAAAGAAGTCTTTGAGAATCTTAGAGGATATGTTGGTAGTGAATAATTGAATTTCGTTGATGCAAGCGGTAAGAATCTCAATTTGCTCATCTGTAAACTCGGATTGAAATGGATTTATTCCTTTACCAACGATGACCGGTTTCTTTTTCTGCTCACATGGTTCATCGTTTACCAAGACAGAAGAGCGAGACCGATCAGTTTGTACCTCTGTCAATTCAATTCGTTCTATTTCTGCCATGAGATATTTTGCGTATCGTTCATATAGAATTGCATCAACAAGATACGAGAACATCGGCAGGACATCATTATATAAGGTGTGTGTCTCAATGTATTCCGCATATTCAAACGAAGATACAGAGAATGAGGCATATTTCTGTTTTTGTTCTTTGGTCAGTGATTCAAAGAAGGAGCTTTCCCACAAAAAGTCATCATCGTTGTAATATTCCTCTACACATGCAAGAGCAGGATAATTCAGATAAATGGAAGATAGTTCATCGGTCATTCGGATATATTCTTTTTGCAAAATCTCTTTAAACTGCATATTGCTTACACAGCTCTTTTTCCTCAGAATATTTCCAATGAGCACATTGTAGGTCTGAGTAATGCAGTAGTTTAATATTCGTTGAATACTGTCAAGCTGTATCTTTAGATTGTCATTTTCCATTTTTGCAATTTTCTAAGATAGGTATTGTTTACAAAGATAGGGCATTCGTTGGAGAAAAAGCCAAGAAAGGGAAATAAACAGAATAAAAGGGAAGAGTTGTCGTTAATTAAATATAAATCTGAGTGGCGAAAAAACTATAAAAGTATACCTTTTTCATTGTATTGTTATATAGTGCACTTTTAGTACATTCTGAAAAAGAAGAATCCATTGTAAATCAAAGACTTACAAGGGGTTTGTAGTACCCCAGACCCGGTACAAGATCGTGAAAACAAGAGAAACGAGAAGAATATATAATACTGATAATCAGTAATTTGAGTTTTTCTTATTTTTGCTAAATTAGCCTATTCTTGCCTGTTTTTTTGTTAGATAGTACACTTTGATTTTCAAGACTTTTTAGTATCTTTGCAAAATAAGAAAACACCTGAAAATAAACGAGTTAATGATTTTACTCGGTTTGAAATGTGTGACGAGCATTTATCCTTTGCGCCTGTATTATGGTCTGCGTTTCTGCGATGTGAAAGACTTAACCTATAAGAATATCGACTATACCAACCATCTTTTGAAGTTTGAGCAGAATAAAACCAAAGGACATTCTGCCAATAGCGGTGTGGTTATCCCTTTGAACGATGGTTTGCTTTCATTGATAGGAGAAGATCCAGAAAACTTAGATTCATCCATTTTCAACTTACCCACTTATGAGAGCTGTTGCAAATCAGTAAAACGGTGGGTAAAGCGTGCAGGAATCAATAAACACATTAGCTGGCACCTTGCACACCATACATTCGGTACGCTTGCTTTGAGTGCGGGAATTCCTATTGAGAGTATCGCCAAGATGATGGGACACGCTTCAATCGCTAGCACACAGATATAATTGCATAGAAAGGCAACTTCTTATCATCGGCTAAAATTCGATATTCAAACCGGCAGAAGCATAAGGAGATACTTGGAAATAGCATGACCTGTCCCGAAACATACTCTTTAAGCTCCTGTCAGTGATTTCCGCAGGGCGTATGACATGAATGCCGGCCGTGAGGGGAATAGAGATGCGTTTGCCGAGTTTTATTTCGGGGCGGAAGCCAGCGATAATGTATTGGTGGGAGAAGATTTTGTCTTTTCCGTCCTGCACCATCAGCGCCATTTGTCCCTTCATTTCCGCCACGATGTTCAGACTTAAATGCCTGTTCGCATTATATCCCGCCGACATTTCCACACCGTCCATCATCGAGATTTTTACGGTATATTTTCCAGCCGTCGCCCAGTTCAGGTAAAAGGCGGGGAACAGCATCGGATAACCGAAGGAGTTATTCAAAACAATCCCCCCGCCCAATTCAAGATTCGGTTTCAGATGATAGATGAAAACCACTCCCACACTGCCTAAAACGTTCTTGAACCTGATTTTGGAAAGCTTAGTGCTCGGCATATAAATGCCGCCTCCGACGGTGGTGAGCATCGACCATCTGTCATTCAAAGGCCTTAAATGATTCAGGCTCAGGCCGAGGTTCATTATCTCGTCGATGACCAAAGGCTCCGTGAAACCTTTGTTATCGAGCCTTACATATGCTCCTCCCACACTGAGTGCCCACATGGTAGGGCGTTTGTTTTCATCGAGTTTCATCGACAGCGGAATATTGACACCGCCCTGATAAACAACCGCCGAACCTTTGCTGTTTCCCACTTTCCTGTCCGTATCGCCTTCTGTCATTCGATAATCCGATTCTCCGAAATATTCGGTTTTGAACATGATTTGGGCATTTAAGCCCGTGCAGGCAGTCATCATTAATTCTAAAAGCAATATTTTTTTCATCTTGGTATTTATGAATGAATAATAATAATAATCTGCCACAAAGTTATATGTCCGACCGCCATTTGCCAAAATCTCTTTGACGAATCACAGCTTTACCTTTGACGAATAATAATATATCTTTCATTTAATCCGTTAACTTTGCAGTATGAATATCGACTTGATAAAAAAAGACCGATACATTATTATCCCATTTTGGATATTGATGTTTTTTATTTTCTGGCTTCAGGTGATGCCGCAAACGGCGTCGGCACTCGAATCGGTGCTGTTTGCTGCACTTCTGATCATTACGATATGCCCTGTTGCCAACTACCTGAGCGGACCTTTGCTGCTGCGAGCCATGAAACAGAAAGAAGCAGGGCGGTTTGCCGGGCAGTTTGTCGCGTTATCGCTGGTTGTGGGACTTGTCTTCGTGAGCTGCATCGAACTGTTTTCCGGTTTGGAAAAGGCGGGAGTGTTTCTCGTGTCAGGCTGTTTCAACTTGTCAGCAACGCAACCTTACGCCTTTTTCGTACCTGTTTCGGCGGGTGTTATCATCAATATCGCCATTTGTGGACTGCATTTCTTTTTGGAATATGTCAGGTCGCAGCAGCGGCTTGCCGAATATCGGTTGTGCACGCTCAGGCATCAAATGACGCCTCACTTCATGTTCAACGTGCTGAACGACATACACGTGCTGATGCAGACCGATGTGGAACTGGCGTCGGAACTGCTGATAAGGTATTCCGAGATATTGCGTTATCAGCTGTATAGCGGGGACAGGCAAAGCGTAATGCTCGGCGAGGACGTGCAATTCCTGAAAGATTTCATTGCCGTGGAGCAGTTGCGCCGGGACGACAAGCTCACGGTGTCGTGTTCGTGGGAGATTGAAAACGCACAGGTGGAAATCCCGGCATTGCTCTTCATTGCGTTTGTGGAAAATGCGTTCAAGCATGTTGCCGGTGCTGATATGGAAAAGGGATATATCGATATTTGTCTGCGGCAGGCGGGCTGTACCATCTTTCTTGAAGTAAAAAACTCTAAACCGGCATTGCCTGCAAGAAGAACAGATACGGGAGGGAGGGGACTTAAAAACATAAAAGAGCGGTTGGATATACTCTGTTTCGGAAAAATATGACTTGACAATCGATGAAACGGAAAAACTGCTATCATACAAAACTTGTAATTGATTTCTAAACCGATGGTGGAAATGATATTGAAAAACGAACCCGTACAGGATGAAATGTTTGGTGGTGGACGACGAGTCGATTGCCGTAAAAGGGAATTGCGAACTATATCGGAAAGTTGGATTTTCTGGAAGTTGCCGCTTCCTGTTCGTCGGCGTCGGAGGCAGCCGAAATCCTCCGAAACAAAGAGATTGATCTGATGTTTCTGGATATTAACATGCCCCGTCTTTCCGGATTGGACTTTTTGGAGTCATTGGATAAACCGCCATTGACCATCATCACCACGGCATATTCGGAATATGCGCTCGATGGTTTCCGATTGCACGTTACAGATTATCTGATGAAACCCATTGCCTTTCAGCGCTTCTTTCAGGCGGTATCGAAAGCACGGGAGATGTTTCTCCTGCAAAGCGGACGCGAAGAAACAACGGCTCCGGGCATGTATATCAGGCAGGGAGATTCCTTCAAGCGGATTGCATGGGAAGACATTCTTTACGCGGAGGGTATGCAGAACTACGTAAGACTGCATTTCGAGGACAGGGGTTTTGACCATTCACCAAACCATGACGTCTTTAGAAGAAATGTTGCCCCGAGAAGCCTTTTTCAGAACACACCGCTCCTTTCTTGTCAACATATCCCATATAGATACCATTTCGGGAGGGCGGATTTTCATGGGCGGGAAAAGAACTTCCCGTCTCAAAGCAGCGAAAAAGACGAGCTGTTGCGGTCTGTTGTGTATAAGAATCTGATAAGTAAATAGCAATGACAGTACGAGAAACTCATTGAAGTTCTCTTGTATGTGTACCAAAAGGCAGTCGATATGGGAGCAGAATCCTTTTGCAGAGTATGAATAATAAAGAAATTCAAGTATGTATGGCAAACTTCCGAATAAAATGGGATCACTCAATAAGAACGAGAGTGTGTCCAAATGGTCATATTCTCTTTTTTTCTGCACAAAGCCCCTGACTTTCTCAAGCCAGGGCTTTACTATTTCCTAAAGTTTTTATTGTCGTTAATTAAATATAAAAACTAAGAGACGAAAAAAATCATAAAAAGTACACCTTTCTCTTTGTTTTGTCATAAAGTACACTCTTAGTACGCCTTGAAAAAGAAAAACCCCTTGTAAATCAGCTATTTACAAGGGATTTGTGGTACCCAGACCCGGGCTCGAACCGGGATGGATTGCTCCACTGGTGTTTGAGACCAGCGCGTCTACCTATTCCGCCATCTGGGCATGATTTTTGTCGTCAGAACAACAGGTGCAAAGTTAGGGAGAAAAATCTGAATGCGGCAAATTTTTATCAGACAAAATATCAGGCACAGAATGATTCGTCATGATTTTTGGTATTTAAACAGAAAAGATTTGGAGGTATAACATATATAAGGTATCTTTGGGGGACAGAAACTGGTTAGCTTAGATAAAATAATGACTACGAAACAGAACAACTATTGCGTGATTCTTGCAGGCGGCAAGGGCAGAAGGCTCTGGCCGTGCAGCAGGGACAGGTTTCCAAAGCAGTTCATCGATTTTTTCGGTTCGGGCAGGACACAGCTCCAGCAGACCTTCGACCGCTTTGTCCGCATTCTTCCCAGGGAGAACATCTACATCAATACCAGCCGCAGATACCTTGACATCGTCCGCAAGCAACTGCTGGAGATTCCCATGGCCCATATCATGGCCGAACCGATACACCGGAACACCGCCCCCAGCGTGGCATGGGCTGCACACCGTATCATGATGTCCAATCCCAAGGCCAACCTCATCATTTCACCCTCCGACCAGCACATTGTCAATGAGGAGAACTTTCGGCGGAATATCGCAGAAGGACTGCAATTCGTCGAGACCAATGACGCACTCCTCACGATGGGCATCAGTCCGACCCGTCCCGAACCCGGCTACGGCTACATACAGAAGGGTGCATATACGGGTACGGGCGATATCTACAAGGTACAGGCGTTTACCGAGAAGCCCGACAGGGATTTTGCCCGGATGTTCATGGAGAGCAAGGAGTGGTACTGGAACACGGGGCTGTTCCTCTCCAACGCCCGCCATCTACGGCAATCCCTTTCCAGGATTCTCCCTTCCCTCCTGCACACGGAAGAACGCACAGAAGAAATGGCCACCATAGAAGCGGAAGACGCCTTCATGCAGGAGAACTTCTCCCTCTATCCGAATATGTCGTTAGACTATGCCGTGCTGGAGAAGTCGGACAACGTCTATGTGATGAAATGTGATTTCGGATGGGCGGACCTTGGCACCTGGCACGGTCTCTACGAGGCCATGAGCAGACGTGAAGGCGACAATGTCATCATCAACTCGGACGTCATCCTTGAAAATGCGACCAACAACATCGTGAAGATGCCCGAAGGCAGACTGGCCGTCATCAACGGGCTGGACGGCTACATCGTGGCCGAGAAAGACAATGTGCTGTTTATCTGCAAGAAAGAAGACTCCTCGGCACTGGTGAGGAAATACGTCAATGAGATACAGATGAAGAGGGGGGAGGATTTTGTATGAACCCCTCTTCCCGATTCCTCCAAGGGGGAAAGCCCGACGGAATGCGGACTGCACTGCTCACTTGCTTCCGCTATCTATCCTCAGAAGCCCCTGCAGAACGCTATTACATGAGACTCTCGGGAGTCCTAACTTATTGATAATCAAATATACGGTTTTGGGCAAACTGATTTTTTTGCAGATGTCTCTCTTATCAGGTCATGAGGAAAAATCCATACAGGAAAGAGAGTCTCTACCGGCCGGGAACAGGAGTTCCAGCCTTCGGGAACACGCATCCCAGGCATCGGGAACAGGGGTACCAACCGCCGGGAATTCCCGACACACGCCGATGATGTCTTCGGGAAACAGCCTGGACGGATTTCCCGCACACCTTTCTTTGCTCCATCTGTCCTATCCGCAGCATTGGTATTCATTGTCGTCCAATATTACTGACTGCCGGTCAGCTGTCTTATCCGTTGACAGACAATGTGCTGTGACGCACTCTACTATACTTCTCTCCCCTATTGTCAAGGTGTGAAGAAACAATGTGTTTATACAATTTTTATGCTTTTACAGTGTTATGTTATGCAAAAGCAAAATTATAATCCGTAACCATTAATACAGATAAATCTTCAATTTATTTAAATATTCTTTGGCACATTAAATAAATATTCATACCTTTGCACCGGTTTTTTTATAGAGAATTTTTACATTAATAATTTGTTTTTTTATGGCGAAAAAGGTTGTCAATGGTTTTAGCAGGTCTGTTCCTTTGCATAGGTGTTGCATTGGCGCAGACAGAGATTTCAGGAACTGTTGTTTCGGCTGATGACGGTGAGCCTGTGGTAGGCGCATCCGTCCTGGTTGTCGGGACACAGATGGGAACTGTTACAGACATTGATGGTAATTTCCATCTGTCTGTACCTGAAGGGAAAAGTCAGTTACGTTTCCAGTATGTAGGTCTGAAGACCCAGATTGTTCCGGTGAAAAACGGCATGCGTGTCGTGATGAAAGCAGATGCCGGTTCACTCGACGAGGTGATTGTGACAGGATACGGTAACTTCAAAAAATCAAGTTTTACGGGTGCGGCAGCCAGCATCGACCCCGGCAAGCTGGCCGATGTGCCGGTAACATCCGTCCAGGACAAGCTGGCCGGTTCCATTCCTGGCGTTACGGTGACGAGTTCGTCCGGTGCTCCAGGTTCCGTCGGCAGCATCCGTGTCCGCGGTATGGGTTCCATCAATGCGGGCAACAATCCGTTGTATGTCATCGACGGTACACCGGTGATTTCCGGCGACCTCAGTGCCGCACAGTCAAGTTATAACGAGTCGGGAACAAGTGCGCTGGCAACGCTGAACAGCAATGACATCGAGTCGATTACCGTCATCAAGGATGCCGCTGCCGCTTCACTGTACGGTTCGCGTGCCGCCAACGGCGTGATCGTCATCACGACGAAGAGCGGCAAGAAGGGCAAGACCCATGTCGACTTCCGCAGCGACTGGGGGTTCTCCAACCTTGCCATCGACTATCGTCCCATGCTGGGCGGTGACGACCGTCGTGCGCTGTTGTCCCTCGGGCTCAAGAACTTCGCACTCTACAAGAAAGGCATGAGTGAAGCCGATGCGGAAGCCTTTGCAAAGAAGAATATCGAGAACTATGCTGCCAAGCCTACTGTAGGCTATGACGAAAGCGGCAATCCCATCCAGGAGTGGACCGACTGGAAAGACCTTCTTTTCAAGACGGGACACCATCAGAACTATCAGGTAAGCCTCAGCGGCGGCAGCGAGAACACGCAGTTCTACACCTCTCTGTCCTACATGAAGCAGACGGGTATCACCGCCAACCAGGCACTGGAGCGTTTCACGGGCAATGCCAACCTGACCCACAGGTTCGGACACTTCACCTTGAACTACTCCGCCTTGTTCACAAAGATGAACCAGCAGCTTGCCAATGAAGGCACGAGCTATACAAGCTCAATCGCCAACTATGCCTTCTTCCAGTCACCGTCCAGCATTGCCTATCTTCCTGACGGCAGCCTGGCATCAGGCGCACAGACGAAGAGCGTCGTCAAAATCAATCCGCTCTACGAGTACGAACACTCGAGCGACAAGAGCGACATCAAGCGTACGCTCAATTCGCTCAGGCTCGACTGGAACTTCTGGGACGCGCTTCACCTGAGCGAAAAGGTCACCTACGACTATACCTCCAACACGGAGAACATCCTCTGGGACCGTTACTCCAACGACGGTGCGCCGGGTGCGGTGATGCAGCGGGTGGTAAGCGACCTCAGCCAGCTCAACGGCCAGACGCAGCTGTCATACGTGAAAGAGCTTCGGTCTGCACAACGTGGATGCGCTTCTGGGTTATGAGACGGAAAAATACACTTACAGGTATAACTACATCAACGGTACCGATTATCCCGGCGACCTCTATGAGTTCGGCAACGCCGGTACGACCAGTGCCGAGAGCAACAAGAGCGGATACACGCTTGCCAGCTGGCTGGGCCGTGTCAACTATAACTACGACAACAGGTACTATGCCGGCGTAAGCTATCGCCGTGACGGCAGCAGCCGTCTGGCGAAGGCGAACCGCTGGGGCGACTTCTGGTCGGTATCAGCCGCATGGCGTTTCGGTGCGGAGAAGTTCATGGAACCGGTGAAGCACGTCCTCAGCGACGGCAAGCTGCGTGTCAGCTACGGTGTGAACGGTACGCTGCCGAGCAACTATTACGACTACATGAACCTCTACAAGTTCGGACGCTACTACAACGGGAAGTCGGGCATGGCCATCGTCGGCATCGGCAACCCCGACCTGAAGTGGGAGAAGAACCGTGCATTCAATGTCGGTCTCGACCTTACCCTCCTCGACCGCATCTCCGTGACGTTCGATTACTATGTACGTAGCACCTCCGACCTGATCTATGACCTGCCGGTTTCAGCCGTGCCAGGCTACTTCAGCGGTGACAGTCCTTACCTGCCGACTTCTCCGAAGAATGTCGGTTCGCTGCGCAACAACGGTTACGAGGTGACCATCACGAGCAACAACATCCAGACCAAGGACTTCTCATGGACAACCTCTCTGAACTTCGGACACAACCACAACAAGCTGACGAAGATCTACGGCGACCAGGACCAGATCATCAGCGGTGTCCGCATCCACAAGGTCGGCGAGCCTTACTACAGTTTCTACGGCTACGAGTATGCAGGTGTCGACCCGGCGACAGGCAAGGAGTCGTTCTATCTCAATGACGGAACTGCCGATGCCCGCAAGACGACCACCGACCCCAGCAAGGCCCACAAGGTCATCATCGGCAACCACGAGACCTCCCTCGAAGGAGGCCTGAGCAACAACCTTACCTGGAAGTTCATCGACTTCGGTCTGAACTTCACCTTCTCTCTCGGCGGCAAGGCCTACGACGGTGCAACATGGCAGCACGACAACGGATCCTACCTCTTCCGCGGTGCCGTTCCTGCCTACTATGACATCAACAAGACGTGGAAAGGCCCCGGCGATACCAGTGCCTCGCAGCCTGTATTCCAATACGGAAACACAAGCGAGAACTCTTCGCGCTGGCTGATGCCGACAGACTATCTCCGTCTGAAGAGCCTGACGCTGGGTCTCACCGCTCCCGGCAACTGGGTATCACGCTTCGGTCTGAGCAAGGCTCGCTTCTACTTCGCCGCAAGCAACCTCCTTACATGGAAGTCGAAAGACCTCACGGTCGATCCGGAGATGCGTGTCGACGGCGTATGCACATTCCAGACACCTGCCCTCCGCACCTTCACCTTCGGTCTGGAACTGGGTTTCTAATTGTTTAACAGATGATGATTACTTATGAAAAGAACTTATAAGAACATATATACATGGATGCTGGCTGCCACAGTAGCTTTCGGCCTTGCATCCTGCGGAGACGACTTCTTCGACCAGCAGCCTTCCGACGGAGTAGATGCCGGCAAGGCACTCAAGAACAGTTCAGACCTCGAGACCGCCCGGACAGGGTATGTACCAGGCGTTGAAGGGGTCATCGAATTTCACCGACTACTATGGTGCGCAGATGTTCCTTTACGGCGAGATGCACGGCGAGGACCTGCAGTATAACCAGAACTTCGGCAGCAACCGTGCCGAGTTCTACTACAAGATGGAGTACACCTCGGCAAGCAGCTTCAGACAGTCAACGGCCATCTGGCAGTCGCCTTACAAGGTCATCGGCAGTGCGAACCGCATCATCGAGGCGGCCGACGGCGGCAAGCTGTCCGACAAGACAGAGGCGGCAGCAGCCATCGCACAGTACCGTGCCGAGGCTCTGGTGCTGCGTGCCATGGCCACCTTCGACCTCACCCGCATCTACGGCAAGACCTATACCGAGGACAACGGCGCATCGCTGGGCGTGCCATTGGTGACCAAGGTGCTTGACAGCAATGAAAAGCCCGGCCGCAACACCGTTGCCGAATGTTATGCACAGGTCATCAAGGACCTCAAAGAAGCCATCAGCTCCGGTGCATTGATGACGACCTCTTCCAAGGAGAATGTCGGGTACATCAACCTCAATGCTGCAAAGGCACTGCTCGCCCGTGTCTATCTGACGAAAGGCGACTGGGCAGATGCTCTCTCGACGGCGGAGGATGTCATCAGCAACTCCGGCAAGCAGCTCTGGACCCGCGACCAGTATGTCGCTGCATGGGGCAAGGACAACAGCGCTCACTTCAACGAGATGCTTTTCGAACTGTCTGTCACCAACACCAAGGACTGGAACGACCGTGAGGGCATCGCCTACCTCTACGCCGAGAGCGGCGACAACGGCGTCGGCTACAGCGATGTATGCGCCACGAAGAACTTCGTCGACCTGCTGGCGCAGGATCCGGCCGACATCCGTGCCGATGTCTTCCAGAAGGCAACGACGGATGAGGGCGACAAGGTGTTCGGCGGAGCGAAGGTCTATCTGAACAAGATGCCGCGTGTAGGCGGTGACCCGCGTTATGCCAATGTCCCGATGCTCCGTCTCTCAGAGGTTTACCTCACGGCGGCCGAGGCCGCCTTCAAGTCGGGCGACAAGGCAAAGGCCGCACAGTATCTGAACGATGTCATCAAGAACCGCACGACAGATACCTCACGCCTGGTTACGGCTGCCGACATCACGGCAGCGCGCATCTCACTGGAACGCCGCAAGGAACTCGTGGGCGAGGGACAGCGTTTCTTCGATGCCGTCCGCAACAACGAGACCATCACCCGCTACACGGATGACGGCCACCGGGGATGGCATGATGTCCTGACAGAAGAGGCCCGGAGCTACAACCGTGATTACTACAAGTCGCTGCCGGCTATCCCAAGTTATGAGACGGATGCCAATCCGACACTCAAGGCACAGCAGAATCCCGGTTACGGCGAGTAGGTCCGCAGCCTGTTCATAGATTCTCCTTACACTGGGGAACTGACTGCATGATGCAGCCGGTTCCCCTTTTCTCTGCCATTTTAGAATTATTACAGGTCGGGGATGCGACTGTCCGGCGTTTTTTTCCTACTTTTGTCAGGACATATCAAACTTGACAAGACGATGACGCTACAACAACTTGAATACATCATGGCAGTCTACCGGCTCAGACACTTCGCAAAGGCGGCCGACTACTGCGATGTGACACAGCCCACCCTCAGTTCGATGATACAGAAACTGGAGGACGAACTCGGCGTGAAAATCTTCGACCGCAAGCGGCAGCCTATCCAGCCGACAAAGGCAGGCATGAAGGTGATAGAGGAAGCATGGAAGGTGCTTTCAAGGGCAAAGAAGCTCCGGCAGACCGTCGAAGAGGAGAAACAGACGCTTACCGGCACCTTTGAAGTGGGCGTCCTGCCCACCATCGCACCCTATCTCATCCCGCGCTTCTTTTCCCCAGCTGATGAACGAACACCCGGAGATGGACGTCAGGATTACGGAAATGAAGACAGAAGATATGTGCAGGGCTGTCAGGAGGGGCGATATTGACGCCGGCATTCTGGCAAGGGTCGGCGGTCTGGAGGGAATGGACTGCACACCACTCTACCATGAACAGTTCCTCGCCTATGTGGCTGAAAACGACCCCCTCTTCAGCAAGGAGTTCATCCGTCCGTCCGACCTGTCGGGCGAATACCTCTGGCTGCTGGATGAAGGGCACTGTTTCCGCGACCAGCTGGTGAAGTTCTGCCATCTGAAGTCGGCGGCACGGAGCAAGAAGAGCTATAACCTGGGAAGCATAGAGACCTTCATGCGGATCGTGGAGAACGGCAAGGGCGTCACCTTCATTCCGCAGCTTGCCCTGTCCCAGTTGACCGACGGGCAGAAACGACTTGTCCGGCCGTTTGCCCACCCTGTTCCTTCACGTGAAATCATCCTTATGACCTCGCCCAGTTTCATCCGCCGTACGCTGCTCGGTATGTTTGCCAAATGGATCAAGGATTCATTGCCGGAGGAAATCAGCAAGTAGCATCCGGGCGACGGGATCTGCACATCCGCCACCCAAAACGGAAGGCGGAAACGGGAAAGGACTATTCTTGCACAAGACGAGAAAATACTTTACAATCAATGCAGAAAATCCTTGTTCTCTTCCATCCTGACCTACGCTTTCGGAAATGAAAACGGTCACCTCGATTCCAACCAGCCCTCACCTGCTTTCCGGTTAACGCCTGCCAGCATTCCAAGCAAGGCTTACTTGCACGTCAATTAACGCCTGTCTGGCCTGCAAGTAAGCACTGTTTCGAAACGGCACTCCATATTGCTGTCTGTAAGCTATTTACAAGTGCTTCCATCTTCCTCAGATTCCGTGTACCGCCCTCTCTCCCGAAAGAAAGAGAGACATAGACTTCAGAAAGAATCCAGACATACGGGAGAGTAAATTATAAGGACAAAAAGAACACCTGTTCTTGGTAGAAAATCCTAAAAACAATCCCCGGCTGTCATCACGACAACCGGGGATTTTCTTGAATACTAAGTACTTTTATCTGGTCAAGATTACTAAAGGCCTGTAACGGTATAACCGCCCTTGCAGTCTGTTCCGGACAGACACAGGAGACGGTCAGATATCCAGCAGTTTGATGGAAGCGCGGAAGTAACCTTTGTTCGCTTCCGGATTCCACATGGCCGTAACCGTCACCGGCATAGGATGCTTGCCGATTTTCAGCTTATAGGTCACGTTGACCCGCACATCGTTGACACCGGCCGACTTGCCGTAGAACGTAGCATGGCTGCCGTCCTCCGGGCTCAAGGCGAAGGCTGCGCCGACAGAGGGAGTCACGACGAAATCCTCGTCTTCATAAACCTTGTAAGAAGCCTGCACGAAGGTGGAATAAAGGTTCTTGTCATTCAGAGCACCGCGGTCGCGCCCGGCAAGAATGGTCGACCAGGAAAGGCTCAGGGGGAACTTCTCGCCGAAGTCGTAGCTGACGGCGGCATCGATGAAGTGTCCTGTCGTGCGGGCATTATAGTTGAAGATACGGTATGCCTTGTCGTTGGCATAGATACCGTCGGAGAAGTTGTAAATGTCCCAGACGGCGAGTTTGAATCCGCCATGGGTGTAGGAAGCATAATAGTCGAACTCCTTGTAGTCACCGTCCGTCTGCATTCCGCCCCACAGTCCGAAGCGGAAGTGGTCGTTGTTGTCGGAGATGGAGACGTCATTGTCGAAGGTCAGTCCCTTTGAGACCTCAAGTCCGCGCCACAGGTGGGCTGTCTCCAGTTCTGATACAAAGTGCAGTTTCTGTGCGTTGGCTGTGAAAGAAACAAGGCTCAAGGCAGCCGCACAGGCCATTTTGAATAGATTTTTCGTCATAGTTTTCGGTATTGTGATGAGGGCGTGCAGGATGCAAGGTTTCCGTAGGGCATACATCCCGGCCTCCCGGTCCGTCCTCATCTGGTTATGTAATGCAAGCTAAGCAGTCATGTTCAATTTTTACAATGAGAGCAGCCATACACCGCACAGACCGGCAATGGCACCGCCGACCATAGGACCGACAACAGGCACCCATGAGTAAGCCCAGTCGTTGCCGCCCTTCATGCAGATGGCGTGTGCAATGCGCGGAGAGAGGTCACGGGCAGGGTTCATGGCGTAACCGGTCGTACCGCCGAGCGACATACCGAGCGCGATGATCAGCAGGGTCACCGGAACAGGACCGAGGGCTGCCAGTCCGAACTTGAAGTGTTCCGGATCGCAGCAGTTTCCCTTTGTGCTGAAACTGATGATGATGAAGACCAGTGCCAGCGTGGCGATTACCTCGCTGAGGAAGTTCATCCCGTAGTTCCGGATGGCCGGAGCCGTGCAGAACGTCCCGAGCTTCGCAGCGTCGTTGTCGGTGGCATCGTAGTGGTCTTTGTAGAAAACCCACACGAGGATACCGCCCAGTACGCCGCCGATCATCTGTGCGGCAATGTAGACAGGGACCGAACTCCAGGGGAACATACCCGCTACAGCCAGGCCGAGCGATACGGCAGGATTGAGGTGGGCACCGGTATAGGGCCCGGCAACGAGCACACCCATGCAGACTGCGAGACCCCATGCCAGAGTGATCACCACCCATCCGGCATTCTGTCCCTTACTCTTGTTCAGCGTTACACACGCACATACACCGTCTCCGAAAAGTACCAGGACAAGTGTTCCAATCAGTTCCATCAGGAACTGGGTCGTCATAGAATATTCCATAATGTTTGAATTTAGGTAATTGTTGTTTAGGATTGTTGAGGGGGAGATAGGCGGGGATGAGCGATGATAGGCAATAATAGGCGATGATGGAATTTTATAATCGCCTGGTACGCCGGTTATTGCCGACAACCGCCTGTCCCCGACCGGCTGTCTACCTGTTTGTCAGTGTCCTGCCGATGGCATCTGCCCATCCGGCCTTGGCAGCAGCTATCTCTTCGCTGTCGGCAAGAGGCTCGAAGCTGCGCTCAACCTGCCACTGGTTCTTGATTTCGTCAATGTCTTTCCAGAAGCCGACCGCCAGACCGGCAAGGTAAGCGGCACCGAGGGCGGTGGTCTCGGTAATCTTCGGGCGGACTACTTTTATGCCGAGGAGGTTGGACTGGTACTGCATCAGGAGGTTGTTGCGGGAGGCTCCGCCGTCAACCTTCAGTTCTGTAAGCGGTGCTTCCATGTCCTTCGCCATGGCCTGGGCAATGTCGTAAGTCTGGAAAGCGATACCGTCAAGGGGCTGCACGGGCGATATGCGCACGGGTCGTACCGCGCGTGATGCCGACAATCGTACCGCGGGCATACTGGTCCCAGTAAGGGGCGGCAAGGCCGGTGAGGGCAGGTACGAAGTAGACTCCGCCGCTGTCAGGCACGGTGGAAGCCAGGTCTTCTATCTCCGACGACGAGGTGATGAAGCCCAGACCGTCGCGCAGCCACTGCACGACAGAGCCTCCGACATAGATAGAGCCCTCCAGAGCATAGTCGACACGGTCACCGATTTTCCATGCAATGGTCGTCAGCAGGTTGTTCTTCGACATGACAGGCTTCCGACCCGTGTTCAACATCACGAAGCAGCCTGTCCCGTAGGTGTTCTTGATGGCGCCCGGCTCGATGCACATCTGGCCGAAGAGAGCCGCCTGCTGGTCGCCGGCGATACCCGAGATGGGCACTTCGTGGGCGAAGATTGTGGTCTTGGTGTGTCCGTAAATCTCCGAACTCGACTTCACTTCGGGCATCATGGACAGAGGGATGTCGAGCAGTTTCAGCAGGTCCTCGTCCCATTTCAGGTCGTGGATGTTGAAGAGCATGGTGCGGGAAGCATTCGTGACGTCGGTCACGTGTACCTCTCCGCGTGTCAGACGCCATACCAGCCATGCGTCAACATTGCCGAAACGGAGCTTGCCCATCTCGGCGCGTTTGCGTGCTCCCGGTACGTTGTCGAGAATCCACTTGATCTTTGTCCCGCTGAAGTAAGCGTCGACAATCAGTCCGGTCTTCTCATGAATCTTGTCCGTCAGCCCCTGTGCCTTTAGCTTGTCGCAGTACTCGGCCGTACGGCGGTCCTGCCAGACAATGGCGTTGTAGATGGGTTCTTCGGTGTCGATGTCCCATACGATGGTCGTCTCACGCTGGTTGGTGATGCCGATGCCGGCAATGTCAAGACCGTTGATGTCGATGGCGGAGATGGCTTCCGCTATCACAGAAGCCTGTGACGACCAGATCTCGTTGGGATTGTGTTCTACCCATCCCGGCTGTGGGAAATACTGTGTAAACTCTTTCTGTGCAACGGACTTGATCTGTCCGTTGTGGTCAAAGACAATAGCCCTTGAACTTGTTGTGCCCTGATCGAGGGCCAGGATAAACTTCTTCTCCATGTCAGTAATAATTTGTAGGTTGTTATTTTGCGGGGTGATGATAGGCGATAGTAGGCAGTAATAAGCGATGATAGGCGTTTATAAGCGTTTATAAACCATTCAGCTTCATTGTTTCTTCCACATCCAGGGCTTCGGCAAGTATCGAGACGGGGTTCTTCACTTCATATCCTGTAGACATCTCTATCTGCCACTTGCAGGTTTCGCAGTCGGTCGTCACACAGTCGGGATTGACTTCCTTTATCTGTGTGAAGAGACCGGAGCCGATCTGCTGCGACCGTTCATAGTTCTCTTTCTTGAAGCCATACGTACCGGCAATGCCGCAGCACTGGGAGTCGAGCATCACAAGTTCCAGTCCCGGAATCATCTTCAGCAGTTCCGTACTGTAGACCACCCAGCCCATCTTCTCCATGTGGCACGCTGAATGATAGGCTGCACGCATCCTGAAGTCCTTGCGGAACACCAGCTTTATCTCGCCCCGCTCTATGAGCCGGTAAAGGAAGCGGGTGGCCAGTGTGAGGTTCTCTCTTATGTCATCGGTCTTTATGCCCAGCAGATGCGCATATTCGTCACGCATGGTAAAGGTACAGGTGGAGCTGGTCGTGAGGACCACCCGGCCTTTCTCTGCCGACTTCCGGATGGAGTTGATGTTCACTTCTCCCTGCCGGCGAGCCTGCTTACTGAGTCCGTTGGCGATCAGCGCCACGCCACAGCACTTCTCCTTCTCCAGCAGATGGACACCATAGCCTGCTGCATTCATGATCTTCACGAGGTCCTTTCCCAGCTGCGGGAAGTTATAATTGACGTAACAGCCGTGGAAATAGCTTACATGTTTCCTGTATCCGTCCTGCTTTGGGGCAGCATTGCGCTTGAACCAGGTCTCGAACTTCCGGCTGCTGTAGGCCGGAAAGCTGCGATGCTTGTCAATCCCCATCACGCCGTGGAGCACCGCCTTGACAGGTTTCAGGCCCAGGGTAGTATTCACTATGGGTGCCACCCTGTTCGCCATCGTACCGACAAAGTCAGTGTTCGCCAGCATCCTGTCGCGCAGGATAGGACCATGTGTGCTGTATTTGATGCGTGAAGCCTGAATGATATCGGCTATGCGGACACCGGAGGGACAGGCCACTTCACACCGTTTGCAGTTCAGACACATCTTCAAGGCCTCGTCGAAGAACCTGCTGTCCTTCAGTCTGTAACGCTCCAGGTCGGGGCCGGAATGCTTCGGACCGGGGTATGCCGGCTCCACTGCCGACACCGGGCAGTACGCAGTACAGATTGAACACTTCAGACACTGTTCCAAGTTATTGCCGCTGATATTCTTCAGTTGTATTCCTTCTGGCATGACCTTATCTCCTTTCTGTAATTGTTCTGGCTACCTGAAGGGCAGTCAAGAGTGAAACACCTGTACCATCGAGGAGCCTGACAGGGTTGTGTCCGCTCAGTACGGAACCCACGGCGAAGAGATTGCCGACGGTCTGCCCGTCCTTTATGGCATGAAAATCCCGGTCTGTCCGCACACCGTATTCCATGTAAGGCTGTGCGTCAAAGGCATCTTCCTTCGTCCACTCAGCACGTTTCCCGGCTGCATCGACATCAAGACCGAACACCGGTTCGAACACATGCTGGTAGTTGCTTTCAAGTCCATGGCTCATGAAAGACCCTGAGGCAAGGATGAACTGGTCGGCATAGAGAGCCTCGTCCGGCAGATGATCTGTAGTGACTGAGACGAGACGGCCGTCCTTGAACACACCGCCATTGGCCTTGTCGCCGACCAGCAGCGTACCGCCCAGACGGGCGAAGAGCCGCTTCAGGAGGATAGCCGTACGGACTCCCGATACCGACGGAGGGAGTGTCGGGAGGTATGCTATGGGCTTTTCAACCATTGTCTTCAGTTCGTCGAGACTCTTGTCGTCACTGAAGCCCAGTACAGCCGGCAGCAACAGCACATCGGCCTCTCCGCTGACGGCATTGATACAGTCGGCAACCTTGCGTAGGTTTTCCCTGTCTGCCAGTACCTTCGCTATGTTTGTCGCACGCATTTCCGTAGGACTCTTCCTCGCATGGCGCAGCTCGTCTGTCGTAAAAGACTTCACCTGACAGACCACACCTTGTTTCTTGAGACCGGCTGAGATGAACTCAGTCGGGAAGTCCAGGAACCCTTGTACATTCAGGATTTCCACACGTTTCCAAGGCAGGCTATCCGCCTCTTCGCACACAGCATATCCCTCGGTCGTCAGCCATGCCGGAATCTGTCTGCCAAGCGGAGAGAAACGGTAATGGTTCTTTTTGCTGTCACCTTTCACCTTCACGCCCGCTTCATTCAAAAGCGTCTCGGCCTCATCCGCCAGCCGGGCAATCCTTTCAAAGCCAATCTTTGCATAGGGATGCTCTGCTCCCAACTGCCAGATTGCTTCCAAGGGACGGGTGACCGGCTTTCCCTCCACATCATAGCCCAGCAGGTCGAACGAGCCGGAATGGAAGTGCAGGCTGCTTTGTCCTGCCGACACAATGCAGACGCGACGGCCTGCCTGTGCCAGTGTGATACCAGCAGTGAGTCCGCTGAGTCCGCCACCTATTATTATAATGTCGTATTTCATTGTCGATTGTTTTGATTGTGTAGATTGCTTGCCTCGTTAGAATTTTCAGGGTCTGCCGGTAGTTATTGCTTTGCTTATACCACTGGCTTTTCTGGCTTTTCTAAATTTTCCATTGCCACTAATGCTGCTAAGAAAACTGTGGCTGCCGGCCCTGCCGACACCATCAGCCTTTTTCCTGCTGCCATTCCCAACAGCCCCTGATAAATCACCGCCGTAAGCTGCGCTTCATCCAATGTACTACCCCAAGCCACAGGACGCATCCCTTTCCAACGCTCGTTGATAAAACTGCGGAGGTCGGCCAGTGCCTTGTCCGTCTCCATTCCCGTCCGGCACATCACCCCTGCCGCACGGCAGGCACAGAGTTCGCCCTGACAGGTGCCCATGCCCACCCGTGTGCGTCGGCGCAGGTTGAGCAGGTCGTGGACGTGCAGTTCCTCAATGGCATATTTCACTTCACCGACACTCACTTCCTCACATTCGCAGACCAGCGAGCGGTCTTCCTCACTTGTCTCGCTTACTTCCTGCATGCGGTTTCCCTGTCTTCCTTCGGCAGCATTATGTGCTGTAGAATAGACGTGGCGGGGCCTGTCGCCCGACTTTCCTTCTGTTCCGGGAAGCGGGAGGACGGCTGTCCGACACTTCGCATCGACACCCAGTTTCCTGCAGGCCAGGTCTGTGGCCTGCTCCGCCATGAGCCGGTAGGTCATCATCTTGCCGCCTGTAATCGTAATAAGACCAGCCAGACCGTCGCGCTTTTCATGATCCAGACAGATGATGCCACGGCTGATGCTTCGTCCCGAAGGGTCGTTGTCGGCAGCGACAAGCGGACGGACACCTGCATAGGCACGCAGGATGCGTGTCGTCGCAAGGCTTGGAGCGAGTTTCTCGCCCTCCTTTATCAACAGGTCCACTTCTTCCTGCGTTATCTTCAGGTCGTCAATCGTTTCGTATGGCACGCGGTCGCTTGTCGTTCCGACGACGCACACCGTATCATCCGGTACGAGAATATCTGCATCGGCAGGCTTGCGACAGCGGTTGATGACCATGTTGTTGACACGATGACCGAACACAAGGAGCGTCCCTTTGGCTGGAAACATATTCAACTTTATGCCTGCCATACCGGCAATGCCGTGTCCCCAGATACCTGCGGCGTTGATGACCAGCCGGCAATGCGCCTCGCTGTCCTCACCCGTATGGTTGTTGCGGAGCTGCACTCCCTCAATGCGTCCGTTCCTGACAATCAGGCCTGTCACCTCGTGATAAGTGAGAATATCGGCCCCATGACGGCGTGCATCCAGGATGTTCGCCGTTGTGAGATGGAAAGGGTCAATGGAAGCATCGGGTACACGCACGGCCCCGACAAGGTCGGGATTGACCGACGGCTCTATGCGGCGTGCCTCTTCCGGAGAAATGACACTGGCTTTTATTCCTGCCTTCCCGCAGGCTTCGACGAATGTCGCCTGATAATGGATGTCGTCTTCAGGCAACGTGATGAACAAGCCGTCCGACTCTTCCACACAGTGATGGGCTATACGCCGGAGAATCATATTCTCCTTGATACATTCGGAAGCCGACTCCGGGTCGGTCACAGCATAGCGCGCACCGCTGTGCAGCAGACCGTGATTGCGTCCTGTCGCTCCATTGGTGAAATCGGACTTCTCTACAAGCAGCACACGCAGTCCACGCAGGCGCAGTCGCGTGCAGTGCCGGCACCGGTAATGCCCCCACCGATAATAATCACATCATAGTCTTTGTTTAATACGCTGCTCATTGTATAGGTTGTTCTAAACAGTCAAAAAGTCATCTTCATAATGTTTCGCAACGAAATGTACAACAGACACGGAAGCTGTTATTCAAAACATATACGTTTCTTTACGGAGCAAAGATACATAAATTACATAAATAACGCCAAATAAATTAACATCTTTTATACCTTTTATTTCGTTTAGAAAACAGATAAGTTTCGTTTGGCAGGGCACTCAGGCACATCGCAGAGAAAATCTTACCGATGTTTTACAGGAAACCGAGGCCGGCTTCCATGTTGTATTCATGGTTTTGTGCCTGATCATGCTCCAGGGGCAGAGTGCCTTTCCTGTATTATTGCTGTCCGGTAAAACTTAAACCGTATCATTTCCCATACGGAATCCCCTTTAAACAGACAGTCCCATATTGTTTGAGGAAAACAGCCCACCGACCAGATAAATCCTGTCAGCTGATCAGTTACAAACAGCTTCCGGCCCAGCGGCATATCGTCAGGGTGTTGAGGGCCCACACGCCTGGTGTCTGCCAACAACACCACACGTGACAGGCAGCAACACGCAGGCAGGAAATGGACAGACAGGGGCATTCCTGTCAACAGAATACATATCAAGAAGATACCGAGGCAGGCTGAGACGATGAATGTTTACCGGACGGCACCCATTCAAGATCGAACACATACCCGCCTAAAAAGCAAAAATCCATCAAAGGTCATTTCCCGGACCTACTATATCCCAGAATTTTTCATTATCTTTCCTCTAAAGAGGAAAAACTTTCTTTATCCAACCGGCTTATAAATCACAGTTTTTATGTAAATTTGCACATGGAGACACCCTCCATGCAGAATCATCACATTATTTATTTACGAATTATACTTACCTGTTTATGAATAGCTCCCCAAGACCCTCCAATCCGAAGAATGCCAATATCAATCCAATAAACCTGCCCAACATGAAAGTTTCAGGAAAGGTATGGATTCCTGCAGGAATCATTGCAGCCGTCCTTGTAGCGAGCCTTGCCTTCTTCTCGTTTGTCAACCCTCATACGACGAAGAGGCAGCCTTGAAGATGAAGCCGATCTTCTTCGGCAACACACGTGTCGACGACGAACCGGTGAACTCCATCACACTGGTCGCACCGACGACTACCGCCGTCTACTTCAACATTCTTCCGCAGAAGATGCAGTTCCAGTTCGACGACCTGCTGTCGAACGACAACACGCCGCTCGATGTCAACATGTACGCGATCGTCCAGGTGAAGAAAGGACAGACACCCGACCTGCTGCGTAACTATGGCGAGAACTGGTTTGAGAACTTCATCGAGCCTTATTTCCGCAACAAAGTACGTGAATACGTGTCTTCCTGTTCGCCGTTCGACCTGATGAGCAACCGTGAGGTGCTGGCGAAATTCGACGACCGCATCAAGCAGTCCATGCGCAACTACGTTGCCGCACTGTCGAGGAAGGCCAACTTCCCTATCGACATACAGCAAGTCATCACCGACCGCGTCATGCCGAACAAAGAGCAGCTGGAGGAGATGAACAAGACGGCTGCAAGCATCCAGGCCAAACAGACACAGGAGAAACGGGCGGAGATGGAGCTTGCACGCGCCAAGGCCGAACGCAACAAAGCCGTGGCCGACAAGGCTTACATGACCGAGCTGAACCTCTCCCCCGCACAATTCATTCAGCTGCGGGCATGGGATGTCATCGAGAAGAAGAACGGCGCCAACATCGACGTGCTCATCGGAGGCGGCGAGACGCCGATGTGGAACATCCGTCGATGACATCCGCCGTATGCCTCTTCCGCATGGGAGACGCATCCGCGTTCGGGACTGGTATCCGTCGGTCCGTCCTGTAAATCGAAAAGAGAGAGGGCATCAGAAAGTCCATAGTCCATTGACGGACAGACTTTCTGATGCCCTCTCTCTTTTCTTTCCTGCCTACGACAGAGCGGAAGGATTACCTGAACTGGTTTTCCACGATTTCGCTCAGCACCTCCTTGATGTCCAGACCTGCCGCACGTACCTGCTGGGGAATGAAGCTGGTGGCGGTCATGCCCGGGGTGGTATTGATCTCAAGCATATTGATCACGTCGTTGCCGTCCTTGTCCTTCGAGATGATGTAGTCTATGCGGATGATGCCGTTGGCATGCAGGATGTCGTAGATACGGCTGGTCTCAGCGGCAACACGCCGGGCGGTTTCCGGCGACATACGCGCCGGGGTGATTTCCTGCACCTGTCCGTTGTACTTGGCGTTATAGTCGAAGAACTCGTTGCTGGTGACCACTTCCGTGGCAGGGAAGACAACAGCCTTCGCCTTTGTCTTGTAAACGCCCTGCGAGATTTCCATTCCGTCCATGAATCCCTCCACCATCACCTCGTCGCTCTCCATGAAAGCTACCCGGAGAGCCGGGGCGAGCTGGTCGGCATTCTTCACCTTTGACACGCCGAAGCTGCTACCGTCGGCAGCCGGCTTCACGAAGCAGGGCATACCGAGCCGCCGTTCGATTTCCGCCTCATCATAGGGTTCGCCACGTCGGAGCAGGATGCTGTCGGCGACTTTCACACCGAAGCCGCGCAGGTAGTTGTTGAGTACATACTTGTCGAAGGTCATTGCCTCGACCAGTACACCGCTCGTCGAATAAGGAAGGTGGAGCAGGTCGAAATAACCCTGCATGACACCGTTCTCACCCGGCTGGCCGTGGATGGTGATGTAGGCATAGTCGAACTCACACCGTCTGCCGCCCATGACGAACGAAAAGTCGTTTTTGTCGATAGGAGCCAGACTGCCGTCCGGCAGTTCGACGTGCCAGTCAATCCCCTTCACGTCTACTATATATATATTATATCGCTCCTTGTCGAAGAAGGAGTACAGTCCCTGTCCGGAACGCATGGAAACGTCGTGTTCTGATGAATCGCCACCGCAGACGATGGCGATTGTCCGCTTTGAATCTTTCATTGTTTCTTTTTTATTTTTAAGATAATGGGGGCTGAAGACAGGTGTCTTCGTTCTTGCGATACCGGTGCTTTGTCAATGCCAGTGTCCCTGGACCGCCGATATTCCGGGCTTTGCCGGTATTACCGGTAAGGCTGGAGCAGCCTGTTCCCCCCATACTATTGTCAATCATCAACATTCCACTTTCCACCGACAAACCCTCTCCACTTCTCAATCAGTGCTGCAAGGTCGTCCGGCAGGCCGCTGGTAAAGTCCATCTGCCGGCCCGTGACAGGATGGACGAAGCCCAGAGTACGTGCATGCAGTGCCTGCCGGTTGCAGATGGCGAGACAGTTGCGGATGAATGCCTTGTAGGTACTCGACCGCTGTCCCCGCAGGATTTCTGTCCCTCCATAGCGTTCGTCGCCGAACAGCGGATGTCCGATATGCTTCATGTGGGCACGGATCTGATGCGTCCGGCCTGTCTCGAGAATACACTCGATGAGCGTCGTGTAGCCGAACCGTTCGATGACACGGTAGTGTGTCACGGCAGGCTTGCCCGTTTCCGATCCAGGCGGAAAGACCGCCATACGCAGCCGGTCTCTCGGGTCGCGGGCAATGTTGCCTTCAATCCGTCCCTCTTCTTCGGTGAAGTTACCCCAAACAAGGGCATTGTAGCTGCGGTGCGTCGTCTTGTTGAAGAACTGTCTGCCCAGATCCGTCTTCGCATCAGGCGTCTTCGCAACGACAAGCAGTCCGCTCGTGTCCTTGTCAATTCTGTGTACCAGCCCCACTTCCGGATCGTTCGGATCGAAAGCCGGCATATCCTTCAGATGCCAGGCTACGGCATTGATCAGCGTACCGTGGAAATTGCCTGCACCGGGATGGACGACAAGCCCTGCCGGCTTGTTGATGACCATCAGCACGTCGTCTTCGTAGACAATATCCAGCGGTATGTCCTCGGCTTCTATGGTATTGTCGTGCTTCGGACGGTCGAGCATCAGCGTGATGACATCCTCCGGCGTACCTTGTAGCTGCTCTTCACCGCCGTACCGTTCACATGGATAAATCCGGCATCGGCCGCCTTCTGGATGCGGTTGCGGCTGGAATGCTGCATCCGCTCGTAGAGAAACTTGTCTATGCGGACAGGCTCCTGGCCCTTGTCTACATTGACACGGAAGTGCTCGTAAAGCGTCCCGCCGCCCCCTCCGCCGGGAGGAAGTCGTCAGGCATGCCGTCATCGAACAGCCTTTCATCTTCTTCGGTCATGCGTCTTTACTCTGTTGGTTTCGATGAGGACGGGTCAGCAGAAAGCCCCGACTGTGACGAAGCTCCCGGACTTCCCGTCCCCGGCTTTCCGTGTCCTTCCTCTATCTCGTTGCCGTTCTCGTCGACGGGAACTTCCACATACTCTTCCACCTCGTCGTATTTCGGCATTTTCTCTTCCACCTCGACATCTTCATATTCCGGCTCGTTCAGTCCGGCCGTATCGCTGATCTCGCGCGTACCGTCGCCCACCTGCAGGACGATGACAGCATCCGCAGGTACACGGTCGCCTGCCTGCACGTGCTTTCCGTTGACGAGAATCCCGTAGATCCAGTCTTTCTCTCCCGGTATGTATTCCGGCTCGCCTACCTGAAGCCCATCGAGACAGCTGTGCCTGCGCCTCACGGAGCGAATTGTTGTCAATGATGTCGGGAATGACGAGCGACGGCGCACTGGCAGCGTTGATGGTCACGTAGATCACATGGGTGGACTTGATGCGCTTGCCGCCGGCCGGCGACTGCTCGAGAATGCAGTCGGGGAAGATTCTTCACATATCCCGTATCGGTCACTTCTATCGTCAGACCGACCTTGTCCATGATGTCGACCGCCTCGTCATACTGTTTGTGGATTACATCCGGCACCACGATGGATTCGCCGTGATGGGTATAGAAGTCAAGTCCGAACCTGACTCCTATCGCCAGCATCAGCACGAGGATGACGATGGCAAGGATGTTGCCCCAGACATACGTACTGTTGAATTTATGGAAGAATTCTCTTGATGTCATTCAAATCGTTTACTTGTCTACCGATGCGCCTGTCCGTTGTCAGCCCGTCAACCTGTCAAACCGTTCACTTGCCACCCCGTCAAACCGTCTTGCAATAATGGGACAAAGGTAGATAAAAAAACGGAAAGGAGCAAAGATTAGTCTCTACTTCTTTCCGTTTTCGCATGAAAACCCACAAGGGGGAAATGCGCATTTCTTCTTACTTCCCGTGGTGCTCGTCAGAAACGGTTAACTTCTTACGACCCTTGGCACGACGGGCAGCCAGTACACGACGACCGTCCTTTGTTGCCATTCTCTCGCGGAAACCGTGCTTGTTTACACGACGACGGTTGTGCGGCTGAAATGTTCTTTTCATTTTCTTGTCCTATTTTTGTTGTTATTTTTTTATTGTTGAAGTGCGGGATTGCAAGTCGATATGACGAAACTTGCCGTTATGGGTTGCAAAATTACTTAATCTTTTTGAATTAACCAAGGAAACGGTGTTTTTTACGCCTGTTATTTATGTTTTTTTCTATATTTTCCGTAACTTTGCACCGCATTGGCGAGACCTCATTGCGTAAAAAGTAACAAATTAGATATTAACAGATTATGATCAATTCACAGGAAATCAAGATCGGAACATGTATCCGTCTTGATGGCAAAATTTGGACCTGCATCGACTTCCAGCACCGCAAGCCGGGCAAGGGAAACACCGTTATGATTACCAAGCTGAAGAATGTGTCCGACGGCCGTGTGCTGGAGCGTACATTCCAGGTGGGATTCAAGCTCGAGGACGTGCGTGTGGAGCGTCGTCCTTACCAGTACCTTTATCAGGATGCCACGGGCTACATCTTCATGAACCAGGAGACTTTCGAGCAGATTCCAATCCCCAAGCACCAGATTACCGGTTCTGATTATATGAAAGAGGGCGACGTGGTAGAGGTTGTCACAGACACCTCTGACGGTACGATTCTCCTTGCTGAAATGCCTGTCAAGACGACGCTGACCATCACGCACAGCGAGCCGGGCATCAAAGGCAACACCGCCACCAACGCTACCAAGCCTGCAACACTTGAGACGGGTGCCGTTGTACGTGTTCCGCTCTTCATCAACGAGGGTGAAGTCATCCAGATCGACACCCGCACCGGCAGCTACCTGGGCCGCGTGAACGCATAAGGAAGCCTTTGGCGGAAACGGGAAGAGGCAGGTCTGTCCTAAAATCCCACGTTGGACTTTTCACATGGACACTGCCGGCTCTTTGTATCTTTTGCCCTTATGCGGCATACTTCTCCCTCAGTCGCATAGCCCCGGCAATGCTTCTTCAGGAAAACAGACAGCTCTTGTCCGCCTAAAAGACAAATCAACGCAAAGGACATTTTCAGGACCTCCTTAAAGGCAACTAATAAAAAGAGGATGTATCAACCAATGATACATCCTCTTTTTTTTAAAGGAATATTCTGAAAATTCCACGTTGGACTTCTGTTTATCATGGACATTGTCGGATCTTTGTGCCCTTTCGCTTTTATGCGGTATATCCTGCCCGCCTGAAAGGGAAAAAAGACAAAGGCAATTTCCAGTCCACAGTTGTGATGTCGTTTCACCAGCCGCCGATATCCCTGTTCCCAACGCCCGGTACTCCTGTTCCCAACGCCTGGTACTCCTGTTCCCGACCGGTCGGGAATTCTGTTCCCAATCAGTCGGGACTGTTCCGTGCAGTCCGTGGAACGGTGCAGACTCTATCTTGCACGCATCGCATTGAGTACGGCAAGCACCATCACACCGACGTCGGCAAAAACGGCCAGCCCCATGCTTGCCATCCCGAAAGCAGCAAGGATGAGTACGGCGAGCTTGATGCCGATGGCGAACCAGGCGTTCTCCCGGGCGATGAGGATGGTGCGCCGGGACAGTCGGACAGCAAGCGCAATCTTGGACGGCTTGTCGTCCATCAGTACGACATCGGCAGCTTCGATGGCCGCATCGCTGCCCAGTGCGCCCATAGCAATCCCCACATCGGCACGTGCCAGCACCGGAGCGTCGTTGATGCCGTCGCCGACAAAGGCCACGGTTCCCTTTCCTTTCTGCGTCTCTATGAGCCTTTCCACATGACCGACCTTGTCGGCAGGGAGCAGTCCCGCATGGTATTCCGTCACGCCGGTCTGCCCGGCAATCAGCCTGGCAGCCTCTTCTCTGTCGCCTGTCAGCATGACGGTCTTGCTGACACCAAGCTGTTTCAACAGTGCAATGGCATCAGCGGCATCGTCCTTCAGCTGGTCGGAGATGATGACATGACCGGCATATTCACCGTTGAGGGCTACATGGACTGTCGTTCCCGTATGGTCTGCACAGCGTCTGCAAGGGTGGAGTGTAATGCCGAGAGCCTCCATCATGCGTTCATTTCCCACGCTGACGGTCTTGCCGTTGATGCTTGCCGTAATGCCCTGCCCGGCAGTCTCCCGTATGTTTTCTACCGTACAGCTGTCTGCCTCATCGGGATAGGCTGTACGCAGGGCAACAGCGATGGGATGGGTGGAGAAGCGTTCGACATGAGCGGCAAGATGGAGCAGTTCCTGTTCAGAGAGGGTTTCCGGATGGACAGCCTCAACCTCGAAAGTGCCGCGTGTCAACGTCCCGGTTTTGTCGAAGACCACCGTGGAGAGCTTTGCCAGAGCATCCATATAATTCCCGCCCTTGATGAGGATTCCTTTGTGGGATGCACCGCCGATACCGGCGAAGAATGTGAGCGGAATGGAGATGACCAGCGCGCAGGGACAGCTTACAACCAGGAAAGTCAGTGCCCGGTAGAGCCAGGAACCGAAAGCGGCGGCATAGCTGTCATAGAAAAACGGAGGGATGAACGCCAGTGCGAGGGCGGCAATGACCACGACAGGCGTGTAGACACGTGCGAAGCGGCGGATGAACGACTCGCTGTGCGACTTGTTCTCGCCGGCATTCTCGACAAGCCGGATGATCTTCGCAGCTGTCGACTCGCTGAAAGGCTTGTCAACGCGTACCTTCAGCACTCCGGAAAGATTGACACAGCCGGAGACGACCTCCATCCCGGCAACCACGTCACGCGGCAGGCTCTCCCCTGTCAGGGCTACGGTATTGAGACTGGAGCTGCCTTCGAGGATGGTCCCGTCCAGAGGAATCTTCTCGCCGGGCTTCACGATGACCGTCTCTCCGGTATGTACTTCTTCCGGAGATACGCCCTCTGTCTTTCCGTTCCGGCTGACAAAGGCCACGTCAGGCCGGATATCCATCAATTCTGAGATAGAGTCGCGCGCCTTGTCTTCCGCATAATCTTCAAAAAGCTCACCCAGCTGGAAGAACAGCATGACGAACACCCCTTCGATGAACTGCGGTTCCGCACCGGGCAGGAAACCGATGAGAAGTGCGCCGACGGTGGCAAGGCTCATGAGAAAGTCCTCGTCGAACGGGTCACCCTCCATGATGCCCTCTGCCGCCTCGCCCAATACGTCGTAGCCGATGAGAAGGTAGGGTACTGAATAAACGAGCAGCACCTGCCACATGGGAAGTGCTGCATAACGCTCCACCAGCCATGCTCCTGCCAGGAGTACAGCGGTGAGAATGATTCTGATAAGTTTCCTGTTCATAATCCAAAACCTGTTACTGCATTGTTATTCTGCCGCAAAGGTAAGGATTATGTTCTGCAACCGGGTTGCAAATTTAAAAGCCAAAGTACGGCTTCAGGGCACGATGCCGGGAATACGGCAGGTTTTTCTTCTCGTGCAGGCTCTATTTGACGGGTTCGGCAGGCGAAGTTCTTCCAATAGCTCAATGCTCCTTTTTACCTTCTTACCCTTTTTAGCCTTTTTACCTTTTTAGCCTTTTTACCTTTTTACTTTTCAAAGCCTTTTCTTACCTTTGCACCCATGAAAATAGGAACAATAGATTTTGGAGAGCGACCGCTGTTCCTGGCTCCGATGGAAGATGTGACGGACATCGGGTTCCGGAAGATGTGCAAGCGGTTCGGTGCAGCGATGGTATATACGGAATTTGTATCGGCCGATGCCATTATCCGGAGCATCAGGTCGACCCTGTCGAAGATGGTCATCGACGACAGCGAGCGGCCCGTGGGCATACAGATATACGGAAGGGACGTGGCTTCGATGGTTGAGGCTGCCAGAATCGTGGAACAGGCAAAGCCGGATGTAATCGACATCAACTTCGGCTGTCCGGTAAAGAAGGTAGCCGGCAAAGGTGCAGGATCGGGGATGCTGAAGAACATCCCGCTGCTGCTGGAGATAACACGCGAGGTCGTGAAGGCCGTCAGCATTCCGGTCACGGTAAAGACCCGGCTGGGCTGGGACAAAGACAATCTTGTCATTACCGACCTTGCAGAGCAGCTGCAGGACTGCGGCATCCAGGCTCTGACCATCCACGGACGTACCCGTTCGCAGATGTACACCGGCGAGGCAGACTGGACCCTGATCGGCGAAGTGAAGAAGAATCCCCGCATTCATATTCCGATTATCGGAAACGGCGATGTTACGAGCGTCAGGGAGGCCGGGGAAAAGTTCGACCGTTATGGTGTCGATGCCGTCATGATCGGACGTGCCACTTTCGGCTGCCCATGGATATTCCGTCAGGGAGAAGGAGAACTGACCCTTGACGAGAAGATAGATGTCCTGGAGGAGATGCTGCGCATCAATGTGGAACGCATTGACGAATACCGAGGTATCATCCATACGCGCCGCCACCTGGCAGCTTCGCCCATCTTCAAGGGTATCCCCGACTTCAGACAGACACGTATCTCCATGCTCCGTGCCACGAAAATGGAGGAATTGATGACCATTCTTGAGAACTGCCGGGAAAGGCTGAGGGGAATTTGAAAGGACAGAGCGAAGGATGACAGGCCGGCGGACACGCTGGCCGGAGAACGCAAAGCAGCCCGCTACCTCGACAGGTAGCGGGCTGCTCTCTATAATAAGGTGTAAGACCCTTTGTTCAGATGAATGCCAGGTTTAAGCCTCGGCCGGTGCTTCGGCAAGCTCATGCGAACGCTTCTCTATCCTCTTGCCCAATACGAGATAGGCAACCGGTGAAGCGATGAAGATGGAGCTCAACGTACCGATGATGATACCGATGATCATCGCAAAAGCGAAGCTGCGGATGCTGTCGCCACCGAGGATGAAGATGGAGACAAGTACTATCAACGTAGAGACCGATGTATTGATGGTACGTGAAAGGGTCTGGTTGATAGAAGAGTTGAAAATCTCCTGGATGTCTGCCTTGGCAAGATTGTGCCTGTGGTTACGGAGGTTCTCACGGATACGGTCGTAGACAACCACCGTGTCGTTGATATCGTAACCGATAACGGTAAGGATTGCACCGATGAAGGTCTGGTCGATCTCGAGCGAGAAACCTATCCAGCCGTAGCACAATGAGAAGAATCCGATAACGATGGTCGTGTCGAGGACAAGACCGACAATTGAACCGACGGAGAATCCGATGTTACGGAAGCGCAGCAGAATGTACAGGAAAATGAAGAAGATGGCCAGCAGGACGCTCAGGAACGCATTGTAAGTGATGTTCTTGGCGATGGAAGGCCCTACCTTCGCACTCTGTATGATGGAACCGCCCTCACGGATGTCCGGATTCTTGAAGTTGGCAACGCTTGTCTGGCTGACGAAGCCGCCCCTCTTCAAGGCCTTGTAGAGAATGGTCTCAGCCTTGTCGTCCTCGAGCGGGTCGTTTGACTCGATGTTATAGTTGGTCGATATACGTACCGTCTTGCCGTCCGTACCCAGCGCGATCACATTGGTCGTCGCCGGCTTTCCGGCTTTCTCACCGACGGTATTGACGAATGCACCGTTCATCACCTTGCGCACATCCTCGACCTGTGTAGGCTTGTTCAGCGTGACAACATAGTTGCGGCCGCCCGTGAAGTCGATGCTGCGGCTCAGGCCACGGACAACGAAGCTGACGATACAGATGACGACGGCAACACCCCATACGGTGAAGCTGCGCTTGTACATACTGAGGAAGTGAAAGTTCTTTCCCTGCATGAAGTTCTTTGAGAAGCCCGTCGAGAAAGTCAGGTTCAGCCACTTGTCGTTGCTGACGCGGTTCTCGAAGACAAGACGTGTCAGGAAGACAGCCGTGAAGAACGAGATGATGATACCGATGATCCATGTCGTTGCGAAACCGCGGATAGGGCCTGTACCGGTCACGAGGAGGATGACACCCGTGATGAGCGAGGTGAGGTTGGAGTCGAAGATGGCCGAGAAAGCATTGCTGTAGCCTTCATGCAGTGCCTGCTTCATACCCTTGCCAAGCCGCAGTTCCTCCTTGATTCGCTCGTAGATAAGCACGTTGGCATCAACAGCCGTACCCAGTGTCAGCACGATACCGGCGATACCCGGCATGGTCAATGCCGACTGGAAAGAAGCAAGCACGCCCAGCGTGAAGAAGAGGTTGGCAATCAGCGCCAGATTGGCCATCATGCCCGGGATGACGTTGTACATGACGATCATGTAGAGCATCAGCAGGACAAAGGCAATGACAAACGAGACGAGACCCTGCTGGATAGACTGGGCACCGAGCGTAGGACCTACGACTTCCTCCTGGACAATCTTTGCCGGAGCCGGCATACGGCCCGACTTCAGCGTGTTGGCCAGGTCCTTGGTATCCTCGATGGTGAAGTTGCCCCTGATAGACGACTGCCCGCCATCAATCTCACCGTCGACACGGGGAGCTGAGTAGACAACACCGTCGAGCACGATGGCTATCGCCTTGCCCACGTTTGCCTTTGTCAGGGCAGCCCACTCACGGGCACCCTCGGAATTCATTGTCATGCTGACCTCAGGACGGCCGAACTGGTCGAACTGGTCTTTGGCATCTGTCACGACATCACCTTCCATCGGCGCACGACCGTCGGCAGTGGTTATCTTCAGCGCATAAAGCTCATATACGTTCTTCTTGTTCAGACCGTCTGCCGGCTTGGCTCCCCATAGAAGTTTCAGGTCGCTTGGCAGCACCTGCTTGGCAAGCGGACTGTGAATCAGCTTGTTGATGGCAGCCGTATCACGTACGCTGGCATAACCGACGAGGCTGAGTGCATCGCCCGGAATAGTCTGCAACATGGAGAGCAGCGGGTGCATCTTCTTCAGTGCGGCCGTCTGGGCATCTTCGCCGGCAGCAGCACTCTTGTCGGCCTTGAGAGCGAACTTCGGCGTTGCAGCCGGCTTAGCCTGTACTTTCCGGGTTGAGTCTGCGGCAACGGTATCGGCCTTGGTATCGCCGTTGGCAAGCCGCTGGTCGAGCTGTGCAAGATAAGGGGCAACCTCCTGGTTGTTGTAAGTCTCCCAGAACTCAAGATTAGCAGAACCCTGCAGGAGCTTGCGCATACGTTCCGGCTCTCGGATACCCGGCATCTCCACCATCAGACGACCTTCCTGCCCTTCGAGCTTCTGGATATTCGGCTGGACGACACCGTACTGGTCGATACGGTTGGTAACGACATTGTAGGAGTTGTCGATAGCTGAAGCAACCTCCTCGCGGAGTGCCTTCTCCACCTCGCTGTCAGAACTCTGCGTGCTGACCTTTCCCTTGAGCTGCTGTGTCGCAAAGACCTCGGCGAGCGAATGGCCCGGTGCTACCTTGTGGTAAGCATCGATGAAAAGCGTAATGAAGTCCTTCTGGCTGGTCATCTCTTCCTGCTTGGCCTCCGCCATCGCCTTCTGGTAAGCGGCATCCTGCTTGTGGTCGGCCAGCACGTCGACAACGTCAGGCACGGAAATTTCAAGTACGACATTCATACCGCCCTTCAGGTCAAGACCGAGCCCGATCTGTGTCTCAAGGCACTTCTGGTAAGAGTAGATACCCAAATACTTGACAGAATCCTTGTAATCCTGCTGCGCAATAGGGTCCTTGATCTTTGCTGCCTGACTGTCATAGTAGCTTGTCGCCACAGAGAAAGACAGGTAGAAGATACTTGCGAGCGTCAGGAGGACGGCTACGCAAATTACTAATCCTTTGTTCTGCATTTTATTATGATTGTTTTTAATTATTGTTCCGCTACACTTGATAGACGTGCAAAGATAAGCATTTTTTCACACTTTGGGAAATTTATACCTTATAAATGTGTGCTTTTTAAGGTTTTGGACGGTATTTGAGCCAGCAACAGATAGGATAATGGTCGGAAGCGGTCACACTGTTGTCTACCTTTGCGCCATAGGGCTCAAAGTCGTCAGAGCAGAAGATATGGTCGATGCGGAAGTACATTCCGCTCTTGTGATAGCTTATCCCCGGTCCGTTGCCGCTGGCTACGTAGCAGTCGGTCAGTTCCCGGGCAATTGTCCGGTGGGTGTAGCTCAGCGGACTGTCGTTGAAGTCGCCGCAGAGGATGACCGGCACTTTCCGGTCGAGATATTTCCTGACATAACGTGCCACAGCCTCTGCCTGCGGTGCCCGCCTTACGGACACACTGCCCAATTTCCTTAGAAGATGGAACGATTCATCCTTTGCCTCTCCGGTCCCCATGTTGCCTTTCACCAGCGTCTTGAACTCCTCTTTGTCATCGGTACTCAGTCCGTTGCTCTCGAGATGATTGTTGACAACGAGCGTCTTCGTCCCTTTGATGTCCACCATATAAGCCACACTCTGGTTGCTGTTCGAGCCGTAAGGAATGCTGTCCTGCCAGAGCACAGGATACCTGCTGAGCAGTACCATGTGGTCGGCACCGGGCTTTTTCTTCACCATCAGCCTGAAATAAGGATAATGTTTCTTCAGTGCGGGATAGATCCGGTCCGTGCCTTCCATGCTTGCCTGCGCCTCCTGCAGACAGACGATATCGGCCTTGCTCTTCAGAATGTAATCTACAATCGGGTTCTGCTCTCCGCCTGGCTCACTCCAGATAGAGAACATGAAGACATTGTAGGACAGCACCTTGATGGAGCCGTGCGGTTTTTCTTCAGGCAGGTTGAACGGCGAATAGGTACGGACAGGACCGTAACATAGGAGAAAGCCCAGCAGCGGCAGCCAGACCGTACGCAGCCTGACGAAACACCACAGCACGAGAAAGCCGAGGTTGAACGCAAGGAGTATCGGGAAGCCCAGCCCCAGATTGGCCAGCAGTGGGTGGTCGACAGGATTGAGCCGGTCGACATTGCCGACCAGCAGCATCAACAGAATCACAATGCCATTGCCGGCGACAAGCAGCCTGAACGTAAATTTCTTGATCGTCCTGTACATTTAGTCTTTATCTCATAGTCTCTGCACCGGAGACGCTTCCCGGACCGGACGGACAGGCAAGGACAGCCCAAGCTGGTCGGAGCTGTATGTCCTGTTCCGGCAAGCAGCCCCGTCTGCTACTTCCTGCTACTGTCAAACAGTTTCTGTTTTTCCTCTTTTGACAGGCTGTCATAGCCGCTCTTGCGTATTTTGTCGAGGATGTGATCCACCTCCTCCTGCTCCCGTCTCTTGCGTGCATTGTAATCCCAGTCGCTGTCGCTGCCGGCCGTATTGCCCTGAGACGTACCTGCCCAGCCGCTGCGGCTCTGCCTGTCATAGCTGCCGGCACTGCGCCCCGACCGCTGTTCCCACGTATGCTTCATGCGGTCGAAGAACTGATGTCCCTTGCTCATGCCGAAGTCACCATAGCCAGAATACGGGTGTTTCCTCCAGTACCGGATAAGCAGGAAGCCGAAGAGCATACCGCCCAGATGCGCCAGATGGGCCACACCGTCGTTGCTCGTCCCCACGGCCGAGAACAGCTCCACGGCCACGGAACCCACGACAATCCACTTCGCCTTGATGGGAATGGGGATGGGGATAATGAACATACGCTCTTCCGGAAAGAGCATACCGAACGCCAGAAGCACCGCATAGATGGCACCGGAAGCCCCGACAGTGTTCATCATGTTCAGATAAACAGCCATGGGGACAACGCTGTCGCCCATCCTCACGGAATCGTACTGTGCCAGTCCTTCCACAACATAAGTGCCATATTGTGCCAGCTCCTGGCACAGACCGGCTCCGATGCCGCAGACGAGATAATAGAAAAGGAACTTCTTTGGCCCCACACATTCTCCACGACCATACCGAACATCCACAGCATGAACATATTCATCAGGATATGCGTGAAGTTGCCGTGCATGAACATATAGGTAATGAACTGCCAGACACGGAAGTCCGGAGCCAGAAAGAAATGCAGACCGAAAAGAGCATCCAGGTCGATGTCCATCCCCCTCAAGGCATACGTGGCAATGAACACCAGCACATTGATGGCAAGAAGATTCTTCGTTACTACAGGGTATATTTCGCATTTGCCGTATTCTTATTCTATAACAACATATTGTTTTAACACTGCAAAATTACGAAATTCTCCTGTCATCAAGCAGAAAACAAGCGATATAAAGGACTTTTTTTGTGATTTTCTACACTTTTCCCTGGATTTTATTTGTTTTCTAAAAGTAAACAACTATATTTGCAGCATAATCCTGAATATTATTCACAGATAATCAACAAATAAATCAAAATTATGAACAAGACAGAGTTAATCGAGAAGATTGCAGCAGGTGCCGGTTTGAGCAAGGCTGACGCAAAAAAAGCATTGGACGCAACTACAGAGGCCATCAAAGGCGCACTCGTAGCAGGTGACAAAGTACAGCTTGTAGGCTTCGGTACATTCGCAGTCAATGAGCGTCCTGCTCATGAGGGCATCAACCCCGCAACAAAGCAGAAGATACAGATTGCAGCCAAGAAGGTTGCCAAGTTCAAGGCTGGCGCAGAGCTGGCTGATGCGGTAAACGCTTGAATCTGCAAATAAGCTGCACCGGATAAGAGGCAGGCCCGACGGGCCTGCCTCTTTCCGTAACGGACTGTATCGTCTGGCGGACAGGCTGGGCGGCCGGATGCCGTGACAGAACGGAAAGGATGACAGTCCGGGGGAATCCGGTGAAGCCTGACCGCTACATGATTCCCGTCTGCCTGTCACCTTTCTGCTGTATTTTCTTTCTTATCTCCTTGTACGTCTTGCCCCTTGACAGCCGCCAGGTGAAGTTGAAGGTTACCATATTGCCCAGATCTCTGCTGCGCTGGAAAGTGTCCTTGTACAGATTTTCGTTAAGAACCTGCGAACGGTACATCCTGGGATGCTGCTGGAAAGGGTGCTGCAGGTAAAGCGACAGGTCGCAGTTCCCGAGGTGATAACCGGCAGTGAAATAGACGGCCGGACTGTCATGCCCCAGCTGTTCCCCCTCTACGAATTTCCAGCCGTTGTCCGCAAAGCCGGCCAGGGTCCAGCGGCCGAGATAGACCTGCACGTTGCCGCCACAGGTATAGGATGTAAGATAATGACGGTAAAGACTGCTGACATTGAAGAAACGGTTGATTCCTCCGGCCAGGGTCAGGGACAGATGCTCGGGGATGAGATCATACTTGAGGTAGTCCTGGACGTAGAACATCCGTATGCTTCCGGCGTTCTGCTGCGAATATAGGAACTGGTCGGCCGCCGTCCGTTCATATACACCCATGTTACAGTTCAGGTTGTGCCGGTACTCCATATAGATGCCATTCGACAGATGCGGACCGTGATAGTTCAGTTCCATCAGGTTCTGGACGACACGCGACGGCTTCAGATCAGGATTGCCGACCGTCCATTCCCTGCTGTTGTTTCTGATCCTTGCATCGCTCACCATGGCATAGGAGGACACCCGGCGATAGGTCTGGAACGTATAATGTATGCCCAGTCCCTTCACGATTTCGTACCCCAGTGTCAGCTTGGGACGGAAGGTCCAGTAGTCATAACTGAAGACTGCCTGCGAATAGGTTTTGTTCGCCACACCGGCACCGGCCGAACAGCTCAGCCGCTTCCACCGCCCTTTCAGTTCGGAAAAGAGATACAGCTCCCCGAGGTGGATTCTGTTCCGTGCCAGGACATCTCCGCTGTAATCGTTCCGGGTGTACTTCGCCATGTGCTGCAGACCGGCCGAGAGCGTGAAAGGTTTCAGCCGGTTCTCGTAGACAGCCTCGCTCCGCAGTTCCCAGGTGCGTCCGTCAACACTGTATTCATAATGGCCTCCTTCTCCATTCTGCACTCGTCTGTCTGTATAGATGCCGGAGCATACGACATTCGCCGTGACGCTCTGATGCTTCCCCAGCTGACGGAAGAAGTAAAGATCCAGAGCCGGGGAGAAACTGCTTTCCACCTGCGCCTTCCGGAAGGACTGTACAGTAGTTCCGTCATGCAGCAGGAAGTCGGAAAAACTGCCGGGGCTGTTGCTGCCGTCACCCGACAGCGTGGCCTGGAAAACATACGTGGAAGAATCGGCAAGACTGTACTTCACCTGGAACGTATTGCCCAGGGCCTGGCTCCTGTCTGCCGTCTGTTCACGTGAGACGGTGTGATGCCTGCCGTCGTTCAGCAGATAGTCGGCCGTCTCGGATGTCCGCCCGCCCCGGAAATCCTGACAGGAGAAATTGTAAGAGAAGGACAGTTCCGAGTTTTTATGGTTGAACTTCGCATAGAACATATCGTTGCTGTTCCGTGCCGTGAGCGTATGCGTCAGGTCTGCCCCCACCGTGTAGCCGCCCGCTTCCCGCTGCGTCCGTATATCGATGACGTAGGCTATCCCTTCTCCATAGCGTATGCCCGGATTGTCGATGAAATCGATACTTTTCACAAGTTTAGGGTCCAATGAGAGCAGTTCTTCTCTGCCGGCAAGTACTCCGTTCAGCCGCAACTGCACCGTACCGTTGTTCATCAGGGACGTTACCGTGTGCATGACCTCGTCTACCCTGATGTGCGGAAGGGCCACTTTCCCTAACAGACTGTATCCGTCGGCAGCTGCCTTCCGCTGTGCTTCGGAAGGGACAATCAGCTGTCCGTCAATCTTGTTGATTACTCTTGCCGCCTTCACGGTAACCTCTTTCAGTTCCACACTCTTTGCCGTCTTGCCGCTTTCCACCTTTTCCTGTGCCGAAACAGGCAGCAGCAGAAAAGAAGACAGCATCATAAACAATAATTTCCTCTTTGCCATTCCCATCTGTGTTTTTTGTCGCAAAGATAGACACTGTGCCCCGGTCGGAACGAAAATAATCACTGACAATTGCCTGACATTGCATCCACAGCCTGCACGTCCGGCATTCCCGACCGCTTGGGAATGCTGTTCCCAACGCCTGGGAATCATGTTCCCAACACCCGGGAACCATATTCCCAAGCGGTCGGGAACAGCTGGGATTCATATAAAAATGAACGTTATTGCTTTGCATTGTCTTCCATTTAAGTTACCTTTGCACCAGACAATAAAGGAAACAGTATGGACATACAGGAGATTTACAGAATTTACAGAAGCCACCCGGTCGTGACGACTGACAGCCGCGACTGCCCGCAGGGAAGTATCTTCATCGCCCTGAAAGGGGCATCGTTCGACGGCAACAGGTTTGCAGAAGCAGCCCTGCAGAAAGGCTGCAGCTATGCCGTCGTTGACGAAAAGGAATACGCAAAGGCGGATGACGGGCGTTACATTCTCGTCGATGACGCACTCGTCACCTACAAGGAACTGGCACGCGAACACCGACGGCAGTTCCCGATTCCGGTAATCGGCATTACGGGGACGAACGGGAAGACGACGAGCAAGGAACTCATCTCGGCCGTTCTGTCAGAGAAATTCAACGTACACCATACCGAGGCGAACTACAACAACGATGTCGGCGTGCCGCGTACGCTGCTCGGCATCCGCCCCGAGCACGAAATCGCCGTCATCGAGATGGGAGCATCCCATCCCGGGGACATAGAGAAGCTCGTCAAGTACGTGGAGCCACCTGCGGACTGATCACCAACGTGGGCCGTGCCCACCTGCAGGGATTCGGCAGCTTCGAGGGCGTGAAACGCACGAAAGGAGAACTGTACGATTTCCTCAAGGCTCATGACGGCCTGCTCTTCCTCAACGAGAGCAACGCCGACCTCATGGAGATGGCAGCAGCGAGGAATTCAGCCGTATCATCACGTACGGACAGGACGAGACCGCAGATGTGCAGGGAAACGTCGTCAGCTGTGCGCCTTTCCTGAAATTCACCTGGCAGGCTCTCAGTCATCAACCCTCCTCCGGCACCTACGAAGTACAGACCCATCTCATCGGATCCTACAATCTGGACAATATGCTGGCGGCCATTGCCATCGGCCTGCATTTCGGCGTAACACCGCAGCAGGTCTGCCATGCCCTGGAGAACTATATCCCCCACAACAACCGTTCGCAGCTGACCGAGACGGCACACAACAGGCTCATCGTGGATGCCTACAATGCCAATCCCTCGAGCATGGCTGCTGCCATCGAGAACTTCCGGATCATGCAGGTGAAGGACAAAATGGCCATCCTCGGAGATATGCGCGAGCTGGGAGCGGCTTCCGGCGAGGAACACCAGAAGGTCGTCGACCTGCTCAAAAACACTGGCATAGACAATGTCTGGCTCGTCGGCGAGGAGTTCGGCAAGACCCGCACCAGCTTCCGCAAGTTCCATGATGTAGAGGAGGTGAAGGCCGAGATAGCACGCTGCCGCCCGGAGAACCATTACATCCTGATAAAGGGCAGCAACGGCATAAAACTCTTCGAACTGCCTGCCCTTCTCTGACAAATTAGAAAAAGAACGAAAAAAACTTACGTTAGTTCCGAAAAATGACTATCTTTGCACTCGCTTACAGAGCAATCGGGGATGTGGCGCAGTTGGTAGCGCACTACGTTCGGGACGTAGGGGTCGCCAGTTCGAGTCCGGTCATCCCGACAAAATTGAAGCGGAGGGGTTGAGTGTCAACCCCTTTCGCTTTGTCGGGGGTCAAGAGGTCGGCGAAAAGTCGGTGAAGCCTGACTTCTGCTTTGTTGATAGTTCAACCGGGCATTTTCATTTCAAAAATTTTAGAAATGCCTAAAAATTTTCTTCAGAGTCAGAACAGGGCAGACGGCAATCAATAAGATTGTCGGCTGGAAGACTCGAGCTGCATCAGGCTTCTGAATGCTATGTATCACTCTCAGCGTTTGACCCAACAGGGGGAGTTCCGTATCAAAAGTTCATGCTTGACATCAAGGGCAAACGCAACCAGCGAGGTGTATGGCGAGGCCCTCATCAAAAGACCTCACGGAGAAACTGATGCAGGGATGGAATCCGTGGGTGGAGATGGTGCAGCCTCTCAGATACTCCTCCTTTGATGATGTCTACCAAAATGCGAAGACTATCTTCAAAAGCTCTTCAGAGAGCATAACATGAGAGAAAAGTCCGTCATCATCACCAGCAGGGTCAGGATACTGAAGGAGTGGAAGGAGAAACAGAAGGTCAATCTGTTTTATACCTATCAGTTTGACAGCCGGTTGGTGGGACAGTTCCTTGGCTATGTTTTTCGTGGACAGGAATACACCATCCGTACCAAGAAACAACTACCTTTCCTGGCTCAAGACCTTCTGCAGGTATCTTCTCGAGCGCAGGGTACATCCCGACGGATCCGACCGAGTTATTCCATTGTCCGGCAGAGGAGAATTCAAGAACAGAGACATGTACCCGACGATGTACTGGAAAAACATAAAGAAATGGCGCAGGAACTGCAACAGACATTTTCCTGCTGGCCTATTATATCTACACTATCTCTTCGTCCGCCTAAAGAAATGAGTTATCTGAAAGTGGGCGATTTTGACATCAACAAGAAAACGCTGCTGCTGCATGGAACGAATACAAAGAATCACAACGATGCGGTTCTGACCATGCCTGACCATGTGCTCAGACTGATGATCGACCTGCGCGCGTTTTCGACAGCCCGAGAACTATACCTGTTCAGCGACGGCTTCGCGGGAAGAGAGCGGAGAAGCGAAAAAGTCATTCAGGGACTACTGGCACCATCACGTGCGGATGGCTCTGAAGATGACGGACCGTTACAAAGTTTTACAGCCTGAAAGATACAGGTATAACGAACATGCTCGCGCCACACGGATATTCTCAGCGTGCGGGATCAGGCGCGCCACTCGTCGATACTGATTACGGACATCTATACGCCGAGGACATTCAGCAGGCCAACCGTCTGCTGCTAAATTACCGGGGAGTGCTGTAGATTCTTCATAAAAACGGACAGAGGGAAGCCTTGTACGCTTCCTCCTGTCCATCTTTCCTACAAAATATTTTCTTCTGAAAGGAGAAAACGGGAGAGCCCGTCTCATTCAGGCTTCAACGGCTTTTGCGAATCCATGCGTCAGTCCTCCCTGTCCTCGAGTTTCTCTTCCTTTTCCGCCTGCTCCTCCGCCGGGAACGCCCTGTCGGGGAGCGGTTCGCCGTGCTCTATCGCCCCGCAGACGGCGAGGTCTTCCACGATGGATGCGAAGCAGGGGCAGATGTCTATCTCCTCTGCCTTGATGCTCACGCCGTCGTATGCGAGCTTTCCCTTCGGAGTGCTGGCCACGCCAGGTGCGGCGAGGTTCACGACGCTGTCCTCGAGGCAGATGACCTTGACGGCCTTCGGGTCGGTGTCGTCTGCCGTGTAACTTACCACGTGGCGGGAAGCGGCCGAGGGTCGGCCACCACCGTCTTCTCTGTTTTCGAAGATACTGTTTTCATTTCTGTCCTTTCCTGTTATCAGTTTTTAAAAGAATGCCCTCATGCCTGTCCCAAGGGCTTCCGTTCACGGACAGGCGTTATGCTCCGACACGTATGTATCACGTTGCACCATCCGTCAGAGTCCGAGAGGATGTTTCCCGCCTCAGGCGTCCGCCTCGGGCAGATCCGCCGGAGAAGTCGGGCAGCCCGTCCGAAGCGTCGAGCCGTTCCGTGTAGCTGCCGTCTACCACCTTGTCGGCATACGTCGCCCTGACGGAGAACGACACGGACTGTGCTGCGAGGTTTCCTCCCGCCGTGCTCCCGACGGTGGTTGCGCACCGTAGACGAGCGTGCCGGTCTCGCCGATCTTCAGCGTGACGGGCGCTTTCGCCGCCACCGCTATTCCAGGGCCGGCGATGCCCTTGACGTGGTACTCGCCCAGCACGAGCGTCAGCGTCCTGTCGAGTCCCCGAGTGTCGCCGTCAGCGGATGTTGTCGCCGAACGTCTGCTCCTGGAATCCCATGTTGGTGACCCTCGACGATGTTCACGCCGAGCACGGCTTCGTCCCGGCGGGTGAAGTACTCGCTGCAGTTGAGCAGTACAATGTCCGCTCCGTAGGGCGACACGATGCCCCTGTGGTTGAGCATAAGCATCGGCTGGTTGAGCGCATTGGTGATGATGATGTTCGGGTAGCCGTCCACCTCTCGGTGATGTTCCCTGAACCGGCAGCGCATCAGGATGCGGCGGGCGTCGACAGTGCCGTCCTCGTTGAACACGGCGATGTCTCGCCCTTGTTGTTGCGTATCTTCGTCCTGTCGGCCGTCAGGGTTATCTCGCCGTCCTTTATCTCCATCCCTGCGCTCTTCATCCGTGCTTCCACGTCCTCCCCTCTGCCGGAATCCACGATGCCGCCGCCTGCGTGCCCTCCGTGGGACTATCCAGCTGACGGTCACCTCGCCGTTCTTCCCTTCGGCTCCTGGTTCGGGAACGGAAAGCTGCTGATAGGTAGTCTTCCGGCGAATGCCTGTCTGCCGGTATGCGGAACGTGACGGATGCCGCAGTGTCCGACGTGGACTGGATGCCGAAGTCAGCGGACCACTTCAGTCCTTGTCAAAGACGTACGTACGCAGCGTCTGTCCTTCTTCAGCGCATCCTCGCTGGTGCGTCCGCAGACCGTCAGCGTATAGTCGGTATCGGGCTTGAGCTTCAGACGGAAAAGCGGACGGGGTCCGTAGGTCGAGAACGAACATTCAGCCTGCCTCCTTTCAGGAGATTCCTCACGCCGTTCTTCATCCCTCCACCTTCAGCGATATGCCGTCCGCCTTCTGCTCTATCTGGAGATGTTCCTTCCGTGCTGCGAGACGGTCTTGCGCAAATCGCCAACCACCTCGACATAAGAAGCCGCTTCCAGCTGAACATTCACCACACGCTCATCCTGCAACTCATTGCCCCTGAACAGCTGAACACGGAAGAAACTCGGACGATTAGAGTTGGCAAAATAGTCATTCATCGTGTATTTACACACGAAACCGATACCTTTTTCAACAGTTGCACTATCATGCGTATCGGATTCGCACACGACCCTGAAATCATCCAGATTACCAACATTTTTAACCTTGCCTCCCTGAATATGAAGAACACTATACGAAAAGAGACGTATAAAACCCCTGCCGGCGTAACCTTTGCCGTTTCCTCAACAACATTCAAACGATACACCTCAGCCGCTTCGCCCTTCTCGCCACGCTCGCCCTGAATGCCCTGCACCTCGCTCCACGTGTAGGCGGAAGTGTCCATGCTCGGGTAGGGCTTGTCCCATGCGAGTGTGCCGAGGTACTTGCCGGGGTCGTGCCCTCTGCTGGTCTTCAGGGGCCGGTGACCATGGCGTCGCCGTCTCGCCTTCCTCCACCTTGAATCCGCAGACGAACAGCGTGTTGCCATTTGCGTCTTTCTCCACGCTGAACGCCGCATTAGGAGCATCCTTCAGGAAGCGCAGGACGAACGTGTGACGTTTCCACTCCTTCGTATATGTAAGGTACAGACTATTGCCTGTCTTGATACCGTCATAGCTCACGTATTCGTAGTGTTCACCTTTTCTGCAATTACGGATGACACCGCCGCATCTGCCACCTTCCAGCTCATCAACCCCTCGCCCAGAAGGAGAAAAGTGTAGGTCTTGCCCGCCCTGCAAGGGACTATCGAGCCGGCCTGGTTCCACGAATCAGGGAATGCGGATGACCGTCAGACCCATGTATTTCTCGTCCGTCCGCTGATTCTGTAGTCCATGTTCCAGTTCGCCTTTCGCCGCTGAAATCCGCCGTGCCGCGTGCGAGGTTCCTCCGGGTGCGTCGGCCTGCGCCTGCGTTATGGGCCGCGCCGCCGTGAACGTCTTTCCTCCGTCATCCGAGTAACGGAGAAAAGTGTAATCACGTTGTTCGCTCGTTATTGTAATTTGGTTTTTGCGACGGCCATAATCCTTACTTTTTAGTGATTTCGCAGACCAATGTCGTCTTCGTGTTCACCTCGGCAGCGAGCACGGTTATCGGATTGCCGGTCTTTATGTTCGAGGTGGTGCCATTCCAGTTCTGCGGCTTGCCGTCCTTGTCGAACTTCGCAAACGCATAGTTGAACTTGCGGCTCGCCGCCGGTGTATTCTCGTCTTCAATCTTTTGCCTCCCCTGCCACACACGGGCATTGACGGTCGTAGAACCAGTGCCGTTGACAATCTTGTCGCCTGTCGGGCAGTAGAGTTCGACAGTGTATGGGTCGGTCTTGTCCTCGAACGTGATAATGGCCTCTGCCGTGGCCGCCTTGTCCGTTCCGCCGGCATCGGTGGCAATGCACTTGAAAGTCTGGAAGTTCAGCACGTCGTCAGGCTTCACTGTCAGCGTCTTGCCGTTGGATCTTCCCGCCGCAACAGACACCCACTTGCCTTGTGCGATGTCGAACTGCTGGAAGCCGTAGGCGACGTTCGTGTCGTCCTTCACGCCGCCGCGTACGGCCTGCGCCTGCACGGTGAGGTCTCCGGGCACGGACTTGTCGAAGATGTTGCCCTTGGGGGCGGTGAGCACCACCTGGAAGAGGGCCCCCCGCTGCTCTCGTTGCGGATAATGGTGAACGAGCCGCCGATCTTCGAACGATGTTGTCCTCGTCGGTGTAGTCCGCCTCGAACGTCACGTTAAGGTTGCCGGAAAGGTTGGCCTTGATTGTCATCGTGCCGTCGGCCCCGACCACGTAGGAGGCATTGCCTGAGCTTGCTGTATAGGCCGTTCCGCCGATGGTGTACTTCACGTTCGAGCAGCGGGCGAGGTGGTCGTTCGCGTCTCCTGTCTCATACACCTTGGGCGTAATGACGTTGTTTGACGAGGGTAGTTCGGGCTGAACTGGTGCGTGTCAGGGGTTGTAGCCTGCGAGAGCCCTGCGTGGCTGTGAAATACACCTGTACGCTCTTTGCGTCATTCAAATCTACAATGGTAATCTGGTTTCTTGCTGTTGTTGCCATAATATCTATTTTTAATTAATTGTCTAATATGCACTCGAACACTGCACGTTTGAATATATCTGCCGCATTCACTGCAATGGTTTTCCTACCCCAACGTGTCTGTTGTTCCATTCTGTGTCAGTATGTTTTGTTTCACTGTTCCTCGTCCACGAGAAAGCGGACATAAAATGTGTCAGTTATATCCTTGCCGCCATGCGTGACGACAGCCGTCAGCGTGACGGTCCCTTGTCCGTTGCGGATGATATTCCCACGGTCGGTGAAGATGTCCAGTTCGGTACTGCTTTCTCCGTAGGTTTCCTTGAGCCACTCCGGGCTGCCGTCCTTGGGCTCGGCGGTGGTGGTCATACCCTTGCCGACGATGCAGAGCCACGTGGCGTTGTTGTGGCTCCAGTGATCGTAGTGCCCGGACACGGCTCCATCGTACCACGCCCCGCGCTCGCAGACGAGGGGGCTGCTCGTGCCTGTCCCTGCTCCGGATATGACCTTGAAGCTGTCGGAGCGTATCGTTGTTCCTCGTGGCGAGAACTCGTTGACGATGTGCCGTGAGGTCGTAGTCGTTGATGCCGGCATAATCGACCCGCTTTCCCTCCGACACATAGATGACATAAGCGTATTGCCTGTCTGGGTCGGTCTGGCTTCCTAATTGTATGATGTCGTCCTCCGCCTGCGGCACGTCGTTCTCCGTGCTCGTGTCCATGCCCACGCAGACATGCTTCTTTCCGTCAACGGTCAGTTCGGACTTCGGTGTCGGACAGGTCGATGAAGTAATGCAGCTTTCCGCCGGTTGTCTCCTCGCCTGTGTTCACCACCAGCCTCAGTAGTAGCGGTCGGCCGCCTGCTTCGTCGTCCGTGACAGGAGGTTCGCCGTCCTGCACATAGCCATATCACCCACCCGCCACTCGCTGGCGACACGCTTTTCTCCGTCATCAGCCAGAAGTAGCAACGAAACACGTTCCCTGTCTTCTTCACGAAAGCGATTCTGCCACCTGCGCTCGTATAACCCACGTCGCCTGTGGTGAATGCCAGCCGTATGTACTCCAACTCGGCAAAGGTCGCCTTCTGTCTGACCTCGAGCCTGTCCACCTCCGCCACGCTCTTTCCGTGCTCGTCCTCGTAGATTCCGTAGCCCGAGCCGTCGAGCAGGGCCTGAATGGAAGTCCCTGCTTTTAAGGGATCTCTGCCGTGACATGGCGTGAAAACAGGTCGAGAAGATTTGCAGTGCTGTCTTTGTCTCATACCCTGCCGCCGGCCACATAAATTCCTTTCAGGAAGGTTGTCACGGCACGGACCAGGTGTCTTTGTCCGTTCGGACAATTTTGTCCCAGTCGGTACTCTCCGGGGCGAGCGACTGTGCTGAGACGGCTACATCCGCCAGTCCGGCAGAGATTTTCTGTGCATCGAGGCGTCAGATAATTGCCGATACGGTTCAGTGCCTGCAGCACCGACATATTGTCGTGCCGATGCCGGAACGCACCGTCATCTCCGTAGTTCGCCTTCACCTCGCGCAAAACCAGGCGAGCAGGGCGGCGAGCCGAGAGTGATGTTCCAGTGCTCTGAGTAAGGACTCTGCACCGGAAAGAGTGCCCCACCGCTCAGCGGCAGCCGTTCCAGCTCAGCCAGGCGTGGGGCGACGGTAAAAGACCCTGCGTCGGGTATTTTTGATGTCAAGCGTCCGCAGTGCGGCACCTTCCGGACGCGTGATGTTGAGGTAAGGCCGGGCATCGGCATAACGGTACGTGAAGCTGTGAGGCTGACGGCAGCTCCGAAAGTCTTCCATGTCGCATCGCTTTCGTCACGACGATTCGGCGAATATGATTGCCTGCGTAGAGAAACTTCCCCAGCGAAGGGAAGAAGTCGAGCAGCCACTTGCGCTCCTCAAGAGAGAGATGCCCGGTGTTCTTCTTGTACTCCCGGACGGTATCGACGCGGTACTCCTCTGCATCGTCGCCGATTTCTGCGATGTTGCTGCGTACTTCGCCGTGTTTTCGAGTCTCCTATGCGCGGAAGGTGTCGATGCCGCCCAGCGAGTTCTCGAAAGCACCCACTGTTCCCTGCTTCGCTGCGGATGCCGGAGGCGTAGTACCGCTGCACGTAAGTGAGGCGTGTGCCTGCGGTGTCTTCCACCCATACATCATAGGAGGGCAGCTTCCCCGTCTTTCCGGCGATGACGGCATACTGCAGGGGACGGTCCATACGGTGTCTTTGCCCAGGCTGGCCAGCGTCAGGATATCCTCCGCATGACCACCGTCCTGCTCCGTGTAGGCCTTTGCATTTCACGACAGAATCCTCCACGGCATAGTGGGTGAGGAACTCGGGCGTAGTAAGTGACGAGCTTCACCGTCGGCTGCCAGGTGAGGAAGTTCTCCCTTGAGCTATGCGTCGGCCGTATCGGCGAGGCGGTCGATGCCGGCACGCAGGGCCGTGAAAGCGTATGATGCGGCGGCATTCGTCTTTTCTCCCTGATTTCGATCCTGAACCGGCGTGCGATGTCCGTCTGCCGGTAGGGTTCCCTGTCTGTCCTGCAACCGGAAACGACAGCAGCGGTGTTATGATCCGCTCCAGATCGACTCTATACGTCCATTCTTGGAGGGTATAAACGTGCTGGACGATTGTCTGTCCGCTGTCGGCATATTTCAGGACGAACGATACGTCGTCCGCCGCCGAGGACCAGGTGGTCGCATCGAGCCTGTCAGGCTGAGCGCATCGGGTTTATGCAGTATATCCAGTGTCGTCAGAGTTTTGAGCAAAGGTATGGGAATGTATTTGAAGTGTAAAGGACAGGAAAAATCCGTCTTTCACAGGGGCACGATTCCAGCCACACTTCCGTCCGGGTGTACTTGTACTTCGCATGGCGGAATGCCGTTCCGTGGCGGGTCTGCTGCTCAGGTGGAGACCTGCCGTCCGTAAGGCTTCCCGACGTATTCGGCAGAGGGCAGCGGGTGGATAGACTGTAACGAACGTGCGCCATTTGTCCAGGTCCGGATCCGTCGTGCTCGTCCCAGCCCACTTCCGTCACGCGTTCGCGTCCCACCCATCTGTACCGGGCATCCATCGCCTTCAGCTGTCCGCTGACGGCAGGTGCCTCGCTGACGGGTTCCATGAGCGTTACGGTGTAGAGATCGGATTCCACCGGTTCGTCCTTGCCTCCGAGCGTGAACTTGAGCGTGTGAACAGGAACGGAACGCCGCGTATCACCACCTTTGCCGTTGACGGCAGGTTCTGCTTCTGTGACTGAGACAGCAGCAGCTTCACCTTCATGTCGTGCAGGGAGTTGCGGAGCAGGAGGTCGTAGTCACGGTAGAAGCTGTTCGAAGATGTCCCTGCGGCCGTTGTAACAGAGCGCATAGTCGAAGATGCGGGGATGCGTGCTGTCGGACAGGTCGTGCGGGGAGATGGTCCTTCTGCCGGCCGGCCGACAGATAGCTGAAGGCGAGCATCGTCTTCTGCCCGCTTTGCCGGTTCGGAGGTCTCCTCCTTGTCCTTCCCGGCGATGACCATCTTCGAGTTGAGCGACTTGCAGGCTCTTATGTACAGGAACTGCCCCATGTCGTAAGTGAACTCAGCATCGTCAACCGTACCCTTTATAGGAAATCATCCGGAACTCGGGCATCAGTTCGGGTATCTTCACCTCCTTCGCCTCGAGGCTGCCGCCGGTATTGTAGTCCTGTGACGCTTCGCCTATCTTCGTTATCACTTCGTAGTCGCCCGAGAATCCCCGCTTGTAGAAAGCCCCGTCCTCCGGGTTGAAGTATGCGCAGGGGTTGTTTTTCACCATGGAGTCGAGGTCGTCGTAGGAGTCAGAGAGGTCCGTGTCGACTTTCTCTTCTGGTGATAGGGTAAGCCGCTTGTAGTCCTTCTCGGACTTGTAGGCGAGCGTGCGTTCTCCGGTGACGCAGTGCGTGAGGTCGGCCACAGGCTGTGCATCCAGGGTATCACGCAGGAAGACGATGTCCGCCGTGCGCCGTCCCTCGTCGGATGTGAACTCACAGCAGAACTTCCTGCGGAAGACGGCGATGAAGTCGGCACAGGTGCAGTCGGGCACGAGGTCGGCCACCTTTATCCGTCCGTTCACCAGTGTGTCCATGACGTTGTTCACGACGACCATCTTCCGGAACGGGTCCGTGCGTGTGAAGAAATTGTCTGCGAGCGTGTAGCCGAAGTGAGGCGAAGACGCGGCGCAGGAGGTTAGTGCGGATGAAGGGCGAGATGTAGTATCCCGCTTTAACGTGATGGGGATGCGTCCACGTACCCGTGCGCTGTACGGCATTGTGAAGTCGCAGCCTTGCCGTCCAGCGAGGTTGAACGCCGTGGCGGCAGGAACCGGTAGTCCCACCATTCATAGATTTTCTTCCACTTCAGCACCTGTTCCTTTCCGTATGCGTTCGCACTCGTAGTTCATCCCGATTTGTCGCCGGAATCGTCGGTGAGCAGCACGGGAAGATGCCATCTCGTCCGAGGAGTTCGTGCGGAGCCGGCGGCAGAACTCGATCCCTTTCTCCACTGGAGTCCACGCCGGGATGCACTCGTCCCCGAAGATGTCCTTGAGCCTGATGTTCTGGATGCGGGAGTAGAACGATCCGTCGTTGACGTAGAACGATGTGGAGATGCCGCCTCCGTACTGTGCGGAAAGCACCACCTGCCGGCACTGCGCGAAGTACTCGCCGTCCTGGATGGTGACGTCCGCAGGCGACATCTTTACCCGGCGGCCGAAGGAGTCGGGGAAGCCGAGCAGGCGACGGTTGCGTTCCGAGGCGGGCAGCTCGAGCGGAGCGGTCTGCTCGCCGTAGTCGTTGAAGAAGGGATTGGTACGCTCGATCTGTATCTGCGTGCCGGGACGGAGGTTGTAGTCCCTCGCTCTTTTCCAGATTGGTTATTTTCATTTGCTTCCGAATTTTCGTGCTTTGTCCAGCAGCTGCTGCTTCTGTTCGAGTTCGTTCAGTGCCACGCTGGCGGGGATGCCCTCTGTGGAGATGCGGTCCAGGACATCCGTTAATCGCTCGATGAGCGTATCCTTGTAGGAGTCCTTAGCCACACCACGCACATCGTTAACCGTTGGGGTGACATATCCACCAGAGGCACGACCTTGCGCCTGCTGAACAAGAAACTTATTCATGTCGAGCGTGCGGATAGTCCCTGCACGCTGCGCACGATCAATGATGTCAATGAATGGAGCTACCGTAGGGTTCTCCCAGCAGCATTCGAAGCGACCCACTCCTTACTATGTCCGTATCCGCCCTCTCCTACGATGACGGTAGGCTTGTCGATGAACCCACGTCTGTCTGGATCATAATCGGCATGGAACATCTTGCCATCCTGTTTGCGCTCTACGTCAATACTACCTCCAGACTCAAGTCCTGTTGCGACACGTGAACCTGAAGCAGAGGCGGAACTGCCTGCTCCGCTTAGTGTCATTCGCTTCACCTTATTGCGCTTCTGCAAGTGTTGCCGCAAGCTGAGCAGCACCCGTGATACCCATCAAGGCGGCAGCAGGAATACCAGCAGGAAGCCCAATTCAGAGAATGTCTTAGCGATTGCAGAAGCTAGTGGATGCGATGATTTGTGCTGCTTGAATTGCGAAGTTAACATCCGCATATTTCTTTTGAATTTTCAGCTTCTCATTAGCCTTCTTTTTCTCAAGCTCCGTAGTGTCTTTACCAGCGTTCTTCGCAGCTCCAATCTCAGCATCATACTTAGCATCGACGTTCGCTATCTCTGCTTGCTGGAAGTGATTGCATAGCGTCAACGAAAAGCCCTTTGTAATTCTCAAAAGTCCTCCTTCCATTTTTCGCGTCGCCCTTAAATGTGAGACACTTCCTCGTATTCTTGTTGACTGATACATCCAGCCTGCAACAGACTTTCAGATGCTCGAGTTCTTCTTGATAGATATCTTTGCGTTTTGCAAGACCATACTGTTGGAGTATTTGATTTCTATATTCCTCAGCTTCTTTTATAAGATTATTTTTTGCTTTTTCATATTCTTCTGCCGAGAGAAGTCCTTTTGCGTAGTCTTCGTCAAGTTTCTTCCTTTTTGCTTTTTGCTGTTCATCGAACGTCTCAAGGCCGTACTCCTGTTTTGCACGAGCACGCTCCTCTTCCTTTTTCTGCTCATACTCTGCAACGATTGCAGCCTTAGCAGCTTCGTACGCTTCAGTAACCTCTTTCTCACGCTCTCCATTGTCTTTCGCACGCTGCAAGGAAGCCTTATAATATCCATCCAGGATTACTAATTTCGCATCACATTCTTGCTGAAGAGTCTGCGGTTTAGCAGAAGCTGACTGTCGTATCTGGTCCAAGGACTCATAATACTCTTTCTCTGCCTCGATATATGCAGTGTTCGCAGCTTGCTGCTGGTCAGCGACAGCCTTAACTTGCCCTTCGTGTAACGCCTTCTTCTTCGCAGCATCCTTGAATACCATATTCTCAGAGCGTTGCAAGTAAGTCTTCTCGATATCGAGTAGTTTATTCTGATGCTGAATATTGAGAGCAGCCACGTATGCACTGTACTGCTCCTGTGTGAGGGTCTTCTTAGCAAGTGCTTCCTTTAATGCATTCAGACTCTTATCGTATCTTCGCTTCTCAGCATCAAGATCTTGTGCACGATCGTGCGCAAATAACTTGCTCGCTACATCGTCAGGGTCAGTGGTTTTTTTCTTCTTTTCTTTCTTTTTCTTAGGATCTTTTACTCCATTCTCTATCGTACGGTGCTTTTCTTCTTTTAAGTTCGGATTACTCGAATGAGTCTTAACATCTGGAGTAACGTCAACAGAGATACGTGCAACCTTCTTCTTTCCAACTGTATTGTTTATCGCATCGATGAAGTTTCCGCGAACGTTCGCAGCCATCTTCTTAGCGTCCTGACCTATCTCAGTCCATGTATCCTTATAAGCGTCCCAAAGTCCCTTTATTCCTGTAGTAATCTTATCGACATCGAATGAGAATGCACCCTCAATCACCTTTGCCCATGCTTTCGCCATTCGACCCATTCCTTTGAATCCATCAATGACAAGGTTGACTCCAAATTTGAACACCTCCCACGTGTTCTTGAAGGTATTTTTGACATGTTCAATTCCGATACGGAATATCTTGGACTCATTGTAGAGGTCGATAAAGTAGTTTATTATTTTTAACCGTGTAATCGATAATCTTAGACAAAGCCTTAACTCCGAATATCTTAGCTTTCATAGTAAGCTCGTCAAATCCAGTTTTCCTAAGACCGAAGAACTTAGACATCTTCTCATTAAGTTCTGCTTGAGCTTCAACCTCCTCGCGCTGTAACTCACCATACTCTCCTGTCACGCCCTTCAGTTCGTCCATATTAGTAGACATGTCAGCTAAGGTCTTCACAAGCTTCATACCTTCGTTGCTGGCAGTTTTTCCAAAAACAGCCTTCATAACTTGACCCACTTGCATAGAGTTTTCAGGCAGTTCCTTAATCTTGCCTGAAATCATCTTAATAGCCTCTAAGATGGAGGTCTTTCCTGAGATAAGGTCTGCTTCAAGCTGCTTACTTGAGATGCCGATAGAGTTCAGCGCACCCTGTGTTGCAGTCGACATCGTGCGAATACGATTCGTCGCGGTCTGTATCAGCCCCATACCAGCCTCATTGAAGATACCAGAGCGGGTCTGCGTGATACTTGCGACGAGGTCCTTCACAGATGCACCTGCGTCACTGAAGGCAGGTCCGTACTGCTGAATCTGACTAAGGAATGTACCGTTAAGGTCAGCACCAGCCTGCAAGCCGTCCTTAATAGCATTAATAGCTTCAGTAGTAGATATACCATATTGATTGGTAAGTGACTCTACAGTACCGAGTACCTCCTTGTAGTCCTTACCGAACTGTTCAGCGAGAGCAGATATCTGACTCTGCGTGTGGACGAGCTCGTCTCCTTGTATGTTGAAGAACTCACGAGTCAGACGTTGCGCTTCCTCAATTTCCATGTTGTAATTATAGAACCACTTGGCTCCTTCGATGACTGCGGAGATGGAAGCGACAGCAGCTGTTGCAACACCCACGAGCTTTGTCCATCCTCCAGAGATAGACGAGAACATGCCTTCAAACTTACCCATGATGCCCGTAGACTCTTTACCCATCGATTCACCCAGTCCAGAAGCATCACGCTTCAACTCCGAGATACGTCCATTGACACTACGAAGCTCTGAAGCTAACCGCCCGTACTCTTGCGGATTAGCTGCTTTCGACGTGTTGTTAAGAGCTGTCTGAAGGTCACGAGCTTGCTTCTTGAGTTGAGACATTGTCATTGCATTGATGTCCATAGCCGAACGAAGACTGCGGAGTTTCGTTTCATTAGCTTTTATCTGTGCATTGTAATTCTTTACCTCTGCTTGCAGACGTTTGTATTCAGCTGTTTCTTTCTTGCCAGCTGCTTCCAGTTCCAGCATTGTATTCTGTCGGGCTTTCATCTCCTTGCGGAGATCGGCTGTTGCACGCTCCAGCTGGTACAGTTCCTGCTGTGCTTTGCTCGTCTTTACATCAACAACATATTGTATGTGGTCTTCGGATAGATGTTTATTTGCCATTGTTTGTTATGGATTAAGTGATGATTCCAATTGATTACGGATGCCCTTACGTATTTTCGTCCGTAAAGCCGTAACAAAGTTGCGGGAATGTCTCATGATAGAGGACACCCCAGACAACACGGTTATAAAGCGCAAGGTTACGCCGTCTGGACTTGGCTATGCGGTCATTGCGCTGACGGTATGCCATATCCAAAAAGCGGAGGTAGGGTAAAATACGAACAAAGATTGTGTAAGATTCACCCGATATGCTGGAATCGGAAGAATGCTTGGAGAGAGAAGTAAGGAGCCGTCCTGACCGAAGCTGATAATTGCTGCGCACGACCGACTCTTGCGTAGCATAAATCTTGGAAATACCCTGCTGAAGGGTGTCGCGAACGAACTTCTTACGAATGAGACTGTCTGTTACCATATTTGCCTTTTTACAGTGCAAATATAATAACAGAACAGTCGTGAAAAGAAAGGACATCCTATTAGTGACTCAAGATGTACCGGTAGACTGGATACCCGAATATCGGGGTCAGCAACGTCATGCAGATGAGGTAGAGAAATTTAATAATAAAAACCTGCCCTCTGCATAAAATCGGCATGAGAACGAGTGCTATTACAAAAGATAGACCTTGTATCAGTTCCATAAATCTAATGTTTATTTTAATGCAAATATAAATTTTTATTAGAATAACGCAAGTTAATCCTCGAAAAATCTCCACCTCTATTGCCTTGAACAATTCCGAGGACAACTTGCGGCACCATAGAGTTGCCGAGGGGCTTTTATCGATTCCTGTCGCCATCTTGTGAAAGGAATGGTAAGACGAGATATATCAAAGGGTAGCCCATCATTTCCTCTACAAACAGGGGGAGACAGTTGGGAAGTCCCTCCACCAATCTTGTGGGCAATCTGCTCCGCCAAGTTGCTCTGCGCCGCGTTCTTCTTGCGATGCGCCTTGAGGTTGTCCATCGTCATCATGGCACGCATCCCGTCGCTCGCACTTGGGGTCAGCAGCCAGTCGCATTTGCGGAACATCTCGGGCAATCCCTTCTGCTTGAGTTCACGCCCTCTTCTTGAAGTCACAGGCGCAGGGTGTCGGCAGGAGTTGAACCGTCCTTGCAAGACCGAGGCTGAAATTCGTTGTCGGGGTTACCTTGCGCAGAGTCCCTGAGGGTGTCTGTACTATTCTGTCGTTCTTGCCGAGGACTGCCCCCATCGTCGCATCTGCGGCACTCGGTGTAGGCAACATCCCATTGATAGCCATCGCCGTCAGCCCCTGACCCATCTGACTGTTGGGGTTGTATGTCGTAGCCCATTTCGTTGCCTCGAGGCATTCGGGGTCGGCAGTATGCCGTGAAAATTGATGAAGTCCATCAGACCGTTGAGGGCGTTGCTCGCCGTTGGCTCTGCTGCCCATCGTCTTCCCTCCCTTCTCCTTCAGTGCCTTGATGCGCTTGCTGTGTTGTATCTCCACCGCTAAGGGCGTGGGGAGCAGACCGAGAGAAAGGAACTTCTGCTTTCCGTTCTCGCATACCTTCAGCCCCTGCGTTACTGGCGTGGGAAGAATGTCGGAGTAGACCACTTGGCTCAGTAGGCTGTTGTACTTCGTACCGTTCTTGTAGCCGTTGCGCTTCGCCCTCGCCCTCATCGACGCTGGGTCTTCGCAGAACTCCCTCGTGCAGGGTGTCAGCAGTAGGTGTGGGAACATCCCTTCTTGCGACGAACCACACTCTGTCTCGCTGGTGGGGCGCACCGACGGCACAAGCCGGAATAACAAACGGCTGGACGGCGTATCCTTCACGCTCAAGGTCTGAGCAGACTGTTTTCAACGACGAACTCCTGTTCTTTTTGTAAATGTCGTCGTTCTCGTCGAAGAGAGAGGTTGTGCTTCCACCTTAACCTCTTCGCCGGGCTGTACCATCGAGAGGATACCAGCAACGTTCTCACCAATGACGAAAGTGGGCTGTATCTGCCTGATGACTCGTAACATCTCTGGCCAGAGGTAGCGGTCATCGTCCGCTCCAAGTCGCTGCCCTGCTGAGCTGAAAGGCTGGCAAGGGAAGCCTCCCGTGAGAATGTCGATTTGTCCTTGCCACTTTGAGAAGTCTGTTGTCTTGATGTTTTCATAATTGATGAGTTTGGAAACCAGTAGTTGAGGATTGTGTTACAGAACTCGTTGATCTCGCAATGAAAAACATTCTGCCATCCGAGCCATAAGGCTGCGAGTTCGGGTGCGCCAATACCGCTGAAGAGCGAGGCATGTCTGATAATTTTTCTCATTCATCTTACCTGTTTGTTTGTCTATGGCAAATTTATGTACTTCTTCTTTGGTTGTAAAGGACACACTCATCTCACGACGAAGTGCCCTGACAAACAAACATCCAAATGAACGGATGCTTTACGACAAAAGAAAAATTATCGCTCACGGAACATCCATTTGAACTCTAAACCTTGCGCCCCGGGGCGGTTGCAGAACTTAAAGCCCGCATCACGAAGGGCGGAAAACACCTGCTCTGCGCTCACCTTGGCGGAGGGATCAATGCCACGAATGGCATCGAATACTTCTGAAGTGGAGAAGAAATGGGTGGCTTCGGCAGGTGCCGAAGCGGGGCGGTAGGTAGCGGAGAGAGCTGCCACATAGATGCTGATATCGGTGATGGGCCGCTCAGGGGTTTCTTTCTGATTACTCATTGTCTGAAGGGTTAAAGGTTTGACGACAGCCGGCTTCACCGGAAGGGTCTACCGACGTGAGAAATGTCGTAAGATCCTTGCGCAGTGAGCGCAGGGTGTCGAGGAAGGTGAGCGCAGTATCTGGTTTGATGGTGCCGGCATCGCGCCACTGGTCGATAAGGAAATCCTCGATGGCCTGCAGACGCTCGGTACGCTCAGAGATATAGCCAGGATCGAGCATAGCTTCGAGGGTCTCGGTGGCCTGCTCGTTAAGATGAATCAGCGTAGTCTTCATTCCGTACCTCCTCTCTTATCAGTTTTGTTGATGCGGTAGACTATCCAGCCGGCGCAGAGGGTTGAGACTACGGATGTAATCGGCTGCTGCTCGACAGCAACAGCTGCTACAATCACGCACAAAGATACGAGGTTAACTCGAATTACCAAACGACGGGTAACTGAGAACTCGCAGATACGACTGTAGAACTCGCTTTTAGCGTCGAGCCAAAGATTAATAGACTTGATTTTGCGCTGTATCGTAGCACGTACGTCGATAGGCTGCTGTTGCTTTGCAGAACTCTCGAATTCGATTACTTGTTGCATATTACGCTTTGTTTTGACATTTCCCAGAACCGCTGGGTACGGATACGAAAAAAGCGGATGCTCTTCCCGTTCGTCAAAACAAAGCGATTTCGCACCGAAGGGCAATTTCACTGGGAGGCATCCGCCATATCTTCTTTACAGCGAGGCTGTAATATGGGCATAAAAAAATAGCCCATCGAAGTTTAATAAGTTCAGGCTTGATATCTTCTCGCCCTTCTGTTGCGTATTTCTACGCTTTGTTTTGACGGTTACAAAGGTAAGTAGTATTTTTGTAACCGCCAAATAATAGCGCAAGTTTTTTTGCGTGACGCAAAAATTACCAATCTTCTCCTTTCTGTAACATTGCAGTGCGGAGAGCTGTTATGTAATTGTAACAAGCCATTTTCATAACAGACCCCTCCATTAATTTAAACATAGGGTTTTTCTCAACTGGTTCATCACTTCCTATGGTTTGCACCATTTCTGAAATGACCCACTTATATTTGTTATCTTTAAAATTTAACTCAAGTCTTCCTTTATATATATTATCAAAAGCTCCATAAATAACAAGAACTCCAGCATCTTTATCTTTAGATTTAATTACATAGTTAGGATTCTTGTATGTTGTCGAAACCCATTTGAAAGCTCTGTTATACAACTCTCCTGCATTAGTATTAGGAACCACGTCAACTCCTGTTAAGGAGTATGTGCTACCAGTAGCGTCAAGTTTGCAGTTCTCTAACTCTTTCTTAGGAGCATTTGTGTCTGCGCATTAACTCCGAGGTCCAATAAATGCCATAAGTATGGCTAATAATACTTTTTCATAAGATTTATCTTTAGATATTTAAATTAGATTAGTCCAAATCTTTTAGTTCCAAAGGTATAGCATTTGGATAACCACACACCGTAGAACGGATTAAATCAAAAATCGTCTGTATTGATAGTTCTAACTTTTTCGCCCTTCCATAGATGCGTTGAAGTTACTGAAAATATTTTAGTGCAATTCAAAAACAGATCGTGCGAAAGGAAGGGATAAGCCTTTAGCCGATATTGGCATGTGATAATCTTTTTATAAGGGTAGGGAGGTTTTGATTAATTTTTAGAATTGAAAAGAATGCCTCCATAAACATTTCCTTGCTCATCAAAGCCTAATACTACAAAGAATTTATCACGTGTGTCGTATCCATTTTTAGGTATTATTCCATCTGCTTTTGACAACTCTATTTTGTAGACATCGCCCAACTGAACATCATTTCTAACAACGTCATCAATAAGTGTCTGAGGTATATCCATTATGATAAAGCCTTTTGGATTAATTCTTGTTCGTTAATGTAGTCTACAGGACCCGTCATTTGCTCCGCCAGCTTTTAGCAATGTCGCTAACACTCATAACACAACAGTTGTTTGTAGCATGCCATGCACTATCGTGCGATTTATCTACTAACTCGCCAAAAGAGAGACCTTTGTTTTCTGCAATTGATTCTTTAAGGCTTTCTATATCGGCTTGAGAGAGATAGTCCATGTTTGCTTCTCTTTTTGGCAAAAGCGTGTTAGAGGCATCTTTTGCCAGCAAAACCTCAATAGCTTCTGTAAAAAAGTGGAATTAGCTCTTTCGCATAATGTTCATTCTTACAAACAGCACTATAGAGTTTTGTTGGAACTGGTCCGTATTCCATCGCTACAAAATCATCTGCAACGATACGACTTCCCCATTTGCATAAATGCTTCTGTTGTGCGAAATATAAAATTTTGAAAATGTGATAATAGTCCAACCCTTTGGTAGCATTGATAATATACAATACCACTTCTATTAGTTTTTCTTTATCAAATCGTGTCATACTATTGGTTGCTTTTAGTTTGGAGATTTAAAAAATCTCCTAATAAGGTCTTATTTCATCAAGGGCTGCTCCTTTATCCTTGATATATGATGTTGGAATGTTGTTATCTTATCGTATGCAAAAATTAGCGTAGTCTATAATTTCCAAATGCAAATGTAAGAATAATCAACGAAATAAGCGATACTTTACGCAATTATTTTTTTGCGTGACGCAAATTTTTCATTATTCTATGCGTAAAGCCCCTCGCATTGCGAGAGGCTAAAACGCACCCATAGGCGATGAGTGACTTTTTGTCATAAGGTCAATGAGAACCTCGCCTAAATATTTTCTGCACGACAGATTCGAGCCGATAGGTCCATAAGTGCATTGCGTAGCTGCTCAGTTTCTTGCGCATTGAAACCACCGGTCCTCCGTTGCCATCGATACCGTCCATTTTGTGATAGAACCAAGAAGCTGACTTTTGAAAGTAGGTCCCAGCGAAATCACGCCATGAAACAGCCATAAGGATGTCTTGTACTTTTTCTTTTCATATCTGTAACCACTACTGGTCTTGTCATTACTGTTTCCATATCTATATAGTTGTTTATGTTTTTATTTTCTCCCTTGATGAGGGGGAGAGGTTAGTTCTTAGTTGTATGGTGTCCGGACCATTTCGTCGAAGATGTTGTAAGTCCCACAAGAGCTCTGGATAACCGTTTGGGAAAAGAGCGATTGTAATTTCTCATTCTTTCGAGGAGTTCCTGTTCTTCGGTGTGACCTCCATCATCTGTTTCATATTCTCATTGTTTTCTTTTGACAATACAAAGGTACTACAAATATTCGTAGTGTGCAAATATTTACTATAAAAATCGTAGTAAGATTGAATATTTAACATTTAAAAAGCCATGATGATATTTGTATCATCATGGCAAAGAGGTTCAAAGAGAACCTCGTCTAAACATTTTCGTGACTTTAACGAAATTGATAACTATTGATAACCACTTCGAGCATTTCAGAAATGGATACACCACTTTTTAATCGCTAATTGCGTTAATCGCTCTTTTGCTTGTTCGCTCACTCGTGAGCTGAGCGGAACCTTGCCTAAAAATTTACGTCCAGCGTTCGGACGTGCGCCACCTCTGTTATTACTCATAACGATTCCTTTGATTAAAAATTCTGCAGCCTTGCGTAATGAAGTTGCAAGACTTTCCGCTGTTACCTTTTTTTCTTCTATTTCCATTCTCCATCGTGGAGATTTTCTGCGATAAAGATAACGCTTCGTGTCATCCTCACTAACCTCATATCCGTAGGTCTTACGGAAGCATTTCCTTCCATGATGTCGAGCGACCCAATTACCCATCTCACCGACGATGTGAGCAAGTTCTTCCGCTGTTGCAGAACAGTCTTCTAAGAGAGTCACCTTCTGACTCTCATTAAACAAGCCGTCTTCAAATGTTATAACGACCTTGTTTTCTGTGTCGGTCAACACCCAGCCGTCAGGCTGAGTGCAGCTCTTTTGAATAATAAATTTCTTCATATCTCTTTACATTCAGTATAATCTCTATCAACGAACAGTTCTGCAATACCTGACAGCTGCTTATAGCGTAACAGCTCATCAGCATCCATACCAATCTCTTTCAAGATCCATTGGTCACTCATACCAGACTTTTTCAGTTCGCCTACAATATTCATCATCAACTCTATGGAATGGCTACCCCTCGCACGATTATGACGAATCGTTGAAGCCATACGATTACTTATATCCTTGTCTATAACTACGACTGGCAGCTTACCACCTTCACGCTCGTAAATATCCTTATGGGTGAGCATAACCGTATAACGATGGTATCCGTCTACGATTTCATATTTTCCATCGGGTAACTTATAGCAGACAATAGGCATCGTATATCCATCCTCCTTAATACTCTCATACAGCAGCTTCATTTCGGGTGGTGCTACCCGGTTTGGATTGTAACTGTTTGCCTGTATCTGTTCTATAGGAACAGCTTTCACATTATATACGGGTGATTTCATAAGTCCTTATATTTTTCCTTAATAGCTTCTCTACGTTCTAATTCACTCTTCGTAAGCGAGAAGCCCATATACTTACAAAGATGGTCGTTTTTAATAATACAGACACACATACGTTTGTATGTCGGGATGTCCTTGAAGTTCTTGCCTGTATAGTCTTCCTGATACTCCATCCGGACAGGCTTCTTCGTCGTCTTGTAGTTCGTTGTGCCTCCGACTTCTATCTTGACTCCGGCCTCTTTAAGTCTGCTGATGGTGTCTTCGTCAAGGCATCCACCCCGTTCTTTCCAGAATTTGACACTTGTAGCAAGCTTGTCGAGGTAGTTCTTCCTTGTCGCTTCCGGCAAAGTATCGAGCAGGAAGTACATATACTGTTCCCACGTGAAATGATCCGGCTTAGTTATCTTCTGCCACCCCATAGCAGTTGTTCCGCCATATAGACCAGCAAAATTAACCCCATTGACACGTCCGACAAGACGTCCCCACGTATCGGGTTCTATCACCTGGTAAAGGTGTATAGCCTCCATTCCCTCACCCAAGAATGGAGAAGCGACACGCTGCTTGTGAAGTGGAACGCCTGCATAAAAAAACAGGTCATACAATCTGTTATAGTCCCACCGGTTCTTGGCATTCGCCGTCCAAACATCTTCTACAGCCCAATCGTGTATCGGGTAAGCTGCAACACACTTCTTTGCAGTATTTGTCCAGGAATACCCTTCCCAGACTCTATAATTCCGGTCGCTGTGTACGGCACGCCACCGGTTTAGACTTTCCCCGGTTCTGATACCTATCAAACAGCATACACTTTTGTACTTTGCAGCAAGCCATTCCCCGAACTCGTCTTGAAAGTCATAATCCCACAACTTATCAGAGAAGAAAGGAAAGTCTTTCTCTGTCATCGCATAGACAGGAGGAGGCTTCTTCACCCATAGGTCTTGCTTGCTTGCTTCGTATGGTCTCCAGTAGGACTGGAACATACTTGTACTTGTCGTGACTTTGAATGGCACGCAGACGTGGTAAATATCCGCCTTGTTCTTGAATCGCTCAAGCGTACGTTCCACGTATTCAGAGGTCATCTTGTACTGCGCTTCGTAGTCCATATGAAAGATCCCGAATCGAACGCCACGTTCCTCAGCAACTTTAGCACACAGTTCCAGCAATACGCCACTGTCTTTACCACCACTGAAAGAAACATATACATAATTGAATTTATCAAATATGATATTGAGTCTTTTTATTGCAGCTTCATATACATTCATACCATCCTTAAATCGTTGTCAGAATCTTTATCAGCGTAGTATTTTGCCGTCGATAGTATAACAGCAGACTTTCCGGTTTTCTATTAATCCAACAATTGGGAAAGACGCACTTTCCCGATCAAAAGCAAGTAGGCGAACGGATTTACCGTCCTTGGTACAAACTTTTGCCCCATCCTTTGCCGATGTTAAATTAAAATCCTTCATAATTCAGTTTTTATTTCCTCAATTGTTTTTTGCTTGAAATATTCAGTCATAGAGATCTTCTTCTCAATGTTAGAATCAATCATATCCTCGAGCCCGACATTGCCTGTCATATCATAATAGATGCAGTCAGACTCCTGCCCTGTACGAAAGGTTCTACGGGTTGCTTGCATTCGCAGGGCATAATCCCATATTTTATCAAAGAAGATCATATACTGATAGTGCTGCAGATTCAGCCCAAAAGCCTCTTTTTGATAAGAGAGGACTTTTGCCTCCTTATATCTACGCTCACATTCAGTCCGGCTGTCTATGTACTTACAGAAGATGATAGTATCTTCTTGCGGTATCTTAGTAAAGAGTTCGTCGACCTTGGCAAAGTTATCAGCTGTACAGCAATATGCGTGCTGCATCTTCTGAGTCATCTCAAGGAAGATATTATTGTTTCTGTATTCCAACATTTCGTTGTCCAGAACAACTCTTTAATGTTGATATATTCTTCTTTTTTTCCTTCTCACCAATCTTAAAATTTATAGTATTATAGTATTGACTTATATTTAATTTCAAGTCGCACTTATAAACATAGTGTTCTATCAGTGAGTGAAGATAATCTATATTTTCATACCCATTGATAAACTCACGTGTTATGGTTGTTCTTCCACATTTTTTTATAAATGTTGTATAGTCGCAGAAAGTATTTTTAAACTGAGTGTAGCTCATATTAAGAATACGATGATCAAGAAACTCCATCTGTGACCAAAGGTCAAGCAGATTCTTACTCAACGGTGTTCCATTGAGTATAAGTTTATATTCCGCCTTCCGTGAAAGGCAAAGAAGACGCCTGGTCCTCTTTGCCTCCATATTTTTGATTTTCAGGCTTTCATCCATAACGATGAATGTACTTTTGCCCGAGGATAACAGATTATAGACCAACAGGTAGATTCTATCCGATTGTCCGATACTCTCCACACCAAAGAAATCGACCGTTCCTTTTCAGTCCTCCCCATTTTGCTATTTCTGCCCTTAAGATTGTCTAAGGTACGGAGTGGGGCTATCCATATAACATTCTCACATGGAGACGTGTTAACGATCTCCATTGCAGCACGGGTCTTTCCCGTTCCAGCATCCATAAAAACTGCACCAACCTTCCATTTTAGCAGATGTTGGATGCAGTCTTTTTGATCGTGTCAGTAAGCCGTTCATCTTTTCCAGCTCTTTTTAAGCTATTGTCTAAAAACTGGTTCAACCTGATTAGGGTTTTGTATCGAACACTACTATACTCAGGAAGTCTTTTTCCCATGAGCGTCAAACCATGCTTCTTTTCTTTTGTGCTATACTGAATCTTCTTCTTTGGAAGAATCCAAGAAGCGATCAGTACGCATCGCTCTTTTTTACTTCATGGTCTTTACCAAAGACACAAGATTTTGGTAAAAATATCTTCGCTGCCATCATAAGAACGAGCTTTATAAGCTTTTGTCAGAAATAGAGAATAAGCTCTCTAATCGAACGAGAAACATTGTGTCTTCTTCATATTACCAGAGATATTCAAGTTTGTTATAATCATCGTCTGTCAGCTCCACGTGGAAAGCGTGGATATTTTCTCCGTTAATTACTGCGTTATGAGCAGTATTTGTTTTCTGCACATAACCAAAAAGTATATACTTCCCTTGTTCATCCTCTCCGTGATAAATGAAAGAAAAAACAGATGAACTCTCGCTTTGGGAGGTATGCTCCAACTCTGTGTTGATTACACCACTTTTTAAAAGTGCTTCTATACGTTTCATGTTTACTACAGTTTTTACGGTGTGTCTCACCTTCTTTAATTGTACACTGCAAAGATACAAAGAATATTTGATATATGCAAGCGTTTTTCAAATTATTTTGAAGAAAGTTTGTTTTTCTCAATATTGGAAAAAAAGCCGTAACAGTTCGGGACTGCTACGGCAACAAAGAACGAGCATCGTGTTTTATTATTCAACGGTCACGAAACCTCTGTTAATTAGGTCGGCAAGGAAAGCCTCGGGACTGTAGGTGGAAACAAGGTAGCCCTCGAGTTCCTGCAAGCGGTGAGCGAAGCGTTGCATATATTCCGTATCTGTGCCATCGCTGTCGAAACGGCTGCCCGCATGGAGCTGGTGGAGGAACTCCTCGGGGCTGTATGCTACAATTCTGTGGTTGTCTCCTTTAATACGGTAGGTTTTGAATTTTGGTGAATCTACTCGGTGATGTTCGGGAACTAAATTGTGAGGGAGCTGGCTTTGTAGCTTTGCTTCAGTAATAATAGCACCAACGAGTTCTTTTGGAGAGATGGTCGGTTTTTGCTGACCATCTCTTGTTTTTATCTTTATTCTTCTCATACTGCTAATTTTTTTGTTCTTATCTTTAGGTAAAGTTTTTCGCTTTCGGTGAGGAAGGGATGTTCTGAAGGGTTGTTCCTTCTTGTACCTGTCCCTGTTTTGCAAAGGTAATCATTTTTGCGAGAAAATGAATCGAGCAGAACATCTTTGTGAAGTTTGTTGAACCTCCGTGCTGGCGGAACTCTACCGTGCGGTGGCGTGCGTATGCTTCGAGGTTTACCTTGTGGTAGCAGTTGTGGTGAAAGCTGCTCTAAGATCGCTGATATTAGAAGCTCGGTTGATGGTTGCCTCTGTAATGGTGGTAAGTCCCTTGCAGAAGCGGTTGTTGCGTCTGCTTAAAAGGCATAAAGTGGTCGATTATCTTCTCAAGGCGTTTAGTAGTAATAATAAGGTTCTTCCAAGTCTGAAGGTCGAACTCTGCAGCGTCCATGTGAACGTAGAAGTCCGCAAGAGTCGTTAACCTTAGCGTTGCAGAGGTCGAGCACCCAGCAGACCTTTTTCAAGTTCCTCAAGCCCCTGCTCTCCGTGGAGGATTGGGCTAACGAGTTCGAAGGTGTTGTTTCCTGAAAGGCTGCTGTCGGTAACCAGCTTCCAATGGTCGGTGTGGTCAGTGTGGTTGTAACCTTCAACCTCTACCCTGATGCCTGCTGCGGTAAGTTCTCTTGCGAGGCGTTCACGTGTGCAGTTGTAAGCTTCAATCTCAACACCGAAGTTGCGGTTGAAGGTGTAGTCGAGTTGTGGAAGAACTGTTGCTGCTGCCTGCGCTGCGCCCTGTGTCATTCCCTGCATCATGCGCTTGTAGACGTTCTGCACGAATCCGTAATTACCACCTGCTACAAGGTCAGCTACCTGTCTGCGTGTAAGTCCAAGGGTGAGGAGCTTCTGAATCTTAGAAGTCTTTGTTCCGTTCTCGTTGAGAATGTTCTGAATTTGCTCGTTCATAATCTTTGTTTTTTGAATGTTCTTTGTTTCTAATTGTACTGCTAAGGTAACACTATAATAGGGTACACGCAAGTAATACCGCCTTTATAATCAGCGATTTAGAGTAATTATCTATAGCTAAAGAACGATACGAAAAAGAGCCGGCGCAATCGCTGCGGCGTCGAGTCAACCTAAACAAACCTTATGAAACTAACAACCAAAACCTATGAAACCTTTATCTGATCATCTGAAGATACCGTGCGTAGGTGAGCCGTGTGTGAGGGTTACGGCTGATGATGTCCATGCGCACCTGCCTGCAGCCGAAGCGGAAGAAGAGAAACCGCTTGGGAACGCGGTGGACAATGATGTCGAGAGTATCGTTGGAGGTGAGCGAACCGTGAAAGATGGAGTCGGCAATCGTTCCAGACAGGGACACCCACGGGTCATTCCATGACAGCTGCAGCTGCTTCGACGGGGGCAGGGGCTGGCATCGGACTTGCTGAACAAAGGACGGTGTCTCTTAATGTGTCATGCACCACCGTACGGAACACCCGTGCATCGAAGTCTACGTGTGTTGTTGTTGCCGCCGTGGTCGCTTCGGAGATGCGGGAAGCCTTTATCCCTGCGGCCTTGGCCGTCCGCAGCAGCGTGTCGCCGCTCCGGCGGAACTCTGACGGGCGGAGCGTCAGTGCCGGGACGGAAGCCTGACTGCTGCCTGTGTTCGTCTGTTTGATTTCCACTTCTCCATTATGGAGGAGAAGGCTCTGGTTCTCCTTCAGCCGGTCACGGTCGGCTTTCATGTCGCTGTATGCGCGGAAGGCAACCAGCGCAAGGCCGGCGAAGACCACCATGAGGACGGCGGTGATGACCTGCAGTCTGCATCTTATCTGTGTGAACATAGGCTACTGACAAATTGAACGTACTGTCTTGATCATCTGCAGCATCTGCTGCTGATAGACTGGTGAGGTGGCATACTTGCTGCCCTTGTTGTCGCAGATGCGGCGGGCGAACTCCTCGGCATCGTGGCGGTAGGGCCGGGGCATCGGCATAACCGGGCTTGCGGAGCAGGCGGGTATGTTCCTGAAGGCACTCCTCAAGGGAATCGAAGTCCTTGAATAGTCGGTAAACGGTGTAATACCATCTGTTGCCGGTCCTGCACTTGGCGATGGACACGACCTTCTCGGGTGCGGTGAATGTGCGGTTAGGTGTGTTGAAGTACTCATGGGTGAGGATAAGGACGGTATGCCCTTTCCAGTTGCTGCCACGAGTGATACCGAAGAGGTTGAACTTTCCTATGCGCGACTTGCCCCATCCGCTTTCGAGGATGGCCTGCGCCGTGACAAACTCGGGGGCGATGTCAGTAGCCTTCTGAGCTGCTGCATAGATGCTGCGTGCAAAATCACGCTGTGCTGCTGTTGCCATGATCAGTCTTTTTTGATGTATTCGCCTTTGTCATTGAAGTCTTTCAGACGGCGGACGAATGAGGTGGGAAATATTGGATAGATGGCCTGGATGTTCTCAACGCAGGAGAAGCACTCTCGCACCATCATAAACACGCAAAGATAAGTTCCTATCCACTGGGTAGTACCCACCACACTCCATTCACCTTAAAGTTCGCAAGTACGTTGGAAAGGATGAGCAGCAGGATGTGGATAGCAATCTTCTTGCTGAACTTACTGAAGAAAGCCTCGCTTGAGGCATCTTTGTGGAGGAGATGCTTCCACACGCTTAGGATAGTGTCGATGATGATAGCGACGCCTATCCATTGCAAACTCCCAGTCCTGATAGAGGTACTGCGAGTAGTCGGCCACTATGGGAGAGTGGCAGTGAAAGCGATAGATATCATGGGTAGCTTTTTCATTATAATCTGTCTTTAATCGTGTTACAAAAATTACTTTACTACGTCTGTTTGCCAAAGGACCGACTGAGGAGGTGAGTGCCGAGCGTGTCAGGCGCAACACAGGAGAGCATCAGCGTCCACCCGACAGAGGATAATTCCGTGGCCACGAAGGGAATGATCTCCGCTTTGTCGAGTTCGCCCCGGGAAATCCACTCGATATTACCTTCTTCAGCGTCAGCTATCATCCAAGCGTGAATCTTGGAGAGCAGCTGGAGCGTCCGGTCAGAAGCAAGCATATATTCGGCAGCGTCCGCACGGTTCGGCATCTTGTTCGCCACGGTGATGGCAATGCGCTGGGTTATCTGATAAGAGTTGCGCCCATCGGCAGACATATTCAGTTCACCGTAGTCAACGAACAGGAACGAACCTACCAGCTTATCGATACGCTGCTTCAATTCATCGAATGACTGCCCATAGACATAGTTGGCTATTTCAGGAAGTCGCGACACATTGGGAAGTTTATCAAGTGACTCCGCAAGGTCATTATAACCAGGGAAGTCACTCGCACCATTGGTAAGAATAGCACGAACACCCTCTTTTGACGGATATTGTGCGAAATAGAGAAACTGATTTTTAATCATAATATCTTATCGATTACGAGATAGAGCAGCCCACCTCCTCACTGATTTTTAATTTATCCCAGCCAAAAACCCTTCATATCCTTGACCGCATCGATAGTCTTCTTGCAGCACCTTCAGATAAGTAAGTACGTTCATCTGTTCTATCTGTTTTGCGTCGCCAAGTCCCTCCTTGGATAGGTCGTAGAGTGCATCAGAGGCATCGGTGGTGATAGGCTGCTTGGGCTTATGAACGAACTTAGACAGGAGAGAAAATGAAGTCTTGCTGAATAGATAATTATTGAATGCCTGAAAATTAAACGATATAGCCGTGAGCGTTTCGAGCGGGAGTTCAGCGAAATCGTTAGCTAATTCGTGTGCGCGTTCGGAATGATACTCTTTCTCGGTATAGTAGAGAATGGCGGCGAGCAGCGGGAGCGACTCTTCGCCCCGCTCGATAAGTGCTTGCGCCTCGATATACTGAAGAGCAGTAAGCGAGCAGGTAAGCATACTGAAGCCTGTTTCAATTCTATATCCATGATAAGAACGCTCGCCAATCCGAACAGAAGGGATGAGCTGCGTACAGAAACAGAGGTCGATTACATATTGATAGTCGAGACGGCGCAGCACACGTGCCAACGGTATGTGCAGGCGGTAAGGATCTACACGACGGCACAACTCGTAGGTTTCTTCTCCCACACCATCTAACACAGCGTTGTTATCAGGGTAGTTAATCTGAAACATGAACGTCAGCTGTTCAGAGATTGCGACGAGGTTAGCGATCTGTTCCTCTGAATGGAACTTGCGTTTATCCCAACCCATGATGTCGCATAACCAGTTAATCCGAACCTCTCCTGCGGACAACTCGCCGGCCGCCATACGAAGGAAGTCGCCCACAAGTCGGATGTACTGGCGGTAGTTCATAGCGTCCCAACGGTTAGGAATGCGATGTATCTCACCTTTATATACAAGTTCAAGATCCTTCATTATGGTAGCATTATAATATTATCATCAGGATGATTGTATGCTGAATTAGAGCAGAAGTCCACTGAGGGCATCTGTAGAGAGCAGCGTATCTGCATTCGAGATGAGTTCCTCTGCCTCAAGGTCGAGCCGATCGGCAGAGCGAGGCGCAGTGTCGTGCTCGTCCTTGCCCGTGCGTGAAGCGTGACTATCATCGAAGAGATTACGGATAGTCGGAGGAAAATTCCAAGATATCGAAGCGACGGGCGACTTAGCAACAGTCTTCTTAAGCAGTGCAAGCGTTAATATGGGCTCTACCCGCTCACGGTTCTCGTCCGTAAGCCTATCGTAGTAAGCTGACAGACGCTCGTCGAGCGTTTCCTTCTGTAAGGGAAGAATACGGAAGAAAAAGAAGTAAGAGAGGTCTATTGGATAGATAGAGTCGAACGCTTCGGTGGTCTTTATCTTACAACTGTCGATTATCTTGTAATATCGTGATTTTCGCCACAAAGCAGCTGGAGAGTCGGTATTTTCACTCGTCACCTCGGTAGACATCAGGCGTTGAATAACAGAATCCATCGCATTGTAGTAATTGTCCATATACGCACGCTTCATCCCTTCCATCTCGTACTTATAGACGTCTACATGGTTCTTCCTGCGATTGATGCTGTCGAAAATCAGCTGTGACGCCATCGTCATGTTCGCCACAGCAGAACGCAGGGGCTCTGTGAGTGTTTCATCAGAACTGCTGACGATGGCATTGAACACCTCTGCGGTGATGATGGTTTCAACACGCTTGCGAGCGGTAAGACCTGACGAAAGCAGGTCGTTCAGGTCCATATTCGTTTCGACACCTGGAGCGTACTTGCTGAACGAACCAAAATCCTTGAAAATATCTACTAATACATTCTTCATGACTGCTGCTGATTTAGTCTGTCTTTCGGTGCGATGTCTTCCTGTCGCTGTGGAACCTCACGATAAAATCCAATACGATAACCCTGCTTATAGAGGTCAGGGAAGTTCAATCGAAGAGCGAGATTAAACGGTTCTGCGCATATCTCGTCCTCTGGTGTGAGCGACATTATATAGATAAAGGTAGTTATAGTAAGCGTCAGAACCCGACTTGCTGATCACACCATCCTTGCTGACGGCCGTGATGGATGCGTCCAAAGCCGACACTTGACAGCAGGCTTCTTCAGCTCGCTTATCGTAGAAATCAAGGCTTCGATATATTCCCTTATACTTAAGGTCGATGGTCTCTATCTTCCTGCTGTTCGTTGCCGAGCTGTCCATGAATGAAATAGAAGAGTAGGCCTTGCCTTGATTGTCAGCACCGCTCAGATAGTCGCCTATCTTGCGCAGCTCAACCGCATATACTCCACCAATAGCGACTCACGGTATTCCGTGCCGATACTGATACCGTTGTATTTGACGAGCTCCTGCTTCTTGGGAATTGCGTATCTTATTCTCCTCGCTACAATTTCATCAGCTGATTGCGCTTGCTCGACACCCATGCGTTCGGGATGATGATGTGTATCTTCGCTGCAAGTGAGTTACGCAGGAAGGGAGTTAATGTAGGAGGCGGTCTTGTTGCTACCTTGAATATATGGACGTGCGCCTGGTGTGTCTCGTTCACTCCATAGAACTCGTCGACTGATTTTTCTCTGTGGTGTGACACGGCAGCAAAGAGATAGTTGTCAACCTCTGACAATGCAGAACTTTGGATATATCTTGTAGTTACCCATACTATGTCCAGCGTCCTACAGCTATGTTGTTAAGTCTCCATAGTTAATCTGATCGTAGGCTACATCCTTACGAGTAGTAGCAAGACGGCAGTGCTTATTCTCTAAAGGTTCCAATCCTGCCACAGGGTGGCATACCGATACGCTTACCACGTGAGAACCTCCACTTAACGAAGTAATCACCGAACCAGTAGTAGTTCTTGATACAGGTCTTAGCGAACTCCTGTGCGGATGTTTTCCATTCCATTCTCCTGCCAGAGTTCAGCACTCATCCCACGCAGGCAGTGCGGTGTACTCACGTCGCAGCTTGCCGTTCTCTACTGTCTGCATGTAGGCGCATGGTCCATTGCCGTACAGCATCTTGATCTCCTGCTATACAATCGAGGGAAGCAGGCGGTTCTGTAATCTCCATCGTTACCTCTTCGCACAGTGCGTTGTTCGCCTACGCATACATACCGGGTATCCGTTCACGCTCATCCACTGGTGTTCATGCAGGAACGGATGCCTCCCTACGGCTTTGACAGCAGCCAGGCGCATTGAACACCTGCGGGTCCCTCGCCTATCTGGAAGGAGGCACGTTGCCGTCCGTGACGTATGTGCCGGCGTTGCCGTATAGTTCGATACTGTCTGTCATAACCAATTTATCTTATGTAGTTTATATCCGTCCTGCGGGAAGCCCATGTACCTGATGAGGATGCGATAGCACATCTTCGGGTTGCCGTCTCCGTCCGTGAAGAAAGTAGTTCTCCGAATCCACTGCGAACCTGTCCTCCGGCAGCTGCGTACGGTACTTGCAATGTTCCTTGATCACTATCTGCTCGCCTGCCATACCCTGTGAACGGGAGTAGGGGAAGAAGCACAGCGTGAAGTCGCCCTGCGGCATTCTGCTGATCTCCCTCGCCCACTGCATCGCATCGATGCCGTTCATCTCGATCGTCTTTCCCATCACCTGCGAGATGCAATTTCACTCCTTTCGCAAAGGACGGAGGAACAGCCCCCTGCCGTCATATTTCCCGCCTTTTGCGAGGTTGCACCTCAATACGCCGAATCAGCGGTGCGTGGTGATTTCCGTTGTTTATTTAATTTTGTTTTTTGTTTTCAAAACGTAAACCGTTGACTTTCAATAAAGTGAGTTTTTGACCTCTGCAAATAACCCTCGTTATTGTCGATTTTCAGACACTTATTATATTATATCCGCTACATTATCAGGCGTTAAATAGTAGAGATTTTCGGGCAGATCATCGGGATAACTGCTTAGTTCCTTCTTGATTAGGTCAGAATAAAGACCATATAAAGGTAAATCATCGCACTTGGAAGCTGTGTTGTCAGTCTCGGTCTTCGCTTGAGTTCCTCCTTCTTCTCTGATGCTTTGTCGAGTTCTATTTTACCGTTTGTTTTTTTCAACGGACTGATAAGAATAGCACTGCAAAGGTTAGGGCATTCGTTCTCATCAATGCGTACCTTCGGAGTAAAAGCCTCTCACCAAAGAGCAACTGACAAAGGCGGAACTCGCCAGTGGTAGATGGTGAGGAGCACCGTCGTTGTAAAGAGATAACTGAAAAGCCGTAACTCTCCAGTGCTGCCTTCATCGTCAGTGAGTCTGTCGTTATCAGCTCTAATTCCTCACGTGTCTTGTTACCAGCACGGTCGGGGTATAGATGAATGACCTTGTTCACTGCATCGGCTCCAAAGAATGAATACACCTGCTGTGCAAGGTTCTGCTGGTCATCGGGTATGTAAGCCCAAAACTCTTTAATGATGTCGAAGCGACTACCATAGTCTTTTTTCTGTCCGACAATGAGCGACTGAAAGTTTCCAGGGTCGTAACCAATGTAGAGCGGTTCACGCTTATCGTAGTGGCGAAGATAGCGAGCGGTCAGGGTGAAGTGGTCTTTGAGGTTTAGTTTCAGTATCTGGTCATAGATATAGCTATCTTTGAACTGGTGTCGCTCGTGGTCGTAGGTGGTGAAGAACTTGTTAGTTACCTCTTTGTGACGAATAGCACAGATAGCCGTCAAGAACTCATCCATATCCAGCGTGTCGAGCTGGGTCTTGAAGAACTTAGGACCGAGAATGTCCTTATTGCAGAAAGATGAAGCACGGATATAGTAGATTGCGTTCCTTCGCATATCCGCTAATCGTGGTTTCCATCGGGCAACAAAGGCGTTAAAAGCGTTCATTTTCCAGTCTTATCTTCTCCATCGTGACAGGGTTCTTCGTATTGCGCAAATCTTGCTGAAGCACAAACTGCTTATAGGCGACTGATTGATGTGAGCGAGACACTTGCTATCTCCTCGATATGAGCTGTCGGTCCATCTTGTTTTCGTATTCCTCAAACCAATCGTCTTCACCAAGGTCGACACGTGCGGTATCCTCACACCAGTCACACCTTCATAGTAGGCAGAGCGACGGATGTCAGCTGAACCACCACGGAGAAGGAAAAGGCGTGACTTTAATTTCTCACCACTGTTGTGCTTCATCTCCTCGACGAAAGCGTGCACGGCATACGACCAGCGACACTCTCAGGCTGGTCTGAAGATACTAACTGAAGGTGCGCACCATTGCGAAAGATGACCGAGTGCTTGGCGTAGGCAATAGGGTAGCGTGGTCGACGGAAGTGTGAGGGTAGCTTTGCTTCGCCCACCACATAGTCGATACCATACTCCAACATTGCTCGCTGCTTGCCATTCACGATGACGGGACGAGAGAACGATGCCTGAATGTTAGGCCAGACGTTTGTCATCAGTGCAACATAAGTCTTATGCACAAGGAACGAGAGTTCACGGGCATATCATTCGTTACACGGATAAGTCGAGGAACGATAACGCCTCCGTCTTACCAGTAGCACGAGCCCATTCTGCATAGAGCATATTCGGGTCGATGATGTTCGCTAACAGCTGAACACGGTTCATATAGTAGTGCTCAAAGTCGGCTGTTGGTTGTTCGTCGTTCTGCATTGTCTGTTCGTCAGTCATTCTGTATCTCCTCCACGATTTCAGCTTCCTGTATGTCCGCATCACGCAGCAGTCGCTTCTTCTCCTTCTGCTCGATGAGGCAGCGGGTCGATAAAGCGTGACATAAAAAACCTTGATTGTGCTTTGCTGCAATGTCCTTGAGACTCTTCTTGGAAAAAGCCAAGTTCCTCTGGAGTTAGTTCAGGTGAAATCAAGAAGAACTCCTAAATCCTGTCAGCTTCTGCTATCTCAGAAGACCTGCGACGGCACTCAAGGGGCTGCATCATGGCACGACTTCATACCTTTATAATCGCGATTGAGGGCGCAGAGTTTAGCAAGATCCTCATACTTGTTGCAAAATTGCTTTCCCAAACCTTTATAGGACATTGCAATCAACTTGGAGTAGTTGATTGCTTGATAGATTCTCGCCATGCAGGTGCGTTCCTCTATCTTTTATTCGTTGCTCTGCATTAATACGTAGCTTCAGTTTCTTAGCTGCTCTTGTTATGTTACGTTCATGCTCGAATATTTCAGCAGACCATTGTAACTGCTGCAAGAACAGCTTTACATCTTTGGGAATGCCGTCACATTCTCCATTCGTCAAGAATGCAGATATAAGGTCAGGGTGGATGGAGTCTAACTTCTCAATTTCACTTTTCATATACCAAATAGTTGTTGGCGGAGGTCTTTCTCAGCACGCTCATTCTTACGCTCTTCAAGTAAAGTTATAGATTCGTTATCTCCTTTCTCTGCTTTCTTAGCAAGTTCAGCGTCTATGTTGTATTCTCCAAGTGCGAGGCCTTGCAGGTAAGCTTCGTAATACACATCACCAGGAATAGTTATGCGGTATAGCAATGCTTCTCGCTTGGCTTTTTTTAAGCCAAGCAGCTGACAAATACGTTCGGAGGTGTAGTTTAACGCCCCGAACGTTCTGATTTGATTCACATACTCATCTGAAAGAATTTCTTTTTCTGCTAATTCTGACATAGAATTATTTTTTTAGTATCATCTGCCGATAAGACTACGCCATCTCTTTCTAACAGAATAGGCTGTTGCGGGAACATTGACATAAATCTTCTTACAGTTGCTGATACATATTTCGGGTCGATTTCCATACCATAACCAATGCGGTCCGTCTGTTGACACGCCATTATAGTAGAACCAGAACCCGAGAACACATCGACAACTATATCACCATTCTTCGTACTATTAGTAATAGGATATGCCATCAGTGCAATAGGTTTCATGGTCGGATGGATTCTATTAGCTTTTGGCTTATCGAAATTCCAAATTGTAGTCTGCTTTCTGTCAGAGTTCCAAAAATGAGCAGCACCTGGTTTCCAACCGTATAGACATGGTTCGTGCTGCCATTGATAGTCTTGCCGACCCATCACAAGAGAATCCTTGACCCAAATACAGCACTGTGCAATCTTGAATCCAGCTTCTCGAATAGCCCTACGGAAATTCTCACCTTCAGAGTCTGCATGGAAAACATAAAATGAACCTCCAGCCTTGACAATGGAAAACATTACATTAAATACAGACTGCAAGAAGCGAAGGAACAAGTCATTCTCCATAGAGTCATTCTGAATCTTTAGCTTGCTGTCTCCTCCACCTTCGTAATTAACATTATAGGGAGGGTCTGTTAGAATCATATCTGCAACTCGTCCATTCATTAGGGTAACGATATCCTTTTTCGAGCGACAATCTCCACACATCAATCTATTGTCACCAAGCCTGAAAACATCGCCTGGACGACCAAAGATATCATTATCCTCTTGTGGAAGGGTGTCAACGACGTCCTCTTGTATCTCTGTTGTATCACTCTCAGAAGTAAAACAGTTTATCAGTCCCGATAGAAGTCATTTTGTTTCCTTCATAACCAAGATTGAACCTTGCAAGGTCATCGCTACTGATATTATATTTCGTGAATAGAAGAGTATCAGGATTCTTCTGGGCGAACTCTGAATTATAAGCCGCTATTTCTTCGACAGCTTCTATTAGATGCTTGGATTTCCTCGTAGGGAATCTCAGGAATTTTGAAAACCATAGGAGCGAAGTCAGGAGAGCCTTCACTTCGTTGGTGTGCATCAATAATCCACAGTTTACCGTCAGGGTCTTTCCACACTTTGAATGAATACTTGAAACCTCGAGTGATGATGAGCATCTGAAGCTTTGAAAGTTTGTCTGCGTCAGGCTTTTTGAAATCTTCCTGAAGTTCGATAAAAAGAGTCCAGCAGGGGCAGTAGGCAGACCATAATTAAAAACTTTTATGCAATTTTCCATTGTCATGATTTGTTATGTTGTTCAAGAACCATTTTTGAAAAAGTCGCTCCTTTTCTTGATATCTTTCGAGGTTCCTTTTATCAGCTTCTCTTTTCTCTTTACGATCCTTGCGCTTAACGAACGACTTATAACGTTTGATGTTGTCGAGAACATTCTTGTGCTGACGGAGGAACTCTGCTGGGTCGGAACGGAGCAACTTAATGAGCTGGGCTATCTCTGAGCGTCCGAAGAGTATCGGGTGTTTGCAGAGGAACTTACCTGTGTCATTGAAAGATTGCAGCTCGGCAAATGCTTGAAGATTGCGGATGCGCAGTTCTGCCATTTCTGCAACAGCCTGTGCGGTGGGCTTTGTCTCCAGCAGTTCGTCGAGCTGCTTCATCTTTCGCCAAGTGTTGATGCGGTCGTTATAGATGACGGTTGCCATCTGTACGTCCGCATCTGTGAGATTTTCCCAGTCTATTTTCGGGTACTCTTCTTCTGGAGCTGCTTTCGCTTTCTCCTTCTTAGAAGAAGCATCGTCCTTATCCTCTGAAGGCGCAGTAGGTTCCTCTGATAATTGCTCTGTAGATTCGTTATCTTCAGAACCTTCTTCAGATGAATCATCGCCACCCTCTTCTTCCGATGGGTTCTCGTCACCCTCGCCACTGTTAGCGTCAGGGCTTTCATCTCCATTGCTGTTGAGTGTTTCAGGGTCCTCGTCGCCATCTTCAGAAGAGTTGTTGGCGTTGTTATCATTATCCTCGCCGGCTGCTTGAGTTAGCATACTCACGTCGATTACGTACGATTTCGTCATGTTCGCAATGGTCGAAGTAGAAGAGTATCTCCTCGTGATTCTTCTCAGGCGAGAGGTCGAAGCGTGTGAAATCAGTAGAGGTGAGGTGCTTTCTCGTACAGCAGGGCAAGGTCGGCTTCCACAACTGTTGGGCTTACCAACCTATGAAGTGCGTTAATTTCTCTTTTTGCGCTGTACATATTTCTCCAATTAAATAAGTAAAAATAGAGCCTTTTCACGTGGGTTGCAACTCCCCTCCCTTTCGGGGAGGGGGTCGGTGAAAGGTTCGAGTTAGGCTTCTGTTCTTGAAACCTCGACAGAGTGTCGTGGTGTCAGCAGTACACGGAAGGTGATAGACGCGCCCGTCTTGGCAGTCCACGTAGCCCCTCCTCAGTACGAACGTAGAACCGTCGGCGATGGTGGCAGCCTTGTCAGTACCCGCACCGATGAGCGTGATGCTAACGTCCCTTGTCGCTCTTGCTGGGTCCGCTGACCGTAGCGATGGCGGCAGCCGATGATGTCCCGTTAGGAATCGTGTAGGTGTTGCTGCTGGCGTAATGGCGATGGCTGTCGCACCTGCTGCAACGGCAGTAGCGGCTGTGACGGCAGGATTGCCGGTGTAAATCAGCGGGAGGTCGACAGAGCTGCGCTTGAAGGTACAGGGTGGTGTAACGGCCGTCCTTGTCGTCCTTCGTCTCCGTGTTGGAAGGATGATCGGACGCTCGAGTTCGCCTCGATGTACCCTCCTTCTTCTTGATGTGCTTGTAGAGTGCGATGAACTTACCACCGCTGTACTCCTCAATGAAGTTATAGAGATTGACTGGGCACCGCCCATCACTGTAGAGCTGATTTTCTCCCGTCGTGGTGATGTCGCCCTTCTCTGTCGTTCCCGTGAAGGTGGGGATGTCGTGCGCCTCAAGTAATGAGGTATCTCATTCGGTTTCAGCGGAATGGGTGCACCTCACGGTTGGCATTCGGCTGCGAAACTCCTTTGTGCGGTCGATCTGGTCGAGCGCAATGAGATAGACGATGTAAGAGATGGCACTTCCGTGCGTGTCACGGTCAGACACATCGTCGACGTGTCGAGCATGGCCATAGAGGCAAGGAGATACAAGAACCTGTTGCTGCACCGATGGAATGATCTATCAAGGCAGCCAACAGCGAGCACACCAAGATGGCAAACGTAGCCATGAACATATGTTGCGGAGCACGGCGGTTGGCTAGTTAGAGTCCTTTTCATAGGATTGTACGCACGATGGCGTATATTGGGCTTTTTCATTTCTTTTCTGTTAATAATACTTTCTTAAAGAAAGGGACCGGGAAGACAAGCCGTTATCGAAAGCTTTCCGTCGCTGACTCCTCCCAGTCCCTTAATCATTCGTCTACCGAGCACCCGGCACATTCGGCTGCAGCTCACTTGTTGATGGTGCGCTTGCCGCCGACGCAACGCTCCAGTTCACGGAACTTGTTGTCGCTGCCGAGAATCACCATGATATAGTCGCCAACAGCCGTGGCGGTGAAGGCATCCGTGATGCTGTCGAACTTGCCGGACTTGGCGATCTTCGGCGGCTTCGTCTTGTCACCGCACTCAATGCAGTAAAGCCACACCTGCCTTCGCATTCTCGATGTCGGTGAAGGTCGTCTGTGACGTGGTGCTGTCGGTGACTGCCAGAAGCCGTTGTTTCCGTCGACTTTGTCGGTGATCGTCGCAGCGAAAAAGATTGATGAAGATCTGCTGCCACTCATAGTGGTTGTCGTCCATCTCCCTTCTTGGTGGCGAAACGCCTGCCGGTGAACGAAGCCAAGTACCTTCTTTCCACACGCTCCACGCACGCTGCTCCATGTTTTCCTGCATCTTCACAGAGACATCTCGCCCGGTACATACTCGAGGGAACTGGATGTTTGCCCAGCTCGTGCAGCATCATGAACGGTGTCTGACCGAGGTAAGGCAGCCAGATGATGCGCATCGTAGTGTCAGGAACGACGCTCAATGCACCCATGGGTCCGGTGAAGTCTGTGTGTCCTTGCCGTATGGCGGTGCGCACGTTCTTGATCCACCATGCCTGATGGTTCTTGTTCAGATAGACTACGTGGTTGTCGAGATCCATATCCTCTGTAATGAAGCCGAACATCAGCGATGAACTCCTGAACAGCTGGGAGGAAGGTAGCCTGTGTGTAGGGTGCAGTATGTACTCTCATCGTGTGGCTTGATGTCGTACTGATGAACATAGCGCAACAAGGTATAGAGAACACCAGTAGCAGCATTGAGGTAGCTACCAGCAACACCCTTATCAGGCTTAACGTAGATACCACGCATACGGCGTTTATTCTGCTCAACCTGTGCAGCACGGAGAGTATTGAGCAACTGATACTCAATCATCGTCCACTTGATAGGGTCAGAACCCTCTTTGTTGAGATAGCCAATGTACTTGCCTCGAGTTCCTTCATCGGACCCCACTCCATCTTAATCATGGCGTCATCAACATAACCCATGTGGTTCTCAATCTTCATACCGCCCTTGAAGACCTCACCAGACTGGTAAGCCTGAGAGACCTCATCGAAGAAGGCGTTGAAAACAAGACCACGGTCTTGGTAGCCGTAAGCGACTGGGAAGAACTGAGTAAGGTCACGTACCTGTAGAACACGAGCGATGAGTGCATCCTGACGAAGTACAACGAACTGATCTCCAAGACCTGCGTTGTCTACTCCATCGTAGTTCGTAGCGTAAGTTCCCTTTGCAAGCGCAGCTGCATCAAGCATCTTGTTCTGCTGGAAGGTACTGATAACGATTCTTGAGCGACTTGGCGTAATTGCAAGCCTCCTTATAAAAGCAACGCCATCTACCTGTTCGTCAACCTCAGGAAGAGCAGCTGCTGCTCGTGGATTAGCTGCAATCTGGTTCCAACGATTCTTCATGAGAAGAGAGATGTTCTACACCGAAGAGATAATCAGGGGTATTAGCGAAAGCCATGTAACACTCAGAGTAACAGTGTTAATAGTCTGCACTGGCTGATCAGGTGCAGGGTTAGAACCCATTGCCTGAATGTCGGCACGCATACCATCAATACCCTCAAGAATACCCTCAAGAGTTGCGTTGCCTTGCTGTGCAGGCTGCTGTTCACCGTATCATCAGCTGCTGTGAAGGCTCACCACCATTCAGAACTGACTGAATGGTGTTCAGCATCTTCTGAAACTCATCCGCCTGTTGAGCTGTCTTCTGTGCAGCTTTTTCCCGAAGCAATGTCATCAGCAAGCGTACTCTGGTACTTCTTCGATACTCTGCGACGAGTGAGTTAAACTCATCCTTTGTCAGGCTTTTTGTCTGCGAACTACTGCTTCAAAGCCGAGAAGCTCGATGACACTTGTCAGTTTTCTTTTAAACTCATAAATAACAAAAATTAAAGTAAACACATTATATATTGTAAATGGCAGTCTCAGTTTCTTTGCTTCAGTATATTCGACCCATCGTCGAAGCCTCTGGATTAGCTTCAACCATCGTTCTGTCCGTCTGCAGACTATTTCTACGGCTTGAGGAGTATAGAAGGTCTCGCCACGCAGCACCGGTGCGTCATCAGGTAGGTCGGCGAGTTTACTCCGCTGTGAACGGACTTCATCCAAGAACTGCACATTCATCGGGTCGAGTATCTCTTTCACGAACTTGGCATCCTTCCCATGTCGAAGATCATCGAACACCTTATTCTTCAGATCAGAGTTCGTGGCCTTTGCTTCAACTTTCTTGATGCCGAGTTTTTGCAAAGTAGAGGCTCAAAGTCGTAGAAGCTGCACATAGTACCGATGCAGCCTACATAATCGTTCTGTGTCATTGCATAGATACGCTGGCCGTGACAGCCGATGTAATATCCGGCCGAACAGCACATCTGTTCGTAGAAGGTGAGGATAGGTTTCTCGCAGCTACGCAGTGTTTCGCTGAGCCGGTCGAGGTACCACGCTTCACCGCCGGGGGAAATTGATGTGCAGGAAGTGACAGGAGATCTGCGGTTGGCTTCGGCTGCAAGAAGGTCTGACTGGAGCTGCTTGCGAGAACCAGTAATACGAATCTGCCATTACGGTACCGAACACACGGTGATAGGCTATACTGTTGTCAGGCAGCTGCTCATCACTGAACTCATCAGTAAGTGTAACAGGGGCGATATTCTCCTGGTTTGTTGTCTTCAGAATGTCCAAGAGTGCGATATGAGATTCAAGCTGATACCAGGTATGGGTATCAAGATAGAGCTATCATTTCAGCTTTAGTCATGCCGAACATAGCCTTTACCTCAGGGGATTATCTTGCGTTTTACCGTTGGTGGAAAACACAGTGAGCATAACCTGTCGGAATCCGTCAACGGTAATAAACAAAGGGTTTCCCCGAAGAGTAGAGACTGTAATTCTTTCATCAAAATTATTTTTGATGCGAATTTACTATATAATAAGGTGGAGACAAAGACCTACAAAGGGGTCTGTAGGCATTTTACACTTGATTACGAGATTGGCAGTGTTCAAATTTGAGAAATCTGAACTCGTGCAGGAATGTCTGACGTGCCGATATTATGAGTTTTTCCTATCGGATGTTTTGATAGTTACGATGGCACTTCTCTCTCATGCAGAAGGTCCTACTGGTTTCCTCGTCAGGTAAGTCTATTACTATGGTTTTGTCGCAGTTCAATAATTACCAGCTTCATTGTCAGTAAGTTGTGGAATATACGAAAAGGTGTCTGCAACGAAATCATACACTTTCCTTTCCGTGCCCGTCGGATTTACAAAGGCTCACCTGAATGGCGTTTAAGAACTCTAACATAATATATAACTTTTTGAGTGACATAAATAGCAGTTCGAGTATGTATTAAAAATATTAATCAGTTGCTATTTTTGATACTTACGTGTCTTCTTCGGTCGAGGCGGTTTGCGGAAGCGATAATAATTCTTCAAGAGAGCATCCGAGGAGATGGACTTCAGCCGGTAGGCATGGATGAAGTCGTAGATGACATCGAGGTTCCTGCGCCGCCGGCTAGACTCCTCGTTCTCCAGCAGAACAGGTGCAGTTCGAAGTTGAACATTCTTCGTATCTGAATCTCTATCTCCTTGGCTGCTGCCGGGGGACGAGGTAGTTGTAATAGGCCGGGTCTTTCCAAAGGGGCTGCACGCTGTCCAGCCTTGCGGAAAGGGAGGTGGATGCGGAGGTTTTCGATCTAAGACGTCCGGCTGGTTGCTGCGCTGCCTGGCCTATTTTCCCAGACACAGAAATACAAATCTGTATTGCATGGAATCTGAAATGCCACCAGTAGCATCATTTTTACAATATTTTGCAGATATATATTCTGCAAGATACTGATTCTATCGAATCGTCACCACTCGTTTCATGCAGTCCACTTTTTCTCCATATCTTTTTCTGTTTTTGAAAAGCGTCTACCGTCCTACATTCCTACAAAATCAGGCTTATGTAAGCATAAAGTTACAGATTATCAATGAGATAACGAAATTTAATCACTCAAAAGTTTTTATTATTTCACCTCTTTTTGTCATCCTACAATCCTACAAAAACACATATTTTTGTAGGGACGACGAATCAAAACAAGAAAAAACAAGAAAAATCCTATTTCTACAACGTCCTACAATCCTACAAATAAACAATAAAATCCTATTTCCTATAATAATAATATAACTATTTGATTTATAGGTATATATGTATATTATAGGTTTTGAAAAAGAAAAACGATTTGTAGGATTGTAGGATTGTAGGACGAGTGTTTTTCTGAAAATTTATTTTTCAAAAGTCGTGTTTTTCTAGTTTCTTCTGAAAATTGGAGTACAGGGGATTTTTCGCCACTTATGTGGTTTGGAAAGTGATAAAGAATGTGAGTTAGATAAATGAAAATGAGCCGATGCCTATTCATCGAACTGGCACGGCTCTGCTGAGAATAATCGAAACCTTGATTAAAAAGGTTCAGCACTTCCGTCTGCCGGTTCAAATGGCAGATCTTGCGGAAGAAGTTTTTCTGTGGTTCTTCAGTTGTGTTCGTTGCTTCAGTCTTGACCGGTCTGCTGTCTTGACTGCCGTCTTCAGGATATTCTCTTCTGTAGTCTATGTTGTATGACTCGACAAACTTGTCGTAGTCTATGATGATTGCGCTGGTAGATGTGCTCTTCGTTTGCTGAATCTTAACCATCGTTACCTTGTCATCGTAGCGGACATCGTCGACTGTTTCTTCCCGTGAATCTTCTCGAAGAAACAGTACCGATGTGAAACATGACTGCTGAATTCTGCTCGATGGTTGAGAGTGTACTGTTTTCATTATTATAGCCGCTTCTGTCAAAGATACTGAATACTGCACTCAAGCGCAGGGAACATGATGTTTGAACCTGCTTCGAAGGTGAAGGTCTTGGAGTCGCCACGTGGTCCTTACCTGTGACTTTCTTGGGCTGCTCGATGAGGAATTCCCTGCCCTCGATTATCTGCTTGGTATCAATCATGTTGTTGACGGCCGTGAAGACATGGCCAGCTTATCCATGCTCCGGATGAGTGAAAGCTGAAACGGATCTTCTCTGTGCGATCTTGAAGAACTCTGCGTAGGTGAACGGCAGCCGGAGGCTGGAGTACTATTCTATCAACTTCACGGTGCCGAGGAACAAAGAAGCTGTCTTCATCAGGCGGTCCATTTCCCCGGAATTGATTACATCTTGCTTCAGCTCATTGTATACCCTCCTGCTTGAGATGGCGGAAGTGATCCATGAACATAGGCCGGAGTTCAGAAGTCTGAAGGAGGACATTCGACAAGCCGATCTTGTTCGGGTCTTCCAATCGTTTTCAGCTCTTCGAAGTGCGCACCTCTTCTGGTGTGCGGTTACGAGGCTTCCGGTACTTCACAGACGATTACACGACTCATCAGGGCGTTGTCATCACGCTGCGGCGTCTCTTGGCCGCAGATGATGACAGAGTGCTGAGCTACTGTGTCGTTTTCTATTTCCCTTCCTGAAGTCCCCTTCCGTTTCTGTTTGCCGTCACCGTCATATACGATACCTTTCAGTGCTTGGAATTTCGTGTCGCTGATATCCTTGTTGTGTATCATCAAGCACGACAGGAACATCCTTGAACATACCATGATGAGTGGCCATGGCAGCATCGGTACCAGTATTAGAGGTTAAAGATAGGAATGTTAGGGCGAAATGAATAGCAGAGCGGATGGATATAGCGATCTGTCTTACCTGACGACATCGGACCCATGAAGAAAGGGGCGGTGAAGAGCCTATCGATACAGTGGATGTTGCTTCTGAAGGCGCACATGATGGCAAGACTAAAAGCCCACTTGCCATTATCGTTAATCTTATACACCTGGTTCATGAGCGAAGCCCATTTCTCGAAACTTACCTTCTTCTCAGCTGGAACCTCCTTGTAGCAGGCTGACTTATCAGTTCGTACTTATCTGATTGCTTCCCGCTTCCTGCGTAGATGGTTGAGAAAGCAGGGAGATAATAGTTGTTCTTGTTGTGCGTGACCACACAGTTCATTGACCAGGGTCAAACCGCCATACGCCCTCTACGTTGTGGAATATGCCGTTGGCGAATGCGAAGAACTGCTCGTCAGCCTACGGCTCATCCCCTCGCTCTGCTGATTACCGCTAGGTCTTGACTTCCCTGAACACATAACGAAATGCCGGCTCATATAGGTCTTGATGGCCTTCCTGCCATTCCTCACCATTGAGTTCACCGCTTCGTGGTTGATGAGCACTTCTTCTATCGACGACATCTTCAGCTAGCCTTGGAAGGGATCTCGATGTATATCGGTGTCTCGTAATATCTGCGGTTGATGCGCAATACACGCTTGTTCTGCTCGAAATCGTCTGAAAAGATATGGACAGAGGTCATGAAGAAGTCGGCCACCTGCGTCATCCCGTTGCTGTTCTTATTGCGGAACATATGCACACGGTTCGCTCTTCTTGTTGAGGCCGCGGGTAATAGCCGCACTCTTTCACATCCTCCTGTACTCTTCGTTCTCCTGTACACTAGTCTGGGGCTCATTCACGTCAAACTCTTCATCCTCGAGGGTTGTCTGCCTGCATGCTGACCTTCATCGCTGACTTGCGCTTGAGAACGAATGGTTTCTTATCTCGTCAAACTGTCCCTTCGTCAGCTTTAGTACAGAGCAGTAATGATTTCTGTTTATGGTTATAACGGTGTCGTCAGCGTAAGATGTCAGTTCGATACAACGTGAGACGAGAGGAACACGATCTCCATTGAAATTCTCGAGGACTTACACGTGCAATGCGATGTAATAGTCCGAGGAACGAGACCTGTACTGATCGCTGAAGTCATTTTCTATCTTGATACCTGCACGATACATCTCTGCAAGAGTATGCAGGTAGTTGTTTTCGTCTCCGTCATCAGCGATGCTGCAACCTGTCTCTGACGAGACGAAGTAGCAATAGACACGTCGTAGTTCCTGAATGTCATTGCCAGACGGCCGACCGGACACGAATACGATGGGTTCTTCGCCAGTAGCCGTCGAAATCCTGCATAACAGAGGTGATAATTGCAGGGGCGGTCGCTTTCAATATTCTCCTTCAGCGCATCGATACCGAAGATACCAGTCTGCGTGTTTGTCTGAACGGATGATTCCTTCAACTGGTACGGATGCTTCGTACCTTGTTGTCTATAATGCCAATCCTGCTTCTGAAGTCTTCTGCAATGGACTTGACGTATTCGAGGGCGCAGAACGGAATCCTCACACACACGCCACGAGGAACAGATGGGAATTCAGGCAATCCGTAATGACGGTCTCGTCCCTGCAACCACGTGGAAGAAGCATGCGCTAGAATGCGCTGGAAAGGGATCTGTTAAGTCCTTCAGTTTTTACTTGTAAGGCTGCCATTTTGCTTTCGCAAACTCGTCAGGATCCATGCCTTTATCGAGGGCGGATGCAACGCACCTTTGCCCCAGCCTTCAGAAGCAACTCGCGGTTCTTTAACGAAGCCTTGACACCTGCGAGGGTCGCATCGTAAATCATGACGATATCATCTGTGAAGCGAAGCAGCAGCTTTACTTGGTCATCGGTGAATGCCGTCCCACTTCCACCGACTACATTCTCTCACCAACCTTATGCAGAGACATAACGTCAAACTGACCTTCGACAAGATATGCGAAGCCTTCGCTTTCCTATGCTCTTGCGTGCTGGTATAATCCGAAGATGTGTTTCCCTTTCGTGAACAGTGGCGTTTCACCCGTGTTCACATATTTGCCTATCCTCTCTCTTGGAGTAACGATCCGGCCGGAGAAACCTATGACATGACCTTGCATATGCATAGAACAGGAACATTAATCTGTCACGGAACCTGTCGTATAAGCGACCTTCGCTATTACCCAGTACATCTACTTCCTGCACATAGCTCTTGTGAATATCCGGCTTTTTGAAAAGTTCTGAAAGGGCGAGGGTTGCCCATGGGAGCATAGCCGACGCCGAAGTCGGTCAGTGCTTTGTCTGAAAGGCTATACCCACGGGAAGCAAGAAAGCTCTCTGCTGGGCAAGATTCTTCTGAAAGAACTTCGCTGCGGCATCTATTGCGATACGCTGCGCTTCCTTCTTCTTAGGCGGCTTCCTCCTCCGGAGAGAGTTCCTTTGCAGAAATTCTATTCCGGCCTGCACGGCACACCAGCGCAGGGCTTCCGCAAAAGCTGAGGTTCAGATGGTGCTGCACGAAGGAGATTACGTCACCACTCGCTCCGCATACGAAGCAGTGGTAGGGTCTGCCTTGACGGACTGACGACCATAGAAGGAGAATGGTCGTCGTGAAAGAGCACACACCCTTGTAATTCGCACCTGTCTTGTGCAGGTGCGTAAAAACTCTATTACATTTACAATGTTTAAAGGCCGACTGACCTTTTTCAATGAAATTCTTGTCAGCCATAATTTATTCCTCGGTTTCCTCAAACAGATCCAACTGGCGTGAACCAAGCGCCTCCTGCATCGTTATGCAAGATAGTCTGCCACAGCAGCATACTCTTTACTGCTGATGGCCTTTCTGCCATAATATAAATCCCAAAATCGACGCTGTTTTATTCCTGTTTCCGTGTAAAAAGACTCTCGTTGGGTGAAAGTCTTCCGGGTGGCGGAACTTTTATCTTCAACATCTCCATAAGGATATTGCGCTTGACTTTGCAATCCGACAGTGAGCGATTGCGCAAGCAAAAGAGGCGAACAGACATAGAACTTCTGTTCAAAACTCTGCCCATCTGGTCAAAGGTCAGTTTGCCAAGATTCTGTTTTACGAAGCTCTCTTCAGGCTCCGTCCATCGTTTATTCGCAGCTTTCATAAATTTACGACTTTTTAGTTAGAATATTTCTTCGAAAGATTAATTTATTAATTTAATCTTATACCTATCATCAGCTCAATAAGCCCAATTGGGTATGTGCGATTTGAATATCGCAGAATTATCACAATTATCACTTTTATGATCTTCTATGTAACTCTCAAGTTTAGCCATATTTTTTTACTAACTCAGAAATCTGCATCAGAATTTCTCCTCCTTTCAGTCTAAATCTTTCTTTTACATATTGTAAATCCGAAAGGAAAGACTTGTTATAAACAAAAGATTCGTTATTACCATGTACGTATACAACTGCAAGAATTCTCGCACATGTATCCATACTTATTGCCGGAATATTAGCCGATATGACGTTTTATTCCATAAGTCCTTAACATTTCAATCTCCTCACTTTTAATTGTCCATCCAAAAATTAGCTAATGATAGACACCATACTCTTCCCACCTTTCTGCATGCAATTTGTTGGTGTATGAAGTCCTGTATAGACAAGATATCGGTAAGGTGGTTTTTGATACTTTCAACTTTTTGGCAACAACTGTTTTTCTCTGTTCCTTTATTAAGTTCCTTGATAATCCATTCATGCCTGTTGACACATTTTGGGGTTAAGCCTACAACAGAAATCCTTTGGGATGCTAAGTTTTGCACCTTCTGCCTTCTTTTCGATGCTAATGCCTCCTTGGTTCGTTGGCTGATAAGATTACGTTCTATCTCTGCTGAAAGTCCGAAAAGCGAAGGCGAGGACTTTGCTCTGAATATCATCCCCAAGGCGATGAGTTATCCTTGATAGTCCACATGCGACATTCTTTTTGTCATGCAGATATTCGAGTATCTCCATAATCATAAATAGGTTACGACCAAGGCGAGACAATTCACTGCAAATGATAATATCGTCCTTTTTACCTTTTTAAGTAACCTGCCAAGTTCTCGTTTGCTATAGTTCTTTGTACCACTGATAGTTTTCTTCTATCCAGTCGTCAATTGAAAAGATTTTGATGTTTACAAAGTTGGTAATCTCAAAACGTTGATTCTCTACCGTTTGCTTATCGCTGCTAACTCTGATATACCCGTATATCATATTTATATATTTTAAATCAAACCATTTTGGAAAGTTTTTCTTTGCAAACATATAGCTATATACTCACTATCAAACCACATAATCATTATATTGTCAGTTGGATGAAGACGCCCAAGTTGACTCTGAACATATACTCGAAAGTGCTTCGTGTATTAGTCAAGTTCTCGCTCTGACAAATCTTGGATAGAAAGTTGCCCAGTTATCTTTATCTATAAACATGACTTTCTTAGATGTTCTGTTAGTCCCTGCCTGATTTTTCTTTCGTTCTGACAGAGTTAATGTTAATTTTTGTACGATCCTTGAAAAAAACCTTAAGCTCATCCTAAAGCCCATTTACGAAAAGGCTTTTTTTCTTACTTTCCTTATACTTGCCATAGTTATTCAAATTAAGGTCCTTACAATTTGTTTCTGTTAAGAGGGTAGCCTTTCACACGCTCCCATACACCATCCTCATTGGGTGCAATATATATGTCTTTTTCAGACTGGTGGTGAAAGCATGACCGTTTTCATCCCATACGATACCTTTGCCTGTACTGGTGAGCAGTGACTTGACGGACATCAGAATGTCTTAATTTCACTTCATCGATAATGATGCCTAAGTTTAAAGCATCAATTTGCTTTTTCAAAGTCCTTTGTTCTCATTGTTGTTTTAGTTTTGGTTTCACTTTCCTTTTTCGAGGGCGTACTGAACGTACTTTTTCAGTTTAAGACAATACAGCCCATTGATACAGTTGCGATAGGGATTCGCAGATCTGACACTCGTCATACATTTGGCCACAGTTCCTTTTTCAGGAATATTCAGATAATCAGAGATGATCTTTCTTTTTAAAAGCATCAGAGTACAATCCCCTCGAAGCCATCTGTAAACAGTAACATAAGATACTCTGCACAGTTTTTCAATTCTGCCATTACCTCATTTCGCTGATTGGGCAGTGAATTAACATACTCTTTCAAAACTCCATTTCTAATCTTTTTATGTTTTCATTGCACCGACGATCTTTTTGTTATTTTCGTAGCGCAAAAAATTCTTTCATGATGCAAAGGTGCAACTTTTATTTGATATAAACAAATAAATGAGTGATTATTCTCTCATTTCTAAAAATACAATAAAAAATGGCAGAAAGAAACTATTACTGATCGGATTGTACAAATAATGACTAAAGAGGGGCATACGGTAAGTACATTTGCCAAAAAGCTGGGGATGTCCTGGTCTTCGGCAAAAAACATCATCTCGGGCAGGAACGCACCCAACTATGAAACGATAGTGAAGATAATAGAATGCTTTGACAGTATTGATGCTAACTGGCTGGTTATGGGGAAAAAGAGCATACAGAGGAAGGAAAACTATATTCCATCATTTCCACACAGCAGAAAACTATAGAGAGCCAGCTGAAGACTATCGACCGACTTACAGCGAAACTTGTGAAAATATCCAGAAGAATCTGGTAAAAAGTGGAGGATGCCGTATAATCAAGATGTATCCAAGAGGTATTCAAAAGTGATTTTACGGTATAATATCCCATAAACAAGATTCCAAAAATCACTCAAATATTTGATTTATAAGCAGGTATGGAAACGATGTCGTCGGCGAGAAGTCGGCGATATACAGCTAATAATATAAATATGCCCCATTGAATATCAGTAAGTTAAAGTTAAACTTTATACAACCGAAAAGTCGGTCATCCCGACAATCGAAAAAGGGAAGAAGCCATACGGCCTCTTCCCCTTTTTGAGATGTAATGAGGAGATGGCGGGGAAATGATAAGCGATGACAGGCGATGACAAGACAACAGGCGATGACAAGCTTCCGGTCATTGCCTGCAAACGCCTGTCATCGCCTGTTCCTATTCTTCAGGAAGCGGATCCTACTTCGCCGGAGTCATTACCACCTCTGCATGATTGCCGGCAGCAACCAGCTGCTTCAGGTGAGCTGCAAGCCTGGCAGGAGTGAGTGCCTCTACGGCTGCCTTGTAGCCTGTCTGGAGGTCGACACCCGTCCAGATAGTACTCGTCGAGGATGTCCATCCAGTGGCCGTTGTTCTTGGCGGAAAGCTCCGCATTCTTCAGCATGAAGTCCTTTACCTTCTGCACCTTATCGGCATCCATCTTCACCGTGTTGTCCTTCATTCCCTCGGCAAGGAGCTTCAGGGCAAGATCGGACTTGTTCGGGTCCATCGGACAGTAGCCCTGTATGATCGCCACCGCCTTGTCGCCTCGACGCTGCAGACCACCGCCGGCACTCACGGAGTAAGCGGCACTGGCATCCTCGCGGATACTCTTCAGGTAAACCATTGAGAGCACCTGTGCGGCAGCATCCGTCAGGACGGAGTTCTCAACCGTATAGGCCATCGGCGCATGCCACAGTTCAAAGGCGATGGCCTTGGGTGTCTCAGACTTGCGGGTGAACCTGTTTTCGATCTTTCCGGCAGCGAAACCCGGAACATCCTTCCAGTTCTCGGCCTTTCCCTTGGGCAGGGAAGCGATGTACTTCTCGATCAGCGGACGCAGTGCAGCCTCATCGAAGTTGCCGACGAAGTAGTAGACGAACTGTCCCGGATTGGCATAACGCTCCTTCCATATCTGGAGAATGCGGTCGTAGTTCACGCCTTTCAGCGTGTTCAGCGTCACCGGTGCGAAGCGTGCCTCGTGCCCGTAGATCGTGCAGGGTGACCGAGTCGGAGAAGACACTCTCCGGCGAGAGGTCATATTCTTCAACGCCAGCTCGAACTGCGACATCATCGACTTGAACGAAGCCTCGTCCTTGGTGACATCCGTGAAGTTGAGATAGAGCAGCTGCATCATCGTCTCCACATCCTTCGGGACACAGGAGCCGCCGAGCATCTGGTAGTAGTTTGACAGCGTGCATGACATGGAAGCTTGTTTGCCCGAGAGAGCCTTCTGCAGTTCCTGATGCGAGAAATTGCCCAGTCCGCTGTTGCCCATGACGGCATCGAAGAGCTGCAGGTTGTCGAGTCGGCCTTGCCATAGAGCCCTTTGCCGCCCTTGGCCACCGCCTGGAACTGGATTTCATTGTCCTTGAAGCCGGTCTTCTTCAGAATGACACGTGCGCCGTTGCTCAAAGTCAATTCCTTATAGCCGAGCACCTTGTTCTCTTTCTCGCCGGTAATCTTGCCGGCCTTCGGCAGTCGGGTCTCGTCGAGGAGCGGTTCCTGCTTCACGTTGTCAACATAAGGTTCGATCTTCTCGCCACGTACGGCCTTGATGGTCTGTGCCATCTGCGCCTCTGTCGGATAGGTCTTGCCGGCCTTCTCCTGTGCGAAGATGAAAGCCACGAAGTTGCTGTCCTTGTCGGAGATGAGCTCCTGGGCATACTTGTTGATGACGTCCACATTCAGTGCCGGCATATCTATCAGCTGCTTCATGATCTGATACTCGTCCTCCTTGCCTGGGATAGGCTCGTTGGTGAGATAGTGGTCGCGCAGCTCGTCGCCGTACTGTGCATTCTTGATTTTGTTGCGGTTGACGTAGGCAGCCTCTATCCGGGAGAGGTATTCAGCCTTCATGCGGTCGTACTCGCCGGCAGTGAAGCCGTGCCGGCGCACACGCTGGGCCTCACGGTAGATGGCGGCCAGCGATTCAAGGTCTTTGCCGTCCTTGGCCGATGCCGACATTTCAAAGGCATCCTTGGTCTTCGAGAGGAAGTAGTCGCCATCGTCAGCACTGGCACTTGTGAACGGACAGTCAGGTTTCTGCGAGAGTTCCTCCAGCCGCTGGTCGAGCATCATGGTGATGATTTCCTTGGCGTAAGAGTCGATGTAATAGTACATATCACCTTTCTGATCATCAGGGAAAGCATCGTGCTTCATGCAGAAGCCTACCTGGCTGTAAGGCATCTCCTTGTCTTTGCCGAAGACGTAGATGGCTTCCTTGGTGTCAGGCACCTGCTCGTCTACGACCTGTGCCGCGTCGGCCCGGAACAGTAGACTTCGCCCAGAGCTTCTTGATTTCGCTTTCGATATGGTCTACATCCACATCGCCGACGACGATGATGCACTGATTGTCGGGACGGTACCACTTCTTATAGTAGTCGCGGAGGTCCTGATAAGGGAAATTGTCGACAATGCTCATCAGGCCGATCGGCATACGGTGTCCGTACTTGGAGTTGGGATAGAACTTCGGCGGTACGTCGTCATAAATCCACGCATGATCGGGCTGCGGCGCAGCTGCCATTCCTGGTGGATGACCCCGCGTTCCTTGTCGATTTCCTTGTCGGCAAGCGTCAGGCCGTTCGACCAGTCGCTTGAGAATCAGCAGGGCGGGGTCGAGTGCGCTCTGACGGGACGTCGGCACGTCGCAGACACGGTGAGACGGTCTGGTCGATGCTGGTATAGGGCATTCAGGTTGCTGCCGAACTCAACGCCGAGCGAACGGGTGAATTCCAGCAATGTGGAGTCGGGAAGTGCTCCGACCCGTTGAAAGCCATGTGCTCCAGAAAGTGGGCCAGCCCTCGCTGCTTGTCGTTCTCCTGGATCGAGCCGACACGCTGTGCAATGTAGAAGTTGGCTACATGCTCCGGCCACTCGTTGTGCAGGATGTAGTAAGTCAAGCCGTTGCTGAGCTTGCCCTGCCTCACGTTCTTGTTCACGGGAATCGGCCCCATCTGCTGCGCAGACACCATTCCCGTCACAAAGAGCAAGACAATCAAGAATAAGTGTTTGATTTTCATCTTAAACGTTGTTTTGTAAATGAATATTAGCGATTATGGCACAAAGATACACAAAAATCTGTTACTCTTCTCTGTTTTTCCTCTTTTTTTATATTTACGGAAACACACTCCCGACGGCTGCCCAAGGCTTTTGTCTTTCATTGCCCGGCTACATCCCACAGTTCCGGGAAGTGGTGCCGTCGCCGGCCGTATGTAAACATTCTGCACATCCATGATGGTCTCCCAGACACGAGAAGGGCGTATTATCCGTCCTCGACCGGAGGGACGGGAACAGCGGTCCCAGGCTTTGGGGACAGGAGAACCAGGCCTTGGGAACAGGAGAACCAGACTTTGGGAACAGGAGAACCAGGCCTTGAGAATGGAAGTCCCCGACCTTGGGAATAGCAGACTGGACAGGCTTGTTTTCCCCACGTCAGCCCCCGGTAGTGGACTGAAAAGCCGCTCTCGAACTGACATTGTCATTTTTCGGCTTAGAAGCAGGAATCCGGGAAGCCGGCAGGTACAGTCCGAATCAGGGGAACACCTGCACTCGAAGCCTTAAACAATATTAATATCCGGTTTGTTCCATCTAAAAAAATACTATGGAAAAGGTCGTATGTGAGAACTTTTTGTGTTTCTTTGCAGCAAAAGAACTGACTGCAATGCGTATTCGTGTCATCGCCTTCCTCCTGTGGCTGCTGCCGCCAGCCCAGTACTCCATGCACAGCAGGTGCTGGTGTGCGATGGTGCTACGCGTTTCCCGATACGTGACGTGCTGGTCAGCGTTGACGGGAAATCCGTCGGACAGACGACATAGCAGAGACGCATCAGTCTGCCCGACTCTTTCCTGACGGCCAGTTTCAGAAAAAAGGGATATGTCGGGAGACTCTCCTAAAGGAAGAGGTACGGCGCGATACGGTCTTCCTCTTCCCTGCCGCCCACTATCTTGACGAAGTCGTGGTTGTAGGGAAACAGACGGTCGACGGACGCGGACTGCTGAAGAAAATGCCGAAGCGGGATATCCTTGAGAAACGCCCCCAGCAGTCTGGGAGGGTTCGACCTGGGAATCATGCTGGACAAACGGTATCGCCGCGACCGCAGGCACGTTGCCCAACTGCGTGAGATATTCAAGAAAATGGATGGACTTGACGACAAGGAAGACCCCATTCTGAAGGCTTACCGGCAGACACAGATGGAATTGAAGGCCGACTCCATCCAGAAGAAGAACAGCAGACAACAGGACAAGTAGCCGGCTGCCGGCGACTGCAAGGAGCAAAGCCCTGTGTCCGACGGCTCCGTTCCTGTGCCGGCTATCCGGCAGACGGAAGGTCTGTCGGGGGATGGTCTGACACGGTTGTTTTCCATCGAAAACGAGAAAGTATGTTCAGAAGAACACTTACAGAATGGGGGCCGGCCACGGATGGAGCCGGCCTCTTTCCTACCTGTCTCCCCCAGGAAAAAGAAACAAAAGCATCCCGAAAAGAAAAAAACTTCACGATTGTAAGATGCTTTTATATTGATTTTTTTAACGATTAGTTGTAGATTCTACGCTTTAAAAAAATATGACTCTTTTTATTTGTCTATTTGAAGATTTTAAGATACCTTTGACAGCGGAAAAGAAGATAAAGACCTACGACTATTCTGCCCCGAAACGACAAATGACGCCCAGGCAACAGAGGCCGTATCGTCCCGGGCAACCTGCCGCTCCAGCAGATATTCAGACGACTAACAATCAGATCCGTTAGGACCATAACTTAAAAGTATAACTAATTTCAAAAAGTTCTAATCCCTCATGAGCAAATCGTTTATGAAGCGGACCACAGTGATAGCTGTCGGTCTGACGTGTGCAATGAGTTCCTATGCCCAGTCAGTGGTACAGGGAAGTGTGAAGGATGCGTCGGGTGAGCCATTGATTGGTGCGACCATCCAAGTGAAAGGAGAACAAGGCGGTACCGTAACCGATATTGACGGTAACTTCAAGCTCCCCAATGTGAAGCCCGGTGCGACGCTCGTCTTCTCTTATGTAGGCTACAGCAACAAGGAAGTGGCTGTAGGCAACCAGTCCAATATCAATGTTTCTCTCTCCGAAGACAACAAGCAGCTCGACGAGGTCGTCGTCGTCGGTTATGCCGTAGGCACGAAGCGTACGGTGTCGGGAGCCATTGAGCGTGTGAGGCAAGGGGCGACATGAACAAAGGGTGTCGTAACCACGGCAGCCGATGCCCTGAAGGAAAGGTCAGCGGTGTCGTCATCAGCCAGAACGGCGGCGACCCGATGGGGTCTACCAATATCCGCGTGCGCGGCACCTCTTCGCTCTCCGGCGGTAACGACCCGCTGGTGATCATCGACAGGTCTTCGCTGACATGACCATGTTCAACGCCCTTCAGCCCGGCGACATCGAGAGCATGACCATTCTGAAGGATGCCTCGGGAGACGGCACAGTACGGATCCCGCGGTGCAGCTGGTGTCATCGTCGTCACGACGACAAAAGGAAAGAACGGCTTTGCCTCTCTTTCTTACAACGGCACGCTGGGCGTGAACACCATCTTCAAGAACCTTGAAATGCTGAGCGCGGATGCTTACCGTGCCACTGCCACCAAGATGGGGTGGCATTCACCGACCTCGGCGGCAATACCAACTGGTTCGACGAAATAGAGCGTTCGGCCGGGCTGACACAGACCCACAACATCGCCTACTCGTCCGGCAACGACTCCGGCAACTACCGAGCCAGCGTCGGCTTCGTACAGCGTCAGGGCGCATTGAAGAACTCGGATATGCGCAACTATACCGTGAAGCTGGATGCCACGCAGTACGCCTTCAACAAGAAGCTCAAGCTGGAGCTGGGTGTCCTGGGCAGTGAACGCGACGGAAAGATGCAGTACGACCCGCAGAAGATGTTCTATTCTGCCGCCGCCTACAACCCGACCTACCCGACCTACAAGAACCCGCAGACGGGCGAGTGGGACGAAGACCGCCTTGCCAACGAGATATACAACCCGCTGGGACAGCTGGAGGTACAGGACCGCTTCGACGTAGGTTCGCTCAACGCCCATGGAAAGGCGACCGTCACGCTGGCTGACGGACTCTTCCTCAGTGCCTTCGGCAGCTATACCCGCATGAACCTCGACCACAAGCGTTACGTGCCGAACGACATTCAGCAGGGACGCATCAACGGCAACGGCTGGGCATACATCCGCAACATGAAACGTACGGACATCATGGGCAACCTGCAGCTGACTTATACCAAGGACTTCGGCGAGCACCATATCGACGCACTCGCCCTGATGGAGGGCCAGCAATACAAGACCTTCTGGAATTCAGAGCAGTCGTTCAAGTTCGATACCAATTACTTCGGCTTCAACAACATGAAGGCCGGTGCCAACGTCTCCTGGGGCGATGTGGACTCTGAGTCTACGGAATATACCCTCTGCTCTTACATGGCACGTCTGAATTACATGTACGGCAACCGCTACATTGCAACCGTCAACCTCCGTACTGACGGCTCGTCAAAGCTGGGTGAAGGCCACAAGTGGGGCTGGTTCCCGTCAGCATCTGTCGCATGGGTCGTATCACAGGAACCGTTCATGAAAGAGGTGCGCTGGGTGGACAACCTGAAAGTCCGTCTCGGATATGGTGTGACGGGCAACCAGGATGTCATCGCTCGCTTACAACTCACTGGCCCTCTATGCCGAACGGCGTGACCTCGGTGAACGGTGTCAACACGACGACCTATGCCATCCAGAGCAACGACAACCCTGATCTGAAGTGGGAGGTAAAGCATACCTTCGACATCGGTATCGACTTCGCCGCTTTCCAGAACCGTCTGAACGTTACTTTGGACTGGTATACTTCCAAGACGAAAGACCTGCTCTATACCTATACCGTACCTGTTCCGCCATTCACCTACAACACCTTGCTGGCGAACATGGGTGAGATGACCAATTCGGGCTTCGAAATCGGCATGCGCGGCGACATCATCCGCACAAAGGACTTTACCTTCAATTCCGGCATGAACCTCAGCTTCCAGAAGAACAAGCTGAACTCGCTGAGCGGCACCTATAAAGGACAGAGACTGACGACCAGTGAGCACATCCCGGTTGCCAACATCAATGCGGCCGGCCTGACGCAGAACACCGGTGTGACTTATCTCATGGAGGGACAGCCAATCGGTGTATTCTACCTGCCCCACTGCAAAGGCATCGATGACAAGGGACAGTACATCATCGAAGACCTCGACAAGAACGGAACCATCGACACCGGCGACTCCGGCGACCGCAAGGTGTGCGGACAGGCGATACCAAAGGCTTACCTTGGCTGGGATTTCACCTTCAAGTACAAGAACTGGGATCTCACCATGCAGTTCAACGGTGCCTTCGGCCATAAGATCTACAATGGTACGGGCATGACCTACAGCAACCTCAGCAACTTCCCGACCTACAACGTGCTTTCTGATGCTCCGGAGAAAGGAATCAAAGACATACAGATTTCCGATTACTGGCTGGAGAAAGGCGACTACGTGAACTTCGAGTACATCACGCTGGGCTACACCTTCAACAAGAAGCAGCTCAAGGCCGACTGGATTCAGAGCATCCATCTCGGACTGGCCGTCAACAACGTCTGCACCCTCACCGGGTACAGCGGCCTGACCCCGATGATCAACTCCGCATCGCTCGTCCGTGTCGACGAAGGCCGTACAACCTACGGGACACTGGGTGTAGACGACAAGCGTCTCTTCCCGTTGACACGCACCTTCTCGTTCAATGTGTCTGTTAATTTCTAAGGTCTTGATAAACAAAAAGGAATACTATTATGAAGAAATATATTTTCGGAATGGCACTGCTCTCCACGGCACTGCTTGCAGCCTGCTCGCTGGACGAGACACCTCAAAGCAAGTTCAAAGAGACTGACGCTTTCGCAAATGCCACACTGACCTATGTCAACTCTGTGGCAAAGGTCTATTCAGAGATCGGAGACGGTATCTATGGCGGTACGGATGCCATCCACTGTCTGCAGGAATTCACTTCTGACGAGGCTATCCTCCCGGGACGGCAGGGCGACTGGGTAGACGGCGGCAAGTGGCAGAACTTCTTCCTCCACAACTTCGCATCGTCTGTGGACACCTACAACAACAACTGGAAGCATATCTACAAGATCATCGGGCAGTGCAACGGCTCCATCGACCAGCTCACGCCGATGCTCGGCGAACATCCCGACTACAAGCCGTATGTGTCCGAGCTGCGTGCCCTGCGCGCCATCTATTACTATTATGCGATGGATCTCTTCGGACAGGGTGCCGATAGTGACGTCTTCCAAGCAGGGAACCAGCGATGTCAGCAAAGCAACCGATCGGATGTGTTCAAATTCGTCGTCAAGGAACTGACAGAGGCCATGCCTGACCTCGCAGATGACCAAAGCCAGAAGACCGGCAAGTATTTCGGACGTATCACCAAGCCTGTTGCCTATATGTGTCTGGCAAAGTGCGCCCTCAATGCACCTGTCTACAACACGGATGACGTAGCTCCGGACAGCTACAAGGCGTTTGTCGGCGACGACAAATCGAAGGAATGCAAGGCCAGCGAGACCCTCGGTGCAAACATATCGGCAAAGGGAATGGACATCAAGATGACTGTAGACGGAACGGAACGGAACTGCTGGGAGACCGTGAAGTACTGCGTGGACAAGCTCGCAGAGCTTCGGCTACACCCTCTCGCCGAACTATGCCGACAACTTCGTCACACAGAACCAGAACTCTAACGAGAACATCTTTGTACGTCCGAACGACGACAAAACGTACAAGATTACCGATTACAACCCTGATCCGCTCCGTACACTACAACCATGCGAGTGCCGCCGGCTTCAACGGATGGAACGGTGCCTGCGCCACGGTACGTGCGATGAAAGTGATGGGATACAAGGGAAAGCAACGAAGACCCACGCCTGCGCCAGAACTACTGGGTAGAGCAGGGTACACCCAGCAGACCGGCGGCAAGACCGTGGACGACGGTGTCGGCAGGAACGCTCTCTTACCGTCCGCTGGCAGTCGTGGTGAGACTTCGATGCCAATGCCGACAAACATGACGTGAAATGCGCCGGCGCCCGTTTCAAGAAGTATGAGTACGACCCGACGGCAGCCGCACGAGGGGCAGTACAACAACGACCTTGTCATCTGGCGTTATGGCGACGCACTGCTGATGAAGGCGGAAGCAGAATACCGGCTGGGCAACCATGCGGCGGCACTGACACTCGTCAACCAGGTCAGGGACCGGGCACGCCACCCGCGCACCTCGCTCAACCTGAATGATATTCTTGACGAACGCATGATTGAACTGGCCTGGGAAGGCGTACGGCGTCAGGACCAGATACGCTTCTGCACCTTCACCCAGCCGACGGCAGACCGTTATCCCGGTGTCAGCCACAATGCTTCTGCCGGCGATTATCTCGATGACACCCAGGGATACACCTGCGTCTATCCGATTCCTTATGAGGTGCTGAATCTGAACAAGAATCTCCATCAGAATCCAGGCTATAAGAAATAAAGCCGGTTCTGATTCCTTATCACAGCCGGGATGTCCAAGGATATTCCGGCTGTCAACTTTCAGGGAATGCAGACTCCTCCATCCTATTCTTCCTTTGTTTTTCAAAAGGATATCCGTACTTTTGCATCAGACAACACAACAGGAAGTCCGACGGGCATCCTGACAACTAAAAACTTAAACAATGAAGAAAGAAATCATCACAGCAGCAGCGGCACTGGCCATGGCAGTCCCCATGACGGCCCAGATCGGCACGAACCCACAATGGCTTGACAATGCCGTTTTCTATCAGATCTATCCTTCCTCTTACATGGATACGGACGGGAACGGTATCGGAGACCTGCCCGGCATCACCAGCAGGCTGGATTACATCAAGTCGCTGGGCGTGGATGCCTTGTGGCTGAATCCCGTATTCGAGTCGGGATGGTTTGACGGTGGCTACGATGTCATCGACTTCTACAAGATTGACCCGCGCTTCGGTACGAATACCGATATGGTGACGCTGGTCAACGAAGCCCACAAAAGAGGCATAAAGGTCTGCCTGGACCTGGTGGCAGGACACACGAGCGTGAAAGTCGCCGTGGTTCCAGGAATGTGCGAACGGCGACCGCAACGGGCGTTATTCCGACTATTATATATGGACTGACACCATCTCACAGAAAGACAAGGAAGAGATTGAAGCACGCCACAGGGATGCCAATCCGGAGGGAAGCACACGTGGGCGTTATGTGGAGATGGACGCAAAACGCGGCAAATACTATGAGAAGAACTTCTTTGAATGCCAGCCTGCCCTGAACTACGGCTTTGCCCATCCCGACCCCTCTCATCCCTGGGAGCAGCCTGTGACGGCACCCGGGCCGCAGGCCGTACGCCGGGAGATGAAGAACATCATGGCCTTCTGGTTTGACAAGGGCATCGACGGCTTCCGTGTGGATATGGCCTCTTCGCTCGTCAAGAACGACCCGGGGAAGAAAGAGGTGTCAAAGCTGTGGAACGAGATGAGGGCATGGAAAGACAGGCATTATCCCCAATGCGTACTGATATCCGAGTGGAGCGACCCGGCCGTCGCCATCCCTGCCGGCTTCAACATCGACTTCATGATCCACTTCGGCATCAAGGGTTATCCCTCTCTCTTCTTCGACCGCAACACACCGAACGGCCGGCCGTGGGAGGGACAGGACATCTCCAAGGAGTACAAGTTCTGCTACTTCGACAAGGCAGGGAAAGGAGAAGTGAAGGAGTTTGTCGACAACTTCACGGCAGCCTTCAACCGCACAAAGCAACTCGGCTACATCGCCATCCCGACGGCCAACCACGATTTCCAGCGTCCGAACATCGGCACGCGTAACACGATGAACCAGCTGAAGGTGGCCATGACCTTCTTCCTGACCATGCCGGGTGTACCGTTTATCTATTACGGTGACGAAATCGGCATGAAATACCAGATGAATCTTCCTACCAAAGAGGGTAGCAACGAACGTGCCGGGACACGTACTCCTATGCAGTGGGCTGCCGGTCCTACCGCCGGATTCTCCACCTGCGAGCCTGCCCAGCTCTATTTCCCTGTGGATACGGAAGACGGAAAGCTGACGGTGGAGGCACAGGAGAAAGACCCCAATTCCCTGCTGAACTTCACCCGTGAACTGGTCCGCCTGCGCCATGCCCACTCGGCATTGCATGGAAACGGAGAATGGGAACTTGTCAGCAAGGAAAGCCAGCCCTACCCCATGGTCTACAAACGTACGGCCGGCGGAGAAACCGTAGTCGTTGCCATCAATCCGAGTGCCAGAAAGGTTTCAGCAAGGATACCTCACCTTGGAAAAGCCAGACCGCTGTCCATGACGGGAGAAGCAACTTACAAGACAGGCGACAAAGTGATGTCATCAACCTGAAAGCCATATCAGCCGCTGTATTCAAGATCATTGAATAAGACTTTCATTTCCAAGACCTTTACCGGGTGTATCAGAATAGCTGCCAGCAGGCATTCTGATGCACCTTTTCTGTCTGCATTCCTGAACAGACAAGGATGATTACACGGACTTCCCCACATAAAAAGCCAATGCCGGCCGATAAAAGATAAGCGACATCATTTTCCATGCGTAATCTCTTTTAAACGGACAAGTCCACATTGTTTCCGGAAGAACAAGTCCCTCTGGGCAGATAAGTCCTGCCGGCACAGCTCTTCGCCGGCTGCGTTTTGCTCCCGTCCCGGCAACAGACTGCATGGAGCGGGGCATCAGCACGACTGGTGTTTACAAACAACTCCATGGGTGGCGGGCATCAACACATCAGCAGGAAAGGCCTGTTCATGCCTGTCACTACCATTATATAGCAAGACACTGCCGGCTGACTTACAGGGGAAAGTTTACCGGACAGCACTGGTAACAAAACACGAAAAAGTCCGACGGGCAGGGTGAAGTCAGCTCACACTTGCCGCATCGGACAGATATACACTCAGGTAGTATGGTTTGCAAGGTTATCCTATAATCACCCCACGGATGCGGTCTTCAAAGGCAGACAGGGCAGCCTTGGCCCCCTCACCCAGGGCAATCGCAATCTGTTTGTAAGGAACCGTCGTCACGTCGCCGGCAGCGTATACACCAGGCAGACTGGTACGGTTGGCCACGTCGATGACAATCTCCTTGCGCGGAGTCAGCTCTACTTCGTTCCTGAAGACATCGCTGTTCGGCGACAGACCAATCTGTACGAAAACGCCGTCCAGGGAAATATTGCGTTCCTCACCGCTGATACGGTCTTTCACCGTGATGCCCGACAGCTTCTGTCCGTCACCCAGAAGCGCCGTTGTCTGGGCAGACAGGGACACTTCCACATTGGGAAGACCGGCGACCTTCCGCTGCAGCACCTCATCGGCACGCAGTGCTTCGGCAAATTCAAGGACGGTCACATGACGGCAGATGCCGGCCAGGTCAATGGCAGCCTCGATGCCCGAATTACCGCCACCGATGACCGCGACATCCTTTCCTTTGTAGAAAGGACCGTCACAATGCGGACAGAAGTGCTCGCCATGGCCGATGTACCTTTCCTCACCAGCCAGACCGAGACGACGCCAGCCGGCACCTGTGGCAATCACCACTGCGGGTGCGGCGAAAGTCTCTCCACCACGTACAGAGACCGTCTTCTGCCCGTCTTTCAGGTTTGCGGCAACTACCTGCCGGTTGTCGAATATATCAATCGGATAGTCTGAAAGATGCGTGCGGAAATCGGCTGCGAGCTGCGTGCCGGTTGTCCTGGCGACCGAGACAAGGTTCTCGATGCCGGTCGTGTCATTCACCTGTCCGCCGATACGTTCTGCCACAACGGCCACCTTCAGCCCCTTCCGGGCGGAATAGATGGCGGCCGACACACCGGCAGGTCCGCCGCCGAGAACAAGGACATCATACGTACGGACAGGCAGCACGGCCGCCCCGTCATGGTCTGTCCCGACCTTGTCTTCCAGTTCTTGCAACAGCACACCGAGGTCGCCGCGTCCCACGTGGAGCGGTTCGCCATTGACATAGACGGCAGGAACACCCTGTATGCCCAGACGCTCTATTTCATCCTGGTACAATCCTCCGTCCACCATCTCATTGCTGATGTCAGGATTGATGAGCGCCATCACGTTCAGTGCCTGCACCACGTCGGGACAGTTCGTACAGGTAAGGGAGACGTAAGTCTGAAGCCGTATCTCACCTTTCAGTGCCTTGATGCGTGCCGCAACAGCCTCATCGGGAAGGTTCTTTCCCTGTCCGTCAGCATTGAGGATGGCAAGGAGGAGCGAGGTGAATTCATGGCCGTTGGGGATACCGCGGAAACTGATTCCGGTTGCTTCTCCATTGCGGAGGATGCTGAACGAGAACCGTTCACCCTCCTGACAGACGGTGCTGACTCTGTCAGAGACAGAAGCGATGTCCTCTACAAAAGCCGAAAACTCTGCCGACTGTGCTTCGTCGCTTTTACGTACGACACTGAGCGTAATGTCTGATGAGAGCGAACTGAAGACGCTTCTCACCTGTTTAAGTATATCTGGATCTAACATGGGACTTGTTGAATTCTCTGCTTATTCTACAAAAAGTGGAGAGAAAAAGCCCGCAGGCTCCTCCCTCCACCGGGACTTCTATGACGATTCGATGTCCGTTAAAGTCTTAGAGCTTGCCGACAAGGTCGATGCTTGGCTTCAAGGTCTCACCGCCCTGCTTCCACTTGGCCGGGCAGACCTCGCCCTCGTGCGTAGCAACAAACTGGGCTGCCTCGACCTTGCGTACCAGCTCATCTGCATTCCGGCCGATACTGTTGTCCTGGATTTCGGCAATCTTGATGAGCCCTTCCGGGTTCACAAGGAACGTGCCACGGTAAGCAACGCCCTCATCCTCCTTGTAGACACCGAAGCCACGGCTCAGTACGCCTGTAGGGTCGGCGAGCATGGTATACTTGATTTTCTTGATTCTCTCAGACGCATCGTGCCATGCCTTGTGTACAAAATGTGTATCGGTACTTACCGAGAACACCTCTACTCCCATCCCTTTCAACAGCTCGTACTTGTCGGCCAGGTCTTCCAGCTCTGTAGGACATACGAATGTGAAGTCGGCGGGATAGAAGAAGAAAAGCGCCCACTTCCCTTCTATATCCTTGTTGGAAACGGTCTTGAACTGTCCGTCCTGAAAAGCCTGGACGGTAAACTCGGGTGCGTGTGCATTGATAATTGGTTCCATATCTAACTAAAACTGTTTATGTGATAAATTCTTTTGTTTTGTGATGCAAAGATACATGCCCGTAATCAGCATCGCCAAAAGATAAAAACTATCACACGATAGAGAATATCTATCAGACAGGAACAATATAATGGGTATCAGATGTTTAGGAACGGCACCAGCCCTGTTGAAAAAAAGATTGTCTGCCATGAAAAAAAATCGGACGGTGCAGTCCCGGCACCGTCTTCAGCTTATAGAGAGGTGTGTCAGACATACGTTCATCGCCCTGTCTGACACACCTCTGAGAAACCGGAAGAGAACCTTCTTACTGTATCCGCACGCTCTTTCCGTCTTTGTAACAGGCAATGGTACGGACACCATCGGTGTAGATATCCTCACTCCCCGGCATGTCCAGCGTGAAGCCGGCCGCCTTCACCTGCCCCACAAGATTGTCGTATGCCGCCTGGTTGAACACGGCGATGATGATCGCCCCGTCCTTGAAGGCAATGTAACTGGACACTCCCTTGCGCATCGGCTTCGGATAATCAGCATACTTGTCGGCAGTGAGGAGCTTGGCCAGAGCACAGTTCTTATAATACATCTTAGAGAACTTGGCCAGACGGTAAACCTCATAGTTGGGCTTCAGCTTATAGCCATACTTTTTCGTTATCGCCGCTGCCTTGTCAGGGTTCTGGTACATATCCAGTGCTTCGGCAATCGTAATCACCTCCTTCAGCGGCTCGACAGCTACAATGCTGTCTCTGTGTAAAGGGGCTGCAGCAGGTTTCGTTGCAGTCTGCTGCGTACCGCAGCTGAAGAAGGTCATGGCTGCCACAAGGGCGGAGAATACTATTGATACGTTCTTTTTCATATTGTTGTTTTTGAAGATGAATGACTATGAGAAATAAAGAGCGGCAGGACCGGCTGGTTGGACAGGAGATATGCTGAACCATCTGGGACAGCAGAATCAGGACCACAGGAAAGCCACGACGGATATAACAGACAGAAGTTCCGGATAGCCCGTGCAGACTTTCAGCCGCCAAGGACAGCCTGCATGGAGGCCTTCACCTCAGCTGCAGAGACACAGTGCAGTGCGTGGTCTTTCATTTCCAGCAGGCAGTCGGCAAAGCGAACGGCAAGCTCCAGATCGTGGGTAGAGAGCAGGATGAGCTTGTCACGGTCATGCGCCATCCGCTGCAAGAGCCGGAAGGTCTCGACCTTGGAGGGAAAATCCAGGAACGCCGTAGGCTCATCAAGGAGAATGACCGGTGTCTGCTGGGCAAGTGCCTTGGCTATCATCACTTTCTGCCGTTCGCCGTCAGAGAGCGTCTGGATCATCCTGTGCCGCAGCGTTTCTACCCCCACGGCATCAATGGCATCGCTGACGACCCGGCGGTCACCGGCCCGCAACCGGCCGAAGAAACCGGTATAAGGCGAACGCCCAAGACCAATCACCTCTTCAACTGTCAGATTCTGTACATCGGGCTTCTGCGTCAGGACGATGCTCACCTGGCGTGCCAGCTCCCGCCGAGAGAATGTTCCGACATCCCTGCCGTCCAGCAGCAGGCTGCCGTCCAGCTTCGGAAGGAATCCCGTGAGCGTCTTCAGAAAGGTTGACTTCCCGATGCCGTTTTCCCCTGTCAGGCACGTCAGCTGTCCGCTCATCAACTCAACGCTGATATCAGAGACGACCGGCAGGGAAAGGCGAATAGCCTACAGACAGATGAGACAGACGGATGACCATGGCCGTAAAGTATAAGCCGTCAGACGAAGAACATCACCAGCACTTTGGGCGATGATGACCCGGACGAACATACCCAGCGGATAAACCGTGGCATAACTGATGTTGCTGGTCTCGCCTTTCACAGTATCGTTGGCATAGCCCAGGGCCATCGGGTTTGCCATCGATCCGCAGAGAATACCACAGACCGTACCGAAGTCGAACTTCTTTAACCGCAGTGCAATGACTCCCACGATGACGACCGGGACAACCGTAAGGACAAACCCCAGACCGATCCACAGCAGTCCGTCAGGACGGACAACCGTAGCAAGGAAGTCCTTGCCGGCATCCAGTCCGAGGCAGGCCAGATAAAGCGAAAGCCCCAGTTTGCGCAGCATGAGCGACGCACTGCGCGTCGTATAGGCGATGAGGTGCAGACGGGGACCGAACGCACCGGCAAGGATACCCATGATGATAGGGCCACCGGCAATGCCCAGCCGTATCGGCGACTCCATTCCCGGAATCGAAACCGGAATGGTTCCCAGGGCCAGACCAAGGAGCATCCCAAGGAAGATAACGGCCAGATTCGGCTCGTTGAGCGTCTTTACAGAGTTGCCCAGGAACTTCTCGGCATGGTCGATAGCCTCCGGCTGTCCCACCAGTGTGAGGCGGTCGCCATAGCGCAGGACAAGGTCCTCGGTGGCAAGCAGTTTGATGTCGCTGCGCAGGATACGGCTCACATTGACGTTGTATGCGTCGCGCAGGTGAAGCTGTCCGAGCCGTTTGCCGTTCAGGACGCCCTTCGACAACACAATGACACGGCTTTCCACTTTCGAGTCAAGGTGGTTCCAGTCCACCTGTTCCTTGTTCAGGTCGCGTTTCACCTTCTGCCCGAAAAGGATTTCAATGGCAGACACCTCTTCGCGTTTGGTTGCGACAAGCAGGTTGTCGTTCGTATGCAGCACGGTCGTTCCCTTGGGGACAATCACCTCCTCTCCACGCCAGATGCGCGAGATGATGAACTTCAGATGTGTCCCTTGTGCTACCGTGGCAATCGTCTTGCCGTCGACAGCCGGGTTAAGGACGACAAACTGACCGATGTAAGTATGGTCATCATCCGAAGCGGAGTGGACGACAAGATCGTCCGGCCTGACGAAAAACTTACGGATGAAGATCATGGCGAAGATGACGCCTACCACACCCAGCGGATAGGTGACCGCCGTTGCCAGTGCCGCGCGGGCACCGATGACTCCTGCATGCTGAAGGGCCTGCTGTCCCGCACCGAGTGCCGGCGTATTGGTGGTGGCTCCGCAGAGAATACCCACCATATCGGACATCGGGACCTTCATGGCGTAGGAAAGTGCCACAGACATCACCGTACCCAGAAGGATAACGCCCAATGACCAAAGATTGAAAGACGTTCCTTCGTGCCGGAAAGAACCGAAGAAGTTGGGCCCACGCTCAGCCCGAGCGTATAGACAAAGATGACCAGACCGAACGTCTCACAGTAGTCCAGCATCCGGCCGTCTACCGTCAGACCGAAGCTGCCCACGGCAATACCGAAGAAGAAGACGAAGGCTATGCCCAGCGATATGCCTGCTACCCTGATTTTGCCTAAGCCCAGTCCCGCTGCACAGATGAGCGAGAGGACTACCACCGCCTGCAACGCCGAAGGAATTGAAAAGAGTCCGTTAATCCAGTTCATATTGATTTGATTTTGGAGTGGAGGAGCGGATAAAGTGTCAACGTCTTCAACCCTTTACCCCCTTTGTATTACAATATCCCGAGATATTTTTCCAAAGGGATTCCCCTGTTTTTGTCCTTGTTGTCCCTGTTGAGGTCTATCAGCTTGTAGACGCCGTCCATGGCCTTCTGCGTACTCGGTATCAGCAGTTCATCATCGAGAAGATGACCGATGAGGATGGCAGAGAAGATGTCGCCGGTACCCGGGAAATGGACAGGAATCTCGGTATAGGGCAGCGAAAAGAACTTGTCCGTCTTGTGGTTGTAACCCGCTACGGAAGGCGTACCGTCGACGAGAATGGAAGTGATCAGTGCCGACTTCGTACCGATTTTCCGCAGTCCGTTGAGCAGTTCCTCCGCTTCGTCAATGCTTACGCCAGCCGCTTTGAAAGTACTGTCCGTAAGATAACAGGCCTCGGTATAGTTGGGGAAAAGTCAGGTCGGCAACGCCGATCATCTCGCGCATGGAACTGATGGTTGCAGGAGTCACGCCGTTATAGAGTTTCCCTCGTCGCCCATGATCGGATCGACAAAGATCTGCGTACCCCGTGCAGCCTGTTCCCGGCAGTAGCCTGACACCAGCTTCGCCTGCCGCTCTGACGCGATGAAACCTGTCGCAATGGCATCGAAACTGAAGCCCAGCTCCTTCCAGACAGGGAACACGCCCTGATGTAATCGGTAGTCTCAAGAATGTTGAACTTGCCATAGTCAAGCGTGTTCGACACCAATGCCGTAGGGAGGTTGTAGACGGGATGTCCCAGATAGGACAGAATGGGGAGCATGGCTGCCGTCGCCACCTTGCCGTATCCTGCCATATCGTTGATAAGAAGAATCTGTTTCTTACTCATTATATGTTTCTTTGAACTGCAAAGGTAGTGCAAAGCGTATGAACGGCAAAATAAAAACCGATAAATCGCATGACAGCCCCGCCTTGCCGGCCTTTGCCTGCCGTTTTTCCTGTGGCTTGTCCATCGGCTTTCACATAGCCGGATACGGTCGTGGGAACCTGTTCCCGGCACGCCTTCCGGGCATCAGTTCCAAATTTTCTTCGTGTAAAGAAATATTTTCTTTCATGTAAAGAAATATTTATCTCCATGCAGAGAAACATTTCTCTTCATGAAAATAATTCGTCTGAAAGGTGAGAGTTCTGATCACGGCTATCACTACTTATCATCGTCCCATCACCACTTACCAACGCCTATCACCACTTATCAACGCCCATCACCCGCCTAATAATATATAAATCTTATGCTTTTTATTTTGTCATCCCGCTAAGTTGCAGTAACTTTGCATCCTTAAACGGGATTGGACAATAAAATCAACTATAAAACATAAGATAAGGACATGGCATATTTATTTTCATCGGAATCTGTATCTGAAGGACACCCGGATAAGGTTGCCGACCAGATTAGTGACGCACTGCTCGACCAGTTTCTGGCCTACGACGAAGACGCACGGTGTGCAATAGAAACATTCAACACTACGGGACAGGTGGTGATCATGGGCGAAGTGAGGTCTAAAGAATACGTCGACCTCCAGACAATAGCCCGGAAGACCATCAACAACATCGGCTACACAAAAGCCGAATATCAGTTCGACGGCAACAGCTGCGGCATTCTCTCTGCCATCCATGAACAGAGCGACGACATCAACCGGGGCGTCGACAACGGCGATGCCGAAAACCAGGGAGCCGGCGACCAGGGAATGATGTTCGGCTACGCCTGCGACGAAACCGACAATTACATGCCCGTCACGCTCGACCTGGCCCATCTCATCATGCGCACGCTGGCCGACATCCGAAAGGAAGGCAAAGTGATGACTTACCTCCGTCCTGACGCCAAGAGCCAGGTCACGGTGGAATACAGCGACGACAACCTGCCGCAGCGCATTGACACGATTGTCGTGTCCACACAGCATGACGACTTCATCAAGCCGACCGACGGGTCGCACAAGGCACAGCTGGAAGCCGACAAGGCTATGGTCGAGAAAATCCACGAGGATGTCGTCGAGATTCTGATGCCGCGCGTGAAAGCGCAGATAAAATCAGAGAAAGTACTGGCTCTGTTCAAGGAGGGCATCAAGTATCTCGTCAACCCGACAGGAAAATTCGTCATCGGCGGGCCTCACGGCGATACCGGCCTGACAGGCCGCAAGATCATCGTCGACACCTACGGCGGCAAGGGCGGACATGGAGGCGGCGCCTTCTCCGGCAAAGACTCCAGCAAGGTAGACCGTTCGGCAGCCTATGCGACACGTTACATTGCCAAGAACATGGTGGCTGCCGGTGTCAGCGACGAGATGCTCGTGCAGCTGGCATACGCCATCGGTGTCGCCGAGCCAGTCAGCGTCTATGTGAACACTTACGGCCGCTCGCACGTAAAGGCTACCGACAGCGAGATTGCAGAACAGATAAAGAAGCTGTTCGACCTCCGTCCGAAGGCTATCGAGAAGACCTTGAAGCTCCGCCAGCCCATGTACCTGGAGACAGCTGCCTACGGACACATGGGCCGCAGGAACGAAGTTGTAAAGAAAACCTTTTCAAGTCGTTATCACGACACCAAGACCCTTGACGTTGAACTTTTCACGTGGGAGAAGCTCAACCGCGTGGATGAAATCAGAAAGGCATTCGGACTCAGATAGACCATGCCGACAAACGATTCCATTGTCCGACCTTCCCTGCTGCTGAAATCAACGCCGGCGGCCGGGAAGAAAACAAGCACCGGTTCTGCGGTACAGACGGATCAGGCATCTGCTCCGCCTGTCCTGCTGCGCCCCCGAAAACAGAAGACGTTTCAGCTGACTGATTTCCATTTTGCGGAAGAAGGCTACTTCAAAGGGAACAAGTACTTCGAGCTGGGACGCGGAAACATACACGCCGGCGGGGTGCCTGGCATTCCCGCACCCTATGCCATCAGCAACGACAACACGGTAACGGCCCTGCTCTTAGGCTGCTTTGTGATGGCGATGGTGGCATTCTCCGTATCACGCAATTTCATCGAGAAGCAGATCTGGGGCTTCTTCCGAATAAGCCGGCGCAAGGAGCTGGTCAGCGAGACCGACTATGAGGTACGGTTCCAACTGTTTCTGATAGCACAGACTGCCTTGCTGTCAAGCATCCTTTGTTATTTCTTCACGCACGGCGGAAGCGGAAGGCTGGAAGGAGCGTCCCAGCTCGGAACGATAGGATGCTTCTGCGCCATCTTCATGGGTTATTTCCTGCTCAAGCACTTAACCTATGGATTCGTCAACTGGGTGTTCTTCGACAAGAAAAAAAACGGACAATGGAACCACACATGGCTCTTCCTTTCCTCCCTCGAGGGGGTTCTGCTGTTCCCGATAGTCCTGCTGCAGGTGTATTTCGCTCTGTCGGTCAATGCTGCATTGGTCTATACGCTGATTGTCATATTATTCATCAAAATGCTTGCTTTCTATAAGGGTTATGCCATCTTTTTCAAAAGAAACAGTGCCAGTCTGCAAATAATTTTGTACTTTTGTGCGCTCGAACTGATGCCGCTGATGATATTGTGGGGCATTTTGCTGATTACAGATAACTATTTGGTAATAAACTTTTTAGGACACGATGATAAAAAAGATCTTGGTTTCACAGCCCAAGCCGTCAAGCGACAAGTCGCCCTACTATGACATCGCAACGGACTTAGGAGTGGAACTGGTTTTCAGACCTTTCTTCAAGGTGGAAGGGCTCTCGGCGAAAGAGTTCCGTCAGCAGAAGGTCAACCCGCTGGACTATACAGCAGTGGTATTCACCTCCCGTCATGCCGTAGACAATTACTTTAGCCTTGCCAAGGAAATGCGCATCACCATTCCGGAAGACATGAAGTATTTCTGCGTGATTGAGACGATTGCGCTTTACATCCAGAAGTACGTACAGTACCGGAAACGCAAGGTGTTCTTCGGCAACACGGGGAAAATCGACAGCCTCATCCCGACCATGCAGAAGCACAAGGTGGAAAAATACCTCGTTCCGCAAAGCTCCGTGCATACGGATGCACTGTCGAAGCTGCTGGATGCCAACAAGCTCAAGCACAAGGAGTGTGTGATGTACCGTACGGTAAGCAACGGCCTGACCGAGGAGGAGGTGAAGAACTTTGACTACGATATGCTCGTGTTCTTCAGCCCGACAGGTGTAAAGGCACTGAAGGAGAACATCCCCGGCTTCGAACAAGGCGACATCAAGATCGCCGCTTTCGGTCCGGCTACCGCCAGGGAAGTCGAAGCGCAGGGACTGAAGCTCGACCTGCAGGCACCCTCGAAGGAATATCCATCCATGACAGGGGCACTGCGTGCCTATCTGGAAAAACAGAAGAAGAAATAGCAAAAGAAGACGGCTTCTCTTCCGGCGGGAAAGGCCGGGGGGAAGCCGCTTTCTGCAACGAGCATACAGGAATTACAGGCTGGGACGGGAATGGAAAAGCAGGAAGAAAGACTGAGAAAGAGAGAACGCCTGTGCAGCAAGAAGCGCATAGACGCACTCTTCGTAACAGGGGGCAGTCATGCCATGACAGCCTTCCCTTTGAAAGCGGTCTACAGACTGGTCGACAGCGAGTCGGCCCCTTCCTCTCCATCAGCTGACACAGAGGCGACGGTACAGGTGCTGGTCAGCGTGCCGAAAAAGCATTTCAAGCGTGCCGTGAAGCGCAACAGAGTGAAACGGCAGGTGCGTGAGGCCTACCGGAAACACAAGAGCCTCATCACCCGTTGCATAGACGGACGGACGGACAAGCAGCTCCTGATCGCCTTCATCTGGCTTGCAGACGAACTGGCTGACACTGCGACCGTAGAGCAGCGCGTGAGTAGCCTGCTCCTGCATATAGGAGAACGTATCTGATGGAAGGAAAGAGAAGGGACAACAGCTTGTCCTATGAGGAACAGAAACAGAAGTCACGGCCTGATCTATCGAATATCTTCTCACGAGGTCTGTCATGGCTGCTGATACTTCCGATACGCTTCTACCGGCAGTTCATCTCTCCTTTCACACCGCCTTCCTGCCGCTTCACTCCTACCTGTTCGGAATACGCCAGACAGGCTATCCTGAAGCACGGACCGTTCAAGGGACTTGCCCTTGCCATCTGGCGCATACTGAGATGCAATCCGTGGGGAGGCAGCGGATATGATCCCGTACCGTGACAAAGGACGAAAGGGAACATCGGTGCCGGCTTGTCTTCTTTGACTCCCAATAGCCTCTTTAACTCCCAATAATTCCATACAACCCATATAACTTCCCCATAACTCCATATAACTCCCAAAATAAAAGACACAGATGAAGAACTTTGTAGAAGAACTCCGTTGGCGCGGTATGCTGGCTCAGATAATGCCGGGTACCGAGGAACTGCTCCAGAAGGAGATGGTTTCAGCTGCTTAGGAACCGACCCGACAGCCGACTCGCTCCACATCGGACATCTCTGCGGCATCATGATGCTGCGGCATCTGCAACGTTGCGGCCATAAGCCTTACCTCCTCGTGGGAGGCGCAACAGGGTATGATCGGCGACCCTTCAGGCAAAAAGCCAGGAGCGCAACCTCCTCGATGCGGAGACCCTTTACCATAACCAGGAGGCAATCAAGAAGCAGGTAAGCAAGTTCCTTGACTTCGACGGCAGCGAGCCGAACAAGGCCGAGATGGTCAACAACTATGACTGGATGAAGGACTTTACCTTCCTCGACTTCGCCCGTGTCGTCGGCAAGCACATCACCGTCAACTACATGATGGCCAAGGACAGCGTACAGAAGCGGCTCAACGGCGAGGCGCGCGACGGGCTCAGCTTCACCGAGTTCACCTACCAGCTGCTCCAAGGCTATGATTTCCTCTACCAGTATGAGAAATTCGGCGTGAAGCTGCAGCTCGGCGGCAACGACCAGTGGGGCAACATGACGACCGGCACGGAACTGATCCGCCGTACCCTGGGCAGCGAGGCAGAGGCTTACTGCCTCACCTGTCCGTTGATTACCAAGGCTGACGGAAAGAAGTTCGGCAAGACCGAAAGCGGCAACATCTGGCTCGACCGCAACCGCACGACTCCATACGCTTTCTATCAGTTCTGGCTCAATGTCAGCGACGAGGATGCTGAGAAGTACATCAAGATTTTCACGTCATTGGAGAAAAGACGTCATCGACGCACTCATCGAAGAGCACCGCCAGGACCCGGGCCGCCGCACACTTCAGCGACGTCTCGCAGAAGAAGTCACCCGCATGGTCCACTCCCAGGACGACCTTGACATGGCCATCGCAGCCTCCAACATCCTCTTCGGCAAGAGTACGAAGGAGAACTTGTTACAGCTGGACGAGCAGACCTTCGCCGACGTCTTCAAGGACGTGCCGCACTATGAGGTATCAAAGGATATTCTCGGTCAGCCGGCCGTCGAGGTCTTCAACCAGGAAGGAATGCAGATCTTCCCGAGCAAAAGCGAGATGCGCAAGCTCGTTAAAGGCGGCGGCGTATCCCTGAACAAGGAGAAACTCGCAGCCTTCGACCAGCCCGTGACTGCCGACGACCTCATCGACGGCAAGTATCTTCTCGTACAGAAAGGCAAGAAGAACTACTCTCTGATCATCGTGAAATAAGTGCCCCGGACTTATTCCTACATAACCGTGAAAAGCCTTACAGAATCCCGAAAGGATTCCGCAAGGCTTTTTTAATCACTTCCGGACGAATGTCCCGCAGCTGACTTACGGGCCGAAAACATTATCATTATGAAGAAAATTATCTTTTTCCTGCAATTGACAGTGCTTCTTGTCTTCACCTCGTGCCATGGTGATGACCCTGTGCCGGACCCCACACCACAGCCTCCCGCAGAGGCGGAAAACACCATCTTTGTCTATATGCCGTGGTCGGGCGACAGCGGAAACCTGTACTCCTTCTTCCTGAACAATCTTGCAGACATCAGGCAGGCTGTCCAGACACAGGGCGGACTGGACGGCAGACACCTTGTCGTCTTCATCTCCCAGACACCCTCCAAGGGCGCACTGATCAACATCGAATACCGACAGGGACGATGCGTGGACGACACGGTAGCCGTCTTCGACAATACGCGTCCCGGCCTGCAGCCGAACTCTGCCAGCTGGATAACCACTCTGCTGAAACGTGTACAGGAATACGCACCGGCCCGCAGCTATTCGATGATCGTGGGCTGCCATGGGCTGGGATGGCTTCCTGGGAACTACGGTGTGCAGAGCCGCCATGCGAGGTCAGTCTCGGGAAAACATGAGACAGAACGGCTGCCGCTGACACGATGGTTCGGCGGTGAGAGATACAAGACGGACATCTCTGCCCTTGACAAAGGCATCGAACAGTCGGGCATCGGCAGGATGCAGTACATTCTCTTCGACGACTGCTACATGTCCACTGTGGAGGTAGCCTATGAACTCAGAAACTGTACCCGCCACATCATCGCCTGTCCCACGGAAATCATGGCGCACGGCATGCCCTACGACCGTCTCTGGCCGGAGCTGTTAAAACGTGTGCCTGACTACGGACGTATCTGTGACGAGTTCTACAATTTCTATGTCAGCTATACCAGCCCCTATGGAACCATCAGCGTAATCGACTGCTCGCAGGTGGAGGGAATGGTCGGTGTGATGAGAGACATCAACCGTTCGGGCAATCTCGTCACGGTCCCGGAGAATGACCTTCAGGTCATGGACGGTTACCAGCCTTCCATCTTCTTCGACATGGGCGATTACGTCAGCAAGACAGCACAGAACGAGCCGGAGCTGCTGGCCCGATTCACACGCCAGCTCGCCCTCATGGTTCCCTACAAGCGCAACACGCCCTCGTTCCTTACGTCTGTCAGAGATCCCGAGAACGGCGACATCATACCTATCAGCACCTTCTCCGGCATCACCATCTCCGACCCTTCAAACAACCAAAAAGTCAAAAATGCACTGGGCGGGAATTCCTATTACAAGGCGACGCATTGACGGTTGGGAGTCGGCAGACCGGACTCCCATAAGCCCGGGACAGACCACTTTCTCTGCAAGGAAGAAATCACTGAAGATTAAAAAGAGGGTGTGTCAAAACTAAAATACCCATTCTTAAATATAACAGTTTGAAACAATCCCATAAAAAATGACCATTTCTGTACTTGATTTTGAGTAAAGAAATGGTCTTTTCTTTGCCTTTAGAAGAATCCTACTTATAGATTGAAAGTTGTCAAGTTATTAATTCGCATTTTGACACACCCTCTTTTTGCGGCAGAACGGCAGATGTCCGGGACAAGGTAATTGTCTTTTGCTGATCAGACTACCGTGCCGTAACCGTAAACACCTTGGTTTCGTGAGGCTGCAGGTCGCCCTGCCAGGTCTTTTGCCAAAGTGCAGTCTTGTGCTCCCATACATCCCTGAACGCGTATTTCTGCGCCTTTCCTATAACTGACAGCGGCAGCTGGATACTCTGGGGCTTATCGGAAGGATTCATGACGGCAAGTGCCAGCCGGTTGCCGCTCAGCCGACGGAGGTAGACACGGCACACGCCGGGGAAGTCGACTCTGCGGGCAGCCTCTCGAACGCGTCTTGATTGATGGCAATCATCTCTTTGTTAAGGAGGATGCGGCGTGTCGCCTCGTTCTCGTCCAGGAGGTCGTGGCTCATTGCCAAAGGCGAAGCGAACATACACCACATGGACATCTGCGTCTGATATTCGGTATAGGTGCAGCCCACCCCACCTAAATCGCTCGAAGGGCCGCCTTTCCCGTCAAGTCCGACAATGAGCATATCCATGTCGAGCCAGTGTCCCGGTCCGGCGTATTTATAGAGCGGTTCTGTGATATCGATGATATCCAGAATCCCCATGCCGCCTTGACCGACGATGTCTTTCCACATATCACGCACATCATAGCTCACACGCCAGAGCGAACCGCCGGCCTGCCGTGCCCACCGTTCGGGGTTCAGCTGTCCCCACTCGCAGACACCCAGAGCAATCTTTCGTCCGGAGTCCTGCAGTGCGTCACCCATCTTCCTGTAACGTTGATGGGCAACGGCACTGTCGGAAGGAGCGTGGCAGTAGTCGTATTTCAGGTAGTCGATGCCCCATTCGGCAAAGGTCTTGGCATCCTGCTTCTCGAACCCATAGCTGCCCGTATAGCCGGCACAGGTGAGCCGGGCGGCGTCGGAGTAGATTCCGAGCAGCAGCCCCTTCGAATGAACATAATCCGCCAGCGCCTTCATGCCGCTCGGGAACTTGACCGGATCGGGGATGATGTTGTTCCGCTTGTCGCGTCCTCCCTGCCATCCGTCGTCGATGAAGATGTATTTATAGCCTGCTTCCGCATAACCTGCAGAAACCATTCTGTCGGCAATCCGCCGGATAAGCTGCTCGCTGATGTCATCCTTGTACTTGTTCCAGGTCATAAAGCCCATGGGAGGTGTAAGTTCCAGAGAGTCACGGCCGAGAGCGGCGGCAGCCGGCGCAGCCAGCAGCAAGGCTGAAAAGAACAGGACTGCCTTTCTGAGTTTAGATAGTTGATAAGTCATAAATGTTGTATTTCAGGATGAAGCTCTAAACAGAAAATCCGCGGCCCCTTATTGGATCTGCGGATTTCCTGCTGTTGTCCCAGGCGGATTCGAACCACCACTGACAGAACCAAAAACTGTAGTGCTACCATTACACCATAGGACAATCGTGGGTGCAAAGGTAGTGCATTTTGGTTTAACGCCCAAATTTTGATGTATAATTTTATGAGGCAGTCCTCACCGTACCGTTCACCCTCGCAGCATCGTGTTTCAGCCCAGAACATTCCGGTGTGACTTCTGCCAACGGACGGCCTTATCGGGCCGACTTCCCGCACCGCCTCTGTCTCTAAAATCAGGATTCAGAACTTACTGATTGGCAGACGGTTACGAGCACGCTTCCAAAAGGTGCCTGATTGCACGCCAAGTAACGCCCGATTAAGGCCCGAACAGGCGTTAGTTGCAGTGCAAGTAACGCCCGTTTGGAAATCAAGTAAGCATGGGTAAGAATTAATGCCAGGCAACGTTCTCCCGCAGGCATCGTTTCCCTTTCCAAGGACAGTAGTCAAAGAGAAAAGAACCGACCGTTTCCCGGATAAAGAAACACAGTATCTATTTCTGGGACAAACGCCATTCATCATTCTCACCAACAAATGCTCTGGTAAAACTCTCAGACAACCTCCGTTGCTCCACGCACCGACGGTGCCTCTGTTATAGGGTTTCCACCTCCGTTCACTCCCTGCCTCTGTGTGATATTTCATCAAAGTCATCAACTCACGAGACAAACCTCATCACTCCAAATTCCTGAAGACCCATATTTCTTACCCCCCCGCCATCCCGTTCACTTTTTTTGTGTATATTTGCAGAAACATAATGAGAAGCCTATGAAACCTATCTCTTCCGTCATCCTGTTCCTGCTGCTCGTCAGCTCGGCCGTATGGGCAAGCATCGACAGCTATCACCGTGCAGAGACCGCCATTGTACAGGACTTGGATCAGGCTCTGTCGAAAACACTCGCCCAGAAGCGTGAGGCATGGATAACGCCCGACACGATACAGTGCTATCGGCAGCATCTGCAGATTGCCGGCCTGAAAAGCCGTTCGTTCGTCTCCTATGCGCTGGGGGAAGACGGCCATTCGCTGTGCAGCAGGCAGATGAGATGGGGTTCAGGCCGGCATTCGCTGACGTTCCAGAGCTATGCCGACTGCTCCTTCGCCACGGTGTGGGGACTGTCCGACCAGCGTCTGCCCCTTGCCTTTCTGCTGTCGGCAGGGCTGTGGATGGCGGTTTCTTCAGTGTACCTGCGCCGGCGTCGTGCAGGACGGCTGGTGCTGGGGCGAATGGTCTATGCTGCGTCTGACCACAGCTTCCGTGACCGCCATGGAGAAAAGATTCCCTTCACACCGATGCAGCGGGAGCTGATGGAACTGTTTGTCAATGCGGCTGGAAGCAAACTCTCGAAAAGTATGATTTGCGAGAAGCTATGGCCCGGGAAGCCTGATGCAAGCGAAACGCTCTATACACTTGTCCGCCGGATGAAACCCATTGTAAGTGAACGCTGCGGCTTGAAGATCGTAGCGGAAAGGGGAGACGGATACCGCCTGGAGTAGCAGGTCAGCCTCCTTGTCCGGGAGATTTGCGGTGATCCTTGTCGTACCTGATGTTACGGGGATGATGCTCGAGGATTTCCTGCCGGAGCGTGGAGGTGTCGATATGGGTGTATATCTCGGTCGTCCCGATGCTTTCGTGTCCCAGCATCGCCTGAATAGCACGCAGGTCGGCACCGCCTTCGAGCAGGGAGGTGGCAAAGGAGTGGCGCAGGGTGTGGGGAGAAATGGTCTTTCTGATGCCGGCCTCAACGGCGTACCGCTTGATCATGATGAGAATCATCGTGCGGGTGAGGTGGTGTCCGCGGCGGTTGAGGAAGACATAATCTTCCTCGCCGGGTTTTATCTTCATCACGTTGCGGTCGGCAAACCAGCAGTCCAGTTCGTCCAGGGCACGGGGCGAGATGGGGACCAACCGCTCTTTCGACCCTTTCCCATCACACGGACAAACTGCTCTTCCCTGTAAAGGTCGGATAGCTTCAGATGCGTGAGTTCAGAGACACGCAGCCCGCAGGAGAACAGCACCTCGATGATGGCACGGTTGCGGTGTCCCTCCCATTTGGTCAGGTCGACGGCCTGTTCCAGGAGGTCGACTTCAGCCGTGGAAAGGACCTCCGGGCAGGTGGTCCGGCTGTTTGGGCGACTCCAGCAGCTCTGTCGGGTCTGCTTCCATATAGCCGTCAAGAACAAGAAAACGATAGAACTGGCGTACACCGCTGAGGATGCGGGCCAGGGAGCGGGCACCGATGCCGAGGTCGGAGACCGATGCCGCGAAGTGCTCCAGCTGCTCCAGCGTCACATCCGTCACGGGACACCTGCTCGCCGGCGAGATAGCGCAGGAGCTTGTCCACATCATGCAGATAGGCATCCAGGGTATTGGGCGAACAGCCTTTCTCCAGTTTCAGATAACGGCGGAAACGGCCGACAATATCCTTTGAACTCTTGTCTGTTTCCATTTATTTTCTTATTTTTGCATACTGTATTCCGTATGCAAAGATACATCAAAAACTGATATTCGAGAAGAAAGAAACATGAAAGTAATCATTATCAACGGTCCTAACCTGAACCTGCTGGGCGTCCGCGAGCCGGGGATATACGGCAAGGGAGTCGATGGAGACATTCCTTCCACGGCTGCGGAAACGATATGCCGGTATGGAGATTGACTATTATCAGAGCAACGTGGAGGGCGAACTGATCGACAAGCTGCAGGAGACAGGATTCTCGTATGACGGTATCATCCTCAACGCCGGAGCCTACACGCACACCAGCATCGCCCTTCTCGACTGCATCCGCTCCCTCCGCACACCTGTGATAGAGGTACACATCAGCAATGTCAACGACCGGGAAGAGTTCCGCCGGAACTCGATGATCGCCCCTGCCTGCAAGGGCACCATTCAGGGCTTCGGCCTCGACAGCTACCGGCTGGCCATAGAGGCATTGTCTGCCCTTTAGTCCCCATCATCACTCATCATCGCTTATAATTTCCCATCACAGCCTATCATCGCCCATCACCGCTTATCACCGCCCATCATCACCCTAAAGATGACAACAACCGACCGCAACTCCTACCTCACCTCCCACATCGACCCCGAAAGCGATTACCTCTATCGCCTCTATCGTGCAACGAACATCCACACTATTCACGGACGAATGGCAAGCGGACATCTTCAGGGACGGCTTCTGAAGATGCTCGTCCACATGATACGCCCCAAGAACATCCTCGAGGTGGGGACATTCAGCGGCTATTCTGCCATCTGCATGGCCGAAGGACTGGAAGAGGACGGCAGACTCTATACCTATGAAATCAACGATGAGATGGAGGACTTCACAAGACCGTGGATTGAGGGGTCGCCGGTGGCCGGCAGGATCGACTTCCGCATCGGTGATGCCGCCGAAGAAGCCCCGAAGCTCGGGATTGTGTTCGATATGGCTTTGTCGACGGCGACAAGCGTACCTACACAGAAGTCTATGAAAAGATTCTGCCCATCATCCGGTCCGGCGGATACATCATTGCCGACAATACCCTGTGGGACTGGCACGTCATCGACCCGGCCTACGACCACGATGCCCAGACCATCGGCATCCGCCGCTTCAATGATTTCATAGCCAATGACAATCGTGTGGAGAAAGTCATCCTGCCCTTGCGTGACGGGCTGACACTGATAAGGAAGAAAGACCTTCCCCATCCTCTCTAAAGTCTCGCCCCTGCCCCCTCTAAAGCCTCACTCCCGACCCCTCTCCGAATGGAGAGGGGAGTAATACTCGATAAGGATTAAGATTAGCTACTATCCATCACCGCCCATCACCGCCTATCACCGCTTATCATCGCCCATCACCGCCCATCACCGCCTATCACCGCTTATCACCGCCAAATGTTTGCGATTTCCTCAAACATTCAGTACCTTTGCACGACAAAAAACATAAAAATAAAGAATTATGCAGGAAACAAGACAGAACCGCATAGCACGCCTCCTCCAGAAAGAGCTGGCAAGCATCTTCCAGACGCAGACACGCATGATGCACGGCGTACTGGTCAGTGTCACACGTGTGAAGATAAGCCCTGACCTCAGCGTCTGCACAGCTTATCTCAGCATATTCCCATCTGAAAAGGGGGAAGAGCTGCTGAAGAACATCAATGCCAACGAGAAGACCGTCCGCTACGAACTGGGGCAGCGTGTACACAACCAGCTGCGCATCATCCCCGAACTTCGCTTCTTCATCGACGACTCCCTCGACTATCTGGACCGCATCGACGAGCTCCTGAAGAAGTAATATCCTCATCCATCACCGCTTATTATCGCCTATCATCGCTTATCACCGCCTATCACCGCTTATTACCGCTTATTATCGCTTATCCCCACCTATCCCCCAGCATGAACTTCCCCTTTTACATCGCCCGCCGTTACCTCTTCTCGAAAAAGAGCACGCATGCCATCAATGTCATCAGCCTGATCTCCGTACTCGGCGTGTCTGTGGCGACAATGGCACTGGTCGTTGTATTGAGCGGATTCAACGGATTCTCCGACCTTGTCGCCTCTTTCTTCACCAATTTCGATCCGCAATTGAAGATTGAGGCCGCTAAAGGTAAAGCCATGCCGGCCGATGACGCGCTGCTCCAGAAAGTAAAGCGCCTGCCCACGGTGGAGGTTGCAACAGAGTGTGTGGAAGACCAGGCGCTGGCCGTCTATCACGACAAACAGGCCATGGTGACCGTGAAAGGAGTGGAGGACAACTTCGATTCACTGACGCATATCAGCAACATCCTTTATGGCGACGGCGACTTCACGCTCCATGCGGCCAACCTGCAATACGGCGTTCTGGGCATCCGATTGGCACAGGACCTCGGTACAGGCGTGGCATGGCAGGACTACCTGCAGATATACGCTCCGCAGCGGGAGGGGCAATACGACGCCTCCGACCCGACAAATGCCTTCGTGAAAGACTCACTGGTGTCACCGGGTGTGCTCTTCCAGGTGAAACAGACGAAGTACGACAAGAGCTACATCATTACCTCTATCGACTTTGCGCGCCGTATCTTTAACCGCCAGGGAGAGATTACCTCACTGGAACTGCGCATGAGACCGGGTGTTGACATCGACAGGGAGAAACAGGAAATACAGGATATTCTCGGCAGGAAATACAGGGTGCTGGACCGCTACGAGCAGCAGGCCGACACCTTCAACATCATGCGCATAGAGAAACTCTTTGCCTACCTGTTCCTTACATTCATACTCATGGTGGCGTGCTTCAACATCATCGGTTCGCTCTCCATGCTCATCATCGACAAGAAAAATGATGTCATCACACTGCGCAACCTCGGTGCGACAGACGGTCAGATACGCCGTATCTTCCTCTTCGAAGGACGTATGATCTCCGCCGCCGGAGCACTCATCGGCATTGCACTCGGACTGCTGCTCTGCTGGCTTCAACAGACCTACGGACTTGTCCAGCTCGGCGACCAGGCCGGCAATTTCGTCGTCAACGCTTACCCTATCAGCGTCCACCCGGAGGACATCATCGTCATCTTCTTCACCGTCATCCTCGTCGGCTGGCTCTCCGTATGGTATCCCGTACGCTACATGAGCCGCAGGCTGACAAAAGAATAGCACCAGCGGCAATCTGACCAGTCGGACTATTTATGCCAATGAGGGCAATCTATCCGACAGCAAAAAAACAGTCGAATCCTTTGCCAGTTCGGAGATTTAGCCTTATCTTTGCAGACGGTTTGCCGCAATGGTGGAATTGGTAGACACGAGGGACTTAAAATCCCTTGGCCAGTAATGGCTGTGCGGGTTCGAGTCCCGCTCGCGGCACTTCTTTCTTAAATCTTTATGCGCATGAAGCGAATAGCATACATACTTGTGTTCTCTCTGCTGTTGGTTTCTTGTGGTACCCGCAGCGGTTACTTCAAGATGGAGGGACGCTTCCTGCACATGAATCAAGGCGAACTTTATGTCTACAGTCCCGACGGTGGTGTTGACGGATTGGATACCATCAAGATCGAAGCGGGACGCTTTGCTTACGAAAAGCCTTGCAGTAAGCCATCTACCCTGATTGTCATTTTCCCCAATTATTCTACGCAGCCCATCTTTGCCGAGTCAGGCGAAGCAGTTGAGGTGAAAGCTGATGCCTCTCACCTGAAGGAGATGGAAGTAGAAGGTACGGAGGAGAACGAACTGATGACGAAGTTCCGCAAGCAGATCGCCAATGCATCTCCTCCACAGGAAGTGAAATATGCCGTTCAGTTCATAAAAGACCATCCGGAGTCTGCCGTGAGTGCCTATCTGCTCAACCGCTACCTTGTCCAGACGGAATCGCCGGACTACAAAGAGGCCGCAAGACTCTTGCCGCTCCTGATGAAAGAGCAGCCCGAAAAACATCACCTTAGGACGGCTTCACCGTCAGCTGAATGACCTCGGCACACTGGCGTAGGCAGCAGACTGCCTAAGTTCGCTGCCAGGGATGTCAACGGAAAGACCGTCAACAACACCTCTTTACAGGGAAAAGTCACCGTCATCATCAACACCTGGGCTGCGTGGAGCTATGAAAGTCTCGACCTGCAGCGCGCACTGAACGATGCCGTAAAGGCCGGGAAGATTGCAGCACTGGGTATCTGTGTGGATGCCAGTACCAAAGAGACGCGACGGACACTGGAACGCGACGGGATTGTCTTTCCCAATGTCTGTGACGGAAAGATGCTCCATACCCCCCTGCTCAAAACCTTCGGACTCACCACCATACCCGGCAATATCGTCATTCGCAACGGAAAAGTAACCGAGCGGAACATCACCGCCAATACCATCCGACAGCGTTATAGTGCCGACTAAAAACCAGAATCGTGCTTGTAAAAACATTCTGTGCAGCTGTCAACGGAATGGAAGTCACCACCGTGACCGTCGAAGTAAGTATCACACGGGGTGTACTGTTCCATCTTACCGGCCTTGCCGACGGGGCGGTAAAGGAGAGCCATGACCGTATCGCCGCCGCACTTCTCAATAACGGTTACAAATTTCCCGTAGCCGACATCACCGCCAATCTTGCTCCCGCCGACCTCAAGAAGGAAGGCTCCAGTTTTCGATCTCCCGCTGGCAATAGCCATTCTGGCTGCCAACGAGAAGATGAGTCATGACCGTCTGGGCGACTTCATGCTCGTAGGAGAGCTCAGTCTCGATGGTACCCTGCAGCCCGTCAAAGGGGTACTGCCCATCGCCATCAAGGCACGTGCAGAGAAATTCAAGGGCATCATCGTGCCGAAAGCCAACGAACACGAGGCAGCCGTGGTAGACACACTGGAAGTCTACGGCATGGAGAACATCCTGCAGGTCATTGACTTCTTCAATGGGACAACGGCCCCAGAGCCTTGCTTTGTCGATACCCGGAAGGAATTTTATGAGCACCAGTATGCCTTCGACCTCGACTTTGCAGATGTCCGCGGACAGGAGAATGTGAAACGGGCATTGGAGGTGGCAGCCGCCGGCGGACACAACCTCATCATGGTAGGACCGCCCGGAAGCGGAAAGAGCATGATGGCAAAACGGCTTCCCTCCATTCTCCCTCCTTTGTCGCTCTCGGAAAGTCTGGAGACGACACAGATTCATTCCATCGCCGGCAAGCTGCACCGTGATACGGGACTGATCACGCAACGTCCCTTCCGCAGTCCGCACCACACCATCTCCGAGGTGGCACTCGTAGGCGGCGGCATGAACCCGATGCCGGGAGAGATAACCCTTGCACACAACGGAGTCCTCTTCTGCGACGAACTGCCAGAGTTCAACAAGCACACCCTGGAGGTGCTCCGCCAGCCGCTGGAAGACCGACAGATAACGATTTCACGTGCCAAATACACCGTCACCTACCCATGCAGCTTCATGTTCGTGGCAAGCATGAATCCCTGTCCGTGCGGCTATTTCGCCGACCCAACGCACCATTGTGTCTGCACACCGGGACAGATCCAGAAGTATCTTGCCAAGATCTCCGGACCACTCATGGACCGTATCGACATCCAGTGCGAGATCGCTCCGCTGCCTTTCAAGGACATATCACAATCGACACCGGGCGAACCGAGTGCCGCCATCCGGGAAAGAGTCATCCGGGCACGTGCTGTCCAGACCGAGCGGTTCCGTGACTATCGCAACATCCACTGCAACGCACAGATGTCCGAACGGATGATCCACGAGTTTGCAGAACCTGACGAAGCCTCCGTCACGCTGCTCCGTAACGCCATGGAACGGCTGAAGCTCTCTGCCCGTGCCTACAACAGAATTCTGAAGGTCGCCCGCTCCATCGCCGACCTGGAAGCGTCAGAGACGGTACAGGTACAGCATATCGCAGAAGCCATCGGTTACAGGAACCTGGACAGAAGCGACTGGGCCGAGAGGTAAAATGTCCTGCCAACGAATTCATACACCCTCCAAGACTGCTCAATCGGAAAATAATGCTTACATTTGTAGCAAACATAACGAATAGGCCATGTCAAGAAAAGAGATGAATCAGATACGCTGTATCGCTGCCTTGACAGCAGGGTTTGCCAAGAAGTTTGATCTTGGTCAGCGGCAGGCGTACTATATATTTTATAATCCTGTCACTTACAGCCGTATACAAGACCAGTCAACAGGATTGTATTACCAAAATCCCCGACTATTCATACGCTTACCTGCAACAGGAGTCAACAACCGGTGACTATCGAAGGTAAGTATATTTTTTTTATATTTGCAACAGAAAGCAAAAGCGCAAGCTGACAGACTATACCCAGTACTCATCATAAAAATACTAAATTATGAAACGACTAAAGACACTTATCCTTGTTTTTTCCGTTATCAGCCTTATGTCCTGCACTACGAGCAAATCCGTTGTTTCAAAGACGGCAGACATCAGAAAATACGAGTATGTAACCATAACGGACGTTATGGGTTATAACGGCTCTCCCTCGCTTATGGATGCGGAAATCCATATCTACGACGCTTTGGAAATGTCGGGATTGAAAGTCATCGGGGATAGAGAAATCGGGCAACTTAGTCCTCGACAACAGGAAAAACTGCTCCTTGCACACTTTTCTGTGGTACAGAACGAAACGGAATCTATTGTCAGCGTCAACTTTGTTGATTATGCCACAGGAAGACCCATCGCCTCGTGCAGAGGAGCATACGGAATGGGATGGAACGAAGAAGGCGATATAAGAGGTGCCTTCAAGAAGCTCGCTGCAGAAATAAAAAATACATTCAAGAAGTGAAATCAGAAGATATTTACTTTCCACCAACAGCCCTCAGCCCTCACACCACACAGGTATGAGGGCTTTTCTGTTGTCTTCCACCCGCCAAAATCAACTCCTTACCCACCCCTGAGAAGCACTGATACAGACATTACTACATAGCTTCTCCTTGCAAAGCGGCAGGCAAAACCGTATCTTTGCATCAGCAACAACGAATTATTTTCATCAATAGTCCGTTAATTTTTATGCTGCGTCAGCAGCGAAACTAAATATCTTATTAATACTTTCTTTATTTAATGTCGTGTTCGGTTTTTTTCTCGAACACGTCAATAATTCGTTGCACATAGTAGGCATTGACCATCTGCGCTTTAAGTCGACCGATGGACGTGCCAAGTTCCTTGCACATGATTTTGGCCACATTGAGTGCCGTGAATGAAGAGTTGAAGGCAAAGTCAAGTTTTCTCTTGTCGCGTGCCTGACAATCTGTAAGGCCGAGGAACTGCTTTGCGTCGCGAAAGCAGAACTCCTCTTGGAAACGTGTGGTGTAATATTCCACCACGTCGCGTCCACTCATGTTCTCATCCGTAGCGAAGTACAGACGGCGGACACCGTCGGGCAACTCGTGGATGACAAGCGAAACGACCCTGTGCAAGGACTTGCACCATGCCTTGAGCGCATAAGCCTTGCCGGAGGTCTCCTCCAGCTCAAGCATTTCGACTTTAGACATATCGATGTTCCTCACGTCAATCTTTTCCCTCCCTCTCGTGTTATATCAAGATATCAAATAACAAAAAATTGTCGGGCGGAGTCATCTCCGCCCGACAATCGTTTCTCTTAATTATCTGCCACAGGGCGGACAAAGCCCCCCCATGGCAGATTAGCTTAAAGCTGCGGTTCCGCACTACTCCCGAAAGAAATGCAGGGAGCAAGCACCGAACGTGATGTGCAGTTACTCGAATGGAATTGCCAGATTCCCGTGTGCACGGCTTTCGCTGTCCACTCCTATACCACCCCAGCCGAAGTGCAGGGTATACGCAGTTTCACCGCCCCATGGGCAGGCACTTGACGTCCAGTAGTAACCACTTTCGCTAATGTAATGGAACCATTCTTTTTGGTACTGACCAAAAGCAGGCAAGTAGAAATAGTTGGTTTTTTCGCTGAGGAAGAGGTGTTTATAGCGGTCATTATAAACTTCTTGGTTACTGAAGGATTTGTTAGTGGTGCGCATGTCGGTCTCGTTGTCAGCTGCCAAGTCGCTTCTGAAACCGCTAATGTTGGCCTTTTTCTTAATCCACATACCGCCACTGTGTATATGACCCATAGCAGTCCAAAGCTCTTCGTCCCAATGAGGATCACCATACATAACATACCAAGACATTTCGTTGGCGTTGGGAACGTGCTGGGGAGAAGCAGGATTGAAAGTTCCGTGAGTTCCTTCACCTACGTTGCCAATGTCCGTGTTATAATAACGGTTATCACCGCCGCTACCCGCCGCTCCGGGATACTCATCGCCATGTCCTCCTGAGTGGGTTGGCTGGTCAGTACCATAAACGTAGCCTTCTTTGTTCCACTCATGACGGAACCAGTAATGGCGCTTGGCATCCCACATGTAGTAAAGAGGGGAGTAGTCCTTGACTGTCAACTCTGAAGGCATATCGTAGACAGTGTTGGCAGCGTAATTGAAAGCTGGATATTCCTTAGTGACGTAGCCCGCTGTGACGGTTTCTAAATCCTGTATCCTAAAGCGAACTCTCAAGGTGTGTGTGCCAGGCAGGATGACTACGTAGCAAGCGTTGGCTTCAGGGGTGGCAACGGCAGGGATGGGGAAGCCATCACTGTATCCTTCCTCCCCAAGGGTGATGAGGTTTATTAGTGTATCTTTGACGATACCACCGGTGATCCGGTCGTTAGCCGGGTCGAGGGTGAGGGAGGTACCCGCAATGTTGTTGTTAGAGAAAATCTCTATATTGGTCAGCTTGACTTTGTCGCCGTTGAGCAATTTATTATTGCTGCAATAAGGCGTGAACTTGAGGTATGCGGCCTTGTGGTCGATCTTAAAGACGAAATCTACTCTATCAGCGGCAGCACCAGTGGCAGCAGTAGCGACGCCCCAGCCACAATCGCCATATTGACCGACGTGGTTGGCGTTGTTGGGTATGCGCTGGAACTGGGCTCTCCCGATGTGTACCTTATCTGGACCGCTGCCACTACCGCCAGCATAGTAAACGATGTAATTTTTGTTGGCGGAGAACTTGCCGGGCACTATGAAATCGAACGTGGCAGTTTCGCTCGTGGGAGTGTTTCCACTTGTCTTCCATTCGCCTTTGTCGTCCTTCACCCAAATCCTGTCGCCTGCCTCCCACTTGAACACACCAGTGGGGCTCATGGTGGTGCGGGTGCTCGGAGCTACGGATGAGAAGGTGGCGTAGTTCTTGTCGGTCTTGGGCGTTTTGCCGCTGTCATCCTGAGCGATCTCCTCACTTGAACAGGAGGTCAGCGCCATGATCGTACCCAGCAGGGCGACCATGCAGAGCATGCGTGCCTTGAATGTTGATCGTATTTTCATTGTAATTTCCTTTTTTTTGTTTTACATGTTTTTATGATTCTGTGCTGTTGCAGCTTTTGCCTCATTGCCTTTCGTCAGTCGTCCCAAAGTGATTTGTGACCGCTCTCTGGGGCGTCTTCCTCCTCCTCAAACAATCCTTGTTTGGAATTCAAAGGTGTAGGACCTGGGGCAGGCTGTGCGGGGTGTGCTGACTGGAGAAGATATCCATCAGACTGTCGTTCTCCTGAACGGTGATTATCGCGCATTTGGGATTCACGTAAACCCGTCTGTTCTTTGTCGTTTCTTCCATATTTTTATGATTAGTGAATTAAAAATTTCATTGTTCCCCCTGTCTTTTCCGTTAGCCAGGCTGGCAAAAGGACACGGGAAAGCGGACAAAGGGAACTCATGCGAAGCCCTTTGTCTGCCGAGATTGCGGCACGCTCTGCGCGTGCGTATGCGAACGTTTTTTAGAGGGAGGTCAGCGACGGTGCGCCTGTGTGTGTGTGTGTGTAGCAAAAATATCCGGGACTGCCAAATATAAAGCGTTAAAAGTTGCAAGGAAAACCTCTGTTTCCCCGCAGGCCCTTGCTGCCGCTGTTGATATTTTCCTTTGCCGTCATATTCACACAGTCAACTGCAGTCTCCTGACAAGAGACTACCGATTCCGGGGCAAAGTTAGACAAAATCTATTGAAGATGCAAATATTTTACAGAGAAATTCCACAAAGAGAATTTTTCTATTCCACACGAGACTTGTCTCCTTTTTGAGTGTGCGGTGGTAGTCATGACGAGAAATCGCCATTTTGTAGGTATTGTAGGGTATGCGTAATTCTTTCTAACTTTGCTATCTCTATACACATTTATGACACAATATAAACATCAATACTCCGTTAATTTTTATGCTGCGTCAGCATCGAAACTAAATATCTCATTAATACTTTCTTTATTTAATGTCGTGTTCGGTTTTTTCTCGAACACGTCAATAATTCGTTGCGCATAGTAGGCATTGACCATCTTCGCTTTTAAGTCGACCGATGGACGTGCCAAGTTCATGCACATGATCTTGGCCACATTGAGTGCCGTGAATGAAGAGTTGAAGGAAAAGTCAAGTTTTCTCTTGTCGCGTGCCTGACAATCTGTAAGGCCGAGGAACTGCTTTGCGTCGCGAAAGCAGAACTCCTCTTGGAACCGTGTGGTGTAATATTCCACCACGTCGCGTCCGCTCATGTTCTCATCCGTAGCGAAGTACAGACGGCGGACACCGTTGGGCAACTCGTGGATGACAAGCGAAACGACCCTGTGTAAGGACTTGCACCATGCCTTGAGCGCATAAGCCTTGCCGGAGGTCTCCTCCAGCTCAAGCATTTCGACTTTAGACATATCGATGTTCCTCACGTCAATCTTGTCACCTTTGACGCGGGGACGGCCGGGCTTTCCCGTGGGTTCCCCGTCCCATGTGTAGAACAAGGCTGCGTCGTGACGCAAGCGGCTCACAACATGGAATCCCATCTTCATCACCTTGTCGATGAAAGGCCTTTTGGAGAAGGCTGAGTCGGCGACAAGCACCTTGCAGATACGCTGCAGCCTTACCTTGTCGTCCTCAATACCTTGGCATACCAGTCGTACAGGCTCATCTCTTTTTATTTCCTTATGCCCGATTGGAGTTAATCATCTACAACATCTATATCCCCCACACCTAATACCGACAGCACCATCTTCAATACAAAAGTTTGCGGGTTCCTCAGACTTTCAGTACCTTTGCAGGATTAAATATAATAACAGACAAAACTATGCAAGAGACAAGACAAAACCGCATATCACGCCTCCTTCAGAAGGAGCTGGCAAGTATTTTCCAGACACAGACACGCATGATGCATGGTGTGCTGGTCAGCGTGACACGCGTCAAGGTGAGCCCCGACCTCAGTATCTGTACGGCTTACCTCAGCATCTTTCCGTCAGAGAAGGGCGACGAACTGTTGAAGAACATCAATGCCAACGAGAAGACTATCCGCTATGACTTGGGACAGCGTGTGCACAACCAACTGCGCATCATCCCCGAACTCCGCTTCTTCATTGATGATTCCCTTGACTACATAGAGCGCATTGACGAGTTGCTGAAGAAGTAATTGATGGGTGATGGGTGTTGGGTGTTGATGGTTAGTAGAAAGTCTCAATATACATCATTCAACCTGACACCCACACATCATCAACACCCAACATTAAACACCAGACACTCACACATCATCAACACCCAACATTAAACACCCATCACTCACACACCATCAACACCCAACATTAAACACCAGACACCCACACATCATCAACACCCAATATTAAACACCCGACACCCAACATTAAACACCCAACACCCAACATGAACTTCCCCTTTTACATTGCCCGCCGTTACCTCTTCTCAAAGAAGAGCACTCATGCCATCAACGTCATCAGCCTCATCTCCGTACTCGGTGTGTCTGTGGCTACAATGGCACTGGTCGTTGTGTTGAGTGGTTTCAACGGCTTCTCCGACCTTGTAGCATCCTTCTTCACTAACTTCGACCCACAACTGAAGATTGAAGCAGCAAAAGGAAAGGCTATGTCTGCCAAGGACCCATCGCTTCTGAAGGTGAAACGCCTGCCAATAGTGGAAGTTGCGACAGAGTGTGTGGAGGACCAGGCATTGGCTGTCTATCATGACAAACAGGCTATGGTGAACGTCAAAGGTGTGGAAGATAACTTCGACTCGCTGACACATATCAGCAACATTCTCTATGGTGACGGCGACTTTACGCTCCATGCTGCCAACCTGCAGTACGGCGTTCTCGGCATCCGACTGGCTCAAGACCTCGGTACAGGGGTGATATGGCAGGACTATCTGCAGATTTATGCACCACAGCGTGAAGGACAGTACGATGCCTCTAATCCTACTGATGCCTTCGTAAAGGATTCGTTGGTATCACCGGGAGCACTCTTCCAAGTGAAGCAGATGAAATATGATAAGGGATATATCATCACTTCCCTCGACTTCGCACGCCATATCTTCAACCGACAGGGTGAGATTACCTCACTTGAGTTACGCATGAAACCAGACGTCGATATTGATAAGGCGAAGAACGATATACAAACCCTCCTCGGCGATAAATACAAGGTATTGGACCGCTATGAGCAGCAAGCCGATACGTTCAATATCATGCGCATTGAGAAGCTCTTTGCCTACATCTTCCTCACGTTCATCCTCATGGTGGCATGTTTCAACATCATCGGTTCGCTCTCCATGCTTATCATCGACAAGAAGGAGGATGTCATCACCCTGCGAAACCTCGGTGCTACAGACGGACAGATACGCCGCATCTTCCTCTTTGAAGGTCGTTTGATTTCCGCTGCGGGCGCTGTCATCGGCATTGCACTCGGCTTATTACTCTGCTGGTTGCAGCAAACTTACGGACTTGTACAGCTTGGCGACCAGGCTGGAAACTTCGTTATCAACGCCTACCCTATCAGCGTTCACCCCGAAGACATCATCGCCATCTTCCTCACCGTTATCCTTGTCGGCTGGCTTTCCGTGTGGTATCCTGTGCGCTATATGAGCCGTAAACTGACGAAGGAATAAGCATCCCTCGCCCACTGACTAACAACTAAAAAAACCTAAACAACATGACTGAAACCTTAAACGACAAAATTATCATCTATCAAAGTGAAGATGGTAAAAACCCAGCTTGATGTAAAGTTGGAACGGAAACAGTATGGCTAACTACAGAAACAAATAGCTGAACTACTTTGGTACAAAGAGACCAGCCATAACAAAGCACTTAAAGAATATTTATGCTTCAGAGGAATTAACCGAAGAAAGCACATGTTCCATTTTGGAACACATGGGTAACGATGGTAGACAAAGTTACAATACGAAATATTATAACTTAGATGCTATCCTTTCTGTAGGTTATCGCGTGAACAGCAAGAGTGCTGTGCGTTTCCGCCAATGGGCGAACTCTGTTCTCAAGCAGTATCTTGTCAAAGGCTATGCCATCAACGAGAACATACGCAAACATCAGATTGCAGAGCTACGCCAACTGATACAAGTCTTAGGCAGAGCCATCCAGCAACAGCCCGCAAAGACGACAGATGAAAGCAATGCTCTCTTTGATGTCGTAGTGGACTATACATACGCACTCGACACGCTCGACAACTATGACTACCAGCGACTTCACATCGCCAAGACCACCAAAGAAGAGCCCTTCCACGCGACTTACGAGAATGCCATGCACGAGATAGATATGCTCCGACAGAAGTTTGGTGGCTCTGTTCTCTTCGGTAACGAGAAAGACGACTCCTTCAAAAGTTCTATCGGACAGATCTATCAGACCTTCGATGGTACAGAACTCTATCCGAGTGTGGAGGAGAAAGCGGCTATGCTCCTCTATCTTGTTACCAAGAACCACTCGTTCAGCGATGGCAATAAACGCATTGCAGCCACGCTGTTCCTATGGTTTATGAACAACAACGCTATCCTCTATCGTCCCAATGGTACCAAACGAATTGCTGACAACACCCTCGTTGCCCTCACCCTGATGATTGCCGAGAGCAAAACTGAGGAAAAAGATGTTATGGTAAAGGTGGTGGTGAACCTTATCAACCAAGCCAATTAATCCGCATTGCTATAAACTTTTCGTAGACAGATAGTAGTATTTCGGAAAATAATTCATATATTTGTCGTGAATATAATGAACAAAGTATGTCAAGAGAGGAAACAAATCAAATACGCTACATCGTCGCTTTAATAGCAGAGTTTGCCAAAAAGTTTAATCTTGGTCAGCGACAGGCGTATAATTACCTTAAACGTTTTAAGGGAATAGACTACTTGATGTCCTTTTATGATGTTCTGCACACACAGTCCTTTGAGGATGCTATTCATGACATTTCTATCATCTGTCAGAGGAATGGCGGTGCGCTAAAATAATAAAACCTATGATTCTCTATCACGGTTCTAATATTGATATTGACAAGATTGATCTTACAAAGTCCAAACCATACAAGGACTTTGGTAAAGGCTTCTATCTGTCTGCTGACAAGCAGCAAGCACAGCGTATGGCAGAACAAAGGACATCAATCTTACTTGAAGGAAAACCTACACTCAATAAATATCAATTTGATGAGACAACACTCGATTGCGATAGTTTGAGGATCTTACGTTTTGAAGAGTACAGTAAGGAATGGGCAGAGTTTGTACTAAAGAACAGAGATACCAATACAGAGCAACCTTGCCATAATTTTGATATTGTTTATGGACCTATCGCTGATGATGGTGTAACCTTTCAACTCCGACGATATAAAACAGGGATGATAAACTTAGAACAACTCGTCAACGAACTGAAATATTCAAAAGGTATAACATTTCAATATTACTTCGGAACTGAATTAGCAATATCAAAACTAAAGAAATTATGAAACTAACTGACGAACAGATTGATATGATGAAAGAGGATGTATGTGCAGAACTTATAGCCTTATTGATGAAAGACAGACAATGTACTATGTCCGAAGCAATTGATATGCTTTATAACTCTGACACTTACAGCCGTATTCAAAGACCAGTCTACAGGATTATATTATCAAAGTCCTGGCTATTCATACGCTTTTCTACAACAGGAATTATTGACGGGTGACTATCGAAGGAAATGTTCTAAAAAGAAACACAGAACAAAAGCGAAGCTATGATATAAAGCTAATTGCTGACTTTTTCACCCTAAACTAATAAAATTATAGTATAGAAACATATCACTGAAAAAAAAATTATATATTTGCAATAGAGATTAAAAGCACAAGCCAATGAGTTGACAAGAACGTGCCAATTACAAAATTATAACACAAAAACGGGACAATGAAAAAGACTATTACAATCGCACTTCTTACTGCAGCAGCAATAGGTGCAACATCTTTTTTTTCATCATGCAGTAACAAAAACGATGATGACTACTGGATTATTGATCGCCGGCCAGATCCTGTAACAATTGACCTTTCAAAGGTATTCACTAATGGAACGCCTAAAGAGGTGGACAGTATGACTATCCAAACAGATGAAAGAGGATTAGTTACAAGTATTAAGACTAAGGATGAAATGGTATCTTTCAAATACATTAATACAAAAACACGTGCTATTGTAATCCCAAATGTCTTCATGAAAGTAGAACGTAATGGGAAAGCAACAGTCTATATAATGTATCTGAACAACAACGGTTTTGTCAGAAGATGCATGATAGAGCAAAAAGAAAATACAAAGGAAGATACATGGAGGTTCACTTATAACGATAATGAGCAACTAATTAATATAATCCATTCAGCAGATAACTACAAAGAACTTACTTTGACTTATAAAGATAGCAACATCTCTGAAATAGAGACAAAAACTATCGTCTCACAAACAACAACAAGAAAAAAAGATACTTATAAAGTTGCTTATACCTCAGATACAACCCCAGCCCCTATAGTGAACAAGGGTAACATTATGCTCTTCAATACAACGTTTGGTATTGACATTGGCGCAATGAAATACGCCTACTATGCAGGATTGCTTGGAAAAGCAACTAAGAACTTGCCTGTACAGCTTATTGATAAGAGCGGCAACAAAACCAACTTTACATGGACTTTCAATAGTAATGGTTTCCCAACAGCAATGACAAGCGGTAGCCATCAATACAAGTTCGAGTGGTAAAAAAAGGAGTTTTGTTTCAAAACATCTTTACTGAGTTTCTATCATATAATTATTATCATCCTTCTATAAAGTACACTCGAAAAAGGAAATCAGTCGGTTTTTATTTTTCAAAATACAGCTCTCAAACCACACACCACACTGGTCTGAGAGCTTTTCTTTTACCCTTTTATCCACCCATCCAAAATCTAAACCCACGCAAAAAGCACAAATACAGACATTACTACATAGCTTATCACTTGCCAAGCGACCATTGAAACAGTATCTTTGCAGCATGAATCACGAATTATTTTCATGAAAGAAAATATTTTTCTTCATGAAAAGAAATATTTATTTTCACGTAAATAATTTCTTTTTTTCGTGAAAAGAATTCCGCCAAAGCCCTAAGTATGTGGTTAAGACTACCCTTTTCACACTCTCACGGCTCACGGAAAAGACAATTATTAACCCTTATTACAAACGTAAAGCTATGACTGTAAATTACAAACTATTAAGAACAAGCGGTAAACTTGCACAGCGTAAAACACTGAGAATCGTACCTATCAAGAAAGATGTCACGGGAATAGAGAGAATCTGTCAGCATATCCAACAAGCAACAACGCTTACAACAGCCGACATTCTCGGGACTATCGCAGCATTAAAAACAGAATTAGTCGAGGAGCTGAAAAGCGGAAATACCGTTCATTTGCCAGGCATCGGCTTCTTCTCCCTTGCCCTTAAAGGCGACATGTACGAAGACCCTAAGACGCATCGTCATCATCTCCGTAATGTTGCTGTTCGCAAAATCAGGTTCCGCCCCGATAAGGATTTTCACGAAGCATTAGGAGAGATGGATTTTGAAAACAAGACCTATAAAGACGGTACGCCATCACTCCCCATGAGACCAGCCGTCAACGCTGCATTAAAAGAGTTATTTGGTGAGAGTCCGATCATGACCGTCAGCGACCTGCGCCACCGTCTGAACCTTTCTACCACCTATGCTTACCAGCTTGCAGCACAGTTAGAACGTGAAAAGAAAATCATCAACATCGGTTCACGTTACCGCAAGATCTACAGAAAGGCATAGGACGAAAAACTGAAGACGGACGGCATCCGTCGTGACGGGTAAAGAGTAGTCTGAAAGTTACACAATATAGAAAACACCTTCTCAACACTTTGTTATCAGAGGAGTTTCCAGAAGAAAAAGAGATTTCTTGCAGAAACATAAAAACTGATGCCCTAAACACAAAAGAGCCATTCCCAACCCTTTTACAGAGTTTAGGAATGGCTCTTTATTATTGATTAGTCCTCAGACTGTTCTTATCCAATCCACTTCACGTAAGCGAAGTCCTGACGGTGCGGCAGCAGGCTGTTCTTCGGGAACATACGCACATCGCACTTGTAGGCACCGGCCTCACTGGCCTCGAAGGAAGCCTCGAAGGTGTAGTGGTTGCCCTCTGTCTTGACGAGTTTGAACGGAATGACCTTGTGGATGTTCACATCGTCGACCGGTGCATTCTTCAGGAAGACGAGTTCAAGGCCGATGGCATCGTTCAGTCCCTGCTCGTCGATCGTGTAGGTGACTTTCACCTTATGTCCTGTAGCGATGTCCTGCAGCTCTTCCTCGTTCTTGGATACAACATAGATGCTGTCCCAACGCTCGGCAACAGATTCCTTCCAGAGTGCAATCTCCTTGGCGAGTTTGTTGTCGTGGGCTTCGAGCTTGTGCGCACGCTTTGTCTGACTCTCGTAGAACTTGTCGTAATAGTCGTCCAGCTGGCGTTTCATCGTATAGTGAGGCGCAATCGTCGCAATGGAATTCTTCACAACCTTTACCCAGCCTTCAGAGTAGCCTTTCTTCTTGTCCTTGTTGAAATAGAGCGGGACGATTTCGTTCTCGAGCAGACTGTAGATGGTCGCAGCATCAAGCTGGTCCTGATAGCCCTGATTCTGGTAGGTGCGTTTCTCCGGCAGTGCCCATCCGGCACCCTCACGATAGCCTTCAACCCACCAGCCGTCGAGTACGGAGAGATTCACGACACCGTTCATCTCTGCCTTCTCGCCGGATGTACCACTTGCCTCGAGCGGGCGGGTCGGGGTGTTCATCCAGATGTCTACGCCGGACACAAGTCGGCGTGCCAGCTGCATATCGTAATCCTCAAGGAAGATGATCTTGCCGAGGAACTGCGGCATACGGGAAATCTCGAAGATACGCTTGATGAGACCCTGACCGGCACCGTCAGCCGGATGAGCCTTTCCTGAGAAGAAGAACAGGACCGGACGCTCCGGGTTGTTGACGATTTTCTCCAGACGATCAAGGTCGGTGAAGAGCAGATGCGCACGCTTGTATGTAGCGAAGCGACGGCAGAAACCGATCATCAATGCATTAGGATTGATTTTCTCAAGAATAGATACTACCTTGGCAGGATCGCCCTGGTTGCGGAGCCACTGTCTGGTGAACTTGTCACGGATATACTTGATGAGCTTCTGCTTCAGCGCCATGCGGGTCTCCCAGATTTCTGCATCGGGTACATTGTAGATGGCATGCCAGATCTGCTCGTTGCTCTGGTCGCCCATGAAGCTCTTGTCAAAATACTTGTCGTAGACCTTGCGCCACTCTGTTGCGGTCCAGGTAGGGAGGTGTACACCGTTGGTAACATAACCTACGGCGTTCTCCTCCGGGAAATAGCCTTTCCACAGCGGTGCGAACATCTTCTGGCTTACCCAGCCGTGGAGCTTTGACACACCGTTGATTTCCTGACAGGTGTTGCAGGCGAAAGTACTCATGCAGAAACGCTCGCTGTGGTCGTCGGGATTGGTACGGCCCATACCGATGAACTCGTCCCATGAGATACCCAGCTTTGCAGGATAATCGCCCATGTACTTTCCGAAGAGTGCCTCGTCGAAGTAGTCGTGACCGGCAGGGACCGGAGTGTGGACGGTATAGAGTGAGGAAACACGTACCAGCTCCATGGCCTGATTGAATGTCAGCCCGCCATCGATGTAGTCGCAGAGACGCTGGAGGTTGCAGAGTGCTGCGTGTCCCTCGTTGCAGTGGTAAATATCTTTCTTGATGCCGAGTTTCTTCAGTGTGAGCATACCGCCGATACCGAGGAGAATCTCCTGCTTCAGACGGTTCTCCCAGTCGCCACCGTAGAGAGAGTGGGTAATGGGACGGTCAAACTCCGAGTTCATGTCGTTGTCGGTATCGAGCAGGTAGAGCTTGATACGTCCGACGTTCACACGCCATATAAGTGCGTGTACCTGATAGTTGCGATAAGGCACATCAACGACCACCTGGTTGCCGTTCTCATCCAGCTCACGCTCGATAGGCAGAGAGTTGAAGTTCTGTGCGTCGTATTTGGCAATCTGCTGTCCGTCCATGGAAAGGCTCTGTGTGAAATAGCCGAAACGATAGAGGAAACCTACTGCGCAGAGGTCGACATTTGAGTCGGATGCCTCCTTGAGGTAGTCGCCGGCCAGCATACCGAGACCGCCGGAATAGATTTTCAAAGTCTGGTTCAGTCCGAACTCCATACAGAAGTAAGCGACAGAAGCACGTTTGCTGTCGGGCTTGACATCCATGTAAGAACGGAACTTCTTATAGACGTCGCCGACCTGTTTCATCAGCTTCTTGTCCTTTACAATCGCTTCCTTGCGGTCGTAGCTGAGCCGCTCAAGGAGCTGGACAGGATTATGTCCAACCTCTTCATAGAGCACCTCGTCAAGAGCCTTGAACATGTTGCGTGCCTCGTAATTCCACGCCCACCACATATTGTGAGCAATCTCGTCGAGACATGCCAGTTCCTTCGGCAGGGTCGACTTAACGGTTACCTCTTTCCACTGAGGCTCATTGGAATAATCTGATTTAATCTTCATAACTTAACTTAGTTTGACTGTTTTATCTTTATATCGTTATTAAAGCAGTTTTTCAGCTGTTTCTTTCAGCTGCCTTCTCTAATGCAATGTCGTATGCCCGCTCGTAGTACTTGATGAACTTGCTCCACAGTGCCTTATGGGAGAGCTTCTCCGCATGAGAACGGCATTTGTTCACTTCCGTCTTCGTAAGGCTGGAATAACGGGCTACAGTTTCCCTGATGCCGTCAGCCACTTCCGAATAGTTATAGTCGGTACGGTGCAGTACCTTCACTCCGTCCTCAATCTCGCTGTACGCCCCTTTCTCCGTATTCGCCCACAAGCCAAAACCGGCGAGGTCGGTCGTGATGCAGGGGACCTTGAAGGCGACGGCCTCCAATGGTGTGTAACCCCACGGCTCATAGTAAGACGGATAGACGCAGAGGTCATTGCCCAGTACGAGGTCGTAATAGCTCATATTCAGTATGCCGTCATCGCCTGTCAGGTAACATGGGACGAAGACGAGCTTTACCCTGTCATCCTTGGCATTGTTCATGCCAAGAGTCCTGAGCCGGTTCAAGACGTTGTCATCATCCATGTTGTGCAGCCAGTGAGTGAGCACAGGCATATCCAGCGGCGTATCGAACTGTCTCCCGCTATCCAGACGTTCCGCAAGCTCCTGGCGGGGACCAGCTGTCCAGCCTGGCACCTCAATGAATGCCACTACCTGTTTTTGCAGGCTCTCGTCAAAGCGCAGACGGTTCATAGCTTCGATGAAGACATCAATACCTTTGTTGCGAAACTCATAACGTCCGCTGGTAGAGACAATCAAAGCATCCTCCTGTATATCGTCGCCTGTCAACGCATTGGCAACATCAAGCAGACGCCTGCGGGCCGCCTTGCGCTTCTTTGTGAAGGTTCCGCCCTTAGGCACGAAGTCGTTCTCGAAACCGTTTGGAAGAACCATGTCCACCGGCTTGTCAAGCAGTTCCTTGCACTCTCTTGCCGTAATATCGCTCACTGTCGTGAAGCAGTCAACGTGGTGGGCTGTCTGTTTCTCGATAGAGTGCTTGCTCTCCATATTCAGTTCAGAAGCCATCTGGTCACCGTTATATACCCAGAGATATTCGTACAGCGGCTTGTTATTGCCCGCTATACTGCGGCCGATGCAGGTTGCATGAGTCGTGAAGATGGTGGCGATTTCAGGCTGACGACGCTGGAGAACAAGCGCAGCAAAACCCGTCTGCCATTCGTTCGCATGGAAGACGACCTTGTCTTTTTTACTGAGATAAAACTTATAGAAACTCTCTACGACAAGTGCCGTAGCGTAAGCGAACATGGCCGATTCATCATAATCACCGTAAGCGTGGAGACTGTCAACATGGTAATACTCCCATAGCTTACCGTACAGATTGTCTTTCTGACTGAAGAATGACCGGAAATCGACAAGTATGGCAATCGGATTGCCAGGGACATCCCAACGACCCACCTTTTATTGTCAGTCCCTCGGATGCCGTTTTTCCGCCGCCAGGCTGTAAAGAGCTTGTCATCCTCCTTGAAGTAAGGGGATGGCACTTCGTGCCAGCAGTCTGGACCGAGAAAGATGACGTGGTCCTTCATCCTGTCCTGTAATGTCTTTGCACGAGTGGAAAGTACCGTATAAATTCCTCCGACCTTATTACACACTTCCCAGCTGGTCTCAAAAATATAATCCGGAAACAACATCTTCTCCTTTAAACATTTGATATATATCGTGTACAAAGGTAATACAAAATAAGGAAAGCAACAATTTAAACCACATATTTTTGAATATGACTTATAAATTATCAGGCAAAAAGCATTATCTTTTGCAACAGACCAACATTCATGGACATGAAACAAAAGGAACATATTCATAATAACAGCTTTACTGACTGTCTCTTACTGCATAACTGTGCAAAGCAAATTACCGGGAACAGACAGGGAGACATCCAGTACACAAAGTTCCCAGACACTACAAAAACAAGGATTCTGTCTTCAAAGCGCATCTCGTCAACGACGAGTATCAGGTATGGATGGACATCGACTTCTATCACAACAACATTACTGTGCCGCGACAGGAGATATTCGGTGAGGTACCGGGCTACTTCGGAGCAGTACGTGATACCCGCAAGTGGATTATTTCTGATGCTGCCATAAAAGGCAAGAAGGCACTCCTGACCATCATCAATGACTATGGCAGTGAAGACCTCACAGCCGAACTGAAACGCAATTCTGACGGAACTTACACGCTGACCCGACTTGCTGGCAGTACGATGAAGATTGTCGTCAATAACAAATGGGTTAAGATTCCAAAGGATATAACATTCTACGTTAAGTAACAAAAATCGCTTATAGGGACTAAGAAATTAGCCCCTATATTTTTATTCCAATAAAGAAACAAGCTAAAACTAAATAACTACCAAGAAAACAGCCTTAATAAGTCCTAAGTATGAGCCCTCCTCCTGCCTTTGTCACCGGCACTTCAACCTCTGATGAGAACTGCTTATAATTATACTCTCCTTCTGGAATACGGTACAAAACAATCTTACTTCCTTCTGCAACGGCACAAGTTACTTGAATAAGTTGGCTATGAGTATTCTTCAATGCTACTGATCTGTAGAAATCAACCAGTCCACCCTCAGTATCGAACTGATCAGGCATCTGACTTTCCAAACCATACTTAACCCTATTCCTGACAGCAAACTTATCCTTTTCGTTTATAGTCCCATTGCTTTCTACCCTTACATTCACCAGCTGCTTGCGAGGGATAAAAATGTTCTCCTCGTAAACCTTTCCGAGTTGTAACTCCCCTTGTGGTCTATAAGAGTAGTAAAAAAGTTTCTTTTCTTTCGGATCACGCACCGCTGAATCATCTGAAGGCAAAAGATACTCTTTGTCATCTAATTTATTCAAATCCAATGTAAGCTGCAAATTGTATAAGACACCAGCATCTCCTACAGAAGTTGTCAACGACTTAAATTCCTCATCACTTAAATTGAAAAACATAATATAGTTGCCATCTTTATCAGTCGTGGCCTTTGCCTTATGGTACACCTTAGTAGTAAACAGAGATGCTTTTCTGAAATCCAACTTCACTTCTATATCTGGCAACGGTTGACCTCCTGACGTTCGGGCAACACCTTTGATAATAAGACTCTTCGGATCCGGCTTATCAATAAAGTCGTCCTCTTCACTATGACAGCTTGCCAATGACAACATAAGTACGGGTAAAACAAGCAGATACAATAATGACTTTTTCATAAACAGCTCATTTTACAGTTTCAAGTTAAGTAGTATTCTGGTATCATAGCCTCAACATCATACCATCCTTCTACATAGATTTAGTCTTTTTACAAAGGTATTAAATATTGAGAAGAAAACAACAAAAATGACCCATAAAAATATAATTATAAGACATAAAACGATGTTGAAACATGCATATAAACAAATCATATTAAAACAGCTTACCAAACAGAGAATCTCTCTTAGCTATATGAACCATTAAAAAAAGAAATTAACCAATTGAATACTGTCACAATCAAGCACCATGCCCACTCCGTTACACCTGCCAATAATCGGAAGGCGAAATAAATAATTACACAGAGGACAATAATAAGAAGGGCTGTCAATAAAGCTTTCGATCTTACCTGTCGTATTGTTTTCTTATCTCCTTCCACATAATGCGTAATTAAATCCAAGTTCTTTACATGTGCCTTACAGAAGAAGTCTATTGCATCTCCAATAAAGAAAGGAATACTCCCCAATAATATATCAACTAAATAGTTGTAGATAACAGCCAATGTAAGTGGTATCGACTTTACTTTAAATAACGTAACATAGATAAAAGGCAAGCCGAAGACAGAAGAAACGAGGTCTCCTACAGATGGAACAAAACCAAGGAGTGCATCTAAGAAATACTTATCTGCTAAGAGAGTTATCGTACAAAGAAACCTGTAAGTCTTTGATTCCTTTAAGTTACGGGTCTTCTTTTCCCTACTTTGTCGACAACGATCTTCTTTGCCATCAAGACAGCTCTCACTTGCCTTGGCAGAATGCACAACATCATTTAATGCAACTGACTCATCTAAAAAATACATTTCCTTCCTCACCTTCTTATGTATCTTGTATATCAATTCCTTTGTTGCGTTCCATCAAAACAAATTCATTTTTAAAAGAGACTATGTTATATGTGAAACATCATATATTAACGTTCAAACACCTGAAATGTTGTCCTAAAGATCACTTTGATCAATTCCTCATTTCAAAAAGAATACAGTTCATTTGGCTATAACCATTGTCCTTACATCCCTGATCAATTTCCAAATTAACTTGCTGTCAGTTTTAACATTTCTCATAACTCACTTATTCTCATGGAGAAATAAGTAAATATGCAATGAGAGGAATGACAGCAACTTTGAAAAAGATATCAGAGTATATCAAGAGTATCAGCCCCAGCAATCCCCAAAAAGGAATAGATAAAGTCTGATTGGGGACCATCAAACAAAAATAACAACCCAACTTATTAGTTTGAATGAGTCCGTAAAAAAAACTTCCAGACGAAAAAAGGAGAGCCCCGGAGACTTGTCTCCGGGGCTCTCCAGTGTGTGAAAGGAGGCGGCCACCTACTCTCCCGCATTGCATTGCAGTACCATCGGCGCAGGCGGGCTTAACTTCTCTGTTCGGAATGGGAAGAGGTGGGACCCCGCCGCAATAACCACCTGACATGACTTCCGGACTGACTCCTCTCCTTCCCTACCATGTTCCTGATGGAGAAGGATCCCTGCCAGCCGTATGAGGTGACGTATTTCCACAGGCAAGACCGTCATAGAACCCGTCCTCCGTCCCGGAAGGACACACAGCTCAAAGTCTGAACCGCCGGCCCCCGCACTCCGACTGCCGGAGGCGGGAGACCGGGAGAAAGCTTCGGGCAATTAGTAGCGCTCGGCTTTGACGTCGCCGTCTTTACACCTGCACCCTATCAACGTCATCGTCTGTGACGGCCCTCGTGAGGAGTTCTCATCTTGCGGACGGCTTCGCGCTTAGATGCTTTCAGCGCTTATCCGTTCCAGACTCAGATACCCGGCGGTGCACCTGGCGGCACAACCGGCTGACCGGAGGTCTGTCCGTCACGGTCCTCTCGTACTAGTGACGGCACCGCGCAAAACTCCAGCGCCCACGATAGATAGAGACCGAACTGTCTCACGACGTTCTGAACCCAGCTCGCGTGCCACTTTAATGGGCGAACAGCCCAACCCTTGGGACCTTCTCCAGCCCCAGGATGTGACGAGCCGACATCGAGGTGCCAAACCACCCCGTCGATATGAGCTCTTGGGGGGGATCAGCCTGTTATCCCCGGAGTACCTTTTATCCTTTGAGCGACGGAGTTTCCATACACGTCCGCCGGATCACTATGCCCTGGTTTCCCACCTGCTCGGCATGTCTGCCTCCCAGTCAAGCGCCCTTATGCCATTGCACTCCATGAGACCGGTTACCGATCGGTCCGAGGGCACCTTTGGAAGCCTCCGTTACGCTTTTGGAGGCGACCACCCCAGTCAAACTACCCGCCAAGCAGTGTCCGCACTATCTGCACGTTAGACCTCAGACAGCCAAAGGGCCGTATTTCAAGGGCGGCTCCACGAATGCTGGCGCACCCGCTTCGAAGCCTCCGGCCTATCCTGCACATCGGATGACCGAGGTCAATGCTAAGCTGTAGTAAAGGTTCACGGGGTCTTTTCGTCCCATCGCGGGTAATCGGCATCTTCACCGATACTACAATTTCACTGAGATCATGGTCGAGACAGCGTCCGGATCATTACACCATTCGTGCAGGTCGGAACTTACCCGACAAGGAATTTCGCTACCTTAGGACCGTTATAGTTACGGCCGCCGTTTACTGGGGCTTCAATTCAATGCTTCCACGAATGTGTGACATCTCCTCTTAACCTTCCAGCACCGGGCAGGTGTCAGGCTGTATACTTCATCTTTCGAGTTCGCACAGCCCTGTGTTTTTGTTAAACAGTTGCCTGGACCTATTCTCTGCGCCTCATGTCGCCATGAGGACCCCTTATCCCGAAGTTACGGGGTCAGTTTGCCTAGTTCCTTAACCATGAATCTCTCAACGCCTCAGTATGTTCTACCCGACCACGTGTGTCCGTTTGCGGTACGGGTCGCATGCACATTAAGTTTAGCGGATTTTCTCGGAAGTATGGTTACCTGCACTCAGGTCATCCCGGAGGATCACCTGTACTTTCATGGTTCAGCTCGGAAGGCGGATTTGCCTGCCTCCCTCAAAGCCTACGCACTTAAACGCCCTGTTCCGTCAGGGCGCGGCAGTGTCACTGCTCCGTCTCCACATCACTGTACATGCGAGTTGCGGAATATTAACCGCATCTGCCATCGCCTTCGCCGTTCGGCTGAGACTTAGGACCCGACTGACCCCGGGCTGATTGGCATCGCCCGGGAAACCTCGGTCTTTCGGCGAAAGGGAATCTCACCCTTTTTATCGTTACTCATACCTACATTTGCTTTTCCATAAGCTCCAGGATCAGTTTCCCTCACCATTCAACGCCGATGGAATGCTCCCCTACCGATACTTTTCAATATACATTGCTATCCCGCGCCTTCGGTATCTGCCTTATACCCGATTATTATCCACGCCCGGACCCTCGACTAGTGAGCTGTTACGCACTCTTTGAATGAATGGCTGCTTCCAAGCCAACATCCTAGCTGTCACGGGGACCGGACTTCGTTAGACTAACTCAGGCAGAATTCCGGGACCTTAGACGGCGGTCTGGATTCTTCTCCTCTCGGGGACGGACCTTAGCACCCGCCCCCTTACTGCACGGCTCCGATCCGAGAGCATTCGGAGTTCGTCAGGTCTCGACAGGCGGTGAAGCCCTCTCGACCTACCGGTCGCTCTACCTCTCGCGGACAACGCCGCACGCGGCACCTAAATGCCTTTCGGGGAGTACGAGCTATCTCCAAGTTTGATTGGCCTTTCACTCCTACACTCACCTCATCGGGAAGCTTTTCAACGCTTATCCGTGCGGTCCTCCATCCGGTGTTACCCGGACTTCAACCTGGGCAAGTGTAGATCACTTGGTTTCGCGTCTGCCCCGTCCGACTACACGCCCTATTCAGGCTCGCTTTCACTGCGGATGCGCGTCTCATGACGCTTATCCTTGCCAGACATGGTAACTCGTAGGTTCATTATGCAAAAGGCACGCCGTCACCGCTTACGCGGCTCCGACCGCTTGTAGGCGCATGGTTTCAGGAACTATTTCACTCTCCTCATCGGAGTGCTTTTCACCTTTCCTTCACAGTACTCGTTCACTATCGGTCTCACGGGAGTATTTAGCCTTACCGGATGGTCCCGGCAGATTCGCGCAGAATTTCACGTGTTCCGCGTTACTCAGGATACCACTACGTCTCGTCATGCTTCGGATACGGGATTATCACCCTCTATGATTGTTCTTTCCAGAACATTCTTCTCACAATCTAAGTACGACAACGTGGTCCTACAACCCCCGCGGCGCATCGCTACGCCGCAGGTTTGGGCTATTTCCCGTTCGCTCGCCACTACTGGGGAAATCATTATTTATTTTCTCTTCCTAAAGGTACTAAGATGTTTCAGTTCCCTTCGTTCGCCTCACTAATAATATAGTGATAACAGGTCTTCAACCTGCTGGGTTGTCCCATTCGGAAATCCCTGGATCAAAGGTTATTTGCACCTACCCAAGGCTTATCGCAGCTTATCACGTCCTTCATCGCCTCCGTGAGCCAAGGCATCCGCCATGCGCCCTTTCTTACTTTCTTCGCCTTCTCCGTAATTAATTACAGAGAATGTAGCTCATACTTTCAGCTGTTGTGTGATTCTAAAAAAATTGAAGTTTAAATTCAATAATTAGAATACTAATTCTTCCATATTACAGAAAGAATAGTTCTACATTACAGTCTTGCTTGTGTCAATATGTCAAAGATCTTGTGCTGTAAAAACAGCAAAGTGGAGAATAAGGACTTGAACCTTTATGTGAGCCTTAAACTCTGAACTCCTACATTTATATAATACAGAGTGCAGTGAGTACAAGAAGAAAAACGAACCAAAGGTCCTTCTTACGTCATTGATGCCATAGCGTCTCGTAATAAAACGAGACAGACAAGCGTCCTCTCCAGAAAGGAGGTGTTCCAGCCGCACCTTCCGGTACGGCTACCTTGTTACGACTTAGCCCCAATCACCAGTTTTGCCCTAGGCCGATCCTCGCGGTCACGGACTTCAGGCACCCCCGGCTTTCATGGCTTGACGGGCGGTGTGTACAAGGCCCGGGAACGTATTCACCGCGCCGTGGCTGATGCGCGATTACTAGCGAATCCAGCTTCGTGGGGTCGGGTTGCAGACCCCAGTCCGAACTGAGACCGGTTTTCAAGATTAGATGCGGCTCGCGCCGCACCGGCGCTCTGTGCCGGCCATTGTAACACGTGTGTAGCCCCGGACGTAAGGGCCGTGCTGATTTGACGTCATCCCCGCCTTCCTCGCACCTTGCGGCGGCAGTGTCCCCGGAGTGCCCGGCATCACCCGATGGCAACTGGGGAGAGGGGTTGCGCTCGTTATGGCACTTAAGCCGACACCTCACGGCACGAGCTGACGACAACCATGCAGCACCTTCGCAGGAGTCCCGAAGGACCTCAACATCTCTGTTTCGTTCTCCTGCGATTCAAGCCCGGGTAAGGTTCCTCGCGTATCATCGAATTAAACCACATGTTCCTCCGCTTGTGCGGGCCCCCGTCAATTCCTTTGAGTTTCACCGTTGCCGGCGTACTCCCCAGGTGGGATGCTTAACGCTTTCGCTTGGCCGCCGGCGCAAGGCGCCGACAGCGGGCATCCATCGTTTACCGTGCGGACTACCAGGGTATCTAATCCTGTTCGATACCCGCACCTTCGAGCTTCAGCGTCAGTTGCGCTCCCGCCGGCTGCCTTCGCAATCGGGGTTCTTCGTCATATCTAAGCATTTCACCGCTACACGACGAATTCCGCCGGCGTTGCGCGTACTCAAGGGAACCAGTATGCGCTGCAAGTCAGACGTTGGGCGCCTACATTTCACAACACACTTAATCCCCGGCCTACGCTCCCTTTAAACCCAATAAATCCGGATAACGCCCGGACCTTCCGTATTACCGCGGCTGCTGGCACGGAATTAGCCGGTCCTTATTCATGCGGTACCTGCAAAAAGGGACGCGTCCCTCACTTTATCCCCGCATAAAAGCAGTTTACAACCCGTAGGGCCGTCATCCTGCACGCTACTTGGCTGGTTCAGGCTTCCGCCCATTGACCAATATTCCTCACTGCTGCCTCCCGTAGGAGTTTGGACCGTGTCTCAGTTCCAATGTGGGGGACCTTCCTCTCAGAACCCCTACTGATCGTCGCCTTGGTGGGCCGTCGCCCCGCCAACTAGCTAATCAGACGCATCCCCCTCCGTTACCGACGAATCTTTGCTTCGAATCTGATGCCGTCATCGAAGAACATGCGGTATTAGTCTGCCTTTCGGCAGGTTATCCCGCAGTAACGGGAAGGTTGGATACGCGTTACTCACCCGTGCGCCGGTCGACGTCCATTCGGTGCAAGCACCCAATGCCGTTTCCCCTCGACTTGCATGTGTTAAGCCTGTAGCCAGCGTTCATCCTGAGCCAGGATCAAACTCTCCACTGTAAAATGTGTGTTGATGAGAATTTTTATATTAGCAGTAAATACAACTAAACAAAACTCTCACCGAGTAATCTCTGTTCCAGAACGCTTATCCTAAAGTATCAAGTAAAAAGCACCTTTTCTTCTGTCCCCTGTAATTGAGGCGAGCCTCAAAAGCAGGGAAGATGAATTGATCGGTTCGTTTCTTTTACCCATCCATCTGATATAAAACCAGACAGACGCTTCTTGTACTACTTCTCTGTTTATGTAAATCTTTTCAAAGAACTCTTTTTCTTATCCGCTTTTAAGCAACTCGCCGGACGGCTCGTTTTTGCAAAGCGAGTGCAAAGGTATGGAGAAAAATCCATTCCAGCCAAATGTTTTGAAGAAAAAAACTTTCACGAAAGTGCGTTTTTTTCGTATTTTATTACAAATATCAGTCTTAAAAACCTATCTACACCTTAATATAATAGACCTGTACAGTTCTTTTCATCAAGCCACAAGACAGAACTTACTTCAAAGGCTTACCCCAAAAATGTAAAACCAACAGAAAGGGCAGGCTACCGATTATCGTGTTCACGGATCTCCACCCGGCGAATCTTGCCGGAGATAGTCTTCGGAAGGGCATCGACAAACTCGATGATACGAGGGTACTTGTAAGGTGCCGTTTCATGCTTGACATGATTCTGCAGTTCTTTTACGAGAGCATCACCTACCTTGCTTCTCCATTCGTCAGCGAGAACAATGGTTGCCTTGACGACCATACCGCGCACCACATCGGGCACGCCAGTCACAGCACACTCAACAACAGCCGGATGCGTCATCAATGCACTTTCCACCTCAAACGGCCCAATGCGATAACCTGAACTTTTAATGACATCATCGGCACGGCCCACAAACCAATAATATCCGTCCTCGTCTCGCCAGGCAATGTCGCCGGTATAATAAAGACCATCGTGCCATGCCCTCTCTGTCAGTTCCGGATCACGGTAATATCCTTTAAAAAGCCCGATTGGCTTTCCTGCACTGGTATCGATGCAGATTTCGCCCTTCTCGCCATCCTCACAGGCAGACCCATCCGGCTTCAGCAGTCTGATGTCATACTGCGGGTTCGGCTTCCCCATGCTTCCCGGCTTCGGTTTGATCCAGGGGAATGTACCAAGAGTCATGGTAGTTTCGGTCTGTCCGAAACCCTCCATCATCCGGATTCCCGTAAGGTTGAAGAACTTCTGGTAAACGGCAGGCTCAAGTGCCTCGCCGGCCGTGGTACAGTATTTCAGCGCAGAGAGGTCGTACTTTGCGAAATCCTCCTGTATCATGAAACGGTAGATGGTGGGGGGGAGCACAGAAAGACGTGACACGGTATTTCTCCATCACTCTCATGATTTTTCCTGCCGTGAACTTCTCGTGATCATAAACGAAGACCGTCGCACCGGCAAACCACTGTCCGTACAGCTTTCCCCAGACAGCCTTTCCCCATCCCGTATCTGCCACGGTAAGATGGATGCCGTTCTCGTCCAGATTGTGCCAGAAGACACCTGTGACGAGATGCCCCAGCGCATAGAGATAATCATGCGCCACCATCTTCGGTTCGCCACTGGTACCGCTGGTGAAATACATCAGCATCGTATCCCCGTTCGTATTCACTTCTTCAGGACGGACGAATGCCGGTGCCTCCGGCCATTCCTTATGCCAGTCGTGAAATCCCTCGGGCACAGGATTATCCCTCTGCGCCATGGAATTGACGGCTACGAGCACTTCAACCGTCGGGCTATCCGGAACAGACTGCCTGACCTGCGTTGTGACATATTCATCGTTCACACATATAATTGCCTTCACGGAAGCACGCCGGTTGCGGTAGACAATGTCCTTCGTCGTAAGCATATGGGTAGCGGGGATGGCCACCGCACCGATTTGCACAACGCCATCATGGCAAGCCACCACTGGTAATGCCGTTTGAGAATGAGCATCACCTTGTCGCCACGGCTGATGCCAAGACTGAGGAAGTAAGCCGCTGTACGGTCGGTCTGCTCCTTGAAACCGGCAAAGGTGGTCTTTACCTCTTCACCACGCTCACTTGTCCAGAGAAGTGCAAGTTTGTCCGGTGCTTCCTTTGCCCATTCATCCATGACGTCATAAGCGAAGTTGAAAGTATCAGGGACTATGAAATGCAGATGCTTTCGGAAATCTTCCTCTGAAGAGAATTGAGTCTGGGTTAAATATCTTTCTATCATCTTGTTATTCTGAATATTCGTTTTTAAAAATAGAAGCAGGCGGCTCGCTGGCAGATCCGATATTCTCATCTGCCCGGCCGATACCAGAGACACCTGCGCTTACAATCTTACACACAATGCCGGATTCAGAAGCAGAATCCGGGAAATCTAAAAGATAATTGCCAGGAACTTCAGTGTCCTGTTGTCCAACGCCCGCATACAATGTGGCTGACTGGCATCAAAATAAATTGTATCACCCGGTTCAAGAACAAAATGTTTTTCCACCCAAGGTAAGAGCCATACGTCCCTGCCACACCATATCAAATTCCTGCCCGGAATGCGTGTCCATGTCTACAGGCTCGTCATCCGACTTCGGTTCTACCGTCACCAGGAAAGGATCAGCCTTCCTGCCGCGGAAACCACTTGCCAGACTCTGATACTTATAGGCTTCCCTGCGCTCGACACTCATTCCCTTTCCGTTACGAGTAAGGAAATAAGCCCCCATCCGAGGTTCCTCGCCGAACATCAGCACATCAAGCGAAACACCGTATTTCCGTGAGAGCTTATACAGCCTGCTGACCGCCAGGTCGCTTTCACCGCCCTCCATTTTCAGGTATTTTTCTTCCGTTACGCCACACGTTTCCGCCATCTCCTGCACGGAGACATCCAACGACTCGCGTAAACCTTTCAATCTTTCCCCTATTTGCTTCAGTGCTTCATCCATAAATCAACACAATGCTTTTTATCGCCACAAAAGTAACAAATAAAATGATAATAGCAATAAAAAGTGTTGTATTTTCACTATTAAACCGACAAAATAAACAGAAAAATACACACACAATAATCATGTGTGCATAAAAAACTGCCCATTCCAACTCAATCCTGTCGTTTTTCCTTCCTCAAAAGAGGGAACACGCCCCCACAGTCAACAACAGGATACAATGGGAAAAAGGGCAGAACCGGGGACCACTGAATTGACGAGATGGAGGACTATACCTCCTTCACCTGCCATCTGACACCGGCATCAGCAGCCACAAGGCAATATAGAGAATCAGTCCGGGGAAACCTGCGGTAAAAAGCGTAAGCAGCAGCCAGACAATGCGAGTAGCATCCCTGTCGAAACCAAAATAATCGGCAACTCCGGCACAGACACCTGCTATCCAGACATTGTCAGTGACACGTACTAAGCGTTTGTTATACATACTTCAAAACCTGTTGGTGAATATTACACATTCTGCAAACGACATCCGGTGCTATCCTATCTCGGGAATCACGTACGACAGGGCTTCCAGTACCTGCCCGCGTGTCGCCCCCTCACGGATTGCCACAAAGATGGTATCGTCACCGGCAATCGACCCTAATATATAAGGCGAGTCACAACAGTCAATGTCATAGGCTATCGCACTGGCATAGCCCGGCCGTGTCTTGACGATCGCCAGCTGCCCCGATATGTTCACGGAGACGTAACCACTGCGCTGCAGCATCTCCGTAGCCTTCCGGGGCGTGGTGACACGCCGGTACATCGTTTCATTCGGCAGGACATAGACATACTTTCCATTCATCGAGGCAGCTTTCGCCACCTTCAACTGCTTGAGGTCACGGCTCAGCGTTGCCTGCGTCAGTCTGAACCCTTCCTGCTCAAGCGCACGCAACAATTCTTCCTGGGAACCGAGTTCCATACTTGATATGAGCATTTTCAATGCCTCAAGTCTGCTGTTCTTTACCTTCATTCCGTATACTTATTCCTACATGAATGCAAAATTATACAATACGGTTCATATTTGCAAGCAAAACCGTCAAAAAGTAACCAGAAACGTATTTTATGAGCAGATAACCGTCTATTCGGAAACCGCACATCTGAAAAACCGATATTTATCACAAAACATCTATCGTACAGACGACTCTCTCCGTAAATACAAAGCATTTTCTAAAAATCCCACGCCGGTCTGCCGCTGACAGGGACTTTTTCGGTCCTCTGTAACTTTTTTTCCTTATGCGGCCATCTTCAACTCTCGCCTCCAGTCGCATAGACCGCTATGCACTTACAAGAAGAGCGCAGAAGCCGCTCGCCTAAAAGGCAAAAAGAACGTCAAAGATGACTTTTCAGGACCTGCCATCCATCAATCTGCAGATATAGACAGAGAAAAAGCGTTCTTCTGACAGCCATCCTCCCTTTATCCTCCCTTCGATCTCCTACAGAGAATTTCTTATAAAATTACGTTAAAATCCGCCAGATAGCTTAAAATGAGATATTTATGAGCTTTTTGCCTCAATAGAGGTAATGGTTCGGCAATAGCTCTAAGTTCTGCATTATGCATAAGTTTACTTGTCAAACAACTCTTTATTACTCGTTGCAACATTAAATGTTGCTAATAATTCCATTACAAAGATGGAATTTAATTTTTGATTTTCCTCTGACAGATATGCTAAATAACAATAAAAAGTGCAATAGACATAACCAGAATTTTTAAATATCTCATTATCTTTGCGCTAAACACAATAATAAAGATAAACGATGAAAGATATAAATCGCATAAAAAGTCGTGTTGGTAGAGAAGAAGCGGACAAGCAAATGGTTGTCCGAGCAATTAGGAAAAAGATCCTGCGACAATCTCAAAATGGTGTACCAATACGTCACAACCAGATTTAGTAACATTGACCAAGGTAGCAGATCTATTGGACGTTGATGTTCGTCAGCTTATCAATAAAACAAAAGGTACTAATACCGATGATTGAAAAAAATCATTAGTTCAAAAAAATAATTAATAATGAATACAAAAAGCAAAACCATTCATCAAATGGGTTGGCGGTAAAGGACAACTCATTGAACAACTGGAGGCAAAACTTCCAGCTGACTTTGATAATTGGGATAATGCAACATACATAGAGCCATTCGTTGGCGGGGGAGCAATGTTGTTCTACATGTTGCAACAGCATCCAAATATCAAGCGTGCCGTAATCAACGACATTAACAGTGATTTGATTGCATGTTATAGAACTGTACGTGACAATGTGGAAGAGTTAATTCCTGCATTGCAAGAAATTCAAACCCAATATTACGCATTGCAAGATATGGAAGCGAAACGTGAGATGTTTATGTCAGTACGTCAACGATACAATGAGAAGAATCTTGACCCGATAGAGAATACGACAAAGTTCTTCTTTCTTAATCGTACCTGCTTCAATGGATTGTATCGTGTAAACAAGAAAGGCTTGTTCAATGTCCCTTGCGGAAAATACATGCAGCCACAGATTTGCGATGAAGATACACTTAAAGCAGATAGTGAATTATTGAAAAGAGTGGAAATCTTAGAAGGTGATTTTTGAGAACACTTTGCTTTGTGCGCAAGGCAAAACTTTGTTCTATTTTGATCCTCCATATCGTCCACTTAGTGACACTTCAAGTTTTAATGACTATACGAAAGAAGCATTCAATGATGGCTCACAAGTCAGGTTGAAGGAATTCTGCGATAAAGTTGTTGCAGATGGACATAGTTTTATGCTGAGTAATTCTGATTGCAGGGGGAAAAACGAAGCAGACAATTTCTTTGATGTCTTATATGCAGATTATTATATAGACAGAGTTATGGCTTCTCGTAATGTGAATGCAAACGGAGCAAAACGAGGAAAGATTTTCGAGATTCTCGTTCACAATTATGCCAACATACAAAAAGAAAGAAAAAAACAGACATTAGAGTTTAACCCACATTATGTGGAAACAAAACAATTGAGCTATGGAGAATGATTTTTGAAAAAAATTTGTGTCACAATTAGCAGAAACCAATGCTACATTGGACTTCTACTCTGATTTCAAGAAGATTCGCAAGAATGTAAACAACATTGCTATCAGCCTAAATATGCTAAATTTCTTGCTGGGTAAAGAAAATTTGCGCTCGGCCGTAGAAGCATTATGGGAAAGAGACAAGACTGTATTCAATGTGCTGGATATTCTTATTGCCACACGTCGTAAAGACAAAAAGAAGTTCATAGATACAGATGGACAAATAAAAGTCATCAGTTCACTTTTTACATCAGTTGATGGAGTGATGAAATTCTTTGAAGAGACAGGATTATCAGAAGTTTTCAAAGGAAAGGATGTGCATGACTTGGTAGATTATGTGTTTGGTGTTGAAACTGGAATGGATACTAATGGAAGAAAAAACAGAAGTGGTGACATTACCAAAGTTTTATTACATCGAATTTTCCTATCAAATGGAATTGAGCATCGAATGGAAGTTTATTCTCATGAGTTTGCCGCTATTCAAAAGGCATTGGGCGAAGATAAAAAACGTTTTGACTTTGTTGTAAAAACGAGAACTGTAACATTTTTGATAGAACTGAACTTTTACAATGGTGGAGGTTCTAAGCCAAACGAAATAGCTCGTGCCTACAGAGAGTTGGCTCCTATAGTAAACAAAGTCGATGGTTTTGAATTTGTATGGATCACAGATGGTGAAGGTTGGAATAAAGCAAAGAGCAAATTAGCCGAAGCTTACAAAGACATTCCAAGAGTTTATAATTTTACAACGTTGCCAGAATTTATTGCGGAAATTAAGAACAATTTGTAAAAATGGTTGTACCATACTATAAATCCCCCAACAATGACTTTTTCCTTGCTCATGGCAATTGTTTCAAACTTCTCAAGGAGTTTGAATTCAAGTTCGACATGATATTTGCCGACCTTCCTTACTTTCTCTCCAACGGTGGTATATCGTTGCAGAGTGGTAAGGTCGTGTGTGTTGATAAAGGGGAGTGGGACAAAGGTAAGTCGCAAGCGGATATGACGGCATTCAACATGGAATGGCTACACCTATGCCGTGACAAGTTGAAAGACAACGGTACAATATGGATAAGTGGCACTTATCACAATATCTTTTCCGTAGCAGATTGTCTCACAGAACTTGGCTATAAAATTCTGAATGTCATCACTTGGGAGAAGACCAATCCCCTGTCAACATTTCCTGTCGCTACTTCAAATACTCTACGGAGTTTGTCATTTGGGCAAGAAAGATGCAGAAAATACCGCACAAGTTTAATTATGAGTTGATGAAAGAACTGAACGATGGCAAGCAAATGACTGATGTATGGCGAATGCCAGCTATCAGTCGTTGGGAAAAATTGTGGCAAGCATCCGACACAAAAAAACCTTTGCGTTTACTCGTTAGAATGATTCTCGTCAACCAACCAAGGAGATTGGATTCTTGACCCATTCAGTGGAAGTTCCACAACTGGCATTGCCGCTAATCTTTGTGTACGGAGATTTGCAGGGCTTGAACAAGAGGAAGAATTTTGTAAGTTGAGTAAAGCAAGGCGTGAGGAAATAGAGAATCTTGAAAGTTATGATAATCTGATAAACCATATTGAGGACTTACATAAGTTACAGAATTTCTCTATGGTTAATGAAGATATTAATGGATATACCCAATTACCATTCTAAATTATAATACATCAAATGATAGCGAGTTGCAACATTCCTAATTTTTTTCGAAAAAGATTAGTATCGATGACGTCAAAAATAATCCTTTTTACAATAAATTGGAATTTTGTATAGGTCCAATTTACCAAGAGATTAGTGACATTCACAAAGGCGAAGAGAACATATTTAAGTACCTCAAACCAAATGAGGCCTATCTTAATGACATATTCATGATGTGTCGTTCTATAGAGACATGTTTAGATTCTATCAATTATGCCATTAATTTTTATTTCTCATTATGGGTACAAAGATTACTGTAGAAAAAGTTTATCCCTTTTTGACGGGTTTTGTTTATACCATTATGATGTAATTTGTCATAAGGTATCCACCTTGAAAGACCTTTATTTTAAAATTATAAATAAAAATTTACAGAATAGGCTTAGAAAAAGCCTACGTGGAAAAGCTATAAAGAAACAAAAAGACAAAATAAATAATGAACATCTGTTTGCTATTTTGGAAGATAATTATAGTCTAATGAAATCCATTGACAATAATAGAAATATGTCTTCACACGAAGGTAACATTCATTTGTCTCTTCTTAATGATTTAAGTATTTATCTAATGGTTTCTTCATTACAAGGAAAAAGTACCAACAATAGAATATGATTGGAGATACCAGAAAGGTTCTATTACTTATAAAAGCCAAAAATAAGACAGGCAAAAAAAGGAAATGTTAGAGTATCTGAATGTTATTAAATACAATGCATTTGTTGTAACAAAATGTTTTATGTGCTCCCTTTCTCCTCAATTAGAAAATCTATTGAAAGAGTTATTTTTCAAACATAACATTTGAAAATGATAGTTCAACTGCATCGCCTACATATTGTACAACTGCATGTTTTTTTGTAAAAGTTGAGCATTTTTCTATTATTAATTCAAAAAAATAAGGAATTTATCAGGGTTAAAGGACGAGACCGTCGATGTGGGATGATTACCAACCTTATCAACCCGAAAAGCGTAAGAACCAAAACAAAGATCTAAAATTAGCTTTCTTTAATCCTAACATCACCACACAGAAAACTCAAAATAAAAGCATCATTGCTACTATTTTTTGCTTTTTTAGGTGTCATTCTCATGGGAAAAGTTGTCTGTCACGAAAAAAAGACTAACTTTGCAGCCTATACTACTAATGATAAAGTACGATTCACCATGCGAAAGAAACTGTTGATCCTTGCTGCCTGCCTTTCAGCGACAGCCCTGACGGCACAGAACACGAACCGCACAGACTCCGTCAGGACACAGAAAATGGACGAAGTAGTCGTGACCCGCCGCCGGCAACTGGTCAGGAACGATATCGACAAGCTGACCTACGATGTCCAGCATGACGAGACAGCGAAGACAAAATCCACTCTGGAGATACTCAAACAGATTCCGTTCGTGTCTGTTGACGGACAGGAGAACATCAAGGTACAGGGCTCTTCCAGCTTCAAGGTGTACAAGAACGGACATCCCGACCCTGATTTCTCGGGGCAGAACCTCAAGGAGATTCTAAAGGCAATCCCTGCCTCCACCATCAAGAAAATCGAGGTCATCACCGATCCCGGTGCCAGATATGATGCCGAAGGGACGACAGCTATCCTCAACATCGTCATGACAAACGACACAAGACTGCAAGGGGGTGTCGGGCAACGTGAACCTTTCTGCCAATACATGGGGGTCAATGGGTGCGGGGGCTTACCTGACCACGAAAACGGGGAAGCTCACGACTACCGTCAGCTACAATGAATACTATCAGAGCGCAAAGCAAAGCGAGGGCGGCTCGGAGGCGGCCTATCACTACATAGAGAGCGGCGAACGGTCGTTTGCCAGCCAGAACAGCTCGACAAAATACAATATACACATCGGCGACATCAGTGCCAGTTACGAAATTGACTCGCTCAATCTCCTGAGCGCGTCTGCATCCGGATTCGGATATGCGATGGACAACAATGCCCATGGGACACACGAACGCCGGGACAAAGACGGCAGTCTTATCTATCAATACGACCGCAGATCTTATACGCCAGAATACGCTTACCTGAATTTCGGCGGACGCCTCGACTATCAGCACAAAACACATCTTGACGGAGAAGTACTGACCTTGTCCTATATGCTGGCTGCCACACACGACGGCATAACACCAGCCGGGAGGAATACAGCAATGCTGTGAATATGCCCGTTTCCTATACCGGGTACGATCTCAACAGCCGTGAACACTTCAGCGAGCACACATTCCAGGTTGACTATATACGTCCATTCGGGAAACACCACAAGCTGGAAAGCGGCCTGAAATACATCCTCCGTCACAACAACAGCCTTACCTTCATAGATTACACCGGTACGGCAACCGATGTTGACACCCACTTCAAACACGGTACACAGGTGGCCGCAGCCTATCTTTCCTACCTTGTCACAGCGGGTAAATGGTCGGCACGCACCGGTCTGAGATACGAATACAGCTACATGAAAGGGGAATATCCCGATGGAAGCAACAACAGTTTCCATGCCCGTCTCAACGACTGGGTGCCTTCGATGAGTCTGCAATACAAGATGACAGATACCCAGTCGATGAAAATCAGCTACAGCACCAGCATCAACCGTCCGGGCATCACTTACCTCAATCCCGCCGTCATCAGTTCGCCGAACACCCGTCAGTATGGAAATGCCAGCCTGGGAAGCAGCCGCAACCAGAAGCTGCAGATCAGCTACATGCTGAATGCCCGGAAGCTGACACTGAACCTGACTCCGTATTACGACTTCACCAACAACGGTATTACAGACATCCGTTACGTCGAAGGGCGGACAATCGTTTCGACCTACGGAAATGTGCAGAAGCGGAGGGAAGCCGGTCTTTTGACATACACCCGGTGGCAGCCTTTCAGAGGGACAACGCTGAGTCTGAACGCTTCCGCAAAGTATGCAAAGGATTGCAGTGCCTGCCCCCGAAGTGGAGAACAAGGGGTGGTCAGGCTCCGTCTTTTTGGACTATGGACAGAAACTCCCCTGGAAACTGCACTTCGACACCAGCCTTGCCCTGCAATGCGGTCGCCCCATCTATGGCCCTTACGCCTATGAAGCAAGATGGCATAACTACAGATTCACGATCAACCGCAGCTTCCTCAACGACCGCCTGTCAGTGGCAGTCTACGCCAATATGCCCTTCACCACCCGTGAAAAATACAGGTATCGCACCGTACATGGAGATTACACAGGCTATAACCTCTCCTGGGACAAGACGAGATTTTTCGGTATCCGTGCTTCATGGAGCTTCGGCAAACTGAAGGCAAGCGTAAAAAAGACGGAACGAAGTATTCAGAATGACGATCTGGTGGGTGGCGTGAAGACATGAAACGGTTCGCAGAACAACCGAGACCTCCGCAGAACTCCATTAAAATGTCGAAATCATAACCATAAACCATCGGTTATCAACAGTGGTTTTCGGATGTAAAAAGACTTTTGCGGAGGTCTCATACCTGCAATAGAGGCCTCATACCTGCAATAGAAATGATGTCAAATATCCGAAAGCAAGACCCTGTACCTGTTTCCCGACAGCCGTGAACATTGATTTGACACAGGACTTCCTTGCAAACACAAAGTCCTGCCCACATGATGTGGACAGGACTTCGTACTTTATATCTGATTACTGAAAATGTAACCGTGATTACTGAAAATGTAACCAGAAGACTTAGAGCTGCGGGCCAGCTGCAACGAAGCCTTGCCGGCTTCGTTGTTCTCATACTTCTTGAAGTTCTTGATAAAGCGGGCAGCAAGATCCTTGGCCTTCTCATCCCACTGGGCTGCATCCTTGTAAGTGTCGCGTGGATCGAGAATCTCGGTAGCAACACCCTCGAGCTTCGTAGGAACAGTGAAGTTGAAGTAAGGAATCTGCTTTGTCGGAGCAGCATCGATGGAGTGGTTCAGGATAGCGTCGATGATACCACGTGTGTCGCGGATAGAGATACGCTTGCCGGTACCGTTCCAACCAGTGTTTACGAGGTAAGCCTTGGCACCGCTCTTCTGCATCTTCTTAACCAGTTCCTCAGCATACTTTGTCGGGTGAAGCTCGAGGAATGCCTGTCCGAAGCAAGCGGAGAATGTCGGTGTAGGCTCGGTAATGCCGCGCTCTGTACCAGCCAGCTTGGCTGTGAAGCCGGAGAGGAAGTAATACTTGGTCTGCTCTGCGCTCAGGATAGATACAGGAGGCAATACGCCGAATGCGTCAGCTGACAGGAAGATAACCTGCTTTGCAGCCGGACCCTGTGACTCCGGACGCTGGATGTTCTTGATGTGGTAGATCGGGTAAGAAACACGTGTGTTCTCGGTTACGCTCTTGTCAGCGAAGTCGATCTTTCCGTTCTTGTCAACCGTTACGTTCTCGAGCAGTGCGTCACGTGTAATGGCACCGTAGATGTCCGGCTCCGATTCCTTGTCGAGGTTGATGACCTTCGCATAGCAGCCGCCTTCGAAGTTGAAGACACCCTTGTCGTCCCATCCGTGCTCGTCGTCACCGATGAGCTTACGCTTCGGATCAGTAGAAAGAGTTGTCTTGCCTGTACCGGAAAGACCGAAGAAGATAGCAGTATTCTCACCCTTCATATCGGTATTTGCAGAACAGTGCATAGCAGCTATGCCCTTCAACGGGAGGAAGTAGTTCATCATAGAGAACATACCCTTCTTCATCTCACCGCCGTACCAGGTGTTGATGATGACCTGCTCCTTGGAAGTAACGTTGAAGACAACAGCCGTCTCTGAGTGCAGACCGAGTTCTTTCCAGTTCTCAACCTTAGCCTTCGAAGCGTTGTAAACAATGAAGTCAGGCTCCTGGTCGAAGTCAGCCTCGCTCTTCGGACGGATGAACATATTTGTAACAAAGTGAGCCTGCCATGCAACCTCCACGATGAAACGGATCTTCATACGTGTATCCTTGTGTGTTCCGCAGAAACCGTCAACAACGAAAAGACGCTTGTTTGAAAGCTCCTTCTTTGCGATATCCTTTACGGCTGCCCATGCCTCTTTGGTTGCACGGTGGTTATCGTTGTGGTATTCCTCAGAATCCCACCATACTGTGTCGTGAGAAGTCTCGTCATCAACGATGAACTTATCTTTAGGAGAACGGCCAGTATAGATACCGGTCTTTACGTTGATTGCACCGAGTTCTGTTTCCTGACCTACCTCGAAGCCCTCAAGGCCCTCTTTTGTCTCCTCGTTGAACAATACCTCGTAAGAAGGATTGTAGAGTACTTCTGTTGTACCTGTAATTCCGTACTTCTCAAGTACGCTCTTGTCAAACTTTGCCATTTCGTTATAAATGTATTTAGTTGAAACTTGATTTTTACATTGTCAGCGTGTCCCATAAAAGGACACCGCAAAAGGTAACTATAATTATTAAATTCAAACAAAAAAATAGCCGAGAAAAAAAGTATCAAAGTATTTGCCTGTAAGGTTAAAGATTTTAAAAATAATTGCCGACACTGGTATATTTGTAAATTAGACTTTGCAAAACTTCAGATTATTTCTTAAATTTGCCGAAATTTTGCACAGAGGGTTGCTCCCCATACATCTATAAAGCCTAAGATAAAGAATGGATATCATTAATTTTTCGGAACAGAATTCAATCATCAACCAGTATCTGGCAGAAATCCGCGACAAGGACTATCAGAAGAACCGGCTGCTTTTCCGCAACAATGTCATGCGCATCGGCGAGTTCGAGGCTTTTGAAATCTCCAAGACGCTGAACTACGAACCCAAGCGTGTCGTCACACCGCTGGGCACTGCACAGATAAATGTACCGACGGACAAGATTGTCCTGGCCACTATCTTCCGTGCCGGACTGCCTTTCCACAATGGCTTCCTCAACATCTTCGACCACGCCGGCAATGCTTTTGTCAGTGCCTATCGCGAATACAAGGATGCCGCCCATCACGAGGTCGGCATCCACGTGGAATATCTTGCAACGCCTGACATCAACGGCAAGACCCTCATCATTGCCGACCCGATGCTGGCTACCGGCGGCTCCATGGAGCTGGGCTACAAGGCCATTCTCTCCAAAGGAACACCTCGCCATGTCCACGTTGCCTGCCTGCTGGCTACGCCGGAGGGCATCGCACACATCCGCAAGACATTCCCCGAAGCCTCCACGACCATCTGGTGTGCGGCTATCGACGAAGGACTGAACGAACATAAGTACATCGTCCCGGGCTTCGGCGATGCCGGTGACCTGTGCTATGGGGAGAAGATTTAGAAGGGACTTCCCCCTTTACTTCAACCCATAAAAGTCCATCAGATTACTGCCCCATGCAGGCTGCAGCCCCATCGGCTTTTCCTTTGCAAAAAGCTGCCTGATGGTCGCCAGCTCCTCCGGGCCGTTCATACTGGGCTTCCCGGTGGCCTTGCTCATCTGATCGAAGAAGATGTAAAGGGAGCAGTCGGGCGCGGGGATTCTCCGGGTTGACACCTATTGCCGACTTGTAGGCAATGATGGCATCCACACAATACCGCTTCCCGTTCACTGGAGGATTCTGCACGATGAGGGCCGTGTAATAGAGCCCTTTGAGCGTCAACGCCTCTGAGCGGTCGGCATCCTCCTTCGACTGCAATGCCTCGACATCCGTCTTTACGGCATCCAGAAACAACGTGGAATAACTGTTCTGCGGGAAACGGACGGCATACTGGAGGGCAAAGAGCGTCCGGTAATAAACAGGCAGCCACGCATCAGGAGTCTGTGCCTCTATCCGTTTCAGTTCATCCATCCCTTTCACGACAGACACTGCCTCATCGGCATTCACCTTGCTTAATGCCGTCTCCAGCTGTCTGTCAGACGGACGGGCATCCTGGGCATTCACACTGGTTGCACACATAAGGGCAACGATAACGACGAGTTTAGAAACTAAAGTCTTCATACGCTTTGAATTTAACAAGTGAAACATAAATCTTCGCTGCAAAAGTATGAAACCTTCCGGCTGCCTCCAAATATCAGGGACAGACGGCGAGAATGCGGGCCGCATAGCTATCCGGACCGCTGAGATGCTATGTTTCGGGACGAATGACTAAGAACCCCTGTCACCCCGAGAGGGTGTGTCAAAAGTTGATATGGTAGCTGAACTGTAGGAACAGACCAGCATGGATTTTTCAGAACATGCTTTTCATATATCCTCATTGATTACCATTAAAATGATGGCAAGGAGATTATCACAACCCGGTGGACATTCTCCCGAATACTGCACATTGCAAATAAAGTACGTTGCCCTTTGGTATTTGCTGCAAGCAGTTTCCATCCGGGCGGCAGATTGCAGGTGTGCGGGCCCTCAGCACGACTGGTGTTTACCAACAGCACGGCCGGTGTCGGGCATCAGCACACCGGAAGGATATCGGTTTCGTTCCTGTCACTGTCATACATAGGGCAAGGGGACTGACCGACTTATAATGGAAAAGTTTACCAGACAGCGATAATTCATTATAAGGTACTGATTCTCCGTTTATTATCCTGAATGTTGAAGACGAACAGTGTAAAAGTGAAAATGTAGTATGGAATCCGCTTGTTTCTTTCCTTTTAAAAGACTATCTTTGCAGCATGAAGACAATGGAGGAGATAAAGAAGCTCTGCCTGAGCCGCCGCAACCTGTCCGTCCTGGGCGTACAGGTGGGAATCTATGCGCTCCTTGTCTCCATCTGGTCGCTGGTCATCATGCTGCTCGAACACGATGTCGATGCCGCCAAGGAGTCGATGCGCGTCAATGCTTTCGTGCTGTTCCTGCTCCTTACCGTCTTCATGGCGAACTTCTACCTGCTTGTTCCCTATCTCTTTGAAAAGAGAAGCAAGGTGAAGCAGTGCGCCTTCTGGATTATCAATCTGCTTTTCATCCTGTTGTGGAACAAGCATATCTTTTCCATCTACAACGCCGACCTGCCCGACACCACCATCCGGATCGGATTCTACCAGTTCGGTGTGATGTGGACGATTCTCAATTATGCCATGGTGGTCGCAGCCATCTTCGTGCGCTACTATATCCGCCACAACACCCTCCGGAGACAGCTCCGCGAGCAGAAACAGAAGATGACCGAGGCCGAACTGGCATGGCTGAAGAACCAGCTGAACCCGCACTTCCTCTTCAATACGCTCAACAACATATCGTCGCTGACACAGACAAGCCCGAGCAATGCGCAGAAGGCCATCGGGCAGCTGTCCGAACTGCTGCGCTACGCACTCTATGAGACACAGCCCAAGGAGGTGAGCCTGAACGGCGAGATCGCCTTCATCAAGAACTACATCAACCTGATGACGCTGCGTTCAGCCGGCAATGTGGAGATAAAGAGTGAATTCGTCATCCACAACTCACAGCTGCTCATTGCACCGCTGGTATTCCTGACACCCGTAGAAAATGCCTTCAAGCACGGTGTGAGCGGCAACAGACCGTCGTTCATACACATATCCATCACGGAAGACAAGGGAGAAATCATCTTCCTGTGCGAGAACAGCAACTATCCGAAGACCGACATGGACAAGAGCGGAAGGGCATCGGACTGGAGAACATGTACCGCCGGCTGGAGCTGATTTATCCTGAAAGGTATCAGATTGAGCAGCGCATCAGCAAAAGGTACCTATCTTATCAAAATCACCATTAAGCCTTGCCGGCAGGCTAATCCCCCTAAAAGGTATAATCCCCGCTTATCCTCGTCCATCCCCTCCCTATCCTCGCTTGTCTCCATCCATCCCGCCTATCATCGCCTATCATCGCCCACCCCCTACAAAAAGAATATGACACCATACAATCAAGAACACGCCATCCAGCGCATGAACACGCTGGCAAAGAACGGAAAAGACTTTGTCTTCATCATCAACTACAAGGCCGACTGCGCCTATGTGGAAGAGACGGCGGCGGTCGATCCTTCCGAGCTGCTCTTTTCCTTTCCTGCGCTTGGCAACATACCTGAGGATGAGACCAGCACAGCCGGGCCGGTAGAGTGGTACACCGAGCCGCCCTCAAGGGAGGACTACGAACGGCGCATCAGCCTCGTGAAGCAACGGGAGCGGGAGGGAGACAGCTATCTGGCCAACCTGACGTGTAGGATTCCTGTCCGTACCAACCTCTCGCTGCACGACATCTTCATGCGTTCCAAGGCATTGTACCGCTGTTGGCTGAAGGACCGCTTCGTCTGTTTCTCTCCCGAGATATTCGTCCGTATCAACGGAGAAGGCGTTGTCAGCTCCTTTCCGATGAAGGGGACGATTGACGCCACACGCCCTGAAGCAGAGATGGAACTGATGGAAAACAGGAAAGAGGCCGCCGAGCACGCTACCATCGTCGATCTTATCCGCAATGACTTGAGCATGATAGCAGGGAAGGTGCAGGTGAAACGCTATCGGTATGTCGACCACGTGACGACGAACAAGGGCGAAATCCTCCAGACGAGTTCGGAGATTACAGGGCAGCTTTCTGCCGGCTACCGCGAGCATATCGGATCCTTGCTCTTCCGCCTGCTCCCTGCCGGTTCCATCACGGGTGCCCCTAAACAGCGTACCATGGAGATCATCCATGAAGCCGAAGGTTACGAAAGAGGATTTTACACAGGTGTGATGGGATGTTACAGCAAAGGACAGCTGGACAGTGCGGTGATGATCCGCTTCATCGACCAGGACAGGGACGGACAGTTCTGTTACAAGGCCGGGGGCGGCATTACGGCACAGAGTAATAATGATGATGAATATAAAGAGGTGATAGAGAAGGTGTATGTCCCGATATATTGAAACGATGAGGGTTGTTGACGGACACGTCTGCAACCTTGTTTACCACGAACAGCGTATGAACCGCACATGCAGAGAGGCGTTGGGGATGGCGGGCTGTGTGCGCATCGCTGATGTCCTGAAGTCTGTAAGCCTGCCCATGGGCTGCTCGAAGCTGCGTTTCGTCTATGACAAGGAGGGCATCCACGACCTTACCTGTATGCCTTATGCACCCCGGCAAATCAACTCCCTGCGCCTTGTCTACGACAACGGCATAAGCTATTCCTACAAGTGTGCAGACCGTTCCGCACTCGACAGGCTGAAAAAACGGCAAGGCGACTGTGACGAAATACTTATCATTCGTGACAATCACCTTACCGATACTTCTTTATACCAACATCGCACTCTGCGACGGTGAACAATGGTTTACACCCGCTGCTCCGCTCCTTTGCGGCACCATGCGGCAGAGTCTGCTCGACAGCGGTCTGCTCCAGGAGCGTGACATTCTTGTCACCGACCTGCCCCGTTACCGGCAGATCAGTCTCATCAATGCCATGCTGCCTCTGGGAACAACCGTCCTGCCTGTCGACAGAATCATACAGAGAACAGATGCCGAGGACATCTGAAAGCAGTGAAGCAACAGGAGCAGCTCCTCTCTTTCACCAGCCCGGGAATAAGGAAGGCAAGCAAGTAACAGCCCCGACAGCCGCCTTTACCAGTAGGATCAACGTGAGCGGAAATACAGATAGGCCAGTATGATGGCGGCCCACATGGCGACCTTCAGGATGAATTTCAGAATGCGGTTGCCTTTTCTTTCAGGGCTGTAAATGTCGCGGGTACCGCTGCGGCGGTGCCGTCCCGCAGTATTCTCTGTATAAAGACCGTCGTCGCCGGCCGGCCGCCTTCTGTGTGAATTTGGAACATACTCGCCCATATAGGCATTGTATTCCACATTCATGATTCCGTCTCTGTTCGCATCCCGCAGGGCAGCGTATCGACCTGCAAGACGCTGGTAGAGCGGATCACTGGCTCCACGGATCATCTTCATATAGTTCAGCTTGCCGGCCAGAACCCTGTTGAGGGGTACATGATGCAGGTGTCCTTTGGTCTTTCCGTGCTGCAGCTTGTAGCTTTTCCACGCAGCCTTGCAGGCATTTTCATATCCGTAGCGTTCCCAGATATACAGCAGTGAACGCACTTCACGGACGTAACGACGGCTTACGTTCACCTTCTCCGTTACCATCAAACCCGTTACCTCCTGCCGCCTTCCGCGCCGCTGCAGGTGGGTTTTCGCCTCATTCAGCCTGAATCCGTGACGCTCAACGATGGTCTTTATCTGCTGTACAAACGCTCCCTGAGGCCGAAGTATGTCCGCATCAGAACTGAAGGTGAGATCGTCTGCATAACGGGTGAAGGTGATGTTCTGTGCTGCGGCAACGTCCGCAATCTCCCGGTCCATCTCCTGGCAGACGAAATTCGACAGTGTCGGTGATGTGGCGAAGCCCTGTGCCAGCACCTCCTGGCCTTCGTCTGTACGCACTGAAGCCAGCCCTGCGACAAGATCTGCAGCCACTGACGAGAAACCGAGAGGCTCCGTCGTCAGGCAGTCGGCCACCTGCCGGCGTGTGATGGAGGGGAAGAAATCCTTTAGGTCAAGCCCCAGTACATAGCGTTTGCCTACGTGCGGACGGGCATTGTCCACTACGGAGCGTCCGCAGACGAAACCGTAGGCCCATGGAGTAGGGTCGTCGAAAGTCTGCAGCACAATGTTCAGCGCATGAAGAATATCACGCAGTTTTCCTTTCGGGGCGATGATTTCACGATATCCGCCGTGCTTCTTGCGGAGTCTGAAAGTCCGGCAGCGTCGTTGTGTATTATACGTGTTGGCGAAGAAACGCAGCTGTGCAGGACGACTCTTGGTGAAGCAGAATGCATCAAGCACCTCATTGAGAAGTACAGAAAGCTCTTTCGGCTCGTTGAGCCATCGCAGCCGGCTGTCAAAGTCGGCTTTCGTAAATTCATTCCCGTTTACTGTTCTGGTTGCCATAGTGCATTGTTTTCAGACAAAAAAATAGGAACGCTGTAAGGGAATTACTTTTATTGAGAACCTTCGTTATCAATAAAATGATACTTCGTATCAAACTCCGGCGAATACGCCGGAAACTACTTCTAATTCTTTCAGACGTTCCTATCGGTGACAAAGATAGATGTTTTTTTCTATCTACCAAAACTTTTCCGCCATAAAAAACGTGCCGATTCAGGGCTTTTTGTCATTCTTTATTGCTACTTTTGCGCTGTCAAAGGCGTATGGAATGCAATGCAACAAAAACGAAACTAACGGTAATGAACGATAAAATCAAACGAATTCTGAGTCACCCCCTACTCACCGACCGCCGTGTGCTGCTGGGACTGTGGACGGTGCTGTCGCTGGCGGGGATGCTGAAACTGCACCGCAGCCACAACAACTTTCTCATCTTCAAGGGCGTATTCTGGCATACCGTCAACGGAACGTCGCTCTATGCCGCCTACCCGGCAGAGTATGATGACGTGAACCATTACGGCCCTCTTTTCTCCCTGATCATCGCTCCTTTCGCCGTTCTCCCGGAGTGGGCCGGCATGCTGCTGTGGCTTCTGTTCCTGTCGGGCTGGCTGTTTGCGGCAGTCTACTGGTCGGGGCTGCGGAAGAGCCAGCAGGTATACATCTACTGGTTCTGCGGCTTTACGCTGCTGACGGCACTGTTCATGCAGCAGTTCAACATCGCCATTGCCGCCATCATCCTGTCGTCGTTCTTTCTCATCGAGAAGGAGCATGAAGGATGGGCGGCTTTCTTCATCGTACTGGGGACGCTGGTGAAACTCTACGGAATCGTCGGACTGGCATTCTTCCTCTTCTCACGCCACAAGGTGCGGCTGGTGGTCTGGCTGGCGGTCTGGACTGTTGTTCTTTTCCTTGCACCGATGGCCATCAGTTCACCTGCCTACATCATAGGGCAGTATCACGAATGGTTCAGCTGCCTCGTAGGAAAGAACACGGAGAAACATCCATTCCTTTGCACAGAACATCTCTCTGTTGGGTCTGGTACGGCGCACGACAGGCAATATGGACTATTCCGACCTGTGGCTCATCCTCCCGGGCATGGTGCTCTTCGCCCTGCCTTACCTCCGCCGCCGGCAGTACCGGTATCTTGCCTTCCGCGAAACCCTCCTTGCCTCGGTGCTGCTCTTCGTGATACTCTTCAGTACGGGCAGTGAGGCAAGCGGCTATATCATCGCCCTCACAGGTGCCTGTATATGGTACACGGCTGCGCCCTGGAAGCGCGGGAAGTGGGCAGTGGCACTGATGGCATTTGTTTTCATACTGTCGGGAATGGGCAACTGCGACCTCTTCCCGAAGCACATACGTCACGATTACATCCAGGCTTACGCCCTCCGTGCCTTGCCGATAAGCATCCTCTGGTTCTGGCTCTGCTTATGAATTAGGCTTCAGGGACTATGCCCCAACCGAAAAGATGACCGCTCATGAGAAAGAAGACAATAGGCTATGATGCCAAACGGATCGTAAGAAACGGAACAGGACTGGGCAGCTATGGGCGTACGCTGGTCAACGACCTTGCACCCATCATGCCCGACACGACCTTGCGGCTCTACGCTCCTGATGCCGGCCGCGACGACCTCCGCTGCCAGGTGCAGCCCAGGGAGAATGTGCGGTTCTGCTATCCCCGCCACCTTCATTTCCGTCTGCAGCGTGACTGGTGGCGCATGAAAGGTGTGGTGAAGGATCTCCGGCGCGATGGGGTGGAACTGTACCACGGTCTGTCGGGAGAACTGCCGGAAGGCCTTTCGGCGGCCGGCATTCCCGGAGTCGTCACCGTCCACGACCTTATCTTCCTGCGTCATCCGGAGTTCTACCCTGCCCTTGATGCCTTCTTCTATAAGCTGAAGTTCCGCAAGATGCTGCGGGAGGCAACGCGCATCATCGCCATCAGTGCGTGTACGAAGCGGGACATATTATATTATGGCGACTTCCCCGAGGACAGGATCGACCTGGTCTATCAGAGCTGCAGCACCCGCTTCAGCCAGCCCGTCAGCCCCTCCCTGCTGGTAGAGGCACGTCGGAAGTACCGGCTTCCGCAGCGTTATGTGCTGAATGTCGGTACGGTGGAGGTACGGAAGAACATCCTCCTGGGCATCCGGGCGATGGCAAAACTGCCAGCCGACCTGCATCTCGTCATCGTAGGCCGGCAGACGAAATACCAGAAACGGCTTGATGCGGAAATCAGAAGACTGGGCCTTGGCAATCGCATACACTTCCTGCAGGGTGTTCCCAACACCCTGCTCCCGGCTGTCTACCGGCAGGCGGAGGCATTCATCTATCCCTCCCGGTACGAGGGCTTCGGCGTACCTGTCATCGAGGCCATACAAAGCGGGCTGCCGGTGGTGGCCGCCACGGGCAGCTGTCTGGAGGAGGCGGGAGGCCCCGACTGCCTGTATGTAGACCCCGACGATGTCGACGGGGCGGCTGCCTCCGTGCTGACGGCAATGGAAAACCGTACGGGAATGGTTGAGAGAAGCCGGCATTACGTCAGACGGTTCGAAAATCAGGATGTCGCTTCACAGGTCCTTGAAGTCTATGGGAAAGCCTTGGGAAAGATAAACAGGTGAAAAGGCAAGACGGTAAAACTACAGACCTACTGTTCCCGACCGTCCGGGAATGAAGTTCCCGGACGGTCGGGAATACGCCTCCCAGGCCTTGGGAACAGCATTCCCAAGCGGTCGGGAATGTCGGACGTAAATCTAAAAAAAGATATTATGAACTTGAAAATCGTTTTTCGTATTCTTAGCTTTATACTGGATATTGCCATCATCTGCAACCTGTCCTGACAGCATAAACCATAATCTGCAGGATTATCAATATCTCACACAGTTTACAGAAGCCAATCTTGCCACTTTCCCATACATCAACGAAATGTACGGCAAGGAATATAGAAAACATAAAAAGGCAATCAGAAAACATCTGTTGAAAGGACAAGATATAGAGACCGCAACCTGTGATTATGTGTTCTGGTTCTTTTCTCAATTCGACACGCATTTTATTGTTGACCGGCATAAATTCTGGCAGGAATACGACCGGGAGGTGCATACCCAGTACAAAGAGAAAATGGAATATGATCCACAGCCACTTGCCTGTAGGGTTGATTCGGATACGTATCTGGTAAGAATACCCTCCTGCGGCGGGCAGAATCCCACCTTCGCATGGGTTGACAGTGTGGTGCAGGCATTTAAAAAGATAAACTGTCCCTACCTGATTTTGGACATCCGAGGCAATACAGGCGGGAATGATGCAATCTGGGAACCTTTCTTTGAAATACTTGCAGATCATAAACCTACCAAGAGTTGGAAAGTATTATTCAGATGCAGTCCTGCGAACATAGATGTACTGATGAAACAAGGGGACATAACCCTCGCTGAAAAAGCGAAGATATCAAAGTCACAGTTTATACCCTTAAACGAAGAAGAAAACGATGAGGAGATAACTTTCTTACCAAGCAAGTTAATCAAAGTTGCAATCCTTGTCGATAATAGAACAGCAAGTTCCGGAGAAACATTAGTCCGTTTTACTAAAGATTATTGCAACCGTGGGAAAATATATGGACAAGACAACACCAGCGGAGCCAACCTGTCGGGTAATGTAACCCCTTTCCGACTCCCACACAGCGGAATTACCTGCTATTACCCCACCTGTGTCGATGAGGACTTCGCCCTGCAGATAAAAAAACAGAAAGCCTGGCATCCGACCGGATGTAAAGATACCTATTCCACTTCCCGACACACTCAAAGACAATGTTGACACATGGGTGGTATGGGTTGCACGGCATTTGAAGACGAACTGAAAAAGCAAGTTCTTTTTTATGACCTGGCAAAAGACAGCGTACCAAAGGAACAGACCCTTGCGGTTCACTTTGCTACGCTGTCTTCAAACTTTTATCCTGTCCCATAATACATAAATCCCACTTTAAAGACAATTTACGACATCAAGGGGTTGGGAAATCCATCTTCATTCGTTATAAGAGTGAGAACAGAAAAACGAATAGATATCTATGTCGAAAGAAGAAACCATTGAACACCTGTTCCGAATGCACTACGGTGCAATGTTCAGGCTGGCGGTGGCAATGCTGCATGATGCTGATGAGGCAAAAGATGCCGTGAGCGAAGTGTTTGCACGGCTGTTCCGCGGCAATGCCCGCCTGCCAGAGAAAGGAACAGACAGCTATCTGCTTGCAAGCGTGCGCAACCAGTGCCTGGACATCATCCGACAGAAACAGATGAGGGAGCGTGTCAATAAGCTGTTGACAACAGAAACCGAGCCTGACCTATCGCTCATACAGCACCGGACGGATCGCTACATGGCATTATTGGCCTTTGCAGACAGCAGGCTGACATCACAGACCCGCACTGTCTTCCGCCTGCGCTTTGACAAGCGACTGTCCTATAAAGCCATTGCAGAACAGACCGGCATCAGTGAAGCCGCCGTCTACAAGCACTTGGCAAAGGCGATCAGGAAAATGAAAGAACAATTTAACCCCAACCAGAAATGAAGAAAGATAGTTACGGACGGATGGAAAGGCTGCTTGACATGACAGAGCATCCTGACCGATATACTGACGAACAGCTGAACGAACTGTTGCGTGATGACGAGTTGCGGCAGACCTATCAGCTCCTGTCAGACGCTGCCGGTGCATACGAGTACGGACGGGCTTCCGATAAACTGACAGATGAGGTCATAGAAGAGGAATGGCACAAGCTGATGGAAAAGAAGTCTACTTCCAGACCTGTACACCATTATAACAGACAGATTGCAGCAGCAGTCATTGGTGTTCTCACTGTATCGGGAATTGCCTTGGCTGCGGTCAGTATTGTCAAAGGTGGCAGAAAACAGTTGGCAACGGATGCAGATGTTGCAGTCACAGACAAAATGGCCCATACTGAAACATTACGGGGAAAAGACTCAATACGCACAGCTTCCACATACAACAGGCGGCAAGAAACGGGAAAGGAGGCAGGGGAGACGGTTCTTTCCAGGCAGTTTGATAATGTCATGTTGCAGGACATTGTCCGGGAGATAGCCGGTTATTATGGGATAAGAACTGTCTGTCGTAACCCCGAAGCGGGACGGCTGCGCCTGCGCTTTCTTTGGAACAGAGACCAGAGCGTAGAACGTGCAGTAGAGACACTGAACAGCTTTGAAAAAGTACAGCTGACTTTGGCTGACAGTACAATCACCATAGAGTAAAGCACTATGAGAAAGCATCTCTTTCTTGGCATACTGCTGCTGATTGCCTGTGGCGTGCAGGCACAGCACATCACCCGGAACTACAATAAGACTCCTCTGCCGTATGTGCTGACCGACATTGACAATGCCAGCCAGCGGTACACAATCAACTTCATCTATAACGAATTAGAGGACTTTACAGTCACAGCGAACCTACGTAACCGCACCGTTCCCGAAGCGGTACGGGAGGTATTGGGCTTCTATCCCATGCGCATGACCGTCAGTGACAGTATTATCTTCGTAGAGTGTACGCAGAAATCACCAGCAAAGGTCATCGGACACGTTGTTGATCAGCACAGCCAGCCTGTACCGTTTGCCAATGTAGCTTTGTTGAATCCATCGGATTCCGGCTTCATCAATGGCGGAGTGACCAATAACGGAGGCGATTTGTCATCCCCTGCAGTCAGCGGAAGGTCTTGCTGCGGGTTTCTTTCGTTGGATTCGCTACTTACTGTAAGCTGGTCAATGTCGGCAATATCGGTACCGTCCGTATGAAGCCAGATGCATACAGGCTGAAAGCTGTGACAGTAAAAGGTATGCGTCGGGTTATCAAAAATGATGTTGACCGGCTGCAATATCTTGTCGGCAATGACCCTTTCTCCAAGGGGATGAACGGTATAGAAGTGATGGGACGTGTACCGATGCTGACTGTCAGCGACGAGATCGTCAGTATCGTAGGCAAGGGCAGTACCCACATCATGCTTGACGGGCATATCCTTGAAATGACTGCCGATGCTGTCAAGGCAAAGCTCCGCAGCCTGAAGGCGGAAGATATTGAGCGTATAGAGGTAATAACCATTCCACCGGCAAAGTATAAGGCAGAAGCCAATGCGGGATACATCAACGTCGTCATGAAGCGTGACCAGTCGAAAGGGTGGAGTGGGAGTATCAGCGAGGAGGTGCAGCGGCAGTACCGTGGGCGGTATTTCCAGGATATAAACCTCAACTATGCCGGCAGGAAACTTGAACTGTCCACAGGTTTGGGAATGTCTTTGGATAAAGTAATCAACGAGTCTTACTGTGTCTATGACTTCAAAGACGGTCATCAGCGCAGTACAAGAAAGCGGACCATAGCCCCCTGGCCGTCGTATAATGCAGATGCCATCGTGAAATATCATGCCACCCGGCGGTTGGAACTGGGTGTTATGGCATCAGTCTATGCCGACCACACCTCTCCCCGGCACACGTTTGTTTCAATCAACAAGGACACGACATTTACGACAGCTCATGCCCCGGCTGTCTGGAACGACAACGTAAGTACGACACTGTATGCAGAATACAGGCTCGATTCATTAGAGAAGACCGTCAGCCTGAACTATAACATCTTCAACAGCAATGCCCCCACGCAAAGCGAGAACGTGTCGGTAACAAACGGGATGACCGAATCGCTGCGCAATGAAAGCAAGGCAAAATATCAGATAAACGCATTGAAACTTGATTTTTCCCTGCCTTTCAAGCATCTTTATATGGAGACAGGGGTATCTTTCTCTGCCATCCGCAACAAGACAAGTCTGATGCTGGAGAACTTTGCCAACGGAAAGTGGAAGTACAATGCGGCCGAAAGCAATGAATTCCTGTACAAAGAGCGAACCCTTGCAGCCTATCTATCGGTAAAGAAACAGCTCACGGAAAAGCTTCAGGTGCAGGCCGGATTACGCTACGAACATACATGGACGGAAAGCAACCAGCTCACACAGGGACAGATCAGCCGCAGTCATTACGGACGCTTCTATCCCACGCTACACCTGAACTGGCAATTGAAAGGGAATCAGAATATGGCATTTGCTGCCAACTGGGGGATAGAACGACCCGATTTCAACGACCTCAATCCTTTCCGTATCTATACATCCACCACTGATTACATGACAGGAAACCCTTATCTCGCAGCTGCCTATACTCGCAACATGGAGATAAACTATAGCAATGGGAAAGGACTTTATGTCGTTCTCTACAGCAGTCATGGCAAAGGGGAGACAGGCTGGAGAACCACATTCCTCGCAAACGGAAGTCAGGTAACCGGTCCCTATGACGGCCTGCGCCATGAAAAGACGGGTGTCTATGCCAATTATAACCGCAATGTGCTGGCATGGATGAACCTTAACATAGGAGGAGAAGTATATTACTATGATTCCCATTCCGATTATCAGACAGACGTGCTACAGATAAATGGATGGGGCAGGCGGGCTGAAGGTTCGCTCTCGTTCCTGCTCAACCGGCAGAAGACGCTCATTGCCGAGATCAACTATCGGCACTGGTTCCGGGAATATTTTGCACAGACTCAAAGTGAACCTCATGCTTACCTGCGGATGAGCCTTAAATACAGCTGTCTGGACGACCGCTTGAAAATGAGTCTTACCATTGGCGATCCTTTCATCAGAATATCAACCGGAACACCATATTCTACCAGGAGTACACCAACACGAACCGATTTGACAATCATTCCCGGTATATCGGATTCCGTGCTGCATGGTCATTCGGCGGCAGGCAGGTCCACCGCACCTACCATGACAACCGTGATACGGAATCTCAGCGCGCAAAGTAGAGAAGAGAGCATAAATGACAGGAGTTATAATGCTCTTTATAATTTAGTCGTTATCATGATGTAAGTATCAAGAATGTTTGCTGTCATTTTAACATTCCCAACCAACTGGCAGTATACTAAATATTTATAAGCCTATGCCGGATGACAGGAATGACAGTAATTTTGTTTTCCGGGAAATTATTCATTCAGAGAACCGGTAATATGTGGCTGTGAAAATATTGATGAGATAAGACTTAATCAACTTTTCATATACCTGCCAATTCTTGCAAGTTCTTCAAAAACTTGCAAGAATTAGCAGATATTTAGTTACTGGCCTTTCAGTATTTTCTTAATGTCATTCAGCTTGTTGAGGGCTTCAACAGGCGTAAGGTTGTTGACATCCAGACCGAGAATCTCATCACGGATCTGCGTGAGGACAGGATCGTCGAGCTGGAAGAAGGAGAGCTGCACGCCTTCCCTGCTCTGGTCAAGCCGCTCAACGGCAGCCTTGCCGACACCCCCCACCTGCGCATTATCCGTTTCAAGCTCCTTGAGAATGACGTTCGCACGCTTGACAATGGAGCGTGGCATGCCCGCTATCTCGGCGACATGAATACCGAAGGAATGCTCGCTGCCGCCCGGTTCCAGCTTGCGGAGGAAGATGATCTTGCCGTCGACTTCCTTTACAGAGACGTTGAAGTTCCTGATGCGTGGGAAGCTCTTCTCCATCTCGTTCAGTTCATGGTAGTGCGTGGCGAAGAGGGTACGTGCCTGTACACGTGGATGTTCGTGCAGATACTCCACGATGGCCCATGCAATGCTGATGCCGTCGTAGGTACTTGTGCCGCGTCCCAGTTCGTCGAAGAGGACCAGCGAGCGTGGGGTGACGTTGTTAAGGATGTTCGAGGCCTCTGTCATCTCCACCATGAAGGTCGACTCCCCCAGTGAGATGTTGTCCGAAGCCCCCACACGTGTGAAGATTTTGTCCACCATCCCGATGCGCGCCCGTTCGGCCGGGACGAAGCAGCCTATCTGTGCCAGAAGCACGATGAGTGCCGTCTGCCGCAGCAGTGCCGACTTACCCGCCATGTTCGGGCCCGTTATCATCATGATCTGCTGGTGTTCCGTATCAAGCTGCACATCGTTAGGCACATACTGTTCGCTATCGGAAGCTGTGTCTCAATCACCGGGTGGCGACCCTGCTTGATGTCCAATACCTCCGAATCGTCTACCACCGGGCGTACATACCGCTGCTGCTGCGACACCTTCATGAACGAAAGCAGACAGTCGAGATGGGCAATGAGGTTGGCATTGATCTGTATCTGCGGAATGAACTCCTGCATATCCTGTATCAGTTCCATGAAAAGCTGCCCCTCCATCGCCAATATCTTCTCGTCAGCACCCAGTATCTTCTCCTCGTACTCCTTGAGTTCGGGTGTGATGTAACGCTCTGCCTGCGCCAGTGTCTGTTTGCGGATCCAATCCTCCGGCACCTTGTCCTTGAACGTATTGCGCACCTCCAAGTAATAGCCGAAAACGTTGTTGAATCCTATCTTCAGCGAGGTGATACCCGTCTGTTCTGCCTCTTTCTCCTGAATCTCCAGCAGATACTGTTTGCCGTTGTCACGGATAGAGCGCAGCTCGTCGAGCTGCCGGTCATACCCCGGTGCTATCACGTTGCCTTTCGCCGCCAGCTGCGGCGGGTCGGGCTGTATCTCCTTTTCTATTCTGTCACGCAGGGACTCGCAGAGGTTCAGCTGTTCGCCGATCCTTTTCAGCGTCTCGCTCTTTGCATAAAGACAGGCTGTCTTCACTGGCTGAATGGCCATGAGGGCGTTCTTCAGCTGCACTACCTCACGTGGTGACACCCGGCCGACAGCTACCTTTGAGATGATACGTTCCAGGTCGCCGATGCGGTGGAACTGCTCATCGATGCATTCGCGGAAATCTGGCTCACGGAAAAGATAGTCCACTACGTCCAGCCGCTCATTGATGGGTTTTGCATCCTTCAGCGGAAAGACCATCCAGCGGCGCAGCATACGTCCGCCCATCGGCGTGACGGTATTGTCGATGACATCCAGAAGTGATGCCCCGTCTTCGTTCATCGGTGCAATCAGTTCCAGGGAGCGGATGGTAAAGCGGTCCATCCGCACGTACTTGTCTTCTTCTATACGTGCCAGCGAAGTGATGTGGTTGATGTGGGTATGCTGTGTTATCTCCAGATACTGCAGGATGGCGCCTGCTGCAACAACGCCGTTATGCAGGTGGTCAACGCCGAATCCCTTGAGGTTCTTCGTGCCGAAATGCTTCAGGAGCTTCTGGCGCGCTGTCTGGTCGGTAAACACCCAGTCGTCCATTTCGAACGTGCAGAGCCGTGTGCCGAAGTAGCGTTCAAAGTCCTGTTTCTTCGCACGGTCGAAGAGTACTTCCTTGGGTTGGAAGTTGCCCAGCAGCTTCTCGACGTAATCAAAGGTGCCTTCACCCGTCAGGAACTCACCGGTAGATATGTCTAAGAAACTTACCCCACAGGCACCTTTGCCGAAATGTACCGCTGCAAGGAAGTTGTTCTCTTTGTAATTCAGCACGTTATCGCTCAGGGCGACCCCTGGTGTGACAAGTTCGGTGATGCCACGCTTCACCATCTTGTCCATTGCCGAAAGTCCTTTTTTCCCTTTGATGGCCTCGCGTTTCTTCTTCGGATCCTCAAGCTGGTCGCAGATGGCCACTCGCTTTCCGGCACGGATGAGTTTTGGCAGATAAGTATCGAGGGCATGATGCGGGAACCCGGCCATCTCTATTGAATCGCAGTTTCCTCCGTTGTTACGGCGTGTAAGGGTGATACCGAGTATCTTTGCCGATTCCACGGCATCCTCACCATACGTCTCGTAGAAGTCGCCGCAGCGGAAAAGCATCAGGGCACCCGGGTGCTGTGCCTTCATCGAGAAGAACTGCTTCATCATCGGAGTCAGTCCCTTGTCGTCCTTTGCCATATCTTTTACTTCCTTATTAAGTCTGTTTCCTATTTTATCCTTAGACTTACAAAATTACAAAAAAATAAGGAGGAAAGCCCAAATAATTAATTACCTTTGTCAAAAAAATAAACACAAACATGGATATATTGATTATAGGATTAGGAGTTATCGGAACAACTTATGGTTCTGTTTTTAAAGAGGCTGGTCACAATGTTGAACATTACATTCGGGAAGGAAGTAATAAAAAAAGACATAACCAATATTGAAGTTACGTTATTAGACGGAAGAAAATCATCTAAAGGTATTCAAGTCAAGAGTGAGTATACGGTAAATCCACACTCAAAAAAAGAATATGACATGATTTTCATAAGTATTTCACAAGGAAAGATTGCCAATGTGATGGAGATACTACGAAAAGAAGCATTCAAAGGAACAATACTCTTATGCTGTAATCTATGGTATGACAAGCAATATCTTGATAAAATTATGCAAGGATATGATTATATCTTAGCCTTTCCCGTTGCTGGAGGTTGCATAAAGATAAAAAGAGAAGGGCTTGTCACAAAGGCTGAACTTGATTGTTGTTTATTCGATCATTTCATGATAGAGTCTAAAAATAAGACAACAATATCAAATTACAAGGCTATCTGCAATCTATTCAAGTCCTCTAACATCAAACTTGAGAACCCTTATAACATGTTGGAATGGATATGGATACACATGGCTATCAACGCTGCAGTTATCTCAGTCATAGGGAAAAATGGAGACATAAATGACAGCATAACATCAGTTCATAAACTTATGAATTCTCTAAAGCTATTGGCAACTACGATTAAAAACTATTCGTGAGACAACAAAAAAATAGCTGCTTCACGTGGTATTAATATGAAATATTACAGAAATGAATTATGGGTATATAAACTACCAGCTCAACTTTCAGCTATTTTCATGAAGCGTATGTTTGCCACAAATAATCTTACAAGAAGGATTATGGAACTACATGGGAACATTGATGACTTGCAGTATATCTGCAATAGCGTATATAACGAAGGAAAAACGAACAATGTTCCAGCCCCTGTTTTCTATCAGTATTTAGAGGATATTAGAAGAAAAATAATCGAAGGCTAAAAGAAATATAAGGGAGGAAAGGAAGCAGCTTTTTAATCTCTGTCTGATACCAGATGGTAAGGCTGTCTTCGTCCCTTTCATTTTTGAAAGGCTATCACGCACAAAATTATTTTCATGAAAGAAAATGTTTTCTTCATGAAAAGAAATATTTTTCTTCATGAACAGAAATATTTCTTTTCATGAAAAATAATTCCGTCAAGGCTGATTATCGGCTGAAAAAGGATGGGAGATCAGGAGAGGAATTGTCTTTTTCCGGTGTTTACAGTTACTGTTTCTGTATTATAAAATCACCTTACCGTACTGCTTGATAAAGTTATTTGTTTTCTAATTGCTCTTCAGTAACCTTTGGAGCTATGAATTTGACTGCTTCTCTAAAGGCACTTACGGGGCTGATTTGTCGCTTTCTTATTTCATTACTTGACAGCAAATTAGCCTTGTTTCCTTTATGTTCGACAAGGATAAAGCCCAAGTCATCATAGCGCACACGTAGGCTGTCAGGCATTATCTGATGATAGGCTTTCCTGCATTTCTCCTGTTTTGTAAAGGAATCTGCACGTGAGCAGAGAAAGACGATGCGGTCGTCAATTTTGAAATAGTGCGAAGGATACATATCATCAACAGACCATTCTCCACCCATAAACGCATCATGATAAGCCGGGTGGATTATAAAGACGTCATTGTTGATATCGACACCATTTGTTATAACACCATGGTCTTCTGTCCCGACAGTAATCCTGCTTCGATGCGTTGTACGATTTCTTCAGGCAGGATATTGTTCATACAGGCGAAGTCGCCACGATGGCAGGGTCTGTTGCCGAAGACGGAACAGGGACGGCAGGGCAGGGTGGTAATCTGCACGGCATCCTCCGCCTTCTGGTTCCATCCCATGAATCCGCAGTAAGGGTGTGTTGCCCCCCATACGCTTACGACCCTCGTACCGGTGAGGGAGGCCAGGTGCATGTTGGCACTGTCCATGGAGAGCATGGTGTCGAGGTGGCTCATGAGGATGAGTTCCTGTTCCAGTCCTTTAAGGGCATTGGCAACGCATAGACATTGCGGAAACTCTGCTGCCCAGCCGTTCAGCACTTCAATTTCCCTGTCTGCCACCGCCGAAGAGGAAGATGCGCCAGGAAGGATGCTGTTTTGTGAGCAGAGAGATGACCTTTCCCATCTTCTCCTGTGGATACATCTTGCCGGCATGGGCAGCGAAGGGTGCGATGCCGATCCAGCATTCATCAGGCTGTTTTACACCTATTATATTAGGGAGGTTCCGGAGGTCGCCGCCTTTCTGTGGGAAGATACTCTTGAAATCAGGTTTGACAGGATAGCCCAGCTGTCCGAGCACATCCGCATAGTTGTGGAAGGAGGTGGGCTGCTGTGCGAACACCTTGTTCTCTTTCCGGCACAGCTGTCTTTTCCCTTTCTTGTGTTTGTTGATATGTGCCACAGGATAGCCGCCAAGAAGGAAGCGTAGGCGCAGGTAACGTGTGCGGAGAACATTGTGGAGGTCGGCCACGGCAGTGGGCTGCTTGGCAATCAGACGGCGGTATAGCCTGTTGAGGCCTGCCAGCCCCTTGTATTCTCCTTTCAGGTCAGCCGCCATGAAGCATACGTTCGGTGCAAGATCCTGGAAGAAAGGCTGTGCGAAAGGACGGGAAAGAACGCTGATCCTCACATCGGGATACTGTCTCGCAAGCGAGTAGACGATGGGAACTGTCATGGCGACATCGCCCATGGCCGAGAAACGGATAATAAGGAGGTGTGGGGTCTTCATAGGATGATGGGCGGTGACGAGAGGCTGTAGGCGGTGATAGGCGATGAAGGGCGGTGATAGGCGGTGATAGGCGGTGATGATTCTGCCCAAGTTATCCCCCTGACAAGACCCCTCATCGGTGATTACTCCCCTCTCCATTCGGAGAGGGGCTGGGGGTGAGGCTTGGGCTTACTTCTTCTTGTTATTATAAAGTATCGGGTTTGTCGCAGGGTCGTTGTACATCTTCATCTGTCGGTACACTTTCATGTACTTCCGTCCGTGCTGGATGTCATCGAGCAGCTGGTCGATGGCAAGGCTGAGGTCCTTCTGCTGTTCGAGGAGGATGTTCAGCTTCGACCTGCATTTCTCGATGTGTTCGGCCGGTGCATCCGTGCGCTCGGTCTGCTCCTTCATGTGGTAGATTTTCAGTGCCAGAATCGACAGCCGGTCTACCGCCCATGCCGGACTTTCCGTGTTGATGGTTGCCTCGGGCAAGGGTGCCACATCTGAGTAGAGCTGACGGAAGTAGGAGTCGATCTGCTCCACAAGGTCAGTACGGTCCTGGTTGGACCGGTCGATGCGGTGTTTCAGGCTCATTCCGTTCTCCGGGTTGATGTGCGGGTCACGGATGAGGTCCTCGAAATGCCACTGGACTGTGTCTATCCAGCACTTCAGGTAGAGCCGGTTCTCGATGGAATCCCTGTCATAAGGGTTACTGATGGGGGTATCTACATTATCCGTGATGTGGTAATCGCGGATTGCCTGATTGAAAATCTCGTTACAATGCTCTGTAAATGACATTCGGTTTTTATTTTTCTGTTTATTTTGCAAATATATAGTAAAATCCTTAAAAGCGCAAAAATAAATACCGTTGTTTTTTTCTTTTGTAAGAAATCCAGGGAAACCTTGCCGGACGGCGTACTGCACCAGACAGGCAACAGCATGGCAGGATAATTAAAGGTTTGAATGAACTGATATAATCATTTGATTTGTCGCCAGATAAAGTAACAAAATGCTTAAAAAGCTGCACAAATACATATACTATGTGCAGTTAAATGTGCTTTTTTGAGTAAAAAACTTGCATACATCGAAAAAAAACAGTTCCTTTGCAAGCGCATTTTAGAATTTGGAAATCAATATTAAACAATTAAAACTTACAATTATGTCAGAAATTGAATCAAAGGTAAAGGCTATTATCGTAGATAAGCTCGGTGTTGACGAGGCTGAAGTAAAGCCGGAAGCAAGCTTCACAAATGACCTCGGTGCTGACTCACTGGACACAGTAGAGCTCATCATGGAATTCGAGAAGGAGTTCGGTATCTCTATTCCGGACGATAAGGCTGAGAAGATCGCTACCGTAGGCGACGCAATCTCTTATATTGAGGAGAACGCAAAGTAAGCGTCTGCTCAAGATAAAAGTACCAAGCAAAGCCTATCCCTTTGCTTGGCTTTTTTTTAGCTTTACTTTTTTAGTTTATATTTCAACGCATGGAATTAAAAAGAGTAGTCGTAACAGGTCTGGGCGCCGTTACTCCGTTGGGTAACACTCCTGAGGAGACCTGGCAGAACATGCTGGCAGGGAAGAGCGGTGCAGCTCCTATTACAAGTTTCGATACAACCCAGTTCAAGACGCAGTTCGCCTGTGAGGTCAAAGGCCTGAACATCAATGATTACATTGACCGCAAGGAGGCCCGCAAGCTCGACCGCTACACCCAGCTGGCAATGATCAGCGCCATCCAGGGTGTAAAGGATGCGGCAATCGACCTGGAGACGGCCGACAAGAACCGCATCGGTGTCATCTATGGTGTGGGCATCGGCGGTATCAAGACCTTCGAGGATGAGGTGAGCTACTATGCAACCCATCCGGAGAACGGTCCCAAGTTCAATCCTTTCTTCATCCCGAAGATGATTGCGGACATCGCAGCTGGACAGATCAGCATCCACTTCGGATTCCACGGTCCTAACTATACGACGACCTCCGCCTGTGCTTCTTCGAGCAATGCGCTGGCAGCTGCATTCAACCAGATCCGTCTTGGCAAGGCCGACATTATCGTCAGCGGTGGTGCTGAGGCTGCCATCTGCGCCTGCGGTGTAGGTGGTTTCAACGCCATGCACGCCCTGTCTACACGCAACGACGACCCGGAACACGCTTCCCGTCCGTTCTCTGCAAGCCGCGACGGCTTCGTGATGGGTGAGGGTGCCGGCTGCCTGATTCTCGAGGAGCTGGAGCATGCGAAAGCCCGCGGTGCCCGGATCTATGCTGAGATGATCGGTGAAGGTGAGTCGGCTGATGCCTATCACATCACTGCTTCTCACCCGGAAGGACTCGGTGCCAAGCTCGTCATGAAAGCAGCTCTTGAGGATGCAGGTCTGAAGCCGGAGGACATCGACTATATCAACGTCCACGGTACATCTACCCACGTCGGCGACATCTCCGAGGCGAAAGCCATCAAGGAGCTGTTCGGTGAGGCTGCCTACAAGCTGAACATTTCTTCTACCAAGAGTATGACCGGGCACCTCCTCGGTGCGGCAGGTGCCGTAGAGGCCATGGCGTGTGTACTGTCTGTCAGAAACGACATCGTTCCTCCTACCATCAACCACAAGGAAGATGACAAGGATCCGGAACTGGACTACAACCTGAACTTCACGTTCAACAAGGCCCAGAAACGCGAGGTACGTGCTGCGCTCAGCAATACCTTCGGTTTCGGCGGCCACAATGCTTGTGTTGTATTCAAGAAGTATGCTGAATAATATTATTGACAGGATAAGGCTCCCTTTCCGCAAGGAGAAGGAGCTTTATCTGTCCTTGTACCAGATCATCGGCATCATTCCACACGATATCACTTATTACAAGACAGCACTCCTGCACAAGAGCGTCGCACGGCGTAATGCAAAGGGTAAGCCTGTAAACAATGAACGGTTGGAATTCCTTGGCGATGCCATCCTTGATGCCATCGTCGGCGACATTGTCTACGAACATTTCCCGGGGAAGCGGGAAGGTTTCCTTACCAATACACGTTCGAAGATCGTACAACGCGATACGCTCAACCGGCTGGCAAAGGAGATGGGTATCAACCAGCTGATTCTCTCCAACGGCCACTCGTCTTCACATAACAGTTATCTGGGAGGAAATGCCTTTGAGGCGCTGGTCGGCGCACTCTATCTCGACCATGGTTACAATGCCTGCATGAAGTTCATGAAGACCCAGATTCTCGGTGAACTCATCAACATTGACAAGGTGGCCTACAAGGAGGTGAACTTCAAGTCGAAGCTCATTGAATGGAGTCAGAAGAACAAGGTGAAGATGGAATTCAAACTGATTGAGAACCAGAAGGACAAGCAGGGAAGCCCTACTTTCTACTTTCAGGTACTCATGGAAGGGCTGCCATGCGGTGAGGGGCGCGGCTACTCGAAAAAGGAAAGCCAGCAGGAGGCTTCCAAACTGACACTCCAGCGTCTGCGCCGCGAACCGCAGTTCATCGACGAGGTGTTCTCGGCCAAGGCCAGCCGCACGAAGATGGAGGAAGAGCCGGTGCTGGACGTGCCGGAAACATCGCAGGATATGAACTTCATCGTGGGTGCGGAGACTGAGATGGAGAAGCACGAGAACCCCTTCCAGGAAGAAGTCTTCGACGAGAAGTCGTCGGCTGCCGATGAGAAGGGGTATGGGAAGGCGACCGGTTCAGAGAAAGCGGAATCCGGCAAGACAGCCTGCGACCATGATTTCCCCGATGGATCTTTACCACAGGGAAACGACAGGGAGGCCATCATCGCCGCTGCTGAGGCAGAAGCCTTTGAGGCGGAGATGTAGACGATGATAAGCGATTATAAATGGGGATAGGCGATAATGAGTTGCCCTAATCCCCATTACCTAATTTATCCCCGCTTACAATCGCCTATCCCTCACAGGTCATCATCGCTTATCCCCGCCTATCATCGCTTATCTCAAATAAATTGTGTACTTTTGCACCAGAGATATAAACGTTTATTTAAGCATGGCATTAAAATGTGGTATAGTAGGACTGCCGAATGTCGGCAAGTCCACGCTTTTTCAACTGTCTGAGCAGTGCCAAGGCACAGGCAGCCAACTTCCCATTCTGTACGATTGAGCCGAACCTCGGTGTCATCACTGTTCCTGACGAGCGGCTGAACAAGCTGGCGGAGATTGTCCATCCGGGACGCATCGTTCCTGCTACCTGCGAGATTGTCGATATAGCAGGACTTGTAAAGGGTGCTTCAAAGGGTGAAGGGCTGGGCAACAAGTTCCTTGGCAACATCCGTGAGTGCGATGCCATCATCCATGTCGTCCGCTGCTTCGAGGATGACAACGTGGTACGAGAGGGCGGCATGGCTGTCAATCCGGTTGAGGATAAGGAAATCATAGACACCGAACTGCAGCTCAAGGACCTCGAAACCATCGAGGCGCAGCTCTCGAAACAGCAGAAGGTAGCCGCTGCGGGTAATAAGGACGCCAAGCTGATGGTGTCTGTCCTGGAGGCTTATAAAGAAGCATTGGAGCAGGGGAAGAACGCCCGCAGCGTGGAGTTTGACAGCAAGGAGGAACAGCAGGCCGCCCACGACCTCTTCCTCCTGACGACAAAACCGGTGCTTTATGTCTGCAACGTCGATGAGGACAGTGCCAAGACCGGCAACGAATACAGCCGGCAGATTGAGCAGATTGCTGCCGAGGAGGGAGCGGAGGCCATGATCATCGCTGCCAAGACCGAGGAGGACATTGCGTCTCTCGACAGCTACGAGGACAAGAAGATGTTTCTGGAAGAGCTCGGGCTGGAGGAGAGCGGCGTGAGCCGGCTCATCAAGAAGGCCTACCACCTGCTGAACCTCCAGACCTTCATCACCGCCGGAGAGATGGAGGTAAAGGCCTGGACCTTCCACAAAGGCTGGAAAGCTCCGCAGTGTGCCGGCGTCATTCACACCGACTTTGAGAAGGGTTTCATCCGTGCGGAGGTCATCAAGTACGACGACTACCTCAGGTATGGTTCAGAGGCTGCCATTCGCGAAGCCGGCAAGCTCGGTATTGAAGGCAAGGATTACGTGGTGCAGGACGGCGACATCATGCACTTCAGGTTCAACGTATAGCGTCTTCCCTCCATCCCTTCTCCAGACCGACGGTCACCGGCCGAATGCACCGGGGAGGGGTTCGAGGATGAGGCTGTTCTGATTTCTTTTATCTTATGAACAATCTACTTTACATCGTCTGGCAGCCCGAAGAGGTAATCTTCCGCATCGGCTCGGTTCCTGTCCGCTGGTACGGAATGTGCTGGCTCGTGGGACTTGTCCTGGGTTATTTTCTGATGCAGTGGCTCTACAGGCGGCACAAATTCCCTGACGAGAAGTTCGACCCGCTTTTCCTCTATGTCTTCTTCGGCGTACTGGCAGGTGCCCGGTTGGGTCACTGTCTCTTCTATGAGCCGCAGGACTTCCTTACTTCATGGGACGGATTCCTCTCCATCTTCATTCCTTTCCACCACCTTGCCGACGGATCGTGGAAATACGTGGGCTATCAGGGGCTGGCATCCCACGGCGGAGTGGCCGGACTGCTCATCGCACTCTACCTCTACATCCGCCGGTCGGGGATGAATACCTGGGTGGTGCTCGATTTCTTCGGCATCTGCTCGGGCATCACGGCCTGTTTTATCCGGCTTGGAAACCTGATGAATTCGGAAATCATCGGTAAGGTGACGGACGTGCCGTGGGCGTTCATCTTCTACAATGTCGACACCCACCCGCGCCATCCCGGGCAGCTCTATGAAGCCATTGCCTACCTCGTATTCTTCGTTGTCATCTTCCTGATTTACCGGAAACATCCGGAGAAGGTCGGGACAGGGCTCTACTTCGGTCTCTGCCTCACGCTTATTTTCACTTTCCGTTTCGCCATCGAATACACCAAGGAAGTGCAGGAAGCCTTCGAGGCGGGCTTGCCCATTGACATGGGACAGATCCTCAGCCTTCCGCTCATCGCCATAGGTGTGTGGGCCATCCTGCGGTCGAGGGGAAAAGAATACTGGAGGCAGTAACGAGCCGTCAGACTGTCATCGCTCTGTTCTGGATGATTACGGTCCCGGTAAACATTCCCTGTATAAGCCAGTCATGGGCACATCTTGATATATATTGTATTGACAGGAATATGACTTTCTTACCCTTTCCTGCCTGTGTGTTGGTGTCCATCTCGGGTGGTGTCGTCGGCAGACACCAATGGTGTGAGCACCCGACACCCTACGAGTTTTTGCCGGGTTGTGAAGCTGCTTGCAGTTTAAAAGCCGACAAAACTTATCGGATCGGGGACTTATCTTGCCGAAAGCAATATAGGATTGTCTGCCTAAGGGAGATGCCGTATGGGAAATCAGGCCATTTAAGTTTTATCGGACAGCAATAACTCTGAATAAGTGCCAGAATTGAAAAAGGTGTGTCGGAAATATTCCAGCACACCTTTTTAGATTCTTCCTGTTCATTTTATTCAATTCTCACCGCCGTACCGGAGCACGTCACCATAAGCATCGAGCTGCCCTGTCCGACAGTTTCATAATCGAGGTCGATACCAACAATGGCGTTGGCTCCCAGCTCTTCCGCCCGCTGCATCATCTCCTGAAGTGACGTGTCCTTGGCTTCACGGAGCACTTTCTCGTAGGCACCGCTGCGCCCGCCGATGAAGTCGCGGATGCCGGCAAGGAAGTCCTTGAAAACGTTTGCACCGATAATGGTCTCGCCTGTTACCAGTCCTTTGTACGCTTGGATGGGATGACCTTCAATGGTCGGAGTTGTCGTGATAATCATAAGATTTTGTTTTTGATTGTTTCTGAAAACGAACGGCTGCTTCCCCTGCATGGGCAGGACCGCCGTGCGGCAAAGGTAGCAAAAAGACCGCACAATTGTATGAAGGCTGATAATAATTTTGTAATTTTGCAACATAAAGATTATAAACAGCTCTCTTATGCAAGACTTGGTTATTTACAATACGCTGCACCGGAAGAAGGAACTCTTCCAGCCGATAGCAGCCCCCCACGTGGGCATGTATGTCTGCGGACCTACCGTTTACGGTGATCCGCATCTCGGGCATGCCCGGCCTGCCATCACCTTCGACATTCTCTTCCGCTATCTGAGGCACATCGGGTACAAGGTGCGCTACGTGCGCAACATCACTGATGTGGGCCATCTGGAGCATGATGCGGACGAAGGCGATGACAAAATAGAGAAGAAAGCACGCCTCGAACAGCTGGAACCGATGGAAATCGCGCAGCATTACACCAACCGTTACCACGATGCGATGCGTGCGCTGAACGTTCTTCCGCCGAGCATCGAGCCGCACGCTACAGGCCACATCATCGAGCAGGAAGAGCTTGTAAAGCAGATTCTTGCCAACGGATATGCCTACGAAAGCAACGGCAGTATTTACTTCGATGTGGAGAAATACGACAAGGACCACCACTACGGCATCCTCTCCGGGCGCAACCTCACCGACATGATCAACAACTCGCGCGAGCTGGCAGAGTAGGTGAGAAACACAACCAGGCCGACTTCGCACTCTGGAAGCGTGCCATGCCGGAACACATCATGCGCTGGCCCTCACCGTGGAGCGACGGATTCCCCGGCTGGCACTGCGAGTGTACGGCGATGGGACGGAAGTATCTGGGCGAACACTTCGATATCCACGGCGGGGGAATGGACCTCATCTTCCCGCACCATGAGTGCGAGATCGCACAGGCCGTGGCCTCCCAGGGCGACCAGATGGTGAAGTACTGGATGCACAACAACATGATTACCATCAACGGACAGAAGATGGGCAAGTCGCTCGGCAACTTCATCACGCTTGAACAGTTCTTCACCGGCAGGCACGAGACGCTCATGCAGCCCTATTCGCCCATGACCATCCGCTTCTTCATCCTCTCGGCGCATTACCGCGGGACGGTCGACTTCTCCAACGAGGCATTGCAGGCTGCCGAGAAGGGCTATGAACGGCTGATGAACGGCATTGAAGACCTGGCCCGTATCCAGGCCTCCGCAGCCTCCGACGGAAATACCGGCAAGTTCGTATCGGCCTTCCGGCAGAAGTGCTACGAGGCGATGAACGACGACCTGATGACGCCTGCCGTCATCTCGGAACTCTTCGAGGCCTGCCATCTTGTGAACATCCTCATCGACCATAAAGCGCAGATTTCTGCCGATGACCTCAAGGAACTCACGGAGGCGATGCACCTCTTCGCCTTCGACATCCTCGGTCTGAAGAACGAGCGCAGTGCCGACAATGATGCTCGTGAGGAGGCTTATGGAAAGGTTGTCGATATGGTGCTCGACCTCCGTGCCAAGGCGAAGGCCGAGAAGAACTGGGCCGTCAGCGACCAGATCCGCGATGCCCTCTCCGCTGCCGGCTTCCAGGTGAAGGACACCAAGGACGGTGTCACGTGGAAGCTCGATCGCTAAGTAATGATGTAGCAACGCTTGCACGGAAAATCCCGCCCAGCACATTGTGTGAAGGGCGGGATCTTGTTATGGTGTTTTCTTTTCTTACATTCTTATAAATCTTTCTTTCGGAAGATGCGCAGGGAAAGGAAGTAGGGGACGATGATCCACAGCAGGAGCAGCAGTGAGGACACGACGATTCCACCGGCAGCCCCAAGGAACTCCTTGAAGGCGGCACCGCCATATCCCATCATGGCCGATACATCCATCTTGAGGATGACCTGGAAGCGGGTCAGGTCGAGTGGATTGAGCATGAGCAGAGCCAGCAGCGGTGTCTCTACAGGCCAGTCGCTTAGCAGGAACAGGGCATAGAGCAGGACAGCATCGTAGATCATTGTGAAGAGCAGCCAGATGAGAATGGAGATACCTGTGCCACGTGTCTTGTCGCTGGCGAGCATGGTCGTCAGGAAAGCCAGGGAGACGAATATCTGCGTGGTGATACATCCCATGAGCAGCAGCACCAGTCCTGTTCCCCAGTCCGTATAGAGCAGCATGGGGATGCCCGCCCCCAGCAGGAAGGCGATGAGCAGGCTGGAAGAGACTCCCGTATAGAGGCTTTGCCAGATGCGCCGCCGCTCGACGGGCTGGCTCAGCAGCAGTACGAGGAAATCGTGTGCGTCGTACAGATACGTCACCGTATAGAGCAGGGACATGAGCGGCGTGACGAACAGGATGATATTGAGTATTGTCAGTGCGCCTTTCGACTCGTTGTCCTGCAGCAGCAGAGAGGTCCATGACAGCAGGGCCAGCAGGACAAAATAAAAGACAACGACCCTGCTTTTGACGTTGTCCATGAAGATGATCTTTGTTATCTTTCCCATAGTTTTATTGGTGTTTACCGCTCTTCTTTAAATAATACATGACAGCCTGTGACACGTTGTCCTGGCAGGTTTCACGCAGGAGCTGTTCTACTGGTTTGAAGAACAGGATGTGCCCCTCCTCCATGAAGATGATATGCGTGGCGATGCCCTCCAGCTCGCTGAGAATGTGGGAGGTGATGAACACCAGTTTGTTCTTCTCCCTGACAATCTTGTCTTTCAGAATGCTGGCGGCGATGGGGTCCAGGCTTGCCGTAGGCTCGTCGAGGATGAGGATGTCCGGATTGAAAAGGAATGCCAGAGCGGCGTTTACCTTCTGGCTTGTCCCTCCGGACAGGGTTTTCGTCTTTTTGCCGGCAATGGCTTCAATCTCAAAGGCATCATAGAGTTCCTTGTCGAGATTGTCGCTGTCCTTGCGTACGTCACGGATGGTCCTGAATGTCTCGCCTACGCTCATGTTCTCCGGGAAGCAACTGTTCTGCGGCATGAAGCCGATGTGCCGGCGGTATGAGGGATTCTCCTGTACGTTCATGCTGTCAACCAGCACCTCACCTGACTGCGGCGTTGCCAGTCCGAGGATACATTTCATCAGCGTCGTCTTGCCGCATCCGTTCGGTCCCACGAAGCCGATGCACTGTCCCTGTTCCAGCTGCAGATTGATGTCGTGCAGCACATGCTGTCCGCCGTAAACTTATTGAGGTTCTTGATGGTAATCATATCTTGTAAGATTTCATGTGGGGATATTCATCGACATAATTGTCTGGGGTCACGGATGGAAGTACCTTCTCTGTGGCGTCCAGCAGGTTCATCAGGAAGCTGTGAAAGAAGAACAAGACGTTCTCGTTCTGTTCGGCCAGCATGGAGAAAAGGCTGAGCGGATGGAAAGGAACGTCGCCGTAACCGTTCTTGTCAAGGTCGTAACCCTCGTATTTGTCCCAGTAGTTTCCGTTGACCGTATTGCGGTTGTAACTCACGTTGGTGGTCATGTCAAAGGTGTTCCCGAGGAAGTTGTTGCAGGTGATGGTGTCATTGGTGCTGGCCGAAATCAGCCGCATTCCCCATCCGTTGGCCTTGATTTCATTGTGATGTACCAGCAGGTCGGAGCCGCCGTCTACCAGCAGTCCCACCGTGTTGTTGCGGAAACGGTTTCCTTTGATGGTGCTGTATTGCAGCTCTTTGATGAGCAGTCCGTAGGAGGATGTGCCCCCGGTTGAACTCGAAGATGTTGTTGAGCATTGTCACGTTGTGGGCGAACATCACCGCCACTCCTGCCTGGTTGTGGCTGAAATGATTGGAACTGTAGACGTTGAAATGGGAGAACATGAAATGCAGTCCGTAGCGTTCACAGCCGTTGACCGTATTGCGGTCGATGTGCGAACTGTTGACGAACTCCAGGTAGATGCCGTCCCGGTTGTGCCCGATCTTGTTGCCCGTGATGTGCATATGGTCGCATTTCCAGCAGTGTACGGCATTTCCCATGATGGGGTTGAGCGTGATGTTGCTGGAGATGTCGTTGCCTGCAACCGTGCAGTGCCTGCAGTTCTGGAACATCACGCTGAACTGGTTGGCGCGGAACACGCAGTTGCGTACCGTGACGTTCTGCACGTTTTCGGCATGCAGGCCGCTGTAGTCTATCTGTGAGGAACGGCCGGAGTTCTGTATCTGAAAGCCTTCCACGACGGCATTGTCTGCCTTGATGCTGACGACATTGCCCCGCTGTCCACCGTCCACGACGGGGTGTCCCGTCCCTCTGAGCAGGACAGGCTTGTCGATGAGCAGGTGTTCTTTATAGACCTTATTCCCATAGACAAGAATCACGTCATGAGGCTTTGCCGTGCGCAGAGCCTTACTTATGGAAACGAATGCCTTGCCTTTTCCGACCTCGATTGTCCGTGCAGACAATGAGGACACTGATAGGGCAAGGCATACGGAAAATGTTAATGTTCTGCGTGCTGTATCTTTAATCTTTCCCATGAATCAAGGAGAATAGAACGGGTCTTGACGGCGAACTTCTGGGCATGAGCGCGATTGCGAAAGGCTGCCACGCCGCCATTCATAGGACTCTTGATGTCCTGTCCGAGAACAAGTCCTGCCAGCCTGATGTCTATCAGCGAGTCAGGATGCTCATAGTCGGCCACGTAAATTTTTTCGACTGTGCTGTCCGAGAGGTTCTTGGCATTCATGTAATGGAACAGGCAGGACAGGTCGTCGAACTTGAAGCACTTGCCTTTGTCCGTGATGAATTCACAGGCGAACCTGGGAACTTCTATGGTCATTCCACAGCCGGCGCAGTCTTCTTTCCCGAGTCTGATGGGCTGGGGCCTGTTGTCATGCGTACAGGCCACCAGAGAGACGAGCGTCAGCATCAGCACTGCGGCTGACACTGCTACACCCGTCAGATGAGTGGTGATAGTCTTTTTCATTTACCGGATATTTTTCAGTTCTTCTTGTTTCCGAAGACACCCATCTCCTTGATTACTACGAAGGCAAGGAGAAGTCCTGCAGCAACCAGGAGATAGCCTCCGAGGTCCGGCTGGGACAGTGCGTCGAAGTTCAGTAGCTGCTTCTCGCCGATGATAGGCGGTTGATAAGCCATCCCCGGCACCTTGATAGGAGCATCGGGCGACAGATTATGGCCGTAGACATACGTCCAGTGGTAGAAATCGACGAAGCCGAGGATGCCGAAGATACCGAAAGGAAATCAGCGATGCGATGCTCAGCTTCTTGCTCTTCATAATCGCTGCGACCAGGAACAAGACGGCAAAGGCGCAGAGCAGGATCGGCAGTACCGTGAATTCCCAGAAGTCGCCCGGGTGGATCTGTGCCATGCCTACGTAGTGGTTCAGTTCGTTGATCTTGTAGAGGTCGTTTCCATCATCACCTCCGGAGACACCCTCCGTGCCTCCAATATAAAGCACCATGCCCTCCGGGTACTGTGGGGCCGACAGGTCGATGCGCCATACCGAAGTGAAAGCACTCACTGCCGTGAACAGTGCTGCAACGATGAGCAGTATCATGCTCGATTTTGTTATCTTACCGGAAAAACTCAATTTCATTTTCTTTACAGATTTAAGCACCTGTCGCTCATGCCTGCTGGACATTCTGTCCTTGTACAGGCGATGAGGACAGGTCATTGGATTCTGACTTGTTTTCAGTGATTATTTTCTCTTGTGCGTCGTAGGAGCTGCAGCCGACTGGGTCGTCGGTTTCGTGGCAGCGAACTGTGACGGCAGCTTGTCGTCGATGGTGAAGCTCAGCGGTGTGTTGCTGCCCTTCGGAGAGACGCGGGCATATCCCTGCATTTCCTGATGGAGCGCACTGCAGAAGTCGGTACAGTAGAACGGAAGGATGCCTACCCTGTTCGGAATCCATTTCAGCGTGCAGGTCTCACCCGGCATGACGAGAATCTCGGCATTGTTGTTGCCCTTTACGGTGAAGCCGTGCGGTATGTCCCACTCCTGCTCGATGTTCGTCACGTGGAAATAAACCTCGTCACCCAGCCTGATGCCCTCGATGTTGTCGGGAACGAGGCGTGAGCGGATGGCTGCCATGTAGATGTCCACGCGGTTGCCGTGACGCTCCACACGTGCCTGCTGGGCAGTGCTTATCTTGTAAGGATTGTGGTTGTCGGCCAGGCGGGTGAAGTACATCATGTTCGGTTTCAGCATATCTGCTGCGATGGCACTGGCATAGTGGGGTTCGCCGATGGTCGGGAATTCCAGGATCAGACGCATTTTCTTTCCGCTGATGTCATAGAGCTGTGCTGCCTGGCAAAGCTCCGGACCCGTCGGCAGGAAGCAGTCCTTCGTAATCTTGTTGTAGGCTACCATGTACTTTCCGTAGGGCTTCTTGGTGTCGGCACCCAGTACGGACAGATGGCCGATGGAGTAATAAGTAGGGATGCGGTCTTCTATCTGGCAGTCTTTCAGTCTCCATTTCACAATCTCCGAAGAGATGAAGAAGCTGGTATAGGCGTTTCCGTCAGCATCGAATTCGGTATGGAGTGATCCCAGCCCCGGCGACTGTACTTCACCGTGCAGGGCAGATTCATACTTGATGACGTTGATGCCGTCGACCTTGCCGTCGAACTGGTGGTTCTTGATGGCATCCTGTATCTTCGTGAAGCTGAATACAGGCAGGTTGGCACTCAGCTTGCCGTTGCCTACGATGTACTCGCCGGACGGGTCCACGTCCACGCCGTGCGGAGACTTCGGACATGGGATGAGGTAAAGGAAGTCGTTGTATTTCCTGGTATCAATCACCTTCACCTTGTTCAGGATTTCGGAAGTGGCCTGCTCGGTGTCTTCGTGCATCACGTTGTGCGCATACTTACAGGGCTTCCAGTCGAAGTCGCCCTTTGCTGCGTGTTCCGCAGCCTTCTTCCAGTTGATGGCGAGGATGTAGTCCTTGTCGTTGTGAGAAGCGTTGACCTCCAGAAGGGAGTGGGCCTCCTCGGTGTTGTAGCAGGTGAAGAACGACCAGTCGGCAGAGGCATTCTTGCCGCTGTGGCTCAGGTCGTAGTTGAACGGCGGCAGAGCCAGCTGGAAGTCCAGGCTGAGACCGCCGGTGTTCTTGTCTACCTTTATATAAGAAATGTGTCCGCGGAACTTCTCCTTGTAGTCCTTGATGGGCACGTCACCGTTCTCGTAGTCGGCCGGGACGCTGAAGCGGGTACTGCCACGATGTACTCTGTGTTGCAGGTGATGAACGGCGAAGCATGGTTGCCGCTCGTATTCGGCAGTTCGATAATTTCTGCCGTACGGAAGCTCTTGAGGTCGATGCGTGCAATACGCGGCGTGTTGTTGGCATTGATGAACAGCCAGCGGCCGTCGTACATGGCGTCGGTCTCGGAAAGCTGTGTATGGTGCGAGTCGTCCCATGGTACGAATCCGAAGGATGTGTTCAGCATAGACTTGGTATTCTCATCATAGCCATAGCCGTTTTCACCGTTCTGTGAAAAGACGGGGATTACCTTGAGCAGGCGGCCGGACGGGATGCCATAGACAGCCACCTGTCCGCTGAAGCCTCCCGACACGAAGTCGTAGTACTCGTCATAGTGCCCGGGAGCAACGTAGACCTGCTTGGCTGCATCGTCGTCGACTGCAATCTGCCCGGTCTTCTTGGGCTTGCAGGAATGCAGCACACTGCCGAAGGCAATGAGCGATGCCAGCGAAAATAGAATAGACTTTTTCATAATGAAGATCAATTAAAAGTTTTGTTTTGAGGGCATAAAGGTATGGCATTTTAAAGAAATAAGCAAATTATAAAGCAATAAAGTGTTTCCTTTATGAATAATCTGCTGTCTGCTATCGAAAGGGGAAAAGCCTGTAGAACTGTTCCGTAGGCCGCCCATGAAGGATTCCGAGGTTTCCAGACATAAACGGCAGGGAACGCCAGGACTGTCAGGCCATTGGTCTTATCCGGGCATGAGACTTGCAGGAAAGGGAGAAAAAGCGTAACTTTGCAGGCAGACAACAACCCTTTAAGAAAAATCATGAGCAGACTGTCATCTTTCCTCCGCAGCAGATGTACATTGCGAAATGCCACCTCCTGGCGCACGAGTGTTGCGTCAGGAGGTGGCATTTTCCTGTTTCTCTATCTTCTGCAGCCGTTCGGGATCAGCCAGTACCGGGGCAGTATTTTCCTGATGTGCCTGGGCTTCGGCGTACTGACCGCCTGTGTCCTGTGGCTGGCTTCAGTCCTTTTCTTCAAGACGCTGTCGTACAGGAAAATCGCGGTGACCAACGGACATCAGATTCTGTACAGTATCGGCATTGAACTGGCCATGGCAGTCTCCATGACGGTCTATGCCGCCTTCTTTTTCCATATCCCGTTGACGGGAAGACTGTTCTGGGTCTTCTTTTACTGGACTTTCCTTGTCTGGGTGATCGTCACGGGCATTTTTACGCTGATAAACTACAACCGGATGCTGAACGGCAGACTGGAAGAGCTGATACGGAAGACCACCGATGAGCAGGCGGGCATTGTCATCACGCTGCACGACCAGAATCTTCGGGGAACCGACCTCACCCTGCCCATCAACGACCTGCTGTATATCGAATCGCGAAAAAACAATGTCTGTGTGTGTTACCGGAATGAAGGCAAAACGGTGAAAAGCGAACTCCGGTCAACACTGGTAGCCTTGAAAGCCGCCTTGCCTTACGACAACATCTTCCAGTGCCACCGTTCGTTTCTTGTGAACATCAACAACATCAGCTCTGCTAAAGGCAATTCCAACGGTTACCAGCTGCGTCTCTCCGACTGCGATGACACCGTCCCTGTCTCCCGCACTTTTGTCCCCGGACTCCGCCGATTCGTCGGTTGACGGGTTGCCCATGGCGTGATGGAAAGGGCTGGGACGGTCTGTCCGTTGCGGGGGAGGAAGCCTTTATGTTACGGCAGACGGTCCGGTCGTCGCCCTTGCCGGGATAGACCGGGAATAGATGCGATGGGGAGCATTGACACTGCAGCCTGCCGCAACCCGCTTTCTTCCCGGCGGCATATCGCAAGAGAGTTGTCCCTCGACACGTCTGGTGTTCACGGCCAGCACAATGTGTGTCGGGCATCAACACATCGGCAGAAGGTGGCTATGCTCCTTGTCACTATCATATAGATGGTAATTTGATGGGGCGCACCGGCTTTCCCGAAAGGCAATGAGAGATTGCCGGTTGAAAGGAAGTTACACATGGAAATCCATGACATTCAAGTTCTAACGGACAGCGACAATAAGGGATACAAGCGGATTCCGGGAAATGCCATGGCCGGCCTGTAAACGAATCAGGGCTTATGAAGACAGCCTGCTCCATAAGCCCTTTCCTCCATTCTGTTTCATCCGGCCATCCTGACAGTGCGGTTGCGGCAGGATTCACGGAGGCTACTTCTCCCGGTCTGCCTTGATCAGAGCCAGCAGATGGTCCACGGCTTCCTCCTCGGGGATATTATGTTCGACACATACCTGCCGGCGGTATAGACTGACTTTCTTCGGACCCGCACCCACGTATCCATAGTCGGCATCAGCCATCTCGCCCGGTCCGTTCACAATACACCCCATGATACCTACCTTCAGTCCCGTCATGCCCTTGGTAGCTTCCTTGATGCGGGCGATGGTGGTACGGAGGTCGTAGAGGGTCCGCCCGCAGCCCGGGCAGGAAATGTATTCGGTCTTCACCATGCGCAGCCGGCCTGCCTGGAGGATGGCGAAGGCGGTCTGCTCGATGTCGTCCTGTGACAGATTTCCGTCGTTCATAAGCCAGACACCGTCGGTCAGTCCGTCCATCATCAGTGCTCCCATGTCGGCTGCCGCCTCCAGCTGGAACTGTTCCTTCGGAGTGATGGGGGCTGTAGATTGGCTGGCGAGGGGGTTCTTCCTCTGCTGCAGGTGTGGAATGCCGGTACATCTGTGCGAAGACAATGGGGTTCTTCACGCCCGCAATCATCAGCTGGTGCGCCAGCGCCCGCTGGTCGCCGAGACGGTTCTGATGGCTTGTCATGCAGACAACCACCACTTCAGGGTGGGCTTTCAGGCAGGCAAGGGAATTCTTCGGAAGGTGTTCCGAACTTCAGGACAAGGAACTTCACTTCCGTATCTATCGCACTGATGAAGGGCATTCCTGTGACAGGAAAGATGGGATAAACGTTCTCAAGAGACTGCCTGCCACCATGGGCAAGCTCCATGTAGGCATTGTAATCAAGGATGTACTTCTGGTTCTTCACCTTGTTTTCAGGCAGTCTGCCCTGTACATAGATGTAGTCCGGCTTCGGCAGTTCAGGCGAAGAGACATCAACAGCAGCCTGTCCGGCCTTTCGGGTGGCAATGACAACAGGCACGTTGCCGCCACCGATATTGCCTGCCGCCACCGTTTCGCGGCGTTCAGGACGGAGATAATCAAAGCCGGAATACCGTTCGCCGGGGATGAGAAGATGCTTCTCGTGACGACGGATATACCATGCGAGATACCTCGCTACAGGAATCTCGCACTCCGGCTCTTCACTCAGCGACACACGGATAGTATCGCCGATGCCGTCGGCAAGCAGCGCACCGATGCCCACGGCGCTTTTGATACGGCCGTCTTCACCCTCGCCGGCCTCCGTGACACCGAGATGGAGCGGATAGTGCATACCCTCTTTGTCCATTTCGGCCACGAGGAGACGCACCGAGCGGACCATGACAACGGTGTTGGATGACTTGATGGAGATGACAATATCATGGAAATCATGCCTGCGGAAGATACGCAGGAACTCCATGCAGCTCTCCACGATGCCTGCCGGTGTGTCGCCATAGCGGTTGCGGATGCGGTCGGACAGGCTGCCATGGTTTACGCCGATGCGTACGGCGGTGTGGTTCTCCTTGCAGATATTGATGAACGGAACAAGCCGATCCTCAATCTTCTGCAATTCCCGGGCATATTCCTCGTCCGTGTACTCCAGCTTCTTGAACGTCCGTGCCGGATCCACATAGTTGCCTGGATTGATGCGGACCTTCTCTGCATAGAGGGCAGCCACGTCAGCTACGTTCGCATTGAAGTGGACGTCAGCACAGAGAGGTGTCATGTAGCCGTCGGCCCGCAGCTGCGCATTGATGTTCTTGAGATTCTCTGCCTCTCGCTTTCCTTGCGTGGTGAGGCGCACGAGTTCTCCTCCTGCATCAATGATGCGCTCTGCCTGTGCCACGCTCCCTTCGGTATCGTCCGTGGAGGTGGTGGTCATTGACTGTATGCGTACTGGGTTCTCTCCACCGATGTCGAGTGTGCCGACATGGGTGACTGAGGTTTCCTTCTTTCAAAGTTGAATAAATCGATCATGGATGATGATAAGTTGTGATGGGCGATGATAGGCGATGCGGTAGGCGATGATAAATGGTGATAAGCGATGCGGTAGGCGATGATAGGCGGTGATGAGTCTACTCAAGCATCTCCTGACAAGACCCTTCGTCGGTGATTACTCCCCTCTCCATTCGGAGAGGGGCCGGGGGTGAGGCTGGACTGGGGGCTGGCCCAGGCCTAAGGCCCTTCAGCACTTGAACCTGTAATCCTTCAGCTCGGCCAGTTCCCTGTTGGCCTTCTCAATCTTCTCTCCCAGAGAAGCCTTCCAGGCATCCACTTTACAGGCAATGGCCTCATCGCCGATCGCCATCATCTCTGCGGCAAGAATGGCGGCGTTCTGGGCACCGTTGACACCCACGGTGGCAACCGGTATGCCCGGTGGCATCTGGATGATGGACAGCATGGCATCGAGACCGTCGAGCATTCCCTTAATCGGCACGCCGATGACCGGAAGCGGAGTTGAGGCAGCGATGACACCGGGCAGTGCCGCCGCCATTCCGGCACCTGCGATGATTACCTTTATGCCCCGTCCTTTGGCTTCCTTGGCGAAGGTTTCGACGGCATCGGGTGTGCGATGGGCAGAGAGGGCATTCACCTCAAAGGGAATCTCCTGCTGCTCCAACCACTTACAAGCTTTTTCCATGACGGGCAAGTCGCTTGTCGAACCCATGATAATGCTTACTAATGGCTTCATGTTCTGTATTGTTTTAAATGAATAGGCTTACACGATGATGACGGTAAGGAATGAGCAGACCAGTCCCAGGAAGAATCCCGATGTGACCTGTTCCAATGAATGCTGCCTGAGAATCATCCTGCTGCTGCCTACCATGCCGGAGACGACGAGGGTAAGACAGAGCCACCACATCGGATCAAAGCTGAGCAGCAGAGAGAAGGCTATCAGCGAGCCGGTCACTCCGCCGATGGCTGCCGTATGGGTGGAGATTTTCCACCACACGTTGATGACGGCACAGAGAATCTGTATCACCAGTGCCGCCATAAGTATCGATGTCAGCATGTGCGGCAGATGCAGCAGGTTCATGATGTAGAAACACGTGAAATAACAGATGATGGAGATGGCATAAAGGGACCATTCTCCGCTCCCGTTGCCCCAGCTGGATGAGCGTCCAGCCATGATACTGCCGGTAGAGGTGGATGAGCAAGGTTGGGATGAGCACCGTGAAGGCATAGACCATCAGGACGTATGCCAGCTTGGCCTGCCATGGGAACATACTGAGATAACTGAATATGAAGATAGCCAGTATGCCCACGACGGGCAGATAGAAAGGCGTGAGCACCATGCTCACGATTCTTGCTGTCAATATGATGTTCTTTTCCTTCATTCTTTTAGGGTGGGAGAGGATGGGCGATGATGGGCGATGATAGGCGGGACGATGATAAGCGAAGAACAGGTAAGCATCAGCACTCACCATCCACGAGCCACCATCCACGACCCGTCATTCCTTTCGCAGCCTTGCGACAGGCAGTCCGAGCTGTTCGCGGTACTTGGCGACCGTGCGGCGGGCTATCGGGAATCCCTTTTCCTTCATGACCTTGGCAAGTGCGTCATCGCTGAGCGGCCGGCGTTTGTCCTCCTGCCCGATTACTTCCTTGAGTGCGACCTTGATTTTCCGGGTAGACATCTCCTCGCCGTCTTCCGTCGTATAGCTGTCCGAGAAGAAGAAGCGGAGCGGGAAGATGCCCCATCGTGTCTGCGCATACTTGATGTTGCTCACCCGCGAGATAGTCGATATGTCCAGTCCGGTCCGGTCGGCGATGTCCTTGAGGATCATCGGCTTGAGGTCGGCTTCATCGCCGTCCTGGAAAAACCTGCGCTGTATATCGATGATGGCTTTCATCGTCACCTGCAGCGTATGCCGTCTCTGCTTCACCGCCTCGATGAACCCCTGTGCCTTGTCGACCTTCTCCTTGGCATAGAGCAAAGCCTCCTTCTCCTGCCGGTTCATGCCCGCCTTGTTATCCCGGTAGGCTGCCAGCATCTCGCTGAATGCCGTGGAGACGTGCAGTTCGGGCAGATTGCCGTGATTGAGGCTGAAGGTGATCGTGCCGTCATCCTCGGTGTCGATGATGAAGTCGGGAGTGATCTGCTGCAGGTTCCGGCCCTGCGTCTCGCCCATGGAGGCACCCGGCTTCGGGTTCAGCTTGCGGATCTCTCGCTGAAGCGTCTCAACCTGACGGTCAGACAGCAGGAGTGCCGACTGTATCTTGTCCCAGTGTTTCTTTGTAAAAGCGTCGAATAGTCGGAGAGGATGGTGCGGATGCAGCGGTACAGCTGCCCGTCACGCTCCCACTCGCCGTTTTCCGCTTTCCGATCCACCTGCAGCAACAGGCATTCCTGCAGTGTCCTGGCTCCGATGCCGGGGGGTCGAAGTCCTGCAATATCTTCAGGACCTCCTCCAGTTCGCCGACGGCAGCGTCTATGCCATGGTAGATAGCCAGCTCGTCGCTGATGCTGCCGAGGTCCTTCCGTAGGAGTCCGTCATTGTCCAGACTGCCGATAAGATATTCCAGGATGTCCCTCTGCCGGCCGGTAAGTTCTCTCTCGCCCACCTGTTCGTTGAGCTTGTCGATGAAGGAAGTCGTGTCTCCGTAGACAATCTCCTCGTAGTCGGCGTTGTTCCGCTGCTGGCGGGAGTCGTAGGTGGGAATATCATCATCCGACTTCATGCGCTCCAGCGCCGAGTCGAGTGCGTCCTGCCGTTCTTCCCGTTCCTGTTGTGTGTCGAAGTCGTCGTCCTCCGTCTGCTCTGCTGCATCGCCGGTATCAATATCGTCTGTCTCCTCACCGCCTCGTTCCAGTGCGGGATTGTCGTCCAGTTCGGCATTGACACACTCCTCCAGTTCCGTCAGCGGCATTTCCAACAGCTACCTGCAGCATCTGCTGCTGCGAGAGCCGCTGCACCTGCTGCTGTTTCTGGGTCTGGATCTGTACTTGTTCCTGTGCCATTGTTTCACCTGAATTACGTTGCAAAAGTACTAAAAAACAAGTACAATCAAGTGAAATACTCCCTTAATTGTGCTGCCAGTGCCGAAAGTTTCTCGGGGTTGTCATTGCCGTAGCGGTTCCATACCTCCTGACAGGGCTGCAGCAGGGGCGATGCCGTCAGCTCGTTGCGGTGCAGATAGGGGTCGCAGGTCTGGAAGGCATCCATCACCCCGACCACCGTCTGCGGCTTTATCTTCATGAGCCGGGCCAGATCCGCCACCTCCGGTGTCTCCGCAACCATCGTGATCGGCGTGAGCCGGAAATAGAGGTCGAGGATCATGACGAGCATAAAAGGCTTCAGCTCCGGGCTGCCGTCCAAGGGCAGGAAGTCATGTTCAAATGTCTCCCGCACCTTGACGCCGTCGTAGAACTCCCGCGGCTGCCCGAATCCTTTCATCGACCGCAGCTTCTTCACGTCCCGGTTCAACCTGCGGGTGTTCTCTCCGTACGTCTCCCAGATGAGGTTGAGGACGGGGGTAGCACGCTGCCGCAGCCGGAACAGCTGCCCATAGAGTATCCTGGGCGGAATATGCAGCTCCAAACTGAGCCCGACCAACGCACGTGAATACATGGGTTTCATGCCCTCCGGCTTTTTGAGGTAAAGCTGTAAGAGCAACAGCCAGTAGTCGTCAGACCATAAAGGATGTGTTGCCATAAGCGTACGAAAAGACCTTCCCCACCCCCTCCGAAGGAGAGGAGTGGCTAACGGGATACAAGCCGCCATGTCCCGCAAGGGGCGTATGGAAGTTTGTTTTTCGCAAAGATACACCTTTTTATTATAACGGCAAAAGAAAAGGATAAAAACAATCAGCGGCATCCCGACTGCACAATGTAGACTGCACAGTGCAGTCGACCAAAAACATTGAACTGCACAGGGGACGGCATTCCCGAACGGTCGGGAATACGGTTCCCGGTGCTTGGAACAGATGTCCCGAACGGTTGGGAATACAGTTCCCGATGCTTGGGAACAGATGTCCCGGACGGCCGGAAACATCATTCCCCTGCAGTCATACGTACTTTGTCGGATATTTTAAGTAACTTTGCAACCTGACAACAAGACAATGGACAAGAACTGTAACGAATTTGAGATAATGGCACCTGTCGGCTCACGCGAGTCGCTGGCCGCCGCCATCCATGCCGGAGCCGACTCCGTCTACTTCGGTATCGGCAGACTGAATATGCGGTCGCACTCTGCCAACCACTTCACCATCGACGACCTCAAGGAGATTGCCGAGACGTGCAAGGCACAGGGCATCAAGACCTATCTGACGGTGAACACGGTCATCTACGGCGAAGACATAGAGACGATGCACGAAATCGTCGACGCTGCCAGAGCCGCCGGCATCACTGCCGTCATCGCCAGCGACGTGGCCGTGATGATGTATTGCCGGCAGGCGGGCGTAGAGGTCCATCTCTCTACGCAGCTGAACATCTCGAACATTGACGCACTGAAGTTCTACGCCCAGTTTGCAGATGTCGCCGTACTGGCGCGCGAACTGAACATGGACCAGGTGAAAGAGATACACAGACAGATTCTGGAACAGAACATCTGCGGGCCGAAAGGGCAGCCTGTCCGCATCGAGATGTTCTGCCACGGTGCGTTCTGCATGGCCATATCGGGCAAGTGCTACATGAGCCTGCACGATGCCAATCGGTCCGCCAACCGGGGAGAATGCGTGCAGATATGCCGCCGCAGCTACACCGTAACGGACAATGAGACAGGCAACCAGCTGGAAATCGACAACAAATACATCATGAGTCCGAAGGACCTGAAGACCGTCCGCTTCATCGACCGGATGATGGATGCGGGTGTACGGGTGTTCAAGATCGAGGGACGGGCCCGCGGGCCGGAGTATGTCCATACCGTCGTCACCTGCTACCGCGAGGCCATCGAGAGCGTTCTCGACGGCACTTTCACCGAAGAGAAGAAAGACCTGTGGGACAAGCGGCTCTCCACCGTCTTCAACCGCGGCTTCTGGGACGGCTACTACCAGGGACAGAAGATGGGCGAGTGGACGAAAGAATACGGCAACAAGGCTACAGAGAAGAAAGTGCTCATCGGCAAGGTGATGAAGTATTTCTCCCGGCTGGGCGTGGCCGAGATTGCTGTGAAGCCAACACCTTCTCCAAGGGCGACAAGCTCCTCATCACGGGTAACACCACGGGGGCCATGTTCCTCAATGCCGACGAAATCCGTTACGACCTCAGACCGGTCGATGCGGCCGAGCAGGGCTGGCGCGTCTCCATCCCCGTACCCGGAAAGGTGCGACCCAATGACAAACTGTTTAAATTGGTGAAGAGTTAGGAGGAGTTAAAGAAGCCGGAAAGGAGGCATGAGGGGTCAGGAGGAGTCAAGGCCAGAACCGTGATGTCCCCATGCTCCAGACAGTACACTCAGCCTGACTCCCTCTGACTCCTTTTGACTCCTTCAACTCCCTCAAAAATAAACGTAAGAACAATGACAATAAACGAAGCACAGGATGCGGTCATCGAGGAATTCGAGGACTTCACCGACTGGATGGACAAAATACCAGATGCTCATCGACTTAGGAAATGAGCTGGAACCGCTGGATGAAAAGTACAAGAACGAGCAGAACCTCATCGACGGCTGCCAGAGCCGTGTGTGGCTGCAATGTGACAACGTGGACGGGAAACTTGTCTTCACGGCCGACTCTGACGCACTCATCACCAAAGGCATCATCGCCCTGCTGATCCGTGTCCTGAGCCGGCACACGCCGCAGGAGATTCTGGATGCCGACCTGTATTTCATTGACAGGATCGGACTTCGCCAGCACCTGTCACCTACCCGCAGCAACGGTCTGCTCTCCATGGTGAAAAGGATCAAGGCGTACGCACTGGTGTTCAGCCTCAAGTAATATGCGGAAACTACGCACAGTCGAGATGGACAGGCTCTCCGTTGAGGAATTCAGGGAGGCCGAAAAGCTGCCGCTCATCGTCGTCCTGGACGATGTGCGGTCGTTGTATAACGTGGGAAGCGTCTTCCGCTCGGCAGATGCTTTCCGGGTGGAGGCGATTTATCTGTGCGGCATCACCGCCACACCGCCCAATGCCGAGATACACAAGACGGCGCTCGGCGGCGAGGACTCCGTCGCCTGGCGGTATTTTGAACGTACGGAAGAAGCCGTCGAAGAGCTGCACCGGAAGGGGGTCTTCGTCTACAGCGTGGAGCAGGCGGAAGGGTCAACAAAGCTGCAGGACCTCGACATCCGCCTCCTGACCTCCGCACCAAGGGAGATGGAACAGGATTGTCCTGCAGCCGATACATCCCATCCCACCCACCCCCTGCACCCGAGACACGACACCCGCTACGCCCTCGTCATGGGCAACGAGGTGAAAGGAGTGAAGCAGACTGTCGTGGACATGAGCGACGGCTGTCTGGAGATACCGCAGTTCGGCACCAAGCATTCACTCAATGTCAGCGTCACGGCAGGCATCGTCATCTGGGAGTTTGCACGCCGGCTGCTGCTGGAATAAACTCGGCCCCAGACAGGAACAAGGGTGAAAATCAAGACTGTCTGAAATGAAAAGAGCCATATCAAACTCCGTAACCGGAGCTGATATGGCTCTTTTCATTTCCTTCAAAAACTGTCAGACTCCAGGCTTTCAGGCCCGCCCCCGTCCGACAAATCCGTCTCTGTCAGAATTGACTCTCTATGCGTCATCGTTTTCCCGCACACCGTGCCGCATCAGCGGTCAGTCCCCTTTCCCCGCCCGCTTCAGCACCTTTCCGAAGTAGACAAGCCGCAGGAGATTGCGGGCATCCGTACGCCGTTCTGCCTGACGGCGGTAAGCGGGTGCTGCCTCCAGCTGCTCGACGTTGGCACTGAAGTAGATGCTGTCGGGCGCGGATGTGTCCAGCAGATTCCGCCCCATCTTGAAGTACTTTGTATGCCGGAAAGCAAAGGGAGCCAGCGTAGGCACAATGTCGTCATGGCTGCCCCAGCGGCAAGTAAGGCGTCGGTAGGCTGCTTTGCGAAGGTAAGGCGGAAGGTAGAGATAGAGCGGTACGCTGTGTTCATACCGTCTGTCTACCACGTCATAGTCGAGAATAGAGCGCACATTGTGGTCGCCCGTAATGACAAGGATGGTGTTCTTCGCTGCAGCCGAAGCCTTGAAACGGTCGAGGAACTCGCCCAACACCTTATTATAATATCGGAAACCGGTGAGATATTTGTCCAGCACCTTGCGGTTGTGCTCGGCGAAACACTTGTCATGATAGACGGATTCCGGCAGCGGCGGGAGCTTCAGATTCCTCGGGAACTCGAAAGGAGGGTGGTTCGTCGTCGTCATCACGGCGATCATCCTGCGTTTCGCCGACGGTTTCTCCAGCTGTCCCAACAGTGCCTGGAAGAGGTATTCATCGTAGACACCGATGCTGTTGTACGTTGCACGTGGGTAGTCCTTCAGGATATGGAACTTGTCATATACGGCATCGAAATGCTGGTGGACCAGTGCCTCGGCGCAGTTCTCCCACGCTGCATCCATGCCCGACATGAACATCGTGGTGTAACGGCTGGCCTTGAAAGGCAGCGCGATGGATGTAGAAGCAACCGGAAGCGGTAGGCCGAAGCGAAGAAACGCGGATAAGGCGTAGAGACGTAGAGGTTCTCGAGCGAGGCTACCGTACCGTTCTGCACCGACTGGAAGTTGCGGAAGAGCAGGTCGTCATGGAAGTGACGGCGCAGATGGAAGTACATCTCGGAATCCTTCCGCTGCAGATGGAACAGATAGTTGCTCCAGCTCTCGCTGTAGATGATCACCACGTTGGGCTGCGGCAGCCGCATCGTGTCGTCCGCCTCGGCGAAGAGTGCGTGCTGCAAGGCGGAGAGTGTGTCGTTCCTCTCCATCTTCACCTTGCCGTCGGTGTAGACATCCAGGGCTTCCTGCAGGCTCTTGAACCGGAACTGTTGCAGCAGGTCGGCCGTGTTTTCCATCCGGAAAGCATCCTTCTTCTCCTTGTAAGCCTTCTTGAGCATATAGACGGCATTCGGCACAAGGTCGTTCAACGTCTTCTGGTCGGACACGAAGGTATCTTCTATCTGCAGCGGGAAACGCCATACGGAACCACGCAGTCCGATGACAAGAAAGGCGATGTAAAGCAGGAGAACAGCCGACAGACAGATGCGGCGACGGACAGACGGGCCGGCTGACGGTGCAGGAGAAGCGGACAGGAAGGCGGACCGGCCGGCGGACACACTGCCTCTTTCGATTCTGCGGATGCACCACAGCACCGGCAGCAGGACGATGAGGAAGGCGATTGTCTCATACACACAATGATACTCTTCCCAGATGGTCTGGAGCAGACTCAGCGGCCCTTCGTGGAAGAAATCGAAGAAGGTGAGGTTAATATGACTGTTGAAATTGGCATAGAAACCGAGGTCTATGCCGCTGATCACCAGTATGAACGCACTTACTATGGAGAAGTAAATGCTGCGGAAACGGCTCAGCACACGGTCAGCCCACGACTTCCGGAGGACGGCAAAGACAAGTGTCAGCACCGTGGGGAGCAGCAGTACGTAACAGACTACCTGCACGTCGAAGCGCAGGACATTGAAAAAGAAGATGTGGGAGTACAGACAAGTGGCTGCCGACAACCTCCAGCGGAACGAACGCAACGGCAAAGCAGCTGCGCATGAAAAGCAGGACGACAAGCAGCAGGACAGCATGTCTGAACAGGTATTTTAAATTATGAAACATCGCTTTTTATCTGTTAAACGTAGTTGAAGACCGTCTGTTTCCATCTGTGGAGAGCCGGACGCCCATCAGTTCCCTCAGCTTGCAGTCGACAGCCTGGAAGGTGAAGTCAGCCGCACGGTCGCGCACGCCTTGCAGGATATCCGCCTGCAGCTGTGTGTCGTTTAGCAGGCGGTCTGTCGCACTGGCAAACGCCGCCGCATCGCCCACAGGGACAAGCAGACCGGCCCTGCCGTCGTCGAGAATCTCCCGGGGGACCGGTAGGGCGGTCGGTAGCCACCATGAGCTTGTCGAGCAGGAGGCCTTCGATGAGCACCGTCGGCAGCCCCTCGAACTTCGCACTGTGTACCAGCAGCCTGCTGCGGAGCATCCACGGATAAGGATTGGCGCAGAACCCAAGGAAGACGGTGCGGTCGGCTATGCCCAATGCCCGGGCCTTCTGCTTCAGCTCCTCTTCAGAACTTCCTTTGCCGATGATGTACAGCCATTCCTCCCGATGAAATGTTTTGCGCAACAGGGCGTATGCTTCAAGGAGTGTCGTGAGGTCTTTCTGCGACTCCTCCAGCCGTTCCACTGCCAGGAGATAAGGGCGGTCGATGCGGTCGTCACCGGTCGTGGCAGCTGCTTTCCGACGTATGATTCCGGGGTTCTTGGCATTGTAGATGACGGTCATCTTGTCCTTCAGCGATGGGAAAAGCCGGCATCCCTCCTCCTGCATGGCTTTCGAAATGGTAACGACCCGGTCATAATGTTCCAGTTCCCTGCCGATCCGTTTCATGCGGCGTCCGTTCTGCCGCATCGCCTGTACGAAGCTGAAGTGGAAAGTAGGCGATCTTCTTCGTGCGGACAGAGCGCAGGAAAGAATAAGCGCAGCAGTCGAAGTCTATGAAGAGGTCGGCCGTCTTCGCCAGCCGGTCGATGCCCGCTGTGCCCGATACCGCCTGATGGGGTTGTTGACCATCTCGTCATAGACTTTGGCGAGGTGCGATGTCATCTTGAGTACACGTCCTTGCTGGATATGCGTCAGGCGGCGGGACTGCGAGAAATAGACGATCTTCACGTTCGCCGGCACCTCACGCCTGAACACTTCAAGGCTGTCCATGGCCGTCGCAATGGCCAGGGTGATCTCCACATCCTCGCTCTCTGAGAGATGCTTGAGATACTCTATCAGCACCGTGTCGATACCCCCGTCGAGAAAACGCGACATGAGGGAAGACGATGCGGAGAGGGGTATCGGGGGTTGACGGTTGGGGATTGATGGTTGCCATGATCAGATGTCGGGGGCTGGTGTCCGGGCGTTTACAGACATAGGGTCGCACTGCCTTTCCTCTCTTAATTTTGCCACAATATAAAACTGATAGCCGGCATCCAGCACGGCATGAATCAGTCCCGGCACACCGTCCAGACAGCCCCGTTTGAGGAAATAAGACTTGAAAAAGCGGAAAACAGGACGATAGACAAGTGCCATGCAGCCATACTTCTTCTGCCTTCGGCGCGGCACTTCGTAATCGGAATAGGTGTTGTTCTTGCGGATGATGTCGGCAACGCTGTCGTTGGCAAGGTGCTCAAAAGCCAGATCCGTGCGTGATGCCGGAATCTTCCGTATGTTCCCATCCACCTTAGGGGCGGCATGGATGATCGGAGGCCAGCTGCACTTGCTGCGCCGGAGGAAGCGGACAATGTAGTCGGGATAGCTGCTGTGCATCATCCTGCCCATGAAGTAGTTCTTCCGCGGGATGGCAATCGCATCGGGACAGTCGGCCTTCCGGATGGCAGCATAGAGGTACTTGCGCAATGCCGGCGTGACGATTTCATCTGCATCGACCACCAGCACCCAAGGCGAACCGGCCTTGTCAATGGCGAACTGGCGTGCCGGCTCCACGATGCGCAGGTCGCCTTTCGGAAAGGTGACGACCTTGCAACCGTAGGAGCGTGCTATGTCGAGCGTCCGGTCTGTACTCTCCATGTCGCAGACGACAATCTCATCGAAGTCTTTTACCGCCTCGATGACTGCCTCCAGATGCCGTTCGGCATTGTAGGTGTTGATGATGACCGAAATACGTTGTGCATCGTTCATAGCTGCAAATATAATAAAATATTCATTATCTCCACAGAATAGCCGTATAAAAAACGCATGGAACATCTTTTTCAGGATATTATTGCCATCTTTTTTTATTCCAACTGGCTTATAATTCGGGATTTTTATCTAAATTTGTAAAACCGTCTGCGCTGTATGCCTGTATTTCCCACAGCAGATAAGGACAAGGTGGAGGACAGGCAGCCGCGGCATGACCTAACCAATAAAATTATACGCTTTGGAAAAGAGAAACATTGCATTCCTGTTCGGATTCTTCCTGGACGGAGGAACAGAGACCGTTCTCATCGAATATCTACGTAACCTTTCGAATACGGGAAAATATAACATTACGCTGGTGATATGTTATGATATGGGCGACCTGGAGGTGTTCCATTCCCGCATACCGAAGGATGTCAAAGTCGTGCATCTCATCAAGAACCGACTGTTGATGCGGCGTTGGATGCACAGGCTGAAACAACCTTATAAACTGATGGACGAGCTGTTTCTGAATCCGATCCGGCTTTACATCATCCAGCACGCCTTGCTGAAACTGTCGCATGAGAATGATGCCGTCATCGATTTCGTCAATTATTTCGGCTCTTTCATGAAGCCGTTGAAGTGCCGGAAAATCGTGTTCTATCATTGTTCTCTGCGGGCCAATGAAGCCTTGTTTCCACGTGCTGTCCGCCGGTTACAGAAGCGGTCGGGAGACTATGATCATCTTGTGACCATCTCCCAGGCCATGTTCGACGAGGCACAGGAATACTTCCCCAACGAGAAGGACCGTCTGTGCCTGATCTACAACAGCATCAACACAGAGGCTCTGACAGCTGCTGCCAGCCAGCCCGTGACGGACAGACGCATTGAAAAGCCGTTCATCCTGAGCATCGGGCGACTGGAGGAGACACAGAAAGACGTAACGACACTGATCAAAGCCTATGCCCTGCTGCGCAGGGAATACGGGCATACGGAGGAGCTGTATGTCATCGGCAAAGGCGATTCGTTAGGACAGCTGCAGCAGACAGCACGTGAAAACAGAGTGGAGGAACACGTTGTTTTCCTGGGGTTCATGTCCAATCCGCTGCCTTGGACGAAGCGTTGCAGCCTGTTCGTACAGAGTTCCCACTTCGAGGGGCTGCCCACGACAATGCTTGAGGCACTGCTTCTGGACAAGATGATCGTGGCTTCCGACTGCCCGACTGGGCCGAAGGAAATCCTCAACCACGGCAAGGCTGGCATCCTGGTACCCATGTGCGATGCCGGAGCACTGGCCAAGGCAATGCACGAAGCACTCACCGACAGACCCTTGCAGGAACGCATTGCCGAAGGGAGAGCCGAACACAGCAGACAGTTCACCTTTGAGGTGACAGGCCAGAAGTTCATGAGCCTGCTGGACAAGTAGACGGAGCCGTTTCCCACGACTGCGGGAAACGGCACATCAATACAATGGCCACCGCAAGCTGCCGTCCGGAATGATTCTGCATTTCAGCTCCTGCCTCACGGTTGTTTTCCCTCAAAACAGCATCGGCTCTTCATGGGAAAACAAGCAGACGTTTCATGGAGTTGCAAACAAGGCCTAACTGGCGTGCAACTAAGGCCTAATTGGCGTGCAAGTAAGGCCTAATTGACGTGCAAGTAGGCACCTTTTGGAAACGGTTTCATAACACACTGAAAAACAAGCGACTACATCTGTCCTTTCTACATGATTATCCGGACGGGAATATCCCTATACAGAACTTGAACCGTCCGTACAATCTTTTAACGATTAGTGGAAGAAACATCCATGTCTGAAAAACAAATCATCATACAGGAACAATTCGTCGATTGTAAAAATGATATCTGTTTATAAATTTATTTAATTTTTATTATTTTATTTTCATTGTGCTATAATTTTTAATATATTTGCAGATAATAAGTAACTATTTAAACGTAATTTTAATTTAATTCTTTCAACATGAAAAAAAACTATTTTAGGATGGGCAATACGCTTTGCTCTCCACCGTAAAGAATAAAACTGTATTGAGAAGACCGGTTTGTCTGCCGAAATCGAAGAGGGGCTGCAAACGGCATCCCGACAGGAACATCCTGTGCAAGATGCCGGAATACAAACAAACTAAAAATCACATGAGCTATGAAGAAAAAAGACTTTCTATGGGTATTCCTCCTGCTGTTTCCTGTCACCGTCTTTTGCCCAGAAGGGGCTGTCCGCTCGGACCTTTCGGTACAGAGCGCAGGACTTTCCAAAGGCTTCAGCTCGATTGAGCTGTGCTATGACGTCATCGGGTACAACTTCACAGACAGGCTCTATGCAAATCTCAGATACGAACATTCCACAACGCTTTTTAAAGAAGACGGAACGAAGACCTATGCCCGCAATCATACAGAAGGCATCAACGTCGGTTACGACTTCGAACAGAAAGAGGACTACCGCATCGGCCTACAGGCCGGAATCGGTACCAGTGCCTGGTGGAAAAGTACCGACTGGAAATTCAATTGCTATGATGCCACCGTCTATGTGGAGTTCGGATCCTGCAAAGTAAAACCCCGGATGAACCTTGGTGTGAAATTCTATGATTCCCGCGATTCACAACACAAGAACCGATGGACCTTTCTGACAGGCATCGGATTCAGAATCTAAGTGTTCCATCTGCGCACGGGACAAACGAAGAAGTGAGAAGAAACCAGGCATGGTCCCGGTTTCTCCTCACTTTTCATTCGTTCGTATTCTTCTTTGTACACACAGGCTCATCCTGTATTACTTTCCAACCCGGCAATGCCCTCGGCAGATTGTCTTCCGCACAAAAAAATACAGATGTAACAGGTTTCTCGGACAAACACATAGAAGTGGAACACACCCTTATCACCGGTTCTTCACGACGACGGCTACCGTCTTCATCTGCACATAAGGTTCGCTCAGGAACATGAACCCACGATAACGGTTGCCGGTTCCCCAGCTGTTCTTGCAGAGGAAGAAACGCCGTCCATGCTGGTCGTGTGCCAGTCCGATGATTTCCATGCAGTGGTCGTCTGTCGTCTGGTGTGCCTCGAAGGCTTTCTGCCGGCGTATTGCCGTCACCTTCCTGCCTTCGTCCTGCAATACTGCAAAACCCTGTCCAGACAGGAAGCCGGGCTCTGACGCATCGCCTTCCCAGCAGACAGGATGCCCCTCGCGCAGGCTTCGCACGATGCGGTGCATCATCGTGTCGAGCGGAACATTGAGGAAGGTGTCGTGGAAACGGTTGTCGGGAACTTCCAAGGGGAATCGCTGACCGTAGGGGTGATGTGTGAAACTGGTCAGTGCCGTGTACTCGTCATCCGTGCAGACACTGTGTGCAAACTCCATCGGGGTGTAGCCCGCTCCCAGCCAGAAGACCTGCCGGGGCAGTGTTCCGATGTTCTCGTCAAGCAGCCTGTCAGCATCTCCGCCACGGCTGATTTCCCGGCATAGGACGTTATAGTCCATGTCCGGCTCACGGTGATAGGCATCGTAATGCTGCAGACCGTAGGTCTGTATAAGGTCGATGAGCATCGTACTCATACCGCGCAGACTGACGGGCAGTTCGTTCCGCACCCTTCTCCCGGGCAGCAGCCGGCGGCGTTCCGCCTGTTCGCTGAGATACATCCGTGCGACGTAATCAGGACTGAGGTTCACGGAGTCGCCCTGCATGATATGCTCGGTCTCGATTGTGGCAAGCATGGCATAGACCCAGCAGAGCGGACTTGTGCCCTGGTCCTTTACTGGCGTGACGGGAAGGCGGAGGTCAACAGTAAACTTCTCCGCAGGGACGTATGCTTTCTCATGCCGTCTTCCACAACCTGCCAGCAACACAGGAAACAAGCATAAAACAATACCTTTCTTCATTCTTTCACTTCGTTTTGACGTTTCATTGCTCTATGTCTCCATTAGATTTAAACAGCATCCGTATTTCCCTGTGTGTCAGGCAGCCGTCATAAACCAGAGACCTGTATATTTCTCGTATTGTGCAATCGGTTTAATTCCAGAAACCTGCCAGCCGCAACAGCCCTCAATCCATCTGGCTTAACTCCCTCAGCTCCTTGAACCTCCCCATAAATCCTTTCGCATCCTCAATACTCCACCATCTTCGTCCAGGCCGCCGACACCTCCTTGTCCAGTGGCGGTACGGAAGCAGGGACGGAGAAGGTCCATACGTGGTTCTTCTCTTTCCTGATGCGCCTGAGTTCAGACCCGGTTATCGTCGTGCGGTCCGTCACATAAAACTCGCTCCACACATCGATGCGGTCGTCATCGTCCTCGCCACGGTAGTGGGCGAAGAATGTCTGGTGCTTCAGAGCGGCAAGAATCACATTGCCCGAAACATAACTCTCGCTCTCGTCAGCCTGCGTCATACGTGCCACGATACCATACATCCGCAGCTGGCTCATGTCGATTTCGTGGGCGGGCTGCCCCGTCAGATTGTCTATTTCAATGGTCGTCACGGTCTCTGTCCTGCCGTTTACCTTCTTTTTCTCCCGGGTTATCTTCCCGCACTTGTCCGCCCACCGGTACACATCTCCGTTGTTGCGGGTGGAATACTCCTCGCTGTTGATGCTTTCGAGGAGGGTCTGACGTTCCAGACCGGGCAGTGAAAGACGGACGAAAATGTCGTCGCCGTTTGCCCCCGGAGCTTTCCGCCGCCGCTCGCCGAGGAACTTCCTGTCAACAAAGGATGCCCCCTTCTTCTCCCCGGGAGCCATGGCCGTGGAGTCAGACAGGGGCATATAGAACTCCATCATCCCATCTACGAAGTAACTGATCATGGAGTTCGTTGCCTGATAAACCCGGTAATAGCCTTTCAGCCGGGTGTATCGCTCCTGCGCTGAAAGCGGAAGAACAAGGACGGCTGACAGGAAGAGCAAAACAAATCGTATGTACTGCATGATGTTTTCTGTATAGCCGGAACATACGTTCCGGTCTGTCTGTTATCACAACTGCAAGGGCAGGCTGCCGGCAGCCTCACTCACAGGCCGGCTGCGACATTATGCCGCCAGGGTACTTTGCACCTTATTCGTATAGCTCGAAGCATAAGGCTGTTCCGCCCATTTACAGGCAGCATTGTCCTGTGACAAAACGAACGGACATCGCCGGTAAATAATGCCCTGTGCATACTTGTCTCAACGCTGCAAAGCTACACTTTTTATTCCATATTCTCTCATTTCCCATAGGGATTTCCGTAGGATTGACGCATGATTCCCATGCGGTTCCGGCGGAATTCCGGTCTTATTGACTGTTCCTGACGAAGACGAACCGGAGCAGAAGGAAGTTGACAGGCACGACGACCACCATCACGAGGACCGGCGACAGCCACTTGCTGACACCCATCCACAGGAAGAGGTGGAGCAGACAGATTTCCAACAGGTAATTGACGACATGACTGCCGACAAATCCCTGCCGCGTTGCGCTTCGATGGCCGGCCGCGGAAAGTGAAGTAGGTGGTCAGTCCGTAGTTGCAGACAAGCCCCACGCAGTAACCGGCCGTATAAGCGAGGGTCGTATTGGTGAAGAGCAGACAGAGACAGTACACTCCATAATGAATGAGCGAGCACAGCGTGCCCGTTATGCCGAAACGGAACACACGCCAGAAATCCTTCTGCCACCGTTGCCATAATTCTCTGATGCGTAGTGCCATGTCGGAAAAGGACGTTAATCGAGTATCTGACTGATGTTATAAAGCGGCCGGTGCTTTACCTCCCCGTAGATCTTGGCGATGTAAAGACCCACTGTGCCGATGGAAATCATCAGCATGGCACCGACCAGCCAGATGCTGAGGATGAGCGAGGCCCAGCCTGCCACTTCCGTATGACTGATGAAGGCGTGGATGACATAAACGCCGATGCCGAGACTGATGAGCAGGAAGAGGAAACCCAGATAGATGACATAGTAGATGGGTTTGACGGAGAACGACGTGATGCCGTCCAGTGCCAGATTGAGCATCTTGCGCAGTGTGTATTTCGACCGACCGGCCTCGCGCTCGCTGATGTGGTCGTCAACGGTGGCAGACCGGAGGCCGATCAGCGGGATCAGGCCGCGCAGATAGAGATTGCGCTCCTTGTAGCCGGCAAGCATTTCCAGCGCCTGCCGGCTCATGAGGCGGAAGTCGGCATGGTTGAAGATGCTGTTCACGCCCATCTTCTCCTGCAGACGGTAGAACGCCTGCGCCGACATGCGCTTCAGCAGCGGGTCGGCTTTGCGCGATACCTTCACACCATAGACGATGTCGTTGCCGGCCTGGAAGTCGTCGACCATCTGCGGAATACACGTCCTGTAATCGTCCTGGAGGTCGGCATCGAGGGTGATGACGGCATCCGCCCAGTCCTTGGCAGTCATCATTCCGGCCATGATGGCGTTCTGGTGTCCCACGTTGTTTGCGAGGTTAATGCCCCGTATGCGTGGATTCCGGCTGTGAAGACGGGTGATGATTTCCCATGTACGGTCGCGGCTGCCGTCATTGACGAACACGATCACCGATTCGTCCGAAATCTTTTCCTGCCGGATCAACTCTTCGAAGAGAGCCGTAAGATGATCCGCCGACTGTTCCAAGACCTCTTCCTCATTGTAACAAGGAGAGACTGTTGCAAGTTTTATCATATCTGTATTCTGCCTTTTGGAGACAACTGTTCAGCAAACAGCCATCCGTTTTTCGTATGTCTTGCCCTGTCCTTCCAGGCAAAGTCCGCCTGCCGAAGGGTACCGAGCCGTCTACGGAGAGGGCCTATTTCTTCTGACGGTTGACAAATTCATGGAAAGTGATGAACTCCTGACGGTCTGCCTTCATTGCCTTGATGAAGCGGTCGAGCCGCTGTTCCAGCTCATGCCCGCAGTGGTTCCTGATGATGAAGGGCATCTTGAACTCCGGATGTGCCTTGAGATCGTAGAACTCCCAGGGATGGAAATAAGTCATGAAGTAGCCGTCACTGTGCAGCACCTGGCGCACGAGGCGGTGATAGAACCACTCGGGGAAATTGTGCAGTGCCAGCCAGAAGAGCGGGATGCGCAGACGGGGACTGACGCTGGCGGGTATCTCCATTACCGGACCCCGCATGAACCACGTGCGCGGCGTGGTAAGATGCATGTAGCGGCCGGGGATGAAAGCGGGGTTGAGCGACGAGTTGTAAAGGAAGCCGGCCTGCTCGATATCTGCGTCAGATACGGGGAACATACGGGGCTGACGGTAACCCGCAACCTTCACACCGGCGATGCGCTCGACGATTTCCTTGGACCGGAAGACGTCATCCGACTGTGGCCGCCAGTGGTCGACACCATGACATCCCACCTCGTGTCCCTCCTTCCTGATGCGTTCTATCACTTCCGGTGCCTGCTCCGCAAAGTTGCCTGTGCAGAAGAAGGTGGCCTGGACACCGTTCTCATGCAGTATATCGAGGATGCGGGCCGTACCTTCAACAGACACCCTCATGCCCTCTCCGAGCGAGAAGTCCACGCCGTGTTCACGGGGTACATCGAACTCTTCCGTATCAAAACTCAGTAAAATCATATTCTGTTCTCCTTTTTACATTCTGCAAAGTTACATTTTTTATCTCACATAGAGGTTATAGGAAAGCAAGAAGTTGGTCAGAAGACAAGGGAGCCAACCCATTGCCTTTCCGGTACCATGAAGGTTCAATGCGTAATTTCCAGAACCTTCCTTTGTTTTCCATGCATAATCTCTTTTAAACGGACAATTCCGCATTGCCTTCGGAAAAACAAGCCTCTCTGCCCGGATAAGCTGCGCCGGCACAGCTCTTCTCCGGCCGCAGACCGTCTCCATTCGGGCAACAGATTGTAAGTGTGCGGGCCGTCAACACGACAGGTGCCTGCCGTCAGCACAATATGTGACGGGCCTCAGCACATCTGTAGGAAAGGCCTGTTCAGTCCTGTCGATGTCAGCAGTAAGACGCTGATGGCCGACTTGCACGGCAGATGTCTGCCGGACAGTCCTGACAGCTATTCGGGTTCGGTTGCCGCAGATACATAACGCCGGCATCTGCCGCATACTACAAACCGCTGTTTAATTTCCTGTATGCGCATTTAACGGAAGAGCCTTTGTCCGTGCCTGCAATGCAGAGAGGAACTTTACAAGGAACTTTATCATGCTGATATCCAAATAGTCAGAACGGTCTTCGGCCGTCTACAATATTTTTCGTACCTTTGCGTGCTGATTATTCGCAAGATAACACAAGAATGAAGAAACTATATATTGAGACATACGGATGCCAGATGAACGTGGCTGATTCCGAGGTCGTGGCCTCCGTCATGAAGATGGCCGGCTACGACGTATGCGAGAATGAGGAGGAGGCCGACGCCATCTTCCTCAACACCTGTTCTGTACGCGAGAATGCGGAGAACAAGATCTACCACCGGCTGGAAGCCCTGCATGCCGAGCAGAAGAAAGGCCGCAGACTGATACTGGGCGTACTGGGATGCATGGCAGAGCGTGTGCGGGACGACCTTATCCAGAACCACCACGCCAACCTGGTATGCGGCCCTGACTCCTACCTCAACCTGCCCGACATGATCGCACAGTGCGAGAACGGCATGAATGCGATGGACATCGAGCTATCGACCACCGAGACCTACCGTGATGTCGTACCGCAGCGCATCGGCGGCAACAGGGTGTCTGGCTTCGTGAGCATCATGCGCGGCTGCAACAACTTCTGCCATTATTGCATCGTGCCCTTCACCCGTGGCCGTGAACGTTCGCGCGACGTGGAAAGCATCCTGAAGGAGGTACACGACCTGCACGACAAGGGCTTCAAGGAGGTCACGCTGCTGGGGCAGAACGTCAACTCCTACGGACTGCTGCCGAACGGCAGACGGCCGGAGAACGGGACGTCGTTCGCCGAACTGCTCCGCAAGGTGGCCCAGAGCGTGCCGAATATGCGTGTGCGGTTCACTACGTCGAATCCGGAAGACATGACGGAGGACATCGTCGAAGCGATAGCAGCCGAACCGAACCTCTGCAATCACATCCATTTTCCGGCCCAGAGCGGCAGCAACAACGTTCTGAAGCTGATGAACCGCAAGTACACCCGTGAAGATTATCTGGCGAAGGTGGCCGCCATCCGCCGCCTTGTCCCCGACTGTGGCCTGACGACTGACATCTTCATCGGCTATCACAACGAGACGGAAGAAGACTTCCAGCAGACACTCTCGCTGATGCGTGAGGTGGGATTCGACTCTGCCTTCATGTTCAAATACTCCGAGCGGCCGGGGACTTACGCAGCCAGGCATCTGCCCGACAATGTGCCCGAAGACGAGAAGATACGCCGTCTGAACGAGCTGATACGCCTCCAGACGGAAATCTCGGCCGAACAGAACAGGAAGGACGAGGGCAGAGAGTTTGACATTCTCATCGAACGCTTCGGCAAACGGAGCCGCGAACAGCTCATGGGACGCACGCCGCAGAACAAGGCGGTGGTCATTGCACGCGGCGGTCACCACATCGGCGAGACGGTCCGTGTACGCATCACAGGGTCTACCAGTGCCACGCTTTTTGGTGAAGAAGTGTAAACATAGCTTATATATAAGGACAAAAACGCAGAACTATTTTGCGGTTTTACTTTTAATAACTACATTTGCACCGGCTAATTCAAGTACCTATGAGGGAATTCATACACGTATTACTTAGGTTCGTACCGCCTTACAAGAAGTACCTGGTGCTGTCAATCATCTTCAATATATTGTCGGCATTGCTCAATATCTTCTCCTTTGCAACGCTCATACCGCTTCTGCAGATTCTCTTCAAGGTGGATGCCGGAACGGGAGCGACACGCATCATGGCATGGAGCGAGGGGTCCTTCAAAGAGGTACTGTCGAACAATGCGGATTATTATACACAGATTTACATCACGAGCTGGGGACCGACAACAGTGCTGCTGGCCATCGGTCTGGTCCTTGCCTTCATGACATTCCTGAAGACAGGAGCCTACTTCCTGTCATCGGCCTCCATCATCCCCATCCGGACGGGCGTGGTCCGCGACATCCGCAACCAGCTCTACGAGAAGATCACATCCCTTTCACTGGGATTCTTCAGCGAGGAGAGGAAGGGAGACATCATCGCCCGCATGAGCGGTGACGTACAGGAGATTGACGGTTCCATCATGTCTTCCATTGATATGCTCTTCAAGAACCCCGTCCTCATCGTCATTTACTTCACCACCCTGCTGATCATCTCCTGGCAGCTGACGCTCTTCACGCTCGTCTTCGTGCCCGTCTTCGGCTGGTTCATGGGCTTTGTCGGCAGGAAGCTGAAGCAGAACAGCATCACGGCGCAGACACTGTGGAGCGACACCATGAGCCAGGTGGAAGAGACCTTGGGCGGACTGAGGGTCATCAAGGCGTTCTGTGCGGAAGAACTGATGAACGAACGCTTTGACAAGGTCAACTCCCAGTACCGCAACGACATCATGCGAGTGAACATCCGCCAGCAGCTGGCACACCCGATGAGCGAGTTCCTCGGGACGGTGATGATCGTCGTCGTCCTCTGGTTCGGCGGTACGCTCGTCCTTGGACAGTACCCGATTATCAGCGGACCGACCTTCATCTACTATCTTGTCATCCTCTACAGCATCATCAACCCGCTCAAGGAGTTCTCCCGCGCAGGCTACAACATTCCCAAGGGACTTGCCTCCATGGAGCGTGTGGACAAGATTCTCAAGGCCGAAGTGACGATACATGACCCGGAGAATCCCATACACATCAAGTCGTTCCAGCATGAGATTGAGTTCCGACACGTCAGCTTTGCCTATGCCGACGGAAAGGACAGTGACGGCAATCCGGTGCTTCAATGGGTGCTGAAGGACATCAACCTCGTCATTCCAAAGGGTAAGACGGTCGCCCTGGTGGGACAGAGCGGCAGCGGGAAGTCTACCCTGCTCGACCTCATCCCGCGGTACTACGACGTGCAGAAAGGTGAGATTCTCATCGACGGCATCAACATCAAGGACCTAGGTGTACACGACCTGCGGCAGCTCATCGGCAACGTAAACCAGGAGGCAATCCTCTTCAACGACAGTTTCAAGAACAACATCTCCTTCGGTGTCAATGCCACAGACGAGGCCATCGTCGAAGCGGCGAAGATTGCCAACGCCCACGAATTTATCCTTCACAGCGAGAAAGGATACGACACCAAAATCGGCGACCGTGGCGGACGCCTCTCCGGCGGACAGCGCCAGCGTGTCAGCATCGCCCGTGCCATTCTCAAGAACCCGCCTATTCTCATCCTGGACGAAGCCACGTCGGCCCTCGATACCGAGAGCGAACGGCTTGTGCAGGATGCGCTCTACAAGCTCATGAAGACCCGAACCACCATAGCCGTCGCCCACCGGCTGTCCACCATCAAGAATGCAGACGAGATATGCGTGATGCAAGAAGGCGAGATCGTGGAGCGCGGGACACACGACGAACTGATGGCGCTGGACGGCTATTACAAGAAACTGCACGATATGCAGGAAATATAAGACAAGGAACAGGAAGATTGCAAATGAAACGTTTATTGAAGTCCACATACGGCTCGCCGATAGCATTGGTGCTTAACCTGCTGCTGGCTTACTGTATCTTCTTTGTGGCACGACTGGTTTATTTCGTTGTCAACTACAGTTATTTCGTTGACGGACTGTCGGCTTCTTCGCTCTGGATGTGGGTGCGCGAAGCCTTCTTTTCGATACGACAGCCATCTTCTACACCCATTCTCTACATCGTCCTGATGCTTTTTCCCGCTTTGGAGAAAGGAAAACCCGGTCTATCACAGGGTCTGCAAATGGGTGTTCATGGTTGTGAACGCCCTGTCACTCGCCATCAACCTTGCCGATTCGGTGTATTTCCCTTTCACACTGCGCCGCACCACGACCAGCGTGTTCCGTGAGTTCGACAACGAAAACAACATCGCGGGCATCCTGTTTCATAATGCTGTCACCCACTGGTACCTTATCCTGATTTTCATCTTCGTTCTATGGCTTGCCAATAAGTTATATGTCATGCCGCATACTGACCACAGCAGCTATAAAAAGCCTGCGCCAGCGGTCGGCCTATGCGGCGCAATTGTTTGTGTGCCTGGCGGTCGCTGCCGTCCTGACAGTGGCCGGTTGCCGGGGCGGTCTGCAGTCGGGAGTGCGCCCGATCACCATCAGCAACGCCAACCAGTACGTGGAACGGCCTACAGACTGCGCCCTGGTGCTCAACACCCCCTTTGCCCTTATCCGCACGATAGGCAAGGCGGACTTTGTCGTTCCCGACTACTTCCCCTCCCTGAAGGCTGCACGTGAAGTCTACAATCCTGTCCACTGGATGCAGTACAAGGCTCCAGCCCCTGCTTCCGGAGTACGCCTTCCGAACAAGAAGAACATCGTGATCCTGATTGTCGAGAGCTTCGGACGAGAATACATCGGCGGCTTCAACCGCGATTTCTTCGGCGGCAAATACAAGGGATACACACCGAATGTAGACCGGCTCATCGACAAAAGCCTCGTCTATCGCTTCTCGTACTGCAACGGACGGAAAAGCATTGACGGCATGCCGTCCATTCTCTGCAGCATACCACGCTTCGGCGAGCCCTTCATCCTCACACCGGCATCCATGAACGACTATACCGGTCTGCCGGGTCTGCTCAGCAAGTGGGGCTACGAGACGGCCTTCTTCCATGGTGCCAACCGCGGGTCAATGGGCTTCCTTGCCTTTGCCAACAAAATCGGCTTCCAGAAGTATTACGGCCGGCAGGACTATGACGAAGACCCCCGATTCGGCGGCGACAAGGACTTCGACGGCAACTGGGGCATCTGGGACGAGCCGTTCCTGCAATACTACTGCACGAAAATGGGCGAGATGAAGCAGCCGTTCATGACCGCTCTCTTCACCGTCTCCAGCCACGACCCCTTTGTCGTACCGGAGAAATACAAAGATGTCTTCAAGGAGGAACACCTCCCTATCCAGAAGTGCATCCGCTATACAGACATGGCGATCGGCAGGTTCTTTGCCTCTGCCAGCAAGCAGCCCTGGTTCAAGAACACCATCTTCGTACTCACGAGCGACCACACCAACCAGAGCGACCACGAGCAGTACATGACCGACATCGGCGGTTTCTGCTCACCTATTATTATATATGATCCATCCGGAGAGATACGCCCGGGACGTGTAGACGGCGTGGCACAGCAGATCGACATCATGCCGACACTGCTGAACCACATCGGTTATAATGCCGGTCCTTACCTGTCCTTCGGCATCGATCTGCTGCACACGCCGGCGGAGAAGACATGGGCGGTGAACTATCTGAACGGCATCTACCAGTACGTCAGATACGGCTACGTGCTCCAGTGGGACGGCCGGCAGACGAAGGCCATCTACCGTGTCACCGACCCGCTGATGCGCCGTAACCTCCTCGGACACGTACCCGAACAGGCCAAGATGGAACAGGAACTGAAAGCCATCATCTATCAGTACATGTACCGGATGGTACACGACCGGCTTCATCCCACGGTCAACAACCCGCAATTCTAATGAAGAAAGCCTTTTACAAGACCCTTTATCTCCTTGCCTACGGCTTCTGGTATCTGCTGGCACTCCTGCCTTTCCCGGTGCTGTATCTGTTCTCTGATGTCTTCTATCTGATTATGGCGCATATCGTGAAATACCGCCACAAGGTGATAAGAAAGAACCTCCGGAACAGCTTTCCCGAGAAGACCGATGCGGAACTGCGCCGCATAGAGCAAGGCTTCTACCACTGGTTCTGCGATTACGTCGTAGAGACGTTCAAGCTCATGACCATGAGCCGGGAACAGCTGATAGAGCGGATGACCTTCACAGGTACGGAAGAACTGAACAGACTCCTGTCCGAGGGCAGATCCGTTGCCGTTTATCTGGGCCATCTCGGCAACTGGGAATGGATTACTTCACTGCCCTACTGGGTAGAAAACTCCATCTGCTGCCAGCTCTACCACCCTCTGGAAAACGAATACTTCGACCGCCTTTCAAGTTCGTACGCGAGCGGCACGGCGCACGCTGCATCCCCATGCAGGAGTCTCTGCGCAAAATTATCCAGTTCGGACGTACAGGCAAGCCGGTTGTCGTGGGCTATATCTCTGACCAGACACCCTTCTGGTGGAACATACACCACTGGATAAAGTTCCTGAACCAGGAGACACCGGTACTCACCGGGGCGGAACGGATCGTGAAGCACACCCGGCAGGTCTTCATCTATGGCGACGTGACACGCACCCGCCGAGGCCATTACAACTGCGAATTCCACATTATCCGCAAAGAGACAAAAGACCTGCCTGAGTACGAGATAACCGATCTCTACTTCCAGGAACTTGAGAAGTCCATCCGCCGTCAGCCCGAGATTTATCTCTGGAGCCACAACCGGTGGAAGCGGACACGTGCCCGCTTCAACGAGTACTTCGAGGAAGTAGACGGAAAGGTACACCTACGGAAAGGCAAAGAAATGATCTATTGAAACAAGAATGCTACAGATGAGGGTGTGTCAGAAGCAACAGGTCAAATCCGCCGCATAACGGCAGCCATTATATTTGACGACGGGTCGGCCGGACCGGTATCGGAAAATGAAATCCACGACTTGGGAAAAGAGACGACTACCGACATTCACAGCCATGCCGTTTTTGAGGCTGGGAAAAAGCCTGTCCTTTTCAAATCAGAGCAGACAAAAGACCGTTCTGAATCCTTTACAGACAAGGAATCCACAAGCGGGGGACTAAATTTTACCGCATCACTGATAAAAGCAGGAATATGCCGAAAAAACCATCCACACGATGACCGTTATTCCGTAATGTAAAGATTCCTAACTTTTCCAGCCGAAGAAAAAACAGCCTTGTCACGGGTCCCTACATGCTTTCATCCCAAGGCTGGTCCCGCAATCCTGCAGCAGATGGACACTTCTGCATGAAGTTTCCGTAACAAACTTAAACACAGGCATATAGAAACAGTATAGGAAAAGAGGCCTGATCGGCGTGCAAGTGGGCGTTACTTGAAGTCCAAGTAAGCATCACTTGAACCTCAATCAGGCGTTACTTCTTTTGCAAGTGATGCCTGACTGCAAAAACAGCCCGTCTGCCTCTTCTGTTTTTACGATAGTCCTGATGATACGGAACAGCTGTTTCAACGGTTTGTAATGTAAAGTATTTTCTTTTTTTCGTCGTAGCTCAAAATGCGAATCTTCCAGGGCAGGTTCTAAAAGAGACAAAGAACTGACAATGGGGTCTGTTGACGAAAAATCCATCGTGGATTTTTTTCAGAACATACCTTAATTCTAAGCTCCGGCGTATGTCGCCTGGCCACTGAACAAGTTTCCGGTTCTATCCCCTATATGCCGTTCCGCTGAAATGCTCCGGTCGGCTTTTTCCATGCCCCTGTTCTCGTCAAATACGAAAGGGTTTCATCCATATAATAATGTGAATCAAGAAATGAAAACAATTAATTTCTTCCGGATATGGATTTTTCCGGCAAAAAAACTTGCATGTATGAAATATTCAATCTATCTTTGCAGTGTCTTATACAGATAGTACACTATAATAGTTTGGTATCGGTAGTGTTCATTCATTTATAAAAGTCGATTTATCTTGAAAGTCGATTCTGGAAAAAATATTATATATCCATTGATAATCCGGGTGTGAGGAGCAATGCTATAACCGCTACACCCATAAAGGAATGTTATTATGAAAATTGGTAAGTTTTTACTCACTTACGTATTGCTGGCGGTCGCCATGGCTGCACAGGGGCAGACGACAACCGTATCGGGCGAGCTGCTCGATTCTCTGACCCATGAGGGAGAGCCATTCGCTACAATCAGAGTCTACAAAGGCAGAAAAAGCGAGAAGCCGGTAGCCATGTCGGTCACGGGACAGGACGGGAAGTTCGCCCAGCAAGTGACCGGACAGGGCAGTTACCTCATCTCTTTCAACTCGATGGGGCGCAAGGAAATCGTACGCAAGGTACAGCTGACGGCGGCAGGCGGCACGATCAGCCTCGGACAGCTTCTTGTACAGGACGATGCCAAGCAGCTGAAAGGCGTTGAGGTGGTGGCACAGAAGCCGCTGGTGAAGATGGAGACCGACAAGATGTCGTATGATGTACAGGCCGACAACGATGCCAAGACGAACACGGTACTCGATATGCTTCGCAAAGTCCCGATGGTGACGGTCGACGGACAGGATAATATCACCGTCAACGGCCAGAGTTCCTTCAAGGTCTTTGTGGACGGAAAACCCAACGTGATGTTCTCGGCCAACCCGTCACAGATATTCAAGTCGATGCCGGCATCGGCCGTGAAATCGATAGAGGTGGTTACGAACCCGGGAGCAAAATACGATGCGGAAGGTGTCGGCGGTGTGCTGAACATCGTCATGAACCATGCCGACGGTCAGGGCAAGGTGAAGATGAACGACTACAACGGCAATGTAAGCCTCACGGCAAGCAGCAAGGGATGGCGCACCTCAGGCTTCCTGAGCGGACAGCAGGGAAAACTTACCTACAGTGCCAACGTCATGTACAGCAAGGCCCTGATCAACGGGACTGTAACGGAAATCAACCGTACCTCGGCCGACGGGTCACGCATGGACTACTGGCAGGAAGGGCATACACGCATCCCGTTCACGATGAACAGCATCAGCCTGGGATATGAACTTGACTCGATGAGCAACATCGGTGCCTCCGTAGGGCTTACTTCTTTCTCTATGAAGAACGACGGGCACCCTTTGACACGTTTCTCAGGCGGTCCATACGGAGCTGCGGGCTTCTCCTACGGCAATGAGATGACGATGGAGAACACCAACACGAGCTTCAACGGAAGCGTGGACTACCAGCGTTTCTTCAACAAAGAGCGTACAAGCAGCCTGATGCTGAGCTATCTTTTCACAACCTCTCCGGCGGAGAACGACAACCGCCGTGTCTACGACCCGATACCGGGCAATGTGACCATTCCGTTGCACGACCTCTACTCCGAGGCGAAGACACGGGGTACGGAGCATACGGTACAGGCGGACTTCACCACGCCGCTGGGCAAGGGACAGACGCTGAATGCCGGCCTGAAGTTCATCTCCCGTCGTAACTCGTCCGATTCAAAGTACTATGACATCACGGGCGGAAACGAGGTCTACAATGCAGCCAACAGCGTCAACTACAAGAACACCCAGAACATTCTTGCCGAGTATGCCGAATACAGTGCGACGCTGGGCAAGTTCGAGCAAAAGGCCGGCCTGCGCTATGAACATACATGGGAGAACGTGGAGTTCATCATCGGTCCGGGCAGCGACTTCAAGAAGAACTACGGTAATCTGGTGCCGTCGGCCAGTCTTACTTATAATATCTCGGCAGGATTCAACATCGGTGTGAACTACGGAATGCGCATCACCCGCCCCGGAATCAGCTATCTCAACCCGTATGTCGACCGTTCCAACCCGACGGTGCTGAGCTATGGCAACCCGGACCTGGCCGTTGAGAAAAGCCATAATATAAGTTTTGTCTTCAACTACTTCACACCGAAGTTCATGGTCAACATGACGTTGGGAGAATCGTTTGCCAACAACCAGATCGAGCAGTATTCCTTCATGGACGGGACGGTTCTGAACACTACCTACGGCAATATCGTACGCAGCCGCTGGACGAATTTCACTACTTTCATGAACTATGCCCTCACGCCGAAGACCCGTATCATGTTCAACGGAGGAGTCGATTACGGTGACATCCGTTCCAACCAGCTGGGCGAACACAGCCATGGATGGCAGGCCACGGGATTCCTGGGACTGCAGCAGACCTTGCCGTGGAAACTGAAATGGAGTATGTTCGTGGGTGGACTGACGAAGAAATATTCCCTGCAGGGGTATAACGGCGGCTTCAATATGTTCAACACATCACTTTCGAAGAGTCTTGTCAAGGACAAGCTCGACATCAGTCTGATGTATTTCGTACCGCTGACGGGCAAGATCAAGATCAGCCAGTACAGCCGTGGAGCCGGCTTCGAGAACCGTATGAACATCCGGATTCCAGCCCAGCAGGTTGCATTGACCGTCACCTGGAACTTTGGAAACACCAAGAAGCAGTTCCAGACACACAAGAGCAACATTTCGAACGACTTCCAGGAGAAGAAGAACGACCAGCAGATGAACGGCATGGGAATGGGTGCCGGCGGCGGTATGTAAAGTCATGGAAGAATACATGTAACTATCTTGTAGAAAGCATATTGGCAATCACATAGCTGGTGTCACACAATTTTGTGTGACACCAGCTTGTGTGATTGCCGTTTTATTACTATATTTGCATTCGTAAAACAAACTGAAAACGTAACGTCATGTGCAGGAAATTTGTTTATGGTGTGGCGGTCTCCGACTACAACTTCATTGGAAGGTCGCAGGAAACGAAACGGCTCCTGAATGATTTCAGGGGCGGCATCAACGTCATACTGATGTCCCCGCGACGGTTGGGAAAGACTTCCCTGGTGAAACACGTGTGTGCAGACTCAACCCGGACGACAGCATCCTTACGGTTTATCTGGACATCTTCGGCTGTAAAAGTGAGTACGACTTTTACAACAGGCTGGCATCTGAAGTGTTGAAGCAGACCGCTTCGCAGCGGAGCATGTGGCTCGAAGAGGCCCGGGACTTCCTGTACAGACTTACACCGCGGATTTCCTTCAGCCCTGAACCGAACAGCGATTTTGCCATTTCTTTAGGGATAACACCGAAGACGCATACGCCTGAAGAGGTGCTCGGAATGGTCGAGAAGATTGCCGTGAGGAAAGGAAAAACGTATCGTCGTCTGCATAGATGAATTCCAGCAGATAGGCGAAATGGCCGACAGCAAACAGGTACAGGCACGGCTGAGGAGTGTCTGGCAGCACCAGCAGCACGTGTCCTACTGTCTTTTCGGTAGTAAGCATCACTTGATGGGCAGCATCTTCCTGCACCACAGTATGCCTTTCTATCAGTTCGGCGACCTGATAGCATTGGACAAGATTCCGACGGCCGAATGGGTAGAATATATTGTCAGCCACTTTGCAGACGGCAAAAGGACCATCAGCACAGCTCTGGCAGAGGAAATCTGCAGGTTCACGGACAATTATTCGGCTTATGTACAGCAGTTGTCCTGGCTTGTTTATACACAGAAAGAGGAAGGGGAGCGTGTGGACGAGGCGGACATAAAACAGGCTTCGGAGGATCTTCTTGCTACGAATGAAGTGCTTTTCATGCAGATGGCGGAGCCGCTCTCAGGATATCAGCTTAACTTCCTGCGTGCAATCTGCGCCGGCGTCACAAAGAATTTTACACTGTCGGAAGTTCGGGAGAAGTACCATTTAGGCAGCTATTCCAATGTGAACCGGCTGAAGACAGCCCTTCTGGAACGTGACCTGATAGAAAAGGAAGGAGAAGAACTGAAAATAACCGACCCTGTTTTCCACAAGTGGTTCCAAAGAAGAATGATGGTATAAGATGGTTCAGGGGTGGACGAGTGAGAAGAAAATGAATGGGAATGAAGACAATCCATTTTCCTGTATTTCCTGCTTTGTTCCATACCTCTGAATTCATATAACAAGCAGGACTATCCACAAGAGACGGACTGTTCCAATAATCAAACCGTGGGAAAATTTCCCACGACAATTGACAATAAAATTTGGAAACGGCTTTAAAATTGTGTAACTTTGCAAGCATTGAGATTCCTCAGTCGGGACAACACGATCAAGATTGTGTCTCTCGACTGAGACAGGCAAAGAGAATATATAAACCTTGAGGCAGTTTTTATCACACTGCAGGATGGTATTCTGCTCAGACAGTGCATACCATTTTTAAAAGAAAGTTTATATCATCATCCTTTTATTTCTTATTTATCATCGGGTGTGAGAGCCGCAGGAGGATGACGAAGAGCAGGCATCCGGTGAAGAATCCGGCAATGGCATCAATAAGGTAATGTGCCTGAATATAGACCGTGGCACAGCAAAGGAGAAGATAGAACGGTGCCAGACAGCCAGGAGCCTGTAGTTGCGGTCGTGCCAGAGAAGCAGCATACAGATGGTGCTTACACCGACGTGCGAACTTGGGAAAGCTGCTGTAGGACGTTCGCCGGCTGCTTTGGCATCTTCAACGAGGTGATAGAAGATACCGTCAGTATATCCTGGACTTTGGAGACAGTCCTGGTGATGATTGAAGAAATCATGCACATCAGGGAAGATGCCTGCTGTGACGTTCTGTAAGCCCACAGCCTTGTAGTAGAAGGTAGGGCCGGCAACAGGCACGAATATGAAGACAACGTAATAGATAAAGAAGGAAGCCAGGATAATGAAGGCTGCCCGGTTGAATTCCCGGTATTTCCATCCGAAGTAATAGACGGCTGTCGCGGCTATCATCGGGTAATAGGCGGCATATCCCATGTCGAACAATTCGCTGAAGAGATGTCCCGGCAAAGCCTTTGAGAAGAGCAGTGCTGGCTGACAACCAAAGAGGTCCTGTTCCCAGGTGGCGAAGACATGGTCGAGATTGGGCAGGTGTCGGTTGATTTCAAAGGTGTCCGGATACCACCAGGCAAGCAGTCCCAACTGTACGCCGACACGTGCGAAGCGAGTCAGCCGGCAAGGAGCTATACGATAGACAATCCACATGGCAGCCGTCAGTGCAACGATACGCAGCCGTCCGAAGATCATCGCCTGCGGGTTGTCCATGCTGGTGTACATGAAGAGCGTGATGATGAGTGTCAGCAACAGGTAAGCCATTACCACCCATTCGTATGTCATGAGCCCCTTTACGGGATGCTTTTCTAATTTGAATAAGTCTATGATGAATCGTTTCATTGTTCTGCTGTTACCGGGCTATCAAGGCTGATAAGACTCATTAGCCCGATAATCCAATATCCTTTAGTCAATAATCACAGTCTTTTAAGGATTATCCCACTGGTTTCTTTATAACCACCTTTCTTTCTTATACCATTCGATTGTTTCCTTCACACCCTGCTTGAGGTCATACTCCGGCTTATACCCTAATTCCTCAATCGCAGGACGGATGTTGCAACGCCAGTTACGCTGCTTCAGGATCTGGTATTTGTCGTTGTTCAAAGCTGAAATCTTACCAGTGAGCTTTCCGATGAGGTCGCCTAAGAAGGTGACAACACGCAGTATCCATATTGGAGCCGTGATGCGAATCCACCACGGACGGCCTAACTCCTCGTGGATAAGGTCGCTGAAAGCAGTGCTCTGGTAGACGTTCCCGTCGCTCAGGAAGTAGGCACTGCCCGTCTTTCCATGGTCAAGAGCAAGGAAGACGGCCTGCACGACATCCTTTACATAGACGAAGGTGATGTCCTGTTGCCGGTAGCCCACGGCAAAGTCGATGTGTCCCTTGATGCTTTTCGCCATCAGGAAATAGTCTTTCTCACGGGGTCCGTATACGCCGGTCGGGCGCAGGATGACATAAGGGAAGGAAGAAGGAAGCGATGACTCTGCTTCCAGCTTGCTCTTTCCATACGCCGTGTTGGGCTGCGGTGTATCTGTAGACTCAATTTCCTTATAGGGTTGCTGTTCCCGGACAGCACCGAAGATGCTGAGGCTCGATAGGAAGACGAAACGCTCCAAAGGCTGGTTAAGCTCCTGGAGCGCCTGCACGAAGTTTCGGGTACCGTCACGGTTGACACGGAAGAAGTCTGCCTTGTCCAGACACTTCGTCACGCCGGCGGCATGGACTACATAGTCAAACTGATGTCCAGAGAGCTGTTCCTTTAGCTTGTCGACGGATGAGAAATCCAGTTCTATGAAATGAATGCGATCATCCTGCAGGTATTTCCGTGAGGAAGTACGGCGGACTACCGCCCATGTTTCCATGCCTTTCCGCAGTGCTTCTTCTACGATAAAGGAGCCGATGAAGCCTGATGCACCTGTTATTAATACCTTTTTCATTGAAAAATTCTTTGCAAACGTTTGCAAAGATACAAACTTTTTCGTTACTTTGTGGAGAATAACAAAACTCAAGTTACGCCTTTCATGTATTTTGCATGTACAGCAACAGGTTACAGCCGACTTACCGGCAGTTTCTTCCAATTGCTTCGGACAAAATTATCCATGGCTGTTACGGATGTCTCCAGACAGACCTGTGACTTGGGTTCAAACAATTGATTCCACTATGAGGAAAGAAAAGAAAGACAGCAGGCGACTGACCAAGAAACAGCTTTCGGAGAAGCTGACGGCCTTCTTCCAGTCACAACCCGACGAGACATTCAGCTTCAAACAGATATTCCATGCACTGAAACTGAAAACACATCCGGCCAAGATGCTGGCAATAGACGTGATGGAGGAAATGGCATGGGACGACTTTCTGTCAAAGGTAGGCGAAACTGCTTACACGCTGAACACCAAAGGACAGGTGCAGGAAGGAACCTTCATCCGCAAGGCGAACGGCAAGAATACATTTCTCCCAGACGACGGTGGTACGCCGGTCTTCGTCTCGGAGCGCAATTCCATGGCTGCCTTGAACGGCGATCATGTAAAGGTGCAGTTCATGGCTCGCCGCCAGAACCATATAAAGGAGGCAATGGTCATCGAGATTCTGCAACGGAAGAAAGACACCTTCGTAGGAAGGTTGCGGGTCGAGAAGGACATTGCCTTCCTCGTAACACAGGAGAACCTCTTCATTCATGACATCCTGATTCCAAAGAAGAAACTGAAAGGCGGGAAGACAGACGACCGTGCCCTGGTGAAGATTACCAAGTGGCCGGACGCCGACCATAAGAACCTTGTGGGCGAAGTGGTGGATGTGCTGGGCGAAGCCGGTGACAATGATGTGGAAATGAACACCATCCTTGCCCAGTACGGACTGCCTTACAAGTATCCGAAACGGGTGGAACAGGCCGCCGAGAAAATCAGTGCTGAAATCACGGAACAGGACTTCAAGGAGCGTGAAGACTTCCGGGACGTGTGGACCTGTACGATAGATCCGAAGGATGCAAAGGACTTCGATGATGCGCTCTCTATCCGGAAACTGAAAAACGGACTGTGGGAAGTGGGCGTACACATTGCCGACGTGTCGCATTACGTGAAAGAAGGCGACATCATCGATCGTGAGGCACAGCAGAGGGCAACGTCGGTCTATCTTGTCGACCGCACCATTCCGATGCTTCCAGAGCGGCTGTGCAACTTCATCTGTTCGCTCCGTCCGGACGAGGAAAAGCTCGCTTTCAGCTGCATCTTCAACCTGGACGAGGAGGCCAACGTGAAGGCCTACCGCATCGTGCATACCGTCATCAAGTCGAACCGCCGTTATGCCTATGAAGAGGCACAGCAGCTGCTTGAAGACAACGGTGTCGTCGACGGAACGGGCGAACCTGCTCCGAAGCCCGGGAAAGCCGGTTACAAGGGCGAATATGCCGAAGAGGTAATCACGCTCGACCGGCTTGCGAAACTTCTCCGGGCCCACCGCTTCAAGAAAGGGAGCGTCAAGTTCGACTCGGAAGAGCTTCACTTCGACGTGGATGAGAAAGGGAAGCCCATCCGCTGCTACTTCAAACGGTCGAAAGATGCAAACAAACTCATCGAAGAATTCATGCTTCTGGCCAACAAGACTGTGGCCGAAAGCATCGGAATGACGAAGAAAGGAAAGAAAGCGAAGACCCTTCCTTACCGTGTCCACGACAATCCCGACCCGCAGAAGTTTGAGAATCTGCGCGAGTTTACTGCCAAGTTCGGTTACAAACTCAAGTCGTCCGGCACCAAGGGAGCTACTGCCCGTGCGCTGAACAAGCTGATGGACGAGGTACAGGGCAAGCGTGAGGCGAAAGTGATACAGATGATCGCGCTCCGTTCGATGATGAAAGCGAAGTACACCACGCACAACATCGGACACTTCGGGCTGGCCTTTGACTATTACACCCACTTCACCTCGCCGATCCGCCGCTATCCCGACACGATGGTCCACCGCCTGATAACCCGTTATCAGCAGGGCGGGCGGTCTGCCAACAAGGAGCATTATGAGGAGCTGTGCGAGCATTGCTCGGACATGGAACTTGTCGCACAGAATGCGGAACGCGATTCCATCAAGTACAAGATGGTGGAGTTCATGGGCGATCACATCGGTGAATGCTACGATGCACACATCTCCGGCATCCAGAGCTTCGGCATCTATGCGGAGATTGACGAGAACCACTGCGAAGGCATGATACCGATGCGTGACCTCGATGACGACTATTATGAGTTCGACGAGAAAAACTACCGTCTCGTCGGCCGACGTCGCCATCACGTCTACCAGCTCGGCGATCCTGTCCGTATTCAGGTGGCAAAAGCCGACCTGGAACGCCGCCAGCTCGACTTCACACTTGACGATGGCCGTCCGTTGAAGGCAAAGCAGGCCGCTTCAGAATCCTCTGGTAATTACAGGAAAAAGAGCCGGAGAAAACACAGAAGATAGTATAGATAGAGAGCCGGAGGCACTGATACAGGTCAGAATAATAACATAAGAAGGATTGGATATTCTTTTCCATCCGCTCAGATTCAGTTTGATTGCGGGCAGGAAAGCATATCTAATCCTTTTTGTATATACTGTATATTTATGAATCAGTAGATGATCAATGGGGATTGTCATTTACGCCTTACTATAATGCAACCGCTACAACAGTAATCCCCTACTCTGATTATTTCCTGTCAGTGTGTTAAGGGTAAACACCATTGGTATTGATGGTATTCACCATCGGTGTCAAAACCCGGCACGAACGGCATCAGGCATTATAATGCCCGGACAGAAGCAGTTTGCCCATCGCAGATACGCTTGTGACAGATCAGCCGTAAAATCCTTTTCCTGTCACTGCCGTCACGCTTTAGAAATGTATAACAAGCTGATACGCAATGCGATCATGAAGAATGTTAAAAGTGACAGCAAATCAAAAATAAACTTTCGTTGTAAATAGTCGGCAGTTTTATCCTTATTGTCAGCATCCTTCCACTATAATTTTCAGAGGAACTTTTTTATCAATCGAACGAGTTTGGATTCCACAAAAATATCTACTGATCCTGGGGTATAGCATAGACTTCATGGAGTGTGAGACAAAAGAAGAACAGGAAGTACGACATTCAAATAGAGCAGAAAACATAAAGGAGGTAAACACCTGCAATCAGTGTCGACCTCCTATTATGTTTTTAGGACAGAATGCCCTCTGCTGTATCCCTGACTTACAGGGAAAATAAAAACAAGCCTACTGCACTTCCCAGATGTCGTTCGTCTCCAGCATCTCCATGAAATTGTGGTAAGGTTTCCTGCCCTTTACCTCTTCAATCTGCTGGTTGACGGCAGCATCGTAGGTAGGAGCCTCAACATCACGGATGACACCGAGGGCTACCGGGAAGCCGTTCTCGTTGCTCATCATGGCGAGTTTCAGCTGCAGGGTATTGTCCTGGCAGTGGGCATCATGGACGAGAATGTCGTCACGGGTGATGCCGTTTTCGCCGATTTTCACCACTTTCAGGCCGAATCCTTCCTGCATGAGACCGTACTCCTGATTAGGACCGAAGACAAGCGGTTCGCCATGTTTGACGTAGATGGCATTCTCTTTCCTTCCCACAGAGGTGTAAACGGAATTGTGGCAGCCGTCATTGAAGATGACACAGTTCTGCAGAATCTCGCACACGGCAGCTCCCTTGTGCTGGTAGGCTGCCTTGAGAATGGCGATTGTCTCTGTGTTGTCGCTTGCCACACTGCGTGCAAAGAAGTTGCCGCGTGCGCCGAAGCAAAGCTCGGCGGGACGGAACGGATCCTCGGTCGTACCGTAGGGGCTCGACTTGGAGACGAAGCCGCGCGGGCTGGTCGGTGAATACTGCCCTTTCGTCAGACCGTAGATGCGGTTGTTCAGAAGGATCATGTTCAAGTCGATGTTACGGCGCATGGCATGGATGAAGTGGTTGCCGCCGATAGCAAGAGCATCACCATCGCCCGATACCTGCCAGATGGTCAGGTTCGGATTGGTCACCTTGGCACCTGTCGAAATGGCTGCCGCACGACCGTGGATGGTCTGCATGGCGTAAGTATTGGCATAATAGGGCAATCGGCTCGAACATCCGATACCACTGATAACAGCTGTCTCGTAAGGTGGAACACCTAACTCTGCCATTGCTTTCTGCAGGCTTGCAAGGAAGAAATGGTCGCCACAGCCCGGACACCAACGAGGCTGTCCTTTCTTGAAATCTTGTGCTGTATATTGGTTCATGTCTGTTAAAATTATAGGGGTTGATAAGCGGTGATGGACGGTGATGGACGGTGATAGGCGATGATAAGCGATGATGGGATTATCAACTCTTGATTCTTATCCCCCCTTGACCGTCAATTAACAACTACCAATTTATCTGTTTTTTACTCGTTTACTGTAATATTTTCGTATAGAAGGTGCCGCTCTCTTCCTTTGGAAGCGGAGCCTTGAGCAGTTTCTCAAAAGTTGAGACAAGCTCGCTGACAACGAAAGGCTGTCCCTTGACCTGATTGTACTGGTAAGGTGCGAAGTTGTTGATGCGGATACGCAGCAGGGCTGCCAGCTGTCCGAGATTCTGTTCGGCAACGACCACCTTTTTGTAACGTGCGAGTACTTCCGGTGTATTCTTCGGCAGCGGGTTCACATACTTGAACTGTGCCAAGGCTACCTTATGTCCTTTCCGGCGCAGTTCCTCCATGGCTGAATAAAGATGGCCGTAGGTACTTCCGAACCGACGATGAGCAGGTCGGCATCCGCTTCATCACCCAGAACTTTCAGGTCGGGAACAGGGATGCGCGCCACCTTGTCCCAGCGCAGGTGGTCCATCAGGTCATGATTCTCCGGGTCGGTGGAGATGCTGCCGGTTTCGCCGTCCTTCTCCAGTCCGCCGAGGATGTGCGTGTAGCCTTCCGTGCCGGGGATAGCCCAGTAGCGTGCCAGTGTCTCCGGGTCGCGCTTGTAAGGACTATACTTGTATTTCTGCTCTTCCGTTGCGAAATGAGGATGAATCTCCGAGAGCTGGTCTATATCGGGCAACTTCCAGGCTGAGGAGCCGTTGGCGATGAACGCATCGGTAAGGAGCACGACCGGCGTCATGTGTTCCAATGCAATCTTGCAGGCATGATAGGCAGCATCGAAACAGTCGGTAGGACTGGTAGCCGCAATGACCGGCATTGGACTCTCACCATTGCGGCCATAGAGCACCTGCAGGAGGTCGGTCTGCTCGCTCTTCGTCGGCATACCTGTCGACGGACCGCCCCGCTGTACATCGATGATGACCAGCGGAAGCTCGTCGATGATGGCAAGGTTCATCGCCTCACTCTTCAGGCAGATACCCGGTCCGGATGTCGAAGTGGCAGCCAGTGCACCTGCGAAAGCAGCGCCGATGGCTGATGCGCAGCCTGCAATCTCGTCCTCACACTGCACGGTTGTCACGCCCATCGACTTGTGTTTAGCCAGCTCGTGGAGGATGTCTGTTGCCGGCGTAATAGGATAAGAACCCAGGAAGAGACGCAGTCCGGCACGCTCTGCCGCTGCCATCAGACCGTAGGCAGTAGCCTTGTTGCCCGTAATGTCCATGTAACGTCCCGGTTCTTTCACCTTTGATTCAATGCGATAGGTGTTTGGAACGGAAGCATGGACATTATGGCCGTAGTTGTAACCGGCCTCAACGACACGTATGTTCGCCTCGGCAATGGCCGGTTTCTTCTTGAATTTCTTCTCAAGGAAGCTGTTGACCAGAGTGAGGTCACGGTTGAACAGCCAGCAGACAATACCGAGTGCAAACATATTGCGGCACTTCAGCATGGACTTGTTGTCCATTCCTGTATCTGCCAGACACTCCTTTACCATCTTCGTTATCGGGCAGGCTACGACGCGGTCGGGGTCGATACCCATCTCGCCCAGATAGTCATCACTGCGGAACTCGGCCTTCTGGAGGTCGCGCGGACCGAAGGAATCGGTGTCAATGATGATGGTTCCGTTGGGTTTGCAATGCTTGTACTGCATCTTCAGTGCTGCCGCATTCATTGCAACAAGCACGTCGCAGCGGTCGCCCGGCGTATAGACTTTCCCTGCACCGATATGCACCTGGAAACCGCTCACACCTGTCAGTGAACCTTGCGGGGCACGGATGTCAGCCGGATAGTCCGGGAATGTAGACACTCCATTGCCCACCGTCGCCGAGACCGTAGTGAAGATATTGCCAGCAAGCTGCATACCATCACCGGAGTCGCCAGAGAAATGTACGACAACATTGTCGAGTTCTTTCACTTCGATTTGTTCTTCCATAGATTATTTCGTTGTTTATGTTAGTAAAATTGTTTCTGTATTATGGCATTTCCCGGTACCAGTCAACCGACGGACTTCTGCCCTCCTTCAGCACAGTCTCCTTCCGGCAATCTGCAGTCTCCTTTACCGTTTCCTCCGGCCTGCAACAGATAGGTTTTCATACTGTCAGAACCTCCTGACACAGGGACTATGACATTGTTTGAGACAGTCTCCTCTCTCTGGTAAACACGTATCCAGTCGATCCGCATCTCATAAGTGTGCGTGGAGTCTGGTTTTTCCGCCCACGACCCGTCACCCACCGACTGGTTGAGAATCAGGTAGAAGTCGGACTTGTCGAACGGCCATTGTTCCTGGCTGTCATTCTGTTTCGTATACTGATACACCTGTCTTCCATCTGTGTAGAAGGTAAGCGCATTCTCCCCCCACTCCACCGCATAGATGTGGTAACGGTCCATCGGCAGGCTGACGTTGCCCGAGTGTGGCTCATCAGGATGGCTCTTTGTCCATGCGGAGTGTACCGTACTGTAGGCCTTCTGCTCCTCGTTGATCTGTTCGAAGATGTCGATTTCTCCACCCAGAGGCCATTTCAGATCCGTCTTGGGCATCATCCAGACGGCCGGGAAATTCCCGATGAAAGGGTTGACAAGCGCACGGCACTCCACCCTTCCGAAACGGAAAGCGAAGCTCCGGCTTGTCTCTATGCCACCCGTAAGCATCGCCGCCTCATCTGTCAGCCTGTCCGGATCAGGGACAGCACGCAGGACAAGGCTTCCTCCTTCCTGGAAAGCAACTGCAGGAGAACTGCTCAAGAACCTTGCCCACGTCACTGAAGGACGCCGTTTGCAGTTCTTCCACACCCTATGGTCAGGCAACGTACCGTCCGCACCGTTGAACTCATCGCTGAAGACGATCCTGTATCCCGGACGGAGAGCGGCAGTGCAGACACTGTCCGCCTCGTCACAGGCAACCGTCCGGACGGTCTGTGCGAAAGAGACTGCCGCATACAATGCCGCTGGAAACATTGCAAAAATGCGTTTATATTTCTTCTTTTCCAACATGGTCTGATGAGGACTTCACCTTACAGCTACTCCCGGAAAAACAGTGCAAGCCCACGCAGCAGACATCCTTGTCCGGATTTCTGCATATCACAGGGGGACTGCCTGTTCCGTCACTGCACCCCGGATCTGTCCTTTCCCATAGATTATTCTTTTGCTTATGTTAGTATATCTGGGGACAAAAGTGCAAAATAATATTGAGAAAACAAAATGTTTTGAGGAGAAAAATAATATTTTTATATTCAACAGATGAAAAAAAGCTCTGTAATCCTGTCTGAAAGCTGCCGGCCGCGAGTATTTTCCCATCCGGTCACTCTTTCCGCCATAGAAAAACAATACCGGTACTTCCTTTCATTTCTGACATCCATCCGGTTGACACAAAAAATGTATGGGAATGCAGCCTATTACGGTTTCATTGTGTATCTTTGCACTCCTGAACAAGGAATCCAACGGTCAACCGGTGCGTAACGAAATCCGCAGAGAGACATCCTGTTCTGTACGCAACAGGCTCCTGCAACAGACAGCAACGACGACAGAGTCTTTTCTCTTCCTGCACGGCCGGTCACATCATCATAAACATCTACAAATAAGAATGAATCAAATTAAAAAGGAAAACATCAGGCAAGGACTTTTGTATTATACACTTGCCACCGTGACCTTGGCGGCCATCTTCTTTTCTTATATCTTCAACGGGCGGAGCACGGAGATGATGGATTTCGTGGGCTGGATATACTTCATTGCCTCCTGCGTCACCCATGCTGCCGTATTCTGTCTCGTCCCTTTCCTTGCATTAGAGCTGCCCTTGGCACTGACGGGATGCCGTCGCCGGATAGCCGGTACGGTACTTCCTGCTGTCTATGCACTGCTTTTCATCGTGGCAGTCGTCAACAGCTATGTTTATTCCATCTATCATTTCCATATCAACGGACTCGTCCTGGAAATGCTTACAGGGCCCGGTGCATCAGAAATCTTCGTATTCAGTACATGGGAATACGTAAAGGCCATATCCCTTGCAGCAGTCTTCCTCCTGATCAGCTTCTCCCTTCGGTATGCCTCCGGATGGCTTGGACAGCATCCTGTCTGCCGCCATCTCAACCGGAATATACTGCTTGCGCTTTTGTTATTCGTGCTTCTGTCACAGGGAATACACATCTACGGAGGTGCCACGATGAAAGGGTCTGTCATAGAGACAACCGACGTGCTTCCTTATTACTTCCCATTGCGTGCCAACAAACTGCTGGGCAGATTAGGACTTGTCGATGTAGAAAAACTGAACCAGATACGCTTTCAGAACCACGGGACAGCCGTTAAATATCCGCTTCATCCACTGAAAATCAACAAACCGGAAAAGGCATTGAACATTGTCATCCTCTGTATCGACTCCTGGAATCCACGTACGTTTACACGTAAATGTACGCCGAACATCTGCGCCTTTGCCGACCATGCCGAGCTGTTCTCCCACCACCTCAGTGCAAGCAATGCCACGAGCGGCGGCATCTTCGGACTGTTCACGGGCGTGTCTGCCTATTACTGGAAAAGCTTCGATTATGGAAACATACAGCCGCTGCTCATTACAAACCTGCTGAAAGCAGGCTACCAGGTGCAGGCCTACCCCAGTGCCACGCTCGAATACCCGCCCTTCGCCAAGATGCTCTTCAGGGATGTAAAGGGACTGAACATCAGCACACCGGGCCGGACAACCTATGACCGTGACAACCGAATCACGCATGACTTCATGGCCGACCTCGACAAATACGATGGAAAAAAGCCTTTTTTCTCCTTTGTCTTCTATGACATGGCGCACAATATGGAACTGCCGAAAAGCAAACTGTACCGCTTCCAACCGAGCTGGGAGTATGTTGATTACATGAAGCTGGACAACAACACAGATCCTATTCCTTTCTTCAATCTCTACCGTAACTCGGTGGCTTCAGCCGACTCGCTCATCGGCATGGCACTGAACAAACTCAAGGAAAAAGACCTGCTGCGGAATACTGTCGTCATCATCACAGGCGACCACGGACAGGAGTTCAACGAGAACCACAACAACTACTGGGGCCATGCATCCAACTACTCGCAGTACCAAATCGGCACACCGCTCATCTATTATTATCCAGGCTGTACGCCTGGCAAACGGAATTACCGCACCACGCATTACGACATCTCCCCTACACTGCTTCACGATGTACTTGGCGTAAGCAATCCGCCATCGGACTATTCAATGGGAAAGTATCTCGAAGATCCTTCCCCACGCGACTGGCACCTTGTCGGACATGACCTTTACTATGCCTTCATCCGCACTGACGGTACGATCATAGAGAAACAAGGTTCGGGAAACCTCAAGATAATGGACAGACAGATGCGCCCCGTCCCCGGCTATCCTATGAATCCACGCCAGCTGCAGGCAGTCATTCTCAATATGAATCGTTTTTTTCAAGTAAGTGTCCGGGAAAAGAACCGGGAGAGTTGAACCGGGTCTTATAGCGCAAATAAGGAGATAAACAGGGTTCTTCCATTAAATGTATGGATAAAACAAAGGCTTATGATATCCGGAAAATTCCGGCATTGTACATCTGTGGTGACCGAATTCCCGACAAATATCAGTGCTGTCCGATAAATACTTCCTGCATAAGTCATCCATCAGCGTCTTACCGTATATCATAGCAACAGGAATGAACCGGCCTTCCCTACAGACGTGCTGATGCCTGTCACATATTGTGTTGTCGACAGACACCGGTTGTGCTGAGGGCTCGCACACTTACAATCTGTTGCCCGAATGGAAACAGCTTGCAGCCGGAGAAGAGCCGTGTCAGCACAACTTTACAGCCTTACACACTCATACCAAGACTGTTCTTAAAAAAAGATGAAAAGAGCCATACCAGTACCTGTCATCCAGAGTATTGATATGGCTCTTTTCGTATCTGGCCGTTACCGAATGATGTTTTTGGCAGCAACCATTTTGTCTAGGTACACACCTTTATTTCACCTGTGACGTAACCGGACTGTTGATGCCCTTCATCGACACCAGGAATGCCTTGGCAGAGCCGAACTTCAGGCGCATATCAAGGCGGACGGGGATGTGGTTCTTGTCATCAGTGACGTAAAAACTGGCAATGTCGCGCCACTTCTCGTCTTCATATTCATAATAGGTGAGACGCAGACAGCGGTACTTGTGACCATTGTCAGCCTTTATGTTCTCCTTTCCTAAATAGACGATGCGGGCGGCATGTCGGCTGTTCCCATCTACGATAGGGGAACTTCACCACCTCGCCTTTCTTCCAGCTTTCAGGATTGAAGCTGCGTGCCCGAAGAAAGATGCTCATCATGTCGAAAGAACAGTCATCGTAGGTGCGCTCCATCCACTGATGCTTGCCTTCATTGTTGATTCTGTGCTGGCGCAGCCTGCTCCTGCCGTTCGGATAGGAATAAAACACCCTCATCCACCGTGTAACGCTTCCCTTCCCTGGCTCCCTTACGGAAGTAGAGCGGTTCCATCTGTTTCGAGTTATAGGTGAGGAGCGTGTCGCGCAACACGAAATAATCGTCCAGCCGACCGTTCCCGCGTGTGGTGAGTGAAGCACGGTAAGCCGGAATACCCTTGTAGGTGGACGAGACCGTGTACCACGATGCCGTACCCGCTTTGACCCAGATAAACTTCCAGTTGTAATAGAGGTTGTACGTCAGGTATTCTCCGCTGCTGAAAGCCGTGTTGCGGAATGTACACTGTGCCGACGCACTGACAGCCGTCATTGCCAGGAGACAGACTATATAATTCTTCAGCTTTTTCATATTCTCAGTTTAATCCGTTCAACTCATATATTATTCTTTATTTCTCTTTTGAAAGAAAAAGAATGTTTTAGTATGATAGGCTGTGGATTTGTGCAGAACTTTTCTGCCGTTTTCTTGGCAGAATGGTTATCAACCCGTGGTAGCGGCTTGTCGACAGATTGTGTTTATAATTTCTGTCTGGTATTCAGCTGCTATACCCGTTTATCCACATTTTCCACAATCGGTGCAAAGATAATAAGTTTATATCTTTTTTAGCGTGTAAGTTGTGTAAAACTTCCCTAAAACGGCGTGAATAACTCTGTGGATATCCACGATGCACTGTCTGCTTCCGTAGCTGTGTGGATATCCACAGGGTTATGAAGGAGTTATCCACAGGTTTTTCCACAGGGTTATCCACAGGATGATATGGGTTCTGGTGGTACAGGTTTCTGCCAGAGAAGCCAGCCATGTACTTCCCTACAGGTCATCCACCAGTGCCGTGCTCTTGGCGTATGCCGTGCTCTTGGCTTCAAAGAAGTCGGTCTTTACCATGTTGGCATTGGAGTACTGCCCTACCCATTTCATGTTCTCCGGCTCTTTCCGGTTGTCGTCATAGAGGAAGCCGAAACCGAGGCCTGACCAGCGGAGGTTGCCGAGATAACGGATATAATCGGACACCATCTGTTCGTTCAGTCCTTGTACATCATTGCCGATGACGTATTGTCCCCATGCTATTTCCTGCCGTACCCCCTCACGCATCATGTCTTCATAAACCTTTATTCTATCGGGTGTGAACATATCCGGTTCCTCTTTCTTGAGTTCGAGGATGATGCTGCGGAAAAGCCAGAGATGGGTGTTCTCATCCCGGTTGATGTATCGGATTTCCTGTGCCGAGCCGGACATCTTTCCGTTCCGGCTGAGGTTGTAGAAGAACATGAAGCCGCTGTAGAAGTAAATGCCTTCGAGGATGAAGTTGGCAATGAGCGTCTTCATCAGGCTGAACTTGTCACGCTTCTCATGGAATTCGTTGTAGCAGTCGCCGATGAACTTGTTGCGGTTCAGCAGGTGTTCGTCTGTCTTCCACTGATAGAGAATGTCGTTCCGTTCCTCCGGACTGCAGATGGTATCGAGCATGTAACTGTAACTCTGGCTGTGGATACATTCCTGAAAGGCCTGGATATGCAGACAGAGGTTCACCTCGTTGGCAGTGATGTATTCGCTGACGGTCGGCAGGTTGTTGCTCTGCAGGGAATCGAGGAAGACGAGGAAGCTCAGTATCTTGTCGTAAGCCGTACGTTCTGCCTTGTCGAGCCGTGGATAGTCTTTGAAGTCCTGTGACAGGTTGATTTCCTCCGGAATCCAGAAGTTGTTCATGGCCTGTCTGTACCAGTCGCTGACCCATGAATACTTCATGTTGTTGAAGTCGTTGAGGTTGGTGGTGTTGCCACCGATCATTCTTCTCAGGCGCAGGTCGGTGTCGCCTGAGGGATTGAATAATGTGTTACGTTTCAGTTTATTGTCCATTGTGTGAATATTTTAGGTGGTGATGGGCGATGATAGGTGGTGATGGGCGATGATAAGTGGTGATGGGCGATGATAAGCGATGATAAGCGATGATTTTAACTCCCTTGACTCCTTGCTTATGATGCACAGCTTTCGCACTCTTCCACCTCCAGTGACTTGCTGCGGACATAGTAGAGGGTCTTAACACCGTTCTTCCAGGCGAGGAGGTAGAGGTCGAGTACCTGACGCATGGTGAAGTCGTTGGTAATGTATAAGTTCATACTCTGCGCCTGATCGATGTGGCGCTGTCGTATGCCGGAGGCGCGGACGCTCCACTTCTGGTTGATGAGATAGGCACTCTTGTACATCCAGTAGGTTTCATCCGACAGTTCCGGTGCAACCCGTGGAAGCATACTACCCTTCTTTTCTTCCAAGAAGAAACGCTTCATAATGGGATCCAGTCCGGCTGTCGTCCCTGCAATGATACTCGTACTGCTGGTCGGAGCGACGGCAAGCAGATAGGCATTGCGCATTCCTTGCCGTGCGACTGTACGGCGTACATTCTTCCATTCGGCACTATCATAGCCTCGCTTGTCGAAGTAAGCACCCGTCTGCCAGTCGCTTCCTTCAAAGAACTGATAGCTTCCTTTCTCTTTGGCAAGGTCAGAACTGGCGAGGATAGCCGTCCGGTTGATGGTCTCGAAGACCTTGTCCATGAACTGCAGGTGCTCCTCACTCTCCCACTTGATGTGCCGTTTGGCCAGTGCATGGTGATAACCGCTCACGCCCAGGCCTATGGAGCGGTACCGCTGGTTGGTGATCCGGGCGTAGGGAACAGGATAAAAGTTGAGGCTGATGACGTTGTCAAGCGCACGGACAACCGTCGCCACCTTCTCTTTCATCTGCTCCTCGTCCTCCAATGGAAGTCTGCCAAGTGACAGACTTGCCAGGTTGCAGACTACGAACTCGCCTGGACGGGTCTTCGTGACGACAACGGTATCACCGTCTTCCGTCTCTATCTCCTTGGATATTGTTTCGATGGGAGCCATGTTCTGAGCTATCTCCGTGCAGAGATTGGAGCAGTAGATCATTCCCTTATGACCGTTGGGATTGGCTCTGTTCACGGTATCCCGGTTGAATGTGAACGGTGTTCCGGTCTCTACGGCAGAGCGGAGGACGAGGCGGACGATGTCCTTGATGCTGATGACACGGCGCGAGAGACGCTGGTCGTTGATGCAGTCAAGATACCTGCGTTCCCACTCCTCGCCGTAACAGTCCTCCAGACAATAGCCCTTGATGCGCATGATTTCGTTCGGACAGAAGAGCGTCCAGTTCTGATTCAGGTCTTCTTCGGCCATCTTCCAGAAGAGATCAGGATAGCAGATAGCCGGGAAAATGTCGTGTGCTTTCATGCGGTCGTCGCCGTTGTTGGTACGGAGCTGCAGGAACTCGGGAAGATCCTTGTGCCATACATCCAGGTAAACTGCCACGGCACCCTGTCGCATTCCCAGCTGGTCTACCGCTACAGCGGTGTCATTGACGAGTTTCATCCATCGGATGACACCGCCGGCTACGCCTTTGAAACCACGGATATTGCCACCTGTGGCACGTACCTTTCCGAAGTACATACCCATGCCACCGCCGAACTTGCTCACTTGTGAGAAGTTGTCCAGCGAACGGTAGATGCCGTCCAGACTGTCGGGTACGGTATCGATGAAGCAGCTTGAGAGCTGATGGTTCGGTTTTCTGGCATTCGAGAGTGTCGGTGTCGCCATAGTCACTTCCAGCCGGCTGAGCAGATCGTAGATACGTTGTACCCATAGAAGACGGTTCTCCTTCTTCTCCGGCATGGCCAGGTGCAGTGCGATACCGAGGAACATTTCCTGTACCCGCTCAATCACCTTACCAGAATAGTTCTTGATGACATAGCGTTTCAGCAGCAGGTCGAGTCCGGAGTAGTTCAGCAGTTCGTTTCGTTCAGGTCGTATGAAGGAAGCCGCCTCGTTGATTTCTTTTTCGCTGTAGTTCTGTAGGATATAATCGCCGTAAAGCCCTTCTTCGGTCATGTATTTCACTTTCCGGTAGAAGGTCTTGAGGCCCAGTTCGTCTTCCAGCCGGCTGATTTTCTGTTCGGAACGGTACGAGAGGATGCGTGCGGAAATCATTTCCCACGCCGGTGCCTCGGGTGTCGTCAGCTCTACAGCCGCCTTGATGAGTGCGTCAATGGCGTCTCTGTGCGACATTCCCGGCTTGCTGAAGCTGGCAAACTTCTCCTGAAGCGTCACCATGCTGTAGGCCCGTTCACGGTATTCGTGTGCCACACGGTGCAGGACATCAGCCAGCTGGCGGTCGTCGACAGCCCACGCAATGTAGTTGATGGCCTGCCGCTGTTCGTTGCGCTGATGGCGGAAGAGAATGTAGTTCTTCGCTTCTTCGTAATGGCCATGTTCCATGAGGCACTTCTCCACACGGTTCTGGATGTCCTCGACAGTGCGCAGCTCGGGATTGTCAGTGATGAACTGTTCTACTTTACTGACCATTCCTGCTATTTCACTGTCTGGAACATTTTTCCCTGTACTGATGAAACTCTTCTTGATGGCTGTTGAGATCTTATTATTATTATAGGCTTCCTTTTCACCGTTGCGCTTCGTTATTTCCATTACCTATTGTATTATAGTTTTCTTTTTTTATTCAATCTTAATGTCACTTTTTCCTTTTTCTTATTATGATGTAAATACTTAATTATAAGTTATTTAATCATTTTTTTAAGGATTAGTTATTGGCAAAGTTAAGAAAAAAATATGAGATGAAAGTTATCTATAATGGATTATTTTGATATGTTTCAACTTTTTAATTATTGTCCATATCGGCTAAGAATTATCAGATGGAAATTGAATTTATAGACTAAGTACTAAGTATTTTTTTCACGAGGATTTTAATGAGGCGTTAACCATCTTTCATGACAATTTTTCCCTGTCTGAACACGATAATACTGTCTTGGAATCAAGAATTCTTATCATTCTATTGATTGATTGGTATAGTACCCAAAATGGCTGTTTTAATGATTTAAAAGAAATTTTATGTTCTATATTACTCATATACTGTTCTTTTTATGTACTTTTGCAGCCGAATTTACAAACTCAATAGTACAGAACATGATGAAAAGTATGAAATTGTTTGTTGCCATTGTGGCAACAGTGTTAAGTTTTTCTTCTTGCAGCAAGGATAATGACGATCAGGTAATTCAGGACAACCCGCTGAAGAATACAGAGTGGTCTTTTGAGAGGATACAGGAAGGAAATGCGAACACGACCACCCACTGGGGATCGCTGAAATTCGTTTCAGACACAGAAGTAGTCAATGAAAGCGGATATAAAATCACGTTCAAGAAGGTAACGCCAGACGGACACCGTCGTAAGGATGAAACGCACAGTGAAACCAACACTTACAAGTATGCCCTTGACGGTACGAAGCTGACGATGTACATTCCGGCCAACGGAGAGCAGCAGCCTGCAACCACGCTGACCTTCCGGGTAGACCTGAAGGGCGGGACCATTACGCATACGCATAACGGAACAGAAAAGATTACAGACGAGAACATCGTTTACAAGCGCAAATAACGTTTGTGAAACATAGTAAAAAGGAGAGCCTCCCGACAGCCACATGGACTGTAAGGAGGCTCTCCTTTTCGTTGCGGACGGCTTTGTACAGCCTGACCGAAAGCATCTTTGCGAGGCCGTTCAAGGGAGGTCGGGCAAGGACAATGGGAACTCATTGCTTCTTGTCGAAGCCGACAGGTCGGAACTGATGCTGCTCTTCGCTGTACACATATCCGGCCTTGAGCATATAATCCTTGAGGCGTTCGGGGTCTTCATTGAAATTGTAGCAGAGCGATTTCAGCGAATCGAACTCTTTGTCGCGCAGCAGCATATTCACGCTGCTCAGCAGAATTGCGGGGTCTTTGGGTAAATGATCCATATTTTTATTAGGAATTAAAGGAGTTATGCGGGGTTAAAGGAGTTAATGGAGTCATGAGAGGCCGGAACAAATGTTTTGTCGACTGTTTGGGAATTGAGAGGGAGTTTGAGGGCAGAACTCTCATCGATAGAAAGGATTGCTGGGAATTCAGGATGTTTTACTTCTGTATTGTCCCAATCATTGGGACGGTAGTTCCCAGGTGTTGGGACGGTAGTTCCCAGGTGTCGGGAACAGGTGTCCCAGGTGTCGGGACGGTAGTTCCCAGGCATTGGAAGTTTTTATCCTTTGTACCTTCTGGCTGTTAAAAACACAATGTTGAAAACAGAACCGTGAGTTTGCTCAGATGCTTTCTGCTACTTATCCCTGTATGCTGCCTACTTCATCGACTCTCCGACAAACTGGAGAGGAAGAAGATCCTTGACAGTGTTGATGACATATACACCCGCCGTACCGTAAAGGAGAATACGGACGGGCTGTCTGTATCGGTCTTCGATTTCCAGGATAACCTGCCGGCAGGCACCACAGGGTACGATCGGATTTCGCATCAGTCCGTATTCATTGGCGGCGGCAATGGCTATGGTTGTTATGGGCTGGTCGGGATGGTTGGACTGGGCTGCAAAGATGGCCGAACGCTCGGCGCAGAGTCCTGACGGGAAGGCGGCATTCTCCTGGTTGGCACCCATGACTTCTGTCCCATCGGCAAGGAGCAGCGCAGCTCCCACACGGAAACGGCTGTAGGGAGAATAGCTGTTGGCCGTGGCATGGATGGCTGTCTGGATAAGGTGCTGGTCGGCTGCCGGCAGTTCTTCCGGCTGGCAGAAGCCGATCTTGATGCTGATGTCTATTGTCTTCATATTTGATTGTTTTTGGGCGGGGATAGGCGGTAATAAGCGATAACGAGCGGGGATAGGCTATAATAAGCTGTGAGATTAATTGATAACCAGCTCGTAGCAGCCGATGTCGGGCTTGTCGTCACGCTGTCTTCCGTCATGGTCCGTCGTGAAACGGGGATCGGAGAGGGGAGCAGCGGCATTGACAGCCGGGAACTTCTCTCCTTTCTCGGGCTTCTTCAAGTGGAAATCGTAATGCTGTTTGTTGCCGTCTACCAGCATGAACTGTCTGTCTCCACCGTCAGGATAATCCTTGCTGCTCTCCCATAGTACATCCGTGAAACGGGCAAGCAGTGCAGGCTTGTCTGGCTTCGGAGTGCGGAGGATACAGTGGTCGAACTGGTAATTGGCCGTCACCTTCTCCTTGTTGCCACCCATGAGCACATCGTCTGAATAGCCCGTTACAAGGGAGTTTCTGACGTTGAAGGCCTGCAGGGGATAGTCTTTCCCGCTGCTGTGATTGCCGAAGCTCAATGCCGCACCGCGGTTGCCGTCGAACGGATAGAACTGGGCGAACGTGCAGTGTGTCAGTGTCACATCGCCGCCGATGAAGGCCGCACAGTCTTTCAGTGTGTTGGAGAACTGGGTGTTGTAAGCCTCTATCTTGCAGTTTATCGCCTGCAGACCGTAGCCCTGACAGTTGTGGACGGTGGAATTGGCAAGCGTCAGCTTCGTCCGTTCCGTCGTCGCCGTATCGCAGAGAATACCGTCGTAGGCCGAATGGATGTCCGTATGTGTGAGGCTGTTGTCGTAACTGTCCTTGTGGAAGCGGATGCCGTGCCACTGACCGCTCACACGGTCGTACGGCAGATAGGGAAACAGCTTGTCCAGGCGGTCGCCACGGAGCGTCACGGGTTTGTCGGCCGTCCCTTCGCAGTGCAGTGTACCGTACACATCGATTGCAGCTTTGTTGGAGAAATAGACCGTCATGCCTGCCGGAATGGTCAGCGTAGCCCCTGCCTCCACTTTCAATGTGTCCTGGAAGACAATGGGTCTGATGCCGGTCAGCGTAGTGTTCGATGTGATTTTCCGTCCCTTTACGAGTTCTGCATCCCAGCTGTAGATCCTGAGATTTACTTTCTGTTGTACACCGCTCTCGAGTGTGAATGCAAGGTTGTCTGTCAGCAGCTGCGGCGTGGCAGCGTTGTTTCTGGGCGATGTCATCTCCACGAAGACACGGATGCTGTCTTTGTCGCGCACCTCCAGTCCGCTGGCCTGATAGCCGTTGGCAGCAGACAGCTCTACGCCGTCCACGTTCACCCGGAAGCCCGTCTGGTTGCCTTGTTCCAGCCGGACGCTGTTCAGGCGCAGTCCGTCTCCCGACCGGTTGTACACCCAGAAGGTCTTTGTCGACGTGGGGACGTTCGAGAAAGTGGTGTCAAGCCGCAGTGTATCGGTCTGGAATGAGAGCAGGTTACTCCTCGATGTCGTGAATGTATCATCATCGGAGCAGGCTGCCATCAACGCCATGGCTGAAAGGGACAATGCTATAGAAAACTTCTTCATTCTTTATTTTTTTGTTCTTATCTAACGGACTGACACCCTTTTTTATTGCTTTCTGCAAGCCTTACTCCAGGTCGATGTGTCCCACATCGACTGCCTCGTGCAGGAAGATGCGTGCGGTCTCCTTGAATTTCTCCGGATTCTCGGTCGTGAGGTATTTCACTGTCGACTGCTTCGTGCAACGGGCATCCATGTCAGGATGGCGGCGTAAATAATCCCGCAGGCTCTCGGCGACATATTCTCCCTGTGGGATGATTCGTACGCCGCGAGGCACGTGTTTCAGGATTTTCGGCATGAGTATGGGATAATGCGTACAGCCGAGAATCAGACAGTCAATCTGCGGGTCGATGCGCATGATATGGTCGATGCGTTTCTTCACGAAATAGTCAGCGCCGGGGCTGTCGGCCTCGTTGTTCTCGATGATGGGTACCCACAACGGACACGGCACGCCTGTCACCTTGATGTCCGGCCACAGCTTCCGGATCTCCAGGTTGTAGCTGTTGCTCCTGACGGTGCCCTCTGTTGCGAGCAGTCCTACGTGTCGCGAACGGGTGAGTCTGCCGATGATTTCGGCCGTCGGACGTATCACCCCCAGTACCCTGCGGTTCGGGTCGAGGGCGGGGAGGTCGTTCTGCTGTATGGTACGGAGTGCCTTGGCCGAGGCCGTGTTGCAGCCCAGGATGACCAGCTGGCAGCCTAGTCCGAAGAGTTTCATCACCGCCTGCCGTGTGAACTGATAGACGATGTCGAACGACCGGGAGCCGTAGGGCGCACGTGCATTGTCGCCTAAATAAACGTAGTCGTACTCCGGGAGGAGCTGGCGGATGCCGTGCAGGATGGTCAGACCGCCGTAGCCGGAATCGAATACGCCGATGGGTCCCGGCTGTTGGGAATATTTTGTCATGTCTTTTCCCTTTACTGTTTCAGTACCGAAATCAGCGCATCGGTGATGTCCTCCCCTATTGCCGGGTTGGTGTAAGGCAGGCCGTTGTTGTCGGTATTGAGGATGAAAGCATATCCGCTTTCCTTTCCCATCTGGCGGACTGTCGTGTCGAGTTTTTTTCGGACAGGGGCGTAGATATCGTCTTCAGCCTTTTTCAGCAGCCGTTCCGACTCTTTCCGGAAGGTGATGTTGCGGTCCATCAGTTCCTCCAGTTCTGCCTGTCGTTTGCGGAGGATGGACGGTTCCAGCTTGCGTTGTACGTCGAGAAAGTCCTCGTAGCGGCTGTTGAAATCGTCTACGGAACGCTTGGTCTCGGCATCATATTTAGCTTTCAGCTCGTTCAGGCTGCGGGTCGCTGTGGCGTAATCGGCCATGGAGTGCAGCACCTTTTCGTAGCTGAAATAAGCGAACTTGAAGGCAGGAACGTTCTGCTGTGCTGTTGCCAGAAGCGGCAAGAGCATGAAAACGAAGGAAAGGATTGGCTTTTTCATCATGTCTGTTATTATCTCTTCTGTGTAGTAAGAAAAATGAGGTCATCGCAAGAACGTAAATCCGTGCGGTGACCTCACCCTTTTCTCCTCTCAAACAGCATCAGCCCGCCGGCAGGCAAAGGTCTTTTCCGACCTCGTAGACTGTCTTCCCGGAATTCTTTTTCACGAAGAAAAAAATATTTTTTTCATGAAAGAAAATATTTCTTTGCACGTAAATATTTTCTTCTTTTCAAGAAAAATAAATTTCTCTCACCGTGATGATGAACGCCCGAAGGCGGGACTTACCGGGAACGACTTGCCTGTCACAAGGGGCTTGTCAAGCCGCTGAAGCAAGGAGAACTGACAACGGGGCAAAGGCTCCCGTACCTGTTTTTACTTCATCTTGGCAAGCTGGGCCTTTACCTCTGCGGTAACGTCCTTGCTGAGTGCCTCGTTGATGTACAGCGGCTGGCCGGCGGCCTTCTCCATGATGTAGACATAGTTTCCGGCCTTGGCAACTGCTGCGATAGCATTGCGTACTTTCTCAAGAACAGGACCGAGCTGCTTCTGCTGCTCCTCGTTGAAAGCCTTCTGGTTGTCCTGTGCTGTCTGCTGGATCTTGTTGTACATATCCTGCAGGTTCTTCTCTGTCTCAGCCTGTTTGGTGGCATTCATCGTGCTCTTTGTCTTGTCGTAAGCCTGTGCCTGACGCTGCAGTTCAGCCTGCATGTCTTCCAACTGCTTCTGGTATTCCTTGCCTTTGGCTTCCAGTTTGCTCTGGACGGCTGTAGCCTCTGGAAGCGACTGGAGGAGTGCCTGTGAGTCAAGGTGACCGAACTTCTGTGCGAACAATGTCATCGGCGCACAGAGCATCAACATCAAAAATAACTTTTTCATTTCTTCTTTATTGTTTAGTTGTTTGTTGTTCTTTTGCTTGGTTATCTGAAAGGGCTAGCCTTTCCAGCTTTCCTAGTCTCTTCTAGTCTTGCTGTCTTCCCCACCCTTTACTGGTAGGAATAGCCCAGTTTCTGCAGCACCTCATTACTGATATCTACTTTCGGCGAACCGTAGATGATTCCTGTGGCATTGCTCGAACGGTCGATGACAAGACTGTAGCCGCGCTGGTCGGATATGTCTTTGACGGCATTGTAAATCTCGTCCTGGATGGGAGTGATCAGGCTTGTACGCTTCTTGAAAAGCTCGCCTTCCGGACCGAAGTACTTGCGTTTGAGGTCGGATGCCTGTTTTTCCTTGGCCATGATGGCTTCCTGCCGTTTCTTCTTCTGGTCCTGGGATAGGAAGACAACCTCGTTCTGATAGTTCTTGTACATCGTGGATGCCTCTATATTGAGTGCTTCAACCTCTGCCTGCCATTTCTTGCTGACCTGGTTCAGCTGTTCATTTGCACGCTCGTAAGCCGGTACATTCTTGAGGATATACTCCATGTCGATGAGTGCAAACTTCTGTGCAGAAGCGGTTAAAGGTAAAAGGGAAAAAAGGTAAAGAGGTAAAACAAACCTCAATACGGTCTTCAATATCTTCTTCTTGTTCATCTTTCTTTTTATGTTTACTTAAAAGCCAAAGTTCATAATTATTGTTATTCCTCATTCAAAGTCCAAACCTCAAACCTCAAATCTCAAACCTCAAACCCATCAGAACTCCTGTCCGAGGATAAAGTGGAACTGGCTGCCGCCCTTTGTTCCGAACACCTTGTCGAAGCCGTAAGCCCAGTCGATGCCCATCAGGCCCACCATCGGCAGGAAGATGCGGACACCCAGCCCGGCTGAACGTTTCATGTCGAACGGATTGAACTTGCTTGTCTCTGTCCACGCATTTCCGGCCTCGACAAACCCAAGCCCATAGATGGTGGTGTTGCCGAGAAGGAACGGATAACGGAGTTCGAGCGAGAGGCGGTCGTAGGCATAGCCCTCGGCACCGTAGGGAGTGAGCGATCCGTTCTCGTAACCACGAAGACCGATGGTCTCTTCGGCATATCCTGTGGAGTAACCGCTCATGCCGTCTCCACCCATATAATAGGTCTCGAACGGACTCTTCTTGTTCTTGTTGTAACTGCCCAGCAGACCGAGCTCAACACGCGTCATGAGGACAAAGCACTTCTGTCCGCTGGTGAGCGCCGTGAAGGTACGTGCCTTGAACTTCCACTTGTGGTACTCCACCCAGCGGTATTTCTCCTGTTGTTCCTGTGAGTAAGTAGGCGAGTTGCGGTCGGTTGCCAGGTGAGCATAGTCCTTTCCGTCCCATTTCGACCAGGGCGGAGTGATGGTCAGCGACACCGTGAAGTCCGAACCGCGGCGCGGGAAGAGCTGGTTGTCGGTTGACGTACGGTTGAGCGAGATGTTGAGGTTCAAGTTGTTCGCCGAACCGTTCGACATGATGAAGTAACGCCAGTTGCGCAGCATATAACGCTGGTACTGTAGCTGGAGCGACAAGGTGAAGTAGTCGTCAGGCCAGTTCAGACGCTTTTCCCCAACCAGCATAGACACTCAAGAGTTTCACGTACTTGTTCGGATCCTATAATTATCATAATTAGCGTAATTATAACTTCCATACCCATAACGATAGTTGTTATAATTGTTCAGGTAACCACTGTTATAATAGTTGGGAGATACATCGGTCTGCTTCGAATACGACATACCCAAGCTGAACTGGATAGGACGCTTGCCTCCGAGCCAGTTGGTTGAGTACTGCGCATTGTATGACTGGTAGTAATTACCGCCGTTAGTCTGTACACCCAATGAAAGTGTCTCACCATCACCAATAGGCATGATACCACGGTGCTCACGGTTCTTGCGGAAGAGGTTGGCCATCGAGAAGTTGGTCAGTTTCAGACCGACACGGCCGATGACACCTGTCTGCCCCCAGCCCAGTGAGAGTTCCACCTGGTCGTTCGACTTCTGCTTAAGGTTGTAGTTGATGTCCACCGTACCGTCCTCATAGTTCGGTTCCGGCACCGGATTGATGGCCTCCGGGTCGAAGTGCCCCATGGAAGCCAGCTCACGTGCCGAACGCTGGAGGGCCTCCTTTGAGAAGAGATCGCCCGGCTTTGTACGCAGCTCACGGCGGACGACATTCTCATAGAGACGGTCATTGCCGTTGATTTTCACACGGTTGATGTGTGCCTGCTGCCCTTCATAGATGCGCATCTCAAGGTCGATGGAGTCGCCGACAATGTTGACTTCCGTCGGCTGGAGGTTATAGAAGAGGTAACCGTTGTTCCAGTAGGCGTTGCCCACAGCGTCCTCATCCTGCGAAAGGCGTTTGTTCATGTAGGTCTGGTTGTACACGTCCCCTTTCTTCATGTCGAGCAGGCGGGACAGGTAATCGGTCGAATAGACCGTATTGCCCACCCAGGTGATGTTTCGGATGTAATACTTCTTGCCCTCATCCACTTTGATATAGATGTCGACATGCTTCGGGTCAACGTTCCATACGCTGTCCTTCAGGATGGTCGCATCACGGAAACCATATTCGTTGTACTTCGTGATGAGTTTCTTCTTGTCTTCCGCCCAGCGTTCGGGAGTGAACTTCTTCGACTTCAGGAAGCTGGACAGTTTTCCGGCTTCATGCGTCTTGCTGAATGCCCCCTTTGTGAACAGCGAACCCTTGATTTTCTTGTCGCCCAGCTGGTTGTCGCCTTCGATTATTATCTTGTGTACCTTCAGTTTCTCCTTCTTGTCCACGTCAATATCCAGGATTACCTGGTTCTTGGCAGCGACATCGTCACGCTGACGGATATTGATTTCGGCATTCTTGTAGCCTTTTTCATCAAAGTACTTCTTGGCGAGAACCCTGGCCCGGTCGATCATGTTAGGCGTGATCTGTCCGCCCTTCAGCAGTCCGAGCTTCTTCTCCATGTCCTCTCGTTCCGTCTTCTTCAGGCCGTTGTAGTTGATGGTGGAGATGCGTGGCCGTGGTGCAAGATGTATCTTCAGATAGATGTTGTCGCCCACGATGGAGTCTGCCGTGATGGAAACGTCGGAGAAGAGTCCATGCTTCCAGTAGCGTTTCACGGCATCCGTGACAGCCGTCCCCGGTATCTCCAGCTCCTGTCCGATGCTGAGCCCGGATATGCCTGTGAGGACATAATCCTCATAGCCCTCGATGCCGGTAACGGCCAGTCCTGCGAGTTTGTAGGTCTTAGGCGTACCGGAATAAGTGATGTCTGGGTTTACGATTTTCTCCTGTGCGCCTGCCGCAAGTGTTATTCCGGAGAGGGCAAGGAGCAGCAACACCTTATTTATATTCGTCATCTGTCGCGTAACTTATTTGTTTTTCGTTTTCTTCTACTTGTTTCTCTGTCTTTCCGAACCGTCGCTGCCTGCTCTGGAAGCTCGTGATGGCTTTCTGCAGGTCGTGTTCGCTGAAGTCGGGCCAGTAAGTATCACAGAAGTAAAGTTCTGAATAGGCTATCTGCCAGAGCAGGTAATTGGAGATACGCAGCTCTCCGCCTGTCCTGATCAGGAGGTCGGGATCGGGCATGAAGTTCGTCTGCATATGTCTGTCCAGCAGCTCTTCGGTTATCATTTCGGGACGAAGCGGCACGGCATTCTCCTGCTGATGTTCTGTGACAATCTCCTTCATCGCCTGTGTTATCTCCCATCGTGCGCTGTAGCTCAGGGCTACGACCATCGTCATGGCGGCGTTCTTCTCCGTGTGCTGTTCGGTCTCACGAAGTTTCTCCTGCACTTCTTCCGGCAGCCTTTCCCGGTCGCCGATGACACGGAAGCGTACGTTGTTCTTCATGAAGATCTCGTCTTCCAGGGAGGTCAGCACGAGGCCCATCAGTGCGGCGATTTCATCCGTCGGACGGTTCCAGTTCTCCGTGGAGAAAGTGTAGAGTGTGAGGTACTTCACGCCCAGCCGAACGCATTCCGATGTGATGCGGCGCACGGTCTCCACTCCTGCCTGGTGTCCGTAGGAGCGCGGTTTGTTGCGTTCTGTTGCCCACCGGCCGTTGCCGTCCATGATGATGGCGATGTGCCGGGGTATTCGTGTCATGTCCAATTCTTCTACCATATTCTATTACTCGTCCTCGTTATGACAGGTCCTGCACTTTGCCATGAAGCTGTAGGAGAGCGTCAGCTGGAGCGTTGAGTAGCAGTCGGTGTTCTTGAACAGTCCGCTGCTCTTGATTCCATAGGGGTCTTTCTGCCCGTCGAGTTCGTCGCTGAGCGAGAAGTGCATGGCCCATTCCAGCCCGACATTCGTCCGGTCGCCTATCTTGTATTTCACGCCTATGCCTATGGGGAGGCTGGCGGATAAGGCAGACTTGCGGTCGCCGTTCTTTATGCTGACATAGGTGGCTCCCAGTCCTATCGTCGTATAGGGCGACAGCCGCTGTGCCCCCCGGTAGTCGCGGCCGGTACCGTAGGGCAGGAAATTATACTCGTATGCGATGCCTACATCGACCAGTGAATTGCTGAATGAATAAGGAGCAGAGGCAAAGCGGGGGTAATAGGTCTTTACGTCAGCCGACGACCCTTTCATCTTTCCGAACGAAACGTTCATCTTCAGTCCCATGTACGGACTGAGGTTGTATCGGGCAAGTACAGTCCCCATGGGCTGCAGGTCCTTTGTCAGCGAGCTGTTGAAATCGCCCAGATAGCCCATCATGCCCACACCGGCACCCGCCTCCATCCTGTATTCCGGGTCCGACTGCGCCCACATGGACACAGCAGCAAGGAGAAAGAGCAGACCGGTGACAGTACGTTTCATCATATTCTTCTTTATTCTGTCATGCGGTCCAGGTTCAGCTTCCAGCCTACCCTGTTGAGTCTGCCGCGCCATACTTTCGTACTGCTGACAATCCAGATGTATCCGTCATTGTCGGCTGCGGCGGTAAAGGTCGCCGCCGGCTGCGCTTCCTTGGGATAGGAAAAGCTCTCGTCACTTTTCCAGGTGATGCCTCCGTCGCGTGAGAGCAGCATCGGTCCGAAGCTCCCGCCGGCTTTTTTTGTGCCCAGGGCGAGAGCGGCATCGTCGTAGCCTACGACGGTAAGGTTGCCGTAGAGCGGCAGCAGGTATTTGTCTGCATTGCTTTCGACAAAGGACCATTTCGCTCCCTGGCGGTACGACAGTTTCGTCCAGGAAACGTTCTTCTTTCCGTCTGCGGTCGTGCCTACGAGCAGCACACGGTTGATGTCGTTCGAAGCGCCAGAGACGGTATAGCTGGTATGGCTGGCGGGAAGCAGCGAAGCGTCGCTGTCCAGTGTCTCGGCATTCCATGTAACGCCCTTTGTCCCTTGAAGCGGCAAGACTGCCGTCAGCTGTCAGTGCGAACAGCTCTGCCGGCGATGCTGCCACCAGCTGCTTCAGGCTGCTGTCTGTCGCAACGGCTGTCCATGTGTTGCCGTCAGCCGAGCTGTATACCGTTCCGTTGTCGATGATGAAGAGGCTGCTGTTCTGTACGGCGATGCTCTTGTAGGCACTGGCTGTGAAGGAACGTCCCAGCTTTGTCCAGCTGTTTCCGTCAGCTTTCGACGTGACGTAGCCTGTGGTCTGTGTGCCGTCCGTACCGAACACAAATATTCTGTCGCCGGTGCTGACGGCCTTCATAGCCGTGAAGGAGGCGAAGCCGCTGTTGTCCTGCATCGTCTTCCAGCTGAAGACGTTGCCCCTCTGCTTATGTACATTGACTGAGATTTTGTATTCACGGTAAGCATAGCCGCCGTTCGCATAGACACGGAAGGTACGCGGCTGTGTGAAATCGATGGAGTCGTTGCTTCTGTAATAAGAGAGCGATGCGTCCTTGACAGACTGGATGGCAACCGTTCCGGCATTCTTCGTCGTGATCTTCGCCAGAACATGGGCAGCGTCCGTACCGTAGGGCAGCGAGTCGGGGTTGTAGATCAGTCCCTGTGCCTGGTCGATGTAGAACTTCACCTTTCCCGCATCGTATTTCGCCTTGTACGTACTGTCTTTCCCGGCTTTCGTAACCGTGTCGCGCACCTGCTTCAGCTGTCCGAGGGAGAAGCTGGTAATGGCTGTGTCCTTGTAACTTGCACGATCGTTCCCGTCGTTGTCATTCAGGCAGGAAGTCATTGCGAACGTAGCCGTAAGCAGGGCTACGAGGGAATATATCTTATTACGCATCAGATACTAACAATTGAATTTAGCTGCAAATTTAATCAGAAATCTTCAGAATCAGCGTCTTTTAAGAGGTTAATTATGTAAAATATGGAAATTATCCGTGTTTTTTAAGTTTGTTTACCAATGAGAGAAAGTCTGGTAACAGTCCGGCAATGCACATCTGTTTTTAATGTAGAATGATGTCTTTGTGGAATCTGGATAAATCTGTACTGTTCCCAGGACAAAACCCGACCGGTCGGTGCAGGCTGCACAGATACGGAAATGCACAGCCGGCTGGGAATCGGATTCCCAAGCACCGGGAACAGGATTCCCAAGCACCGGGAACAGGATTCCCGACCGTTGGGAATACGGTTCCCTACCGGCCGGGAACATCTCTTTGTAGTCAGGTCTGTGCCCGGGAAGGCCGTCACGGCACCGGGAGGGTGGCACAGCTGCGAGGAAGTCATCATCTTCCGTGCTTCGCTCATCACCTTCATGCCGTGGGGTGGCAGGGCGGGAGAGCCCGGAAACTTTATATGGATAATGGGACAGTCGCCTGCATTCCTGCATTTCATGTGAATTGTTTTTTCGACTTGTAAAAACCTGAATATCATCCGTTCCGTCTGTGAATATACAGAAAGCCCCTCGTCATCCTGAAGGAAAAACGAGGGCTTTTGTTTTGCATGATGTGTCATTAGATGAATCGCGGTCGCTTGCTCATGCTTCCTGCTGGCGTACTCCCATACGGGCCTCGACGACGTTGACGACATAGTCGCCCAGCTTCTCACATTCCTGGATGATGTCCATGTACATCGTGCCGATGGCGTATGTGTACTTGTGGTCGTTGACGTCGTTGATGTTCTGCGAGCGCAGCTGGTTGCGGTAGTTGTTGATTTCGTTCTCGATGTTGAACGAACGGTTCACGTCGTTGTCCTGTCGGTGACCGACAAGAATCCGGTTCATCTGTGTCAGGGCATCATCCGTCAGTTCGAACATCTGGTGCATGTGGTCATACTGCTCCTCGGTGAAGTCTTCCTTGCCGCGGATGCGCCGGCTCTCGGTACGGGCAATGTTGTAGCAGGCGTCACCGATGCTCTCCAGTTCGGAAATCTCGCGGAGCATGGAGCGTACCTTGTCCTTCGTCTCATCGCTCAGATGGGCATTGGAGACCTGGTCGAGGTACTTCGCAATCTCAATCTCCATGTTGTCCGAGATGCCCTCGTACTTCTCAATACGCGTGAAGAGCTTGTTGAACTTCTCCGTATCGCGCTCGCCGAGAAGCTCGCGCACCATGCCGAACATACGCTGGATGCGTTCGGCGAACGACTTTATCTCCTTGGAAGCCTCCAGCACAGACAGCTCCGGGGTCTTCATGATGCCCGCCTGTATGAAATGCAGACGGAATTCGTCCTCGTCTTTGTTGGCCTTCGGCTTGATGATCTTGCAGACGAGCTTCTCCAGGTACTTGATAGGTCCGACGAGGATGAGCGTGTTCGTGACATTGAACGTCGTATGGAAAGGCGGCCAGCACGAAGCTCAGCTTGGCGGCGTTGGCGGCAAAGCCGGCGGCGGTCTTCGGCATATCGACATCGTAACCTACCCAGCTGCAGACCATGTTGATGAAAGGATGGAAGACGCACAGCACCCAGATGACGCCGAAGACGTTGAACACCATGTGCGCCATCGCCGCCCGCCGGGCCTGCGTGTTGGCAGTCAGTGCAGCGAGGTTCGACGTGACCGTCGTACCGATGTTCTCGCCCAGCACCAATGCGATGCCCTGGTAAATCGGCAGCACGCCGGTGGAACAGAGAATCATCGTGATGGCCATGATGGCGGCAGAACTCTGCACGCACATTGTCAGAATACTGCCGATGAGCAGGAACACTATCGTCGTGAAGAAACTTCTGGGGTCGAACTGGCTGAAGAAGTCGAGCACAGCCTGGTTGTGTGCCAGGTCCATGTCGATGCCCGCCTGGCGCAGTGTTCCCAGTCCGAGGAACATGAACGAGACGCCGAAGAGGAAGTCGCCGATGAGCTTGCGTTTCTTGGAGTAGATCAGGACTATGCCGATAAAGAAGGCCGGCCACACAAAGTCGGTGATGTTGAACGAGAAGCCGGCCGACATGATCCATGCCGTCAGTGTCGTGCCGATGTTGGCACCCATGATGACCGAGATGGCCTGTACCAGCGTCAGCAGTCCGGCGTTCACGAAGCTGACCGTCATCACCGTTGTCGCCGTCGACGACTGCACGGCGGCCGTGATGAACGTTCCCGTAAGGATTCCTGTAAAGCGGTTAGTAGTCATTGCACCAAGGACGTGGCGCAGCTGTGGACCTGCCATTTTCTGCAGGCTCTCGCTCATTGCCTTCATACCGAACATCAGCAGTGCCAATGCGCCAATGAGCTTAAAAAAAATCCAAATCGACATATAATTTTTTAATTTGTGACGTCTATTCTTTGGAAATCTGCAAAACTTTGGCTAATTTTACCCTCCGTTTACAAAACGGACCTTTTGTCCACCGACAACCGTTCAATCAATCATGATGATGAAACAAGTACTGCAAATCCGCTGCAAAAATAACAAAAAAAGTCTGAAAGTCCCAATCGGAAGTACACTTTCTGACATTTACAAGGAAAATAATCTCCAGATGACTTTCGGTCCCGTGAGTGCCAAAGTGAACAACAAGGTGGAGGGACTGCACTACCGTGTCTACCACAACAAGGACGTGGAATACCTCGACCTGCACGCGCCCTCGGGCATCCGTACCTACACCCGTTCGCTGTTTCTCGTGCTGTGCAAGGCCGTACACGACCTCTATCCGGGCAGCAGCGTGGTGATCGACATCCCTGTCTCGAACGGCTACTACTGCAATCTGAAGCTCGGACACGCCGTTACGCCCGACGACGTGCGCCGCATCCGCACCCGTATGCAGGAAATCATCGATGCCCGCCTGCCCATACAGCGTTTTGAGACCACGACGGAAGAAGCCGTCGAAATGTTCAACCGTCTCGGCGACGGGCAGAAAGCAAAGCTGCTGCGCAGCAGCGGCACGCTCTATTCGGTCTATTACGTGCTCGACGACTACAAGGACTATTACTACGGTTCGATGCTCACGAATACCGCACAGATCCACCTCTTCGGCCTGGAACCTTACTTTTGACGGTGTCCTCCTGCGCATCCCTTCCGCACAGGATCCCTCCAGGCTGGGCGAACTGATACGCCAGGACAAGATGTTCGAGGTGTTCAAGGAGCATCACCGCTGGCAGGGCATCCTCGGCATCAAGACCGTAGGCGACTTCAACGAAGCCGTGAAGAAGGGATTTTCCACCGACCTCATCAACGTCAGCGAGGCACTGCAGGAAAAGAAGATATCGCAGATCGCCGACACGATTGCCTCCAGGAAAGAGACAAAAGTCGTGCTCATCGCCGGACCTTCCTCCAGCGGCAAGACGACCTTCTGCAAGCGGCTCTCCGTACAGCTCCTTGCCAGCGGCGTGAAGCCCGTGCAGATTTCGCTGGACGACTACTTCGTACATCGTGAGGACACACCGAAGGACGAGAACGGAGAACTCGACTATGAGAGCATCCATGCACTGAACATCCCGCTCATCAACGAGCAGTTCAATGCCCTCTTCCGGGGCGAGGAGGTGGAACTGCCGAAGTATAACTTCCAGACAGGAATGAGCGAGAAGAGCGGGAAGAAGCTGCATCTGGACGAGAACAACGTGCTCGTCGTGGAGGGCATCCACGGCCTCAATCCCCTGCTGACAGCACAGATTCCCGACGAAAAGAAGTTCAAGATCTATGCTTCCGCCCTCACCACCATCCTCTTGGACGACCATAATTATATCCCGACAACCGACAACCGCCTCCTGCGGCGCATCGTACGCGACTACAAATACCGTGGCTGTTCGGCACAGGAGACCATCCACAGGTGGCCCAGTGTGCGTGCCGGCGAGAACAAATGGATATTCCCCTATCAGGAACAGGCCGATGTAATGTTCAATACGGCCATGCTTTTCGAGCTGGCCGTCATCAAGCCGCAGGCCGAGGAGGTGCTGGAACAGGTGCCCGAAAACTGCGAGGAGTATGCCGAAGCCTACCGGCTGCGCAAGTTCCTCAAGTATTTCTCTCCCCTGCCCTTCCGTGCCCTTCCGCCGACATCGCTGCTGCGGGAGTTCCTCGGAGGCAGTTCGTTCAAGTACTGAGCCGGCATTCCTGAAACAGACTTTCCGTGTGGGATGTATGGGGAATACGTCCTGAGAATATCTGTTTACAGGTCCCCGATGTCAGGAAACAACACAATGACGCTCGCATCCAGTTGTCGGGAATGCCGTTCCCAGGCGTTGGGAACACGTGTCCCGGACGTTGGGAACATTCTTCCCGACCGGTTGGGAACAGGATTCCCGATGGCAGTGACGTGGGGGGCAGGGATGCCGGGAAAAATGAAAACAGCAGACAAATACACTTTAAACAATGAAGACAAGCATACTCTTTACCTTATCATTCATCTTCTGTCATGTCACAGCCGGCATCGCACAGGTACGGGTCATCAACCTGAAGACCTGGAACTTCTCACGTGACAGTCTCCACTGGCAGGCCGTGGACATCCCCCACGACTGGGCCATCAGCGGCCCGTTCGACAAGAAATGGGATCTGCAGCGTGTAGCCATAGCCCAGAACGGCGAGAAGCAGGCTACGGAGAAGTCGGGACGCAGCGGCGCGCTGCCCTGGATCGGCGAGGGATGGTACAGCTTCCGGCTGACGTTCGGCGACCGTAAGGACTTCTCCCATGCCTATCTCTGTTTTGACGGTGCCATGTCGGAACCTGTCGTCTATATCAACGGAAAGGAGGCGGGACGCTGGGCGTATGGCTATAACGCCTTCCGCGTTGATGCGACGAAATATCTGCGGAAGGGTGAAAACAACATCGTCGTCCACCTCAACAACCGTGAGGAAAGTTCACGCTGGTATCCCGGGGCAGGACTTTACCGCCCGGTGAAACTCGTCCTTACCTCCGAGCTGCGTATTGACCCGTGGAATGTCTATCTGCGTACGACCCGGCTGGATGCCGGCGGTGCCACGCTTTCCGTTGACGCAAAGGTCGACGGATGGGACGGGAGACAGAAGCTGGTGGCGGTCGCTGTCAGCACTGTCTCCGGACGTTTTGAAAAGATTCCCCTTACCGTGAATCCCCAGACAGGCATGGCGCATGGCGAGCTGAACTGGAAGAAGGGAAGGTACACTGCATGGACACCGGAGCATCCCGTCCTCATTCCGTTCACGATCTATGCCCTTGACGGAGATGTGCTGACGGCTCTTTATACGACGAAGACGGCAGTCCGTACGGTTTCCGTCTCTCGTGAAAAGGGCTTCCAGCTGAATGGCGTGATGCGGAAGATCAAGGGGGTCTGCCTCCATCACGACCTCGGACCGCTCGGTGCGGCAGAGAACAAGACGGCCCTGATACGCCGGATAAAGCGCATGAAGGACATGGGGGCGGATGCCATCCGCACGGCACACAATATGCCTTCGGAACTCCTGATGCAGCTCTGCGACTCGTTGGGAATGATGGTGATGGCGGAGAGCTTCGATATGTGGGTCTATCCCAAGTGCAGGAACGGCTATGCACGGTTCTTCAACGAATGGGCCGACAAGGACATGGAGGCCCTTGTGAGGCATCACCGCAACCACCCAAGCATCATCATGTGGAGCATCGGCAATGAGATTCCGGAGCAGTGGAGCGAGGAGGGACGGCAGATCGCCGGACGGCTGCAGGCCGTCTGCCACCGGCTGGACCCGTCGCGCCCTGTCACCCAGGGGATGGACAGGGCAGAGGATGCCCTGAAGTCGGGTTTTGCACAGGTGATGGACGTGCCGGGCTTTAACTACCGTGTCTACAAATACAACCGGAACGTGGCACAGCTGCCCAAAGGGTTTCCTCCTGGGGTCGGAGACGGCCTCGACGGTATCAAGCCGTGGGGTGTACAAGCTGCCTGTCCGATGGGGAGTGGCGGAGGCCGACAGCGACGGACAGGTAACAGGCTACGACACGCAATGGTGCTCGTGGAGCAACCTGCCGGAGGAGGACTTCATCGCCATGGAGGACCTGCCCTACACCATCGGACAGTTCGTATGGACAGGAGAGGACTATCTTGGCGAACCGACACCATACGATGAATACTGGCCCAGCCGCAGCAGCTACTTCGGAGCCTGCGACCTGGCCGGCCTGCCCAAGGACCGCTACTATCTCTACCGGTCGGTATGGAACACGAAAGAACCGACGCTGCACCTTCTGCCCCACTGGACGTGGAACGGACGTGAGGGGCAGAAGGGTGCCCGTCTTCTGCTATACCAGCTACCCTGAAGCCGAGCTTTTCGTCAATGGGAAGTCGCAGGGACGCCGCCGCAAGGCGGGGAAAGCGGTGCAGGGAGAAGCCGCCGCCGGGCATGCCGCCACACCGGAAGAGGCCCGGAGGCGTGCCGGACGCTACCGTCTGATGTGGGACAACGTGGTTTATGATCCTGGAGAACTGAAGGTCGTGGCATACGACAGACAGGGTCGCAAGGTCGGTTCGACGGCAGTCTCTACCGCCGGTAAGCCCGAGCAGCTGCTCCTTACCTGTGACAATACGGTGGAAGGCCTTCCCTGTGACGGCCTTGCCTACGTCACCGTGACGATGCTTGACGGGAAAGGAGTCCCTGTGCCTGACGCTGATGACGAGCTTTCCTTCTCCGTGTCAGGTGCAGGCAGGTTCAAGGCGGTCTGCAATGGCGACCCTACATCATTGGAGTCGTTCGCTGAACCGCACATGAAACTCTTTCATGGCAAACTGGTTGTCATCATTGAAAGGACTGCCGGGAAAGGGGATGTCACATTGACCGTACACGACAGAAAGCGCGACATCAGTAAGCGGATTACCCTCTGCGGTACCGGCAACGGGGCGAAAGGGGATTGACGGCAGTACATCATGGAAAGGCCATGAGCCGGAGGCGATGCTGCCGGCTCATGGCCTCCCGCTGGTCGGGAATGGCGTTTTTGGCGGGAAAGAGGGTAGGGGATTCACTTCTTCACGCCACCCACCAGGTCATCGTTTTCGATGCTTCGGTCGGTTTTCTTCACGCTGGCCTTCAGCTTGCCGAAGTTCCATGAGAGACGGATGCCGAAGCATCGGGGTTTCATTACAGCACGTTCAAAACCTGTATAATCACCTTGAACGGTACGATAGGTAGTTGGTTTTTCTTTGATGAAAGGCGACTCGGCTGATAGAGATACTGTCAGCTTGTCCTTGAGAAAGCGGCGTGTCAAGGTGAAATCATAATAGAACCAGTGCCCCTCAATGGCATACGGATCGTAAACTCTGTTGCCGTATTCACCTCCAAGACTGGTCGTCAACGTCAGTTTCCAGGGTATTTTCTGCTCCCAGTCAAAGTAGATACCACCACCGCATCCGCTGTTCTTGATGTAAGGTGTGGGCAAGGTGATGTGTGCATAACGCATCGAGGCGTTGAGTGTAAATGTCGTTCCGGTGAAAGGAGTCCATTCTGTGTAGGATGAAATACCGAAGACTTTGCTTTTCAATACGTTCTGATAAGTGGACACATTTCTGCGGTTCTGCTCATAAAAGATGTGAGCGATACCGTTGTTGGTAAAGGAATAGTAGGGATTAAACTGGACTGTGAGTTTTGATGTCACCAGCATATATTCCATTTGCAGCTTTGGTTACGGCTGCTTCCTAAGTCTGCATTACCAAAGGACAGCGAAGTGGGCGTGCTGATTACGGCCGGATTGAGATAGCTGATGCCCGGTCGGTTGATGCTGGTATTGTAGCTTAATTTCAGCGTCTGTCCGTCACTGATTTTGTATTGTATGCTTGCTGACGGTACCCAGTCATTGAGATGAGCGTGGAAATCAGCATTACTGCCATCAGGGATAGGTGGCTTTCATGTGGGTATATTCATATCTTAAGCCCGCACGAGCCGACCATTTACCAGCGGTGAGGATATAAGACAGGTAAGCAGCTGCTACCTGTGCGTTATGCCTGAACCTGTTTTCCATATCAGGTGTTGTACCCTGATAGTCCATCAATGACGTGCTGTTGTTGTGTCGGAGAATGTATTTCGTTCCGCTTTCCAGCTTGTGGTGTTTGCCAAAGGGCCGTACATAGTCAATCTGGAACGTATGTTCTGTGAAGCGTTCACGGCTGTTTTGGTCATAACCCGTATAATCGGCAGGGAAGTTTGTCATATTGCTATATGTCTGACGGAATGTGGTGTGCTGTCGTGTAGCAGCCAGCATATAAGAGAGTGTAAGCGTTTCTCCCTCTAAGCGGGTCTTGTGTTGATAATCAAAACGTCCTCCAAGATTAAGATAGGAGTAGCCCGGTGTGGTTACATCCGAATCGAATTTATAAATCAATTGATTGTTTCTATCCCATCGTTCAGTCGTGCTTTGTGTGTTGGCATCGGCTTTATAGCCGAAGAAATTGGTGGATGCTGTTAACAGGTTGAGGGAATCAATTTCGTAACTGGCACTGATATTGCCGAAATGTATCTTTGCCCCCGTGCTGTTCTTGCCATATTCATGTGTGTGTTCGCCGGTCTTTACGTAGTCGTAGGCCTCATCCCGATCATTTTCTGTCTGTTTCTTGTTCTGGTCTGCGTAGTTATAATTGACAGCTGTCGTGAGCTTTCCGGCTTGTGTGGTCAGGTAGGCCCCGACTCTTGTAGAGCCATTCGTGTCTGCACCTGCATTTCACATTGCCCGATACCCCTTGTAGTCTTGAGCTGCCCAACATGACGATGTTGAGGATCGCCGTGGTTCCCTCGGCATCATACTTGGCTCCGGGATCGGTGATTACCTCTATTCTCTTGATGGTGGAAGCGGGTATTGCCTTCAGGATATCCTTGAGGTTCTGTCCCTGAAAGGCTGGGGTCGGGGTGTCCGTTCTTGTAAACCTTGAAATTGGCAGAGCCTTGGATTTTGATGTTTTCCTGCCCGTCAACAGTGACAAGCGGTATTTTCTTGAGTATTTCCAAGGTTGTTTTGGTCTGTGCAGTCTTGTCGTGCTGCACGTCATACGTCAGCTTGTCAATATCATTCTTGATAAGCTGACGCCTTTGCGTTACGATGACTTCCTCCATCTTATGTGTCTCGGTAGAGTCGGTCCGGGCTGTGTTCTGTGCCGGCAGAGATGTTGCTGCAAGGCTGGCGGCGAGGGTTAGCAGGGCTTTCTTTCGCATGGTAAACCGTTTCTCGTTATTAGTCGTATAGTCTGCAAAGTTAGTTTTTTTTTCGATACGACCAACTTTTCCGTAAAAAACTTTCCTGTACGGCAGCATGAGGGAGGGCTTGCAGCGTGACGGCACTGTGCGGCCGTGTCTCTCTTGTCGCTTTTGGCAGATGGAGAAGCGCCTTTTCCGAAGGCCTTGAATGCTGTGTTAAAATATAGAAAAAACCTGTACTTTTGGCTTTTTTGGCGTACTTTTGCAGTTTAAACAACCAGAGAAAATCGAATGAGTCTTACTGATATAGTAAACAAAGCTGTACTTCCAGCCGCGCCGTAAGGAGCTTGAGCGATACGGTACGGAGGGAGAGACTATCCAGCGGGAAGTCATGGAATACCTCGTAGAACGGGCGAAAGACACCGAATACGGACGGAAACATCTGTTCTCGACAATCAGGACCTATGATGATTTCGTACAGAACATTCCGGTCAACACCTATGAAGAACTGAAGGGCGACATCGACCGTATGCGCCACGGAGAACGCAATGTGCTCTGGCCGGGGACGGTGAGATGGTACGCCAAGTCGTCGGGTACGACCAATGACAAGAGCAAGTTCATCCCGGTTTCCCATGAGGGATTGCAGACCATTCACTACCAGGGCGGGAAGGATGTGATTGCCTATTATCTCGGCAATCATCCGGAGAGCCGGCTCTTCAATGGCAAGAGCCTTATCCTTGGGGGAAGCCATTCTCCGAACTACAACCTGCCCAATTCGCTTGTCGGTGACCTGAGTGCCATTCTCATCGAGAACATCAACCCGCTTGCCAACCTGTGCCGGGTCCCGAAGAAGGAGACTGCCTTGCTGAGCGACTTCGAGGTGAAACGCGACCGTATCGCACGGGAGACGCTGAGGCAGAACGTTACCAACATATCAGGCGTGCCGTCGTGGATGCTGTCCGTACTGGTACGTGTGATGGAGTTGAGCGGCAAGCAGCATCTGGAAGAGGTATGGCCCAATCTGGAGGTGTTCTTCCATGGAGGCATCGCCTTCACACCTTACCGGGAGCAATACCAGCAGCTCATTACCAAGCCGGACATGAACTACATGGAGACTTACAACGCCTCCGAAGGCTTCTTCGGTATACAGGACGACCCGGCGGACAGCAGCATGTCGCTCATGATAGACTATGGTGTGTTTTACGAGTTTCTGCCCATGGACGAGTTCGGCAGCGAACACCCGAACATTGTTCCATTGTCCGGCGTGGAGACAGGACGCAACTATGCCATGCTCATCAGCACCTCCTGCGGATTGTGGCGTTATGAAATCGGCGACACGGTTCAGTTCACTTCGACCCATCCTTATAAGTTCATCATCACCGGAAGGACAAAGTACTTCATCAATGCTTTCGGTGAAGAGCTGATCATGGACAATGCCGAAAAGGGCCTCGAGGCGGCCTGCAAGGCTACCGGGGCACAGATTTCCGACTATACGGCAGCACCTATCTATATGGATGCGAAGGCAAAATGCCGCCATCAGTGGCTCATCGAGTTTGCCAGGGAACCGGAGTCTCTGGAGCAGTTTGCCGCTGTCCTCGATGCGAAACTCCAGGAGATCAACTCCGACTATGAGGCAAAGCGTTTCCACAACGTCACCCTCCAGCCGCTGGAAATTATCGTTGCCAGGAAAAACCTCTTCAACGACTGGCTCAAGACAAAGGGCAAGCTCGGTGGGCAGCACAAGATTCCACGCCTCTCCAACAGCCGGACGAACCTTGAAGAGCTGCTGAGCATGAACCAATGAAAAGTAAAAAAGTAAAAGGGTAAAAAGGTAAAAGTCCCCCTTTGAAGGCAAAAGGTAAAAGGGGTAAAAAGGCAAAAACTCTTTGAAGCGGACAGGCTTTGATGGAGAATAAAATAGACAAGGTAAATCGTAAAATCAGCGATATGAAGAAGATGAAACAGAGATATTGCCCGGAAGACAGGGATGGAAAGGAGGACTTTTCAGCCAGGATCAGTCATGCTCTTCCTGTCAGGATCAGCCATTGCCTTTCAGCGGTTTACCGGCCGACGCTTGTATCTTTTTACCTTTTTACCCTTTTACTTTTCCTCCTTGTTTCCTGTGCCAAGATGGGACAGCCCGACGGCGGCTGGTACGACGAGACGCCACCCAGAGTGCTCAGGGGCATCTCCTGCCGAGCGTGCTACCGATGTGAACAGCAGGAAGGTGAGCATCTACTTCGACGAGTTCATCAAGCTGGAGAACGCCTCTGAGAAGGTCGTCGTGTCGCCGCCGCAGCTGGAAGCACCTGAAATCAAGGCCACCGGGAAGCAGATTACAGTAAGCCTGCAGGACAAGCTGCAGCCGAACACCACTTACACCATCGACTTCTCGGATGCCATCTCCGACAACAACGAGGGAAACCCGTTGGGAAACTATACCTACAGCTTCTCCACCGGCGACCATATCGACACGCTCGAAGTGGCGGGCTACGTGCTTGATGCCGAGAACCTGGAACCCATCAAGGGCATTCTCGTGGGCCTTTACAGCAACCAGAACGACACGGCTTTCCTGAAACAGCCCATGCTGCGTGTCTCGCGTACCGACAGCCGCGGCCACTTCGTCATACGTGGTGTTGCCAAGGGAGACTACCGTATCTATGCGCTGCAGGATGCTGACGGCAATTACAGGTACAACCAGAAGAGTGAACGGATCGCCTTCACGCCCGAAGTCATCATGCCTTCCTGGAAACCGGACATACGGCAGGACACGCTCTGGACCGATACGTTGCATATCAAGGACATCAGGCAGACGCCTTATACACATTTCCTTCCGGACGATGTGGTGCTGAACGCCTTTACTGCCACGCAGACCGACCGCTTCTTCCTGAAGGCTGAACGCAAGGAAGCCAATCACTTCACACTCTTTTTCAGCTATGGCGATGCCGACCTGCCGCAGATAAAGGGCCTCAATTTCAATGCCCGGGATGCCTTCGTCACGGAACCCAGTCTGAACCAGGACACCGTCACCTACTGGCTCCGTGACACCGCCCTTGTCAACCAGGACACGCTGCGTATGCAGATTACTTACAATACGACCGACAGCATGGGAGGGCTTGTTCCGAAGAGCGACACGTTGGAGGTGCTCTCGAAGATTCCATACGCCCGTCGTCTGAAGCGTCGGCAGGAGGAATACGACAAGTGGAAGAAGAAACAGGAGAAGGCCAGGGAACGGGGGAAAGGCTATGAGACTGAGATGCCCGCAGCACCCTTGGAGGTGAAGTTCGATGTCCCCTCGCAGATGGACCCTGACCAGAACCCGACGTTTGAAGTGTCTTCTCCGATAGAAAAGACCGATACGGCCAGGATTCATCTCTACGAAAAGATTGATACCCTGTGGTATCGGGCGAAGTATCAGTTCGGTGCTGAGCCTGGCAGACCGCGTTCCCTGAAACTTATCAGTACGTGGGATCCGGGACATGAATACAGTCTTGAGGTGGATTCTGCTGCCTTTACAGACATCTACGGAAGGGTTTCCGGGAAGTACAAACAGGGTATTCGCATTCCTTCCATAGACGAGTACGGCACGCTGGTGATGACCTTGCAGGGCATGGCGGGCAGAAACTGCCTGCTGCAGCTGCTCAACGAAAGCGACAGACCCGTAAAAGAAGTGAATGCCAAAGACGGAAAAGCGACTTTCCACTATGTCAGGCCCGGCAGCTATTATCTCCGTCTTATTGTCGACGACAACAACAATGGCAGGTGGGACACGGGCGACTATGCCACACAGCGGCAGCCTGAAGCCGTTTACTATTACCCGAAAGTCATCGAGTGCAAGGCAAAACGCGATGTGCAGGGAACGTGGAATCCGCGTCTGCTTCCGCTCTTCCGACAGAAGCCCGGAGCTATAACGAAGCAGAAAGCCGACACGCAGCGCAAGGCTAAAAGCCGTAATCTGGAACGTGCGCGGAGCCTTGGAATTGCCTTTCCCGGTGAAACCGTCCAGACAGGAAAGCAGAAGGTGAAAAAGCAAAGCGAAAGACATCTGGAAAGGCAATGACAGACAGAGGATAGCGCATCACGTTCTTCAGACGGTCGCGGGTCCTCCCTGCATAAAAACCACCCCCGTCAGTCCGTTTCCGCAACAAGGATTCGGACGGGCGGGGGTGCTCTGTTCAGGCAGGTCTTGAGTATTGTTTTTGTCGTGTTTTCTTCTTTCGGGCAGTATCACACAGCAGTCCAAATGGAATTCTTTTCATGAAGATAATTTTTTTCTTCATGAAAAGAAATATTTCTTTTCACGTAAATAATTTCTTTTTCTCGTGAAGATAATTCTCTGTATGCGTTGTCGTACGATGCCGGACGACACTGTCCTCACACTCCGAAAGCAAGGTCGGGCAACTCTCCAGACGTTTGTTGTGAATGCTGTCAAGACCTTATAAGTCCATGAAAGGAACTTGAATATGATTCGGAAGGACGGGGATTCCAGAGAAGAAGACAGCGTGTATAAATGGAAGAAGCACGTAGAAAAGCGACAGGAGAGCGGCGTTGTCTCTGCAAAAAGAACTGTCTTTGCAGGACACTGGTTGACTCTACGGGGGAAACGGGCATAGACTTCTTCCTTTGTTGACGGTTTTCCGGTTGCCCTCCACACTGAGGGCAGTCTGCGGCCCGGCTAAGAGAAATAAATGCCCGAAATCAATGCAGGAAGTCTTCCGATGCGGCTGTTACGGCAGCTGTAAAGCACTTTGTAAACGATAAGAGGTCCGTAAACGCCCGTCAGGATGGCGAGGAACTGGTAACAGAGAGCATCGAGGTGGGAGAAATGGGTCAGTATCTGGAGGCACAAGGCCTGGAAGATACCGTGATAGAGATAGATGGTATAGGATGCGGGAGCGAGGTGGTTGAGGAAATAAGCCCCCTGTTTGGCGTACAAGCGTGCCAGGGCAACCGACATGAGAATACCGTTCAAGGCAAGGAAAAAGTCCGTCAGAGGGGATGTACGTGCGTTTAGACCGGTGAATGACACCCCCAGTGTAAACAGGAAAACCAGAAAGTCTGTTTTCTCCTTGTCGAGAAAAAACGTGTCAGGCAGAATCTTGATGCAAAGTAGCCCAAAGGCAAAATAGAAGGCGTAATGGACGGCTCCGACAACATTGAAGAGCGTGTCGTGGGAGAAAGGAAGTAAGATGTCTGCCAGTGCGAGCAGGAAGAGTGACAGGCCGGAAACGGTGAGGGACGGTCCGTGCTTCATCTGCTGTGAAAGTGAAAGGAGCACTGCTGCAAAGACAAAGAGCAGAAACAGGGTAGGCAGGAACCAATAGGAGCCGTTGACATTGCGGTAAGGATAGATGAGCATGGCCGCATATTCACCCCATCCGGCATGTATCGGGCGTACCATAAGCCGGGAAAGAAGAACTTTCGGAATGAAAAGCAACGTGCTCAATGCAAAGTAGGGGAGCAGCAGGCGGCGTGCCTTCCGGAGGAGGAAGGTGCAGAGGCTGATGGTCTTTCCCTGCATGGAGACGTGGAGCAGATAGCCCGATATGAAAAAGAAAAGCGGTATGTGGAACTGATAGATCCAGTCGACGATACGGCTTTCTGTCCGGAAGAAAGAGTGTCCGATGACTACCAGGAGGATGGCAAACACATGGAGGAAGGATATTTCGGCTATCTTCTGTTTCATCTGATGCGTTTTACTGTGTCGTCTTCTGCGTACCACACGCCGTCACAGCCGGCTTTCTCTGCCTTTGGAAGTAAGGACTCCAGCTGCTTTTTATCTGTTATTTCCTCGTTGAGAATGGTCTTTGGCCATTGGTAACCTGTCTGCTGCCTCACGGAATAACCCCACCCGAAGGCCTCGTAAGGAATGACCCAGAAAGAGGAGTACTTTGTTTCGCCTTTCTCTAAATGTATCAGCATCACCTTGTTTACCGGCCGGCTGCACTGACTGACAAAGCTCCTTGCCATCCGTTCGCCCGTCTTTCCCGACAGCCAGGCGGCATAGCCGTGATGGGAACAGGGTAAAGGCTGCGGTCAGCAGGTAGAGCGATGCCGAGACGATCAGTACCCGCTTGTTCTTGATCTGTTCGCAAAGCAGGGCAATCATCATCGCTGCAATGGGCAGAACAGCATAGCAGTGCATCAATGTGAATACGGTCATCAGATTGACGAAAGCCCCGGCAAAGAAGGATAAAAGCAGTACTGTGAGCGGTTTCCGCCACCTGTAGGAACGCAGCAGAAGCCATAGGAAAGGCAAGGGGAGCACTCCTGTGACCACGACCACGGCAAGATGGCGGTGCTGGGGGTGGATGAGGCTGGCGTAGTCGACGGGGTAGAGGGTCATTCCCAACAGCAGGCTGATGTTGCGCAGCAGCCGTTGCGCAGTGAACTCCATATAGACATTGTTTTCAAGATGGAAACTGTCGGTCAGCAGGAAACGGTAGACAAGATAGAGAACAAACGGCAGGCAGCCGCAGACAGCCTGTCTCATTGCGTTTCTGAAACTGGCTTTTCCGACGCTCCACACAAGGAACGGCGGGCAGACAAACCAGATGTAACCAGACTCTTTGGTAAAGATTGAAAGCAGAGCACACAGCAGCCACAGTATAAGTCTCCGGTATCCTGACAGGCTGATGTAGCTGTATAAGGCAAGAAGTCCCCATAGAAGCGAATAGACCTGGTTCAGTGAATCGATGTCCAGGACGGTTCCCAGCGTGCCTGACGACAGATAAAAGAAAATGACAGACAGGTTGCGGGACAGCCTGCCGACCTGGAACCATTGCAGAATCCGGCAGATAAGCAACGTGTTGAGGATATGCCCCAGCAGGATGAAAAGGTGGTTCAAGAGTGGGAAAAAGCCGGTAATCAAGCCCGAGCAGATGCCCGAATAGCACATCGAAAGGCCGCCAGTAATTGCCGTCGGGCAACAGACTCCGAATCGTCAGGGGCGTTGTCTGCGGTATGGTGTAATACGTCCAGTCGTCGAAGGTGGGCTGGAGCTGGCACAGCAGCAGCAAGGCCAGCGGAGCCGTCAGCAGTATCCAGAAAATCGGATTGCGCCTTATCCGTGCCTTCATAGCTTTCATCAATTCACGACAGCAACCTTGCAGACAGTGCCGTTGTCGCTGTTTTCGTCGGCAGACAGCACCATATAGATGCCCGATGCAACCCGTTTACCGTTCTTGTCTTTGCCGTTCCAGACGAAAGTGCCGCCGTTGCTCGTGCCTTCGGCGACCAGAATGCCGTTGGTAGTGACAATCTTCACATCTGCATTCAGGGTAAGCCCGACAATGGTTATCGGCCCGGTATAACCGGGTTTCACCGGGTTGGGGTAGGCATACACCTTGTCGTCATCGGGCGAATCGGCTGCCTTCGTGGCATCGCCCATGTAGGAGCAGAGTCCTTTGTCTGTGGCGAAGAACACCTCTCCTGTGGCATCGTTGATGGAGATGGATTGCACGTTGTTGGACAGGAGATTGCTGTTCGACGTGAGGAAATGCTGTACCTGCGTCATGTTGTCGGCACTGATGAGGTAGGCACCGTTGCCTTTCGTGCCGAACCACTTGCGTCCGCCGCCGTCTATGGCCATGGCCGTGACGTCGAGACCGGCGAGCAGATAGTCGGCAAGATTGCTGCCGTCGTTGCGCGGCACCTTGACCTGTACGAAGCGGTAGCCGTCTTTGTCGTTCATCTGCGAGCGTCGGAGCACCAGCGGCCCGGCTGTCGTCCCGGTCCAGATGTTCCCTTCCATGTCCTCTGCCCAGCAGTGTACAGCGGTCAGTTCTATATTGTTTCCGTCGTCATTGACGAAGTGGGTGTAGGCGTTGAGTCTGTCGTTCTTCGGATCATAGGAGAACAGTCCCGGCTTGCGCCAGTCGTCATTGCAGAACCACAGCTGCCCTCGGCTGTCCTGTCGCATCTGTGAAAGGCCGGAAAGGCCCACGCCGTCTTTCATCAGTTCGGGCTTGCCGAAGGAGGTCATCTTCCCGTCTCTGGACAGCCGGATGAGGTTTTCTTTCTTTGTCTGGCTGTTGAGTACCCACAGGTTTCCGTCCCTGTCATACGCCAGTCCGTTGACCAGAACATAGTTGTTGTCCAGTTCTTTTCCCCTGTCCATGGCGGCTTGCAGGATGCTGTTGTCCCTGTTGTAGAAGGAGACCATCCTGCCGGACTGAAACTCGTAGAGCCCTGTTCTCGCCCCTACATACACGTGCCCGCTGTTTTTCGGGTCGACGGCTACCGCCTTTGTACCTCGGTAGAGATAGCCTGTACGGCTCGGGAAGTCGTCCTCGTAGATTTCCCATTCATCACCGTGCAGTACCTGCACGATGCCCGGGTTTTCCCAGTTGTCGGCAATCGGGTCGAAGTATCCGCCGGCAGTGTACAGGCGGTCATTACGGAAATCAGTCCATATAAAGGTGTTGCGTTTCGGCCCGCCGGGTTTCAGTGTCTTGGCCTGCGCCAGCAGGTCGGCATCCATGGTATGGGGACGTGCCGCATAGCTGCCTGTATGTACCCAGTTGTTCCTGTCGAGGAGGTTGGCGGTCAGCAGGGCACGGTAAAGGCCGTTGGTAGGGCTGGCAGCATAGATGTAGCCGTTTTCAATGTAGCTGTAGCTGACGTTGAAGGAGAGGTTATAGCTGTCGGTTATCTCTGCCTTGGCGACATTCAGTCTGACGAGTCCGAAAGCCGGTGGACAGGTAACAGTCTGTACCTGACATATCAATGCCGTTGACGGTCTTGTCTACCGTCAGCATCTTCAGGTAGTAGTCGGGGACATTCGTCACATTGCCCTTGTCGTCCAGCAGGTCGATGTTGTAGTCGGAATAGACGATCACCAGGCGGCGTGCCGGCCTGTTCCATCCGATGAAACGGATGTCCATATCACTCAGTCCGCTGGTCTTGTCGTAGGTCTGGATGCTCTTGTCGTTTTTGTTATAGGAGTAAAGGCTGCTGGAAGCAAGCACATACAGCTTGTTTCCTCCCTGTTCTACCCATTGTATGTTGCTGTAGGAAAGGTAGCTCTTCCACGTTCCCATGCCTTTGCCGGCGGCAGATACGGCAACTGTCAGCAGGAGAATAAGCGATAGGAAATATCTTTTTATGGTCATATCGTGTTCTTTTCGTAATGTAAATAATACAGGAGTTTATACACATTAAACCAGAAAACGCTCGGATTATTGCCTTGCAGATGCTTCTTTATAGGCTGTCCGACAAGAGAATAAACCATGGAAAGCACGCCTTGCAGGTGTAATGCCCTAAGGCGCCCGGCCGTATCAAGCAGTCGGGAATAGTCTTTCAGCTGGTCGCGGAAGTTATACAGCGTGCGGAGAGACTCCTCTGTCTTATCCAGAAACGTACTGTTTGAATCGAAGAAATCAAATGTTATGGAATTGTCAATATGTGTGATGGGGATGTGAGCTTCGGCAAGTGACTTGCCGAAGAGCACGTCTTCATAGCCGTATCGGGTGAAACGCTCGTCAAAAGAGTGGTTCTTCATAACACTTTTATGTGCTAAGAAATTGGCCGTACTGAAGTGTTTCGTGGCATATTGCTGTCTGTTCTTCACCGTATTCTTCTGCTCATACGCCTTCTCATAACGGTATCTGAGGTTGTTTCTCCATACATCCGGATCGCCGCCAATCCTTATTCCGCCTACAACAACATCATTGTTTCTCGCCTGTAGATAACGTCGGATAAAGTGTGGATTGTCCAATGTCAAATCGCCGTCAATGAAGAGCAGCCACTCTCCTTGGGCCTGAGAAACGAGGAAATTGCGTATCGCTGAACGCCCGATGTTCTGCCGTCTTGTGATGTAACGTACCCCTTCCAGCCTTTCAATGCGCAGGTTGTGCTCTATATAGCTTGCAACGGAAGAACCGTCGTCAGCCACGATGATTTCAAAGTCGGTACTGCTTTCTACACATTGCCGCTGCAGCTCTGTGACCAGAGCTGCACAATTACAGTTGTAAACAGGGAGAAGAATTGACAACATATCACTTATTATGCAGTTTATATGCCTACGATAGGCATTGAACAACGGTTCTTTCAAGTATATACAGGGACTTGCAGGTAGTGCAGGAGGTTGTTCTCATCGAATTATCTTCATGTAAATAAGTATTTCTCTTCATGAAAAAGAAAAAAATTCTTTTTCACGTAAATAATTATTTCTTTTTCACGTAAATAAATCGGCAATGGGCTATTCCCAAGAACAAAAGGGCCTTTTTCCCTTTTTACTTTCTCACCCTTTTTACTTTTTCAAAGGGCCTGTTTTCCTTTTTACTTTTTCACTCTTTTCCTTTTCAAGGGGCCTTTTTCCTTTTTACTTTTTCACCTTTTTCCTTTTCAAAGGGCCTGTTTTCCCTTTTTACTTTTTTACCCTTTTACCTTTCCCAGGTGTTCTGCCAGCTTCTTTACGGCTTTTGCCCGGTGAGAAATCTTGTTCTTTACCTCTTCTCCAAGCTTGGCAAAACTCTTGTCATAGCCCTCGGGGATGAAGATGGGGTCGTACCCGAATCCTTCCGATCCGTGTTTCTCGGTTGCAATACGTCCGTCAACACGCCCTTCGAATTGATGTTCCACCCCGTCGATTATCAGTGAGATGATCGTGCGGAAAACGTGCCGTCCGGTTCTCCACACCTGCCATCTTCGACAGCAGCTTACGCATATTCGCCTCGCTGTCGTGGTCGGTTCCCTCGGCATAGCGTGCTGAATGGACACCGGGTTCGCCGCCGAGCGCATCCACTTCCAGACCCGTGTCATCGGCAAAACAGTTCTGCCGGTAATGCTCGACGACATAGGTTGACTTCTGTCGGGCGTTCTCCTGCAGCGTCAGTCCTGTCTCGGGAATATCCTCACGACAGCCGATCTCGGCTAAAGAGACAATCTCGAAGTCTTTTCCAAGAATCTCCTTGATTTCTTCCAGTTTGTGCTTGTTGTTTGTTGCAAATACTATTTTCATGTTCATGAAACGTTTTTAAGCCCTGAAAAAGCCATACCTGAGCATCACAAGGCCTGTTCTATACAACAGGGACACACAACCCATGTTTCCGCAAAGGCTTGCTGCCGGCGGTCACACGAGTCATGTGTCCCTGTAGCTACGCTGTCTGGAACACAGCTTTCCAGCATTTCTATTTCTTTTTCATCCGCAGCGGTTTCCCTGGCCTGAGCCAATTTCTTTTCCTGCTTTCTCTTCTCCTTCTTCGCCTTGATTTTTATCTGGTCGAAGCCTTCGCCATAGACACCGATGACCGAACTCTGGCTGACGAAGGCCGTCGGGTCGACCATCTTGATGAGCCGGAAGATGGTCTTGCTCTCGTTGCGTTTTGCCAACAGACAGATGACCTTCATGTCGTTGCCTGTGTACCAGCCATGTCCGTCGAGGATGGTCAGGGCGTGTTCCGTCTCGTCGACGATGGCTTTGGCGATTTCCTCATGCTTCCAGGAGAAGATCATGAACTGCACCGATTCGCGCCGCATATTCATCACGTGGTCCAGCATGAAGCACTCGATGAACATCGTACAGTAGCCGAACACCATCTTGTGCAGCCGTTCGATAACATCTCCGAACTGCGGGAAGAACAGACAGCTGCCTACGATCAGAATGTCGACGCCCATCAAGACCTGCCCCAGGGAAAAGTCACGGTACTTGTTGACGCAGGCTGCAATGATGTCCGTACCGCCCGTGCTGCCGTTGTTCAGGAAGACGATGGCCAGACCGGTACCGGTCAGGCTGCAGCCGATGATCAGCGACATGAAGTCCTGTCCCTCGCCGAGCACCTTGACGAAATGTCCCTGTGCATCGACAGGCATGAGCTCCTGTGCAAACTTCAGCATGAAATAAAGGGCGAAGATGGCGTAGATGGTCTTCATCATGAACTTGAATCCCAGTATCTTCAGTGCGACTACCAGCAGGGAGATGTTGATGATCATGTAGGTGTTTTCAATCTTGAAGCCTGTGGCATAGTAGATGATGGCCGACATACCTGTCACGCCGCCTGTCACAATCTCATAGGGGAGGAGGAAGACGGTAAAGGCCGCGGCGTAGATCAGCAGGCCTACGGTCAGGAAGAAGTAGTCTTTGGACTCGGAACGGATGAGTTGTTGATCAATAGTCATAGGTCTTTCCTTTATGGTAAAGGGAGGCGTATCAGCATGATGGCGGTTCTGTCTCCTGTCACTCCGATACAGCCTCCTGTTGTTGCTACGAATGGTTACTTGCAGACGATGTTGATGATTTTCTTCGGCACGACAATGACCTTTACGATGGTCTTGCCGTCGATGTAATGCTTGCTCCGCTCGTCGGCCAGAGCCGTCTTCTTGATGTCTTCCCGTGCGGCATCAGCCGGGAAGGTCATCTGGAAGCGTGCCTTGCCGTTGAAGGAAACGGTAAGCTGCACCTCGTTCTCCACGAGGTAAGCCTCGTCCCACGCCGGCCATGCGGCATCGCAGACACTCTTCGTCTCGCCGCCCAGCTGCTCCCACAGCTCTTCGGCCATGTGGGGTGCGAACGGTGCGATGAGGACGATCATCTTCTTCAGCAGTTCACGGCTGGCACACTTCTGCTGTCCGAGTTCGTTCACGCAGATCATGAAAGCCGAGATGGCCGTGTTGTAAGAGAACTGTTCGATGTCGCCGGTCACTTTCTTGATGAGCCTGTGGACGCTCTTGAGCGACTCTCTGACGGCTCTCCGTCGTCGAGTTCCTGCTGGTAGAGCTTCCAGAACTTCTTGAGGAAGCGGAAACAGCCGTCGATGCCGTTCGTGTCCCAGGGCTTGCTTGCCTCTACCGGACCGAGGAACATCTCGTACAGACGCAGCGTGTCGGCACCGTACTGCTCGACGATGTCGTCCGGATTGACGACGTTGAACATGGACTTTGACATCTTCTCGATGGCCCATCCGCACTTGTAGACGGCAGCTGGAGTGGGGCGGTCGGTGGAGGCTTCCGTTGACTGGGTGCCGTCCTCGAAGATGAATTCGGCGTTGTGGTACTCCGGACGCCATGCCTTGAAAGCTGCAATATCCAGTACGTCGGCATGGACGATGTTCACATCGACGTGGATGGGGGTGGTATCATACTTGTCTTTCTGTCCCAGGCTGACGAAGACCGGAGCCTTGGAATGGTCGTCGGAGTTGACACGGTAGACGAAGTTGGAGCGTCCCTGAATCATTCCCTGGTTAACCAGCTTCTCGTAGGGTTCTTCCTTGCAGCTGCAACCGATGTCGTAGAGGAACTTGTTCCAGAAACGGCTGTAAATCAGGTGACCGGTCGCATGCTCCGTACCGCCGACATAGAGGTCGACATTCTGCCAGTATTCATCGGCTTTTCGGCCCACGAGTGCCTCGTCATTGTGCGGATCCATGTAACGGAGATAATAGGCTGAACTGCCTGCAAAGCCCGGCATCGTGTTCAGCTCCAGGGGGAAGACCGTGCTGCCGTCAACCAGTGACTTGTCGACGACCTTGCGCTCTGCTTCGTTCCATGCCCACACCTTCGCGCGGCCCAATGGAGGCTCGCCGGTCTCCGTAGGTTCGTACTTGTCAATCTCCGGCAGCTCCAGCGGCAGGCACTCCTCGGGCACCATGTAGGGCATTCCCTGCTTGTAGTAGACGGGGAACGGTTCTCCCCAGTAACGCTGGCGGGAGAAGATGGCATCGCGCAGCCGGTAGTTAATCTTCACACGGCCGATGCCCTTTTCGGTGACAAACTGCTTCGTACGGGCTATTGCCTCCTTGACGGTCAGTCCGTTCAGTGAGAAGCCGTCCAGACTCTCTTTGCCTGCTGCAGGGGAGTTGGTCACGATGCCTTCCTTTGCATCGAAACTCTCCTCCGATACATCAGCACCCTCGATCAGCGGGATGATCGGCAGGTTGAAATGCTTGGCAAAGGCATAGTCGCGGCTGTCGTGGGCCGGTACGGCCATGATGGCTCCTGTGCCGTAGCCTGCCAGGACATACTCTGAAATCCAGATGGGAATCTGCTCGCCGGTGAACGGGTTGATGGCGTAAGAACCCGAGAAGACACCTGTCACCTTGCGGTCGGACATCCGTTCCAGCTCCGTGCGCTTCTTCACATAGGCCAGATACTGTTCCACTTCGGCCTTCTGCTCGTCTGATGTCAGTTCGCTGACAAGCTCCGATTCCGGTGCAAGCACCATGAAGGAAACGCCGAACATGGTGTCTGCACGGGTTGTGAAGATGGTGAAATGTCCCTTCCTGCATATCGTCTCCATTGCCTTGAGAGGCGTGCCTGGGGGTGAGGCTCTTGAACTCCACTTCCGTTCCTTCAGAGCGTCCTATCCAGTTCTTCTGTGTCTCCTTGATGGAGTCGGACCAGTCGATCTTTTCCAGTCCGTCCAGCAGTCGCTGCGCATAGGCCGATACACGGAGACACCACTGCTTCATCAGTTTCTGTACGACCGGGTAGCCCCCGCGCTCGCTCACACCATTGACCACCTCGTCGTTGGCCAGCACTGTGCCGAGCCCCGGACACCAGTTCACCATCGTCTCACCCAGATAGGCGATGCGGTAGTTCATCAGCGTTTTCTGCTGCTCCTGCTCGTCCATGCTCTTCCAGTCGTTGGCCGAGAACATCAGCTCTTCGCTCTGTGCTGCATGGAGTTCGAGTGTCCCTTCTTCCTCGAAGTGGCGGATCAGTTCTGTGATGGGCAGCGCTTTCTGCCGTGTGTAGTCATAATAGGAATTGAACATCCGCTCGAATGCCCACTGCGTCCAGTGGTAATAATGCGGATCGCACGTCCGTACCTCTCGGTCCCAGTCGAACGAGAAGCCGATCTTGTCCAGCTGTTCCCGGTAACGGGCAATGTTTTTCTTTGTAGTGACTTCAGGGTGCTGCCCCGTCTGAATGGCATACTGCTCGGCCGGGAGTCCATAGGCATCATACCCCATAGGGTTCAGGACGTTGAAGCCTTTGAGCCGCTTGTAGCGGGCATAGATGTCGCTTGCAATGTATCCCAGCGGGTGTCCGACGTGCAGTCCTGCTCCCCGAAGGGTAGGGGAACATATTGAGTACGTAGAACTTCTGCTTGTTCTCGTCTTCAACAACTCTGTAGGTCTTGTCTTCAACCCACTTCCGCTGCCATTTCTTCTCGATGTCTCTGAAGTTGTATTCCATTCTCGTTTCTTATTATAACTGATGTGCAAATTTACAAAAAGTTTCCGTAAACCGCTTCGTTTCTGTTGGATTTATAAACTGGAGACAAGGCAGAAAGCGGGAGCTTGCTGGTGGCTTTCCGAGATGAAGTCTGCCTGATCATTCATGGGAATGATATAGGAACAACAGTGGGTGTTTTGTAAAATAGATTGTTTTAGTATATTTGTTAGATTGTTTTGCCGCCTGTCGCAGACTTCGTACCGTCCCTTTACAGGATGCCTTCCTGTTGTTTGCGTAGTGGGGGACAGCGGATAGTCATGTTACAAGATACGTTTCTATGACTGCTGTCCGGTAAACTTTAGCCGTCATAGCTCTCTATGCGTAAATTCCATTTAACAGGCGATTCGTCATTGTTTGGGGAATGGCAGTCTCTTATTTCGTCTGCCGGCTTAGGCTGGCCTTTGGTAGAAAAACGCTTCTTTCACGACAGGTCGCTCTCTTTCCGACGGCATATTGTATGCGTGCGAACGCCCGACACGACTGGTGTTCACCTCCGGCACCATTGGTGACGGGCATCGGCACGCTGGCGGGAGGCGGTGGCCCTGGTCCGTTCTTGTCAACATGATACATACAAGCAGGAGGCGGGTGTCAGACCTGTACAGTAAATGTTTACCGGACAGCAATACTTTCTGCCGTCTTTATTGGCAGAATGAAGGCTGAAAGAAAAATCCCTTCGCCTGTCCGAATAGCGGATGTCTTATCGGCAGGCGAAGGGATTCGAGGGTTTGAAAGAGCCGGTGTCTTTGAAAATAACAACCTGTTTCCGTTACAGGATTCTGCCCTTTCTTTTGCGATGAGGCAGCCGGATTTCTGATATTTGTTTTCTATTTATAGTCTATAAATAGTTTTATTGTAGCTTATAAATAAAATTCCTCCCATTCTTTTCATGTTCATTGCAAAGGCTTCCGGGCTTCGTCAGTTTGGTCTTTTCCGAAGCTTTGATGGAGGCTTTTCCGATGCTGTAAGCTGTTTAATGTGCCTCCAGCCAGTTGCTGCCCCATCCGGCATCGGCTGTCAGCGGAACGTTCAGTTGGCAGGCGTTCTGCATTTCTTCGATGACAATCCGTTCCACCTGTTCCCGCTCTTCCGGGTAGACCGAGAAGTTAAGCTCGTCGTGTACCTGCAGAATCATTTTCGAGCGGATACCTTCCTCCTTGAACCGTTTCCAGATGCGGACCATCGCCACTTTGATGATGTCGGCCTCTGTTCCCTGTATCGGGGCATTGATGGCATTCCGTTCTGCGAAGCCGCGTACGGTGGCGTTGCGGCTGTTGATGTCGGGCAGGTAACGTCGGCGATGGAAAAGTGTCTCGGCATATCCTTTGGCTCTTGCCGTCTCTTTCGCCTGTTCCATGTAGGCTTTCACTTTCGGGAAAGTGTGGAAATAGTCCTGTATCAGCTCTCTCGCCTCGCCGTTCGGAATGCCCATGCGCTGGGCAAGGCCATAAGTCGTAATGCCGTATATGATGCCGAAATTGGCCTGTTTGGCCTTTTTCCGCTGGGCATCCGTCACCTTGTCGATGTCTTCATGCCATATCTTCGCCGCTGTTGCACGGTGGATGTCGTGTCCTTCGCGGAATGCTTCCATCATGTTCTCGTCGCCTGACAGATGTGCCATGATGCGCAGCTCTATCTGACTGTAGTCTGCTGAAAAGAACAGACAGCCGTCTTCCGGTATGAAGCACTTGCGTATCTCCTTGCCGTCATCGGTGCGTACAGGGATGTTCTGCAGGTTAGGGTCGCTAGAGGAGAGACGGCCGGTTGCAGTCTGTGTCTGATTGAACGATGTGTGAATATGCCCTGTCCGTGGGTTGATCAGCTTCGGGAGCGCATCGATATAGGTGCTGAGCAGCTTTTTCATCCCTCTGTAGTTAAGGATGTTACGTACGACAGGATGTTTGGCTTCAAGGCTTTGCAGGACTTCTTCACTCGTGACGTATTGTCCTGTCTTGGTCTTCTTGGGTTTGTCCATGATCTGCAGCTTGCCGAAGAGGATGTCGCCTACTTGTTTCGGACTTCCGATGTTGAATGTCTCACCGGCTTCCTTGTATATTTCCTGTTCATACTGCTTCATGCGGTCGGTGAATATTCTTGACGTTTCCTGCAGGGCTTCCGTATCCAGGCAGACACCGTTCAGTTCCATGTCAGCAAGTACCCGGACGAGCGGCATCTCGATGTTCCAGAAGAGTTCTTCCAAGCCCAGTTCTTTCAGGCGTGGTTCGAGTAGGTGCTTCAGGCGCAAGGTGATGTCGGCATCCTCTGCTGCATATTCACAGATGTCAGTAGGAGAGAGATCGCGCATATTCTTCTGCTTCTTCCCTTTCGGACCGATCAGCTCTTCAATGTGGATGGTCCGGTAGCCGAGCAGCGTTTCTGCCATATAGTCCATGTTGTGATGGAGTTCCGGCTGGATGAGATAATGGGCTATCATCGTGTCGAACATCTCCCCTGGAGTGTCACCCCATAGTTGTTAAGTACCTCGTAGTCGTATTTGATGTTCTGGCCGATTTTCAGGATCTTGTCGTTCTCATACAAGGGTTTGAATATCCGGACATATTTTAATGCCTCTTCACGGTTGGCGGGAAGAGGCACATAAAACGCCTTATTTTCTTCGACAGAGAAGCTCAGACCTACCAACTCGGCCCTGATCGCATCGGTAGAAGTGGTCTCCGTGTCTATACTGACAAATTCTTTTGTCATAAAAAAGTCACAAAGCCGGTCCATTTCTTCCTCATTGTCAATGAGTTTATATTCATGTGGCACCGTTTTATGGGTTTCATAATTCGTTTTTTTCCGGTTCTTCCTGTCCATTGGGTGTGTTTACGGAAAAAGAGATCGAGCTGTGTTTCTACATTTTTCGGTTTTAATTCACTTTTGTTAAGAAGTTTGTTGGCAAGCGTCTTGAACTCCAGTTCTTCAAATATTCTGCGTAATTTGACTTCATCGGGCTGCTCTACTTTCAGTTCATCCAGACTAAGCTGTAGCGGAACATCAGTACGGATGGTTGCGAGTAACTTTGACATTTTTATGTCTTCGACAGCATTCTCGATTTTTGTCGCGCAGCTTTCTTTGATTTCATCTGTGTGCCGGAGCAGGTTGTCGATGGAGCCGAACTGGTTGATCAGTTTAGCAGCTGTTTTCTCCGACACCCGGACAGCCTGGGAAATTGTCTGCCGAGTCACCCATCAGTGCCAGAAGGTCGATTACCTGGGCTGGGAGTAGGAATGCCATACTTCGATTCCACTTCTTTTTCACCCAGCGTCTCATAGCCGCCTCCATGACGTGGACGGAACATAAAGACCCTCGGCCCGATCAGCTGCCCGTAGTCTTTGTCCGGGGTAAGCATGAAAGTATCGATTCCATCGGTGCCGAACCGGGTGGCAACGGTTCCGATGACATCGTCGGCTTCGAAGCCGTCTACCTGCAGAATAGGGATGCGCATCGCCTCGAGAATCTGCTTGATGATGGGAACTGACTGTCTGATGTCTTCCGGCGTTTCCTCGCGCTGTGCCTTGTAGGCCGGGAAAACTTCGTGGCGGAAGGTCTTTCCATGGTCGAAAGCTACGCCGATATGTGTAGGGTGCTCCTTTGTCAGCACTTCGTTCAAGGTATTGCAGAATCCCATGATGGCCGAAGTGTTCAGTCCTTTGGAATTGATGCGGGGAGTCCTGAGGAATGCGTAATACGAACGATAGATGAGTGCGTATGCGTCGAGGAGGAAGAGTTTTGCCATAAGTAATTATTCTGTTTTCAGCCGTAAAATTACTAAATTTCTTCCATAATCTCCGATAAAATGAGTAAATTTGTATCAAATTTCAGATTAATAATGGATACCCTTTCTCTAATAAAACGGCCGATTGAGGCGGAACTGGACGATTTCATCGACCTTTTTAATCATGCTCTCGACCACGAAGACGGTTTGTTGCAGACGGTTTTGAACCATATCCGCCAGCGGGCCGGCAAACGGATGCGCCCCATCCTTATCCTCCTGATAGCAAAGAACTTTGGTAAGGTTTCTGAAGCAACACAGCACGCTGCTGTGGGACTGGAGCTTTTGCATACGGCTTCACTTGTTCACGATGATGTCGTTGATGAGTCTGCTGAGCGGAGAGGGCAGGCGAGTGTCAATGCTGACTACGACAACAAAGGTGGCCGTTCTGGTGGGTGATTATGTGCTCTCAACGGCCTTGCTGTATGTTAGTCACACACATTCTGAGGCTATTGTCCGCAGATTGGCGGGGTTGGGGCAGACATTGAGTGATGGAGAGATTCTGCAACTGTCGAATATCCAGTGTAAGGATATCACGGAAGAAGCTTATTACAGGATAATCGAACGCAAGACCGCCGCACTTTTTGAAGCGTGTGCTGCAATCGGGGCAGTGTCTGCCGGTGCCTCTGAAGAGGAAGTGGATGCGGCAAGATGTTTCGGAAAGAATCTCGGAATTGTGTTCCAGATTCGCGATGACATCTTCGACTATTATGACTCTGAAACGAATATCGGCAAGCCTACAGGGAATGACCTGGCAGAGGGAAAGCTCACGCTTCCTGTTATTTATGCGTTGAATTCGGCAAAAAATGACGAGATGCTTGCTTTGGCGAATAAGGTAAAGGCGCACGAGGTGACACGTGAAGAAATAGGCAGACTGGTTGCTTTTGCCAAGGAGAGTGGGGGAATAGAATATGCAGAACGCTGTATGTGGGATTTCCATGCTGAAGCACAGACTTTCCTTGACAAATATGTGAAGGATGAAAGTATCCGCACTTCGCTTCAGACTTATCTTGATTATGTAATTAAAAGGGAGAAATGACTGCCGGCCGGTATGCTGATTGAAGTGTTTTTTTCTATTTTGCCAGTTTTTCCCTGTCGGTATCTGTAACGGCAGGGTCGGGCTATCTTCATGGTGATTTCCCTTGCCATGAAGTTTTTTTGATTTTTCCAGGCAGTTGTGTATTTTCCGCTTCTTCCCGTTCCGGGCAGTATTCTGGAGCAGTAGGGTATAGTGCAATCTTGTTTACGAAACTGGTAAGCCTGTTCTCTTGTAACTTATTGTCTTCTTTCAAGGAGTGGAATAGACGTGCTTAAGAGGCTTGTTTTGTCGTAATATTTTATCTTTCAAGTCCTGCCGGTGCCTGATTGCCGTTCATTCAAGTCTTAATTGGCTCTCAATAGGTGCTTTGTTGATGGCTAAGTAAGGCTTGATAGAGGTCTAACTAAGCATCTCTTGTCGCCGCATATCGTAACTTATTGATTCGTAACTTGTTAATCATGATGTCTTTTGGGGCTTTATCTTGTTTTCAAGGGATTCTGACGATACTTTTTGTAATGATTTTTCAGAATTGTAAGTATCGGCAGTGGATAGGTTGATAATAGGTGGTCCGCAGTGGGAAGTGTGTTTTGGACTATGTCTTATGGGTGTTGGGACGGACTTTGGAGAGGAATTCCCGATTGGTTGTGTAAGCTGTAAATTTATTGTATAGACTATATATATAGTAATTATAGATTATTTTGTTTGTTTTTTCCCCTCGAGTGTAGTTTGATTTTCCTTCAAGTACGTATTCATTTTTATTTCTATTGGCAGATATAATTCAGGGGCGCACGAAGCCGTGTGCCCCTGTCGGGTTGATTTTGCTCTGCACAATATGTGCTGGCTGTTGAACGGAATGCTGTGTTTGAGGATAAAGAGGTTTAGAAGAACTTGGTCTCAGTGCCTGTAATCTCGCTCAGCAGGAGGTTTGTAAGACGGCTGGTGCCCATTCGGAACCAGTAGTTGGTGAGCCATTTTTCGCCGAGTACCTCTTTGACAATGGTGTAGTAAATCACGGCATCCATCACGGTATTGATTCCGCCGGCTGGTTTCAGACCGATCTGAATGCCTGTCTTGTCGTAGTATTCCTTGATGGCCTGGCAGAGGATGTAGACAGACTCGGGGGTCGCACTGACCTTCTCTTTTCCCGTACTTGTCTTCAGATAGTCGGCGCCGGCGTACATGGCGAGAAGGAAGCGGTCTTGATGTCACGGGCATTACGGAGGTCGCCCGTCTCGAGAATCACCTTCATGGGCACGTCGCCGCAGGTCTGTTTTATCTCGCTGATGGTGTCGCATACGCCCTCGTAATCGCCTGACAGGAATTTCCCTACGGGCATGACGATGTCGATGTTGGTTGCCCCGTCCTTGATGGCCAGTGCTGTCTCGATGGTTTTTACTTCTAAGAAGGTCTGCGAAGAAGGGAAGTTGCCGGTTACGTTGGTGATTTCGACACCGTCTATTTCAAGACTGTCGGCCATCAGCTTGGTGAAACAGGGGTAGGCACAGACGGCTGCAACGTGCGGGAGGTCCGGGTATTCGCTGTCGAACCTGTTCACCTTCTCTATCATTGCGAGGACCTTCTCTTCGGTGTCTGATGTGCTGAGGGTGGTCAGCTCGACACTGCCCAGCAGGAATTTTTTCACTTCGAGATTGTCGTTCTCTGAAACTTTCTCTGCAATGATTTTGGTTACTGCGGCCTTTACTTCCTCATCAGTGATGTTGAGGTCGTACTGTTCCAGAGCCTGCTCATACTTGCTTTTTTCTACGATTCCATCGGCTTTCTGTGCCTGGATGTCTTTTGTTACTGTGTCTTTGATTGTTCCCATGATTTGTTTTAATTATATTTGTTGTTCTCTGTTCCTCAGGGTGAAGGCAGAGGATGTTGCTGGGACAGCTTCCCTTTGGGGCTGCAGAAGGGTGGAGGAATGTTGAAGGGGTGTCTCTTTCCGTAGTCTGGGACTGGCTTGTTCTGCTCTTAAAAAGATGGTTTCTTGTATTATAGTCTATTTTTATTGAATAAAAACAGTCTTTACTTCAATTTTGGGTTGTTTTTATGTCTGTCTTTGTCACGTATGGTTTTCTTGTCGAAGCTCTTGCGCAGTTCTTCCGTAAGGTCGATGCCTGTCTGGTTGGCAAGACAGATCAGGACCCACAATATGTCGGCCATCTCCTCGCCAATGTTGGGCTGCTCGCCTTTCTTGAAACTCTGGTCGCCATAGGTGCGTGCCATCACACGGGCCAGTTCGCCTACCTCTTCGGTCAGGCAGGCCATGTTGGTAAGTTCGCTGAAATAGCGCACGCCGTAGTCTTTTATCCATTTGTCTACGGCTTCTTGGGCTTCTCTGAGTGTCATAGTTTTTCTTTTAGTCGATGATGACGTTGATGCGTTGATGGGCGTTGATGGGCGTTGATGCGTTGATGAGCGTTGATGGACGTTGATGAGCGTTGATAGGTGTTCATAGGTGGGTCCTCTTTACTCCTTGTTCTTCGTGTCCATACAGATGGTGACGGGGCCATCGTTTTGAAGTTCTATCTGCATATCTGCTCCGAATTCTCCTGTGCCTACAGGTTTGCCCAAGGCCTCGCTCAAAGTGTTGCAGAAGCGGCGATAGAGTGGTATGGACAGCTCGTGAGGGGCTGCATGGATCCAGCTGGGGCGGTTGCCTTTCTTGTAACTTGCCATGAGCGTAAACTGTGAAACGACCAGTATCTCGCCGTCAATGTCCATGATGCTGCGGTTCATAACTCCCTTTTCATCGTCGAAAATGCGGAGTCCTATTATCTTGTTTACCAGCCATTTAATGTCTTCTTCCGTGTCGTCTCTGCCTATTCCGATAAGAATGAGGAATCCCTTTCCAATGGTAGATTTGGTCTGTCCGTCAATTGTTACAGAGGATTGGTTGACACGTTGTATTACGATTCTCATACGGCAAATATACGATTTTTATTTGATTTATGGTTTATTTTGTATGAAAATAATTGTAAATGATGGTTGCTTTGCTCGCTCCTATGATTCCTGTAAGCGTCTGAATATCAGATTCTTTGATACGTTTAACAGTTCTTAGCTGCTTCATTAGTGCCTCACGGGTCTTCATTCCGATTCCTTTATATCGTCTAATTCGCTGTGTAGCTGATGCTTAGAGCGTTTGTTACGGTGGAATGTTATGGCGAAACGGTGTACCTCATCTTGTATCTGTGTGAGCACTTTGAAGAGTTCGCCCTTGACATCTAAGGCAATTGTCTGCTGGGGAAAGCCGAACAGAAGTTCGTTGGTACGGTGTCGGTCGTCCTTGGCAAGTCCTGCGATGGGGATGGAAAGGTGAAGTTCGTCTTCGATGACCTCTCTGACGACTTCCATCTGTCCTTTTCCGCCGTCGGTGATGATGAGGTCGGGGAGGGGAGTGCCCTCTTCCTGCATCCGGCTGTAGCGTCGTCTTACGACTTCCTGCATGGAGGCATAGTCGTCAGGACCGGTTACAGTCTTGATATTGTATTTGCGATAGTCTTTCCTGGAGGGCTTCATTCCCTTATAGACAATGCAGCCTGCGACTGCATCAGTGCCCGAGATGTTAGAATTGTCGAAGCATTCTATCTGGTAAGGCAGCTTCGTCAGCTTCAGCTTTTCCTGCAGTTCCCGCATCAGTCGGGTCTGCTTCTGCTCGGGATTCAGCTTCTCTGCCTGTTTCAGCCGGTCGAACTTGTACTGCTTTGCATTCATCTCTGAAAGCTCTAAAAGATGATGTTTGTCACCACGCTGAGGGATAAAGAACGACGCATCCTTTATCTTGAAATCGAGTTCAAAGGGTACGATAATCTCCTTGGCAGTGCTGTTGAAGCGTTCACGTATCTCTGGGATGGCTTCATTCAGAAGCTCTTCATCGGTTTCATCGAGCTTACGCTTGTATTCATACGTGAAACTCTGGTTGATTGCACCGTTCTTTACATGAATATAATTGATAAAGGCATTCTTCCTTGTGTCATCATCTATAATCGTGAATACATCGACATCTGTAATCGTATGGCTTACGATTTCACTTTTTGCTGCGAAATTATCGAGGGCCATGTAACGCTGTTTGCACATTTCAGCTTCCTCGAACCGAAGCTCTTCTGCGTATTTCTGCATCTGTTGCTTTAGAAGATTTTGTACTTCACGGGTGTTTCCTTTCAATATTTCCCGGGCCTGCCGTATCGCTTCCTGATAGTCTTCGTAGCTCTGCTTGTCGATACATGGTGCACCGCAGTTGTGCAGATGATATTCCAGACAGGGCTTGTATTTCCTTTGTTCTATACCCTCTTTCGTAATAGGGAAGCGGCAAGTGCGCGGTTTATATACCTTTTTTATTATGTCAAGAATGGCATACATACTGCTGATATGACTGTAAGGGCCGTAGAAAGTGCCGTAACGCTTGTTGATGTTTCGTGTCTTGAAGATACGGGGAAAGTATTCGTTCGTTACGCAGATGCTGGGATAAGTCTTCCCATCTTTGAGCAGTACGTTGTATTTCGGCTTGTACTGTTTGATCAGTTGATTCTCTATCAGCAGTGCATCTTCCTCTGTGTTGACGACGGAATAGGATATGTCGTGAATCTTTGAGACGAGTACTTTTGTCTTGAAACGGTCAACCTCTTTGTGAAAGTAGGATGACACACGACGCTTCAGGTTTTTTGCTTTACCGACATAGATAATGGTATGCTCCGTATCATAGAACTGATACGTACCTGGTTTCTCAGGCATATTGAGTACAATGTTCCTCAGATAAGCCAATCGCTTCAAGTTGTCTTCTTTATTCATTTTGTGTAACTCCTTTGTATAAAGGGCTTCTAAGTGATTTTGTTTCACGTGGAACGTGAAGCCGAAAAGCTATGAGCTGGCGGAAAGGGATAATCATTTATGGGCATTGATAGGCCGTGGAGTCTCAATAGCGGGTATGGCCGATTAAAAATGGGCATCGGTAGGCTGGGAGCAAGAGCATTGTCTTAAAGCAAGGAGGAGCAGCCCCTTTTGTTGGCAGCTCCTCATTCTTTTGTTTTTTCCTTATTCCCTCCCTTGTTCAGAGAAGGCTGGGATTTGTCTTCCTTACAGTTCCGCCACCGTTTAGAATCGGAGCAGCGAGCTTATTTCGACATCCTTGTCGAACTGTTCACGACTGTGCGGAAACTCCGTGTGTAGTTCGATGATGAAGTTGCAATATACTTTCTTCGGGTGGAACTTCTTAACAAGGTCGCAGGCAGCCTTCATTGTTCCACCTGTTGCCAGCAGGTCGTCGTGCAGCAGGACAATATCGTTTTCATTGATTGCATCCTTGTGAATCTCGATGGTGTCTACGCCGTATTCCTTGGCATAGCTTTCCTGTACGGTCTCGCAGGGGAGCTTCCCCGGTTTACGGCAGAGCACGATGCCGGCACCGAGGCGTGTGGCTACGGCTGACGACATGACGAAGCCCCGGCTCTCAATGCCCACAATCTTTGTCACGCCTTTCCCCTTGTAGAGGTCGACCATCTCATCTGTAATTTCCTGAAGAGCTTCTGGTGACTTGAACAGGGTGGTTACGTCTCGGAAGTTGACTCCCTTGACCGGCCAGTCCGGAATACATCTCAGGTTGTCCAATAATAGTTTCTTGTTCATTTCCAATTTGTTATATTGTTTTGTTTTATACGTTTGTTTCACGTGAAACGGAAGCCTGTTCCGTACTTCTGCGGGGGTGCTCTTGGGGGGATGTTCCTTTTTCAGAAGCCTTTTGCTGACTATCTTCCCATGAGGACGAGCAGCACATTGATGTCACTTGGGCTTACTCCCGGGATGCGGCTTGCCTGTGCGAGTGTTTCCGGTTGTATTCGTTCTAACTTCTGTCGGCACTCTGTCGAGAGGTCGTGAAGTCTGCTGTAATCGAAATATCCTTTAATTTTTATGTCCTCAAGTCGGTGCATCTTTTCGGCGAACACACGCTCACGGTCGATGTATCCCCTTATACTTCAGCTTTATTTCCGCAGCTTCCGCAATCTCTTCCTGACGGTTGGGAGATGCTTCGATGGCTCCTTTCAGAGCTGGAACAACAGCTGATAGATTCTTGAAGTTCACCTGCGGGCGGGCTACGAGGTCAGTAATCCTGGCCGCACCTTTTATCGGAGAAGTCCCCAGCTGTTCCAAAAGACCGTTAACAACATCCGGCTTTACCGAAGTGTTGTTGCAGAAGTCAGTAATGCGGTTGATGTTTGCTTTCTTCTGCAGCCACCATTCGTATCGGTCGCGTCTGGCGATGCCGATTTCATACGCCTGTTCCGTCAGGCGGGCATCGGCATCATCCTGGCGCAGGAGAATGCGGTATTCAGCACGCGAGGTGAACATACGGTAAGGCTCGTCGACCCCCTTTGTCGTGAGGTCGTCAATCAGCACACCGATATAGCTTTCGTCCCTGTTCATTACGAAAGGTGCTTTGCCGGCACAAAGCAGGGCTGCATTGATCCCTGCAACCGTACCTTGTCCGCCAGCCTCTTCATATCCTGTCGTGCCGTTTACCTGTCCGGCAAAGAACAGTCCGTCTATGACTTTCGATTCCAGTGAGTGTTTCAGCTGCGTAGGATCGAAGTAGTCGTATTCGATGGCATACCCCGGCCGGTAGATCTTAGCATCGCGCAGAGCCGGAATCCTGTGTATGGCCTCCAGCTGGATCTCCCATGGCATGCTTGAAGAAAAGCCATTGAGATACATTTCATTCGTGTCCGTACCCTCCGGTTCGAGGAAGAGCGGATGCGAATGCTTGTCAGGGAAGGTAACGAGTTTCGTCTCTATGGAAGGGCAGTAGCGTGGCCCTGTACTCTGAATCTGTCCGTTGAAAAGGGGAGAGTCTGCCAGTCCGCTACGCAGCACCTCGTGTACCTGCTCGTTTGTGTTGCAGGTCCAGCAGGGAAGCTGCGGAAGCTGCCGGTGCGGACCGAAGAAAGAGAACTGATGGTAGTCTGTCTCTCCCGGCTGTGATTCCATCTCGTCAAAGTGAACCGACCGGCGGTCTATGCGCACAGGAGTGCCTGTCTTCATGCGTTCGGAGCGGATTCCGTGGCGCGTGATGCTTTCCGTAAAGTGATGGACAGCCGGCTCGGCGCATCGTCCGCCTTCCACTTTCCGTCTGCCGATGTGCATCAGTCCGTTGAGGAAGGTGCCGGCGGTGACGATTACTGTCCGCGCATACAGGCAGATACCCCATATTGTCCTGACACCCAATACCTTGCCGTTCTCTGCCAACAGTTCGTCAGCCTGGTCCTGAAAGATGTCAAGATGATCCGTATGGTCAAGTCTTTTCCGCCATTCCCAGATGAATTTGCCACGGTCGCACTGTGCGCGCGGACTCCATACGGCAGGGCCTTTGGACCGGTTCAGCATACGGAACTGTATCGCCGTGGCATCGGTTACCATTCCCATATAGCCTCCAAGAGCATCTATCTCTCTGACTATCTGTCCTTTGGCAATTCCTCCAACGGCCGGGTTACAGCTCATCTGCCCGATTTTATTCATGTCCATTGTCACCAGACAAGTGTCTGCACCCATGTTGGCGGCTGCCGTAGCAGCCTCACAACCTGCGTGTCCACCGCCGATAACAAGTACATCATACTTGAATTTCATCGTCTTCTTACAAAAGTATAGGGGCACAACACCCCTAATTTAAAACGTCACAAAATTAAGAAATAAAATCGGATTACAACCAGATTATGGGAGGAAAAGTTCCTTGTAAAGTTCCTTGAGAAAAACTTCTCTTCAGTTCATTCTGCAGCCATGCAGCTCCGAGGCCGGTACGATCTTGTATCGAGAGAACTCATTGTCCTGTGAGGGAACAAGAGAAACATGGGAAACAAAGGAACATGTAAACTGCGGGGGATGCAGTTATTCTGTCAAGCATTCTTTGTCTATTCAAAAAAGATGTACCTTTGCATGCTTAACTGTAAAAACGAAGAAAATGGGGATAAACGGCAAAATAGGGAAAGGGAACGAAGAACGCACGGTTTTCGGTATTCTCCTCACGGTAAGCTTCTGCCATCTTTTAGACGACACGATGCATTCGATGCTTCCCGCAGTCTATCCGATGTTGAAAGAAGAGTTCGGCTTATCCTTCTTTCAGATAGGCATCATTACGCTTGTCCTGCAGTTGACCTCTTCCATCATACAGCCGTTTGTCGGGCTATATGCCGACAGGCATCATGGCTGGTGGCAATTGCCCGTGAGCATGGTTTTTACGCTCATCGGTATTTTCATGCTGTCGTATGCCGATAGTTTCCTCGTCATATTGTTGTCGGTGTCGTTGTTCGGATTAGGCTCTTCTATTTTCCATCCGCAAGGTTCGCAGGTGGCGCAGCAAGCCTCCGGTGGCAGAAACGGGTTGGCGCAGAGCATTTTCCAGGTAGGCGGCAATGGCGGTTTTGCAATAGGCCCTCTCTTTGCGGCACTCATCGTGATACCGGTCGGCCTGAGCGGTGTGCGTTGGTTTGCGTTCATAGCCCTTCTCCTGGCCTTTATTCTGGTTTATATTGGGAAATGGCACGTAAGGCAATTAAAGCAGGTCCGTAGGCGGAGACGGCCGCAATGGACCACGGCAAAGAGCTACACCCGCCGGCAGATTTACGGTTTTGTGTTTATCCTGTTCGTGTTGATGTTCTCCAAGAATTTCTATACGGAGAGCATGACCAGCTATTTCACGTTCTTCTTGATCGAGAAGTTCGGCGTCTCTATCCAATATTCCCAACTCTGTCTGTTTGTCTTCTTGGCAGCAGAGGTCGTCGGGACACTTCTCGGAGGGTGGATAGGCGACCGTTATGGGCGGAAATACGTAATATGGTTCTCTATCTTCGGTGCGGCCCCTTTCACAATCCTGCTCCCTTATGTGGGAAGCCTTGCCGGTACGGTTGTTCTGTCAGCCGTTATCGGTCTCATCATAGCCTCGGCCTTTTCCGCCATATTGGTCTATGCCACCGACCTCATGCCCAATCATATCGGGATGATAGCCGGTATCTTCTATGGGCTGTCGTTTGGTCTTGGTGGGCTGGGCAGTTCGTTCTTCGGTTGGCTGGCCGACCAGACAAGTATTCTTTTTGTCTTCAAAGTCAGCACATTGCTCCCGTTATTAGGCATTATGGCCATCTGCCTGCCAAAGATGAAGCGTGTATGAGCCGGCGTTTATCTGTATGTTGATGGAGGGCATGTCCGGGATATGCTGCACCGGCCGACCGCCTATAAGGTGTATCGACCGCCGTCAAAGGTAGTTTTACAGAACCTGCCTTGTGACCCTGACCCGTCCTTCTTCCATTAGCACATAGGTGTCGGAATCGATTGTAAAGAAGTGTTGTTTTTCAATCACATTATATTGCTGTCTGGTAAATCCTTTCCGTATAAGTCGGTCCTTCCTTTCTGCTGTACGCATGGACGTGACGGGAATCGAACCTTGCCTCCCTGCCTGTGTGCTGACGGCTGACAACCAGTCGTGCTGACGGCTTGTGCGCCTTCCGTCTGTCGCTCTCCGGATGGAAACGACCCGCAGGAGAAGGCAAAGACCGACGTACTTTATCTGATAGGGTAGGGGCTTTCCCAAGGCGAAGCGGGCTTGCCGGTTGAGAGGAAGCCACGCATAGCATTCCATGACATTTAATCTTTTGTCGGCCCCTAATAATTTGACAGCTTTCCAGCCTTCGCCAGTGTGTCGCCTAAAGAGAATAGATCTGGGGTCTTCCGTTAAATGTATAGATTGGAGATAGAATAAAGGCTTATGCACTTGCATGGTATGACTGTCCTGAATCAGGCGGTCTTACAAGAGAGGATAAACTACAGGATAAAATGCAGGAAGACAAATTGATACGATGGCCTGTCCATCGGCCTGTCTTTCCGTCTTCTACAGACAACTTATTCCCATATCATCGGTGTTTGTAAACAGTTTTCATGCAACCAAAGCTGACACATGCTCTTCTGGCTTCTAAAAGGTGCCTGATTGACTTGCAACAGATGCCCTTTCAGCGTGTTACCAACGCCCTTTTGGAGTCCAATCAGCACCTGTTTTTAAAACGGCTTGACAACCAATTGATTGATTGCTGGTTACAAGCCTTATTTTGACACGGGTTTTTCATATTTACAGATGATTTGTTTGAAATTATGTAATGTTTTTTCAGAACCTTATCTGCATTCCCAGCATATTAAAAATGAAAGGGCTTTGTATCGGAAGATGGTGATAGAATAGCCGGTTGACAGTCCTGGCTATGTTTCTGTTTATTGAATCACTTCGGTTCTTCCGTGAAAGCTATGTGAAAAGCATCCACGCATTTGACGGAAGAACCGATTTCTCCGTGTTCCTTTCTTCCTCCGTTATGGAAAGACGGAGCTTCTGAAAAAGTGGAGTGCTTGCATGGAAATGTCGGCACTCGTTTGCGAATATCCATAGCGCAAGAACCTGAAAAGCCCATTATAAACTCGTCTCCGAGTGATATAACGGGCTTTTTTCGTTCCTGGGAGGAACTCAGCTTACAGGATAAAAGTTCTTGATTTTCATTCTTCCGCCGCGCTCATCAGCTTTCAGAAGGTCAGCCGGAAACCGGCATAGAAACTTCTCGGCGACATGGGACCATAGATGTATGCCGAATCCCGGTTGTAGCCTTTGTCAAAGTCTTTCTGGTAGGCATTGAAAATGTTTTGTATGCCTGCAAAAACTTTTGCCTGATAGTAGGTGTATATCGGGAAAGAGTATTCAGCTTTCAAGCCCAGCTCCATGAATGTAGGTGTCTTGAAAGTTCGTGGTCCGTACACCTCTCCCACCTTGTCCGTCTGTCCTTCTCCTGACATTACCCTGTCGTAAGCTATATTGGCAGAGATGACTCCTAAATACTCATCCATAGCCAATGTCTTTCCGTCCTCTTCCGTTGGTATCTCATGCCCTACGAGCATGCTGCCGGTGAAGTTCCCGGTAAGGGTCAGGTCAAGACTTTTCGTAACATTCCATGTTGAAACGAAATATCCATAGACGTCCGGGCTGCGATACATGCGTCGTGTCGTGTAGGCATCATCTTCGTTCCATTGCTGTGCTTTTGTCCCACCGGCTTTGATGACAGGTCAGTCCCAGCTGTATAGACAGCAGCTGCGGGTATGCCAACCGCCCTTCGATACTTGCCCCGATCACCTTTGCGCCATCGGAATTGCTGCGTGTTTTCAGGATTTGTTCCTTGCCCGATTTATCTGTTATTCTCGACTGTGTCAGCGTGAAAGCATCCCGTAATTGGGTATAGAAAGTTTCTCCCGTAAGGTTCAACTGCCATTGTCCGAGCTGTTTGTACCAGTCTGCCGACAGGCTGAAACTGTTTGAACGCTCCTCATGCAGATTGGAAGCATTCTGGATGATGATGAGATCACCGCCGGCATTGTCCACATGCAGATCTTCATCAAAGATCTGCGGTGCCCTGAAACCGGAGCTGTAGTTAGCCCGAAGAACAATGTCCTTGGTAGGGTTGAACCGTACATTTGCACGAGGAGAGACAATCACGTGCCGCACGAGTGAGTGCTTGTCCAGTCGTCCTCCGACAAGGAAACTCCAACGTTCCGTTTTCCATTCGTTCTGAATGTATCCCGAGGTCGTGTGTGCGTTCTGGTCTATGGCTTCTGACCTGAATCCGCTTTTGTCTTTCAATCTGTCACCGTTGTACTCCAATCCCAATGTCAGTTCTGAAGGCATGAAAAGCAACTTGTCTATATTGCATGAATATTGCAGACCGAAAACGTTGGTTAACCCGTTTGTACGGCCATAGCTTGCCATCCTTTTCTTCAGTTCAAGGGCATCATCCGGCGTGAAAGGGGTTGTGGCATCTCCTGCTTTCTCCAGCAGTTGTTCAACCGTTTTCGCCCCTCCTCCGTAGTAACTCTCCCGCTTTACCTTCATGAATGATGCAAAGGCATTCAGCCTGTGGTGCTCATCCTGGAGAAGAAAGTGTAGTTGATGCTTCCTGTCAGGTTGTTGTGCCGCAGTTGTTCAGCCACGTGTGCATCGTGCGGCTCATAGTCGAAACGGTCGCCGCCACGTCTGAACTCACGTGTGTTATGCAGTTCTGCTGTCAGCTTGGAACAGTCAGACAGGTGGAAGAATGTGCGCAATCCCACATTGTTGCCGTGCAGTTTAGGCATTTCAGAGTATCCGTCCTTGTCGTAATCATAAGGTGAACGGTGGTGAATCTGGCCGAATACGGAGAAGCCCATTCTGTTGTTGTCCGTTACATACGTAGCGTTGATGTTGGATGTGTTCTCAAAAGTACTCAATCCGCCGATACCCCTGATTTCATGCGACAGGCTTGCCGAGGGTGATGCAGGCTCTTTGGTGATGATGTTGATCACACCTGCGATTGCCGAAGACCCGAACAGGGCACTTCCTCCGCCGCGCATGATTTCGATACGTTCTATCATGTTCGTGGGTATTTGCTCCAATCCATATACACCCGCAAGGGCACTGAACACGGGACGGGAGTCCACCAATATCTGCGAGTAAGGACCGTCCAGACCGTTGATTCTGACTTGTGAAAAACCACAGTTCTGACAGTTGTCTTCTACACGCAGCCCCGGTTGGAACTTCAAAGCCTGCGAGAGGAACGAACTCTGTGTGCGGTTGAAAATCTTTTCATCGAGCACATTCACCAAGGTTGGTGCCAACCTTCGTTTCGTTACATTGCGGGTAGCGGAGACGACAACATCATTCAGGTTGATTACGGCAGGCTCCATCTCAAAGTCGCTTGAGAAAGTCCCGTCCGGCGTTGTGGTGATTTTATGCACCTGCGTTTCATACCCCATGATGGAAACCTCAATCTCCAGGTCGCCGACGGGCAGGTTCTTGAGCATGTAATGGCCGGTGACATCTGTCATGGCTGTAATATGTGTGCCCTTTACTTTCACCAGGATATGCGGCAGGAACTTCATTGTCGAAGCGTCACGCACGTGTCCTACGATATGTGCAGGCTTGTCCTTGTCGTCATCTGTAATCATGTTTTTCGTTGCCGCCAGAATCTGGACCGGACGTTTGTTCACGGTGCTTGTGCTCGAAGCAGGCTTGCCCGTGGCACTTCCCGGAAGTGCTAAAGTTGACAATAACAACAGTTTTAATAATTTATCCATATTTGCTTTTTGATTGTGAATGTTTTGTTTGAAGACATATATTTAGTCACTGCAATGAATAGTGTTGGTTTATAGGGGCTTTACATCCCGGAACGGACTTATCGGTTCTCTATGGGAAATCAGGTTGAGAACACTGTTTTTAACGGCATAACCGGCTGTTTCTCCCTTTATGTAATTTCCATTGCAAAGGTATGAACCCTGCATGTTATTCACAATACTTAGATTATATGATTTTTACGAGCTATTTTTATTTACCCTTTTTTAGTGATTTCACAGTCGTAATCGTAATTCTTCGCTATCAATACTGATTTTCCCAGCAGCAGCGAAACACCCGAAAGGCCGTTTCATCCCAAACCATTCATTGGAAAATCCTACGGCTCCGAATACCGATAAATCCAATGAACAGAACCGAAGAAACGTCCGGTTTCAGATCAATGAAATCATACTTGGAAAATAACATGGTGTCCGGTTGCATTGAAAGCAATCCTTACTTCACTCGCAACTAAGGCTTACTTGAAACGCAATTAAGCACCGATTTTCGCATTGTCCTTTAATCTGCTGATAATCTGATGGATGTATGTTTGACCCCGGAGGGCATTTCTTCTCCCCGGTCATGGGGGTGATTGGGATCCAAAAATCCTGAACGACTGCAGTTTATTTGAACCCCTCTGTCTACATCAGGGCATCATTTATACAATACACTGCACAGCGTGCAGTCGGAATACAACCATCCGACAAGTCATTGTCGCAGATGTTCAATACTACATACAGCTGAATAGTTACGTATTGACAAAGTCTCTATGAATCTTTATCCTACGCCTTCTGTGTTTGTAAATCCGTCTTTTCCAGCTCGTAAAGACCCCTGTCGGTTTCTTTTCATCAGCTGCTTTCCTGAACGGAATACTGTTGATTACAAAGCCATTTTCATGAAAGAAACTGTTTCTTTTTGCGGAAAATAATTCTGTCCTTATTGTTTTTGGGAGACTGATGATGGGCGAAATTCATTTTAAATCCTTATCTTTGCAGGTAGAATCCCTTGTTTTTAGAAAGGGAAGCAATCGTGTTACCATTTTTCAATCGACTTGACCCTATGCGGAAGTATGTGGCAGTCGGAAGCAAAATATTAAGAACCTACATGAAACAAAAGAGACTTTTCGTTACTTTCGCCGTGGGCTTGTGTACACTTTACGGCAGCCCAGGCGCAGGACAACGAATTCGACTTAGGCAGCCAGCGTTCGGAAGTACAGCTGGTAAATCCTGTTCCCGGCAAGAAGATGGACCATCACGGACTTGTCATCAATCCCTACACCACGTTACATGAAGCTGACGGGAGAGAAGACGGTGGACATCAGCGGCGGCATCCGGACTGTCGTCCCGAAGCATGACAGTGAAAGGCCTTACGACGACGACCTTGACTTCCTGCCTCTTCTGAACGTCCGCTCTCCGCATTACAAGCAAGGCTTTCCTTTGCGGGCGGCCTATGGCAAGATGCCGTCGGTCAATGGTGTGGAGAATGTTCCAGGCGCCTATATACTGCAGATAACTCCGAGTGGAATCGATATCAGCGGCTTTGACGATACAGGTGTCTTCTATGCCATACAGACCTTGCGCCAGATCATGGAGAACCCGTCGGTGGAAGGTGGAAAGAAACTTCCCTGTATAAAGATAATGGACGCACCGGTCTTCCCTTACCGCGGCGTGGTCGAGGGCTTTTACGGTACGCCCTGGTCGCACGCCGTACGCCTGTCATTGATCGACTTCTACGGCAGGTACAAGCTCAACACCTATATCTACGGTCCGAAGGACGACCCTTATCACAGTTCGCCCAACTGGCGTCTGCCTTATCCCGAACGTGAACAAAAGAACATCAAAGAACTTGTTGACGCTTGTAAACGGAATCGTGTAGATTTCGTTTGGGCCATCCATCCGGGCAAGGATATCAAGTGGAACGAGGAAGACTATCAGAACCTTGTCCGTAAGTTCAACCTCATGTATGCTGACGGTGTGCGTTCGTTCGCCATCTTCTTCGATGATATTGAGGGCGAAGGAACCAATCCTGACAGGCAAGTCGAGCTGTTGAACCGATTGACCAGGGAGTTTGTAAAGGCGAAGGGCGACGTTTCTCCGCTGATTATCTGCCCTACCGATTATTCCAGACTATGGGCGAAACCGGGTGAAGACGGGCCGTTGAGTATCTATGGAAGGACGCTCGACCCCTCTGTCCGGGTGTTCTGGACGGGTGATGTCGTGTGCAGTGACGTGACGAAGAGCACGCTCGACTGGGTGGACAGCCGCATCAAGCGGCCTGCTCTCTTCTGGTGGAACTACGCCGTTACCGACTATGTGCGCAATCTTATCCTGCAGGGTCCGGTCTACGGACTGGACACCTCGCTCACAGACAGGGATATGTGCGGACTTGTCAGCAACCCGATGGAACACGGAGAGGCCTCGAAACTCTCGCTTTATAGCGTGGCCGATTACACGTGGAATCCGAAAGATTACAACCCGATTGACAGCTGGGAACGTGGCCTGGAGGTGATGATGCCCCGTGCAAAGGAGGCTTACCGGACGTTCGCCATCCATTCGGCCGATACGGAGACAGGCTACCGCCGCGACGAGTCATGGGAGACCGAGACTTTCCGGCTCGCTGATTACACACAGGAGAAGCGTGACCGGCTTTATGAAGAGTTCGAACGTGTCGTAAAGGCCCCTGCCGAAATCGAGGCAGGCTGCACCGATACATTGCTTATCAAGGAGCTTCGTCCGTGGCTGGCGGAGTTCGGCAAGCTCGGCGAGCGTGGCAAGAAGGCCATCGAACTGATGGACCTCTACCGCTCGGGAGACGCTGCCGCCTTCTGGAAGGCGTATGTGCAGAACCGCATGACGCCCGCCGAGGAAAAAGCGTACGAGGCACACAAGTCGGGAACCATGAAGCTGCAGCCGTTCTATGCGTGTGCCATGGCCGATCTCGCCGATGCGTTCTACGAGCAGCAGTCGGGCGAAAAGGCCTTTACGCTGCACGGAATCGGAACTTACAGGAGTCTTGCGACGACACAAAGCCGTCTGATGCTTGACGGCGACAGCACTACGTTCTATACCTCCGGAGAGAGCCAGAAGGCGGGTGACTGGATGGGTGTCGCCCTTCCCGAGACAATGGCAGTGCGCGAGGTACACATCCTGCAGGGCAGGAATTCCAAGGACGACTGCGATTTCTACGACCATGCTGCGCTGGAGTGTTCCGTTGACGGAAAGACATGGCTGCCGCTTCTTTCAGATATGCGTAACCAGTATGATGTTCTGTGGAAGGCTGGCGAGCCGGTAGAGATGCGCTATATCCGTCTCCGCAGGCTCGATTCCGAACGTACCAACTGGGCTTCCATACGTTCGTTCGTGGTGACTCCTGCGGCCGGGGCTTCCCTTGCTTTCGGCGGAGATGCCGCTGCATCAGACGGTGTTCTTCTGGCCTTCGATCATCGGCCCTGTACGGCCTTCAAGAATACAGGTGCCGTTTCGTTTGAAGTGCCGCACGGTACGACCTCGTACACTTTCCTTCTTTCATTGCCCGAAGGAGGAAGCGTCAGCCTGCGTCAGTACGATAGACGCAACCGCCTGAAGGCGGAGACAAGTTACAGTGATCCGTTCTTTACGGCAGCCGTCGCAAAGGGTGCGGCCCGCATCGAGCTGGTCGGCAAGGCCGATGTCTATGAGATTATTCCGAAGAGAAAGTAAATGCGGTGGAAGGCTGGCAACAAGCACCTTTGTCCCAGATGGTTATGAGTCGCCCAAGAAAAAGGTGCTTACTTGGTTTGCAAGCAGGCGTTGCTTGACTTGCAGGTAGGCCAGCTGTAATGCAGACAACACTTTACGGGAAAAGTCGCTATGCTTTCCGTGGACAGGCCGGTAGGTAGGAGGACGGAAACGGTTGAAAAGAAACAGGGACGCACTGCTCATGCGTCCCTGTTTCTTTTCTGCTGCTTCCGCTTTCGGAAGGCTTGATTATCCTTTCTGATATATGTCTATGGCCTTACGATGTTGACGGTACACAGCCTGTTGTAGCCTTCTTTCCTCTGCCAGACCCCTTCATTGGCAAACTGAATGCTGTAAGCAAGGTTGTCGTGCAGTTGTCTGTCGGGGTCAGGGAGGTTGAGAAACACCTCGTACTCCCCTTCCGGCATATCGCCCGGTAAGGTTATGGCAGCCTTCAGGTCTATAGTCTCGCCTGCCATCCAGAAGCGGGGGTCGGCATCCACGTGGAAGGTATATTTCTTCCCTCCTTTCTTCATCTTCAGTATGATTTCCACAGGGCGGGGATTGAAGGGGGCTGCCCATCCCTCGTTCTTTATCTGCAGGTCAATGCTGAAGGGTTTTCCTGTGCGTGGTGTCTTGGTGAATTTACCCTCCTTGAGTACGAAGCGGTACCCCAGTTTCTTCCTGACAGTCGTCATGAAGTTCTGTTTTTCCCATTTTGACAGGACGTCCGGATGATAGTCCTTGTTGAGATAGGACCAGTGATAGGCAGCGAATTCCCTGTACGCATTCCCGATTTCACAGTAGTCGGACGGAGCGCAGGTCTCGCCTCCCATGGGCACATACCGTGATTCCCACATCCAGTATTTGCGGTGTTCGGCCACATCAAGGAAAGTCCCCATGTCGTCGGCCGTGGCGAGGAAACAGTCGTTATGAAAGGAAGTACGGCTGATGTCGCTGCCGTCGTAGGCCGTTGCCCGGCTGATGGTGTCCGTAGGCTGGAGGTTATATACGCCCAGTTTGGCTCTGGGATAGCGGACGGCGACGAACCTGTCCTTGGGCATGACTTCAAGGAGAGCTTCCAGCACCTGCTTCCTCGGTCCGTACTGCGATGCATCTTTCGGCTGGAAAACGTAGTTGTCCGTGTAGTACCATTCTCCCCACACGCCTACGAAACCGGCTTCGAGCACGGCAATTACGTCGGCATACTCCCGGAGGACCGGTTTCAGCTGTTCGATATGGCGTCTGGTGACGTCCCATGGGGCATCCCAGGGCTTGTCTTTTTCCGAGTAGGAATAACAGAAACGTACGATGGCTTTCATACCGCTGTGCCTTATCGCCCTCAGATTACGCCTTATCTTGTTCAGGTAAGGGGCGGAAATGTCCTTGTTACGGAAGTCTCTCATCACGTAAACGGTGAAGATGAGGCTCATTCCCTCATTCCTCAGCTGTTGCAGCTGTTCCAGTGTCAGTTCGTTGTTCTTGTCCGAGTAGAACTCATGGTGTGTGAACATACCCCGTTCGGGATTGATGATTTCTTTGTCCGACGGTGTATAGGCAATGGTTGTCACTGCAGTTTTCCCATCGTTTATGTCCGATGGGCTTTCAGCTGTGACAGATGTGGCTGTGCAGCTGGAGCAGCAACACAGATTGCCGATAACCAAGAGGGTAGCAGCCAGAAGGCTTTTCATATGCTGTTTCATGTTTGTCTTTCTTTTCTGATTCGTTTATTTTGATACAGGTTCAAACCATGGCAGGCGGTCCAGGGGAACGTTGATCTGATAGCTTCTGCCGCCCTTGTATAGTTTGCCTTGGTCATCCCTCCACTTTCCCTGCGGAAGTTTCACCGTGCGCTGGGTGCTGGCTGAAGATGCCGGGGCTACGAGATAGCGGTCGCCCAGCATATACTGGTCGTTGACGTTCTCAAATCCCTCGTCCGGATAACTGTAGTCCATGTGGCGTACGATGGGCTCTCCGGTACGGGCTGAAAGTTCTGCCTGCTGTCTGATATAGCCTCCCAGTTCTTCGTGCCACTTGGCAAAGCGGCGGCAGATGGCAAGGTTCTTTTTGCTGAGCATGCGCCATGGTGCTACCGAGAACTGCATGACAGGCATCATGGAATGTATCTGGCAGGAACGGATCATGAGAGCCTGGTTGAACTTCCCGGGGGCGATACCGTAGAAACTGCCGTATTCGCCGCCTCCGATCATGTCCGGACAGGTATAGGCATAGCCCAGCAGTCCGGCTGCGATCATGTCGGGGACGAGCTGGGAAACGCCTTCCCAGGAGTATTTCTTGTCGCCTAAACGTTGAATGAGCGGCTGATTGCCAAGTTCCCAGCAGGCACGCATCTCGTTGTAGGGGGAAGTCCAGGGCCATCGTAGCCCACAGTTTCGTCTGTTCAACATCGTATGATTTTCCGTCATATATGTCGACATCTTCTTTCAGGTAGCGTTCCGGATCACCCGCATCGAACTTGAATCCGTCGATGGCATACTTTGCCTGAAGATTCTTGAAAGTTCTCTTGAGGTAGGCGAAAGCCTTGGGATTACTGAGGTCGTACGCAAAACTATGGCCGTTCCACCACCTTACCACGGCAGCGTCTTCCGAGTCCTTCGCCTTTACGAAATAGCCTTCTTTCTCCAGGTCGCGTCCCAGCTTGCTGTCGGGGGACACGAACGGACACACCCAGAGCATCACCTTGAAGCCCATGGCGTGCAGTGTGTCTACCATTGCCTTGGGATCAGGGAAGCGGTCCGGGCGGAATTCCCAGTCGCCGTAATCTTTCTGCCAGTTGTCGTCGATCATCAGTACGCCTGCGGGGAACCCGTTGTCGATGATGGCATGGGCGTATCTCAGAATGTCGTTCTGGTTCTGGTCGTAGGTAAGTTCTATCCAGCTGTTGTAGACAGGCTTGTCGAAAAAGAGAGCCGGAGGGCATTTCCCGGTGGGGGGAAAGTGCTTCTGCATTTCGGCAAGGTAGGCGTCACGCAGGTTCTTTCCTTTCCCTGTGAGGCTGAAGGAGCCTCTGTGGACCTTGACCGTAAGTCTGTTCTTCTCGGCCTTGAGACTGAACGGTCCGTCTGCCCAGACACCTCGTCCCTTGTTGGACACGAGCAGAGGGGCTGCCTGGTTGTTGAAGTTCTGTGTCCGGAGGTCTGCAGCGACCCGATGGAGGTTCAGGGGAGACCGTGTGCCGAGGTCTGTCGCCGCCCCCCACCATGTCTCTCCGGGGAGAATGTCTATCGTCTTTGATGTCTGGGCACAGACACCGGCCGGCACGGATACTGACAATGTCAGTGCGAGTAAATGTGAGATGAATCTTTTCATATAGATTTCTGATATTGTTTGCTGTTGGTTTCTGTCGGTGAATGTGGGCTGCCTTTCAGCGTTTCGTCCTCATGAATTCTGTCGGTGTGACACCGAACTGCTGCTTGAACGAGCGAGTGAAGTAAGACAGGCTGTCTATGCCCACTTCCAGACTGGCTTCTGAAACAGACATATCGCTGCTGATGAGGAGCCGGGCGGCCTTGTCCAGCCTCAGCTTCATGATGTACTTTCCCAGCGACATCCCGGTACTGGTCTTGATGAAATTGTACAGGCTGGTACGGTTTGTTCCCAGCTCGCTGATTACCTGCTGGATGGAAAAGTCGTTGTCGGCAAGGTTGGCCTGTATGATCTGGTTGAAGCGGTCGAAGAACTGCCGGTCTTTTTCGTCTTCGATCTTCTCTCGTATGTTCTCATTGAGCTGCATACTGGTCCGGATGAGGCGGCTCTTGACAATCAGGTTCCGCACCATCACTTTCAGGACACGTGGGTTGTAAGGTTTTGGAATATAGGCATCGGCACCCAGTTCCAGTCCTTCTATCTGTTTCTCCTCTTGTGTTACTGCCGTCAGGAGGATGATGGGGATATGGCAGGTCGCAATGGCGTTCTTCAGTTTCGCACAGAGTTCCATCCCATCCATGTTCGGCATCATCACATCGGAAATGATGAGGTCCGGATTTGCCGCCTTGCATTTGGCCAGAGCTTCCCGCCCGTCCTTTGCGAGGATTGTATTGTATTCCTTTTTGAAGTATTCCTGCATCATCATCAGCACTTCGCCGTTGTCTTCCACAAGTAGAAGAGAGGGTTTGCTGCCGTCTTGTGTTTCTTCTTCCATCGTTCCGTCGTCTGCAGGCTGGCAGCCGGTAGAAGATGAATCGAACATTTCACGGAGGCTGAAGTCCGTTGACTTTTCCTTTTCCTCATCTTTCAGATAATGAGTGGAGAGGGGCAGGAAGAGGATGGTCTCTGTGCCCAGTCCGAGACTGCTGCTGATGACAATTCCGCCATGATGGCGTGTGACAAGCGACTTCACGAGTGCCAGTCCGATGCCGGTCCCTATGTTCTGCTGGCTGTTGCTCTCCACCTGGTGCAGCCTGTCGAATACCTTGGGCAGTTCCTTTCTGGGGATTCCAGTCCCCGTATCGGCTATGCGGATAATGATCTGTTTCCCCCTCTCCATGGCGGCAGTATATTCATAGAAGTCCTTGTGCAGCGGCAATATGCTGTTGTGTTCGCCTTCTTCGATGCTTATATCGATGCTGCCTCCTTTTGGCGTGTACCGCAGACTGTTTGAAACGATGTTCCTTAAGATTTTGCTTATCTGTTCCTGGTCTATCCATACTTGCAGGTTGGGAGTGTGGACAGTGAGCTGGAGATTGACCCCCACGCTCTCGGCCCACAGGGAGAACTCGCTGCAGAAAGCGGACATATATTCTGTAATGTTCGTCTTCGTGGCGTGCAGACGTAAAGACTTCATGTCTGCACGGTGGAGATCAAGCAGCTCGTTGATCATGTTTGAAAGCAGGCGGGAGTTACGCAGGATGGCATCTACATATCTGTTCTGCCCGGGTCTGTCTTCTTCTTTCAACTCGTGTACGGCATGGCTGATCAGCGTGAGAGGTGTGCGGAATTCATGAGAGATGTCCATGAAGAAGCGGGTCTTCATCTGCATCATCTCTTCCCTGTGACGTTCTTTCTGCTTCCGCATGGCTATGAAGTTCTTCATCTGTGTCCATTTGATGAAGTATCTCGTGCCGGTATATATCAGGAAACCTGCTGTCAGCACATAAATGACGTAAGCCCACCACGTTCGCCATAAGGGAGGTGTAACGTAAACCTGCAGCGTATAGACCTCACCGCTCCAGTCGGCCCAATCTCCGGCTTCAACCACGAGTGTGTGGCTGCCGTAAGGCAGGTTCTGATAGGTGATGGAAGGCTTTTCTCCTGCCTGGATTTCATGCCATTCGTCATAGCCTTCCATTTTGTATCTGAACCGTGTATGCCTTACGGAGTTGTAGTCGAGCGTGGTGAAGGCTACGGTAAAGTTGGTCTCAGGATAGGGAAGTGTTACATTCCGGGTGTATTCGATGTCTGTGTTGAGGACCGTCCCGTTGACCACAAGATGGGTAAAATAGACATGCATGGAGGCAGGCATGCTGTTCTCACTGGCAGGCAGAAAGTAGTTCATGCCATTGGAACCGCCGAAGTAAAGTGTACCTTGTGCATCGCAGGCAGAACTGGAGGTGGCGAATGTGGGCCCTTGCAGTCCGTCGCTGACATTAAATGTCTTGAATCGTTTTGTCTGTTCGTCAAGCAGCTCAGGTTGAATCCGCTGCACCATATTCTTCCGTATCTGTCGACTTGGATGGCTTCCATGTCTTCGCTCTCAGCGCCTTCCCTGATGCCGAAATGTTCGGATCTGTAAGTGTATTTGCCGTCAGGACTGTCAAGGAAAGTCACTTTGTTAAGTCCGCTTCCCATCGTTCCCACCCAGTAGACACCCTTTGCGCCCTTGCTGATGGCCCATGTGAAGTTGTTGCTGAGACTGCCGGGAGAATTGTCTGATACGTAGTTTACGATGTTCTGGACGTTGCCCCTGCTGTCCAGGATTACCCGGTTCAGTCCTGCTGTCGAAGTGATGATCAGTTCGTTGGCCTCTCTGTCATAGCATATGTTGTGCAGGTAATTGGTGGAAAGACGGCGGGGCAGGGGCGACTTGGTGGTGAAGGTCATCTTGACAGTCCATTTCCCGTCTGTCTTCTCCATGCACTCCAGTCCGGCATAGGTAGCCGCCCATAGTCTGCCGAATCTGTCGAAACACAGCCAGAAGATGTACCCGCGGTTGCTCGTCGGCAGAATCTGGGTTACTTTTTTCGTGTCCTTGGCTATGACGACAATGTTGTTTCCGATTCCTGCATAGATATGTTGCCTGTCGGTCTGCAGGCAGGTGATGCTGTTCTGCAGCTGCGGTTGGACACAGTAGTCCCATTCTACCTGTTTCGTCTTTGTGTCCAGCCGGCTGATACCGCCGAACTTCCGGCCGATGTATACATATCCGTCGCTGGAGTCATAACATAGCGCACTGATGAATTCTGCACTTCCTGTTGTTGCGGAATATTGCTTCGGACTGTATTTGAGGGTATGGAAGAGTTCCTGGTGAGTATAGGTGTAAGCCACTCCCGACATCCATCCCGACAGCCAGATGTTGTCGTTCCTGTCAATGTAGATGCTGTTGATGTCATTGACAACCGTGTTGGGAAGTGACGAAGAGTGCGTGAAGATATGTACATCCTTGAGGTCGTGTCTGCTGATACGGATGAGCTGGTCGCTGGCTGCCAGCCAGGCATGACGCGTGCTCAGCCTGAGTGCGATCAGTCCGCCGTGTGTCTTGAATGTTCTTTCTGCCTCTTTGTGCAATACGCCGTTTCTGTATGCCTTGTACCTGACGATCCGGTCATAATAGATTGCCCACAGGTATCCGCCTTGGAAGACCATATCGCGCAGTCCGGACAGATCATTGCGGTCGACAGTGCCTGTATAGACAATCCCTTTCCGTGCCTTGTAACGGTAAATGGAAACGGTCCTGTTGCCCGAAAACCATACGATTCCTTTTCCGTTCTCAGCTACTTTGGGGTTTGTCTCGGTGCATAGGAATCCACGGCTGTCACCGATTCTCACAGAACTGACAGTAGGCTGCCGTTTTCCGGATGCAGCCGTCCCCTGCCGTATGTGGATGAGGCGTATCTGCTTGTCGGCAATGAGCCATAGATGGTCTTTCAGGGTAGAACGCCGTATGCTCTTTATATGTTTGAAGAAGTCTGTCCTGACCTTGTCGGCAACATGATAAGCGGTGTATTTCTTCGTATGGATGTCAAAGCAGGCTAATCCTCCCTCGGTAGCCAGCCAGAGAAAGCGTCCGATGACCTGCATGCTGTACACCCTGTTTACAGGGACGATGTTTCTCTGTTTCACGGTGTACTTGTAAGAGTCGATGGTATAACCGTCAAAGCGGTTGATGCCACGGTGGGTACCGATCCAGATATAGCCCAGAGAATCCTGTACGACACAGGTCGCATTGTCGTGCAACAGTCCGTCTGCTCTTGTGAGATGATGGAAAGAAAGACTGTTCTGGGCTTCAGCGGAAAGGCTGGAGCCCAGAAGAAACATGAAAGACAATAGTATTCGTGTTGCTGTTCTCATCTGGTTATGACATTCAAGTAGCTTGTAAGTGACGGCAGGGGGTAAATCGTCTGGACAGGGAGGTTGTTCCTACGTCGTTGGCGTAGGGCAGATATCCGCACGGATGATGATTCCGCACGGATATCAGCGATGTACCCTTATCGTCATTTGACGGTGACTTCAATTGTTTTCAATACTTTCCCATATTTGTATTCATCTGCCGATACCTTTCCGGCATAGCCGTGCTTGTAACCGCCGTTGCCGTAGTTCTTTTTGCTGACGGTAGAGCCGATGACCACCACCTTGTAGGTACCGGGCCTGCTGTAAGCATGGCTGTAAGTAACAACACCTGGCCCCGCATTTGTACTTATCGCCTCACCTGTATCGAAAGCCTTGTAGTCGTAGTCGCCGAACGAAACTTTCTGTACGTAGAAGTCGCCTACATAGCCTACATTGCCGTTTGCCGTGAAGAGGAACTGTGCATAAGCCAGCTTCGCCATCTTCTTGCCGGTCCCGTCTTCCCATGCCTTGATGATGCGGGAGAGGTCGACGGTGTAGTCGGTATATGCCGTAGGGATTCCAGTAGATGTCCCATACGGTATTGTCACTGAAAGTCACGTCCGTCTCGTTCTCTGCTATCCCTCCGAGCCTGATGACGACAGGGAAGGTGGTGATGTCTGCATTCTTCGTTCCGTTGTCGATGTTGGAGAGATAATCCTTGTCGAAGCGCATACGCAGGGTCATGGTCTTGTTGCTGCCGAGCTTTGTATTGGTGTTGACCCGGATAGCCCTGGTACCACCAGTTCGGATGGACGGAAGTTATCTTGACCGCATTCCTGTTGATGGTGTTGTCGTTGACAATGCTGGCTTCAGAACCGATAAGGTTGTCGCCCGAGTTGGCATTGCGCACCTCAAGCAGGTTGTCCTCGACAGTCGTGCTGCCCGCTTCCGTGTCGGCCAGGTCGCATTTGTAAGGCCGGACTTCCGGGTCGGCAGGCCGGTAGTTGTTGTCCTGCAGGTCCTGTTCGGTCTTCCCGGCAAGAATGAAGTCGGCGCTGAGGTCGTAGTTGTGTCCCTGTTCGCCGTTGTAGACGGTGAGCAGCATATCGTTGTGGCTGATGGAGAAAGTGACGGGTTCGCCTACGGCCGCCTCTGTCTTGTCGGCCGTAACGTTGAAGTCTACTTCCGGTGCTTCGCTCTCACATCCGGTGAAGAGGAGTGCCCCCATGAGGGCTGCTATATGGATAGGATATGGTTTCATAAACTGTGATTGTCTGTTTAAACTGTTTTCTACATTGTTCTGCCTGAAAGCCGATCAGTAGCCGGGATTCTGTGTCAGCTTCTTGTTGACATCCATTTCACTCAACGGAACAGGCAGCAGCATATTGCGTTCAGAGATGTTCTCCGGTGCTCCCGGTGTCAGGACATTGCGCTCCGTGGAGCTGATGAAAGGATTGTACTGCCGCCACATCTGCATCTGGGAGACAAGTTTCCCGCGTCTTACCAGGTCGCACCAACGGTCGGTTGTCTCGGCTACCAGTTCACGTGCCCGTTCGTTCAGAATTTCGTTGCGGAAAGCATCGTAGTCGTTCTGGTAGTGGTTGTAGGTCATCGGATTGCGCACTCCGTCATAAATAAAGCCGTAGGAGCCTGGACGCCAGTCGGGGACACAGTCGTCAGCAAGCGAAGCGTAGCTTTTCTTCAGTACTCGGGGAAGCGGGTCCTCATGTATGATGCCGCTGTTGGCAATTCGTGCGCGTTTGCGGACGAGGTTGACGGCATCGTAGGCCGACCGTATGCCTGCACCGCTGAGGTCGGTACCGGTGCTTGGCGTGTAGCTGCCCGGTCCGTGGTTTACCTCGTTATAAGCCTCTGCGTAGATCAGCAGGATGTCGGCATAACGGAGGAGCGGCTCGTCCATGCCGAAGTTGGTGTAATTGTAGGAGCTGGGGTTTGCCAGCGGATAACGGCGGAACTTTCCGATGCTCCACTGCACCCAGTTGTTGTTCTCGGTGGCTTCGCTGAGTTTCTGGTCAGAGCGTGTGTCCCAGTACTTCCGGTAGTCCCATCCCCAGAGCGTTCCGTCTTCCTGCAGCTGTACACGGGGACAGTTCCAGAGCCGGCGTACGGAGTCGCTCGGCTCGTACATCATGCGGTGGAAGTCGGAACTGGAGATGTTGTCCCAGGAACCTCCTTTCTCCTGGCTGCCCCGGATGCCGAACATCATTCCGGTCCAGGTACCCGTGTTGTCGCCTGTCATGCCTTCCGTGCAGAAGAGCACTTCCTCTCGCGCCTTCTCCTTTGTCTTGGCATCAAAGACGTCAGGATAGTAGTCGCAGAGGCTGTAACGCTGTCCGTCGATGACGGCTTTGGCATAGTCCATGGCCGATTTGAAGTTGCTGTCAGCACTGCCGAGTATCTCCTTGTTGTCGCGCTGGGCCACGCTTCCCAGCCATAGGTGTACCTTTGCAAGGAAGCCGCGGCAGGCATCCTTCGTCATTCTGCCGTACTGATAGCCGTGGGAAGTGTCGCCCTTGTCCATCGTATGCTCCATGCAGTACTTGAAGTCATCGATTATCTGCTTGAACACTTCAGCCTGCGGCGCACGCGGGACCTGCAGGTCGGCAAGTGTCTTCGTCTCTGTGAGGACCAGAGGCACGTCACCGAACCAGCGGACGAGGTCGAAGTAGAGGAAGGCTCTTATCCCTCTGGCCTCTGCGAGGTATCTTTCCCAGTTGGGAATATTGTCTTTCCCGGCCTCGATGCGTTCGATGGCCGAGTTGCAGTCCTTGATGACGGCGTAATGTCCCTGCCACATGGTGGTGATGTAGTTGTTGCTTGCCGTATAGGTGAAGTTGGCAAGGCCGTTCGCCTCGTCCCATGTGGCCCGTTTCAGGAGGTCGTTGGGAATCTCGCGGACTTCATATCCGGTGACATTCGAGCCGGCAAGATTGCGGTAAGCGCCGTTCACGGCCTGCCGTGCCTGTCCCTCGTTCTTGTAGAAGTCCTTGGTGGTGAGTGTGCTCTTCGGTTCCTCCTCCAGGAAGTCGGAGCAGCTGCTTAAGCCCAGAAGAGCGATGGAAGCGACTAAAAGATGATATTTTTTCATTGTCTTGATGCTGTTTTGAAAACGATTGGATGAATGCTGTTACAGGCCGATCTCAAGTGACAGTGACACGGAGCGTGGACGGGGATACGGACTCATGTCCAGGCCCGGTGCAATGCGCGAGACGGCTGATACGCCCGTGTTGGCCTCCGGGTCGAAGCCCGAATAGCGGGTGATGGTAAAGAGATTGGATCCGGTCAGGACCACTTTGGCCTTGGAGAGGTTCAGCTTCCGGAGCAGCGTGTGCGGAAAGTCATAGCCCAGCGACAGGGTCTGCAACTTGATGAAAGAGCCGTCCTCCACGAGGTCGCTGCGCATGACGGCCTCGCTCCATGTCCCGGCACCGCTGCGTGGGAAGTTCCTGGACGGATCGTCGCTGCTCCAGATTTCGTTGTTGATGCTCGACATGATGTTGTTGATGTTCGTAGCTCCCTGCAGATAGTAGGCGTTTCCGTTGATGACATCGTTTCCGTATGACCAGCGGAAGAAACAGTAAAGCTCAAGGTTCTTCCATCGCAGCGTGTTCCCGATACCTCCCGTATGGGTCGGGTTGACATCGGCTATCGGCACACGGTCATAGGCATCGATGACTCCGTCATGGTTGACGTCGACCACCTTCAGCTCTCCCGGCTTGAGGTTGGCACCTGGATAACCGTTGCGGATTTCCGTGTCGTTATTGTACACGCCGTCGCTTATATAGCCGTAATAGGTGCCCACCGGCCTGCCGACACGCAGGAGGACATCGCTGGTGATCTTCGAGTTCAGCCCGCGGTCGTAGAACTGCTGGTACTGTCCTTCGTCAAGGCTGAGGAGCTTGTTCTTGTAGAAGGAGATGTTGAAGTCGGTCGACCATTGCAGCGGACCTCTCAGCCAGTGGGCCGTGAGCTGGAATTCCATACCCTTGTTCTCCAGAGAGCCTGCATTTTTCCATGCGTTGCCGAACCCGGATGTGGAAGGGATGTTCACTTGCAGAAGCATATCGTCGACACGCTTGTAATAGAAGTCGGCGGTCAGCTGCAGGCGGTTCTGCCATACGGCAAGGTCGAATCCCGAAGTTGAACTGTTTCTGACTCTCCCATTTGAGGTCGTCATTGGTGATGTTGGTGGGATAACGGCCTATTTCGACGGTATTGCCGTCGAAGACGGCCTTGTTGTCGCCCAGCTGTGACAGCGACTGGTAGGAGGGAATCTGATTGTTGCCCGTCATGCCGAAGCTGGTGCGGAAGCGGAGATTGCTGATGAACTCGATGTTGCGGATGAATTCCTCGTTGGAGGCACGCCACGCCAGCGACACGGCGGGGAAGTAACCGAAGCGGTTGTTCCGGCCGAACTTGGAAGACCCGTCCACGCGGAGAGAGGCGTTCATGATGTACTTGTCGTAGTAGTTGTAGGTGGCACGTCCGATCCACGAAACCATCTTGTTGCTGTCGTAGAGGTAGGAAGGCGCATAGGTGACCAGTCCTTTGTTGATGCCGTAGATGCCCTGCAGCATATCTTCAAAGTTCGTTGCCTTGGCATAGAGGTTCTTGCTCCACCATTTGCTCGCTTCGAAGCCGCCCATGAACGAGAAGGAATGCCTGCCCAGCGTCCGGGCATACTGCAGGCGTGCTTCCCATACCCAGCTGTTTTCTTCACGGCTGCCCAGTTCCATGCGTCCCTGTTCTGACTGTCCGAACCAGGTCTCCGAGCCCCATTCACGGGTTGAATTGACCGTGTAACGGCGGTAAGAACCGCTGGTATTGAAGGTGAGAGACGGCAGGATGTTGTAAGAGAACCACAGGTTGGAGTTGAGTTCGTCGTATTTGTTGTTGATGTTCACCTGCTCGACGGCTACCAGCGGACTCATGATATTGATGTTGCTGTAGTTCATGATGCCGGCGAATCCCGGATAGAACAGGAACGGCGAACGCTGCAGGGCGTTGAGCACAACGCCTGCCTGCGACCAGTCGGTGGTAGGATTCCGGTCTTTTGACGTGGAGAAAGATGAGTTCAGCCCGACGCTTGCCTTGTCGCCAAGCTGCTGGGTGAGGTTGAGGCGTGAGGTGAAACGGTCGAAGCGGGAACGGCGGATGACACCGGAATTGTTTACATAGCCGGCGGAGAGCATATAGGTCAATCCCTTTGAGCCGCCCTGCATGCTTGCGTTCAGCTCCGTCTTGTGTGCTGTCTGCGTAATCTCATCGAGCCAGTTGTGTACGGAGGGGTCGTTCCAGCCCTGTTTCTCGATGACCTTGTCCCAGAACTGAATGAGGTTGGGACTGTCGTAGGTTCCGTATTTGCGCATCTTGTAGGCATATTCCTCGGGACTCAGGGTCTTGAGCGGAAGGCTGGGCATGAAGTCAAGGCCTGTCGTCAGTCCGAAAGCAAACTTGGGGTGGGCTGATGCCTGCCCCTGCCTGGTGGTAATCAGTACGACGCCGTTGGAGCCTTTCGCACCATAGATAGCGGCTGCCGCTGCATCTTTCAGTATCTCGATGGAGGCAATATCGTTGGGGTTTAGGCCCATCATGGGGTTGTTGGAAAGTCCTGATGTCGTCTCGTCGATGGGCTGGACGGGCATCGGAACGCCGTCAATGACAAACAGCGGCTGGGTGCCGCCGGTGATGGAGTTGACGCCGCGTATGCGGAACTGCATATTGCCGGAGAGTGATCCGTCGGACGACATGACCTGTACGCCGCTCACCTTGCCCTGGAGGGCCTGCAGCACCTGCGATGATCCGCTCTTGGCAAGGTCTTCGACGTTGACAGATGACACCGCCGTGGCTATGTCGCTTTTCTTCTGCAGACCATAGCCGACGACGATTGCCTCGTCCATTTCGTTGAGCGAGGCATCCAGTACGATCGTCAGATTCTGCATCCCTGTCAATGGTGACGGACCTGCTCTGGTATCCGATATACGATACCGTCAGCTTTTTCCGACTTCTTTGCTGCAATGGAGAACAGGCCGTCTATGTCGGTGACGGTTGCGTTTTTTGTACCATCTACTTTGACGGTAGCACCGACGAGCGGCTCTCCCTGTGCATCCGTTACCTTCCCGGTGACTGTCGGGTTCTGCGCCGTTGCCGTCATGCCCGCGCATAGGAACAGCAGCATTAGTAATAGAATCTTTATTCTCATAGGTCGAATAAATATTAAGTTTATGTTTTCAGTTATTGTAATCTGACCGCAAAGATAAGGCTAATAAATGTTATAAATGTTTACTTATAGTACTTTTTATTTGACCGGTTTCTGTTTTTTCTCCTGCTCTGCATGGCTCTGCGGGCTGCTCTCCGATAGCTTCCAAGAGGTGAGAAAATGCTTTTTTGTGCGGATTCATCGTTGCTTTTTCATGATGGAAGCCCTCATGCGGACAGTTCCAAACTGCATACAGACGATTCCCGACCGGTTGGGAATACGGTTCCCAGGCATCGGGAACAGGATTCCCGGCCGTTGGGAACAGACTTCCCTGATGCACCGGTCCTCACGGTCAGTGTGGTCTGCTGCGGTGCCCGTGCCCGCATCTCGCAAGTACAGGCAATAGTCCGTATGCTGGGAACCGGATATGGAATGTACTTTCAAACAGGAAAAAATCACCAAAAGCGGATGATAAGTTTGCATTTGACACATCCTCATTTATTAGGATAGAAGAACGGTCCTTATTTTCCGTCTAAATACTGGATATTTTGATTAAATAACTTTGATAAATCATTAAAATATAGTATTTTTGCAACGCATTACATATGCGGTTATACCGATTTTTGGGTATTGAAGTGAAAGGACGGATCTCGAGGGGAGACGGATGACTGTCTTCCCGGCGTGTTGACCTGATGTGGAATAATCATTTTAACAGTTTAAATATTTAAAATCAAAAACATTTATGTGGTTAATCAATTCATCTATTGGTAGAAAGGTGATTATGTCTGTGACCGGCATGGCACTGATTCTATTCATGACGTTCCACTGCTGTATGAACCTTGTCGCGCTCTTCTCCGGAAAAGCCTACAACATGATCTGCGAACTGCTGGGGGCCAACTGGTATGCCGTCGTGGCTACCGTGGCACTGGGGGCACTGGCTGTCTGTCACATCGTCTATGCGTTCATCCTGACGGCGCAGAACCGCCGTGCGCGCGGTGACAACCGTTATGCCGTGACGGAGAAGCCGGCAAGCGTGGAGTGGGCAAGCCAGAACATGCTCGTTCTCGGTATCATCGTGCTGCTGGGCATCGGGCTTCACCTTTTCAACTTCTGGTACAACATGATGTTTGCAGAACTGACGGGGATGGCGGTCAAGATACCGCCCTCGCATGGTTTCGAGTACATCCAGGCAACTTTCGCCAATCCGGTGTATGTCGTTCTCTACATCATCTGGCTCGCTGCCTTGTGGTTCCACCTTTCTCACGGTTTCTGGAGTGCCATGCAGACGGTCGGCATCAACGGTAAGGTATGGTTCAGCCGCTGGAAGACCATCGGTGTCGTTTACGTGACCCTGCTGATGCTCTGCTTCCTCGTTGTAGTACTTGCATTTGCTTTCCATTGTGCGCCGAGCCTTTGCTGCGCTGTTGCGTAATTTAAGTATCTAAATTGAAAATTTAATTCAGAACAATCATGACTAAGACATTAAATTCCAGAATACCAGAAGGACCAGTAGCTGAGAAATGGACCAACTACAAGGCTCATCAGCGTTTGGTTAACCCAAAGAATAAACTGAAACTGGATGTGATCGTTGTCGGTACAGGTCTGGCCGGTGCCAGTGCCGCCGCCTCTCTCGGAGAGATGGGCTTCAACGTACTGAACTTCTGCATCCAGGATTCACCGCGCCGTGCGCACTCCATCGCGGCACAGGGCGGTATCAATGCCGCCAAGAACTATCAGAACGACGGCGACTCTGTTTACCGTCTTTTCTACGATACGGTAAAGGGCGGTGACTACCGGGCACGTGAGGCGAACGTCTACCGTCTGGCAGAAGTGTCGAACGACATCATCGACCAGTGTGTCGCCCAGGGCGTACCTTTCGCCCGTGAGTACGGCGGTATGCTGGCCAACCGTTCATTCGGCGGCGCACAGGTAAGCCGTACCTTCTACGCCAAGGGACAGACCGGCCAGCAGCTGCTGCTCGGTGCTTACTCTTCCTTGAGCGCACAGATCCAGGCCGGGAAGGTGAAGCTCTATACCCGTTACGAGATGGAGGATGTCGTCATCGTAGACGGTCATGCACGGGGCATCATCGCCAAGAACCTCATCACCGGTAAGCTGGAACGCTTCTCTGCCAATGCCGTTGTGATTGCCACCGGCGGTTACGGAAACACCTACTTCCTGTCGACTAACGCCATGGGCTGCAACTGTACGGCTGCCATCCAATGCTACCGCAAGGGCGCTTACATGGCGAATCCGTCTTACGTGCAGATTCATCCGACCTGCATCCCTGTACACGGTGACAAGCAGTCGAAGCTGACCCTGATGTCAGAGTCTCTGCGTAACGACGGCCGCATCTGGGTTCCAAAGAAGCTCGAAGACGCCAAGGCATTGCAGGCCGGCACGAAGAAAGGGTCTGATATACCCGAGGAAGACCGCGACTACTATCTGGAGCGTCGTTATCCGGCATTCGGCAACCTCGTGCCGCGTGACGTTGCATCGCGTGCTGCCAAGGAGCGTTGCGACAAGGGCTTCGGCGTCAACAACACCGGTCTGGCTGTGTTCCTCGACTTCTCCGAATCGATCAACCGTCTCGGCATCGACACGATTCTGCAGCGTTACGGTAACCTCTTCGATATGTACGAGGAGATTACAGATGTCAATCCGGGTGAGGTTGCCAATGAAATCAACGGCGTGAAGTACTACAACCCGATGATGATCTTTCCCCGCTATCCACTACACGATGGGTGGTATCTGGGTCGACTACGAACTGATGACGACCGTGCCGGGCCTGTTCTCAATCGGCGAGTGCAACTTCTCCGACCACGGTGCCAACCGTCTGGGAGCGTCTGCACTGATGCAGGGACTGGCCGATGGCTACTTCGTATTGCCATACACTATCCAGAACTACCTTGCCGATCAGGCTCTCTGGGGCAGGATTCCGACCGACCGTCCTGAGTTCGATGAGGCTGAGAAGGCCGTCGATGCGGAAATCGACCGGCTGATGGGCATCCACGGCAAGCGTTCTGTCGACTCCATCCACAAGGAACTCGGTCACATCATGTGGGAACATGTGGGTATGGGACGCACCAAGGAAGGTCTTGAAGAGGGTCTGAAGCAGCTGAAGGCACTGCGTGAGGAGTTCAATACGAACCTCTTCATTCCTGGAAAGAAGGAAGGTCTGAACGTCGAACTCGACAAGGCAATCCACCTCCGTGACTTCATCCTCATGGGCGAGCTTGTCGCTTACGACGCACTGCACCGTGAAGAGAGTTGCGGCGGTCACTTCCGCGAAGAGCACCAGACAGAGGAAGGCGAGGCCAAACGTGATGACGAGCACTTCTTCTATGTCGGCTGCTGGGAGTATCAGGGTGATGACACCAAGGCTCCGGAGCTGATCAAGGAACCGCTCGAGTATGAGGCAATCAAGGTACAAACACGTAACTATAAGAATTAGCAGACGAGTTGACGGGCGGACGAGTTGACAAGTTGTTAGCTTGTTCTACCAAGACATTTGTTCCTAATTAGATTTCAGACAAATAACTTGTTTACTTCACAACTTGTTTACTTGTCAACTAAAACATAAATACAATGGCAAAAAATATATCATTCACAATCAAGTATTGGAAGCAGAACGGCCCGCAGGACCAGGGCCATTTCGATACACATGAGATGAAGAACATCCCGGATGACACTTCATTCCTTGAGATGCTCGATATTCTCAACGAAGAGCTTATTGCGTCCGGCGACGAACCTTTCGTCTTCGACCACGACTGCCGCGAGGGTATCTGCGGTATGTGCTCGCTCTACATCAACGGTACTCCGCACGGCAAGACCGAGCGTGGAGCGACGACCTGCCAGCTCTATATGCGCCGCTTCAACGACGGCGACATCATCACTGTCGAGCCGTGGCGTTCGGCCGGTTTCCCGGTCATCAAGGACTGTATGGTAGACCGCTCCGCTTTCGACAAGATCATCCAGGCCGGTGGTTACACGTCCATCCGTACCGGTCAGGCACAGGATGCCAATGCCATCCTCATTCCCAAGGAGAATGCCGATGAGGGCTATGGACTGTGCGACTTGTATCGGTTGCGGAGCCTGCGTGGCAGCCTGCAAGAACGGTTCTGCCATGCTCTTCGTTTCCTCCAAGGTCAGCCAGCTGGCTCTTCTGCCGCAGGGGAAACCCGAGGCTGCCAAGCGTGCCAAGGCGATGGTTGCCAAAATGGATGAGGTGGGCTTCGGTAACTGCACCAATACCCGTGCCTGTGAGGCTGTCTGCCCTAAGAACGAGAAGATTGCCAACATCGCCCGCCTGAACCGTGAGTTCATCAAAGCGAAGTTCGCAGACTGATGGATGACAAGCTTCCGGCATCCGCCTGACGGACTGCCGCCATGCTTCTTCAAAAGACAGAATCCCGTGATTCCCTATGGAGTTGCGGGATTTTCTGTTGGTAGAATCCTGTCATCCCTGTCAGTATCATCAATTGGAGTTGCAGGGCCTTCTTCCGGGTGGATAAAAGTGGAGGGTCGGTAATCACAGGATTAACCAGAACACGAGCGGGAACGGACGATGCAGGAGAACGGTGATGATATCGTGCCGAAGCCGTTGTGAAGCATGACCGCCGAAACCTTCAGTGTGTCTGTCCAGCGGCCTGACTGAACTGTTGTTGCAAGGTTTTTTCATGTACAAGCAATTCTTTTCATGAAAAGAAATATTTTTCTTCGTGAAAAAGAAATGATTGTTTTTCGTGAAAGGAAATTGAACTTGTTGTCGTTCTGTCGCTGTCCCGACATTGGCGACAGTCGGAACAGGTGTGCCTTTCTATCTGGAAGAGGATGCTTCTAAGTGGTGGAGGACGGTTTTCAGGATATATGTGTCTTTATAGTCTCAACTGTAGGCGGAGGATTACTTCACGCCCACGTAAGGGCAGGGATGTGTTGAGAATATTGATTCCTGTGTTCTGTGTAATGCTGTAGGACTTGCTGTTCAACAGGTTTGTTCCTGACAGCTCCAGCTCCCACACATTGTTGATTTTGTAGTTGAAATCGCCATCCAGCAGCCCACAGGTGTGGTAATGTCCATCCATGATTTCGTTTGTAAGGTTATAGAATTTCATCTTCAGTTCCATCTTCTTTGTAGGGAAGAGGTACAGAGCTGCATTGGTTGTGTAGGAGGAGAGGACATCCTGTCTCATGATACTGCTCCGTTCCCAGTAATATCCGGCTGTGAAAGCAGCTGACAGGCGCAGCCAGGACAGCTTCTGGAAACTTGCAGTGAGTGTTCCGGAGGCGTGGTGGGAATGGTTGTTGACCATGACGCCAGACTGCGAAACAAGATAACTTTCCCTGTTATATGTCGCATCAACCTTTAAGGACAGTCCTATGGGGATGAAAGTCTTGTCCACCATCGCACTTATGGCTGTGTTATGCCGGTGGTTGTCGCCTTTTACCCACGTCATGATTGTCATCGAGTCATTGTATTCATAGTGGCTGTAAGCCTCGCTTTTCGTGTCAGAGCAGGCAAGCGAAAGGTTTGCAAACAGCATGGTTGCGAGGTTACGGTAGCGGATATGGAACGAAGTGTACAGATGGGTGGACTTGTAGATGTCATTTCCTGTTACTTGTATGTTTCTGTATCCCTCTCTCAAAGGTTTCTGGGCATAGAAGTCAAGAGAGTTGCCGTCGGTTGAGAAAGAGGAAAAGAGGTTCACCGTCAGTGTGCTTGTCAGTTCTTGCTGCAGGGTCAGGTAGGGCTTGAATGCCATGAAGTTGCGTGCAGACAGCTTGTTGTCTTTCTTTGAAAGGCTGATTCTTGTCCATTCCATGGGGAGTCCGAAGGTTACGTAGCTTTGCCTTTTGTGTTTCCACGTATAGCCCGGTTCGCCTTGTAACTTGAAGGTACGATGGTGGATGTTGTCCTGGTAGTTGTACGAGTTGTCCCTGTAGTAAGCTTGTAAGGATATATCCAGGTCATTTCCCAGTACAGGGATAGAAGTCATGATAACGTTTCGGGTCATGGCCGACCGTGTTGCAAAGCATTCTGCCACATTATATAGTGGTAAGGAATCGGAGGCCGCAGTCAGTTCTTCTCTACGGTCAGCGTATCTCAGGAGCGAGTGGATCTGCCACATACTCTTTCCCGATTTGAAAGTAGAAGAAAGATAGTTCCTTATATAAGACGGTTTTATGTGCGCCTGTTCGGTAATTCCGATGTCGTTCGTGACTGCTTGGTTCCCGACCGTCTGTCGTCCGAAGGAGTATTGCAGTTCGTCAGAAAGAAACCTCCGCGTGCTGTTTTCTTCGTATTTCAGCGCCGGTACGATGCGAAACTTGCGTTGCTTCATCCATTCTGTGGTTTCCAGTGTAGTCGGGACAAGTCCCCCGTAACGGTTTTCCGTCAATCGGTCGTATCTGGCATGGTCTCCATAGAAAAGCACGTTGCTGCGTAGTGTCGCGTCTTTCGATAGTGTGATGAGGCCGTTGAAGCCAGCACTATAGGACTTGTTCTGCAGGTATCGCTCCTGCGGAAGAGCTTCCTGGCTTATGTCTTCTGATAGAATGCCCTTGGGAAGGGGCTCGTATGCATCCCGATTATAGACATCGATATGCTCTCTGGTTTCCTTGGAAAGGTCTTTCCCGGTGTTGTTCATCTTGGCTGAAACAAGCATCTGCGAATGCTTCATTACCTGTGTGAGAAACAGCCGGTTGTCCCAGATGTCTGGTTTTATGCCTGCTCCGCCGGCAATCTCCCCGAAGGGACGGGCCTGATGGCTCTTGTCAAGCCGGATGTTCAGGGCCGCCGACTCTGATGGCTTGCGCCCTTGCAGCATCTTCACAGGCTGGTGGTTCTCCATGACTTCCACGTCACGCACCGCATTGACTGGCATATTGCGGGTTGCCTGGGTATAGTTGTTTCCCATGAGGTCCTGCCCTTCTATATAGAACCGGTTGATGGCACGGCCTTGATAAGACACCGAACCGTTTTCGGCAACTTTGATTCCCGGTAGTTTCCTGAGCACATCTTCTAAGTGGCGGTCGCCTTTCTGCAGGAAAGAACCAACGTTGTAGACCAGCGTGTCACCTTGCTTTCTGATCGGCGGGAGCTTTACGACGACTTCCTTCAATGCTATCTGCTTCGGTGAGAGCAGGATGATTGCCGGCTGACTGCCGTGCTGCCGCAGGTCCGCAACGCTGACTTTACGCCTGCCATAACCCATCAGTGAAAATACCAGCACGTCTGCCTTCCCTGCGGTGAGGCTGAGGTGTCCCTTTCCGTCTGCAATCTTGTAGCTCTGCAGCCTGCCGGTCGGGCTGACAACACGGCACATCACGTCAGTCAGCGGCTGTCGGCTGTCAGAGTCCCTGACCTCAACCGCCAGTTTCACCACCGCCTCGTCCTGCTGGGCGAAGCAGGGAAAACAGAGGGCGGAAAGTAGAAGCAGAAGTATGAGCCGGCGCAAACTGTTATTCCAGTTCTATGGGATTATAGGGTTTTGCTTTCACCGTTGCAGCCGCATCAGCCGCCACCGTGACGTTTCCGTTGCTTGTCAAGGCTTTCAAAGGGTCTGCGCAATAGTTCTTGTACATCTGTCTGACCGCCTTCCGGCTGCTCTTGATCACGGCACTTCTGTCGTACATGTAGATCGGGGCGTAGCCCTTTACAGTCTGCAATCCTGTCAGCGTGAAGACGAAGTTGTCCTGTGTGTCCTGTACTTTGAAGATGAGGCCGGGCAGTCCCCCGAACTTATACGGACCGTAGGGAAGCTCCACATCGGGGGCATACCAGGCTATGTAGTCGCGTCCGAAAAGCCTTGTCCTGGCCTTCCGGCACGGGTATCCTGCTATCGTGCTGTCTCCCTCCAGCAGTTCCCACTGTAGCTGGGGAATGGCTTCATTATATTGGTATCTTTGGATTCCTCCTGCAGTGCGTTGGACAAACTCGTTGTTCTCTCTTCTGTTTTGCAGGATGAGTTCTTTGAATCCCGTAGCCTTCAATGCACCGAGCAGTTTCGGACCAGAAGATGTGCAGATGACTTTCCCTTTGCAATAGATGCGGAAATAGAATCGAATGCCAGCAGGGCATAGTCGGTGAACATCGTGTATTGATTGCCCACTCTTAGAATCGTGGTCGCCGTCCGCTTGGCATCAGGATGCTTTGCATCCCTCGCATACTTATACTCATAAGCAATCTGATATTGTGCAGACTCATATTGTACAGTCCTGGTCGTGTCCCACCGGCCTTCTAACTTGGAGAAATCCAATGTCTGTCCATGCAGGTGGATCGTGCTTGCGAGAAGGACAAATAAGAATATGTTTTTCTTCATTTGGATGGATCTTTAATGTTATGGTATTGTCGAAGAACAGGCTTTGAAAGAATCCAGGCCGGTTCTTCATGATTCTACTTATTCACGGAATGCATCGTTTATTTCCATTATCTGCCTCATGACCTCTTCTGTGCTTCTTATACAGGTTTCAATGTGTGCGACAATGCCACAGGATGTGTGTACCTCTACGACATTGGTCTGTCTCATGGCAGATGCAGGAACAATTGTCAATGCAGGTAATGCCACTTAATTTTTCATGTTTTTAAAATTAAAGAATTATTGTTTAAGTCCATGTGAGATTTTCCGTACAGTACTATGATCTGTAGCCTTCTCTGTTGTTTAAAAATGGTCTTTTTATTCTCTACAAAGATACGTATTGAAAAGAAAAAGAACAAGTCTTTGTAATTCTTTTTAATGAATTTTAGCTTTAGAATGCGGTTGTGTTTCTTTCATGCTGTAAAATGAGAAAGATTGTAATAGGGTGTTTTAAGTTGTCTTTTTCTGTCTTGTCTCATTTTTTTTTGCTAATTTTGCCACCAGACATAGATAACAGTACGTTTTTAAACCTATTGATACTGATGAGCGAGAACAAACTTTCTGCCGACGAGCCGGCACAGACGGCGGATGCACCTGTAAAGGCAAGTTATACCGAATACACCGTCATCCCGTCCCAGGGATACTGCATGATTGTGAAGTGCCGCAAGGGCGACCAGCCCGTAGTGTTGAAGGCACTGAAAGAAGAATACCGCAACCGGACGCTGTTCCGTAACGCCCTGAAGCGTGAATTCAAGCAGTGCCAGCGGCTCAACCATTCCGGTATAGTGCGCTACCAGGGACTGGTAGAAGTAGACGGCTACGGACTCTGCATAGAGGAAGAGTGCGTAGAAGGACGTACCTTGCAAGCTTATCTCAGGGAACAGCACACCGATGACGAGAAAATCGCCATCATCAACCAGATTGCCGATGCCCTGCGCTATGCCCACAATCAGGGTGTCACCCACCGCAACCTGAAGCCGTCCAACGTGCTGGTCACCAGTCAGGGCGACCGTGTGAAGCTCATCGACTTCAGCGTGCTTGCTCTCGACGAAGTGAAGCCGACAGCCGATATGACACGCTTCATGGCTCCGGAGCTGAAGGACGAGACGATGGCTGCCGATGCCACCGCCGACATCTATTCGCTCGGAACCATCATGAAGGTGATGGGGCTGACACTGGCCTACAGTGAGGTCATCAAGCGTTGCTGTGCCTTCAAACGCAGCGACCGTTATGGCAGTATCGACGAGTTCCTCGCCGACCTCAACCACGAAGGCTCTTCCTTCACGATGCCGAAGATAGGCAAAGGCACCGTCATGGCTGGCGTGATAGTCGTCGCCGTGCTCGTTCTTGGCGTGCTGATTTACAACTACGGCGGTATATTGGCAGAACAGGTTGGAAAGATTGATGTGGCTTCCATCTTCAAGTCGGATGCCGAAAAAGCTCCGGAAGACACGGTCAGTGTGAAGTCTGCTGCACAGCCCGACAGTGCCGCATCGGTAGAAGAGGCGCCTGCGACAGGAAAACTTGCCTTTATGAACACGATGAAGCCGGCTCTCTACAAGGACCTGGACCGTATCTTTGAGAAGAACGCATCGGACAGGACGAAGCTGTCAAAGGCCATCAAGGTTTACTACCGCGGGCTGATCCAGGCGAACGATACGCTTGACAGGGAACAGCGTGCGGAGGTCGACCGCGTCTTCGGCAGTTATGTGAAGCAGAAAAAGGCCGCACTGAAGTAGAATCGATATATCTGCGCGAGGGCAGGGAGTATTGACATCCCTCCTTTCAGCTGTTATGTCCATAGTAATAGGATAGGGGCAGACGCCGCACTGTCTTCCAACCTCTGCAGAGGCTGGGGGGAGACGGGCTGCATCTGCCCCGGTCTGTTTTGCATGGGGAGATGGAACGTTGGATGCGGAAGCAGCATATAGTTGCTTTGCGCATTGCCGGTAGTCGGGCATTCATATATGTACGCAGCGTAATCGGTCGGGATGCAGGGAACTTCCGTCTCCAAAGCCAGGAGCAGTGCAAAAGGTGTGTACAGGGAGCAAGCCCGACTCTCCCATACAAGTGTCGGCCTGACTGCAATGGAGCATTCCCAACCGGTTGGGAATGCCGTTCCCAGGCATCGGGAATCCGATTCCCAGGCGTTGGGAACGCCATTCCCGGCCATCGGGAAGACTTTTCTATTTGTGGTTCAATGTTTCCGGTTGACTGCTTTTCATCCTGCTTTTAAACTTGGTTGACGGTTTTCAGAGCTTGTTTTAATTGCTGTTGATAATGTCTACTTATATGAAAATCGCGTTTTCCATACCCGCAGACAGATGGAAGCCGGATTTGTAAACCTGCACACATCTTACAGGTTACAGGCAGGTCCTGCAGATTGTCTTTGCTGTTTTCTCCCCCTTTCAGGCGAACAGGATATACCGTATAAAAGTAGAAGGAAACGAAGGACAGACAATGTCCCTATCAACAAAAGTCCAACGTGGGATTTTCAGAGCAAGCCCATATAAAATACGTAAACTTATTTTGTTTTATGCCGCAAATCAGCTACCTTGCAATGTTTTAATCCAGACTGATTATGAAAATAGCATTGATCGGTTACGGCAAGATGGGGCACATGATCGAGCAGATTGCCCGTGACCGTGGCCACGAAATCGTAAGTATCATTGATGTTGACAACATAGAGGACTTTGATTCTCCTGCGTTCGCCTCGGCCGATGTCGCCATAGAATTTACCAATCCTACGGCTGCCTTCGGCAACTACCAGCGTGCCTTTGCACATAACGTGAAGGTTGTCAGCGGCTCTACGGGATGGATGCAGGACCACAAGGCAGACGTAGAGAAAATGTGTTCGGAAGGCGGACAGACGCTCTTCTGGGCAAGCAATTTCTCCATCGGCGTGGCCATCTTCTCGGCCGTCAACCGTTATCTGGCGAAAATCATGAACGGATTTCCGCAGTATGATGTCGAGATGGAGGAGGTACACCATGTCCATAAGCTCGATGCACCGTCGGGGACAGCCATCACACTTGCAGAGGACATCATCGACCGCCTCGACCGCAAGGACAAATGGGTAAAGGGCTTCCAGCACGCAGCCGACGGCACGGAGAGCGGCAGCAACAAGGTCGCTCCGGACGAGCTGCCCATCGCTTCCATCCGTCGGGATGAGGTGCCGGGCATCCACAGCATCAGTTATGATTCCGAGGCCGACAAGATTACCATCACCCACGATGCCCACAGCCGCAAGGGATTTGCACTCGGTGCTGTCCTGGCTGCTGAATACACCAAGGATCACTCTGGCCTGCTCACGACAAGCGATCTGTTCCGTTTCTGACCCCCAGCACCTGGTTCCCCGTCTGTCAAGCACCTGTCATCGCCTATTCCCCTCTCATCATCACTTATCATCGCATAAAGACATTCCCAATATGATTGATAAAGAAAAAGCAGCCCTCAACCCCAAGAAGCAATGGGCAAAGTTTATTTGTGTTCTTGTTCTCTACCTCCTCTTCCTTTTATGGGTCAAGAGCTGGTGGGGACTGTTGGTCGTTCCTTTCATCTTCGATGTGTACATCACGAAGAAAATCCGCTGGCAGTGGTGGAAGGATACCGAAGGGCCGGTCCGTTTCGTGATGGGATGGGTAGATGCACTGGTGTTCGCACTGGTGGCGGTCTACTTTATCAATCTCTTCTTCTTCCAGAACTACGTCATTCCGTCTTCATCGCTTGAGAAGTCGCTCCTCACGGGCGATTACCTCTTCGTGTCGAAGGTAAGCTATGGGCCCCGCATACCGGAAACGCCCCTGACCATGCCGCTGACGCAGCACACACTTCCCATCATCAACACGAAGAGCTATATTGCCTGGCCGCACTGGGACTACCGCCGTGTGAAGGGCTTGGGAAAGGTGCAGCTGAATGATATTGTCGTCTTCAACTTCCCGGCCGGTGACACCATCATGAGCGAACCGGCCTATCAGGGTAATGACTTCTATCATGATGCCTACACCATGGGCGAGAACTTCCTTGCACAGCAGAATCCCGGCATCAACCTGTCGGCAATGACAACCCTCCAGCAGCGTGCCTTCTACGAAAAGGCCTATGCCACGGGCAGGGCTTATATCATCAAGAATGCCGGGACTTACGGACCGTTGGACTGGCGTCCGACCGACCGCCGCGAGAACTACGTCAAGCGTTGTGTCGGCCTGCCGGGGCAGACCCTGCAGATCCGGAACAGAATCGTTTATCTTGACGGAAAGCCAAACAAGGAGCCGGAGAAGGTGCAGTACACGTACTTTGTCAAGTTCAACAATATTACCGCAGCCGACCTCCTCGGCGAACGGTTCGATGACCTCCGCAAGAACTTCGAAATCAGTGCGGAGGACGTGCAGAGCCTCGCCCGTCTGCATGGCTATGACCTGGACCAGGGCCAGGTACTCAACAATGCTGTACTCCAGTATGACGGCTATATGCCGCTGACGAAGCGTGCCGCCGCCGAACTGAAGCGCGAGGGACTGGTGAAGTCGATGCGGCCGGTGACGGACAAGGACCTCTATTCCGGTCCTTATTATCCGCTCAACGGCTTTACGGGCTGGACACGCGACAACTACGGACCGATATGGATTCCTGCCAAAAGGCAAGTCCATCGCACTCACACTGCAGAACCTCCCCGTCTATGAGCGTTGCATCAAGGTGTATGAGAAGAACGATCTGCAGGTAAGGAACGGCCGCATCTACATCAACGGAAAGCCTGCCGGCAGCTATACCTTCAAGATGGACTACTACTGGATGATGGGTGACAACCGCCACAACTCTGCCGACAGCCGCTACTGGGGCTTCGTTCCGGAAGATCACATTGTGGGAAAAGCCGCTGTTCATCTGGTGGTCGAGCGACCCTGACCGCAAAGGGTCTCGGCGGCATCCGCTGGCACCGACTGTTCAACTGGGTGGGCAACATCAAATAGGGAAGCCTCCCCGAGCCTCTCAGAAGGAGGGGATGTGCAAATTGTCATTGTCTGGTGAAGATGATGCATATCCCCTCCTTTTGTTTTGTTTTTCTTGGCAGTAAAGCAGGGACACTCTGTGTCTCCTTGAATCGGCAAAGTCTCCATGATATATCCTGACAACGGTAACAACGGTAATCCTGCATCCCCTCCTTCGGAGGCGCTTGGGGAGGCCTTGCTGTCTTCCGCTTATTTCGCCCCCATCCAGTGGTATCAGAAGCTGAACCGCTATGATGTCTGCCTGATCGAGCAGCACGACAACTTCGTCAAGCAGACCTACCGGAACCGTTGTGTGATTGCGGCGGCCAACGGCCCGCAGACGCTCTCTGTCCCTGTGGAGAAGTTCGTCGGCCTGAAGTGTCAGATGAAGGAAGTACGCATCAGCGACCATGCCAACTGGCGGCACCAGCACTGGAATGCGTTGCAGTCCGCTTACGGTGAGAGTCCTTTTTTCGAGTTTTATGCGGACGATATACGCCCTTTCTTTGAGCGGAAGTGGACTTTCCTCTATGATTTCAACTGGGAGATAACGCTCAAGATGTGCGAACTTATCGATATTATGCCCTGTATGCGCCGCACGGACACCTATGAGACGGTGTCTCCCGACGGAACCGACGATTACAGAGAGGTGATCCGTCCGAAGCACCCAGGGGCAGACCCGGACTTTGTGCCCCGCAGGTACTATCAGGTCTATCAGCAGAAATTCGGATTCCAGCCTAACCTCAGCATCCTCGACCTGCTGTTCAACGAGGGAAATGAGAGTGTTCTGTATCTGTAGATGGGCCGTGCAGTCTTTTCCTTCCGGCTGCCTTGCGACACAGTTGTCTCCTGTGCATTGGGGAGCTTCATAAAAGAGCAATCCCCGCGAAAACGAATGTTCGTCTTCGTGGGGATTGTCTTTTTCAGGATGGAAAAACTTTCACACTTTATGCGGATGGACGGCAACAGCGAGATGATGTCGGGAGAGACCGTCCGAGGACCATGGACTGTGGCAGACAGGTTCTTCTTGCTCTTAGAAGCTCTTGAGCCATGCCTTCAGGTCCATCATCATCTCTTCGTGATAGCGGAAGCCGATCTTGCTGCCCCAGCCATGACCGCCGCCGGGATAGACATGGAGCGAGGCACGGACATCGTTGCGATAGAGTTCGCTGTAATAGTTCACGCCGTTTGCCGGCGGAACGGTATCGTCGTCATCGCTGAGGGCAATGAAAGCACGTGGCGTGACACGGCTCACGTTCATGTCAGCACTGTATTTCTTCTCGTCGCGCTTGCCGGGATGCTGTCCCAGGAAGTTGGTCCGGCTTCGGTCGTGGCCGTAACCTTCCAGCATGGAGATGACCGGATAGAACAGTATCTGGAAGTTCGGCTTCGCCTCGCCGAGACTTCTCGTCGCAATCGTCGCTGCAAGATGTCCGCCTGCGGAGAATCCCATGATGCCGATGTCGTTTCGGCTGATCTTCCAGCTTGCAGCATTTATGCGGACCAGTCTCATTGCCTGTTCGGCATCCGATACGGGGACATCGGGGTTTCCGTGCGGCATACGGTACTTCAGCACGATGGCCGCAATGCCCTGGTTCTGGAAGAACTCTCCCCAGTCGTAGCCTTCTTTCTCCATCGACAGCGTCTCATAGGCACCGCCCGGACAGATGACTACGGCACGTCCCGTGGCCTCTTTCTCCATAGGCAGGAAGACGCGCACCTTGGCAGTGTCTCTTGAATCGCCGTTGGTGTAAGGCGGCTGTCCGCTGTAAAGCTTGACTTCGAAAGAACTCTGGGCAGACACTGTCGTGCAGACAGCAGCCAGTCCGATTGCAAGGAAAAGTTTTCTGAATTTCATTCTGTACTCTGTTTTTGTTTCTTGTCCGCCGCACATCTTGTCCCTGCCGGCATCGGCCTGCATGACTTCCCGACAATGTCTCCAAAGAAGAAGATGTTGTCTCGGTTGCAGCAGGAAGCAGGAGAAAGTATGTGATTTTAAGCGTATTGTTGCAAAGTTAACAAAAAGATACGGTTTCAGCCGTAGATATTTAGAGTTTTTAGTATATTTGCAGCATGGAATGACAAAAGGCATTGGGCGTAAACGTATTTTAATGATTTCGGCGTTTATGTTAACAACCGTTCTTTGCCATGCTGGTCAGCATCAGACAATTCATCAACACTCATCACCCGATATGCACGTATTAGACAAGTTCCAGTATTGCCCCGTATGCGGAAGCAGACATTTCGTGGAGCAGAACGAGAAAAGCAAACGCTGCGAGAGCTGCGGCTTTGAGTATTTCCTGAACCCCAGCTCGTCAGTTGCGGCATTCATCCTGAACGGCAAAGGTGAGCTGCTCGTAACGCGCCGGAAATTTGATCCGGGACGCGGAACACTGGACCTCCCCGGCGGATTCTGCGACATCGGAGAAACCATCGGAGAGTCACTTTCGCGCGAGATAAAGGAGGAGACCAACCTCGTTATCAAGGAAAAACGTTATTTCTGTTCGCTTCCGAACAAGTACCGTTACAGTGGATTCGACATTCCCACACTCGATGCTTTCTTCATCTGCAGCGTGGAGGACGAGACCGTTCTCAAGGCTGCAGATGATGTAGACGAGGCAATATGGATGCCGCTGGACGAGGTTCATACCGAGCAGTTCGGTCTCCGCTCTATCCGCCAGGCACTTTACGACTTCCTCCAGACGGAAAGGGAAAACTTAAAAAGTAGAAATTTTGTCTATTATATAAGGTGTAAGCGAAAAGTTTAAGTACTTTTTGCGTCCTTGAAAAATGTACAAGAGTGATTATGCAAGAAAACCTGGTAATAGTAGAGAGCCCCGCAAAGGCCAAGACCATCGAGAAGTTTCTCGGCAAGGACTACAAGGTAATGTCGTCTTACGGCCATATCCGTGACCTGAAGAAGAAGGAACTGAGCATTGACCTTGACACCCTGACCCCCGACTACGAAATTCCTGACGAAAAGAAGAAAGTCGTCAGCGAACTGAAGAAGAATGCCAAGGCTGCCAAGAAGGTCTGGCTGGCTTCCGATGAGGGACCGCGAGGAGAGGCCATCAGCTGGCATCTCTGTGAGGTGCTGGGACTGGACGAGGAGAAGACGAGCCGCATCGTGTTCCATGAGATTACCAAGCCGGCCATATTGAAGGCCATCGAGACACCGCGCCATCTGGACATGAACCTGGTGAACGCACAGCAGGCCCGCCGTGTGCTCGACCGTCTGGTAGGTTTCCGCCTGTCACCGGTCCTGTGGCGCAAGGTGAAGCCGGCACTGAGCGCAGGACGCGTGCAGAGTGTCGCCGTCCGACTGATTGTCGAACGTGAGCGGGAGATCCAGAACTTCGCATCAGAACCTTATTATCGCCTGAATGCCGTCTTCGCCGTCACCAACGAGGACGGCTCGAAGAATGAGGTGAAGGCGGAACTGAACAAGCGGTTCAAGACCCATGAGGAGGCCCTGGCGTTTCTGGAACTGTGCAAGAATGCAAGGTTCAGGGTCGCATCCATCGCCAGGAAACCGCTGAAACGCACACCGGCGCCGCCTTTCACCACCTCGACCCTGCAGCAGGAAGCGGCCAGGAAGCTCGGATTCACCGTCAGCCAGACGATGATGGTGGCGCAAAGACTGTATGAGGCCGGCCGCATCACGTATATGCGAACCGACAGTGTCAACCTGTCCGCCTTGGCCATCAACACCAGCAAGGCTGAAATAGAACGTCTCTACGGAGCCGAATACGGCAAGGCGAGAGTGTACCATACGCACAGCAAGGGCGCACAGGAGGCCCACGAGGCCATCCGTCCCACCTATATAGACAATGTCTCCATCGACGGAACAAGCCAGGAAAAACGCCTGTACGACTTGATATGGAAGCGTACCATCGCCTCACAGATGGCGGATGCGCAGATAGAAAAAACGACCGTAAACATTTCCCTTGAGACGGAAGACGGAAAGAACCAGACCGATCTGCAGTTCGTTGCCAACGGTGAAGTGATTGCTTTCGAGGGTTTCCTGAAAGTTTACCACGAGTCGTCCGACGACGAAGAGGGCGGCGAGGAGTTCTCCCATGCACTGCCGGCCATGCACGAGGGCGAGGAACTCGAACGCCGTGAGATTGTCTCGACGGAGCGTTATTCGCAGGGCCCCGGCCGTTATACAGAGGCAAGTCTCGTGCGCAAGCTCGAGGAACTCGGCATCGGCCGTCCGTCCACCTACGCCCCGACCATCTCGACCATCCAGCAGCGCGAATACGTGCAGAAGGGCGACCGGAAGGGCGAGGAGCGGAAATACGTCGTAGACACGCTGCTCGGGCTGAAGGTTACTTCCCGGACAAAGAAGGAAATGGCCGGTGCCGACAAGGGCAAGCTCATCCCGACGGACATCGGTATTGTCGTCAACGATTTCCTCATGGAGAACTTTCCGGACATCATGGACTACAACTTTACGGCAAAGGTCGAGCAGGAGTTCGACAAGATCGCCGAGGGCAAGGTGGCATGGAACAAGGAGATGAAGACCTTCTACCAGGGTTTCGAGCCGGAGGTAGAGAAGGTGATGAACGCCCGTTCAGAGCATAAGGCCGGCGAACGCGAGCTGGGCATAGACCCCAAGAGCGGCAAGCCGGTATTCGTGAAGATCGGCCGCTTCGGCCCCGTTGTCCAGATCGGCAGTGCCGATGATGAGGACAAACCGCGTTTCTCCCAGCTCCCGGCCGAAAAGAGCATAGAGACGATTACCCTTGATGAGGCATTGGAGCTGTTCAGGCTGCCGCGCACGGTCGGGCAGTTCGAAGGGACGGATGTCGTCATCGGTGCAGGTCGTTTCGGCCCTTACGTGCTCCACAACAAGAAGTACACATCGCTGCCCAAGGACGAAGACCCGCTTACCATCAGCCTTGATGCTGCCATCAACCTGATTCAGAAGAAGCGTCTGCAGGATGCGCAGCGGCACCTCAAGACCTTTGAAGAAGACAGCAGGATGGAGGTGATGAACGGCCGTTACGGCCCTTACATTGCCTATGACGGCAAGAACTACCGTATGCCGAAGGCGCTCCACGAGAAAGCCGCCGAGCTGACGTACGAGCAGTGCATGGACATCGTGAAGAATGCACCGGAACCCCGGCGCAGAAAGCAATAAGGACACCATCCCCGCCTGTTGCAGGTGGAATGAAACCCTCTGCGGGCACGATGACAACCGGGCGGCAGGGCGGTGAGCAGACAGCATGGACATGACAGACTACAAAGAAGGAGGCAGACCGCTCCGTATCATCCTCATCGGCTATATGGGTGCCGGGAAAACTACCGTCGGCAAGGCCCTCTCGAAGGAGCTGGGCATTCCTTTCTACGATCTGGACTGGTATATAGAGAGCCGTATGCGCAGAACCGTGAAGCAGATCTTCGATGAAAAAGGCGAAGACGGTTTCAGGAAGACGGAACAGGCTCTGCTTCATGAGGTGGCGGAGTTCGAGAATGTCATCATCTCCTGCGGCGGCGGCACTCCCTGTTTCTTCGACAATATGGACTACATGAACCGGCAGGCGGAGACTGTTTACCTGAAGGCTGCCCCCGGCGTGCTGTATAAACATTTACTGATGGGGAGGTCTGTCCGTCCGCTGCTGCTCGGCAAGACACCCGATGAGGTCGGTCTCTTTATCCGTGAACAGCTGGAACGGCGTGAACCTTTTTATGCGAAGGCAAAACATACGCTCGACGTAAGCCTGATGGATAACTATGAGAAGATACAGATAACCGTCGGCCTGCTACGCAGGCTGCTGAAAGTCTGAAGACAGACCGGGCATCAGGAAGCGGGAGGGACTGCCTCTGGCATCATCACCATAAGGACATTCCGTCAAAAGGATGATTCAGTGGATTCACGTCTTGCAGAATACGTTTGCGTTTCTGCAGAGAACTACGCTGGCTTTCAGTTAGTTGCAGTCAGGTGTGGAAAAGGTGCCTGATTGAAGTCCAAGTAAGGCCTGATTGAAGGCTAAGTAAGGCCTTATTGGAGGCCAGGTAAGGCTTGTTTGGAATGCAGGCAGACATCCGGCAGGACGAAAGGCCATCCGGCAACGATACTGATGCATCCGGCATACAGGCTGACACATACTTGGGCCATACGTTAAAATGGTAAAATACAAAAGAAATTAAAGGCATACAGAAGAACGGAAATGAAAAAGTGGACGATTGAAGATTCGCAGGAACTGTACAACATCTCGGGATGGGGCACATCTTACTTCGGCATAAACGGCAAGGGTGACGTGTATGTCACGCCCTGTAAGGACAACACGCAGATAGACCTGCGCGATGTCATGGACGAGCTCGCCCTGCGTGATGTCACGCCGCCGGTGCTGCTCCGTTTCCCCGACATTCTCGACAACCGTATCGAGAAGACTTCTTCCTGCTTCGAGAAGGCAAGGAAGGAGTACGGATTCAAGGCCGAGAACTTCATCATCTATCCGATCAAGGTGAATCAGATGCAGCCGGTGGTGGAGGAAATCATCTCCCACGGACGCAAGTTCAATCTGGGACTGGAGGCCGGGTCGAAGCCCGAGCTGCACGCAGTCATCGCCGTACAGTGCCAGAGCGACTCGCTCATCGTCTGCAACGGTTACAAGGATCAGAGCTACATCGAACTGGCTTTGCTGGCGCAGAAGATGGGCAAGCGCATCTTCATCGTGGTGGAGAAGCTCAACGAAATAGACCTCATTGCCCGGGCAGCGAAGAAGCTGAATGTGAAGCCGAACCTCGGCATCCGCATCAAACTGGCATCCAGCGGGTCGGGAAAATGGGCCGAGAGCGGCGGCGATGCCTCCAAGTTCGGACTCACTTCTTCCGAGCTGCTCCAGGCGTTGGAGACGCTAGACGAGAAGGGGCTGCACGACTGCCTGCACCTCATTCACTTCCACATCGGATCGCAGATTACCAAGATACGCGCATCCAGACCGCCCTCAACGAGGCAGCACAGTATTACGTGAACCTGCGCAGGATGGGGTACGGCGTCGATTTCGTCGACTGCGGAGGCGGTCTGGGGGTCGACTACGACGGTACCCGCTCGTCCAACAGCGAGAGTTCCGTGAATTACAGCATTCAGGAATATGTCAACGACTGCGTCTATACATTCGTGGATGCAGCCGACAAGAACGGTATTCCACATCCGAACATCATCACCGAGAGCGGAAGAAGCCTGTCGGCGCACCACTCCGTCCTTGTCATCGACGTTTTGAGACGGCTTCCCTGCCGGAGATGTCCGAAGAGTTTGAGGCGAAGGAGACAGACCATCAGCTGGTAAAAGACCTTTACGACATCTGGGACAACCTCGACTCACGCAATATGCTGGAGGACTGGCACGATGCCGAACAGATCCGCGAGGAGGCACTGGAGTTGTTCTCCACGGCATGGTGGATTTGAAGACACGTGCCGAGATTGAGGCGATGTACTGGAGTGTGTGCCATGAGATCAACAGTCTTGCCAAGAACATGAAGCACGTCCCCGATGAACTGCGGAACATGGACAAGCTGCTGGCAGACAAGTACTTCTGTAACTTCTCGCTCTTCCAGTCGCTCCCGGACAGCTGGGCGATAGACCAGCTTTTCCCCGTTATGCCCTATCCAGCGGCTCAACGAACGTCGAGCACGCAACGCCACTTTGCAGGACATTACCCTGCGACAGCGACGGAAAGATGTCGAATTTCGTTTCCATGGGCCGCACCAGCCACGTCCTGCCGGTCCACCCGCTGAAGAAGGGCGAGCCTTACTACCTCGGTGTATTCCTTGTAGGAGCCTATCAGGAAATTCTGGGCGATATGCACAATCTCTTCGGCGACACCAATGCGGTACACATCTCCGTCAAGGACGGAGGCTATCACATCGACCAGATCTTCGACGGTGAGACAGTTGAAGAGGTGCTGGAATACGTACAGTACAATCCCAAGAAGCTCGTCCGGCAGCTTGAGATATGGGTGACGAAGAGCGTCAAGCAGGGTAAGATTTCGCTGGAGGAAGGCAAGGAGTTCCTCAGCAACTACCGTAGCGGACTGTACGGTTACACCTATCTGGAGTAGCCGGGAAAGTGTCTCCTGCCGATGTGGCAGACTGTGGGAGACGTGCCGGAGTGCTCCGGTCTGTTTCTGCTGTTTGTCCGTCCCGCCCCTGGCTGATGCTTCCATTCCCGGTCTTCAAGACACTTGCCGCCCCTGCCGCAAGGGAACGGAAGGCGGCAGGAAGCAGGGGGAGCAAAGCGCAGCCGATAACTTAACGAAAGTTAAACATCGGCTTTCCCGTCCGTCCCCTGTAACTTATTCCCATCCATAATCGTCATATATACAGAGAGAAGATGAAGAAAGTCAGTTTCCGTAACGATGTGTTGCCGTTGAAGAACGAACTTTTCCGGCTCGCACTCCGTATCACGCTCAACAGAGCGGAAGCCGAGGACATCGTGCAGGACACACTGATAAAAGTATGGAACCGCAGGGAAGAATGGAATGCCATCGACTCCATCGAGGCTTTCAGCCTGACGGTTTGCCGGAATCTGTCGCTCGACCGCATCAAGAAGAAAGGGAACGACAACGACTCCTTCGAAGATGTGAAGGCTGCCGAGCCCCTCGCTTCATCCAATCCGCAGGACCGCATGATCCAGACGGACAAAGTCCGCCTCATCAGGCAGATTGTAGACGGACTCCCCGAGAAGCAACGGAGCTGCATGCAGCTGAGAGACTTCGAAGGGAAGACCTACAAGGAAATAGCCAGTGTCCTTGGCATCAGCGAAGAACAGGTGAAAGTCAATATCTTCCGGGCACGGCAGACGGTCAAACAGAAATATTTGAAATTAGACAATTATGGATTATAAGTACATCGAGCAATTACTGGAACGCTACTGGCGATGCGAGACATCCCTCCAGGAGGAGGAGATTCTCCGTATGTTCTTCTCTCAGGAGGACATTCCAGCCGCCTTGCTGCCTTATCGTCATCTGTTCGCCTATGCACAGAGCGAGAAGACGGAGGAGGTGTTGGGAGATGACTTTGACCGCAAAGTCCTGGGCCGCATCGAGGAGGAAGGACCTGTCAAGGCGCGCGTCATAACCATGCGCCAGCGGTTTATGCCGCTCTTCAAGGCGGCTGCCGTTGTGGCCATCTTCCTCACATTGGGCAATGCCATGCAGGTGGCTTTCTCCGATGGAGACGGCCGGCAGGCTGTCCCGGCCACAGCGGCGGTGGAAAAGCCGCAGGAAGGGCCGTCCGTTGCCAAAGCCGACTCCGTGAAGGGAGACACCTTGCAGCACAAGATACAGAGTCCTGTGTCTACCCTCACAAAGTAAAGACAATTTCTATGCTTTCTCTATAATAATCATTTTTAGTTAAACAAGCAGAGGCTGTGAAGTCTCAATTCTCTCAAATTTTTCATAACATACTAATGTAGAAGAACCGATGCTCCACGTGGGTGTCGGTTTTTTTCTTTTTCCTCTCTCATAGATTCCTAATATTGTAATGACCATGCAGACGGACAGTAAAAGTTGACAGGGATGAGAAGAAGCCCAAATCAGGCTCTGTAGGTTTTTCCTGTGTGTGATTATATTTCACTTTAGGCAATGGACACAAAACGACTTTTCCTGTCACTCCCGTCACACTTGTTCAATAATTAAAGTGCTTATATACAGTGGGCTGGTGAAAAATGTTAAAATGACGGCAACCAAAACTAAAACTTATATTGCGAGAAAAGTCAGTCTCCTGAAAGGGTTTTTGTGGTAACATGAAAGGCCCGCACAAGGGACAAGTCTTCACATTTCGGCAGGTTTTATCGCTCTCCTTCCGGAATGGGGGATGAAAGCGGGGGAGCTGTGTCCCGGTGGTTCTGTATGGGATGTACAGGGAGGCGGCTATACTTTCTCTCTTTCAGGACAGCACGCCAGCGTATGTCTGACACCTGATATAATCTCCCCCATTTCCAGTGCGTTCAGTCCTCTGATCAATACGTTCGGTTCTCTGATGTCCAGTGCATAGTTGGAAAGTGCGGGGACACAGTGGAAAAAAGGAAGATCGACAGGCTCTTCCTTTCGGGACGTGCTGACAAAAATGAGGCGTATGTCGGCGAATCCGTTTTTACCTTTCCTGTACAGCTCGTTGGGGTACATCGGCAGAATGGTGTTTATCCCCTCCGTCACGACAAAACTCAGGATGGGCTTCTTCCCCTCCTTCGTATAGCAATGCGGTTTTGCCATATAAGCCTGGGCCCACAAGTCTGCCTCCTCCTCTTCATCCTCCATCACCTCTGTCGTGTGCTGATTGTTCCGGCATTCCTTATGCCTGTTTTTCTTGAAGAAGTCAAATATACCCATATGGTCTGCTGTTACTGTATTGTTCTTTGCAAGTGGAATAAACCTGATGTGTGCAATCGGAATACAGACAATACGCTATTCCGAAAACTCTTGGTTGCAAAGTTAAAAACTTCATGGAACAAACAGTTTGTTTCGTGTGTTAAAAAGATTAAATGGTCTATATGATATAGGGTTATCATCGGCAAAAACGGGGAATGATGACCTGTTTTCCCTGATTTTGAAAAAACTCAATAGGATACGCCTCGTGCGTTTTCCCACGGTTGGATGGCACGGAACAAGAAGTGTCTGTCTGTCTTTTTCATTTATTTTACTGCGGGTTCACACACAGAATGGATTGTCTTTCCTTTAAAGAAAAAGCATTTTCTTTATCCGACTGGATTATAGTTCGGGAATTTTATCTAAATTTGCAATGGGAAAGAATGGTGCCTTCTGCGGGGCTGTCCGTCCCCGCCCCTGAAAACAATCAAACAATGAACAGCTGTAACAGACAAACTAAATGGTACTGAACTACATTTGGATAGCATTCTTCCTCATTGCCTTCGTCTTCGGAATCATCTCTCTGCTGACGGGTGACACGACGATCTTCCAGAAGATGGTGGATGCGACCTTTGATTCGTCCAAGACCGCCTTCGAGACATCATTGGGACTGACCGGAGTGCTGGCACTGTGGCTGGGCATCATGAAAATCGGCGAGAAGGCAGGTGTCGTAAACGTGCTGGCACGGATACTCAGTCCTCTTTTCACCAGACTTTTCCCTGACATCCCGAAGAACCACCCTGTCATGGGGTCCATCTTCATGAATATCGCATCGAACATGCTGGGACTTGACAATGCGGCCACGCCTACCGGACTGAAGGCCATGGCACAGATGCAGGAACTGAATCCGAGGAAAGACACGGCAACGAATCCCGATGATTATGTTCCTGGTGCTGAATACGTCAGGGCTGACCATCATCCCGACGACCATTCTTGCCTTCCGGAGCTCGTACGGAGCTGCCCAGCCGACGGACGTGTTCATCCCCATCCTGCTTGCGACGACCGTTGCAACGCTTGCCGGAATCATCATCACGGCAGGTTGGCAGCGCATCAATATCTTCCAGCCTGCTCTGCTTGCCGCCCTTGTGGGGCTGACGGCTTTCGTGGGTCTGGTGATCTGGGGATTCGGACAGATGGACAAGCAGACGATGGGTACGGTTACCTCCGTCGCCTCCAATCTTATCCTCATGTCGATCATCGTCCTTTTCATCGGTTCCGGCCTGCTGCGGAGAGTAAACGTCTATGACGCTTTCATAGAGGGAGCCAAGGAAGGGTTCTCTACAGCCGTGCGCATCATTCCCTATCTGGTTGCCATCCTCGTGGCAGTGGGAGTATTCCGTGCATCGGGTGCAATGGACCTGCTGATAAAGGGAATACAGTGGTGTGTGGGGCAATGCGGACTGAATACCGATTTCGTCGGTGCGCTGCCGACTGCTTTCATGAAGCCGCTGTCGGGCAGCGGGGCACGCGGACTGATGCTGGAAGCCATGAAGAACTACGGCCCCGACTCGTTCGTCGGCCGGCTCAGCTGTATCTTCCAGGGCTCGACGGACACGACTTTCTACGTTCTGGCTGTTTACTTCGGCAGCATCAGCGTGAAGTACACAAGACACGCTGTAGCGTGCGGACTGCTGGCGGACCTGGCTGGCGTGATTGCCGCAATAGCCGTCTGCTATGTTTTCTTTTAGATGACGACAGGACGGTAACCAGGCGATAACAGGCAATATAAGCGGTAATAAGCCCAATAACAAAGCGACAATGGCAAATTTAAAATCACTTGCAAAGGACACTGCCATCTACGGTATGAGCAGTATCATCGGAAGGTTTCTGAACTATCTTCTCGTCCCCCTCTATACAGCAAAGATCAGTGCGGCGAGCGGTGGTTACGGTGTCATTACGAATATCTATGCCTATACAGCCCTGCTGCTCGTCATCCTGACCTATGGCATGGAGACCACTTTCTTCCGTTATGCCAACAAGACGGACCAGAATCCACAGAAGGTTTATTCCACTGTCCTGTCGATGGTAGGACTGTCGTCACTGCTGTTCATTGCAATGGTTTTCGTCTTCCTGCAACCCATCTGCAGTTTCATGGGCTACTCGGCGCACCCCCTCTTATGTATGGGTAATGGCGGTTACGGTGGCGATTGACGCCTTCCAGTGCATTCCTTTTGCCTACCTCCGGTACAAGAAGCGTCCGATAAAGTTTGCGGCATTCAAGCTGCTGTTCATCGCTCTGAACATCGTCCTGAACCTTGTCTACTATCTTGTTCTCGGCGGACATGAGGTGGGTTACGCCTTCTACATCAACCTTGTCTGCACGGGAACCATCACCTTCTGCTTCTGGAGAGAACTGAAAGAAGGTTTCTTTGCAGGCGAGAAGCTGCTTGATATGCCTTTGGCGAAGAAAATGCTGTCGTATTCCTGGCCGATTCTTATCCTGGGCATTGCCGGAATACTGAACCAGACGGCAGGCTACATCCTCTTCCCCTACGTCTACAAGGGCAGCGATGCGCACGCACAGCTCGGTATCTTCGGTGCCGCAAGCAAGATTGCCATGATCATGTCGATGATTACACAGGCTTTCCGATATGCCTATGAGCCGTTCGTCTTTGGCAAGGCACGCGACAAAGACAACAAGGAGACCTATGCCCGCGCCATGAAGTTCTTCATCATCTTCACGCTGCTGGCGTTCCTGGTGGTAATGGGGTACATGGATGTTCTGCGCCATATCATCGGCCGGGACTACTGGGTAGGACTTCGGGTCGTTCCTGTCGTGATGGCGGGCGGCATCATGACGGGTGTCTATTTCAACCTCAGTTTCTGGTACAAGCTCATCGACAGGACCATCTGGGGGGCCTACTTCTCGGGAATCGGCTGTGCCGTAATCATCGGCATCAACGTGATTTTCGTACCGCACTACGGCTACATCGCCTGCGCATGGGCCGGTTTCCCTGGGCAATGCAACGGCAATGGTATTGTCGTATCTCGTCGGCCAGCGCAAGTATCCGATAGACTATCCGCTGAAGAGTATCTTTACTTACGTACTGATAGGTGGACTGTTTTTCGCCATTATCGCTTACAGCAACGCCAACCTTTCAGTCCCGGCAGCATTGGGTGTCAACACGCTGGTCATCATCCTCTTCATTGCACATATCGTCTATCACGACCTGCCTTTGGCACAATTACGCCGACGCATATCAAAATAGTAGCTTTCTGCAGTCGGAGAAACTGCAGAAGCCGATAAAGGAAGCCGAAGATGTAAAGGAAGCCAGGGGACGGCGGCTCCAAACGACACAGGAGAAGATTTTAACGGACACCGAAGAAAATTTCCTGAAGGATGCCGAAGACGGCTTCTGAAGGAATGGAGAGGAAAAAGAACGCAGCCGATGACACCGTCTGTCAAAAACCTCTGACTGCCAAAACATATTCCCCTTCCCCCTCCGACTTCTTGAACTCCCAGGAAAGCAGTATAAATATATCATTCAACAAATAATACGAATATGAAGAAATCAGCTTTGCTTATCGCCGGACTTCTCGCATGGGGAAGCACATCCATGCATGCCGACGAAGGTATGTGGACGCTCTACAACCTCCCTGATGCGGTCTACGAACAAATGGTTGCCGAGGGATTCCAGCTGCCTTGCGACATGCTTTTTACAACTCGCCCGATGCCATCAGCAATTACGTTGTCAACTTTTCTGGATTCTGCTCGGGTGTCGTCGTGTCGCCGGATGGACTTGTGTTCACCAACCATCACTGTGGCTTTCAGTGCGATAAATGCCCATTCCACCGTTGAACACGACTACATGAAGGACGGATTCTATGCCAGAAACTACGTCGAGGAACTGCCCAATGAAAATATGTTCGTGTCGTTCATGAAGAACCAGCAGGACATCACGGACCGTGTCAATCGACTCATTGCAGGCAAGAATGCCGAACAGACAGAGGCCGCCATCGACTCTCTGACGAACCACATGACCGACTCTGTAAAGGCGATTGACAAGACCTTACACGTGACCATTGACCCGTTCTACGAGGGAAACAAGTATTACGCAACGACCTATCAGGACTTCCCTGATGTCCGGCTGGTGTTCACCGTGCCCAAGAGCATGGGAAAATTCGGCGGTGAGACGGACAACTGGATGTGGCCGCGGCAGACCTGCGACTTCTCTGTCTTCCGCATCTATGCCGACCCCAAGACCAACGGACCGGCGGCCTACTCAAAAGACAATGTACCTTACCATCCTGCTCACTGGGCGCCGGTAAGCCTTGAAGGCTACAAGGACAAGGACTTTGCCATGACCGTGGGTTATCCTGGTTCGACCAGTCGCTATCTGTCGTCTACGGTATACAGCGGCGTCGTGACATCGACAATACGACCCGTGTACAGGTGCGTGACATCAAGCTCGCCATCATGAAGAAATACATGGACCAGAATGAAAAGACCCGCATCCAGTATGAGAACAAGTATGTCGGCTCTGCCAACTACTGGAAGAACTCGATGGGTATGAACAAATGTATCGACTCCATCGGTCTCATACGGCAGAAGGCAGAGTATGAAGCGAAGATACAGAAGTGGCTTGATGCCAAAACCGTGAAAGACCCGGCTGTAAGCGTAGACTTCGCCAAGCTGGGTAAACTCTATGAGACAAGCAGGGAGCCGGCATTGGCCCAGGCCTACTGGAACGAATCGTTCTGGAGGACATCGGAGTTTCTCCAAAGGGCCTTCGACCTTTCGCGCGGAGCCATCGAGCTGCAAGGACCGAAAGACGACCCCAAGAAACAGTATATGCAGTTCAAGGACAACAGCGATGAATGGAATCTGGCACTCGACAAGGAAATGACAGCGGCCATGCTGAAGAACTACGCCGGCCATGTGCCGGCCAGGTATCTCCCTGATTTCTACAAGACTATCAATGACAAGTTCGGCAACGACTACAAGAAGTACACTGACTGGGTGTATGCCAACAGCAAGCTGCTGACAAAGGGGCATAAATTCTATAACGATGAGAAGAACCTCAAGGACCCGGGCATACAGCTGGGTGTTCAGCTTATCATGGTCTACCAGGCAATCATGGCAGACCTGTCAGAAAAGGAAGAATCCATCGAGAATGAAGAGAAGAAACTTTGTGAGGCAAAGGTGCAGATGGAGATGGATATGCCCCATTACAGCGATGCCAATTTCACAATGCGTCTCTCTTACGGACAGGTTGGGGGCTATATGATCGGTGGCTTCAACAGCAACTATTATACGACAGCCGAGAGCATTGTCGAGAAGATGAACCGTGGCGCAAAGGTTGAAGATTATCAGGCAGAACCAGTCATGAAAGAGCTGATGAGCGTCAAGGACTTCGGTCGTTACGCTGACAAGACAACCGGAAAGATGCAGCTCTGCTTCCTTACCAACAACGATATTACCGGCGGAAACTCCGGCTCACCGATGTTCGACGGCAAGGGACGTCTCATCGGTCTTGCTTTCGACGGCAACTGGGACAGTCTTTCAAGTGACATCAACTTCGACCGCAACCTTGCCCGTTGTATCGGTGTTGACATCCGTTTTGTCCTCTATATGATGGACAAGTGGGGACACGCAGACCGGCTGCTGAAGGAAATCAACCCGCAGTAAAGGATTACTCCCCAGACTCGGGGAAGACGAAAGACCATCATAGGCCCGCACCGCTCCAAGGACCGGCTTATAAACTTACGACAGACAGCACAGCCCTGTCCCGGCAGTCTCTGCCTCGACGGGGCTGTGCTGTACAGTACCGGAAGACAGGCCGTTGCTCCGCACTGCTTTGTTTTGTTCTCACGAATGTAAGCTGCTGCCTCTTGAGAATAATCCGAAAGCGAAATTCATCCGGAAGTGGATAGGAGAGAAGCGGCACATGGAAAACCGGCTGGAACTTGGCGAAGTGGCAGGCCGGCTGCATACCGGCCGCACTTGTCTTCCGCAACACATCAACAGGGGACTGGATATGCCCTTTGGCAGCCGGCTGTCCCAACTGCAACAGAATGAAGCCGATCAGATGCTTGCTGAAAAGCCTTCGGGCAAGCGTTGTAGAGTTGGTCTTGCCCTGTGGATGTTCTTCTGTCAGCTGCTTTTCCCATCTCTTCACGGCCGAAGGGACGGCACCGTGGCAGTGGAGAAACACACAGGAGGAGAATCGGCTGCAGCCGAGAGCTGGCAGGACATTTCTCCGACTTCTCCACGAACCGTCCTTATAAAGTTTGTGATGTAATAGACAAAAAGGGAAGGAAAGTTCTTTGGACAGGCGTTTCCATGAGTGAGTTGTAATAAAAAATACCGTTGTCGAAAGTACTGATGCCTAACAGCGTTCCTGTTAAGCCTTGACTGGGGTTCAAAAAGGTGCTTAGTTGAAGGCCGGCCAAGGCTTAATTGAAGTCCAATCAGGCCTCTTTTCATTTGCCTGCTTATAACGGTCTGACTGTGTGGAGATTAGAGATTGGAAACAAGACCGGGCTTACCGCTGCCTTGGACAGTGACAATGAGAGTTTTTTGTAAGGATATTTCATGACTGAAAAAGGGGTACACAGCCCGTATGACCGCCTTGGTTCTTTCTTGGCGGACACACAGACTGCGTACCCCTGTATTTCTCAGAAGGTTTCTGTTGTCAGAAGGCTGCGGGCCGTCGACTGCCCGTTGCAAGCTCCACAGCCTTGTTGACGATGTCGCTCTGCTCGTTCCATACACGGAAGTACTCGTTCATCTCCCAGAGGTCGCGGGCTACGAGCGCCTTCAGCTGATGGCTGAGGTAAGGAAGCGTCGTCTTTAGCTCGGTCTCGTTCTTCGGCTCTACCTTCTCTTTCTTTCCCTCGGCGACAATTGCGTCAAGCAATGACTGCGGTATCGCATAGTCCCTGTTGAATGCGTCAAACGACTTGTATCGGGCCTTCAGTGCGGTGCGATTGGCATCAGCATACTTCAGATAGGCATTGATGATGATGCTCTTTGCAGAGAGGAGACGATGGTAACGGGTCAGCCGGGTCGTATCCAACGGTACGAAACAGTCGGGCATAATGCCGCCTCCGCCATATACGACACGATGATCACGGAGGGTGTAATACTTCAGCGAGTCAGCAAAATGGATGCTGTCCGGATGGAACAGCTCGCCATGCTTCAGGCGGTTTTCAAGGTCCATCTCATAGTCCTTCAGGTCGCCTTTCCGGTAAGGCTTCTGGATGCAACGGCCGCTGGGCGTGTAGTAATGGGCGATGGTCAGCCGGATCATGCTGCCGTCGGGGAGGTCGAGCGGCCGCTGTACAAGCCCCTTTCCGAAGGTCCTGCGTCCGATGACCGTTCCCCGGTCATTGTCCTGGATGGCACCTGTCACGATCTCGGCAGCTGATGCAGACAGTTCGTTTACCAGGATATAGACCTTGATCTTCTGCAGCCGGCCGTTGCCTATAGCCTGATAGTTATGCCGGCGGGAGCGGCGTCCCTCGGTATAGACGATCATGTCACGGTCTTTCAGGAACTCATTGGCAATCTGAACAGCCGACTGCAGGAAGCCGCCGCCATTGTCCTGGAGGTCGAGGATAAGGCTTTTCATGCCTTTCTTTTGCAGTGAGTCAACAGCATTCATGAATTCGTCGTGTGTCTTCATGCCGAAGCTCTCCAGGCGCACATAGCCCACACTGGGACGGATCATATAGGCAGCATAGAGCGTATGCACAGGAATCCTGGCACGTGTGACGACGAAGGGCAGTACGCCTTTCACGCCCCGGCGGACGATACCCAGCTTGACTTTCGTACCTTTCTTGCCCCGCAGCCGCTTCATAATATCGATACGTGCCATCTTCACACCGGCTATGGCGGTGTCGTTGACGCTCACGATACGGTCGCCGGCAAGGATTCCCACTTTCTCGGATGGGCCGTTGACAATGGGCTGGAGCACGACGACGGTGTCTTCAATCATGTTGAACTGTACGCCGATTCCCTCGAAGTCGCCCTGCAGCGGTTCGTTCATCGCCTTGGTTTCCTTGGCATCGGTATAGGTGGAATGCGGGTCGAGCTTCTCGAGCATGCCCCTGATGGCATCCTCTGCCAGCTTCTGTTCGTCCACGGAGTCCACGTAGAAGTTCGTTATCGCCATCTCCGCCAGCTGGAGCTTTCTCAATGGAGAAGCGTTTCTAATGTTACCTCTAATCTGTGCCTTACCAATAACAGGCAACAGAGACATCATTAATATAATAATAGCTTTTTTCATCATTTGAACTTTATAAAATCACGTTCTTTCATCTTATATTCACTATTCTTCCAAATGCGGTTTCACACAGAGACATGGAGAGCACAGAGGGAGAAAAAGACAGATTCTTGTAGAAAACGGTCAAGAGTCTAAAGAGGTGCTAAAGCACCAAGAGAGTTTAAGGAGTAATCACTAAAAACCATTCAGGACTCTGTGAATACCATCCTTAAGCATATTGACATCAAAGTTTATCAAATATCCATATCTAAGTTCCCGCAGCTTCAGATAAGTCAGCAATTGCTTAAAATGTACTGGTAGCAACTCTACCACCGACTTAATTTCAATGATGACTTTTTCGTCAATCAACAAATCCAAACGATAGCTTTCACCAAGTTCTATTCCTTTATAGCACTGCGACAGGCACCTGCCTTTCTACTTTAAATCCATTCTGTGTCAGTTCATACGTCAACGCCTTCTCATAAACACTCTCTAATAGTCCAGGGCCTAATAAAGAGTGGACAGTGTAAGCACATGCTAAAAGCCGATACGTGTAATCATCTGATATTTCTTCCATGCCCCTCTTTATGTCATAATCCAAATTGTTTATAAACAGATTGACGTTTGAAAGTATGATGCTATTTGTTGTCTCTGCATCTTTATCCTCCCATCAATCCCCCATCTTCCAGCTATGCTAAAGTCATTTCCTCTTCTCCGTGTTCTCCTTGACTCTGTGTGAGCCTTGTTACACATAAAAGATTACCTCTAATGCGTTTTTTCAAAGAAAAGCACTTACTCTCCGTTTTCCTCCGGCAGGTCCTCCTCAATGACGAGGTTGTCGATGATGAAGTTCTGGCGCTCCATCGTGTTCTTGCCCATGTAGTATTCCAGGAGCTTGGAAACCTGGTCGTTCTTGTGCAAGGTAACCTGTTCGAGGCGCATATCAGGACCGATGAAATGGGCGAATTCATCAGGTGAAATCTCACCGAGGCCCTTGAATCGAGTTATTTCAGGCTCAGGACCGAGGTCGGAGATGGCTGCCAGACGCTCCTCCTCGGAGTAGCAGTAACGTGTGATAAAATCGTTCTTCTTCTCGTTCTTGGCACGGTGGGCATCCGCATCGGCAATGACCTGCTTGTCTTTTATCTTCGTCCGGCGGTTACGGACACGGAAGAGGGGGGTCTGAAGGACATAGACGTGCCCTTTCTTGATGAGTTCGGGGAAGAACTGCAGGAAGAAAGTGATGATGAGCAGACGGATGTGCATGCCGTCCACATCAGCATCCGTTGCCACAATCACCTTGTTATAGCGCAGCGAGTCGAGGCCGTCTTCGATGTCAAGGGCAGCCTGAAGGAGGTTGAACTCCTCGTTTTCATATACCACCTTCTTCGTCAGTCCGAAGGAGTTGAGGGGCTTTCCACGCAGAGAGAATACCGCCTGGGTGTTGACATCCCGGCTCTTGGTGATGCTCCCGCTGGCCGAATCCCCTCGGTAATGAAGATGGAACTTTCCTCTTTCCGGTTGTTCTTCACATCGCAGTAATGCACACGGCAGTCGCGTAGTTTGCGGTTGTGCAGGTTGGCTTTCTTGGCACGTTCACGTGCCAGCTTCGTCACACCGGCCATCGCCTTGCGTTCCCGTTCGGTCTCCTTGATTTTGTTTTCAAGTATGTCTGTGAAGTCTTCCTTGTGTATATGGAGATAATTGTCGACGTTTGTCTTGATGAAATCACCCACGTACTTGTTGATGGATTCGCCGTCGGGTGCCATCTGGGTAGAACCGAGCTTGATCTTCGTCTGCGACTCGAAGACCGGTTCCTCGACGTTCACGGCGATAGCCGCCACCAGTCCGTTGCGGATGTCGCCATACTCGTATTTGCCGAAGAACTCCTTGATCGTCCTCGCGATATGCTCTTTGAAGGCCGTCTGGTGCGTGCCGCCCTGCGTGGTATGCTGACCATTCACGAAAGAATAATACTCCTCACCGTACTGGTTGGTGTGTGTGAAGGCTATTTCAATATCTTCTCCTTTCATGTGGACGATGGGATACAGCGGGTCGACGGTCATGTTGTCCGTCAGGAGATCCTTCAGTCCATGCCGGCTGAGGATACGCCGTCCGTTGTACATGATGGCCAGTCCCGTATTCAGGTAAGTATAGTTCCGGAGCATTTCCTCCACGATGTCATCATGGAAACTGTAGTTCTTGAAGAGCGTATTGTCTGGTTCGAAGTAGATGTATGTGCCGTTCTCATCCGCAGACTTCTTCGTTTTGTCGCTTCGGATGTTGCCTTTCTCAAACGAAAGTTCACGTACCTTGCCGTCACGGAAGCTCTTCACCTCGAAATGGGAACTGAGCGCATTGACGGCTTTCACACCGACACCGTTCAGTCCGACGCTCTTCTTGAAGGCCTTGGAATCGTATTTGCCACCGGTGTTCAGCACTGAGACAGCTTCGACGAGTTTGCCCTGCGGAATCCCCCGGCCATAGTCTCGGACACTGACACGCAGGTTGTCTTCCACGTCAATCTCGATCCGGTCGCCGGCATTCATCTTGAACTCATCGATTGAGTTGTCTATCACTTCCTTCAAAAGCACATAGATACCGTCCTCCGGCAGCTTTCCGTCGCCCAGCCGGCCGATGTACATACCCGGCCGGGTGCGTACATGCTCCATGTCCGACAGATGCCGGATGTTGTCGTCGGTATAGTCTACGGGTGTGGGGTGTGGGGTGTTGAGTGTTGATGAATTGTCCATATATTGGGTGGTGAATGTTGAGTGTTGATGAGTTGTCTGTATACCGGGTGATGGATGTCGTGTGTTGATGAGTTGTCCGTATATCGGCTGCCGGGCGTTGACGAGTTGTCCATATATCGGCCGGCTTCAGATTGAAAGACTGTAGCAGGGATTTTCTTGCTCCTGCAAGTTGCTTTGGAAAGCAAAGGAACCTGATGGTCAAAATCCTCCCGCCGTACAGCAGAAATGTAATGATACTCTGCCCCGGCTCTATTGGCCTGGAAGTCTCCATAAAAGAGCCGTTGACAGCCTCAAGGGAATGTGTTTCCTCCTTTGCTCCATAACTGCTGGAACCTCCGGCCTCTGACCGTCAACAGCCACTGCTCAACACCTGTCACCCTACAGGCTCTTTCTGTAACACCTGCGTTTCTTATGGTTGATGGGGTCCAGCGGGCCCCACTGGCTCTGTACGCTGCCGTTGCTCTCCATCTCCACCTGCGTTTCCCCCCATTTGAACCCATACTTCACGTAGCGGGGGATAAGGTCGGCAAAGACAAGGGCGTTGGCACCTTTTGCCCGGTATTCAGGCAGCACACCTATCAGAAGCAGGTCCACAGCCTCGGTCTTGTGCCACTTGATGGCGCGCAGCAGATACCACCATCCGAAAGGGAGAAGCCGCCCGCGGCGGCATTTCTGCAGTGCCCGGCTCAATGAGGGAATGGTGATGGCGATGCCGACCAGCTGGTTGTCCTTGTTGCCGTCCTCGACAGCCGTGACGAGGTTGAGGTCGGCCAGGGGAAAGTACATCCTGATGTACTGGTCTATCTGCCGGTCACTCAGCTCCGAGAATCCGTACAGATTCGCATACGTCAGGTTGATCAGGTCGAAGAGTTTCTTGCCGTAGCCCCCCCTCGAAGATGTCCCGTTTCGTCAGCTTGCGCACATGGAGGTTGTAGCGTTTCTCCACCATCTCGGCAATCTTCGTGTACTTCTCCGGAGCTTTTTCGGGTACTTCAAGATAATACTCCACATAGTCGTTGTCTTTCACCCAGCCGCCCAGCTGCTCCATGTGCTGCGGATAATACGCATAGTTGTAACTGGTCGCCATCGTGCCGAGCCTGTCAAAGCCCCACGTCAACATACCCTCGGGGTCCATGTCGGTAAAGCCCAGCGGTCCTACGATATCCTCCATGCCCTTCTGCCTGCCATAGTCCTCTACGGCCTGGAACAGGGCATACGACACATCCAGGTCGTCGATGAAGTCAATCCAGCCGAAGCGCACGTCCTTCTTCTTCCACTTCTCGTTGGCTTTGTGGTTGATGATGGCAGCCACACGTCCGACCACCTTCCCATCCTTCATGGCAAGGTAATACTCAGCTTCGCAGAAGTCAAAGGCCGCATTCCTGTCTTTCGACAGCGTGTTCAACTCGTCGCTGTAGAGATTGGGCACATCGTAGGGATTGCCCTCGTAGAGATCATAATGGAACTCGATAAAAGTCTTCAAGTCTTTCTTCGTCTCTACTCTCTTTATCTGAACTGATGACATTATGTTATTCTAAATTCGTTATTTTCCTTGTCTCAAACGTGCAAAAGTACTAAAAAAAAGACAGATTCGCAAATCTTGAACGGTATTTTATCAAGTATCATTCCGACTGCTGCCCGGGCATAGGCCATGCGGCATACGGCACGCCTGTATGTCACAAACCGTTTTTCCCGGAAGAGGGAGCTACGGCCCATGTAGGCACATGAAAAAACAAGTCAGGACAGACACATCCGCCTGTCCTGACTCCAATACCGTCTCCTGTCAGACGACGGGTTATCTGACGAAAAACTTCTTGCCGCCACGGATATAGATGCCCGGGGCCGGCTGTGCATCAGCCGGTATGCGTACACCCTGCAGGCTGTAAACCGCATCGTTACCGGCGGAAGCAGTCCGCAATGCAGCGATTCCCGCTGTCTTATCCTCCACATAGAGCATCGGATAAGGTTTGCTGCCATCCTCGGTCTTATAGGCTCCGAAGGATTTGTGTGATTTAGAGTACTGGATAATATGGTTCGCAGAAGTGGTAATCCTGAACGTCCCGTCCCCTTTCGGGGCCACAGTCCATTCCACGGCCTTGTTCTTGTCGTCAAGGAACTGGATGGTCTGGAATTCCTCCTCCTGCCCATAATACTTGTTGTTGCCATCCTTGATGTAGAAACCGGTTGTTCCTGCTCGAAGGTGAGAATCATCTTTGCATCGGAAGCAGCCATTTTCCCGTTGTCTTCTGCCATCTTTGTACCTTTCGGATAGCCATATTTCCGGTCCAGACTCGTGCAGACATAGCACTGCCCGTCAGCCTCTGCCACCATCAGATAACGCTTGCCCGACTCCGGCATCGCCGTTGTCTTCACAAAGGTAATACTCTGCGGCGTGTCCGGCGTGTCCGGTGTATCAGGGGTATCGGGTGTGTCTGGGAACGACTGCACCTGTGTAACGGTCATCATCCGAGGCGGTCGTGACAGACCGGTAAGGGTCGAAAGCCACGTCCATGCTGTCACCCCATACGTATTCGCAGAGATTCGGATAGTCCACGTAAAGGTTGCGGTTGTGCTGGATCTTGGCTGCCGCATTGTTGCGGGCAATCTCCATGCTGTCTACACGGTCCTTGCGGCTCCACTTGAGATAAAGCGTGTAAGCCCACGGCTTCAGTGTCGGCCAGTCATTCCGTTCCAGGCTCTGGGTACCGGTCTTGACCCACACGTAATCCTGGTAGGTGGTGGCCATGTACATATAACTGCGGGAGAACTCACCCTTGAAACGGTCGCCGGGTTCCCACAGCATCAGTTCTTCGCCGCCGGCATTGCCTCTGCCGATCTTGGTGTAACCCTTTGCCGCGGCCTTCTTCACGTCGGTCACGATTCCCATCGGGTAGTTGCTCTTGTCGCGGTTCGTTGCAGCTTCACAGGGATAAAGGTTGTAGAGGTCACAGTAAGCCTGGGTCACGTTTCCTCCCCACCAGCTTTTGGGGAAGGAATGTTCTATGTTCATGCCCTCGATAGACCTGCCCTCGTTGGTTTTCGGGAACGTGAATTGGTGCTCGCTGTAGCGGTTGATGCACGCATTGGTCTTATAATCACGATCGGTGTACCAGAAGCCGTCCCAGGTTTTTCCCTTTCCACTTCCATACTTCAGCACGGTTTTCTCGTTCATCAGTTCATGCAGTTTCTGTTTCAGCTGTTCCTTCTTCAGTCCTTTCAGTGAGGAAGCATACTGTGCCAATGCGTTGCGGTCGATGGCATTGGCAGACGTTGAGACACCGATCAGCGCAGCAGCGATGATCATCCTAAAATACCTGTTCATTGTTTGTAGGTTTTTAATCGTAAATATTTATCATAGAAATCTGTTGTCCAATTAGCTGATACACAGACACAGGCCTGTTCATACACCGCTATGAAAGGCCCGGGAGTTTCTCACAGAGGTCAACAACGGTGCGGATGCAAAGATAAGGAAATCTATTGACAATGGCAAACAAGCTGCTAAATTTTCCTGCAGACAAACAGCAGATGACTGCCATGGGCATCAGTCGCCGCAAAGAGATACGTCTCACCGCCCTCTTTCATCTTCAGCCGACGGCGCAGGTCGGCAACGCTCATGGGGAAGTTGCGTATGGAAAGATTGGCTCTGTCGATTCCCGACAGCGTACGGCGCAGCTCCTTCTTGTTGAACGACGAAACCGCCGTAATGACAAACTTCCTCCCGGGGAAGGTGGTTATGTCTTCATCTGAGACGAAAAGATGTGTGTTCTGCCCCAGTGCGGAAAGGGGATAGCGGGCGGTGAGCAGGGCAAAGCAGCCGGCCTTCATCAGCGACGCATTCGGCTCATAAAGATACTGCCCTGCCGCAGGAGCAGCCGGGAGGATGTGTTGCGACAGACCGGAAACCTCCCCCAGTCCATACGACACGATGCTGTCATCGTTTACGCAGAACATACGCAGACCGTCCACAGGGACATTCGCTGCTGTCCCATTTCCTTTCCGCAGGACAAGGAGTAACTCCTTGCATTCATTGCGCACCGAGACGATGTGAACCTCACGGACTACTTCCCCCATACGGTTCAGCTCGTCCACGGCACGGTGCCAGTCGAGCATCGGCGAGAGCTTTATCACAACCGCACCGGCCTTTTCCAGCAGTTCTTCTTCCAGTGCCAGGACATCCGGCGTGCAGTCGCTGATGAGCACCGTCTTGCCTCCCCTGTTCGTTGCGGCGTGCCGGATCGAGGAAGATTACGGACGCATGAGCAAGCTGATGGAGGTATTCCGTACCGTCCGCATTGACGACCTCAACGTGTTCCAGGCCGAGGGCATGGAAGTTATGGCGCGCCGTTTTACAGAGTGCTTCCTGCCGTTCTACATAGACGGCCCGTTCAAAGCCGCGTGCCATGAAAGAGAAGTCGACCCCGAAGCCGCCTGTGAGGTCGCAGAGAAACCTCCCTAAGTCCCTCCGGGTGAGGGAATGTGGCTGTATGGACCTGGACGAATCATGGGGTGACAGGCGGTTGTAGGCAGAGGGAGAAGAAGGAGAAGAGACAGAAAAGGGAGTAGAGGTGGAAGAAGGGGAAGAAGAGTCGGCGAGAGCGGAAGAGGAAACAGAATCAATAGAGTCGGCGAGGCGGTTGGCAAGGCGGGCTTTGTACATTGCAGTCTGCTCACTCGAACACTGCTCCATCGACAGATGCGGCGGATAGAGGATGTCCTCGTTCGCCGCCCACGACGGCAGTTTCGTGCGTGCCGTCTGCCATCCGGTTATCTGGTCGAGCAGGAAGGGCATATCGATGTCGGGGTAGCGGGGGGCTTGAGGGAAAGAAGCCTCACTTTCAGCCCCTCTCCGAATGGAGAGGGGAGTGAAATGTCATGTCTGCTCAGAACATCCCGGACATATCGTGGCAGTAGCTGCTCTGAAGGTCTTTTCTCATCTTCTTTTTTCATCTTTTTGCTTCTTCCTTTGTCTCATCTCTTTGTCTCATCTCTTTGTTTCATCCTTTTGTCTCTTTCTGTTTCTCATTCTTTTCCTCATCTTTTCTTTTTCCACTTTTTTGTCTTATCTCCTCTTCTTTCACTTTTGTTTTTGTCTTATTTTTTTGTCCATAGTGATACCAAATAAGCATACTTCATCCTCATTTCATTATATGGGGGTATCTCGCTAATCACTCCCCTCTCCATTCGGAAAGGGGTTAGGGGTGAGGCTTCAGATTCTTCCTCGCCCACGCCCTCGTACAGAGGTTAAAGTGCCACCACTCCGTATGCAGCGGCATGAAGCCGGCGGCACGCATCACCTCCCGCAAGAGCCTGCGGTTCGCCAATGCCTCTCGGGAGATGATTCTGCGGGACACGAGTTCCTGCTCCTTGTCAATATGGCTGGCTGCTCCCATGTAATCCACTTTCGTACCCATCGGGACCGTATCGATCCGGCATCGCGCTGCACCGTCATGCCATGTCGAATCATCCCAGGATGCCTTGCAGAGACTGATGTCAACCGCCATTCCGTAGTTGTGCATACCGCCGCCGTGGGCCGGATTGGACACATAGTAGTATTGGGGTGTATTTTTCACGGCATCCCACATCGTCTGCTGTACGCTCATCGGGCGTGTAGCATCGAAGATACAGAGGCTCAGGTCGGGACGACGACGCTTCAGCTCTGCCTGCGCCTTGCGCAACGCCTCGGCACAGGCGGGCAATACGTATGCATCGCGGAGGTCGCGGTAGAGTACACGGTGGCAGAAGTTGTCCGTGCGGGCATACATCAGTGCCACCTTGACGGACGGCACAGCACGCTTTACATTCACCAGCCCCTGCCATTCCATCGACCGGCAGACAGCCTGCCGGCGGCCGATGGCGGATGTCTGTGCCTGTACAACGGCCGGTAGCAGCAGGCCGACAAGCAGTAACTGATAGATCTTTTTCATTCTTTTGTCTTTCTATATGGGTGGCTGCCGGAAACGTTGCCGGGCGGAGAGCGGAGGCCGTTGTCTCTTGTTCCCGACTATGCGGGAACAGCGTTCCCAGATGTTGGGAACACGGGTACCAGGTATTGGGAACCCGATTCCCGACCGGTTGGGAATACGTGCTCTGCGGTTGAGGCTGATGGGCATCCGGGCTGTGTGCAGGCGGACTGAATCTTAATGACAGCAGAAAAGGCTTCGTCTTCTCAGCAGGGCAAGAGAGGGCGGAGCCTTTTCCCGTAAGTTCCTTCAGCGGAATAGGCGTTGTGCCGGGACGGCTGACAGCTGCGTGTTACATCCCTCTCAGCAGTTCGAGTGCTTTGTTTTCGTTCTCTTCCATGATTTCACGCTCGCCGGGTCCTTTGTCGTTGATGCCGCAGAGATGGAGGATGCCGTGGATGATGACCCGGTTCAGTTCGTCTTCGTAGGACTTGTGGAAGAGTTCGGCATTGCTGCGCACCGTGTCGAGCGAGATGACGAGGTCGCCGTTGAGCACATTCCCCTCGTCATAGTCGAAGGTGATGATGTCCGTGTAATAATCGTGTCCTAAGTACTCGTTGTTTATCTCGAGAATCTTCTCGTCGCCGACGAACATATAGCCGATTTCCCCGACCTTTCTTCCGTAGGTGGCGGCAACGGCCTTGATCCACCGTGAGGTGTCACGCTTCCTGATTCTCGGCATCTTCACGCCTTCTGCATTGTATGTTATCATCTGTCTCTGTTGTTTTTGCGGGGCGGCCTTGTGAGAGCCTCCTGTAGCTTTGAGTCTTACCGGTCAATATCCCTCCGGCAGAAACCCGGTAATGTCCTGCCCGAAGTGCCTCAGTTCTCTTACCATGCTGGAGCTGATGCTTTCCAGCTGCGGATCGGCATAGAGGAGAATGGTCTCGATGCCGCTCAGCCGGCGGTTTATGTCGGCCTGTTCCCGCTCATATTCGAAGTCTTTCACGCTGCGTACGCCCTTGATGATATATCCGGCTCTTTCGCGGCGGGCGAAGTCGACGGTCAGGTCGCCGTACGCCTTCACCTCCACCTTCGGATTGCCGGCATAGAGGCGTGCGATACGCTCCGTCCGTTCTTCTGCATTGAGCATGTACTGCTTGCGGCCGTTGATACCTACCCCGATGACAATCCTGTCGAAGAGCGGCAGGGAACGGCGTACAATGGAGGCGTGCCCGATGGTGAACGGATCGAAACTTCCGACGAATATTCCTGTTTTCATACCTCGTTATTTGCTGCAAATATACTCCATTTCCAGAACATGACCAAAAAAGCCGGAGGATTATTTCCCTCCGGCTATGCCCTGTATGTCCTGTAACGACACATTGCCGAGAATATTGATGATGCTTATTTCGCCCCGTTCTACGGACAGCAGGGAAAACTCGTTCTTGCCGTTCGGGTAGTGCCGTTCGTAGATAGTGGTGTGCTCGCCGCCGTCATTGACTGCATGACGACCGAGAACTTCTGCTGCCGGAAGATGCCGGCAGCAGTGTTCCTGATGGATGTCACCAGTGAAGGACGGTCGCAGGAGAGGATCTGCAGGTGGTCGAGCCGCCGTGCAATCCTGCTGATGTCCTTGTTCCCGGCCCTCACCTGTCCCATCATCCGCATCATGTTGCGTGAGATGTAGACGGTTGTCACCCCTTCCGTGTCACTGTACTTGTCGAACAGAACCTTTTGGGCGAATGCCGTCGTACAGGTGACGGCCGCCATGCAAACCGTTAAAATGACTCTCTTCATAATTTTAATCGCTTGTCTTTTTGGTGATGTCCTCTGTCGCTGCAATCCCCTTGTTGAGGGTCTTCGAGAATTTCATCAGTGCCCGTGAAGTCTCTGCATAGGCATCCTTGGCGTTCGTGTAGGTGTCCTGTGCTGATGTGTTTTCGTGCTGATGGACAATGGTGCCTGCGGCGAAGAGGAGCAGGAGGGAGGCCGCAATGCCCACTATCCAGCGCAGACTGCTGTGCCGCACGTCCCGGCGCAGGCTCGTCTCTATCGTGTTCCACTGGCTGACCTGCCGGCTGAGGCGGTCCTCCAGTCCCTCCGGCGAAGGACACTCCTTCGGCTGAAGAGCCGCAAAGAAGGCGCGGTCTTCTTCCAGACCGGCATCTGTGTGGTCGCCGTTGAAGTAGGAACGCAGCGTTTCTTCCTCTTCTTCGGTGGTCTGTCCGTCATAGTAGCTGACGAGCAGCCGCTTTATGTCTTCAGTCTTTGTCATGTCTCATTGTCTTTATCTGTTCTCTGATCTTCTTCCGGGCACGGCTGAGAATACTCCTTATATTCACCTCCGTAAGCCTCGTCTCCCTGCTGATCTCTTCAAAGGAGCGTCCTTCCACGTCACGCATCAGCATCACCCTGCCCTGTGGGTCGGGCAGACGGATTATCATCCGCCTTGCCAGCTCGCATTCGTTCCTGTCCTCAATCTGCCTGCCGAGGTCTTGTGAAGATGCGGCCTGAAGAACTCCCACGTCTTTGTCGACTTCCGGAAGACGGGCAGTCCTCATTCTGTCATAGAACAGCCGGCGCAGTACGGTTACGCTGTACGCCTCGGGGTTGTCGGGATTCCCGATCTTGTCACGCTGTGTCCAGAGCCGCAGGAAAGTCTCCTGCACCATGTCTTCGGCAGTCTGCACGTTGCCTGCAAGCCTGTATGCCACCGAGAAGAGTCTTCGATGGCAGGGGAGAAACAGTTGCTTGAATTCAGTTGCTTGCATGGGCATGGCGGTGGAAAGTGACAGGCGGAATGGACGGTGGCAGTCGGTGAGGGTCAGAGGGGAAGTGGTCTTTTTCCCCCGCTTGCCTTTCTTCGTGTTCTGTTCTGCGACTCTGTCCACATCTTCCGGTCTTATCTTGCCCTTGATCTGTACGATGGCTCCGTCTGTGTTGTCAGCAGACAGGATGAGCAGTTCCCGGACATACCCTTTCTTCTCCCTGATATAGATGCGGCTTGTCGCATCAGCCTCTTTGTTGAAGATGACGGGCGTGTACCCGGCAGGTCGGAAGGTCCTGAGTGTCTTCCGGAAGTTCTCTCTGACGGCTGCCGGACAGTCTTCCAGATCGAGTACCCGGATGGAGGAGACGGCTTTTACGACCTTGGCATCTTCCGTATCCTCTTTGACAAACAGCCTTGCCATGGACATTACGAGGCGGGGGATATGTACGTAGTCGGCATGCTTCTCGTGCCTGTATTGCCGGATCAGCCCTTCCACACTCTGTGCAGATATGTCCAGGACGCTGATTGCAAGGATAAAAAGAATGAGAACTCGTTTCATGTCACACGTACGTTTTATTTGGTTTCCATATCTACAATGGCATCGATGTCGGCGGGGTTGATGTGCCCGTTGATCTTGATGAGCGAACAGTCGTCCTTGTCTATGGCGAGGATAACGAGACTCTGTACTTCCTTCTCGTTCCCTTTCACCAGTATCCTGACCTTCTCACCGCCGTCATTCGTCTTGACCATAGCTCATAGCTCTTTTCCTCCAGACCGTTGAACCGTTTGCAGAAAGCGTCCCTCGTCTTCTGGCTTGCCGCTTCCAATGTCAGAATCTGTATTCCGTCGATCTGTGCGGCGAGTGCGTCTGCTGTCTTGTCGTTGGATGACTTCAGTCCCATCTTGATGAGACTCTTGGGCAGATTGATGTAGGTGACGTTCTTCTCGTTCCTGAACTGTCTGAAGATGGTCTCCACTCCGTCGTCCTGTGATACGCCGGCAGTGGATGACGGACGGGCCTGTACGGTACAGCTGCAAAGCAAGATGACTGCTGCGAATGCTGCGGTAAAGATTTTCTTTCTCATGTCTTTGATGTTTTAAAGGGTTCATACTTTGTTCCGCTTACATTCATAGAGACGGAAGAAAGGAGAACTTTGTGGCAGAGAACAGTGTTTTTTTATGGAAAAGATGTCCCACGCCCTTTCTGAAGGGGGTGGGGCAGGGGGAAGAGGGCGACAGACCGTGATGGGAAGGGCCCATTCTAATCGAACAGGTCCGGCTGGAGGGAGTCGGCCCGGGCATAGTTCCTCCCGAGATGGCTGTATGCAAGCTGGGTTGCCACGCGCCCCCGGGGTGTCCGTTTGATGAATCCTTCCATGATGAGGAAAGGCTCGTAGACCTCTTCTACCGTTCCGGAATCCTCGCCGATGGCTGTCGCGATGGTCGACACGCCCACCGGGCCGCCCCGGAACTTATCGATGATGGTAAGGAGAATCTTGTTGTCGATCTCGTCCAGTCCGTACTTGTCGATGTTCAGCGACTGCAGTGAGAGGCTGGCGATTTCGGGGGTGATGGTGCCGTTGCCCTTTACCTGTGCGAAGTCGCGCACACGGCGGAGCAGAGAATTGCAGATACGTGGCGTGCCGCGCGAGCGGCGTGCGATTTCGATGGCGGCATCGTCCACGATAGGCACTTTCAACAGTTGTGCCGACCGTTTGATGATGCGTTTCAGGGTCTCCGGATCGTAGTATTCCAGATGGAGGTTGATGCCGAAACGGGCACGGAGCGGAGCCGTGAGCAGTCCGCTGCGTGTGGTTGCGCCGACGAGGGTGAACGGATTGAGGTCGATCTGGATGGACCGTGCCGAAGGCCCCTTGTCGATCATGATGTCGATGCGGTAGTCTTCCATGGCGGAGTAGAGGTACTCTTCCACGACAGGAGAGAGCCGGTGGATCTCGTCGATGAAGAGCACGTCGTTCGGTTCAAGAGACGTGAGGATGCCCGCCAGATCGCCCGGTTTGTCGAGCACGGGTCCCGATGTGATTTTTGAAACCTACGCCCAGTTCGTTGGCGATGATGTTGCTCAGCGTCGTTTTGCCCAGTCCCGGCGGACCGTGCAGGAGTGTATGGTCGAGCGGTTCGCCACGGTATTTGGCAGCCTCGACAAAGACACTGAGGTTCTCGACGACCTTCTGCTGTCCGCTGAAGTCACTGAAGCGCAGCGGGCGGAGGGCATTCTCGAAATCCTTCTCGGCCGAGGTCAGTTTTTCCTCGTGTATATCGAAATCTTCTGGCATATTCCTGATTTGTTTTGCAGCAGCACCGCCGGGGGATGAGAAAGTGTCAGGAGGAGGCCGCGGGACAGCTTACGTGCCTGTCGACAGCGGCCTTTCACAGACATACGAAGTGTGCATCCCTGTGGATTGCGGAGGCACGGTTTTCTGCACAGCCACCGGCGGCAGATTATTTTCTGCAAAGGTACTCTATTTTTTCTGTGCAAGTGCTTTGTTTCGGAAATTTTATCTAAATTTGCAGCGTGATTTCACTTATTCCTTAAATGTATGACTAACAAACTTAACAAGAAAGCTCTTTATCGGGAAATCTTAGATTACGTGATGATCGCCGTCGGTATGTTTTCCTATGCCATCGGCTGGATGGTCTTTCTCCTTCCCAACCATATCGGCAACGGTGGCGTTGCGGGTCTGGCTTCCATTCTGAAATGGGGACAGGACATCCCGGTCAGTACCACTTATTTCGTGCTGAATGCCATTCTGCTGGCTGTCGCCTTGAAGGTTCTGGGGCTGAAGTTCTGCATCCGCACAATCTATGGCGTTGTGGTGCTGACTGTCCTGACGAGAATTCTCGGGTCGGCCTTTCCGCATCCTGTGCTCCTGCATGGGCAGCCTTTCATGGCAGCCATCATCGGTGCGTCGTTCTGCGGCGTGGGGCTTGCTTTCGGTCTGTCCTATAACGGCAGCTCCGGAGGGTCGGACATTGTGGCCGCCATCGTCAACAAGTACCGCGACATCTCCCTCGGACGCGTCATCCTGCTGGTGGACATGACCATCGTGACAGGCAGTTATCTTGTCCTTCACAGCTGGGAACAGGTCATTTACGGTTATGTGAATCTGATTATAACGTCTTTCGTGCTGGACCAGGTCATCAATTCCAGCCGCCGTTCGGTACAGTTCCTGATCATCTCCGAACGTTACAAGGAAATCTGTGACATGATATCAAAGGACCAGCCCCACCGAACCAGTACGATTGTTGATGCGAAGGGATATTATACCGGGCACGACATCAAGCTGGTCATCGTCGTGACCCGTCAGCGTGAGGCATCCTACGTCTATCGTATGATTGACGACATCGATCCTGATGCGTTCGTAACCCAGAGCCAGGTGATGGGCGTGTTCGGAAAGGGATTCGACAAGTTCAAGGTGAAGAAGAAGTCGGCACACAAGAACCTGCAGGAAGAGGAGTAACCCTTCTTGCAACCTCATATAGCGGACAAAGCCGGCTGACACGCAGATTCTGTGTCAGCCGGCTTTGTCTTTTGTGGATGCCATGAAGTTTTTTTTCTTCAGGCAGATTGCAAGGGTAGTCTCCTGTGCTCTCCCTGCAGGCTGGCAGCCGTTGCTGCTGCAGAGACACCTGTGCTGCAGAATACCGGTTGCAGCCGAGGCTGAGACGGCATCATTGTGATCGGATGTGAAAACAATTTACATTCTGCATACAGGAAACGCCCTTTTCCTGTGTCATGACGGCCACTGAAAACGCAGTGAGCGGCCATTTGGATTTCAGACAGGCACTGCTTGCGTTCCAACTGAGGCCTGATTGGCTTTCAAGTAGTGCTTACTTGGACCTCAAGTAACGCCTGTCTGCAATGCTGCCGGGCATCTCTTTTCGTGTAGTTGCTATGTGCTTGTCTGTGAACGACTTGCAGTCTTTGTTTCTTTTCGGGAATTGTCGGTGCGGTATGCTTTTCTCCAGATCGTCGAAGACATGGGACAGATACGGCCCTGACAGTTCAGAAAGAGTAAAATATCCGAACAAAACGGAGGCTTCCATCATGGAAGTCCTTTCCTCTGTACAGGACAGAGGCCGGCTGGAGCTACATCGTGTACAGTACCTGTATCACTGTCTGGCCGACAGCCTGCAGCGTATTCCTGTCAATATGGTCCATCGTGTCGTTGACGGTGTGCCAGGTCGGTCCGAAGGAACTCTGCCGGCAGTCGGGATAATAAGGAATGATGTCTACAGTCGGGATGCCGCAGTTCTGGTTTACGGGGACATGGTCGTCGGTAACCATTCCGCCTACGGCATCGGGAAAGTAAAGCGCCGAAACCGGCGGATTTGGCAGCATCCCAGACACGGTTGACAACGTCGGGAGCGAACTGCAGCGACATCCCCTCGCGGTAGAACTGGGCACCTTCGCCGCCTACCATGTCCAGGAGAATGCCGAATTCGGGCTTGACACCGGAGGGAAAGTTTTGCGAATAGTATTGTGCTCCCAGTGCCCATGAGTCACCGTTGTCCTGATAGTTCGTCTCCCATTGCGGTACACCCCAGTCTTCGGCATCGAAGCAGACGAAGTCTACTCCTACCGTAAGTTTCCCGTCGGCCTGCAGCAGGCGGGCTGTCTCCAGCATGACGGCTACGCCGCTGGCTCCGTCGTTGGCAGCCATGACCGGCTTCTTCCGGTTGGTGGAGTCGGGGTCGTTGTCGGCCCACGGACGGCTGTCCCAGTGCGCACAGATCAGTATCCTCTTCTTTGCCTTAGGGTTAAAACGTGCGATGATGTTCGTTGACTTCAACAGAGTTCCGTCGTATCCCTTCAGGTCGGTCTTCTGTTCCTGGACTTCACAGCCGAACTGCCTGAACTTCTCTGCGATCCATTTTCCGCACGCCTCGTGTGCCGTGGAGTTCATTGTGCGTGGTCCGAAGCGGCACTGTGCTGCCGTGAAAGCGTATGCCGAATCGGCATTGAATTGAGGGCCGGCCGGCTTTGCCGTTGCCACGGTGTCGGCCGTATTGCCGTTGTTGTTTGCTTTCCCCTTGCAGCCGTAGGCTACGGTCGTAAGGGAGACTGCCAGAAGGCAGCCGGTAAGGAGTTTTGTTTTCGTTTTCATTGTCTCTGATGAATAAGGGGTTACTTCCTCACACTCTGCACTTTCGCCATGACACGCAGCCAGTTGCCGCCCCATATTTTCTCTATGTCACGTTCGCTGTACTTACGGCGGAGAAGATGAAGGGTGAAGTTGATCATCTCACTGGCATCCGCCATACCGCGCACCGTTCCGTCACCGTCGAAGTCGGTGCCTACGCCTACGTGGTCGATGCCCATGACGCTGATGGCATGTTCAAGGTGGGCAATTGCATCCATGACCGTTGCCTCGCCTTCTTTTTTCAGGAAGCCTTTGTACAGGGTGATGTGGGCTACACCGCCCTTCTTCGCCAGTGCCCGCATCTGGTCGTCTGTCAGGTTACGGGGCACATCGCAGAGTGCCTTGCTGTTGGAGTGGCTGCATACGATGGGCATCGTGCTTATCTCGAGCGCATCATAGAAGCTCTTTTCACCGCCATGGCTCAGGTCCACCATGATGCCGTTGCGGTTCATTTCCCTGATTGCCTCTTCACCGAACCTGCTTACACCTCCGTGTGTATTGCAGCCCCGGGCCGAGTCGCAGATGTCGTTGTCACCGTTGTGGCAGAGCGTGATGTAAACCACGCCACGCTGTGCGAAGTGTTTTATGTTCTCGAGCTTATGCTCCAGGGCGAGGCCGTTCTCGATGGCGAACATGATGCTTTTGCGTCCCTTGCGCTTGTCTTCGTAGAGGTCGGACGGCGTACGCGCTATGCTGACGTAACGCTGGTTCTGCTTTACGATGTCCTCAATTTTGTCGAAGATGAGGTCGGCATAGACTGCCGGCGAAAGATGGTCAAGTGTGTCTGCAAGGTCTGGATTGAAGTGTTTCAGTCCTTCGACATCGATCTTCGAGGAGAATGTCTCGCCGATTTTCGGCTGCGGGAGGTAGGCTGCCATTGTAACGGCATCCTGCCGTCCTTCGGTCATCTTGTGCAGATCGTAGAGTATCCGTGGGTCACGCTGATCGAACCGTACGCCCTGCGGAAAGAACATCGGCGTGTCGCAGTGTGTGTCGAGTGTGAGTACACGCTGGTGGAGCTGCTTGGCGAGGCTGAAGTTGCCGGACTGTGTCACCAGCCATCGGAAGAGTTTTCCTCCTTCTTCTCCCATCCATTCAGGGTGCCACTGTACGCCCATGACCGGTTTGTACTCCGTACTTTCGATGGCCTCTACGACACCGTCCGGCGCAAGAGCCGTCACGCGGAACCGTTTGCCGGGGTCTTTTACCGCCTGATGATGGAAGGTGTTGACCATAATCTGCTCTTCCTTATAGAGTGCATATAGTACAGACGGCTTCGCAAGGCGCACACTGTGTGTCGCTTCACTCCGGTCAGCATCCTGTGAATGCTTCAGTGTTGCAGCATGATAATTGGCGGTAGTCTTGTCCCTGCTCTGTTTCTTCGCTGCCGTTTCGTCGGTCCTGATATACTCTTCATAGATGTCCTGCTGCACTGTTCCTCCCAAGGCAACAGCCAGTGTCTGTATGCCGCGACAGATGCCGAGGATAGGAATCTGACGGTTGAATGCCAGCCGGGTCAGCATCAGTTCGGGCAGGTCGCGCTCGGCATTGATGTTGTGCAGGTGCGTAGAAGGCTCTTCGCCGGTCCAGAGCGGATTGATGTCGCCGCCTCCTGTAAGGAGAAGTCCGTCAAGATGGGCAAGCGTGTTCACGAGGACATCCTTTTCGGCTACCGGCGGTACGAGGACCGGGATGCCGCCCGCAGCGGCAATCTGCTTATAGTAGACATCCCTCAGCGTAGCATCACCGTCCGTGAAGTTCGTCGTTATGCCGATTATGGGCTGCTGCTTTGCTTCGGGGAAGGTCGCATACACCTTGTTGAGATGCGACTGTAGATCGTATTGCATTCTGATAGTGATTGAATGATTGTTCTGTCGTTGGCGGAAGCCGTATGGGAATCAGAGCAGGTCCTCTGAGATAGGGACTTCACGCTTGATGCTCTGCTCGAGCGAGATGAGGGTCTCCGTAGACACTACGCCAGGAATACCCTGAAGCTGGTTGTTGAGGAGGTCCATCAGCTGTTCGTTGTCCTTGGCATAAAGTTTTACGAGCATGGTGTAAGGGCCCGTCGTGAAGTGGCACTCGACGACTTCCTGGATGGCGCTGATGCGTTCGACCACCTTCTTGTACATGGACCCGCGTTCAAGGTTAAGTCCGACATAGGTGCAGGTGGTGTAGCCCAGGCTCTTGGGGTTGACATCAAATCCGCTGCCTGTAATAACTCCGTTCTCAACAAGATGCTGTACACGCTGGTGTATGGCAGCACGTGAGACGCCGCACTGGGCAGCTACGTCCTTGAATGGCATACGGGCGTTCTGTGAGAGGATGCCCAGTATCTTTTTGTCCAATCGATCTACTTTTTCCATGTTCAAAGGTTGATATGTTTAATTGTTATGTAATTCAAAGCTTTATCTGCGTGCAAGCAAAAGTAGGTAATAAATATGGAACAGACAACAAAATGACATAAAAAATGCGCCCGGGAGGCGCATTTTGTCTTTATCGTAAGTTGCAGGGGCTGTACTGCACAACCTCCTGCCTTACTTTTTCACAGTCTTTCTGACCGGTTTCGCCGGGAGTTTCTTTGCCGGAACCAGCTTCGCAGGCTCTACGGTCTTCGCCGCTTTGTCCTCTGCCGGCTCGATGCCTTTCAGCTCGAGTGTGAAGACAAGTGTCGAGTATGGTGCGATGTCCTTGCCTGCACCCCGTGCCCCGTATGCCAGTTCCTGTGGGATGACTATCTCCCATTTTGAACCGACAGGCATCATCTGCAGTGCCTCCGTCCAGCCTTTGATGAGGCCGTTGACAGCAAAGGTGTCGAACTCTACGCCATGACGGGCAGTCGCGTCGAACACCTTTCCATCGATGGTCTTTCCCTCGTAGATGACGCGCACGCGGTCTGTGGCCTTCGGCAGGGGGCCGTCGCCCTTGCTGATGACACGGTACTGGAGCCCGTCAGGCAATACAATGACCCCTTCGGCTTTCTTGTTTTCGGCCAGGTAAGCCTCATTCTTCGCTTTTGTCGCAGCTTCTTTCTGCGCCTTCAGCTCTACCTGTTTCTTTTCAAAGAGCTGTTCAGCTGCATCCTGTCTGAAGAGCGTGGTGTCTTTCGACAGGGCGGCGACGAACCCTTTGTAGAGCAGGTCGGGATTGATAGGGGCGGATGTCCCCTCAAACTGACTGCTCATGTTCGGCAGCATCGTCTTCTCCACCTGTGAACTGATGATCATTCCGGCCACGTAAGCAGCGAAAGCGGAATCCTTGCGGTTTTCTATCCCTTTGCGCAGACCGCGCAGGAAATCCGGCATCTGGGACTCTTTCACACCGAACTGATTGGCAAGATAAGTGTTCAGACCGCGGGTCATCGCCATGCCGGCCGCATAGCTCAGAGAGTCGGAGGCCGTCTTCAATTCTACCGGTGCCATCCTGCACTCACCGGTACACTCTGTCTTCTGTCTTTCTTTCTTGTCTTTTTTCCTGTTCTGGGCACTTGCCGCATTGAAAACAGCACCTGCCGCAACGAGCAGAGCCAACATGATTGCTTTCTTCATAATCTTTTTAAAAAGAAATATTATTCAACAAGGGTCGGGTTCAATACCCGACCCTCACTTTACTTAAATTTGCCTGAAGTATCGACTTTTACATGCCGGGCTTTGCGCCTGGCATAGCCGGCCGGCCCTCGGGAGCCTTCTCGATGCCGAGCAGCTCTACCGTGAACACGAGCGTTGAGAACGGCTTGAGGTCAGGACTGGGCTGCTGTGATCCGTAACCGGCTGAGTAAGGAATGGTAATTTCCCACTTGGCACCCACCGGCATCTTGGTCAGCGCCTCCGTGAAACCAGGAATGACACCGCTGACGGGCATTGGGGCATTGTCACGATGGTCGAACACCTTGCCTTCAATCGTCTTTCCTACATAATTGATCTTTACCACGTCCGTTGTTTTCGGCGTAGCACCCGAACCGGCTTTTGAGTTCTTTTCACCTGTACGCCCCTGGCCGATGGTCTTCACGCCGGGCTTCTTTGCGTTGGCGGCCATGTAGGCATCGCTCTTCTTCTTGTTGGCACCGTAAGTCTTCTCGGCAGCCTTCGTCTGGATTGCCTTCGAGGTGTTCTGCTCGATGGTCCGTGCCTGTTCAACGGTCATCTTCTGGCCCTTGCCCTTTGCACTGGCAGCAAAACCGGCAAGGAAGTTGTTCAGCGAGATGGTCTTGGTAGAGTCTTCACCGAAGATCCGGCGGTTGATCTGCTGCTTGATGATCATGTTCATCTGCATACCGACACCGATACCGGCATTGTAAGCGGCACGCTTCTTGTCATCGGCATTCTGTGCGCCGTCGTTCATGCCCTTGATGAACTCGTCGATATAGGCGGTATCGATCTGCATCTGCTGGAGATACTGCTTGACACTCTGCCCCTGGTCAACACCGAAGGCGTAACTCAGCGAGTCGACATCTGATTTCAGGTCCTCCTTTGGAGTGGAGTTGCCACAAGACGTAAATCCTGCGGCTGCGATAGCCATTGCGGCCAATAGATAAATTTTCTTCATTATTCTCAATTGTTTAGTTTTCTGGAATTTATGGGTGATGGGTCTTGGAAGAGGATGATAATTGATGATTGTCGATTATGGTCGGTGCGATAGTCCGTGTATCACCTGCCATCGCTCATCATCGCCCCATCCCTGCTTATGCCTTTCCTTTCACCTCAATCAGTTCTACGTCAAAGACAAGGGCCGCGAAAGGCGGTATCTGCGCACCGGCACCCCGCTCGCCGTAGGCAAGGTCATAAGGAATGAAGAAGCGGTACTTGGCACCCTCCTGCATAAGCTGTACACCCTCCGTCCAGCCGGCGATTACCTGGTTCAGGCCGAATGTAGCTGGCTCCTTGCGCTTGTAAGAACTGTCGAAGACGGTACCGTCGATCAATGTTCCTTCATAGTGGCATACCACTGGTCGGTCGCAGAGGGCTTCTTGCCGTTGCCCTCCTTCAGTACCTGGTACTGCAGGCCTGACGGCAGCGTGACGACACCTTCCTTCTTTCCGTTCTCTGCAAGGAAAGCCTCACCGGCGGTCTTTGCGGCCTTGCCGGCTTCGGCGGCGGCAGCCTGCCGCTCAGCCTCCTGTTCGCGGAAGAAGTCCTGTACGAGTGTCTGTGCCTCGGCGTTGTCTACTTTCAGTGCCGAGCCTGAAACAACATCCTTGATAGCCTGTGCGAAGTCGTCGATATTCAGTTCCTTTGCCCCCATTCCGGCGAGCTGTGAACCGATACCGATGCCCAGTGCATAGCTTAGTTTGTCCATTACTGTGCTTGATATTATTAATAATTGATGTGCAAAGATACGATTTTTAAGGTATAGTATGGCATTAATCGGATTAAAATAACTAAATTTGTGGAAGAGAAAGGTGCTTTGGGACGTAAGTGACAAAAAAGTGACAAAGGACAGGAAGAATCCGGAAAAGCTGTGCCGCTACTTTGGAACACCGGCCGTAAGCAGAAGCTGAGGCTGTAGGTTGCACGCTTCTGTCTCCATTTTTCCTTTCAATTCCTCAGCTGACTGACCTCAGAACAAAAATACAAGCAACATGAAGAAAATCGTATTCTTGACCGGTGCAGGGATGTCTGTAGAGAGCGGATTCAAGACATTCCGCGGAAACGACGGACTGTGGGAGGACTATCCCGTTGAGCAGGTGGCCTCGCACGAGGGGTGGGAAGCCAACCCGACGCTCGTCAACAGCTTCTACAACAACCTGCGGAAGAAACTCTATGCGGCCAGTCCCAACGAGGGACACCGCCTTATCAAAGAGCTTGAGAAGGACTATGACGTGACGGTCGTCACACAGAACGTGGACAATCTCCATGAAAGGGCCGGCTCCTCGAAGGTCATCCATCTGCATGGAGAACTGACAAAAGTATGCTCGAGCAAGAACCCTTACGACAGCCGTTACATACAGGAACTGCCGGCCGAGGACTGCATGGTGGCTCCCGGTACACGTGCGGGTGACGGCAGTCTGCTCCGGCCTTTCATCGTGTTTTTCGGCGAAGCTGTGCCTATGATCGAACCGGCAGCGGAAGAAGCGGCGAAGGCAGACATCTTCGTGATCATCGGCACGTCGCTGAATGTCTATCCTGCGGCCGGACTCGTCCGCTACACACGCCCGGGAATTCCCATCTATCTCATCGATCCCGATGATGCGCCTGCCGGCAGCGCCGGACGTGTGAAGCACATAAAGAAAGGGGCGAGTGAGGGGATGAAAGACCTGATGCAGGAACTGTAACAGTCTGCCGGAATGGACTTGTCTCTGCTGCAGCATCTGTTGCCTTTCCATGAAATAACTTTTATTTTTTGTCCAGATATTTTATCGTTCTGCAGCTGATGACGCTCCATGATTCCCTCTCTCTGGCAAGTAGGAGGAAACACAGGCGGCATACATTGCCGGAGGATGAGAGATGTCTTTGTAAGCTGCTCACAGACAGGTATATACGTTCTGTGTTGAAAGATGTGCTTAGTTGCGGTCCTGAAAGGCCTTACCTGACGTGCAAGTAAGCCTTACTTGAACGGCAATCAGGCGTTAGTTGAAATGCAGACAAGGCCTGTTTGAAATACAGAGGGGAATTTCTCCGGTTTCCGGAGGACTTCATGAGAAGCAGAGAGAGTATTTTCCCGGCCTGAAATGTAAAATTATTTCCTAACGGGAAGATGCTTGTGGCAGACAGCCTGTATCTATAAGCCTGTTCCCGGTCTGTCTGCCGGCTTGGGGAGAGCGTGCGGCGGGCTGTGCAGCTGACGGTGGAATGACGGAAAACAGGATAGAAGATATGGAGTAACGTATGATGTGTCAGAGATGTGGAAGCCCGGTTGAACAGTTTGAGAAAGTCGCTTCTCGATAAAGAGAATCCCCCTGCAGACAGTGTCTCCGTCTGCAGGGGGATTCGGTTCGTATGTCGCGGGAAAATCAGTCGTTGCTTTCGTTGTCGCTGAACTCGCGGCGCGGACGGCGGTCGTCATGGCGACGCTCACCGTCACGGCGTGGCCGGCGGTCGCCACGTGGCCGGCGCTGCGGCTCTACATAGCCTTCCGGCTTCTCGAGCAGTACACGGCGTGAGAGCTTGTACTTGCCGGTCTTCGGGTCGATGTCGAGGAGTTTGACCTTGATCTTGTCACCCTCCTTGATACCTGCGTCTTCTACGGTCTCGAGCCGTTTCCAGTCAATCTCCGAGATGTGGAGCAGGCCGTCCTTGCCCGGCAGTATCTCTACGAAGCAGCCGTAAGGCATGATGGAACGTACCGTTCCCTCGTAGACTTCACCGATTTCCGGTACGGCGACAATCGACTTGATCTTGCCCAGGGCAGCATCAATCGAATCCTTGTTGGGGGCTGACACCTGTACCTTGCCGACACCGTCGGTCTCCTCAATGGTGATCGTAGCACCCGTGTCTTCCTGCATCTGCTGGATGATCTTGCCGCCGGGGCCGATAACGGCACCGATGAACTCCTTGGGAATCTCCAGCTGTACGATGCGTGGAACCTGCGGCTTCATCTCTGCACGCGGCTCTGCGATCGTGTCGGTCAGGAGGTTGAGGATGTGCTCGCGGCCGGCCTTGGCCTGCATGAGTGCCTTCTCAAGAATCTCGAACGACAGACCGTCGCACTTGATGTCCATCTGCGTTGCCGTCAGGCCGTCACGTGTACCGGTCGTCTTGAAGTCCATGTCGCCCAGGTGATCCTCATCGCCGAGGATGTCGCTCAGTACGGCATACTTGTCCTCGCCCGGGTTCTTGATCAGACCCATGGCGATACCTGATACCGGTTTCTTCATCGGGACACCGGCATCCATCAATGCCAGTGTGCCGGCACATACGGTGGCCATGGAAGACGAGCCGTTGGACTCGAGGATCTGGCTTACCAGACGGACGGTGTAGGGGAAGTCGGCCGGAATCTGTCCTTTCAATGCACGCCATGCCAGATGGCCGTGGCCGATCTCACGGCGGCCTACGCCGCGCTGTGCCTTGGCCTCACCGGTACAGAACGGCGGGAAGTTATAGTGGAGGAGGAAACGCTGATAGCTCTTCTCCAGTACGTTGTCAACCATCTTCTCGTCCATCTTCGTACCGAGGGTACAGGTAGAGAGCGACATGGTTTCGCCACGCTGGAAGAGCGCACTTCCGTGGGGCATCGGCAGCGTGTCTACCTCGCACCAGATAGGACGTATCTCGTCTGTTGCACGGCCGTCCATGCGCTTGCCGGTGTCGAGGACACTGCGGCGCATGGAGTCGCGCTGTACGTCTGCAAAGTAACGATCGATTTCTGCGTGTTTTTCTTCGAGGTCGTCTTCTGAAAGGTCTGTGTGGGCCGCATCGTATGCCTCGGTGAAGTCTGCCTTGATCTTCTCGTAGGTCTCCTCGCGGTGCTTCTTGTCGTTGTCGCCGCTCTGTGCCTCGGCATAGCAGGCGTCGTAGGTCTCCTTGCGTACCTGTTCGCGCAGCTCTTCGTCGTTGATCTCATCGTCGTACTCGCGCTTCACGTCCGTACCGCAGGCCTTCGAAAGTTCTTCCTGCATCTCGCACATAGGTTTGATGGCCTCGTGCGCTGCCTTCAAAGCGCCGATGAGGTCCTGCTCGGAAACCTCGTCCATCTCACCCTCTACCATCATGATGTTGTCCTTGGTGGCACCGACCATGAGTCCATGTCTGCCTCCTTCATCTGCTCGAAGGTAGGATCGATGACGTATTCGCCGTTGATGCGGGCTACGCGGACTTCGGAGGTGGGGTGTTCAATGGGGATGTCTGATGCAGCCAGTGCTGCGGATGCTGCAAACCCTGCAAGGGCGTCAGGCTGGTCTACGCTGTCGGCCGACAGCAGCATGACCTGTACATAGACCTCGCAGTGGTAATCTGATGGGAAAAGTGGACGGAGAACACGGTCCACAAGGCGTGATGTAAGGATTTCGTCGTCATTGGCTTTGCCTTCGCGTTTGGTGAAACCGCCTGGGTAACGACCTGCGGCAGAATACTGCTCGCGATAATCAACTTGCAAAGGCATGAAGTCTGTGCCCGGAACTGCCTCTTTGGCTGCACAAACAGTGGCGAGAAGTACGGTGTTTCCCATGCGGAGGACCGCTGCGCCGTCAGCCTGCTTTGCAACCTTTCCGGTTTCAATTGAGATGGTTCTTCCATCTGGCAACTGAACTGTTTTCGTAATTACGTTCATCTAAAATTTTAAATACTTATTGTTTTGACCAACATCTTAGGGAACCAAAAGGGGTAACTCCAGACAAGGCGCAGATGCCTTGACGCTTACCTTCTCACGCGTCCCGTAAAAAAATTAATCCGTGCAAATTTACCTATTATATATGTAACACACAAATAAATACGGAGATATTTTGCGTCAGGATACTATCTTGCTCTCATCCTGCTCTCCCTCTCCCAATCTCTCTAAAGGTGAGGAGCGCCTGGCGGAAGAATGAAAAAAAGTCCGGCAGTCAGACCTTTAGGGTACGACTGCCAGACTTCTGGGGTATGGCTATCCGGGCTGTCCTGCCTGTCTGCTTCGTCTGTCTCGGCAGGCCGGTCGGCATTGCGGTTCAGCTGGCGTGCATCATGATCCAGTCGAACAAGCGCATGGGAAGGAGGGTGTGCATACTCCGTGGCATGGCACCATGCTCCGAAGATTGTTGTCAGCCGTTTGCTTGTAGAACAGATATTTACGATAGTGCCGCTCAACAGGAAAAGGAGAGAAGGTCATGGTGGATTTATTACGGAAGCGTATGAGTACCCGTATCGTGCAAGGCTATGCCAGTAGGTGATAACATCCGCCTGCCATCGCCCTTATGATGCCTTTCATCTCCAGTGCGAAGAGGATGCCGGTGAGCCGTGAGACGGGAAGTCCGGCCTGAATGGACAGTAGATTGATCTGCAGGTCGTTGTTCTTGGCAAGCACACGGACAACGGAGTTCTCCTCTGGGGACAAATCAGGGAAAAGTGTTCGCTCAATGCCCCGTTGATGTGCCTGCTCCAGTCGGGCATCCTCTTCCCATCCCATTGCTTTCACCAGGTCGGTGGCAGAGGTGATGAGTGCCGCCCCGTTGTCCCGGATAAGATTGTTGCATCCCTCACTGTAGTCTGAATGTACGGAACCGGGAAAGGCGAAGACCTCCCGTCCGTAGCTGCGTGCAATGCTGCAGGTGATGAGTCCGCCGCCCTTGGAGGCCGACTCTATGAGGATAGTTGCATCCGAGCATCCGGCGACGATGCGGTTCCGCTGTACGAAGTTGCGGGCTACGGGCTGTGTGTGAGTCATGTATTCCGTCAGCAGTCCGCCTCGCCTCATCATCTGTACGGCTGTGTCACGGTGTACACGAGGATAGAGGTCGTCGAGTCCGTGTGCCAGTACGCCGATGGTGTCAAAGCCGTTCTGTAGGGCCGCCCGGTGTGTATGGATGTCTACACCGTATGCCAGTCCGCTGAAGATGAGAACATCTGGACAGATTGTCTTCAGTTCCTTGACGAACGAACGGATGATATCCTGTCCGTAGGTAGTGCAGTGGCGAGTGCCTACAATACTGATGACGTGACGGCTGTTGAGGTCGGCGTTGCCGAGATAATAGAGCAGGATAGGGGCATCGGGACACTCCCTGAGCCGTTGCGGATAGTGTTCGTCGTTCATGCAGATGGGCTGGATATCATGTTGCCGGTCGTATTCCAGCTCCTGTTCAGCCCGGTCTCTGAGACTGTCGATGTCTTTCAGCGCCTGTACGAGATGTATTGAGGCATCCGGGAGGATGTCCCTGATGTCCCGTTTGTGCTCAATGACGGCTGTAGCCGAACCTGCCCGCCTGTATAGTTCTGCCAGTTCGGCGAGGTGGAAGCGGGTCAGTCGGGTCAGCAGGATGGCGTTAAGGGATTCCATGGCTGGGAGTGTTGGGGGTAGGCGATGATGGGCTGTGATAGGCTGTGATAGGCGATGATGGGTGGTGATAGTCGATGAGTTTTTCACCTTCCTACAGTACTGCGGCGAATGCTTCGTCATATTCCTTGCTGTTGCCCAGTCTGCCGTTGATGAGCGTCACAAGGTCGACATCGGCATGGAAGCAGAGCTGCTCGTCGCTGGATCGGAAGAGGTCGTGGTTGAACACCCAGCGAAGTCCCTGTTTCTTCAATCCCATGCGTGAGATGATCTCGTCATCGCAGGTCAGCGGCACTTTATAAGTGAGTTGCATCCGTGCGACTACGGCATCGACACCTTTCTCGTGCAAATCGGCGAAGCTGACACCTAATGAACGCAGGAACCGATGGCGGGTGTGCTCGGTGTAGTGCAGATAATTGGCATTGTTTACTATACCTTGGATGTCGCACTCATAGTCGCGGACTTCCATTCTTGTCTCGAAAATGTATTTCTTTTGTTCCATATTCATTAATTGGGAAAGTAGTGTTAGAACTTTTCTGTCTTGTTAGGCCCATTGGCCTCATGTCAGTCCAGATAGGCTAACCTGCCTTGTCAGCCTGATGATTTCTATGGCTGGGCGGAGGGTCTGCCTTTCAGATACTCGTATCCGATCCGGCAGCGCAGGCAGTCCTTCCGGTCGCAGTACTCCTTTTTCAGCTGTATGAGTGCCTGCGAGTCGCCTGCCGTCTCAACTGTCAAAGCCTACTTCCTTCCACATTCTTACGATGTGATTGTTCTCTGCTTTCAGAGCTTCAAGGAAGTCGAAGGCACGGTCGCAGTACTTTTCGGAGTTCTTATGCCTGCCGTATGCGAAGAGGGACGGGAATGACCGTATTGATGATCTGCAGGTTCAATGATGCCGCCGACATCCGTTTCTCGCTCTTCGCGCTCTCTTCACCAAAGACATAGTGTGTCTCCCAGTAGGTCGTCACCTGCGTAGCCAGCAGTTCCTGCATCTGTCTTACCGTCTCACAGTCCAGCAACTGAGACAGTCCTGCCCGTCCTTCATAGTAAAGCCGTGCGAGCTGTGCGATGCGGATATGTGGAAAGTTCTGCGGCCGGAGACGGAGAAATCTCCATTGGCTGGCATCCATGTGCCGTAGTCCGAACTTATGCGCCAGATACTGATATTCGCTTTTCAGTTGTGTGAAGTAGCTGTCCTTCTGTGCTTTCTGTTGATACCGCTCGGGTATGGCAGCCGTTTCCAGTAATCCTGCCTGACCCAGAAAGAAGGCTTCAATCTGCAGCAGGTTGTCCCGATGATGGGCTATGCTCTGCAATGGAATCAGCTTTGCCCATGTTTCAAAAGCATCGCCATTGATGCCGAAGCCGTAGTTGCGTGCAAGTGTGACGAAGTAAGCGGCTTCCCAAGATCCGTCGCAGTCTTTCACCCGCTGGGCGATTGCCTCCGTTTTCTGTTCCAGCCGTTCCGTCTGCAAGGCACTCATCCACGAGTGAACCATCAGACGTGAGAGGTCAGGAATGATGCGGTAGCAGGGCGGATAGGCATCTGTCGTAAGCAGTTCTTCGTAATGTTCCCTGACGGGTGCAGGAACCTGCAGCCGCATCTGTGGCGGATAATCACCTTGTTTTGTCTTGACATCCACATCAACGGACTCTGCCACGTGCAGGATGATGTTGTTATAGTGCGGATCGCGGTCGTGCCGGTGCAGGAACCAGTCGGACGCACGGTCGTGTATCTCTACATTGCCCACCCACAACGTTCCGCCGATCTTCACTTTCGCATTGAAGAAATCGGGACCTGCATTACGGTTATGCAGTCCGGGATCAATGACTTCCACCTCCTGTCCGTCAGTGGTCTTGAGCCCCGTCAGCGGAAACATTTTGTGTTTCCATACATAGTGGATGAGTTGTTCCATAACAGATTCATGGTTTTACAGAACGCAAATATACGAAAAAAACGGGACAATCGATCCGCTTGGCTGTGTGTTTTAAGCATAACTACATCTTTTTCTATGGAAAGATGATGCTTTTTCCTTTTTTTTCATAAATTTGTCGGAGCTGTCAGGGGTTCCTGTCATAAAAGCGTCGGACCGCCCATCACATAATGAAAACCCAAGATACGTTTCGTGTCTGTCCAAGGGAAAATGAGTTTTAATCAATCCGCAATGAAAAGAAGAATGCCGTCAGATAACCGCTGTCTGGCAAAAGGACTGCTGCTTGCAGTGCTGCAATGTCTTTCCGCTCTGTCGCTTTCCGCCCAGTCTCCTTATATTCGAGGGACCGTGAAAGACGGAACGGGCACACCGGTTGAGTTCGCAACCGTAACCCTGCTGTCAGGAAAGGATTCCACAGTCCTTACCGGGACGGTCACTAAAGAGAACGGAAGTTTCTCTTTTGATGTAACGGACGCAGACCAGCCGAAAATACTTCGCATTTCCTTTATCGGATATAAAGACTGTATGATCCGTAATCCTGCCGGAGACCTTGGCGTTGTCGTCCTGAATCCGGTAGACCAGCAGTTAGACGAGGTTGTCGTGAAAGGAAACCGACGGATGGTGAAGTTCAAGAATGACGGTATACAGGTGGATATTTCAGGCACCTATCTGTCGCATACAGGTTCGGCTCTCGAACTGATCGGGAAGATGCCGTTTGTTTCCAGGTCAGGTTCAGATATAGAGGTGCTCGGCAAAGGCGCACCCTCATCTACATCAACAACCGCCAGGTGCGCGGCCAGTCGGAGCTTACCCGACTCTCTTCTTCAGAGATCAGGAACATAGAGGTCGTGACATCCCCCGGTGCAAGGTATGCCTCGACAGCGAATGCCGTCATTCGTATTACAACAGTAGCTCCCATGGGAGAAGGATTCTCTTTCAACGACAGGACGACGACCGGGGTCAAACATTATGCCTATCTTTTCGAGCAGACCGACTTCAATTACCGCCGAAAGGGTTTCGACCTTGCCGGTATGCTGAATTATGAGAACTACCGCGAGCGTCCCCGCATAGAGAACCGTACTACACAATATCTGCCCACGGCAATCATTGAGCAGCGGAGCACGGGCAAGGACTTCTCAAAGTTTCCAGTCTGTTCGGGGAAAATCGGTCTGAACTACAACAGCAAGTCTCACTATTTCGGGTTGTTCTATGATTTCAGATTCAAGCCTTCGGAATCGTCCGGTCCTACAGAAACCTCACGCTACATTGACGGGAGTTTCTCCGAACAACTTGAGAACAGCTCTGCCTCCAGCCGCTATGGTCGACAGCATCTGCTGAGTGCCTACTACATGGGAACTGCGGGTAAATGGCAGTTGTCTGTCAACCTGGATGCTCTGTGGCAGCTGAATGACCGCCATACCAACGAGCACGAACGGTCCACCGTGAATCCAAGACGTGATTTTACAACTGCAAACGATGTCTGCAACCGCCTCCTTGCTGGCAATGCCTCGGCTTCTCGTCCTGTGTGGAAAGGCGAGGTGAGAATAGGGACAGAGGGCACTCATATTCATCGTACCGACCGTTATGCAGGGAATGCAGTCTATATTGCCGGCAATGACAACCGCATAGAAGAGACCACCACTGCCCTTTTCGCCGAAACCAGTCAGACATTCGGAACCGTATCTGCCAATATCGGTCTGCGGTGGGAATGCACGGACTCCAGATACTATCATTTCGGCACTTACTCACCCGGGCAGAGCCGCACCTGTCACAACCTTGCTCCCACGGCATCGCTCGCCTTCCCCATAGGAAAGGTGAAGACACGTCTCGCATATACACGCAAGACCTCCCGTCCCGCTTTCGATCAGCTCGGTTCTGCCGTGAAATACATCGACCGCTACACCTATGAATCAGGGCAATCCCAACCTTCTTCCTATCTACCGTGACTATCTGTCACTGTCGACGGCATGGAAAGACCTGTCCGTAGAAATAGCGTACACTTCCACCAAGAATTATTTCATGTGGCAGACCGTACCGTACCCTGGCAACATGGAAGCCACATTGCTGCAGATGCAGAATATGCCGCGTTTCCGTTCCTACAGTGCTTTCGCAAACTATTCTCCCACGTTTTTCGGCTGCTGGCATCCTGTCTGGATGGCAGGCTTTGCTGCACAGGATTTCAAGCTGACCCATCATGGAGAACTGTTGAGGCTCAACCGTCCGCTGGGCATCTTCCGTTTCAACAACGCTGTCCATCTTCCCTGGGATATGTGGCTGAACATAGACTTCTCAGCTCGGACTTCCGGCAATGGCGACAATGCCCGCATCCGCAGTTACTGGACAAATGACCTTGGACTCTACAAAGCGTTCAGCAAGGATACGTGGAGCATCAAACTGCAGCTCAATGACGTGTTCGGTACATGGCGTCAGCAATTCACCACATTTGATGCCCTTACACGTACAGACGTGAACAAAATCTACGATACGCGCGACTTCTCTATTACTCTTCGCTACAACTTCAACACTGCCCGGTCAAGATTCAAGGGGCATGGAGCCGGGAATACAGAAAAGGAAAGATTCTGATCCGTCTCTCAGAAACTGTCGGGCAGCTGCCGTAAACAGCTGTTCCCAAGACCTGGAAAGAGGGAATTCCTGGTCTTGGGAACAGTTTCTGTATATTATGCATGGTTGGGAAAAATCCCTATTTCTTTGGCTTGCGTCTTGCCCAGCCTTCCTCCGAGAAGTCAGGCTCTTCACCTTTCAGCTTGGCCGGCGCACCTTTCATAAGTTCTTTCCAGTCATCCTTCTTGAACTTATGCTGTGCGAAAGAAAAGTCTTCTTCCTGTTGCCGGCGGCCGCGCCCCTTGCGTTCACGGCTGTCTTTCCGTCCTTCTCTATGGCTTCCGTAACCGCCCCGGCCGCCGCCCGAACGTCCATGTCCGCCTTCATCAGCGTCATTGCAACGCACCTTGCGTCCCTTGTACGTCGAACCGTCCAGTGCGCGCATCACCTTCTGCGCATCCTGTTCCGGGACTTCAATGTAACTCTGCTTTGACAGAAGGTCGATATGTCCCACTTCCTGATGGCCATGTACATTCTTGTTGATGAACTGCATCACCTCGCCTGGGTAGAAACCGTCCGTCTTGCCGAGGTTGATGAACAGCCGCCTGTAGCCGCTTTCAGCCTTGCGGGGTCCTCTGCTGCGTCCGGATTTTCCTTCTCCACGGCCGCCACGGCCTGTCTCACGCGAGCTGCGGGACGATGGTTTCTCTATTTCGGGAGCATTCTTGTAGTAGTCCAGGAAGCGTCCGAAGGTGGCTGTGACAATCTTCTTGATGATATCCTCCTTGTCGATATATTCGAACTGGCGGTTGATGTCCTTCATGTAAGGCTCAATCTGTTCCTCATCGACATCGGTCTTCAGAATGTCATCCATCGTCTTGAACAGCTGCTTCTTGCAGATTTCTTCCGGTGCAGGCAGTGTTCCGTCCACGAACTCCTTGCCGATTTCACGCTCGATATTGCGTACCTTATGCTTCTCACGGGAGTGGATGATCGAGATGGACGTACCCTTCTTGCCCGCACGGCCTGTACGGCCGGAACGGTGGGTATAGTTTTCAATATCATCAGGCAGGCCGTAATTGATGACGTGCGTCAGGTCGTTCACGTCCAGTCCACGTGCAGCCACATCCGTAGCCACGAGAATCTGTGTGAGATGCGAACGGAACTTCTGCATCGTGAGGTCGCGCTGCTGCTGCGAGAGGTCGCCGTGCAGCGACTCGGCGTTGTAGCCGTCCTTGATCAGCTTGTCGGCAATTTCCTGTGTCTCCACCTTTGTCCGGCAGAAGACGATGGCATAGATCTTCGGATAGAAGTCCACCAGCCGTTTCAGGGCAAGGTACTTGTCGCGGGCATTCACCATATAATAAATGTGGTTGACGTTCTCCGCACCCTCGTTGCGGCTGCCCACGACGATTTCCTTGTAGTCGTGCAGGTAACCCTTGGCCACACGTTCCACGTCGCGGCTCATCGTAGCCGAGAACAGCAGGGTGTTGCGGTCTTCGGGCACGCCGGTCAGTATCTCGGTGATACTCTCCTGGAATCCCATGTTCAGCATTTCGTCAGCCTCGTCCAGGACAACGTTCGACACTTTGTCCAGACGTGCTTTCCCACGGTGCATGAGGTCGATCAGACGTCCCGGCGTAGCCACGATGATCTGTACGCCATGGCGCAGCTGATGAATCTGTGTCTCGATGGAGGCACCGCCATAGACGGCGGCGATGTGCAGGTGGGGGATATACTTGCCGAAATCCTTCAGGTCGTCTGCAATCTGCAGACAAAGCTCACGTGTCGGACTCAGCACTACCGCCTGAGTATCCTTGCTGCCGGTGTCAATCCGTTGCAGCAGTGGCAGGCCGAATGCTGCCGTCTTTCCCGTACCGGTCTGTGCCAGTGCGATGACGTCGTTCCGGTTGCCGAGCAAATAGGGGATTACTTCTTCCTGTACAGGCATTGGATGTTCAAATCCAAGCTCACTGATGGCGCGGCGAATCTCTTCGCTCACACCCAACTCTTCAAATGTCTTCAAATTCGTTTGTTTATAATTTATTATCCTATATAATAAGGTAAGAGACCACCAAACGAACCCACAGAAAGACACTTGCCTGAGACTGGCTTCCAACAGTCAGTACGCAGACTCTCAGGTGGCATGTTACCTTTATCGGCGTGCAAAGGTACGTCAAGAATTCGAGACTGGCAAATAAAACCGCTGTTAAATAGCTCATGATAAAAAAATAATTGATCGTCGGTGACTCATGTCGGACCAGTCTGATTTACAGTTGAGAACAATACCGGGCGCTTGAAAACAGGTATGCGGTTGTCATGCAACGGTAATCTGATGATGCACGTCGGCTTGTCTGTCTGCCCTGTGCCGTTGCAGGAAAAACAGCCGATAAATGAGTACGAATGCCTTGCGTTTGTTATAAAGTCTAAAAGCATCGATAATTACACCGGTTTTTCCTTTCTGTTCTGCACTTTTTTTGTAACTTTGTCAGGTCAAATAGAAAAATAGTCGTTATTAAAGTTAATTATTTGAGTTAGTACAAGAACACAGGACTTGCGTGAGCAAGTCTGATGTTAAACGAAAGGCTTCGCAGGGATGCGGAGCCTTTTTGGATTCTTCCGTTAAATACGTGGACAGGAAATAAAACGGAGGCTTATGGTATCCGGCAGATACCGGCATTATACATCTGTAGCAGCCGAAGCCGAATAGACATCGGTGCTGTCCGGCAGACATTTCCCGTGCAAGTCGGCCGTCAGCGCATTGCTGTATATGATAACGGCAGGATTGAACCGGCCTTTCCCGCAGATGTGCGGAGGCCTGTCACATATTGTGTTGTCGGCAGACACCAGTCGTGTTGACGGCCCGCTCCTTGCAATATATTGCCTGGGACGGGAGCATAGGACGGCATCGAATAAACATAAGTGCAGGAAAAGGAAATGTATGGACTCGCCAGACGACCGGTCCCTCACGTTAAAGTTATGCGTTCTGCACGACATCCGTCTACGCCTTTTTAACGGAAGAACTTTTCTGATGGGTATGACAGGAAAGAACGGCGGAGAAGATTGAGCGTGCAGACAGGGGTAGTGTCTGCAAGTACGTATCTGCCTGCAATCGTCTACGGAGGCCTGTCTCCGACCATTCTCGCCGGTCATCTCCCTTTCTGAAGAGTGGTTAGGGCAGGTCTCCTGCATACTTAAAGCAACTGTATAAATCTTAAAACAGCGGCGTTGAAGCCAAAAAAGGTAAAAAAAGAAACAGTTTAAATTCTTTTTCTTTACTTTTGCAACGTCTCGGAAGACGGGGAGTGTCTCCGGCGACATTCAAGGCGAATTTTTAAAAACAATCCATAAAACCCATTCGATGAAAGCAAAAACACTTATTTTAGGCGTAATCGCCACGGCCCTGCCAGCATTCGGCATGGCCGGCAACGAGCTGGACATGGTTGTCGGCACCTATACCGGTGCTGGCAGTGAAGGCCTCTATTCCTTCAGTTTCAATCAGGCTACCGGTGTCGCCCGGTTACGCAGTACGCTGGAGGTGAAGAATCCGTCTTATCTGGCCTTCGCCCGTGACGGACGGCATCTCTATGCCGTCAGCGAGAACAACGACGCGACGGCAGCTCTCAACAGCATCGCCTTTGATCCCGTGACGGGGAATATGTCGTACATGAACTCTCAGCTGACCTATGGCAAAGATCCCTGTTATGTCGACACAGACGGGAAAATGGCTCTTACGGCCAACTACTCGGGCGGCAGCCTCTCCGTATTTCCCATTCTGCAGAACGGAACACTGGCAAAGATGACGATGCAGTTTGCCGGTTACAAGGGTGGTCCGGACCGTTCCCGGCAGGCCACGCCGCATATCCACTGTGTGTGCTTTGCCCCTGACGGTTTCGTACTGGCAACGGATTTCAGCGCCGACCAGATTCTCTCTTTCCGTTACGACAAAGAGAAAGGTACGCTCTCGGCCTACGGTATCGCCGCACACGTGAAGAGAGGGTCGGGGCCACGCCATCTTGTCTTCGCACCCGACGGCAGGCACGCTTATCTCATCAGCGAGCTGTCAGGCAAGATAACGGTCTTCGACTATGCCAAGGGCGATCTGCGGGAGACGCAGACCATCCTCGCCGACGATGCCCATGCGAGAGGCGGAGCCGACATACACATCAGTCCTGACGGCCGGTTCCTGTATGCCAGCACACGGCTGAAGGAGGATGGCATCACCCTCTTCAGGGTCGAGTCGGCCGGAAAGCTCGTCAGGATAGGGAAGTGCCGTACGGGGAGCCATCCACGTAATTTCGTCATTACACCCAATGGGAAATACCTGCTTGTAGCCTGCCGGGATGCCGACAGGATACAGGTGTTCAGCCGTGACAAGTTTACAGGTCAGCTGCATGATACCCGGCAGGACATCCGTCTGAGCCGTCCGGTCTGCATACGGTTCTGCCCGGCAAGTTGAGCGGAAACCGGTCTGACCATTCTATATTGAGGAAGCCGGCCGCTTTTCCGCAGCCGCTTCTCTTCGGGGAGTTCCTGTCTGCTACAAGCACTTGCTTGTAGAGGCAGGAACTCTGCGATTGGATTTTACCTTGGGAACAGGTTTTGTGAAAAATCCATACCGGGCTTTCTTTTAGTGAATTCTTCCTCCTTATAGTTCCGCATCTTAACGTTTCCGGGTCTCTTGGGCGTATTCCCAAGGGCAAATGGCCCAAGGCCTGCGGATTGTCTCTCCATCGAATCGAATCTCTGCTTTATGCCACCAACGGAGCCTTGGCGGCACCCGGTCCTGAACTCAAGATTAATTTTATCCTTGTGACTTAGTATAAATTGTTTTTACGGCTTGTTTGTTCAAATAGGGCAGGGTCAAGTATTTATAAACGGAGATGATGATACTGAACAGAAGTTTCTTCGTCTCTCACGCTTTTGGGTCTCTGCCGGCAAATTCAACTGACAATGCTTGCATATCTGAAAGAAACAGGCTATCTTTGCTGGGACAAAGTGACCTGCATGAAGATGAGACAATATTTCTATCTGACCCTCCTTACGCTCCTTCTCATGGCCTGCACGGCAGACAGCGGGAAGAAATATGTGATCGGTGTCTCACAGTGTTCGGAAGACATCTGGCGTGACAAGCTCAACAGCGAGCTGGTCATGAGTACCTACCAGCACGACAACATTACTTTGAAGTTCGCCTCGGCCAATGACAACGACCGGCTGCAGGCGAAGCAGATCAGCCAGTTCGTCAAGGATGGGGTCGACCTGCTTATCGTCTCCCCCAACCAGATACATACCATCTCTTCCGTCATCGACGAGGCTTATGACAGGGGAATCCCTGTCATCCTGTTCGACCGCAAGACCGACTCGAAGAAGTACACGGCTTTCATCGGGGCAGACAACTACGAGGCAGGGCACGAGATGGGTGCGTTCATTGCCCGGCAGCTGAAGGGAAAGGGCAATGTCGTAGAGATATGCGGACTGGAAGGGTCGTCACCTGCCATCGAACGCAACCGCGGCTTCATGGATGCCGTCAGCGGTTTTCCGGGCATCAGGGTCGTCGACCGGCGCTATGCCGACTGGCTGAAAGACCGTGGGGCGGCTGCAATGGACAGCATTCTGGCTGGTGGACAGCACGTGGATTATGTCTTTGCACAGAACGACCGCATGGCGATCGGTGCCTTGCAGGCGGCAGAACGGCATGGCATAAGGGGGATGAGGATTGCAGGCATTGACGCTCTTCCCGTCCCCGGAGGCGGTATGGAGAACGTTCGCGACGGCAGGATGGAGGCTTCCCCTACATCTATCCGACCCGTGGCGACCTCGTCATGCAGCTGGCCGTCAATATCCTTGAGAAGAAGCCTTACCGGCGCGACAATTACCTGAAGGGTGCTCTTGTCACCCGCGACAATGCCAACGTGCTGCTCATGCAGAACGAGGAGATGAAGAAGCAGACGGCTCATCTCAATTCACTCCATGGCAAGGTGGATGTCTATCTGGCACAGTATAACCACCAGAAGGTGTATCTCCTGCTTTTCAGTGTCATCATCATCCTGCTGATTGGAATCATGGTCTATGCCTATCGGACGACCGTCATGCGCCGGCATATCGAGGAGGAGGCTACGACTGCCAAGCTGCAGTTCTTCACCAACATCAGCCATGAGCTACGCACGCCGCTGACGCTGATAGCCGACCCGGTGGAATACATCATCCATGATCCGAACCTTAGTCCACAGCAGCGCAATATGCTTCAGATCGTACAGCGCAATGTGGCTGTGCTCAGCCGGCTGGTGAGCGAGATACTTGATTTCCGCAAGATACAGAACGGAAAGATGCGTCTGCACCTCTCTGACTTCAATCTCTCCGAGTGTATGCGGCAGTGGCTCGACCTCTTCGCCACGTCGGCCCGGAAGAAGCACATCACCCTGCAGCTCAGCGTACCGTCTGCCCTACCCATGCGTGCCGACCGTGACAAGCTGGAGCGTATCTGCTACAATCTGCTCAGCAATGCCATGAAGTACACGCCCGAAGGAGGCTGCATCGGCTTTGCTGCTTCCGTGGAGGCCGCCAAAGTGAAGATTATGGTGAGCGACAATGGCTGCGGCATTGCACAGAACGACCTGCCTTATGTCTTCGACCGGTTTTATCAGGCCAGCAATGCCGGACATGGAACAGGCATCGGACTGGCACTGGTAAAGGCGTTTGCCGACCTGCACCACGGCGAAGTGACGGTGGAGAGCAAGGAGGGAGAAGGCTGCACGTTTACAGTCTGTATGCCGCTCTGTCAGCCCGGAGAGGTAAGTGTGCAGAGTTTCCGGCAGCCTGCCGCTCCCGTCATCGATATGGAAGAAACACGGACGTGCCCAACCAGGCACGACATATCGACGACCTCATCCAGCCCGATGAGGCCGACAAGCCGGAAGTACTCGTAATCGATGACAACAGCGACATCCGCACTTACCTCCGTTCGGCACTCTCCCCTATGTATAAGGTGAGCGAGGCGGTCGACGGAAAGAGCGGGCTGGAGCTGGCACGTCGGATAATGCCCGATCTGGTCGTCTCAGACATCATGATGCCGGTCATGGACGGTCTGGAGTTCTGCCGTCAGTTGAAGCAGGATCCTGCCGTCAGTCACATCCCCGTCATCCTCCTTACCGCCCGGAGTCTTGACGAACAACGTGCCGAGGGCTATGAGTACGGAGCTGATGCCTATATCTCCAAACCTTTCTCGCTGCGGCTTCTTCTCTCGCGCATAGACAACCTCATCCAGAGCCGGAAGAAACTCGGCCAGCTGTTCTCTAACAGTGATGGAACCGAAGGTTTTGACAGGTTTGCGAACGAAACTGACAAGACTTTCATGACCCAGTTACGCAAGATCATCCAGGAAAATCTCGGCGACAGCGAGTTCAATGTAGAGCGGATCGGCGATGAAATCGGCCTTTCCCGTGTGCAGCTCTATCGGAAGGTGAAAGCTCTGACGGGTCATTCTCCCGTCGAGATGCTGCGCAAGGCCCGCCTCGCCCGGGCCCGCCATCTGTTGCAGACCACCGACAGGACGGTGGCAGAAGTTGCGTATTCTGTGGGCTTTTCCACACCCAGCTATTTCTCGAAGTGCTACAAGGATGAGTTCGGAGAGAACCCGAAGCGGTAAGAATCCTTCCCCTTTCAACTTTCACGGAGAGTACTGGGATGCACTTTTTACCACAAATCGTTCATTTGTTACAATTATTCTGTTCGGGTAACATTTGTTGCAGGTGGAGAACGATAATTGCATAAAGGTTTTCCTTAATTGATGGTAATTTTGTACAGAAAGTTCATAAACCCAGAATTACTAACATCAAACATTTTCTAATGGAAGACCTAAGGAAAATTATTTCAAGTGCAGTCTTGTTCATGTTCTGTTCGCTCCTCTATGCACAGAACAGAATCACTGCCAGTGGTACCATCGTAGATGAAACGGGTACGTCCGTCATCGGTGCTACAGTCATGGAGAAAGGTACTGCCAATGGGACCGTAACGGACATTGACGGTAACTTCAGTCTAAATGCCAGTGAGGGCACTCTTCTCACCATCTCTTACATCGGTTACTCCACCATCGAGGTGAAAGCGGCAGCAAAGATGAACATCCAGCTGAAGCAGGAAGCCAACGAACTGAACGAAGTCATTGTGACAGGTTATACTACTCAGCGCAAGGCTGACCTGACCGGTGCCGTCGCTGTGATGGACATGAAAGGTGCGATGAGCAAGTCGGAGCCCAATATGCTCAGTTCCATGCAGGGAAAGCTGGCAGGCGTCAATATCGTTACGGATGCTGCTCCGGGCGGCGGTGGCTCGTCTATCCATGTTCGTGGCATGAGTACAATCAACGCTTCCAATCCGCTCTACATCATCGACGGTGTGGCTACCAGCGAGAACCTAAACTCTCTGAATCCGGCTGACATCGAGAGTATCCAGGTCCTCAAGGACGCTTCTTCCGCTTCTATCTACGGTAGCCGTGCTGCCAACGGTGTCATCATCATCACCACAAAGAAAGGCAAGGGCAACCGCTTGACCGTAAATTTGGACTACAGTTCATCGCTGCAGACTGTTGCCAAGACCTACAAGATGCTGAATGCAGAGCAGTGGGGACAAGCCTACTGGACAGCCAACAAGAACGCCGGCCTGCATCCCTCTCATCTGTTCTATGGCTCGGGTGACGAGCCGAGACTCGTCGAGTACCTTGATGCTGACCATAAGGTCAAGACTGCTGATACCGACTGGCAGAATGAGGTCTACTCTCCTGCATGGACTCACAATCTCAGTGCCAGTGTGCAGAACGCATCAGAAAAAGGCTCTATGCTCTTCAGTGCCAATTACATCAATCAGAATGGTTTGATCGACAAGACTTTCTACCGCCGCTATAGTGTCCGCCTGAACTCTGATTACAATATCTCGAAGTATGTGAAAGTAGGCGAGAACCTCATGGTGAGCCAGTGGTCGAATCTCGGTGTTTCCACCAATGCCGACCGCGGTATTCCTTACACAGCCATGCGTCAGCACCCGGCCCTCCCAGTCTACGATGCCAACGGCAACTTCACCTCGCCGATGAAACTTGCCAGTTCCGACATCGCCAACCCGGTACAGGAAATCTATAATGCCCGTAACAACGAGAACAGCAGCTGGCGTATCTTCGGCAACGGTTATCTGGAAGTATATCCTCTCAAAGGCCTGACCTTGAAGAGCAATGTTGGTTATGAACACGTACAGTACAAGAATCAGACGCTTGGCCGCAAAGTCCTTGCGAGCGACAACAACAGCGTGGACCGTGGATATGGTGAAGGCGACACTTTCACATGGACCAATACGGCCAACTATCTGCTTGACCTCAATGACCGCCATCACTTCAACTTCCTCTTCGGTACGGAATTCATCAAGTACAAGTTCGATGGATTCAGTGCTTTCCGAAACGGTTATGCCTTTGAGGATGCTGACTACATGGTACTCGATGCCGGCGAAGGTACCCAGACCAACGGCGGCAACAAGAGCGAGTGGGCACTCTTCTCTCTCTTCGGAAAGATTGATTACAACTTCATGGACCGTTATCTCTTCAGTGCGACATTGCGCCGTGACCAGACTTCACGTCTCTTCAAGAACAACAACTCCGGTGTCTTCCCGGCCTTCTCGGCTGCCTGGCGTGTGTCGGAAGAGAAGTTCTTCCACAAAAACGATGTCTTGAGTGACCTGAAGGTGCGCATCGCTTGGGGGCAGAACGGCAACTCTGCCATCGATTCCCCTTACGCTTACTATACTACCTATGCCTATAACCTCGGTAATGGAAGCTACGACCTCAACGGTACCGGCAAGGATGTCGTCGGCGGCATGACCGTCAAGCGTATGGGTAACAAGGACCTCAAATGGGAGACGACCACACAGACGAACTTCGGCTTTGATGCACTTCTTCTCAAGAATACTCTCTCCCTGTCGTTCGACTACTACTGGAAGAAGACGCGCGACATGATTACTATTCCTCCGACACTTGCCGTTGCCGGCGAGAATGCCCAGTACTATATGAACACGGGTGACATGGACAACCATGGATGGGAAATGAACCTTGCCTATCACTCTCCACAGTATGGCGACTGGCAATGGAACGGCAGTTTGAACCTCTCCCATTACAAGAACAAGGTGACAAAGCTCAATGACAAGGTGAAGTCCATCGGTGGCGACTACCGCATCATGGAGGGACAGCCGATGGGTGTTTACTATGGCTACGTCTGCGACGGTATCTTCCAGAATGCCGAGGAAGTCGCTAACCACGCCGCCTATGCTGACGGTGTAAAACAGGTGGGACATCTGAAGTTTCGCAATCTGGACGGGAATGATGTCGTCAACGAAGCGGACCGCACCGTCATCGGCGACCCTAACCCGGACCTCTCGCTTGGCCTGAGCCTTAATGCGAACTACAGGAACTGGTCGCTTGACATGTTCTTCTCCGGAGACTTCGGCTTCGACATCTACAACACCACGAAGCGTCAGCTTGAGTTCATGAGTTACGGCGGTGTCAGTACCAATCGAAGCACAGACATCCTCGACGCATGGAGCACAAGCAATCCAGGCGCATCCATTCCGGCACTCTCGGTGGCCGACAACAGCAACGATGTGCGCATGAGCAACTACTTTCTTGAGGACGGATCTTACCTGAAACTGAAGTACATCAAGCTCTCTTACCGTTTCAGTGATGCTGTACTGAAGGCTCTCCATGCCTCAGCCTTGAGCGTATATGGACAGGTTGAGAACATCTTTACCATCACCGGCTACAAGGGACTTGATCCGGAGGTGCCGCTTGGCGGTTACGGCGCACGCATCGACAACGGTCCGTACCCGCGTTCGAGAACCTTCACTCTGGGCGTGAACCTGACATTCTAAAGCAATTAAAAAAGACTTAAGCAATGAAAGCAAAATATAATAAGATAGCCATGGGCGCAGCAGTCCTGGCACTATCTCTTGCCGCTGTGTCCTGCAACGGTGAACTGGATTTGGCTCCGAAGGGGGAGATTACCAAAGAGCAAATCAACGACAACAGTATAGAGTCGCTCATGTCTGCCGCCTATGCCGGACTTGAATGCCACTTCTTCGGCAACAACGAGAGTTTCGCCGGTCCTATTACCAACTGGGTGTTCGATGTCCGTTCCGACGATGCCTACAAAGGCGGAGGAGGCATCTCCATGGAAGGTAACATCCACCAGCTGGAGGTAAGTAACATCTCTTCTGACAACCCGACCTGCCTCTTCAAGTGGGAGAACAACTATTACGCCATCTCGCGTGTACACAAGGCCATGAATGCCATCAAGGACTCGAAGCTCTCAGAGGCGGAGATGCATGAGCTGATGGGAGAATTGAAGACACTCCGTGCCTACTTCTATTTCGACCTCAACCGTGTGTTCAGGAACATTGCCTACTTCGACGAAACGGAGAATCCCAACGGCAAGACCAATACCGAATTTACCAAAGCGGAGATTTATGAGAAGATTGAGACTGACCTGAAAGAAGCCATTGCTGTGCTGCCGGAGAACGCTACGCAGGTGGGACGTGTCAACAAATATGTCGCTGCCGCCATCCTTGCAAAGGTGTATGCACAGACCGGTGACTATGCCAACACGCTGACTTACGCCAACATGGTCGTCAATAGCGGAAAGTACGAGCTGTACGACAACTTCGGAGATATGAGCAAGATTGCCTTTAACAACAAGAAGGAGTCGATCCTTGCCATCCAGTTCTCAACAGCCAACAACAACGCCCACATCAACTGGAACAATCTGCTGAATACCACCTACAGCGACGGCAACCTCTTCGGCAACGGTGACGACTTTTTCCTTGCCAGCCAGAATCTCGTCAATGCTTTCCGTACAGATGCAAACGGACTGCCTTACCTTGACGGCACGTTCAACGATATCAGGCTGACAGATGATTATACCGACAACATCGACCCGCGCCTCGACTTCACCGTCGGACGCATCGGCTTCCCGTTCCGCGGGCACATCTACAACGACAAGTGGTGTCGTGCTAAGGACATCTATGGAGAGTATTCCGGCAAGAAGGGACTCGTTGATCCATCTTCGCCCGATATGGTTAAAGGATTCCCCTGGGGGGCAAGTCCGCTGAACTTCATTCTCATCCGTTATGCAGACATCCTTCTTCTGAAGGCTGAGGCTGAAATAGAACTGAACCAGAATCTCGACGACGCACGCAGCATCATCAATCAGGTACGCCGAAAGGCAGCCCGCTCCGTAGATGCCGGTTACAGTCCTGTCGACCTCGACCCGAACAAGGCAAGTTATTTTGTAGGCGAATATCCGGCAGCAGGCTGGACACAGGACTATGCCCGCAAGGCCGTACGCATGGAGCGCAGACTGGAGCTGGCGATGGAAGGACAACGCTGGTTCGACCTCGTCCGCTGGAACACCGTTGTACCGACGGTTAACACCTATATGCAGAGCGAGGCGCATCTCCGTCCTTACTACACGGGCTGCAGCATCAGTGAGAATGAAGTCTATCTTCCTGCACCTGTCTCTGAGGTTGACAACGCACAGGGACTGTACAAGTAAGGAGATAGGGGAGTTGAGGAGTTGAAGGAGTCAAGCCAATTGTATATAGGCATCTTGTCTTTGCTCTTGCAGGAGACAGGCGGATTGGTATAACTCGTGTAAAATCCATCACCCCTTTACTTCCTGTCATATTTCGATGACGAATCGAAGAAAATCTAACCAAACATCATAAAAGTATGAAAAAAATATTTTCAAGTCTCATCGCTTGCATGGCATTGGGCATGGGACTCACATCCTGTTCGGATGTAGATATTCCATCAGCTGTGACCCCCGAGAAGGTCAGCGGACTTAATGCCGATGTCGCTGGGCGCAACGTAACGCTCAGCTGGACGAATCCGGCCGAGGCTGTCGGCGTAAACCTATACAAGACCGATGCGCTGGGCGAACACCTGATCATTGGCAAGGACAGTCTCTTCACTAGTTATCTGGACAAGCATGTAGCTGTCAACCAGGATCTTGTCTATACGGTCAAGGCACGTTATGCAGACGGACGGGTGTCCGAGGGACAGTCCGTTACAAAGAACATTACCTACACCGCAAATACCAAGGTGGGCTATCTGATTCCATACAGCAACGTAAATGACATTCAAGATGATGATGAGAAAGCTGCTGCTACATGGTTTAAAAAGACTTACGCCAATGGGGTTATCCTCACACCTGCTGATCTTGACAACCTGTATCCTGATGAGTATAGCACTATCTGGATTCAGATTGACCGTGTAGGATTGGCTAAGGGCTGGGAGAACTTGCCTGCCGAACTTGTCAGCAACAATGCTATTGCTGCACTGAAACAATATGTACAGGACGGTGGAAACTTACTCTTGACGAAACACGCAACACAACTTGCCGTTGCTATCGGTAGAATCAGAGTCCGCTTTGCACCAGGCATATTCAGTGCTGGAGAAGGTGGGGTAGGTACAGACAATTGGGACTATGCAGACCGTCATCGGTGTCGGGCAGGCGGAACCATACGACCATCGTTCACACAAGGCATTTGAAGGTCTGACCGTCAATCACGACTATCCACACGAGACTTTCGGACTGGAAGGGCCTGGGCTGCGTGAGGACCACAACTGTATGTGGGATTTGAATGCCTATGGACTGCCGCAGACATCACCGGCTGCCGGCAATGTAGTGAAGGCTTTTGAAGGCGAAACCAGTTCGACCGTGCTTGCTACATGGGGACACGTTGAGGACTACTGCTGTGCCGGTGTGGTTGAGTTCAATCCCACAGCTACCTATGCCGGGCGTATCATTGCCATCGGTCTCTCTGCCTACGAATGGGATGAGAACGGCACTGCGAATACTTATCAAGGTAATATTGAGCGATTCACAAAGAACTGTATTGATTATTTGAAGTAAGATAACTATATGGATAATAAATGAAACAATCTGTAGTATGTGGTTCAGAACAACTCACTACGGGTTTGCAAGTATCCCGATATTGTAAGTGTTTAGTATTCAACAGCATTGGTGTTAACCAATAACACCATGCGTACTGGGCATTAACACCATGCGTGCTGGGCATCAACACAAAGATAGAAAATGGGAGGAGGTGCTTATTATTGTCGCAAAAATATAGACGCTTAGTATGGGAAATGTTTGCTGGACACAAATAACAGAAAGAATAAATCACCTCATAACGACATGAAGAAATCAGTTACAATTACGTTATTAGTATCTGTTTTAGGGGGAAACACGGCAATGGCACAGTCAGCTGTACACCTTTCATTAGATGGAACAGATAACAACATAGAATGGAAAGGAGTACATGACGCTGAGTTCACAACAGCTGCTGTAGGCAAAGGACTACGTACAGATGGTTATTCTACATACGGAATAGCGACAACAGATATGTCGCACGTGGATGCGAAGAAGGTTAGTTTCTCCCTTTGGTGTTCGATGGAGACCTACCCGATGATGAATGTTCAGGAAGCAGAGAACATCCCGACATATACAACCATGGCTGGTGACTATGATGCTGCAGCCCGTAAAGGTTTTGCCTTCCAAGTGTCATCGCAGGGTGATTGGCAGTTTGTTTGTAGTGCCGGAGGATGGGCTACAACGTTAAAAGCAGAAGGTAAACTCCCCTGTTATGCATGGAATCATCTCGTTGTTGCCATTGACAGAGACAAGCGCAAAATTACGCTTTACAATAACGGGCAGCAGGTTGCACAAAGAAATATCAACGGTGATTTCGTTCCAGGTTCAGGTAAGATTTATATAGGTAAATCAGACGAAGAAAAGAAGTTCGGACCGTTCAACATCAATACATTCAATGGTATCATTGATGACATCGATATATATAATAAGGTGTTGACAACCGATGAGATGGGGAAAAAGAACGAGCAACCGACATTCCCAGTAGCACCAAGCCGATTTGCTGATAGCCGGCTTCGCCCCGCTTTCCATGGTATGCCGGCTGCCAACTGGACGAATGAGACACACGGCCTGACTTATTATAACGGCAAGTACCACGTATTCTTCCAGAAAAATGCCAACGGCCCTTACATGGCGCATCTACACTGGGGACATCTCACGAGTAAGAACCTCACCGACTGGACGGAGGAGCGGATTGCCGTTGCACCGGGTGAGAACTACGATCTGAAAGGTTGCTGGAGCGGTGCACTGATGTTGGTCAATGGAAAACCGAATATCATCTATACAGGTGTTGACAATGCCAGAGCGCGTATCATCCAGGCTGAGCCTGTTGATGAGGACTTGGCGGAATGGAACAAGAAAGGTGTCATCATCGACGGCTGTCCGCAGGGGCTGAGCGACGACTTCCGTGATCCTTTTTACTTTGAAGCCAACGGGGAGAAATATATCGTTGTGGGTGCAGCAAAGAACGGAGTGGGGGCCTGCACGCTGCACCGTCTCGTCAATGGCACGTGGAGTAATGACGGAAAGATATTTTTTCAGGGTACTAATACCACGATGTCCGGTACGTTCTGGGAGATGCCGACTGTAACCAGGATGGGAAACAAGTGGCTTTTTACCGCAACACCACTGAACACGGGCGGTGGAGTGCGTACACTCTACTGGACAGGGAACATCAATGTGGATGGGACTTTCAACCCTGACAGCCCGACACCACATCAGCTGGAACTCGAAGGAAGCAGCCACGACGGTTATGGACTACTGTCTCCGAGCATCATGCAGAAAGACGGCAGGACGATACTCATGGGTATCGTACCAGACAAGCTGCGGTCAGAAGACAACTACGACATGGGATGGGCACATACCTACAGCTTCCCGCGAGAAGTGACTCTTTCGGCTGACGGCATGCTTATGCAGAAGCCTTATGATGTGGCCGTGGCTGGTCTCCGCATCGGTGCAAGCGTCAACAAGCCAGCTTTCCAGCTGAACGGTACGGCATCACTGACTCCAGTAAGCGGACGTGCCTTCATGGTAAACGCAACGTTCTCGGCCGCTCATGCTGCTTTTGGCATTCAGTTCCTCGACGGTGCAAAGGTCGTTGTCGACCCTAACGACAACAGCGTGACGGTAAACGTAGCCGCCATGGCCCGCAGGTCCAACGACAACGGAACGTACAACGGAGTGTACAGAGGTTTCCTGCCTGTAAACATCAGGAATACGGATGTGAAGCTCAACATCTTTTTCGACCATAGTATTCTGGATGTTTTCGTCAATGACAGTTACGCTTTCTCCGTACGTCTCTTCCCGACTGATGATGCGGCAGACGGCGTGAGCCTCTTTTCCGATGGGATGACAACTGTCAGGAATGTGCAGGCTTCAGTGATTGACAACAAGGGGACAACTGGAGTCAGACTGACATCAATGCGTATCCCGAATGGATGCAAGGCCGTCTATAACCTTCAGGGAGAACAAATGGGAAACGACATGGGAAATGGCAGAAGCCTTCCTCATGGTCTTTACATTCAGAACGGAAAGAAGCGGATTGTCAGGTAGCTGACAGTTTACGGGCGACAGTTGACAGTCGATGCCATCAGTCTTTCAACAGAAAGACAGGAGAACCGTCAGGCTAAGTGTCAGGCAGCAAAGCAAGGATTTATTTCTGCATCAAGATAGCTGTAAAGTTAAATGTTTTGTGTAATTTTGTAGCACAATACGAACAACCATAAACTATCTTGCCTCATGAAACCAAGACACTTATGCAGCCTGCTGATTCTCCTGTTTCTGTTTATGTCCTGCAGCGAGACACCGCGTTACACTATCGGTGTGTCCCAGTGCAGCGATGACGGATGGCGGAAGAAGGTGAAACCGGGAGATACGTATCGGACAGTATCAGTATGGCGATGTCGAGGTCAGGATAACCAATGCCGACAACAAGGACGACCGTCAGGTGAGACAGATTGACTCGCTGGTCAGGGAGAAGGTCGACCTTCTTGTGGTGGCACCGAGCAACATCGAGACCGTTACGCCGGCTATTGACCGGGCTTACAAGAGCGGGATTCCCGTAATTGTCTACGACCGCAAGACGGCTTCACGCAATTATACGGCTTACATCGGGTCGGACAACGTGGAGATAGGACGTATCATCGGAAGGTTCATTGCCGCCAGTCTTAAAGGAAAAGGAGACGTTGTAGAGATTACCGGACTGGACGGCTCGTCGCCTGTCAGCGAACGGCACAAAGGCTTTATGGAGGTCATGCGCTCTTTCCCTCGCATCACAGTCCATACCATCCATGGCGACTGGAAGACTTCAACAGCCCGGAGACTGATGGCGGATTATCTGAGGAGTGGCAAACCGGCAGACTATGTCTTCGGACACAATGACGGTGAGGCATACGGTGCCTACCTGGCAGCCAAGGAAGCCGGGAAGACACGGAGCATGAAGTTTGTCGGCATCGACGGACTGCCGGGACCGGGTGAGGGAATCGATTATGTGCGCAAAGGAATCCTCAACGGTACTTTCATCTATCCCACCAAAGGCGAGGCTATCGTCTCACTTGCCATGAAGATTCTTACACACCGCCCCTACAAGCGGGAGAACCTGCTGCATTCGACGATTGTAACGGCCGAGAACGCGGAGGTCGTCACCATGCAGAACCAGGAGATAGAGGAACAGAGCAAAAACCTCGATACAATCTACAACCAGATTGACACCTATATCCGCAGAGCACAGAGCCAGCGCACGATCATTGTTCTCTCAGCAGTCGTCATCCTGCTGCTGCTGACGACGATCGTCGTCTTCTACCGTTACATGAAGGAAAAGAACCGGGTCAGCCGGAAAACACAGGAACTGGCCGAGCAGCGCATCGACTTCTTCACCCGTGCCAGTCACGAGCTGCGGACTCCGTTGACGTTGGTCGTCGATCCGCTGGCACGTGCGCTTTGTCTGCCGCAGGTGAAGGGGGAGCTTCGCCAGCTGTTGGAAATGGCATACGGCAACACCCGCACCCTGCTCCGCATTACCGGAAGTCTGACGGAAGACGAGCATATCATGGAAGAACTTGTCGATGACAACACGGACGGAGTATGGAAGGACAATCTGCGACGACAGATAATGGACAATGCCGACGACGACCGCATGACGGTGCTTGTCGTAGACGACAACAAGGATATCCGGGCGTATCTCCAGCTGACGTTACAGGACACTTATCGGGTGCTTCTCGCCTCTGACGGCAGGCAGGGGCTGCAGCTTGCAAAGGAGAATATACCCGATCTCATCGTGAGTGATGTCATGATGCCGGTCATGGACGGGCTGGAACTATGCCGTCGTATCAAGGACGAGACGCTCACCGCACATATCCCTGTACTTCTTCTTACCGCCCGTTCGCAGGAGTCGCAGCGTATTGAAGGCTATGCTACGGGAGCCGACGCTTATATCACCAAGCCCTTTTTCCGGGAAACTGCTGAAGGTCCGTATCGGCAATCTTCTGCAGAACCGCAGGCGGCTGCATCAGCTCTTTGCAAGTAACGATATTGATGGAACCGGTGAAAACAGACCCTCTCCCTTGGGTGGAAGAGACCGGGAATTCATCCGTATGCTCAACGAGACTTTGCACCGCAATATCGCTAACCCGAAGCTGAAAGTGGAGGATATCGGCGATGAAATGGGACTAAGCAGGGTGCAGCTGTACCGTAAAGTAAAAGCATTGACAGGGCTTACGCCTAATGAACTCATCCGCAAGACCCGTCTGCAGGAGGCCTACCGTCTGCTCAAGACGACGGACGGCACCATCCAGGAGATAGCCTTCAGCGTCGGCTTCTCTACGCCGGGCTATTTCACTACTTGCTTCAGACAGGAATTCGGGATGTACCCTAACGATGCCAGGGACAGATGAACGACCGGCGGCAGCCTGTCCGTCCCCTTCTGTCCCGCCTGTATGCGTATGACCGCCGGGAATCTGCCGGCTTTAAGATTCTTGACAAAAGGTTCGAGTATTGTTACACGAAACATTTGTTTTACTCCTTGAACGGTAATTATTCAAGAAAGGCTTTCTATATTATTTATCTTTGCAGCCAGAAGACTAATTACAAAACATCGTATTACTAACTATTAAAAGTATGAGACATTTATCGCGAGTAATCACGAGTCTGCTGTTTCTGCTGTGTTGTGCCGGGGCAATGGCGCAAAACACAGATGTCAGCGGAAAGGTGATGGACGAACAGGGAGAACCTGTCATCGGTGCATCGGTCGTACAGAAAGGTACTTCCAATGGAACCGTCACCGACATTGACGGTAATTTTGCGTTCAAGGCACCGCAGGGTTCCACAATCGTTGTATCTTATATAGGATATAAGAATGTGGAGCTGAAAGCCGGGACAGGGACTGAAAGTACAGCTGAAGACGAACGCCAGCGAGCTAAACGAGGTGGTCGTGACCGGTTACACCACCCAGCGCAAGGCCGACCTGACAGGTGCCGTGTCGGTTGTCAGCGTCGACGAACTGGCCAAGCAGAACGAGAACAACCCCATGAAGGCACTGCAGGGCCGCGTTCCGGGTATGAACATCTTGGCAGACGGCTCTCCTTCCGGTTCGGCCACTGTCCGTATCCGTGGTATCGGAACGCTGAACAACAACGATCCTCTTTATATCATTGACGGCGTGCCTACCAAAGCCGGTATGCACGAACTGAACGGCAGCGACATAGAAAGCGTGCAGGTGCTGAAGGATGCGGCTTCCGCCTCCATCTACGGTAGCCGTGCGGCCAACGGCGTGATTATCATCACAACCAAGAAAGGCAAGGAAGGCAGGGTGAAAGTCGACATCGACGCATCTGTTGCCGCCCTCCATGTATGCACACAAGATGGACGTCCTCAATGCCAGGGAGTACGGTCAGGTAATGTGGCAGGCATACGTCAATGACGGCATGGACCCGAATACGAACGGTCTGGGTTACCGTTACGACTGGGGCTACAATGCACAGGGGAATCCGGTGCTGAATGCCGTCACGATGCGCAAGTATCTTGATGCGGCAGGCACGACCCCGGCTGCTGATACCGACTGGTTCGACGAGACGACCCGCACAGGTGTCGTCCAGAACTACAATGTTGCGGTAAGCAGCGGTTCCGACCGCCATGCTTCCTATTTCTCTTTGGGCTACTACAAGAACCTCGGCATCATCAAGTCGTCCGACTTCGACCGCTATTCGGCCCGCATGAATACGGAGTACAAGCTCATCAAGGACGTGCTGACCATCGGCGAGCACTTCACTCTGAACCGTACCTCTGAGGTACAGGCACCGGGAGGTTTCCTCGAGAATGTACTGCAGTTCAACCCCTCACTCCCGGTCTACACGGAAAAAGGCGACTACGCAGGTCCTGTAGGCGGCTATCCCGACCGTGAGAACCCTGTCGCACGTCTTCACCGCAACAGCGACAACCGGTACATCTACTGGCGTACCTTCGGTGATGCCTACGTCAATCTCCATCTCTTCAAAGGTTTCAACTTCCGCTCAACTTTCGGTCTGGACTATGCTCAGAAGCAGCAACGTTTCTTCACCTATCCTGTCACGGAAGGAAACGTGGCCAATCCCAAGAACGCCGTCGAGGCGAAGCAGGAACACTGGACGAAATGGATGTGGAATGCCGTTGCGACCTATAACTTCCAGGCTGGGAAGCATCACGCCGATGCCATGGCAGGTATCGAGCTGAACCGTGAAGACGACAATTACTTCTCCGGTTACAAGGAAGACTACCTCATTCTGAACCCTGACTATATGTGGCCGGATGCCGGTACAGGCACGGCGCAGGCTTACGGCGGCGGCGGCGGTTATTCGCTTGTTTCCTACTTCGGCAAGCTGAACTACAACTATGCTGACAGGTACCTCGCCTCTTTCACCCTTCGTTATGACGGCTCTTCCCGCTTCGGAAAGAATAACCGGTACGCAACATTCCCCCTCTGTATCGCTGGGCTGGCGCATCAATCAGGAGAAGTTCCTGAAAGCGGCACGGTGGCTGAACGACCTGAAGCTGCGTGCTTCATGGGGTGCGACCGGTAACCAGGAGATTTCAAATATCGCCCGTTACACCGTCTACGTCAGCAATTACGGCGTGAACGAGAACGGCGGACAGAGCTACGGAACCTCCTACGACATTGCCGGAACGAACGGCGGACGCCAGCTTCCCAGCGGCTTCAAGCGCAATCAGCTCGGGAACAACGACATCAAGTGGGAGACGACCACGCAGACCAACCTCGGTCTGGACTTCTCCCTGTTCAACGCTACCCTCTATGGCAGCTTCGACTGGTATTACAAGAAGACCAGGGACATTCTCGTGCAGATGGCGGGTATCGCGGCGATGGGCGAAGGCAGCACGCAGTGGATCAATGCCGGCGAGATGGAAAACCGTGGCGTTGAGTTCAATGCAGGCTACCGGAAGACGACCTCCGGCGGATTCCATTATGACATTACGGGCAACATCAGCACCTACCGCAACAAGATTACGGCCCTCCCGGCAACGGTCGCTGCCAACGGTACATTCGGCGGCAACGGCGTGAAGAGCGTTATCGGTCATCCGATGGGGGCGCAGGTAGGGTATGTCGCCGACGGCATCTTCAAGAGCCAGGACGAAATAGACAATCACGCAAGACAGGACGGTGCGGCACTGGGACGTATGCGCTGGAAGGACCTCAATGGCGACAACGTCATCACGGAGGCTGACCAGGACTGGATTTACGACCCGACACCGGACTTCTCCTACGGCTTCAATGTCTATCTTGAATACAAAAACTTCGACTTCACGATGTTCTGGCAGGGAGTACAGGGTGTCGACATCATCTCCGACCTGAAGAAGCAGACAGATATCTGGGCCGGTCTCAACATCGGCTTCCTCAACAAGGGACACCGCCTTCTCGATGCCTGGAGTACGGAAAATCCGGGAAGTGACATCCCGGCACTGTCACTCTCCGATAACAACAATGAGAAGCGTGTATCGACCTATTGGGTTGAAAACGGGTCTTATCTGAAGCTGCGCACCATCCAGCTGGGCTATAACCTCCCGGCGAGCGTGGCCGGCCGTCTTGCCATGCAGCGTCTGCGCTTCTATGTCAGTGCACAGAATCTGCTGAGCATTCACAGCAAGAACTTCACGGGGGTCGATCCGGAGAACCCGAACTACGGTTATCCGATTCCGCTCAACATCACCTTCGGCATTAATGTCACCTTCTGAAAAGACGGCCGGACAGCATTGTTCCCAACCGGTCGGGAACAGGATTCCCAAGCACCGGGAACAGGATTCCCGAGCCTTGGGAACAGGATTCCCGGGCACTGGGAACACGAGACAGACAGTTGTCCGACTGTACACAAGAAGCTGAAAACGGAACCTGAAAGAAGACAGTCTTTCAGACAGCAGTAATATCCTAATTTAAACAACAACAATGAAAAAGATAATATATTCAGCGCTTATGCTTGCAGCGTTAGGCATGACCAGCTGTTCAGACTTCCTGGACGACCAGAGGCCGCAGGCAACCTTGAGCGACGAACAGGTGAAGGAAGCAAACCATGTTGACGAGCTTGTCATCTCGGCGTATGCCATCTACATCTCGGCAGAGGACATCAACTCCTCCTTCTCCATGTGGAACTTCGATGTACGCAGCGACGATGCCTACAAGGGCGGCAACGGTACGAGCGACGGCGACGTGTTCCATCAGCTGGAGGTGGAGCAGGGCGTATTGACGACGAACTGGAACATCAGCGATATGTGGCAGCGGCTGTACAACTGCATCTCACGTGTGAATACGGCCATTGCACTGCTCGACCAGACCGATGCAGCCGTCTATCCGCAGAAGGCGGAACGTCTGGCCGAAATGAAGTTCCTCCGTGCCTACGGGCATTTCCTTCTGAAGCGTCTGTACAAGAACATACCGTTCATCATGGATGCCACCCTGAGTACGGAGCAGTACAACACGCTCTCCAACCGTGCCTATACGAACGACCAGGGCTGGCAGCTGATCATCGACGACCTGATGGAAGCCTACAAGACGCTGCCTGTCCGTCAGGCAGACAAGGGGCGTCCGACGAAGGCCGCCGCTGCGGCGTTTCTCACCAAGGTCTATATGTACAAGGCTTACCATCAGGACGACGAGAACTCGAATGAGGTGACCGGCATTTCCAAGGAGGACCTGCAGAAGGCTGTCGAATTCAGCGATCCTGCCATCTACGCAGCCGGAGGATATGGTCTGGAGAGCGACTTCCACAACAACTTCCGTCCTGAGCCGCAGTTTGAGAACGGAAAGGAGAGCCTGTGGGCTATGCAATATTCCATCAATGACGGCACGAAGAACGGCAATCTGAACTGGAGTTACGGACTGATCGTGCCGAACATCCCCGGTGTGACGGACGGTGGCTGCGACTTCTACAAGCCCAGCCAGAACCTTGTCAACGCTTACCGTACGGATGCTGACGGGCATCCTTATATCGGTACTTTCAACAACAAGGACTATGACAAGACAACCGACTATGCCGACCCGCGCCTTTTCCTGACGGTCGGCATCCCCGGACTGCCCTACGAGTTCAATGCCAAGTACATCATGGACCGCAGTGCCGTATGGAGCCGGAGCAACGGACTCTACGGCTACTATGTCACCCTGAAGCAGAATGTAGACCCTGAAAGTCCTTATCTGAAGAAGGGCGCATGGTGGGGCACGTCGGAGAACCGCATCGTCTTCCGTTATGCCGACGTGCTTCTGGAACGTGCGGAGGCATTGGTACAGCTGAACGACGGACGTATCAACGAAGCCATCGGCCTCGTCAACGAAATCCGCAACCGTGCCAAGCAGAGCACGGGGGCTATTAGCAACTATCAGACGGACTACGGTGTCAGGCTGAACATCGCACCGTATACAGGTACATACAACCAGGCGGAAGCCCTCCGTATCGTCAAGATGGAACGCCGTCTGGAGATGGGAATGGAGTCGGAACGCTTCTTCGACCTCGTAAGATGGGGTGAGGCTGCGACCGTCCTGAACAAGTACTTTGCCGAAGAGGCTGACAACTGCTCCATCTACAGCAGTGCCCACTTCACCAGGAACAAGAACGAGTACCTGCCCATCCCTTATGCACAGATAGCGGCTTCCAACGGACATTACACACAAAACATAGGAGAATGGTAATCATGAAGACGAAGATAACAACACTTTTCATCTGTCTCATCGCCCTTTTGGCTTTGGGCAGCTGCAGTGATGACAATGTTTCCGACCTGCAGTTGAATGGACTTTGTTCGGTGGATACTGTCGCACTGGACACTTATGCCGGAACAGTCGACCAGACGACCCGCACGATTACCGTGCGTGTTCCGGAGACTTACGACATCTCGGACATGACGGTCAGCCGGCTCGGACTGAGCAGTGGAGCTGTCAGCAACATCAAGGAGGGCGACAAACTCAACATGACGACACCCCAGCTGCTGAGTGTCAGGAACGGTGATGTGTTCCTCGACTGGACACTCAGGGTGATGCGTGACGAAGCCAAGATCACGTCGTTCAAGATCAACGGCATCTACAACGGAGTGATCGACGAGACACACAAGACCATTGCCGTCTATGTCCCGAATACGCTCGACCTTCATGCGCTGACGCCTACGCTGACGCTCAGTGCCCATGCGACCGTCAGCCCCGCATCAGGCTTTGCCACAGACTTCACGTCTCCTGTGACCTATACGGTCAGGAACAACACCGCCTCTGCCACTTATACCGTGACCGTAACGGCTATCGGCAAGCCGTCGGCCGTGTTCGTAGGACTGGCTTCTACGATGAACGACCTCAACCCGGAGGAACTGACCGCCTGCAAATGGATGCTGCAGAACATCCCCAACTCACTCTATGTGTCGTTCAAGGACATCAAGAACGGTACTGTCAATCTCAGCGCATGCAAGGTCATCTGGTGGCATTACCACAAGGACGGCGGTGTCGACGGCAAGGAAGCCTTCGAGCATTCTGCCCCCGAAGCCGTTGATGCTGCTGTAGCATTGCGCGACTATTACAACAACGGCGGCTCCTTCCTTTTCACCCGTTATGCAACGAATATGCCGGCGGAAATCGGTGCTGTCGCCAACAACGCTGTTCCGAACAACTGCTGGGGGCAGAACGAGGCGGATGCCGAAAAGGTGAACGGCCCATGGAACTTCTTCATCCAGGGACATACGAATCACCCGCTCTTCCAGAACCTCGTCATGAAGAATGGCGAGCCGAACGTGGTCTATACCTGTGATGCCGGCTACCGCATCACCAACTCTACTGCCCAGTGGCACATCGGTGCCGACTGGGGAGGCTATGCTGATTACGGCAAGTGGCGTGCAGAGACCGGCGCACAGGACATTGCTTACGGCGGTGACGGTGCCGTAGTGGCATGGGAGTTCCCGGCCAATGGGACAAAGGGAAAGATACTCTGTATCGGCTCCGGCTGTTACGACTGGTACAGTATTGACGACGTGGCTTCTTACTATCACGACAACATCGCCAGGATGACCCTGAATGCCTTCAACTACCTTATGAACAATTAACAACAGAACAGAAGCAAATGAAAACAATGATATATTCACTCGTTCTCGCCGCAACACTGGCAGCCCCTTTGGCGGGCTGCAGCGACGAAACGACTGTCGCTGAAGAAAAAGACTGGAACACGACAGACTATTTCCAGTCGACGGATGAACCGGCACAGACGACTTACTACAAGCCTGCCGTAGGCTACGTAGGCGACCCGATGCCTTTCTACGACCCGAAGGCCAAGGACTTCAAGGTGCTTTATCTGCAGGATTTCCGCCCCAACCAGGCGGGTACTTACCACCCCATCTGGGCGGTAGAGACAAAGGATGCTGCCAGCTATCAGTCGCTCGGCGAGCTGATCCACTTCGGTGGCATCAACGAACAGGATGCCGCTTTGGGTACAGGGTCGACGGTCTACAACGAGGCTGACGGACTTTACTACACTTTCTATACCGGGCATCGTTATCAGCCGACAGCGGCTGACAACGGGGAGATGGTGATGATGGCGACGTCGGCCGACTTCAAGACATGGACGAAGAACCGCACTTTCCGGCTCAAGGGTGACGACTACGGATACAGCAAGAACGACTTTCGCGATCCGTTCGTGTTCAAGGGCGATGATAACCTCTGGCACATGCTGGTGGCGACACAGCAGGGCAGCAAAGGGCATCTGGCCGAGTTTACATCGCCGGACCTCAGGCAATGGACCAGTGCCGGTACCTTCATGACGATGATGTGGGACCGTTTCTACGAATGCCCGGATGTCTTCAAGATGGGCGACTGGTGGTATCTCGTCTACAGTGAGAAGCATTCTGCCATCCGCCGTGTACAGTATTTCAAGGGGAAAAGCCTTGAAGAGCTGAAAGCCTGCACCCGGAACGATGCCGGTCTGTGGCCCGACAGCCACGAGGGCTTCCTCGACAGCCGTGCCTTCTACGCCGGCAAGACCGCCGGCGACGGTCAGAACCGTTACATCTGGGGCTGGTGTCCTACCCGTCCAGGCAAGGACAATACGGCTGTCGGTGCTGCGCCTGGCGAACCTGAATGGGCGGGTAATCTTGTCGTCCACCGTCTTGTCCAGCACGCTGACGGCACGCTGACGCTTGGGGAAGTGGAGGCTGTCGGCAGAAAATACAGCCAGAAGCAGGAAACGAAGGTGATGGCACAGAGTGAAAAGGGCGTGGGAGAGCATTGACGGAGGCTATAAGCTCTCGGGTGATTCCTATCTGCTCTTCAGCCGGCTGGGCTATCATAACAGGATTTCCTTTACCGTCACGACTTCCGGCAACACGGACAAGTTCGGCGTGTCTTTCGTCCGTGGCAGCGACTCGCAGAAGTATTACTCCATGGTAGTCAACCCCGAGAACGACCAGGTGCGCAAGGTCAACTTCGAAGAAGAGGGCAAGGCCGGACGCGGTTTCATCGCTGGAATCGACGGATATAACTTCACCCGGCCTGCTGACAACGTCTATCATGTGACCATCTGCACGGACAACAGCATCGCCGTGATGTATATCAACGACGTGTGCTGTTACACCAACCGCATCTACGGAATACAGAAGAACTGCTGGAGCATCAACAACTATGGTGGCAGCATCACCGTCAGCAATCTTTCCGTGAGCCGGTATTAAACCCGATGAATCCGTAACAAAAACATCCATTTCATCGGCAAAGAAGACACGATGTCCATTGTTCAGGCTTGGGAAAGCAGAATTACTGATAGGCATATCGGATGCATTCTGAGTCTGTCCGGCTGTCTCGGAGAGGTCTTGGAGCGTGTCAGGATATTGGATGGATAGACAAGGAAGAATCGTTCGTACAGTGCCAGTATTGTTGAATGTAACAAAACTTATCACTGTATGAACGATTTTTGCAACCTATCTGTCTGATTAATGCTTATCTTTGCCGACAGAAAAACCAGAATTACTCAATAAACAACCTATAATGAACAGAAAGATCAGAAGCATGGCAGTCTGCCTGCTTACAAGTACGACGCTTATGCACGCACAGACATTCTTAAGTCAGAACCACGCCATGAGGCGGGTGAAGACTGCCGAGAAGTTCGTTCTCCTCCCTGTGGAGGAAAACGAGGGTCTCGCACATATCCGGATTATCAAAGACAACCAGGTGGTCAAGGAACTCAACTGCAAACTGGCAGTCAACAAGACCGACTACACCGTTCCGCTGGATGTAAGCGAGTTCGGAGGTGACGTTCTGCTCGACATCCAGTTTACCGGTGACAGGCGTACGACGGGACTTATCCGTGACTTTGCCTGCTGGAAAGAAATCAGGGAGACGAGTTTCTTCGATACGGAGAACCGTGAGAAATTCCGCCCCGAATACCACCATACACCGGCTTACGGCTGGATGAACGACCCGAACGGTATGTTCTATAAGGATGGGACATGGCATCTCTACTACCAATATAATCCATACGGTTCACAGTGGGAGAACATGACGTGGGCGCACAGTACTTCGCCCGACCTCATACACTGGCAGCATCAGGGAGAGGCTATCCGGCCAGATGCTCTTGGGACTGTCTTCAGTGGAAGCTGCGTGGTGGACAAGGAGAATACAGCAGGATTCGGTAAGGATGCTGTCGTCGCTTTCTATACATCGGCCGGGGCTGCACAGACACAGAGTATCGCTTACAGCACGGACAACGGGCGGACTTTCAGGAAGTATGCTGACAATCCTGTCATTACAAGTGATGTACCCGATTTCCGCGACCCCAATGTCTTCTGGCACGAAGAGACGCAGCAGTGGATTCTCATCCTTGCTGCCGGACAGCAGATGGACATCTACAGTTCCAAGAACTTGAAGGACTGGAAATACGAGAGCAGCTTCGGTGAAGGATACGGTAATCATGGGGGCGTATGGGAGTGTCCTGACCTCTTGAAGATGAGCGGAAAGTGGGTCCTTGTCTGCAACATCAACCCCGGCGGACCGTTCGGCGGCAGTGCCACCCAGTATTTTGTCGGTTCGTTCGACGGCCATAAGTTCACCTGCGAGTCAAAGCCGGAGGTGACAAAGTGGATGGACTACGGCAAGGACCACTATGCGACAGTGTCTTTCAGCAATGCTCCTGACGGCCGGATTGTCGTCCTTCCATGGATGAGCAACTGGCAGTATGCCAATCAGGTGCCGACGCAGCAGTACCGGTCTGCCAACGGTCTGCCACGCGAACTTGGTCTGTTCAGCTATGGGGGGGAAGACTATGTCAGCGTGAAACCGGCTCCGGAGGTCTATGCGGCATTTGAAAAGAAGCCTTCCGGCAGACTGCAGGCTGCCGCTTATCTGGAGGTGACAGGTATCAGGAACAATGCGTCCATTGTATTGAGCAATGATAAGGGAGAGAAAGTGGTGATGGCGTATGACGGTAAGAACGGCACGTTCAGCATGGACCGCAATGCGAGTGGACAGGCTGATTTCAACAGCGACTTCAAAGCGACGACTGTTGCGCCAACCTGTGGAAAGGTCAAGACGCTGCAGCTCTTCATCGACCGTTGCAGCATCGAGGCTTTCGATGGGGAGGGCAGGATGGCGATGACCAACCTTGTCTTTCCGTCAAGGCCCTACGACAGGATTACGGCGAAAGGCTGCAAGGTAACAGTCCATACCCTTAAGAAGTAGCCGGCATCATTGCCGGCATATCGCATTCCGTTCGTTCAGCTGTAAAAAATCAACCGGGTAACATTTGTTGCGTTGAATGAACGGAATTTCCAAGCCGCTTCCACCGCAAAGGCCTACCTTTGCAACCGAAACGGAGACGGTCTGGACGCGACAGTCAAAACTGGCTGACCGACTCATGACCGCCGACAATCATACAATCAATACGAAACAAACTAAAAATTTAAACGTTATGTCGAAAACCAATAAACTCGCAATGCTGCCTGTCATGCTCTGCTTCTTTGCCATGGGCTTTGTCGATCTGGTGGGTATTGCATCCAACTATGTAAAGGACGATCTGCATCTGACAGACTCCACCGCCAATGTTTTTCCGTCACTCGTCTTCTTCTGGTTCCTCATCTTCTCCGTCCCGACGGGAATGCTGATGAACAAGATCGGACGCAAGAAGACGGTGCTGCTCAGCCTTGTCGTCACACTGCTCTCACTGCTCCTGCCCGTCTTCGGCGAGTCGTACGGACTGATGCTCGTGTCGTTCTCGCTGCTCGGTATCGGCAATGCACTGATGCAGACATCGCTGAATCCGCTGGTTTCAACGGTGATGAAAGGCGGCAACCTCGCATCGACACTTACCTTCGGGCAGTTCGTGAAGGCGATAGCATCCTTCATGGCACCTTATCTTGCCATGTGGGGAGCACAGGCAAGCATTCCGGCTTTCGGCCTCGGGTGGCGTGTCCTCTTCCCCATCTACCTCGTCATCGGTGTCCTTGCCAGCCTCCTGCTTTTCTCTACCCCTATTGAGGAAGAACCTATAGAAGGCAAGGCAAGCTCGTTCACGGAGTGTCTCAGCCTTCTTGGGAAGCCCATTGTCCTGCTGAGTTTTCTCGGTATCATGTGCCACGTGGGGATTGATGTCGGTACGAACACCACCGCTCCGAAGATTCTCATGGAGCGTCTCGGGATGACGCTGAATGACGCTGCTTTTGCCACTTCGCTCTATTTCATCTTCCGTACCCTCGGCTGTCTGACGGGTTCTTTCTTCCTGCGCGTGATGAACAACAAGGTGTTCTTCATCATCTCCGTCACGATGATGGCGCTTTCCATGCTCGGCATGGCGGTAGGAACGTCGAAAGCTGTCCTTTTCGTGGCTATCGCCCTGGTCGGTTATGGCAACAGCAACGTCTTCTCGATGGTCTTCGCCCGTGCGTTGCAGAGTGTGCCGGAAAAGCAGAACGAGGTGAGCGGACTGATGATCATGGGACTCTTCGGCGGCACTGTCTTCCCGCTCCTCATGGGCTTTGCCAGCGATGCCATCGGACAGATCGGAGCTGTCATTGTAATGGCGGTCGGCGTATGCTATCTGTTTACGTACATTCCTAAAATGAACAAATAAAGCCAATATGAAACAAGTAATCGTAGGCCTCGGAGAGGCATTGTGGGATTGTCTTCCGGAAGGAAAGAAGCTCGGCGGCGCACCTGCCAACTTCGCTTATCACGCCGGACAGTTCGGTCATGATTCGCTTGCCATCAGTGCCGTCGGCAATGACGCACTCGGCAAGGAGACACTCGATGAATTCGACAAGAAAGGGGTACGCTACCTCATGCCCGAGGTAGATTATCAGACGGGTACCGTGCAGGTGGAACTCGACGGCGAGGGTGTCCCTACCTACGACATCAAAGAGGGCGTGGCCTGGGACAATATCCCCCTTTACGCCCGAGATTGAAGAAGCGGCCCGGAACTGCCGTGCCTTATGCTTCGGCTCTCTGGCACAACGCAGCAGCGTGAGCCGGCAGACCATCCAGAAATTCCTGGACGCTACGCCGAAGGACTGCCTGAAGATCTTCGACATCAATCTGCGCCAGAATTTCTATACGAAAGAGGTGATTACCCACTCGCTCCACCAGGCGGACATCCTCAAGATCAACGATGAGGAACTGGTGACGATCGGCCGGCTCTTCGGCTATCCGGGACTCGACATGGAGAATAAGTGCTGGCTGCTGCTGGGCAAGTACAACCTTGATATGCTCGTACTTACCTGCGGCGTGAACGGATCCTATGTCTTTGCTCCCAACTTGCAGTCTTATCAGGAGACCCCAAAGGTGGAGGTAGCCGATACCGTCGGGGCCGGCGACTCCTTCACGGGTGCCTTTGCATCCGCCATCCTCGCCGGCATGCCTATCCCTGAAGCTCACAAGCTGGCCGTAGAGGTGAGTGCCTACGTCTGCACGCAGAACGGCGCTATGCCCAAACTGCCGCAGGAACTGATCGACAGAATCAAGTAAAAACGTGCTGCCACTGTATGCAGCTGTCTGTCCGGTGGGATAACAACAACTCGACACAGACAAACGATAGCCATCGGGTAAAAGATGTTTCAGGATAAAATATGGACGGTCCGGGCTGACAGCGGAAGAAATGTTCTTCCAGCGGTCAGTCCGGGCTTTTTCGTGTGCTGTCAGTTAAGATTTAACGGGCAATATGTTTCCTTCTAATGCCGTCCGACAGAACTTAAACGGTATAATTCTCATGCGTAATCTTTTTTAAACGGACAATTCAGCATTGTTTCGGAAAAATGCCCCCATGACCAGACAATTTGTGCCGGCACAGCTCTTCTCCGGCTACAAGCTGCTCCCGTCCCGGCAATGTTATTACGAGGAGCGGGCCGTCAACACGACTGGTGTTCACCGTCAACACAATGCGTGGCAGGCCTCAGCACATTTGCAGGGGAGGCCGGTTCGGTCCTGTCGCTATTAATATATGGTAAGTCCTTGGTCACCGTTGGAAGTCTTGGTAGCCTGACAGATGATGGGCAGATGATGGGCGGTGATGGGCAGTGATTGGCTTGGGAGAGGGGAGAGGAAAGCAATGACGGGAGATGATCCCCTGAAATCCTAATCTTTCTGAAAAAGATAACTTAACGGCTGTTTCTTTTTCTTTTTTGTGATTTTTTATTAACTTTGCATATCATCGAACTTAAACATTGGTATCCATATTATACTTTAACAGAACAATGAAGAAAACCTACATTGCCCTTCTGGGGCTACTGATGGGGATGGCAAGCATTGCCGATGCGCAGACCGTGAAGTCTCCCGACGGCAATATCGCTGTTACCTTCTCGCTGACAGGGAACGGCGTGCCGACCCTACGAGATGACTTACAAAGGTAAGGCAGTCGTGAAACCTTCACACTTAGGACTTGAACTAGCTAAGGACAGGCATGCCAGCAAGGGCATGAGGGAAACCAGCCTCATGGACGGTTTTGAGAAGACCGGCACCCGGACGACTACTTTCGACGAGACATGGAAGCCGGTATGGGGCGAGACGGCTACCATCCGCAACCACTACAACGAGCTGGAGGTAGACCTCAGCCAGCCTTCCAGCAGACGCAACATCATCATCCGTTTCCGTGTCTATGACGACGGCATGGGAGTCCGCTATGAGTTCCCGCAGCAGCCCGAACTGAACTATTTTATCATCAAAGAGGAGCATACGCAGTTTGCCATGGCCGGCGACCACACAGCCTGGTGGCTTCCCGGCGACTATGACACGCAGGAGCAGGAGACACAGGAGTCGAAGCTCTCGGAGATTCGTTCGCGCTTCCATGATGCCGTGAACTGGGGCAACTCCTCTGTAGACGTGTTCTCGGAAACGGGTGTACAGACCTCCTTGCAGATGAAGTCTGCCGACGGTCTCTACATCAACATCCACGAGGCGGCATGTGCTGATTATGCTACTATGCATCTCAACCTCGACGACAAAACGATGACCTTCGAGTCGTGGCTCACGCCTGATGCGACAGGTCTGAAAGGATTTATGCAGACACCTTGCGAGACCCCATGGCGTACGGTGATGGTAAGCGACGATGCACGGGATATGCTGGCAAGCAACCTCATTCTTAATCTCAACGAACCCTGCAAGATCGAGGACACTTCCTGGATTCATCCCACCAAGTACTGCGGTGTGTGGTGGGAGATGATAGCAGGCGGCAAGCCGTGGGCTTATACGGATGAGTTCAGTTCCGTGAAGCTCGGGCAGACCGACTATGCGCACGCCAAGCCCAACGGCCGCCATCCGGCGAACACTGCCAACGTGAAGAAGTATATCGACTTCGCTGCTGCCAACGGAATGCAGGAGGTGCTCGTGGAAGGCTGGAACATCGGCTGGGAGGACTGGTTCGGCCACTGGAAGCAGGATGTGTTCGACTTCGTCACGCCTTACCCTGACTTCGACCTCAAGGGGCTGAACGAGTATGCCCACTCGAAGGGTGTGAAACTTCTCATGCACCACGAGACCTCTTCCAGTGCACTCAACTATGAACGTCACCTCGAGGATGCGTTCAATCTGATGAACAAATACGGCTATGATGCCGTGAAGACCGGCTATGTAGGCGACATCATCCCGCGCGGCGACCATCACTATTCACAGTCGATGAACAACCACTATCTCCGTGTCGTCAAGGAGGCTGCCAGGCATCATATCATGGTGAATGCACACGAAGCGACACGTCCTACCGGTCTCTGCCGTACATGGCCTAACCTCGTCGGCAACGAGTCGGCGCGGGGCACGGAGTATGAAGCATTCGGCGGCAGCGACCCCAACCACACTGTTATCCTCCCGTTCACCCGTCTGCAGGGCGGTCCGATGGACTACACGCCGGGAATTCTTGAGACGCAGCTGTCGACCTGGTGCAACAACAAGAGCTATGTACACACCACGCTTGTCGGACAGCTTGCCCTTTATGTGACGATGTACAGTCCGCTCCAGATGGCTGCCGACCTCCCGGAGAACTACCAGAAGTACAACGATGCCTTCCAGTTCATCAAGGATGTAGCCTGCGACTGGGACGACAGCCGTTATCTTGAGGCCGAGCCGGCACGCTACATTACCGTAGCCCGCAAGGCCAAGGGAACCGACAACTGGTTCATAGGCGGCAAGACCGGACTGGCTGCTCACCAGAGTACGGTCAGGCTCGACTTCCTCGACAAGGGCCGCAGATACGAGGCGACAGTCTATGCAGATGCCAAAGGCGCAGATTACGAGAAGAACCCGAAGGCATACACCATCACCAAGCGTATGGTGAAGAAGGGCGATGTCCTCAAGCTCTGGGAAGCACGTGGCGGTGGCTTCGCCATCAGCCTGAAGGCGCTGTAAAAGGTCGGCTCTGATACACGGAAGTCCCCCCTCCACCTGGCTCTTTCAGGTGGAGGGGGACTTCGTCACGGTTCTTATGAAGGGCGATGTCGTTCCAGACGGTCAGGACCGGTGGATTTGTCCGGTCTGTCCCGCCTTGGGACAGATGGTGCTATGGCTCTTTTATCTCGATGAAATCGTGGTAATCGCCACGAATCATACCGTGTTTCTGCAGGTCGTCAAGCAGAAGAACAAGACTGTCCCAGAAGCCTTTTACGTTGTGGAGGACAACCTTCTTCCGGTGATAGCCGATAGTGGCTGAGGCTGCGACGGTAAACACTTCGTCGAGTGTTCCTATGCCGCCGGGCAGCGCATGGAAGACATCAGCCCGCTCCATCATGATGGCTTTGCGGTCGTTGAGGTCTTCACAGGGAATCTCTACATCCACATAGTCGCTCACTCTGCGTCCTTCCTCCATGATACGGGGAACGACACCGATGGTGCGTCCGCCGGCTTCATGCACCGCCTTTCCGATACATTCCATCAGTCCGCTGTTGCCGCCGCCGTAGACAAGGGTATGTCCGTTCTCGCCGATCCATCGTCCCAGTTCTTTCGCAGCACGGAAGTAGTCGGGGGCGATGTCGTTGTTCGCCGAGCAGAATACAGCGACGTTCATGCCGGTTCCTCCAGCAGTCTGGCAGCCATCTCACGGCCCAGACGTGTACACTCGGCCTTGATCTCCGGTGTGAGGGCCTGTTTCATCTCTACCGGTTCGCCCACCTTCTCGAAGTGGAGACGGTTCTCGTTCCATTCTCCTATGGCCGCAACCGCCTTTGAAGCCCACGAGTAAGAGCCGAACCAGCCGATGAGATGGTGCTTGATGTCGCGGTTGGCGACCTCCTGGAGCAGCACGTCCATCTCGTGGTACAGTCCGGCATTGTAGGTAGGAGCGCCCACAATCAGCCCGCGGAAGCGGAAGATGTCTTGCAGGATGTAGCTGTGGTGGGTTTTGGAGACGTTGTACAGGCGGATGTCCTTTACGCCGGCGAGGGATGCCGAACGGGCGATCTGCTCTGCCATGCGCTCTGTGTTGCCGTACATCGTGCCGTAACAGATGACCAGTCCCGGATCCGTTTCGTACTTCGACATACGGTCGTACAGGCTGATGACCTTGTCCACATACTTGTGCCATACCGGTCCGTGGGTGGAGCAGATGTAGTCGATGTGGATGCCGGCGAGTTTCTTCAATGCGTTCTGGACCGGTATTCCGTACTTGCCGACGATGTTGGAATAGTAACGCACCATCTCCAGCCATGCCCATTCCGTATCAATCTCCTGGTCGATGAAACCGCCGTTCAATGCGCCGAAGCAGCCGAAGGCATCGCCTGTGAAGAGGTGCGACACATCACCTTTACAGAGTGTCATCATCGTTTCCGGCCAGTGAATCATCGGTGTCATGAAGAACTGCAGGGTGTGACTGCCCAGTGACAGTTCCTCGCCGTTCTTCATTTCTATCGTGTTGTCCTTGATGCCGTAGAAGCCTGCCATCATGTCAAAGGTCTTCTTGTTGCCGATGACCTGGATGTCCGGGTAGTACTTCCGCAGCAGTGCCAGCGAACCGGAGTGGTCAGGTTCCATGTGGTTGATGACCAGATAGTCTATCTGCCGGTCGCCCAACACCTCGCGGAGGTTCTCGATGAACTGGACGAAGAAGTCGACTTCTACCGTGTCAATGAGGCATACCTTCTCGTCGTCAATGAGATAAGAATTGTAGCTGACACCGTAGGGCAGCGGCCATAATCCCTCGAAGAGCGTCTTGTTGCGGTCGTTGACACCTACGTAATAAACTTTGTTGGCAATTTCTATCATTTTTATATTGGATTTGGTTCTTTATTGTGGAGGAGGAACTGAAGGGTTTATCGGGAGGCAAAGGGCATGGGTCCATCTGCCGTGTATTCCTGTTGCATCTACATCCCGCATCACCATTGGCTTTGACTCCTTTGGCTTCCCATAATTCCTACTTCTTCATTTTCTCCCCGAATTTTTTGCTGACGTAGTTGAAGATGTCCTTGCAGCAGTCGGCCGAGAACGACAGGGCGCAGCCGATGAGGCTGTCCCACTGTTCCCCGGTCAGTCCCCGTTCAAGGTCGGATCGGGTAATGCCCTGCTTCAGTATACCGAAGATGAAGCCTGCATTGAAGCTGTCGCCGGCACCGATCGTGCTGACAACCTTCGTGTCGGGTACGGGATAGGCCTTTTTCATGTCCCTGCCGCCACGCACCTCTACCGGCTGGCTGCCGTGGGTGTAGATGAACTGCCTGCAGTAGAAGGAGATTTCCGCATTGTAGACCTTGTCGGCATCCTCTTTTTTGTAGAGCGTCGCGAAGTCTTCGTGGCTGCCGCGGACAATGTCGGCATAGTCGAGGTTCTCTATCAGGTTAGGCGTGATTCTTATTACTTCGTCCTTGTGAGCCGGGCGGAAGTTGACGTCGTAGTAGATGATGGCTCCATGCGACCGTGCATAGTCGAGCAGCCCCACAAGCTGCGGCCGGATGACCGGGTTTACCGCATAGAATGATCCGAAGAGCACGATGTCATCGGGCTGTATGTCGGGATAGGTGAATTCCAGCTGGTCATGGGGATGGTCTTTGTAGAAGATGTACTCGGCATCATTCTTCTCGTTGAGGAACGCCAGCGACACGGGCGACTTGGAGTCGGGGAAAGTCGTCACATTGTCGGCATTGACGCCGTTGCTCTTCAGAAATTCGATGATGTACTTCCCGACGTGGTCGTTGCCGGCCTCGGAGATGAACGATGTGCTGACCCCGCAGCGTCCCAGCGACGTGATGGCATTGAAGGCAGAACCTCCAGGAACCGCCTCGATGGGTTTGTTGTCTTTGAAGATGATGTCCAGTACGGCTTCGCCGATACCAATAACTTTCCGCATTTTATCGTGACTTATGTTATGCCTGGTTTTACTGTGCAAATATAGTGTAAATTGGGCGGACTACAAAAAGAATCATGTTCTTTTTTGTTTGGGCTTCAAAGTCTGCGCCCTTTCATTCTTTTTTCTTAATTTTGCACCTTATGACAAATTACCAGACGGCAGTCCTCGGCAACGGACTGCGCATCATCGCTCTGCCTTCAGCGTCTCCGGTGGTCTATTGCGGCTATCAGGTGAACGCCGGTTCTGCCAGCGAACAGCCCGGTGAAGAGGGCATGGCCCATTTCTGCGAGCACGTTACCTTCAAAGGAACGGTGCGGCGTTCGGCACTTGATGTCATCAACTGTCTCGAAGAGGTGGGCGGCGACCTCAACGCCTTCACTACCAAGACCGATACCGTTTACTATGCGTCTATTCTGAAGGACCATGTCGGCCGTGCGGTTGACTTGCTGACGGATATCGTCTTCCACAGTGTCTATCCTCAGAAGGAAATCGACAAGGAGGTGGAAGTCATCTGCGACGAGATAGAATCGTATAACGACAGTCCGGCGGAACTGATCTACGACGACTTCGAGAACCTTGTCTTCCGCGGGCATCCGTTGGGCCACAATATTCTTGGGACGGCAGACCGTGTCCGGACGTTCACTACGGCGGATGCGCTGCGTTTCACCCACAGGCATTACCGTCCGGAGAATACGGTCTTCTTTGTCTACGGCGACATTGATTTCGGGGCGCTTCTCCGCCTCCTGGCAAGGGAGAACGGCACAAATGTGACCGAGGGCCGACGGTTCCGGAAGTGTCAAAGAGGCAGGCCTCCCTGACCTGAACGTCTACCACCCGCAGACTGTCAGGATTGACAGGCATACCCACCAGGCACACGTGATGACCGGCAACCGGGCCTACTGTGTACACGACCGGCGGCGCATGGCGCTCTATCTGCTGAACAACATCCTCGGCGGACCGGGCATGAGCGCACGGCTGAACCTCGCACTCCGCGAGCGGCGGGGGCTTGTCTATACGGTGGAGAGCACGATGGTGAACTATTCCACGACAGGTGTCTGGAGCATCTATTTCGGCTGTGATGCCGGCGATGTCGACGAGTGTATGCGCCTTGTCCGTACGGAACTCGACCGCTTCATGTCTGTTCCTCTTACCGATGACGAGCTGACTGTGGCCCGGCAGCAGATAAAGGGGCAGGTCGGCATTGCCTGCGACAACCGGGAAAACCTTGCTCTTGACTTCGGGAAGGGCTTTCTGCACTATGGCTGGAAGAAAGATATCACGGCTCTTTTCTGTGACATTGATGCCGTTACGGCAGATGAAGTGCAGGCCGTGGCACGTGAACTCTTCCCGCAGGACCGGCTGACGACGCTGGTCTATGAGTGAGCCGCTGCACAGCACAGACAGTTCCCTGGCCCTGGGAACAGTGTTCCCAAGCCTTGGGAACGGTACTCCCAGACCCTGGGAACAATGGTCCCGACCCATCGGGAACATCCGTACCAGGTAAAGTCTTTGGCACAATATTTTCTGTGTCTTCAGGTAGAACACATACAATAGAAACAGCATATAATACATCGCAGGGATAATGAAAGCAAACATTGAACACACAGACAAGAAGAGGGTCGTCATCGTAGGTGGCGGACTGGGGGGATTGGAACTGGCTTTCAAGCTGGTCGGCAGTGACTTCCAGGTGGTCCTGGTCGACAAGAACAACTACCACCAATTCCCTCCCCTGATTTATCAGGTCGCCTCGGCCGGTCTCGAACCGAGCAGCATCTCTTTCCCCTTCCGCCGGCTCTTCCAGGGACAGAAAGACTTCTTCTTCCGTATGGCAGAGGTGAAGGCGGTGGATGCAGCCGGGAAGAAGATCGCGACTTCCGTAGGCGACATCCATTACGACTACCTTGTTCTGGCGGCAGGTGCCCGGACAAACTTCTTCGGCAACAAGGAGATTGAGGCTGCCACACTCCCGATGAAGTCTGTGAGCGAGGCCATGCGGCTGCGCAACACCATCCTGCGTAACCTTGAAAAGGCAGAGACGGAGGAAGACCCTGTGCGCAGACAGGCGCTGATGAACATCGTGGTCGTCGGAGGCGGTGCGTCGGGGGTAGAAATTGCGGGGGCTGTGGCGGAGATGAAGAAGAATATCCTTGCACGTGATTATCCCGACCTTGATGCCTCGCAGATGCACATCTACCTCGTCAATGCGGGCAAGCGTCTCCTTGCGGCTATGGATCCGGTCTCGTCGGCACGTGCCGAACGCGATCTGAAGGCACTGCACGTACACATCCGTCAGCCGCAGTTTGCGACGGAGTACAAGGACGGGATTCTGAAAACGAGTGCCGGTCTGGAGATTCCTGCCCGGACGGTTATCTGGGTGAGCGGCATCTGTGCGAATACGATTGAGGGCCTGCCGGTGGAGAGCATCGGCCATGCGGGCAGGATTCTTACCGACCGGTTCTGCCGTGTGAAGAGTGTGCAGGATGTCTTTGCCATCGGCGACCAGAGCCTGATAGAAGGCGATGAGGATTATCCGCTCGGCCATCCGCAGCTGGCACAGGTGGCCATGCAGCAGGCGAAGACCGTGGCGGAAAACCTCAAGGCAGCACAGAAAGGGTTGGCGGAAAAGCCCTTCAAATACAGAAACCTCGGCGTGATGGCGACCATTGGGCGTAACCATGCCGTTGCGGAAATCGGCGGCCGGAAGTTCGGCGGCTTTGCTGCCTGGGTGCTGTGGCTCGTCGTTCATCTGCGTTCCATCCTCGGCGTGAAGAACAAAGCGTTCATCCTGCTCAACTGGGTGTGGAACTATCTGAATTACAAACAGAGCCTCCGGCTGATCTTGAAAGCGAAAGGATAGCAGGATGTCGTGCCGGATGATCGGCAGACCCGACAGGAAACAAAAAGACAAAAAGCAGGCATCCTAATCACAGCAGGCCCCCTCTCGTCCTCTCCCTTATCGGGAAAAGAATGAGAAGGGGGCCTGCTGTAGGTAGGATGCCTGCCTTTTTGTTGGAAATGCCTGCTGTCTGTTTCGGATCAGTCCTTCACGATGAGGCAGACGGCATAGGCCACCATCCCCTCTTCATGTCCGACGAAGCCCATCCGCTCGGAGGTGGTGGCTTTGACGGAGACGGCATCAGGGTCGCAGCCGATAATCTCAGCTAAACATTTGCACATAGCCGGGATGTGCGGATTGATTTTTGGCCGTTCAGCGCATACGGTAGCATCGATGTTGCCCACACGAAACCCCTTTTCTGCAAGGAGCCTGATGGTTTTCCGGAGGATGACTTTCGAATCCATGTCCAGCGTGTCAGCGGCTGTGTCGGGGAAGTGATAGCCTATGTCGCGCAGATTGGCAGCACCGAGCAGTGCGTCGCAGATGGCATGGATGAGCACGTCGGCATCGCTGTGACCGAGCAGCCCGAGGCTGTGTTCGATCTTGATGCCGCCGAGGTAGAGGCCGCGTCCTTCAACGAGTCTGTGTACGTCGTATCCCATTCCGACGCGGAAGGATGGGATAGAAGGGGATTGGGGATTCTGCATGAGGATTGGGGGTGATAGGCGATGATAGGGGGTGATAGGCTGTGATAGGCGGTAGTGGGAAACTTTACTTTCTCTTGAAGAGGTCCTTGATGCCGTCCATATCGAACGAGAGAGAAGCGGAGGGTCTGGTCGAGTGGGTTGTTCTTGGCTGTCGCGATGACGTAGCCGGCATCGAGGGAAAAGACGTTCATCTTGAAGCCGGCACCGACGGTGAAGTACTTGTGGTTGCCTTTGTTCTCACTTTCATTGTGATAACCGGCCCGGAGAGAGAACTTGTCATTGTAGGTATATTCCGCACCGACGCTCCACTGTATCTCCTGCATCTCTTCGGAGAACCCGTTGGGCGCATCACCGAAGCTCTTGAAGATTCCCGATATGGACGAGACATCATAGTAATCCTTCTGCAGGCGGTTGTCGTAATCGACCTGCGACTCGTCGGCATTGCGCTTCGGATAGGTCGGAACAAGCAGTTTGTTGGCATCGGCGGCAATCGTGAAACGGTTGAACTCGTCGATGGGAACCATCAGCGAAGCACCCAGACGGAGGTTGGTCGGGATGAATTCCGACCGGTTGTCGCCGCCGAAGGTAATCTTCGATCCGATGTTGGAGATATTCATGCCCAGTCCCAGCTGGCACTCCCGCTCACCGATGTTGATGTAGTTCTGGTAATAGCACGACAGGTCGGCGGCAAAGGCGGAACCCGGTGAAGTGTCGTCTTTGTAGCTGTAGGTCAGGTCGGAATAGATCCAGCGTACAGCGGCGCCGAGCGAGAAGTGCTCGCTGAGCATCAGGGAATAAGCCACGTCCAATGACATCTCGTAGGGATTGATGGTCATTGTTCCGTCGTCGGTCGTCACCTCACCCAGGGAGAAGTAGCGCATGGAGGCGGACACGGCACTGTAGTCGCCGATGCGGTAGTAACCGGCAAGGTAAGCGAGGTCGATGTCGTTTACCAGCTGGCGCAGCCAAGGCGTGTAGTTCAGTGAAACACCGGCACGGGAAATGGTGAAAGGGTACTTTGGCAGGATTCCAGTACTGTGAGTTCACGTCCGGGTCGGTGGCCGCACCGACATCACCCATACCTGCCGAACGGGCATCAGGCGCAATGGTCTGCGAGGTCACTGCCGTATTGACAGGATTGAACATATCCTTCTTGCTGTCCTGTGCAAAGGCTGTGGAAGCGGAGAGTACCGTCACTGAAAGGATGGCGATACGAAGTGTCTTATTCATTCTTTACGTTGGGTTGCTTGTTGATTGTTGCTAAATGAAAATCCATGAGACGGTACCAAGGCTGGGAGGCATAGAGAGCCTTTCGCCTTCGATATAATCCCATGGACTGTAACGTCAGCCATACATTATTTATTGTCCAGGATAATGAGTTTCTTGGCTTTGGACACCTTCGTGGTCCCGTTGCTGCTGATCCGCACACGATAGAGATAGACCCCGGTGTGGAGGCGTGTCCCGCTGTCAACCGTCAGGTCCCAGTCGGCAGTGATGGCATTGCCTGATGCCGCTCCTGACGTAGCCCGGTGCCAGAGCAGACGGCCGCTCATGTCGAAGACTTCGATGTCTGCATCCACGTCGGAGCCGACGTAATTGTGTGTCACGATGAAAGTCGTCTCCGTGGTAGCCGGGTTCTTCGATGCGTTGACACTGTAGATTTCCGGGGCCAGACCCTTAACGACTTTAAAGTGGAGAGTGACGGTCGACGGATTGTTCAGGATGTCCCATGCACGGAACTGGAGGGTGTGGTGTCCTTCGGAGAGTTCCGGCAGGCTGTAGCCTGTCGAGCCTGATGTATAGCTGCCGAAGTCGTATCGGAAGTTGTCGTTCAGGACATAGGTCTGCGTCAGCTTGCCGTCGATTGTCAGCTGCATATCGTGTCCGATGCCGTTGCCGGACGCATTGATGCCGTCCTTGTCGGTAATCTGTGCGAAGAAGTAAGGTGTGCAGTTCACTTCTCCGCCATTGACGAACGACGGTGTGTTGATATAAGCATAGATGGACGGACCGATGGAGTCGTTGTAGACAGTCTCTGATCCGTCGATGTCGAAGCCCTCTTCGTGTCCTTGGGCCATGAGCGTGTGATTTTCATTGATGGCAGAAAAGTTCATCAGTCCGGTGCCCGGAGCGTAATTGATGTCGCGCGGTACGGCGAAGGTGAAGGTGAACTCACCTCTGCGGATGCTGTCCGTTCCGTTGTACAACACTTTCTGCCGGTCGTAGAATTTGAAAGCCTTTTCGGCAGTCTCTTCCTGCTTTCTTGCAGGTAATCAGTTCCCTTGTGTCACGCACGGTAGCTGTGAGCAGTCCGTTGAAGTCGGTCTGTTTCTCACCGTCCTTGGCTATATAGCCTTTTACCTTCACGATGGAACCGCCTTTGAGAGCTATCGGGTTGGATGTTTCCGGTGTCTGTCCGTTGATGGTCTCCACCTTGACCTGAAGGGTAGGCAGGTTCAGCGAGAGGGCCGGGTCGCCCAGGAGAGCGTACTGTAGTTTGTTCGGCGTGAGGTCGCTGTTGGCATTGATCAGTTCGCATTTTGCCAGCCGCTGGGCCTCGCCCAGGCTGGTCGGTCTGCCGTCTGTAAAACTCAGTACATGGCGGAGGAAAGCCGTATTGATGGCTTTGTTGTAGTAGGCATATACCGTGCGGGTCGTTCCCCAGAATGCCACCGACCCTCCCTTCGCATTCAGCATGGCCGTCTCGCCGATGGTCGGCATGGTGGCATCGAAAGGCATGATGTCGCAGCTGGCGGTAATCCATAACGGCAGGTTGGCATTGGTGAAGTCGGCGAAGTCGGTCAGCCGGAGCACTGCTTCATGGGAGATCTGATCCTCCTTGCCATGGCCGGCATAGTCCATGATGAGTGCTCCCTGTGCCTGCTGCTGCCTGATGATGCTGCTCACCTCGGGATAAGTGTTGCCTGTTGCAGACGACACACGGGTGTAGACATCCCACATCACTTTCTTCACCTGATAGTCGGGATAGGCTGCCATGATGGTCTCGGCGGTCTCGTTGACATCTGTCATGTGCAGGTTGTTGTTGCCGTCGTCACCCATGAACATGATTGTGTTTTCCCAGCTGCCGCCGTTCTTGTTTTTCGGCATAGCGGATGGTTTTGTCCACCAAGGTTCTGGCATCCGCTACAGTCGTCACCGGGAAGCGTCCCACTCCGAGGTCTTCCTTGTCACGGCGCAGGAGGTCGCTGCCCTCACCGTCATCCATGAGGGTGAACCATCCGTCGTTGACATAGCAGTCGGTCTCGCTGAAGGAGTTTTCGCTCTCGTAAGCCAGCAGGTAGTCGTCCGGGTTGAGATGGCGGCACGCAGGGGTCAGCATTCGGTTGTCCCATACACAGTCACCGAAGAGCAGGAGCGACTTCGGCAGGCTGCCGCCGGAGGCACGGTCGTAGAGCATCTTCATGTAGCGGCGGTAGGCCATTGCATCCGGCGTCCCGCTGGAGAACTCGTTGTACAGTTCGTCAGCCGGAACGATACGTACCGTAATGTTGTCGTGCGTACGGTGGAAGTCGGCCAGGCGTTCGGCCTGTTCCAAGAGCTTCTGGCTTGTCGGAATGATGATGACCATGTCGGTCGGTCCGTCTGCATGATGGTCCTGGTTGGTGATGTTGTAGACGTATTCCGGTACCGGGAAGTTCGATTTCAACGAGGGTGCCGGTGCTGGTGCCGGATAGGTCATGGCGATGTAATCGAGCCGTGCCGGACCGCCTGCTGTAGTCGTAATCTTGATGCTGTCGACTGCGCGGAGGTTGTCGAGTGCATAGCTTCTACCTCTTCATAACCCTTGTCGAACGAGTCGTGGGGTGCTATTCTTATTTCACCGAGGTCTCTGCCGTTCGCCTCCAGCTTCACCGTCGAGGCATAGGTGCCTGTCGTGATGGCTACGGTAAGCCTGCCGGCTGCGGTATGTGCCTTGTTGGCCAAGGTGAAGACCTTGTCTCGTTCAGCTTCAGCGGTGTCTTCTCAAAGAGATACCGTCCGCCGTGATACCAGCTGAAGTCGTCCACCTCGTGCAGACTGTGATAGTCGTCGGCAGCGGGGTGAAGCTGTTGAGGAACTCCGTGCTGTCTGTATGACGGCCGGTGTGCCGCTGTCGTCCTCTGTCAGGAAGTAACAGCCATAATCAGAATAAGGATTCCGGATTCTCCTGAACGATGTGTTCTGTTCCCAGCTGACAGGGCCGCGGGCATAGAAGAGCCGCCTGCCGCCTGCGTCATAGGTAGGGACTTCCTGCAGGTCGTCGTGCGAAGTGATGAAATCAGCTGTCAGCACTTCGTCCTGCAGGCTGCCGCCATAGCCATAGACTTTCACCTTATTTATGTGTGAGAAGCCTGCACGGCGGATGAGTTCCGGTGTCAGCTGGTACACCCCACTGGACGGAACGCGTATCTTTGCCCACTTGCCACTGGCAAGGACGGAGTGCTCCGCATAGCGGCTGGCAGCGGAAGTTGCCTGCATGACGCCTGTACGGGTGGCAATGTCTTTTCTCCCTCTGGCGGTCTTCGTTCTGGGCCGGGAGGTGAGCGCTATCATGAAACTGACGAGAAACTGCTTTCTGCCGTTGCGCTGTACGATGGGCATGAGCGAGATTTCCAGTACTCCTTTTTTGCGTTCCACCGTCATCTGGCGGTGAATCTCGGGCAGTGAGGGTGGTATGACGGCAGTCAGTGCATTGTATCGCTCGATGTCGGTCTTGCTCATGTCCATGAACTCCGGGTAGCGTATCTCCAGCTCGTAGACGGAGTCGGCGTACTGCTCACCCACAGGAATGGCATAATGGAAGTGCGGCAATACAGAGTCGATTTTCACGTCCTCAACCGTCAGGTTAAAGAACCTTTGCTGCTGGGCCGACAGCTTTATACAGCCCAGAAGAGTCAGGAGGCAGAGTATTGCTGAACGTTTCGTCATCAGCTTGTTCAATCCTTTTGTCATTCTATGTTAGTATTCCTTTCTGTGTCTGTTTACATCCATGCAGATTCCGTACTGCCTGGCTTGAGGCGTCCCCGGACCTGACAGAACGGCATGGGCCTGCGTCCGGTGACCGGTCGGACATCCCCTGTGTGTGTATGGCGTAGAGGGACGCACGTCTGCCGGCAGGGAGGCTGTGCTGAAGGCTGTCCGGCTGCCGGAGGCTTCGTCCCGGACGCTGGTACTTCTGTTCCCAAGGCCTGGTACTCCTGTTCCCAAGGCTTGGGAATGCCGTTCCCGACCGTCGGGAACAATGCTCCCTGTCCATCTATGCCTTGCCCATACAGCCTGGTGCGTTTACTTGCAGTTGAACTCGAGGACCTTTCTGTCCTCCACATACCCTTCCAGATGGTCGTTGATATGGACCGGACCGCAGTCCGACGGGCAGCCCGTATAGAGGATGTCGCCTGTCTTGAGGGTGAAATACCGGCTGACATGACTGATGATTTCGTCTACTTTATACAGCATATCGGCCGTATACCCCTCCTGTACCGTCCGGCCGTTGACGGCCAGACGGAAACGCAGCCGCTGGATGTCGAGGAACCTGTCTTTCGGTATCCACTTGCCCAGGGTAGCTGCACCGTCAAAGCCCTTGCACAGCTCCCAGGGCATTCCCTGCTCCCTCAGCTTCTGCTGCAGTTCGCGTGCCGTGAAGTCGATACCCACTGTCACGGCATCATAATAGCGGTGGGCGAAGCGTTCGGGGATGGTCTTTCCCAGCCGGCAGATGCGTACGACAAGTTCCGTCTCGTACTCTATCGTTCCCAGATCGTCGGGAATGAAGAAAGGCTTCCCGTCTTTCAGCAGGGCGGAATCTGCCTTGGTGAAGATGACAGGCATCTCCTTTCCTGATAACGTTTCGTTCGGTGTTTTATTGTGCCCGGCATAATTCATGCCGACAGCGAGAATCTTCATCCGGTGTTCTCTTTTAATGATTCGTGTCTGTTGAAACCATGACGGGCTGTTCCGAAGTCTGCGGAAGCTGCACCCTGTATTCCCCGGTCCGACAGCCTCCTGTGTCTTGCAAAGGGGGAACCCGTCCGTTTCCTTTTGTCACTGCAAAGATACGAATTTTATGTGACAAAGCAAGTGGAGGGGGGTATATTGTTAACAGCCAGTTCGTTGTGTCTGTTCTTTCGATACCCGGCAGGCCGGTCTGCCGATACAATGCGCTCCAGACTGCCGGGAAATCTGTATGTTTTGTCGGAACAGAGGTGGGAAAGTTCGGCAGTTTATCTGGATTCGTACGATATTTGGAGGCATTTGCTTTGCTGTTTTATCAATTTACGTTACCTTTGCACAAAGCATATAAACAAAACGTAATATCTATCAGGCAATGAAGCATTCTATCGGAAGAATACTGGCAGCTGGAGCAGTGGCTGCAGGACTGGCGGTACTGACAGGCTGTACAGGAGAACAGTTCCACGTGACGGGTTCCATCGCAAATGCCAAGGACTCTGTGCTCTATTTTGAACACAACGGACTGGACGGATTCTCGACCGTCGACTCTGTCAAGCTCGATGAAAAGGGGAATTTCTCGTTTGCAGGTGACAAGATGGACAATCCCGAGTTCTACCGGCTGCGTATAGCAGGACAGATCATCAACATCGGCATCGATTCGACGGAGACGGTCGAGGTGAAAGCCTCCTATCCACAGATGGCTACCGATTACACCGTGAAAGGCTCTTACGAGAATGAAAAGATAAAGGAACTAGCTCTGAAGCAGATCGGCCTGCAGGCGCGTTGCCAGACGATTCTTGCCGAACGTCCCGAACTGGCCGACTCGATCATCAACGTGATGCTGACCGACTACAAGCGGGACGTGTCACGAAACTATATCTTCAAGGAGCCTATGCGTGCTTACAGCTATTTTGCCCTCTTCCAGTACATTGCCGTCGGCAACCAGGCCCGTCTGATCTTCGATCCTGCCAAGGATGCGAACGACAACAAGGTGTTCGGTGCCGTTGCAACGAGCTGGGACACCTATTATCCCGGTACCGAACGTACGCAGAACCTGCACAACATCACGATCAAGGGGATGAAAGACGAACGCATCGTAAAGGCACAGAACAGACCGGTGGAACTGGAGGCCAAGGAGCTGGGGGTGATAGACCTTCCGCTGCGTGACAACCATGGCATCGAACGGCATCTGACAGACCTGAAGGGGCGGGTTGTACTGCTCGACTTCCATGTCTTTGCCGCCAAGGGGTCGACGGAATACATCATGAAGATGCGTGACCTCTATAACAAGTACCACGACCGCGGACTGGAAATCTACATGGTCTCGTTGGACAACAACGCACATTTCTGGAAGGAGCAGGTGGCCAGTCTCCCCTGGATCAACGTCTATGACGACACGGGCATCAGCCAGGCATATACTGCTCCGGCACAGGCGTTCCCGATCATCTATCTTATCGACCGCGGCAACAACATCGTGAAGAATCCTTCGCAGATCAGGAATCTTGACGAGGAGATAGCGAAACTGCTGTAAAGGCCGTCCGTCTCCTGTGCAGAAGGAAGTACAGGGATGATCGTGAGGAGGCTCCCTGTACTTTCTGATAAATCTGTCCGTAGTCTTATTGCAGAGGAATGGAGGTGGCAGATTGCCCTCGCTTCCCTTTGTCCAACAGGGATATGTGGTGCAGGAGGATTTGCTTAACATCATTGGTGTTGGTGGTGTTCACCATGGGTGTCAAGACTCTGCATGGACTGTGTCAGCTATTGGATGAGCTTCAGGGGAATACCATTGTTTAACTTTTATCCATAGCAAATACGCTTGTGATGGATCGGCTATGAATTCATTTTCCTGTCACAACTGTCACTCTTTGTGCATCTATAACCTCCTAATACACAATGTGTTCATGAAGAATGTTAAAAGTGACAGCAAATCAAAAATAAACTGGGCACAGCGATTACAAGGCTATGCAACCTTACATAGATATTGCAGCCGACATCAAGGTAAATGCCATGAGTAAATTCAATCAATTATAATACCGAAACAATATGAGCCAGGAAATAAATAAAGCAGAGAAACAAGATTTATCTCTCGTTGTACGAGCTATAGGCACTGACCTCGAACATACACAAATTCGCTTAATAACTTCTGCAAATGCAGATATGCTTTTCCACTATTGGAAAGTAGGGCATTTTATTCTCTATCTCCAAAAGAAAGAGGGTTGGGGAAGCAAAGTCATAGACAATCTTTCCAAGGCGATACGTTCTAAATACCCTGATAAGAAAGGTTATTCCACTCGTAACCTTATCTATATGTGCCAATTTGCCAAAGCCTATCCTATGGAGATTCTATTAGAAATGGGTAAGGTTGAAAAACAGCTTAATAGCCCTTCGGTTGATAATGTATTACAACTTACAACCGAGCTCAATCAATTTACGCAAGAACCTCTTGCGCAAATTCAAACTACAGATAATCAAGGAAATATAATTTCGCAAGAACCTCTTGCACAATTAGGAGAGATTTCTGAAACACTGTCTGCCATCTACCAACACGACATAAATCAGATAGAAAAAATTTTCAAACAGTCTGCCGTAGTTCGCACTAACTGGGCGAGCCATGTTATTTTGCTTTAATAGCAAGCTACCTTTGGGTGAACGCTATTGGTATATTACGCAGGCGGTTGCCAATGGATGGAGCAGTAATGTTCTGCAAATGCAGATTGAAACAAACCTTTTCGCTCGGCAGATTACGGCAAAGAAAGTGAGTAACTTTTCGGCACGATTACCCAAACCGCAAAGCGACCTTGCCAACTATCTGATGAAAGACCCTTATATATTTGATATGATGGGACAGACAGATAAAATGGCAGAACGAGACGTTGAACGGCAATTGGTTTCTCATATTACCAAATATCTTCTGGAAAATGGGTAGTGGCTTTGCTTTTTGTGGCACAGCAGAAGCATTTTGAAGTGGGCGACTCTGATTTCTATGCCGACCTCATTCTCTATAACATCCAACTACATGCATACGTTGTTGTCGAACTCAAAGCCACACCTTTTAAGCCCGAATATATGGGGCAACTTAACTTTTATATCAATGTAGTAGATGACACCCTACGTGGTGGGCACGACAATAAGACCATCGGCTTGCTCCTCTGCAACGGAGGTGATAAGGTGGTGGCACAATATGCTCTTTCTGGCTATGATCAGCCCTATTGGTGTCAGTGATTATCAACTGACAAAGGCTATACCCTGATGATTTGAAGTCTGCTTTGCCTACGGTGGAGGAAGTTGAGGAAGAATTAAAGTAAGATTGTAGATAAAAAAACATATAAAAGGATATTTCAATTGTTATACTGACCTTTTAAAAATGGTTTGGATTACGATAGTAAACTCATATAACTAATACTCATATTATGAATAGTTTAACATTATCAATAACTACTATAGGCGATTTGCTACTTCACAAAACCATAACGAATTGCGAGGAGCCTATCAAGGATGTAGAGCTATGTGTGCCTCTCTATCAGCGTCCGTACAAATGGACAGCTCGGAATGCCATACAATTGCTCGATGATATTATTGATGCCAAGAATAGTAATAAGGAAAGATACAGGGTTGGTACGCTTATCCTTCACAAAACAAAGGAAAAGGGACAATATGATATTGTTGATGGACAGCAACGCATCATTACTTTCTCTCTTCTTCTGACGGCATTAGGAGAAAATAGTATCGAGTTTTTGAAACAAAAGATATATGACAATACGTACAATGACCATAATATCGCCAACAACTATAATGCACTTTTCCGTAGGGTTGGATTAAAGTCGGAAGACAATGATTCGGCAGTTGAACATCAACGGGAGATGGAGCATCTTAAGGATTATATTGAGAACAGGTGTGAGTTGATTGTTGTGATAACTACCGATGTGTCTGAAGCTTTTCAGTTCTTTGACTCTCAAAATGCACGAGGTAAAGCTCTTTATCCTCATGATTTGTTGAAAGCATACCATCTACGCGAGATGAATAACATCAGCGAGGATGAAACAGAAAGAATAGTAAAGGATTGGGAACAGGTTTCACAAAGAGATTTAGCTGATTTCTTTGGTAATTACCTATATCGTATCAAAGAATGGGTAGCAGGCAACAAAGCTAATATCTTGAATGAGCATAACATCCATATGTTCAAAGGCATTACGCGTTCAGCAAGAACGCCTTACGCCCAATTTTATAAGAGTGCCTATTGCTATGCAGATATGGTCAACTCTTCTGCAATGCCTTTTGTTTCGGGTTCTCGAAATGTAAATGCGTTCCAATTAGACACACCGATAATTGCCGGTAAGCCGTTTTTTGAATATACAAAGCACTATTATAATATACTAAAAGATATTCAGAATAACAATAAGTATGAGGGATTCTATATCAATGACAATATAATAGTTAAAACATTAGACCGGCACTTCAAAAAAGGAATAGGTAACGGTATAACACGTCTGATGTTTGACACCTCTATTCTGCTTTACGTTGACAGATTCTGCCCAGAGACATATCCGACAAAAGAAGATATTGACTTGTTTGAACAATTTGTCATATACGCATTCATTTGGGCTTATTCCTTGAGAGCACAATATACTAATCTTGGTTGGCTTTCTGCACAAAACTACATTATGGGGTGGAGTGAAAAGATCAATACATTTAATATGTATAAACTGATTGCTAAGCAAGATACACCGACTTCATTACTGAGTGCTTTGGCAGACAAGCTTAACCCGCTTTCAAATGATGACATTAAAGATGGTTGGGCGCAGAAATGCTACGAGTATAATGGCGATAGTGAAAACATTGAAGAATCTAAAGGACGAGAAAGATGGTGTGTATGAAAACTATCTGTATTTCTTCCAAAACAAATGGTTTCTATAAAAATTGAAGACAATGAAAGATTTGAATAATATTCTTGAAGAGTGCTCTATTCATGACATCTATTTCTCAAACAAAGGGGTATCTATATTATACAAGATACCTATCTATCAGCGTAATTATGCTTGGGGAACGTGAAGAAATATACGCATTGATAAAGGATGTATATGATTCGTTGAAAAAGTCAGTTTACTATATTGGTACTCTTGTCACATACAAGCGAGATGATAATATTTATGAAGTTATTGACGGACAACAGCGATTGACAACAATCTACATTATCCTAAAGGCATTGGGCATAAAGGATATTCCAAATACTCTTACTTATTCTGCAAGAAAAATTTCGGCAGCGACAATAAAAAAAATACCTGCGTTTGGTGATGAAAACGATGTGGGTATTCTTAATGGCTTCCATTATGCAAAGGAAGCACTCAACGAGATTGTCGGTGACAAGAATGCTGATATTGAATCTTTTAAGTCTTTTTTCTTGGACAAAGTGCATATCATCCATTATCGTGTGCCGAAAGACGTAGATTTGAATCACTATTTTGAAGTTATGAACTCTCGCGGTGAGCAGTTAGAAAAGCACGAAATAGTAAAAGCCAAACTCTGTGAGCAACTAATTGGCAATGAAGAAGCTATGGAGAAGTTTAGTCGTATATGGGAGGCTTGTAGTGACATGAGTTTCTATATTCAGCAGAAGCTTCCTGGGATGACAAGTGTCTTTGGTAAAACAATGGGCAGTTTTGATATAGAATCTTTCAACGACTTTCCGAATTCTAATGTGGATTCATCTTTATCATTGGGGATGAAAACTATTTCAGATCTTTTAAATACACCTATAAAAAAGATAGAAAAGAAGGAAGAAGATGACATAAACGATCGTTTCCAGCCCATAATAGACTTTCCGAACTTCCTGCTCATTGTACTGAAGATTACGAGGATGCGGAACGAAGATGATTTTTGACCCTTTGAGTTTTCACGCTTGATGACAAGGAACTAATCAAGGAGTTTGAAAAAGTACGCCTTACTCCAGACTTTGTCAAAGACTTCGCATACAACCTTCTTTTGGCTAAGTACTATCTTGATAACTATATAATACATCATGCCAATAGTGAAGATAGAGCCATTGAGAATCCATGGAAGTTGCAATATTTTTACAAGAAAGGTAGTAAGGCTGCTTATCTAAAGGATTTGTATGAGGACAATAAGGCACAACAAAATGAGGTTATTCAATTATTGTCTATGTTTGAAGTCGCTTTCACACCTAAGCAAAGAAAAAACTATCTGTTCTATTGTTTATACCACTTGTTTGAGGATTGGGACCTTAATAATTATGTGGAATTCTTAAGAAAACTGGCTGATAAGTATTTCTTTGAAGTGTATCTCGATGCAAGTAAACTCAACGACATAAATCAGCCGAAGCCAAATAGTTTTGATGAGACTATTTTTAATAATGGTGAATTGAATGTTGAATTAGAAGAAGTGAATCGGGACTTCAATCGTATCTACCCCATCGGCTCATGCAATATACCTTTGTATGTATTTAATTATACAGATTATAAGCTTTGGAAGAAATATGTTGTTGAACTGCGAGGTAACAAAGCAAAGAAGAATTCTCGTAATCGAATAGATTTTTTCAACTCATTGGGTTGTAGTGATTTTGAGTTGGATTCTTTCAATAACTTCTATTTCTCTCGAACAAGAAAAAGTCTGGAGCATTATTATCCGCAAGCTAAGGCTGGAGACAATAAGCCAATTAGTACGCAAGATATAAACTGCTATGGTAATTTTGCCATGATAGGTTCTGATGCAAACAGTTCTGGATCAAACTGGAATCCAATTGATAAAAAGAATCGCTATCTTGATACAAAGTCCAATCAGGTGAGTGTTGCTTCCTTAAAGTTCAGAATTATGTTACAGATATGCCAAGACAATTACAATAACGGTATTAAAGACAAAGAAAAGGAACGTCCATCTGGCTTAGAATGGGACGTAGAAGATATGGTCCGTCATCAAAAAAATATGTTAGAGATAATTATGAATAACTCTGAATGAATTTCAATATAACACCTTTATGCCGTGCCGATAGTATTGTCATAGATATATTGGCGTATAGTTTCGGTTATCTATCTTTGCGACAGTCAGATTCCTGTCACTAATGTCACTTTTGTGCATCTATAACCCGTCTGATACACAATGTGTTCATGAAGAATGTTAAAAGTGACGGCAAATCAAAAATAAACTTTTGTTGTAAATAATCGTCGGTTTTTTTATCCTTATTGTCAACATCTTACCACTATAATTTTAAAGGAATTTTTATAGATCGAATGAGTTTAGCCCCAACAAAAATATCTACTGATTCGAAAAAAGGCCTGCACAGGGTGTGAAACCCTGGCAGGCCTTTTTTTTTTTGTTCCGGCCGGCTTCAGACCGGCTGTTGTTTACTTCTTCAGCTTCAGGTCATAGTTCATGTCCTTCGAGTTGACAGCCGGCTCCTCGAAGTCGGAGTTGACAAGACGGAGCGTCGAGTCGTTCACGACGAGGAAGTTGGTCTTGTTGTCCTTGCCCAGCTCGAACTGATAGTAAGTGTTGCTCTTGCCCTTTACATCCTTCTTGACAATCTGGAACTTGCCTGTATAGTTGTAGGTGGTATCAGCCTCGGTGTCCGACTTCATGTAAGACTCTGATACGCTGAAACCGTTTGTAGAATCCTGTGCGAGTGCGACACGGTACTTGATGCCGGCAACGTCGGCAGCAGGGGTCATGCCCTCGTAAACAGCTGAGTCAGCTGCTACGGAAGAGTCCTGTGTACTGTCCTTGCTCTCGTTGTTTGCAGTAGTCTTGCCATTGTTGCAGGCTACCATAGCTGCGCAGGCAGCTACCATTAACATGATTTTTTTCATAATTATACTGTTTTAGCTTGTAAATGCTTATTTAACTCCCGAGGTGCAAAAGATATTACATTTGAAATTAAAAAAACAAGAATGTTTTAACCTTTATTTTGTCTTTATTGCATCGGTTTTTATTTTTATCTTTATCGCCATGGCCCGGAGCTGCTGGTTGCCTTTCTGGTCGGTCAGGCGGATCGCGAAATGGTAGTCGCCGGGGTCGATGTCCTTCGGAATCTGTATGTCCTGGCTGGCATCGTAGGCCTTCAAGCCATGTGGAATCTTATAGTCCTGATTGTAGATCCAGGGCTTCACCGCCTTCTTCTTTGGGTCCAGGCTGCACGATGAGGCCTGCGTACCGTGGGTGTGATGGTCGAAATTGTTGTGTATCTCGATGTTGTAGTTGCCCAGTTCTTCGTTGTCGGTAAAGCGGTAACGGAAAGGAATCTTGTCCCCACGGTTGTACACCTGGCAGTCTACCGGGTTGGCGGTGATGCCCTCATCGGTGATGACAGGCATATCATCTGCTATGTCATCGTTACCGCAGGCGGCCGTGAGGAGCAGTGCTGCTGCGGCTGCCAGACTGAATAGAATCTTCTTCATCGTTTGTTCGTTTATTGCGCAGGAAGCTCCGGGGGCAGTTGTTCATGGGCTGGAGCGGAGGCAGATGAGGATGCGCCAGGCAGCCGGCTGGTCCGTCTGACGCATCTTCCTACGCTGTGTGGTTGTTTTCTTGTCGGTTACTTGATCGTGAAGCCTTCGATCTCTTCTGTCGTCTCACGACCCTCTGCATCCTTCACAGTGAAGTGGATGTGGTACTTTCCAGCCTTGCATTCAGCGGGAATCGTCACCTCCTTTTTTTGAAGGTCAGCTTGCCCGTTTTTCCCATTGAGATCGTCCACTTCTATTTCCTTCTCTTTGTCACCGTGGAACTCGATTTCAATCTCTTTTCACTTTGGCGACCGTCTCTATGTCGGCCGTGAAAGTGACTTTTTCCGTTCACCGTACTCTCCATCTTGTCTACCTTGAGATTGGCTATCTTCGGTGCTTTGGGGTCAACGGCTTTCTTCTTCAACGTGATTTCCGCACTGACAAAGTCAATCTTTTTCTCCTCATTCTTGACGATGATGAAGCACTGGTACTTGCCCTCGGCGAGTGTCTCGGGGAGGTCGATGTGCTCGTGGAACGTGGTGTTCAGCACGCCGACGTACTTGCTGTCGGTGTAGGTTTTCTTGATGACATTCTTCCCGTCTTTGGTGAGTACGACTTCAACGGACTGTATCTTTGAGCCTGATTTGATGTCGCATTCCAGGTGAAGGTCATCGCCGATCGTGCCGGTCTTGCTGTTCTTGTGCCCGAACTCTACGTTCTTGAACTCGATGTTGCTCTGTAACAGATCGTCATCATCGTTACTGCACGACGTAAATGCCAGTGCAATCACACTCAGGAGTGCCATAGCACCCGTAAAAAGTAGCTTTTTCATTGTTTGATTTGTTTTTTGAAGGCTTCCGCCTTGGTTTGAATATAAGTTCACTGTTCGTTTCGTTTTGTCTGGGCTGTGAGGATATCACAGTGACAGGAGCGATGTGCCCCGTCCACCATGATGATTCCTCGACAGTCTCAGGTTGGTTTGTAAGATCAAGTGTTATATCTTGTTCCACTTCCGGGAATCGTATGTTTCAGAACTCGAAAGTCGCCATCAACGCCACGTTGCGTCCCGGTTCCGGCACGTCGATGAGCCGGTAGAAACTCGTGTGGTCGTAGTATTTGCGGTTGAGGAGGTTCTCCGCATTGAGGGTCAGGCGCAGGTTCTTGTCTCCGAAGGCAAAGTCTTTTCCTGCATTGAGGTTGATGGTGTAGTAACCTGATGTCGGCTTCTCCGGCGGAACGATGCGGTTCTGTCTGCCGGTAACGTGCAGGTTGAGTGCCACGAAACCTTCATTACCGGCTTTCTTCCGGCAGAATCCGTATTTCAGGGTGGCATCTGCCGACCAGGGGGTCGAGAAGGGGAGCGTGTACCCTTTCTTTTCTCCAGACAGCTGTTCGGCATAGAGATACTCACCTTTCAGTTCTGCATCCAGAGAGGGGAGTATCTTCCAGTCTGTCTGCAGCTCGAAGCCCCAGCGGATGACACGGCTCTGCGTGTAATAATACCACTGCAGACCCTCGTAGTAGTCGGGGTCGGATTCATGTAGATGTAGTTCGGGAAATAATTGAGGTACGGGTCGAACTGAACCGTCACCCTGTCATTCCCCCAGTGGATGCCTGCGTCCAGCTGGTAGGATTCTTCCGGGTTCAGACCAGGATTCCCTTTTTCGTATCTGAAGATGTGGTAATTGACACCATCAGTGCCCAGTTCCTTCGGAATCGGGACACGGAAGCTCTTTCCGACGTTCGCCTTCAGAATCCACTGGCCGACAGAATAGTTCACGCCGGCCGACCACGTGAGGCTGTTGAACGAACGGCGGAGATCCTCCGAACGTTCCTTGAAGACGGAGTCGGTGGCACTGACGGGCGTTTTGAACCAGTCTCTGTAGCTGTGGATGCTAGTCCTGACGTGGTCGTACCGTACGCCGGCATTCAGTATCAGGTCTTTCCTGACCGTGAACCGGTCGAAAGCGTATGTACCGAATGATGCCGTCTCAAAGTCCGGCATGATAAAACCCCAGCCTGAACGGCGGTTGTGCTGGTACTCGCTGTTGAAGCCTGCGGTGAGTGTATGCCTGCTTCCCAGAGACAGCCGTGCAATGAGGTTGGCTGTATAGGGTGTCCTTCTTGAATTCACGTTCCAGGCTGTTGGGCGGAACCGGCATATAGCCATGCGACACCGGTTCGGAAAGTTCCTTGCGATGGTTGTTCTGATAGGCGAGATCGGCTTCCAAAGCAAGACTTCCCTGTTCGTAGACCGTATGGCTCATGACCCTCAGATGGTTCACACTCTGGTAAGGAAGGTCGATGTCTCGGCGCGACCTGTCGTAGTCGATGTCCGACAGTCTCACCTCCAGTCCGTGTGCGTTGGCAAAGAAGCCGCTCTTGCTGTACGCATCCGACAGCTTCAGTTCTGTATGGAAGTTGTGGCTTCTGTAACCGAACGTCATGCTCCCGTCGCGCTCAAAGCCGGCCGTGTTGCGGAGCCGGTGGTTATGCAGCGGAATGTCGTAGGAATAGTACTGGATGCTGCCTGTGGGCACTTTGTAGTCGGCATAGTCGATGAATGTCCCGTTGGCTTTCCAATAGAAATGGTTTCCGGCACCCTGCAGACGGGCTGACAGACCGACCGACTCGTTGTTGCTGCGCATGAACAGCGATGCGCTTCCCTGGAACTTCGCAGTCGGGATGTAGTTGCCATACAGGCTGATGACCCCTCCGATGGCATCCGATCCGTAAAGCAGGGCGGCCGGTCCTTTGGTCACTTCGATACGGTCGATGGCAAACTGGTCTATTTCCAGACCGTGGTCGTCGCCCCATTGCTGCCCTTCGTGTTTGATGCCGTCCTCTGTTACAACCATACGGTTGAAGCCCAGGCCGCGTATCGTCGGCTTCGACTGCCCGGAGCCGATGCTCATCGCCTTTACGCCGGGGATGCCGCTGAGCGTCTGCATGAGACTGCCTGCGAAGTTGTTCTGCAGAAACTGCCTGTCAATGCTGATGGTATTGACGGACGAACGCATTTGAAGGTCTTTCTGCCTGTTGCCCAGTACGGTTACGTCCTGCATGACAATACTGCTGTCGACATCATTCCCTTTCAGCTGGGGAACTGCTGCTGACAGATGATTGCCTGCGCTGGCAACCGCACACACAGACGAAAGAACAAAAGCCCCAATAGCCTTATTCATTACCATGTGTTTATGAGTTCTTGATGAAATGATGGATCTGTATGCTTGTCACAGGCACATAGACGGCTTTGCGACAAGCTGATGACGTTGTGCAGCGTTATGGTTCCATGGTGTGGATACGGCATGGTCTTCCTTTCTGTAAGGACACACTACACCCCCATGACTCCTTTGACTGCATCAGCGTCAGACGATTCCTCAATATGGGAATTGTCTTCTAAAAGTCGGCAGGAGGAGCACGGAGACTCGTGACTTCAACCTCCGGACGCCGATAAGGTGTAACGGCGGAAAGGAAGAGAAAGCCGAAGAAGATGACAGCTACCGCATCCAGCCGGATGTCCGTAGCTCTCATGTAATTGAAAAAGGCAAAATGACAGATGGCACAGCTACCGGCATTGTGGCTCTGGCTGTGCTGTCCGGAAGTCTGATGGCCGGCGGAAAGCTCCGTCTCCACCTGGCATACGTGTACAGACTTGACAACCATCGGCAGCATGAAAAAGTGCCAACAGCAGCCACGCTATAAGCGCATGTCTTGTTTTCCGGTTCTGCCTGGTCATTTACAAAATCCTTTTTACTTCTTGGCAAAGATATTTATTATTTTCCCACAAAGCAAATAATGGGACTGCTTTTTGATATTATTAACACAAGCGGGTACAGCCTTCCCTGTCCCGCAGTCCTCAGCCTTTCCCGGACAGAACATAGGGCCGCACCGGATACTGACACTGTTGTTTCCGTCATTTGTCTGTGTTGTTGCCGACAGGATTATGCCTCGGAATGATACGGCCGGCAGCCCGGCACAGCGTAGAGACTTGTAGCATCGGCAGGATTCCTCCGCCATCAATGCAGTCATCAACAGATATAAACCAGGAAAGTCCGGCCGGGTAATGCTCCCCAAGGGGGGGCAGCTGTCGGCCGGACTTTTTGCTTCCAATTCAACACGGTCTCTTTCCCGTCACTTTAGGGAAGCGTGCGGAAAAGATGACAGAGACGCTTTTCACGATTGCAGGAAACACTCCATATTCTTTATCGCAGTACGAAACCGTAAGAAACAAAGAAGGAGGTCTTGTCCTTGTACAGGTCTCCGCGGTAATTGTTGTGGCGGATGCCGAAACCGATTTCCGACATCACGCCGTTCTTCCTGTCAGCTTTCAGGTAGATACCGCCTTGACAGTACATATAGCCTCTGTCGTGCCCGCCGCCGATCGTGTGGCCGACGATGAGGCGAGGCTGCACGTTTATCATCGTGAGGATGCGGAATGCGTCATAGCTTACCTGTCCGCCAAGCGTCGCAAGGTAGTCGTAGGTCTTGACACCTTGTATCTTTGCCAGGGTGATGGCGTCTTCTACCCTCGCTCCTACCGACAGTTTGGGTGTAAGGTCATAAGTTGCAGAGACGTTGGGCGTGACGATCTTGTAGTTCTTGCCGGCAAGTCCCAGGTCAGTTCCAATTGTCATGGCAAACTTGGTTGTCTGTGCATAGCCCGTGGCGGTGAGCACTGTCAGCAGTGCGAGAATAAGTGCTTTCTTCATTTTCATAATGACATATCTTTTAAGTTGTTCGTTTTTCCGTATCTGCATATTCTGAGGATTCTGCCACCCGGAGCTTTGCGCTGGCAGCCGGTACTCAATGTCGCCAGAGCAATGAAAATCCCTTTCCCTCTTTGTTACCGCTAAGCGTTAAATCGACAGACTTCAGTGATGGAAGCTTTCTTTCCGTAATGTTTTATGTTGCAAATATAGCGGTTTTCTTACAGACGGTAATGAATGTTCTGTTGATTAACTAAATTTAACAACGAGGTTTGGTCCTCCTGTTCTGCGCTGTACTGATAGCTTTGAGGCAGAACGGAAAGGCTGACTGGGACAGGTTTGCCAGACCGGCCTACCCTACAGCTCATCAATTCCTTTGCCCGCAAGCCACTTCCTTGGCGGTCTTACTTCCCACGCCGATTCGTTTCTGCTTGGATGCCTGTTATATAAATAAGGTGGATATTCTTCTGTTTTTGTCTTGATAATTTACTTTCTTCAACGTCGTCAGGCCAGCTTCGCTTATGCTTCCCGCAGAAATGGAAAGAACAGATGGGGGACGAGAAGATTCCCCGTTTTGTGCTGTCCGTAAGATGCTGTCAATCAGTCGGCTGCGACCCTCTATTGGAAAAGGTGCCTGGTTGCATTGCAAACGGGCGTTACTTGACGTGCTGTCAGGCCTTACTTGAAGCGCAAACAGGCGTTGCTTGGAATGCAGGTAGGGTCCGGTTGCGATGCGGTGATGGTTTCCTGCACTTCTTGCAGCGGTCTTGAAGAGGATTGTCTGCCGTATTGGTGATAATAACTGTAAAGTTATTTCTTCTTCCGTGTCTGCCGTTTCCTCTATGCTGACGGATGTCAGCATCCGATAAAAACACTACATATCGAATGGCGTGCAGGCCGTCATAACGCCCTACAGCGGATTAAGCCGCCGGACTTGAAAGCCCAGCCCGTCGGTGACGTTCAACATAGGTGTGATTCTGGAAGGCCGTCTGCGCAGCTCTGTTAAATAATCGTAAAAAGCAAACGCCGGTCCCTTGCTCCTTATAGAATGAGGTTGGAAATGAGTACCTTTGCAGTCCGATTATTATGGTGGGGTACACTTAGAACCCCTGTACGGTCTGTGTTAATAGTGCTGTCTTTGGCCGGGCAGCATGGTTAGGTCAAGCGCAGCCGTAAAAAAGAAAACGTTTTTTAGTAGTAAAATTATTAATTTTTAAGAATGGACACTTTAAGTTACAAGACTATTTCCGTCAACAAGGAAACAGCTAAGAAGGAGTGGGTCGTTATCGATGCCAGCGATCAGATTGTAGGTCGCCTTTGCTCTAAGGTAGCCAAGCTGCTTCGCGGAAAGTACAAGCCGACTTTCACTCCACACGTAGACTGTGGTGACAATGTAATCATCATCAATGCAGCCAAGGTCGTGTTCTCCGGCAAGAAGGAGACGGATAAAGTCTACACACGTTATACTGGTTACCCAGGCGGTCAGCGTTTCAACACTCCTGAACAGCTCCGCAAGCGCAAGAACGGCATCGACAAGATGATCCGCCACGCTGTAAAGGGTATGCTGCCGAAGGGAATCCTGGGTCGTCACCTGCTGGATAACCTCTATGTTATCGAGGGGACGGAACTCAACGGTCTCGAGGCGCAGAAGCCAAAGGCAATTGATATTAACCAGTATAAATAATAAGGAGAAAGATGGAAGTAATAAATGCAATTGGTCGCCGCAAGAGCGCAGTAGCGCGTTTACCTCTCTGAAGGTACCGGCAAGATCACTATCAACAAGAGAGACTTAACTGAATTCTTCCCATCAGCTATCCTGCAGTACGTGGTTAAGCAGCCGCTGCAGTTGCTTGGTGTAGAGGGGCAGTATGACATCAAGGCCAACCTCGATGGTGGCGGCTTCACAGGCCAGAGCCAGGCTCTGCGTCTCGCCATCGCCCGTGCACTGGTCAAGATCAACGCTGAAGACAAGAAGAACCTGAAGGACCACGGATTCCTGACACGCGACAGCCGTAAGGTTGAGCGCAAGAAGCCAGGTCAGCCGAAGGCCCGTGCTCACTTCAGTTCAGCAAGCGATAAATGGTTTTGAGGTTTGAGGTTTGAGGTTTGAGCTTTGAAGTTTGAACATTGAACTTTGGACTTTGAACATTGAACTTTGAGTTTTTGAATGCTAAAAATGGTATCAGGATTTGAGCGTTGCGATACAGTATCAGCTGATTCAGCAATGGAAATCTCAAACCTCAATTCTCAATCCTCAAATCTCAAATCAAACGGTTTAGTATCTAAACCGGCGCGACTCCTGATCGGGGGACTACCCGCCGGTTGATTCTAACAGGCCTGGCGAAGCTCATTCGCCAAGAAAGAATTAAAAAGAAAGTAAACAAACAAAAACAAAAGAAATGTCAAGAACAAATTTTGACCAGTTACTGGAGGCAGGATGCCACTTCGGCCACCTCCGTCGCAAGTGGAACCCGGCAATGGCTCCTTACATCTTCATGGAGCGCAACGGCATCCACATCATCGATCTTCACAAGACCGTAGCCAAGGTCGACGAGGCTGCAGAGGCACTCAAAGGATTTGCCAGAAGCGGTAAGAAGATCCTGTTCGTCGCTACTAAAAAACAAGCTAAGGAAGTTGTAGCCGAGAAGGCTGCAGCTGTGAACATGCCATACGTCAACGAGCGTTGGGCCGGCGGTATGCTGACCAACTTCCCTACAATCCGTAAGGCAGTGAAGAAAATGACGAACATCGACAAACTGATGAACGACGGAACATTCGCCAACCTCTCCAAGCGTGAGCTGCTGCAGATTTCACGCCAGCGTGCCAAGCTGGAGAAGAACCTCGGTTCCATCGCCGACCTGACCCGCCTGCCGTCTGCCCTCTTCGTGGTAGACGTCATGAAGGAGCACATCGCTGTCAAGGAGGCCAACCGTCTGGGTATTCCAGTATTCGGCATCGTCGACACCAACTCTGACCCAAGGAACATCGACTACGTTATCCCTGCCAATGACGACGCAAAGGATTCCGTAGAGGTCATCCTCGCCGCCTGCTGCGATGCCATCGCAGAGGGACTTGAGGAGCGCAAGGCAGAGAAGGCTGACGAGAAGGCTGCTGCAGAGCAGGCTGAAGAGGCTGCAGAGGCTAAGCCGAAGCGTGCTGCACGCAAGGCTGAAGAAGCTCCAAAGGCAGAGGAAGCTCCGAAGGCTGCAGAAGAAGCACCAGCTGCTGAGTAACAATTGAAAACATAGTGGGCGCTGGTGAGTGCTAATGAGCTTCCATGTCATCATGACACACGGAGCCCATCATCCCTCATCAACGCCCACGACATTTAATAACATTAGAAAGGAAAACAAGAAAATGGCTGTATCTATTGAAGATATCAAGAAGCTCCGCGCCATGACCGGTGCCGGTCTGGCTGATGTAAAAAAGGCTCTCACAGAGGCTGAAGGCGATTTCGACAAGGCTAGGATCTGCTCCGCGAGCGTGGTCTGGCTATCGCTGCTAAGCGTTCTGACCGTGAGACATCCAACGGTTGTGTGCTCGTCAAGCAGGTTGACGGCTTTGCAGCTATGGTTGCTGTCAAGTGCGAAACCGACTTCGTTGCCAACGGCAAGGACTTCATCGCACTCGTCCAGGAGATTCTGGATGCTGCTGTTGCCGCCAGGTGCAAGAACCTCGACGAGGTGAAGGCACTGAAGCTCGCCAACGGTGAGGATGCCGCTACTGCTGTCCAGCAGCGTTCCGGTGTCACGGGTGAGAAGATGGAACTTGATGGCTACAACTTCCTGGAGGGCGGCAACGTCTCTGTTTATGACCATGAACAAGCACACCCTTGCTACGATGGTTCAGCTCAACGAGAACAACGAAGAGGCCGGTCACAAGGTGGCTATGCAGGTGGCTGCCATGAAGCCGGTAGCACTCGACGAGGCGTCTGTTCCGCAGTCTGTCAAGGACGAGGAGTTCAAGGTTGCTGTTGAGAAGACCAAGGAAGAGCAGGTTGAGAAGGCTGTCGTTGCCGCTATCAAGAAGGCTGGTATCAATGCCAACCTCGTCGACAGCGACGACCACATCGAGTCGAACATCAAAAAGGGCTGGCTGACCCGTGAGGAGGCTGACAAGGCTGTGGAGATCCGCAAGACCGTTTCTGCCGAGAAGGCTGCCAACCTCAATGAAAACATGATCCAGAACATTGCGAAGGGGCGTCTCAACAAGTTCTTCAAGGAGAACTGCCTCATCGATCAGGAGTTCCAGTTCGGCGACGGCGACAAGCTGAGTGTCGGCGAATGGCTCAAGGCGCAGAGCAAGGACCTCAAGGTGGTTGCCTACAAGCGCTTCACACTTGCTGCTGAATAAGCAGGGAGACTTTTTCTTTAGAACTAAGGATATGGAGAGTCGCAGGAAAGCCGTCAGGCTTCTGCGGCTCTTCTCTGTTATGGCGGTTTCAGAGAACCGCCTTTGTAGTTTTGGTCTCCCGGGCGGGCAGAAGATGCGGGACAGTAGATTTTTCGTGGGTAGCCTTATTCTACTTATAAAAAAATCTTCTAAAGTTTAGAGTGGAAGGATGCTGACAATGAGGACAGAATTACCAACTATTTTACTGAAAAAGTTTATTTTCTCATTTGCTGTCACTTTTAACACTCTTCACTAACACATTGTTTATTAGTATTTTATGTGTGTTTGCTGAGTGACGGTAGTGACAGGAAAATAATTTCACAGCAGATCGATCACAGGCGCATCTGCCGTGGATAAATGGCAGACTATGTTTGATTCTAAAGTATATTCTTCTGCGGCAGCCTCTTTATCGGGGGATTATGATGTTTATTCAGAAAGCTTTATTTTCAGGAATAACAAACTACTTCTATTCACCTGAAGATTATCATCTGCAAATTATAATGCTTAACGTGATCCGTACTGAGCCTTGACACCATTGGTGTACACCGTCAACACCATCAGTGTTTGCCCTCGATACGCTGACAGTAAAGAATCAGTGTGTGTAAATGATAGTTCCCATTGCGGGTCTGGGCAAAGGCGAACAAAGTGCCCATGTCTGTATAGAATAAGTCCGATGCGGAGATTCCAGGACATACCTTATATGCCCCGTGCCCGGTTTCCGGCTGCTGTATCCGTGCAGCGATTGATGACAGCCGGAGGGAACATCACCGCATGAGTTCACGGAGAACTGCTTCCTGCTCTCTGTAGAAGCTCTTCTCGTCAGCATCCGTTACGGGGCTGACTTCTGCCAGACTTGCCGCCAGGTTCTGCATCTCCCATGTGATGGAATATCCCAGCTGTCTGCGGACGGCGATACACTTGTCCAGCTCGTAGCGGGCACGGTGTTTGTCTTTTCCGAACAGCAGTCCGGCGAGGGTGAAGCGCATACGCTGCCGGAACTTCTCTTCCTTCTGTGATGTGATGGCCTTGCACAGCAGGGCAGTTTTGTAGCGTTCGTCATCGACGAGTTCAGACAGTTCGTGGAAGAGGTAGGACTGCCGGTGCTTGCTGATCAGGTGCATGTAGATGTTGATTGCCTTGTCCTTCTTGCCCATGATGCGGTAGACCATTGCCTTGTAACGCTGGTTGTTCATGTTGTAAGGACTGTGCTTCAGTGCTTCGGCCAGTATCGGTGCCGCTTTCAGTGCCATGTCGACCGTCGGCCGGCCCTCTACCTCCTTGAATACTTTCCCGACGATGCGCATTCCGATGGAGGGAACGGGGTGTCCGTTGCTCAGCCCTCTTGTCCAGTCGTCTTCCGTCAGCCGTGTGATGTCCCACCGCGTGATGAAGTCGAGCATGGAGAAGCCCGGGTGGTGGTCGAAGACAAGCAGGGCCGCACGCATCATGGCACTCTGTCCTTTCAGGTCTCTGTCGTCCATCGTAGGGTAGAGCCTCATGAGGCTCTTGAATATCTTGTATGCCTCCTCCAGCCTGCGCTGCTGGTAACGGAGCTTCATCATGTCCACGCCCACCCAGAACATGGTTATCGTCGTGTAGTGTCCCTTGTGTGCGGCATACATCGGCAGTATGGCGGCGTATGCCTCCTCCGTCCGTCCCTGTTTCCGAAGTTCAAAGATGTCTCTTATCTCCATATCATTCAGAATAAAGAAAACAGACCCTAAGGCCGAAGCAAGATGCTCGTCTTCTGGGTCTGTCTTTTATTTACCGATTTGGCTGGTCAAATCTTCTGGTTGTTATTGATTCGTTACTGTCAAGCTGCCGGAGGTATCCGGGTTCGGTTTGCAGGCAACATTTTTCTGTGACTCATATTCGAGAATGAAGAAATTCATCCATGGGCAGACATAACCAGGCTTTGAGTTGATGAGTGCAATGGGCTCATAGTTTGTGTTATCCTTACGTCTGACCTGTAATGCAAGTCGTTTGTAATCAAAATAGGTAATGCCTTCTCCCCAGAACTCGATGCGTTTCTGAATCATCATTTCCTTGATGAACTCTTCCATGGTCGTGGCGTTGGCCCGATAGGAGTTGTCTGTGTATCGATAGGTGTTGACAAATGAGTTGAGGGCAGCGACACCGGCAGCGACACCATCAAGGTGGGCCGTGCATTCCATGTCGATGAACATCATTTCCTCTACACGCATCAATGGAAGACTTATGAACTGCCCTGCATAAGTATCGACTCTGTTACCGTCTGCGGGTCGGAACTTCGTGTTCACATAAGCAGGAAGTTCTTTCCATTCTTCCTCGTTCAGCAAGGAGCACGGTACCTTATGCCCTGCTATTGTAAGAGAGTCGTACTGCTTATATCCATCATGTGTCCCAGCTGCATTGGGATCCACCCACGAATAGCGTCGCCAGTCCGCCTGACCTATCTGACTGTAAAGCCAGCTTCCTATCATTCGATAAGCCCCGTATGCACGTGTCAGGCCCCAGTCTGTCTCTGTTGTCACGGTGCTTGTGAACGTATAATACATATATGTAAGTTCCTCTCGGGTACTATAGCCGAGACACCACATCCATGCCTGGTTAGGTGTGTTGAAGCCTTTCTTTGGATCATGCCATTCCGTCTCCGTGACAGGGCTGTAGCCATTTGAAGCCAGCCGTGCGTAGCTGCGTGCCTTCTCGTAGCATTCACGGGCTGTCCTCACACCCAGTCTGTCGTATGTGATACTTGTGGAATCTTCTGCAGCCACGGCCGTATTGAGGTCGGCAGGAGACCTGTCGAAACGGGTCGCCAGTTCCAGCCATAGCCGTGCTTTCAGTCCATAAACAACGCTAAGGTCAGGCATCTTCTTGTTCGGCCGCACGTAGTCTTTCAGGTACTCTTCGGAATGATTGAGGTCGGTCAGTATGAAGCGGTACATCGTATAGAAAGGGGCACGTGGATTGTGGCGCTGCATTTCCTTGGTTGTCTTTTCCGTAACGATAGGTACGGTAAGCCCCCATATCTTGTCTTTCTCTGCCTTGTCATCCAGGCTTGCGATACCAGTCTTCTTGAATTCGAACTGGCGTGCGATGTCCAGATAGGCCATGGCACGGTATGCCAGGGCGATGCCCAGATAGTTTTTCGATGTCGGTGAGGCTGTGGCAGGGTCGATCACGCTTGTAACATTGTTGCAGGTTGCTATGAGGCTGTAATAATAATCGTAAGTATAATAAGCCTTGTAACGTGAATCATTGCCGTTCTCGACAGCCGGCCAATAGCTGTAACTGCTGTTGTAGACGGGAATGTCGGAACCGAGGATTTCCCGATAGAACATCTGACAGGGATACCCCCAGTCGTTCAGAGGTAAACTGCCGTCTCCCCAGGAGCCGAATTTGATCATATAAGAGACGATTCCATTCAGCAGACCTTGTTGGGAAGAAGTAAGGTCTTTCACTTGTTTGGATGTCAATGTTGATGAAGGGTCGACGGAGTCAATGCACCCGCTAAGCCCAGGCAGCATTGCTGCCATGACCAACGGTATGATATAGTTTAATATACGGCGTTTCATAATTCTGTGATTTTTAGTTGGTGTGATCTTAGAAAGTTAGCTTTATACCTGCTGAAACCGTGCGTGTCGGGCTGTAGTCGGCTGTGCTGCTGCTTCCATAGAAGGAGCCGCGTGGGTCGAAGCCTTTCCGCTTACTCCAATAGTAGACATTGTCTGCTGCCAGATAGACACGGATACCGGACAGACCTATGCGTTGGATCCAGTTGTCAGGCAGCGTATAGCCGAAGTTGATACTTTGTAAAGTCAGGTAACTTCCACTGACCAGGAATCTGTCACTTGTCGATACCGTATTCGGATCGTTGTATTGCCAGCGGGGAATATCGCTTGTCGGATTGTCTGCTGACCATGCGTTCAGTGCATCCCTGTGAATGGCACATCCTCCAGACGTTCCGATAGGAACACCCATCAGAGCTCGCATATCCAAAAGTCATAGGCCTTTCCGCCAAGAGAATAGCTGAAAAGACACGGAGAGGTCGAATCCGTATGCGCTCAGCGTCGTCCCGAAACCGCCATAGAGGTCGGGATGTGGACTGCCGCAGTTATAGTAGGTCGCGTTTCCATAAACATCTGTTTTCTGCAGGTTACCGTCATTGTCCGTATAGTACCACATGGACTTTCCTTCCTCTGACAATCCCGCATAACGACGAATATACCATGTGTATAGCGGAAGTCCCTCGGCATAGAGTCTGTCTCCGGAGACATAGCCGGGATGTCCGTCTACGACCAGGTCGGCCTTGAGAGCATCGGCCAGTTTTGCGATTTCGTTCTTGTAGGTTGTTGCGTTCACGTTGACATCCCAGCTGATGTTTTTTTTCTTCAGAACGGTTGCGGAGAGATCCACCTCCAGTCCCTTGTTCACCATGTCACCGATGTTTGTCGTAGGAACCCTTGTAGCCTGCCGAATTCAGGGGCTTCAACGAAGCAGAGCATATCTGTTGTCTTTTTGTAGAAGTACTCGACGCTTCCACGTAGACGGCTGTTGAAAAGCTCGAAATCGAAACCGATGTTGAAATTGTTGTTGGTTTCCCAGGTGATATCAGGATTGCCTTTTTCGTTCAGTACAAGAGCGACTTTACCATTGTTGTTCACGATGGAATAAGTATCAATATAGTGGAAGTCGCCGATGTTGTCATTGCCCTGCTGTCCGAAAGAGGCTTTCAGCTTAAGCATGTTCAGCCAGCGGAGTGACTTCACGAATTTTTTTCTTTTGTGATGATCCATGCACCGCCAAGCGAGTAGAAGTTGCCCCATCGATGGTCCGGATCAAAGCGGCTTGAAGCATCACGCCGGTAAGACAGGCTGCCGAAGTATTTCTGGTCGTAATCGTACTGTCCGCGGGCGAAGAATCCTTCTGATTCGTATGCGCTGTTTCCGCTTTCTCCAGTCTTGTCCAGCTTGATGGCTCCCGCCAGCGTCTGATTGGTAAAGTAAGATGCCATGCCCGTTTTTGTACCAAACAAGTTCTCGTAACGACTGCGATAGAATTCGTGTCCCAAGAGTATTTCCATATGATGGTGTCCGAAATCATGGTGGTAGTTGACAAGCTGCTGGAAGTTGTAAGAGTATGTCTGGTCGCTTGACCTTGACACGAAACCTGTCGGGTAGGCTGTGCGGCTATATCCATAGAATGGCTGTGTCGCATCTGTCCCGCGCGAATCATAGCTTGTCAGGGTTCCGTTCAGTGTAATCTTCAGTCCGTCAATCGGCATGATGTCTGCATATCCGAAGAAAGAATACATATTGTTTTTACTGCTGCTTGTATTCAGCTTGTTCTCCTGCAGAGGATTGTTGTTGGGCAGGATGGGTCGTGCATATCCAATCAGTGAACCATCTCCGTAATCGTACATCGGTCCATTCTCGTCGGTCATGATGTTGCCCGCACCATCACGGATGAATGCAGGGTAGATGGGGGCCATGTTGTTGATCTGATAGAAAAGGCCGTTGTCGTCAGAGGTAATCGAATGGTACTTCGTGCGGCTGAAGTTCACGTTCGTACCTACGCGCAGCCATTTGAGTGCCTCATAATCGGCCTTGGCACGTACCGTTATTCGGTTGAAGTCTGAGTTGTAGGCGATGCCCTCATTGTCCAGATAGCCTAAAGAAAGATAGTATTGCATCTTGTCACTACCGCCGGTGAGGCTGATGTCGTACTGCTTTCTTGCCCCGTGCCGGAATCCCAGTCGTTCCCAGTTGTCTGGGGTTACCATGTATTCTTTCCCATTGTAGTTGAAGACATGACCCAGCGTTGCGTGTGGGTTGATACGGCCGTCAGCTCCAATAAGGTATTCACCGTCAGGTATAGTGAAAATCTGATAGCCCAGACCACCCTCGTTAGGTGGAGACAAAAGTTGTTTGTTGGCCTCTACCATTGCCTGTGCTGGTGTCAGGCCAAGTCCGTTGAGCTGGTAATTATACAGTGCTTTGTAATAATACTCATAATATTCTGCAGGATTGCTGATGACATCGTAGTCTCGCTTGATGCGGGTGTTGGCACCCCATTTCATGTCGACCGTGATGCGGGCGTTGCCTGCCTGTGCACGTTTGGTCGTCACCATGATGACGCCGTTGGCACCGCGTGCGCCGTAGAGAGCCGTCGAGGAGGCGTCTTTCAGCACCGTCACGGAGGCCACGTCGGCAGGTTGATGTTGTTCCAGCCGCCGTCATAGGGCGCACCGTCGACGATGATCAGCGGGCTTTGTCCGGCGCTGATGCTGCTGAAGCCGCGTACACGGATGGCGGGTGTCGCTCCCGGCTCACCGCTGTTGTCTATAATCTGGACACCGGCGGCTTCACCTTTCAGGCTGCTCATTACGTTGTTCAGCTGCTTGTACTCCATCTTCTTCGAGTCGACGATGGCGGCCGAACCCGTGAAAGCGGAACGTTTCTGCTCTCCGAAGGCTGTTACGACAATCTCGTCCAGAGTAGAGTTGTCATTGACCAGCGTCACCTTCATCTCGGGCCTGGCGATGCCCGAAAAGGTCTTCATGCCGACATAGCTGATTTCCATTTTCGATCCGGGCTTCACATTGCCCAGCGTGAAACGTCCTTCAGTGTCGGTCACGGTTATCAACTTGTTGTCGCCCACAATCTGCACCGTTGCGCCGATGACGGTTTCGCCAGTCTCGTCGACGACGACACCCTTGGATGTAAACAGCTGCTGGGCAAAGCTGACAATGGCTGACAGCATGAACAAGGAACATAAAATGAGTCTTTTCATATTCATAAGGCAGGTCCTTTATGTTATTATCATGTTAGGTTATAAGTAATAGACTTTTATGGCGCAAATATAGCTAAAAGTTTTAAACAAACAAATTAAATCGGATGATTTCTTTAAAAAAAAGTATATTTCCTTTTTTTATCTACGGAACAACGATATGTGTAGTGTGGCTTTTTCGTCCGGTGCCGTTCTTGTGTCGTTGTCCGGCAACTGTTTTCCATATAAGTCGGTCATTCGTTTCTTGGGATGCAATATAGTGGTTGGAATGAACCGGTCTTCCCACCTTCTGCCGGCGTGCCGGTGCCCGTCACATATAGTGTCGTCGGCGGACACCAGGCGTGTTGAGCGTCCACACCCTTGCAATATGTCGTCGGGATGGAAGCAGTCTGTGGTGAAGGAAGTATCGGGAAGGGATGCCATATACCCTGTCCGATAACAATATGTCGTCAGCCGTCAAGGATTTACAGGAAAATAACCGTACCTTTGCGTGCGTAACCAATTACTATAACGAAATGAAATATCTGTTGGTATCAGACATCCACGGTTGTCTGCCGGCACTCGAGAAAGTGCTCCGGTTCTACGACCGTTCGCATTGCGATATGCTTTGCATTCTCGGAGACATTCTGAACTACGGTCCGCGCAATTCCATTCCTGAAGGAATCGATGCCAAGGGAATTGTCGAAGCGCTGAACAGACGTGCCGGAGACATTGTGGCTGTACGTGGAAACTGTGATGCGGAGGTCGACCAGATGCTGCTGGAGTTCCCGATGATGGCAGACTACCTGATGCTTGTTGACGAGGGCAGGAGACTCTTCCTTACCCATGGGCATATATATAATAAGGTGTCGATGCCGAAAGGCAGCATTGATGCGATCGTCTATGGACATACGCACCTTTGGGAACTTACACGCCAGGACAATACGCTTGTCTGCAATCTCGGTTCCATCACATTCCCGAAAGGCGGGAATGTCCCGACCTTTATGACCTATGAGCACGGTGTCTTCACCGCCTATACGCTGGACGGGGAACCGATGAAGCTGGAAAGGATATAAGAAAGGGCTTGCACCCTGCACGGGCATCCGGGCCAGCCCGTTGTCATGTGCCGGTGTCTGGAGAGGAGGACGGAATCTTCGGCTTACCGGTTGAGGCCTCTTTTCCCGAAGAAAACTCCCGACATTCCCATTCTGTCCATCAGCCACGTTATCCCGAAAGATCCGGCCATGGCAAAGGCGATACTGACGGCAAGGAACAGCATACCGGAAGGCTCTGTGCGGAGCAGAAGGGGCTGGTAGTATTTGGCAAGAATCGTGAAGACAGGGGAAAAGAGCAGGAGTGGAAAGGTGTTGCGCCCGATGAACAGGGATAGCCTTCGCAGCCTTCTGGGGAGTTGCAGGCGGTAGATCCACAGCAGGGAACAGACGACGAGATAGACGATGCAGGCGCCTGCCAGCGACTCCTTATGGTAATGGCTTGTATCAAGACACCATACGATGAGGAGCGGCAGCGTCCACCAGCTTATGGGGAAGGCACGGCGGAAGTCGCCGATGGTATGGCGGATGACAGTTCCTGTGAAGAAGTAGGCGGCATTGGCTGTCGAGATCAGACCGCAGCCATGGGAGAGCAACCAGAGGAACAAGGCAAAGTGAGAATCTGCCCAGCAGCCACTGGTTGTCCCGGCTCATCAGGCTTTCGGGGAAGCTCGACTTTTTCCTTACTGATTGGGCGAATCTTCCCCGGGGCTTTCTGAAAGCGAAATAATAACACGCTCCGCACAGCATCAGCGTATGCAGATACCAGTAGGGACCCATCGGATGGAGGAAGACGTGGTCGACAATCAGCCCAGGTGTCAGGTGGTCGATATGCTCCCGGATAGGCAGCAGCGACGCCATCACGGTATATCCCGTTTCCATTATGGCGTAGGGGATGAATATCCACAGCAGGGTCTTCCCGAAAGCCGTCCACGGTTTGTCGACATTGAACAGATAGCCTGACACCAGCAGAAAGCCCGGCATATGGAAAGTATATACCAGCTGCTTGGCAATAGGATAGGTGTTGCCTATATAAACAAGGTGGAAGGCAATCATCAGCGTGATGAACACACACTTCAGGAAGTCCAGTTCCTCTATCCGCGGCTTTGCTTTCTGTATTTGGATAATCATGCGGACAAAGGTATGAATTTGCCTGGAAACGGCAAAGGCTATATGAGATAAAATAATGGTCTGCCTACAGCAGATGCATCCATTCTGACGTCTGAGAAGGTTGTTCCTCATGCTTGGCAGTACAGTCTCTGGCAGCTGTAGACATTGTTTCCGGCTGGTGTCGATCTGTCATGAATATTGGTGTTTAATAAAATGCAGACAGCTCCGGCAGACCTCAGTCTGCCGGAGCTGTCCGTATCGTAGCCTGCCGACTTTTCTACTTGCTGATTGCCAGCAGCTGTCCCTCTACCACCCGGGTGAATTTTCCCAAGCGGTTCTGACGGCAGAGCTGTTCGAGACTGATGCCGTGCTGCCGTGCAATAGTCTCCAGCGTCTCGCCGTTGACAACCTTGTGATAAGTGATTCTGCCGCCGTCTGCCGCTGCCTCTGTCCGTGGCGTGTGGCTGGAGAAATCGGTGTTGTAAGTCTTCTCCTGCCGCGGGCTATAGCTTCGGTTGCCTTTTCCCTGGATGTTCTCGCGCGAGTAGCCGAGGCTTGAAGAAGTGCCGCGCGCTGCTGTCGCACGGTCAGATTCCTGTGCCACGGTGCTGCGGCGGAACACATAGTAGTCGCCGGTAACGTCCTGATGGGCGAAGTCGAAGAAGAGTGCCGGGTTCAGGGCGACACCTGCCAAACGTGTCTCGAAGTGGAGGTGAGAACCTGTGGAACGTCCCGTGTTGCCGCCCAGTCCGATAGGCTGGCCTGCACGTACCGTCTGGTTGGGTGAGACAATCTGCTTGGAGAGGTGTCCGTAGATGGTTTCGAGTCCGTTGTTGTGGCGGATGACGATGTACTTTCCGTATCCGTTGGCATCGTATTTCACGACACGTACCTTGCCTGAGAAGGCAGCACGGATGGTGTCACCGATATAGACCTTGATGTCCAGTCCCTGGTGGCGGCGGCCCCAGCGACGGCCGAAGTTACTCGTGATGACGCGGCTCGGCGTCGGCATATGGTAGCCTCGGAGGTCGATTTTGTAGACATCCGGGAGATTGCCTCCACGGTGTGCGTAGTTGTTGTTCCAGTCGTTATAGAGGTCGGATGCGGGTTCTTCAATTTCTTCCGCCTCACGCAGTCGGGTGATGACCATGGTGTCGAGCGCCTTGGCACGGCGGTCGATGGGTGCCTGGCGTGCGAGCAGGTCCTGTGCGTTTGCGGAATGGGCTGTCAAGATTAAAAGAGATGTAAGTGCAAAAGTCCTAACTATCTTTTTAAAAGTCATAATCAAGTTATTTTATTTCGGAACTCAGATGCCGTGGCGGCACGGGACTGCTTTTCATGTCCCTTTCGATTGGCCGATGGGTTGTCTGGTTTCAGACAAGCATACAATTCTGACCAAAAGACTTTGCAAAGATAATGGAAAAAAGTCGGAAAAGTTGCTGCTTAACAGTTTTTATAGCCTGTTTAACAAAATCGTTTTACGCTTTTCAGGCTGCGGATGATTTATGTCAAGTCTTTAAAACAGGGAGTTTCCTGCCGTTTTCTGGTATTATTCCATTAAGAAATGGCAGCCCAGTTTATGTTAGTTTTTCTTAACGCTTTGAGTCTGTCCCAAAGTAAGTTATATTCGTTTTTCCGGCAGTCGGGGTCGGCATCGATGATTTTCTGCGCCTCTTCGCGCGCCATCTGTACGATCTGTCCGTCGCGTGCGATGTCGGCGATCTTGAGGTCGAAGGCGATGCCGCTCTGCTGTGTCCCTTCCAGATCGCCGGGTCCGCGCAGCTTGAGGTCGGCTTCTGCAATTTCGAAGCCGTCGTTTGTCTCGCACATGATGTCGATGCGCCTGCTGGTCTCCTTCGTCAGCCTGTGGCTTGTCACGAGGATGCAGTAACTCTGGTCGGCCCCGCGTCCGACGCGTCCGCGCAGCTGGTGGAGCTGGGAAAGTCCGAACCGCTGTGCATCGAGTATGACCATCACGCTGGCGTTGGGTACGTTCACGCCCACTTCTATCACTGTCGTGGCAACGAGAATCTGCGTCTGTCCGCTGACGAACTTCTGCATCTCCGCTTCTTTCTCCTTGTCTTTCATCTTTCCGTGTACCTTGCTGAGCCGGAACTCGGGGAAGATGTCGCACAGGGCCGAAAAGCCGTCTTCGAGGTTCTTGAGGTCCATCCGCTCGCTTTCCTTGATGAGCGGATAGACGATATATACCTGCCGTCCGAGGCGTATCTGCTGTCGGATGCCGTTGTAGAGGCTCGGCATCTGGTCGTCGTACTTGTGGAGGGTCTGTATGGGTTTCCGGCCTGGCGGCAGTTCGTCGATGACGGAGACGTCGAGGTCGCCGTAGATGGTCATGGCGAGCGTCCGGGGTATGGGCGTGGCCGTCATGACGAGGATGTGCGGAGGATTCTCGCTTTTGCTCCAGAGCCTGGCACGCTGTGCCACGCCGAAGCGGTGCTGTTCGTCGACGACGGCCATGCCGAGGCGGTGGAACTGCACTTTGTCTTCGAGGAGGGCGTGTGTGCCGACGACGATGTGGATGGAGCCGTCCATCAGTCCGTCGAGAACCTCCCGGCGTCTCTTTCCCTTTATGATGCCTGTCAGCAGTTCTATGCGCAGGTTCATCCCTTTCAGGAAGTCCCTGAGGGTCTGGAGGTGCTGTTCGGCAAGGATTTCCGTAGGTGCCATCATGCACGCCTGGTAACCGTTGTCGATGGCGATGAGCATGGACATCAGGGCGACAAGCGTCTTGCCCGAACCCACATCGCCCTGCAGCAGGCGGTTCATCTGCCGTCCGCCAGCCATGTCGGAACGTATTTCGTGCATCACCCGCTTCTGTGCTCCGGTGAGTTCAAAGGGCAGGTTGTGGGTATAGAACCAGTTGAACTGTGCTCCGATGCGGTTGAAGATGTACCCCCGGTACTTGCGCCGGTGGTCGCTGGCATAGCGGAGGATGTTGAGCTGCACGTAGAAAAGCTCCTCGAATTTCAGGCGGACACGGGCACGCTGGGTGTCGTCGACCGACCTGGGATAATGGATCTTGCGCAGGGCAGCATCCCGGGAAATGAGGTGCAGGTGGCTCGTGATGAAGGGCGGCAGCGTCTCCTCCAAAGGCTCGCTGAGCTTGCCGATGAGTGTCTTCGTCAGTTTCTCCATGGCACGTGAGGTAATTCCGGCCTTCTTCATCTTCTCGGTCGTGATGTAAAAAGGCTGCATCCCCATGTCGTTGAGCTGCAGCTGGGCGGCATCGTCGATGTCGGGATGGGAGAACTGGAATCTGCCGTTGAAGACGGCTGGCTTTCCGAAAACGACATACTCCCTGTTGAGCTGGTAGTTCTGATAGACGTACTTCGTTCCGTTGAACCATACGAGGTCGCAGATGCCGTGTCCGTCCGTGAAGTGGGCGATGATCCGTTTCCTGCGCTTCCCCGTCTCTGTCTCCTCGAAGCGGATGATCCTGCCTTTTATCTGTACGAAGGGCATATCCGGCGAAAGCTCTGAAATGAGATATACTTTCGTGCGGTCGACGTATTTGTAGGGGAAGTATTCCAACAGGTCACGGTAGGTCCGGATGCCAAGCTCCCTGCTCAGAATTTCTTTCCTTCTCGGGCCTACGCCCTGCAGATACATGATGTCTTGCGATAGTATGTCCATTTCTAATTCATGACTCGAAGGCCATCATTCATATAAGGTCATCATTCATATATTGTGGGTATATGGCAAGGGTGTCCTGAAGTCCATGCCTTTGGATGATGCGATGTGAATGGAACTGTCTTGCCCTTCCCTCTCTCCCATTTGGGAATTTACCTGTCTGCTTCGGATTCTTTCCATGAAGAAAAAAACATTTCTTTTCGTGAGAAAAATATTTCTTTCCATGAAGAGAAACATTTTTCTTCACGAAAATAATTCTCCATCTGCCATGAAGATAATCTCCGGAAGGGCTTTTCCAAGCTTTGCAGCCGTGCATTCTGCATCTCCTTGGCGCATTGGTCTTTCACTCATAGGCTTCTGCTTTAAGCCTCTGCCGGCTTGTTGTTCTCATCCGGTGGACATTGCTTCAAGCATCAGTCATCATGCTCTCGAAATGAAAATGATGCGTTGAGAGCTAAGAGCGTCTTTGCTACTTGCAGGTCGAACGGCGTGGTGAGCTTGATGTTCTCGTGGTTTCCCTCCACCATTGCCACTGTCTGTCCGAGACTTTCGACGACACTGGCATCATCTGTGAATGCAGGACTTTCGTCCTGTCCGTATGCTCTCTTGACGAGCTGGATGTCGAAAACCTGCGGTGTCTGCACTGTTTTGTAGTCTCCTCGCTGTACGTTTCTTCCTCCTGTCGGGTCGCCGGTATAGCGCAGGGTGTCGGTTACAGGGAGTACGGGAATGGCCGCTTTCGTCTTTTCTGCCCTGTCGAAACATCGGGCGATTGTCTCTGTGGAAACGAACGGACGCACCCCGTCGTGGATAGCGACGAGCCCTTCCGCATTGTCAGGAATCACCGACAGTCCGTTTCTGCACGATTGGAAGCGGCTTGCACCGCCGTCAGCCAGCTGGTATTCCCCGTCGAAATGATATTCCTTGCACAGCCCCTGCCAGTAAGCGTGCTGCTCTTTCGGCAGTACGAGGATGGCCCTTATGTTCCTGTCGTAGGCATGGAAGCGGCTGATGGTGTGCATCAGGACGGGCTTCCCGCCGATGGGCAGGAACTGTTTGGGGATGTCTGCCCCCATCCGCAGTCCCTTCCCTCCGGCGACGATGATGACATATTTCATGCTGTCCGTTGCTTTTCAGTGCAGGCCTGTCAGCTCGTTGATCAGCATCCCTTCTTTATCTCGTCGGCCTTTTCGGGAGATGTGAGCTGTTCAAGCAGTCTGAGGCCATAGAGGAAGGATGCGGCAGGACCTTTCCCGGTCGTTATGTTTCCGTCGACGGTACACAGTTCGTTCGTGTATTCTGCCCCTGTGAGGAACTTGTCGAAGCCTGGATAGCAGGTTGCGCGCCTGCCTTTGAGGAGGCCCAGAGCTCCCAGCACCATCGGCCCGGCGCAGATGGCCCCTATACGTCTTCCGCTGTCAGACTGGCGGAGGATGCTTTTCCCGACACGGGAGTCGTCTTTCAGGTTCTTTGCCCCCGGCATGCCGCCCGGTATCAGCAGCAGGTCGGCATCGTCGGCATTGCCTAATTCCTCTATAAGAAGGTCGGCCTTGACCGGTACGCCGTGTGATGATTCCACAAGATGGCTGCCCGTTATGCTGACCGTCTTCACTTCTACACCGCCACGGCGCAGGATGTCTACAGGTGCCAATGCCTCTACCTCTTCGAAGCCGTTGGCGAAAACTCATACACTTTTGCCATATTTGTTTTTGTTTTTAAGTAATAAATCCAATTAAAATATTTACTTTTGCAAATGCAAGTATGTTGCAAATGTACTAAATATCTATGGTTTAGTAGAGTTTGTCAGGCTAAAAGAATTTAAAAAAAGGCACGATTTTTATGGTAAAAAGGAGACTGAGTTTCGCTGTTTTCGGCAATGCGTCCAAGGTCCTGGAGTCTGTCCGGATATGGGATATGTTAGAATATTTGGTCCGTCACGATGCGGAAATCTATCTGGACCAGAGCCTCTACCTTGGACTGCGGCAGAAGCTGGCGGGATGTGTCTCCATAGCCGGCGTGTTCGAGGGAGTGAACTTCGATGTCGACTATGTCATTTCGCTGGGAGGCGACGGTACGTTCCTGAAGGCGGCAGGCAGGGTCGGTGCGAAGCAGATACCCATCATCGGCGTGAACATGGGCCGTCTCGGCTTTCTTGCGAATGTGACTCCAGATGAAATCCGGACTACACTCGACGAGGTTTTTGAGGGCCAGCCGGAGATGGAAGAGCGTGCGGTGATCCAGCTCGAGGCTGACGGCGAGGCCCTCGAGGGATGTCCTTATGCGCTGAATGATATTGCCATCCTGAAGCGTGACAATGCGGCGATGATTTCCATCCGGACAAGTGTCAACGGCGAATACCTCGTCACTTATCTTGCCGACGGCCTGGTTATCAGCACGCCGACAGGGTCGACAGCTTATTCGCTCTCTGTCGGCGGTCCGATCATCGTGCCCCAGTCGGGTATTCTGAGCATGACACCTGTTGCGCCGCACAGTCTGAACATCCGCCCGATCGTCATCAGCGACGACAGTGAAATCCGGCTGGAAGTAGAAAGCCGGAGCCATAATTTCCTGGCGGCTGTGGACGGCAGGTCGGAGAAGCTGCAGGAGGGAGTGACGCTGACCGTCAGGAAAGCTCCGCATAAAGTCCGGATTGTCAAGCGAAGCGGACAGCGTTTCTTTTCGACACTGCGCGAGAAGCTGATGTGGGGGGCCGATGTCCGGAGATTATAGAAGATGAAGACTTCCGTCCCGCTCTGCCATCTTTGACGGTCCTGATTTTCCCTGGGCGGCATAGCAGTAGCATTGTCTATTCTGACCGGGAGACCGGCTCTGTAAGGAAGTTGAAGAAGTCGGGGAAAGCATTGACGAACAGGAAAAAGCAATCATGAACAAGATCAAAAAACTCTTCCAGATACCGCAGACGCATTATACGACCAGAGAAATCTTCCGCTGGCTGTGGCTTGCGTGGCGCGGGAACAGGAAGCAGGCTGTGCTGAACGCAGTGATAGGCATCCTCGGCGTGGGTGTCTCGCTGGCTGCCGTAGGGGCTGTCCAGCACGCCATTGATGTGGCTTCCCATGTCGTGGAGGGAAGTATCTATGAGGCGGTAGCCGTCATGGCGGCATTGGTTCTCTGCGACTTTGCCTTGAACATCGCTTCTGTATGGGTGCGGAACCTACTGGGCATCAAGGCGCAGAACCGTATGCAGCAGCGTATGCTCGACCGTATCCTGCGCTCGGAATGGCATGGGAAGGAGCGTCACCACAGTGGCGATGTGCTGAACCGGCTGGAGTTTGATGTCGCCAATGTGGTGAACTTTCTCACAGAAACCATACCGAGTTCAATCTCTACGCTGGCCATGTTCCTCGGCGCGTTTCTCTATCTGATGTCGATGGACTGGCGTCTGGCGATTCTCATCGTTGTCATGATACCGCTGTTTGTCCTGGTCAGCAAGGTTTATGTGCGCCAGATGAGGCGGCTGACACGGGAAGTGCGCGACTCTGATTCGAAGGTCCAGAGCGTTCTCCAGGAGACCATCCAGCACCGGATGCTCATCAAGACGCTCGAGAGCGACGAGATGATCGTGGGCAGACTGGAGGGTACACAGCGCGAACTCCGCAGCAGGGTGGTGCGTCGGACGAAGTTCTCGGTCTTCTCCAACCTCGTCCTGAACTTCGGATTCGCTTTCGGCTATCTTGTCGCCTTCACGTGGGCTGCCATCCGTATGTCGCTCCACTCGCTGACGTTCGGCGGCATGACGGCCTTCCTGCAGCTGGTGAACAAGATACAGAGTCCTGCCCGCCAGCTTACGAAGCTGGTACCCGCTTTCGTGTCCGTGTTTACTGCTGCCGAACGGTTGATGGAGCTGGAAGAAGATCCTTTGGAGGTACAGGGGAGAGCCGGTAGAGTTGGACGGACCGTGCGGAATCCGTCTGAGGCACGTGGATTACCGATATGACGACGGCGACCGGGAGATACTGAAAGACCTCAGCTTCGACTTCTATCCCGGTTCCTGCACAGCCATTCTCGGCGAGACGGGTGCAGGAAAGACTACACTTGTGCGTATGCTTCTCGCCTTGCTGAAGCCGAAGAAAGGGTCGGTGGAAATCTACAACGGACAGGAACGCATGGAACTGACACCGCTCATGCGTACCAACTTCGTCTATGTGCCGCAGGGCAACACGCTCCTCAGCGGTACAATCCGTGAGAACCTGCTGCTTGGAAAAGTGGATGCCACGGAAGAAGAGATGGTTGCCGTGCTCGAGAAGAGCTGTGCCGACTTCGTCTTCCATCTCCCCTTAGGTCTCGACACGCTCTGCTCGGAGCTGGGAGGCGGCCTCAGCGAAGGACAGGCACAGCGCATTGCCATTGCCCGTTCGCTGCTGCGTGACCGCAGTGTCATGATCTTTGACGAGGCTACATCGGCCCTTGATCCGCAGACAGAACGCCAGCTCTTGCAGAACATACTCTCCCGGCACGACCGGACGGTGATCTTCATCACCCACCGTCCGGCGGTCGTAGATTACTGTGACCAGACGCTGACAATAGAAAAAATACAATAAGCCGTTTGCTGTATTCAGAATAAGGTTGTATATTTGCAGCATGACTGACAAGCTGAAAGAAAAACTTGGGGACTGGCTGTTGGATATAGTCAAGTACCTGATGACGGCGGTAGCTCTTACATCTGCATTCAAAGGGATCGGCAAACCGTTTATGTCGATAATGGCGTTGCTGATATCAGGATTGCTTCTGGCGATCGGCATTATCTTCATTCAGGCAAGTACAAGTAATAATTCTAATCGTAATAACAAGAAATAGGAGGAAACTGTATGGGATTGCTTTATTCTTCTGTAACAGCATTGCTGATAGCCATAGTGCTTTTGTGTTGGTTGCTAATAGATGATCGGACAAAAAAGAAAAAAAGACAGGGACAGTTATGAAAAGAATATTCTTAATGGCTGCCTGCCTGCTCTTCATGGCGGCAGCGGCGGCCTCTGCACAGACAACAGACACCGTGCAGGCAGCGGGTCTGGATGCCAGGTATGCCGTGAATATGCTGAAACCGGGCACGCCTGCGCCGGATTTCAAGTTGAAAACGTATGACGGAAAGGACATACGGCTGAGCCAGTATCGTGGCAGTTATGTGGTGTTGGACTTCTGGGCCAGCTGGTGTCCTGACTGCCGGCGTGACATTCCGGCGATGAAGGCTCTCTACGAGCAGTTCCGTGACCATGGCGTGCAGTTTATCGGCATATCATTCGATACCGACCGTGACGCATGGGCGAAGACCTACTGGGACCGCTACCAGATGCACTGGATACAGGTGAGCGAGTTGAAGAAGTTCAGGAAGACAACCGTCATTGACCGCTTGTACAAGATTGACTGGATTCCCTCGATGTATCTCGTTGGCCCTGACGGCCGGATTGTCATGGGAACGGTGGAAATCAACAAGCTGAAGGAAAAGCTGGAGACCGTCGCACCAGCTCCGCAGACAAGCAGAACAGACGTACTCCCCAGTTTCGACGGCGGACAGGAAGCCGTTGCTGGATATTTTGCACAGCGGCAGCACCACACTATCCAGTCCATCCGCTCGAAGGTACATGCCGAGATGACTATCGTCTTCAATGTCGAGATGGACGGCTCCGTCACAGGGGCACGTGTCGTCAGGGTGACGAATGTGAAGGGGACAAGCAGGCATTTCCTCAAGATGGATGCAGCAAAGCAGAAACGGGTACTGGACAGATGTATGGAATTCTATAAAGAGCAGGCGGTCCGTCTGACCAACAGCATGCCGAAGTGGAAGCCTGCCGAACAGAAAGGACGCCCTGTCCAGAGCAGGGCAAGTCTGACGATTGTTTTCCAGGCATAGCCCGATAGCCCGTTCGCCAGGACATATCTTCAACATTCCCTGCTGCTTGGGAACATGATTCCCAGGCTCTGGGAATGTGATTCCCAACGGCCGGGGATACAGGTCCCGACCGGTTGGGAAACGTCATTCCGATATATTAAAACTGATAAACCAACAAATAAACTGTAAAATCAATGAGAACTTTTCTGTTGAGTGTGATTGCGTTGTTTGCGCAGTCGGTGAGTATGACCGCACAGGTGGCGGGGCGTATCGAGTATCCGTACCGGGCCGACTATGAGGACCAGCTGGTGCTGCCTGTCGGTGACAAGGGGCTGGTAGTCCAGTCGTTTGCCAGGGACACCGAGGATGGGAAACGGTGTTTCAAGACGGTGTATTATTCAACGGCGATGAAGTATGTCAGTGCCGACTCCATGCTGATTGACAAGGGGATGTACTATTATTCCAATGTGGTTGAGAACGGCGTGCTCTACACGGTGCTGCGCGAGAGGGGACGGTTCGTTCATGATTGTTGCCTTCAACACCGCGACACGCAAGTGTACCGTTACGGACGGAGAGTACACCCGCAAAGGCTCGATGCGCAACCTTGTCATTTCGGACGGATCCGTCGTCTTCAGTTCGACGCAGAAGAAAACGGACCGCATCGGCATCATCGACCTGAAGAGCGGGAGCTGTAATTTTGCCGACATCCACTTCCCGAAAGTGAAGGATAAGAATATTTTTATCCTTGAGAACACCGTGATAGACAATACTATCTACGCCTTGGTGCGTGCCGGGGAAGAGGTGCAGCTGGTGCGTGTGGACAAGCAGGGAAAGCTGTTGGGGACAAACAACCTGACGGCAGATATTCCCGAGCGAATCGTCTCGGCTTCTGTCTCCAAGGCCGGCAGCAGGTTCTTCGTCACGGGAACTTACTCGAAAGTGAAGAAAGGCGGAGCGGAAGGAATCTTCTTCTCTGAACTGAAGAACAACCAGTTCAACAACATCCGATTCTACAATTTCCTTGATCTCAAGAATTTCACCGAGTACATGAGCAGCCGCAAGCAGGCTAAGATAGAACGCAAGAAGGCGAAAGCCGAGAAGGCAGGAAAGGAGTATGCGCTGGACTATCTGATGGCCTCGCACCGCATCATGACCGACGGCAAGGATTATTTCTACCTCGGTGAGGCTTATTATCCGGTGTACCGTACCACGATGGTGGGCAATATGGTCATGTCGACATTTGCCGGGTATGCCTACACGCACGCCGTCCTGGCGAAATTCAACGCGGCCGGCAATCTGCTCTGGGACGAGTGTTTCCCGATGGATCCGCGCACATTGCCGATGTATGTGAAACGTTTTGTCTCGGCAAGCATGAAGGGAAACAATGTGAACCTGCTTTTTGCTGACAAGAACCGGCTGGTTTCCAAACTCTTCAGAAATGCTGACGGCAAGGTGATCCAGGACCGTACGTCGGAGATGATAGAGACCGGCAATGATGAAGAGGATGTCAAGAAGATGCGCTATTCCAACTCGCAGTACTGGTATGGAGACAACTTCCTTGTCTATGGGACACAGGTGGTGAAGAACTCGAAGACAGGTGAAAGGCGTAAGGTGTTCGCCATCACAAAGTATACAATTAGATAAAAGGAAAAGACGACAATGGAAAATTCTTTCAGACACGGCAGCCTCTTTCTGTGGTTCGCCATGGTAATCTGCCTGCTCTGCGTGCCCCGTTCCGTGTATGCACAGGCTTGGGACGGTGATGGAGACATAAAGGTTTATGCCGGCTATGCCAATGTCGGCGGCAAGTCGGGCTTCGAGGCAGGAAGTGATTATGCCATCAGCGACTTCGTATCGTTGGGCGGTCAGATAACGGTCATTCCTCTCAAGGACCGTGATGACGATGATTACGGTGCCCTGGATGGTTACGACTTCAGTCTTCATGGTGATTACCACTGGGCGGAGGTGATGAAGCTGCCGTCCGTGATGGACATCTATACCGGTGCATCCATCGGACTGCGCACGGGCGGTCTGCAGGCCGGCGTACGTTATAATTTCAGTGAGACGTTCGGTCTCTATGCGCAGGTGCGCCAGAACCTGTTCAAGACTTTCGGCGAGAACTCCGACCATGCTCCTGTCTATAAGGGGAAGACGGCCCTCTCTGTAGGCCTGATCCTTACATTCTGATGCAGTACATCCGGCTGTGTAAAAAGAGCGTATGTCAATTGTCCAATGCGCAGGATCTGATGCCTGCCATGGGCCAGCTTGACATACGCTCTTCTTGCTGTGACGTGCTTATATTATTAAGCCGTGCTTATATATTATTAAGAGGAGATACCAAGGGAGTCTGTCCTGCTTATGCGTTTCCTTATTGGTTTTTGAAGCACATGATGTAGTAAACAGGCATATATGTAATGCCATCCTGCGTGTTTACGGTCTGCTCATTGGACAGAACAAATGCCTGGTGGACATTGTAGTGCTTGTTGGCTGCAAACTTGTCCTCTTCCATATTCAGTTCGATGTAATTTTTGAATTTCTTCTGGTCGATATGTCGGATGATATATGACTTTCCGATTTGTCGTGCTCCATCTATCAGAAGTATCTTTCCATCAGGTGTCTGAAGGTGAGAGCTTATAAATTCTCCAATCTTTCTATACAGCATGAATACACTTTTCTTATGTTTATACTGCGGCAAATATACACTTTTCCTATAAAACAAGCAAGCAAATACTACACTTTTTCCGTAGTATGGAGGGCTGCATACTACACTTTTCCTGTATCCGGTTTGCTGTTTCCTGCACTTTTCTGCTAAATGGACTGTTGGAAACCGCACTTTCCCGTAAAGCTGATTTATAGAAAGTGAAATGTTCCCTATTGCATTTTTCTTGGAAGATAAAGCTGTTGTCTGTTCTGTGGTGATTGTGGTGAGTGGCCGCTCTTGTAAGTGAAATGGACGGAGCGGACAGGGGCCTCTCATGGTTGGCACTTCATATTTTTATGGACTTTGTTTGGCTTTACAGTCCTAAATGTTTATCTTTGCAACATTACTTTTTAAATTAGTGAACAGACATGAGTATGAAATCAATTTGTATATTGGGGCTGTTCGCCGCTTTGGTGGCAGGCTGCTCCACGGGTACGCAGCAGAAGAAAACAGACGAGTGTGCTGCCGCGTGTTTCGATTCCATTGAGATTGCCCCCACATCCGGAATGATAAAAGTAAGTCATACGGTAAGATGGATGGTTTACAAGAACCATCGTGTCGTGAAGGAAGAGGTGTATTTCCCTCTTAAAGATAACGATGATGATTCTGTCGTACAAGTACCGGTCAGCGGTGTGAAAGCCTGGAAAATTGACGGACTTGTCAGGGATATTTACGTCAATCATACTTCCAGGGACATTGATTCCCTGGTCTCTGACGATTACTGTTACGACCTCGGTGGGCTGGAGGTTGCCGTCTACTATCCGGGGAAGGTCGTCCGGTATGAGTACGATCACGGCTATGCCGGTGCAAGGTATTCTGCTGCATTCAACAAGCTGTTGGAACTCACGGGGCTGGAATGGCGGCTTCCTCAATAGTATCTGGCCGGGAAGATGGGGGAGAAACAGCATGGTGGATACTTGAATTGGTGACGTCTCTCCCTTTGCGTCCCATGCACTGCGTTTCATAAGGATGCTTCCGTAATCATTTTAAGTGATATCTGCAGAACCAACAATCGGGGACTGCCGGCGTGTACCGGCAGTCCCCGATTGTTGTAGGCGGCTGGCTGTTGCTGTGTTCTGTATTTTTTCGTAATCAGCTGGCGGGATTCCTATTTGCGTTGGGAGTCTCGCATAATCTTGTCGTAGTTGTCTCCGTTCCCCAGTATTCTGTCTCTTATCTTGTATCTCGGGTTCAACAGGTCTCTTTGTGGGTTGTAGTACCTTGTTCTGATTCCGCTGAGGTAGAAAAGAATCTGGCACACATTGTCAGTCATGAAGGGTCTGTTCAGTGCAGCCTTGATGTTTCTTATCACTTGAGGATGCTTTCTTTTGTAAGTGTCAGAACACCATATCATGAAAGGAATGCCATACTGATATTTCAGAAGTTCCTTATATTGTCCTGGGGCTGCACTCACCCGTCCCTTTGAGTCGCGGTAATCATATATCTCCTCTCCGTGGTCGGACAGGTAAACAATGACAGCATTCGTCTTCCGGTATCTGTTGATGATGTGACTGATGACTGAGTCGTTATAGTATGTGGCATTGTCGTAATTCGCAATATCTTGCAGCTTGCTTTCTGTAAGATACGAATCACTCCGCCGAATGTCCTTGATCGTGAATCTGTTGAAAGACTTGTTGTGGGGGTATCTTGAGGCTGCGTCTATATGCTGTCCCCAGAGGTGGAACATGATTAGGTTGTATTTTCCTGTTGGTTTCTTGTTCTTGAAATAGTCCTGGATAAGCTGGTCGTCATAACGGAAAGTCTTATCAGATGAAGCGGTATAAGATAGGTTTGCTATGGTCTTGTTATATAGGAATGAATTGGTTGTAAACCCTGTAAGCCCTTCTGTCACGTCCGTTTTCTGATTATCCCAATAGTATACATCGAAGCCGGTCCTTTGAATATAATAGGGAAGAATGGCGTGTGATACCATTTCTCATTGTCCATCAGAGAATTGCAGCAGAATGTATTCCTTATGGTGAGTGAGGTTGCTGCATACGCACTGACCACGTCATTGAAGATGTACAGGTTGCCTTTGGCTTTCTCTTTTGTTAATCTTGGAGTTGTCAATAAAGGATAGCCATACAGGTTGGAGTGATATTTAATATACGATTCGCCGATGATATATACGACGTTTAAAGAGTCATTATCGGCGACAGTTCCCTTCTCCGTCTTGCAAGAGGCTTTGACAGCTTCCTGTAACTCATTTTCGGTTGTCCGTATGCTGTTAAGGGAGAAAATCATCTTCGTAACGGTATCATAAGGAAATGTGTCTTTTATCGGCAAGTCATCGGTCGTCTTGCTTTTTGCAATATAATAAAAGATGTCAAATTGGCAGAAACCGAAGATTACTATAATGACGGTAGACCACAGAAAGGCATTCCTGCCGGTTCTGTTTATTTTCTGTGAGATAAAGTCATTGATAATCCGATGCTTTGATTCTGCCATTATGATTGTCAGGAACGCAATGGAAATGACTATAATTGAGATAATGCCGTTCCGGGAAAGCAGATAGGTGGATAGGAATTCCGTTGCCTCCCTGCTGTTGGTTTCTCCAATAAATGTGATGATTTGCGGCTGTATGATGAGATGGAAGACCAGCCATAAGAATACATTCAGTCCGAAGAGGGAAAGACCTATGGCATAGAATACAATTTTAAGCCATTGCTTTCCTGTACAGCTGATGATTGCTGTAAAAATATAACTGATGGAAAGTCCTCGTGCGAAATCCTTGAATACGATCGGATCAAGGTGAAGTCCCATTACACCGGCTATAAAATACTTGAACGTAGATAGGGTGATGAGCAGGAAGAACAGGACAAAGAACGGGAACTCATGGCGGATAGGGAATGACATTCCTTTGAAGATCGTCTTTGCAAAATGGGTCAGGCTGTGCCTGATGTCTGTTTTCTTAAATGACTGATGTGGCAGCATTGCTGTGGAAAAGTCCCCTTACTGCCCTGTGAGACCTATAAAGTTCGTATTAAGTTTCTACATGATATGAAAAGCGTGGGCAGACTGGTTATCTGTCCTTGTGGTCCGAAGCCTTCGTCATTGTCCATCACAGTTAGAACGAGCAACGCAGAAGCCCACGTCGATATGAAAATGTCTGTCACCTGCTGTACCGAATGGCACATACAGAATCCATATATACACATCTGTGGGCATCTACTGTTGCTCTATTCTTGACTATGATTGAAAGTTGCGAAGTTTCGAACTGTCAAGAACAAAGCGTTAGTAAACGCCTTATCATATATGTACTTCCGCCGATTCTCTCTGCTTAGGCAAAGGTTGATGACGAAATCTCTGCAAAGATACTTTTTTTTCTCGACTTTCTATGGGAAAACGGAATAAAAAGCGGCCTTCTTCAAATTGTGCTGGTAGGTCAGGAATATTACGTGATAATCCTTGCGCAGATCTGCTCCTCCCATCGCTGGTCATCCAGATACATTGCGGCAGATAATTCATTCCGTGATGCAATATGGTCTTGCTGCAGGTTTTCTGTACGGTATTTAACGTCTGAGATAGCGTGGGTGGAAATGGGGATGCAGTTGTACGTCGTCGAATGACTACCAACAAGAGAATGACAGAAAAAAGTGAGCGGTCTGATGGTACCCTTTTCTTTTCCGACTTGCTTCTGAACGCATATCCTTGCCGGATGGTGTGAAATATCCTTACACCGGTTGCCGGTTGCAATACCTGTTGGAAGATGGAGGCACTGTAGTTTTCATCTTTGCAACCATCACGTTGTCAGTAGGTTATGGATGCTGTTGCAGACAGTGCTTAGTTGGACTCCAACTAAGCACTGTCTGACTTCCAACTAAGCCTTACTTGCGTTCTAAAAGAGGCTTGGTTGGGATGCTGTTAAGCATCAACTAGTTTTACGAGTAGGAATTTTTCTTACAAAGACGGCGGCATCTGAGTTTTTCTGCCAGGGCAGGCCCGTTTCCAGAGGAGAAAAGTCCGGTACACGTCCGCAGGCTGTGTGCCGGGTTGTAGCGTAAAGACCGCACGATTTTTTCAGATTCGGTGTAATGAAGTTTGGTTGTCGATATGGTGTGGTCCGGAGCTGCCGATGGCAGACAGCTGTTCTTTGGACTTACTTTACCAAAACGCTATTCCTGACGGAGAAGCATCTCGCTGTCAAGCCTTTTTTTGAATCGAGAAACTGTGATTCTTGATTGTGGGTGACGCATTGACGAAGTCTGGACATACAGCGAGGGCTGCCGGCAGATACCGGCAGCCCTCGCTGCATATTGTATAATGGTGTGGAAACGGAGCTTTTCAGCAGTGGGTTTTACTCTGTGGTGACCGTATGGAGTGCTTCCGTGATTTCCGTATGGTTTTCAGAATGAGAGAATCATTGTCTGTCGGTGTCCCAGTGGAATGTTCCTGGTCAGGTCGACGGTCTTGCCTGTGGTGATGTCGGTGGCTGTCGTATGTGTTCCGATTACTTCGGCATAGCGTCCGACTTCAAGCTGGTTGTCGGCTTTCCTTCCGTTGAGGATGGTGAGGACGGTCTTTCCTTTATGTTGACGGGCAAGAACATAAACTCCGTGCCAGGGGATGAACTGTGTCTGCGAACCACGGGTGATGACTTCGTTGTTCTGCCGCCAGTGGAGTAGTCGGCGGGTCCAGTCGTACATGGCATTCTCTGCTGCGGTGCGTCCTTCAGGCGTGAACTTGCTGACCTTGTCGCCCGGGAAGCCGCCGGGGAAGTCTTTGCGGACATTGCCGTCGGTCACCTCCTTGGTGCCGTTCATCAGTATTTCCGTACCATAATAGAGCTGCGGGATGCGGTTCATCGTCAGCAGGAGGGCATAAGCCTGCTTCAAGGCCGTAGAGTCCTTTCCGTTTCCGAGGAAGCGGTCGGTATCGTGGTTTTCGATGAATGCCATCACGAATGACGGGTTGGTGTAGAGATAGTCGTAGCAGAGGGAGTTGTAGATACGGTTCAGTCCCTTCCACCAGTCGTCCGTCTCTTCGTGCTTCGCCTGTGAAAGGCGGTCGAAGAAGGCGAAGTCCATCACGGTCTTCAGGTAGCTGTTGATGTCCAACAGTTTGCTGTCCTTCTGCCAGGCTGCCGTGTAAGCCGGCTCTGTGACCCATGTCTCGCCCACGGCGTTGAAGTTGGGATATTCCGTATCGAGTGCCTTCATCCACTCTGCCATTGCCTTGCGGTCGGCATAGGGGTAGGTGTCCATGCGGATGCCGTCGATGCCGACGGTCTCGATCCACCATTCGGAATTCTGGATAAGGTACTTGATGACGTGCGGGTTGCGCTGGTTGAGGTCGGGCATGGACGATACGAACCATCCGTCCACGGTCTCCGCCATGTCCACCTTGCTGGCATACGGGATCGAGAACAGGGGTGAGCTTGTAACTTGTCTGCAGTCCGTAGCCGGGATGGTTGAACCAGTCTTTTGACGGTACGTCCTTGTTCCAGGGGTGGTAGTCGCCGCAATGATTGAAGATCATGTCCATGACGACCTTCAGTCCTTTCCTGTGACAGGCATCGACAAGTGCCTTGTATTCTTCGTTCGTACCGAAGCGTGGGTCGACACGGTAGTAGTCGGTGGTGGCATATCCGTGATAGGTACTGTATTTCCCGCCGTCAGCAGGACGGTCATTCTCCAGTACTGGCGTGAACCAAAGGGCTGTCACGCCGAGGTCGGTAAAGTAATCGAGGTGCTGTCGGATGCCTTCCAGATCGCCGCCGTGCCGCAGACTCGGTTCGTTGCGGTTGCAGAGCTGATCCTGCATCCCCTGATGATGTCGTTCTTCGGATTGCCGTCGGCGAAGCGGTCGGGCATGAGCATGTACAGAACATCCGAGTTGTCAAACCCTTTCCGGTCGGCACCGGCCATGGCACGGGCTTTGAGCTGGATCTTCTGTCGGGTGGTCTTATTGTTTTTGTTTGTGAAGCTGAGGGTTATTTCTCCTGGCTTCGCATCTTTCAGGTTGAGGTAAACGAGGAGATAGTTCGGCGAGTCGAGGCGGACGATCGAATCTATCCTTGCATTCGGATAGTCGGTGGACACGTCCGAGAACTTGATGTCCCTGCCGTAAACCATCAGCTGGAGCGTCGGGTCCTGCATACCGGCGAACCAGCTGGCAGGCTCGATGCGCGATATGACAGGTGTGGATGGACGTTGACGGGCAGCTATAGGCATTGATACAGTGAACAGTAAAAGGAGGACAGACTTGCTGAAGACTTGTTTGAGATTCATATTCGGTTCATTATTGTTGTGTCGGATTTATGGGCCTGATCAGTCCTCGTCAGGCTCATAAACTCGATAGTTTAATTGTGAAGAATCAGTGCGCTTTGGCCGTCTACCATCACTTCACCGCCTTCCATCTCGCCCAGTCCGGCTTCGTTTACTTCGCCGTTGGCGCATACGATGGTGTATTTGCCTTTAGGTATCTTGACTGTGCGGAGTTCCTTGTTGGCGTTGAGGACGACGTAGATGTCGTTCCATCTGTCGCCTCCGGCATGGTTCTTCAGGCAGAAAGCAACGAGACAGTCCTGCGTCGGGAGAAACTCAAGATGTCTGCAGACAAGGTCGGCATTGCCCATGTGGAAAGCTGGATGCGCCTTGCGGAGATGGATGAGGCCGCTGTAGTATTTGAACACCTGTGGATAGACCTTGAGGTTGTTCCAGTCGAGACGGTTGATGCTGTCGGGCGAGTTGAAGGAATTGTGTACCCCTTTCTTGTCGCGCAGCATCTCTTCTCCGGAGAGCATGAACGGCACTCCCTGTGAAGTGAAGACGGCCGTTTGGGCAAGTTCGTCCAGCCTTATCAGTTCGTTCTCGTCGTATTCAGTCTCCGGGACAGAGGCTTTCAGGCGGTCGACGAGGCACATATCGTCGTGACAGCTGACGTAGGCGATCATCTGTGTCGGCTCCACAGCGTACGGTTTCTTGGAATAGTTCACCTTCGAATAATCCACCTGCGGATGGGCGATCATCCCCGCTATGCCTGCCTTCAGGCTTTCTTCCAGTCCTGCTACCCCCCCGAGGAAACCGGCTTTATGGTCATCGGAGAAAGGACCACGCAGTGCATCGCGTATGTCATCCGAGAAAGCTGCAATGCCCGGCATCTGCGGGATGGCGGCTTTCATCGCCAGTTTCTCCTGTGGGTAGGCACACGTACCGGCACTCCACCCCTCACCATAGACGAATATCCCCGGGTCGATGGCATTTAGCGTACGGCGGATGTCGTTCATGGTCTGTATGTCATGGATGCCCATGAGGTCTACACGGAAGCCGTCGATATGGTACTCGTCCACCCAGTATTTCATCGACTCCAGCATGAATTCGTGCATCAACGGCTTCTCGCTTGCCGTCTCGTTGCCGCAGCCCGACCCGTTGGAGGGGGTGCCGTCGGCATTGTAGCGGTAGTAAGCCTTGGGGAATGTACGCTCGAAGTTGCTGTTGGCAAGGTCGAAGGTATGGTTGTAAACCACGTCAAGAATCACTCTGATCCCTGCTTTGTGCAGTGCCTGTACCATCTGCTTGAACTCCATGATGCGGCGTGAGGGGAGGTCGGCATCATAGGAATAGCTGCCCTCCGGCACATTGTAGTTCAGTGGGTCATAGCCCCAGTTGTATTGCGGTACGCCCGGCTTTGACTCGTCTACAGAGGCGAAGTCAAAGGAAGGAAGGATATGGACGGCATTGATGCCCAGCTTCTTCAGATGGTCGATGGCCTTCTGTTCGGTCAGTGCAAGGAATTTTCCTTTGTGTACGAGACCGGATGACGGGTCGATGGAGAAGTCCCGGTGATGCAGCTCGTAGATGACCAGATCTGCCGGACTCTTCGTCGGTACACGCCGGTCGGTGCTCCAGCCTGTCGGATTGGTTTCCTTCATGTCGATGACAGCACCGCGGCCTCCGTTGCAGCCTACGGCCTTGGCGAATACGCCCGGCGTCTCTCCGTGTCCGATGTCGAAGGTGTAGAACTTTCCCTTGAGGTCGCCCTTTACGGTGGCTGTCCAGGTGTTGTCTCCGTTCGGTGCAAGTTTTACTTTCTTGTAAGGTTTGCCTCCTCTCCCCGCATTATAGAGCCTAAGTGTCGGCTTGGAGGGGGCGTTGAGGCGGAAAGTCGTCTCAACGGGTGAGTAGGACATCTCGTTGAAACGCTGCTGGGCAGCGGTGTTCTGTGAGAACAGGAGGGCAGCGATGGATGCTGCAAGGTGATATTTCATATTCATTGTTTATGGAGATAAGAGGCCTCTCCAGGCACCTCCGGGGAGGGGACGTGGCAGGCAGGATAGGCGATGATGAGCGATGTCAGGCGATGGAGAGTGGTGATAGGCGGTGACAGGTGCTTCATGCAAGTCCTGTCACCGCCTTTTCCGTTTATCGGCCGGCCTGGTTGATCAGGTCTGTCACCTGCTCATTGAAGGCATTGTTCTTCATCAGGTCCTCAATGCTGACGTGCATACGGTAGCGCCAGTAGTGCTTCGGATTGGCAGGGATATTGATGCGTTCGGCGTTCGGATCCGCCAGACGGAGATTCTCGTCAATACTCATCCAGTCCTGTATGCCGAGGATGCAGAGCATGCTCGGCGATGTCAGGTGTCGGCTGACAATGTCCCTTGCCAGCCATCCCGGCAGTGGGTGAGGTGCCGGACCGCCGCGGTGCAGCATGCTGTTGAAGTAGTCCTGCGTGCGTGCCCAGTCTTCATCCCACCATTGGCGTAGCGTTGCCATGTCGTGTGTGGAGATGGTGCTGACACTCCGGTACGGGTTCTCTCCCAGGTGACCGAAGCGTACATGCGGATCCTTCGGCATGCTCTGGATTTCCAGACTGAGGATGCGCAGCTCGTTCATCACCCATGCCACGCAGTCGGGAACCATTCCGAGGTCTTCGGCACAGACCAGCATACGGGTGGCATTCACCAGCTTCGGAAGTTTCTTCATCGCCTCCTGATACCAGAACTGGTTGTTGCGGCGATAGTAATAGTCGTTATAGAGTTTGTTGAACACGGCCTTGTCGCTGTCGTAGAGACTTTCGTAAATGAAGTCGAACTGAACGCTGATGCGCGGATGGAAGCGGTTCGGGTCCTTGTGGTCGCGTACGAAGAGCACGTCGCTGATCAAGGCGTAGAGACCGTCGCGAATCCATACGTCCGTGTCCGAGGTCTTGCCCGCAAAAAGCCTTCTCCACCTTGCGCTGTGTGTCATACGCCGAGCACATCTTGTAACGGTCGCCCCATACGTGCTCCACGTACTTCTGCCGCACCTCGTCTGCATGCTCGCGGAAGATGCGGTCGAGTACCCAGTCGGTAATGAACGGCTCCGTGAACAGTTCCTCCTGCCAGTGCAGCCCGTACCCTTCTATCTCTTCACGGCTCATGCCGAGGGCCGGCGCAAACTGTCCGAGCAGTCCGTGAACCGAGCTGACCGGAATTTCCCAGATGCGGAAGAAGCCGAGTACGTGGTCGATGCGGTAGGCGTCGAAATACTTTGCCATGTTCCGGAAGCGGTTGACCCACCACTGGCAGCCGTCCTTGATCATTTCGTCCCAGTTGTAGGTAGGAAATCCCCAGTTCTGTCCGTTTACGGAGAAGTCATCGGGCGGAGCACCTGCCTGGCCGTTGAGGTTGAAGTAGCGAGGTTCCGTCCATACGTCACAGCCGTAGCGGTTCACGCCGATGGGGATGTCGCCTTTCAGGATGACCCTGTGTGCCTGTGCGTACTCGTGGACGGCCTTCAGCTGGCTGCTCAGCACGAACTGTACGTAATAGAAGAACGCCGCTTCCTTATAGGCCGCGTCCTTGGGGTCGGACAGAGCCTTGCGGTCAGCCTCGTTCCACTGTCTGTGGTCGGGCCATCGCGAGAAGTCAGCTGTCCCGAACTTGTCTCTCATGCAGCAGTACTGTGCGTAAGGAACGAGCCAGCTCTCTGTTTCGGCAAAGAAAGTCTTGAAGGCTTTGCTTTCAAGCACCTTGCCGCCTTCCTGTTCAAAGAGCAGCCGGAGGTATTCCGTCTTCGCATCGTTCACACGCTCATAGTCAATCTGCGGCAGTGCGTTGAGTTCCTTGCGCAGTGCCTCGAACTTCTCACGCTGCTTTTTGTCTTTCAGTGCCGGCAATGCGTTGAGGTCGGCATACTGCGGATGCAGGGCGAAGACCGAGATGCAGCTGTAGGGATAGGAGTCCGTCCATGTGTGGTGATAGTGGTATCGTTGATCGGCAGAATCTGCAGCGCACGCTGTCCGGTCAGACATACCCAGTCGATCATCTTCTTCAGGTCGCCGAAGTCGCCGATACCGAAGCTCGCCTCCGAACGGAGCGAGAATACCGGTACCAGTGTTCCTGCCACACGGACCGCCGGGACGGGGAAGAACGCTTCGTCCAGTTCGTAGACGATGGTTTCTCCTTCCTCCATGGCGGGCAGCTCCAGTGTGCGGTTGTTGCTGTACTCCCATACCGGGCTCGCATCGTCATCGTGGCTTCTGGCGAAGAATTTTATTTCCATCTGGTCGCCGGAGAGCTTTGCAGCATCCAGCGTGAGGGTCCACTCGTTGATGTTGTGCTGCACCATCTTCAGGGCTTTCTTTACGTTCCATGCGCCCAGTGCAGGTTCTGCCCCTGTGAGGTACAGCTCATCCGCCGCACCTAACTGCGGCGCACGTACCTTCAGTGTGACGGCCTTGTTGTAGTTGTTGAGCCTTGCTTTCGTCAGTTTCTTGCCTACAATGCAGTCGGCGAGGGCAGAAGTGTAGAGGTAGGCATCCTCCGGGAGATCGCTCCAGTGGTCGTAGACCTGATAGTTCAGACCGCGTTCAGCGTTGAATTCCAGCCGGTGGTTCATGGCGCCCCATTCCCTTCGCTCCTCGTTGTCGCCGCGGAGAATGCTGTAGAAATAGTCCATCTGTGTGCCCTGGCTTGGTGTCTTTCTTCACTTCCACCTCCCAGTGGTAGCCGTCGGCCGTACGCATTCTGTACTGTGAGGCCTCTTCCGCCCCGTTGTGCTGACCTGTGATGATGTTCAGGACAAGGTCCTGTCCGTAGTAGGTCTTGTAGTCGATGTGAAACTGTATGTTCATAGAGTTGGGATAGTTATTTTTCGTCAAAGTTAGTCATATTCATTTGAAAAAACAACTCCTCTCGACATGATTTAAATCAATTTGTGCGTAATCGATTGCATGATACCATGCAGATGGGATTTCTTCTGATGGACGCCGTCATGTCTCCGATGTGGTATCGGCGTGCCGTCAAATCCGTATTCGTCTCTTCACGGTGTCAGCAAAATTCATGAGAAAGTTTCTCATGCAGAATCCATCTCAGGGCAGAACGTTTTATTGCCTTCGGTTTGTCTGTGCCGTATGCGGACCTGTTGTTCTCTCCCCGGCCTTGCAAAGTAACTGACGGTACAGTACTGTCTCTTGGCTTTTTGCAAACGTTTGCACAATGAAAAACACTGATTATCACCGACATCTACAATTAATATATCTTAAAATGGTACTTTTGCAAGACGAACCCTAAGATATATACAACCTAAATATATAAGATGAAACGATTACTTTTACTATTTTCATTCCTGCTGACGTTGCTGCAGGGATTCTGCCAGGGATGGCCAGCTAAGTATCAGGGAGTTATGCTGCAAGCCTTCTATTGGGACTCCTACGAAGATACGCATTGGACAAAATTGCAGTCACAAGCCGATGTCATCAGCCGTAGTTTCAACTCCATCTGGGTGCCGCAGAGCGGTTATTGTAATACCGGTCTCAACGGCAAGAGCATGGGCTATAACCCTGTGTGGTGGTTCAATCAGAACAGTTCTTTCGGTACGCAGGAAGAACTCAAACAGATGATTGCTGCCTTCAATGCCAGGAATGTAGCGGTGATAGAAGATGTGGTGATAAATCACAAGAGCGGCGACAAAGACTGGTGCGACTTCCCGGAAGAAGAATGGAAGGGGAAGAAACTTAAATGGTCATTGGCTGACATCTGCCGGGATGACGAGGCAAATGAGAAGTTCCCGGTTTCTGGCAATTACGATACCGGCGACCACTTCGGCTACCGTGACTTAGACCACAAGGGCGAGAACGTACAGAAAAACGTGAAGACCTACCTGCAGTTCCTCAAGGAAGAGATGGGCTACAAGGGTTTCAGATACGACATGGTGAAGGGCTATGGTGCGGAGTTCATCAAGATATACAACGAAGATGCCAAGCCGGAGTTTTCTGTCGGAGAGTATTGGGACAGCAATTATGACAATGTAGTGGGCTGGATCAAAGGAACTGGCTATACCTCGGCGGCTTTCGATTTCCCTTTGAAATACATCATCAACGATGCCTTCGGAAACGGTAATTGGGGCGCACTGACCTATAAGGGGTAGCCGGCGACCCGAACATGAGCCGCTATGCGGTGACTTTCATAGACAATCATGACACTTATCGCAACGAAAAACGGTGAGAAGTTGCAGAACAACATCCTGGCTGCCAATGCTTTCATATTGGCAATGCCGGGTACACCCTGTATCTTCCTTCCGCACTGGAAAGCCTATCAGACCGAGCTTGAGAAGATGATTGCCGCACGTAAAGAAGCGGGTATTACCAATCAGAGCAGGATTGTATCAGGGAAATACTACGATGGCGGCTATGTAACCATTGTGCAGGGTGAGCGCAGTAAGATTATGGTTATCAGCGGTTATCCGAAGGGCGTTGACACGGAAGGGTTCACACCCGTGTCGGTCGGAACGGCAGAAAAACCCGAATTATGCTTTCTATAAGGAGACCAATCCTGCAAAGGACATCACGGTATATGTGGAAGCAAACGAGCAGCCACTCTATCTCTATGCGTGGACGGACAATAACAGTCCGCTCACAGATGTCTATCCTGGAACCCTGTTGACAAAGAAACGGCAGGTGGGCGATAAGGTGTTCTATTATATGACATTGAAGGCTGACCGCCTGAACTTCCTGCTCAACAAGGGTAGTGATGTTACAAAGACGGACGATGTACGGGGTATAACCAACGATGTGTTCTATACCTATAACAACAGAAAGGCAACGGATAACACTGCCCAGTATGAAAATGAGCGTGTTATAGGTGAAGTAGATCCGCTTACTTTCAGTAATAGTGAGACAGTAGCTTTCTTTGAATCGCCTGCATCGTGGGGTAAAGCTGCTTGCTGGGCATGGAATGGTAATAAGAATTATACGGGTGGCAACTGGCCGGGACAACAGTGTGAATACATCGGGAAAGGCTGCCAATGGCAATAAAAATATGGAAGTGGACCTGCACAGTTACAGGGACACCGGCAAATATTATGTTTAATGATGGAGTAGACAATACAGAACAGAAAAGCAACGAATATACGTTTATCAATGGCGGCTATTACACGATGAGTGAGAGGACCGCTACAGGTATCAATATTGACAATGTGTTTGGACGGGAATTCAAGAAGAACGTTAAAAGCACTATATGCCTGCCATTCAATATCAGTTCGACAGAAGCTGCACAGTTTGACGGTAAGATCTATCAGTTGACAGGTGCGTCAGACGGAGTCTTCACCTTCAAGCCCTGCAACTCGATAGAGGCTTTCAAGCCTTACGTCTTTATAGCCAACAGCACCGCAAAATGTCTCAGTCCGTTCCGAAACAAGACCGTACTCTCCGGCAATGCCATTCCTGCAACAATTGGAGATTACACCTTTGCAGGTACAATGACCAAGGTGACGAAGGTGTCGACAGCAGAAACATCCTGTTTTATCTATACAGCAGCCAACGGCAGCTTTTGTCAAGGCAAACAGCAATGGCGGTGTCGTCATTCCTGCCTATCGCTGTTACTTCCAGACGAAGTCGGATGTTGCCGCACCTGCCAAGATGCAGTTCATCGACGAATCCACTGGTCTGAGTACACTCACCTTATACGACGAAGACAACATCTATACGCTGCAGGGTGTATGTCTGGGCAGGGTGTTCGACACTGCCTGACCTGCCAAAGGGGATATACATCTACAAAGGCAGAAAGATTCTAAAATAATAAAACGACAATGAAAAGACAATACTTAAACCCTACAATCGAAGTTCATAAGCTATCCTGTGAGAATTTATTAGACGGTTTCTCACAGAACAGCGAGACCGCCTCAGAAGCTCCCGACGGTACAGAGGCTGGGGCAAAGGAATATGATTTTGACTTATGGAAAGATGATAATTACAACGGACAATAATTCCTCAGGTGTTCCTAAGAGTCTTTTACTGACGTTTTATAATCTTTTATAGGTGTCCCCCCCTATAAAACACTTGTAGATATCCTGTAATTCCTTATAAATGAGGAGTCAAGGAAACACTGCCACCTTGTCAGGCAATGGTCTCAAAAGGAAGAACCTGCATGATAAAAGTATCTGGTTTAACTCCTTGACTTCTTTTTTGTATGTACAGCATTTTTCCTGTCCTGTCGGCAACGTCTGCCACGCATCAGACCAATTCTGTCAGCGGGTTATACACAGGTCTTCTTCTGTCGGAAATGTGCCGGCCATTGGGGTAGAGGGCAGAAACAGCTGTTTGTTATTCGGCTTGAGGGGTTATAAAAACATCTGCCCTCTATTACTTTAAGGTGCTTTTCTTATTACAGGACTCACGTCAACCGACACTGAAAGCTGATGGATGGTTAATGTTTTCCGGCAGTGTTTTCCCATTCAATGAAATTCTTGTTGTGAGTTATGTATATGGTGAGAAACATTTCTTTTCATGAAAAATAAATATTTTTCTTCACGAAAGAAAAAATATTTATTTTCATGAAAAGAAATCAGGGACAGTGCGGTAAAGTTATTTTCCTGATAGTACCAGATACTTTCTTTCTATATTGACCGAATCTGCAGGCGTCTGTTGTTTCTGTCTGCTGGAACCTTAGACACAAGTTGATACCCTATGCTGAAATGACGGATACTTGGTCTTACCGGACACGTTGACCAATCATGTGCCATGCGAGCTGTCTGCCTCTGTACTCCTTAATTCTGCGAGGGGGAACAAGAAAAGGTGTGTTGAATCGCTATCCAACACACCTTGTTTTTCAGAGAGATGTATATAAAGAGAGTTATGAAATCTTATTCTGTCGTACGGCGGTCCTTGATGATGCTGACCGCGAGGGCACCCAGAATGAGGGCGACGCCGGCGACAATCATCATGTTGCTCTGTACGGATCCGACCAGACGGAGCAGTACACCGCCTACCGCGGCAGCAACGATCTGCGGTATGCAGATGGTGCCGTTGAAGAGTCCGAGGTATGCCCCCATGTGTCCGTAGCCTTCCAGCGCATTCGTGACGAAGGTGAACGGCATGGCAAGCATTGCCGCCCAGGCGCAGCCGATGAGGACGAACGGGAGGAACAGCAGGTACTGGTCGTGGACGTAGGCTGCCATGGTGAAGCCGATGCCGCCTAAGACAAGCGAAAGGGCGTATGCCATCTTGCGGTTCTTGAACTGTGGGAGCACCATTGCCCATGCTACGGAGCCGATGGCCTGCACGGCAAAGAGGATGCCCACCCAGTTGCCGGCTTCCTGATAGCCCGTGGTTGTGGTGGCGTCAGCTGCAAACATATCCACGCCCCAGCAGTTGGCTGCCACGGTGCCGTTGGTGTAAGTCCACATATACATGAAGGCAAACCAGCAGAAGAACTGTACCAGGCCCACTTTCCAGAAGGTGGCCGGCGCATTCTTCAGGAGAGTGATCATGCTTGCCTTCGATTCGTTGTCGGCCTTTTTCAGGCTGTGGTACTCGGCATATTCCTCCGGTGGCATTTCCTTTACCTTGGCTGTCGTGTAGATGACACAGAGGATGAGAATGGCCGCACCGATATAAAAGGAATAGACCACGGAGTCGGGGATGACTCCCAGCGGCGCCTGGTTGGAGATGCCCAGCAGGGTGAAGAAGTAGGGGAAGACGTAGCCCGCAATGGAACCGGCGTTGCAGAGGAACGACTGTATGGAGTAGGCGAGCGTCTTCTGCTTCTCGTTGACCATGTCGCCCACCAGCATCTTGAACGGCTGCATGGCCATGTTGATGCTCGTGTCGAGGAACATCAGCGAGAGAGTCCGAAGACCATTGCCGTCGATACCGCCATGCCGAACGACCCGGCATTGGGCAGCAGGCACATCACGAGGACGGCAACGGCAGCCCCGATGAAGAGATAGGGGATGCGCCGTCCGAAGCGTGTCCATGTCTTGTCGGACAGTGTCCCGACGATCGGCTGTACGATGATGCCCATCAGCGGCGGGAGTATCCAGAAATAGCTGAGTTTATGCGGGTCAGCACCCAGTGTCGCGAAGATGCGGGAGATGTTTGCGCTTTTGCAGCGCATAGGGCAATCTGCACTCCGAAGAATCCGAAACTGAGATTCCAGAGCTGCCAGAAACTTAAGTTAGGCTTTTGCTTCATTGTTGTATTTGTTTTTGGGCCTCCCTGAATCCTCCAGAGGAGGGGGAGGCGGTTATAGGCAGTTATAGGCGGTTATAGGTGGTTGTAGGCGATGATAGGCGTTGATGCGGTGATGATGGGCATTGATGAGCCTTCTGCAGACGGGCTTCCGTAGGTATTCCCCTCCTTCGGAAGGGTTGGGGGACTTACTTTGTTGTCCCCCTGATGATCAGCCTTGTCCTTACCACCCGTTTCTCCACCCGGTCCTTCGGCAAGGCACCCTCCACCTGATCGATGAGGATGTTGGCAGCCTCTTCGCCCACCTGTGTCCCGCGCTGTTCTACGGTTGTCAGCATCGGTTCGCAGGCCACGGCACGTTCTCCGTTGGTGAATCCGCAGATGGAGATATCCTCCGGCACACGGTAGCCCATGCGCTTGCAGGAATAAAGAATGCCGATGGCAGTGTCGTCGTTGACGGCGAAGAAAGCGTCTGGAGGGGTGGCCAGGCTCATGATGTCGGGGGTGATGGCCTCTGCGTCAGCCCGGTTGTCACAGTTCCTTATCAGGAGGTCGTCGGGCCGCATACCGTGCTTGAGCAGAGCGTCGCGGTAGCCGTTGTAGCGGTTCTTGCCGATCTCCATGGTCAGTGTCGTGCCGTAGAAGGCAATATGTCTGCATCCCGTATCGATGAGATGGGTGACGGCAGCGTACGCCCCCATGTAGTCGTCGACGACGACCCGGCTGGCATTGACGCCCGTGCAGATGCGGTCGTAGAAGACGACAGGGACACCGTGCTTGAGCAGCCGCTGGAAATGGTCGTACTTGGTCGTATTCTTGGCCTGTGACACGATGATGCCGCATACCTTGCTCTCTGAGAACGCCTGACAGATTTTCACTTCGTCTTCGTAGTTCTCCCGGCTCTGTGCAACCATCAGCCGATAGCCTCGTGCCGAAGCCTCTTCCTCGATTCCCGAGAGGATGGATGAAAAATAGAAATGGGAGAGCTGCGGGATGATGACGCCGATGATTTTGATGGGCTGCACCTTGCTCTTCCGCAGACTTTCAGCAATGATGTTCGGAGAAAAATAATGTTCGCGCGCATACCTCTTTATTTCCTCCCGCTTCTCGACGGAAATCCGGGGGCTGTCTTTGAGGGCGCGGGACACTGTCGCCACGGAAACACCAAGGTCCCGTGCGATATCCTTCATCGTTATGCTGGGTGTGTCAACCATTCGATTTAGCTGTTCTTAGCCTGATTGTTGTTTTGGTCACGCAAATATACACATTTTTCACAAATCGTTTGACCTATGTCAATTTATTAATTCATAATTTATCTGTGCAAACGTTTGCGCAGACTAAATAACATTTTCAAAGACAAAAAAAGTGTGAAATCCCTCAAACTCGATTAACTTTTGCAGCAGATAAGCCAATGCTATCGGCTATTAACCGACCTTGACGAAGTGTATATAAAAATAACTTTAATCAATTTATAATCTTTTAATTAACAAAAATGATGAAGCAGGTAAAATGCAAATTTCCTGTCAGGATGCTGACCCTTCTGCTGGGTCTGTTCCTTTCAGTCAGTGCTTTTGCACAGTCTACTGTTACTGGACAGGTGAAGGATGCTGCCGGCGAGCCCGTCATTGGTGCTTCCGTCCTTATCAACGGAACATCCAACGGTACGGTGACCGACCTTGACGGTAACTTCTCTGTCAACGTACAGCCCGGTGCAACCTTGACAATCTCCTACATTGGTTATCAGAAGCAGCAGGTCGCTGCATCCAATGGCATGGTCGTCACGCTCAAGGAAGACGTGGCACAGCAGATGAACGAAGTCGTTGTCATCGGTTACGGTGCTGTGAAGAAGAGCGACCTTACCGGTTCTGTCACGGCTCTGAAGCCGGACGGCAAGAACAAGGGCCTGGTTGTCAATGCGCAGGATATGCTCGCCGGAAAAGTTGCCGGTGTGAGCGTCACCAACGACGGCGGTACGCCGGGTGGCGGTTCTAACATCCGTATCCGTGGCGGTTCGTCACTGAATGCTTCCAACAGTCCGTTGATTGTCATCGACGGTGTGGCTATGGACCAGACAGGTGTCAAGGGTGTGGCCAATCCGCTCTCTCTCGTCAATCCGCAGGATATTGAGTCGTTCAACGTCCTGAAGGATGCTTCCGCTACAGCAATCTACGGTTCACGTGGTTCGAATGGTGTCATCATCATCACCACCAAGAAGGGCCGTCGCGGTATGCAGATTTCTTATAACGGCAGCTTTACCGTCAGCACGAAGTCGAAGAACCTTGACGTGCTGTCGGCTGATGAGTACCGTGACCTGATAAAGAGCAAGTACGGTACGGCACTGTACACGCTGGACGCTAACGGCAACAAGGTCCCGACAGCTTACGGAAGCCTGGGCAAGGCCAATACCAACTGGCAGAACGAAATCTTCCGTACCGCCATCGGCCACGACCACAACGTAGCTGTGTCCGGTCAGGCTGCCAACTGGCTGCCTTACCGTGTCAGTGCGGGATATACCAACCAGCAGGGTATCGTCAAGACCTCCAGCTTCGAGCGTTTCACGGGTGCCCTGACATTAAGCCCTTCTCTCCTGAACGACCACTTGAAGGTCACCCTGAACGCCAAGGGTATGTGGACCAAGAACCGCTACGCTGACGGCGAGGCCATCAAGGCTGCACGTCAGTTCGACCCGACACAGCCTGTCTATGCAGACGGTTTCAACAACTTCGGCGGTTATTACCAGTGGACGGATGACGGTACAGCCCTCAACGATCCGACATGGCCGATGACATACTATTCTCTGGCAACCAAGAACCCGGTGTCTATCCTCAACCTGAAGAACGACCGTGCCATCAGCCGCGACTTCCTCGGCAGTGCGGACATCGACTATAAGGTACACGGCTTTGAGGACCTGCGCCTCCACGTGACGGCAGGCCTTGATGTTGCAAAGGGACGCCAGGTAACGGATGTCGACCCCGCTTCCCCACTGGCTGTCTACTATGGCTCATACGGCTGGGAGTCACAGTTGAAGCGCAATATGCAGCTGTCTGCTTACGCACAGTACTACCACGACTTCAACGACAAGGCCAAGAACCACTTTGACATCATGGCCGGCTACGAGTGGGCACACTTCTGGCACAACACCCATAACTCTTACTGGAGCTTCTATCCTTCGACGAACAAGGACACCAGCCTTGCCGGCAAGGAGCGCAACCGCACTTACTATGACTATGCGACGGAAAACTACCTCGTTTCTTTCTTCGGCCGTGCCAACTGGTCCCTGATGGATGGCCGCTACATGGTGACGGCAACAGTACGTGACGACGGTTCTTCCCGTTTCCAGGACCACTGGGCTGTATTCCCGTCCTTCGCCTTCGCATGGCGCATGAACGAGGAGAATATGTTGAAGCAGATCGACTGGCTGTCCGACCTGAAGCTCCGCCTCAGCTGGGGTATGACCGGTCAGCAGGAAGGTATCGGCGACTACAACTACTTCGCTGTGTACGAAATGAACACAGGTAACGACTCTTACTATCCAATTGCCGGTGACGGCTCTCTGGCCCGTCCGAAAGCGTATGACCCGACACTGAAGTGGGAGACGACCACCTCTTATAACATAGGTCTTGACTGGGGTGTCCTCAGACAGCGTCTTTCCGGTACCGTCGACTGGTACTACCGCAAGACCAGCGACCTCCTCAACAAAGCGACCGTATCGGCGGGCTCCAACTTCCGCAACGAGGTGATGAGCAACATCGGATCGATGTACAACACGGGTGTCGAGGCAAGCATTCACTGGCTGGCTGTGAACTCCAAGGACATCAACTGGACGATGGATTACAACTTCACCTATAACTACAACAAGATCACCGACCTCAACGGGGGTTCTGATCCTGACTATTACGTTCCTACAGGCGGTATCTCTGCCGGCACAGGCGGGAACATCCAGGCGCAGCACGTAGGCAATGCGGTCAATTCTTTCCACGTGTTCCAGCAGGCATACGACAAGAACGGAAAGCCGCTGGAGGGTGTTGTCGTAGACCGCAACGGCGACGGCAAGATCACCGATGCAGACAAGTACTACTACAAGAAACCGGCGGCTCCTGTCACCATGGGCTTTGCTTCCCGCCTCGAGTACCATAACTGGGATCTCGGCTTCGCACTCCGTGCAAGCATCGGCAACTATGTCTACAATGACGCTTTTGCAAGTACTTCCAATATGTCGACTTCGGATCTTTTCCCGAAAGGCAAGTTCCTTGTAAACCGTCCTTCAGAAGTTGTGGGTGACAACTGGCTGTCAAATGATCCGACCTCAACACAGAGTGACTACTGGGTACAGAACGCTTCCTTCCTGAAGATGGACAACGTGACACTGGGTTACAGCTTTCGCGAACCTTCTCAAGCAGGGTTCATGGAACGGCATCTCCGGGCCGTATCTACGGAACTGTCAACAACGTGTTCTGCATCACCAAGTATAAGGGCCTCGACCCGGAGGTGTTCAACGGTATTGACAACAACCTCTATCCGCGTCCTATCTCGTTCATCCTGGGGTTGAACCTGAATTTCTAAATCTATTAAAGAGTTAAGACAATGAATACTAAATTCAAATATATGTTCTCTGCGGCAGCACTTCTGCTGTCTGTAGGACTCTCCTCTTGTACGGGTGACCTGGATGTCAAGCCGATTGACCCGAACCTCAATACGAAGGAGAATACGCCGGCAGAAAGCTCGTTCAACAAGTGTTATGCCCACATTGCCATGGCCGGAAACGGCGGTGCCAACGGCGACAGTGATGTTGACGGTATCGACGGTGGTACGAGTGGTTACATCCGTCAGCTGTTCAACTCGCAGGAGCTGCCAACCGACGAGGCCATCTGCTCATGGGGCGACGAGGGTGTTGCCAACTTCAACTTCAACACCTACGATGCGTCCAACCCCATGCTGAAGGGATTTTATAACCGTCTTTATGTGGGTATCACCTACTGCAACCAGTATCTGTCAGATTACGGCGACTACAACGCAACGATGTCGGCAGAGGTACGCTTCATCCGTGCGCTGAACTATTATTATCTGTTGGATGAATGGGGAAATGTTCCTTTCACGACAGCCATCTCTTCAACGAAACCTCCGCGTATCAAGCGTGCCGACCTCTACAAATGGCTGGTCGGCGAGCTGAAGGAGATTGAACAGGGACTGAACGAACCGCAGCCCAAGGTTTCTTCCACCCAGGGTTACGGCCGTGTTGACAAGGCTGCAGCCTGGCTGCTTCTGGCACGTCTCTACATGAATGCCGAGGTCTATACCGGCACTGCTGACTGGGCTGATGCGAAGACCTATGCCAAGAAAGTCATCGACTCTCCTTACAAGCTCTACACTGCGAAGAAGGGACAGTGGAGTGCCTACCAGCAGCTGTTCATGGGTGACAATGGTGAGAATGGTTCCTCCGTTGAGGCCATATTCCCGATTCTGCAGGATGGCAAGAAGACCACTTCATGGGGTACGACCCTCTTCCTCATGGCGGGTTGCAACGACAACAAGGAGCGTGTGAAGAGTGCCACGGAAAAGGGTAACAACACGACAGAAGGATGGGCCGGCAACCGTATGCGTCCCGACCTTGTACAGAAGTTCTTCCCGAACAACGATGCTCCCAATATCAGTGCATATGCCATGCCGGCGGCAGCCGACGACGACCGTGCCCTCTTCGACGGTGACGGACGCAACGTTACCAACGGCGATGATGAGAATGGCGTGAAGGTGTTTACCAACGGCTTCTCTGTCTGCAAGTTCAACAACTTCAAGACGGACGGTTCTGCCGGACACGATTCCAAGTTCCCTGATGCCGACTTTCTTCCTTATGCGTGCTGCCGAGGCTTACCTGATGTATGCCGAGGCTGATGCCCGCCAGAACGGCGGTACGACGACCGCCGATGGTGCGAAGTACATCAACGAACTCCGCAGCCGTGCTCATGCAACGACCTATACAGCTTACTCTCTCCGCCAGATCTGCGACGAGTGGAGCCGCGAGTTCTACTTCGAGGGCCTGCGCCGTACGACGCTGATCCGCTTCGGCTATTTCGGCGGCAACGTCAACTACAACTGGAGCTGGAAGGGCGGCGTGAAGAACGGCCGTAACTTTGATGCTCACTTTCAACCTCTTCCCGATTCCGACGAGCGACCTGACAGCCAACGGCAATCTGGCACAGAACCCAGGGGTATTCATCGAAGTGACACGTACAGAACAATAGAAAGCAAAACGATTAAAGAACAATCAATATGAAATCAATAATAAAGTCATCATTGCTGTTGTGTGCAAGTGTGGCGCTGTTCTCTGCCTGCGAGAAGGATCTGGACAACAATCCGACCCTCCAGACACCGAAAACCTTCACGCTGAATACACCTGCATACGCAGCCCAGACAGTCGACCTGAAGGTTGCCAATGGCCTGAACTTCAGTTGGTCACAGCCGGATTACGGCTTCCCGGTATCGGCTGAGTACGGTATGCAGTTCTCTACCACCAACAAGTGGACGAAGTCTGTCGACCAGGTGGTGGATATGGATAGCGAGCGGGGCGACTATGCGCCTGTAGGTTCGCCGACGACGACTTGCTCTACATCGGTCTCTGCTGCCGACCTTGCTACGGCCGTCGAGAAGATGGAACGTTATGAAGAGGGAAAAGTTCCTGCCAGCCAGGAACTTTATGCGCGTGTCTATTCATTGGTGAAAGGTGATACCATTTACTCCAATCCGGTGAAGGTGAGCGTTGCTCCTTACTATGTTGAACTTTCCGACGCACCGGTCGAGACGTGGTACCTCGTCGGCGGATCGTTCGGTGACGGTTCCTGGGGCAACAGTCAGGTGGTTCCATTGCTGCCTATGGAGGGCCAGGAGTATGACAAGAAGACCGGAAAGGGTGTCATCTCTTGGACGGGTTACCTGTCAACAGCCGGCTTCAAGCTGAAGAAGAATCCTTCAAGCTGGAATGACGGTCAGGTCGGTCAGGGTGCAAGCTTCGGCGACTTCAAGTACAACGACGGTGGTTCCGGAGATATTATAGTTCCGGAAGCAGGTTACTACAAGATCACTTACGATACGAAGAATTTGAAGTTGAAAATCGAGAAGTACACGGGAGCAGCACCTACTGCCTATGCCTCGATGGCACTGCCAGGCAAACATGACAGCTGGAATGCTGCCGGCGGCACGCCGCTGACAGCCGAGACCTCGGTCGTTGAGAACCACGACTGGAAGGGTACTGTGACCTTCACGGAGAAGTCTACCGGTGCCGACGGCGAGGGCTGCAAGTTCGCTGCCAACGGGGCCTGGGACGACAACTGGGGCGCTGAGGCGTTCCCTTACGGTGTTGCCACCAAGGGTGGAAAGAACATCCGTAACAAGAAGGGCACCTACACGGTCTACTTCAACGATATTACGGGTCAGTATTCTTTTGTAAAGCAATAGTTTATTAAGGATGATTACAGGGGACGTGCCGGCAGGCACAACCATGGTGGCGCGTCCTCCTCACATAACAAGAAGAATCGAAATGAAGAAATTGTTTATCATGGCAAGTGCCGCATTGCTGCTGGCAAGTTGCGGCAGCGATGAATATGAAGAGTGGGCTAAGCCACAGGCCAACGGTGCAGAGACAGCCGGCGAAGTGAAATTTACCGTCGCTGAAGCACCGGCCATCGATTTCAAGACGGAGACGGCCGACTCAGTCCAGCTGTTCGTTCCGACGTTGGTTTCTGCAGATGCCGTAACTTCCCAGACGTTGACGGCCGTACTCTCCAGCAACAGCAAGACGGCGACACTGAATGCCAGTGAGGGCGGAAAGGTGAAGAGCTCAGAACTCGTCTCTGCCATAGAGAACCTTTTATGGCAAGAACGGCGACCTGCACGAAGTGGCTGTCGCTGTTACGAACAAGGTGAGACTGCAGCGTGGCGAGGGCTTTTCACTCACACAGAACGTGAAGGCGAAGGTCACCTGTGTCGCACCGGCTTTCACGCAGTATCTGTACATGTCGGGGCGATGCCAACGGCTGGTCGTTTCAGCAATCCGCTTTATAGCCCTGATGCCGACGGCAAGTACACGGGCTTCATGTACCTCAACCAGAACGGCTTCAAGTTCGCTACCCAGCAGGACTGGAACGGTACCGATTATGGCGAAGGACTCGTCGAGAAAGGTGGCAACATCGTCATGACAGAGCCTGAGGGCTTCTACAAGGTGGATGTCGACCTCACGTCACAGGCGCTTACCTACACTGCTATCAACCGTGTCGGTATCATTGGTTCTGCAACAGCAGGCGGATGGGACAGCGACCAGGCAATGACCTACAACGCAACAGACAAGTGCTGGGAAATCAAAGGCATCACACTGACCGAGGGTGAGATGAAAATTCCGTGCCAACGAAGCCTGGGATTTAGACTGGGGCGGCTCATTGGCCGACATTACTCTCAAGGGCGGCAATATCAAGGTCGCAGCCGGTAAGTACAACATCAAACTCTACCTTCTGTGTGATACCAAGTCTCATTGCACAATGGAAGTAGCTCCATAAATACAGGATTTATAAATTGAGAAAGAGGTGTATCGGTGTGAAAGCTGATGCACCTTTTTTGTTGGACGAATGAAACGGATGGAACGTTTCTTTGGGGAATGTCGGTGGAAACCCGCACAGAATTGGAAAATACGAGTGCAAACGTTTGCATCAAGATTTTGCATGGCAGAAGGACAATATGTCGTGTGGCAGATGATTAATGGTTACCTTTGTACCTACTGACAATGGCTGAATGTGTCATTTAGAGTATGGGATATATCGGAGTGTTGCGGTGGAATCTTTTATCCCCTTGACTCCTTTTATTCTTCCTGACTCCAGAGACAGACGAACTAAAAATTGAGATCTATATGAAACGAATGTTAGCAGGTGCATTTACTTTGGCACTCTCTCTCTGTTCTATGGCGGGCACAGGGGAGTACAGGGCTGGCCGGCCGGCTACGGTGGCGTGATGCTGCAGGGCTTCTACTGGGATTCATTCGACGACTCCCAATGGACAGTATTGGAGAAGAAAGCCGACGATTTCGCCGGCTGCTTCGACCTTGTATGGGTGCCGCAGAGCGGCAAGGCGGCTGCATCGAAGTCGATGGGCTATGACCCGCTTTATTACTTCAACCAGAACTCCTCGTTCGGTACGGAGGCGGAGCTCCGCAGCATGATAAAAACTTTCAAGGCAAAGGGAATCGGAACCATCGCCGATGTCGTCATCAACCATCATGGCACGAACAGTGGCTGGTTCGGCTTCCCTGCCGAGGCCTACAAGGGGGTGACTTATCAGCATCAGTCAACGGATGTCTGCGCCAACGACGACAATGGCAAAGCTGCCGCTGAGGCCCGCGGTACAGGGGTGCAGCTCAGTACGAACGATGACGAAGGAGAAGGATGGGACGGTATGCGCGACCTCGACCACAAGCAAGCGAAACGTGCAGAAAATCGTGAAGGCATACGAGAATTACCTGCTCAACGATCTCGGTTATGCCGGCTTCCGTTATGACATGGTGAAGGGCTTTGCCGGTTCGCACATCGGCGACTATAATACGGCTGCCAACGTGAAGTATTCTGTCGGCGAGTACTGGGACGGCAATGCCAATACGGTGAAGTCGTGGATCGACGCCACCGGCAAGAAGAGCGCAGCTTTCGACTTCGCCTTCCGCTATACGGTGCGTGATGCCGTCAATGCCGACGATTGGCGGAAGCTCGCAGGGGCATCGGGGCTTACGGTCGAGGATGGGAAGTACCGGCAGTATGCCGTCACCTTTGTCGAGAACCATGATATGCAGTATCGTTCGGCTTCCGAACCTCAGGACCCCATCCGGCGGGACACGCTTGCCGCGAATGCCTATCTGCTGGCAATGCCGGGCACACCCTGTGTGTTCTATGCCCACTACCTCGCCTATCCGAAGGAAATCAAGGCGATGATCGCCGCCCGCAAGCTGGCTGGCGTGACGAATACGAGCAGCTATCTGCCCTACCGTTCCTCGAAAGACTACTATGCCAATACCGTCGAGGGAACGAACGGCAAGCTGCTGGTGGTTGTCGGCAAGGGAGCTAACGGGCTGTCTGTACCCCGGGGGCGTTATGCAAAGCTGCTCAGCGGCTATCACTATGCTTACTATCTCGCCTGTGAGGCAGAAACACCATGGGCGGACAAGGCAAGCGGTACGTATGAGACTGAGGACTTGAAAGTAAAGCTGACGGCTGTATCAGCTCATGCGGATGCCAGGCTTGTTTATACAACGAACGGTACGACACCCACGGCAGGCAGCACACAGGTAGCTTCAGATACAGAGATAACCATCCCCGAGGGTGAGACGACCTTGAAGGTGGCACTGCTCGTCAATGGAGTTGTGGGCAAGGTCATTACCCGCTCCTACAAGGTGAAACGCCCCGTACCGTTCACGCCGCAGACCATCCGGGTCTATGTGAATGCCGATAAGGTAGGCTGGAACAGCTACGTGAACTATCACTCCTGGGGCGGCACGCACAAGGGTACGGCGTGGCCGGGCGACCGTGTGACGACAGCGGAAACCAAAGACGGAAAGAAATGGTACTATAAGGACTATACCCTCAACAATGCAGACGACTACGTGAACTTCGTGTTCAGCATCGGAACAGCAGCTACTGCGAGCGACAACCAGACGCTGGATGTCGAGCGGGTGAAGAAGACTTCCTACTTTGAAATCTCCTCAACGAAGGAGAACGGGAAGTTTACGGTTACTGACAAGACGGCTGCCATGGGCATTGACAATGTGCAGGCTGGTAGGAATGTGGCAGACAGCGCTTATTATACGCTCTCCGGCCAGCAGCTCTCCGCCCGTCCGGTGCAGCGCGGCATTTATATCCATGCCGGGCGGAAGATAGTCGTCCGGTAGGGAATCTGCCGCATCGGGAGACATGAGGACAAGACAACGATTCAAGTAATATTTTAATGACGACAAGCAATGGCGGGCACGTGTGTGTCCGCCTTTTTCGTGACAGGACCGTCAGGCTGGATGCAGTGACAAGGTCTTTCACAGGGTGAAGACACATAGGGGAAGATATCTCGTCGGCGGGTGTTGTCTTCAGAACGCTGCATCCGATAATTCCTTGTCGGTCGGGAACATCATTCCCAGCCGTTGGGAACAGGTTTCCCAGGCGTTGGGAACTCGGTTCCCAACCGGTTGGGAATTTCTGTCTGTGCAGCCTGCTGACAGTTTCTTTTTGCACCTTCAGATAATCAAAGTGTCACATCTTCTGTTCCGTCCGGCTCGGAATCGGCGGGAGAGGTGGCTTTGTGAAGCTAAAGTTTGTTAAACCGTCTGTTTTTGCTGATTGGTTTTAGAAAGCTATTGATATTTTTCCTATATTTGCGATGTGGATCCATTACACGCCATTCAAGACACTGCTTATGGCAACAGCACTGGTTATCATAGAACTGCTGATCGTCTTGTCCTTGATTTTCATTGGCACACGTATCGGAGGCATCGGGCTGGGAGTCTTTGGCATGGTGGGGGTGTTTGTCCTTGTCTACGGCTTCCGCCTCCCGCCCGGCACGGCCCCCGTTGATGTCATGATGATTATCGTAGCCGTCATTACGGCGGCCTCAGCCCTTCAGGCCTCAAGCGGTCTGGACTATCTTGTGGGGGTAGCGGCAAGGTTTCTCCGGAATCATCCGGATAACATTACTTATTTCGGGCCGATTATCTGCTGGCTGTTCTGTGTCGTGGCAGGTACTGCCCATACATCCTATTCCCTGCTGCCGATCATTTCGGAGGTCGCGCAGACCAACAAGATACGTCCGGAGCGTCCGCTGAGCCTCAGCGTGATAGCGGCCTCGCTCGGTATCACCTGCAGTCCTGTGAGTGCGGCCACGGCGGCACTGATCAGCCAGGATCTGCTGGGAGCCAAAGGGATAGAACTGGGGACGGTGCTGATGGTCTGTGTGCCGACGGCCTTCCTGTCTATACTTGTCGCAGCGTTCGTAGAGAACCATGTCGGCAAGGAGCTGGAGGACGATCCGGAATACAGACGGCGGGTGGCGGCGGGACTTATCCGTCCCGATGAAGACCGGAAAGGGATGGATGTAACCGTGGAAAGAGACCGTCCGGCGGCGAAGCGTTCTGTCCTTGCCTTCCTCTTCGGTGTAGCACTGGTAGTAGTCTTCGGATTCTTTCCAGGGCTTCGTCCGGAGGGTGTGTCGATGAGTCAGACGATAGAGATGATCATGATGTCTGATGCCGCCCTGATACTGCTCGTCGGAAAGGGGAAAGTGGGGGATGCTGTCAATGGCAATATCTTCAAGGCAGGCATGAATGCGGTTGTCGCCATCTTCGGTATAGCCTGGATGGGCAACACCTTCTACATGGGCAACGAGAAAGTCCTGGATGCGGCCTTGTCTTCCATGATCACTTCCGCACCGATACTCTTTCGCCGTGGCACTTTTCCTGTTGAGCATCATGCTCTTCTCGCAGGCGGCAACGGTGACGACACTTTACCCTGTCGGCATTGCCTTGGGGGTGAATCCGCTGTTGCTCATTGCCATGTTCCCTGCCTGCAATGGCTACTTCTTCCTTCCGAACTATCCTACGGAGGTGGCTGCCATCGATTTCGACAGGACGGGTACGACGCACGTGGGCAGGTATGTCGTCAATCATAGCTTCCAGCTGCCGGGATTCATTACCACGGTAGTCTCCATCGGGCTGGGGGTGCTGGTGATACAGTTCCTGTAGGAGGAAAAGGCGGTGAGGATAAGCTCCTCCAGGCTCATCCAAAGAGAGGAAGATGCGGCAGGTGCTGATGGCTGTAAACAGGATGTCTGTCCAGCTTTTCCACCTGCCGGTGCTTATGTCCCTTCAGGCAGATACATTTTAATAATTTTCAGTTCTTATGAGAAACTTCAAGATTACATTCCTGACAGTGATGGCAGTGGTGATGCCGGCAGCCGCCATGGCGCAGAACCCCAGGGCCCGCATCATCGCCGCAGGAGAGACCATTGCCGGCGTGTCGGCATCGTCTACAGGTTCGGCATACGGTGCTGGGCAGGCGGGTATCCTGTCGCTGACAGAAGCCGTTCCTCAGGGAAAGGGTATTGCGGACGTGACCGGTGGACAGCTTGCCAACATCGGCAGTCAGGATATGAACGATGAGGTATGGCTGAAGCTCGCCAAGCGTGTGGACGACCCTTTGAACAGGGAAGGGTATGACGGTGTGCTGATTACGCACGGCACTGATACTATGGAGGATACCGCCTGCCTCCTTTCGCTGACGGGCCGGCCAACCTCTACAACGGTGTCTGCACACCCGTCGACCTGTCTTCGGAAGGACACGGTGTGGCGGCCTGCATGAAAAACGAATTGTCTTCAGCGAAGGAACTCATTAAGTCCCATACGACAGACCGTTCCGCTTCAGCCAATCAAAATCCAACGACATGAAAAAGAATCTATTATGTGCCTGTCTGCTTGCTCTCTCTCTGGGTGCAGAGGCACAGGACAACCATGGTTATGGAGCCGACGACGGACAGTTCAAGTCGCTGGCCGAAGAGGTTGCCGGCCTGAAAAAACACAACGATATGTTCAATGTCTACATCAACTATGCTGCCAGCGTGCAGGCGAAGTCTGATGCTGACCACAAGTGGGGTGCGGCCTTTGCCAACAGGCTGCTCCGTCTGGAAATCAAAGGTAACCTGACCGACAGGCTTTACTACCGTCTGCGTCACAGGCTGGACAAGTCGAACGAAGCCAAGGGGGAAGATAATTTTGCCAAGGCTACCGACATCATGATGATCGGTTACAGGTTTTCCGACAAGTTCAAGCTGGAAGGCGGTAAGCTGTGTCAGACCTGGGGCGGTTTCGAGTATGATGAAAACCCGCTGCATATTTATGAATTCTCGGAACTTGCAGGAGCACTTGACATCTACATGGCCGGTGTGATAGCAACCTGCAGGCCGGTTCCCTCACAGGAACTTGCTCTTGGAGTCACCAATTCCCACAATGAGAAGTTCAACGAGGTGTACGGTGACAATCCCATGGCTGTGGAGGCTGACGGAACACACACCAGAGCACTGGAAAAGTCGCACAACCCGCTTACCTACATCGTAAACTGGAACGGCAGTTTCCTGCATGACAGGCTTCAGACCCGCTGGTCGTGGGGATTGCAGGGAGAGGCACGCCATAAATACAGCCGTATGGTCTTTCTGGGACAGAAACTGAACCTTGACAGGCTACAGTGGTACTTTGACTATATGGGCGAGTTCGACGGACTGGACCGTCTGGGAATAGCGACAGGTGATGTCTCACCTTCTGTTACAGGATTCTCGGGCAGGGTCTGGCTCAGCGACGTACACTACAACTCGTTCGTGACAAAGCTCAACTGGCAGTTCGCCCCACAGTGGAATCTCATGCTGAAAGGAGCGTCCGAGAAGGTCAGTGTGAAGAAGACGGAACGGCTCAAGAACTTCCGCAAGAGCTATAGTTACATCGGCAGTGTGGAGTATTATCCTGTCAAGAGCCAGGACCTGCGTTTCTTCCTTGCTTACATCGGCAGGAAAGTGACTTACAAGGAGGGAGTTGGACTCGACAGGTACAATACCAACCGCATCGAGCTGGGATTCATGTACAGAATCAAGGCTTACTAAAGGAGAAAACGTACAGGAACAGAACAACAAGCTGAAGGTGTGTCAGATATCCCTAACAGAGAGACATTCGGAACAGTCGCATCATAACACTGACTTTAACAGAAAAGAACAACAATACTAACTTTATCGATTAAAATCATGGAAGAAAGAAATTTCGTGTAGAAAGCGACCTCCTGGGCGAACTTCAGGTACCGGAGGAGGCTTATTACGGCGTGCAGACACAGCGTGCCATCAACAACTATCACATCTCGCGCAAGCGAATGTGCGACTATCCCGACTACGTTGTCGCCATTGCCTATGTCAAGCTGGCTGCCGTGGAGACCAACCGGCAGCTGGGTGAAATCAGCGATGAGGTGGCTGATGCCATGGCACAGGCATGCCGGGAAATCATCGCCGGCAAGATGCACGAGAACTTTGTGACTGATATGGTGCAGGGCGGTGCCGGCACATCCGTCAACATGAATGCCAATGAAGTGATTGCCAACCGTGCCTGCGAAATCATGGGACACAAGAAAGGCGAGTTCCAGTACTGTGCGCCCAACGACCACGCCAACTGCGGACAGTCTACCAATGATGTCTATCCGACGACCATCCGTCTGACACTTATCCTCTTGAACAAGAAGCTGATAGAACATCTGAGTCAGCTGATTGCTGCTTTCCGCAGGAAGGGTGAGGAATTCAAGAATGTCATCAAGATGGGACGCACACAGTTGCAGGATGCTGTGCCCATGACGACCGGACAGGAGTTCAATGCCTTCGCCAATACCCTGGAGGAGGAAATCGCCAACCTCAACCGCAATGCGGCCCTCCTGCATGAAATCAATATGGGCGGTACGGCCATCGGCACGGGATTGAACGCTGCCCCGGGCTTCCCGAAGATCTGTGCCCAGAAGCTCAGTGAGCTTACCGGCATGGAATTCGTAGCTGGTACCGATCTCGTTGAGGCGACACCTGACACGGGTGCATATGTCAGCTATTCGAGTGCGTTGAAGCGTTTGGCCGTCAAGCTGTCGAAAATCTGCAACGACCTCCGCCTCCTTGCTTCAGGTCCTCGCTGCGGTCTGAACGAGATCAACCTTCCCCCGATGGCACCGGGCTCAAGCATCATGCCGGGTAAGGTGAATCCTGTTATTCCCGAGGTGACCAACCAGACCTGCTTCAAGGTCATCGGCAACGATACGACGGTCATGATTGCTGCCGAGGCCGGTCAGCTGCAGTTGAATGTCATGGAACCGATCATCACAGAGTGTCTTATTGAAGACCTGACATGGCTTCCGAATGCCATGGATACCCTGCGCGAGAAGTGTATCGACGGTATTACAGTGAACAAGGAGCGTTGTCTTGAAATGGTAAAGCATTCCATCGGCATTGTCACAGCTCTGAACCCCTATATCGGCTACAAGAACAGCACGAAGATTGCCAAGGAGGCGCTTGCAACCGGCGGATCGGTCTACGACCTCGTACTGGAGCACAAGCTGCTGTCCAAGGAGAAACTTGATGCCATCCTGTCGCCGGAGCACATGCTCAAATCGGAGAAGCACGTAAAGTAACAGGTTGGGCTGTTGTGGGGCAGGGGAGCAAGAGCATTGCACTTTCCCCTGCATCTGCATAAAACGGAAAAAGCTGTATCTGAGAATCCCGATGCACAGACGGTGCATCGGGATTCTCAGATACAGCTTTTATTCTGTTTATACCGTTTGTCCTGATTCTGCTTTCCGGGAGTGAGTTCCTTCAGAGTGGTCAGAAATCAAAACTCAGCTGTCCGTCACCCAGAAGATTATAGCTCCTGCGATGATAGGGCGTAATACCGTATTCACGGATGGCCTGGCGGTGCTTCTTCGTGGGATAACCCATATTCTTCTGCCAGTCGTATTGTGGATATTCTTCTGCCAGTGAGCACATATAATCGTCCCGGTAAGTCTTGGCAAGGATGGATGCCGCTGCTATGGAAAGATATTTTCCGTCGCCCTTGATGATGGTGGCAAAGGGCAGCTTCCGGTAGGGAGTGAAGCGGTTGCCGTCCACGATGACTGCCTCTGGCCGTACTTTGAGCTGGTCCAGCGCACGGTGCATGGCGAGGAAAGAAGCATTGAGGATATTGATTCTGTCGATTTCCTCGGGTGTGACGATTCCCACAGCCCAGGCCACGGCATCGTGTTCTATGGTATCACGGAGGGCATAACGCTTTCTGGCCGTCAGCTTCTTGGAGTCGTCCAGCAGGCTGTTCTGGTAACCGGGAGGCAGGATGACAGCTGCTGCATAAACGCTTCCGGCAAGGCAGCCCCTCCCGGCTTCGTCGCAGCCGGCCTCAACAAGATCTTGATAATAATGATTTTTCAGCATAAAGGATAAGAATAAAGGGGGATAGGGGTAGGCGGTGATAGGCGATGATAGATGATGATAGGCGGTGATAGGCGATGATAAGCGTTAATGAGAACCTATAAACGCCTATCATCGCCTATCACCGCTTACCCCTCCTAAAACATTACAGAAACCCGCTTGATGCCGGCTACCAAAGCATCGACCTCCTCACGTGTGTTGTAAAGTCCGAACGATGCCCGGACAGTGCCCAGGACACCGAGACGGTCCATCAGCGGCTGGGCACAATGGTGACCTGTTCGTACGGCTATACCCAACTGATCGAGCAGTGTGCCGAGGTCCATGGGATGGATATTGCCGACATTGAAGCTGATGACGGCATCACCGCTGTCGTTACTGTGTCCGTAGATGTGTATGCCCTCAACGGTACGCAGCTGCTGGAGGGCATATCGGGTGAGATCCTGTTCATGGGAAAGGATATTGTCCATGCCCAGCGAAGAAACATAGTCGAGGGCTTTGGCTAGTCCGTGTGTGGCGATATAGTCAGGAGTCCCGGCCTCGAACTTCAATGGTGGCCGCTCAAAGGTGGTCTTCTCGAAGCTCACGTGTTCGATCATCTCGCCGCCGCCCTGATAAGGTGGCAACCTGTCGAGCCATGCCTCCTTGCCGTAAAGCACGCCGACACCTGTCGGGCCGTAGACCTTGTGCCCGCTGAAGGCGAGGAACTCGCAGTCGAGTTCCTGTACATCGACAGCGAAATGGGGTACGCTCTGCGCGCCATCCACCATGACCGGTACGCCATGCTCATGGGCAATGTGTGTCATCTCCTTGATGGGATTGACCGTCCCGAGGACATTGCTGATATGGGTAATGCTCACAAGCCGTGTGCGCTCTGTAAAGAGCTTCCAGTATGCGTCCAGGTCCAGCACGCCTTCTTCAGTCATCGGAATTACCTTCAGGACAATCCCCCTGCGCTGTGCCTGCAGCTGCCATGGAACGATGTTGGAGTGGTGTTCCATCGTAGAGACAATCACCTCATCGCCTTCCTTCATGCAGTCCTCTGTGAAGCTGGAGGCAATGAGGTTCAGGCTCTCCGTCGTCCCGCGGGTAAAGACAATCTCATTTGTGGAACGTGCGTTGATGAACTTCCGTACCGTCTCACGTGCAGCCTCATGCAAGTCGGTTGCCTGTTGCGACAGCCAGTGTACACCACGGTGTACGTTGGCATTCACATTGAGGTATTCCTCGCGCATGGCATCCAGCACGCAGAGCGGTTTCTGTGTGGTGGCACCGTTGTCAAGGTAAACCAGCGGCTTGCCGTAAACAGTGCGGGAGAGAATTGGGAAGGAATCCCGGACTTTGTTGATATCGTACATATTTTCTTGTATTGGACTTGTCTGCCTTATTAGGCAAATCGGGCTTATGGGGCAAAATATCCCCATAAGCCCAATGTCATACTATTTACACATCGTGCAGCCCTCGCACTTGTCCAGCTCGCCCCGGAAGCGTTTCTCTACCAAGTGGTGGAGGCGGTCGCGCAACGGCTCAAGCTCCATCTTGTCGATGACCTCGTTGACGAAGGCGAACTCAAGAAGGAGCTTGGCTTCCTTGCGGTCGATACCGCGCTGCTGCATATAGAAGAGGGCGGCATCATTGAGCTGTCCGACGGTCGATCCGTGGTTGCACTGTACATCATCCGCATAGATTTCGAGCATCGGCTGCGTGAACATACGGGCCGTCTTGCTGGCGCAGAGATTACGGTTGTTTTCCTGCGAGAGCGTCTTCTGTGCGCCTTTGCGGACAAGCACACGACCGGCAAAGGCACCGACGGCGTTTCCGTCAAGAACGTATTTGTAGAGTTCGTTGCTTGTGCAGTGGGGAACTTGATGGTCGATGAGCGTGTTGTTGTCCACGTGCTGGCTTTTGTCTGCAACCACACAGCCGTTGCAGAAGCACTCGCTGCCCTCACCCTTGAAGACAAGGTCGAGCATATTGCGGGTCACACCGTTGTGCAGTGTGATGACGTTGTGGCTGACACGGGAGTTGCGCTGCTGCTCTATATAAACGTTGGAAACCCGCGTGTTCTTCGCATGAGTCTCTTCCAGACAGTTCAGTTCCAGGCGTGCATTGTCGCCTACGAAAGCCTCGATGACCTGTGTGGCGAGGAAGTTCCGGTTGTCGGCAGCATGGTCGCAGAAGAGGAACTGGGCTTTCGCACCTTCCTCGAGGACAATGAGCACACGTCGGTTGACCATCAGGTCGACATCCGAACGGAGGATGTTGACCACCTGCACGGTGCGTTCCATCTGTACGTTCTTCGGCACATAGATGAAAAGTCCGTCCTGTGCCAGCATCGTGTTCAATGCCGTTACGGCATCGGCTTCTGTGTGGGCAATACGGCCATAGTACTTCCGCACCAGTTCCGGATGTTCTGTTGCTATGCGGTTCAGACTGTCGACTATGATGCCGTCGTTGAGCTTTGTCTTCGGCAACGCCTTGGTATAGAACTGGTCGTTGACAATGAAATAAAGGGAAGTGCTGAGGTTGGGAACATCGCACTTGAAAGTCTCGTAGGGATTGACAGGAATCTCAAGACGGTTGAGGTTCAGGCCATAGTCCGGCTCAAAGAGCTTCTGCATATCCGTGTACTTGTAGCGTTCCACTTTCCTGTCAGGGAAGCCAAGCCGGCGGAAGTCCTCGAAAGCCTTGTCGCGTACCTCATTGAGAACGGGTGCAGCGTGCTCCTTTATCAACTGCAGCGCCTCGTTGTAGAGGTCTATATATTGTTTTTCGCTTTGCATTGTTGTTTCTTTTTAGGCGTTTTAGTCGGCTGGATATAGTGGATAAGACAATCCCCATGACTTACAGGGACTCCAGCCGGACTGAACAATCAAGATAAACGGCAGCCTTTCAGTCTTCGGCATCCACCTCTTCCTTGATCCAGTCGTAGCCCCGTTGTTCAATTTCCTTGGCAAGCTCCGGACCTGCTGTCTTGACAATACGACCCTTGTAAAGTACATGGACGACATCCGGTTTGATCATGTCGAGCAGACGCTCATAGTGGGTGATGACGATGGTGGACGTCTCATCAGTATGCATCTTGTTCACCCCCTTCTGCTACGATACGCATGGCATCAACATCAAGGCCGGAGTCGGTCTCGTCGAGGATGCTCAGCTTCGGTTCGAGCATCGCCATCTGGAAGATTTCATTGCGTTTCTTCTCACCACCCGAGAAGCCTTCGTTCACACTGCGGCGGGACAGTTGGAGTCCATGCCCACCAGCCGGCGTTTCTCCCGCATAAGGGCCATGAACTCGGCCGCTTTCAGCGGTTCGAGTCCCTGATAAGCACGCTTGGCATTGACGGCTGCCTTCATGAAGTTGGTCATGCTCACTCCCGGAATCTCCACCGGATACTGGAAAGAGAGGAAGAGCCCTTCATGAGAACGGTCCTCTGGCTTCATCTCCAAGAGATTCTTTCCATTGAAGACAGCCATGCCGTCGGTTACTTCATAGAGTGGATTACCTGTAAGTACGGCACTGAGCGTTGACTTACCCGAGCCGTTAGGTCCCATGATGGCATGCACCTCACCGTCTTTCACCGTGAGGTTGATGCCCTTTAATATTTCTTTACCTGCAATCGTTGCGTGCAGGTTTCTTACTTCTAACATATTGTTTTTGTTTTATTTACTTTTCAAAATAAAAATGTCAATGATGTCACACACCATATCAGCTAAAAAGTCGGATGTGTGATAGTCGCCACGAGCCATTCTCTCTGATCTCTCCCGCTCGCGTTGTTCATCGAAAAGCGACGGTGATGTATCATTGCCACCAAAGAAAGACTTAGGCTTCTTCTTGTAAGGAGGCGGATCCTTTATAAATCCTGAACCCGTTACCGTGTGAAAAAGACGACGGTCATAAGGCATCGGTGCAGCGGCGTTACCCAGTATCGACCGACAAGTACTTGTCGTATCTCGCTTCACCTGTTCATCTATAAGAAACTTCTGCCATGGCTTTAACTGCCATGACTGGGCCTGAAGCATTGTTGCGAGCAGCAAGCCAGACGTGATGAGAATGACTTTTCGCATATTGTTCGTTCTGTTATATCATCCCACTGTTCCTTCCAATGTCACGGAGAGGAGTTTCTGTGCCTCTACAGCGAACTCCATCGGGAGCTTGTTGAGGACATCCTTCGCATAGCCGTTGACAATCAGCCCGACGGCATCCTCCGTGGGAATGCCACGCTGGTTGCAGTAGAAGAGCTGGTCTTCACTGATTTTTGATGTTGTCGCTTCATGTTCCACAATGGCCGTATCGTTGTGGACATCCATGTAAGGGAAGGTATGAGCACCGCAGTCCGAACCCAGGAGAAGCGAGTCACAGCTCGAGTAGTTGCGGGCATTCTCTGCATTTGCCGTGGCACGGACCAGTCCGCGGTAAGAGTTCTGGCTGTGTCCGGCAGAGATGCCTTTCGAGATGATGGTGCTCTTGGTGTTCTTGCCGATGTGAATCATCTTCGTACCTGTATCAGCCTCCTGATAGTTGTTCGTCACGGCGACAGAATAGAACTCGGCCTGTGAGTTGTCGCCCTTCAGCACGCAAGACGGATATTTCCAGGTGATGGCAGAGCCTGTCTCAACCTGTGTCCATGACAGCTTGGAGTTCACACCACGCAGCTCGCCGCGCTTTGTCACGAGGTTCAAAACGCCTCCCTTTCCGTTCTCATCGCCCGGGTACCAGTTCTGGACGGTCGAGTATTTCACTTCGGCATTGTTGTTCACGACGATTTCCACCACTGCTGCATGCAGCTGGTTTTCATCGCGCATCGGGGCCGTACAGCCCTCAAGATAGCTGACATAGGCATCATCGTCGGCTACGATCAGCGTGCGCTCAAACTGCCCCGTGTTGATGGCATTGATGCGGAAGTACGAACTGAGTTCCATCGGACAGCGGACACCCTTGGGAATATACACGAAGGATCCGTCGCTGAATACGGCGGAGTTCAGTGCGGCGGAATAGTTGTCTCGATAAGGGACGATGCTTCCGAGGTACTGCCGTACCAGATCGGGATGTTCCTTGACGGCCTCGCCGATAGAGCAGAAGATGATTCCTTTCTCTGCCAGCTGCTTCTTGAAGGTTGTCTTTACAGACACAGAGTCCATGATGGCATCGACTGCCGTGCCGCTCAATGCGAGCCGTTCCTCCAGCGGAATCCCCAGCTTGTCGAAGGTCTTTGCCAGCTCCGGATCCATCTCCTTGTTCTTGGGTTTCTTTGCCAAGGGGTCGGCATAATAGGAGATGTCCTGCAGGTGCAGCTCGGGCAGATGCAGATGTCCCCATGTAGGGATGGGCAGCGTCTCCCAGTAGTGGAAAGCCTTCAAACGAAAATCGAGGAGCCACTCCGGCTCCCCTTTCTTCTGCGAAATGAGCCGGACAATCTCCTCGTTCAGTCCTTTCGGGATGACCTCTGTATGTACATCGGTTGTAAAGCCGAACTCGTACTTCTGCTCTGCGACCTTCTTTACAAATTCATTATTCTTGTTTTCATCCATTTGTAATTCAATGCTAATATATATGGTATGGGCAAACAAATTGTATGCCACCTGACCGGCAGCAACATTTGTTACCACAAAGAAAAAACCGTCTTCACTCCTCGGATGGAGAAAAGACGGCTTTCTTTATTCTTACAGTTTCTGTTCAACCTCAATCTCCGTGAAGGTCTCGATGATGTCTCCTACTTGCAGGTCGTTGTAGTTGACAAGAGATATACCGCACTCAAGTCCTGTGGCGACTTCCTTCACATCGTCTTTGTAACGTTTCAAGGCATCAATCGGAGCAGTGTGGACGACAATACCGTCACGGACCACACGACCCTTGTCCTTGCTGTGGACCTTGCCCTCGGTAACCATACCGCCGGCGACAGTCCCGACTTTGGAAATCTTGAATACCTGCTTGACTTCCACCTGACCGGTGACAATCTCCTTCTTCACCTTGTCGAGCATACCGACCATGGCTGACTTCACATCATCGATAGCATCGTAGATGACGGAGTAAGTGTTGATTTCGACACCCTCGCGGTCGGCCAGTCGGCGTGCATCGGCCGAAGGGCGTACCTGGAAGCCGACGATGACCGCATCAGAAGCCGATGCCAGCATCACATCGTTTTCTGAAATCTGGCCGACTGCCTTGTTGATGACATTCACCTTGACTTTCTCCGTAGACAGCTTGATGAACGAATCAGACAGAGCCTCGATAGAACCGTCCGTATCACCTTTCACGATGATGTTCATCTCATGGAACTCTCCACGTGCGATGCGGTGGGAAATATCCGACAGGGTAAGACGAGTCTGTGTACGCAGGCCCTGCTCACGCTGCAGCTGCTCACGCTTGTTGGCTATCTCGCGTGCTTCCTGCTCGGTCTCCATCACGTGGAACGTGTCACCGGCCGTAGGCGCACCGTTCAGACCGAGGATGATGGCCGGCTCAGCCGGTCCCGCACTTTCGATGCGCTGGTTACGCTCGTTGAACATGGCCTTGATGCGGCCCCATGAAGTGCCGGCGATGACATTGTCACCCACTTTCAGCGTACCGTTTGACACGAGCACCGTACTGACATAGCCGCGCCCCTTGTCGAGGGATGACTCGATGATCGTACCCGTCGCCTTGCGGTTAGGATTGGCCTTGAGGTCGAGCATGTCCGCCTCGAGCAGTACCTTGTCGAGCAGGTCGTTTACACCCAGTCCCTTCTTGGCGCTGATCTCCTGGCACTGGTATTTGCCGCCCCATTCTTCCACAAGCAGGTTCATCTGCGACAGGTCCTCGCGTATCTTGTCCGGGTTCGCTCCCGGCTTGTCAATCTTGTTGATGGCGAACACCATCGGCACGCCGGCAGCCTGTGCGTGGGCGATCGCCTCCTTGGTGGTAGGCATGACCGAGTCGTCGGCTGCGATGATGATAATCACGATATCCGTCACCTGTGCGCCGCGGGCACGCATGGCAGTGAACGCCTCATGACCCGGCGTGTCGAGGAACGTCACCTTGCGGCCGTTCTCCAGCGTCACGCTGTACGCACCGATGTGCTGGGTAATGCCGCCGGCCTCACCGGCAATCACGTTGGTGTTGCGGATATGGTCGAGCAGAGAGGTCTTGCCGTGGTCGACATGACCCATGACAGTCACGATAGGAGCACGCGAAACGAGGTCGTTCTCATCATCCTCCTCTTCGCTGACCGCCTCCTGCACTTCGGCACTGACATACTCCGTCTTGAAGCCGAACTCGTCGGCAACAAGGTTGATGGTCTCGGCATCCAGACGCTGGTTGATGGAAACCATGATGCCGACAGACATCAAGGTGGAGATGACCTTTGTGACTGGGACATTCATCATCGTCGCCAGTTCCGAAACGGTAACGAACTCTGTCAGCTTCAGCGTCTTGCTTTCCTTTGCGCTCGGCCTTGGCCTCGGCACTCAGGCGTTCCTGAACGGCATCACGCTTTTCCTTACGGTATTTCGCACCCTTCTTGTTCTGGCTCTTGCTTGTCAGTCGGGCAAGTGTCTCCTTTACCTGGCGTGCTACCGCCTCGTCATCCACCTCCAACGGTTTCTGATTACGGTTGCGGCTCTTCTTGCCGCTGTTCTTTCCGCCGGTGTTTCCGCCGTTCTTGTTCCCGCCTTTCTTGCCGTTCTGGTTCTGCTGCTGGTTGGCTGCGGCATTGATGTCGACACGTTCCTTGTTGATACGGACACGTTTCTTCTTGCCCTGGCCACTGCCCTGTCCTGACTTTTCTTCACGTTCCTTGCGACGCTCTTCCTTGCTCTTCTTCTTCGGACGGGTGCTCTGGTTGAGTGTGCTGAGGTCGATTTTTCCCAGGACGTTTACCTTCGGCGTATTCAGGATTTTCTTCTCGTTTTTGGTCAGGAAAAGCCCGCTCTCTTTCTTTTCCTCCACGGCTGCCGAACCAGTTGGTGCGGCCGTCTCCTCTGTCGTCTGATCCTTGGCTTCTTCAGCCTTGGCGGCAGCAGGGGTCACGCTCCCGGAAGACACAAGGGGGTTCTCTGTCTTGGTTACAGCAGGCTTTTCCCCTTCGTTCTTCCCTGCAGGCTTCTCGCTGTCGACAGGATTGTCCGTCTCCTTCTTCTCCTGTGCGGGGCTTACGGCAGCAGCCTGCACGGGAGTCTCTTTCTTCTCGGCCGGAGCAGCAGATGGCCTGGCGGCCGGCTTGTTCAGCTGGTCGAGATCGATCTTTCCGACCGGTGTGTACTGCTGACGCTCTGTCTTCAGGAGGTTTTCCGCCCTGTGGTCAGCAGCCGGTTTCTTCTCTTTCGGCTTCTTCTGGAAAAGCTTTGCAGCGTCCTTCTTCACCTCCTTGTCATTCTTGAAGGCACCGACGAGCGCATGGTACTGCTCGTCGCTCAGCTGAAGTTCAGGTCGCTCTTCACCTCGCCCAGCTCCGGTTTCTTCTCCAGGAACTCCACTGCCGTCTGGAGTCCTATGTTCAATTCTCGAATTGCTTTGTTTAATCTGATGCTCATTAACTTTATATTTCGGTGTTGGGTGTTGGTTGTTGATATGCCTTTTGGTAGAGAGGGGTTCCGAACATGGAGTTGCTGAATAGTCACACCCGTTAGCCTTCAGTCAACAGCCATCGCCCACCAGCCAATCACCTTTTACTGTTCAAACTCTGACTTCAATACTCTCAGCACGTTGTCAACGGTCTCTTCCTCCAGGTCGGCCTTCTCGATCAGCATTTCCCGAGGAGCATTGAGCACCTGGCGCGCCGTGTCGAGTCCGATGCCCTTGATGGCATCGATGACCCACTGGTCTATCTCGTCAGAGAACTCGTCCAGGTAGATGTCTTCTTCGGCGTTCTGCTCGTCCAGTTCACGGAAGACGTCGATGGTGTATCCCGTCAGCATGCTTGCCAGCTTGATGTTCATGCCGCCGCGGCCGATGGCAAGACTGACCTCCTCCGGCTGCAGGTAGACCTCTGCCTTTTTGTTCTCTTCGTCGACGTTCAGACTGCTGACCTTTGCCGGAGACAGCGCACGCTGGATAAACAGCTTCGTATTGGCGGTCCAGTTGATGACGTCAAGGTTCTCGTTGCAAAGCTCGCGCACGATGCCGTGGACGCGGCTGCCGCGAACACCGACGCAGGCACCGACCGGATCGATGCGATCGTCGAAGCTCTCGACGGCAATCTTGGCACGCTCACCCGGCATACGGGCTATCTTGCGGATGGCTATCAGACCATCGCTGATTTCCGGCACTTCCGCCTCGAGCAGCCGCTCCAGGAACTCCGGTGCAGTGCGTGAGAGGATGATCTTCGGGTTGTTGTTCTCGTTGTCGACGCGCAGGATGACCGCACGTACCGTCTCGCCCTTGCGGTACTGGTCGCGCGGAATCTGTTCGTCTTTGGGCAGGATCAGCTCGTTGTTCTCGTCGTCGACGAGCAGCACCTCGCGTTTCAGGTCTGGTAGACCTCGCCCGAGATGATCTGCCCGACACGGTCCTTGTATTTATTATATAAGGAGTCGTGCTCCAGTTCAAGTATCTTGGAAGCCAGTGTCTGGCGCAGGTTCAGGATGGCCCGGCGGCCGAACTTGTTGAAGTCGACCTCCTCGCTCACGTCCTCGCCTACTTCGTAGTCCGCCTCTATCTTGCGTGCATCTGTAAGGCTGATCTGCTTGTTTTCGTCCTCCACTTCACCATCGGCCACGACCACACGGTTGCGGTGTATCTCGAAGTCACCCTTGTCTGGGTTCACAATCACGTCGAAGTTTTCGTCGCTGCCGAAAATCTTGGCGAGTACGTTGCGGAAGCTCTCCTCCAGCACGCTCACCAGGGTGGTACGATCGATGCTCTTGGTGTCCTTGAACTCCTTGAAGGTCTCGATCATGTTCGGACGCTCTTCTTCTGTTTTTCTTGCTGCCATAGCTTTTACTTGAAACTTATTATATATTTTGTGTATTTTACTTCATCCATCTTGTACGTATGGTCCACGTCCATCTTCATAGGACGCTTCTTGCCCTCTACGTGTACCTTCTCGTTGACAGCCACCACGAAGTCGTTGCCGTCGACGCTCTTCAATACGCCTTTTACTTTCTTTCCGTCCTTATCGAGTACCTCGACTTCCTTCCCGATGAAGTTCTGATACTGCTGTGGGACCTTGAAAGGCTGTCCCAGCCCGGCGGAGCCTACCTCCAGCTCGTAGTCCTCTTCATCCCGGGAGAGGCGGTCTTCGATGTACCTGCTCAGCTCCACGCAATCTTCAATCCATACGCCATCGGCATGGTCAATCTCCACGACGATTTTGTCGTCAGGACTGATTTGAATGTCGACCAGGAAGTACTCCTTGCCTTCCAGCCACTCGTCGACGAGGCTCTTTACAACGTTTTTGTCTACCATAAGTGTTTTAATATGAAAAATGAGGGACTGTTGAAAGCCCCTCATTCCTCTGAACGTGTGCAAAGTTACGAATATTTTCGCCACACACCAAATGTTTTACGGCTTTTTTTATCAGCCGACAAACGATTTAGACAGATTTAGACGGACTCCGGCTGAGACGTTTCCTGTGTAAAGAGGGGAATGTGGAAGTGTTTTTCTGATAAACAGAAAAAAATTATCATCATGAAGAAAAATATTTCTTTACGTGAAAAGAAAATCTTTTTTTACGTGAAGATAATTTCTTCTTTACGTGAAAATAATTCTACGGCAACACTGTCTTGAACAGCCATACGGCGGAAATGGCCGGAAAAGGTGAGGGATCCTTTTCGCAAAAGGACTGATGATCAAGGGATCTTCGCCTTGCCGTAACAAAAGACAACGTCTGCAAGGCTGCGATCGTACGCTATGGAAATTCGGAAGGCGCAATGGAAAAATGGGGCTTACAGGCCCTGATGGACCTGTAAGCCCCGTTCGGCCGACAAGAGTCCCCTTTATTTCGTCTTTGTTTTCGCCTTGGCGTCAACAACGGGTCCGGCTGCCGTCTCCGTCTTCACGGCTGTCCGACCGGCAACTGGCTGCAGCAGCTTTCTGTATTCCGCCGGGTTCTGCAGAATCTCCACAGCCTTTTTCCACTGCTTGTCAAACTGCAGGCTGTTCTCCAGCGAACCGCGTTGGTAGTAATAGGCCGATACGAGGTCGCTTGTCAGCAGTTTCTTCAGCGTCTGCCTGTTGTAGTCGAGGTCTTTGGCAAGGTTGTGGCTCAGCTTCTTTTCCAATGCGTCAAACTCGGGTTTCGCATCTTCGTAATATCCCTCGAACTTGGCCAGCTTGACGAGGTTCTCCAGGTATTTCCGGCTTTCACGGTCGTACTTGAATCCGCTCTTCAGCACCGTCTGCTTGAAGTCCTCGTAGTCCGCATCAGAGAGTACGAATGTCTTTGCCGGCCCGATGGCAGGATGCTTCTTCAGGTATTGCAGTTCCCAGTTCCACATTACCTCCGTAGAGTCGCGTCCTGACGAAGCGAGGTAGAAAGCGATGTTCGGCAGCGAGTCGGGACGTACCTCTACATCGGGCTTGATGCCGCCTCCGTCGCGCACCTCGCGTCCGTCTGCCGTATGGAAGACGTGTGTCAGCGAGTCGGGGACGTGCTCGGTGTAGCCGCCGTTGGCGTGTTTGTAGTTGATGGCCTGTATGCACCGTCCGCTGGGAATGTAATACTTGCTGGTTGTCAGTTTGAGGGTGGCGTTGTACGGCAGGTCCATCGAAGCCTGTACGAGTCCCTTGCCGTAGGTGCGTGTGCCGAGGACGACGGCACGGTCGAGGTCCTGCAGGCTGCCGCTGGTAATCTCGCTGGCACTCGCCGTCTCGTCGTTTACCAGCACGACAATCGGCATCACCGTGTCAATCGGTTCCACGGTCGTCTTGTATTCTTTGTTCGCACGCTCTAGTTTGCCCACGGTCTTCACCAGCGTAAGTCCTTTCGGCACGAACATATTGACGATGTTGACAGCCTCCTGCAGACTGCCGCCGCCGTTGTTGCGCAGGTCGAAGACAAGTGAAGTCATCCCCTGCTTCTTCATGTCGAGGAAAGCGCGGCGCACATCCTTCGCACATCCTGCCGTGAAGGAATTGAGATTGAGGTATCCCACTCCGCCGTCCTGCACGCCGTAATAAGGTACGGCAGGGAGCTGGATGGTACGGCGGGTAATCCTGAACTTCATCTTCTTGTCGGTTGACGGGCGGCGTACCGTGAGGATGAAGGTCGTGCCCGCATCGCCCCGCAGACGGTTGCTGACGTAGGACACATCCTTGCCTGCCATCGACGAGTCACCGATGGAAAGGATGACATCTCCCTTCTTCAGTCCCGCTTCCGCCGCAGGCATGTGCTCGTACGGTTCGTCGATGACGACGTTCTTCAGCGCGAAGTTGTAACGGATCAGCGCACCGATGCCGGCATATTTCCCCGAAATCATCAGGTCCAGGTCCTTTACTTTCTCCTCCGGATAATAGACCGTGTAGGGGTCGAGTGAGTGCAGCATGTAGTTGATGCCGTTGCCGACCACCTCGTCGGCATCCAGCGTGTCGACGTACATCATGTCAAGATACTTATAGATGGCCGAGAACGTCTCAAGGTTCTTTGCCACCTTGAAGTTGTGGTCTTTGTCTGCTTTGTTTTGTGCCGGTGCAGACCCTCCGAAAGTCAGAAGCCAGAGCCCGAAAGCCAGGAACAGTTTTCTCATTGTATGTGTTCTGTTTGTTGTTTAATATGCTTTTTACGAGACAAAATTACATTATTGTAATGGAAAACGCATCTTTACAGGCATGAAAATAAATAAAATTACGGTTTAATTGATTTTTTCACCAAAAACATTTGGTGGGTTCGGAGAAACATAGTACCTTTGCAACCGCTTACAAGAGACAAGCACAAATAACTGCTTCAGTAGCTCAGTTGGTTAGAGCACCTGACTGTTAATCAGGGGGTCGTTGGTTCAAGCCCATCCTGGAGCGCATGGAAAAGGAATTACGAGCGTAATTCCTTTTTTGTTTTCTACTTCCCTGTTCCCATATCCCTGTCCCGACTTATGTAATTGTAATATTGGGTCTTCTATGCAGGATACAACCAAAGTGAGATTTAACATAGAATGGAATATGATGGTTCTTATTCTCGACAAAGCCAACATCGAAATCAGAGGAGCTGATCGATGCCGTGAATATGGCGTTTGGATGGAATAGTCTTGAACCTTAGAAGTAGATGGTAAAATAGATATAGGGGAATATGTTTTTATGATTATATTGATAAACAAAATATTAGTAATCTGATGACAGATAAATAAATAGGCATTGAAAAACTTTGATATATGATGAGAATTACTTATTTTTGCAAAAACGATTGTCTATATGGACCGCAGATTTTATTTTTCTGTTATTTCTGTTCTTTTGCTTCTCGTTACAGGTTGCAATGAAAGTCATAATAACGAGATGGAATCGGCATACCAGCTGACTAACACAAATCCGGACAGTGCCTTGGCTGTTCTCCAGACGCTGCATCATGAGAAGTTCAGCAAGAAGGAGGATGCGAAATACGCTTTGGTTTATACTATTGCTCAGGACAAAAGCGGAGTGGATGTTGACAATGACTCGCTGTTGCGGACAGCCTACACATATTATAACAGTAGACCAGGTGATTCTCTTTACGCCAAGTGTGAATATTATATGGGTAAGTACTATATGCTCAATGGTAGTTTGGAGCTTGCAATAGACTGTTTGCAGAAATCAGCTAGTACGGCGGAGAGACAAAAGGACAAATATACTATGTGTCTAGCTTTCGGGAAATTGTCAGATGCACTTGGTAATTCTAATCCCATAAAAGGACTGTCTATAGCTAAGAAAGCGGATAGTATATATTCACGCTTACCTGATGTCACAATCATTAACAAGACATATAGTAAGTTGCAAGTAAGTAAATTATATCTGTTTACTGATAGTCTTGAAATGGCTGTTAGAACATGTCAGGAAGCATTGGAATTTGCAAAACAATCTGGAGATTCCGTTTGTATTTCTGATACTTATCAGGACTTAGCATCTATATTAGGAGAAAAAAACGGGATTATGACGAAGCTTTGTTGTATTCAAAGAAATCGGTAGAATACAGTGCGTCGACAGATATTCATAAAAAAACTTAATCTGGCATGGGCATATATAGACGCAGACTCCATACAAAAGGGCGAAGATATTCTTAATGCCATTAAGACAGAGAAGCCAGAGGAACTTTATACAGAATTCTATCTTCAGCATATAGCTGCTTTGAAAAATCATGACTATTCCAAGGCCGTCAATTTTGCCGACTCATCATACCACTTTATAGAGAAAATGTATGCTGAAGAGCTGAACTATAAAGAAAAGTACTATAATGCATTGGTCAAAACTCAATATGAGAATGGTATAAGTGAGGGTAGGGCTGATGGGTTTAGATGGTTTGCCTTTTTGATTTCCTTTTCTGCTTTGATAATCATCTGTCTTATAACTTATAACTATAGGCAGTATAAACAGATGGCTTCGCAGAAGATGCAGAATGAGGCTAACGCACGGAGGCTGGAGAAGAAAATACATGAAAAGGAGTTGAAGCACAAGGAATTTCAGCTGTCTGCCATGCGTAGCTACATACTGAAGAAAATAGATATTGCCCAAAAGATAGATGCAATCCGGGAGAACGACAAGAATAGTGTTGTGTTGACTGATCAGGATTGGGAGGAAATAAGAATATTTGTCGACAGTGTGGAGGGCGATTTCGTTATAAGGTTAAAGGAAAAGTTCCCTCTACTTAATGAGGATGACATAAAGTTCATGATGTTGATCCGGCTTAGGATGCCATCTAGGGCTATGGGATTAATTTATAACATTAGCGAAAAAAATCCATTCGTCAGAAGTTGTTTGTGTACAAATCTAAGGTAGGTTTAGAGAGCGGGGATAAGCTTTCATTGAGGGTCCTTTATAGGTGATTTTTGAAACCCCAAATGAAGAAATAGACATCTTAATAGAGGGTTTGAAATATAACTTGATGATTAACAGTGTGTTATATATGTATGCAAAACAAAATAAATAGACATAGATTGCTTTGTGACATTATGAAAATCACCTACCTTTGTAGCAGAAGTATTTTAAAGATGAATGTTATGAAACATGCTATTACAATACTGTTTATGATGTTGCTGGCATTGACACCTTGTCAAGCAACTAAAATAAGTATTATTAAAAGGGGAACAACATATAGCCATGGGGGCCTGCGTGCACAAGAACTTCTACTAATTACGAGAGCGGAATGTTACTATAGTTATCGGTGGATATACTGGAAACGTAAATGTTACCATGTGTGATTATAGTGGTATTATTGTAGGACAACTGATGAATTTGTTTCAGAAGCAGGTACAATAACTATATCTGCTAATAGTCACGATGGAAGCGAATGCCTGTTAATAATTGTCTTGGGCAATATTACATATTTTAGTTATTTTTTCCTTAATCAACAAGTATATAATTGAGGCCAATATTATAATCAGACCAAACTGATAAAAAGGAAAGCAGATTCCGAAAAAGCTAAAAAAAGAGTAGGATAAATTCTTATCTGATTTTTGTAATCATGGGAAAAAAACAGTGGAAATCAAGTTTGACATTCTTAGAGACGAAGACCTTCTGTTACTAAAAGGTGGAACTGCATCCGTAGGTGAAGAAGAGAACAAGCCTTCTCAATGTGGAGATGGTGCACTTCTTGGTTGCTGTATAGGTAATGGATAGGTTGTAGAATTGAATTTCTTTTTATTAAAAGGAGGGATTTTTAAAATCCCTTCCTATTAGGTTTTTCTAAAATGAGGTATATAAAATTATCTACTGACTTTCTATTGAAAGAAGCGGTTTCAGGTTTGTTCTATTTATATAATAAAAAGGACTTGTAAACGATATACAATAAGTGGGAAATTATGGCATTTCTTACATTTATATAAGTATGGTTGCTATGATTTGAAAAGGAATGTTTTTCTTATCTGAACGGAAAAGGAATTATAACCTCTGATATCGAAAATTGCTGCAATGATAAAAGATTTAATAACCTTTTTGTTAGTACTAATGTCATTAAACATTCTAGTATGATTTCCAGGCCTCATGGACTTCCTGTATTTACCGAAAACAGTTCCTGACAAAATTGACTTTGTGATAACAAGGCATTGCAATTTACAGTGTAAGCATTGTTTTGAACAATCATCACCGAGTGTAGGTGTAAAAGAAATTGACCAATCTGCTTTATTTGATTTGTTTGATCAAATGGAACTATTAGATGTTCAGACACTTAAAATTACGGGAGGAGAGCCACTTACTTCCCCTAATATCAGAGATGTTATAAAAAAACATTGTTGGCAGGAGACTTGAATGTCTTATTCTAACTAATGGTATGTTATTAGATGACGAATTAATATCATTAATTAGTAAAGGGGCGATTAAGTTGGGTATTTCTCTTGATGGTATATCTGAGGAAACTCATGATTTCATAAGAGGTAAAGGGACTTTCAGAATTCTATTTGAAAATTTGCATAAGCTTAAACAAGCGAATATAAATTTTAGTATTACTACATCGCTTAATAAGAAAAATTATAGAGAAATCAAAGATATCTGTCATTATGTAGTTGAGGATCTTCATGCATCTAGGTTGTTTATAAATCAATTGAAGCCTTTAGGGCGTGCGCAGTATAATAAATCAATATTTCTAACAAAGGAAGAATACAAAAAAACATTACCTTTAATAGAGGATCTTCGAAATTATTATGGAGATGAGAAAGTTACTGTCTCTGATGATAGGATGTTAGACGCAAGCAATGATGACCCCAATTTGCAAGAGGGAACCCCAATTGTATGTGCTGCCGGTAATTCCACCTTATCAATAGACGAGAATCTTAATGTATATCCGTGTGTGTATGGCAATGGAATTGTAGATTACAAAATTGGCAACTTACATGAAAGCAAGTTGTTCGACATTTGGAATTCTTCTGGATGGGATAAGTTCCGTGGAGATGTAAAACTAAGGGATTTAGAGGGATGTCGTGACTGTAGATATAATCAGAAATGTGCAATGAAAAATTGCAGATTAAAACCTGTATACAATGGACAGAGCTTCTTGTCTCATGTAAAATATTGTCAAGCATATAACTAACGCATTGAAATGAGGTATCTGTTTTTTACAGTATTACTGCTGTGCACCACGGTAAAGTGCTTCGGAGGTGTTATCAGCGGGAAGGTCGTGGATACGTCAGGTAAACCAGTAGGATTTGCTAACGTAATCTCAATTAATGATGCAGATTCTTCTTTTGTCGCGGGTACTACAACTGATGTGAATGGACTATTCACGATCAGTTTCGAGCCAAAAACGCAGATGTTAAAGATATCGTGTGTTGGCTTTGATGACTGCTTTATTGTGCCTACCGCCAGCAATCAGGTCATCACTTTGAAAGAGTCGTCTATATTATTGGATAATGTCACCATAAGGGGCATTCTTCCCAGATATAAAATTTCCGACGAGGGCATCAGAACAAGCGTGCAGGGGAATGTGCTCAGTAAGGCCGGTACGGTGGAGGATGTGCTTCGCCACGTGCCTGGCATTGTTGACAGAAATGGCCGTTGGGAGGTCTTCGGCTGCGGTGCCGCCATAGTGTTTCTCAACGGCAGACGATTATATGACCTCACGGAGCTTGCCCGGCTTTCCTCCTCCAATGTCAGGGATGTTGAGGTAATCAGCAATCCAGGATCACAATATCCAGCCTCGGTAAGTTCGGTGATAAAGATCAGGACCCTCCAAGTACCCGGCGAGGGATTCAGTCTGAATGCCCGCTCGACTTACAGGTACAACAGCTGCAGCAATATCATTGAGGCTCTGACGGCAGGGTACAGACATAAGGGCCTCAACCTTTCATTTACATACGAATATGAGAGAAGTCACTCTTTGCAGAATTCCGGACTTAATCTTACTGTAAACGCTGACACCCTCTGGCTGCAGGATGCCCGGCTGCGAAACAATAGCGTGGCTGAGGACCACTGGCTACAAGGTCGGGCGAGCTATGATTTTGCCAGTGGGCATTCCGTAGGTGTAAAATATTCTGTAGACCTGCTGGCATACCGTAAGGCAGACAGGCCTTTCGATGGCAAGATTATGGCCAATGGCAGTCTCTATGACCACCTGTACACACTGACGACATCCCATGGATCTGACAGACCCGTGCACAGACTGAACGCATACTATACCGGCAGCATCGGTAAGACTAGTATAGACTTCAATACTGACTTCTTTTTCAACCATACGATAAATGAGGACTATAATGATGAGAGCAGTCAGAAATATGATTCAAGGGTATTTTCTACCAGAAACTCTTCGAAGAGCAGCATGGCGGCATCCAGACTCTCTTTCTCATGTCCATTATTCGGTGGTAGTCTGAGTTATGGTCTGGAATACATCCACACTAATAGGAAACAGCTCTACACCTCCAGCAATGCAGGTATTATAGCCAACTCGAACAGCGAGATCACGGAGCAGACGACGGCACCATTCATCGAATACAAGCATAAAATCGGCAAGGGAAGTCTGGATATCGGCTTGCGCTATGAGTACATTGACTTTGACTACAGCGAGGACGGCGTACGCAAGCCTGGGCAAAGTCGCACGTTCAGCGACTTCTACCCTTCAGTCCGCTACAACGCCAGGATAGGCAATACTGTGTGGCAACTGGCATACAGCATGAAGACCAAAAGACCTACTTATCTGCAACTGAGCAACAACGTCTCTTATTATAATCGTTTCATGCGTCAGACAGGTTCCCCCCTCCTCACACATCAGACCGACCATTCACTGTCGCTGGTTTGTGTCTGGAAGTTCATGCAGTTCACAATGCAGTATACCAATAGACGAAACGCCATAATCTACTGGCTAGAGGAAGATCCGGACAACGAGGCTGTGACCCTGATGAGATACCGCAACCAGCACTCACTGAAGACATTCACTGCACTCGTCAGCGTGGCTCCCAGAATTGGGCTGTGGTCGCCGCAGTTCAGTGCGGGTATAGTACGGCCATGGCTGACTCTCGACACATCCTTCGGCCGCAGGAATTTCAATAAACCGCTTTTTCTGGGCACTTTCAATAATACGTTCAGTTTGCCCCACGACTTAACAGCGAGTATCGACTATTCTTTTACAAGCAAGGGCAACACTCAGAATATTTATATGACGAGGACACAGTCCATACTAGATGTATCACTGTCTAAGTCGTTCTTCAACAACATATTGGTAGTGCAACTTAAAGGCTCCGACCTGCTGTATCGAAAGTGCGATGCCTTACAGTTCTATACTGGCAGAGTATACATGGACCAGAATAGCCGGTACGACTCAAGACAGATAGAGCTTACCCTGCGTTACAGGCTCAATGTCGGGCATGACAAGTACAAGGGTAAAGGTGCCGGCCAGGAAGAGATTAACAGACTATGAGAAAAATCAGAGTTTTCAGGCAACATGATTCCATGCTATGTAGTATAACATACCTTCGAATAGCTGCAGATTATTACGGCAGAGATTTCTCGGAAGTATTCCTCTCAGATATCTGCAAAGCGACATCCGAGGGAGTAGCATGATAGAGTATCGTCTACATCTTTTTTACTATCCCATATTATATGGAAGATTCCAAATCATCCTACAAAAGTGTGTTTTTTAAAGTAACTTTGAAAGAAAACCTCAAAATGATTTGGATTCAATAATGTTTTTTCCTAATTTTACCACTGGGAAAATGCAGTACCTGAAGCAGTAAGATAGCAATTAATCATTACAGCAATGAAAAACCAAGAACTTTTCCTGTTGAGGGATTGTCCTTAACGGAATCACCTGAGGCAAAGGGGGGAGTGTCTGGAATGGAATCCTCTCGAACCGGTTGTCCTAACAATATTGCAGGATGCGGATGCCAAATTGCTATTGTGGATGGACAACAGGATGGAGCAACGTGCTTAATGGACATTTGATGGTAAATTACATTGATTCAATGTGTAAATAATTTATATTATGGTGGCAAGAATTTTCACAACGTTATGGTTTGCCTTTGTAGTCTCGTTGATAAGCAGCAACGCACAGAACAGGATATACGGTACGGTGACCGATCCGTCTGGCTGTCCATTAGTCGGCGTTGACTGCGTATTGGCCAGCTTATCTGACACGGCAGCCATTGCTCACACGTTGACGGATTCAAAAGGAACCTTCAGTTTGAATGTAGACGAAGACAGACAGTTCCTGTTGAAATTCTCTTGTTTAGGGTATCGGCCACAACAGCTAACGTGCAAGCGTGGCGATGTCGGAGTGGTCAAGCTGACAGAAAGCATACAGAACCTTTCAGAGGTCACTGTGTCGGCCCAAGGGCTAAGAAGCTTCGGCAACGCAGACATCATCCTGTTAGACAGGCGTGCCAGACAGATGGGAAACAACGCTTTGGAGGCCATCAGTAGCCTGCCGCAATTCAGACTTTCAACAAACAGCGGTGAACTGCTGACGGCAGATGGTAAAATTGTCTTGGTGCTGATTGATGGAATCAGGAGGTCGGTACGTGAACTGATGCTGCTCAAAGCCGACGAAATAAAGACCCTGCACTACTATTCCAATCCGCCTGCAAGGTTTGCGCATGAGAAGATAGGTGCTGTATTGGATGTGGCAACCAAACGCACCAACAAAAGGCAGTATTCACTATATCTCGACACCAAAAACAGTATCACCACAGGATATGGTACCAACTTGATTTCCACCAGTTATAGCGATTCGCTCAACAAGGTGTCTGCGGCATATTTTCTGGACTACAGACATCTTGACCGGAACACCATGGAAAACCGTTATGTCTATCCGGATGTGACGAACGATTACAAGGGTCTGTCGGGTAAATACACTGGTACCTACCACATAGGACAATTATTCTATCAGCGTTTCCAAAACAGCAACCTTTTCAATATCACTTTAGAATATCGTAAGTTTCCGGCTACCCAGCAATACAGTCAACAGCTCTTGCGGACGGGTACATTGGAAGATGCCAACCACAGAAGGCTTCAAAGTGACTTTTCATCCATATCGGCCAACATCTACTTCGGACACACCTTCCGTAAAGGCAACAGTCTGTCGGTCAATGTGGTGAACACTTATTTCAAATCCAATTCGAACAATAATCTAACAAACACCTCGGGAACGGGAACGTTTACCAACGTCGTCGACAACAAGTCTTACTCGCTAATAGCAGAAGCACTTTATACTGACAAACTGTGGCAGGGAAATATACAGATAGGAGCCTACTATCAATACAAAAACCTGCGTCAGACAGACGGGGCATCCAATTTGTCGACAGTGAATACGCAAAAGGAATACCTATACGCCGACTACACCAATCAATGGGGGGCATTGTCCTACAACCTGGGAATCGGTGTGGAGAACAACCGATATAGAACTGCGACGAAGGCAATAGCCAACTACATCCTTATGCGGCCTTCTGTTTCTCTTAATTACCAGCTGCACAAACACAGTTCGCTACGCCTGACGTCGTCCATAGCATCTGCGGTTCCTAACGTCGGTCAGCTCACAGATAGTCGTACCGTCGTGGATGAACGATTCTATCTACAAGGCAACAGCAGTCTGAAGCCCTACCATTTCTACCGCACCGAACTTAGCTTCCAGTATGCGTCGGCCAATAATATCTGGTTTGTCAAACCTTCCGTCAGCCATGCCTACTATCCCAGCAAGAATATGACAGTTGTTTCCGCTGACGGTTCGGACTTCGTGAACCAGATTGTGGGCATCCGCCATGTCAACGAGTATGGCGCATCGCTTGTTCTGAGTTGCAGACCTTTCTCCTGGCTAACTTTGCAGCCTTACTATAACTATCTGTTTTCCAAATACAATACGCCCAATCAGCGTGTCAACCACAATCTGAACAATGTCGGAATCTCTTGTCAGGTGGTGGCAGGCAAGTGGCAGTTCATTACCAACCACAATCTACCGATGACCACTGTTGAAGGTGATGTCTTTGAGAAGATTGGGTATAATGCGAACGCATCCCTTACCTATAAATTAGGTGCAATCACCGTGGGTGCCATGTTCATTTACAATCCCGATCCTTCCAGGATTTATGCGGACACTCCTTCATTCCATTTCGTAGAAAAGACTCGATGGGGTAATTTCAAGAATCTTGTGGCACTGACTTTTTGTTTATTCTTTGTCAAAAAGGCAATTCACGACGGCATCTGGGTAAAAACATTAATAATAGAGACAACGACTCCGGTCTTACCAAATACAACACAGCAAAATAAATGTCCTTTTATTTTTATAGGCAACATGACGCCATGCAGTGTGGGATTGCCTGCATGGCTATGGTCTGTAAGTATTATGGTAGAATATATTTGTGCGAAACCCTATCAAAAACCAGACTTTCCTGTCACTACTGTCATCCGTCTTGAACATTTAACTTGTTGATTTACAAAGTTTTCATGCGAAAATGTTAAAATGACAGCAAAATGAATTTAAAAAGTAATACAGTCACTTTTTGATTCTCTTTTTAGATTTTTTTATGCTCTAAAAATACAAAAAGAAATGAAAAAAATAAAATTGGTATATTTATTATATTTTCCCTTTCATTTTTTTATATGTCAATGCACAGAGTGTAAAGGGTGTCGTGGTCGATAAAAAAGGAAGCCCTTTACCATTTGCAAATGTTGTACAGTTATCAAAGGATTCAACATATATAAGTGGTATTACTACCGACGATAAAGGTTTTTTTATTTTATCCAAAGTTACAGATGCTGCCATTCTAAGAATTTCATACGTCGGATTTCAGCCTCTTTTCCTTCCCGTTTCATCGATTCATAAAGATACGGATTTAAGGAAGATAGTAGTTGAGGAAAGTAAAAGTACATTGTCAGAAGTGGTTGTTACAGGCTCAAGACCGCTTTTCAGGCAGGAAGAAGGTTCTTTATTTACGCAGGTGCAGGGTACGATATTATCTAAGCTCCCCACTGTTGATAATTTGCTGTCCCAGCTTCCGGGTGCGGTAAAGGGTCGTACAGGCAGCATTGAGATTTTTGGAAAGGGTAGCCCGGTTATCTATATCAATAAGCGGCCGATAAGATCCTATACCGAAGTAGAGCGTCTTCAACCCTCAGACATCAAGAACATAGAATTAATCACTTCCCCGGGGCCGGAGTTCGGAGCCTCGGGAAGGGCTGTGATAAGAATAACAACACTGCGCAAAAGTGAAGGTTTCTCGCTCTTGTCAAGAAGTAATTTGAAGCAGAGAACTTACCTGTCTGGTGGGCAAAGTGTTGACTTGGGTTATCAGTTCCATAAACTGAGCATTGCTGGAAATTTAGGCTACCAGTATAGTCATGGCAGACTTACACAGCCAGCATCGACAGAATTGCAAATCGGTGAAACGCTGCATCAGTACGATAGGGAACAATGGGGGTCGACAAGAACGCCGACGTTTAACTATCAGTTGAGTCTTGATTACAGCATTAATGATAAACATTCTCTTGGTTTTTCATTCGACGGGTCGCAGAATACAAATAAGGAGCATAGAAATGGAACTTTAAATTACCTTACAGACCATCAATTGGCTAATTCGGCTGTGGTTGAAAAATCATTATAGGAATAAAACCGATTATCTGCACGTCAATACTTTCTATAATGGCACTTTTGGCAAAAGTCAATACCACGCTCAATGCCGACTATGTACGCAATGAGAATGATTATGTCCAAAACACAGCAGAGAGCCATCAAAGTTTGCTTTTGATAAAAAGCAAATAGTACTGGGAATGGAAAGCAGAACCTCTTTGCTGTAAAGTCAGACTGGACATGGAATATTTCTCCGGATACAAAAAAATAAAATGGGGGAGCAGAATGGGGGTATGCAAGTAATAATGGAAATCTTTCGATTGCATCGGCCAATGATATTAATTCCGACTATCGCACACAGGAACACAGATATGCTTTATACGCAGAAACGTCTCAGAAAATCAAGAACCTATCATTATCCGGGGGAGTACGTTACGAGGACTATGCCTACAGATACGATGACCGCATCGACGAAGCAAACAGTCTGAGAAAGCATTATAGGAATATTTTCCCATCATTCAGAGTATCATACAATGTGGGGAGCTGGAGCAATACATTGTCGTTCAATTCGCAAATCAGTCGCCCCACATTCAGACAATTGAGCAATGCAAGTTATTATGGAAATGAATATATGTATCAGCATGGTAATCCTCTTTTGGTTCCGTCAAGACTATATTCTGCCCAGTTCTATTCGTCTTATAAATTTGTCAGACTATCCGTTTCCTATACGTATAACAAAAATTATATAGCCACAAATTTCTATAACAATGGAAAAGACAATATCGTAGAGAGCACATACAAGAACTACCCTGCACTGAAGACGCTCAATATGTATCTGAATATACAGAAGAAATGGGGCGTATGGAGTCCTTCACTATCTTTAGGAGTTATCCAGCCTTTTTCAAGTACAATTATAGAGGGCAAAAGATAAAGCACAACAAAATATCTGCTTATGCAGTTCTTAGCCAGTTCTTCCAGCTTCCACACAATTTCATTTTTATCGTCCTATGTTTACTACAATACAGGTGGAAATCAGGGGCAGTTGAATTACAGCCGTATCATTCCATCGATTTCGGTTTGCAAAAAAACATTTTTATCAGACAGGCTGACTGTAAAGCTTACAGGCTAAAGATATTTTTTTCATGGAATGAAATTTAAAGAAAAAGGAATTTATAGATTCCTTTTCGTTTTACGCAAACCGAAGACTATCATCTTTGGAATTTCTCTAAATATTATTTATAAGCTGAACACAAGAAAAGCAATATATAGAGGGAATAATTCTCTAATACAGACATCAAGCGACTATAGAATGTTTAGAGTATATAGACAGAGTGATTCTATGCAATGCTGGATAGCTTGTATCGCAAATGATTTGCAGACAGATGACAAGCCGACAGAGAAGCGGTCGTTCAAATTCCTCTTTGGTTACATCAAGCAATATCGAAAAATACTTCGGGCAGATTGTTTTAGGCCTGCTCGTGGGCAGCCTGCTGCAGCTCATCCTTCCTTTCCTCACGCAAAGCATCGTGGACGTGGGCATCAAGAACCAGGACATCGGCTTTATCTGGCTGATACTCTTGGGACAGCTGATGCTCACGGTGAGCCGTACGGCCATCGATTTCATCCGCCGCTGGCTGTTGCTGCACATCTCCATGCGAATCAACATCTCGCTGGTGAGCGACTTCTTCATCAAGCTCTTGAAGCTGCCCATGTCGTTCTTCGACACCAAGCTGATGGGCGACCTCATGCAGCGTATGAACGACCACGGGCGCGTCAACACGTTCCTGACGCAGCAGACATTAAGCGTTGTCTTCTCTTTCTTTACCTTTATCGTGTTCGGTATCGTGCTGCTTTTCTACAACCGGCTCATCTTTGCCATCTTCATGCTCGGCAGCCTGTTCTACGGCGGCTGGCTCACCCTTTTCCTGAGGCGCAGGAAAGTCCTGGACTATGAACTCTTCGAGCAGCAGGCCGTCAACAACAACAAGACCTACGAGTTCATCACCTCCATGCAGGAGATAAAACTGCAGGACTGCGAACAGCGCCGTCGCTGGGAATGGGAGGACGTGCAGGCCGACCTCTTCAGGGTGCAGATGAAATCGCTGAAGCTCCAGCAGACACAGGAGGCGGGCAGCATCTGCATCAACGAGCTGAAGAACATCGTCATCACGGTGGTGGCGGCCACGGCCGTCATCCACGGACAGCTCACGCTGGGTATGATGCTCGCCGTGCAGTACATCATCGGACAGCTCAACTCACCAGTGGAACAGCTGATGGGTTTCTTCTATTCGGTGCAGGACGTGAAGATAAGCCTGGAACGCATCAACGAGATCCATCGCATGGATGATGAGAACGGAAAACAGGGATTGGAAACTTCAGTAAAAGAAGAAGGCAGGGGTATAGACCTGGAAAACGTAAACTTCAAATACGACCCTCACGCACTGAAAACTATCATAGATAATGTAAGCCTCAATATCCCCAAAGGCAAGGTAACAGCTATTGTCGGAGCATCGGGCAGTGGAAAGACCACGCTCATCAAACTCATGCTGGGCTATTATCCCGTGCTGGGTGGACAAATTAATATAGGTGGAACGGATGTCAACACGCTCAATAAGAAATGGTGGCGCAGGCAGTGCGGCGTGGTGATGCAGGACGGCGTGATCTTCTCCGAGTCGATAGCCCGCAATATAGCCGTAGATGATAACGAGATAGACAGCAGCGGCTGCAGACGGCTGCAGAGATAGCCTGCATCCACGATTATGTAATGGGACTGCCCTTGAAGTACAACACCAAGATAGGGCGCGACGGCATGGGCCTGAGCCAGGGACAGAAACAGCGCATCCTCATAGCGAGGGCCGTGTACAAGAATCCCGACTACATTTTCCTCGACGAAGCCACCAACTCACTTGATGCCAACAACGAGCGCATGATCGTGGAGCATCTGGATGCGTTCTACAAAGGGAAGACTGTAGTTATCGTAGCCCACCGGCTGAGCACGGTGAAGAATGCCGGACAGATAGTGGTGCTGGACAAGGGCAGGGTGGTTGAGACAGGCAGTCACGAAGCACTCACACGGAAGCGCGGCGCATACTACAATCTCGTGAAGAATCAGTTGGAATTAGGAAACTAACAGCAGAAGGGACAGATTATGGCAGACGACAAGATAGAACTCCGCAGCGAGAAGGTAAGGCGCATCATCGACGAGAAGCCCTCATGGATTGTCCGCTACGGCATCACGGTAATCACCGTTGTGACATTGGGACTGCTGGCCGGAGCATACCTTTATTTCCTGTTCTGAAACCGTCAGGGTTGTCCGGCATATATTTGCGGTGCAAGTCAGTCATCAGCATCTTGCTATTATATGATAGCGACAGGATTGGACGGGCCTTCCCTGCAGACGTGCTGAGGCCCATCACATATTGTGTTGTCGGCAGACACCGGTCGTGTTGACGGTTCGAACCTCACGACCTATTGCCGGGATGGGAGTGGCCTGTAGCCGGAGAAGAGCTGTGCCGGCAGTACTTATCTGATCAGGGAGGCTTGTTTTTCCGAACGCAATGCGGAACTGTCTGTTAACGGAGGAATCTGAAAAAGGGTGCATACCCTCCATCTTCAAGGAGGTGTATGCACCCGTATTTATGATATGTCAGTTTGAAATTCAGTTCTTACTTTGAACGCCAGAGGCCGTGAAGATTGCAGTATTCACGTGCATAGACTTCTGTAGCATCGGTTTTGAACTCGGCTACCGGACGGTCTGTCGGCTCCAGATACTTGCGGAGCACCTCGTTGTTATTGGTGATCAACTCAATCCAGAGGATGGAATGGGCTTCTGTCATAGGGTGTTCCACCTCGCCGACCGTCACACGGTAGCCGCCTTCGATCTTCTCAACGACCGGTACGTGTTTCTCGGTGGCGGCATCGGTTGTGTTTTCTTTCAGCAGTTGCATATTGCCGGATCCACATTCACCACCAACAAGAACCTCTACGATGTTGCCACTCTCTGCGCACTTATATAATTCGTTTCTTTTTGCCATAATAAATTATTTCTTAATGTTTCGGATGCAAAGATAAAGCGTTTTCCTGAAAGAAACAAGCCCTCAACTTGAAATCATTACAGTTTTTACATAGTTTAAGAATTGACGGGGTTCCTTGCTGGTTTTGCAGGGATGGCAGGTCCAAGAAAAGTCTGGCGGGAGCGGACTGTTTTTCCTGGAATATGAAATCGCCTTTAGTTTAAAATTTGTACCTTTGTCACCAGATATGAACAGACGGATACTTTTCACATTTGCTGTGTTGCTGTTTTTCACGGTGGGGGCAGCTGCGCAGGACCATATCAATCCCGAGGACCGGACGGTGGATATGGATTCTCCCACGTTCGTGCCCATGGTACATATCGGCAAGGCGAAAGTGGGGACAGACAGTATTCAGTATGTGCGGACGAGCAATGTCTATGTTTTCCCCCCGTTGGAGTTCAAGAACAAATCGCAGGAGATGGCTTATTACAGGCTTGTCTACAACATCAAGAAAGTGCTGCCGATAGCCAAGGAGTGCCATCAGATCATCCTTGAGACCGGAGCTTATCTTGAGACCATCCCGTCGAAAAAGGAACGGTCGGAGCACATGAAACGTGTGGAGAAGGAAATATGGAACACCTATAAACCCCGTATGAAGAAGCTGAGCTTCTCGCAGGGAAAGCTCCTCATCAAACTTGTCGACCGCGAATGCAACTCTACCTCCTACGAACTTGTCCAGGCTTTCCTCGGTCCGGTCCGCGCCGGTTTCTACCAGGCTTTCGCCTGGGCTTTCGGCAGCAGTCTGAAGAAGCGGTACGACCCTAAAGGTGCTGACAGACTGGTGGAACGCATCGTCCTGCAGGTCGAGGCCGGACAGCTGTGACAATTCAGGTCTACATCTTATAGAATGAAATCATCCTTATGAAACGAACATTCCTTTTGCTATCGCTCGCCTGCTGTCTGCAAACCGTCCTGGCGCAGGGCGTGAAGCCCGCACACGTGTCCGTCTATCCGATCCCGTCCAATATCCATGAAGTCATTTCAGCTGTCAGCGAGAAGCTGCTGCCGGTTCAGGGAAAGATAACGGAGATACCGCTCATGAAGCTCCTTACACATGAACTGTATATTCCCGGTTCCGATCCGGCAGACTCGGCGCAGCCCACCTGTCTGCCGTCTCCGTCGGATGATGAGGAAAGTGATGCGGAAGATGCGGCTTCCAGGGAGGATGACATGGATTCCGTTGTCGTGGACTCCGCTGTCTGCGACACAGCGGAGGACAAAGATGCTTCTACGGTTTTCATCGTCAACAGAACCGACTCGGCGAAGGTGGAAGCCCTGCTGGCACTTGCCCGTGAGAAAGGGTTCTATGACGCTTCGCGCTACCGGTACTTCTTCCAGCTGGACGGCCTCAGCAATACACAGCTGTATCTTTATATAGCTGATATGAAAAGCCCCTATGCCATCCCCTCTGTCCAGTATACAGATGTCTGGTCGGAGGATGCCCGGAAAAACAGTGACAACAATCCCTGGCTGTTCTCTCTGAGTATGACCCGTGAGTCAAGTGATGCCTTCTCCCTGCTCAGCCACCGTAGAATAAGCGACGTGGCAGCTATCTTCGTGGACAATGAGCCTGTTGGCATCCCGCGTCCCATCCCCGTAGAACATTATGACGGAAGCCTGCTGCTCGTCTGCAATCCGGCGGATGCGAAGCGCAGCCGCCTTTACGACCGTCTGAAGGCAGGCGTCACCCACGTGCCGGAACCCGCTCCCCTGTTCCGTCCGCAGTATGTTGTCGGCGACACGCTGACCTATCGGGTCACATGGCCGAAATCGTATGAAGGAAACAGTCCTGACCATACGTTCCGGCTTGTGCCGCTGTTGTCAACTGACAGTCTCTGCCGTCTGGAGTTTATTGCCGATACCGTTTTCTCTTCCAGCGAGGAAGACCTGGAGTTCCATGGATTCAGGATTCCGATAGGGGAATACCGTAAGCTGTTGCGCCGCAACCACTTCGTCATCGTGTATAAGCCGGTATCGAACGATACGGACATAGAACTGAAGGACAAGGGACGGTTCGGAAAAGAGCTGATGGAAGTGTTGATGCGCCAGGCCCCGGCATGGAAGAAAGCACATCAGAGAAAGTCGGGCGATACCGCAGAAGAGGTGGCCATGGTGATGACCTTCTATATCGTCAATGGGGTTAATCTATGGGATTTCTATCCTTCCATGCCTGAACTGCAGATGATGACCACCTTCAACAACCGCTTTTCAGCAAGGCAGACATCAGGAGAATACTATTTCGACAGATTTGAAGGCGTGGTGAATTACCATATTGCACACACCGGACAGGGGACCGTGATTTCCCTCCGGTCGGAGAAAGACAGGTATTGTCCGACGAAGGATTCCATGGACGTCTATGTTGATACAAAGGGGCTTATAGAAAAGATAGTGTATCACAGCCTCGTGGAAGACATGGACGGCGGATATACGATAGAACGGACAAGATGAAGAAAAACGCCGGTACTCTCTGCGAGCACCGGCGTTATCAGTATGTTTAACTAAATAATCTTTTCTCAATGAAAGGGAACCCTCACGGCCTCCTTTGTCATCCTGGATCAATCGTTAAACTTTTACCTTAATAAAAATAACTAAAAACCCTAAATCTATTACTACTAACCTAAACAATCTATTAACCTTTTGACGATGCAAAGGTAGGAGGATTTCTGCTTCTCTGCAACTTTTTTTACCTGTAATTTCCTCGGATATTACGTCTTTCTTGACGCAAATCAACCTGCTGTGTCCGCAAACAACTAATATTTTTGTTACTTTTCTTGTCTGTTTATCGCTTTTCTTGTAACTTTGCTGCAAATGATACGCCAATGAGAATACTGATAGTAAATACCAGTGAGAAGACAGGCGGGGCGGCTGTTGCCGCCAACCGGCTCAAGGATGCGCTGAACAACAACGGCGTGAAGGCGAGGATGCTGGTGCGTGACAAGCTGACGGACGACATCACCGTGGTCGTCTCGGCCACGAGTGGCAGAACCAGCGGCACCTCCTCTGGGAACGGTTCTGCGTGTTCTGGCACCTGCATTTCTCCCGCAACCACCTTTTTGAGATAGACATCGCCAACGCCGGCAGCGACATCACGAAGCTGCGCGAGTTCAAGGAGGCCGACATCATACATCTCTCCTGGATCAACCAGGGCATGCTCTCTCTGAAGAACATCCGCAAAATCCTGTGCTCGGGAAAGCCGGTCGTTTGGACGATGCACGACCTCTGGCCGGCTGCCGGCATCTGCCATTATGCCCATGGCTGCTGCCGCTACGAGAACGGATGCGGAAACTGTCCGCTGCTGCCCGGCGGCGGCAGTCCGCACGACCTGTCGGCAAAGGTGTGGAAACGCAAGAAGGAAATGCTCAGTCACGGCAATATCTGGTTCGTCACCTGCAGCCAGTGGCTCTCCCGGCAGGCAAAGCGGAGCGGGCTCCTGCGCGGCATCAGCGTCAGAGACATCCCCAATCCCATCGACAGCCGTTTCTTCTCGCCGCAGGACAGGCAGTCGGCCCGGAAGCGGCTGCACCTCCCCGCCGACAGACGCCTCGTGCTCTTCGTCTCACAGCGTGTGACGGACCAGCGCAAGGGGATGGACTATTTCGTGGAGGCAGTAGCCCGGATGGCGGAAGAGCATCCGGAAATGAAGGAGCATACCGGCATCGCCATCCTTGGCGGACACGCCGAGGAACTGGAGGGAAGACTGGCACTGCCGGTCTATCCCATCGGTTACGTGAGCGACCAGCAGCGGATACGCGACGTCTACAATGCCGCCGATGTCTTCGTGCTGCCCTCGCTCGAAGACAATCTTCCCAACACCATCATGGAGGCCATGGCGTGCGGCGTGCCGTGTGTGGGATTCCGTGTCGGAGGCATACCCGAGATGATCGATCACCGCCGGAACGGCTATGTGGCGGCGGAACGCGATGCCCGGGACCTGGCAGAGGGCATCCGCTGGGTGCTGGATGAGGCCGACTATGCGGCTCTCTCCGAAGCGGCCGTGGCGAAGGTGCTGCACAGCTATTCGCAGCGGAGCGTTGCCATGCAGTATCTTGAAGTATATAACGAGGCGATGGCCTATAAGAATTTCTGTCTATGATTACATTCTCAGTCGTCACGATAACCTACAATGCGGCCCAGGTACTGCAGCCGACGCTCGACAGCGTGCTCATGCAGGACTATCCTCATGTGGAACATCTCATCATCGACGGCGCGTCGACGGACAATACCGTGGCCATTGCAGAAGCCTACCGGAAACAGTCCGGAGAGGCGGAGAACGGACACACGGTGCGCATCCAGAGCGAGCCGGACAACGGTCTCTACGATGCGATGAACAAAGGTCTGCAGCTGGCGACAGGCGATTATGTCGTCTTCCTGAATGCTGGCGACCGCTTCCCGGCTGCCGACACGCTCGACCGTGTGGTGCTGGCCGCCGTGGTGGGCGACGGCGAGGAGCGTCCTGCCGTGCTCTTCGGCGATACCGACATCATCGACGGGAAAGGCAACTTCCTCTGCCACCGCCGCCTCACTCCGCCTGCACGGCTCACCTGGCGTTCCTTCCGCTACGGCATGCTGGTATGCCACCAGGCATTCTATGCCCGGACGGACATCGCACGTTCGCTGCCGTATGATACCGCCTACCGCTATTCGGCGGACGTAGACTGGTGCATACGGGTCATGAAGGAAGGAGAGCGGAGGGGACTCCTGCTGCGCAATATCCATGCCGTCGTGGCGGATTACGTGCAGGAAGGACAGACGACCCTCCATCACAAAGAGTCGCTCCGGGAGCGTTTCGACGTGATGCGCCGGCACTACGGACTCCTCCAGACCGTGCTGCTGCACGCATGGTTTGCCGTGCGGAGCCTTGTCAGATAGGCCGGAACGGGGCTGCTGTGGCAGGAATGTTCTGGAACGGAGAACCTGCCTGGCAGAGGCAGACGTGACTTAAATCCCCTTAATACGTCCTATTGATTGTTAAGGCCGGCAATATCCTTAGGCAGTCGGACGTTCTTAACCCGTATAACAGACAAACGACAATGAAAAGTATCAGAATCAAAGCATTGATAGCCCTGTTGCTGATGTGTCTGTCAGCTTCGGCACAGACGGAGTACAGCGGCATTGCCGGAGCATCCCCCCGGCTGGTCAGGGCACACAAGAAGGAAATGCAGAAGGAGGCGAGGCGCAACGCCAGGGCGAATGACGCGGCAGAGATGCCGACGGCACGTCCGTCTTCCGGACGCAGCGCGAAGACCGGCGGCACGTCACGGCAGACTGCCCGCACGGACTCCGGAGAGATGGAAGTAAGGCAGGGAATCAAATCTGTCTCACACGGTGTGGGACAGGTCGTGAAGCGTGAAGCCAGGACGGTGGGCGAGATAACCCGCAAGATAGGAGAAGGCGGGAAAAAGTTCTTCAGGAAACTCGGAAAAGGTATTTCCGACTCCTTCAAACCTGACAGCACAGACCGTAACTGACATTCTTTCAGGCCATAACCTTAGGCTCGTCCCGCCACGGTGAAGTATTCCTTTCATCGTGGCGGGACGTTTTGTTTTCTTCGGCCGCATACAGCCAAAACATTAAACTGCAGACCGCTCATTCCCGACCGCTTGGGAACAGCAGTCCCGGCCGTCGGGAACGATATTCCCAAGCCCTGGGAACGACATTCCCAAGCGGTTGGGAATATTCTCAATCGGGTTTTTCTGCTGTCTTTTCCGGTCTTGTCTCCCGTCTGTCGGGACGAAAGCCTCCTGTCATTCTGTAAGGATACGGGAGCTGTTATAGATGTTTTCAATGGGTTTATCTGTCAAATTGTAAAATTGTGTATTACTTACAATATTGCTTGTGGAAAGCCGCTTTTGCTTATGGTTATTTTGTTTTCTGACCATCACAATGACAGATTTTACCGCCGAACTCTTAATTAATGTGAAAAAATAAAACTTATGTTTACGTTTGCTTGGATGTTGAGAAAAACTATATTAGCTTTGTAATCTGACGAGAATACCCTTCTTGACAAGAACCTGACGATTGGTTTCGTGAATTTTTACCAGTTGCAATAAGACAAACAGAGTATATTTATTGTTAACAAAAAAGCGATTTTATGAAAAAGACTAACCATGTTTTTAGCCGTGTTCTTCCTCTGTATGGGAACAGCACTGGCGCAAACAGAGATTAGCGGAACCGTAATCTCTTCAGATGACGGGCAGCCCGTAGTCGGTGCGTCTATCCTCGTGGTAGGGACGCAGACGGGAACTGCGACGGACATAGACGGGCATTTCTCGTTGCCTGTCAAGGCTGGTTCTAAAATTACAGTGTCCTACATCGGCATGAAGACGCAGACGCTGACGGGTAAGGCACACATGAAAATCACACTTGATCCGGACGGGAAGGTGATGGACGAGGTGATGGTCGTTGCCTTCGGTACGCAGTCCAAGGCTTCATTTGCCGGTTCTGCAGCCGTTGTCAATTCCGGTGATTTGAAAAAGAAGATTACTACCAATGTGGCTGATGCGCTCATCGGGTCGGTCCCGGGCTTGCAGCTGACAGGCGGATCCGGTGCTCCCGGTGCTGGAAATGCGAACATCCATATCCGTGGTATCGCTTCTCTTTATGCTTCTACAGATCCGTTGATCATCGTCGACGGTGCTCCTTATCCTGCTTCTCTGAGCAACATTCCGCAGGACGACATCGAGAGCGTTACCGTTCTGAAGGATGCCTCCTCTGCTGCTCTTTATGGTGCACGCGGTGCTGCAGGTGTCATACTGATTACAACGAAGAAAGGCAAAGGCAAGGCAAACATCAATGCTGAGATGAAATGGGGTGCGACGAGCCGCAGTATTCAGGACTATGACGTGTTCACGGATCCCGGCGAGTTCATGGAGGCTTACTATTCACAGTTCTTCAACTATGCTTTCTACAAGCAGGGTATGACACGTGAACAGGCTAATAAGTGGGCGAATGATAACATGATCACCAATGGCAGCTTCGGATTGCAGTATAATCCATATACACTTCCCGCCGGTGAGAATCTTATCGGGCTTGATGGTAAGTTGAATCCGAAGGCGACTCTCGGACGCGCTTACGAATATAATGGTACAAAGTACTACCTCCAGCCGGATGACTGGAAGGATGAGGCATACCGCCATGGATTCCGTCAGGAGTATAACATCAATGTAAGTGGTGGTGATTCCAAGATGAGCTATTACTCGAGTGTAGGTTACCTGAAAGAGAAAGGTGTACTGGAGAACTCCGGATATGAGCGGTTTACGGCTCGGTTGAAGGCGGACTATCAGGCTACCAACTGGCTGCACCTCTTGGCAAATGCCGGATATGTGCATTCTGACCGTGAGTCGAATCCTAATCTGAGCGATACCAAGACTGATGCGGCTAATCTGGGTTATTTCACTCAGTATATTGCTCCTATCTATCCTGTCTACGTTCGTACACTGGATGCAAACGGTAATCCGGTGATTGCTACAGATCAATACGGTCACCCGAAATATGACTTCGGTGTGCCGTCAACAAACTATCCGGGCATCGGGACCCGGCCTTTCCTCAGTACAGGTAACCCGCTGGGCGCGAACAGGTACAACAAGCAGAATACCATACTCGATCAGTTGCAGGGACAGTTCAACTTTGATATTACGTTGACTCCATGGTTGAAATTCAATTCGATGAACTCCATCACCCTTTTACTGACACGTTATTCTTTCTATGAGAATCCTTTTATTGGCGGTGCTGCTGCGGACAAGGGGCGCATTAATAAGGATACTGGTGTTAGCTATCGTTGGAACTATGTCCAGACGTTGACGGGGCATAAGGCCTTTGGCCTGCATGATGTCCAGCTGATGGTAGGACATGAGTGGTACAAGTCTAATTATAACTATCTGGAAGCATTGGCTCGTGGTGGCTTCTCGCCGGATATCAAGGAAATCAATGCGTTTGCAGATCGTTATGACAGCTATTCTTATCGTACCATCTATAATGTGGAAGGATATTTCGCCAATCTGCTTTATAACTATGACCAGAAGTATTTCGCACAGGCTTCTTTCCGTCGTGATGCTTCCAGCCGCTTCGCAAAGAAAAACCGTTGGGGTAACTTCTGGAGCATTGGAGGAGCGTGGATTCTCAGCAAAGAAAAGTTCTTCCAGGATCTGAATGCCAAGTGGGTTGACAATCTGAAGTTTAAAGTCTCTATCGGACAGCAGGGTAACGATGGTATTCCTGATTTCAACTATGTTGACTATTACAGCCTGGTACGTGGTGAGAAGTCGATGTTGCCTTCGTTCACTTCCATTGGCAATCCTGACATTACCTGGGAGACAACCACCAATTTCAACTTCGGTATTGAGTTCGCACTCTTCCAGAACCGTTTGAATGGTGAGCTCAACTGCTATACCAAGAAGACAACGGATATGCTTTTCTGGCTGGGTGTTCCGGAGAGTGTAGGTGTACGGGGTTACTATGGTAACATTGGAGACATCCGCAACTCAGGTGTCGAGTTTACGCTCGGCGGAGACATCATCCGTACGAAGAATATTGTATGGAGTGCTTCGGCGAATATTTCTCACAACCGTGCAAAGGCTTTGAAGCTCGACCCTACCAAGATTGCACAGTATGGCGGATTCTCACAGGCGGATGTCAATGCAGGATTCAATATCCCGATGTGGTACGCAGAAGGTCAACCACTCTACAATGGAATGATGGCTGATTATGCCGGTGTGAATGAAAAGGGACAGCCGCTTTACTGGGTTGACGAGGACATCTACAAGGAGTTCAAAGCCGGCAGGCTGTCAAACAGTAACAAGCCGGGAACGAAGCATTCTTTCACAACGACGGATTGGAGCGAAGCTACGAATTATACCCATGAGATGTTACCGGCTGCCAATGGCGGCTTCACTACGACACTGAGAGTTTACGATTTTGACCTCAATGCTACATTTGACTATCAGATCGGCGGTAAGATCTATGATTTCGGCTATGCTTCGCTGATGAATAATGTCAGGACAAAGGGAGACGGATCAAATCTGTCCAAGGATATATTGAAGTCTTGGACTCCAAACAATACTTCTACCGATATTCCGCGTTTCATGTACACGGATCCTGACTTGACGGCTCAGTCCACGCGGTTCCTTACGAGTGCGCGGTTCCTCAATTTCCAATCGTTTACGGTCGGTTATACCGTTCCGGCAAAACTGGTCCGTAAGTTGATGCTGAGCAAAATCCGTCTTTATGTACAAGGACAGAACCTTTGCTTCTGGTCTGCCCGCAAGGGACTTGATCCCCGCTTCAGCTTCCAGGGAACATCTCACTCGGGTGTCAATTCCTATGCGCCTGTACGTACAGTCATGGGCGGTCTGCAGGTTTCTTTCTAATTAACAAAAAGAATATGACAATGAATAAGATTTTTTCAACAATACTCCTGGCGGCTTTAGGCACTTCTGTGCTTACGGGTTGTATCGAAGAGGTAGAGCCGCAGAGCAATGTCGCTTCACTGGATCAGGTGGCGAGAGCTCCGGGTGCCTTTGATAACATGGTCAGCGCACTGACAACGAACCTCAGCGGAAAGAGAACGTATTCTCCCCGCAGAAACAACGTGTGGGATTTCGGCTATACGGCGTTCTTCCTTACCCGTGATGTTGAAGGACAGGATGTCGTGCCGGCAGGTGCCAATAATCATCTTACCACCTGGTACAACAACGTCAAGTACCTGGCATCTGGTTATGCCGTTACCCAGTTCCCATGGACCTGCTACTATTCGTGGATTACTGACTGTAACAACGTCATCAAAAGTGCCGGGGCTTCTGGATATAAAGAACCCGAAAACGCAAAAAAGGCTGGTACAGGTATTGCTTATGCGATGCGCGCCATGTTCTATCTGGACTTGGTACGTATGTATGCGGCAAAACCTTATTCGGTTGATCCGAAAGCCTTGACAACGATTAAGGCTGATGAGTTGCGTACATTGCAGGAGGCTACTCATAGTGAGCGTATGACTTGGGAGGAAGCTTTCGATTTCATTCTGAAGGATCTTGACGCAGCAGAGAAGTATCTTGCGAACTATAAGAGATCGGACAAGTATACTCCTGATATCAGTGTCGTTTACGGCCTCAAGGCACGTACCTATCTTGAGAAGCAGGACTGGGCGAATGCCGAGAAGTATGCCAAGCTGGCACAACAGGGCTACACGATGATGAGTGAAAGCGAGTTTTTGAGCCGTGACAATGGTTTCAACAAACCTAACAGTTCCTGGATGTTCGCCACACAGTTCCTTCCTACCGACCCCAATATCAAAGGGAATGACGGTGACGACTCTTGGGGATCTGTAATGATGATGGAAGGCGGATTCGACGGCGGATATGCCTCTTCATACGGTGGCGTGATGGTGATTGACCGTCATCTCTATTCTACGATTCCCAGTACGGATTTCCGTCGCAAGTGCTGGGTGGACTTCTCTTTGGACGGCATGAGCAAAGCGGATGCCATCAACAAGCTGGGAGACTACTCTAATTATCCCGATCGCATCTACAAGTCAGGGATGGAATACTCCAAATACGGTCTTGGCGGTTTGTCTTTGAAGTTCCGCAATGCAGCGGGGAAAGCTGATGTCAAGTACGATGCCTGGTGTGTATCAGTCCCTTTGATGCGTGTTGAGGAAATGAAGCTTATCGAGGCTGAAGCCGCAGGGATGCAGGATGAAGCACGTGGTAAGGCGTTGTTGGAAGCATTTGCCAAGACGCGAGACCCGCAGTATGTGTATGGCAAACATACAGATGCTTATTACAATGCCAGTACGTCTCTATTCCAGAACGAAGTCTGGTGGCAGCGCCGTGTAGAGCTCTGGGGTGAAGGTTTTGCTACTTTTGATATCAAACGTCTGAACAAGGGCATTATCCGCAGTTATGCTGGAACCAATCATCTGGAGAATGCGCGCTGGAATACGAAGGAGCTGCCTAACTGGATGGTCTGGGCATTCGTGGGAACAGAGTCTGACAACAATGGAGGTATGACTCGTAATCCTGATCCGGTTCAGCCTGCCGCCGACTCTGATCCGTATGTTTTCTAAGCAATTGACGAATATAAAAGCAAAAGATTATGAAGAAATACATTAAGAGTTTACTGTTACTTGCCCTTGCCGCCGTTGTTTTTACGGGCTGTAAGGAAGAGTATGGCACAGAGCCGGGCAATGACGGCACACCCGTTGGAACGGTTTATCAATACAAAGTCGGAGATGGGTACAATGCCGATAACGACTGTCTCTTCCGTGTAGCGACCAATGCTGCTGTCAGTGAAGTATATTATCTGGCTGAACTGAAGTCGGCTAAGGAAGCACGTAAGATGACAGAAGGTGAATATGCCGACTATGTCGTTGCCAATGGAAAGAAAGTTGACGTGAAGCCTTCTGATTACAAGGATGTCTATGTTACGGACCTGCACGGGCTTTATTCCATAACCGTTGTTGCGGTGAATGGTGGCACGAAGACTTCGCAGAGTATCGACTTCGAGGGTCTTGACTACAAGGCTTTTGGTACAGGAACATATACCTCGGAAATGTTCGGCAATATCGGTACCGTCAATGTCGAGTATTCAGAAGTGGGCAATCGCTACCGTATCAAGGATCTGTGGGCAGAAGGCCATGGCTTCTCTTTCAGTCCGAACGGAAGTAAGGTGACAGTCTATCCTTCTTCCATGGAGACGGGATTTAATCATCCGTCGTATGGAATGGTCAGTGCAACAGACCAGGGAAGTACTTATGACGAAGGGACAAAGACATTCACTTTCAATTTCAAGTTCACGGTTTCTGCAGGCTCTTTCGGCGTAAAGCAGGAAGTTCTGGTCTTGAACAAGTAAGGTTTGAGGACGAATGATATTGACTCTCTGTACAGGTTATATGCCTGTACAGAGAGTAGTTTTTTCATGTTAAGACAATTTAATGACCTTCCTGTGCGTTTAGTACTATACAGGATAAGTGTAATGTATGAGATTTGACAAACTAAGGAAGCAGTTGGAACTGTTGGTGCTCTTGTCTGACGGCCGCAACTATACGGTGGAGGAACTGTGCGAGAGGATGGAGCTGTCGCGCAGGAACTTTTATTATCTGCTCGATTTCATCAGACATGCCGGTTTCATCGTTTTCAAGCATGAAGGCTGTTATCACATCGACCGCCGGTCGCCTTTCTTTACAAGGCTGTTGCAGGCCGTCCAGTTCACGGACAATGACATCAGGACCATCTACAGTCTGCTGACGATGGCGGATAACGGCAGCAGTGTGGCGGTGAACCAGCTTCGGAGGAAGATAGAGAATGCCTACGCCCTGTCTGTATCAGCTCCCTCATCGGTCCGCCGGCAGATGAACAGCAACCTGTCTGTGCTCCGGCAGGCAATGGAGCGTAAGCGGATGGTACGGCTGATAGGATACTCCAGTCCGAACAGCCACACGGTGAAGGACCGTATCGTCGAACCTTTCCTCCTGCTGCACGACAACGAGGATGTGCGCTGTCATGAACTGCTGTCTCATACGAACAAGACTTTCAAAATCTCCCGTATGAAGGGCGTGGAAGAGCTTGATACTCCCTGGCTGCATGAAGATCGGCACCGGCAGGTGTTCACCGACATCTTCATGTTCAGCGGTGAGGAACGCCATCGGGTGAAACTCCGGTTGGGGCAGTTGTCACACAACCTGTTTGTGGAGGAATATCCGCAGGGGGTCCGTTATGTTGCCCGGCAGGAAGACAGTTCCTGGCTGCTGGACATTGAGGTCTGTGACTACCGTGGGTTGGGACGTTTCGTCCTCGGACTGTACAAGGATATTGACATCGTAGAGGGGGAGGGGTTCATGGCGTATATGCAGGAGGAGATAGAAAGCCTTACCCCAAAAGCCTCACCCCCAGCCCCTCTCCGAGTGGAGAGGGGAGTGAATAGCGGGCTACCCCTATGATTCTGCACAGCACAGACGAGCCACCCCTCGCTGTTTCCGCCTTATCCTACCACATCCCTCCTTCTGAGGGACGTGGGGAGGTCTCTCTTCGTGAGTTCTCTCTTCAGGTCTCTCTTCGTGAGCTCTCTCTTTGGGAGGTCTTCATTTTTCCTTGTTTTTCATGATTCCTATGACAAAGAAACATTTACTTTTATTCTTTTTGTTTGCAACCCTCACTGTCCATGCGCAGCAACCGCATTGGGTGGGAACATGGGCCTGTGCGCCGCAGACGGTCGACAAGGCGTTTATGCCCTACAACAACCAAATGACCGACCGCTCCGTGCGGCAGGTGGTGAAGGTCAGCATCGGCGGGAGTGTCATCCGCCTGCAGCTGAGCAATGAATGCTCTTCAGAGCCTGTCGAGATAACGAGTGTCTATGTGGCCAGGGCCGGGAACGGTCCCGAGATACAGAAGCGTTCAGCAAAGTATCTGCAGTTCGGCAGGAAACGACGGGTAACGATTCCTGCGGGCAAGGCCGTCTTTTCAGATGCATTGCGGTTCAACCTGCATCCTTTGGAGCGTATCACCATTACCATCAATTACCTGAAAGCACCCAAGGAACCGACAGTCCACATGGGGTCGCGCACCACCTCTTATATATTGCGGGGTGTGACAAATGCCTATACCGATTTTTCTACCGCTTTCAAGGAAGACCACTGGTTCAATATCTCGGCCATAGACGTGCTCGATGCAACGGCTTCCAGTATAGCCATCCTTGGCAACAGCATAACCGATGGAAAGGGCAGTACGACCAATGCACAGGACCGCTGGCCCGACTTCCTGTCAGCTGCATTGAATGGCGATGCTGCTTCCAATAGTTCCAAAGCTGCCAGAACGGGAATTCTGAACCTCGGAATCGGCAACAACCGCATCCTCTCCGTGGGACTGGGACAGCCTGGAAAGGAACGATTCGACCGGGATATACTGGGGCAGCGAGGACTTCGTGCAGTCATCATCTTTGAGGCAATCAACGATATCGGTACGTCGATGAATCCGGAAGAAACGGCCCGGCAGCTCATAGAAGCCTATCATGTAATGATCAGGAAAGCCCGCCTGCACGGACTCAAGGTCTATATGGGAACGATAACTCCCTTCCGTGGCTGCAAGGGCTACTTCACCGAGGCACGTGAGAAAGCACGCAGAACGGTGAACGAATGGATACGGACAACACGTGAAATAGACGGTTTCATCGATTTTGATGTCCTTCTGCGTGATCCCCTCCGCACCGGAACAGCTGCGACGTGAATGGCATATCGGCGACTGGCTGCATCCCAATCCTGCAGGCTACAGGGAGATGGGAGAATATGCTGCGAAGAAGATGTAAATGAAGAGGGTAATCCATAGCAAGGAATGCGAAACTGTGACACTCCGATGTTCCCATATTGTTTTCATACGGGCTGTTTTCTGTCATTATGGGTAGAATGAAACGTGACGGGACTTCCGTTCAGGGTTGCTTGATTCCGTTCTCCATCTTTTTCCTCATCCGGCTTTTTATCGACCTCACCGCCTGTGCCGTACAGCAGAAAGCTGTGGCTTTCTGCTCGTCGGTGATGCCGTTCTGTTCCATGATGTAATAAAAGGTCTCCTTAGGTGTGAAAGCATAACGGGGATTGTTGAGCACATACGCCAGTTCGTAGTCGTAGCTGGGTATGATGGCGTTGAGTGCCTGTTGCTCTCGTTTGCCCATCTGTGAGAGGTTGTCGCCTTTCAGAATCGAGTAGAGCGTATCGACTCCGAGTTTAATCTGGTCGATAGATTCGGATGTCTTCTCATTCCGTTTATGTGCAGGAATCTTTGCTTCAGCTGTTCCAGCTCATGAATTTTCTCGTCAATATCAGCTTTCATTTCATCGATTGTCGTATCTTTCTGTCGTAAGATACGCTGGATGTTCTGTTCTGTTTCCTGCTGTTGTTGGCGATAGAAGCGGAGCTGTTGGTGCATACGCCGGCGGAACCACACGATAATGCCGATGGAAACGGCGATGAGAAGCAGGAGAAGATAAGCAATGTACAGCTGCAACTGCAGGGCTTTTGCGCTGTGCCAGTGCCACCTCATAACGGTCCTGTATCTGTACGATCTCAATGTCCTTCTCCGGTGAAACCGAAAGAACCTGATGTTTTTCGATTCGTGTACGTATCTCTCTTATGCTTTCTTCCTGGTCTTTCCGAATGCGGGGGCTGAACGCCTCTGCTTTTTTTATATACAGCAATGCCGAGTCGCGAAGTCCCATTTGGTTGAGGACAGAAGCTTTTTCGAGGTAAATGTCTGCCAGACGGTGGCTTTTTTTGCTGTCGTCGGTATGTCTGGCAGCATGGTTGAGGTAGTCGAGTGCCAGCCTGTAGGCCCCGTTCTGCGCATTCAGCAGTGCGATACGGTAGTAAGTCGTGAACTTCAGAGAGTCTTCCGTTACGTTGAAAAGATGCTTTTCTGCTGCTTTCAGCTGGTACATCGCATTGCGGGTGTCGTGTTTCCTGAGCAGCAATGCTGCACTGTCGAGCCGCATCCGTGCGATTCCATCGTCGGTGGCAGGGTAGGCCGGCAGTCTCCTTTGGTGGCATGAGAGCAGTGTTGAAAGGGCTATCATCACCAGGCAAGTTCTCTTTTTCATGTTTGCAAAGATACACATTCTATGTGGTACGGCCAAATCGCCGTTGTGTCAGAATCCATGGATAAGAATGGATAAGTTTCTGACAACCAGTGCGGTAATATCCGTATATGTGTCAAGTAAGGCCAAGGTATTGCTTTGTATCTTCTTCTTGTTTACCTTTGCACTGACAATAAGTTCCAATGATTGTCATCTGCATTTCATAAACCTGCGGCGGCGTGATTGCGTTTAAGCGTCGGTGCAGGTTTTTGATTATCCGCTCCGGCCTTATGGATGGAGAAATATGATTACAATCTTTTGATGGGAATATGAGATGAAGTAGACTATATGTTAGATGCTAAACAATTATGATTATGAAGACAAAATTATTTTATGTATTGCTGATGTGTTTTGTTGCTGTTGGAAATGCGGATGCACAGCATCAGCCGATGAAATCGAAGAAAAGAAAGGATGAATGCTCTTTTTCACCCAAGATCTGTGCTGAACCCAGTTCTGTTCCCTGCTGTGACACGGCATCTGTAGTTGTACGTATGGACAAGGAGGACACGGTGACGACAGACCGGAAGCCGTTGATGGAAACGGTATGTTCCTTTGAGGAATCCCCTTGTTTCCCCGGTGATTTCAATGCGTTCGTTGCAGCCAATCTCCGTTATCCTCCAGTGTTGCAGGAAACCTGCGTACAAGGAAGGGTCATCGTAAGGTTCTTTGTCAGTCCCAAGGGCAGGTGCAGCCGGTTCGCTGTGTTGCGTTCTGTCGATCCGGTGTTGGATCAAGAGGCGCTTCGTGTGTTGAAGACAATGCCGGCCTGGAAATGGAAACTGCAAGCCAAGAAAAGGCGTATGGGTGGGCGTGCCCATAACGTTCCGGTTGCAATAGCTCATGGGGGTATGGCAAGGAACATTCAGCTCGCTGGGGCATCGGGAAGCTGTTAATTGCTGTGAGTGGCCGGTGGCCGTCTTTTGCAGAGGGAACTTGACGCATATCCCGCCAGTCCCCGACCGTAAAATTCCAACACCTTTTTGCCACGGTCTTATTCTTTTATCGTACCTTTGCAGAAACGAAGACAATAACAAAAAATAAAGGTAAAATTATGGCAAAGAAAGCTTTATTGATGATCCTTGACGGATGGGGTAACGGAAAGCATGACAGAGGCGATGTGATTTACAACACACCGACACCTTTCTTAGATTATTTGAATGCGGTCAGCGCACATTCGCAGTTGCAGGCTTCGGGTGAAGATGTTGGCCTGCCTGCCGGCCAGATGGGCAACTCGGAGGTGGGACACCTGAATATCGGTGCCGGCCGTATTGTCTATCAGGACCTCGTGAAGATCAACAAGGCCTGTCAGACAGGTGATATATTGAAGAACCAGGGCATCATCGATGCCTACAGCTATGCGCAGAAGACAGGTCAAGAAGCTCCACCTGATGGGACTGACTTCTACCGGCGGTGTCCACTCTTCACTGGCCCACCTCTTCAAGCTCATCGAAATCGGCAAGGAATACAACCTGAAAGATGTATATGTCCACTGTTTCATGGACGGCCGTGATACCGATCCGAAGAGCGGTGCCGGCTTCATCGCCGACATCCAGAAAGTCTGTGATGCCAACGGAGCACACGTCGCTTCCATCGTCGGCCGCTTCTATGCTATGGACCGTGACAATCGATGGAACCGTGTGAAAGAGGCTTACGACCTGCTCGTCGAAGGCAAAGGCAACCAGGCTACCGATATGGTGAAGGCTGTCGAAGCAAGTTATGCCGACGGTGTGACCGACGAGTTCATCAAGCCGATTAACAATTCTTCTGTTGATGGAACCATCCAGGAGGGCGATGTCGTCATCTTCATCAACTTCCGCAACGACCGTGCCCGGGAGCTGACCCACGTGCTCACTCAGGAGGATATGCCGGAGGAGGGTATGCACACCATCAAGGATCTGCAGTATTACTGCATGACCCCTTATGATGCTAACTTCAAGGGGGTACACGTACTCTTCCCTAAAGAAAATGTCGTAGATACCCTGGGCGAGTATCTCAGCCGGCTCGGCAAGCGTCAGCTGCATACAGCCGAGACGGAGAAGTATGCACACGTGACTTTCTTCTTCAACGGCGGCCGCGAGCAGCCTTTCGAGGGTGAGGACCGCATTCTGGTTCATTCGCCGAAGGTGGCAACCTACGACCTGAAGCCGGAGATGAGTGCCTTCGAGGTAAAGGACAAGCTCGTCGGTGCTATCAATACGCAGCAGTATGATTCATCGTGGTGAATTTTGCCAATGGTGACATGGTGGGTCACACAGGTGTTTACCATGCCATCGCCAAAGCAGTGTGGGCCATCGACCACTGTGTAAAGGAGGTTATCGAGGCTGCCAAGGCCAATGATTACGAGGCTATCATCATCGCCGACCACGGCAATGCCGACCACGCCATCAATGATGACGGTACGCCGAACACTGCTCACTCGCTGAATCCGGTTCCGTTCATCTATGTTACGGACAACAATTCGGCGACGGTCAAAGACGGGCGTTTGGCCGACGTTGCTCCTTCCATCCTCCATATCATGGGACTGGAACAGCCGTCTGACATGACAGGTGAAAACCTGATTACAGACTGATTAAGTGTTAATAATCCGAAAACAAGAAAATCCCAAAGGCTGTTTATGGCTTTTGGGATTTGTTTTTTCTATCTTTGTCGTCGAGAGTCTCTTTCATGGCTCTTTAAGTATAATATAAGTATTGGTTGTTATTTTAAGATTGGAAACAATGGAGATTCGTAAATTCGTATTATTGTTGGCAGTACTTGCAGGATTCTGTTCTCTTGGCGCACAGGCACAGACAGACGAGAAAGTGACAAGTCATGAAACAATCGGCCAGCGTATCGATACGCTGGCAAAGAAAGTGGGTTCTGAAGTCAAGAACGCAGAGAAAGTCGGCGAAAGAGAAGTTCCATGCTGATGCAGAGAAAACTTGATGCAGGTGCGAAGAAGGTAGGAGACGAGGTAAAGAACGCAGAGAAAGTAGGCAAAGAAAGAATCTGCGTTGATGCAAAGAAAGTCAATTGCAAAGTAAAGCATGCTGAGAAGGCCGGTAAAGCCAAGTTGAAGTCTGATGTAAAGAAAGTAAAGAGAGGTGTCGCTAAAACCGAACAGAAAGTAAAGCGTGCCTATCTTAAGGAGAAGGCAAAGATCAAGGCCTGGGAAAAACAGGGAAAGCAAAGAAGTAATTGAGCTTCAATAATCCCTTTTATTTGAATAAGAAAAAGTCGTGCTCCTAATCACGGCTTTTTTATTGCAGCTCAAAGATATGCTTTCACGTATGGCGGGTAAGAGACAGACTTAGATGCAACTTAAAAGGATCTTGTAATTTAGCGAAAAATATTATAATAAAGCAAAAAGATCCAATGTTTGCAGTCTAAGGAAGCGTTTGGAATTGTTTTTTTTTATTATCTTTGTACACATAAGGGTTTTCCTCCTTTATGAGTTAATCAGTTATTAATGTGTAATTTTAAAACAGTAAAAAGATTATGGAGTTTAAGAAAATAGCATTGTCTTTCGTAGTAGCATTCAGTCTTTGTACAGTAACCGCACAGGCACAGGACGCAGTCAAGTGTGATAAGCCCCAGCAGGAACAGGCTTGTCCGCAGGCAAAGAAATGTCCGAAGCATGCAAAGGCCTGTTGTGACAGTCAGCCGGCAAAGCCCTGCTGCAAGAAAGAAGCAAAATGCTGCAAACAGGACAAGCAGAACTGTAAGAAGGACTGTCGCAACGACAGGTCGAAGAAGGCACAGAAGTGCAGCAGGAAACAGTGCAAGCCGAACAAGAAGTAAGCGGGATTGCGTGAACAGATAAAAGTCGTGCCGGAATGGCACGACTTTTTTGTTTTTGTCGGAACTTTATTGTACTTTTGTAGGAAAGAAACGAAACGATGAGTGTAAAGATAGAACATTCTTGGGAACAACGGCTGGGCGGTGAGTTTGTGAAGCCTTACTTCCACCAGCTGACAGAGCAGGTGAGGCAGGAGTATGCGCAGTTTCCCTGCTACCCGCCGGGCAGGCTGATTTTCAATGCATTCAACCTCTGTCCTTTCGACAAGGTGAAGGTTGTCATTATCGGACAGGACCCTTACCATGAGCCGGGACAGGCAATGGGGTTGAGTTTCTCCGTACCTGACGGTGTGCCGCTCCCGCCGTCATTGCAGAATATCTATAAGGAGATTGCCGCCGATCTGGGTACGCCTGCCTGTCAATCCGGTGACTTGACGCGCTGGGCGGAGCAGGGGGTTCTCCTGCTCAACGCCACGCTGACCGTCCGGGCACACGTCGCAAACAGCCACCAGCGGTTAGGGTGGGGCACATTTACCGATGCCGCCATCAAGGCACTCAGCGATGGACGGGAGAATCTGGTCTTTATGCTTTGGGGTGGTTTTGCCCGCAGCAAGAAAGCTCTGATCGACCCCCGGCGTCATTGTATTCTCGAGAGAGTGTACATCCCTCACCGCTTTCTGCAAACCGGGGAGGGTGGTTCGGTCAGCACCAGTTCTCACGTTGTAATGCCTATCTGACTGCTTGTGGACTCGATCCAGTTGATTGGTAATGCTGTTCAACTGCAATGGAATGGATTTTAGAAGAGTTGTGGCGTGAGAAGCTGAAAGGCGAAGAGGATAAACGCTACTATAAGGAATTGGTGGAAAAGGTGCGTGAGGAGTATAAGAACCGTACATGCTATCCGCCAGAAGATAAGATTTTCAACGCCTTCAATCTTTGTCCGTTTGACAAGGTAAAGGTCGTCATTATGGGGCAGGACCCTTATTTCAATCCAGGTCAGGCTATGGGGACTGAGCTTTTTCCGTGCCTGACAAAGCACCGCTTCCACCTTCGTTGCGGACTCTATACAATGCACTCGGGATGAGTTTTGACGGCTCCGATAAGCTTTCGGGCGATCTTACACGCTGGGCTGAACAGGGGGTGTTGTTGTTGAATACGACATTGACCGTACACAAGAATAAACCTGACAGCCATCGGAAGTACAAGTGGTGGCGTTTTACGGATGCCGTTATCAGGGCGTTGGATGCTGATCGTGAGCATATCGTCTTTATGCTGTGGGGACGTATAGCACAGCGCAAGGAGCGATTGATTCACGTAGACGATAAGAGGCACAAGGTATTGAAGGCGATACACCCTTCTCCCTTGGCAGTCCGCCGTAGAGGAGAATGGGATGGAAGGGAACATTTCACACACTGCAATGAGTATTTGGAGGAGAATGGAATTGTGCCTGTTGACTGGATGAGCGTGAGCGGACGATCTGTCAGGTGAACAGGCTTGCGGGCTTGACTGGTGGTTTGCCTGTAAGCGTACTGGATGTATCTGGCCTGTTAGGCTTATAGGGGTAACAGGTTCCGTGCATCCTTTCTGAACTTTAAGATGCTGTGCAGAGAGAGTTCTTTTCATGGTGATAAAAATTTATTTTCATGAAAAGAAAGATTTATTCTCGTGAAAAGAAATATTTTTTTCTTTCAAGAAAAGAATTTGGAATGGCTGTACTGCGGAGAGAAAAAGGCTGTCCGGTGAACGGTAAAGAACAGTGGATAATGAAATAATTTAGCGAAAAGAAAGATGGGCAATACGTATGATCATATATTCATGGTGGGCAATGTTCTTGTCTCGCCGGACATTCTTACAGTGAAGTTCTGCTGCGACCTTGACAAGTGTCGTGGCCAGTGTTGCGTTGAGGGGGATGCCGGTGCGCCGGTCACCATGGACGAAACGTTGGAGATTGAGAATGCCCTGGATACTGTCTGGGGCGACCTGTCTGCCTCCGGACAGTCTGTCATCGATCGGCAGGGGGTGGCTTATACCGATGAGGAGGGTGAATTAGTGACAAGTATCGTCGGTGGTAAGGACTGTGTCTTCACCTGTTATGAGCATGGCTGCTGTCTTTGTGCGTTGGAACGTTCCTACCGCAGCGGCAGGACGGGTTTCGTAAAACCCATTTCCTGTTCGTTGTATCCGATTCGTGTGAAAGACTTCGGCAACGGAACCTGTGGAATCAATTACCATCACTGGCGCATCTGTGCTGATGCACGAAAAAAAGGAGAAGAACTGGATCTTCCCCTTTATAAGTTCTTGAAGGAACCGCTCATCCGCAGATTCGGCAGGGAGTGGTATCGAAGAGTTGTGCGAGGTGGCACGACTGCTGGCAGGTTGACGGATAGACCGGCTGGCAGTCCGGAAGACAAGTTCTCTGGGTTCTACCGTCAGTATCGACTTGCTGACTTGTCTACTCGTCAGCTCTTCCTGAACTGCGACGGACTCATCCCTACGTGTTCCTTAAAATATTTTCCCATAAAACTCTGGTTGGCGAAATTCATTTCGTCGGCAATCTGCTTGATGCTCATCGTGCTGTTCTTCAACATGACGCGCAGTTCACGTGTGACGTAAGAGTCAATCCATTCGCTGGGTGTACGCCTGCTGACGGTACGTACCGTTTCAGAGAGGTATTTCGATGTAATGCACAGGTGCTTGGCGTACCATCCGACACGCCTTTCTGTGCGGTAGTTCTTCTCTACGGCCTGTATGAAGGTGCGGAAGATGACCTCTGCACGTGTCTGGTTCTCATCTCCTACCTGTTGGAACCGGTAGATGACATTGCTCATATCGATAATCAGTGCCTTCAGCATTGTCATGACCAGTTCCCGGCGGAATCTGTGACTGGTGTCTACGACTTTCTGACGGATGTGCAGGATGTCGCTTTCCAAGGCCTTTGTCTGGTCAGCGTCGAGATGGAAGACGGGATGTGTACGGGCGAAGAGGAAGAGGGCGGAGAGTTCGTGGATGCCGCTGACGATGTTCTGAAAGAAATCGTACGACAGGATGATTGCTATTCCTTTGCAGTCGTTCGACAGTCTGTAGTCGCCGACGACCTGTCCTTCGCCGATGATGATGACATCTCCCTCGCTTACTTCATGCTCTTTGGTGTCGACCGTGTACCGGGCCTTTCCGCTGGTACAGAGTGCAAAGAGAAGCGATTTCATGCGGGATGAACTCTCCGGCAGCGGTACTTTCGTTATGTCCTCGAAGAGGATGAGATCGTCGTCAATGTAGTCCCCCTCGGGGCAGACGTGCTTTGCATGCGCTACATTCACTTCGGTGAGTCTTATGTTTCTGTTCATTTGTCCTTGTTTGTGATTGGCAGTGATAGGGAATTTCTCCAAGGCCTCTCCTGTGTAGGATATGCGGCAGGCAGTAATGGGCGGTGACGGATGATGAATGGATGGCGAGAGGCTGTTTCAAACGAAAGCTCCCCTCCTTGTTTCGTGAGGAGGGGAGCTTTCGATTGGCAGTCTCTGCTGCCATGCTCCTTGGTCGGCCTTCGGCCATGTACCAGTGATTCTTGTGTACACAGATATCAGTCCTGCAGCCTTATGGTTAAAACCGGCCTCGCACTATGCGTCGATATTGGCATAGGTGGCATTTTTCTCGATGAACTCGCGGCGCGGTTCTACGTCGTCGCCCATCAGCATGGAGAAAATCTCGTCGGCATCAGCGGCATTCTCGATGGTTACCTGTTTCAGCAGGCGTGTCTTGGGATCCATGGTCGTCTCCCATAGCTGCTCCGGGTTCATCTCGCCGAGACCCTTGTAACGCTGTGTGTGGATGGTTTTCCCGTCTTCAACACCGTTTCCGTACTTGTCGAGGAATGCTTGCCGCTGCTGGTCAGTGTAGCAGTATTCGCTCACTTTCTTGTATGTACACTTATAGAGAGGGGGGGTGGCGATGTACAGATGTCCTTGCTCGATGACTTTCGGCATATACCGATAGAAAAGCGTCATAATCAGTGTGTCGATGTGGGAACCATCGACATCGGCATCGGTCATGATGATGATCTTGTCGTAACGCAGTTTGTCGGTATTTGCCTCGAAGTCGCCTTCATCTTCGACACCGAAACGGACACCGATGGACTGGATGATGTTCATGACGGACTCTGCTTCGAATACACGGTGACGCTGTACTTTCTCCACGTTCAGAATCTTGCCGCGGAGCGGAAGAATGGCCTGTGTGTAACGGTCGCGTCCCTGCTTGGCTGAACCGCCGGCAGAATCACCCTCGACGAGGAATATTTCACAGTCTTTCGGATCCTTGTTGAGCAGTCGGCCAGTTTCCCGGGCAGTCCGCCGCCGCTCATCACGTTCTTGCGCTGTACGCTTTCGCGTGCCTTGCGTGCTGCGACACGTGCCGTAGCGGCAAGAATTACCTTGTTGCAGATCATCTTTGCCTCGTTCGGATGTTCTTCAAGGTAGTCGGTCAGTGCCTCGCCGACAGCCTGCTGTACGGCACCTGACACCTCACTGTTGCCCAGCTTTGTCTTGGTCTGGCCTTCAAACTGCGGCTCAGCTACTTTGATGGAGATGACGGCTGTCAGTCCCTCACGGAAATCCTCGCCTGCAATCTCGATCTTGGCTTTTTCTATCTGCTTGGAGATCTGCGGGTCACTGTCGGCGTATGCTTTCAGCGTACGGGTCAGTGCTGCCCTGAAACCTTGCAGATGGGTACCTCCCTCGATGGTGTTGATGTTGTTTACATAGGAGTGGATATTCTCCGTATAGTCTGTGTTGTACATCACGGCCACCTCTATGGGGATACCCTGCTTTTCGGTCTTGAGGTATATTACGTCGTCGAAGAGATGCTGGCGGTGGCGGTCAACATAACGGACAAACTCTTTCAGACCGTCCTTGGCATGGAAGACTTCTGTTCGTGTCTTGCCGGTTTCCGGGTCGGGACGGAGGTCGGAAAGCGTAATCCTGATGCCTGCGTTCAGGTAGGCCAGCTCGCGCATACGGCGGGCCACGATGTCCCACTGGAAGACCGTAGTGGTGAAGATGCCGGCATCTGGCCAGAACTGCTGGCGTGTACCTGTCTTCTCTGTCTCGCCGACAACCTTTACGGGATAGAGAGGCTTTCCCTTCTCATATTCCTGCTGGTAGATTTTCCCGTCGCGGAACACCTGTGATTTCATGTGGGTCGAGAGGGCGTTCACACAGCTGACTCCCACTCCGTGCAGACCTCCGCTGACTTTGTAGGAGCCCTTGTCGAACTTTCCGCCGGCGTGCAGGACGGTCATGACAACCTCGAGGGCACTCTTGTGGAGTTTCTTATGTTCGTCGACAGGAATACCACGACCGTCATCCTCAACCGTAACGGAGTTGTCTTCGTTGATGGTCACCTCGATGTTCTTGCAATAGCCTGCCATTGCCTCGTCGATGGAGTTGTCGACGGTCTCGTTAATCAAGTGGTGGAGTCCTTTTTCGCTGATGTCGCCAATGTACATGGCAGGACGTTTCCGTACTGCTTCCAGCCCTTCGAGGACCTGGATGTTACTGGCGGAGTAATTATTCTCGTTTTTCTTGATTTTCTGCCATTTTCGTTAGATTGCTTTTTAGAGTATGCAAAGATACGCTTTTTCCTTCAGATATAGAAATAAAAACCGTTAAAAAGGTCGTCTGTCAGATAGATAGCTACTGGCTTTGCGTGTGTTTTTTCATGTCCTTTTGTAGTCAGGTTGATTCCTTGCCGGATTTCGACTGATGCCCTGTGGAAATCCGGATGTTGGTCCCCGAGACAGTAGATCTTTCGTGGGGGTAAACTCATTCTTCTTATAAGTTATAAGAAATCTTCTAAAGTTTAAAGCAGCCTGGATGCTGGGAATGAGGACAGAATTACCAACTGTTTACTACAAAAGTTTATTTCTCATTTGCTGTCACTTTTAACATTCTTCATTAATACATTGTTTATCAGTATGTTATATGTGTTTGCAGAGTGACGGTAGTGACAAGAAAATAATTTCACAGCAGATCGACCACAAGCGCATCAGCCGCAGATGAATGCCAGACTATGTCTTATCCTGAAGTATATTCTTCTACGGCAGACTCTTTAGCGGGGATTATAATGTTTATTCAGAGCTATTTTTCAGGAACTAACAAACCACTTCTATCCGATTATATTACTTAACGTGATCCGTACTAAGCCTTGACACCATTGGGGTACACCCTCAACACCATTGGTGTTTACCCCCGACACACTGACAACAAAGAATCAGTGTGCAGTGTAAATGTCCCCATTAATTATCTACTGGTCCAGCATCCTTTCTGCTTATGGGCGGCGTGCGGTCTCTGTTGTGGACACTGTGCCGGGATTGGAACTGGTATATACAGAAAGAGCCGCAGTCCTGACGGACTGCGGCTCAGTATTTCTTTTCAGCTATGGCAGGAAAACTTTATCCAAGTGCTGCTATATGTTTGCAGAGGGCAGACTTCAGATTGGCTGCCTTGTTCTTGTGGATGATATTGGTCTTCGCCAACTTGTCCAGCATCTTCTGCACGGTAGGATAGAGCTTGGTAGCCTCATCCTTATCCGTCATATTACGCAGCTTGCGAACAGCATTACGCATAGTCTTTGCATAGTATCTGTTGTGCAGCGTCCTGACTTTGTCCTGACGGATTCTCTTCAATGATGATTTGTGATTTGCCATCTTTGTTTCCTTCTTTTATTTTACTTGTAGTCCCTAGCAGAGTCGAACTGCTCTTTAGAGAATGAAAATCTCTCGTCCTAACCGATAGACGAAGGGACCGTAGTCAAATTGCGGGTGCAAAGTTACCCCTTTTATTTGAATCAGCCAAACTTTTCTTAAATAAATTTCTGTAAGAGACTGTATTTTTGTACTTTTGCATAAAGTAAGCTGTACCCGGCAGAATGAAAGCGAGCTTTCTTCTGCACTCGTTTGCATTACTTTTGCATAATGCAAGCTGCACCCGGCAGGCTCTTTCAGATTGTTTTAATATGATATTGAAGTCAAAGGCTATTGTTCTGCGTTCTCTGAAATTCGGTGACGCTTCGTTGATCATCGATATGCTACAGAGCAGGAAGGGCGTGTCTCATTTATCGTCCATATTCCCAAAACGGCTAAGGGAAAAATCAAGAAGCAGTATTTCCAGCCTCTGACCTTGCTCGACCTTGTGTTTGACTACCGGCAGCGAGTGTCGTTGCAGCGGATAAAGGATGTTCGTATTCTGCATCCTTATGGTTCTATCCCCTTTGATCCGGTGAAGTCGGCAATTCTTCTTTTCCTTTCTGAGTTCCTTTATCATGTCACGCGGGGGGAACAGCGGAATGCGGGCTTGTATAATTATGTGAAGGCGAGTGTGGAATGGCTGGACGAGGCCGAACAGGGTTATGCCAGTTTTCATCTTGTTTTTATGATGCGCCTGAGCCGTTTCATCGGTTTCTTTCCCAACCTTGAAGCATATCGGCCAGGAGTCTGTTTCGACCTTCGCAATGCGGCTTTCACCGACCGTATTCCTCTTCATCCGGACTACCTTCTTCCTGCCGAGGCCGCCAATATGGGGCAGCTGATGCGTATGAACTATGAGAACATGCGGCTCTTCCACCTTTCCCGGGATGACCGTAATCGTATTTCCGACATCATTCTGCATTATTACCGCATCCATGTTCCTGATATGCCGGAGCTGAAGAGCCTTCAGGTGTTGCGTGAACTGTTCGGTCAGTAAGTCTGCGATGTCTGCGTAAGTCCATGTTGTCTGTATGTGTTGAGTACAGCGGAAGACGCAGAAATGTACAGCGATGACAGAATATTCGTGGTTTTCGATGCCGTTGAAGTCGTTTTATTTTCGTACTTTTGCAATTTCGTATCATTTACGTTGCTTTATTTGTCGTGTGACTTTAATCTTTATCATATAACAAGAATAACATGAAATTGACAGAACAGCGGAGCAGTATGCTGCATGGTGTACTGCTGATTACTTTGTTCGCCTGTGCAGCTTTCTACATCGGCGACATGAATTGGGTGAAGGCTCTCTCTCTGAGCCCGATGGTTGTGGGAATCGTACTGGGTATGCTCTATGCGAACAGTCTCCGCAACAATCTTCCGGAGACCTGGGTGCCGGGTATAGCTTTCTGTGGAAAGCGTGTGCTGCGTTTCGGAATCATTCTTTATGGATTCCGGCTTACATTCCAGGATGTGGCGGCAGTAGGTCTTCCGGCTATCGTCATCGATGCGGTGATTGTCTCCGGGACGATTCTGCTGGGCATCGTGTTGGGGAAGCTGCTGAGGATGGACAGGAGTATTGCCCTGCTGACAGCCTGCGGGAGCGCTATCTGTGGTGCGGCAGCGGTTCTGGGCGTGGACGGAGCTATTCGTCCGAAGCCGTATAAGACGGCTGTGGCTGTGGCGACGGTGGTTATTTTCGGTACGCTGTCGATGTTCCTCTATCCTGTCCTTTATCGGGCAGGAGTGTTCGATCTGCCGGCAGACCAGATGGGAATCTTCGCCGGATCGACAATCCATGAGGTGGCGCACGTCGTCGGCGCCGGGAATGCCATGGGGGCTGCGGTGAGCAATTCGGCGATTATCGTCAAGATGATCCGTGTGATGATGCTGGTGCCTGTGCTGCTTGTCATTGCGTTTTTTTCGTGGCAAGGGATGTGGAAGAGCGTATGGATACGGACGGTAGGCACGGCAAGATTACCGTTCCTTGGTTTGCTGTGCTTTTCCTTGTCGTGATAGGTTTCAATTCCCTGGCATTGCTGCCGGCAGGTGTCGTTTCCTTCATCAACACACTTGATACGTTCCTACTGACAATGGCGATGTCGGCACTAGGTGCGGAGACGAGTATTGACAAGTTCAGGAAAGCCGGTTTCAAACCGTTCCTGCTGGCTGCGATTCTATGGTGCTGGCTGATTGGCGGCGGTTATGGTCTGGCTAAGTTCCTTGTGCCGGTACTGTGAGGAGGGTTGACTGGCTCTTTGGAGGAGGCGATGATAAATTGACGACAGGCGGTGACAGGCACTTTTTTCAGTGTCTGTCACCGCCTGTCATTTATCATAGGCTACCAAGGGCAATCCTTGTCAGACAAAGCTGATGACCCCTTTTTCGGTATTTTTGTTTTCGTTTTCTTCGATTTCCTGTTCAGGTGTGCTGATACGCTTGATGTCTTTGATCATCTGCTTCGTGCGCTTGTAGGTCGGCGTGTTCTCAATAGCAAGGATAACATCCTCGTTGTCGAGCTCGTCGGCTGTGAAACGGTAGATATGCGGACGGTGCTTGTATTGTGAGTTGTTGTTGTCCTTATAGAAACGCTCTCGGCGGTCGCGGCGTTCGGCAGCCTTCTCTTCTTCCTCTGCAAGCCGTACGGCATCTTCCTGTGTCTGCTTCTTGATATGGCTGCCCATACCGTCAACATCCTCAATGCCGAAGCCTGTTGCAAGGATAGTAACCTTGACCTTCTTGTCGAGTTCCGGGTCAATGGCCAGTCCCCATTTCAACTCGAAGTCGGCACTGAAGTGATTCATGAACTCTGTCACATCGCCCATCTCCTCCATGGTCAGACCGGGGTTATCCTTGTCGTCACTGTTGAAGTTGATGGAGAGCAGGATTTTCTTCGCCTTGTAGACATCGTTGTCGTTGAGCAGCGGCGAGTTGAGTGCGTCTTCAATCGCCTGCTTGACACGGCCCTCTCCTTCGCCGTAGCCGGTTGACATGATGGCTACACCGCCATCCTTGAGGACTGTCTTGACATCATTGAAGTCGAGGTTCACGATACCGTGGACGGTGATGATCTCTGCAATACTCTTGGCGGCAACACTCAGCGTGTCATCGGCCTTGCGGAAACCATTGAGCAGGCTCAGCTCCGGATAGATTTCACGCAGACGCTCGTTGTTGATGACGAGGAGAGCATCCACGTGTTTTGCCATCTCCTCCACACCGTCCAATGCCTGGTCGATTTTCTTGGCTCCCTCGAATCGGAAAGGAATTGTGACGATACCTACGGTGAGAATGCCCAGTTCCTTGCTTACACGCGCAATGACCGGTGCTGCACCCGTACCGGTTCCGCCCCCCATGCCGGCTGTGATGAATGCCATCTTCGTACCGTCATCGAGCATACGCTTGATGTCTTCAATGGTGTCTTCTGCTGCCTGGCGTGCCCGCCCCGGGCGGTTGCCGGCCCCGAGACCCTCCTTCCCCAGCTGGAGATGAACTGGTACGGGGGAATCGTTGAGCGCCTGTGCATCTGTGTTGCAGAGTACGAAGGTCACTTCATGGATTCCTTCACGGTACATGTGGTTCACGGCGTTTCCACCACCGCCACCGACACCGATGACCTTGATGATGCTGTCGGCAACATCGGTATCATCGAAATCCAATACGTCTATTTTGTTCTTGTTGTCTGCCATAACCGTATAGTGTCTATATTATGTGTTACCAATATTTTCGTTGCAGGTAGAAGTCCGGGAAATTTATTCGTCTTCTTCGTCGATAATTTTCTTTCCGAACTCCTTTGCTTTGCGTGTGAACTTGTGCCAGAAGCTGTTGCGGCGTTTCTCTTCTTCCAGTTCAAGTGCTCTTGCTTCCTCTTCTTCACGCTGTTTCCGTTCTTCTTCCTCACGCTTGCGGCGTTCAGCCTCTGCTTTCTTCTTCTCCTCCGGTGTCGGGACAATACCTTGTCCCTGACGGCTGGCGGCTGACGGAGTATAGGAGTCGGCAGGGATACCCACGGCCACATCGTTGCTGTTGAAGAGACTGTTCTGTGACGGGTTGTAGGCCGCACCGGCGCAGTTCATATCCCCCTTGGCAAGTAGACCGAGTACTGTGTTCATGTCGCCATGCTTGGCAGTGATGTCGGCATTGCTGGAAGTTATGGTCTGTGTGACGAAGTTCGCTTTGCGCACCTTGTCTATATGTGTGATATTGCGGACACAGCGTTCTATGTTCTTCAGATTCATGCCGCCGCCTGTAAGGATGACTCCGCCGAGCAGCTTGTCGGTATAATCGGACGGAACCTGATACCACACGTTCTCGATGATTTCATCCACACGTGCTTCCACAATCTCGATGAACTTGCGGCTGTCAACGCTGCGTTCTGCATCAATGGAGTATTTCAGGTTGTTGTCGATGTCGTTGTTTTCTGTGTAAGCGGAACCGTACTTGAGCTTCATCGCTTCCGCATCCTTTTCTTCCATCTGCAGGCTCGCAATATCTTTTGTAATGTTGTTGCCTCCCAGTGGGATGACTGCCAGATGGCGGAGAATGTTCTTGAAGTAAACGGAAACGGTCGTCGTATCAGCACCCAGGTCGACCAGCACGCATCCGCCGCGTTTTTCCGCCTCGCTCAATACGGCATCTGCCAGGGCCAGCGGAGCAAGATACATCTCGGCAATGGAGATTCCGGCCTTTTCAAAGCAGTTGTTCAGATTGTCGTAGAACGCCTTGCGCCAGAGAATGTTGAGGAAGTTTCCCTCCAGCCGTGTTGCCTTGATGCCCACAGGATCGAGGGAGTACTGGTTGTCGACTTTGTATTCCTGAGTGGCCGCATCGAGGATTTCCTGCTCCGGATAGGTCATGTTTCGGTTGGCATCCATCAGTTCGTTGATCATGTCCGATGTGATGATGGTGTCAGTGGGCAGGTCTTTGATGATGACGTTGCGTACGCTGCGTATGGACTGTCCTCCCACGCCCACGTAGACCTGGGAAATCTCGTATTTCAGTTGTTTCCTCAGTTTGTTGATGATGCCGGTAAGGCACTGTCCCGTCTTGTCGATGTTGTAGACGACACCTTTCCTGATGCACTGTGAGGCGTCTTCCTTTACAACGGCAAGTACGGAGATGCTGCCGTCAAGATTCTTTTTGCCAGCGATTCCCGTAATCTTTGATGAGCCTAATTCAATGGCTACTATGAACTCTGCCATATTCGTTAAGTATTATGTATTCCTTGTTTTGATGTTCTTTTGAATATCCGTCTCTTATTCCGTAGGTCCGTCTGCTGCGTGTTCCTGCCGTTCTACTTCTTTCCTGGCTTTCTCCCTTTCTTCCTTTTCCGTCCGTTGCCTGTTCTCAGACGTTCCGGCTTTCTCTTCTTTTGTCAGTTCTTTTTCTTCAGCTTCTTCAGCTTTTGCATCCCTCCGCTTGCAGATGATCTGGTTGTCGAACTCTATGTCGATGTAGCATATTTGTTCCATCCCGCCTGCGAGAGACCATACCGATAAAATTTCTCGAGCCGTGACAGTTTCTTCGTTACGAAGAGGGCAATCTCATGTTTCCGTGTCCATGGTCCCGTGTTCTGCGGCAGGTGTCCGATGAAGATGATATGGTCGCCGACACGTGGGACTAATTCTATTCCTCTGTCCGGCAGGACATTGATCTGCTCAATCTGGTTCAGCCATAGCGGTGAGTCGCTGATGGCCTTGGCAAGAGGTGCAATGTAGAGCCGTGCGAAGTCGTTGTCAATGTTGCCCGTTGCGATGATCAGGTCGCTCGTGTATTTGGAGTTGGGAAGGATACCGCCATTGTCGTCAAGATAGAAGTCGGCTCCGCGGTTGCTCTTGATGCGGATAATCGGCATACGCTGTGTAATGCTGATGTTGATGTGTCCATTCTTCGTCTTGTAGCATTCTGCCGTCTTGACGAAGGGCCCCACTTTCAGAGCTTCTTCTATGTCGCGCGGATTGATGCTGGACATCTTCCTGTTGAGAGGATAAAGATGGTCCTTCTCTAAAATCCGCTTTATCTCTCCCGCAGTAAGGAAACCTGCGTTGTTGGAGTCGGATATGTTGATGTTCACCTTGGAACACACCAGCTTACTCTCGTCGGGTCTGTTCCATGAGGTGACAGCCATGACGAGATATACTGCCAGCACGATGTCCAGCGCAGTGATGATGATTCTTTTCCAGTGAATGTACATACCTTCTCGCTTGTTTGAAAGACCCTGAGTTCTTTCCTCCTTATTTTTTATTTTTCGTTGAGCAGCTTCGTAATCTGCGGAACATAGTTGTCGAGATTCCCGGCACCCAGAACAACCAGCACGTCAAAGTCGCGCGACCTGACAAAAGTCGAGTACATCATCCTTCTTGATCATCTGTTTCTCTACACCGGGACGGAGGTTGTCGTAGATGAGGCTGCTGGTAACGCCCGGAATCGGCTCTTCACGTGCAGGATAGATCTCTGTGAGAATGACCTCGTCAAAATGACTGAGCGCACCCGCGAAGTCCTTGTAGAAGTCACGCGTACGGGAATAAAGATGTGGCTGGAAAATTACGGTGACCTTTCTGTCCGGATAAAGTTCCTTCAGACTCTTTGCGCTCTGGAGGATTTCCTTCGGATGATGTGCATAGTCGGACAGGAACACGTGCCGGCTGTTTTTGATCTTGAAGTCGAAACGGCGGTCCACGCCGCCATAGGTCTTCATGCCTCTGCGCAACTCGTTTGCCGTGCAGCCGTTGAGCTGTGCCATGGCCATGGCGGCAATGCCGTTCTCTATGTTGATGGGAATGGGCTGTCCCAGCTCGACATCCTTGACATTCTCTATAGGAGAGATGAAGTCGAAGGTGATGGTGCCGTCCGCTATACGGACATTCTCGGCGTGGAAATCGCCATCGTTCCGGCTGTACTCATACACTTTCACGCCTTCCTGTACGTGCTGTTTCATCTCTAATCCCTTGTGGAGAATGAGTGCGCCGCCTTTCTGGATGAGTTCCGTATAATGGCGGAAACTCTCGAGGTAAGCCTCTTTCGTTCCGTAGATGTCCAGATGGTCAGGGTCGGTAGAGGTGATGACGCTCATCCAGGGACGGAGCCAGTGGAAGGACCTGTCGAACTCGTCGGCCTCGATTACGACGAAGTCGCTGCGGTCGGACAGTATGTAATTGGTGCCGTAGTTTTTGGAAATGCCGCCGAGAAGGCATTTGCAGTCAGATGACTCTGATGCATGATGTGTGCGCACATGGTCGATGTGGTTGTTTTTCCATGTGTACCGGCAAAGCAAAGCCCTTTGTGTGTGCGGGTGAGCGTGCCGAGTACCTGTGCGCGTTTCTGGATTTCAAAACCGTTCTCATGGAAGTAAACCAGTTCCGCATGGGAAGCCGGAATGGCGGGGAGTGAAGACAACCAGTGTCGATGCCGGCTTCCTGCATTCTTCCGGGAATGAGGCCGACATTCTCTTCATAGTGGATGTCCATCCCTTCTTTTTCCAGCTGGCGGGTCAGTTCAGATGGTGTCTTGTCGTAGCCGGCCACCGTCAGCTTTCTGTGGAGGAAGTAACGGGCAATCGCACTCATGCCGATGCCGCCGGCACCGATGAAAATAAACTGATTTGATATCTTTGAGTTCCATGTTCTTGTTTGTTCTTTTTCTTTTGTTTGCAGTCTGCCTGAATGGGAAAGACTCTGAGGCGGTACGTCAGAAGTGTGGACGGCGTGGACTGTTGCGGGGAGGATGGAGGAGAAACCGGCTGGGAAGGTAGGGTGTCAGTCCTTGACGAGAGTGAGTACTTCGTCTGCAATCACGTCGGCGGCATTCTGAAGCCCCATCTTTCTTGCGTTCTCACCCAGGGCTTTTCAGCTTCTTGCCGTCGGCAATCGTTTCAAGTGCGAGCTTCAGTAAAGTGTCTGGCGCATCGGCGTCCCTTACGCAGAGTGCAGCCTCTTTGTCGACAAGCGCCATGGCGTTCTTTGTTTGGTGGTCTTCCGCTACATTCGGACTGGGAACAAGAATGACCGGCTTCCCGATGAGCTGGAATTCGCTGATCAGAGCTTGCTCCGGCACGGCTGATGACCAGGTCGGAGGCCTTGTAGGCAACCCCATGTCGCCAATGAAGTCCGCGATCTTCAGGTTCGGCAGTTCCCTGCCCTTCATGAAAGTCCATGATCTGCTGGTTGTAGAATTTGCCTGTCTGCCAGATGAACTGCACGTCGGTGTCGGCAACAAGGTCAAGATGCTCCATGACGGAACGGTTGATTGTCCGTGCACCGAGGCTGCCTCCGACGAGGAGAACCGTCTTCCGCTCCGGGTCCAGTCCGAAGCTCTTGCGTGCCTCTCCTGTCGAGGTGGAGTAGAGAGGACGTTCTGGCGGACCGGATTGCCTGTCAGGATAATCTTCCCGGCAGGGAAGAAAGCGGTCCATGCCTTCATGGGCTACAGATTTTCTCCACACGTTTCGCCAGCAGCTTGTTGGTGACACCGGCGTAGGAGTTCTGCTCCTGAATCAGGCAGGGGATACCCATCTTGGCACATTCATAGAGGTTGCACGCTGGCATATCCGCCCACCCACGGCTACCTGCGGTTTGAAGTCCTTGATGATTTCCCGTGCCATGCGCAGGCTCTTCCAGAGCTTGAACAATACTTCAAGGTTCTTCAGCTTGTGTGTGCGGTCAAATCCCCGATCAGCAGTCCGCTATCTCGTAGCCGGCAGCCGGGACGCGTTGCATCTCCATTCGTCCTTCCGCACCCACGAGGAGTTTCCGCTTCCGGGTGCTTCACTATGATGGCATTGGCAATCGATACAGCCGGGAAGATATGTCCTCCCGTTCCGCCGCCGCTGATGATGATTCTTAATTCCTTGTCCATTCAATCTTCCCCATAACCTACAAAGGTAATCAATTTTTCGTCTTCCTCCAACTTTCAGTTTTCTTTTTAGACTTCTCAACACTTCAGGCTGCCACCTTGGAGGCCGCCCGACGATGTTCTCTCGTCTTTTTTTCTTCCTTGCCGAGCGGCTGACGCTCAGTATGACGCCGATGTAGACGCAGTTGATGATGGTAGAGGTGCCGCCCTTGCTGATGAGCGGAAGCGGCTGTCCTGTCACGGGTGCCAGTCCGACGGCCCGCAGCATATTGAATAGAGCCTGTGTAACCAGCAGAAAGGCGATGCCCAGGCGAGGAATGCCGGGAAGGAGTTCTCACACCGGTTGGCTATGATTCTGTCCTGAAAAGGAGGATGATGTGAGAGGAACGCCACAAACACGGCACCTTGATGCCCATCTCTTCGATGATGATCGCATAGATGAAGTCGGAGAAGGCCTGCGACAGGAAGTCGCGCTCGTTGGGAGTTTCGGCCCTTTTCCTACGACATCTGATGAGGCGATGGCGATGTTGGCATGTGCTACCTGTGCATCTTTGTCGAGGTCGTAATCCTTGGGTGCGACATATTCGTTGTTGAAAATTTCTTGACGTGCTTTCCACGTGTCAGCACGGTCAACAGCTGCCGAAAGCCCCAGCGACTGTGCTTCCTGCCGTGCGGCGGCAGTCTGTTCAGTGAGGTTCTGTCTGGCGGGCGGATCGTCAGCTGCTTTCTTGTCGTCGCCGACCAGCATGACCATGGACAGCAGGAAGACTCCCGCCGGTACGATGATGCCGATCAGCCGTCCCACCTGGTTGAAGGGCACTCGTCCCACGAACATCGCGAGAATCACAGTCAGGCCGATGAGCATGGCTGTGGAAAGGTTCTCGAAGAAATCGGTCCGATGATGATGCCGGATAGCCACATGATGTACTTGAACGCCTTGCGGTCGGCACCGTGGTCGGTCTGCATTGCACTGAGTACCTGCGCCACAGCCAGCACCAAAGCTCCTTTTGCCAGTTCGGATGGCTGGAACTGTATGCCTGCAAAACTGATCCAGCGGCTTGCGCCGTTGGTGCTCTGTCGGCAGCACCCACAGGGAGCATTATGACCGATAACCCCAGAAAGATGGGGGTGGCGAGTTTGAAAGTAACGGCACTGATGTTCAGTGCGATTACCATCAGCACTATTCCACAAGAAGGATGCTGCAATGGTAGATGATGGGACTCAGTAGTTTCCTCCTGTAGTATGACAGCGAGCTGGATGCCAGTGAGCCTCGATGATGCTGATGATACACAGGAAGAAGAACCATCCAGATGACCTTGTCGCCCTTGAACAGATTGCCGAGAGATTTATTCTTCATTGTTTTTCTTTTTCCTTTGAGGGATGGCAGCTATGACTCAGTCCTATAAAGGCCCTCACAAGGCTCTTGAACTGGTCGCCTCGGTCTTCCATGTTCTTGAAAAGGTCGAAAGCTGCGCAGCAGGGACTCAACAGTACCGTGTCCCCAGCTTTGCCATTTTCAGTGCAGAGCCGCACGCAGTCCTTCATGGAGTGGGTGTCGCGCACGGAATGCCAGGCCATCGAAGTTCTCGTGCAGTTTCCTGTTGTCAGCACCCAGATAGACGATGCCTGTACACTTTTTCCTTCACCAGGTCCTTGATGGCGTTGTAGTCGTTTCCTTTGTCCTTGCCGCCGAGGATGAGGGATGGTCGGTGTGCGCATGCTTTCCAGTGCATACCAGCAGGCATCGACATTGGTCGCCCTGGGTCGTTGATATGCACGCCTGCCACCTTGCAGACTTTTTCCAACCGAGTGCTCCACGCCGGGGAAGTCGCCAGGCTCTTGCGTATGTTCTCCTTCTTGATGCCGCTGATGTCGAGGCGATGCCTGCTGCCAGCAATTGTAGATGTTGTGACGGCCTGTCAGCGAGGTCTTCCTGCTCCATGTTGAAAGGTTCGGGCTTCTCTATCTTGTACTGTCCCTCCTCGATGTAACCGATGCTGCCGTTCTCCTTCAGTTCTGAGAAAGGATAGCATACAGCATGTACGTCAATTTCTCCAGTTCTTTCTTGATGACAGGGGTCGTCGTTCCAGTAGATGAAGCTGTCTTCGGCAGTCTGGTTCTGGATGATTCGCATCTTGGCGTCGGCATAGTTCTCGAATTTGTGTAGTCGCAGCGGTCCAGATGGTCCAGGGGTGATGTTGAGCAGGGATGGCGATGTTGGCGCGGAAGTCATACATATTGTCCAGCTGGAAGCTGCTCAGCTCGATGATGTAGTATTCGTGCGGGTCTTCTGCAACCTGCAGAGAGCAAGGCTGTTGCCGATGTTCCAGCCAGCCCGGCATCATAACCTGCATTCGTGAAGATGATGATGAGAGGCTTGTCGTGGTCGTTTTTCCCATTGCTGCCCGTGATGCGGATCATCTTGGCATCGGTATACCGACCGGCGAATTCAATCTCGCTGATGATGTGTGCCCTGTTCCATGAGTTTTCTGATCATCGGGGCTTCTTTGGGAATGCCCGGGCTCTGATGACCTCGTCGGCATTGAGGATTTTTCTCTTCCGTATGGTGCCCTCTTCCCATTCGATGCCATGGTTTGTCGAGCAGCTTCTTGTATTTGTCCTGATGGCGGACATATCGAAACGAACATCAGAATCCTTCCTTCTTTTGCCAGTGCAGCTGCACCGGCTCCGCTCTCCGGCACCCAATATTACGATTCTTTTCATATATCTTTTCCTTTCCTTAACTCTTGTTTTGCTATATCCTGACTTCCCGGCGAATGTTCCCGGCCGTCAGAATACGGTCCCCAGCCGTTGGGAACGGTATTCCCAGGCGTTGGGAACGCGATTCCCTAACGTATTGAGGAATCATCCCGGGGATTCACTTGCCGGTGCTGCGCTCCATGCTGTCTGGCGGCAGTCTATCTTATCTTCAACGTGATAATGGTCAGTGCGGCGAGGATGATGGTAACGATGATGAAGCGCAGGGTGATCTTGCTCTCGTGTACGGCACCGTGCGAGTACCTTTACCAGTACTTGCACTCAGGGTCGAGCTGGCTGTCCTGTGTACGGAAGTTGTCGTGGATCGGGTGCGTTTGAAGATACGCTGTTTTACCCCTTCCGCTTTCCCAGCTTGTACTACCATACCTGGACGATGACGCTCAGGCTCTCGACGAAGAAGATTCCGCAGAGGATAGGGGCAGCGGTTCCTGTGGATGATGATGGCGCCGACGGCGTGATGCCGCCGATGGTGAGACTGCCCGTGTCGCCCGCGAACACCTGTGCCGGGTGGGCGTTGTACCAGAGAAACCCGATCAGTGCGCCGATGAATGCCATGAAGAACACCACCAGCTCCTCTGAACCGGGGATATACCATGATGTTCAGGTATGCCGCAAACTGTATGTGGCTGCTGACGTATGCCAGTATGCCCAGTACGACTCCGATTACCGCCGAGTTGCCGGCGCACATGCCGTCCATGCCGTCGTTGAGGTTGGCACCGTTGGAGACGGCCGTGACGACGAAGATGGTCATGATGACGAAGAATCCACCCGCCGGCAGTCTTGTATTTTGCCTAAGAAACCCACGATCTCTGAATAGTCAAGGTTGTGTGACTTGACGAAAGGAATGGTCGTCTTCAGGGTCTTTTCGGCTTTTGCCTCGTGTTTGATGACGACCTCTGACCGTTCTGGTTTGGCAACCTCAAGGTTCAGGTTGGCCTTCACGTCAGGCGAGGCCCAGAGAACCAACCCACGATAAGTCCGATGGTGACCTGGCCGACAATCTTGTACTTCCCTTAAGCCCCTCCTTGTCGTGCTTGAGATCTTGATGAAATCGTCCATTCGCCGAGAAACCCAGCCAGAGAGTCGTGCCGATCATCAGCAGGGAGATGAGACGTTGCGCAGCCTGCCCAGCAGGAGGGACGGGAATCAGGAGGGCAACGATGATGATGATGCCGCCCAGTGACGGTACGCCGATTTTTCTTGACACCGAACGGGTCAATGCTGGCATCAGCTGTGTTTCAGTGATCTGCTTGCTCTTGAGGGTACTTGATGAAGTGTTCTCCGAACCATGCGGAGATGATCAGTGCCAGAATCATGGCGAGGATGGCACGGAAGCTGATGTAGCCCTCAAAGATGGGAGCTGCTGATGCCGAACTGGTCGAGCCAGCGGAAGATGTAGTATAGCATTTTGCTTCGTTTTTGTATTGTTCTTTGTTGGGAGGAGAGGTTTTTCCTGTTCTGGCCTTCCTGGCAGATCTGGTCTTTCTGGCTGATCTATGGCCATCCATCCCTAACTTTCCTGTCCAAATCTGCTTTTTAGTTCTGCTAGAATCGCCAGTGCTGCCGGAATTGTCAGTGCTGTTTGAATTGCTGAAATCCTGTGCCTTACTCGCACCCGGTCATCTCGAAGATTTCCCGGATAACCTCGTGGTCATCAAAATGATGCTTCACGCCGTTTATCTCTGATAGTTCTCGTGCCCTGCCAGCAACGAGGATGACATCACCCTTCTTTGCCATCATGGCCGCAGTACGGATGGCCTCCTTGCAGTCGACCATCGTGAGGACTTTCTTTTTTTCTGCGTGGAGTCAAGGCCTGCAGAGCATATCGTCGATGATTGTCTGCGGGTCCTCGTCGCGCGGGTTGTCGCTCGTGAGTATGACGGTGTCACTCTGCCTGACGGCCTCCTGTGCCATTAACGGACGTTTTCCTTTGTCACGGTGTCGCCGGCACGCAGACAGTTATGACGTGTCCGCCTTTGCTGTCGAGTACGTCGTGGATGGCCGAGGACATTCATCAGTGCGTCCGGCGTATGTGCATAGTCGACAACGGCCGTAAATCCTTCCGGCGACTGGATGGGCTCGAGACGGCCGTTGACACTCTTCAGCGTGCTCGCTGGCAGCGAAGTCTCCTCCGGCTGTCTGCCCAGCAGGACGGCTGTACCGTAGACGGCGAGCAGGTTGCTGACATTGAACTTCCGATGAACTGCCTCCCGCTTCTTTTCCGTCGATTTCAGGTACATTCCCTCGAAGTGGCATTCCAGAATCTTTGCACGAAGTCTGCCATGCGTTTGATGGAGTGAGTCTTGACGGAAGCCTTGGTGTTCTGGACCATGAACATGCCGTTCTTGTCATCGGCGTTGGTAAGTGCAAAGCGTTTTTCAGCAGTCCGTCGAAGAACATCTTCTTGGCATTCGGTAGTTCTCGAAAAGGTCTTGTGGTAGTCGAGATGGTCGCGTGTGAGGTTGGTAAAATACCTCCCACGAACGTCAGGCCGCTGATGCGCCGCTGATGGATGGCATGGCTGGAACACTCCATGAGGCATACTCGCAGCCTGCCGCAGCCATTCTGGCAAGGAGATAGTTCAGCTCGATGGGGTCCGGCGTGGTGTGGTCGGCGAGTGCTTCCTCGTCGTTGATGTGGTTGCAGACGGTGGAAAAGCAGACCCGCTGTATCCGAACTTGCAGGAACATATTATATAATAAGGTGGCAATGGTCGTCTTTCCGTTTGTTCCCGTCACCGACGAGCTTCAGCTTCGGGAGGATTCCCATGAACATCGTGGCGACTTTGCCTGCATCCTCTTCTGTCGAGGTTACCTGGATGTATGTGACATTCTCGTCCAGAGTGTCTGGAAGGTTTTCCAGCAGGACGGCTGCTGCGCCCTGTTCAACGGCTTTCCCGATAAACCGGTGGCCCGTCAGCCTGTGTCCCTTTCATGGCGATGAACAGATGACCGTTCTCAATCCTGCGGCTGTCAATGTTCACGCCTTTGATTTCAACGTCCGTATTGCCGTGGATGGCAATGGGGCTAACGTTCTTGAGTAATTCGCTTAGTTTCATATCTTCGTTCTGTTCTTTTTCCTTATGTCCAGTAATGGAGGGTCCTTTCATCCCAGTCTGAGGCTGCATGCATACCTCTCTCCAACCTGTCTCCCGGTGCAGAGGCTCTGTTCTATGACCCTGCCTCTTCCCGTAGTCTTACCCTGATGCCCTGTTTCTCCATGAGATAGACGGCATCGCGCACCATGCCGTGGGACATTGGGGACACGGTTTCCCCTTGGAGATGCTTTCCCTGTGGAAGGTGAGCGACTTGCGTTTTCCGTCGTCGTACCCCATATGGGGTTGCCGAACGGATAAGCACCATTCAGCCGTTGGTGACGTTGAAGCCAAGACAGTTCAGCACATAGTCTGTCAGCAAGCAGGTTCCCGGTCTTCGCCGAGGGTATCAGGATGGATGAGGAATCGCGGGCATCGGTCACGTTCAGTTTCAGGCTTTGTGCCATGATGCCCTCTGCAATATGATGGAAGACGACACCGCTCATGCCGCCGCCAGAGGCCGGAAGGCCTGTCTTCTGGATGCAGACAATACAGCTGTAGCGCGGATTGTCGGCCGGGAAAAACCGGCGAAAGCTGAGCAGGTAGCTGGTACGCCGCTCTTGTAGCCCAGGGCACCCTTCGACATCTGTGCCGTACCGGTCTTGCCGGCTACGAGGAACTTGTCCGATCCGGCTTTCTTGCCGAGGCCTTCCGACACGACTTCTGTCAGAATACGGGTAATATCCTTGATGGTACTTTCTTTGGCGATGTGTTCTTTTACCACCTGTGGCGGATTGTCGTAGAGGACTTCTCCGTTCTTCACAATCTGTTTGACAAAGCGAGGGACGCATCATCTTTCCGCCGTTGGCAATGGCATTGTAGAAGGCAAGCGTCGATATTGGCGGTACTGCGTTTCGTAACCGATGCTCATCCATGGCAGAGCGGTGGCACTCAGTTGTCGTACTGTCCGTGGTGGTTCTTGTAGGGGCATACGTATCTTCGCAGGGGAATAGCCGACGATGGGGATGTGAAAATCGGTTTGCCAGCCCCAGGTCATAGATGCCTTGGACGAACTTCTCCAGTTCTTGTGATAGTGCAGGTCGATGATGCGCTAACACCGATGTTGGAACTGTACTTCAAGGTCCAGGGCAGTGTGAGCGTACCGTAGCCGCCGCGTGTCCAGTTGTGGTCTTTCGTCGTCGCGCCCGTACATGTTCCATACACCCGGTCCGGTTTCGACGGTATAAGTTGTGTCAACGAGTCCGTCGTCAAGGATTGTCATGATGGAAGCGGTCTTGAAGACAGACCCCGGTTCCAGACAGGTCGCTTACGGCGTGGTTTTTCACTTCCCGGTATTTGCCGTCGCTGCATTTGTCCATGTTGACTATCGCCTTCACTCTCCTGTGGCAACCTCCATGACAATGGCGACACCGACGTTTCCATTCACGGTAGGTTCCTGAAGCTCGTCGAGCAGGGCGCGTTCTGCCAGGGTCCTGCATGCTGACATCGATGGTCGTCCAATGTCTGCACCGTCGATAGGCGGTGTGTCAGTGATGTTCAGGGTATTTGTTGCGTACCTTTCGGCGGTGGATGATGCCGTTTGTGCCACGGAGAATGGAGTCGTAGGACGGTTCCAGTCCGCAGCGTGCCGTGTCCTTTGCGCCGAACATATCGCCGACGGTGCGCTGTGCGAGTGATCCGAAGGGGCGGCGGCGTGCGTTGAACTCGTCCCGAGTGAAAGCCGCTCTTGAACTTGGACAGGTGGAATATTGGCGGGTTCTGTATCTCCTTGAACGTGTTGTAGTCGATGCGTCCGTCCCATATCGGCTAGTGCTTGCTCACCTTGTGGAAGCCTTCCATAAGGTGCTGCTTGATAAGAGGCCGGTTTCTCGGGAAAGATGTTGTTCAGTCCCTGCTGATGTAGTTGATGCTGTCGACGAAGGCCGTGTCGTTTCCGGCCTCTTTGAGCGCATTGAAGTCCATGTAGACCTTGAACTCGGGCGAAGAACTGGCCATGAGCTGTCCGTCGCAGCTGAGGGATGTTGCCTCTGGTAGGCTTGACCGTCACACTGTCTTTTTCTGTGATGCGGCGACCTCCATCCAATACGACCTCCCGGCAGTCATGGTGTAGACGGTCTTTCCGATCACCGCTACAGCCACGAGTGACATGACGATGGCTATGGCACTGTATCGGGGCATGACTTTTCCGTTATTGAACTTGCTCATATCTCTTACTTTTTCGGGTACGTTTATAATATAAGGTGGACGGTCCGACATCTTCAGCACTGTCTTTTCCTGTTCTTCAGCAGCTCCAGGATGTGACTTTCCCGTGTCTTTTCTGTAAGCTGGCTGCTGCTTGACAGCGCACGATGCTTGGCATCTTCAGTTCTGTGTTGAGCTTGTCAATCTCGATCAGGTACTTCTGTACGCTGCTACCGGTTGGATATAAGACAATCACGAACAGAACGATTGATGATGATCAGCCATATGTTGTTGCGGAAGAGGCGTGCGGAAAGGATGTCACCTCTAAGATCTTCCGCAGGGTAAAGTTGGACGACTGTGGCTGTTCGTCTTCGCGTGCCTGTTCGGCGATGGCAGCCCTCAGCACCTTTCTTCATCGTCTTCTTCTTTTTCTCTTTTTCTTCATGTTCCTGTTCTCTTTCTTCTTCTGTCTGTGTCTATGTTCTGTCCATGCCGGGGATGGCTGTTGAGGCTTCTTCCAGCGTTGCTGTTTTAATAGTGGTTCTGTGACGTGTACGCACTCTCCTGTGTCAGCAGTGTTTCCTTCAGGGAGGATGCGCCGTCACCTCTGGATGTTTCTTGTGGTTCTCGTCATTCATCAGTTTCTTTTCTGCTATTCTTAGTTTTTGCGCTTCGGCTCTCAGGTTGCGTTCCTGTTCGTCGTTATTGGCTGTGATAACCTTGCTGTTGACCAGTCGGAAAGGCGTGTCAATGCGTCGAAGAAGTCCTGGCTTACCTTGCCTTCTATGTTTCCCGACTTCGCGGCGTTCTTTACCATCCTGTCTTCCAGTGGTGGTAAGTGATGACGGACAGTCTTCCGCCGGAGAAAGCAGTCCTATGGCTGCAGCAGCATCTCCTCAGGGCATCCATCTCATAGTTCACCTCTATGCGAAGGGCCTGAAACAGCTTTGCCATGTCTTTCTTCTCGCGTGCCGTCGGAAGAACGGGTCTGTGATGGCAAGCAGGTCGTTGGTTGTCTTGTATGCCTTCTGTTCCCTTCCCTTGACGATGGCGGCAGCGATGCGGCGCGACTATTTCAGCTCTCGTACAGATAAAGAATGTCCGCCAGATGCTCTTCGTCGTATTCGTTGAGAATGTCTGCGGCGGTCATCCCGGCCCGCTTGTTCATTCTCATGTCGAGCGGAGCTTCGAGACCGGAAGGAGAACGCAGGGTCTCATCGTCGAAATGATGGCTGCTGACACCGAGGTCGGCGAGAAGTCCGTCAATATAGGACGCGCTGTAATAACGCATCCAGTTCTTCGAGATATCTGAAGTTGGAACGGATGAAAGTAAAAGCCGTCCACCTGCTCGCTGCTCAGTCCCATTCTGCCGATATTCTGTTCGGCATCGGCATCCTGGTCGAAACTGTAGAGATGGCTTCCCTGCTTCCAGGCGCGAGAGAATCTCCCGGCTGTGTCCTCCGCCTCCGAGATTACGTCCACATAGATTCCCGCCTGCGTGCAGGTTCAGACCCTCTATGCTTTCATTGAGGGTACGGGTACGTGGTGAAAGTCTCTGCGGTTCTGGTCATGTTGCGGGTTCGTTTGTTGCGGCGGACTTGCGGTCAGCCGGGTAGCCGTCAGGGAGGAAAGGGCTGCCTGTCCCCATGGTTTCCTCCATGGCTTTGCTGAATTCCTCTGCCGACAGAACGGTTCGTTCTCTTCGCCGTTTGCCCATATTTCAATGCAGTCGTCCATCCCCGTGAAGCGAGATCTGCTGGTCGATGTCCGCCATTTTTCATGTAGCGTTTCGGAATCGAGAAACGCCCGTTGCCGTCCAGTGTGATCATTTCCACATCCGTCACATACTGACGGTAAATCATCTGGTCGCGGCGGTTCCAGCAGCTCAGCCGCCTGCGGAGCGTGTCCATGCGTTCGTTCCATACTGATTCGGGATAAAGTACAAGGCACGGTTCGAAAATGTCTTTGCGCAGGACAAGCGACTCCTCGCCCGATGCGTTAAGCACCTTGCGGAAGACGGCAGGCAGGAAGGCCCTGCCTTTTGCATCTGTTTTCGCTTCGATATTTCCCAAGAACCTCATACTCACTTGCTGGTGAAACTGTATTTGGCTTCAAAGTTACACATTTTTCCCCACATATCCCCACCGTACTCCACATATTTCGTCTGCGTTTCCTTTTTTTGTGAAAATTAACGGTTAAGACAGTTGCTATGACTTCTCTGTAACGGCTTCAAATCACTTTTTTTCTGGTTCAGATACATATTTTCGGCAAAAAAGGGGGCTATTCCAAATCGTTTCGTTATTTTTGCAGGTTGTTAGGAGAAATTTGGGAAGATGCATGGTGGAATAGAAAAAACGATAGATATCGAGAAGATTCTGAAAAGACAAGATGGGGGGCAGGGGCGAAGTTCGTGCCTCGTTTTGCCGTCAGCTGGCTGAAGCATATCATCCACGAGGATGAGGTGAACCAGTTTCTGTGGGAGAGCCGTGGGCTTTCGGGAACAGAATGGCTTGCGGAGTGTGTGCGCTATCTTGACATGACGCTGCAGGTGGAAGGGCTGGAGAACCTCCCGGACAAGACTGACGGAAAGCTCTATACCTTCGTTTCCAACCATCCGCTCGGCGGGCAGGATGAGTGTTGCGCTCACTCCATCATCGGCGAGGCATTATGACGGAAAGTTCCGCTATCTTGTCAATGATCTGCTTCTGAACCTCCTGGCCTGAAACCTGTGTGCATCGGCATCAACAAGACCGGGAAACAGAGCCGTGACTTCCCTCGGATGGTAGAGGCCGGTTTCCGGAGCGACAACCATATACTCATGTTCCCTGCCGGATTGAACAGTCGGAGAATCAACGGGCAGATACATGATATCGCATGGAAAAACGTTCATCAGCAAGAGTGTGGAGTATCATCGGGATGTGGTGCCCATCTTCTTCGGCGGGCACAATTCCGAGCGGTTCTACCGTATCGCACATTTCTGTGACCGATATGTCAGGAAAGTGAATATCGCCATGCTGTTCCTCGTCGATGAAATGTACAGAAACATTGGAAAAACATTCCGTGTCGTGATTGGGAACCCCATTCCCTGGCAGACTTTTGATAAAAGCCGTTCGCCGTTGGAATGGGCGAAATATATGAGGATAAGGTGTATGAGCTGCCATGCCGTCACCCAAAAGATGAATGACACCGCAAAGGAAGACGGCCAAGGTGACCGTAGAGAAAGCAAAAAGATCAAATAGAGATTATGGAAGAAGAAATCATCCAGCCCATCAGCAGGAGCTGCTCAGAAATGAACTGACTCCTGAAAAGGATGCTTCGTATGACCAACAAAGAGCCATAACGAGATTTACGTGGTGACGGCAAAGAATACTCCCAACGTGATGAAAGAGATTGGACGTCTGCGTGAGATAGCATTCCGCACGGCAGGCGGGGGTACGGGCAAGTCGATGGATATCGATGAATTCGACACGAGGAGAACTGCTGCCGGCAGCTGATCGTCTGGAATCCGGAGGCAGAGGAGATTATCGGAGGTTACCGTTACATCTTCGGGAGCGACTGGGAAACAGCCTCGGACGGGCAGCCGGTGCTAGCTACGAGCCATATGTTCCGTTTCTCTGACAGATTCATGGAGGAGTATGCGCCTTATACTGTCGAGCTGGGGCGTTCGTTTGTCTCGCTGGAGTACCAGAACGTAAGAAGGAACTCGAAGAGTATCTTTGCACTCGACAATCTCTGGGACGGACTTGGTGCTTTGACGGTCCTGAACCCTGACTGTAAGTATTTCTTTGGCAAGATGACGATGTACCTCTTATATCCGTCGTGGAAGGGATATGATTCTCTATTTCCTGAAGAAATATTTTGACGACAAGGATAATCTCATCCTTCCGATTAAACCGTTGAAAATAGATACGCCGGAGAAGGAGCTTGAGGCGGTCTTCCAGGGAAGGAACTTCAAGGAAGACTATAAAATCTTGAACCGTGAGGTGCGCGAACTGGGCTATAACATTCCGCCCCTGGTGAATGCCTATATGAATCTTTCGCCGACGATGAAGCTCTTCGGAACGGCCATCAACTATGGATTCGGTGATGTGGAAGAAACGGGTATCCTCATTGCTGTCGACGAAATCTTCGAGGAAAAGCGCATCCGGCATATCGAAAGTTTTGTTGCGGAACATCCGGAGGCACTGAAGTTCACCAGCGGTGCCAACAACGTTATCTACAGGAGAAGTGATAGCGGAAAGGGCGGGTCGCTTTTTCAACAGTATTTGAGAATGGCAGAAAAGGCAGACAATCCATTGGTTTAATGGGTTGTCTGTCTTTTTCTTTGTATATATGGCGAAAATCGCATACAGCCTGTTGTCAATTATTTACATGAAAAGAAATTCTTTTTCATGAAGATAAATGTTTCTTTTCATGTAGAAATTCTTTTTTCCGTGAAGATAATTCGAAGTACAGATTTTTCTTCTTGGATTGTTGCTTATGACAAACGGAAAAAGGCTGTTTCAAAAATACAGGCACACGTGCTAGGATACCTGCCACAGGCTTTTGTTTACGGATACAGGGGGCATTCGTAAATCAATTTACCCATGGATACACATTTTTGAAACAGTCTTTCTTCAGGGCTTTATTACGGCTCAGGAATACGATGAAACCGTCGTTTTTATCGGATGAAGAGTAACTCCAGTACTTAGAAAGCGTCCATAGTTCATCGCTGACAATCAGTTCCAGCTTGTCAATCTGATACCGGATGGCTTCCATCTTGGGGGCTACAGTATCGTGGTGAGGCCACAGCTTTCTTGCGCTGGTCCTCAATTCTGTTGGCGTACTTGCGTGCATTGACCAGTTCCTCCACACCCGACTCGATGATGTTGGTGCGTTCTGCAATTTCCCTGATGATCTTGATGTTGCGCTCGCTGAGCTGTTTCCCTTCTACGTCGCCGAAGATGTCAACCATGTTTTGGACGTTTTTTGCCAGCTGGCTCTGGTAGTGCGTGGCTACTGGGATGATGTGGTTCATGGCGAGGTCGCCCATCACACGTGCTTCAATCTGGATCTTCTTTGTGTATGTCTCCCACTTCACCTCGTTGCGTGCCTCCAGCTCGTTGTGTTTCATCACGTTCATCTGTTCGAACATTCTGACGGAATCCTTGTCAAGATAGCGGTCGAAACATACGGGACAGCTTGATTCGCAGTCGAGTCCGCGCCGGGTAGCTTCTTCTTTCCATTCGTCAGAATAGCCGTTTCCATCGAAGCGGATAGGGCTTGCAGGCCTTGATGTCCTCGCGGAGGATGTCGATGATGGCAGAGGTCTGTTCTTCTCCCTTTTTCCGTCAGTGCGTCGACACGTTCCGAAAAGTCGGTCAGGGCTTCGGCAACGGCGGTGTTGAGCACGATCATGGCCGATGCGCAGTTGGCTTCTGAACCGACAGCACGGAATTCGAAGCGGTTGCCGGTGAAGGCGAAGGGTGAAAGTCCGGTTACGGTCGGTATTGTCGATGAAAAAGTTCCGGAATCTCCGGGATGTCAAAGCTGCATTCCGGTCTTTCCTCTGAGGGTGAAGAGGTTGTCCTTGTCGGCCTTCTCTATATGGTCGAGCAGGTCGCTGATCTGCTTTCCGAGGAAGGAAGAGATAATGGCCGGCGGGGCTTCGTTTGCACCGAGACGGTGGTCGTTGGTGGCGCTCATCACGGAAGCCTTGAGCAGTCCGTTGTGTCGGTAGACAGCCATCAGCGTCTCGACGATGAAGACGACGAAGCGCAGATTGTCTGCCGGTGTCTTCCCTGTGGCATGGAGAAGAATGCCGCTGTCGGTACACAGACTCCAGTTGTTGTGCTTGCCTGATCCGTTGATGCCTCCGAACGGCTTTTCGTGCAGGAGGACACGGAAGCTGTGTTTGTGAGCGATCTTCTTCATGAGCGACATCAGCAGCATATTGTGGTCTACGGCCAGATTGCATTCCTCGAAGATAGGTGCCAGCTCGAACTGGCCGGGTGCCACCTCGTTGTGGCGTGTCTTGCAGGGAATTCCCAGCTCGAGCGCCTGTATTTCAAGATCCTTCATGAAGGCCTGTACACGCTCGGGGATGGTGCCGAAATAGTGGTCGTCCATCTGCTGGTTCTTGGCCGAATCATGCCCCATGAGAGTACGGCCGGTCAGCATGAGGTCGGGACGGGCAAGATAGAGGTCCTCGTCAACGAGGAAGTATTCCTGTTCCCAGCCGAGGTTACTGTGTACCTGTCTGACCTCTGGGTAAAAAAATAGTGGCATACTTTGAGTTGCGGCAAGGTTCACGGCATGCAGTGCCTTCAGCAGCGGTGCCTTGTAATCGAGTGCCTCGCCTGTGTAGGAGATGAAGATGGTCGGAATGCAAAGCGTATCGTCGATGATGAAGACCGGACTTGTCGGGTCCCAGGCCGAATAGCCTCTTGCCTCGAAAGTGTTCCGGATGCCGCCGTTGGGGAAGGAGCTGGCATCCGGCTCCTGCTGTACGAGCAGTTTGCCGGAGAATTCCTCCATCATACCGCCCTTTCCGTCATGCTCGACGAAGGCGTCATGCTTCTCTGCCGTACCTTCTGTCAGGGGCTGGAACCAGTGGGTGTAGTGCGTCGCACCGTTTTCCTCTGCCCACTTCTTCATGCCCTGTGCCACGGCATCGGCGATGGAACGGTCCAGACGTGCTCCGTTGTCGATGACATCCACCAGCTTCTGATAGATGTCAACAGGCAGGTATTTGTACATCTTCGTGCGGTTGAACACATACTTCCCGTAGAATTCTCCCGGGCGTTCTTTGGGCGTGCTGACCTCGAGGGGGCGTTTCCTGAAAGCTTCCTCGACTGCTTCAAATCTTAAATTAGCCATGTTTCTTACCTTAAAAATGGAACTTTCTGCTGCAAAATTACGTATTTTCCCATTATTCTGCAAAGTATTTCAGGAGATATGTACCGAATCTTTCCGGAAGTGTCTGTGCTTCTCAGGAAAGAATCCTGTACTGGAATCAACAGACGAGGAATGCCGGAAAAGGCATGAAAAGAAAAAAAGTGTATACCTGCTCACGCAGACATACACTCAACCATAACTAAATAACTTAAATTTATTATTTAAAGGTTTTTGCCGGTTACTCTTCATCACGAGGGGTGTTCCGGCTACTAAAAATGACTATTAACTAACTAATAACTATTTAAACGTAATTTGATTGCTGCTCAATAATTGTTTTGAATCGGCGTGCAAAAGATAAAAACTTTTTCTGCAGAAAACAAGGTCAAACAGTCCTTTTTCTTTTTCCTGCAGCACAAAAAATGTTGTATGCGGTACATTTTATTACTTGCATTGTTTTTTTCATCTGTTTCATCAGCTGTTTCCCTCTTCCGTGGTGTCTCTTTCCTGAGTCTTTGGTTCTGTCTTCCGGCGTTGTCAGTGGGGCGTCGTTTTCATCACCATCAGGATGTCGTTGTAGGTTATGTCGGACGGACAGAGTTCTTTGATGGGTCTCATGCCGCTGTCAGTCCCCACGGCCTTTATGACTCTTTTAATGAGATTGACTTTGGAACTGCCCATTACCTCTTCTATCCTTATGTCCCCTTTCTGGATGTAAGGGATGAGGTGTCCCTGAATCGTTCCGGCGGTTAATCCCCGCTCCTTTGCGATTTCTTCAATCTTCCTGCCTTCCTTGAAGAGGCTGAAGGTCACCTCGTTGGTACTTGGCCTGGGAGTCGCTGGTGGTGTGCCAGCCTCTTTCTTCCTGCGTTTTCTTCCCTTTCCATCGTCAAGACTGTTGAGGATGGCTTCCTGCTTTGCTGCCAGGTATCGGGGTATGGAGAATCCTTCTTCCCTGATGCTTTCCAGCAGATTGCATTTGGCATTGTAAGTCTGCTGAAGCTCGGAGAATGCCGCTTCAAACCGCTTTGCGGCAGTCTTGTTGTTCGTCTGCAGCTCTTTTTGTCATATTGAGCATATGGCTGAACAGTTCTGTCAGCTGGCTGTGGAAATAGAGTGTGCCTTTTCTGATCCTTTCCATAAAGTCCTGTTCATGCAGCTGTCCGGCAGTCATCTTTCGGATAAGATTTCCCCATTTCATCGATACAGTCATGATGCGTGTCTCCAAATCGGCGAGTGCCATCTTATGGAGGGCTGTAATCTTCGGGAACTTGAAGAAGAATTCCGTCAGCACCCTGAAGAGTGCTGCTTCTGCTGCCTTGATTTCGCTGAATGTGAACAGTTCTATGAGCAGTTGCCGGTAGTACTCTTCTTTCAGGGCGGGCAGAGCCTGGATGCTTCGTGCTGCTTGTTCGGTCTGGTGGAATATGTAGTCGCTTACGCGGCTGTCGTTGATGATCGCCTGGCTGCTGATGGGGGAGGCCAGGACGAGTCCTTCCAGGGTCTTGCAGCGGCTTAGGGCGACATATACCTGTCCTGAGGCAAAGGCTGCCTGTGCGTCGATAATGGCGTGTTCGAAGGTCAGTCCCTGGCTTTTGTGTATGGTTATCGCCCATGCGAGGCGCAGCGGATACTGTCTGAAAGTGCCCTGCACCTCGGCCTCAATCTGTTTCGTCCGTTCGTTCAGCGTGTATTTCGTGTTCTCCCATGTCTCCGCCTCCACCTCGATGGCTTCATCGTCTCCGGGACACAGACAACAATCTTGCTGCTGTCAACGTAAGTCACGTGTCCGATGCGTCCGTTGTAGTAGCGTCCGTTGTTGTCGTTGCGGATGAACATCACCTGTGCCCCCTTCTTCAGGGTGAGGTTGAAGTCGGCCGGGTAGCTGTATTCCGGAAAGTTGCCGTCAGTCTCTGCTCTGAACGTGCAGGCTTTTGAAGGCAGGTTGCGCAGCTGTTCTTCATTGTAGCTCTCTGCCATCCGGTTGTGCGTGGTCAGTCGGATGTAGTCGCTTCCGGTTTCCGGCTGGAAAGCGGGTTGGCATTGTCTGTTCAGCCGCTGCAGGGTCGGTAGCCGTGGCGTGCCCTTCTCTGATATTGTTGAGCAGGGTTGATGAAGGTGTCGTCCTGCTGGCGGTAGACGTGTGTCAGTTCGATGGTCACGTAGCTGATGCTGTGCAACGCTTTCGATCCGAAGAAGTAAGGCGTATCGTAATACTGCTGCAACAGTTTCTCCTCTTCCGGTGTCACGACAGGCGTGAGCTGCTGCAGGTCGCCGATCATGAGCAGCTGTACGCCCCCGAAGGGTCTGTCGTGTTCGCGGAAACGGCGCAGTACGGAGTCGATGGCATCCAGCACGTCAGACCTTACCATGCTTATCTCGTCGATGACCAGCAGGTCGAGGGTGCGCATGATTCTGCGTTTCTCCTTGCTGTAGTCAAAGCGGTTTCTGATGCTGGCGTTGGGGATGAAGGGGACAAGGGCAGCTGGAAGAACGAATGGATCGTCATTCCTCCGGCATTGATGGCAGCCACGCCTGTCGGAGCGACGACAACGGTCCGCTTGCTGCTTTGTTCTTTGATGGTGCGTAGAAATGTCGTCTTGCCCGTCCCCGCCTTTCCTGTAAGGAATATGCTTATGCCTGTATGTTCAACAAACTCCCATGCGTTGCGCAGTTCCTGGTTCTTTTCCATACTTCTGTGTGTTTGTCGGTTTGGATGAACAAAGGTACTTGAAATATTCGAGAACAGCAAACTTTATGTGCTTGACGAATGTCAACCGGCTTGACGCAAGGTAATTAATATGGCGGAAAAGTGCAGCCCAGGGGCATTTTGCTTGCCCGCCGGCTTAATTCTTTCTACTTTTGCAGGCGTAAAGATTAAGGATAACATATTTGAGAACAGGAGACAGAGGGTCTCCATTAAAAGGTAAGAAGATTATGATTTCAGTAGTATTAGCCGCTGTAGTAGTTGCAGCATTGGTAGCAAAGGCAGTAAACGTGAACAACCACATCGCTGCCTGAGTTCAAAAAAACGTAATTTAGAAATTTGAGAGAAAGGACAGTGCCCCAGCTTCACGGAATGTGGAGCCAGGGGCTTTCTTTTTCTTGTCCTCTTCCGGAGGTCCGGCAGGTGATGACGGCACTGTCGCGACTCTTTCGTCCCCGGTTTCTGTACCGTGTCTATTTGTCTTCGGCAAGAATCTGCCCTGCGTGGTCCTTGGTCCTGATTTGTCTGGGGCCGAGGATGCGCTCGACGAAGCCGTCTTCGTTGAGGATGAAGGTAGTGCGGTAAGTGCCCATATAGGGTGCGTCCGTACATTTTCTTCTCGCCGTACACGCCGAAGGTCTCCACCAGTTTCAGGTCTGTGTCGGCAATGAGCGGAAAAGGCAGTCCGTTCTTCTCGATGAATTTCCTGTGTGATTTCTCGTCCTGTATGCTGACACCGACGACAGCATACCCCTTGGCTCTCAGTGCGTCATAGTTGTCGCGCAGGTTGCAGGCCTGTGCCGTGCAGCCCGCTGTCGAGTCCTTCGGATAGAAGTAGAGTACGACCTTCTGTCCTTTATAGTCACTCAGTCTGATTTCTTTCCCGTCCTGATCTGTTCCCAGGATTTCCGGTGCTTTGTCTCCTATGTTCATGTTTTCTTTGTGTTTGATGGATTTGTATTCCGTCGGCAAAGATACGGAAAAGAAACGGTATCTCAGCAGAATGTGAGTGTGATTGTTGTTTTCATTTGCTTACGGGATAAATGTCATGAAACGGAATGCCGCCTGTTGCCGGTCAAACACTTTATCAGGTGAATGGGAAGGACCACTTGACAGCTTGCCCGTCATCTGTGCCGATCTGTCTATCCGTCCGCCTGTCGGCAATAAAAGATGTGGGACCCCATCTCACGATGAAGTCCCACTGGTAACTAAAAATATCCCATAATAATAGGATTTTGGTAGTTATTTCCTTCTGTTAATGTAACTAAGACCTTTTCTTTCCATTGTTGTTGTACTCGCCGGGAGGGATTGTCTTCCCTCGTCTTCCTCTGACTGTAGCCTTCCTTTGGGACAGGCAGCAGCGTCTATCCGGCATCTGTTCCGACGGATGTGCGATGTGTGTATCCGACGGTTTCTCCTGGTGTCTGCGAAGCAGTGTCGCATGACAACGGCAGGGAATTTGCTGAGATTAAGAATGTCGTATGTATGTCAATATAAATGTAGTCATTGTCGGTATCCTGTCCTTGACAATCTCCGCCTTTTGCGCTATTGCGCAATTATTTTTATTATCTGGCAGATGTGTCAGTTTCTTATCGGGTGCAAATATACTATATTTTGTTGAATTAATAGATAAATATCACTATTTCTTATCAAAAAAATGTGCCTTCTGAAAATTGGTATATTTACGGATATGTATGTAATTTCCTTACAACTCTGTTTTATCCGGCTTATTCGTATGCAGTAGAGAATGCCTGAAGCTGATATCCCCATTGCTTTTGTTTTTGTAAATGTAACATACCATTTAACGTAAGCGCTGCAAAGAATTGAAGTGTCGGGCGCATCCTTTCTTTTAGAATCAGCCGGAATGGTTTTATGCTGTAAAACAGATTCTCTGTTGTTTGCTCACCCTGCTTGATCTTATATTATAACCGATTCTTATCCCTTGTCCTTAATGTCTGTATTCCTGTACCTCGGCCAGGGGCTTTTGTATGTCACCCTCCTTTAAAGATAAAGGATTTTTACAATTATAGCTCAAAAGCACCGGTTGTTCTTGTTCATGCCAGTCACCTGTAAACGGAGAATCAGTCACCTGGATTTCAAACGTGTACAACTTGCGTTCCAACTGACGCCTGATTGGCTTCCAGTTAATGCTTACTTGCATCGCAACTAAGGCCTGTTAGGGACGCAACTAAGCCTCTTTTGAAAGGTGTTCTTTATCTTGTTGATTATAAGAAGTTTATAAATCTGGAAGATGTCCTTTCTCGCTGTGTGCTGTCAGTTTCTCCTTGTCGTCCGGCGAACAGTTCTTTTCACTTGTTCTACTGGCAAGGAAGTGGTAATTTATCAGGACAATTATTCAGAGATGCCTGTGTCTTTCCTGCCATTTCGTTTCTTGTATTCAGAAAGTGTATGTGTGTTTGTAGCCTCATCTTCGGGCCGCGAATAGAAAATGGCAGCTTCTCCCGCAGCCTTTCTATTTTCTCCGCACATTCTCCTGATAAGATTCCATGCAAATCGGAAACTTTTGTTATCTTTGCATGAAAAAGTTAAAAGAAATAATGACAAATGTGAAAACCGCAACATCTATTGACGAACAAATTAAAAAGCTGCGTGACTGCGGTATGGAAATTGGACTCACACAGGTTTCAAAGGCTCAAGATGCCCTCCTCGATATTGGCTATTATCGATTGGGCTGTTATTGGTTTCCTTTTGAAGAGACACCACCTATTGGAAAGGGACACAGTCACAAGTTCAAGGAAGGAACTATTTTTGACTATGCAATTAAATTGTATTATTTCGATTTCGACTTACGGAATATTCTACTTCGATATATCAGTCGCATAGAAGTGAATTTTAGAACAACTGTTGTTTATCTTGTATCGAATAAATATAAGAAAAATTCCATGTTGGTATTAAAGACAATAATGTTGTGGATAGTTCACTCTTAAAAAGTCGTACATATAAGAATGTCCTTAAGAATATTAGGCAAGAGCCACTGATTAACCGACATTATACCAAGTACAAGACTGATGCACCGGCATGGAAAGAACTTGAGTTCATGCCCTTTGGCACAATAATCAACCTGTACGATAATTTAAGGGATCAACATCTGAGGTGTGATATCGCTAAAGTTTACGGTATTACAAATCCATCAAATTTTTCAAATTACATAAATACGGTCAGACATTTACGTAACTGTTGTGCACACGGAAAAGTACTTTTCGATCTTAGGTTACCTAAAGCCATAAGTAAAGGGCCATTAGGGGATTTAAAAGTTCGTAGGACAATGCTGTCAGGAGCATATTGTGTTTTCAGGTATTTCTTGCAGAAGATATCAGAAAAACAGAGTAATAGAGATGGAAACCAGATTAAAAGAAGCTTATAGCTGTATTCCATATCAAAGTGTCAAAGATATTATCTTAAAAAACTTCAGGTTTTACAGAAGAAGATGTTTTGTAAAAAAGTTAATACGCTTGTTGTTTTAGAAAAATAGTATTATCTTTGTAGCGCAATTAAGCAAGTGCACTTGTTGGTTTCGACTTTCATACTGCACTATAAAACGAACTAATGAGGGGTTTGCCTATGGTATGGGAAGTCCCTCATTTTTGTCTTATAATGATACCCCTGAAAACATAAAAAGTAGAATCTTTCCTATAAAGAAAAACACTTTATTTATCCAACTGGCTTATAAATCATGTTTTTTATGTAAATTTGCATAAAACCGGACACATTCGGCAAGCTGAAAGCTGGGCTTTCTTGTGCTCGCCGGTACCGTTTTTCTCAACAACGAACACGAAAGAAGATGACGGAAACATTCAATACAGAAACCCAAGAGAGCCTGCGGAAGGAATACAACCCGACGGATCTGTACTCAGGCTGGCACAGCTGCGGCTGCTTGATATGCTCGACTATCTGAAGGAAGCAGCGGCGGAAGCAGGGGTGACGTGGCGGCTGGACGGTGGCAACGTGCTGGGCGCATTGCGTCACGGAGGATTCATCCCCTGGGACGACGACGTGGATATAGTGGTGGATCACAAGGACTACGGACGCTTCTGCACTTATCTGAAACGGCATCCGCATCCGCAGTATGTCTTGCAGGACAACAGTACCGACCCCGGTTATCTGAAGCCGTGGGTCAGTCTGCGTGATACGAAGAGCGAACATATAAGTACGGAAAAAGAAAACTCCAGAGACCGGAAGGCTCTGGAGAGCATGAAATACCGCGGGCTGCACATCGACATATTCCCTTATGAAGACAGAATCCTGCCCCGGCTGCAGCGGTTGGCAGGTAAGCTGGCCTGTGTCGTGAACTTCGACCTCCAGCCCGGACATCCCCGTCTGGCACAGGTGGGTTATGAAGTATTGGAGCATTGCTTGTTCCCGTTCTTCCGCCTGTGTGGACATCTGCTCGGACGGAAGGGGGAATTCATGCACACTTACGGGACGTGGTTTTACGAGCGTTTCCCTGGGCATGTACTGCGCCCTTACAGGGAAATCCGCTTTGAGGGCAGGATCTACAACGGCCCTGCTGCACCCGAGGAGTTCTGCCGGATCATCTATGGTAAATACAACGACCTGCCCCCAAAGGACAAGCGCAACCGCCATCAGGTAACAGTACGATTCCTGTAGGCGGAGATTACTCCTGTACCTCCTTCTGTTCTTGTAGGGTCGCTTTTATTTTTTCCTGCATAGGCGATGGGAGCGGAGACCAGCCGAGGCTCTCCAGCCGTGCCGTGTCGAAGACCGCTTTTGTGACGACGGAGTAACCGGCTTTCTCCGTCTCTTCCGGCAATTTCATGACCACCTTCCGTTTTCCGACAGCTGCAACCAGTTCGGCCAGGGAGCGGATGGTGATGTTCGACTATGCGTCGGCAATGTTGTAAGCGGTCATGTTCTCTCCCTTCAGAAGCAGGAAGAGTAGGGCGGCGGCGCAGTCGATGACATAACACCAGGAACGGAACTGTGTCCCCTTGCTCTTCATGACAATATCTTCACCGGCAAGGACATTGCGGATGAACTGGGCATAGACCCGGTTGTCTGACGGACTGAAATAAGGGCCGTAGACATGAGAAGGGCGGGCAATGCTTACATCAAGGCCGTATTGCCGGGCGTAGCAGACCGCCAGCGTCTCGGCTGCACGCTTGGAGGACGGGTAACAGGAACGGACTGCCACTGGGTTTACATAGCCGCTGTAATCCTCTGTAAAGGCTCTTCCGTCGCCCTCTCCATACACTTCTCCGGAAGAGACGTAGACGAACTTACGCAGCCGGTGCTGCCTGCCATAGTCCAGAAGATTGTCAACTCCATAGATATTGCCTTTCATGATGCCTACTGGGTCGGTGGCATAAAGGCTGGGCGAAGCACCGCTGGCAGCATCGATGATGTAATGGAAATCTATATCCGGTATCAGCGGCTTTGTGACATCGAAACACAGGAAGTGGAAGGAAGGATCATCGAGATAGGCGGAGAAACGCCGCTCGGCTCTTGTCTTGTTGCGCCCCGCGGCATAGACGGTGTAGTCGCGATGCTGCCTGTGCATGAGGATATCAACCAGACAGCCTCCGATCAGTCCTGTGGCACCTGTCACAAGGATGTTGCAGCCCGACAGCTTCTCCCAGGGCAAGGCTGCCTGTGCAGCCTCTTCCAGCTGCCGTGAATAGGTGTCTGTCATTTCAGCCAGTATTCTTTTTCCGTATTCTTCAAAGCCTTGAACAGGTCGACATCTTCCGTCTGGGTCAGTTTCAGACCGTTGCGTTCGGATCCTGTTACGAGATGCTGGTCGTCTATGCCCAGTGCTCCGAGCAGGGTACAGGAGGCGACGGTATTTGCAACCCCCCGCTCCTTCGCTTCAGCATGTGCCTTCAGCAGGGTGCCCAGCCGGTAGGTGTGCGGCGTCTGCGTCCTGATGAGCCGTTCTCGGGGAATGGAGATGTTGCGCAGGCAGTTGCCCTGCAGCTCCATGATGGCTTCTTTGCACACCAGTCCCGTCACGGCATAGCCGTATTCCTTGCACGTCGCGATGTTTTCAGAGATGATGCGTTCGGAGACCAGAGGGCGTACTCCGTCATGCACCAGGATGATGTCGTCGTCCTGACAACCCTCGGACTTCAGTCCCTGCAGACCGTTCAGAATGGAATGCTGGTTGCTGTCACCGCCCTCGAAGATCCACTTCAGCTTTGTGATGTTGAACTGGTTGGCGTAAGCCTGCAGGACCACTTCCCATCCCTGGAGGCACACAACGCTGATGGCATCAATCTCCGGATGTTCCTGAAAGGCCTTCAGGGTATAGATGATCACGGGGACGTTGTCAATCGTCATGAACTGTTTGGGGATGTCCTGTCCCATGCGGTTGCCGGTTCCGCCGGCTGTCAATAAAGCGATGTTCATACTTTTTCCTGTATTTAAAGATCGTATTGTACGTTGTGATAGGTGAAGATGAAAGGATAGAAGAAACTCCTGATCCATCCCATCAGTCCCTTTGCATTCTGGTTGTAATAGATGCTCTTCCGGTGGCGGGCACACAGCAGGCAGAGCTTCAGCAGAGGGACGGCCCCTCTCTGCAGCATGAGCCCCGACATCCGGTGCGCCAGTGGCTGGCAATGCGTGGAGGCGTTGTAAATATAGGTGTACAGCTGCTGCCAGTTCGGCTTGGACTGTAACTGTCTGTAATTACGGTAGCCATGGAGATAGGGTGCCAGCCTCTGCGGTGTGCTGTTGTCTATGCCGTGTGCGAGGTTCTCCTGGGCAATGGCCGATGCGGCATGGGAGCGATGCCAGTTCAGGGGTTCGTCGATCCTGACAATGCCCTGTCCCAGCTGTGCGTGGATGGCCAGCGACCAGTCGTAGTGTATGTAGCCTGCCCAGTGCTCATGCTGCTGTGCGAAGTCGCGGCGCAGAAGCATGGTGTGCCCTGCAAAACCTGTGAAGAGAAGAGCTTCAAGGCTGTACTGAGGGGTGACATAGACAACCTTGTCCCGGCTTCTGCCCCGGTGATGGCAGCAGAAGCAGATGTCCTTGTCGCCGATGGCAGCCACCTGCTTCTCGATTTTCGCAGGATACCAGACATCGTCCTGATCGGCAATGGCGATGAAGTTGGAGGTGGCACGCATGGCCGCTGTCTCGAAGTTGGCATTGAAGCCCAGGTTATGCTCATTCAGGTAGACTTTCACCTGAGGATGTCCGGCTTCGTATGCTTTTGCAATCTGCACCGTCCCGTCCGTCGAACCGTCGTCCTGGATGATAAGCTCTCGGATGGGGTAGGTCTGCAAGAGAATGGAGTCAAGCTGTTCTCGGAGGTACTGCTCTCCGTTATAGGTACAGACAATCACCGAGACCGTCTTGTCCGTTTCTTTTGTGCTCATAAATGCGATGTAATTGCCAGCAAATATACAGAAAATAATTAAAATCTCAAAAGGATTAGGAGATTATGATGAAAAACATTACCTTTACAGCCAGATTGATTTGAATGAACTATGGATTTCGGATTTATTTGGATTCTGTTTCTGGCTTTCTTGGGAATTCCGGCTGTCATCTGTTTTCTGCTGGTTTCTAAGATAAACGCACTTGGTGATTCGCTTGACACCATCCATGAAGAAATTTCTGCACTGCAGCAGATGGTGAGAGAAAACCGGAAAAAAGAAGAAAGGAAACCGGCTGGACCGGCATCGGATGCAAAGATGGAAAAGCAGGTACGGACGGCAGAGAAAGTATCGGCAGAACCGCAGCGGGAGTCTGAGAAGACGGCTGAGGTGGAGACCGTGCAGTCTCAACGCTCTGCCGTCTGGTGGCAGCAGCCGGAGGCGACACGCTCCTCCGTTGTTGAAATACCTGTGGAAAAGAGCATTGGAAAGACACAAGATGCGGTCAGGCGGTGGGCTGAATCCGTTGGGCAAAAAGAGTCTTGCAGCTGAACAGTCAGACAGTCTGCAGGACAGGAAACCCTCAATGGTCATGGAGCGTCCTGTCAGCTCCTCCGCAGAAGAAGCGACAAGTGACGGTGTGGAAGATGAGGCTTTCGGCAAGGAAACAAACTACGAGAAGTTCATCGGTGAGAACCTTTTCGGCAAGATAGGTATCCTGGTGTTTATTATAGGCATTGGCTTCTTTGTCAAATATGCCATTGACCAGAGTGGATCAATGAGACGGCACGGACCATTCTGGGCTATGCTGTTGGAGCAGGGTATGCTTGTTCTGGCTGAACGGCTGCACAGGCGTTATCGTGCCTTCAGTTCGTTGCTGGCCGGCGGAGCCTTCGGCGTGTTCTATCTCATCACCGCCATTGCCTTCCACTATTATGAACTGTTTTCGCAGACTGTGTCGTTTGTCATTCTCTGTGCCACCACAGTCTTCATGTCGGTTGTCTCCATCCTGTACGACAGGAGGGAACTGGCCGTCACGGCTCTTGTCGGCGGCTTCCTTGCACCGTTTATCGTCAGCACCGATTCAGGGAGTATCATCACCCTGCAGACCTACATCAGTATCCTGAATGTCGGTATGTTCTGTCTGGCGATGTACAAGAAATGGGGGATTCTGCCGGTCGTCGCATTCTGTTTCACGTACATTATATTATGGATGACGACCTTGACGAGCGGGGATTTGGCCACACCTGTGTGTTACATCATCTTGCTGGCTTTTGCAACACTGTTCTATCTCATTTTCCTGTTGCCGGTCATCTTCATCCTGCGGACACAGTGCAGCGGCAACATGAGGCGGGCGATGCTGACGGTCGTGACCGCCGACAGCTTCCTGTATCTTCTGTATGGCAATTACGTGTTGGAACATTGTGATACGACGTTCGCCAAGGACGGATTCATCGCTTTCTTCATCGCCGTTGTCAACCTGGCGGTCTATCTCTATCTGCGCTTCCGTATAGCAGGACAGAACACCCTGCGCAACTTTATGCTGGCTCTGACGATAACTTTTGTTTCCATCGGCATACCGATGCAGTTCGATACCGCCAATCTCGTCATGCTGTGGGCAGCAGAGGCGGTGCTTCTCCTGTGGCTATTCACCAGGGAGAAAGACCGGATATTTGAGGTGGGGGCAGTTGTGCTTTCCTTGTTGACAATTGCCTCGCTGCTGTTTTTACAGGTTGTTGGGCACACCTTTGGCCGACCCGGGAGAATCCTTGTTCCTCAATGGAAACTTCCTGGTGATGCTGTTCATCAGTGCGGTCGCCTTTGTTGTCGCCATCATTCTGCAGCGCAACAGAGAGCTGTTCTCGGAAGACAGACGTCTGATTGCCTATTCTCCCTGCAATGCGGTTGCCTATGCCGTCGGCTTCGGAATCCTGTACGTGGCATTTTGGGACGACTTCCATATCCATGTCGGGAGTCCTGTCGCTGACTATGCTTCCCTGCTTTCGGCCAATGTGCTGCTGTGTGTCGGCGCGTTTGTCCTGCGCAACCGCTTCGGGATGGACAGGTACAAAGTGCCTTACGACGTTACGGTCTACCTTGCAGCAGGTTTATATGCCGCTGCTGTGTGGAACAACGCCAGTACGGAGGCGGACCTGCTCCGGTGGATCATGACCTTCGTGACAATAGCCTATCTGGCGTATGTCATGCGCGGACTGCTGCTCGCAATGCCTGACAACAGAAACCAGCATACGGAGTTTGCCATTATCGCAACACTGGTATGGCTCACGGGAACACGCCTGCTGGTGACGTCCTTTCATGAGGAGAACTTCAGTACGGCCTTTTCCCTCTCTCTGGGCCTTGCTGCTTTCATTCTCATGTGTGCCGGTATGCGCTATCACAGCAAGGAGGTGCGTATCGTCAGTCTGGCAGAGTTCGGCATTGTCTTGGGCAAACTCATCTTCAACGATGTATGGACAATGTCTGCTTTGGGCAAGATCATCGTCTTCATCAGTCTCGGCATTCTCCTCCTGACATTGTCTTTCCTCTATCAGAAGCTCAAGGACGTACTTTTCAATGAGGACGAGGTGGAGCGGGAATGACCACCCGGTTTCAGAATATCCGATAGGCGCATGAAACGCCCTGTCTGTCCAGGTCTGTGATGGCTACCTGAGCAGACAGGGCGTTTCCTTTTACGTGAGAGGGTTCTGCAGGCAGACCGATTGATGAGCCGTAGACGGGGTAAATAAGGCAAATCTATCTCAACAGGGTGCTGTCTGGTAAACATTTGACGTGTAAGTCGGTCGTCGGTGCCTTGCTGTATACGATAGCGACAGGATTGAACAGGCCTTCCTTGCAGATGTGCTGATGCCCGTCACAGATTGTGCTGACGGCAGACACCGGTCGTGTTGACGCCCCACTCCTTGCCATAACATTGCCGGGATGGAAGCAGCTTGTAGCTGGAGAAGAGCTGTGACGGCAGAACTTATCAGATCAGAGAGGACTTACTATCCCGATATTGCAGAATGGGTGCAAGACCAGTACGACCTGTTAAAAAGATTTGAAAAAAAGTGGCTGGATAGGGTGGTCTTTACCAAAAACGACGGACAGGATAATATTGAGCTTTTTTACTTACCTTTGTGAAACGATTGCCCGGCGTGAAGGTTTTAGGCCTATGGGATTTTCACCAAGTCAGGCATGAGGCGGGAGAATCAATATTCTACATATAAAACATCAAAGCACATGAAAACAAAAATGCTACTTTTGACAGCTTCGCTCGTAGCGACAGGAGCTATGGCGCAGGGACTGAAGTCGGGCATTGACCGAAACAACATGGACTTCAATGTCCGGCCCGGTGAGAATTTCTATGAGTATGCGGCAGGCAACTGGATGAAGACCCATCCGCTTGACAAGGAACATCCCATGAACGGTGCCTTCGTCGACCTGGAGGAACTGAACAAGAAACGCATCCGCGAGATGGTGGAGGACTATGCCGGGAAGCCGCAGACGAAGGGCACTGTTGCCCAGAAGATTGCTTCGCTCTACAACCTCTACATGGACAGCACACGCCGCAACCGTGAGGGGTACACACCCATCAAACCGGTACTGGCGAAGGTACGTGCCGTGAAGAACCGCAAGGAGCTGCTCAAACTGATGTACGACCTCGACGTGAAAGGCTACGGGACCTTCCCCGTTGGCTTCGGCATGACGGTGGATGCCAAGAACTCCAGCCGCTACATCATCGGCATCGGCCAGAGCGGCATCGGCCTGGATCCGGAGTATTATACGCATCCCAACGAACAGCAGAAAGCCGTGGTCGCCGCCTACAAAAGCCTGAACAACGACCTGCTGAAGATGGTCGGCAATGCGCCGGCTGTTGCCAAGAAGAAGATGGAGGCGGCCTTTGCCCTGGAGGACCGGATTGCCAAGGTCAGCTACGACCAGGTGAAGTCGCGTGACCCGCAGGCCAACTATCACCCGATGACGTGGGAGCAGCTGTTGAAGGATTATCCCGGCATCGACTGGAACTATCTGCTCAAGGCGACAGGTTTCCCGGACAACGGTGGAAAGGTGGATGTCGGTCAGCCGGAACCGGTGCATGAGGTAGAGAAGATCCTTGCTACCGCTCCGCTGGAGTCGTTGAAGGCTTATATGGAGCTGGCTGTCGTGTCGAGTGCGGCTGGAATGCTGTCCGACAACTTTACCGACCGCAAGTTTGAATACACGAAGGTGGCCTACGGTGTACAGCAGCAGCAGCCACGCTGGAAGCGTGCCTTGTCGTTCGTACAGGGCATCATGGGCGAGGCCGTCGGAAAACTCTACGTGCAGAAATACTTCCCGGAGAGTAGCAAGCAGCGCATGATAGCACTGGTCAGGAATCTCCAGACAGCTTTCGCACAGCGCATTGAGGAGAATACCTGGATGACTGCTGACACCAAGCAGAAGGCATTGGAAAAGCTGCAGGCATTCGATGTCAAGATCGGTTATCCGGACAAGTGGCAGAATATGGACAGTGTCTTCGTTATCGATGATGCAAAATCACTGTTCGACAACGTGAAGGGAGTACAGGAGGCTGCCATGAAATACCGCATTGCCAAACGCTGGGGAAAGCCCGTCGACAAGAAAGAATGGCACATGACGCCGCAGACCGTCAATGCCTACTACGACCCGACGACCAACAGCATCAACTTCCCGGCAGCCATCCTGCAGCCGCCGTTCTTCGATCCGGAGGTGGACGATGCCGCCAACTACGGGGCCATCGGTGCTGTCATCGGGCATGAGATGAGCCATGGCTTCGACGACCAGGGCTGCCAGTTCGACAAGGAGGGCAATATGAAGAACTGGTGGAACGAAACGGACAAGAAAAACTATGATGCCCGTACGAAGGTGCTTGTCGACTGGTTCAGCCAGCAGGAGGTCATCCCCGGTCTGAAAGTGAACGGAGAGAAGACGCTCGGAGAGAACATCGGTGACAACGGCGGCCTGAACATCGCCTACCGTGCACTGGAGAACAGCATGAAGCAGAACCCGCTGGCCGACAAGGACGGTTTTTACTCCTGAGCAGCGGTTCTTCCTTGCCTGGGGACGTGTGTGGGCAAGCAACGTCGCACCGCAGTTCGTTGCCTACATCGTCAACTCAGACGTACATTCGCCGAACGTCAGTCGTGTGAACGCTGCCCTGCCGATGATCGACAGCTGGTACAAGGCCTTCAACGTCAAGGAGGGCGACAAGCTCTTCGTACCGCAGGAGAAGCGTGCACACATCTGGTAATTGAGACTGAAGGCACATCCATAGCAACAAGAAAGAGGATGTGTCAAAAATAGAAACCGGTGGTCTGACAACTTCAATCGGCAAGCTGAAATCTTCTAAAACAAGAGAAGCCCATTTCTCTACTCACAAAGGAGTTTTGAAATGGGCTTTTCTTATTGTATCGTTTTTAAACTGTAAGACTTTCAAGAAAAAGCATTTCCGTTTCTTCAAGGCCAATATAGCAAATATTTTTCGAATATCGTAAGAAATCTACGAAAAACAAAGGTTATTAAGGGTCTTCAGGAATTTGGAGTGATGAGGTTTGTCTCGTGATTTTATAACTTTGATGAAATATCACACAGAGGCAGGGAGTGAACGGAGGTAAAAACCATATGACGGAGGCACCGCCGGTGCGTGGAGCAACGGAGGTTATCAGAGAGTTTTATCAGGGCATTTGTCTGTGAGAATTATGAATGGTGTTTATCCCCCAAAATAAAAGGACCCCGTACATTACACCTCTCTGTCACTCTCTTGTGCCGTCGGCACCTCCGTGATAGTTTTTCCCTCTGTTTTCTCCGCTTCTTCGCTTCTCCGTGTGCCTTAGTAGTAGGATTACTTTATTAGGGTGTCCAGTTCGTTGTCCCCATTTTTAGCTCACTTTCCTAATCGTTTTTGGTTCGTTCTGTAACCCAGTTCTTGGACAGGTGCTCGGTTGACCAGAGATTGATGTCCTTCAGCTTAACATTTACAATGCGCTCTTTGAAATTAATTGTTTTTGTAACGGATTCGTTCGCGACTTTAGAATATAACGGTATCGTCAGAACGAAAAGGTCACGCCGTACAGTTTGTTTGGTGACATCTTGCTCTTGTAGCTGCCAAAAGTAGATTCAATGATATCGGATGATAAGTTGATGCTCCTGTTGTCAGTGAGAGGTGCTTCTTCCCTTTTGAAGTATTCAATCATCTCGATGCCAACGCGTACCTGCCGATAGTGTTCATTCCCTAAGACGTGAGTAATGATGTAGGACTTGCACTTCCTACTTGTCATAATCGAGAAGCCTTCGTTCTTGCAGATGGCCTCGACGTGTCTTACAGCACAAATGACCGTCTGCAGTTCCCTTAACAGGGACTCATAATCCTTTATGAAGGCATACGTTTCCTGCATTTTCTCTGGGAGAGCGTCATAGCAGTTAAGCATCTCATTACCCCCAAGACCCCATGAGGACATATTCATGAATCGTGATATGGCTCTCATGTTAGGAGGCAGCAAGTATGCCTTGTCGGTCAGATGATACTGCAATCGTTTCTTGCCAAGGAGTGTTATAATGTAATCGGAAGCGCTTCCTGCGGATTTCTCAGCCGCCTCTATTCTGTCTTGAACGTCATCGCCGTTGAAGCTCTTGCTGACCGACATGTCAAGAACCGTAACATCTTCGTGTCTTAAAGGACGCTCCTGGTGCCCGGAAGGAACACCAAGGGGCAGGAGAAGTTTCCGCCCGTTTATGGCAATGCTCCCATCGACGACCATTGCGGACTTCTTGTCCTTGCATGGCTGGTCATCCTGATAGACAGAGAGGCCAGGTTTTTTTCACCCTGGTTCTCAACCGTGTTGTAACACGGGGCCTTTCCGAAAGCATCACCCAGCAGCTCGGCGAAGATCTCCAGGATTGTCACCACTGTCCGCAGCCCACATGGTGTACGCATGTAGATTAAGACACAGAGTTGAATGACTATAAGAGGGAATCTATGTCCGGGAACAGGGTCGAGAGTAATCGACTTTTGTTCGTCGGTCAATGTTATCTTCCTGACGTCTTTTTCAAGCTCCTTCTGGGCTTTGTCATACTTGACCTTGAACTTGTCTTTTTGAGATGCAAGTTTCTTGTTCTCTTTACGAAGACGTTTTACCTCCTCCTGGAGTGACTCTTTATCTTGGTTTAAATCTAACTTTTTCATTGATTTATGTATCTTAAAAATTACATCCAAAGTTACTAAAAATCAATGAATTGTGCAAATTTTAAAGAACCATTTCGTTGCTTAAAACGTTAAATCTCAGAGCATTGTATTAACAACTTAATGGGTGATTGCAGCATCTGTTTTTCGGAACATCAAACTGGACGCCCTGCTTAGTCATTCACATAGACATAGAGGAAGAATCCCCAAATGGCGAACCCCAGCATGTAGAGCAGCCAGAAAACGATGCTCTTTATCCGCTTCATCGACTTCCTGCACTTCATCTCATGATGGAAATATTCCCTTGCGTCTTGCATCTTCTATGTCGTGTTTTGTCGGGGAAACGTTGGCTCGCGTCCGAGGGTTCATGTAAAACTTGCCTCTTAAAAGAGGAAAGCCGTGCCCCACCAAAGGCTTGGCAAGGCACGGCCGGGCGTCGTTAGTCGTCCCAGAGATTGTTGTCAGGGCTGGACCAGCCGTCTTCCTCATCGTCGAAGAAGCCGCGCTTGGCGTTGAATTCGTCGTCATGAATGGGATCTTCGCTGAATTGCGTACTGTTCCATTTCATCAGACTCTCATCGTACCTTGCCTCGATAACCTCTGTCAAAGGCCGAATATATGTTTTCTTTGTCATAATCTTCTCTTCTTATTTGATGATAATTTTCTTGCCATTGTGGATATATACGCCCTTCGATGGCTTGCTCACCTGCACTCCGTTGAGATTGTAGTAAGGTGCATCGCCGCTGTCCTTACCGTTCTCCGTGATGCCGTCAATGCCCGTTGTTTCGCTGTCAAAGTCACCGAAGACGAACTGGATGCTCTTGGCACCCATCGGGATGTCGGCGTTCGGGATGGAGAGATAGGCCTTGAAATAGGGGATGGTATTGCCGCTGTCGCTCACTTTCTTGAACACGCCCGACTTTGGACAGGCCGAACAGCGTGCGGTCGGCGGTGTTGGCAATCTGCGTGTCCTCCACTACGCCCACCATATAATAAGGGGCGGCATTGTAGTCGGGATCGCTGATGGCTGTATGAGCCTGATTCTCGTCCATCTGGCAATAGGAAGAGGCCGAGGCCGAGTTCTCGCTCGCCAGCATCACGCCGAAGAAGGCCGGCACATAGCCGTTGTCGATGCTCTTGGCGCGCACGTATGCCTTGTCCTGGCTCAGCTGTGTCATCCGCTTGTATTGCAGCGGAAGATAAGGTATCACGTCGCCGCTCGTGTTATAGACTACATCGAAAGGATAGCAAGCTGTGGCACGATAGGCAAGCGTCTTGGTAGGTATCTGATAGCCGATGTGCAGCCCATTTGCCGTAGCTTGCCAAGCATCTTTATAAGTATCCACCTTAGTCTCTTTCACATAGACATTCTGTCCATTTTTGAAAGGATAACTGGTGGGCTGCTCATAAATGATGGAACCAAGTTCTGATGGAGTGTCGCTTACGAAGAACACTTGTTCGATACTGCTGCCCCTAAAGGATTTCATGCCGACATACCCCCATATCTGCCAAGACGGTGACAGCCTTGACACGATTTGCCGTTTCATAGGCAAAGTCAAGAATAGAACTGACATTATAGGTAATTTCCTCGCCGTTGTACTCCTCCTTTACCGTAGGATTGATAATGACGGACGTGCGCTCTTTATAGAAGCTGATAACGCCGGCATCAGTCGTTGATGTGGGGAAGAACTCCGTGCCCCTGTCATAACCTTTGGTGGTAACGAAAGAGGGATGCACATCCTTGAAAATAGACTTGTAATTGGCGATAACGGCACTGTTAGCACTGTTCTCAAACCAATCCTTGCGCACATAGATGGTAACGTCCTGTGGATTGCTTGAATTGAAGAGAATGTCTGCTGAAAGCGCGGGCACTTCGTCCACACCCATAAAACTGAGCGATTTCAAGTTCTCACACAACGCTAAAGCACGCGTATCGATAGAGGTAACCGTCTTTGGAAAAGTGATGTTGGTCACTTTACTGCTGGCATAAAAAGCGTAAGCTGCGACTTTTGAGAAATAAGGTACAAGCGTATATTTGGAGTCACTCTTGCCGGCAGGGAACACCAATAACGTTGTTCTGTTTTTATCACAAAGCATACCGTCAAGGGATGAATACGTGGCATTGTCTTTGGAAACATTGATGGCAACCAGTGATTCGCAGAAGTTAAAAGCTCCGGTTTCAACAGAAGTAAGATTCTGCGGGAATATCTATGGTTTTAAGATTCGCGCAGTGGTCAAAGGCTTGCTGCTTAATCGTTGTCACGCTTTGGGGGAGCGTCATACTCTTTTACACCGCAATATCCAAAAAGCTCCTTCGCCGATTTCGAAATGCTGGCCGTCCTTTGAACGTAACGCTTTCAAGAGAAGGCGTATTCAGAAAAAGCTCCCTTGCCGATAGAAGTAACCGTATTGGGAATTTCGAAAGATTTCAGTTTCACGTCGTTAGCGAAAGCATTGCTGCTGATGGCAGTTACATTGGCTGAGCCGCTAAAAGTGAAACTCTCCAAATTCGCACAGTTGGCGAAACTGTGGGATGGAATTTCTTCCAAATTAGAGTTGCTTTCCACAGTTACCGATTTCAAGGTACTGATAGTATAGAAAGAATTGTCCGATAGTGTTTTCAGAGAAGCAGGAAGCGTTACGTTTTCCAACTTGCTTTCTTGAAAGGCTTCAAGACCAATTGACTCCAGCGTGGAAGTAGGGTCAAAGATTACATTTTTCACGCTGCTGGAACGAAAAACATAATCGCCAAGACTTTTTACGGAGGGTGCTATATGAATCGTTTCAAGATTGGTTGTATTCTTAAAAGCAGAAGCGTTGACAGCTGTTACAGAAGATGGAATGGTATACTCTGTGCCTTTGGCCGTTGGGAATAGCACAAGCTGAGTTCCATCATAAGACAGAAGGACGCCGTCGTCGGCCTTATATTTCTGATTAGCACTGCTGACGACAAAGGCCTGTAATTTCTTGCAGTTTGAAAAAGCTCCATCGCCAATGGATGATACAGCTGCACCGATTTCCACATTCACCAGATTGTCGCAGCCCTCAAATGCGCTTTTGCTTACGGTCGCTGTATTGTTGAGTTTTACGCCCGTGATGACAGGAACAGCCTTACAAGCGTTTTGAGTAATAGTGGTAATGCTACCTGGGATGGTAAGCATGCCGTCGCCTGCGCGAGACGCTCCGTTATATTCTTTTGGCAAAGCCAGCAATGTAGTTGCATTTTTATTGCACAGAATGCCGTTCACATCAGAATAGTTTGTATTGTCATTAGCCACTTCAATATAGGCGCCGCTTGACTGTATAGAGTTGTTTCCCGAAGCCGATTGAAAATACATGTTGGTAACCGATGCAGGAATGGTCAGCGTTGTAAGTTTTTCGCAACCACTGAATGCCGTTGGACCAATCTCCGTAACCGTACTCGGTACAGTATATGCTCCCTGCTTTCCGCTGGGATAATAAATCAGTTTGGTTCCGTCAGCACTCATCAGTACGCCATCCTTTGTTTTGTAAGAGCTTCCACGGAAACAGAAAAACTTGTCAGTTTCGGATTTTCTTCAAAGCATTGCTCACCAATGCTGGTGCAAGTGAGACGGAATAGTTATCGTGTTTAAATTTGAGCAGTTACGCAGTGTACCACGAGCGATATTTTCCACTCCTTCAGGAAATGTGATACTGGCAACATCGGAACTTGCAGTAGTCTCCCAACCCTGCGTACCGACTATACGATACTCTTCCTTGTCTTGCGAATTGGTGACAGAAGGTGGAATCGTAACCCCACCTGTTCCAGTAATCGCGCATACAACTACTTGGTTGTCATGCGTGTTCAAGTCTTTCTTTGAAATCTGGTAGGTAATTCCCTCGACAGTGAAATAAGTTCCCACCGTCTGGGCATACACCCCTGTCGCCGACAATATCATGGCCAGCAACAGGAACATTAAAACTTTTGTTTGCTTCATTTTTACATTCAATTAAAAATTAAAATATCGTTTTTTTATAACTCTGATGGGTTCTGGAAAGGTTCTCCTATACGGTCTTATTCCCATTGCCCGCCACTTGGCCAACGGACACGGCGAATCAGGCAACGGAACCTCTTGCGAGTCCATTGCCTAAAGGCTTCGCGCGGCTTCTCACGCGCGCGTACAATAAACTGTCTGTGTAAAAGTTTAGCGGCGGTGCGCCTGTGTGTGTGTGTGTGTGTGTGTGTGTGTGTGTAGCAAAATATCCGAACCAACCAAATATAAAGAGTTAAAAGTCGCACGGAAATCCCTGTTTCCTTGCAACCCGTCAATACTTTTATTAAGTAAGGCAAATTGACCTATTCCTGAGTTATTTAACCCTCTATGACGCACAGCACAATGTTGTAAACTGGTGCAAAGATACGTAAAGTTACCCGAATGAGCAAAAGAAATTCCCAAAATATGCAGACATGGCGTGCAAACGAATGCGCTCATTATCAACAATAGTCCGTTAAATTTTCGCAGTTTGCGAAGCTTTCACCCAAAAGCCAACAGAAATTGTGGCAGAAAACAAATATGATAAGTATCTGAAAAAGAGTAGATTAAATAACAATATATAACATAATAAAATCGGCTATCTCGCTGGTTTTCAGCAACTTTATAGATGTAAAAAACAATAAAGGTTCATCCCCGAATAGCGTTGGTAAAAATCGCATGAGATTATAATAAAAGCCGCCAATTCATTATCTTAGTGGTTCCCCAACCATATCAGATATGAACGGCAGCTTATTATATCAGTCTACGGCGTCAAGAGTTACTCCTATTGCAGCAGCGAGTACAAAGGTAATGCAATTTTCCTTCATCTTAAAACAATCTTTCCTAAAAGACCAGTGTGTCCCCACTGCGGTGGTCGTCATGTCATCAAATATGGTGTAGTCAGCCGTACACTTCACAACCTCCCCTTTGGCAGCAAGCCCTGCTACCTGTCATTGCAGATACAACGTTGCTGTTGCAAGGATTGCGGTTCCGTGTGGCAGTAACTATTCAGCGGTAATGAACATTGAATATCAAGAACTTATAAACGTAATATTGCGGCAAAAAGGATCGAAATAACATTCTTCGCCAGAATTTGTATGTATATGTTTATGTAACTTGTTGATAATCAAAGATAATTTATACGCCTTATCGCTGAATAGTTACTTAACAATACAAATCTGGAGTTTAAATGCAGTGTCCGCTCTAGGGATATAAGTAAAGGTCCTGTTTCTGGCTGATTGTAGGGTTGCCAGAAAGGTAGGAGTATGGGATGGACTTTTTATGAGGTGGATTCAAGGAGTTTCTCGGGGCGTTCCTTATCCATATCTCACATCAGATTGCAGGAGGAAACAACGTATGAACAACAAGGGTGAGCTGCAAGGAAGCCGGCATGGCGGATGGAGAAGGTGGCGGTGGAACGGCTGCCGTTACTCTCGTCTGGAACCGGCTACATGTTTTTATCCATGGATTACTTTGTTCCTCAGATTTGTTTTTTCAATGGAAAAGCCGTACTTTTGCACACAGAAGAATCTTCTGTATGTCCTTTGGAAGGTCAAGAACCTGTCGGACTCCTCAAAGGATTGTGACCATAGCCAGGGACGTGATTCTGTAAATCGACACTGCTGTGGAGGGCATGGAATACCGTTGCGGCTATTCTGCTACGGCTTATGTGTTTTACATTGATGATTTAACTAATGGGCAACGAGACACTCAAGGAGAAGACAGCCAGAGGACTCTTCTGGGGCGCATTGAACAACGGAACGATGCAGCTGCTGAATATCGTGATTGGAATTTTTCCTGGCACGTCTGCTCTCACCGGCTGACTATGGTCTGGTGGGTATGCTGGCTGTATTCACGGCTGTGGCAGGTGCTTTGCAGGAGAGCGGTTTCACATCAGCATTGGCCAATATCGAACGTCCAGGGAACAACGACTATAATGCGGTGTTCTGGTTCAGTACGCTTGTCGGCTGGGCTTCTTATGCAGTTCTGTTCCTTTCTGCCCCGTTGATTGCTGCCTTCTTCCGCCATTCTGAACTTATCAGTCTGTCGCGTCTCGTCTTTGCCTCTCTGCTTTTTTCTTCGGTCGGGACGGCACCGGCGGCCTATCTGTTCAAAAATATTATGGTGAAGGAGACCACGTTGCTCCGAGTTACATCGCTGTTGGTGTCCGGTGTCGTGGGTGTCATTCTTGCTTTCAGGGGATATGCCTACTGGAGTCTGGCCTGGCAGCAGGTACTGTATATTGCCATGACCAGTCTGTGGAGATTTTTTATTATTCCCTGGCATCCGTCACTGAAGATAGACTTCACTCCCATCCGTTCCATGTTTTCTTTCTCGTACAAGATACTGATAACAACTATTGTGAACACACTGAGCCAAAATCTGTTGACGTTTGTCTTCGGGCGGCTCTATCCCGCAAAGGCGGTGGGCAACTTCTCGCAGGCTTTCAAGTGGGACACGATGGCGAGCACCTTCGTCTCAGGAACAGTCTCACAGGTGGCACAGCCGGTGCTCGTGGAGGTGAACACCGACCTTGTCCGACAGGTTCATGTGTTCCGCAAGATGCTCCGTTTCACGGCCTATCTTGCGTTTCCGGCCATGTTCGGACTGTCGATGGTTGCACGGGAATTTATCCTTCTGCTGATATCTGACAAGTGGGAGGACAGCATTCCCCTACTCCGCATCCTTTGTGTCAGTGGTGCCTTCCTGCCTTTTTATACGATGTATCAGAATCTGATTATCAGTCGTGGAAAGTCGGCCATATATATGTGGTGTACCATTCTGCTGATTGTGGCGCAGGCCTTCTTCGTCATCGTGTGCCGTCAGGAAGGTGTCGTGTTCATGGTGAGCATCTATACAGCGGTGACGATTCTCTGGTTGTCTGTATGGCAGTTTTTTGCTGGCCGGGAGATGGGGCTTCGTTTGTGGGACGTTATGGAGGATGTCAGTCCTTATCTGCTGGTTTCGGCGGTTGTCATGGCTGTCACTTTTTATGTCACCTTATGGATCAAGCCCCTTGTCCTACTGCTGCTGACAAGACTTGTTGTAGCGGCTTTGCTTTATCTTTCTGTGATGAAAGTGTCTGGCTCGCGGATTCAGAAGGATTGTATCGGCTATTTTCTCTGCCGAAAGAATTAGTGGTACATGTAAAGTTGCATGATGGGATAGAGCAGGGCACGGAGCAGCTTGGCAAGACTGCCGCCGGGGGTCTGGAATAGTTTCCGATAGTTCTTTCCGAACAGGTATTGCAATTGGAGGAAGGCTCGTAGGCCACGTTGTGTCTCCAGTTCCATAGCCTTTCTAGCTTCGATGAAATCGGTGTTTTCGGTCTCTATTGTCTGCATCAATGCCAGTTTACCCTTAAAGAGCGGCAATGCTCTGGAACGCATTTCATGGTAATGGCGCAGCCCCCATGTAAGTTCGTACAGGGCATTTCCCCAGGACGGGAGGCTGTGGCTGTAGTTGTTGTAGGTGGCGGCACCGGTGTGTCTTCTGAAGTTTACCAGTACCTTGTTGCAGAAAGCAATACTGTTGTAGGCTGAAGCAGTGATGCAGAGTGCTGCATCATAGAAGGACACCTGGAAGAAAGGATGATGTACTGGAGGGAGCATGCTCGCAAGCTCGCGTCTGAAAAGAAGGGTGTGCCCCGGCAGACAAAGAAACATCATGCGGAAGATGTTTACGTTGCGTTCCCTGCCGTCGAAGTGTGCAAAAGAGCCGTCGGAAGAGAACGGGCGAGACAGTCCGCTGCAGAGCAACTGGTTGCCGATGCAGTCTATCTGGCAGGCGATCTTGTCTGCTTCCCAAATATCGTCCTGGTCGGATATGGCGATGAAATCGCCTGTCGCTCTGTGGATGGCAGAGAGGAAGTTGGGGTTTACACCCTGTTTGCTTTCGTTGTGGAAATGTGCATTACTGCATTTTCATTCCTGTACTCCTCCAGTATCTCCCATGTTCCATCCGTTGAGCCGTCATCCTGGACGATGATTTCATGCAGTGGGTATGTCTGCGCCAGCAGGGAGTCGAGCTGTTCGCGCAGATACTTCTCGCCATTATAAGTGCAGAGAACGATGGAAACGGATGGTTTTGTCTGCATAGTGTGTCAAAGTGAAAGAAGGGTCAGGATGCTGTTGTAAGTGATGAGATACAGGGTGAGGATGGCGGTCAGGGCTGTTATGGCATTTCTCCTTTTGCCTGTACAGCCTTTGATCAGGAAGCCGATGCTGACAGGGATGACATACGCCCAGTGTGCCGTCATGATATAGACTTCGTTGATGCCGAAGCCCAGACCGATGTGGAGAACCATGTCGAGGGAGAAAAAGGAAAAGGCGAGCCACAGAAACCTGCTTCGTCTGCCTGCCCACAGTCCTGCAGCAAAGAACAGGATGATGCCGGCCTCTATGATATAGTTGCCTGGCCAGCTGTAGTGTACGATTACCGGACGGTCGCGCATGACATCGCCTAATGTGTTGCAGCTGTGCAGTTGTATTGACTCACCGAAGAGATTCTCCACGAGGGTTGTGGCACGTGATGTGGTTATATCCGTCCAATTCAGAAACGGCCGCTTGCTGACTGGTGTGCCGGCATGGGCATACTGTGGCTCTTTGTCCCGTTCTCTGATTTGTTCCTGTCGATGGATTTTCCATATTCTGTCAAAGGCTGCCACCTGACAAGCACTGTCTTTTAGCTGTGTCGTATCGCGGAAAACGGCCAGCATGTGGGCTTTCTCATTTTTTATAGCTCTGGCACGTTTCACCTGTCTTGTATGTACGCCGTCGGCTACGAAGGTCTTGTTTTCCCATTCGCTGAATCCCCAGAGGGCAACGGAGGGCAGGAGTATGGCAAAAAGAAGATTAGAGGGACGGAAGAAGTTTTTTCCTCTGCTGAAGCAATTGGCTAAGATCACTTTCAGCCCGTTGTTGAGCGATATGCCTGCTGTAAGAAGGAAAAGCAGGATGGTTTGCCCTTTCTTCAGGCATCTGCCTTCCTGCATCTGTTTTCCGGTAACATAGATAACGATTAGGATTAGAAAGAGAGAGAATATGAAATGGTCGGGTGATATAGCGGACAGCATGACATATGCGAAAGAGAAGAGCAGGAAGCCCAGTAAGGTTGCCTCTTTCTGGGAAAGAAAAATCAGTTCTCTGCCTATTCTGATCATCAGGAGGAAGGCGTAAAGCGAACAGAAGAGTAGAAGGGCTGCTACGAGAAACTGTGTACAGTTGACACCTGTCAGTGCCATCAGTGCCCGGTTGATCAGATAGAACGGGTAAAAGTAGAATGCCAGAAGTGGATGCCGGTACACATTGTAGGCAGTAGACCAGTCCGTCACAACGCAATAGGTCAACGGGTCGAAGCCTGAAATGTGGAACCAGTCGAGGAATACCTTCCTGTAATCCTTTGTGATGACAGAGAATCGGGGATAGTAACGGATGATGACTGCAATCTGCATCAACAGTTGCCAGTAAAAGAACAGTCCGGCAGCGGAACGTTCCTCCTTTTTTATCTTGAAAATCTGCATCAGCATATTTGAGAAATCAGATAAAGGGCGGTCTGGCCAGCGTTGTAAATCCACAGGTAGATGGTGAGGACAACAAGCAGCGATCGGCACGTACACTGCAGCTTTGGGGAAGTTCCTTGAGAAGGTAGCTGTAGGCTATCGGAATGATAAATGCCCAGCCTGCCATCATGATATACACCTCATTGATGGCGAAGCCCAGAAGGATGTGCAGTGTCATGTCGCAGGCAAACCATGCAAGCAGCATCTGGAAGAACCGTTTTCTATAGCCGAGTGTGATACCACAGATGAAAAGCAGAACGACAAGAGCCTCGATGATGTAATTGGCTGTCCAGCTGTAAGCAACGAATACAGGGCGATCCCAGGAAACATCTTTCAGCAAGTATTGTTGATGGAGTTGGATGGACTCGCCGAAGAAGTTCTCCACCAGTGTCCTGCAACGTGGTGTGGAAATATCCATCAGTTTTCCGATAGTGCTGTTGCCGGCATTTTCTCCTGTATGCGATTTCAGCCACATCTCGCGTTCAAGGGTGTACTGTTCCACTTTCCCGGCATTTTTTTTCTTGTTGACATTCTCAATATTGTGTATGACAGTTTTCTGTGGTACTTCCAGCAGATAGTATTGTGACTGTTGGATGCCCAGCAGCAGTAGGATCGGGAGTATGATTCCAAAGGATATATATTTCCATGTGAAGAACTTTTTCCCGTTTGTGAATACCCCTGCCAGTAGTGTCTTCACTCCGTTGGACGTTGCCATGCCTGCTGTGAAGAAAGTAAGGATACACGATTGCCATGCTGTGAGCAGGTGTCCTTTCTTCATCTTCATACCTGTGATATAGAGAGTCATTGTAAGAAGCATCATGGAAATGATGAAATGGTCGGGCACCATGGTTGGAACAAGAACGTGCCCGAAAGAAAAAAGCAGGACAGTGAGCAGGGTTGCATCAAAGCGTTTCAGTTCCAGGACTTCACGGAGAATACGGTACATGAAAAGCACGGCATAAAGAGCTGAGAAGACGATGATGGCTGCCATGAAGTAGACGGCGAAATTGTACTCTACTGTATGGATGAGCCAGTTGTCCAGCAGGTAGAGGGGATAAAGAAAGGTAAGATAGAGTGGATGACGTATGGTCTCGAAATGGATGCGCATCCCAGAAATGGTTATCCACGACCAATTATCATAACCCGAAATACGGAAGTTCTTGGTAAAGATGCTCCAGAATCCACCGTGTGCTCCCATGGTGTAGACATGATAATGGCTGGCAATGACAAGGACGTTGAATGCGATAAAGACCACAAGCATGACAAGTGCCAGCCAGCGTTCTTCCTTCTTCACCTTGAAAACCTTGAATATGTGCATTGAGCCGTTTTGATTAGTGGCTGCAAAGTTACGAATTAAGCAGACTAAACAAAGGAATATGGGGGATAAGTCGTAATGCAAACGTCGGCAAGGCATCTTGAGGTGGAGTTTTCTGGAGGGCAAAGTCCTTTCTCATGAATCCATCCGACGACAGATTCCATGGTAGGCAAAGGGTCCGGTTACTCCTTGTGCAGGAAGAAACGCACCAGCAGGAAGTTGATGGGTACGCAGACAGCGAACATGGGAAGCATTGCGGTCTGTTTGCTGAGCCCCAGCCCAAGGAAGGCATGGAGGCAGCCGGTCTGTAAGAGATAGTTGATAACGTGTGAAAAAGCAAAACCTATGTAGCGTTTGGTGGTAGACTTTACCTGGAAGGTATAACGTACCGAGGCGGCATAGTTGAAGGTAAAGCTGACAAGGTAAGCAAAGGTGTTGGCAACAAGAGGGTGCAGCCAGCCAATCATCAGCAGATAAGTACCATACTGGATGCCTGTTGCCAATACGCCTACAGTAAAGAAACGCACGATTTCATCGATTTTCTTCTTATGCTTCATATCTGTTCCCTGCATTTCTCTTTTTGTTTCTGAAAGGTTTGTAGAAGGCTTTGTCTGCGTATGCCAGCAGTTCCCTGTCGCCTCTGCTGTCGCCGAATGCGATCAGTTCATAGTTCTCTCTCTCTGGATAGAGTGCCGTAAGGCGGCGGACTTTCTCCTGTCCGTAACAGTTTTTTGATACGAATCGTCCTGTAAGCCGGCCATTGCTTACTTCAATCTGAGTCCCCAGAATGTTGATGTTTCCTCCGATTCCATCGAAGAAAGGACGTACCCAGTTGTCTATGCTTGCACTGATGATTACAACTGCCGAATCTTCTTCCTCCAGTGCTTTTTTTATCATTTCCATCCCTGCAGGAAAAATCAGCTGACGGCTCTGCTGGGAAAAGACCAGACAAAGCCTTTCGAAATCGCCGATTGACATCCCTTTGAAGAACCATGCGAAAATCTTTTGCTTCACTTTCCAATTAGGGTAAAGATGCAGTTTCATCAGTATAATCAGAGGAGAATAGTACAGAAAACCAATGGCCAATCCTACATTGCCTTTTGCAAAGCGGATGAACTCAAGCAGTGTGTCCTTGGTGGTCAGCGTCCCGTCGAAATCGAAGGCATAAATTTTCTTCATGTTTGATTGGTCATTTTATGTCATGTATAAGGTAATCTGAATATTACGGAATGTCTTATGAAATTCTCTGAATGTTTTTGAGCACATAGATGATGAACAGGAAGGTCAGTCCGAATGCCAGCACGGTAAACTGCATGAAGCGGTCGTGAAGCATGACTTTTTGTGGGGTCGCCGCTTTTTTTGTCGACGACGGAAATCTGGATATATCGAAGCAAGCCTACCAGTACGAATACGCTTGTCAGATAGAGATAGTCCGTATGGAAGTTCTGAATGGTCTCGGGGCTTACCGTGTACATGATGTAGCATACCAGAGTGACACTGGCTGTTATTGTAATTGCCTGGTTGATGAACGTAAGGTTGTAGCGAATGGTGTTCTGGCGTGGTGCATGCCCCGTCTCGTTCATTCTTACGACATCGTCCCGCCGCTTGGCAAAGGAGAGAAAAAGCATCAGCAGGAAGGTCATCAGCACGATCCACTTGCTCAGACGGATGTCCGTGGCATAGCCGCCGGCAAGGATACGGAGGACAAACCCGAAGGCAACGATACATACGTCTATGATGGCATATCGCTTCAGCCGGAGGCAGTAGGCAATGTTCAGCAGCCAGTAGCAAAGTATCACGCTGGCCGTCTCAGCCTGATGTTCATGCAAGAGAAAGGTTGAAATCATCGAGAGGGCAAACATCATCCCCATCAGCAGATAGCCCTGTGCAATGCTGATAGCTCCGGAAGCCATCGGGCGATGGCATTTGAGAGGATGCTGCCGGTCATCGTTCACATCCACAATGTCGTTTAGACAGTAGATGGATGAGGCTGCAAGACTGAACGACAACGCTGTGGTAATTCCGGCATAAATCGCCTCAGGGTGCAGCAGCGCTCCTCCGAAGAAAACAGGGAGGAGAACGACAAGGTTCTTTATCCACTGATGTGGACGGATTAATCGGATGAGGTTCTTCATCTTATTCTTTTTCTATGGGTGTGACGATACGCCCTATGAATGTGTGCAGAAGCCATGCCAGCATGACCGTAATAGCCGTCGTTATGAGGAAAGTAGGCCAGTAGCCCCATCCGACCTGTTCGATATATTCCAGTACAAAGTGGTCATGGATGAGGTAAGCCTCCAGGCTCAGTGTGCCGATAAGTCGGAACAGTCTGTTGGCAGTGTCTGGCAGACGGCGGAAGATGCGGTTCAGCAGGAGGATGGCCGTAACCGTAAGGGGAATATAGAGCATTCGTTCCAGAAAGAGGGGGAACTGTCCGTGCTTCACCTGTTCCAGAAAGATGCTTGAGGCGAGTGCCATGATGAACATCAGTCCGATCATCCAGATGGAAGCCCCGTCCATCGTCTCTTTCCGTTCCACCGCTGCCGCCATATTGATTCCGATGAAAAAAATGGGTACACGACTCCAGAAGATTTCCAGATGCCCTACAGCTTCATGGATTGGTGTGACGTATTGTACAAGGATACACCACATGATCATGGTCACCGGCAGCCAGCGGTAGATGGGGTGGCGGATGATAAGGTTCATGTAAAACGGACTGGCGACATAGAGGAACATGATTGCCGGGATGTACCAGAAGGTCAGTTCATCATGCAGCCAGAAATCCCAGTTGATCGTGATGTCGCCGATGAGGTCGATGATGCTGGTACTGTGTCCGCTATGTCCTACGATGCTGACTCCAAGGTAATCAGGAATATAATACAAGGAGGCCATGACAATCCATGCAGGATAGATGCGCAGGAAACGACGCTGGAAGAAGTGGCGCAGGGAAGGTCGTCTCGTCCATGAGAACCACAGCCCCATGCCGCTCAGGAAAAGAAAGATGTCCACACCGATGTTGCCCATCCTCCGCAGACCGAAGAAGGTGTCCTCTCGTGGCAGTCCCACGTGGAAGAGGATGACGAAGAGCATAGCTGCTCCCATCAGTTCGCTGCGGTAACGGCTTATGTTGGCTAGTTCGATGTCCTTTATCTTCATTGCTTTCATCGAAGGAATCGTATGCTTTTACCTTTAGTTCCGGACTTGGTATCCTTTTCATCAGTTCCCTGAACAGCCATGCCAGGCAGAGAGAGGAAATGATGTAAAGCAGCAGTCCTGTCCAGTAGTCTCCTGAGCGTGAGATGGGAATAAAAATCTTCCTTGTGATGGGATGGCAGACGAAAAGGGCCGCCGAGATACCGCCTGTCCATGAAAGAATGTCCGTCAGCGGTGTAGCCTGTTTGTTGACCGAAATTTCCAGATGACCCAGTATTTTCACAAAGCTGACAGCAGCAGTACAGACGGCAAGTGGCACGAAGTACCATGTCAGATAGTTGAGGCTCATGGGCAGAATGAGCAGCATGGAGACAAGGAAAGCTGCAATGTGGGTTGCCGTACTCCAGGGACGCATATATCTTGCATAGAGCAGCCCAGAACCGAACGGCAGCATACCGCCGACAAAGTTGTATCTCCAGCGGTTCAAAGCCTCGCCGTCAGGGTCACAGAACAGCTGGATGGCGGTGCAGACTGCAATCAAGGCGACAGTCCACGCCCAGTGTCTGCGATAAAGGAACAGTCGGTAGACGATGTAGAGCTGGATCATCAGCCCGAAGAACCAGTAGGGCCCTGGCCAGATAATCTTGTCCGGCATGGGCAGCACATTGTTGAACAGGCCCATCTGGGCGATGATGTCCATCACGGTATAGGTATGGGGGGCGGGTGTGACGGCATCCAGCATAGTGAATGCGACGAACCCCACGATCATCATGCGGAAAAGTTTGAGCCAGTGATATTTGACGAACCTCAACAGAGGAAGACCTCCCTGTACCTGACGGATGCCGGTGTTATCTGCTGTTCTCTCATATTTCATCGTCAGTCCGTAGGCAGACAGGAACAGGAAAACCGGTACGCCGTAATGTCCGAAGAAAGAAAGCACGTGAAAGAAGAACAGCTCGTTCCAAGGTCCTTGCAGCGCACTCCAGAACCAGTCGGCATTGTGCTGGAAATACTGGTATTCGTTCTCTTTTACCACCGGTCCCAGCCAGTGGCAGTAGTTATGCAGGAAAATGCCAATGATGGCAAGCCCTCGCAACGCATTGCATTCCGTCTTTGTCAAGAGTTCCTTTTTCATTTCTTCTTTTTTGCGAGTCGGTCGTAATCGGTTGTATTCTTGAGTATTCTCGGTCGCTTCTCGTCGTATTGCGGACTAAGGAGATTGTACGCTGCATGGTAATCTTTTGTCTTGATGCCGGCCAGGTAAAGCAGCATGTGCGGCAGTGCGTCCGTCATGAATCGGCGGTCCTTGGCACTGACGATTTCCTGGAAGATACCGGGATGCTTCACCGTATATTTGTGTGAACAGTAAATCCAGAACGGAATTTCGAACTCGTAGTGAGCCAGGTCGTAGTCGATGGCAGCAGAATGGTTGCGGCAGATGAAGCCGCGGTTGCCCTCGTAGCATTCCTCTCCGTGGTCAGGCATGTAGATGACGATGGCATCTTGACTTTCGAATCTCCTGATGATCTGGTCCACGATGGAGTCATTGTACAGCACGGCATTGTCGTAGTCTGCCAGTGTGCTCCGCCGTTTCAAGTCAAGGTCGGGGCGCCGGTCTGCATAGTCCTCTGCCCGGAAGTGGTGGCGGTCACTCGGATAACGCTGCTGGTAGTTGACGTGTTGTCCGATGAGGTGGAAAATGATGAGGTTGTGCTCCGTGTTGTGCTGCCGTTGGTTTTTGTCATAGTCGTCGAGCAGACCGCAGTCGAAGCGGTACAGCTGCGTATTGCGTGTGTCGAACATTGCCTGCGACAGCTCCGGGTGATTCAGGAAGAATCCGCCGCTGAAGTCGTATACGGCTTCCTTTGCCTTGGGCAGGAACTGGTTGGTGAGGAAGGTCACATGGTAGCCTGCCTTGCGGAACAGCTCCGGGAAGAGTGGATAGTCACACCACTCTCCCTTCTCGCCTGCCACATGAAGGGAAAAGACGTTTTTGAAAACGAAAGCTGGTCAGATTCCATGGTGATACCACATCGCTGAACGGCACCAGTAGGCCTGTCTTCTCACGCTTTATCTGCCGTGGTGTTGTGGGCATGAAGTATCCATACTGCTCTGAGTGGTGCTTTCCGTAGCTCTCACCGATAATCAGGACGATGTTCGGCGAAGTGAACGAGCAGCTGTCCACTTCCACCTTGTCCTTTGCCTCGATAAGGCGGTCGATTTGCTTCGATGCCAGCTCGTTGGAGAAGATGCTGAATACAAGACGGTAGACCGGAAGATAGAACTCGGCGCACTTGCGGGTCGTCAGCTCATGTTCTACGGAGCCGATGGTGTCCAGCGAGAATATCTGCGCTATTTCCCTTTTGTTGTGTGCGGATCTGACTACCGACCAGACAAGCAGTACAAGACCGATGAATCCCAGGGCTGGCTGCATGAGAGTAAGCCGCTGCTTCCAGACCGCTGCCCGCCGTCTGAAAGTCGCTGGCAGCATGGTCTTTCTGCAGAAAGCAGTAAGAATATGGACAAGCAGAATCAGCCCTAACACGCCCACACTCGATGCAAGAAGGTCGGCAGTGAAGTAACTGCTGAAGAACTCGCTGGCCTCACGGCCATTGGTCTCACTGACGAGAAGAAGCATAGAGGGATTCAGCGTTGACTGGAACTTCACCCAGCAGAACAGGTCGGCAAAGTTTGTCCCGTAAGCGATGACATACAGGAGGCCACGTACCCACCGACGGAGCTTCCGTGGCAGCAGCGCAAGGAAGATGCCTATTATATAAAGGTCGAGAAACAGCTCCAGCCACAGGTTTCCGTACACTTTTTCCTCGGGATTGTCGGATGGCAGTTCGGCATACGACACGAATATCCCTATCAGGTACATGAAAACGAAGAATGAGGCATTGTCCCTGATGGGCTGCCACACCTTATTCAACAGGCAGATGGCTTTCTCTGTATTTCATTTATGCGCATAGAATTTACCTGCAAAGGTAGCTCTATTTTGTGAGGATGTCAACATTTAGGCTACAATTTTATATTGTAGATGATTCTGTAGCCCACAATGAGGGCTGTTTTAGCCTATCGGTTTGTTACTGCAATTTTCACACCTCCGACGATATAAATTCCTGGTGTAGGCTCGCTATACGTTCCTTGCTTTTGGTTTTTTATGCGTATACCTTGTAAGGTATAGGTGACGTTGCCTCTGTTCGCTGGAGCTTCATAGGCTTTGATACTTCCTGTTGTAGAAGTCTTGCCTTGGGAAGGGGGCTGAGAGGAAAGACGTGAATAGATGTGATGAGCACGTCTTTCCAGCCAATTCTTCATGTTCTGTGCTACGGTCCGATAGTCTTTCCCGTCACTCCATTTGTCCGCATTCTTCAAGAATGAGTCTTTAGTATATTGATAATAGACGTCACAGTAATCAAGTAATTCTTGCAAGTGATTTTCCATAAAATCAGCCCACACCTTGCAATAGGCTTGGTATACAGACCTATCTTTAAATAGCAGGTCGTTGATGAATCTTTTGTTTTCGAAAGTGGGCTGGCGCATTCCAGAAGTCAATCTTGGGATCGGCAGTGCCATAGTCACGGTTCTGTTCATATCCGAAAGTCCAGTTCAGATCCCATATCGGACCGAAGACGAATTTACTGTCTGGCGAAGTAAAGTCTTCCTTATAAAGGAAAAGGCTCTTCGGATGCATGATTTCATAATTCCCGATCAGTTCGTTCACCATAAGATATCGTGCGAGCTGGTCTACATCAACAAGATGCGAAACCTTTCCCTCGTTTTGCAGTGCAAAGCAGAGCTGGTCGAATCCTGTCTGAATGTAGTCCAACATTGCGGCTTTTTCGCCTTTTCTGAAATGGTGGTCTTTTATGTTGACAGGTAAATTGTAGAGATTGGAATGGAACTTATGCGTTTCATCGAAATAGGTGTCCAGTTCAAGTAACGCAGCCCGTGACTGGTCTGCCAGTTTTACACTGTTGTCAGCTAATCCCACTTTCTCCGTGAAGTTATAGTTCCCACGATATTCTCCGTTGATAAAAAGGTCTATCGGAATGATGTGGTTGGCAGCCTGCACACGCACCAGGCGGGCAGCTTTCATGCCTATGGCATTTGCCATCATGGAATGTCTTTGTTTGTTGGTAAGCAGTATCCAGTTTTTCCCCTTTTCCAGTCCAAAGGGAGATACCTTCTCCCTGAACTTCAGCCGGTACGGATTCTTGTCATGAGGGTTGTCTGCATTCCAGGTACTGTTGCCTCTTCCCCTTATCCAGACAGAGTCTGTCATGTCCGGATAATATCCGCCCCCGTCTATTTTTATCAGTGCCTTGAGAAAGTTCTTTTTGTCGGTGACGAAGGCTCCTCCGTCAATGTGAATCTCCATGCGTGGTATGTGGAAACCTTGCTCGGAGAGGTCGTCAGGGGAGTTCCGGATATTGTCTAAGTCTCGGATTTCCGTCTCCTCAAGTATGATCTTGTGTGCAGGGGTGTGGTCGCTTGCAATGTGCATCCCTTCTTCTTCAACCTCTTCTTCGTGGTGTGCGGGGTTATGGTCGCCTGGAAAGACATTAGCAGGCTTGTCCAGGGTGTCAGGTGCAGCCTGAAAGATGGTATGCTTTTTGGAGAATGCCCCAGCGAGAGGTGTCCTCCCTCCTATTGAATAAACCTGAGAAGAGAAGCTGATAAACAGTGATAAAGCAACGAAACCTCTTGTGTAGCTCTTTAAGTCCATACTGTTGTTTTTTAGAGTGATAACAGAACTTTGATTATTATTCTCTTTTCTATTTTGCTTTTTTTGTTTTTGAAGGCTGATAAAAGAGGAAGCCTTTTGAAAAGAAAAAGATGGGAAACGTATTCTCTCGTCTCCCATCTCTTTTATATTCTGTTTCTATTAAAATTTACAGAAGAATACTATTACGTGAAATCAGATTTACTGGAATTTTACGCATCTCATACCGTTGTCACGACCGCTCCTATATATACCTATGTGGCTTTCTTTGACGGTAATGTTGAAAGCTCCAGAGTAGTAGGGGCTTGTTTCAGACTCGTGAAGGCCATAGCAGGTGGATGTCCAGTATTGCCCTTCTAAGCCCATACCACGACCATCTCCATTTCTTATTCTCCCCTCCAGGTAATTATCTATTGCAGGTAAATAGAAGTAGTTGGTCTTATCGGTAGGTGGAGTCTTCTGTTCAGAAGTGAGAGTATATTTTTTAGGGAACTCATCTTGTTGCACTTTTGTACCATTACGGTAGTCTTTACCTTCAAATGAAGTCTTTAAGGACTCAACGCTCAGTCCACCATTGTCTGAAGCGATGGTTAATGCGTTTTTGAACCATATACCACCCTTGTACAGGTACCCGCCGATTGTCCACAGCTTGATGTTATCCCAATGCGGGTCGCCCTTGAATACATACCATAAGGCCTCGTTGATGTTGGGACAGTCTTTTGCCGAATGCTGGGCCTGCTTTGTTCCAGTAGTTTTCATTTGCGTGGTGTTGTACCAGCGGTTGTTACTGTCACTCTCATTCTTGGGATAGTTGTTATTTGCAGGGTCAGAATTGAGGAAAGGCTGTACGGCCTCGTATCCGTTCCAATAATCGTTAAGGGCATCCCACATATAGACCTTGGCACTATATTCCTCCATGTCTAACCTTGATTTGATATCGTAGATGTTGTTCGCTTTGTATTCTTTTGATGTAAGCGTTTTGGTCATGACACCCTCCACTTTGGTCTTGATGTCTTTCAGGTGATACCTGATGGTCAGTTTGTGCTCGCCAGGTGCGATGATAACAAACGCACGGTAAGGTTCAACGCCAGGGTCGAGCTTCGTCAGACGGAATCCATTTTCGTAGGTTCCTGTCCCCTTGGTTGTAAGCGTGATGGTCTTTTTATCTCCGGTACCTGTCAGTTTGTATTGTTGCGCATCAAGTGTGTAGGGACCGGCTATGTTCTCGCTTCCTGACGTTTCCACGTCAATTGCCGTGATATAAGTCGACTTGAGTTCTCGGCTCGTGAAGGGCTGGAGTGCGAGATAAGACACCATGTGGTCGAGCTTGAATTTATACTGTCCGTTTTCCAGTGTTGCCTTGCCGAGACCGCAGTCTCCGTTCTCTCCGAAGTTCTTTGTGTCATCAGGTGCAGTCTGTTTCTGCTGGTCTAAGATAACCACATGGTCTTCCTTGGTCTTTGCTCCAGGATAATAGACTTTGTATTCTTGTTTTGTATATTTGCCTGGCATCATAAACTTGAAAGCAGCTTGCCTGTCGGCATCGACGGCATTGCTGCTTGCCTGGAAACCACCGTCATCGTCTTTTACATAGAGCTTGTCGTCCTTTTCCCAGAAGAAATTCCCCGTGCTGTAATCCATGGATGTCCGGGTACTTATATTATCCGTCTGCTCTGCTGAAGCGAAAGCTGTCAGACTTGTATTCTCTGTCTCCTTCCCGGTGTCCGTGCTGTTTTGGGAAAGGTCGTCACTTGAGCAGCTTGCCATGAATCCCATCAGGACTGAAGCTGCAATAAAATATTTGATATTCATTTCTGTTCTTTTTATGTTGTTATGTTTAATCTTCCCAACTAGAAACTCCTCCCTGAGAGAATATCGCACCTTTTGCATCATTCTGGCCCGCAGGATCTTCGCCTACCTCCCCTCCTTTTTGTGCAGGATTATGCTGACCTGGATAAGACGCCTCCAGCAGGTGGCAAGACATCTTGATACGAGCAATCTCGATTTGAGGAGTGATGTACATTCTCCTTTTCACTTGATTTTCTTTTCATCATAATTTATAGTTTTAATTAGGATATATTCCTTATAATATATAAGGGATGCAACAGTTTCAGGCGAGATTTCTGTTTTTCTCCCGCCGACTGTATGTTTCATTTTTTTAAGCTGAAAAAGCATCCACTTTGGGTTAATCTTTTTAAGTACACACAATTTAGAATGCCCTCTAATTATCGCTGCAAAGTTATAGATTCTTTCAATTGTATCCGTCTTCAAAACAGTTGCTTTTTTTGTCCTATGAGTGTCTAATGATTGCTGTATTTAAAATTTCTTTTCTTTTTCGGATATTCTGCGTTTTTTGATAATTATTTTGTCTTTCCTAAGATTGAAACCATCTATGTAGTTCGGCTAAATCAAACATCTGTTTTGGGTCTTTCATTAAATGCGTAGATGGCTGTCTTGTAGGGCGTATAGCTTTAACGTGAAGGACAGACCGTCTACCGGACCCCTACATTTCCTTTCCAGCACTTAAGTTTACCCGTCCCTGGCAATATATTGCAAGGAGCGGGCCGCCAACACGTCTGGTGTCTACCGTCAGCACAGTATGTGACGGGCATCAGCACGTCTGCCGGAAAAGCTGGTTTATTCCGGTCACTATGATATACAGCAAGATGCTGATGGCTGACTTACATGGGAAAAAGTTTACCAGGCGACACTGGGGGTCATTCGGGTTCGGCTACTACAGAGATGTACGAAAGCGTGTCATATGTTAACAGATCAGAAATGATATTGTCATTGTGTTAATTATATTGTTAAAAAAACACTATCCGGGCAAGTGGCTTTTTATAAAATCAGTATCTTTACAACGCAATTTATAACTGAATGAACGACGAAATTAAATCAACTGCTCATGCAGTCTCCGACTTCGACGAGATTGTATCTTATATGAAAAGCGGCAAGGCCCATGTAGAGGGCGATATCTACATGGGTTCCAGATTTCTGGTGGTTCGTAGCTGCAATCCTTTCTTCAAACCGATTATCGAGGAGAGAGAGCCTGTCCGGTTCAGTGTTGTCCGTGTGGTGATTGTCAAAAGCGGATGGTGCGAGCCGGTCATAGGCTTCAGAAAGTACCGCTGCGGCCCGGGCGATATGCTGTTCCTCAACTGGGGCGTGACAATCAGTTCCGATACTTTCGGGGTTGACACCACCTTCGAGGGCATCGCACTGACGGAGGAATATATGAAGACGATCTTCGGCGGCCGTCTGCCCGAACTGTTCGTCTCGCCAGACCAGTGCTTCGTATTCCACCTGGGCGACACGGAGCAGGAGGTGTGGGGACAGTATACGCACACCCTTTTCAACCTTGTCCATCTGTCCACGGTGAATGAAGAGGTTGCCGGTTCGCTCTTCGTATCGGCACTGAACTATGTCGAATCGCTGTATAATGCGAAGCGGGTGACGAAGCGGGGCAGCTGGTCGCGCAACAAGCAGACCGTCGAGCGTTTCGTCCGGCTGGTCAACGATTATGCCAAGACGGAGCACGAGATCGAGTTTTACGCTTCTCAGCTCTGCATGACGGCCCATTATCTGGGTATGGTGGTGAAGAAGGAGACGGGCATTACGGCGAAGGAGTGGATTGACAAGACGCTGGCTATCCTCATCCAGCTGGAACTGCGCTATACGAGCAAGTCGCTGAAGATGATTGCCAATGAGTTCGAGTTCGTCTCGCTCAGTTCGCTGTGCAAGTTCTTCAAGCGGCGTACGGGGATTACGGCGACGGAATACAGGATGATGCCTGAAGACACCCCATGCAGTTCCATAGAGGCTTCCCCCCCCCCTATAAATAACTGTAAGTTATTGATACATAGTATGTTATTAGGTTTTTGTTGTCCCCTTCTGGACGATACTTCCCGCTCTTCCAAACCTTTCCTCTATATATATACATCTTTCCGTCCGTTTTTCTCATGGGGTCACAGCGGCTCACGGAGTAAATGGATTGAGGCAGGAGTGTTATCTGCTTAAATGGGAGGAAGGACGATAACAGACTGCGGAAGAGCTAATAAAGACGGCCTACTTCCGTCTCAATGGCAGGCGGTACAAGCCCCCGGACAGACATTCCCTGCCGGATGCGTCGTCTGATTTCCGTACTGCTGATATCAATGAAGGACGTACTGAGAATGCTTACACCGGGGGGCAGGGCATTGACGGCGAGCTGCTCGCCACGGCGTGGATAGACTACGAGGCGGTAATGGGAGAGGATGTCTTCGGCATGATACCAGCGATTGAAGGCTGCCCAGTTGTCGCCTCCCACAAGGAGCGTAAAGCGATGGGCAGGGAAGTCGCTGCTGAGATGCCGGAGGGTGTTCCATGTGTAGGAAGGCTTCGGTAAACGGAACTCGTAATCCGAGGCCTTGAAGTGCGGATTGTTGTCTGTGGCTTTTTGTACCAGCTTCAGGCGAAGGTGATCGTCAAGCAATGCCTGGTCTGCCTTGAAAGGATTCTGGGGGGATACCATGAACCATACTTCGTCCAACTTTTTCTTTCTCAAGAAAGGCCCTTGCCAATGTGAGGTGTCCGTTGTGAATGGGGTTGAAAGAACCGCCGAAGATGCCGATGTTCATCTTTCTATAAATTCCTTCACAATCTCGTATGCTTCCTGTTCTGCTTTTTCGAGATTGTCGTTGACAATGATCCGGTCGAATTTGTCAGCGAAGGTAAGTTCGTAGGAAGCCTTGGCAAGGCGGTTCTCGATGGCTTCGGCACTGTCGGTCTGTCTGCCCACGAGTCGGCGGCGCAGTTCTTCTATCGATGGCGGTTGGATGAAGATGCTCAAGGCCCGGTCGCCGTAGAACTTCTTGATGTTGCAGCCGCCTTTGACATCGACATCAAAGACCACGTTCTGCCCGGCTGCCGTCTGGCTCTCCACCTGTGACTTCAATGTACCATAGAAGCGGTTTTCGTATACCTCTTCATACTCCAGGAACTCTCCATTCTTAATCTTTTCCTTGAACGCTTCAGGCGATAGGAAGATGTACTCCACGCCATTCTGCTCCGTACCTCGCGGTGCCCGGGTGGTACAGCTGATGGAGAATGCCAGCCGCAGTTCCGGATGTTCCCGCATCAGCCATTGCACGATGGTGCTCTTGCCCGAGCCGGAAGGGGCGGAGAAGATCAGCCTCCCCCCGCCTCTCTGAAAGAGGGAATCGCCTGACGGGATTTCGTGGGCTGCGGTGGAGGGGACGGCTTCCTGTATTTGGGTGACTGGCGATGTGCCGGTTGTCGGGTGGTCAGATGAAAGTTTGCTCATGATGGATTTTATTTTCTGTATTCTCTCCTGTGGGTGGGGAAGCCTCCTCAGGCTCCTCCGGGGAGGGGCTGGGGTAGACGGTGATAAGCGATAATAGGCGGGTGGTAAGCAGGATAAGCAGGATGGGCGATGATGGGCTTCTTACAGGGCATTCAGCACCTGCTCTTTGATCTGCTCCAGCTCGTCCTTCATCTTGACGACGATGTTCTGCATCTCTGCCTGGTTGCTCTTCGAGCCGGTCGTATTGATTTCGCGCCCCATCTCCTGGGCAATGAAGCCGAGCTTCTTGCCGACACCGTGTCCGCTCTCGTCCATGGTCTCCCGGAAATACTTGAGGTGGTTGGCGAGCCGCTGCTTTTCCTCGCTGATGTCGAGTTTCTCGATGTAATAAATCAGTTCCTGTTCCAGACGGTTCTTGTCGTATTCCACTTCCGGAATCAGCTTCAGACCTTCGATGATCTTCTCTCTTATCTTCGGCACACGGCTCTGCTCGAGGGGTTCGATGTTCTTCAAGAGAACAGCGATATTGTCAATCTTCTCGGCAAATTTCTTCTGCAGTGCTGCACCCTCCTGGGTGCGGAATTCGATGAGCTTGTCTACCGCCTTGTTGACGGCCTGCAGCGCAGCCTCCCATTCGCCGTCTTCAAGTACTTCCACCTCGGTCTTCGTCGTGACGTCAGGCAGGCGCAGCAGTGTCGTGAACCAGTCGGCCGGTTCAGGGATGCCGGTGTCCTTGGAGAGGGTCTTGATCTGATTATAATAGTTTTCTACGAGGGCAGCGTTGATGGGCGTTGCGTCAACCGTCGTCTCTTTCTCAATCCAAATGGAGAAATCCACCTTTCCGCGTTCCAGCTTCTGGGCGAGCAGGCGGCGTATCTCCATTTCCTTTTCTCTGTAGAGGGGTGCGATGCGTGCTGACAGGTCGAGTGTCTTGCTGTTAAGCGACTTCACTTCGACATTGATTTTCTTTTCCTTGTAGGCTACGGTAGCTTTCCCGTAGCCTGTCATTGATAGTATCATGAGCTTTTCGCGTTAAATTTCTGCAAATGTACAAAAAATATGGAATAAAAGGAGTATATTTGCATGTTATTTAGAATATAAGAGTCATTTATGTCTTGTATATTGAATATTGACACGAGCACAAACGTGTGCTCCGTTGCAGTAAGTCAGGATGGGAGCTGTATCTTCGAGAAGCAGGATACGCTCGATTCCAAGCATCGGGAGAAGTTAGGAACATTCGTTGACGAGGCACTTGCCTTTACAGACAGTCATGCGTTGTCGTTGGATGCGGTGGCAGTCAGCGGCGGTCCTGGGTCATACACCGGACTGCGTGTCGGCGTGTCCATGGCGAAAGGCATCTGCTACGGGCGTGGCGTGAAGCTGCTGGCTGTGCCTACACTGGAGCTGCTGGCTGTGCCGGTACTGCTTCACCATGAGGCTGTCGAGGACGATGCACTCCTCGTTCCGATGATCGATGCACGCCGGATGGAGGTGTATTCTGCTGTCTATGACCGTGCGCTGAAGGAGGTCCGCGGCATTCAGGCGGATGTCGTTGACGGGCATACCTACAAAGAATATCTTGACCGTGGTCCGGTCTATTTCTTCGGCAATGGTGCCGAGAAGTGCATGGAGGTCATCCATCACCCGAATGCCCACCTCATCAAGGGCATTGACGCACTGGCAAAAAATATGTTTCCGCTGGCAGAGAAGCGCATGGCGGAGGAGAAGTTCGAGGATGTAGCGTATTACGTCCCATTCTATCTCAAGGACTTTGTTGCCAAGAAGGCGAAACCGCTGCTGTAGGGAAAGCCTATCACCGTTTATTATCTTATTCATCGCCTATCATCACCCATCACCCAATGAACATACCCGGATTAGATTACAACACACAGCGCGAGAGACTCATACTGCCACAGTATGGGCGAGAAATACAGAACATGGTAGATTATGCCATGACGCTCCCTACCAAGGAAGAGCGTCAGCGGTGTGCAGAGCCATTGTCGCCATTATGGACAGGATGAATGCCCAGAACCGTGGAAATTACGACCACATGGAGAAACTCTGGGACCATCTGGCATTGATGGCCAATTTCAAGCTGGATATAGACTATCCCTGCGACGTATCGCAGGCCTTGAAAATCGCCACGAAGCCGGAGCCGATGACCTATCCCATGTCGAAGATTCCCGTAAGACATTACGGCAAACTGCTCTTTGAGGCTTTCGAACAGCTGAAGACCATGGAGCCCGGTGAACGGCGGGATGCTTTCGTCCGTTCTGTCGCCAATCAGATGAAACGCAGTCTGATGCAGTGGGGGCACGGCTCGAGCGACGACGAGAAAGTGGCGTCAGACCTTGCCCGTTTCACCGATGGAAAGATTCAGCTCGACCTTGATACTTTCAAGTTCGAGAGAATCAATGCCCGTGATTTTGCCCAGCCTCGTAACAAGAAGAAAAAGTAAGACGACGAACATGGAATCCTTTATCATTGAAGGTGGACATCGGCTGAGTGGCACGATTGCCCCGCAAGGTGCGAAGAATGAGGCCTTGGAAGTCATTTGTGCAACCCTGTTGACGACGAAAGAGGTCATCATCCGTAATGTTCCGGACATCCTTGATGTGAACAACCTCATCAAACTGCTGCAGGACATCGGCGTGAAGGTGAGAAAGCTCGCTCCGAACGACTTCTCTTTCCAAGCAGACGATGTGAACCTTGACTATCTGGAGAGTACCGGCTTCGTGAAGAAATGCTCGTCCCTGCGTGGCAGCGTACTGATGATTGGTCCGCTGTTAGGTCGCTTCGGCAAGGCGACGATAGCCAAGCCGGGGGGGGATAAAATCGGCCGCCGCCGTCTCGATACGCATTTCCTGGGTTTCAAGAACCTCGGGGCACACTTCGGACGTGTCGAGAACCGTGATGTCTACGAGATACAGGCCGACCGCCTTGTCGGCACTTATATGCTGCTGGACGAGGCATCGGTGACGGGTACGGCCAACATCATCATGGCTGCCGTGCTGGCGGAGGGAACAACGACGATATACAATGCTGCCTGCGAACCGTATATCCAGCAGCTCTGTCACCTGCTCAATGCGATGGGTGCAAAAATCAGCGGTATAGCCAGCAACCTGATTACCATAGAGGGTGTGAAGACGCTGCATGGGGCAGAACACCGGATTCTCCCGGATATGATAGAAGTCGGCTCGTTTGTCGGAATGGCAGCTATGGTGGGAGACGGCGTACGAATCAAGGATGTATCGATTCCCAACCTCGGCCCGATTCTCGATACCTTCCGCCGGCTGGGCGTGCAGATCATTGAGGATGAAGATGACCTCATCATTCCCCGCCAGGACCATTACGTGATAGATTCCTTTATTGACGGAACAATTATGACCATCAGCGATGCGCCCTGGCCGGGACTGACACCGGACCTCATCTCCGTGCTCCTCGTTGTGGCGACGCAGGCACAGGGCAGCGTGCTTTTCCATCAGAAAATGTTTGAGAGCCGGCTGTTCTTCGTCGACAAACTCATCGACATGGGGGCGCAGATTATTCTCTGTGATCCTCACCGCGCCGTAGTTGTCGGACACGACAACGGCAGAAAACTCCGCGCCGGACGTATGTCAAGTCCTGACATCCGCGCCGGCATCGCCTTGCTTATTGCAGCCTTGACAGCGGAAGGCACGAGCCGCATTGACAACATCGCACAGATTGACCGCGGTTACGAGAACATCGAGGCACGCCTGAACGCATTGGGGGCAAAGATTCGCAGAGCCGAAATATGTTAGCCTCATAGCCTTGTGAAACCTATTCCTTGACCAAGCGTGTTATAGGTTCCAGACAAAAAGGGTCTACCTTTTTCCGCAAAAGGGTAGACGGTTTTCCGCAAATAGGTCGCCCCTTTTCTTCATAATGCACAATTGGGGATTGAAGTAAGCGATCATGTATCAGGACCGCTGATTTAACAGAAAAAGATGATAAGGAAAGAAGAGGTCTATAAAATCGGCCGCATCGGGAAACCGCACGGCGTACACGGAGAGCTGCAGATGCAGTTCTCCGATGATGTTTTTGATGCCGTTGATGCCGATTATCTGCTATTGGACATAGACGGAATACTTGTGCCTTTCTTCATGGAGGAATACCGCTCTGTTCGGACGAAGTAGTCCTGATGAAGTTCTGTGATGTCGATACCGAGGCGCAGGCACGTGAACTGACGGGAAGTGAGGTTTACTTTCCGCGCAAACTTGCAGAAGAAGGAACCGCTGATGTATCATGGGCACAAGTCGTTGGCTATACCCTGATAGACAAGGGCTACAGGAAAGACTGTCGGCAGGATTGTTTCAATCGATGAAACGACAATCAATACGCTCCTTGAGGTGATGACACCGGAAGATGAAGAACGATTGATTCCTGCCAGTACAGACCTGATAGTGAAGGTAGATGCAGAAAAGCAGACGATTGCAATGCGCATCCCTGCCGGGCTGCTTGATCTTTGATTTACTTTGTAAAAAATAGAATGAAACAACAAATCTGTATATTAGGTTCGACGGGTAGCATCGGTACGCAGGCACTGGATGTAATCAGCCAGCATCCCCGACCTTTATGAGGCTTATGCACTCACGGCCAACCGCCGTTGGAAAGAGCTTGCCGTTCAGGCACGCCGTTTCCATCCCGCCGCCGTGGTCATTGCCGACGAGACTTTCTATGAACCTCTGGTAAAAGAACTGGCCGATATGCCCGATGTAAAGGCGTATTGTGGCAGCAAGGCATTGGAAGAGATTGTCGAGTCCCCCTCCATTGACATGGTGCTGACGGCGATGGTGGGCTATGCCGGTCTTGCTCCGACCATCCATGCCGTCAAGGCGAAGAAGAGAATCTGCCTTGCCAACAAGGAGACGCTTGTCGTTGCCGGCGAGCTGATTCTTCAGCTGGCACAGCAGCATCATACGCCTATCCTGCCGGTTGACAGCGAGCACAGTGCCATCTTCCAGAGCCTTGTCGGCGAGGACGGCAACGAGATTGAGAAGATTCTGCTCACCTGTTCGGGCGGTCCTTTCCGCAGGTTTACGCACGATCAGCTGAAGACGGTCACTGCCGCTGATGCCCTGAAGCATCCTACATGGGACATGGGGGCCAAGATAACCATCGACTCCGCATCGCTGATGAACAAGGGCTTTGAGGTGATAGAGGCGAAGTGGCTCTTCGGTGTACCGGCCGATAAGATACAGGTACTCGTCCATCCGCAGTCTATCGTCCACAGTGCGGTGCAGTTCCGTGACGGTGGTGTGAAAGCGCAGCTGGGGGTTCCTGATATGCGGTTGCCCATCCAGTATGCTTTCTCGTTCCCGAAACGGCTGCATCTGAACGGCGACCGTCTCGACCTGTTCCGCCAGCCGCTGGAGTTCTTCGAGCCGGATGTGGAAAAGTTCAAGTGTCTTGCCATGGCTTACGAGGCAATCAATAAGGGCGGAAATATGCCGTGCATTGTCAATGCGGCCAACGAAATAGTCAATGCGGGCTTCCGGCGTGGCTTGTGCTCGTTCCTCGCCATGGGCGACATCATCGAGCAGACCATGCAGCAGGTTGCCTTCGACAGCAATCCCGACTATGAGGTTTACGTGCAGACGGATGCCGAGGCACGCCGTGTGGCACAGGATATTATGAATAATCAATAAGTTGTAAATAGATAATGGAAACATTTCTGATCAGATTGCTACAGTTTGTTCTGGCAATCTCTCTGCTTGTCCTGCTTCACGAAGGCGGACATATGTTCTTTGCGAAACTCTTCGGTGTCCGTGTCGAAAAGTTCTTTGTCTTCTTCGATGTGAACATCGGAAAGTGGAAAGGAAAGCTCTTCAGCTGGAAGCCGAAAAAGGACGATACCGAGTACGGCATGGGCTGGCTGCCGCTGGGCGGCTACTGCAAGATTGCCGGTATGATTGACGAGAGTCTTGATACCGAGCAGATGAAGAAAGAGCCGCAGCCGTGGGAGTTCCGAACCAAGCCGGCATGGCAGCGTCTGTTTGATCATGATAGGGTGGCGTACTGGTCAATTTTGTCCTTGCGCTCTTCATCTATTCGATGATCATGTTCACCTGGGGTGATTCTTATTTCAAGGTGTCGGACATGAGCATGGGTATGCGTTTCAATGCTGATGCCAAGGCACTGGGCTTCCGCGACCATGATGTCATGCTCGGGACGGACCAGGGACCTTTCCGTGAATATGCCAATGTGAACGGCGACTTCTTCCGCCAGATAGCCCAGGCGAAACGTGTTGATGTACTGCGTAACGGCAAGAAGCACAGCATTGCGCTGCCCGGCGACATGGATATGCTGCCGATGATCAAGACCCGTCCTTACTTCGTCGAGCCGTTCATCCCGGCACAGGTCGACAGTGTGATGGGCGGCTCGCCTGCTGCCAGGGCGGGCATCAAGGCGGGTGACCTCATCAGAACGGTCAATGGCAAGAAGATTGAGACATGGAGCGACATGAACTATCAGATGGGCGTGCTCGATGATGTCATGTCCGTGAAGAATACGCACAAGGATTCGCTGGCGGCCCGCTCGGTGGTCCTGACCGTACAGCACAAGGGCGTGGAGAAGCTCGATACTGTGAAGATGGTGCTGACACCCGACCTCAAACTGGGTGTTCTTCAGGCGACGCTTGCCACCTATTACAAACCGGTGCAGGAGAAATATGGCTTCTTCGAGAGTTTCCCAGCCGGTATCAAGCACGGCTGGAACGTGCTGCGAGGCTATGTCGGCAATTTCCGTTACCTCGCTTCGGCTGACGGTGCGAAGAGCATCGGAGGCTTCGGAGCTATCGGAAGCCTTTTCCCTCCTTACTGGGACTGGTACATGTTCTGGTCGATGACGGCCTTCCTGAGCATCATCCTCGCCTTCATGAACATTCTGCCTATCCCGGCACTTGATGGCGGTCACGTGGTCTTTTTGCTCTACGAGATGATTACCCGCCGCAAACCTTCCGAGAAGTTCATGAACCGTGCGGAGTATGTCGGCATTACCCTGCTGATTCTCCTCATGATATTTGCCAACCTCAACGACATCCTCCGTTGGTTGCATATAATGTAAGAACAAACAGGAATCAGCTGGATTAATTTCATTGAGGTAGTCAGTTACCAATATCTCAATACGAAATCACGCAATACTTGTCATCGCAGGTATTGCGTGATTTTTATTTATCCTTATTTCTGTCCGATGAAACTTAAGCAGCATACTCTCCCATGTGGAATCTCTTTTAGATAGATATAATCGTATGGTCTTTGGAAAGGTAAGCCCTCTGAACAATAAGTTTTATTTCATCTTTGACAGTATGACTCTTTTCTAACAGCAGGCGATTATAGCATTCCTCGCCCATATATAGCAAGGTGTTAAGCCTCGGCACGAATGTCGTTTACCAACACCACCATGTGTGATGGGCAACAACACAATGGTAAAAGATGGTAGGAGAGGATTGTTATTGTCATTATAAAATACAATAAGACACTAATGACCAGCTTATATGGGATGTGTTTGCCAGACTGTGCTGTATCTCAGAACGAAAGGGACTTTGGCAAAAGTTCAAAAGGGTGAAAAAAGAAAAGCATCGTCTGCAAAGTCGCTTGTGAACAGTGCATTCTACTCCCCTCTCCATTCGGAGAGGGGCCGGGGGTGAGGCTTTTTTCTAATACAGCAGCACCAATCCAGCAAAGGCCGCATAACAGATCATTCGGATTGGGTTTATCTTCATCCACATCGTACCGATAAAGGTGGCAGCAAAAAGGAAGAGGCTGATGAAGAACTGCCAGACATTGACGGTTGGTGTCGAGAAGTTCTCTCTGTTGCATAATAGTAAGGTGGCAGCGGCCAGCAGGCCTACCACAACAGGTCGTAGACCTGCAAAGACTGACTGTACGACGGGCGTGTTCATGTACTTGAGAAACATCTTGCTGATAAGAATCATCAGTATCAGCGAGGGGAGAATGATGGCAAAGGTGGCAGTGATACTTCCCAGAACAGCCATTCCTCCACCGAAGCCGGCGTTGTGTACGGCAGTATATCCGCAGTAGGTGGCAGAGTTGATGCCGATCGGCCCCGGTGTCATCTGAGAGACGGCAACGATGTTGGTAAACTCGGCAGAGCTGAGCCAATGATGTCTAAGGACGGTCTCGGTCTGTATCAGCGACAGCATTCCGTATCCTCCACCGAATCCGAAGAGTCCGATGATGAAGAAGGTGTAGAAGAGTTCTAAGTATATCATGTTGTTGTTTCTGATGTTATAGGGCTAAGAGCCGGATGGCATTTCTACTGTTGGTAATCTGTCTCCCCTCCATTACTTCTCTTCGGTCATTGTCCGTTGGTTCAGAGGGGGAGATTCTTACTCGGTCGGCTTGATGAACTTCCCATAGAGGAAGCCTCCCAGTCCTGCTGCGATGATGATATATACCGGGTTTACTCCCAAGAGCCAGATAAGCAGCGTGGTGACGACAGGGATCCAGCAGTTTGTCAGGGTGATGCGTGCGTCCTTTGCCAGCTGGAACGTCGGAGCGGCGATAAGGGCCACTACCGCAGGACGTATGCCGCGGAACATGGCGGCTATCCAGGGAATATCCATGAACTGATGGAAGAAAGGGCTATGCAGAGGATAATGAGGAAAGAGGGCAGGACGGCTCCCAGGCAGGTACAGAGAGCACCTGACGTCTTTCGCATCTTGTAGCCGACAAAGATACTGATGTTGGCAGCAAAGACACCGGGACAGCTCTGTGCAACGGCTACCAGGTCGATGAACTGCTCCTTGGGAATCCATCGCTTCTTTTCCACTACTTCATTCTGGATGATAGAAAGCATGGCATAGCCGCCGCCCAGCGTGAAAGCCCCGATCTTGAAAAAGGTCTTGAAAGCATCCCAATAGAAGCCTTTAGGGGTTAAGGGACGGGCGTTGGGAGATGGTGACAGGTCGTCGGATGGCTGTCGAGGATGGGATGTTATCTTGTTGTTCTCACTAAGCACTTCGTTTCTGATATTATACATGAATAATGAGAGAAGAGGGTATGGATGCCCCTCTTCTCGTATGTGTCTGATTTTACAGCTTGCTCTCAACCCATTTGCGGGCATTGACAAACGCCTCGATCCATGGAGTAACCTCTTGCTGGCGGCGTTCACGTGGATACCATGCCTGCTGCCAGGGGAAGACGGAACGCTCCAGGTGGGGCATCATGGCAAGGTGACGGCCGTCGGCAGAGCAGATGCCGGCCACGTTGTAGTCTGAACCGTTCGGGTTGCCCGGATATTCCGCATAGTTGTATTTGGCAATGATGTTATACTTGTCCTCGGCTTCCGGCAGGTAGAACCGGCCCTCGCCGTGTGCCACCCAGATGCCGAGTTTGTTGCCGCTCAAAGAACCGAACATCACACTGTTGTTCTGCGGAATGGTCAGATTCAGGAACGCACTTTCAAACTTCTTGCTGGTGTTGTGGCAGAGGTGGGCACGGTGCTTGTGCTCCGGGTTGATGAGATTCAGTTCCACCATCAACTGACAGCCGTTGCAGATACCCAATGAAAGTGTATCTTCGCGCGCATAGAAGCGGTCGAGAGCCTGCTTTGCCTTTGGATTATAGAGGAAAGCACCAGCCCATCCCTTTGCAGAACCAAGCACGTCAGAGTTAGAGAAGCCACCACAGAAGACGATCATATTCACTTCTTCCAAAGTCTCACGACCTGTGATAAGGTCGGTCATCATGACGTCTTTCACCTCAAATCCTGCCAGATAGAGTGCGTAAGCCATCTCGCGCTCACCATTGGTACCCTTCTCACGGATGATAGCTGCCTTTGGTGTTGGGTGCTGGGTGTTAGGTGTTGCAGTCTTCCAACGGTCTGCATCGAGTCCATACTGTTGGAGAGTACCCGTGAAGTCAGCGTTAAACTTCATCTCGATTGGCTGCTTCTGTAGTTCTGGCAACGCTTCTTTGCCATGCCATTCATACTCTGCTTGCGGTCGAGCAGGTAAGAAGTCTTGTACCACGTGTCACGCAGTGCGTTGATATCTAACTCTGTCTTCCAGTCACCATCAGCGATACTGAGAGTGCGCTTGTCAGGACTTGGCGTACCAATGCGGGCAAAACCGATGCAGTTCTCAGTCAAGAATGCTTTGACTTCTTCCTTATGCTCGTCAGCAACCTGGATTACGACACCTGGATTCTCTGCAAAGAGCTTCTTGATAACATCGTCGCCCTTGATGTCGTGGAGGTTGATATGCAGACCACCTTCAGCATTAGCAAAGGTCATTTCAAGCAATGTTGTAATCAAACCACCTGCCGAAATATCATGTCCAGCAAGTATCCATCCACGGCGAATCATCTCCTGTACGGCATCGAAACAGTCGCAGAAGTACTGTGGTTCTTTCACTGTCGGGACATCGCTGCCTATCTTGCCGAGGCTCTGTGCAAAGGCTGAACCGCCCAAACGCTGCTCGTCAAAACTGAAGTCGATATGATAGAGACGTGTATTCTTGTCGTTGACAAGTACAGGAGAAACCACCTGGCGAACATCGCTTACCTCACCACCACTGGTTACAATGACGGTTCCTGGAGAGATAATCTTGTCGCCGTTAGGATATTGCTGAGTCAGAGAAAGTGAATCCTTACCTGTTGGAACGTTCACACCGATAGCGCAGCAGAAGTCTGATAGTGCCTTAACCGCACTATAAAGACGAGCATCCTCACCCTTCTGTGAACGACAAGGCCACATCCAGTTGGCTGAAAGGCTCAGGCTATCCATGCCGTCTGCCAATGGCGCCCATACGATGTTGGTCAATGACTCGGCTACTGAAAGGACTGAGCCTGCCTCTGGTGATGCGAGTCCTGCCTGTGGAGCGTGACCGAGTGCGGTAGCAATTCCCTTATGACCACGATAGTCTAAGGCTACAACACCACAGTCAGAGAGTGGCAACTGAATCTCACCCTGACACTGCTGACGAGCAACCTTACCTGTAACAGAGCGGTCAACCTTATTCGTCAGCCAGTCCTTACAGGCCACAGCTTCCAACTGAAGCACACGCTGGAGGTATTCCTCCACCTTATTTATACTATAAGAAACATTCTCATATTTGCGCTCAACGGTCTCATCCTTCATGACTGTCTTTGGAGAATGACCGAACATCTGCGCTACGTCCAAGTCGAATGGCTTAACACCATCGCCCTGTACAAATGCGAAATGGGCATCGCCTGTGGTCTCACCAACAACATACATCGGTGTACGTTCACGCTCTGCAATCTTCTTCACGTGGTCGAGGTGCTTCTCGTCAATGAGCAAGCCCATGCGCTCCTGTGACTCGTTGGCAATGATTTCCTTGGCACTCAAAGTCTTGTCACCGATTGGTAACTGTGTCATGTCAATCTTACCACCACACTCTTCAACCAACTCACTCAGACAATTCAGGTGTCCAGCAGAACCGTGGTCGTGGATAGAGACAACTGGGTTGTTGTCTTCTTCTACCAATGCACGCACGAGGTTGTAAGCACGTTTCTGCATCTCCGGGTTGGCACGCTGTATGGCATTCAACTCAATACCATTTGAGTAACGGCCAGTATCAACTGATGATACAGAACCACCACCAAGTCCGATGCGGTAGTTGTCACCACCAACGACAACCACCTTGTTGCCAGCTTGTGGCTCGCCCTTCAGACAGTCTCGCTTGGTTCCATAGCCTACACCACCGGCAAGCATAATCACCTTGTCGTAAGCATATTTCTCGCCATTCTCCTGATGCTCGAAGGTGAGCAGCGAACCTGTAATCAGCGGCTGACCGAACTTGTTGCCGAAATCGCTCGCACCGTTAGATGCCTTGATGAGAATCTGCTCCGGTGTCTGATAGAGCCACTGGCGAACTGGCAGAATATCCTCCCAATCGCGCAGGGCTGGGGTTGTACCGTCGTCTTCTGTCAGACGAGGGATATAGCAGTCATATAGACAGCCGTTCCGGCAATAGGCCACGAGCCGACACCACCGCCCATACGGTCACGTATCTCACCACCTGTGCCTGTTGCAGCCCCATTGAATGGCTCAACGGTAGTTGGGAAGTTGTGAGTCTCGGCCTTTAGAGAGATAACACTCTCATAGGGCTTCACACGAAAATAGTCAGATGTACTCTGGTTGGCTGGTGCAAACTGTTCGACTTCTGGACCTTGGGCGAAAGCTACGTTGTCTTTATAAGCTGAAAGAATCTTACCAGGATTCTCTTTTGTAGTCTTCTTGATGAGGCTGAAGAGACTGCTCTCCATCACCTTACCATCAATGATGAACTCACCACCGAAAATCTTATGACGGCAATGTTCAGAGTTAATCTGTGCGAAACCGAAGATTTCAGAATCGGTGAGTGGGCGACCGTTCTGCTTCTCAATCTTGTGGAGATATTCCATCTCCTCTGGTGAGAGTGCCAGACCTTCTTCTTCGTTGAACTTCTCCAAGTCCTCCACACGTTTGATTGGCTCTGGCTCGTGGTTGACAGTGAAGACAGTCTGGTCCAAGCCATCATACATACGTTGCAACATCGGGTCATGATCAGCCTCTTTGCTGCTTACAGGGAAGTACTCCTCTATACGCAAAATGCCGTCAAGACTCATGTTCTGAGTAATCTCGACGGCATTCGTACTCCATGGAGTAATCATTTCACGGCGTGGTCCCACGTAGTAGCCTTGCAGTGTCTGCTCGTTCCGCAAGTAGGTGGCATCGCCGTAGAGCCAGCAAAGTTTGTTGATTTCCGCATCGGATAGTGCATGGTTGACTTCTGTAGCAATCACGCTTTTGGACTGAGTTCTGAAGAAAAAGAATCATAGTCTTTATATAAATATTGGTGTTACTTTTTATCTGCAAAGATACTATTTTCTTTGGATATTCAGTATTCTGACAGGTGTTTTTAGTCTTCATTATAATCCTGACCATTTCGTCAAGACTTGAATACCGTGGTTTGCCGATTAATTCCATCATATCCTCGGCATAGCCAAGTACACGGACTATCTTCACGAAGCTGGCAAGCGAAACTTCACCCGTATGAAGGGTACGCCACTTGTCTCAGACAGAGATTTCTGCGACAGGTTCTTCTCTAATCGACGTAGCTGGCAATTTCTTGTATGGCAGCTGTTTCAAGATGTCCTCTGTGGATATATGCAAATGATTCACTTGTTTCTTTATTGAGAATAACCCTAAAGAACAAGAATTCTGATATAAAAATAATTCTCAACATCTATTTGGAATGACAAAATTACTTTACGTTTTTTGCCGTCTTGGGGTTGTTTACACCTCGTCATAGTAGGTACTGGAAGAACGGAGATGCAGGCCTGCATTCTAAGTGGGCTTTGTCTGCATTCCAAGTAACGCCTGGTTGCGCTCTAAGTGGTGCTTACTTGCAAGCCAATTAACGCCTGACAGCGATGCAACTGAGCACCTTTTCCAATCGTGTGCCGTATGTTCTTGTAAACGAGCTGTTTACAGATTCCTTTTTGCGTTCCTTCAGCTTGCAGATCATCAGACCGCCCCAAGGTAAGGCGGATGGGACCGGGCGGAAGCTGTACAGGTGTTTCAGATAGTAAAAATTATGGACAGGACGAAGCCTCAATGCCACACTTCCCATCATTTCTTCATGTGTCGCTTCTGCCTGACCTCTCTCCGTCGGACAGCTCCACGGTACTGTTTCAGCCTGCTTTCTGCGGATATTTGGAAAAAATACTGTAATTTTGCAGCCGGTTACTCATAGGATTATAAACCTGATATGTTATATTCATTTTTCCGATTGATTATGAACAGGCATAGAAACGGTATGTCTGGTTCTTTTTTATCCTGGTGCTTTCTTGCACTGTCTCTTTTGTGTTTTACGTCAGCAGTCTATGCTGACAATGTAGATTTCAAGACGGCTCTGCGTATTGCCCGCCGCTATGTGACGGTCGGACGGAAGGCGTCCAAAGTGCAGAAGATACGTTCGGCAGTATCGAAGGCCCCGCAGCCATACTATGTTTTCAACGATGCTGCCGGAAAGGGCTTCGTGGTCGTCGCCGGTGACGACAGAATGGGCGAGGTGCTGGCCTACAGCGATGAGGCTGCGATTGACATGGACAGACTCAGTCCAGAGGCACGTTATCTCTTCGAGGCCTACCGGCAGGTCTATGAGATATTAGGGAAGGACAAGCGGCTTACCACGCGGGCGGCCGCTGCCACGGCGGCGGGGGACCATGTGGACCCGCTGGTCAGCACGAAATGGAGCCAGTTCGAGCCTTACAACCTGCTGGTGGGCGGTGATTACCCGACGGGCTGTGTGGCAACGGCGGTGGCACAGGTCATGTGTTACCACCGGTGGCCGGAGCAGGGAAAAGGACAGGCAAGCTATCGGGTGACTTACGACAATACTGTCCGGTCGGCAGACTTCTCCCAGTCGCATTACGACTGGGGGCACATGCTGCCCGATTATGCCCACGTGAGAGCTACGGAACAGCAGAACAATGCCGTGGCAAAGCTGATGAGCGACGTGGGCATCGCCACGGCCATGCAGTACACGCCTGCCTCAAGCGGCACACAGGACTATCTGGCAGAGCGGGCTTTGCGCGACTATTTCGATTACGATGCCTCCCTCATAGGGCGGTCTGACGAGGGGGCTGCCCACTTCGTGGAGATACTGAAAAAGGAAATCCGAAACGGTTTCCCGCTCTATATGTCGGGGATGTCGGCCGGCGGCGGAGGCGGCCATGCGTGGGTCTGCGACGGTTTCGACAGCGAAGACCGGTTCCACATGAACCTCGGCTGGGGCGGTCAGGCCAACGGCTACTACTCCGTCACGGCCTTGAACATCACTTCCACAGGCAGTGAGTTCGGAGGGAAACCGCTCACTTTCAACCGTTCGCTGCACGTGATCGCCATACATCCCAACAAGCCGAATACGCCCAAGATTGATGCCGACATCGCCTACAAGTCGCCGAACATAGCTTTCAGACTTGGCAGTGAGATGGCTTTCGAGGGCAAAGCGCCTGCAGTGCCTGCTGCCGGCGTGAAGCTGATGTACAAAGATTTCACCAATCAGAGCAACGATCCCCTTCATGGGTGACATCGGCGTGGGAATCTATGATGCGGACGGCAGACTGACGAACGTTTTTCCCTATAGCCAGAAAGGGAAAGGCATATTCACCAAAGCCCGCTTTGTCTATAATGACGAGAAGATGACTTCAGGGGCTGTTATAGACGAGGAGATACCCTTTACGCTCGACTTCTCTGCACTGACCAACGGCACTTACACACTGTCGCCCATTGTGGCCGGGCTGCAGGAAGACGGCACGCTGGGAACGTGGGTAAGGATGAAGAAGGCACCGCGAGTGGTGATGAAGGTGGCAGATGGTAAAATCGACTATCTGGAACTGCCGTCGAAGACACCTGCCTATCAGCTCGCAGCCGACCCGCAGTTGGACGGCAGACTGATTCCCGGTGAGGAGAACAGGCTGCTCTTGCCCATCCGTAAACTGGATGCACAGGTCTTTGACGGAACTGTGAAGGTTGAACTGGTTGACGGCGAGGGGACGGCTGTCTATACCTCGCAGACAGAAAACAAGGTGGACTTCGATATGTATGCCACGACGAGGGTCAGACTGCCGTTTACCGTTCCCTACGGTACCGCTGCGGGAGAATACCGGGTGCGTGTGACAATCGTCAATGCCGATGGGAATACCTGCAGGGTAAACGACCGCCCCCTGCACGGACCTTACAAGGTCACGGTGGAGGACGGGAAGAAGCGGGATGTCTTTGCAACCGTGCGTGCTTTTGTTCAGGACAACAACGAGGAAAGCATACTGGGTGAAGGGATAGATGTCAAAAAAACTTCTACTTTCAGAGTAAGTTGTATGGCTTTCCTTGGGAAAAATGTGCATTACAAAGGCAGTCTGACACTGTATCTGATCGATACGCAGACAGAGTTTTCTATCCCCGTGATGAAGAGACCGCTGCAGGTCGACCTGAGTAGTGCCGGGCTTATGACGCAGATTACCAGCGACTGGATCGACCCTCGGAAAGAGCGGCTCATCAACAACCGCCGCTACCGCTGGCATTGATTGGCGAGGAAGACGGCAGGAATGTGGACCTGCTACCGGCTTCTTCCCGACCGATATTCATTTCCGTTGTCAACAATGATGTGACGGATGGGATTGACACGGCCCACGCCAAAGATGTCCTGCGGTTCACCGGCGGACGTCTTTCCGTGCAGCGACAGGGCCTGAAAAGTGTGGAGGTGTATGGTCTGAACGGCGTGCGTGTGGCCGGCGGTACAGCCGATGCTTCCGGCAGCATATCGCTCTCCCTGCTCAAGGGCACCTATGTGGTGCGTGTGACGACACAGGAGGGCCGCTATTCGGCGGTTATCCGATGATGGGGAATTCATGCGGCAGAGAGGCGTGGCGGATGGTCTGATGACGGCGGAACGGTGGTGGTCAGCCAGTTTCTGACTGACCCGCCTCCTGTCGCTTACATAACGGACCGGCAGATGGTTAACAGGGATTGTCATTTAAGCCTTGCCTATGATGTAACTGCTGTGACAGTCCCTCCGTTCTGATTATTTCCCGTCAGTGTTTCGACGGTAAACACCATTGCTGTTGATCATGGGTGTTAAGACCACGGCACGAACTACGTCAGATATGATAATGCCCGGACGGAAGCTGTTTATCCATAGCAGATACGTTTGTGGCGAAACGGCTGTGAAATCCTTTTCCTGTCACTACCGTCACACTCCAGACACGTATAATGAAATTGATACATAATATATTCACTGAGAATGTTAAAAGTGACAGCAAATTAAAAAAATGAACTTTTGTTGTAAACAGTCGGCAATTTTATCCTTATAGGCAGGTCCTGAAAATTACCTTTGATGTTTTTTGCCTTTTAGACGGGCAGATTCTGCTTTCTTCTTGAAAGAGCATAGCGGGCTATGCGACTGAAGGAGAAGGCTGAAGATGCTGCATGAAAGGAAGAAGACACAAAGAGTTGACAATATCCCTGTCAACGACGGATCGACGTGGATTTTTTAGAACATGCCTATAGTCAGCATCCTACCACTATAATTTTCAGAGAATCTTTTTTATAGCTCGAATGAGTTTAGAGCCCGCAAGATAGCTGCTGAACCTATATAATCTCATGCACGAAAAAGACAGAAGGCGCACAATGAACCTGTTTGATGTTCATTGTGCGCCTTCCGTCTTATAGCGTATAAGAGTCGGGCTATTTCAGTACGCCCAGCTCCTTGCCGACCTTGATGAATGCAGCGATGCACTTGTCGAGCTGCTCCCGTGTATGTCCTGCTGACAGCTGTACACGGATGCGGGCTTCACCTTTCGGAACGACCGGATAGTAGAAGCCGGTCACATAGATGCCCTCGTCAAGCAGCCTGGCGGCATAGACCTGCGACAGCTTGGCATCGTAGAGCATGACGGCGCAGATGGCACTCTGGGTCGGCTTGATGTCGAAGCCGGCAGCCATCATCTTGTCGCGGAAGTAGCTGACGTTCTCGACAAGACGGTCGTGGAGCTCGTTGCTCTCCTTGAGCATCTTGAACACTTCGAGACTGGCACCGATGATGCAGGGAGCAAGCGAGTTGGAGAAGAGGTAGGGACGGCTGCGCTGACGGAGCATATCGATGATCTCCTTGCGGCCTGTGGTGAAGCCGCCAAGCGCACCGCCGAATGCCTTTCCGAGTGTACCAGTGTAGATGTCCACACGTCCGTAGGTCTTGCACAGCTCGCTCACACCGTGTCCTGTCGCACCGACGACACCTGCCGAATGGGACTCATCGACCATGACGAGTGCATCGTACTTCTCTGCCAGGTCGCAGATCTTGTCGATAGGAGCCACGTTGCCGTCCATGGAGAATACGCCGTCAGTACAGATAATGCGGAACCGCTGTGCCTGTGCCTCCTTCAGACAACGCTCAAGATCGGCCATGTCGGCATTGGCGTAACGATAACGCTTTGCTTTGCACAGGCGCACACCGTCAATGATGGAGGCGTGGTTCAGCGAGTCGGAGATGATGGCGTCCTGGTCTGTGAAGAGCGGTTCGAACACACCTCCGTTGGCATCAAAGCAGGCGGCATAGAGAATGGTGTCTTCCGTCTGGAAATACTCCGAGATAGCGGCTTCCAGTTCCTTGTGGCAGTCCTGTGTGCCACAGATGAAGCGTACCGAGGACATACCGAAGCCACGCCTGTCCATCATCTTCTTGGCACCTTCAATCAGACGTGGGTGATTGGAAAGCCCAAGGTAGTTGTTGGCACAGAAGTTCAGTACTTCCTTGCCCTTCACTTCAATTGCTGCACTCTGCGGACTTTCAATGACTCTTTCTTCCTTGTAAAGTCCGGCTTCCTTGATCTCTGCAAGCGTGTTGCTGAGATGTTCTTTCATCTTACCGTACATAACATTAGATTTTTATATTTGCTGAGGACAAAGTAAGTTATAAAAAAATGAGATAAAACCGTATTCTGCCGTGTTTTTTTTGCCCGACTGCCCATATTTTTAAGAATTTTAATACTGGCAGATGGCCTATTCACCAAAAAATATGCTTACTTTGCATTCTTGTAAACATAAACTTATCAATATTTATGAAAAATGTCTTGGTCATTGGCTCGACAGGGCAGATAGGCTCGGAGCTTACCAGAGAACTTAGAAGGCGTTATGGAAACGACGGAATCGTCGCCGGCTACATCAAGGGTGCAGAACCCGGAGGAGAGCTGAAAGAAGGCGGACCGTCTGCAGAAGCCGATGTTACGAATCCTGAGATGATTGCCGAAGTTGTAAGAAAACACAAGATTGACACCATCTACAATCTTGCAGCACTGTTGTCCGTCGTGGCAGAAAAAAAACCGCAGCTGGCCTGGAAAATCGGTATTGACGGGCTTTGGAACATCCTTGAAGTGGCACGCGAAAACAAGTGTGCGGTCTTCACGCCGAGTTCCATCGGCTCCTTCGGCCTGAACACGCCGCACACGAAGACTCCGCAGGACACGGTGCAGCGTCCCGGTACAATCTACGGAATATCGAAGGTGACGACGGAACTGCTCAGCGACTATTACTTCAAGAAGTACGGCGTGGACACACGTTCTGTACGTTTCCCCGGTCTTATTTCCTACGTGACGCCCCCCGGTGGAGGCACGACCGATTACGCTGTTGACATCTACTATTCGGCTGTCCGCGGTGAAAAGTTCATGTGTCCGATCCGGAAAGGAACGCTGATGGACATGATGTATATGCCCGATGCCCTGCATGCCGCCATCTCCCTGATGGAAGCTGACCCGTCCCGCCTGGTTCACCGCAACAGCTTCAATATTGCTTCCATGAGCTTTGACCCGGAAGAGATTTTCCATGCCATCAGGCGGTACAGGCTCGGTTTCGAGATGGAATATGATGTCGATCCGCTCAAACAGGGGATTGCTGACAGTTGGCCGGACAGTCTTGACGACAGCTGTGCCCGTGCAGAATGGGACTGGCAGCCACAGTACGACCTCGACTCCATGACCGTTGACATGCTGAAGCATCTTGAAGAAAAGCTGAAGTAAGGACGCAGAGATGTGCGGAAGCGGTTGTCCACACCCTTTCTCCCGCCCCCTCCGCCTCCGAGTACGTGTCTATACGAAGAGTGCATCATCCTGCCAACCGGTCGGTACGAGCAGGATGATGCGCTCCTCTTTTATGTTCCTGCTGCCGATATGACAGCTTTATGATGCAGGTACACTATACATCTCTTTTATACATTTTGCTATCTTGAAATGAGGCTCAAGCGTGCTTTTCCTTACTTTCAGCCGGTAGTTGTAGATCGTCTGTGTGGAGTATTGCAGTATTTCTGCAATGTTCACACTCTCGTCCACACCAAGAGTGATAAGCGCATAGATACGCTGTTCAGGCGTGAGGCTGTGAGTGTTCTCTGATGTGAAGCGGCACTCCGGACGCAGAAGTGCATTGAAGCGGTCAATGAAGTCGGGATGGATCGAGAGAAATGTATCATCGAACTGGGCATAAAGAAGGTCCGCACGTTTGCCCTTGGCATTGTCTCTCTGTTGTGCGAGTCCCGATGCTTTGCATAAATCCTATTTTAAAATTAATATCAATTTAACTATGAGGAAAATATTAACTGTTTTCGCTTTTTCTCTCTGTTCCGTTATGAATATGGCGGCACAGGAGACAGTCGCATTGAATACGGGTGACATTACTTCGCCTAAGCTCAATGCCAACAGAACCGTGACCTTCTCAATGCTTGCACCAAATGCGCAGAAGGTGCAGCTGGAGGCGGATTTCCTTCCTAAACAGATCGTCGAGACATCCTTTGGCAAGATGGAAGCTAATGGGAAGGCTGACATGAAGAAAGGGACTGACGGCGTGTGGACCTATACCTCCTCTGCACTGACCCCTGAACTTCATACCTATTGTTTCTATGTTGACGGAATCCGTATGACCGATCCGAACAACGTCTACATGATCCGTGATATTGCGACCTATACCAATTATTTCCTTATCGATGGTGAACTTTCTCAGAACTACTTTGTCCGTGAGGTGAAGCACGGAACTGTTTCAAAGGTATGGTATCCCAGTCCAAAGCTGGGTATGAAGGCCCGTCGTATGACAGTTTACACACCTGCCGGTTATGCTGACAATCCCAAACGCAGGTATCCGGTCCTCTATCTTCTGCACGGATCAGGCGGCGACGAGAATTCATGGAGCGAGCTGGGACGTGCTGTCCAGATTCTTGACAACGAGATTGCACAGGGTAAGGCTGAGCCGATGATTGTCGTTATGCCGAACGGCAATGGTACACAGGAAGCAGCACCGGGTGAATATCCCAACAGTATGTATAAGCCATCCTTCATGAACAGCCGTACGATGGAAGGTTCTTTCGAGGTTGCCTTCCCAGACATCATGAACTATATAGAATCACATTACCGAACTGTCAACGACAAGAATCACCGTGCCATCGCAGGCTTGTCAATGGGCGGTTTCCCACGCTCTCTACATATCGGCCAACTATCCTGACAGGTTCGGCTATGTGGGTCTTTTCTCTGCTGCTGTCAATCGTGAAGGCAAGGGTGAAAACTCTTTCATCTATCAGGACCTTGACAAGAAACTTGCCACTCAGTTCAATCATGGCGTGAAACTCTATTTCATCGGTATTGGCAACGGCGACTTTCTCTATAAGGATAATGTCGGTTTCCGCAAGAGACTGGATAAAGCCGGGTATAAAGTACACCTACATGGAGACTGACGGTGGACATGAGTGGCGCAACTGGCGCAAGTATCTCAACACGCTGTTGCCAAGGCTTTTCAAATAATCTCGCTTGCCATCCCGCGATAAAGAAACCGGAGAACCCCATGGCATCGCATTTCATGCGGCTTTGCGTCCGGTGACGGTGTCGGCATTTAAAAGGCCGCTGATGCACTGATTTGATTCTTTAGACCTGTAATCTTTTGGGCATCCGGTAAACGAAAGAGGCTATATCGGAATCACGGGAACTGACAGTTCCGAATTCGATATAGCCTCTTGTCTGTTTTCTCCAAAAGAGAAGATCCGATTATTTGTTATTGCTGTCCGATAAAACCTAAACAGCATATTTCCCCCTGCGTAATCTCTTTCAGACTGACAAATCTGCCTTGTCTTTGAAAAAGTAAGATCCGCTGACCAAATAAGTTGTGTTTGCTTTGGGTAGAGTACAACTCTTTTCTGACCGCAAGTTGCTTCTGCCAAGGCAACGTCTTGTAGGGGTGTGAGCCATCAACACGACTGGTGTCTGCCGACGACCCCATAAGTGACAGGCAACAACACATCTGCAGAAAATGAGAAGTCGTGTTCAATCCTGTCGCTATAATATTGGTAAGACACAGATGATTGTCTTATACGGAGAAATGCTTACCGTGCGGTACTGACTGTTTATCTTCTTCTCTTACCTGCTGTTTTCTTGCCGGTGCCGGCGGTCTTTTTACCAGTAGTCTTCTTTGCTGCAGGCTTTTTCTGGTGCGACTTTCTCCGGCATTTTGTTCTCGGGACGTGCAAAGCCGTCTTTCTGTGCACGTTTACTCATGGTTTTGATACGTTTGTCGAGATCTGGGTGCGACGAGAACATACGTTTCCACTTGCCTTCCTTCTGTATGCCGGCATCCTCTTCCAGTTTCTTCAGCTTCTCGAACGAAAGGGCGATGGCCCAGGGATTCTTGCCGTTCTCCTTCAGGAATTCGTAACCGTAAGCATCGGCCTGGCTCTCCTGTTTCTGTGAGTAGGTGGCATTGAGCAGCGACTCTCCCAGTTCGCCGAGCTGCGAATCAGTCAGTGCGGCAGCCTTGTTGCCTGATGCGGCCAGCCCGTCTTTCAGTGCGCTGGTGAGCAGAGCCGTACGGAATCCCTTCTTGGAATCCTTGTGGGCAACGTGTCCGATTTCATGGCCGATGACTCCCAGCAGCTCTTCATCCGTCATGATGTCCATCAACGAGGAGAATACCCGGACGCTGCCGTCAGGACAGGCGAAGGCATTCACGTCAGTGACGTAGTAGACTTTGAAGTTCAGCGGGATTCCTTCTACGTTTGTCAGCCCCTGTGTGAGCCTGTTCAGTCGTTTGGTGTAGGGACTTCTGGCATCGCATACCTTGTTGTTCTTGTCCATCCAGGCAATGTACTCCTTCACATATTTGGCCATGTCGGCATCGGTCAGTGTAGCGGCCTTTACAGCTTTTTGTGGCACCGGCGGCGGCTTTCCCGATGTTGAACTGTGCCTTTACAGGGGTTGCTCCAAGAAGGAGAAACGCAGTGGCAAAAGTGCCGAAGAGTAGTTTCTTTCTCATACGAATAGGTTGTTAAATTAACGTTAATACGTCTGCAAATATATACATTTTTCCTCGTATATCCTGTTCTGGCGGACTTTTTTTATGTGTTTGTATCTGTATTCTCCCGGCCTTTTCTGCTATTGTCTTGTGGCGGTACATTCCATCTCAATGAGCCATTCCGGACGGCACACCTTGGCAAGGACGATGATGTGAGGTTGGGTTGGGAAGCGGCGTGTCATGTACCGGCTGACGACGGTGTAGTCCGAAGGATCACGCAGATAGATGACGAAATAGTTGATGTCCGCCATGCACATTCCGCCGTCCTGGAGCAGGGCCTCGATATTATCGAGCAGCCGGACAGTCTGTTTCTCCACGTCGCCGAGATAGAGGACATTGCCATATCTGTCGATGCTTGCCGTTCCGGAGATGAATGCAATCTGCTTGTCGGGAAGGGTGAGGCGTGTGCCGCGTTCGAAGGCTACACCGTATTCGTGGGTAGGATTGAGATGGTCCAGTGCCTGGAGGTATTTCTTGTCTTCCTCCCCGATGTCCGGATAGGTCAGGAAGTCGATGGCCACGGTCGCCGAACGTGCCGGTGAACTGCCGCCTATGCCTGTCGAGGCGATGTAATGGGTGTCTGCGGTCAGGCCGTAACGGCGGAAGATGTCGTTGCGTGCCTTGACAATTCCGTCATAGTTGATGTCTATGTCTGCCACGTAAATCCATGTCCGGACAAGATGAGTGCGGATGTCAAGTCCTTTTTCCTGTATGCTCCTGAGATATTTTTCAAAGAGCATGACGGTCTGGAAGTATGCGCTTGTTCCGTGTGTCTCCTCTTCTGTCAGCCTGATGCTCTGGAAGATGCAGTTGTCTGCCCGGGAGGTTGTCTTCACAAGTATGCCGATCTTGCTGCCGTTCAGTGGAGGCTGTTCTACAATAGTAGTTGACAGGGTTGACAAGACGTTCTGGAAGAGTTCGCTCTCGATGAGTAGCTGATGTTGGTTTTGTATGTCGCTGAGAAATATTCTGACATAGTCCAGTCTGCGTCCCGCCTGTCCTGCGTGGGACTGCAGTTCGGAAAGCTGTCGGCTCAGATCCTCCAGCTGGTCTGTAAAGTTTGCCTTGGCTCTTCGGAGCCAGAATTTCATAGAAGTCCATTTTCCTTTTGTGTTCTGTTTCCCGCAAAGGTATATCTTTTTGCGGAGAAAACGGTTTTGAATATATGCAGAGGGAATGCAATTACCTACTATTAGGTAGGCCGGCGGATGAAACCGAGCTGATAATCATGTGTGGGGAACTGTCTGTTCCGGATTGCCGTGAAGCGAAGGGGCTTGTTCCCGATGTCGGAAAAGAAGGACTTGCCGGCAATAGTCCTGTGGAAAAATGAGCAAGAGTATTCGGATGGGGCGAGGGGGAAAGCGTGTGCCGGCATGAAAAGACAGTGTCAGGAAAGAAAACAGCCCGTCCTCGCCGAAGTCAGGAGCAGGGTTATTGCTTTGTTGCAGGTTTTATGCAATGAGTGTCAGATTGAGTGATGACAAGAAAAACAGGGGCAGACGATTCCGCCTGTCCCTGTCTCTTTCTGATGTGCTCTTGGAGTCTTCCGGTATATATGCCATGTCGACTGTTCTGCAGGAAGGGTGCCGGTATGTTGTCCGGTCAATGTCTTCTCTTCCTGTCCTCAGTCAGTCTCTCTTGCTTCCGAAGAAACGGAGGAGATAGAGAAAGAGGTTGATGAAGTCAAGATAGAGACTCAGTGAACCGAGGAGAGCAATCTTCTGTGCCGACTCACCGGCATCGGGTGCCATGAGCAGATTGCGCTTGATGGCCTGTGCATCCCACGCTGTAAGCCCAGTGAAGACGAGTACGCCGATGCCGCTGACGATGAAATCCATCATTGTGCTGCGAAGGAAGATGTTGACAAGTCCGGCTATAATCAGGCCGATCAGTGCCATGAAGAGGATACCTCCCATCCGGGTCAGGTCTTTCTTCGTCGTAGAACCGATCAGTGCCATCGCACCGAATGTGCCGGCAGTGATGAAGAAGGTTTTGGAGATTGCGGCTATCTTGTAGACGACGAAAATCCATCCCAGCGTCAGGCCGTTGACGGCAGAGAAGACAATGAACCACATTGTCGCACTGACAAGTGAAAGCCGGCTGATGCGTGCGGTGACATACCAGACAATACCCAGTTCGGCCAGTCCGGCAATGAGCAGCGGTCCGTTGTTCATATAGAGCATCTGGATGAGTGCCGGAGAACTGCCTGCACCGTAAGCCACGACACCCGTAATGGCGAGCGCCATGGCCATCCATACATACACCTTGCGCATCAGTGCGGGGAATGTGCGTGACATCTCCAGGTCGCGTTCGTGACTGGAAGCTACGTTTGTGAAATTGTCAAAGTTCATATTCATTCGTTTTTTTGTTTGTTTTCTTTCTTCCTGTTATAGAAGAGCGGTCTGTCTCGCGAGGCGGATCCGCCTGTTTGACAAGCCTGCAAACCTTATGCCATTTGCAGATTGCCATTAGGTCATGTCATTCTGTCTGTGACGGTCTGTGTGTTTCATCCTGTTGTCTTATCGTTTTCATCACTTTCACGGAGATGTCGAGCCACGCTTCCATCTGTCTGTAGTCTTTCCTCTCCCATATATCCTTGAAGTCCAGAAATTCATGGGTAAGACGGCTTTCGTATGCGTTGCGCTGGTAGCTGGTGGATTTTCCCTGCTCCATGATCTCAACACAGCCGAACTTGTTGGCGGCTGTCGGAATGCGTATCCAGCCTTTCTCACCTTGGATGAGGATGAACGACGGACTGGTAGAGTCCTTTGCTGCAGTGCAGGTGGCGGTCATGGTAGGATAGGAGAGTACCATTACGCCGGAGGTGTCGATTCCGTTATGTCCGTAATTGGCAAAATATCGGCTTGCAGCAGGAGGACCGAAAAGGGCCGTGACGACGTTGATGTTGTACACGTTGAGGTCGTTCAGCGTACCACCGCCTAAAAGTGGGTCGAATGCCGGAGCGATGTCTCCCTGCAGATAACGGTCATATTTGCTTGAGTATTGTGAGTAATTGCACTGTACGAAGTGTATCGGTGCGATACGTCCTAGACTCTCCTTTACAAGCCGGAAGTTCGGTGTGTGGAGCGGTGAGACGGCCTCGAAGAGATACAGCTTCCGCTCCAGTGCCATTGCTGCCAGCTCTTCTGCCTCTGCAACAGTCATGGTAAAGGGCTTCTCCACAATCACATTCCTGTCTGCCTCTAATGCTTCGTGTACGAACGCATAATGAACGCTGTTGATCAGGGCGATGTAGACAAAGTCGGCACCGTCTTCTCTGAGCAGCTGTGTATAGTCGGTATAGATGCGCTCTATATGATTCGTTTTCGCAAGTGCCTGTGCCTTCTCCTTGTTGCTGTGTGTGAAAAGGCTGGTTATCTCTATTCCTTTTGCCTCTGTCCTGAGCATCTTGATGACCTCGGTGGCTATCATTCCTGTTCCTACAATACTAATCTTCATGTTTGTTTTCCGTTTTACGGCATATTCTATAGTCGTTTTTTCACGACATGAGACTTATAGAATGTGCCTTGTTACTTTTCCTGATGCAACAAAAGTATAGAATGTTTTGCAGAAAATGGGGGAAATGACTATTTTTGTGCTCTCTTAACAAGCATTAGTTGATATGATGAACAGAAAATTTTTATTCCTTTCAGCGTTTCTTTTGTCTGTAGTCGCAGCTGTGGGATGTGCAGACTGGAAGAAACCGGCAGTAAAGTGTTTGGCCGACTCGGTAGCTTCGAAGACTGCTGTTCCTGATTCTGTTGTTGTGGAGAAAGAAGTGCCGTTGGTGGTGGATTCCATAGGAAATCGTTCAGCAGTAAAAAGGGTAATCTTGATTTTGCTTATGATTTCCCGGTTTCCGGGCCAAGTCCGTTGGTTGATTCTTTGCGTGCTTATCTGTCATCAGAGATGGCAGATGCCGGGTATGTCAAGCCTTATGGAAATCTTTCCGATGGGAAGGGGATGATAACGTATTATGCAAAAACTGCGTTCGAGGGTATGAATCGGCTTTTTGGGGATGATGGGAAAAGGGCTGCTCCCTGCATCCCAGAAGTTTCTCTGTTTGTAAGGAAAAAGGGGGAGACGGAGCGTTTCGTTACTTATGTGTCGACATATTATATTTATGCTGGTGGTGCGCATGGCATGACTTCTGAGTATGGCGTAACCTTTGACAAGAAGTCGGGTGTCAGACTGCGGAATATCTTGAATGCAGATTGTGAGAAAGTACTACAGCCGCTTCTTAAAGAGAAAGTAGAGAATTATTTGAAGCAGACTGTCAGTTCGGATGACAGGGAAATGTCAGAAGCTGAGCTCAAGGATCTTATGGATGGACTTTTCCTCGAGGATGGGGTTATTCCGCTGCCAGGCAATGGGCTTTATCTGTCTCCGGAGGGGGTGGTCTTTTCCTATGGACAGTATGAGATAAGTGCTTATGCTGTCGGAATGCCGACCTTTACGGTTCCTTATGAGAAGATTGGAAAATACCTTTCGCCTGAGGCACGACGCCTTGCAGGGATTAAGTAATCTTTCTTAATTCTGTAAGTTGGATTGATTACTTTCGGCTTTGAAGTTGAGAAATGACTTTTTATTAGCCCTTTTCACAGACTATTCCTTTCTTTGAGTGGAATAGTCAGTGTTTTTATTGGTGCATCAACCAAACAAATCCCTTTGGCAATTCTGACTCCGTTGTCTTGGAAATGGTTGCCTTCGTTCCATTCCATCTTACAGTTGACGCCTTTGTCTTTGAATATTTGTTCTTGGCGTAGGATGTCTTTACTGATATTTGACATCAATTTTGTTTTTGTTTTCTCTTCTTTATCGCCAAGACTGAGATATGCGTGTTCTACTTGTGGCTGGTGGGAGTTGGCATAGTCTAACCAACCTGTATACCATGCAGAAGGGGATGCTGAGACTATCCCATGGAAAGGAACATTCTGTTGGTAGCCTGCCCAAAGGCTAAAAAGTCCTGCTAATGAATATCCTCCTAAGATGGTATTGCTTTTTATTGAGTTCTAAAGCAAATCGTGCTTTTAAGGCTGGGATAAGTTGATCTATTATATATAATAAGGTGGAATGAGCACCATCACCAAAGGGAATCTTTCCAAATACGGGTGGAGCAGGCCAAGGAGTTAGTTCGGCATTCCATCTATTTATGCGAATAGCAATATGAATAAAAGGTGCCTGCGAGTTATCTTCTATATAGGTGATTTGTCGCTCCAACTCCTCTGTGTCATTACTGTCAACAGGCTGAGTAATGAAAAACTTTGCATTTTCTTCGCTATGTAGGATGCAAGTGTGCTCTCCAATCTTAACAATCTCCTTTTTATGTCTCATACTTTTCAAATCTTATTTCAGGGTACAAAAATAATCATTTTTAAGCAAATTGGTTGATTTGGGTCAATTCTAAATAAAAAAGTTCATTTCTTGAAAAAATAATCTTCAAAAACATTTGGCGGGAAATGAATTTTCTCCATACTTTTGCACTCGCTTTTACAAAAACAAGCCGTCCGGCGAGTTGCTTAAAGCGGATAAGAAAAGAGTTCTTTGAAAAGATTTACATAAACAGAGAAGTAGTACAAGAAGCGTCTGTCTGATTCTATATCAGATGGATGGGTAAAAGAAACGAACCGATCAATTCATCGTCCCTGCTTTTGAGGCTCGCCTCAATTATGGGGAACAGAAGAAAAGGTGCTTTTTACTTGATACTTGAGGATGAGCGTTCTGGAACAGAGATCACTCGATGAGAGTTTTGTTTAGTTGTATTTACTGCTAATATGAAATTCCCATCAATACATATTTTACAGTGGAGAGTTTGATCCTGGCTCAGGATGAACGCTGGCTACAGGCTTAACACATGCAAGTCGAGGGGAAACGGCATTGAGTGCTTGCACTGAATGGACGTCGACCGGCGCACGGGTGAGTAACGCGTATCCAACCTTCCCGTTACTGCGGGATAACCTGCCGAAAGGCAGACTAATACCGCATGTTCTTCGATGACGGCATCAGATTCGAAGCAAAGATCCGTCGGTAACGGAGGGGGATGCGTCTGATTAGCTAGTTGGCGGGGCGACGGCCCACCAAGGCGACGATCAGTAGGGGTTCTGAGAGGAAGGTCCCCCACATTGGAACTGAGACACGGTCCAAACTCCTACGGGAGGCAGCAGTGAGGAATATTGGTCAATGGGCGGAAGCCTGAACCAGCCAAGTAGCGTGCAGGATGACGGCCCCTACGGGTTGTAAACTGCTTTTATGCGGGGGATAAAGTGAGGACGCGTCCTTTTTGCAGGTACCGCATGAATAAGGACCGGCTAATTCCGTGCCAGCAGCCGCGGTAATACGGAAGGTCCGGGCGTTATCCGGATTTATTGGGTTTAAAGGGAGCGTAGGCCGGGGATTAAGTGTGTTGTGAAATGTAGGCGCCCAACGTCTGACTTGCAGCGCATACTGGTTCCCTTGAGTACGCGCAACGCCGGCGGAATTCGTCGTGTAGCGGTGAAATGCTTAGATATGACGAAGAACCCCGATTGCGAAGGCAGCCGGCGGGAGCGCAACTGACGCTGAAGCTCGAAGGTGCGGGTATCGAACAGGATTAGATACCCTGGTAGTCCGCACGGTAAACGATGGATGCCCGCTGTCGGCGCCTTTGCGCCGGCGGCCAAGCTGAAAGCGTTAAGCATCCCACCTGGGGAGTACGCCGGCAACGGTGAAACTCAAAAGGAATTGACGGGGGCCCGCACAAGCGGAGGAACATGTGGTTTAATTCGATGATACGCGAGGAACCTTACCCGGGCTTGAATCGCAGGAGAACGAAACAGAGATGTTGAGGTCCTTCGGGACTCCTGCGAAGGTGCTGCATGGTTGTCGTCAGCTCGTGCCGTGAGGTGTCGGCTTAGTGCCATAACGAGCGCAACCCTCTCCCCAGTTGCCATCGGGTGATGCCGGGCACCTGGGGACACTGCCGCCGCAAGGTGCGAGGAAGGCGGGGATGACGTCAAATCAGCACGGCCCTTACGTCCGGGGCTACACACGTAGTTACAATGGCCGGCACAGAGCGCCGGTGCGGCGCGAGCCGCATCTAATCTTGAAAACCGGTCTCAGTTCGGACTGGGGTCTGCAACCCGACCCCACGAAGCTGGATTCGCTAGTAATCGCGCATCAGCCACGGCGCGGTGAATACGTTCCCGGGCCTTGTACACACCGCCCGTCAAGCCATGAAAGCCGGGGGTGCCTGAAGTCCGTGACCGCGAGGATCGGCCTAGGGCAAAACTGGTGATTGGGGCTAAGTCGTAACAAGGTAGCCGTACCGGAAGGTGCGGCTGGAACACCTCCTTTCTGGAGAGGACGCTTGTCTGTCTCGTTTTATTACGAGACGCTATGGCATCAATGACGTAAGAAGGACCTTTGGTTCGTTTTTCTTCTTGTACTCACTGCACTCTGTATTATATAATGTAGGAGTCCAGAGTTTAAGGCTCACATAAAGGTTCAAGTCCTTATTCTCCACTTTGCTGTTTTTGTACAGCAAAAGATCTTTGACATATTGACACAAAGCAAGACTGTAATGTAGAACTATTCTTTCTGTAATATGGAAGAATTAGTATTCTAATTATTGAATTTAAACTTCAATTTCTTTTTAGAATCACACAACAGCTGAAAGTATGAGCTACATTCTCTGTAATGAATTACGGAGAAGGCGAAGAAAGTAAGAAAGGGCGCATGGCGGATGCCTTGGCTCACGGAGGCGATGAAGGACGTGATAAGCTGCGATAAGCCCTTGGGTAGGTGCAAATAACCTTTGATCCAGGGATTTCCGAATGGGACAACCCAGCAGGTTGAAGACCTGTTATCACTATATTATTAGTGAGGCGAACGAAGGGAACTGAAACATCTTAGTACCTTTAGGAAGAGAAAAATAAATAATGATTTCCCCAGTAGTGGCGAGCGAACGGGGAAATAGCCCAAACCTGCGGCGTAGCGATGCGCCGCGGGGGTTGTAGGACCACGTTGTCGTACTTGATTGTGAGGAGAATCTACTGGAAAGTAGAATCATAGAAGGTGATAATCCTGTATCCGAAGCATGACGAGACGTAGTGGTATCCTGAGTAACGCGGAACACGTGAAATTCTGCGCGAATCTGCCGGGACCATCCGGTAAGGCTAAATACTCCCGTGAGACCGATAGTGAACGAGTACTGTGAAGGAAAGGTGAAAAGCACTCCGATGAGGAGAGTGAAATAGTTCCTGAAACCATGCGCCTACAAGCGGTCGGAGCCGCGTGAGCGGTGACGGCGTGCCTTTGCATAATGAACCTACGAGTTACCATGTCTGGCAAGGATAAGCGTCATGAGACGCGCATCCGCAGTGAAAGCGAGCCTGAATAGGGCGTGGAGTCGGACGGGGCAGACGCGAAACCAAGTGATCTACACTTGCCCAGGTTGAAGTCCGGGTAACACCGGATGGAGGACCGCACGGATAAGCGTTGAAAAGCTTCCCGATGAGGTGAGTGTAGGAGTGAAAGGCCAATCAAACTTGGAGATAGCTCGTACTCCCCGAAAGGCATTTAGGTGCCGCGTGCGGCGTTGTCCGCGAGAGGTAGAGCGACCGGTAGGTCGAGAGGGCTTCACCGCCTGTCGAGACCTGACGAACTCCGAATGCCTCGGATCGGAGCCGTGCAGTAAGGGGCGGGTGCTAAGGTCCGTCCCCGAGAGGAGAAGAATCCAGACCGCCGTCTAAGGTCCCGGAATTCTGCCTGAGTTAGTCTAACGAAGTCCGGTCCCCGTGACAGCTAGGATGTTGGCTTGGAAGCAGCCATTCATTCAAAGAGTGCGTAACAGCTCACTAGTCGAGGGTCCGGGCGTGGATAATAATCGGGTATAAGGCAGATACCGAAGGCGCGGGATAGCAATGTATATTGAAAAGTATCGGTAGGGGAGCATTCCATCGGCGTCGAATGGTGAGGGAAACTGATCCTGGAGCTTATGGAAAAGCAAATGTAGGTATAAGTAACGATAAAAAGGGTGAGATTCCCTTTCGCCGAAAGACCGAGGTTTCCCGGGCGATGCCAATCAGCCCGGGGTCAGTCGGGTCCTAAGTCTCAGCCGAATGGCGAAGGCGATGGCAGATGCGGTTAATATTCCGCAACTCGCATGTACAGTGATGTGGAGACGGAGCAGTGACACTGCCGCGCCCTGACGGAACAGGGCGTTTAAGTGCGTAGGCTTTTGAGGGAGGCAGGCAAATCCGCCTTCCGAGCTGAACCATGAAAGTACAGGTGATCCTCCGGGATGACCTGAGTGCAGGTAACCATACTTCCGAGAAAAATCCGCTAAACTTATCGTGCATGCGACCCGTACCGCAAACGGACACACGTGGTCGGGTAGAACATACTGAGGCGTTGAGAGATTCATGGTTATGAACTAGGGCAAACTGACCCCGTAACTTCGGGATAAGGGGTCCTCATGGCGACATGAGGCGCAGAGAATAGGTCCAGGCAACTGTTTAACAAAAAACACAGGGCTGTGCGAACTCGAAAGATGAAGTATACAGCCTGACACCCTGCCCGGTGCTGGAAGGTTAAGAGGAGATGTCACACATTCGTGGAAGCATTGAATTGAAGCCCCAGTAAACGGCGGCCGTAACTATAACGGTCCTAAGGTAGCGAAATTCCTTGTCGGGTAAGTTCCGACCTGCACGAATGGTGTAATGATCCGGACGCTGTCTCGACCATGATCTCAGTGAAATTGTAGTATCGGTGAAGATGCCGATTACCCGCGATGGGACGAAAAGACCCCGTGAACCTTTACTACAGCTTAGCATTGACCTCGGTCATCCGATGTGCAGGATAGGCCGGAGGCTTCGAAGCGGGTGCGCCAGCATTCGTGGAGCCGCCCTTGAAATACGGCCCTTTGGCTGTCTGAGGTCTAACGCGCAGATAGTGCGGACACTGCTTGGCGGGTAGTTTGACTGGGGTGGTCGCCTCCAAAAGCGTAACGGAGGCTTCCAAAGGTGCCCTCGGACCGATCGGTAACCGGTCTCATGGAGTGCAATGGCATAAGGGCGCTTGACTGGGAGGCAGACATGCCGAGCAGGTGGGAAACCAGGGCATAGTGATCCGGCGGACGTGCATGGAAACTCCGTCGCTCAAAGGATAAAAGGTACTCCGGGGATAACAGGCTGATCCCCCCCAAGAGCTCATATCGACGGGGTGGTTTGGCACCTCGATGTCGGCTCGTCACATCCTGGGGCTGGAGAAGGTCCCAAGGGTTGGGCTGTTCGCCCATTAAAGTGGCACGCGAGCTGGGTTCAGAACGTCGTGAGACAGTTCGGTCTCTATCTATCGTGGGCGCTGGAGTTTTGCGCGGTGCCGTCACTAGTACGAGAGGACCGTGACGGACAGACCTCCGGTCAGCCGGTTGTGCCGCCAGGTGCACCGCCGGGTATCTGAGTCTGGAACGGATAAGCGCTGAAAGCATCTAAGCGCGAAGCCGTCCGCAAGATGAGAACTCCTCACGAGGGCCGTCACAGACGATGACGTTGATAGGGTGCAGGTGTAAAGACGGCGACGTCAAAAGCCGAGCGCTACTAATTGCCCGAAGCTTTCTCCCGGTCTCCCGCCTCCGGCAGTCGGAGTGCGGGGGCCGGCGGTTCAGACTTTGAGCTGTGTGTCCTTCCGGGACGGAGGACGGGTTCTATGACGGTCTTGCCTGTGGAAATACGTCACCTCATACGGCTGGCAGGGATCCTTCTCCATCAGGAACATGGTAGGGAAGGAGAGGAGTCAGTCCGGAAGTCATGTCAGGTGGTTATTGCGGCGGGGTCCCACCTCTTCCCATTCCGAACAGAGAAGTTAAGCCCGCCTGCGCCGATGGTACTGCAATGCAATGCGGGAGAGTAGGTGGCCGCCTCCTTTCACACACGGGAGAGCCCCGGAGACTTGTCTCCGGGGCTCTCCTTTTTTCGTTTTGGAGGGATGGAGGCGGAGAGGGGGAAGGGTGTGATAGGCGGTGATATGCGATGATGGGCGATGATAAGCGATAAAGGAAGTTTGATTGATTGTTGAATATACGTATGATTCTTCTTTGAAGAGAGATTTCTTGTTGTGATTTTCCTTTTTGAGAAAAAAACTATTTTTTTCCTCTAACGAAAAGCTACTTTCCTTATCAAACTGGCTTGTAAATCACAGTTTTTATGTAATTTTGTCCGTTGAAACGTTCTTAGTATGTTTTATTTTATCAAAAAGGACCTTAGTGTGGATCAGACGGCTGAAGTATTCCAGAGGTTTTGGAGTACAGTCGCCTTGGGCATACCGTTTTATTCGATATGTGGTGAATGAGCACTATCCATATTATAAGTACAGGCAGCTTGAGGAGACTGTCTATGGTCTTGATAGACGTACCAGAAAGCTTTGCAGATTCTATTTTCGCTTGTCAAATTATCAACAGCCAGTCTCTTTCATCGATTTTTGTCCTCCGTCTCCCTGCTATAAGTTCTATGTAACGGCAGGGGCGAGACGTGCGGACTACAGGTTGGTAACATTGGAAACATCGATGGAAGAACAGTACAGTATGCTGGCAAAAGCAGGTGAGCACAGCATCGTCCGTGTGTCTTTGACTGGAGAATACAGAAAATTTGTCGATCAGGCTCTTGACACCCTGCCTGCTTCTTCGGTTTTGGTTATTGAGCGTATTCAACGGGACAGGGAGTCTGAGGAATACTGGAAGGAGTTGATGGCAGATGATAGAACAGGGGTTTCTTTCGACTTGTACTATTGTGGTGTGATATTTCTCAATTCTGCAATTATCAAGCAGAACTATATCGTAAATTTCTAAATATATCCTGTTAACGGGTCTTGTCGGGGAAGATATGACGAAGATATATACAAAAGGTGGTGATAATGGGACTACTTCTTTGTGCGGAGGAGTCCGTATTCGGAAGGATGATGTCCATATCGAAGTCTGCGGGACACTTGACGAGTTGAATGCACATATCGGGCTGTTGGTCTCTTTGTTGCTTGATGGCAGAATAAATCAGATGTCTGAGGATTCCTGCGGGAAGATTACTTCATTTCTCCGACAGCTTCAAAGCGTCTTGTTTGTCATAGGAGGTTTTGTCGCTTCTGGTAGAGTACAGTCGGCGGATTTGTCTGCTGTCGCATACAGGACCAAGGAAATTGAAGATTTCATTGACCTTGTGGAGTTGAATCTTCCTCTTCAGCATTGTTTTGTACTTCCAGGAGGTGTCCTCGTTGCTGCACAAAGCCATATCTGCCGAACAGTCTGCCGACGTTTGGAAAGGCGTATGACAACTCTGTCAGAATGCGTTGCCATTCCGGATGAAATGCAGGCTTTCATAAACAGATTGTCAGACTATTTCTTTATCCTGTCACGTTATTTGAACATTCATGGCGGAAATGATGAAAAAACGTGGGGAAACACTTGTAGATAAAAAATAAAATGTTACTTTTGCACGCACTAATGAATGTGTAAAAAAACAAGAATATGTATTGGACGCTGGAATTGGCCTCTAAGCTGGAAGATGCTCCATGGCCTGCAACAAAAGACGAACTGATTGACTATGCTATGCGGTCAGGTGCGCCCCTTGAGGTGCTTGAGAATCTTCAGGAAATCGAAGATGAAGGGGATGTCTACGACAGTATCGAGGATATCTGGCCTGATTATCCTTCAAAAGATGATTTCCTGTGGAATGAAGATGAATATTAAAAGGTGGAAAAAAAGGTTACTTACATGCAAGTGTGGGTAACCTTTTTTGTTTCGGGCTTTCTGGTGTCTGATCCGTGATTCTGGTTTCGTACTTCAGGATGGCAATCGCATTTAATTCAAGTGTAGCTGGTCGATACAAACAGGTTGGTGCATGACTCTTTTGCAACCGGGCGTTACTTGCATCCCAACTAACGCCTGTTTGGGCTTCAATCAGGCGTTACTTGCAACGCAATAGGGCATCTCTTCCTCTGCTGTAGTAACTGTTTGTGTGTCAGTTGATTTATGGATATTGATTTTATGTGTGTATAATTTCAACTGAAGCATAGATGGGTAAACCTTCTTGAACAGACCGGCCTTAACAAATATGTAGTCGAAAGCAATATTTCTTCATCCTGTTCGTTATAAAGGCGTGCTTAAACGCTTAATATTCATAATTGCGCTTGCTTGTCTGGCAGAGGCCTCTGTCAAGGCACAGTATGATCCGTCCTATAGTCATTATTGGGCGATGGAACCGTCATTCAATCCGGCATCGGTGGGCAAGGACGACAAGCTGAATGTCGTGGGAGCCTATGGTCTCGACTTTTCCGGCTATGAGCATAACCCGAATACTTTTTATGTAGGGGCCGATATGCCGCTTTATTTCTTAAAGCAGTACCATGGTGTCGGCATCTCTATTCTCAATGACAAGCTGGGCGTTTTTACACACCAGCGCATTAGTGTTCAGTATGCTTTCCGTCATCATCTTTTTGGGGGAATGCTCTCGGCAGGTGTTCAGGCCGGTATGCTTTTCGAGAAGTTCGACGGTTCAAAACTGGATCCGGAAGAGGCGAGTGATCCGGCTCTGACACAGTCGGAGGTCAATGGAAACAGTCTTGATTTCGGAGCAGGGCTCTACTATACACACCGGAACTGGTATGTCGGTGCATCTGTCCAACATTTAAATTCTCCCTTGGTAGAACTGGGAGAAACCAATGAGTTGCAGGTCAACCGTACGTATTATTTGACAGGTGGATACAATATAAAACTGCGTAATCCGTTTCTTACTATACCGATCTCCGCTCTCGTGCGGTATGACGGAACGGCCTGTCGGACCGACCTTACAGCCCGGGTGGTATATTCTCACGAGAAAGAATGCTTTACGGGGGTGTCTCCTACAGCCCGACAAACTCCGTTACAGCTTTCGTAGGCGGTACGTTCCACGGCATCAACGTCGGCTACAGTTATGAAATGTACACCGGCGCAACGGCCTTTCAAAAAAACGGCAGCCATGGGCTGTTTGTCAGTTATCAGACCGACATCAACCTTCAGAAAAAAAGGAAGGAACAAACATAAAAAGCGTAAGATTTCTATAGAAAGATATAATGAAAATGAAGAAAAGTATAATTGCCCTCTGCCTTGGTGCAATCTCTTTGGGAACACTCACAGGTTGTTTTGCCGGCAAGGCGACATCCTCGTCAGGTCGCGGTGGTGAGGTTACTGGCGTTGGCGGCGGGCGTTCCTTCCGCGAGCCGACCCCTTATGGCATGACGCTGGTCAAGCGCGGCTGGCTGAGAATGGGGCTGGAAAAGCAGGACTCTCTCTGGGGCAAGAAGACTCCGGTAAAGGACATCTCGGTAGACGGTTTCTGGATGGATGAAACGGAGGTCACCAATTCGGAGTACAAGCAGTTTGTAGAGTGGGTCCGCGACTCCATTCTCCGCACCCGCCTGGCAGATCCGGCATACGGCGGCGATGAGTCTTATATGATTACCGAGGATAAGAACGGCGACCCCGTTACCCCTCACCTGAACTGGAACAAGCGTCTTCCTCGCAAGCCTAATGAGGATGAGCAGCGTGCTTTCGAGAGTCTCTATGTGACCAATCCCGTCACCGGAGAGAAGAGTCTCGATGCCAGCCAGATGAACTACCGTTATGAAATTTATGACTATACGACGGCAGCTCTGCGCCGCAACCGGCTGAAACCGCAGGAGCGTAACCTGAATACGGATGTCACGGTCGACCCTGACGAGGTGGTGATGATTTCCAAGGATACGGCTTATGTTGATGACAACGGCATGATTCATAACGAAACCATCAACCGTCCGTTGACAGGTCCTTGGGACTTCCTGAACACTTATATCGTCAATATCTATCCTGATACGACCTGCTGGGTCAATGACTTCCGGAATTCGGACAACGAGATTTACCTCCGCAACTATTTCAGCAATCCTACTTATAACAACTATCCGGTCGTCGGTGTCACGTGGGAACAGGCCAATGCTTTCTGTGCGTGGCGGACAGAGTACCTGCTCAAGGGACTCGGTAAGGAAGCCCGCTACGTGCAGCGTTACCGTCTTCCGACCGAAGCCGAGTGGGAGTATGCTGCTCGGGGGAAGAACCAGGACGAGTTCCCTTGGGACAATCAGAACGTAAAGAACGGGAACGGCTGTTTCTTTGCCAACTTCAAGCCGGATCGTGGAAACTATACGAAGGACGGCAACCTGATTACCAGCAAGGTGGGCATCTACGGTGCCAATTCCAACGGCCTGTTCGATATGGCGGGTAATGTTGCCGAGTGGACCAGTACGATCTACACCGAGGCCGGGGTAGATGCGATGAACGACCTCAATCCGCAGCTTGACTACAAGGCGGCCAGGGAAGACCCCTACCGGCTGAAAAAAAAGAGTGTGCGAGGCGGAAGCTGGAAGGATCCGGAGAGCTATATCCGCAGTGCGTGGCGCACATGGGAGTACCAGAACCAGCCCCGCAGTTACATCGGCTTCCGTTGTGTCCGCAGTCTTGCCAGCTCGTCCAGCGAGGCTGCCAGGGAGAATAAGAAAAGCAGTAAGAAAAAGAGAAGATAAATGACACAGTACAGTAAATACAATTTCGTTTACCGTCTGCAGAAGTGGATGGACAGCGTGCCTGGACAGACGTTCCTTAACTATGGTTACAGCTGGGGCGCTTCGGTGGTTATTCTCGGTGCATTGTTCAAGCTGACCCACCTGCCAGGGGCCAACATCATGCTCTATTTCGGTATGGGTACAGAGGTTGTCGTATTCTTCCTTTCGGCTTTCGACCGCCCGTTCGACAAGACGGATGACGGACGTGAGCTCGCCACGCACGTGACGGAAGAGTATCTTGGTGGAGACAGACACGACATTGCACCACAGCCGTCTCCGGTCGGTGTCGCAGTCGCAGCGGCAGGGCAGCAGCCGGTTCCGTCGGCGAATGACATTGCGGCGGCAGTCGTCAGCCAGCAGAGCAAGGTGATTGCCGATGCACAGCAGCAGACACCGGAGATGGTAGAGGCGCAGACGAATTATGTTTCTGCATTGCAGAACCTGACAGAAATGCTGGGTAAGGTGAATGACCAGAGCCAGCGTCTTACCCGGGACAGCGAAGAGATGGAAAACCTCAACCGCACTCTTACGGGTATTGCGAAAGTTTACGAAATGCAGCTCAAGGGAGCCAGCCAGCAGATCGGTACCATTGACCAGATCAATGAGCAGACCCGCAGGATGGCGCAGCAGATTGAACAGCTCAACAGTATCTATGCCCGGATGATTGAGGCGATGACGGTCAATATGCGTGTAGCTGCCCCCTGGTGCTGCCCCTCAGCCTTCAGCTTCCGGGAGCTTGTAACGATGTGTCATGGCGGGGAGGAAGTCTGTCTGTAGATGTCTTCCCGCAGCAAAGAATAGAATGAATGGCTATTAAGAAGAGAAAGATTTCCCCTCGCCAGAAGATGATCAATCTTATGTATATCGTCCTCATGGCCATGCTGGCATTGAACATCTCTACCGAGGTGCTCAATGGCTTCTCTGTCGTAGAAGAGAGCCTGAACCGCACGACGGGGAATTCGACCAAGGAGAACGAGGCCATCTTCGGCGAGCTGGACCAGATGATGCGCAAGAATCCGCAGAAGGTAAGGGAGTGGTTCATGATGGCATCGACGGTCAGGGAGATGAGCGATTCGCTCTACGACTATGCACAGTCGCTGAAAGTTGCCATTGTCCGTGAGGCTGACGGTGAGAAAGGAGACCCCTTGCACATTGATGGGAAAGACAATATCGAAGCGGCCAGCTACATTATGCTGAATCCGGCGAACGGACAGGGACACAGACTCTATGAGGCAATCAACAGTTACCGTTCGCGCATTCTCCGCTTCGTGACCGATCCCCGGCAGAAGAAGATCATCTCCAGCAACCTCTCCACGGTTGTTCCCCGTCATTCGATGGGAAAGAACTGGGAAGAGTATATGTTTGAGAATATGCCTGTTGCCGCAGCCGTGACACTTCTCTCCAAACTGCAGAGTGATGTCCGCTATGCTGAAGGTGAAGTACTGCATACGCTGGTAGCAAACGTCGGTCTGAAGGACTTGCGTGTCAACAAGCTGCAGGCGTTTGTCGTACCGAGCCAGACACGTCTCTATCCGGGTGAATCGATGACTGCCCGGATGTTCATGGGGGCTGTTGACTCTACGCAGCAGCCACAGGTCTATGTCAACGGACAGCTTGTCAAGGGCAACCAGATAACTGTCAGGGCCGGTGCGCCGGGCCGGCATACGCTGAACGGATATATCCTCATCAAGGATATGGCAGGCAATGTGCTGCGTCGTAACTTTTCTCAGGACTATTGGGTCACAGGTGGCCCGCAGCCCCGGCAGTATATCAGTCCGGAGGGTATGCAGAAAGTCCCGCCGTTCGATGGTATGGCTACAATTGCCGCCGACCTGATGAACGTGCTCTATGCAGGCTTTGACAACCCGATAACCATCAGCATCCCCAACACATCGCAGGGAGATGTGCAGGCAACGATGTCGGGCGGCTCCCTCGTGTCACGGGTGGAGGGCACTTTATCGCTCGTCCGTCGTCCGTCGGTCAGCCTGTCACAATTGCCGTGTCAGCCAAGGGACGCAGGATAGGGGAGTATAAGTTCCGTGTCCGCAAGCTGCCGGATCCGTCACCGTATATCGCCATGGGGACTGACCGGTTCAAGAGCGGTGCATTGTCAAAGGCTGCCCTTATGTCAGCACCGGGCATCCATGCGGCTATTGACGACGGCCTGCTCGACATTCCGTTTGCCGTCACCAGTTTCCGTGTTGTCTTCTTCGACAATATGGGCAATGCTGTTCCCCTGGCAAGCAATGGCGCTTCCTTCTCTGCACAGCAGAAGGAACAGTTCCGTCAGCTGAGCCGTAACAAGCGGTTCTACATCACCAATGTTGTCGTTCATGGTCCTGACGGGACAACGAGAACTCTTAATGGAAGAAACATGGAAGTGATAGTGAGATAGCTGGCGGTCGTGACAGTCGGCAATGGACGGTTGGCAGTCGACAGTTTGCTGCTTGTCACTCTCCATGACAGCCGGTCACAGTCTCTTCCATATCGCTTCTTTCAGAGAGCTTCGGGGAGGTTCCGCTTATCAAAGGACAAACAAATAAACAATGAAAAGAATAATTCTCATAACCTGCGCAGCTTTTCTGGCACTTACGGCAAGTGCCCAGCCTGCTGCACGTCGCAGTTCACAGCACCGGTCGCCAGCCAATGCGATAACGACCCGTGCGCAGATTTCCTTTCCTACGGCAGCTCCTATGCAGGAGGATGTTGTCTGGCGGCGTGACATTTATCGTGAACTGAAGCTCACCGAGGATGCCAATGCGGGTCTGTATTATCCTGTCGAGCCTGTCGGTTCGCAGATGAATCTGTTTACCTATATCTTCAAGCTGATGATGAACGGGCCCAACCGTGGCGGCATCGCAGCCTATAACTACCGTATGGACGGCAATGAGATGTTTACGGATTCAGCGAGGGTGAAGCCTTTGCAGTTTCTCGACAACTACCACATCTTCTATGAGCGTACGGACCATGGTATCCGGCTCGACAACAGCGACATCCCCTCCGGTGAGGTGAAAGGCTATTACCTCAAGGAAAGTGCCTATTACGACCAGGGAACTTCTACGTTTCACCGCAAGGTCGTAGCCCTCTGCCCGATTATGTATCGTGAAGATGACTTCGGTGACGGCGAAGTCAAATATCCGCTCTTCTGGGTCCGTTATGATGATCTGGCACCTTTCCTTTCCAAACAGATCATCATGACCAGCAATCTGAACAATGCGGCAACGATGAGTGTGGACGACTATTTCACGATGAACCTCTATCAGGGAAAGATTTACAAGACGACCAATATGCTGGGCAAGACGCTTGCACAATACTGTCCTACCGACTCTGCCATGGCTGCAGAGCAGAAAAAGATAGAACGCGAGCTGACCGACTTCGAGAAGACCATCTACGGTGACCCGGCCCGGCGCGACAGTCTCGACAGCATTGCTGCCTCCAAGGAAGCGGAGAAAGCACCCAAGAAGATGGGGCGCAGCCGTCGCAGTGCATCGGCAGGCAGCGTCCGCCGCACACGTCGTCCGGCATCAAACAGCAGTTCCGGTCCGGCTCGTGTTACCGTCCGGCGGGAACGGCATTGAGTTTTTTATGGCAGGTCCTGGAAATCACGAAGAGTTGACACCCTCATAGTACTGGCATACCAACGTGGAATTCTTAGGACAGGCCTTATATGTTTAACAGGGATATGCGGCTGTAGGAAGCCGATGCTGCCGGCAACCGCTATCGTTAAAAATTGACGATTATGAAGAGAATTTTTTCATTGGCTTTAATAGCTTTTTCAGTCTTTTCCTCTGTCTCTGCACGTGCGGACGAACCTCTGAAGTTCGGTCTGAAAGCAGGTTTGAATGTGAGTGATTTTCATTTCAGCAGTGATGTGTTCGACAAGACAAACCAGGCCGGCTGGTTCTTCGGTCCCTACGGTTAAGTTCACCTTGCCGGTTGTCGGTCTGGGAATGGATGCTTCGGTACTCTACGACTACCGTTCTGCCAAGCTCGATTATGAATCGGAAAAAAAGACCGTGAAGCAGCAGCAGATTGCTGTCCCTGTGAATGTGCGTTATGCAATCGGTCTGGGCAGTACGGCCAACATCTTCTTCTTTGCCGGTCCGCAGGTGGCATTCAATGTCGGCGGAAAAGACTTCCAGTGGACAAAGGGAAGCAACTATGCCCTGAAGAAGAGCAACTTCAGCATTAACCTTGGCTTCGGTGTCACTGCTTTGAAGCATCTCCAGGTAAGTGCCAATTACAATGTCGCCTGTGGCAAGACGGCCGATGTCACTTGGAAATCGGCTACGCAGGCTGCCGGCGGTGCGCTCGGACTCAACAAGAAGAGCAGCCACAACAACTCCTGGCAGATCGGTGTAGCCTACTTCTTCTGACAGTATAGACACATGACCTCTTTTATATTGCAATCTGTCCCCATTCCTTACCGATGGAATGGGGATTTTCGTTTCTATGCAGCTGTGTATTGGGTTGATGATAGAAGGGTACCTGTCTCAATGGCGGTTGGACTTGTAAAAAGGGTGAAGCGGACGGATGGCGGCAGAAAGCAAATGCCAAAGCTCTCTCCCTTATTCCTTTTCCCCTGACAGATTCTCTTTTACGAACAGCCGGATTGCTCCTTCGCAGTCGGCATCATTTCCTTCTCGCACGGCAGCAGCCATCCAGTAAGCATATCGTCCTGTCCGTAATCCCATAAGTGCCTTGGGATCGCTTCCGTAACGGAACTCTAAATGACAGGTCTCCTCGGGTGTGTCCGGACGGAAGAAAAAATAGGTAAATTCATCCTTGTTGCCATCGTCGCTCTTGAATTTGTGCGTATCCAGGTTCTTGTCGTAATCATATTCAGAGTAGTTGTGTGAGAACAGCACATTCCCTTGGCCGTCCAGCCCCTTGATGTTTCTTCCGCTGATGATGAGTTTTGCCACTCCTTGCTTGAAGCCGCAGTCGAATTGATAAGGACCGGAGAAGTCCATGTCGCTGTTGGGATGGTCGCCGAATTTGGCGATGGCCTCCTGTCCAATCACCGTTCCCGCCATACTGTTCTTCAGCTTTTCTACAACTGCCGGTGCATGCTCTATGCCCGTATATTTCGCTGTCTCACTGATCCACAGCTGGTCCCATTTGGGAGCGTTGATTCCCTGCTCACTGAAAATCGGGACATACGTGCCCGCCAGCTTTGCCTGTAAAGCCGAAAGCGGTATATCCTGTTGATTTCCGTTCTCTGGAGGACATGCCGTTGTAGTCATACGGATAAGGCCGAGTAGGCATAAGGTGATGAAGATGACTTTTTTCATAATTCTCTGTTTGAAAGGTGAATAGAGTATGTAATCTGTCGCAAAAATAGAAAATTCCCAACGGCCGTACAATACCTAAAGATAATGATTTCATTGTACACGTGCCATTTTATTCGTACCTTTGCGACCCTACTGTACGATTTATATCCAACGAATGACTTACGCAAACATTATCCTCCCCCTGCCTCTTGAGGGCTATTTCACATACGGTGTTCCTGATGCTCTGGCTTCGGATGTCAGGCCGGGTGTTCGTGTGTCCGTACCTTTGGGAAAGTGTAAAACATACGTAGGGATTGTTGCGGCTTATCCTGTAGAAATCCCGGATTCATCGGAGGAGAAGGCTGTATCCGGAAAGAAAATCGTTTATAAAAACATTATTGAAGTGTTGGATGACAGTCCGGTTCTTCTCCCCCGGCAGCTGAAGCTCTGGCACTGGATAGCCGATTACTATATGTCGCCCATCGGCGAGGTCTACAAGGCAGCACTCCCGTCCGGACTGAAGGCAGAGGATGGTTTCCGCCCGAGGACAGAGCTTTACATTCGCCTGGCAGATAACTTACGGGACGGCCGTACGCTTGCTTTCATCATTGAATCCATGCAACGGGCGGCGAAGCAGATAGAGGTCTTGAAGGCGTACCTGCGGCTGGCTGGTGTCGATGAAATGGGCGGAATCACGCCCGGCACACCGCTCCGAGAGGTGACGCGGGAGGAACTGATGAACGTCACTCATGCCTCTGCCGCTGTTGTCCAGGCATTGCAGAGACGGAAGATTCTTGTCACTTACGAGAAGGAAGTGGGCAGGTTGAACCATGGTGCAGTCCCTCATCCCGAACGCATAAAACCTTTGAACGAAGCGCAGACGGATGCCTACAATCAGACGCTCATACAGATGATGACACATCCAGTGACACTGCTGCACGGCGTGACCTCCTCGGGAAAGACCGAAATCTATATCCATCTGATTCAGAAAGCCATCAACGAGCACAAGCAGGTACTTTATCTGCTTCCGGAGATTGCCCTCACCGTGCAGATAACCGGACGGTTGCAGGCGGTGTTCGGCAGCCGGCTGGGTATTTACCACAGCAAGTACAGCGATGCCGAGCGGGTGGAGATATGGAAGAAGCAGCTCTCAGAGACCCCTTATGACGTGATACTGGGTGCGAGAAGTGCCGTCTTCCTCCCATTCCAGCGGCTCGGACTTGTCATCATCGACGAAGAGCACGAGCAGAGTTTCAAACAGCAGGATCCGGCACCACGCTATCATGCACGGTCGGCAGCCATTGTCCTGGCAGCAGATGTATGCCGGTGCAAAGACACTTCTGGGAACGGCTACCCCCTCGATGGAAACTTATTACAATGCCCGGCAGGGCAAGTACGGACTTGTTGAGCTGACACGCCGCTACAAGGATCTGCAGCTTCCCGCAGTCGAGGTGGTGGACATCAAAGACCTCTACCGAAGGAAGATGATGACAGGTCCTTTCTCGCCGCGTCTGCTTGCCGCTGTAAGGGATGCGCTGGGACGTGGCGAGCAGGCTATCCTGTTCCAGAACCGGCGCGGCTTTGCCCCGATGGTGGAGTGCAGGCAGTGCGGATGGGTGCCGAAATGCCCCGACTGCGATGTCTCGCTGACCTACCATAAGAGCATGAACTACCTCACCTGCCACTATTGTGGCTACACGATGCGTGTGCCGGAAGTATGCCCCTGTTGCGAGAGCAGAGATATCCGCGGACGCGGTTACGGTACGGAAAAGATAGAGGACGAGGTCCGTAGCATCTTCCCGGAGGCACGCATAGCCCGTATGGACCTTGACACCACCCGGACGCGCAATGCCTACGAACGTCTGATCAATGATTTCTCTGCCGGCAGGAGCAACCCGCTTATCGGCACGCAGATGATTTCAAGGGGCTGGATTTCGACAAGGTGTCGGTGGTGGGCATTCTGAATGCCGACACGATGCTGAACTATCCTGACTTCCGCGCCTATGAACAGGCGTTCATCGATGATGAGTCAGGTGAGCGGGCGGGCCGGGAGGAAAGGGCGGCAGGGACTGGTCATCCTACAGACGAAAAGTCCGGACCTGCCTGTTATCCGGCAGGTGGTGCAAAATGATTACCGGTCTTTTTATTCCGACCTGCTGGCTGAACGGCGTGATTTCCGTTATCCTCCGTTCTACCATCTCATCTATGTCTACCTGAAGCACAGAGAGGAAAATACGGTGAATACGGCCGGACTGGAACTCGGCAGCCGCCTGCGTGAAATCTTCGCCGGCCGTGTGCTCAGGGCCGGACAAACCCTGCCGTGGCGCTGTGAAGACGCTGAGCATCCGGAAGATCGTGCTGAAGCTGGAGAACGGAATCGACCATGCACGTGTCCGCCAGTATCTCCGTGGTGCCATGGAGGCTATGTTGAAAGACAAACGTTACGGTGCTCTTCAGGTGTATTATGATGTTGATCCGTTATAGTCGTGCCACATAAAATGTTTCCCCATACGCCTGCAGGCCACTTTGTCTTTTGTAAGGGAGGCTGGTCAAAGAACTACAGAAGTGGAAACTTCAGGCATGATTGAAACAAGATTCTGTCAACACCCAATAATTAAAAAAATAAGTTCTTAAACCCGTCAACCAAGTTTAGATGTAGGACGGAAAAGTAGTCAGCCAAAAACATTAGACTATACGACCCCGAACATAAAACTGCACAGGTACTGTCACCCGGGTTGTGTGGGAATGGGATTCCCAACCGTGTGGGAACAGGATTCCCAAGCCTTGGGAGCGGATGTCCCTGATTGTATGGGGAAACCGGCGGCCCAGGCCTTGGTTCTGAGGCAAGGATCCTCCTGTAGAGAAATGGAAAAAGGCGGAAGCTCCTGGAAAATACCGGGTACTTCCGCCAGATTTTAATAGGTGGTATTGCTGTTTTAATCAGGTGTGTACGGTTTGCCTGCCGCTTAGAAGTCGATGTCCAGTCCCACACCCAGTACCTTGTTGGTGCGGGTGAAGATGTCGGTGTTTTTCGTTGCTATCGTCTTCGGCTGTGTCAGGACGGTCCCGTCAGGCTGTGTCACCTGTTGGCTGCCCACAGTGATGGCATCGTTGTATTCCTTCTTGAAGTTGGAATAGTCCGTAAAGAAATAAGCTACGTTGAGATGGATGTTCCTGGCCACCTTGACCTTTGCTCCGAAACCGAAGCTGTAGCTGCTGGTAACGAAGCTGAGATCGGTGAGGTACTTTGCCGTCGCCGAGACCATAGAGTGTGCGTTGTCCGCCTGCGCTGACGGTAACAGCCGGTGTGACGTCCCACTCGACACCGGCAAGGAACTCCTGCGTGTTCCTCTTGAGAAAACGCTGCTTGTTGTTGTCCATGCGCGCATCCTTGTCGAAGTAATAGTTGTAGCCAGCCATGACACGGAGGTTCTTCATCACCTCGTACTGTGCGCCGAGGGCAAGAATGCCGGGGAGGTCGTTGGGCGTATTCACTCCGTTTTCGTAACGTCCGGTGTCGTCGCGTTTGGTGTCATTCTCAATGTTGAACTTCGTCGTGAACTCATAGCGTGCGGCGATATTCCATTTGCCCGACCGGTAGTCGATGCCGAGAATAGGGGTGATGCCCCAGCCCCGCTGCCGTACTTCCACATAACGGTCTTTTACAAGCTCCTTGCTGCTGTTCAGTTTGTCAGCACCGGCCCTTACCTTTTGGGCTCCTTCGCTGGCTTTCTTCGCTCCGGCGGCATACTGGTCGGCAGCTCCCTGAAGCTGGGCTTTTACCGTCGGGTCGGTTGCGGCATTCGCCTGTGCCTGGTAAGCTGCAGCCTGTGTCTGTGCCGCTGCGGCCTGTGTCTGCAGGGCACTTGCCTTCTCATTCAGAGCCTTCACCTTGGCATCGAAGTAGCCGTAGAGGTTCTGATTGTTTCCGCCTACGTTGGCAGAGATGTTGGTGATGTTCCCCTCGTACTTGTTGTAGATATAGTTGAAACGTGCGCCGCCGTATACGGACAGATGCTCGTTAACCTTGTAGGCGACACCCAGCTGGAGTCCGAAGTCGTACTGCTGACCGCTCATGTAGCTCTGCATACTGTAGGAGGTAGCAGGTGTCTCCTGCTGTCCGAGGAGCTGTGCGAAGACAGGCAGCTGCTGGTTGATCAGTGCGGGGAGCAGAGAAACCTGCCGTTCGAAGCTGGGCAGACCGTCGTTGAAGGTGGCCTTCCCGCCGCCGCCCGTTAGTCCGAATCCGGCCTGAAAGCTCCATCTGTCCTTGTTGTAGGCTACCTGGAAGGACGGAAGGATGGGAACAGAAGCCTTTCCCTTATAGAACTTGCTGCCGTCTGCAGGGTCACCTCCGTTCAGCCGGAAAGGGTATTCGTAGGGGGTGCCGGCAAATGCAGGGACACTGAATGAGGATGTTATTTCACGTGTCTGATAGACATTCTGGAAATTGAGAGAGAGGTGGAATCCTTGCTCAAGGAAAGCGACACCGGCAGGATTGAAGTAAACACCGTCTATGCCGATGGCACCGACGCGTGCGAAGTTACGGTTGAAGGCAATGTTCTGGTTTGGTGTTTGTAAGCAGCCCTCCGGCTTGTAATGGGGTTGTCATTGCCAACAATGCGACGGCAATGAGGGTCTTTTGATGCTTCATCGAATAAACTATAACTGTATAAAACTGTAAAATTTGGTTGCAAAGTTATGAATATTGTTCTAAACTTCCAAATATTTACTTGTTTTTTGCTGATTGGCAGACTGGGACGAAGCTATCCGAACTTAGATAAATCAGCTATCCTAGCTATATCAGTTAGGCTGGTTAGACTATCTATACTAACCAGGCTTAGCAGGCCTGACATTGCCAGGCTAGATAGAACCGCTGTTCAAATATAGATATAAAACTGCGGGGGAACCGCTACACTTTCAGCTGCGGATATTGGATGCGGGTGTGGTACATGGCCTTGAGACGTTCGATGAGTACATTCTTTGCAGCTGTAATGTCGCGGAAGGTGATGGGGCAGTCGGTGAAAGTTGCCGTCGGCCACCTGCCCGTCAATCAGTCTGTTGACCAGTTCGCTGATGCTCTCTTCGGTGTATTCCTGCAGAGAGCGGGAGGCGGCCTCCACAGTGTCGCTCATCATGAGGATAGCCTGTTCGCGGGTAAAGGGGTTGGGTCCCGGATAACGGAACTGGTCCTCGTTGACTTCCTCGTCAGGGTGCTCGTTCTTGTAATGGATATAGAAGTACTTGGCAAGTCCGGTCCCGTGATGTGTCGTGATGAACTCCTTGATTTCCCGTGGCAGGTTGTATTGTTCAGCAAGTTTCAGCCCTTCGGTCACGTGACTGATGATGATGCGTGCGCTCTCCAGGTCGTTCAGCTTGTCATGCGGGTTTACGCCAGCCTGGTTCTCGGTGAAGAAAGCCGGGTTGAGCATCTTGCCGATGTCGTGATAGAGTGCGCCGGTACGCACCAGCTGGCTCTTCGCACCGATTCTGTTGGCTATTTCCCCGTGGCAAGGTTTCCCACCGTGATGGAGTGCTGGAAAGTTCCCGGGGCGACCTCGCTGAGACGGCGCAGCAGCTCGTTGTTCGTATTCGATAGCTCGAACATCGTCACCGTCGAGACGAATCCGAAGGTCTTCTCGATCACCAGCATCAGCGGATAGGTGAAGAGGAGGAAGAAGCCGTTGACGGCAAAGTGATAGTACATGGTCTGGTCGAGCTTCGAAAGGTCGTCGGCCTGGATGAGCTGGAGCGAGAAATAGACGGCTGCTGACCCGATCGTGACGAGGATGGCCGTGAGAAAGATCTGACTTCGTTTCGACAGCTCACGCAGGGAATAGATGGCCACGAGGCCGGCTACAAGCTGCACGATGATGAACTCGTACTGATATTTCACGGCAACGGCACTGATGAGCACCATTGTCGCATGGCCGATGAAAGCCGTCCGTGAATCCATGAACACACGGAAGAAGATTGCTGCCATGGAGAATGGCAGGATGTAGACACTCAGAATATTGTGCTCCATCATGAGCGATGTGAGGATCGGGAAGATGACGATCATCACATAGAGCAGGGAGATGGAACGCGGCTTGTCGAAGTAGTCCTTGCGGAAAAGTGCCAGATACAGGGTGAACAGCCCGATGAGGATAAGCACGTAGAGACTCTGCCCGATGAGCGTCGAGGTTATCTCTGCTTCGGTTGCATTGCGCTTCTCCATGGCCTGCTCGAAAGAGTTCAGTACACGGTAGGTCTTGGCATCGACGATATCGCCACGGTCGATGATGCGCTGACCTTCCAGCACCATGCCCGAGGCTGCGGAATGAGGCTGAGCATATCGTTCATCTCCGTCTCGCTGCGGTCCTTGTCGTAGACGAGGTTAGGTTCGATGTATTCATTCAGGTTGCATTGCTGCAGCACCGAGCGTTTCGGTCCGAGTAACGGATCCATGAAGAGATGTTCGTAGGCGCCGAGCGTGGAGAAAGTCTTGCTGATAGGCACGCTGACCGCCTGTTTCCCCGTCACCACCCGTATCAGGTTGTCGCTGTCCTTGACCAGCGTGGAATACTGCTGCGGGTCGATGATGCCGGCTTCATAGACTTCGTGCAGCCGGCGTGCAATCACTTCGACATATTCCTGCGGCAGTCCCGGGATGCCGTTTCTGTAAGCACTCCTGAACTCGCCGATCTTTTTCTGTTCGGCGGCCGGAGCGACGTTGAAGTACGGCTGGAAATGCTTCATCATTGAGTCGCGCTCGGCCTTCAGTGCCTCGTCTGTTTTGAAGATCGGGAAGTCGAACTTGGCGATCAGCCGTCCGTACATCCATGGTTTTCCCTCGTCGTAATGGAAGAGTTTTCCCCTTGTGCGTGGAAGAAAGAGCACAATCAGTACCACGGCAACGATGACCAGTGCGGTCCTCGAAATCATGTTGCGCCAATAGTGATGGCTTATGTTTCTAAATCTTATCATTTAGTTCCTTGTTTCGTTAATGTTCTGACAACCTGTCCGGCCTTGCCGTGTTAATGGCTTAACAACTTGCGAAAATACGAAAAATATGGCGTATAGTCAAAAAAAAACATTAATTTTGCAGGAAAAATAACATTTAAGACTATCATCAAGACAATGGCAGAAAGAAATGTGAGAGTGCGCTTTGCACCAAGCCCTACGGGTGCCCTGCATATCGGCGGCGTGCGTACTGCTTTGTATAACTATCTTTTCGCCCGTCAGCATGGCGGCAAACTGATTTTCCGTATTGAAGACACGGACTCCAACCGTTTCGTCCCAGGAGCAGAGGAGTACATCCTTGACTCGTTCAAATGGCTGGGAATCAAGTTCGACGAAGGTGTCAGCTTCGAAGGGGAATACGGCCCTTACCGTCAGAGTGAGCGTCGTGAGATTTACAAGGAATACGTCCGTCAGCTGCTGGATGCAGGCAAGGCTTACATTGCTTTCGACACACCGGAAGAGCTGGAAGCTAAACGAAAGGAGATACAGAACTTCCAGTATGACGCCCACACACGTATGCAGATGCGCAACTCGCTGACGATGTCGAAGGAAGAAGTGGACGGTCTGATTGACGACGGACAGCAGTTTGTTGTCCGCTTCAAGGTTGAGCCGGGAGAGGAAGTCCATGTCAACGACATGATTCGGGGTGATGTCTGCATCAAAAGTGACATCCTGGACGACAAGGTGCTTTACAAGAGTGCGGACGAGCTGCCTACCTATCATCTTGCCAACATTGTCGACGACCACCTGATGGAAATCTCCCATGTCATCCGTGGTGAGGAGTGGCTGCCCAGTGCGCCGCTGCACGTCTTGCTTTATCGTGCTTTCGGCTGGGAAGACAGCATGCCGCGTTTTGCCCATCTGCCTCTGTTGCTGAAGCCGGAGGGCAAGGGCAAGCTCAGCAAACGGGACGGCGACCGTCTCGGCTTTCCGGTCTTCCCGTTGGAATGGCACGACCCTAAGACCGGAGAGGTCAGCTCCGGCTATCGGGAAAGCGGTTACTTCCCGAGGCGGTGGTGAACTTCCCTGGCGTTGCTGGGCTGGAATCCCGGTACGGAACAGGAACTCTTCTCGATCGATGAGCTTGTACAGGCTTTTGACATCACGAAATGTTCAAAGAGCGGAGCCAAGTTCGACTATAAGAAAGGAATGTGGTTCAATCATGAGTATATCCTCCGCAAGAGTGATGATGAAATAGCCGGACTCTTCGCTCCCATTGTTGCCAACAATGGTGTCGAGGCCACGATGGATCAGGTGAAGCAGGTCGTTCACATGATGAAGGACCGTGTCAGCTTTGTGAAGGAGCTGTGGGAGCTCTGCTCTTTCTTCTTCATTGCCCCGACAAGCTACGACGAGAAAACCGTCAAGAAGCGGTGGAAGGAATATTCGGCACAGCAGATGACCGAATTGGCGGCAGTGCTCGAGGGAATAGAAGATTTCTCGTTGAAGGGCAGGAGGCTGTCGTCATGAAGTGGGTGGAGGACAAGGGCTATAAGCTCGGTGACATCATGAATGCCTTTCGGCTCACGCTCGTCGGCATCGGCAAGGGCCCGGCTATGTTCGACATCTCCGCTTTCCTCGGGAAGGAGGAGACCTTGAAACGAATGCGCAAGGCAATTGAAGTACTTGGATGAACAGTTTGAAGGCTAAATAAAACAAGCCGAATATGTATGATATAATAATGTATGCCATCCAGTTCGGTATTGCCGTCGGCAGTCGCTTCAATGAGAAACTGCGCAGGATGTGGCGGGGCGAACGGGAGGCTGTAAGGACATTACAGGAGAAAGTGGATCCGGATGCACGGTACATCTGGTTCCATGCTGCTTCACTGGGTGAGTTCGAGCAGGGCCGTCCGTTGATGGAGCAGATACGGCGGGACTGTCCGCAGTACAGGATTCTGCTCACGTTCTTCTCGCCTTCAGGCTATGAGGTGAGGAAACACTATGCCGGTGCTGACATCATCACTTATCTTCCGATTGATACGGTGGGGAATGCAAGGAAGTTCCTGCGTGCCGTACGGCCGGTAATGGCTTTTTTCATCAAGTACGAGTTCTGGTACAACTACCTCCATATCCTGCAACACAGGGGCATTCCCACCTATAGCGTGTCGAGTATCTTCCGGCCCGACCAGGTCTTTTTCAGATGGTATGGACGGAGCTACGGACGTGTGCTGAAGTGTTTTACACGCTTCTTTGTACAGAACGAAGTGAGTAAGCAGCTTCTGGACAAGATAGGTATTCACGATGCCATGGTGGTGGGGGACACACGTTTCGACAGGGTTCTGCATATCAGAGAAGCCAGCAGACAGCTGCCATTGGTGGAGAAATTCGTTGGAGCTGATACTGCCGACCGTAAGAAAGTCTTTGTGGCTGGTTCTTCTTGGCAGCCTGACGAGGAGATATTCCTCGGATACTTCAACGGACACAAGGACTGGAAACTCATTGTCGCGCCGCATGTCATCGGGGAGGACCACCTGAAATTCATCCTTGCACTGATTAAGGATAAGAAGGTGGTGCGCTATACACAGGCGACGGAAGAGAACGTTGTTGATGCTGATGTGCTGGTCATTGATTGCTTCGGACTTCTCTCTTCTATCTATCACTATGGCGATGTCGCCTATGTCGGCGGTGGATTCGGCGTCGGCATCCATAACGTGCTCGAAGCAGCCGTATGGGGTATGCCGGTTCTGTTCGGTCCTAATAACAAGCATTTTGCCGAGGCACAGGGACTCTTGCACGACGGCGGAGGCTTGGAGGTATGCGATCTTGCTACGTTTACGCTGGAGATGGATCGCCTTGCCGATGACGAAGAATATCGCATGGCTTGCGGTAATATGGCCGGTGCTTATGTCAAGGGCCTGGCCGGTGCAACAAAGAAAATTCTAAGCAACGTAAAGTTATGAAGTATCAGATAACCTGTGATAACTGTGGCACACAGTTCATTGTTGAGGCAGGCGAGGGGCAGACTATTGAATGCAAGTGCCCGCACTGCCACGGTGTCATGGAAGTCACGCTGCCTTTGGTGAGTGCCGGGCAGCAGTATGAACAGCAGCCTGCCTATGCGGCGCAGGATTCTGGGAATGACGACGGAAAGGAAAAGAAAAACAGCCATGCTGTTGCATGGGGAATTGTCATCGGTCTGCTTCTGTTGACAATCGGTGTCGGAGCGTATATCGGATTCCGGTCTTCCGGACCGAAGTCCACACCGACGGACAGCATTCCTACCGATACGATTCCATACGAAACGCCGGTTGACGAACCGCCAGCACAGGTGGTTGATACTGTTGTCGAAGCCCCCTGCAAAAGAGAAACCGAAGCAGGAGGAGAATACGGAGGAGGAACCGCAGGAGGAACAGGTTGACACTACTGCCGTGACGGCACATGACGAATAGGGAGGCTGGCAGCAGACAGGAATAACGGACAAAAACAAAAAGAAGATACATGGGAAAGATTATTTTGACCGGTGACCGCCCTACAGGCAAGCTGCACCTCGGTCATTATGTGGGTTCACTCCGCCGCCGTGTGGAGCTGCAGAACCTCGGCGACTACGATAAGATGTTTGTCTTCATGGCCGATGTCCAGGCGTTGACAGACAATGCCGATAATCCGGAGAAGATTCGCCAGAACATTATTGAGGTGGCCTTGGATTACCTCTCTGCCGGTCTGACTCCGGAGAAGTGTGTGCTCTACATACAGAGTCAGATACCCGAACTGGCCGAACTGACCACTTACTTCATGAACCTTGTCAGCGTCAGCCGTGTACAGCGCAACCCGACGGTGAAGACGGAAATCAAGATGCGTAACTTTGAAGCCAATATCCCGATGGGATTCTTTGCTTACCCGGTCTCACAGGCGGCCGACATAGCGGCTTTTAAGGCGACGACCGTGCCTGCCGGTGAGGATCAGGAACCGATGCTGGAGGTGACACGTGAGATTGTACGCCGCTTCAATCAGATCTATGCGCCTGTGCTGGTAGAACCGAACATCATGCTTCCGGAGAACGCTACGGCACGCCGTCTGCCCGGTACGGACGGCAAGGAAAAGATGAGCAAGAGTCTCGGCAACTGTATCTATCTCTCGGATGATGCCGATACGGTGTGGAAGAAGGTGAAGACAATGTACACCGACCCTGCCCATCTGAATGTCTCCGACCCCGGTCATGTCGAGGGTAATGCCGTGTTCACTTACCTTGATGCTTTCTCGACGGACGAAGACTTTGCGGAGTTCTGGCCGGAGTTCAAGAATCTTGACGAGCTGAAGGCGGCTTACACAGCCGGTGGTATCGGTGACATGAAGTGTAAGAAGCTGCTCAACAGCGTCCTGAACAAGATGCTTGATCCTATCCGCACACGCCGTCACGAGTACGAGCAGGACATTCCGGAAATCTACAACATCCTCAAGAAAGGCTCGCTTGCTGCCCGTGAGACTGCCGCACAGACGATGGACGAGGTGCGCTCCGCCATGCAGATCAATTACTTCGAGGATGCAGAACTGATCCGGAGCCAGGCGGAGAAGTACAAGGTGCAATAAAGTTTCGCCTCTCCATGAGAGTGTGCAGAAAAACAAATGCCTTTTTGAGAGTCTTACAGTTTGAGGCTCCCCGATAAGAAAGCCCATTTCAAAACTCGTTTGTGAGTAGAGAAATAGGCTTTTTTTGTTTCTGAGCCGACTTTTCCCTACAGACTGAATGTTGTCAGGGACAGACCTGCATCAAGTGCTGATTTTTATCTTGTAAATTGATGAATTGTTTTTTAATAATGCTGTCCAATAAAACTAAAACAGCATGATCCCCTATGTGTAATCTCCTTTAAACAGACAATTCTGCATTGTTCTTGGAAAAACAAGCCTCTTGATCAGATAAATTCTCCCCGACACAACTCTTTTCTATCCACAGGTTGCTCCCATCCTGGCAATATATCGGCAAGGTTCGGGCCGTCAACACGACTGGTGTTTACCGACAACTCCATACGTGACGGGCATCAGCACATTCGCAGGGAAAGGCCGCTTCATTCCTGTCGTCATGATGTATAGTGGGATGCTGACGACTGACCAGCATGGGAAATGTCTACCGGACAGGTACTGCCTCTCAAACTACTTTGTTGCATGGAGTCAGGTAAACTCGGATTCATCTGTGTTTCTTCATCTTGTATTTCAGTCTCGGTGTCTCAATTACCTCATTGATTTCAAATCCAAGTTTCTCGTAAATTCTCTTTGCGTTTTGGTTGAAAGCAAAAACCGTAAGGGTAATGCTTTTAATACTGTCATTCTCAAAGATGAGATCTACGAATCTCTTCAATGCCTCTGTCCCCAGGCCCGACCCTGTTTTCCGGGGATTTATGATAAACCGGCCAATGTGTATGCTGTTCTCGTCAATTGTCTATTTACCGATTTTTAGGTATTGTCCGGCTTCTGGTTATTCCCTATCTTTGCACCAACGACTTTGACAGGCATTATCCGTTTGTCAATGATTGTCTTCATCATAACGAATCATATACACGAGGCCACTTCTGACTGAATAACTGCAAAGTAAAAGATGAAGCCCTGTACTGCTGTGTAATACCAGTATAAGAGGTCTGTACTTATGGAGCGGACAGGGCATCATTAAATTATTAATATTGAATGCTGATGGAAAAGATTAAATCCACTCTGACGGAGATTCCCGAGACGATGCTTACCACGCTGTGGGCGAAGGCTGTGGAGACCGACCGTCCCGATCCTTTGCTGCGTGACGAGAAGGCAAAGGAGATTATCGGACAGATTGACTATGACTTCTCGAAGTTCAATAATGTAAAGTTCTCGCAACTGGGCTGCTGCATCCGTGCCAAGCTGATTGACAATGAGGCCCGGCAGTTTCTTGCCCGCCATCCCGATGCTGTCGTGATACAGCTGGGGGCGGGGCTGGATGCACGGTACGAGCGGCTGGGACGGCCGGAGGTGACACACTGGTTCGACCTCGACCTCCCGGAGGCCGTCGACCTGCGCCGCCGCTTCCTCACAGAGACGGACCGCAACACCTGTCTGTCTGAATCCATGTTCGAGACCGACTGGCTGGACAAGGTAAGCTCGTATGGCAGGCCCGTTCTGATTATCCTCGAAGGTGTGCTGATGTATTTCCCGGAGGAAAAGGTGCAGGCACTGTTCCGCAACATCTGCGACAAGCTGCCGTCAGCCACCGTGCTGTTTGATATGCTTTCCTTTATGTTTGTCGGACGCGAGAAGAAGCATGATATGCTGCGGAAGATGGGAAAGGGCGCCGAGTTCAAGTGGTCGCTGCTCAATACAAAGGACATGGAGACATGGAACAGCCGGCTGCACGTGAGGAAGGAGTACTTTATGAGCGATTACGACGAAGGGCGGTTCCCGTTCTTTTTCCATCTGCCCCTGTACATTCCTTATTTCTATCGCCGTCTCAACCAGCGCATTGTCAGGATTGAGATAGAATAGTCCCAGTCCTTGTTCCAGGCTTCTGTCAGTGGCAGAAAGCAGGCAGAACGGGGCGAGGGTAATTCGGAAATGGAGTGCAGACTGTTTTCGGAAAGTTCCTAAGCTTTCTTGAAAAAGCTCTTAACCTTTCTGTGAAAAGCTCCTAAGCTTTTGGGAGAAAACCCTTGAACCCTTTACACGTATGCCAGTGAAATAAGAAAGGCAACCGACTGCAAATGTCGGTTGCCTTTCTTTGATAATACCTGCTGTCAGCTCGTCAGCTTGACGTTGACTTGTCAGCTTGTCTTACAGATTGGCATTGTCCTTCTTCCACGCTGCAACAGCCGGAACGATGTCGAGGCTGATGATTTCCTCACGCATCTTGCAGAGGTGCTCGTAAGAAGCCTGGAGAGACGCCATCTCTTCTGCCGTACCTGTAGGCTCGGTGTAGTGGACACCGGTAGCGTCGATGGTCGTAGGCATGGCCATCATCACGTTCTTGAAGCCGAGCTTCTCATCGTTGACGTAGCAGCCGGCTGGCAAGGTGAACTTCTCACCGCCCATGGCAGCCTCGATCATCTTGACAGCGTTGTAAGCCGGGCTCTGGAAGGAACTGCGGCCGCGCAGCTTGATGATGTTTGAACCGCCCTGCACGGTGTGGTGCTTGATTTCTTCCCAACGCTCGGCAGAAAGCCCCATCTCTGACAGTGGCTTGCCGTCGACCTTCACCTGAGAAGCGAATACTGCCATCTGCTCACCGTGGCCGCCGTAGGTGTGCGCGCCGGTAACCTTGTCCTGCTGTACGCTGAACTCGTGAGCCAGCGCCTGCTGCAGACGGGTAGAGTCGAGTGCGGCGAGTGATGTCAGCTGGTTGGGCTTCAGACCGGAGTGGATCAGAGCCGTCAATGCGGTGACATCAGCCGGGTTGAAGATAACGACAACGTGCTTTACGTCCGGGCAGTACTTCTTGATGTTCTCACCGAAGTCAGCTGCGATTTTGCAGTTGCCCTTCAGCAGGTCTTCTCGTGTCATGCCCTCCTTGCGCGGAGCACCGCCGGAAGAGATGATGTATTTTGCACCGGTGAAAGCCTCGGCCGGGTCAACGGTGTAAGAGAGGTTGGCACCCGGGAAAGCGCACTGTTCCATCTCGTCGAACACACCATGAACGCCCGGCTCATAGATGTCGTACAGGCAGATGTTAGGGGGTAAGACCGAGTGTAAGTGCGGTCTGGACCATGTTTGAACCGATCATGCCGCCGGCACCGACGATGACGAGTTTCTCGTTTGTTAAGTACTTCATAATAAATATATTTTTTAAGAGTATGATTCTCTTTTTATACGATACCGCAAAGTTACGAAAAAAAAAGACCATGCGAGAAGAATATACCGTGATAAATGTGTTATTAAATATAAAAAGAAAGGGCTTTGCCAACTCCGTCTGACAAACCGGCCTGTCAGGGAAAAGCGGATGCGGTGACACATTGTCCGGCTGACGGCCGCCTGCCGGATCGGGGGCGGCGTGGAAACACGGCCCTGGCGGTCTCGGTACTTCCGGGAATAAAGTCTCCAAACATTTGGGATTATCAACTAATATTCATATATTTGCAGCAGATAAAGAATGAGCTTATGGGAACAATGAGTAAGATACAGGAGTTAAGGGCCAGACGCAGAGTCTATCAAGCCCAGAAAACGGAAGAGTATAAACAGCGCATAGCAGCTAACCTCTCGGATGCTGACAAGCGGATCCTCTTCAGCGGAGAAGGCTTCATACGTGTCCCGGAGGAAGAAGCGAAACGAGAGAAAATAGATGTTTATCCCTATCTCATCCAATAAAGGGCAGAAGAATGGAAATAAAGCATTATCCATATCGATTTGTAAAGAAAGTGACAGAGCCTTGGGATGGACCCCAGGGCTTTTTGCTTTATAAATACCTCTATTCTTTCAAGTCCCCGAAAAGCCACCAGACTTATTGGGTATGGGTAGAGGTATATGAGCATCACCTCTATGCTGTCAAGTTCCACCTGAAGGCACACCGGGACAGCAGCAAGCGGTATAATCTGATGACCGGGCTCAATGAACCGCGAGAATGTATTTACACCTGCATGGCGATCATGGCCGAGACTGCCAAGAAAGACCCGCGGGCTTCCTTTGGCTTTATCGGTGCGAACAGAGTGGATGAGCCGGAGGAAAATACCAGCAGATTCCGTGTCTACAGAAGATATACACTTACGCTGTTCGGTCCGGGCGAGTATGAACATTTAGTCAACATAGAGAAAAGTACCTATCTGTTGATAAACAAGAAGGAACTGTCGGCGAACCCTGGTCTCATCAAGGACATTGTCGAAGGATTCAAAGAATTATATCCCTACTTCGACTGACCGCCCCGCCCTGCTTTTACACTCCCACCTTAAGCTCTGACTACGACCGACCTTAAACAGACAATGATATGAAACAGACCATCAACGAACGAATTGAAAACCTCCGGGAATGGATGCGGGCGAACGGATTTTCCGCTTTCGTCTTCCCGAGCAGCGACCCGCACAACAGCGAGTATGTCGCCGACCACTGGAAGAGCCGCGAGTGGATTTCCGGCTTCACGGGATCGGCGGGGACGGCCGTCGTCACCCTCGACGGCGCCGCCCTGTGGACGGACTCGCGCTATTTCATCGCTGCCGCAGAACAGCTGGCAGGTACGGAATACCGGCTGATGAAGCTCCGTGTGGCAGGTACGCCTACGGTGTGCGAATGGCTTGCCGACGAGCTGGCGGCGTATGAGAAGCCCGTCGTCGGACTGGACGGCAACGTCAATTCCTTTGCAGAGGTAGCCGCCCTGACGCAGGAACTGACGACAAGAGGGAACATCCGGGTGCGGACAGATGCCGACCCGATGGCGACGCTATGGACAGACCGCCCGGCGATACCCGGCCATAAGGTATGCCTCCATCCTTTGAAGTATGCCGGCGAAACGACCGCAAGCAAGATAAGCCGGATCCGCAAGAGCCTCGCTGTTCGGGGGGCCGACGGCCTGCTGGTGACTGCCCTGGACGAGATTGCCTGGGTGCTGAACCTGCGCGGCAGCGACGTACACTGCAACCCCGTCTTCGTCTCCTACCTGCTGATAACGCCTGGGAACGTCACCTTATATATAAATAAGGAGAAACTCCCGGAGGAGGTGAGGCACTGTCTTGCAGCCGGGAATATTGCGGTAGAACCCTACGGAGCGGTTGCCGGGGGATTGGAACATTACCCCGGGCGGCACCTGCTCGTCGACGACTCCACCACGAACCACACACTGGTCTCTGCCTTGCAGAGAGGCAAGGCCGCCTTCGGCGAGTCGCCTGTCCCCGGGATGAAGGCCGTCAAGAACAGGGTGGAGCAGGACGGCTTCCGTGCCGCCATGCTGCGCGACGGCATTGCGATGGTGAAATTCCTGGCCTGGCTGAAGCCTGCTGTCGAGGCCGGCGGACAGACGGAGATGTCGCTCGACCGAAGGCTGACGGCACTGCGTGCCGAACAGCCGCTTTTCAAAGGCATCTCCTTCGACACCATCGTGGGTTACGAGGCGCATGGTGCCATCGTGCATTACGAGGCGACCCCGGCGACGGATGCCCCCATAGAGCCGCACGGGCTGGTGCTCATTGACAGCGGGGCACAGTACGAAGACGGTACGACAGACATCACACGGACCGTTGCCCTGGGCCGGCTGACAGAGGAGCAGCGGCGCATTTACACCCTGGTGCTGAAGGGACATATCCAGCTTGCCCTGTGCCGTTTCCCCTCCGGGGCGTGCGGCTCGCAGATCGATGCCATCGCCCGGGAACCGATGTGGCGTGAGGGGTATAACTACCTGCACGGTACGGGACATGGGGTTGGAAGTTATCTGAATGTGCATGAAGGGACCTCACCAGATTCGCATGGAGTGGCGGCCGGCACCGTTGCAGGCGGGGATGACCGTCACCGACGAGCCGGGGCTCTATCTCGAGGGGAAGTTCGGCGTGCGCATCGAGAACACCCTGCTCATCGTTCCCGCTGCGACAACACCTTTCGGCGAGTTCCTCGGGTTCGAGACGCTCACCCTTGCACCGATCGACACGACGCCGGTCCTGCCGGATATGCTGACTGCGGAGGAGCGGCAGTGGCTGAACAGCTACCACCGCCGTGTCCGTGAAACGCTTTCCCCTCACCTCTCCGCTGCTGAAGCGGCATGGCTGAAGGCGGCTGCCCGCCCGCTCTGAGGCCGTCTCCTCTCCTTGTTCTGCCGGTTCTATGGTTTCCCGGGTCGGTCGGGGTAGTTGTTCCCAGTCGGTCGGGAATGCTGTTCCCAACCGGTCGGGACTTCTGTTCCCAAGGCTTGGGAATCCTGTTCCCGGCCGGTAGGGAATGAATGTTGGAAAAGTAAATTTGAATATCCCGAAATCATCCCAGTCAGCAAAGTTTATTCTGCCTGGACAATCAATCCTTGGTATAAAAATTGCGGGCTTATGTATCCTTGACACGTACTTGCGGATATTCGTTTTAAATCATAAACGTCAATGCTGCGTTATCCGAAGGACGGGCTTTTTCTTGCAGAAAAAATTGTATTACTCCGTATAAGTTAGTATATTTGCCGTCATAAATGCAAGATGATTATGAATAAGCAAGAATTTCTCGAGATACTGGAAGAACATAGGAAACTGGGCTTCCAGTAACAGATAGATTATGGAAAGTTTTGTCTGTATTCCATCATAACGCATTCAACGGCCATAGAAGGTTCAACAATGAGCGAGGTGGAGAACCAGCTGCTCTTTGACGAAGGCATTACAGCCAAAGGGAAAAACATCATAGAACAAAACATGAACCTTGACTTGAAAGACGCTTATGAGCAAAGCATGGAACTGGCAAAGGAACATACACCCTTCTCTGTTGATATGCTAAAGCAACTTTCGTCAATAGTAATGCGGAGAACCGGTACTACATATAACACGCTTGCCGGTACCTTCGATTCTTCAAAAGGAGATTTACGCCTGGTAAACGTAACAGCGGACAGGGTGGAAAAATCCTATATGAATTATCTGAAGGTACCACAGAAGCTGAAAAGAGTTCTGCGGGGAGATGAATGAGAGACGAGAGCATCTCTTAAAGAATCCTGATGTATATGGGCAGTATTGTCTGAGTTTTGACGCACATCTGAAACTCGTGACGATTCATCCATGGGTAGACGGCAACGGCAGAATGTCGAGGTTGATCATGAATCATCTTCAGAATGGGTTTGGGTTGGTTCCCAATAAAGTTCTGAAAGAGGACAAGGCCGGATATATCAATGCCTTGGTGAAGTCAAGGGAGGAAGATTCGAGTGTACCGTTCCGGGACTTCATGTTCAAGGAGCACGCCAAGAACCTCCAACAGGAAATCGAGAACTACAAGTTGTCCATGGAAGATGAGGAGGAACAGAAACACCGCCGGCATTTCCCCAGATAAACGATTAAATGAAGGGCCATCTGGACTTCACTGTCCAAGTGGCCCTTTCTCATGTAATATAAAACAAAGGAAACCTTTGTCTGGAAGATTTTCTGTTACCCTTCCTATGGGCTGTCTGAGTACCTTCTTCCTTGTGTATATGTACTAACAGGACGAGTTTCAAGCGTAACATCTGCTGATCGGGATGATTGCGGATATTCATAAAAGTAAAAGGGTAAAAAAGCAAAAAGGCATCAAGACGGATTTCATCCCTCTTCGGTCTGAATTGACTGCTTGATTTCTTGGCCGCAGAGCGACTCGTATGCCGCCGGACTTTGCCGGGAAACAGCAAAGAACTGTCCGGATTATGCAAATAGGCCGGGAGGGAAACGCAAACCTCGGGTAAAAAGCCATAGTCTGCAAAAGATTGTTTAACTTTGCAGACTATGGAACAAAACAGATCTGACAGAATGAACCGGAAGAGAAACGAGAGCACGAACAGAAGCCTGTGGATCGCTTTCCGGCATCGTGTTCCTTGCCGCCTGCAGCGGCAACCCTCCTCCGGAAGATAGAGAAGGAGTCGGACAACCCCAAAACTGGCAGCGGCCGTCCTCCACCGGACTGACAGCATACTGGCCCTGTGGCAGCCTGTCGGACGAGGAAGAGGGACGGATGCTGCTGGCCAAGGCCAAGGCGCAGTTCTTTTCTGAACTATATGACGCAGAGCTTCCCGCCCCGCCTCGACTCCGTCATCACGGCCGCCGTGCAGAAACTGGAGCGGCACGACAGCCCGAAGCTGGCCGAGAGCTATTATTGGCAGGGAATGATCAGCAACCTCTGCTACGGAAAGCCCGTGGAAGGCATGGTGGCGCTGGAGAACGCCCTCCTCATCCTCCCTGATGACGACCCGGAGTTCCGCGCACGTCTCTACCAGCAGCTCAGCACCGTCTACGAGCAGCTCGGCAACTTCGACATGGCCGTCCGCTATATGCAGCAGATGGTAAGGATCATGGACAGCAGGGACGACCCCGTAGGTCAGCTCGTCACTCACTACGACATCTCCACCATCTTCCGGCAGAACGGTCAGAAGGACAGCGCCGACTACTATCTGCGGCTCGCCATCCGTGAAAGAGCGAAAGTTCAACGACCACCGGTTCGACATTTTCAACGAGGTGTTCGGCAGCTACTACCTGAACAGAACGACCTGCCGAAGGCAAAATACTATCTCTCACACGCCCTGATGGCCGACGGACGGATGCCGGACGCCCAGCTGGGGCTGGCACGCATCGCATGGATGGAGCACCGACCGGCCGACACCCAGCGATGTCTGCAGCGTGCTGTGACGCTGGCCGATTCCTCTACCGTGCCGACGGCAGCTACCGCACCCCGATGGTAAAGTTTCCTCAGGTCGCTGGGCACGGTTCTACAGCGACACGGGGGCAAAGGACGAAGAGCTGCACGCACGCCGCCAGCTCGATACGGTAGGCACGGCACTGGCACGGCACAACGCCCGGCTGTTCAACGAGGCCTCCGTGCAGGAGCGCGATTACCTCGCACGCAAACTGGAACAGGAAAACCAGCGGCAGAACCGCCTGCGGATGACGTTCGCCGGCATCGTCGTCCTGCTGGCAGGCGGATATGTGTTCCTGCTGGCACGGCGGTACATCCGCAGGTCGCGCGAACAGATGGGAAAGCTCAGGCGGAAGACCTACCGGCAGACGCACGAGATAGAGAAGCTCAAGGGACAGGTGAAGGAATACTCCAAGACGCAGGCCGACCGGATCATCGACGGAAAGCCCCTCTACGAATCGATAGAACGGGGTACGGCCACGATGGAAGGCTGGGACAAGGACACGCTGGAACGCTATATCTGTTACGCACGCTTCATCGATCCGGACATCTTCGCCACCCTGAGCGAGAAGCTGACGGCGAAGCCCACCATCTTCTTCTATCTCTGGAAGAAGGGCTACAACGATGCCGAGATTGCCCGGATCATGAACGTCTCCAACGGCAGCATCCGCACCATGCGTTACAACATACGCCGGCAGAAACAGCAGGGAGATGACACGAATATCAGCGCATGACCTTTTCTTGATGTCAAAAAAACCTGTTGTTGTATGTAACAAATTGGTTTTCAGATTGTTAAATTTTGTTTCTGGGGGGTAAATTCCCGCCTGGTTTGACAATTCTCTCTCGCCGCACAAAGATTTCAAGGTCTTTGTGCGGCATTTTTCGTGCTGTTCCATAACTTTGCAACACGTCTTCGCCGATACAGGAAGTCGTAAACCGGCAGTCAGCCTCATTGCTGTCAGTGGAGGCAGGAGAGAAACCTGCTGAGAAGAACAGGGCGATGAGAATATTAGCAGACTCCTGATGAGAGAAACAGGTAATATAAGGAGATTCATGCGTGATGGGCTTGCATGCCAGTTACCCATAAGTCACTCTTAATGTGTTCTCCTTAGTCGGTTTCCGCCTGTATGCTTATTGGCTTTGGCAGCGAGGCTGCAGGGACAGATGACAGGCAGTGCTCTCGACAATGCAATTATGTGATACTCTTTTACCAGACAACATAAATTCGTCGTGACCTCTGGCGAGAGGAACAAAGGTAAAAATAACCTGATTGAATGATTTTACAACTCTCTAAGTTTATAGCGTAACATCTGTTGTGAAACACGTGTTACGTTTTTTGTTTTATCCTGTTTGAAATGTCCGGTGGGGGAATTTCCTGCCAGTATGTTGACGGCAAACGCCATGGATGCTGGTGGGATTCATCCTCGGTGTCAAGCCCGGTACGGACTCCGTCAGGCATTATAATGCCGTCAGGCTTTAGAAACGCATGACAAGATGATACACAATGTACGCATGAAGAATATCAAAAAGTGACAGCAAATCGAAAATGTACTTTTGTTGTAGGCAGTCTTTGGGTTGTATGAATGATTTTATGTTTGATTCTGCCGCAAAGGTGCAAAAAATCCTGTTGCGGCAGAATATAATATGCTTTATTCTGCCGATTGCGGATGTTTTCAATGTCATGCGGCAGATTATGATGTATATTGCCGGAAGCCGGGGCAGGCGATCCATCATGGATATGGCTTTGGATGACATTATATAATAAGGTGCTGCCCGGCTCTTTTGGGAAGAAGGTCCCTGTAAAAGCCGTTTTAAACTGTTTTAAGACCCTGTCCGGATGAAAAATCCGCAATTGTTTGGCGGTTAGGAGAATTAAGTGTAACTTTGCAGGCGCAAAAGTGGTATCATGCCCTTTCGCAGATGTTTAATCAATAAATAATTTAAAACAAAAAGCATGATTATTGTACCAGTAAAGGACGGCGAGAACATCGAGCGCGCGCTCAAGAAGTTCAAGAGAAAGTTTGAGAAGACAGGTGTCGTAAAAGAGCTCCGTGCTCGTCAGCAGTTTGACAAGCCATCTGTCAAGAAGCGCCTGAAGATGGAACACGCCGTTTACGTACAGAAGCTTCGCGACGCAGAAGAGTAAAATCTTCCTTGAAAATTTGGTAGTCCGGATTAATTTCCGTAAATTCGTTGCCATAAACGATCCGACAATGTGCCGATGATTGATATGTTCTTGGATTACTTGAGGTTAGAGCGGAACTATTCCCCGATGACCGTAATCAGCTACCGCAAGGACCTGGAAGCGTTCGAGCGGTTCTGCCAGGAACTCGACCCGCAGATTACCTGGGAGTCTGTAGATACGGATGTCGTCAGGGACTGGATGGAGGATATGATGGACAAGGGCAACGCCGCATCATCCGTCAACCGGCGGATCAGTGCATTGCGGTCTTTCTACCGGTTCGCCCTCCGATGCGGACTTGTCAGCAAGGACCCTGTCCACGGCCTGCAAGGCCCCAGACGGCAGAAGCCCCTTCCGCAGTTCCTCAAGGAATCGGAGATGGAACAGCTGCTGGACCCGGCGATGTGGACAGACGGCTATGGAGACGTGCTTGCCCGCACGCTGATTGTGACGTTCTACGAGACAGGCATCCGTCTGTCGGAGCTGACAGGACTGGACGACAGGGATGTCGACGATGTCACCTGCGAGCTGAAAGTGACCGGCAAGCGGAACAAGCAGCGTATCATTCCTTTCGGCAAGGAGCTGGAAGAGACGCTCGCCGCCTACCGGTGTGTGCGTGATGCCAGGACGGGAGACAGCTCCCCGGCCCTGTTCCGTACGGAGAAGGGTGAACGGATGACGAATGCACAGGTGAGGGCGCTGGTGAAGAAGAACCTCTCGAGAGTGTCGACGCTGAAGAAGCGCACGCCGCACGTTCTCCGCCACACGTTCGCCACGGCGATGCTCAATCATGAGGCAGGACTGGAAAGTGTGAAGAAGCTGCTCGGGCATGCGAGTCTGTCGACGACGGAGATCTACACGCATACCACTTTCGAGCAGCTGAAGAAAGTCTATAAGAATGCCCATCCAAGGGCTTAACCTTTAAAAAACGGAGGTACCTATGGAAATTAAGATTCAGTCGATTCATTTCGACACTACCGAGAAGTTACAGGCCTTCATCAACAAGAAGGCCGAAAAGTTGGAAAAGTCTTACGAAGACATTCAGAAAGTAGAGGTGCAGTTGAAGGTGGAGAAGCCGGCCACCGCATTAAATAAGACCACGAGCCTTTCCGTCACCGTTCCCGGTACGACGCTGTTCGTGAGAAGACCCTGCGACACGTTCGAGGAAGGTGTCGACCTGTGTCTGGATGCGATGAAGGTCCAGCTTACCAAGCATAAGGAAAAACAGAGAAAGCGTTGAAAAAATCCTTGAAATATTTTGGGGATTAAAATAAAAGCCTTACCTTTGCAGCCGTTTTACGACAAGTAGCCTTCGGCTGCAAAGTAACGCCTCTTTAGCTCAGTTGGCCAGAGCACGTGATTTGTAATCTCGGGGTCGTTGGTTCGAATCCGACAAGAGGCTCTCCTCTGGCTGAGAGGACACATTGAGATGACGGGTAGTTTCCAGAGTGGCCAAATGGGGCAGACTGTAAAATCTGCTGCTTCTTGCTTCGGTGGTTCGAATCCATCACTACCCACATCGGAAATGTAATCTGCGGAAATAGCTCAGTTGATAGAGCACTAGCCTTCCAAGCTGGGGGTCGCGGGTTTGAGTCCCGTTTTCCGCTCTCGTGGTTTTGCTGTAATAGCTCAGTGGTAGAGCACTTCCTTGGTAAGGAAGAGGTCCTGAGTTCAACTCTCAGTTACAGCTCTTCCGCCGTTCAGTGAGTGTAACTAAAAAGCACAGATTATTCATTTAATATTAAATAGGAAAAAGCTATGGCTAAAGAAGAATTCGTGCGCACCAAACCGCATGTAAACATTGGTACTATCGGTCACGTTGACCACGGTAAGACCACTCTTACTGCAGCAATCTCAAAGGTTCTTCACGAGAAGGGCTTCGGTTCTGAAGATGTCAAGTCTTTCGACCAGATTGACAATGCTCCGGAGGAGAAAGAGCGTGGTATTACCATTAACTCTGCACACATCGAATACGAAACAGCAAAACGTCACTACGCACACGTAGACTGTCCGGGTCACGCTGACTATGTGAAGAACATGGTTACCGGTGCCGCTCAGATGGACGGTGCCATCTTGGTTGTAGCTGCTACCGACGGTCCTATGCCTCAGACCCGTGAGCACGTGCTGCTCGCCCGTCAGGTGAACGTGCCTCGTCTGGTTGTCTTCCTGAACAAGTGTGACATGGTTGACGATGAGGAGATGCTCGACCTCGTTGAGATGGAGGTCCGTGAAATCCTCGAACAGTACGGTTACGAAGAGGATACCCCGATCATCCGCGGTTCTGCGCTCGGCGCATTGAACGGTGTTGAGAAGTGGGTTGACTCTGTCATGCAGCTCATGGACACCGTTGACACCTGGATTCAGGAGCCTGTACGTGAGGTTGACAAGCCGTTCTTGATGCCAGTTGAGGATGTCTTCTCTATCACAGGTCGTGGTACTGTTGCCACCGGCCGTATCGAGACAGGTGTATGCAAGGTGGGCGACGAAGTCCAGCTGCTCGGTCTCGGTGAGGACAAGAAGTCTGTCATCACAGGTGTCGAGATGTTCCGCAAGAACCTCGCACAGGGTCAGGCAGGCGACAACGTAGGTCTGCTCCTCCGTGGTATCGACAAAGGCAGAGGTGAAGCGTGGTATGGTAGTCGTACACCCGGGTGCCATCACTCCTCACGATCACTTCAAGGCTTCCATCTACGTTCTGAAGAAGGAAGAGGGTGGCCGTCACACGCCGTTCGGCAACAAGTACCGTCCGCAGTTCTACCTCCGTACAATGGACTGTACAGGTGAGATCAAGCTCCCGGAGGGTGTTGAGATGGTAATGCCTGGTGACAACGTTGAGATCGAGGTCGACCTGATTTACAAGGTTGCGCTGAACGAGGGTCTCCGTTTCGCTATCCGTGAGGGTGGCCGTACGGTAGGTTCAGGTCAGATTACTGCAATCCTCGACGACATCAAGTAATTACAAAGGTAAGTCGTAGATTACACAGATGATTCAGTTCCCGGTTCTTCCGGAACCGGGAACTGACTTACGGGTTTAGCTCAGTCGGTAGAGCACTGGTCTCCAAAACCAGGTGTCGAGGGTTCGAGTCCTTCAACCCGTGCAAAAAGAGAAGATTTTATGTTTAAGAAGATAGTTAATTATTGCAAGGACTGCTACGACGAACTTGCGCATAAGACTACATGGCCATCACGTGCCCAGCTTACACATAGTGCAATGGTTGTTTTAACTGCTTCCCTTGTCATTGCATTGGTTGTGTTTGCCATGGACTTCGTATTCCAGCATGTGATGAATTTCGTATATCCAGGTTAATTCATTAGGAAAATGGCTGATACAGAAAAGAAATGGTATGTTCTTCGGGCGGTCAGTGGCAAAGAGGGCAAGGTAAAGGAATATATCGATGCCCAGCTGCGGCTGAACGAGAAACTTGCTGAGCGTGTCTTCGAGGTGTTGCTGCTATGGAGAAACACGCAACTGTGCGTAAAGACGGTAAGCGTGTCGTCAAGGAGAAACTGAGTCTCCCCGGCTATGTGCTTGTCCAGGCCAACATGAGTCCAGACGTAGCTTCTACGTTGCGTTTCATGCCTAATGTATTGGGATTTCTCGGAGGTATGTCCGACCCCTCACCTGTCCGTCAGGCAGACATCAACCGTCTGCTGGGCAATGTGGAAGAGACCGAACTTGATGAGGTTCAGGATATTCCCTATCTGGTGGGTGAGACGGTTCAGGTCACCGACGGTCCTTTCAGTGGTTTCACGGTGTCATCGAAGAGGTGAATACCGAGAAGCACAAGCTGAAGGGTGATGGTGATGATATTTCGGTCGCCAGAATCTGCTGGAGCTGAGTTTTATGCAAGTCGCAAAAGAAGAATAGTATTGTTACGGATACTGTTCGACTTATAGTTTAATTTTTAATATTAACAAAGAAATGGCTAAAGAAGTAGCTGGATTAATCAAATTACAGATTAAAGGTGGCGCTGCAAATCCATCCCCCAGTAGGCCCTGCATTGGGTTTCCAAGGGTATCAACATCATGGGATTCTGCAAGGAGTTCAACGCCCGTACCCAGGACAAGGCTGGCAAAGTTCTTCCAGTCGTAATTACTTACTACAACGATAAGTCTTTCAGCTTCATCATCAAGACACCTCCCGCAGCCGTACAGCTCATGGAGGCCGCCAAGGTGAAAGGCGGATCAGGAGAGCCGAACCGCAAGAAGGTCGCATCCGTAACTTGGGAGCAGGTAAAGGCTATCGCAGAAGACAAGATGCCGGATCTCAACTGTTTCACGGTGGAGAGTGCCATGAAGCTGATTGCCGGTACGGCCCGCAGTATGGGTATCACTGTAAAAGGGGACTTCCTTGGTAAATAATTTTAAACTTCAGAAGTAAAAATGAGTAAACTGACAAAAAATCAGAAATCAGTAGCTGAGAAGGTTGAAGCAGGGAAGGCATATTCATTGGAAGAGGCGGCTAAGCTGGTGAAGGAAATCACCACTACCAAGTTTGACGCTTCTGTAGATGTGGATGTCCGTCTCGGCGTGGATCCTCGCAAGGCGAACCAGATGGTCCGTGGCGTCGTGTCACTGCCTAACGGTACCGGCAAGGTTACCCGTGTGCTCTGTCTCTGTACACCTGATCAGGAGGCTGCCGCTAAGGAGGCTGGTGCTGATTACGTTGGTCTCGACGAATACGTTGAAAAGATCAAGGGCGGCTGGACGGATGTGGATGTCATCATCACGATGCCGTCCTGCATGGGCAAGTTAGGGCCTTTAGGCCGTGTACTCGGCCCTCGCGGCTTGATGCCGAACCCGAAGAGCGGTACGGTGACTATGGATGTCGCTAAGGCAGTAAAGGAAGTAAAGCAGGGTAAGATTGACTTCAAGGTTGACAAGATGGGTATTATCCACACCTCAATCGGCAAGGTCAGCATGACTCCTGAGCAGATTTATGGTAACGCCAAGGAGTTCATCTCTACTGTCATCAAGTTGAAGCCTGCTGCTGCTAAAGGTACATATATCAAGAGTATCTTTATTTCGAGCACAATGAGTAAGGGTGTCAAGATTGATCCTAAATCAGTTGAATAACTCTAAAAGTTTTGTACAATGAAGAAAGAAGTAAAAGATACAATTATCGCTGAACTCGGTGAGAAGCTCGTAGTTATCCCTCATTTCTATCTGGTTGACGTGACCGGTCTGAACGCAGAGGCTACGAGTGCTCTCCGCCGCAAGTGCTTCAAGAGCGAGATCAATATGGTCGTCGTGAAGAACAAACTTCTCCACAAGGCTTTTGAGGCTTCAGATGTAGATTTTGAACCACTGTATGGTTCTCTCAGGGCAATACGGCAGTGCTGTTCACACAGACTGCGAATGTTCCGGCAAAGCTGCTGAAAGAGTACAAGAAGGAGGGTGTTCCCTCTCTGAAGGCTGCTTACGCAGAGGAGACTCTGTTCGTCGGTGCCGAGAAGCTCGAGGAACTTGCAGCTCTCAAGAGCAAGAACGAGGTCATTGCAGACATTGTAGCATTGCTGCAGTCTCCGGCAAAGAACGTTGTTTCTGCTCTCCAGTCAGGCGCTGGCACCTCCACGGTGTGCTTAAGACTTTAGGCGAGCGTCCTGAGTAAAATCTGATAAAGTCAAAAGATATATTATTTTTAGAACAAAAAATTAAAAAGTTAGAATAAAATGGCAGACGTAAAAGCTATTGCAGAAGAGTTAGTAAATCTTACTGTTAAGGAAGTAAATGAGTTGGCAACTGTCCTCAAGGACGAGTATGGTATCGAGCCTGCAGCTGCAGCTGTTGCTGTTGCTGGCCCTGCTGCAGCCGGTGCGGCCGGTGCGGCTGAGGAGAAGTCGGAGTTTGACGTTGTCCTCGCTGAGGTCGGCGCTAATAAGCTGAAGGTCGTTAAGGCTGTCAAGGAGGCTTGCGGTCTCGGTCTGAAGGAAGCTAAGGACCTCGTAGACGGTGCTCCTTCTACCCTGAAGGAGGGCATGGCAAAGGCTGAGGCTGAGAACCTGAAGAAGGCTATCGAGGCTGAGGGCGCAAAGGTTGAACTGAAGTAATTTACTTCCTACCTTACATTTCATACAATACGGTTAGGATTTACCAGGTAGGTGAGTCCTAACCTTTTTGTGTCTTTTGACACTGACAGGGAGTTGCACTCCCTCTTCAGTCCGTCGCCGGACTTTAAACATTCGATTATTCAATTTCAGTTTATGGCATTAGAAAACAAACCCAGAATAAATTTCGCCAGCGTTAAGAATCCGTATCCCTATCCGGATTTCCTCGATGTGCAACTGAAGTCTTTCCGTGACTTCCTGCAGCTGGACACTCCGCCTGAAGAACGCAAGAATGACGGTTTGTATAAGGTGTTCGCAGAGAACTTCCCTATCACCGACACGCGTAATAATTTCGTCCTTGAGTTCCTGGATTACTATGTTGACCCCCCGAGATATTCCATAGAGGAGTGTCTGGAGCGTGGCCTGACCTATAGCGTACCCTTGAAGGCCAAGATGAAGCTGTATTGTACGGATCCGGACCATGAGGACTTCGGTACGTTTATTCAGGATGTGTTCCTGGGTACAATTCCTTACATGACGAGCAACGGTACTTTCGTGATCAACGGTGCCGAGCGTGTGTCGTCGTTTCCCAGCTGCACCGTTCTCCGGGTGTTTTCTTCGGACAGGGTGTCCATGCCAACGGTACCGTTCTTTACAGTGCCCGTATTATTCCGTTCAAGGGTTCATGGATCGAGTTCGCTACCGACATCAACAATGTCATGTATGCTTACATCGACCGCAAGAAGAAGCTGCCCGTCACCACCATGCTCCGTGCCATCGGCTACGAGACCGACCGTGACATTCTCCAGATTTTCGATCTCTGCGAGGAGGTGAAAGTCAACAAGAAGAACATGAAAGCTGCCATCGGACGCAAGATTGCGGGTAACGTGATGAAGACCTGGACGGAGGATTTCGTGGATGAGGATACCGGCGAGGTGGTTTCCATTGAGCGCAACGAGGTGGTTGTAGAACGTGAGACCGTCATTACGGAAGAGAACGTAGACGAGATTCTCGACAGTTCCGTATCAACCATTCTGCTCCATAAAGATGAGGAGGCCGCCAACAAGTATTCCATCATCTTCAATACGCTTGCCAAAGACCCGAGCCATTCGGAGATGGAGGCTGTGAACTATATCTACCGTCAGCTGCGCAATGCGGATGCTGCCGATGACGCCAGTGCCCGGGAGGTATTCCAGAACCTTTTCTTCTCCGACAAACGGTATGACCTGGGCGAGTGGGACGTTACCGTATCAACAAGAAGCTGAATCTGGATACAGACATGGATGTCCGTGTGCTGACAAAGGATGACATCATTGAAATCATCAAATATCTCATCAGCCTGATCAACTCAAATGCCACGGTTGATGATATTGACCACCTGTCAAACCGCCGTGTCCGTACTGTAGGAGAGCAGCTGGCTAACCAGTTCTCCATCGGGCTGGCACGCATGAACCGTACTATCCGCGAACGCATGAACGTCCGTGACAGTGAGGTGTTCCAGCCGACGGACCTGATTAATGCAAAGACCATTTCAAGCGTCATCAACTCGTTCTTCGGTACCAATCCGCTGAGCCAGTTCATGGACCAGACGAACCCGCTGGCTGAGGTCACCCACAAGCGTCGTCTTTCCGCCCTGGGTCCCGGTGGTCTGTCGCGTGAACGTGCCGGATTCGAGGTGCGTGACGTCCACTATACCCACTATGGCCGTCTGTGCCCGATCGAGTCTCCTGAAGGTCCTAACATCGGACTGATCTCTTCTCTCTGTATGTATGCCAAGATCAACGACCTCGGCTTCATCGTGACTCCTTACCGCCGTGTGAAGGATTCCAAGGTGGACATGGACAACAAGGATGTCGTTTTCCTGACAGCGGAGGAGGAGGAAGACCAGATTATCGGACAGGGCAATGCGCCGTTGAACGATGACGGTACGTTCATCCGTGAAACGGTCAAGTGCCGTCAGGATGCTGATTATCCGGTTGTCGGGCCAGATTCGGTCAACCTTATTGATGTGTCTCCGCAACAGATTGCTTCTGTGTCGGCAGGTCTGATTCCTTTCCTGGAGCATGACGACGGTCACCGTGCGCTGATGGGTTGTAACATGATGCGTCAGGCGGTGCCGTTGCTTCATAATGATGCGCCGATTGTCGGTACGGGCCTTGAGAAGCAGGTCTGTGAGGACTCACGTACGATGGTTACTGCCGAAGGAGACGGTATTATAGAATATGTAGATGCCACGACCATCCGCATCCTCTACGACCGTACGGAAGAGGAGGAGTTTGTCAGCTTCGAACCGGCGTTGAAGGAGTACCGTATTCCTAAGTTCCGCCGCACTAACCAGAACATGGTTGTCGACCTCCGTCCGATCTGCGACAAGGGGCAGCGTGTGAAGAAGGGTGACATCCTCACCGAGGGCTATGCTACAGAGAATGGTGAGCTGGCACTTGGCCGCAACCTGCTGGTTGCTTATATGCCTTGGAAGGGCTACAACTATGAGGATGCCGTCGTCATTTCAGAGCGCATGGTGCGTGAGGACGTGTTGACTTCTGTCCATGTTGACGAGTATTCGCTTGAAGTGCGCGAGACGAAGCGTGGCGTAGAGGAGTTTACGTCGGACATCCCGAATGTCAGCGAAGAGGCGACAAAGGACCTCGACGACAACGGTATCATCCGTGTCGGTGCTCGTGTGGAGCCCGGCGACATCATGATCGGTAAGATTTCACCGAAGGGTGAGAGCGATCCGTCACCGGAGGAGAAGCTTCTCCGTGCCATTTTTCGGCGACAAGGCCGGCGATGTGAAGGATTCATCCCTGAAAGCCAATCCGTCACTGAGCGGTGTCGTCATAGACAAGAAACTCTTCAGCCGTGCCATCAAGACACGTGAGAGCAAGCGTCAGGACAAGGTGACACTTGCCAAGATCGACGAGGAGCAGGAAGCAAAGGTCAACGACTTGAAGGATCTTCTGGTCGACAAGCTGCTCGAACTGACGGCTGATAAGGTGTCGGATGGGTGTCAAGGACTATTCTGATGCAGAGATTATCACCAAGGGCAGCAAGTTCACCGTTGCCGCATTGAAGAATCTCGACTACGAGGGAATCAGTCCAACGGCTGGACAGACGATGAGCATACCAACCTGTTGATTCAGAAGCTGATCATGAATTACATCCGCAAGTACAAGCAGATGGATGCAGAGCTGAAGCGCAGGAAGTTCGCTATCACCATCGGCGATGAACTTCCGTCGGGTGTTCTTCAGATGGCGAAGGTATACATCGCCAAGAAACGTAAGATCCAGGTCGGTGACAAACTTGCCGGCCGTCATGGCAACAAGGGTATCGTATCGAAGGTCGTACGTACAGAGGATATGCCGTTCCTCGAGGACGGAAGTCCGGTCGACCTGGTGCTGAACCCGATGGGTGTGCCTTCACGTATGAACCTCGGTCAGATCTTCGAGGCGATTCTCGGTGCGGCTGGCCGTAAGTTAGGGGTGAAGTTCGCCACGCCAATTTTCGACGGCGCCAAACTCTCCGATCTGAAAGAATGGACGGACAAAGCGGGGCTGCCCAATCTCTGCTCGACATACATCTATGATGGTGAGACGGGCGAGAAGTTCGACCAGCCGGCCACGGTGGGTATCACTTACTTCCTGAAGCTCGGTCATATGGTCGAGGACAAGATGCACGCCCGCAGCATCGGCCCGTACTCACTGATCACCCAGCAGCCACTCGGTGGCAAGGCACAGTTCGGCGGTCAGCGTTTCGGAGAGATGGAGGTATGGGCCATCGAGGCATTCGGTGCATCCCATGTCCTTCAGGAAATCCTTACGATCAAGTCTGATGATGTTGTGGGTCGTTCAAAGGCTTATGAAGCTATCGTCAAGGGCGAGCCGATGCCGACACCTGGCATTCCAGAGTCGCTGAACGTACTGTTGCACGAGTTGCGCGGCCTCGGTCTGAGCATCAAACTTGATTAATACGTACACCCCATAATAAAAGTAAAACATGGCTTTTAAGAAAGATAATAAAGTAAAGAGTAATTTCAGCAAGATTACTATCGGACTGGCTTCACCTGAGGAAATCCTCGAAAACTCCTATGGTGAGGTGACCAAGCCAGAGACCATCAACTATCGTACCTATAAACCAGAGCGTGACGGTCTGTTCTGTGAGCGTATCTTCGGTCCTACGAAAGACTATGAATGCGCCTGCGGTAAATACAAGCGCATCCGTTATAAAGGGATTGTCTGCGACCGTTGTGGTGTTGAGGTGACGGAGAAGAAGGTGCGCCGTGAGCGTGCCGGACACATCGAACTGGTTGTCCCGGTGGCCCACATCTGGTATTTCCGTAGTCTTCCAAACAAAATAGGTTATCTTCTGGGTATGCCGACCAAGAAGCTCGATGCTGTTATTTACTACGAGAAATATGTTGTCATCCAGCCGGGTGTCGTGGAAGGCATGAAGAATGCCGATACAGAAGAGGACCTGAATGGTTCTCACAAGTTCGACCTTCTTTCCGAAGACGAATACCTTGACATCATCGACAACAAGCTCCCGGAGGGGAACGACCGTCTGGATGATTCCGATCCCAGCAAGTTCATAGCCAAGATGGGGGCAGAGGCGGTTTATGACCTCCTTACGGGGATTGACCTTGACCGTCTTGCCGGCGAGCTGCGTGACCGTGCGACAACCGACTCGAGCCAGCAGCGCAAGACAGAGGCTCTGAAGCGTCTGCAGGTGGTTGAGGGCTTCCGCCAGTCAGTCGGCGTGAACAGGCCGGAGTGGATGATCATGAAGATTATTCCGGTTACACCCCCGGAACTCCGTCCGCTGGTTCCATTGGATGGCGGCCGTTTCGCAACATCCGACCTCAACGACCTCTATCGGCGTGTGATCATCCGCAACAACCGTCTGAAGCGGCTCATGGAGATCAAAGCCCCGGAGGTTATCCTCCGCAACGAGAAGCGTATGCTTCAGGAAGCTGTCGATTCACTGTTCGACAATAGCCGCAAGTCGTCGGCAGTGAAAAGTGAGAGCAACCGTCCCCTGAAGTCTCTCTCCGACTCGCTGAAGGGCAAACAGGGCCGTTTCCGTCAGAACCTCCTCGGTAAGCGTGTTGACTATTCTGCACGTTCGGTAATCGTTGTTGGTCCTGAATTGAGGATGGGCGAATGCGGTCTGCCGAAGCTGATGGCAGCTGAGCTTTACAAGCCGTTCATCATCCGCAAGCTCATCGAGCGTGGCATCGTGAAAACCGTCAAGAGCGCCAAGAAGATTGTTGATCGTCGCGAGCCGGTTATCTGGGACATCCTTGAAAACGTCATGAAAGGGCATCCGGTCATGCTGAACCGTGCCCCGACACTGCACCGTCTCGGTATACAGGCTTTCCAGCCGAAGCTCATCGAAGGTAAGGCTATCCAGCTGCACCCGCTGGCATGTACGGCGTTCAACGCCGACTTCGACGGTGACCAGATGGCCGTCCATCTCCCGTTGAGCAATGAGGCAGTATTGGAAACGCAGATTCTGATGCTCCAGAGCCACAACATTCTCAATCCGGCCAATGGTGCGCTGATTACCGTCCCTTCACAGGATATGGTACTCGGTCTCTATTATATCACCAAGCTCCGTCCGGGTGCCAAGGGTGAGGGACTCTCCTTCTACGGTTCAGAGGAAGCCATCATTGCTTACAACGAGAAGCGATGCGACCTCCATGCACAGGTAAAGGTCATCGTTGACGACCTTGTCGACGGAAAGATACAGAAGCGTATGGTAGAGACTTCTGTCGGTCGTGTCATCGTCAACCAGATCATCCCGACCGAGATTGGCTTCTTCAATGGCATTATTTCCAAGAAGTCGCTCCGCGGTCTCATTGCCGATGTCATCAAGGCTGTCGGCATGGCACGTGCCTGCGAGTTCCTTGACGGTATCAAGAATCTCGGTTACCATATGGCCTATGTTGCCGGTCTGTCCTTCAACCTCGATGATATCATCGTACCGGATGAGAAGAAAGACATCGTAGGCAAGGGGCAGGACGAGGTTGACCAGGTGAAGGCCAACTATGAAATGGGTTTCATTACGGACAAGGAACGTTACAATCAGGTCATCGATGCCTGGACACACGTCAACAATAACCTCAAGGCAAGTGTGATGAAGCACATGACCGAGGCTGATCAGGGCTTCAACGCTGTTTATATGATGCTCGACTCCGGTGCCCGTGGTTCTGCTGATCAGATTGCCCAGCTTGCCGGTATGCGTGGTTTGATGGCGAAACCTCAGAAAGCCGGTGCAGAAGGTGCCCAGATCATTGAGAACCCGATCATCTCCAACTTCAAGGAGGGTATGTCCGTACTGGAGTACTTCATCGCTTCTCACGGTGCGCGCAAGGGTCTGGCCGATACGGCTATGAAGACAGCCGATGCCGGATACCTGACACGTCGTCTTGTAGACGTTTCCCACGATGTCATCATCACCGAGGAGGACTGTGGCTCTCTCTCCGTGGACTGGAGTGCCGGGCACTGAAGAATGGCGATGAGACCATCGCAACACTCTATGAGCGCATCCTGGGCCGCGTGTCGGTACACGATGTCATCAACCCGACGACAGGTGACATCATCGTCGCTGCCGGCGAGGAAATCACCGAAGCCAAAGCACAGGCTATCGAGGAGTCGCCGATCGAGATGGTTGAAATCCGTTCCGTACTTACCTGTGAGAGCAAGAAGGGTGTATGTAAGAAGTGTTACGGCCGAAACCTTGCCACTGCCCGTATGGTGCAGATGGGTGAGGCGGTCGGCGTCATTGCCGCACAGGCCATCGGTGAGCCGGGTACACAGCTTACCCTCCGTACGTTCCACGCCGGTGGTGTAGCTGGTAATGCTGCTGCCAATGCAACGATTACTGCAAAGAACGAGGCGAAGATTGAGTTCGATGAACTTCGTACCGTACCGTTTGTCGACGATGAGGACAAGGAGTGTCAGATGGTTGTCAGCCGTCTGGCGGAGATCCACTTCATCGATCCCAATACAGGCATTGTTCTCCTTACGGACAACGTCCCCTACGGTAGTTCTCTCTACTTCAAGTCCGGTGACACGGTCAAGAAAGGCGACCTTATCTGTAAGTGGGATCCGTTCAATGCCGTTATCGTCAGTGAGTATGCCGGTGTCCTCCGTCTGCACGATGTGGAAGAGGGTGTAACCTATAAGGCTGAAACCGATGATGCAACGGGTCTTACCGAGCGTATCATCACGGATTCACGTGACAAGACGAAAGTCCCGACGGTTGATATCGTCAAGGTCGGTGCCGAGAAGGGCGATGACGGCCTTTATGCGCCATCTGACATCCTCGGTACTTACAACCTCCCGGTAGGCGGCCACTTGGAGCAGGTTCTCCAGGACGGTGCAGAGGTCAAGACAGGTATGACGCTTGTCAAGATTCCGCGTTCCGTTGGCGGTGCCGGTGATATTACAGGTGGTCTTCCACGTGTCACCGAGCTTTTCGAGGCCCGTAACCCGTCTAATCCGGCTGTCGTATCAGAAATCGACGGTGAGATTACCATGGGCAAGGTAAAGCGTGGTAACCGTGAAATCATCGTGACTTCCAAGACCGGCGAGCAGCGCAAGTATCTTGTAAGTCTGTCCAAGCAGATTCTGGTGCAGGAGCATGATGCTGTCCGTGCCGGCACTCCACTGTCTGATGGTATCATTACACCGGCCGACATCCTGTCTATCATGGGACCGACGGCTGTTCAGGAGTATATCGTCAATGAGGTGCAGGATGTGTATCGACTCCAGGGTGTGAAGATCAACGACAAGCACTTCGAGATTATCGTTCGCCAGATGATGCGCAAAGTGCGTATCGATGACCCGGGTGATACGACTTTCCTTGAGCAGGAACTGGTTGACAAGCTCGACTTCGCCGAGGAGAATGACCGCATTTGGGGCAAGAAAGTAGTCACTGATCCGGGCGATTCGGAGAATTGCTATAAGGGTCAGATTCTCTCTGTCCGCAAGCTGCGTGATGAGAATTCAAGCCTCAAGCGTCGTGACCTCAAGCTCGTCCAGGTGCGTGATGCCGTTCAGGCAACGGCCACTCAGATTCTTCAGGGTATCACACGGGCTGCCCTCGGTACGAAGAGCTTCATGAGTGCTGCCTCCTTCCAGGAGACAACCAAGGTGCTCAACGAGGCTGCTCTCCGTGGCAAGACAGACTACCTTGAGGGTATGAAGGAGAACGTTATCTGTGGTCACCTTATCCCTGCCGGTACGGGACTCCGCCAGTGGCAGAAGCTCATCGTCGGCTCACAGGAAGAGCACGAGCGCATGGAGGCCAACAAGAAGAACGTTCTTGATTATGCCAACCAGGAGGCAGCAGAGGTTACAAAGGAGTAAATCCAGGTCTTTCCTCCTGTATATAAACATAAGGTAATAAAAGGGATTCACGGCGATGTCGTGGATCCCTTTTCTGTTGTATAGGCTGTATGGTGTATCCGTCACAGATGCCCTGCCAACAGGTTGTTTTCACACCTGGGGACAGGTAAAAACTTTTGCGTTATTATTTGGGCAGCTGATTTTAAAGTGTTATCTTTGCAATAAATAAACGAATTGTTATCTAAATCCTATTAATCAGAATGGACAATAAAAACAACCAGAATCAGGAGGGGCAGCAGCTGCAGATCGACCTCTCACCGGAAATCGCCAAAGGTGTCTATACCAACTTCCAGATAATCTCCCATTCAAGCTCGGAATTGTAATCGACTTTTGCCACGCTTCTCCCGGTGTGCCTAAGGCCACCGTGACCAGCCGTGTCATCATCGCTCCTGAGCATGCTCTTCGCCTTCTTTCCGCCCTGCAGGAGAATATAGTCCGCTACAAGCAGGAGTTCGGCGAGATTGGTCCCCGCAAGTCTGACAATGGGCCTCGTACCATTGCGCCTTTCGGGAATGGGAAGGTCGAGGCGTAAGTCCTGGTGGTACTGGCGGGTCTGGAAAAAACTGGCAGCCCTATCAAAAATTAGTGGCTCTATCGAAAGATAGCAGTCCTGGCGAAACTATTAAATGTTAGTCTTGCTAGTGCTGCTATCCTCGTTTATTCCCGCTGGTCCCGCCCGTCTCGCTATCTTCCTGCTATCTTTGCCAGCTCTTTCCTCAGCCGATCGTTCTCAGCCTTGAGGACTGCATTCTCCTGCTGTAGTCTTTTGAGGAGCTCGTTCTGCTGTCTGCGGTAGCCGGTACGGGCGGCATACATCCGCTCTTTGATTCCTCCCTGTTCCACGAACGTCTTTTGCAGAAATTCATGATACCTGCTCATCATGCGGTCCGTGATATGCAGGAGCGTGACGGCAGTGTTGCAGAATTCCTCATCTGTCCAGCGGTAGACAAACGGCTCGTAGTCGGAATACTCGTTGTGGGACCGACAGTGTTCGAACAGCGGTGCATAGCGGGGATGCGTGTTCTTCCACAGCTGTAGCTGGCGCGACTTGATGTAGTCCTCATAGTGTTCGGTCCCGGCCCGTCAAAAAACAGATGTTTATGTGGAAATTGTATGCTTTTCTGTCAGCTTTCTTTGCGGCACTGACCGCCGTCTTTGCCAAGGCCGGTGTCAGGGATGTCGACTCCGATCTTGCCACTGCCATCCGTACCACTATTATCCTTCTGCTTACATGGGGTATCGTTATCTTCGGATGCCATTTCAGTGAGGTGAAGGACGTGAACCGGAATACGTGGGTGTTCCTCATCTTTTCGGGTTTGTCCACCGGGTTGTCATGGCTCTTCTATTCAAGGCAATTCAGCTGGGAGATGTCTCCCGTGTGGCACCGATCGACAAGCTGAGCGTGGTGATTACTATTCTGCTTGCCTTCCTTTTCCTGCACGAACAGCCGTCGTTGAAGGTCGTCATCGGTGCCGTGCTGATAGCGTCGGGCAGTATCTTTATGATTGTATGAGATTTATGATGGGGTGGAGACGGTCCTGTACGGAAGTCTCCACTCCATCTTTTTTGCGGCATATCCTGGAACTTCCACGTTTGTGGAAGTTGTCAGTCCCCCCCTCTCAGGCAGAACTGCCTTCAGTCTACTTCGCTTTCACATACAGGTTCGTATATTGGTAGTATGCCTGTGCCTGGCGAACAAGACTCTGGTCTGTCTGTCTGACAGGCAGCTCGTCGCAGGTGCCGTCCTGCAGTGGGCGCACGGTGTATTGCCTTATCTTGCGGACAGGGGAGAGCACGGTCAGGCGGTTGCCCTCCAGATAGCCCAGGTCCTGGTAGGTCGCCATGAATGCACGGGGATGATAGGTCGGGGCAAAGATGTCCTGTCCTGTAAAGGCTACGCTGCTGCGCAGGTGGAGCAGGGACAGGACGGTTGGCATGAGGTCAATCTGCGAACAGAGTTTCCCCACCTTGCCCCGCCTTATGATTTCCGGGGCATAGACAAGGCATGGGATGTGGTAGCGGTCGATGGGCAGCGATGTCTTTCCCGCGCTGGAGGCGCAGTGGTCGGCAATGACGATGAACACCGTGTTCCTGAACCAGACTTTCCTCTTCGCCTCGGCGATGAATCTGCCGATGGCGTAGTCGGTGTATTTCACGGCAGCCTCCCGGGTGTTGGGGTCGCCGTCTACCTTTATCCGTCCGGCAGGGTAGGTGTAGGGGCGGTGATTGCTGGTCGTCATGATCTGTGCGAAGAAAGGATGCCCCGACCGATGGTCGGCATCGAACACCTGCAGGCTTTTCCTGAATATATCCTCGTCGCACACACCCCAGATGTTGGCGAAGGTCACCTGGTTGTCCGGGATGGATTTCCTGTCGATGACCTCATATCCGTTATGGCTGAAGAAGTCGCCCATGTTGTCAAAGTAGCTGTCGCCGCCGTAGATGAACTGCGCCCTGTAGCCTAAGCGTGACAGCACGCTCCCCACGGAAAGCCCACCTATCCGGTTGGCCTTCCGCTTGATGATGCTCTCCCCTGCACTCGGCGGCAGACAGAGCGACAGGGCCTCCAGTCCCCTCACCGTCCTGTTGCCGGCGGCATAGAGACTGTCGAAAACAAGGCTTCCCTGCATGAGCCTGTCCAGCTGCGGCGTGAGGTTCTGCCGGTTCCCGTATCGTGTGAGGAAGTCGGCACTGAGACTTTCCACGGTGATCAGCACGATGTTCGGACGCTGTGCCCCGAGACTGTCGCCGACGGTCTTCCTGCCGTTACTGTCCAGGCCGCTCAGCTGCCGGTACAGTCGCACACATTCCTTCTGGGGCAGCATGGCGTAGAACTTGTCATATTCCAGTTTGTTGCCCTGGAAGGCGATGACGAAGTCGCACGCTCCGTTCTGTTCCAGTTGCGTGACGTACTGGTTGTCGCTCTGCAGCGTATGTGTGCCCCACAGGATGAAGTAGGCGCCTGTCGCAAAGACCGCATAGAGGGAGAGGTGAACGATGAGCAGCTTCGCCCCGTACAGCCGGGTGACGTTCATCCGGTAATGGCGTGACTGGAGGAAGATGATACCTGCCGTGAGAAGCAGTGTGGCACCGACCAGGGGAACGATGGCATACGACTCCATGATGTTCCCGATCACCTCGTGCGTGTAAACGAGGTAGTCTACGGCGATGAAGTTATACCTTACTCCAAATTCTCCCCAGAAGATGTATTCTCCTGCGGTGATGCACAGGAACAGGAAGACGTACACTGCCCAGACGAAATGAGAGAGACCCTCCGCCATGCCTCCCTCGTCTTCGGGAAGAAAAAACGGATGGAGAAGCTGAACAGCTTCCAGCCCAGGAAGAGGCGGGCTATCTTGGGCGCACCGCCGCCATACTCGTGGAAGATGGTATGGAAGAACAGCACGTAGACGAAGGCCGCAGCCAGCAGCAGTTCTATCACCCATCCCGCGATGCGGTGGTATTTCCCCTCGTTCAGTCCGAGGTAGACAATCTGTAGCGGCAAGGCGAGCAGGATGCCCATGCCGAAATCGGCGAGCAGCCCGATGCACAACAGTCTGACCGTCTCTCCTACAGTGAAAGAGACATCACCGGGTGCCGTGTACATCAGGATGATTCGCAGGAGAAATCCTACGAGCATATACAGTTTCAGGAATCGGGTCTCGATGAGGAAGACAGGGTTTCTGTAGATCAGTTTGTTCTTGTTCATCGTCATTTGTTTTGCTGCAAAATTACATAAAATCCGTGGATAACGTAGCGGACGGAACAGAAAACTTCTTCGTTTTCTCCAGAGCGGAACAGAGGACCTATCGGATGCCGTTCTCTCAGGGGGAAAACAGCAAGTTGATTCTACATCGGCAACGTATTGTATGGTGTTTAGCACTCATCACCATTGGTGTTTGGCACTCATCACCATTGGTGTTTACCAATAACACCACATGAGATGGGCAACACCACATCGGCTGAAGGTGGGAGGAGTGGTTCATTATGGCCATTATGATGTATATAGTAAGACACTAATGGCTAATTTATATGGGAAAATGTTTATTGGGCAGCACTATTTATCTTTTATCCACTAAAGTAAGGTGTTGTGGCTAAGATGTTTACTTCCTCCCTTACAAAGTATAGGACATTTTTTCTTTCTGTTTCTTTGTTTTTCAGAAATTAAAGTCTATTTTTGTGCAGGCATAAAACCATCATGATGAAACTTTCTGTACTGGTGGAGGTTCTCTTTTACTGTGCTGACGGAAGGGAAAGTCAAGGTAGGAGAGTCCTGCATGTTGAGCAAATGGGTGATAGCTCTGATTATGAGGTACTTGTGATCCGTAGAGTATGAGGTCTGTGGCAAGAGACTTGTAGGCTTAAAGCGTGCCGTAGGGTAGTATCATCAACTAAAAGCTAAGTGTATGATGAATAGGATGAGGAAAGTGTTGGTCTTGTTCATTCTGTTGAGCAGTTTGATACAGAAAAGTACGGCAGGTTGCGTATGGAAAGGCGATTTGTATGTCTTTGATGGCATTGTATTGTATTTACCTGATGCTGACAAAGAAGATTTCATGTTTGAAGAAAGAAATGATACTTTATATATCATGCCACAGACATACTTCACGCTTGATGGAGCAGGTCTTTTCTTCCCGGAGGACATCCATGTTGTAAATCTACAGGAAACGATTGTTATCGGTGTCAAGCAGGAAACGACAGACGATACACCTGCTGTATGGTTGGAATTTTCTTCTGAAAGAAGCAGATTGGAGAAGCGTATGAAACAAAAGTATTTCCTCTGGACTTCTCAAGAACAGGAGGAATATTTATACAGGCATCACTGGGGGGCTGTTAAAGGGTTGTCTTTGCAGTTTCAAAAGATGTACTATAACAATATTCTGGAAAGACAGACCGAGTATAAGGAATGTTGTCCGGAGTATATTGAGCAGGCAAAGGACGTTCTTGCCATGAAAGATAAAGATTTTGCATCTTTCAGGCAGCTACATGCCTATCCTCAAATAAAGTATAGGACGGTTGCAATACAATATTGGAAGCAACAGGAGCGCAGGTATATAGTAGTTGTGGAGAAGCCACTGTAAGGTAAACGAAAAGAAAAACGAGTAGGAAAGTCTTATTGCTTTTGTTGATGATTTTACCTTTTGGGGGGTGTGTCAACAGCGTGGCTTCGGCAGGGCATATTCTGAAAGGGAATGCAGAAGATGATGCCAAGAACTTCCTGAACATCAATGACAGGACTTCGGCATTGAGGTTTACGGATGGCGAACAGATTATGTTGCCTTGTTTTTCCGGCGAAAACAACACCGAGTTATATGTGGTTTATTTTCTTGGTCGCACGGAGAAAGAACGAAGTTTCTGGGATGTATATAATAAGAAAGGATATTGGAAGGGCAAAGATGCTGAACAGGCGTACAGATACGAAAAAGACATGGAACGCTATATCAATGCGAGAATAACGCGATATGACGTTTGCCATTGCCTTGAACAAGGAAATGGTCAAGGACATAAAAGGGGATGAATTCCAGCCAGACAGTAATGCTGTTTATAAGACATATCTGCTGACAAACGGGAAATGGATACAAACCGACAGTTTTAAGGTGCAGGATGCTCCGAAGGATACAGGTGAGTATCTTATGAATATATCAGGCAGAAATAATAAAAAGTTTTTTGAAGTGCTGGGAGACAGTCTGGTGTCTTTGCCGGACTTCTCAGATCGGGTTAATGGCTCTTGTGCTGCAGGCAGGGAGGATTGTGTACTTGATTGTCTGAGAGTGGATTATTACCTTTTGTCCTCCAGTTCCCTTATGCCGGTGGTGCAGTTGGATGCAGCACATAAATTGTTGTTCAAGAAGCGTAAAGAGAAAAGTAAATCGGAAGAATACATAAAAGTCTATGCCTTGTTGTCTGTAAATGATAAGGTTACCGACTCTGTTCTCTGTTATGAATATTATAACAATGCCGAGACCCTGTCGGCTTATGAGCAGATATATTATATTGATACCGTTCAGCGCAGGATATGGACTGTTATGCTGACTTATGATGAGGAAAGTGCAGAGGCAGACGCTGCAAAAATTTACACAATAGATTTGGGCAGGAACTGCTTTGTCCAAGAAGTCGATACAAAGAATACTCCAGCAGATACGTTAAATAATGAATAAAAAAAGTTATTTATTGTTAACATGAGAGGTGCGGGGAATTATTCTTTTTCTTATTATTAGGTCATTTAAGGGAATCTTTGTACCTTTGCAACCCGAAACGACAGAGCAGATTATAAGGCTTTTAAAGCGTTCAGCTTGCGTTCGTAATGGATTGAAAATAAACAAAATAAATATATAACAATAAAAAGTAAAAAAATCATGCCTACTATTTCACAGTTAGTAAGAAAAAGGCAGACGGGTCATCGTAGACAAGAGCAAGTCCCCGGCTCTGGACAACTGTCCTCAGCGTCGCGGCGTCTGTGTCCGTGTTTACACCACGACCCCTAAGAAGCCTAATTCGGCAATGCGTAAGGTTGCCCGTGTTCGTCTGACCAATCAGAAAGAAGTCAACTCCTACATCCCGGGAGAGGGTCACAACCTGCAGGAGCACAGTATCGTGCTTGTTCGTGGCGGCCGTGTGAAGGACCTTCCGGGTGTGCGCTATCACATCGTTCGTGGTACACTCGATACCGCAGGTGTTGCCAACCGTACACAGCGTCGCTCCAAATATGGTGCAAAGCGTCCTAAGGCGGCCAAGAAGTAACAGAAGACTTCAATCCATAAAGCCGAGGTGCAACGGCCGGTGATGGCCGATGCGCCGGGGCTCTTCAAGAAGAAGCAACTAAAAACAAACAGTTTTGCTGGAGATTTGTAATCACAAAGGTTGAGTAAATGCCCAGGAGAGGGTGTTGAAGAACGGAAAGACGACAGCCTCCGCAGAATTAAAGTTTAAAAATAAAATGAGAAAAGCAAAACCAAAGAAGCGTGTAATCCTTCCGGATCCGAAGTTCAACGACCAGAAGGTGTCAAAGTTCGTAAATCACTTGATGTATGACGGTAAGAAGAACACCTCATACGAGATTTTCTACGCAGCCCTCGACATCGTAGGCGGCAAGATGAAAGACGAGGAGAAGTCTCCACTTGAGGTCTGGAAGCAGGCTCTCGACAACATCACTCCCGCAAGTAGAGGTGAAGAGCCGCCGTATCGGTGGTGCTACTTTCCAGGTGCCGACTGAAATCCGCCCGGACCGCAAGGAGAGCGTCTCGATGAAGAATATGATCGCTTTCGCACGCAAGCGCGGCGGTAAGAGCATGGCTGACAAGCTCGCATCAGAGATCATGGATGCCTTCAACAACCAGGGCGGTGCCTACAAGCGCAAGGAAGATATGCACCGCATGGCAGAGGCTAACCGTGCATTTGCTCACTTCAGATTCTAATCAAGTTATTATAATAAGGTAAAAAGAAAATGGCAAATCACGATTTACATTTGACTCGTAATATCGGTATCATGGCACACATTGATGCTGGTAAGACGACTACATCTGAGCGCATTCTTTTCTATACGGGTAAGACGCACAAGATCGGCGAGGTTCATGATGGTGCTGCCACAATGGACTGGATGGCACAGGAGCAGGAGCGTGGTATCACGATTACCTCTGCTGCGACCACATGTAACTGGAACTATCTGGGCAAGTCTTACAAGATTAACTTGATTGATACCCCGGGACACGTTGACTTCACCGCAGAGGTGGAGCGTTCACTCCGTGTCCTTGACGGTGCTGTCGCAACTTACTCTGCTGCTGACGGTGTCCAGCCGCAGTCTGAAACCGTATGGCGTCAGGCTGACAAATACAATGTTCCACGTATCGGTTATGTGAACAAGATGGACCGTTCCGGTGCAGACTTCTTCGAAACGGTACAGCAGATGAAGGACATTCTGGGGGCTAACCCGATTGCCATCCAGATTCCAATCGGTGCAGAGGAGAACTTCAAGGGTGTTGTAGACCTGATTAAGATGAAGGCTATCCTCTGGCACGATGAGACGATGGGTGCAGAATACGATGTCGAGGAGATTCCTGCCGACCTCGCCGACGAGGCTGCCGAGTGGCGTGACAAGCTGCTCGAAGGTGCTGCCAACTTTGACGATGAGGTGATGGAACTGTACCTTGAAGGCAAAGATGTTCCTGAAGAAAAGATCATTGCAGCTATTCGCAAGGGGTGTATCGCCATGGAGTGCTGCCCGATGCTCCTCGGTTCTTCGTACAAGAACAAGGGCGTTCAGCCGCTTCTCGACTATGTCTGTGCTTTCCTGCCTTCTCCGCTCGATACACCGGCTATCGTCGGTACGAATCCTGATACGGAGGAAGAAGAAGACCGCAAACCAAGCGAGAACGATCCTACGGCTGCGCTGGCGTTCAAGATCGCTACCGACCCGTTCATGGGCCGTCTGGTGTTCTTCCGCGTCTACTCCGGTAAGGTCGTTGCAGGATCTATGTATACAATCCACGTTCCCGTAAAAAGGAACGCATCAGCCGTCTGTTCCAGATGAACTCCAACAAGGAAATTCCTATGGAGTCAATTGATGCTGGTGACATCGGCGCTGGTGTAGGTTTCAAGGATATTCGTACGGGCGATACACTCTGTGATGAGAATGCGCCGATTGTACTGGAGTCCATGACGTTCCCGGATACGGTGATTTCTATTGCTGTCGAGCCGAAGAGCCAGGCAGATGTTGCCAAGTTGGACAATGGTCTTGCCAAAGCTCGCCGAGGAGGATCCTACATTTACTGTCCGCACTGATGAGCAGAGTGGCCAGACGATTATCTCCGGAATGGGCGAGCTTCACCTGGATATCATCATCGACCGTCTGAAGCGTGAGTTCAAGGTAGAGTGTAACCAGGGTAAGCCGCAGGTTAACTACAAGGAGGCTATTACAAAGGCCGCCCAGAGTCGTGAGACTTATAAGAAGCAGTCTGGTGGTCGTGGTAAGTTCGCTTGTATTGATGTAACCATCGAACCGAAAGACGAGGATTACACAGAGGGCGACCTGCAATTCATCAATGTTGTCAAGGGCGGTAATGTGCCTAAGGAATTCATTCCTTCTGTAGAGAAGGGATTCAAGGACTGTCTGAGCAATGGTGTCCTCGGCGGCTTCCCATTGACAGGTATGAAAGTAACCCTGACGGACGGCTCTTTCCACCCGGTAGACTCTGATCAGCTGTCATTCGAGCTTGTCGCTCACCAGGCTTTCAAGGTGCTTTGCCCGAAGGCGGGTCCTGTTCTCATGGAGCCTATCATGAAGGTAGAGGTCGTTACCCCTGAAGAAAACATGGGTGATGTCATCGGTGATTTGAACAAGCGTCGTGGTCTTGTACAGGGTATGGATGAGGCCCGCAGCGGTGCCCGCATCGTGAAGGCGATGGTCCCGCTGTCAGAGATGTTCGGGTATGTGACTGCTCTCCGCACCATCACTTCCGGTCGTGCCACTTCTTCTATGGAGTATGATCACCACTCACCTGTTTCAAGCAACCTCGCCAAAGAGATTCTTGATGAGCTGAAAGGCAATTCGGACCTTGTAAAGTAAATCAATTTAAGGCGTTGCTCTTCCATAGCGAATGACTCTTATGGAAGGGCAGCCTTTATCTAAAATTCAATATCAATTAAATCAAAGACATGAGTCAGAAGATTCGTATTAAGCTGAAGTCTTACGACCACCAGTTGGTTGACAAGTCAGCAGAGAAGATTGTGAAGGCCGTGAAGGCTACGGGTGCTATCGTCAGTGGTCCTATTCCATTGCCGACACACAAACGTATTTACACTGTAAACCGTTCTACATTCGTCAACAAGAAGTCGCGCGAGCAGTTTCAGCTCTCTGATTTCAAGCGTCTCATCGACATCTACAGCTCAACGGCAAAGACTGTTGATGCACTGATGAAACTGGAACTGCCGTCAGGTGTAGAGGTTGAAATCAAAGGTGTAGTCGCTGTTGACGAGTAAGAAACGATTTAAAACAAACAAAGCATTTACATTCATTTTTAAATAATTAATTGAAATGCCAGGATTATTAGGAAAGAAAATCGGAATGACATCCGTTTTCAGTGCCGACGGTAAGAACGTACCGTGCACTGTTATCGAAGCTGGTCCTTGTGTTGTAACCCAGATCAAGACTGTTGAGAAGGATGGTTACAAGGCTGTTCAGTTAGGTTTCGGTGAGGCGAAGGAGAAGAGAACTTCCAAGCCGCAGCTGGGACACTTCAAGAAAGCCGGCACAACACCGAAGAAGCACTTGGCCGAGTTCAAGTTTGATGAGGAGTATAACCTCGGTGACACGATTACCGTTGAACTGTTCAACGACACGAAGTTCGTTGACGTTGTAGGTACGTCCAAAGGTAAAGGCTTCCAGGGCGTTGTAAAGCGTCACGGATTCGGTGGTGTAGGTCAGTCTACTCACGGTCAGGACGACCGTGCACGCAAGCCGGGATCTATCGGTGCTTGTTCTTACCCAGCAAAGGTCTTCAAGGGCATGCGTATGGGTGGCCAGATGGGAGGTGACAGAGTGACAACTCAGAACCTTCAGGTGTTAAAGGTTATTCCGGAACACAATCTTCTTCTCGTGAAGGGCAGTGTAGCTGGATGCAATGGTTCAACCGTAATAATTAGCAAGTAATGGATATTAACGTATTAGATATCAAAGGTCAGGAGACCGGCCGCAAGGTAACTCTTAACGAGAATATCTTCGGTATTGAGCCTAACGACCACGTCCTCTATCTCGCAGTCAAGCAGTATCTCGCAGACCAGCGTCAGGGTACAGCCAAGTCGAAGGAAAGAAGTGAACATGCCGGTTCTACCCGCAAGCTGGGTCGTCAGAAGGGCGGCGGCGGTGCCCGTCGTGGTGACATCAACTCACCGGTTCTCGTTGGCGGTGGTCGTGTCTTCGGTCCGAAGCCACGTGACTATAGCTTCAAACTGAACAAGAAAGTGAAAGTTCTTGCACGTAAGTCTGCATTGACTTACAAGGCGCAGGAGAATGCAATCGTTGTCGTAGAGGATTTCAATCTTGATGCTCCGAAGACAAAAGATTTCGTAAACATTGCAAAAAATCTGAAAGTAGATGGCAAGAAGTTGCTTCTCGTTTTGCCGGAAGTAGAGAAAAACGTATATTTGTCGGCTCGTAATCTGCAGAAGACAGAGGTAATGACGGCGGCACAGGTCAATTCTTACAAGGTTTTGAATGCTGATGTGCTTGTTGTTACTGAGAACTCTCTGAAAGTCATCGATGGAATCTTAATCAAGTAATAATATAGGAGACAAGAAGAATTATGGGATTTATCATTAAACCGTTGGTCACTGAGAAGATGTCCAATTTGACAAACAAGTCTTCTGTGGATAAGGTTGTAAAGCACAAGGGGGAAAAGAAAACCATTCCGGCCCAGCCGAAGTATGGCTTTATTGTCAAGCCTGATGCCAACAAACTTGAGATTAAGAAAGAAGTTGAGGCTCTGTACAACGTTACAGTAGTAAGTGTGAATACGGCTCGTTATGCAGGTAAGCGTCAGGCACGCTACACCAAGGCCGGTCTCGTAAAGGGACAGAAGAACGCATTCAAGAAGGCTATCGTCACTTTGAAGAATGGCGATTCAATTGATTTTTACAGCAATATTTAAATAAAAGATGGCAGTACGTAAATTCAACCCGGTCACACCGGGACAAAGACACAAGGTTATTGGCACGTTCGAGGAGATTACTGCATCCGTGCCAGAGAAGTCTCTCGTTTACGGTAAACGTTCTACCGGTGGTCGAAACAACACCGGTAAGATGACTGTCCGCTATATGGGCGGAGGTCACAAGAGGAAGTATCGTCTTATCGACTTCAAGCGGGAGAAAGATGGTGTTCCAGCTGTAGTGAAGACAATCGAGTATGATCCTAACAGATCTGCCCGCATTGCGCTGTTATACTATGCTGATGGTGAAAAACGTTACATTATTGCTCCTAACGGACTGCAGGTGGGTGCAACACTGATGTCAGGTGCTGAGGCAGCACCTGAGGTCGGGAATGCCCTTCCACTGGCTAACATTCCCGTCGGTACCGTAATTCACAATATTGAGTTACGTCCGGGGCAGGGTGCATTGCTCGTTCGTTCGGCTGGTAACTTTGCTCAGCTTACTTCTCGTGAAGGCAGTTATTGTGTTATCAAGCTCCCTTCTGGCGAAACACGCCAGATCTTGTCGGCTTGTAAGGCGACTGTTGGTAGTGTAGGTAACTCTGACCATGCACTTGAGCAGTCTGGTAAGGCTGGTCGATCTCGTTGGTTGGGGCGGCGTCCTCACAACCGTGGTGTTGTTATGAACCCTGTTGATCACCCGATGGGTGGTGGTGAAGGTCGCCAGTCCGGTGGTCACCCACGTTCACGCAAGGGCTTGTACGCTAAGGGTCTCAAGACTCGTGCACCTAAGAAGCTTTCAAACAAGTACATCATTGAGAGAGCTAACAAGAAGTAATCAAAGTAATTAAGAGTAAATTATGAGTCGTTCATTAAAAAAAGGTCCATACATCAACGTATCACTCGAGAAGAAGATTCTCGCCATGAACGAGAGTGGTAAGCAGAATGTCGTTAAGACATGGGCCAGGGCATCAATGATTTCCCCTGATTTTGTGGGTCACACTGTTGCAGTTCATAACGGAAACAAATTTATCCCTGTTTACATTACTGAGAACATGGTAGGTCACAAGCTCGGAGAGTTCAGTCCTACGCGCCGGTTCGGTGGCCATTCCGGTAACAACAAGAAGTAAGCAGGTCCATAATCCATTTAGAAAACAGAAAATATAATGGGAGCAAGAAAACATATAAAGGCTGAAGCTCGTAAGGAAGCACTGAAAAGCCAGTATTTTGCAAAGCTCAAGGACTGTCCTTCTTCTCCACGCAAAATGCGCTATGTTGTTGACATGGTTCGTGGAATGGAGGTCAATCGTGCCCTTGGTGTGCTGAGATTCTCCAAGAAGGCAGCCGCCCAGAACGTTGAGAAACTTCTGCGCTCGGCTATCAACAACTGGGAGACGAAGAATGACCGCAAGGCTGAAGACGGTGAACTTTATATCTCTAAGGTCTTCGTTGATGAAGGTGTTACTATGAAGCGCATGCGTCCTGCACCGCAGGGCCGTGGCTACAGAATCCGCAAACGTTCTAACCACGTCACGCTTTTCGTCGACTCGAAGGCTGACGCTAATAATGATGATAAATAAATAGTAGAATGGGACAGAAAGTTAATCCAATTAGCAACCGTCTTGGTATCATCCGCGGTTGGGAGTCAAATTGGTTCGGTGGCAAGAACTTCGGGGATAATCTCGTAGAGGACCGTAAGATCCGTACTTACCTGAACAAGCGTTTGGAGAAAGCAAGCGTTTCCCGTATTGTCATAGAGCGCACATTGAAGCTCGTCACCATTACTATTTGCACCGCTCGTCCGGGCATCGTTATCGGCAAAGGTGGTCAGGATGTTGACAAGCTCAAAGAAGAGTTGAAGAACCTCTTCAAGAAAGAGATTCAGATTAATATCTTCGAGGTTAAGAAACCTGAACTTGATGCAAACATCGTGGGTAACAATATCGCCCGTCAGGTAGAGGGCAAGATTGCTTACCGTCGCGCCATCAAGATGGCTGTTGCCAATACCATGCGTGCTGGTGCAGAGGGTATTAAAGTTCAGATTACAGGTCGTCTGAACGGTGCTGAAATGGCCCGTAAGGAAATGTTCAAGGAGGGGCGTACCCCACTGCATACTTTCCGTGCAGACATCGATTATTGTCAGACAGAGGCTCTTACCAAGGTCGGTCTGTTGGGTATCAAGGTCTGGATTTGCCGTGGTGAAGTCTACAACAAAGTTGACCTCACTCCCAACTTCACCCAGGAGAAGAGCAACGGCCGTTCCAATAATGGTGGACGTTCCGGAAGGGGTAATCGCAGAAGAAACAATAACCGTTAAAAGAAGAAGCTATCATGTTACAGCCAAAAAGAGTAAAAATATAGAAGGCCCTCAGGACGGGCGCGGCAACAAAGGCAACGCTCACAGAGGTACACAGTTGGCTTTCGGCTCATTCGGCATCAAGACGCTTGAGGCTAGGTGGATTGACAGCCGCCAGATTGAGGCCGCCCGTGTAGCAGTGAACCGCTACATGAACCGTCAGGGGCAGGTCTGGATTCGTATTTTCCCCAGACAAGCCGATCACCCGCAAGCCCTGCCGACGTGCGTATGGGTAAAGGTAAGGGTGACCCTGCCGGATGGGTAGCACCGGTTACTCCGGGTCGTGTCCTCTTTGAAGTAGAAGGGGTAAGTTTTGACATTGCAAAGGAGGCCCTTCGTCTCGCTGCCCAGAAGCTGCCTGTTAAGACAAAGTTTATTGTTAGACGTGATTTCGATAAAAAACGCTTAAGAAAGATGAAGATTAAAGAAGTAAAAGAGCTCGAGACCAAGGATTTGGTTGAGAAGATTGAGAATGCTGAGGCAGCTCTCACCAAGATGAAGCTGAACCATCAGATTACTCCGCTTGAGAATCCATCTCAGATTAAGACCGCTCGTCGTGACATCGCACGTATGAAAACTGAACTTTCTCAGAGAGAACTTAACAAATAACAATGGTCCAGATGGAAACAAGAAATTTAAGAAAAAGTAAGACAGGGTGTCGTTATCAGCAACAAAAATGGATAAAACCATCGTTATTGCGTCTAAGTTCAAGGAGAAGCACCCTATTTATGGTAAGTTTGTCCAGAAGACAAAGAAGTACCATGCCCATGACGAGAAGAATGAGGCAAATGTAGGTGATACGGTGCTGATTATGGAGACTCGTCCTCTTTCCAAGACAAAGAGATGGAGATTAGTTCAAATTGTTGAAAAAGCTAAGTAATTATGATACAGACAGAATCAAAACTTACAGTATGTGATAACAGCGGTGCCCGGGAAGCTAAGTGCATCCGTGTGCTGGGTGGTACAGGCCGCCGTTATGCAAGTGTTGGTGACGTTATCGTAGTTGCTGTACAGAACGTCATCCCATCAAGTGAATTGAAAAAGGGTGCAGTATCAAAGGCATTGATTGTTCGCACAAAGAAGGAAATCCGCCGCGCAGACGGTTCTTACATCCGTTTCGACGACAATGCATGTGTATTGCTGAACAATGCAGGCGAGATCCGTGGCAGCCGTATTTTCGGTCCTGTTGCCCGTGAGCTGCGTGCAGTGAACATGAAAGTCGTTTCTTTGGCACCTGAGGTTCTCTAATGATTAAATTGAAAAATAAAATGGCAAAATTCCATATAAAGAAAGACGATCAGGTCATTGTCCTTGCCGGTGCAGACAAGGGTAAGACCGGAAAGGTGCTTAAGGTCATTGCAGACAAGGAGCGTGCTATCGTCGAGGGCGTGAATATGGTCTCGAAGAGCATGAAACCTTCTGCAGCCCATCCTCAGGGGGGGGCATCATTAAGCAGGAGGCTGCAATTCATATCTCAAATTTAAGTCTCATCGATCCGAAGAGCGGTAAAGCTACGCGCATCAAGATTGAGCGTGAGGGCAAGACTGTTAGGCGTATCGCTAAAAAGTCAGGGGAGGAAATTAAGTAATGGATACAGCTCAGTTAAAGAAACAATACAAGGAGCAGATTGTTCCGGCTCTGCAGAAGCAGTTCAATTATTCTTCAATCATGCAGGTTCCTGTATTGAAGAAGATTGTCATCAACCAGGGGCTCGGCGATGCAACGCAGGATAAGAAAATCATCGAAGTTGCCGTCAATGAAATCTCTTCTATCACAGGTCAGAAGGCTGTTGCAACGTATTCCAAGAAGGATATTGCCAACTTCAAGCTGCGTAAGAAGATGCCTATCGGTGTCATGGTAACGCTGCGCCGCGAGCGGATGTATGAATTCCTCGAGAAGCTCGTCCGTGTATCTTTGCCGCGTATCCGTGACTTCAAGGGTATCGAGAGCAAATTCGACGGACGGGGGAACTATACGCTTGGTATCACCGAGCAGATTATTTTCCCGGAGATTAATATCGATCAGGTTGACCGTATCCAGGGTATGAACATAACCTTCGTTACATCGGCTAAGACTGATGAAGAAGGTTTGCTTTGCTGAAGGGCTTCGGACTTCCATTCAAGAATGCTAAAAACGATTAATTGATATGGCAAAAGAATCAATGAAAGCTCGCGAGGTAAAGCGTGCAAGACTTGTCGCACGTTATGCTGAGAAACGCGCAGCTCTGAAAAAGATTATCGCTACTTCAAATGATCCTGAAGAGGCTTATGAGGCAGCTCGCAAGTTGCAGTCTATACCGAGGAACGCTAACCCTATCCGTCTGCACAACCGTTGTAAGATCACCGGTCGTCCGAAGGGTTACATCCGCCAGTTCGGTCTCTCTCGTATCCAGTTCCGTGAGATGGCTTCCCAGGGACTTATTCCAGGAGTGAAGAAGGCAAGCTGGTAATCAAATTATATTGATGCGGATAGTGAATTGTAATTTATATTTTGTACCTTTGCAGTTCATTATCCGCTTTCAAGCGATTTTTAATATTGTCGGGATGGTCCCGATCAATTAAACATTTATATTTTATGACAGATCCAATAGCAGATTATCTGACAAGACTCAGAAACGCAATCATGGCTCATCACCGTGTCGTTGAGGTTCCTGCGTCTAACTTGAAGAAGTCTATCACTAAGATTCTCTTCGAGAAGGGTTACATCCTGAACTATAAGTTCGTGGAGGATGGTCCCCAAGGTTCAATCAAGGTCGCACTGAAGTACGATCCTGTAACGAAGAAGAGCGCTATCAAGAGCTTGAAGCGTGTCTCTACCCCTGGTCTCCGCCAGTACACAGGTTACAAAGAGATGCCGAGAGTAATTAACGGACTTGGAATCGCTATCCTTTCCACGTCTAAAGGTGTAATGACTGACAAGGAGGCTGCTGCCGAGAAGATCGGCGGTGAGGTACTTTGTTACATTTATTAATTGGAGGATTGAATATGTCAAGAATAGGAAAATTACCAATTAGTATTCCCGCTGGTGTTACAGTGGCTCTCAAGGATGGTGTCGTTACAGTAAAAGGTCCTAAGGGTGAACTTTCTCAGAAGGTTGATTCTTCTATCAAGACTGTCATTGCGGATGGTCAGGTTACATTCGAGGTTGATGAGGACAACCCGGTGAACTACAAGCAGAAGCAGGCTTTCCACGGTCTCTACTGTTCACTCGTCAACAACATGGTCGTTGGCGTCAGCGAGGGGTACAAGAAGACAATGGAGCTTGTCGGTGTCGGTTACCGTGTCTCAAACCAGGGCAATCTGGTGGAGTTCTCACTCGGCTATACGCATCCGATTTTTCTCCAGCTGCCTTCCGAGGTGAAGGTGGAGACGAAGAGCGAGCGTAACCAGAACCCGATTATCACTCTCGAATCAGCTGACAAGCAGCTCCTCGGTCTCATCTGTGCAAAGATCCGTTCTTTCCGTAAGCCTGAGCCTTACAAGGGTAAGGGTATCCTGTTCCAGGGTGAGGTTATTCGCAGAAAGTCTGGTAAGACGGCTGCAGCTAAGTAACTTTAATACATCATTACGATTATGACAACAAAGAAAGAACAAAGAAGAATTAAGATAAAGTTCCGCATTCGTAAGAGTGTGAACGGTACTGCCGAGCGTCCGCGTCTGAGCGTCTTCCGCAGTAACAAGCAGATTTATGCACAGGTTATTAACGATCTGACCGGTACGACCCTTGCTTCTGCTTCTTCTCTCGGCCTTGAGAAGATGGCCAAGATTGATCAGGCCAAGAAAGTCGGTGCACTCGTTGCAGAGCATGCTAAGGCTGCTGGTGTTGAGCAGGTTGTTTTCGACCGTAACGGTTATCTCTATCATGGCCGCGTACAGGCTCTGGCCGACGCTGCTCGTGAGGGAGGACTTAAATTCTAAACGATTATGGCAATGAATAGAGTAAAAGTAAATAGTGATGTAGAACTGAAAGACCGTCTGGTTGCTATCAACCGTGTAACCAAGGTTACAAAGGGTGGTCGTACTTTCACATTCGCAGCTATCGTCGTTGTAGGTGACGGTAAGGGCGTTATTGGCTGGGGACTTGGCAAGGCTGGTGAAGTTACCGCTGCTATCCAGAAAGGTACTGACGCTGCAAAGAAGAACCTCGTCAAGGTCCCGGTGTTGAAAGGTACTGTGCCCCATGAGGCAGAGGCTCGTTTCAGCGGCGCTCATGTTCTCCTCAAGCCGGCTGCTGCCGGTACCGGTCTGAAAGCCGGTGGTGCTATGCGTGCCGTTCTCGAGAGCGCAGGTATCTCTGACGTAATTGCTAAGTCGAAGGGTTCTTCCAACCCCCATAACCTCGTGAAGGCAACCATCGCTGCACTCTCTTCCATGCGTGATGCGTATACAGTGGCTGGTGAGCGTGGTATCAGTATGGACAAGGTATTTAACGGTTAAATTTCGGAGAAATTAAATTATGGCAAAAAAATTAAGATTAAGCAGATTAAGAGCCGTATCGGTGCTCCCAAAAGACCAGAAGAGCACTTTGCTTGCACTGGGGCTTCATAAGATTTCTCAGGTTGTTGAAGTAGAGGATACTCCAAGCTGCCGCGGAATGATCCGTAAGGTACATCATCTGGTATCAGTAATTGATTAATTAATTTTTAACAGGAAACAGTAATTATGAAATTAAATAATTTGAAACCAGCTGCTGGCTCTACACATTCACGTCGTCGTATCGGTCGTGGTCCGGGTTCCGGACTCGGTGGTACTTCTACCCGTGGTCATAAGGGTGCAAAGTCACGCTCTGGTTACAAGAGAAAGATTGGCTTCGAAGGTGGTCAGATGCCTCTTCAGCGTCGTGTTCCGAAGGCAGGCTTCAAGAACATCAACCACAAGGAGTATTTCGCAGTAAATCTCTCGACTCTTCAGGCACTTGCCGAGAAGAATAACCTCACCAAAATCGGAATCGAGGAGTTGAAGGCTGCGGGTCTTACCAGCGGTAAGAAACTTGTAAAGGTTCTCGGTAACGGTGAACTGAAAGCGAAGCTGGAAGTTTCAGCCAATGCTTTCTCTAAGTCTGCCGAAGAAGCTATTAAGGCAGTAGGTGGTAACACAACTATAATCTAAGTTAATGAAAAAGTTTATTGAGACACTGAAGAACTGTTGGAAGGTTGAGGACTTGCGCCAGCGACTCCTCATCACCATTCTGTTCACGGCTATTTACCGTTTTGGGTCGTTTGTTGTGCTTCCCGGCATCAACCCGGCCCTTTTGGAAAAAAATTGCAGTCACAGACCGCAGGCGGCCTAATGTCGCTTCTGGACATGTTCTCCGGTGGTGCATTTTCCCATGCGTCCATCTTCGCATTAGGAATCATGCCATACATCTCAGCTTCTATCGTTATGCAGCTTCTTGCTGTCGCTGTTCCTTATTTCCAGAAGATGCAGCGTGAAGGCGAGAGCGGCCATAAGAAAATCAATTGGTATACGCGTGTCCTGACAGTAGTGATCCTACTGTTTCAGGCACCGTCTTACCTGATGAACTTGAAGATGCAGGCAGCCGGCGCTCTGGCAACAGGTGTCAGCTGGACTACTTTCATGATTCCTGCAACCATTATTCTGGCGGCAGGATCGATGTTCATTCTCTGGCTTGGTGAGCGCATAACGGACAAGGGTGTCGGCAATGGTATCTCCCTGATCATTATGATCGGTATCATTGCGCGTCTGCCACAGGCTTTCATTCAGGAAGTAAGCAGCCGTTTTACGGCCATTACAAGTGGCGGTCTCGTCATGTTTATCGTTGAGATCATCATCCTTTATGCTGTCGTATGTGCATCTATCCTTCTCGTACAAGGTACTCGCAAAGTCCCCGTCCAGTATGCAAAGCGTGTGGTTGGAAACAAGCAGTATGGCGGAGCACGTCAGTATATTCCTTTGAAGCTGTTTGCAGCTAATGTGATGCCGATTATCTTTGCTCAGGCATTGATGTTCATTCCGTTGGCCATCGTTCAGTATTCAACTGATAATACCAGCTCTGTTCTCCAGTCTCTTATGAATACAAAGAGTCTGGCGTATAACTGTGTCTATGTGCTTCTTATTGTAGTATTTACTTATTTCTACACGGCTATTACACTTAATCCGACTCAGATGGCTGAGGATATGAAGCGGAACAACGGTTTTATTCCTGGTGTCAAGCCTGGAAAGGACACTGCCGATTACATTGATACTGTTATGACCCGTATCACGGGGCCCGGTTCTTTGTTCATCGCTTTTATCGCCGTCATGCCGGCATTGGCTGGTCTCCTGAATGTTCAGGATGCTTTTGGTCAGTTCTTCGGTGGTACGTCATTGCTGATTCTTGTCGGTGTCGTGATTGATACGCTCCAGCAGATTGAGTCGCATTTGATGATGCGCCACTATGATGGACTTCTTAATTCCGGTCATACACGCGGGAACGGTGGTGTTGCTGCCTATTAAGTCTTTATCTTGAGGAATGAATATATTTCTGAAGACAGAAGATGAAATCGAACTCATGCGTGAGGCGAACCTGCTGGTCGGCAAGACGCTGGCCGAGGTCGGCCGCCATGTGAAGCCCGGTGTAACGACGCTGCAGCTGGACAGCATTGCCGAAGAGTTTATCCGTGACAATGGGGCTATACCCACATTCAAGGATTTTCCCAGTCCATACGGGCCTCCTTTCCCCGGCAGCATCTGCACATCTGTCAATGATGTCGTGGTACACGGCATCCCGGCTGATGATGTGGTCCTGAAGGACGGAGATATTATCTCTGTCGATTGCGGGACATTACTCAAAGGCTTCAATGGTGACAGTTGTTATACTTTCTGTGTGGGAGAAGTCAGTGAAGAAGTACGGGAATTGCTTCGGACGACAAAGGAGTCTCTCTCTACAAAGGCATTGAGGTTGCGCAGGCAGGTCACCATGTCGGAGACATCGGACAGGCCGTTCAGGATTATTGTCAGGAACGTGGCTATGGTATTGTTCGTGAGTTGACGGGGCATGGAATCGGTCGTGAGATGCACGAGGATCCCCCTGTCCCCAATTATGGCAGACAGGGTACCGGTACATTGCTTAAAGCAGGGATGTGCATTGCAATCGAACCTATGGTGACGATGGGCAGCCGTGAAATCGCTATGTTGCCGGACCGTTGGAGTATTGTCACGTGACCGCCTTCCGGCGGCCCACTTCGAGCATACGATTGCCGTCAGAGCCGGAAAGGCAGACATCTTATCTTCTTTTGAGGAAATAGAACATTTAGAAAGACAAAATTTTTAGATTAGAATATGGCAAAGCAAACTGCAATAGAGCAGGACGGAACAATCCTTGAGGCACTGTCAAATGCGATGTTCCGCGTGGAGCTGGAGAATGGTGTTGATATCACCGCTCACATTTCCGGAAAAAAATGAGAATGCACTACATCAAGATTCTTCCTGGTGACAAAGTGAAGGTCGAGATGAGTCCTTATGACTTGACAAAAGGTCGAATCGTTTTCAGATATAAATAAACAACATAGAGATATGAAGACAAGAGCATCATTAAAGAAGCGTACAGCCGACTGCAAGATTGTTCGTCGCAAAGGACGTCTGTTCGTTATCAACAAGAAGAACCCTAAGTTCAAAATGCGTCAGGGCTAAGTTAAAAAAGCGAAAAGGATAAGCTGTCTCGCAATTAATGCTTACCTTTGTATGCTTTTTGGCGAAAAAAAGACATTTATTTAATCAATTATCAAACAATGGCAATAAGAATTGTTGGAGTAGATTTGCCCCAGAACAAGCGTGGCGAAATCGCATTGACCTATATCTATGGTATCGGTCGAAGTAGTTCAGCAAAGATATTGGACAAGGCTGGTATCAACCGTGACCTGAAGGTCAGCGAGTGGTCTGACGACCAGGCAGCCAAGATCCGTGAAATTATCGGTGCTGAATTCAAGGTAGAAGGTGATCTCCGTTCAGAGATCCAGATGAACATCAAGCGCCTCATGGATATAGGTTGCTATCGTGGTGTAAGACATCGTAATGGTCTTCCTGTTCGCGGTCAGAGTACTAAGAACAATGCTCGTACCCGTAAGGGAAAGAAGAAGACTGTTGCTAATAAGAAGAAGGCTACTAAGTAATTCTAAGGAGGAAATTAATTATGGCAAAAAAATCAGCAACATCTAAAAAGAGAAATGTAAGGGTTGATGCGCTGGGACAGCTTCATGTGCACAGCTCATTCAATAATATTATTGTATCTTTGGCTAACAACGAGGGTCAGGTCATCTCTTGGTCTTCAGCTGGTAAGATGGGATTCCGCGGATCTAAGAAGAACACGCCTTATGCTGCACAGATGGCAGCAGAGGATTGTTCTAAGGTCGCTTACGACCTCGGTCTTCGCAAGGTAAAGGCATTTGTCAAAGGTCCGGGTAACGGTCGTGAGAGTGCTATCCGTGCGGTGAACGCAGCAGGCATTCAGGTAACAGAAATCGTTGACGTTACTCCGTTGCCGCACAACGGCTGCCGCCCTCCAAAGCGTCGTCGTGTATAATCACATCTTATAACTAATAAAAGAATTCATATTAATTATGGCAAGATACATAGGTCCAAAATCACGAATCGCACGCCGCTTCGGTGAGCCGATATTCGGCGCAGATAAGGTATTAGCTAAAAAGAACTTCCCTCCGGGGCAGCATGGCAACAACCGCCGCCGTAAGGTGTCTGAGTATGGTGCTCAGCTTGCGGAGAAGCAGAAAGCGAAGTACACTTATGGCGTTTTGGAGCGTCAGTTCCGCAACCTGTTCGACAAGGCTGCCAAGGCGGACGGTATTACAGGTGAGGTTCTCCTCCAGAGTCTTGAGAGCCGTCTGGACAACGTAGTGTTCCGTCTCGGTATTGCACCTACCCGTGCGGCAGCCCGCCAACTCGTCAGCCACAAACACATTGTTGTTAACGGTAATGTCGTAGGTATTGCTTCTTATCAGGTAAAAGCAGGTGATGTTGTCGGTGTCCGTGAGAAGGCTAAGTCGCTTGAGGTCATAGAGGCAGCTTTGGCTGGCTTCAACCACAGCAAGTATCCATGGCTTGAGTGGGATGAAAATGCCAAGTGCGGTAAGTTCCTTCATCGTCCCGACCGTGCTGACATTCCTGAGAACATTAAGGAGCAGTTAATCGTTGAGTTGTACTCTAAATAATAAAATTCATTAAATTAATGGCGATATTAGCATTTCAAAAACCTGATAAAGTAGTGATGCTGGAGGCCAATGACCATTTCGGCAAGTTCGAATTCCGTCCGCTTGAGCCTGGCTTCGGTGTTACCATCGGTAACGCTCTTCGCCGCATTCTCCTTTCATCGCTGGAGGGTTTTGCTATCAACACCATCCGTATCGCTGGTGTAGAGCACGAGTTCTCTTCAGTTCCCGGTGTGAAGGAAGATGTTACCAACATCATCTTGAATCTCAAGCAAGTTCGATTCAAGCAAGTAGTAGAAGAATTCGAGAATGAGAAAGTTAGTATCACCGTAGAGAATTCCACCGAATTCAAAGCAGGTGATATCGGTAAGTACCTGACTGGATTTGAAGTGTTAAACCCTGATTTGGTGATTTGTCATTTAGACTCCAAGGCTTCTATGCAGATTGATCTGACCATCAACAAGGGGCGTGGCTATGTCCCTGCTGAGGAAAACCGTGAGTTCTGCACTGATGTAAACGTACTTCCAATCGATTCCATCTACACCCCGATCCGTAACGTGAAATATGCCGTTGAGCCATATCGTGTCGAACAGAAGACCGACTATGACAAACTGGTTGTTGAAGTTACGACTGATGGTTCCATCCACCCGAAGGACGCACTGAAAGAGGCGGCTAAAATCCTTATTTATCACTTCATGTTGTTCTCTGACGAGAAGATTACGCTTGAGAATCCGGATCAGGAGGGCAACCAGGAGTTTGATGAGGAGGTGCTGCATATGCGCCAGCTCCTGAAGACGAAGCTGACCGATGCCAGCCTCAACCTGAGTGTCCGTGCGCTCAACTGCCTCAAGGCTGCTGACGTGGAGACGCTGGGCGACCTCGTACAGTACAACAAGACGGATCTCCTGAAGTTCCGCAACTTCGGCAAGAAATCGCTTTCTGAGCTTGATGATTTGCTCGAGAGTCTGAATCTGTCGTTTGGAACCGACATTACAAAGTATAAATTGGATAAAGAGTAGTTGACAAGTTAACGAGTTGACGGCTTTGTCCACAACAGGTAAAAAACAAAATGAGACATAATAAGAAATTCAACCATCTGGGTCGTACTGCTGACCACCGCGCAGCACTGCTTGCAAACCTTGCAGTTGCGCTGATCCAGCACAAAAGAATCACTACGACCCTCGCCAAGGCAAAGGCTCTGAAGAAGTATGTAGAGCCGCTGATTACACGTTCCAAGAATGATACGACTAATTCACGTCGTGTTGTATTCCGTTATCTTCAGAACAAGGAGGCTGTTACTGAACTCTTCAAGGAGATTTCAGTAAAGGTAGCTGACCGTCCAGGCGGTTACACGCGTGTCATCAAACTTGGTACCCGTCAGGGTGACGCTGCTCAGATTGCATTCATCGAGCTGGTCGACTATGACGAGAATATGGCCAAGGCTCCAAAGGCCGAAGCCAAGAAGACCCGTCGTAGCCGTCGCTCTGCAAAGAAAGCTGACGCTTCTGTTGCAGAAGCACCTGTTGCAGAGGCTTCTGAAACTAAGGAGAATGCAGCTGAAGAGGCAAAGGCTGAATAATCCGAATAGATATTATCTCTATAATAAAGAACTCCCGGTACTTGATGTATCGGGAGTTTTTATTTTATGGTAGTTGAAGTATTTTTACTTTTAACATCCTTGACACATACCCATTGTGACGAAACCATTTATGCGCCCAGTTGGGTACCATGAAGATATAGCCAGAGATATCCTCGTGGGAGCGCAATCAAGTTGGTTACCTATGATGTCTGCAGCTTCTTGTACAGATGTTCCGTATAAACGTGCTAATTCTTTCACGTATGAGCGTATAAGTGATGTTACGGATAGTTGCAGCGTTGATGGGTTGATCACCCTAACAGAGCTAATAATTCGTCTTTAGAAGGGATTTTTACTTTTGGTCCTACCCGTAGTCCTTCAAAGCAGTATTCTCCATCTACTTTATACATCGTAAACCCATCTCTGCTGTTACGTTCGTTACAGTCCTCTGCCATTTGACGTGCAATAGGGTGGGTGATACGTTTTAGAACCTCAGTTATAATGGGTTGATGACGTAATTGTCCGTATGTATAGCCTTCTCCGTTGATACCACCAGAACCAGCTGGGATATCTGAGTCGGAGATTATGCATAATTCTTTTGTTTCCATTTATTCTTGTTTAAATATTCTGATTAAATTTTAGGTCAAACTCTGTGTAGAAGTCTCTAACATAAATGAAATCGAAGATACTGAAGCTCGTATGGTCGTATAGATTGTGAAAAATGCTGATGAAGGTGTAAGTCGTAACTCCATTCTCGGTCTAACCCTTCATTCCAACAATCATCAGCATCTTGCATTCCCATGAGTTCCATTTCAGTCTTGTCGTCTTCCTCTCCATGATATCCATCAAAACTCATACAGCAACCATATTTGCAATAGATGTCGTTATAACCTTCATCATTGAGAATCTCCCATATCATTTCTGATTCTTCTCCTTGAAAAGGATTACTTTTCGAGTATTGCCTGTCTTTTCCTAAGAAGATTTTACACTCTACACCCTCAAACTGCAAACTACTTCTACTATCTGCCAACATTTTTCTTTTTGTATGTAATACAACTTTCTACTTTGTTGATAGTTTTTTTAATTACTACTTCTTTAAGTTTTTCGTTGAATTCCTTTAACAGCCGATAGTTTTCATCTGTTGGCTTGAATAGTTGGTTAAGGAGCATACGACGATTAAAGATGAGAGTTTCCATCTTCTCGTCACTACTTTCCAAATGAGGATTCTCATAGTAGTGTATGATGTCGGAGTTGTATGTATTTGTTAGTTCCACTACATAATAGTATTTCTTGACAAAACTATAATTTCATTTTTCTTTATCTATAACTTCTATGAAGTCAATATATTCTCCTTCAAGTTCCTTTTATCTTTTTTTGTAATTGCATCATTTTTTTAGAGTTTATGATTATTTGATTTATTGATTAACTTCATCATGTTTAGAGGTCTGCTTTGACCTTACGCTGACCGACTAATAGGTCGGCAAAGCTGAGAGAGGAGAGTTGCTGTTTCATACTATAACGGTACGAAAAAAATAATGATATAAGTAAATTTCTAAGCTAAGAGTTTTGTAGAGGCCTCGTAGTTTTATAGGATAGAAAAAGACCATTCTTTACTTGCCAGTAAGTCTTGGAATGGTCTTTTTGTAAGTAGTTTTAAACTTAATAATAAATAATTCTATTTCTGTATTTGGAAAGAATTTTCTATTTGTTGAAAGGATTGTACTTTTGTTATTTACCATAAATACGATCCCAGAAGAGACCAGTATATTTTTTTCTTCTTTCCAAACATGTGTTCCACCTTTTAACACAACGCGTTGCATCAGGCTTTGGTCCACCTGAAATAGCACGTACTTGACCACATTTTTGACAAACCCATTTTTCTTTGCATAATTTTACAATTTAAGTTAATAATATATTAAAAAGTCCAACATTAAAGTTTTCGTTAGAATCATCTAATACTTTTTGTTAACAGGTCAAAACTTTCTAAAGGATTAGCTGATACGATTTTACTAATTCCTCTTAATGTTTCGATGATAATTTCTCTGTCATTGTTTTTTAATGCTTGTTCTAATGTATAATAACACCCGCTTAGAGCATTGCTTCTTTCAGAAAAGATAAGTTCAAGAGTAGTTCTTGCAAGTTCGTATCTTTTTGCTAATCTTTTTCTAGTTCAAACTTATTGCTCTCTTTCAGCATGTTAATCTCTTTAGCATATTGTTTATTCATAGCCCATATTTCGACAGCTTGTTTTGCAAGTTGTAATCCTTCGGCAGGGTGCTCTATTAAATATGTTTTAAGAGTATATCCCGCTTTTTTAAGCGAACTTATTTGTTTGTTATTTTCTTGCATATTATATTTTGTTTATTTTGTCATTTGTAATGATACAGAATATATGATTTCTTTCACTGTTGTACAGTTACTAAGATCATCTATGCTTATATTTATTCTTAATATTTCGATTAAGTTCTTCTGCAATTCTTCGTAGTAAATACGGGCGGATTTATTCCAATATTTTCTATGAGAAAACTATCAGCAATAAACTCTCTACCAGATATCTGTTTAATAATTTTCGATTGTAGTTTCTTCGATTGAGTGATATGACAAATCTTTATTTACCTCTGTTTGGTGTGTTCATTGTTTGTGACGATGAATTTTTGTCTTAGATCTGTGCTATCCTCCATCATTTGAATTGTTGCTAACAGTAGCTTTATTTATCTTATTGTATTCTGAACAGGTCGTGATAAGTAGTTGTAAATTTTTTCGGAAATCATCTGTTTTAAATATTTCTCATTCTTTTACAACTCCATGTAGAAATTGTTTTATGTTTGGTCTTCCAAAAACAATATGTCTAAGTGGTTCATATTCATGAACAAATGCTTTATTGAAATTACTTAATGCTATCATAATCTCGCTTTGTCTTAACAAAGTTGCCTGATATTGTTGTATCTTAGGTATTGATGAACTTAAGTATTGAATACAATTGCTGATTTGTACTTCTGTATTCTTTAAAGCTTCTCTTGTTCTAGAATTCATATCGAAAAGACCTGTGATTGCTGATATTGCTGTGTTAGCCAATACTTGGACTCCATTAACAATAGCGGCGTCAATAACATCATTATGTGTTGGATTTTTAATCTCTTCAATGTAATTAGACATATTTTCTAATGCGTCATTTATATTTACTGAAAAATCTCTAGTAAAGCTGTCATTGTTAAAAGAAACGGATGATGCGTCAAGTGTTACATTTCTCGTTTGAGAATACTTTGGAGTGTCGATTAGCAACAAATTGTCTGTAAGTAATTCTTGTTGTTGGCTAGACATATTGTCTTTGATAACTTTAATAAGCTCTTTTGCTAAATAAAGATTTCTGTATGCAGCTATACGATATTTTTGAAGGTAATTGCTTAAATGAAAATATTCTGTATTTAATTCGTCTAAATGCTTACTGAGTCCTTGACAGGATAATGACAATAAACGTAATCGACCCACAGCATGTTTTAGTTTTCCACTTGCTCCAAAAGTAAAAATACCCTTAAAGAATCCATCTAATTTATCATCTTCAGGATCTTCCATAATATAATTATCATCTGAGCAATATTTATTAATGAGCTCAAGGTCATTTTCTAATTGGTGGATATGAGGTAAAAGTTCCTTGTTGTAGAACCAATCAACTTCGAGTTCTTTACCCGATAGGATTGCATTATTTTCATGGTGCTTCCTAAAATATAAGGAATTGTAGCGGTAAATATAATATGGTAACACTATGATACCCCAAACAATGTTGAAGGCTATAAGCCCACCAACTATGATCTCAGAATAATAGAATATGGTCAAGCTTTTAAGCTCATGGAGGGAAGTACTACTAATGAATAAGATCTCTGGAACATTATAAAATGTCCATAAAGATTTTGTAATTAACAATTATTGCAAAAAAACACGTGAAAAATAGTAGTCCATGCAACCCATTGTAATTTCTTAAGTCGTAAAAATGGTATTCCAAAAACACCAGTGAAAATGAATAATAAATAGAAATCTGCTTTCCTTAAAGGGCGCTTCATTTCTGCTTGTTTTGCTTCTTCATATACACCATAAGCATATAATGTAAATAAGAGAAAAACTATTGTGATAATTGGAATAGGCCAATTCTTTCCGAAGAAGCCTTTCTTTGCATATTTTTTTAGATTTGTCTTTGCTTTATTTGAATTCTCTATAGATACTATTTTTTTCAGCGATGCTATCTCAATATCTTTATATATTTCCTTTTCACTTTTTGATAATATTATAGTATCCCTCTTATTTTCATTAGTATCAGAACAACTGATACTGACAATGCTGGATATAATAAGCAAAATTAGATATAGATATTTTTCTCATATGATGGTCTTATATTTTTTTCAACAGTTTAAATACGCAGGGTTTAAAAGCATTCATCTTCTTTAGGTCTACACCGAAGTGGTTGAAGAAGAGAGTGTTGATTTTGTCTCGTTCTTTGTCGTTTGAAAGAACGTTTGAGAAGAATCGAAGCATACTGGATGCTCATGCCTGGTTCTATAACCATGCCATCACAATGCTTTGACATCTTCACGGTAATTTTTGAAAAAGTGCCATGATGATATTGTTTTTTTAGTTGTAATTGTATTAGACGAAGTCAAAAGAAGAAAGGGGGCACGACCCGCTTTATCTCTATCTATCCGGTTCGGTTCTGGAAAACCTTGGAGTCAAAATAAAGTAAAGACAGTCCATGCCCCCATATAGGATAGGGGCACAGAACCTGCCTAAACTCGATTAATGACGACTCCTTAGTTTGAATTTTTCCAGATTTAACCGGGTCGAATAACCTCGTTTGCAAGTTTTGTGCAATGAATGGCGAGTAGTTTGTAAAGTGCCCACCAAACATGGCACAAATGTAGGTAATTTATTGGAAATGGCAAAATAATAATGAAATAAAGTAAATAAAACACAATGAAAAGTGTGTGCTAATACTCTCCCTAAGCGTGATAATGACAGTCTTTCTTCTGTAAAGTTGGATTTATCAGAAGATTGAATCATTATTTTTGACTACAGTGTGCATTTTGTATGGGAATCTATTGACTATCTTGTAGCCTTTTGTTTTTTTATCCGTTTCTTTCCATATTTTTTTATAGAAGTCACGACTGTATCCCCCAAAAGCGAATGCCGGATAGTTTCCGACCGGGAGGATATGTGTGTGACCATTGCATTTAGGACAGGTCATAAGCATAGGATAAAAAGTAGCTTCTGACTCAATATGTAGTCCGCTGAAGATGTTGTTGCAGTCGTCACATTTGAAAGTTGTCAAACCTAAAAACATAAGTGTAGAATTTAGAATATGAGTATTTGTATAAGATGTTGTGATAGTGAAGAGCCTCTCTCACCATCTATTGCTGTCGTGCTCTTGCCCAGCACATGTGGTGCTGTTGGTTAGCACCAATGGTGCGGAGGCTTAGCACGTCGCAAGATGTTGTGGGGTTAGGGTACAACCAGTTGTCAGGTCTTATCTTGCAGCTTTGGAAATACGTCTCAACTGATTGATTGCTTTCGCCTGTCAAGATATATTTGCTTACGGGTAGCGTTTGGTTTTTGTTCATTTTTTCTTCGGTTTTTGTTTCTGTCTGCAAAATAAACGCTTAATTGTGAGAGGCACAAAGGATTTAATTTGTATTTTTGCGACAGCGTAGCTTTATTGCTGCGATTAGTAATATATGAAGAAAGAGAAGTTCGGTACTGTGGGAATTGTCTTATAGGTTTTTCTCTATGGACTGAGGTTCAGGGTTGTAATAAGTGTTGAAGATGTAAGACGTCAAGACAGTAAGGCTGTCAGACAGGAGATGATAAAGCTAAGAAAGATATGAATAGAGATAATAGGACTGTAAGGTCGGTGGATGAGAGGGGAGAAGCCCAGGTGATGTCGGTCAAGGCTGATGCAGAAGACGAGGCGATGAAGGAGAAGCTGAACACTGTGTATCGGCTCAGACTGCTGTATAATAGTGGTGAAGAACTTTGGAGACATATAGGAAAGTCGGGTAGTGGTAACAACTCCTTTGGTCGTGTCGGTGGAAAAGATGCTTTTTTGCGCAGAGCCGTTTTTCACGAGTTAGAGCGTGAGTGGTATGACGAAATGAGCATAAGCCTTGGCTGGCTGCTGGAATCTTACGTGTTGGCTGCAGGGCTGACGGAGAAGTTTCGGACCTTACTGGAGGGTGAGATGCGAGCAGGCACGTATAGGGAATGTTGTGTGCAGATAGTCAATGTTTGCGTTTTCGGTGATGCTGTCAGCGATGAATACAGTGCGAAAAAAACGGGAACTTTTTCACCAGCTGATGGAAGAGGACGTTTGTTGTCTGACCGTCTTTTTGCTGATGCTACTCGGTGTCCTGCCCCCGTCTGTCGAAAGCCGGCAGGGCGATGTGACGGGAATTAAGGTGCAATACGAGCAGGTCTATAAATTCTTTCTTGGGGTATGCCATCGGAATATACTCTTTATACAGACGCCACGGATGCCCCTCTTCCATAAGGCACTGAAGGAAGTGGAAGAGAAGCTGACCCGTATCCGGCTAATCAAGCTCATGGCTGACGTGCTAAGCAATCTGTCTGTTCTTGCCAGCGCAGAGCAGGTTGCAGAGACCGGACGGCGTGAGCAGTGGAATCAAGTTTATCCAGAACTTGACGGTTACTGGCTGGGTGAGCATCATAGCGAGCAGCATCCTGATTATTGGAGAGTGGAAGAAACCGTGACAGGATATGTTTTCTATCATTATTTTCAGAAGGAGACAGAGGCTGGAAAGATACATCAGCAGGAGTTTTCTGTCAACTTCTTTAGTAATGGTGAGGATTATGCCTGCGTTCAGCATCCCCGTTCTGTATCGCAATGGTTGAACAATGAAAAGCTGTCAAAGGATGATGTCACTTATCCGCATTTTGTTTTCAGTGGGGGAGACACCCCCTTCGAAGATAGCTTTTGATCCGTTTATGATGGATGTGTCGTGGTTCCGTCCGATGCGACTGGTGCGTGCAAAGGAAGGCTGGCTGCCTCCGACAGGAGAAGGGATGGAGGTGATAAACGATTTTGAAGCCTATTCCTATACTTTCTATCTGTGCCTGGAAGCGATTACGCCTACATATATCTCAGTAAAGGATGAGGACGGTGTTTCACATCAAGTGCCAGTGTCGGAACACGAAGAACTGAGAAGTTGCACGCTGGATGATGCCATTGGCATTATTACCTGGCGCGATAAGCGTTATATTGCTTTTGACAATCTGATGCTGTATATTCCGATAGAAGAGTAAGAAGTATAGTCGTTCTTTGTGTTGAGATACGGCGTGCCGGCGAGTAGTCGTTGGTGTTTTAGGGTTTCCCCCTCGTCTGGTAGGGAAATGGCTTTGCGGATATGGGAGTATATGACTACCTTTGTAAACATAAAGTAATTTGTAAGTTATGAAGAAATTGTTTATTCTACTGATTTCGGCAGCTGTCCTGCTGAGCAGCTGCGGGACGTATGCCGGCTCGGGAGCGATGACCGGCGGATCGCTGGGCAGCGTGCTGGGTAGTGCCATCGGTGGTATTGCGGGCGGCGCACGCGGTTCGGATATAGGGACGATTGTTGGCATGGCGGGCGGTGCCATTATCGGTGCTTCGGCAGGAGCAAAGGCCGACCAGCGTACGCAGGATGAGGTACACGACCGCTATGAGAAAGTGCAGCAGCGCAAGGCCCGTATGCAGCGGAGCCATACTGGGCGGGATGATTACAGCCAGACGGACGACTACGCCCCGTCCGGCAGGCGTGACAGCAGCGGATTTGATGCGATGAACTCCGGCGACGACCGCCTCTACGACTTCCAGGGGAGTGACTATACAGGCGATTACAGTGCCGCCCAGTCCAAGACAAAGGCTCCGGCGGAGTCGAGTGTGGAGGAGCTGGCCGGAAGTTACCGCTATACGCCTAACATCGAGATCCTGAATGCCCGCTTTGTGGATGACAACCAGGACGGTGTGCTCTCGCGCAATGAGGTCGGAAAGATCATCTTCGAGGTGATGAACCGCGGGGAGAAGCCTGTCTATGATGTTCAGCCCTCGGTGCTGGAGACGACAGGCAATCCGCACATCTACATCAGTCCTTCCATTCATGTGGAGAGCATCGCCCCCGGCAAGGGCATCCGCTACACGGCACTTGTGAAGGCTGACAAGAAACTGAAGACCGGGAGGGTCGCATTCGCCTTGACGGTCCTGCAAGGACAGAAGAGTATCAGCAAGGTGACGGAATTCAATATAAGAACGGGGAAGTGAGTGGACGAGTTGACAGTCGACGAGTTGACAAGTTGGCTGACAGGGTTGTGTGACGGCGGCTGTTTAAAGCCAGCCTTGAGATGTGTCGGGATTTCCGACTAAGTTTTTCTGTGCGGTTCTGATGGCGGACAACCGGAACGGCGTATGAACGGAATGAGGGCGTACCCGGCAGACTGTCGGGCACGCCCTCAATGTGTTTCCACAGGCATCTTTATTTCCACACGTCGGCGGCGATCTTCTGCACGAGGTCGATCTTCGCCCACTGTTCCTCCTCGGTCAGTTTGTTGCCGATCTCGCAGGAAGCGAAGCCGCACTGCGGACTGAGGCAGAGGTTGTCGTGGGCGACATATAGTTCGGCATCTGCAATGCGTGCCTTGACCTGCGCTTCGTCCTCCAGCTCCGGCCGTTTGGTCGTAATCAGTCCCAGTACGACTTTCTTGTCGGCAGGCACGTATTCCAGCGGTTCGAAACCTCCGGAACGTTCGTCGTCGTATTCCAGATAGAACGCATCGACATTCTCCTGTGCGAAGACGAACGGTGCCACCGGGTCGTAAGCCCCCCGGCAGGCGTAGGTGGAATGGTAGTTGCCCCGGCAGATGTGGGTGGTGAAAGCGATGTCGGCCGGTCTGCCTTCGAGTGCGAGGTTGTTTATCTTCAGGTATTTCTCCGCCTCGCTCTCCAGGGTGGCGTGGTCGCCCTCGCGCGCCTTCCAGTAATCCTTGTCGACGATCATTCCCCATGTACAGTCGTCGAACTGTATGTTGCGGCAGCCTGCGGCGTGGAGGTCGGCTATTACCTGCCGGTAAGCCTCGGCGATGTCGTGCAGGAGCAGGTCGAAGTCCGGGTACACCGCCTCCGTGTTCTTCGTGTTGTCGCCCCGGTAAAGCTCGGCGAGCAGCTGCGCCGGTGCGGGGAGTGTCTGGCGTGCGGTGATACCCTCCTCTTCGAACTGTTTGACGAACCTGAAGTGCTCGACGAAGGGGTGGTTCTCTCCGCTGATGCGTCCTGTCAGGCGGATAGAGCCCGGTGTCGTCTCCTCGCCGTGGAACTGATAGCCGTGTTCGAGTTCTATCTCCTCGATGCCGTTGAATCCCCACATGAAGTCCAGATGCCAGTAGCTTCTCCGGAACTCGCCGTCGGTGATTACTTTCAGGCCGTGCGCCTTCTGTTTGGCAATCAGGTCGGTGATCAGGCGGTCTTCCACCGCCTTCAGCTGCCGGCGGTCTGTCTTTCCTTCTGTAAACTGTTTTCTTGCCTCCTTCAGTTCTGCCGGGCGGAGGAAACTGCCCACGATGTCGGCACGGTAAGGTGCGTTGGATGGAATGTTGCTCATATCTTTTGTTTTCTTGTTTGTTCCTGACGGATTGTGGGTGCAAAGTTATGCAAAAGATAATTATCCTCAAAATATCCTGCATGATTCAGGAAAATATGCTACCTTTGCTGTGTTTTGTTCAATCTGACAGAATATTATTCTGCAAAAAGTGGAAGAAATGGAGCATACAACCAGTCTGGACGAGACAGACCGCCGGATTCTGAAAATCCTGCAGCAGGACTCCCATCTGACGGTGAAGGAGCTGGCTGCACGTGTCCACCTCTCGCCGTCTCCGGTCTTCGAGCGGCAGAAGCGGCTGGAGCGTGAGGGTTACATTGTGCGTTACATGGCCGTCGTCGATGCCCACAAGGTGGGGAACGGTATCCTCGTGCTGTGCAATATCCGGCTGAAGCAGCATACTCAGGCACTTATCCAGGAATTCATGGACGTGGTGCAGGGCATTGACGAGATTACGGAGTGCTATAACACCAGCGGCGATTACGACTTCCTCATCAAGGTGTATGCACAGGATATGAAGAGCTACCAGCAGTTCATGCTCAACACCCTGGGCAAGATCGACTGTATCGGAAGCCTGCACAGTATCTTCGTCATCGACGAGACCAAGAACACCCGTGGAGTGCCGGTTCCGTAGCAGCCACGGGTCTTTAAAATCTTTTAAAGCACAAAGACTTGGCGGTTATTACATTTTTATATACCTTTGCGCAGATAATCGGGGCAGGTCCTGCCCCGCCAGAAAAGGCTGTCGTGCCTTTCATTGTAAAAAGGTAATGATGCCGGTATATAAACCAAGGAGACCCCAAGGGGTTTGAAATTATGAGGAAAATAATTGCGCTGTCAGCAATCATAACCATTCTCACTTTCTCTTGCTCGACAGTTCTGCAGGCCCAGCCTGCCGCTGCTGCCGATACACTGTCGGATGCGGCACTGGATGCCACAGGCGTGGCGGACACGGCTGCCGTGCAGAAGCCTTCGGCAAAGGATGCCGGCTTCCACCAGTCGCTGAAGCGGAAGTTCATCGAGGGCAATGCGGGCTTCATGTCGCTTGTGGCACTGGCGCTGGTGCTGGGGCTGGCGTTCTGCATTGAGCGCATCATCTATCTGAGTCTGTCGGAGATCGATGCCAAACGGTTCGTGGGCAGACTGGAGGATATGATAGCGGCCGGCGACATCGAACAGGCCAAGACGCTGAGCCGTGACACGCGCGGTCCGGTGGCATCCATCTGTTACCAGGGCCTGTTGCGCATCGATGACTCCATCGAGAACATCGAACGGAGCGTTACCTCCTACGGCAGTGTGCAGAGTGCCAACCTCGAGAAAGGCTGCTCGTGGATTACGCTCTTCATCGCCATGGCTCCGTCGCTCGGTTTTCTGGGGACGGTCATCGGCATGGTGATGGCGTTCGACCAGATACAGGAGGCCGGCGACATCAGCCCTACGATCGTGGCGGCCGGCATGAAGGTGGCACTGATAACGACCATTTTCGGTATCATCGTGGCCCTTGTCCTGCAGGTGTTCTACAATTATATTCTCTCGAAGATCGAGCATATTACGGCACAGATGGAGGAGTCGGCCATCTCGCTGCTGGATGCGATCATGAAGTATAAGCTGACAGTTGGACGAGTTGACAAGTAGACGAGTTGCCGGATGGACGGCATTGTATTAATTGGAGGTGCAAGATGAAAAAGATAAAAGGGTTGGCAAAGATGGATGAGGAACGCATATCGCAGCGTGTTCTCTATGTGACAGTAGCTCTTTCTGCTGTTGTCTTTCTGGCGTTCTATCTCGTCGGGTTCGACTTACCGTATGCCGCCGACCCGTCTTTCAAGGCTCCGCTGCTGACCGATGTCCTGCTCGGCTTCATGGGTATTCTGCTCGGCTTGGCCGTCCTTGCGTCGGTCGTGGCTGTCGTGTATGGCGTGCGGAGAGCGAACAGCCGTGAAGGACTGACGAACGGCATTCCCTCCCGGAAGATTGCCTGGATTACCTATGGTGTAACGTTTCTGATTCTTGTCCTGACTTTTGTCTTCGGTTCTACGCAGGCGATGAGCGTCAACGGACAGATGTTCTCGGATGCCTTCTGGCTCCGTATGTCGGATATGTTCGTCAACAGTTCGCTGCTTCTGCTTGTTCTGGCGGCGGGAGTCGTCGCTTTCGGGGCTACGCGTTATTACAGAAAGGAGCACAGATGATGTTCCGACGAAAGGAGAAACGCAGCGTCCCGGGGCTGAATACGACTTCGACAGCTGACATCTCGTTCATGCTGCTGATACTCTTCCTGGTTGCATCCTCCATGGATCTCGACCGGGGGCTGGCTCGCCGGCTTCCGGCTATCGACAGGACGAAGAAGACTCCTGCAGCCGTGGACAGCAGAAGGGTCATCCGCCTTGTCATCGATGGCGGCAACAGGGTGACGCTTGACGGCAAGACCGTGACGATGAAGGAAATACGGCAGCGTGCGGTGCAGTTCGTAGAAGCCAACGGAAAAGGGCATCTCATTCAGCTGCAGACCGACCGTAAGGCCTCTTACGACACCTACCTCCATGTGCAGGACCAGCTGGTGGCTGCCTATAACGCCGTGCGCAACCGCCGTTCGTCTGGCCTGTTCGGCAAGACGTTCGACCAGTGCAGCCGTGAACAGCAGGACCAGGTGGCCTCCGAAGTGCCCATCCGTATTACGGAGGTATATGCTGTCGGCGGTTTGGAGAAGACGGTGAAAGGAGGTGGAAGATGAGACTCTATCGCAGCAGGAAACACGAAATACCGGCGTTGAACACGGCCTCCCTTCCCGACTTGATCTTCTCTATCCTCTTCTTCTTCATGCTGGTCGTACATATGCGGAAGACGACGGTACACGTGAAGTACCAGGTACCTTCGGCCACGGAACTGTCCCGTCTGTACAATAAGTCGAGCGTGCAGTACATTTACATCGGCCGCCCGGTCAACCGGATCGGGAAGGTGGACGGAAAGGGAATGGTCATCCAGCTCAACGACAGGATCACGACGATTCCTGAGATTAGGAACTATCTTGTCCATCTCTCCGCCGCACTTCCGCCGGAACAACGCCGCCGGCTCAGCGTTAGCATAAAGGCCGACCGCCATGTAGACATGGGAACCATCATGGATCTCAAGCAGGCATTGAGGGAGGCTAATGTGCTGGATGTCAACTTTACAGCTGTCATGGACAGACAGGGAAAAGCTGAATGACCATCTGTCTGCTGGTGGCGGGTAATTGAAAAGTGATTAAAATGTTGGAATCGGGTTGTAATTTGTTGTAAAAAAGCGGTCTCCCTTTGGTTGATTAAAAGTATTTTCGTACCTTTGTAGACAATATTACAATTGTATAGAATGGCACATAGAAGTTTAGATCATCTTGACAAGAAGATTCTGCGCCTCATTGCCGAGGATGCCCGCATCCCGTTCCTTGAGGTTGCACGTGCGTGCAACGTCAGCGGCGCAGCAATTCATCAGCGTATTCAGAAACTTACAAACCTTGGAGTCCTGAAAGGCTCGCAGTTTATCATTGACCCGGAACGCATTGGTTATGAGACCTGTGCTTTCATCGGCTTGAATCTTAGAAACCCGGAGAAATTCGATGATGTGGTAGAGGCTTTGCGGCAAATTCCGGAAGTTGTCGAATGTCATTACACGACAGGCGAGTACGACCTCTTCCTGAAGATGTATGCCTACAACAACCATCACCTGATGGCGATTATCCACGACAAGCTGATGCCGCTCGGGCTGTCGCGCAGTGAGAGTTCCATCTCTTACAACGCTGTCATCGACCGCGCATTGCCTATTGACGGCATGAAGGTGGCCGATCACGTGCCTGACGACGAGGACGAAGACGAGGAATAGTCTCTGTCAGTCAGTGGGAATCTGCACGGGCTGGCAATGGCGGTCGTTTGTCTGCCGCTTGCCGCCGTCCCCCATAACTCCCTCCCTGAAAGCATCAGAGGGGGAGTTTTCTGTATCTGTTCATTTCTTAATAAATTACAAAGGATGCCATATTTTTCTTCAATCAAAATATTATCCTTACCTTTGTCTTAACATATTGGCATAAACCTTAGGGTACTGTTTGTCAATCCTTAGTATTCATTTTTTCATAAGTTATTATGTTCAGAAGAAGTATGCTGCTTGTTGCAGCAATGATAGTAAGCCTCTGTGCATCAGCACAGTTTCAGGAGGGTAAGGGGTATCTGGGAGCTTCCTTACAGGACTTGACCTGCACTACAACAGTCAGGATGGATTCAATATCGGCATTGAGGGAAAGGCCGGATACTTCCCTTGGGATAACGTCATGGTACTTGCTTCTGTCGATGCAGTACACAATGGGTCTAAGGCCGTTGCCGATCACATCACCGTCGGTGCCGCCGGCCGGTACTACATCACGCAGAACGGACTCTATCTGGGTGCAGGCGTGAAGTTTCTCCATGCCAATCATAGCTACAATGATATGATGCCGGGTCTCGAGGTGGGTTATGCCTTCTTCCTCAACCGTTCAGTCACCATCGAACCGGCCATCTATTACGACCAGTCGTTCAAGAAGTCGGACTACTCGACGGTAGGCCTTAAGGTGGGGATTGGTATTTATCTTTTTGACGACTGACAAGAGAGGGATGTCAGCGGAACGACGTGTGTGTAGAAACTTGAATAATCGCAATGCAGCAATATCCTTCCCAGCTCCTGGAACGTGCCGTTGAGGCCTTCTCCCAGTTGCCGGGCGTGGGACGGAAGACCGCCCTGCGCCTTGTTCTTCATCTGCTCCGTCAGCCGGCCGATGAGGTGGATGGCTTTGCCGAAGCCGTTGTACGGGTGAAACACGATGTGAAATACTGCAAGGTGTGTCATAACATCTCGGACTCTGATGTCTGTTCCATCTGTTCCGACCCGAGGCGGGATGCTTCGCTGGTCTGCGTGGTGGAGAACATACAGGACGTGATGGCCATTGAGAATACCCAGCAGTTCCACGGACTGTACCACGTGCTGGGCGGCATCATCTCGCCGATGGACGGTGTCGGACCGCACGACCTCGAGATTGATTCGCTCGTGAAACGTGTGGACGAGGGAGGCGTGAAGGAGGTGATCCTTGCCCTTGCCAGCACGATGGAGGGCGATACCACCAACTTCTATCTCTCGCGGAAGCTGAAGGGAAAGAACGTGAAACTATCGGTCATCGCACGGGGCATATCCGTCGGCGATGAACTCGAGTATACGGACGAGGTGACGCTGGGCAGAAGCATTCTGAACCGTACGCCTTTTGAAAGCTGATTGCAGTGATGGACAGAACAAGGAAAATACTTCTTTCGGAACTTGCCGGCTCCTGTCTGCTGACAGTGCTGCTTGTCGCCATGTTTGAAACCGGATTGCTTCTGCCCGGCGGATGGGCCGGTGCGGACAGCGGGACAGTGGTGACCCTGCAGTTTCTGATGCAGTTCCTGACCCTTTCCGTCATCCCTCTGGCAATCTTCCTGTTCAGAACAGGACCCGTCAGGAGAGACCTGCGGAACGGCGGACAGCAGGTTTCCCGCCGTCTGCTCTTCTGGGGCAGCGTGCGGATGATGCTGATCTGTGTGCCCATGGTACTCAATCTGTTCTTTTACTATGCCTTTGGCGACCTTGCCGGGTTCTTTTATCTTGCCGTCATTCTGGCCCTGAGTCTCTTCTTCATCTATCCCGGCAGGAAACGCTGTATGCACGAATGTCATTTGGATAATCCGGAGGAAGAGGACAAATGAAGTTGAGTGTTGTCATCGTAAACTACAATGTCAAGTATTATCTTGGGCAGTGTCTGCAAAGTCTGTTCCGTGCTTTGAAAGGCGTGGAGGCCGAAGTGTTTGTGGTTGACAACCATTCTCATGACGGATCTGTGGCATATCTCCGCAGCCGTTTCCCTGCTGTCCATGTCATCGCCAGTGCGCATAACCTGGGTTTCGCACGTGGCAACAACATTGCCCTCCGCCAGTGCAAGGGCGAATATGTGCTGCTGCTGAATCCTGACACGGTCATAGGCGAAACGGTCATTCAGTCGTCCATCGCTTTCATGGACAGTCATCCTGCGGCAGGTGCGCATGGTGTCGAGATGATTGACGACCGTGGACGAAAAGCTCCGGAGAGTCGTCGTGGCCTGCCTTCTCCATCTGTGGCCTTCTACAAGATGACAGGACTCTGCCGGCGGTTTCCACAGCATGACAGGTTCGCCCATTATTACATGGGCAGTCTGCCGTGGGACGTACCGGGGCGGATCGAGGTGGTCAGCGGTGCTTACTGCTTTCTGCGCCGGTCGGCTCTGGAACGTGTCGGCCTGCTCGACGAGGATTTCTTCATGTATGGTGAGGATGTCGACCTGAGTTACCGACTGCTGAAAGGCGGTTGCGAAAACTGGTACCTGCCTGTTCGCATCCTGCATTATAAAGGCGAGAGTACGCAGAAGTCCAGCTTCCGTTATGTCCACGTTTTCTATGAGGCCATGCTCATCTTCTTCCGCAAGCATTATGGCGGAATGAATGTACTCTGGCGTCTGCCCATCAAGGCGGCTATCTATGCGAAGGCCATCGGATCTCTGGTGGGAATGACGGTGGGCACTGTCCGGAAGAAGATGGGGTTCAGAAGTCCTGTCGCCGTTTCCTGTCCACATTATGTATTCGTGGGTGGAGAGGAGATGGTGCGGTGTTGTGAGCAGCTGGCTGCCGACAATGCGCTTTCGGCAATGAGTTATGTGGCAGGAGACGAAGGCCTGCCGTCTGTTCATTCCACCCTGCTTGAGAGTCTGGTGGGGCAGGGCGGGGAGTTCTGTGTAGTTTACGACACCGCGCAGTACAGTTATCAGAGTATTCTTGAGGCTTTTCGCCCGGCAGCCGCAGTCTAATATTCACATAGGATTCTATCATGTATGCGAAAACTGCATTATAACCATGAATGAGATAATAGGAGGACAATGAATGGAGAAGGAACATGAAGTATCCGTTACGCTGAGAGCCATGGAGCCTGAAGACCTCGATGTGCTCTATCAGATAGAAAACGACCGCAGTCTGTGGAACATTGCCTCGACGAATGTTCCTTATAGCCGGTATGCCCTCCACAATTATATTGCCGATGCGAAAAACGATATCTATATCGACGGACAGATCCGCATGATGATTGAAAACTGTTCGCATGAGGTGGTGGGCGTGATCGACCTTGTCAATTTCGATCCCAAGCATCAGCGGGCGGAACTGGGCATCGTCATCATGCAGCAGTACCGGCGGAGAGGCTATGCACAGGCGGCCATTTCAAGTCTGATGACTTATGCACATGATGTGCTGCACCTTAAACAGGTCTATGCTGTCGTCGGTGTAAGGAACGAGAAATCACAGCGTTGCCTTGCCTCGCTGGGGTTCACCGGCGACAGTATTCTGAAGTCGTGGCTGTACTGTGACGGCGGTTATCAGGACGCAAGGGTCATGCAATTTTTTGTTTAAAAAGCGTATTGATTTCTTGGCAGTACGGATTTTTATTGTTACCTTTGCACTCGCAAAACAGAAAAGGGGCTTTCTCCATCCAGTTATCTGGTGTGTTAGTTCAGTTGGTTAGAATGCCTGCCTGTCACGCAGGAGGTCACGAGTTCGAATCTCGTACACACCGCAGGCCTCTTTTTCTGTAATGCAGGGTGTGTTAGTTCAGTTGGTTAGAATGCCTGCCTGTCACGCAGGAGGTCACGAGTTCGAATCTCGTACACACCGCAGAAGCCCTGGCTTATTTGTCAGGGCTTTTTTGTGTCTTTCCGTGTCTGTTCCTTTCAGGCGGCATCACCCGGGAACGTTGTTTCCTGGGTGGTTGTAACATACTTGTAATCAGGAGGATATAGACGGGTCGGGAAAAGGTGCTTAGTTGCAGGCCAAACAGGCGTTATCTGGCGTGCAAGTAGGCCTTACTTGCAGCCCGAATAAGCCTTACTTGGAACGCAAGTAAGCACCACGTTATTTCCGGCATATTTTGATGCACCTTTTTCTGGCTCATCCTCTCTGTTTCCAGAGCTATACTTCGCAAGGCAGATGTGTCTTCACGTTCTTCCTTTCAGGTGAAGGAAAAAATCCGGAGGCTGCTGTTTTTAGAACGCATAGCCGAGGCCTACCGTAAAGGTGTTCATGCCGTAGCTGGCGAAGGCGTGGTGGTAGGCCACGTCAAGTCTGATACCGGCCAGCTCTCCTCCTGCACCGAAGGTCAGGGCATCAGACCCTTTGTCGGCATGGCGGTAGCCAATGCGTGCAGAGACCATTTGCCTGTAAGTGTATTCCAGACCGGTGCAGAGTAAGGTTTCGTGGGCTTCCTTCGGCGTAAAATAACGGTACGACAGCGCATAGGTAACTGCGTGCTGCCGGGCTATGTCCGCCTTCCAGTCACCGCCCAGTACGACAGAGGTCGGCAGGCTCTGCGGGATACCGGTGTCGTCGAACTTTACCGACTTGCCGAAATCCATCAGCCGCGCACCGAAGGTAAGGCGGGTAGGCAGGGCAGGGGAGAGACTGAAAGCTTTCTGATAGCCTGCACCTACGGAGAATGCCCATGCGTCAGCATGGGTGGCTGCATGGTCCCGGGCATAAGTGGTCGTAGCGTATACGGCTATTTCAGGAGTCACGGAAAAGGAGTAGCCCAGGTCTAATGCTATATTATAAGGTGAAATACTTCCGGCCTCTCCGTGCGTTCCCGTTACAGGGACGGTCAGTCCGCCCAGGTAACGTACGCCGCCCATCAGTGCGGAACGGTTCTTGAACTGGTATCCGGCAGACAGGTTGTACTGTGTCAGCCGGCCGTCATCCGTCTTGGGCTGTGCTTCAATCGAAGCGTCGGCGGAGAATTTCCTTTCGCCGAAAGTAAGGCCGGCCGGGTTGGTATAGATGTGCATCTGGTCGGTGTTGCTAAGCATTGTACCACCCATGGCGGCAGTGCGTGCGTCGGTTGTCCCTTCCAGTAGGGGAAGTATGCGGCTTTGTGCCGTGGCTCTCATCGCAAGTCCTGTGCCCAGGATGAGGAGTGCCGTTGTGATCTTGTTCATTGTGTGCTGTTTATTTCTTGATGAAAGTGTGCTTGCTTGTCAGACGTGCCGTCTTGAGCAGCAGATAATACGTACCGGGTACAAGGCGGTCTATGCCCAGGGTTATCTCGTGTGTACGGCTGTCAGGGGTCAGGGTCTCTTCGATGAGTTTCTGTCCATGTACCGAGGTGACAATGACATGAACCTTGTCGACATTGCTGCGCATGAGCACCTTGATGTAGCTGTGTGCAGGGATGGGATAGACGGCGTGTGCGTCCGGAGCGTTCCTGTCGGTCACACGTACCTTGACGGTCGCACTTGTCCGCTTGTTCCCGTCGACAGCGGTGACGGTCAGGTTTGCCGTACCTTTCCTGCCGGGGGTAAGTGTGAGTTCCGAGCCGTTCACGGCCACCTTCACCACTTCCTCGTCGTCGGACACGGCCTGGAAGCTCATCTTGCGTCCGCTCATCGCCGTGAAGGCGTCTGTCAGATTGATGTGGATGGGTTCGCCCTGCTCGAAGAGAGAAACGTCGCCCAGCACATTCGTTACCGTAGGGGCGGTGTGTGCAACGACTTCATAGGCGAATTTCTGTATGGTCTGTCCGCCCAGCTGGTCGGTAAGTGTCACCTCAAAAGCATATTTCCCGGGTTTGCCCACCTTTATGAGCAGGTCGAACGTATTGCCCGAACGCTTCAGCTCAACGCCTTGCGGCAGTTCGGAAGTCGTATAGGTCCAGGAGTGTCCGTCCTCATCTTTCACGGGCAGCAGCTTGTGGTAAAAGGACTGTGTGTCGAGCAGGCGGAGCGGTTCGTCTATGGTTTCCGTGAAGACGGGGGCATGGTTCAGTCTTGTTCTGAAGCCGGCTGTCGCCTCCTGTGACCGGTTGTTGAAGCGGTCGCACGCCACCACTTTCACAACGTAGTCCACGTCTGTCTCCAGACTGGTGAACGTCTGTTCCATCGGTGTCCCGACAGGCATCTCGTATGAATAGCGTATAAGGCTTTGTATGGGTTGGGTCTTGTCGGCCTTCTTGTAAAGTCTTATGTCGTAGGAGAATGCTGTGTGCTGCGGGTTCAGCGCATCTTCGTCGGCCGTAACCTTCCAGTTGATCTGGGCGTCGTAATAGCCTTTTTCTGCATCTGCTGAGTAATCCGTCACGGTGACGACCGGTGCTTCCGGCTTTACCGTTTCAGCATCGGACAGGGCGAAATCGGCATCGATGAAGCCGACACCCATCTTGCCCGCAAGGTTGGCATCGGACTTGACGGCATAGGGGCTGGCCGGCTTGACGGCACCGAGAATCCGGCGGCGCAGGTCATCGTTGGTGAAGTTGGGATTGTTCCTGCCGAACTTGGAGACGACCAGTGCGGCGATGCCGGTCACGTGCGGTGTTGCCATTGATGTGCCCTGGGCGTATGCGTAGTTCGGATTGTCGGGCAAGGTGAAGTCGGTATTGGGATAAGGTCCGGTGGACAGGTTCACGAAGTTCTTTGGAACAGTGCTCAACACGCCCTTGTAGACTTCTCCGGCATCCGTGGTGCCGCCCGGCGCAAGGACATCCACCCACGGCCCCTTGTTCATGTAGTCGGTGGGAATGCCCATGCTGTTGATGGCTCCTACGGCTACCACCCGGTTGTAGGAAGCTGGAATCATGTCGATGTCGTACTGTGCATCATTGCCCGAGGCGAAGAAGATCAGTCCTCCCTTCATATAGGATTCTGGCTTTTTCTTGCCCTGCGGGTCGCACCCGGCATAGTCGGTGAAGTAATTGATTCCCTCTTTCAGCAGGTCGAACTGGTGTTTGAAGATGCTCTGGAAGTTCTCGTTGTTGAGGTACTTCTTGCGGTCGAAACCATAGCCCCATGAGCAGTTCATTACGGATGCGCCGTTCTCGGCAGCGAATTCGAAGGCCTTGACGATATAATCGGTCGTGGCCGTCTCGTTCTTGTCATCGTGTCCGTAGATTTCGCAGCTCATCAGCCGTACGCCGGAATTGGGGTTGCCGTTGCCGCCTGCCACACCGCAGACACCGATTCCGTTGTTGTTCCGTGCCGCAATGGTACCTGCCACGTGTGTTCCGTGTCCGCCCGGAATGATTTCATTGGGATTGCCGTTGCCGGTCTCGGCCGCCCAGAAATTCCGGCCGTGGATGGTCTCGCCTGTCTTGGGGTCCTTCCCCTCCCATGCCGATCCAGTCAGGTCTTCGTGGGTGAAATCGATTCCGGAGTCCATGACGGCGACTACTACATGCGGGTCGCCTGTTTCCTTCTGCCAGGCGGGGAAGAGGTCGATGTCAGCTCCGGTCTTGAAGGTCTGGTACACGTCGTTGGTCGTTGTGTAATGCCACTGGTATTGCAGGTAAGGGTCGCTGAAATTCATGTAGCCCTTTCCGTCGTTGGCGGCCGTCAGCTGGCCGGGTTGTATCGGAGCACGTGTGACGGACGCATAGGACGCTTCTTCCGGTACGATTCTGATGCTGCCGTGGGCTTTCTCGATGGCCGGGTCGTCGTTCAGTTCTTTGAGAACTTCGGCGACATCCTTGCTTTTGTCGAATTTCACGACGAACCAGCGGTCCAGTCCGCGTGCGCGTTTCAGACTGGCATATTCGCTGGTCATGTCGAAGATCTGTTCTACCTTAACATTCGCATTGTCGAACACCTGGGCGCATGTCACGGTCTGTGTGGCGGCGCGTGTAGTGGGTGTGACACCGGCTTTCAGCTTGATGAACGCCAGTCCCGGCTCCCAGGGGAAAGCATCATCAGAAGTCTGTGCGGCCTGGTCCGGACTGTTCTGTTCCGGAAGCATGTCGTCGTGGCAGCTGGAAAAAAGTCCCATGACAAGAGCCATGATACCAGCCAGTATGTATAGATTGCTGAACTTCTTCATTGTGTGTGATGTCTAATAGTTAAGGTTTTTCTTGATGATGTCTACATAGTGCTTGCTCTTGTAGTAGCTGATGACGGTACGTGTCTCCTGCGGGCGCATATCGATCAGGTCTTCGTCCCCTCGGTAGTAGGTGACGAATCCGCCGCTTGCCTCGCGCACCAGGCTGTAGCCTTTGTTCTCGATGGCGCGCCGGGTGCTGGTGGGCAGGGTGTAGGTGTACCATGAGTACACGCCGGGTGTGCCTTCTTCCTCACGGTTGTAGAACACCTCGCCACCCATGTAGAACACCTGACAGGAGCCTACGGTCCCGCTGAGTTCAGCGTCGGGCAGCAGGCCGGCATCCTTGTCCTCGGGGGTTACGCCTTGCCAGTTGAAGAAATAGATGACGTTGGCCAGTGTTCCCGGATCGTAGCTTGCATTCTCCGGGACGAACAGCAGGCGGGAGTACTTGCACAGCGGGTCTTCGGTGGTGGCCGTTACCTTCTCGTTGTTGTACAGGTTGTTGAAGTCGGGTTTCATTCCACGCTTGCGTTCGAACTCGACTACTTCTTTCAGCTTGAAGGCCTTGTTGTGCAGGTAGGCTGAGGGGAACAGCGGGAAAGTCTCTACCTTTCCGTTGCCGTCTAACTTCAGATCGTTGGAGGACTCCATATACCGCATGCAGGCACTCTGGAAGATGCCGCCGTGCATTTTGTAGTTGTCTACGGAATTGTAGACGTTCATCAGGCGGGTCTTGTCAATGTCGTCGCTGTAGTATTGTGTCTCCGTGTCAATCCGCTGTTTGTTGCCCGGTTTGAAGTTGTTCTGTTTCAGCCAGCTGTCATACGACTCTTTCTGGAAGGTCTTCCCTTTGGGGGCTTTCAGCCATGCGCAGAACATATCCGTACCATAGTTCTTCTGCTGGTAGAGGATGTGAGGTGCCTGCTCTCCGGGAGAGTGGAAGGCATAGAAGGCTTTTTGGTGTCCGTCCCCATGGTAGGAGGGAATCGATTTCGAAAGCCTTGTCCCGATGATTGTTCCTTTCTTCTTCAAGTGTGGTGACACGGTTGATGTCGAAGTTATCAAGGTCCCATACCGGGAACTGGAACTGTACGAATCCGTTCTGCGTTACGGTCAGCAGATAGTGCTTGTTGCCGTTGGTCAGGAAGAGTTTTTCGCTCCGGCTGCTCTGCGCCCATTGGCTGTTCCGCTCGATGGAGGTGAGACTCAGCCGCAGTTTGCGTTCCTTCGGGTCGGTGCTGACGGTAAGCCAGCTGTTTTTCTCCTTGTCGACCTGCTCGACGGTCCAGTTGTCTGAATTGGAGATGACCTTCAGCTCCACAGCCGGGTGTGCTTCGTGATTGAAGATTTCCGTGCCGTTGCTTCCGTCGACGGCGATGACGGGATCGGTACCGAACTGTGTTACGGTCAGTATCTGCTGTCCGCTTGGTGTCTGCAATACGACCTTTGCCCGCCGCTCTTCCGCACTCTCGTTGGCACCGGCGGTCAGTTCGAGCAGTGCCCCTTTTCTCACGGCAGTGAGCCATGAAGCATACGCACCGCTTTCTATCTGCCACTCGTCGCCGAGTGAGGCGAAGTCGACGGCTACGGTCTCGCCTTTCTGCTTGAGGGTGACGGAGGGTATGTCACTTGAGACGACATTGTCAAGCCCGCCCAGGGTAAGGTCTTTCTGACAGGCTACCGCCATCAGGGCGACCATGAGTAACGCCCATATTCTTATTTTCTTGTGCATAGCGTATTGTTGGTTTGTTGCGTGATACATCCTTATTTGTCTTCCCAGCCCGGGTTAGGCTGGATGTTCGTGTTAATCAGCCGTTCATTCTTCGGGAACGGCCATACGAACATATAGTTGTCTGGCTCTATGTTCACTTTATATCCGCCGGCGAAGAACGAGGCAGGCACCTGGTAATAGTTCTCGCGTCCCTGGAAGGTCCGCTTGCTGACGCCCTGCTTCCATCGGCGCAGATCCCAGAGGCGGAAGCCCTCATAGGCTAGTTCCCTTGCCCGTTCCTCCTTGATTTCCTTGTAGAGGTCGTCACCGACAAGGTTGGTGGTAGGAACACCGCGTGACATACGGAGCTGGTTCAGGTAATGCTGCGCCTCGCCCATGTTTCCCAAACAGTAGGCCGCCTCGGCGGCAATAAGGTACTGCTCGGCGATGCGGAAGGGCTTGGGAGCCTGGTTGCCGTTCGGCACATATCCTCCCCAGTGAGTACTGTTCAGTGTAGCATAGTTGGGATTTCCCTTGAACTTGGCGATGACATAGAGCTGTGCCGACACATTCATGTCGTTCACCGTAGTGCGGACAAATTCGAACAGTGCCAGTGCGCGGTGGTCGTTGTCACCGGAGAAGAGATTGTTGATTACCTCACGTGTCGGGACGTAAGCCGGTTTTGTTGTAATCGCCGGTCTTTCCCGCATCATGTTTGCCATCCCAGTAGGTAGCGGTGGAAAGGTCGGCACCGTAAAGTCCCGTGGTAGTGGCGATTTCATTCTCCTTGTCCACGAAGGGCTGCCATATCTGTTCGCTGCCGTTGTCATAGAACCACATCTGTGCAAAGGCATCTTCACGCGGATCAATTTTGTTCTCACTGTTCAGCTTTGCCTGATACGGCTTGATGAGGGGATAGGTGCCGCGGTCTATCAGCTGCTTGGCCTCCTCGTAGGCTTTCGCCATGTTGCCCATGTACAGGTAGACACGTGCACGGAGTGCTTTCACCGCATCTGCGCTTATTTCGCTGTTGCCCTGCATGACGGGGAGGTCGCTCAGCAGCGAGTCTGCTTTGTGCAGGTCGGACAGAATCAAGCCGTAGGTCTGTGCGTTGGTAGCTCGTGCGGACTTCCTCAAGTCCCCCGGGGTCAATGCCAGAACGACTCCCAGGTCCTTGTCGGCAGTGCTTTCCTGGTAGGGCATGCCCCAGCGCAGTGCGAGATTGAAGTGATAGAACGCCCGGGCGAAATAGGCATCGCCCAGGTAATGGTTCTTCACCGGTATCTCCGCATTGCCTGCCTCCAGTCCGGGCAGCAGTGTCAGGACGACATTCGCATCGATCAGTGCATTGTAATAGGAATGGTAGATTTCCTGCAGCACATTGCTTTCCGGCTTGATGTTCCATCCATGGAACTCTCCGTACAGGTTTCCGAAGGCCGCATGGGCGTTCAGCATATCCGCCTGTGCCTCCTGCGGCAGGATGTATCCGCCCCCGAACTTGCCGCGGAGCGTCGAGTAGATGCCGTTGTCCCATTTCCTGGCATCCTGCATATTGCGGTATGAGGCAGCGTAGTCGATGTAGTCGGCAGGCTCACGGTCGAGGTCGCATCCTTGGAGAGTGACCATGAGCGTCAATGCCCAGAATAATATCTTCGTTGTTTTCATTTGCATGTTCATTGTTATGTTTTCGTGTTAGAGACCGATTTCCACACCGATACTCATCTGCTTGGTATTGGGATTTACACCATAGGAAACGTTGCGGTTCACTTCCGGGTCTATGCCTCGGAATTTCGTGAATGTCAGCAGATTGCGCCCTGTAAAAAAGACTTTTGCAGACCGTACGACATTCTGGTGTCCGAGCATCTTGTGTGGAAGTTCATAGCCCAGCGTGAAGTTCTTGAGGCGCATGAACGAGGCGTTCTCGAGCATCTTCGTGTCGACATAAGTGCTCTGGTGGGCCGGGTCGCGCACCCATTCAAGTGAGGGGAATTCTGTTCTGTCACCCGGCTTCTTCCAGTAGTCGAAGAGGCGGCGCGATCCGTTCGAGTTGTCCTTCTTGTCACGGACAAAGTAATCGTTCTCATAATACTGCTTGTCTACCGACAGCATGTGCTTGCCGAGAGCCAGGAAGAAATCGGCCGTGAGGTAGAATCCTTTCCAATAGGCGGATATTCCCCATCCGCCGGTGAATGGCGTATAGGCGTTCACACCCGTATTCTGGTCCAGCGAACTTGACCATTCGCTGACGACATCCTTGTCATCTCTGTGCGTCTGGTACTTGTCCTTGCCCGGCCTGTACCACTCGGGAACACCCGTATCGGGGTTCACGCCCTTGTACAGCGGTACGACGAAGGTGACCGGTTTGCCTACGATGTAAGCGAGCTGCCCGCCCGGTTCCTGCCAGGTCTGGCGGCCCTCGAAGAGTTCAAGCACCTTGTCACGGTTGTAGTTGAAGTTCATGTTGGCCGAGATACCCCAGTCGCGTCCACGCAGGAGGTCGACGTTCATCTGGAAATCGATGCCATGGTTGAGGTAGCGGCCGGCGTTCTCGTAGCGTGTGGGATAACCTGCGCTGCCGACTGGCAGACCGGATGAATAAGGCTGCGGCACCTCGAAGAGCATATCGCTTGTTACACGGTTGTAATACTCTATGTTCAGGTCGAGCCTGTTGAACAGGCGTGTTTTCACGCCGACGGTGAATTTGCTCTGGTGTTCCCATCCCAGGTCCGGATTGCCGAGGCTGACGAATCCCAGACTCATGTCGCCTTTCTTCTGGCCTACCTTCCCGGCGTATGCCGCCGTGCTGTAAGGCGGAATGGAGGAGTTGCCCTGTGTACCGTAGCTGGCCTTGAGGTCCAGCTCGTCAATCCATTCCACGTTCTTGAGGAAGTTCTCCTTCTTGGCCTTCCACAAAAGACCCAGCGACCAGAAGAGTCCGTTGCGCTTGTTCTTTCCAAAGCGTGAAGAGGCGTCATTACGCAAGACGAGGTCGACGAAATAACGTTCGGAGAAGTCGTAGGACAGCTGTGTGAAGAATGAAAGGAAGGCATAGCCGTTCGTCTCCTCGCCGACCGACTTGTTCTTCGTGACGTTGTTGAGCAGGTAGAGGCGGTCGTCCAGGATGCCGGAGCCGCCTGCCGAGAATCCGTCATCTTTGTAGTTGGTATACTCCTGTCCCAGCAGGGTCGTCAGATGATGGTCGCCGAAGGCCATGTTGTAGGCAGCCGTATTGGTGACGGTAACGTTGGATGCCATGGTATAGCCTCGTTCTGAGCTTCCGTTGCCGTAGGCACGGTAATAGCTCGGAAGGGTGCGTGAGCGGCTGTTGCCGTAATCCAGCTCCAGTCCGACAAGCGACCGCAGCGTCAGGTTTCTGACAGGTGTGATGGTCAGGTTGCCGTTGGCCGAGAGGATAAAGGCGTTGGTCTTGGCGGGATTTGTCGAGATGACATGAGACGGCGTGGCAATGTCGAGCAGGGGTACACGTTCCAGCTCTTTCCCTGTGTCTGGATCATAGGGCGAGGCGAATGGGGCATTCATGGCTGCCAGTCCTCCGCCTACGGCGTTGTTGTTGCCGAAGGGGGGAGACACGTGTGTCATCATAAGATACCTGTGTGTTCACGTTGGCACGGATCCAGTCGTTGAGCTTCGCATCGAGGTTGATGCGTCCGAACACCTTCTTGTAGCTGGAACCCATGCGCAGTCCGTCCTGACTCAGTCCGCCGCCCGACAGATAGTATCTCACGGCTGATGTGCCGCCTGCCACGGAGACGTCGGCAGTGTACATCGGTGCCGGCTGGTAAACATATTTATACCATTTGAAGTCGGTCTCCTTGAAATATTTGTCTTTGAAGGTGGCTATCTCGTCGGCAGTGTAAATGCCGGTCTCCTGGTAGTATCGCAGCAGCTCCGGCCCGCTCATCAGCTGGTCGAAATAGTCGGAGTTAGCCAGCGACGACACCGCATACTGTGCTCTGATGTTGATGGAAGGACGTGTTTCCGTCTTTCCGTGCTTTGTGGTGACGTACATGACACCGTTGGCCGCACGCGCACCGTAGATAGACGTGGCTGCGGCATCCTTGAGGAACTGCACGCTCTCGATGTCGTTGGGGTTCATCGCCTGAAGTACCGCCATGCTGACCTGCATTCCGTCCATGATGACGAGCAGGCCTGTCCCGGCTCCCAGCGACCCTTGTCCGTGCAGGGCCATGGACAGACGGGCGGAAGGCTCACCTGAGGAAGAGAACACCTGCAGGCCGCTCACCTTTCCCTGTACCGCATCCAGCGGGTTGGCGACAGGCTTCATGGCAAGGTCCTTTGCGCTTACTTTCACCACTGATGCCGACGTGTTGGCTACCTTGCGCTCCATGTAGCCGACCACCACCACGTCGTTCATCATCTGGTCCGATGGTTCCATCCTGATGTCCATCTGTGGTGCGGCAACCTGCTCGATGCTCTTGTAGCCTACGAAGCTGAATGTAAGTTTCTCTCCGCTCCGCACGCTGACGGTAAACCGGCCGTCGATGTCAGACACGGTTCCGGATTTCGGAGCCGACTTCGGAATAATGCTAACACCGGGCAAAGCCTCCCCGTTTTCATCCACGACGTTTCCCTTTACGGATATTGTCTGTGCCCAAAGCGGACTCAATCCGATGAACAAGAACAGGGTCAACATCCAAATTCTCAATTTCATAAAAATGCAATAATTTAGGTTGATTATTGTTTTCCACAGGCATCAGCCCATGTTTACAGAATAAGTTTAATCCAATTCTTCTAAAAGACTATTGGTATAGATCAGGACTGATCACTTCAGCCGTAAACCTTAATTCGCCTGCAAATATATGTATAATTTTTTTATAAGTACAAACTAAAATTACACTTTTTTTGAATGCTTGTTTGGTATTTTTATGGCATTTTGCAGTTTTCCCGGGACGATTGTATTTCCTGTGTGAGAAGAGGATATGTTATGAATTACCTTTACATTTAACGCATAGACTACTCCCTCTTTCTCTGTTATTTTCTCCTCTGGAAGTGTAAAGGACGGCTGTCCGTCTTCTGACTGTCCACTGACGGCGTTCCAACAAACGCCTGATAGCGTCCCAAGTAAGGCTTACTTGGCCGCCAAGTAAGGCCTGTTTGCACTGCAATTGGGCACCGTTTTTTGCACATGGATTATCTGTCTGGTTATAAGCTGAATACAGCCTTTCGGCATTTCCCTTTCCTTATACGTTCCGGCCGTGTCTCTTCCGGTGCGGAGGAAGTATGGGGGCGGGTGTTAAGCGGGTGATGTATGGCGTAAAATTTAAGGACAGAAACAGGGCGTTTCTCATCTGCTTTCAGGCAGGTCATACGGTTCGTTGTAGGTGGTGCGTTTCACGGTCATTGTGTCAACATGAAAAAAGGCTGCGTCAGATATCTCTGTATTTGAGATATTTGACGCAGCCTTTTTCCGTAGGCTTCAGGCATTGCCGTTTTTCAGACGCAGGTTTTCCCGTTCCACAGTGGGATGCCTGTAACTCCCGCCAGGCTGTCGGTCCGCCCCTCTACATCCTGCAGAAGAACAGAACAATCAGTTGTGCGGTAAAGATTCTGAGGAACATACTGAGCGGATAGACCGTCGAGTAGCCGATGGCAGGTGCCTCACCTGCACAGATGGAGTTGGCATAGGCCAGTGCAGGGGGATCGGTATAGGTTCCGGCCAGCATGCCCATGATGGTGAAGTAGTTGAACTTGTACTTGAGGCGGGCGATCGTCCCGATGATGAGGATGGGGATGATCGTGATGAGGAAGCCTGTGTAGACATACTTCAGACCGTCTCCCTGTACTACCGTTTCCCAGAAGCCGGCACCGGCCTTGATGCCCACCGACGCCAGGAAGAGCGCCAGGCCGAATTCACGCAGCATCATGTTGGCGGAGGTAGTGGTATAGGTGACGAGGTGCATCCGGTAGCCGAAGCGGCCGATGAGGATGGCGATGATCAGCGGACCGCCTGCCAGACCGAGTTTCAACGGTACGGGCATCTGCGGAATGGCGATGGGCAGACTGCCGAAAAAGATACCGAAGAGGATACCGATGAAGATGGTTGCAATGTTCGGCGTGTTCAGACGTCTTTCCGAGTTGCCCATCATTTCGGCGACACGGTTCACATTCTCTTCCGGCCCCTACCACCACGATGCGGTCGCCGACGATGAAGTGGTGATTGCGCCCGGCGAAGAGGTCCATGCCCTGGCGGCTGATGCGTGTGACGTTCACGCCGTACACGGAACTGAAGTGCATCTTGCCGAGCGTCTTCCCGTTCATCGAGCTGTTCGTGATGACGATGCGGCGGCTGATCATCTTCTGCGGCTGGTCCTCTTCGTGCCAGTCGACGGTAATCTCTGGACCGATGAAAGCCTGGATGGCCTTGGCATCCACCTCGGCAGAGACGATGAGGATTTCGTCGTCCATTTCGAAGACGGTGTCGCGCATCGGAACGGTGATCACGCCGTTGTGCATGATACGTGTGCAGACGATATCACGGTTGAGGAACTCGGAAATTTCCTTCAGCGTGCGGCCTGCAATGTAGGCGTTCGCCACCTTCAGGTACATGATGTGCGGCTTGGCGTTCGGGTTCTCCGCCTCTTCCTCGAGCAGTTTGTCGTTCTCTGCCTTGAGGTTTACCTTGCAGATGTACCGGATAGCGATGGTTGCACCGATGATGCCCACGACACCGAGCGGATAGGCGCAGGCATAGCCCGAAAGCGATGTCGAAGTTCATGCCGTCTTTGAAGACACTGTGCAGTGCCTCGTTGGCAGCACCGAGTCCCGGCGTGTTCGTCACGGCACCGTATAGGGTACCCACCATCATCGGCAGGTTCTTGTCGTCAGCGGTGTCAAAAAAGATGAAATAGCAGGCGAACATCACGAGGATGTTCAGCAGGATGGCTGCTGACGAGAGGAGGTTCAGTTTCAGTCCGCCTTTTCCGAAGCTCTCGAAGAAACCCGGCCCTACCTGCAGACCGATCATGAAGACGAAAAGGATCAGACCGAAGTCTTGTAGAAAGTTCAGCACGGGCAGTGGTCCCGTGAAGTGGATGTGTCCGGCAATGATGCCGACGAAAAGCACAAAGGTGACGCCGAGTGAGATGCCTCCGATCTTGATTTTTCCGAGATAGACACCTAAGGCGATTACGATGGAATAGAGCAGCACGATGTGTGCCACTGAATCCTGTGTCTGAAATAATTGAATTAACCAGTCCATAAGTATTATTTATCGGTTGCAAAGATAATGATTAAAAGGCATATAAACTAATCTTTGACAGTCATTTTGACGCTTTGTGCCTAAAATCTTCCTTTCTTTGTCCCAGGACAGCGAGGAGGGTATGGATGGGGCTTCCGGGCCTTTAGACCTGCCGCTGACGGATGCAGGCGGCAGCGATTGCTTAATTAACATTAAAAAATCGGCTGTTGAGACAATAAAATAGGTGTATGTGTCTCGAAAGTTGTTATCTTTGTAGTTGGACAATAAAAGCATACGTCTATGGTAAGAAAGATATTTACTCCTTTCCTGTTTGCATTCCTGTTTTCGTTCGGGGGAGCTGTCACGGTGCAGGCACGCACGGAGACGGAAGCCATCGATCAGGACTTCCAGACGGTCTCGGTGTCCATAGCAGGAAACGTGCTGCACGTTGTGGGTGCGGAAGACGAGCTGCTGTATATATATAATGTGACAGGGGTGCGCGTAATGAGTGTGAAGGTCGATGGAAACGACAAGCGTTATACACTCAGCCTGCCCAGAGGATGTTACATCGTCAAGGTGGGCAGGATCGTCCGTAAAATTTCGGTGCGTTAAGAGACTGCCTGTGCTCCTGATGCGATAATCCGTTTCTGAAAGACAGTGTCTCCCCTCGATGAGTCGGAAATGGACCGCCTGTTGGCGAGTCCGGAAGGAAGACGAAAGGTCTTTCCCATGATAGTGAATCAGTACAGCCGGCCGTTGTACTGGAAAATCCGTGGCATAGTCCTGACACATGACGATGCCGATGACGTGTTGCAGAATACGTTTCTCAAGGCATGGAAGAACCTGCCGTCTTTTGAGGGAAAGGCGAAGCTGTCTACATGGCTCTACCGGATAGCCATCAATGAAGCTCTTGATTTCCTTCGTCATGCGAAGACGGCGACACTCGCAAGTGCGGATGACGACCTTTCTGTTGCCAACCGGCTTCTGGCCGATACGTATTTCGACGGTGACAGAAGTCAGGCCCTGTTGCAGGAAGCCGTTGCAACATTGCCCAACGTACAGCGCACAGTGTTCACACTGAGGTATTATGACGAGATGAAATATTCTGAAATCAGCGAGGTGCTCGGTACGAGTGAGGGTGCGTTGAAAGCCTCCTACCATATCGCCGTGCAGAAGATTACGGATTATGTAAAGCGGCATGAGTAGATTTTCCCGCTCCGACGTTTAAACCGATCCGCCTTGCCGGAGTCTAATTTATATCCAAGAGCAGAATTCCTATGGAGTCAGAACATCAGCTACAATCCGTATACGGCAGTAAACGGCCTTTCTCTGTTCCGGACGACTATTTCTCCCGGCTTCCTTCACGCATCATGGCACAGTTGCCGGCAGAAGAACGGAAAGAGAAGTCTGCTGCAGAGAAACCGTACCGTGTGCTTGTGCGCCGTCTGCGTCCGCTGGCAGCTGCTGCGATGACGGTCGGTGTGGTGCTGACAGGCTTCCTGGCCTATTCCATGTTCTTGTCCCCGAAGGAGGGCAGCATGACCGGAACCTTCAGCAGGTCGGGAACCGGCAAGGAGCAGACCGTCACATCGCAGGATGGATTTGACGAGGCGGCCGACTACCTCATGATGGATGAAGACGATATGTATGCCTATATGGCGGATGATTAGCTGAAGGTATTACGTATGCGAATTATGAAATACAGAAAACTGATACTGACACTCTGTGCCTTCCTCTGCTTTGTGTCAATGGGCGCACAGCGGAGGTTCGATCCCGATAAGTTCAGGGCAGAACTGCACCGGTTCATTACGGTTGAAGCAGGACTGACTCGGCAGGAGGCGGCACGTCTGTTCCCTGTCTATGACGAGATGATGGCGAAGCAGCGTCCTGTCTTCGACCGGCTGCGGACGCTGCATAATGCGAAGCCGTCGTCCGACCAGGAGGCCTGCAGGCTGATTGAAAAGGCGGACGGCCTTGAAATACAGCTGCGTCAGATGGAACAGCACTATCACCGGAAAATGCTCAGGGTCATTCCGGGCAGGAAGCTGATGCAGGTGCTGGAGGCTGAACGCAGGTTTCACCGCCAGACATTCCGAAAAATGGCAGGAGGAGAACCAAAGATGAAAATGTAAAAAGTTAAGGTCGAGGAAAGTATAAAGATAAATGGGAGTAAAAGACGAGAAAGCAGAATCTAAAAATGTACAGAAGTAAATGGTAGGGATTTAAGAGTTCTTTCCTTACTTCCTTCCACTTTCTTCCTTTCCTTGAAAACAAATTGAAGAATACATGAGACTAATCCATCCTCTCTCGAAGTTGTTGTTTGCCGTTGTTTTGCTCATCGGCATCGGTAATATGGCCTATGGCAAGAGCCAGCCTAAGAAGCGGGAATTCCGTGGTGCATGGATACAGTGCGTGAACGGACAGTTCCAAGGCATCGGCACACAGGAAATGCAGCGTACGTTGCGTTATCAGCTGGACGAGCTGCAGAAGGACGGCGTGAATGCCATCATCTTCCAGGTGCGTGCAGAGTGTGATGCGCTCTATCCAAGCAGGTACGAACCATGGAGCAAGTTCCTTTACGGGACGGCAGGGTACGCCTCGTCGCCTTACTGGGATCCGCTGCAGTGGATGATAGACGAGTGTCACAGGCGGGGTATGGAGCTTCATGCGTGGATCAATCCTTACCGTGCCAAGACGAAGACGACCAGCCAGCTGGCTGCAAACCACATTGCGGTTACCCATCCCGACCGCATCTTCTCTTATGACGGACTCTATATTCTCAACCCGGCCCTGCCCGAGAACAGGGATTACATCTGCAGAGTGGTGGACGATATCGTAAGCCGGTATGATGTCGACGGAATCCATATCGATGATTATTTCTATCCTTATCCTGCTGCCGGTCAGACCATTCCCGACCAGCGTGACTTCCAGCATGACAGCCGTGGATTCACTGATATAAGGGACTGGAGACGCGACAATGTAGACCTCTTCGTCAAGCAGCTGGGCGAATCGGTACACCAGCGGAAGCCATGGGTGAAGTTCGGTGTGTCGCCGTTCGGCATCTACCGCAACCAGAAGAGCGACCCGAGGAACGGCAGCCGGACGAGCGGTCTGCAGAATTATGACGACCTCTATGCCGACGTGCTCAAATGGGTGAACAACGGATGGGTTGACTATTGTGTACCGCAGCTCTATTGGGAAATCGGCAATCGCGCCGCCGACTATCAGGAACTCATCGGCTGGTGGAACCGCAAGGCTGCCAACCGTCCGCTCTACATCGGTGAGGATGTGCTCCGGACGGTGAAGTATGCCGACCCGCAGAACCCCGCCTCCCACCAGCTTCCCGCCAAACACCGCCTGCACCGACAGACAGCGAATGTGCAGGGAACCGTACTGTGGTATGCGAAGGCGGTGGTAGACAACCCGGGCAACTACGGAACGCTCCTGCGGACAGACTACTGGCGTTATCCTGCCTTGCAGCCGCTCATGCCTTTCATTGACGGTGATGCTCCGTCGAAACCGAAGAAGGTAAAGGCGAAACATGAACGTGACGGCTGTTACCTCACGTGGAAAGCACCGAAAGGGAAAGGCTGGCAGGACGAAGCCCACCGCTATGTCGTCTACCGTTTCCTGCCCGGTGAACCGCTCGATACGGACGATCCGTCCAAGATTGTCGGTATGCCTTACGACAACCGACTCCGGCTCGACTACAAGGACGGCAGAACAAAATACATCTATGTCGTCACTGCGCTCGACCGCATGAGCAATGAGAGTACAGGGAAAAAGAAAAAGGTGAAGCTTTGAAGCTTCACCTTTCTGTTTTTATTTATGGTTCTTCTGCCCTGTCAGATGCGTGTGATGAATTCCCCTCAGGTAGGTTCTGAAGAAGCACAACGAGTTGACAATATCCATATCGACGACAGACCGGCGTGGAATTTTTAGGATATGGCTTCAGACAGGGTACAGACTCTGACGATGTTTCCTGTCATTTCTGTCACGCTTCTCTCAAATTTAAAATGTTTATATACAGAATGTTGGAGAGAAATGTTAAAATGACAGCAGACAAAATAAAAAAACTTATATTGCGATAAATGCTAATTTCTTGAAAAGTTCTGTAGTGACATGAAAGGCACATACAAGGGATGGGTTTTCGCATTTCAGACAGATTTTATCACTCTGTTTCCGAGATGGAGCCTTTTTTGCTCATTGTCTTCCTTGGATAGAAAATTATGTTGTCAACTAGCATCTTGCAGTCGTAAGTAGACTGTCAGCAAAGAACTTTACCACAGTCCGGTATCTATCATATCCGGGCTGTGGTAATTTCGTTTTTACATATTGCTGTTTTATCGGATTAATTACTGCAATAAGGGAAGACCGGGAAGGGCAAATACGTATGAAGCCCGGCTACAGCGACCGGTAAAAGACTTCGTACTGCCGGGCCACCTTGATGTGGTCGTGGTGCTTGCAGACATAGGCGTAGCTCTGACGGCGCAGCCGGGGGATGAGGTCAAGATGGGTGACGAGCCGGGTAAGCTCGGCAACACAGCTCTCGTAGGTCGGCAGGACGTTGATGATGGGGCGGAGCGTGGTCTCGTGGATGATTTCGTAGTTCTCCGGTTCTCCGCCACCGATACAGATGATGCCGTGTGCCATGGCTTCGAGGGGGTTCATGGACGGCGTATAGCTGTAGAGCTGGTCCATGATGGCATCAGAGCCGAGCATGGCACGAACGTATTCGGCGAAAGGTAGTCCGCTTGCGACGGTGAGGTTGAGACGGTCGGGGTACTGCCGCTTGACGGCTTCGGCTGCCCGCAGCATGATGTCCGTCCCCTTGTAGACCGAGCGGTTCTTGCTGATTCCGATAAAGAGGTTCAGCTTCTCCGGCGTTTCATCAGCGATGACCGGTGCTTCTCCCACGATGATGGGGAAGGGGATAAAGATTGTCTTCGCCGGGAAACACGGTTGGTAACATTGCCAGTACTCGTAGAGTCCCGTCACGATTCCGTCACATTGCTCTGCCATCAGTCGGTTCAGACGTTCTTTGTCCGTATCCCATCCAATCCTCTCTCTCGGCTATTGCCTCCTTGTTCTGACGCAGTCCGTTGCCGATGTTGAAGTCGCTGTAACGCAGGGGCATCGCCGTTGAGCAGGTGTGTACCCAGTAGTAATCCATTCCGAAACCACACAGCACGGCCTTCCTGTTATGCCTCTTCAGATAACGGAAGAGCGGGAAGAGGTGTTCCGCCTTCAGTTCAAAGAACAAAGGATTGATGAACTGCACGACATCATAGCCTCGCAGACGGGGCAGCAGGGCGTAAATCTTTGCCAGCAAAAGCATACCGCCGATCTTCCCCGGCCGTCTGGTGACATCAATGTCACGTGGGTAATTCTTCCAGAAATCCCCATTTGACACGACCGTCACCGTATGCCCCAGCTTGCGCAGACCACGTGCCAGCGTATTGTGTACGTTACTGTATTCGCCTAAGAGAAGGATTTTCATGCGTCTCGGTTCAAAATCCACGGTTATAATGGGTGTTTCTTTATCCTCAATGCCATCATCAGCATCTTGCGCCCCAAGGCGGAGTTCGTCATCTTCCTGAAGTACCTGTATTTGGCCGTATAGCCCTTGTCGGGCAGGGGGAAGAGCCTGCGCCGTGCCAGACGTTGCAGTACGTGGTCGAGGTGGGTCTCGTCATGCGTCAGTAGCATCACGTTGTATATAAGGTCCATTGTCAGCTGGGCGATACGCCGATCCATAGCAATACGTTCCTTGACAGGGAGATAGTCCGCCCTTTCCTTCAGGCGGCAGATTACCTGCTCGGCATCCGACAGACGGCGCATCTTCCATCGTCTGTCAGTACGGTGGGTGATGGAGCTGTGGCGTGTACGGTAATGATAGGCTTTCGCTTCGGTGGCATACAGGCTTTCCGCCCGCAGCATCAGCTGCGGCGTGAACTCCTCGTCTTCGTGCAGCGTACCCTCCGTGAAGCGCAGGCCGTACAGGATGGCTCTCCCGAAGAGATAGCAGCATACGCTGCCGTGCAGGTTGTGGTGGGTCATGTATTCCGTTCCGCCCACTGGGCCTTCCGCCTCGGACAGAGGAACAGACTTTTCGGCACTTGTCGCACGGAAGAGCACCATGTCGGCTTCCTTGTACCTGATAATGTCGAGGCACTGTTCGTAGGTGTTTGTCAGCAGGAAGTCGTCGGCATCGACAAACTGGATGAACCTGCCTTCGGCCAGTTCCATGCCTCTGTTGCGTGCCCGGCTCAGTCCCCGGTTGGGCTGGCGAACATAGATGATGTTGTCTGTGAGTGTGATCAGCTCGTTGATGGGAGAGAGGTCCGAGCCGTCGTCCACGATGATGATCTGCCGTTCCGATTCGTTCAGACTTAATGCCAGAATGCTTCTGAGGCATTCTTTCAGCATGGCAATGGGTTCGTTGCAGTAAGTGACGATGAAACTTACGAGCGGCTTCTTTTCCTTATTCTGTGTATAAACCGGTTGAGTTGGCATAAGCGTTTTAATCCTATTAAGTGGAGAACAAAGAGTTTCAGGGTTCCTTTATAGGGCAGGACAGGGAGGACGGGGGCAGCGTGTGTTGCCTCGTAGACATCCATCTGTATGTTGAGCAGTGCCTGGTAATAGTCCCGTGTCAGCCTGCCCCATAGATGCAGGTGTGTGAGATGCGCTTCCAACAGGTCGGTCAGCTCCTTCCCCCCGGCCTGTGCCGTGATTCCCCTGTCGTTGTGACAGTAGTAATACCGTCCCTACGGAGGTCGTCGCCACCACCTTGGCACGCTGCAGCAGGAAAGGATAGGTGTATGCGTCCTCAAATGCCTTGCCCTCGGGGAAACGTATGTCAGCAAAGAGCTCACGGCGGTACAGCTTGTTGCAGGCATACGTGTGGAGGTGACCTCCGCAGAGCCAGTAGTCACGGATGGAACCGACTACGGCGTCAGGGAAAGTCAGCAGATGCTGTTTTGTCGGATGTCCGTAATGTTCCATGACGGGATATTCTAGGATGTCATAGGCAGGATGTTCTTCAAGTACGGCCAGCAAGGCCGTATAAGTACCTCTGGCAACAAAGTCGTCCGAGTCGGTAAAGGTGATGTACTCTCCTGTCGCCGCTTCTATTCCTGCGTTTCTTGCTGCAGAAAGTCCCTTGTTGGCCTGGCGGATAAGCCGGCAGTCAGTCCTCCCAGCTGTCATCTGCTCCGCAATCTGTCCCGAGGTATCCGTCGATCCGTCGTCAACGATGATCACTTCCATCCTGTCGTCCATCTGTCCCAGTACACTCTCCAGACAGCGTCTGAGTGTATCTTCAACGTTATAGATGGGTATGATGATGGACAGTTTCATGCAATCATTGTTTGATGCAAATATAATAAAAAACTTTTATATCCGTTAGATAATACGATGAAAAAAGACACCCATACGGATGGTTATCTGCATATTCTGAAGTACATCAGCCTCTTTGGCGGTGTGCAGGGCCTCAACGTGCTGATAGGTGTCGTCCGCAACAAGTTCGTGGCCATATTGCTTGGGCCGCAGGGAGTCGGTCTTATCTCGCTGTTCAACTCCACGACAAAGCTCATCGGCGACTCCACCAACTTCGGCCTTCCGATGAGTGCCGTGCGCAATATATCAGAGGACTACGACCGGCAAGACAAGGAAACTGACGGAGGATATCGCCCTTGTCCGTTCGTGGAGCCTGCTCACAGCCCTGCTGGGTCTGCTGGCCTGCATCGTGTTCAGTCCTCTGCTCAGCAGATACACCTTCTCCTGGGATGGGCATACGCTGCACTTCATCTTTCTTTCTCCCTGTGTGTCACTGGCTGCTTTGAGCGGCGGCGAGCTTGCCATCCTCAAGGGTGTACGCCGTCTTCGTTCGCTGGCCTCCGTCTCAGTGTATAACGTGCTTGGTGCATTGGTCCTGACCGTTCCGCTTTATTATTTCTTCGGCAATGCAGCCATCGTCCCCTCTCTGGTCTTGATGGCATTGGTGCAGATGGTTCTCACAGCCATGGTCTCTTGCCGACTTTATCCTTTCCGTGTCTCTTTCCGCAGGCCGTTTCTGGCCAAAGGGTGGGGTATGATCCGTCTGGGAACGGCATTTGTCCTTGCCGGTATCCTCGGGTCGGGTGCGGACTTCATTATCAGGAGTTACCTTAACAATGTGGCGGACATTGAGGCGGTCGGCTTCTACAATGCCGCTTTCATGATGACAATGGTCTATTCTGGGATGGTTTTTTCAGCCATGGAGACCGATTATTTTCCTCGGCTGTCAGGTGCAAGCAGCCTGAATTTTACCTTCAACCAGATTGTCAACCGCCAGATAGAAGTCACACTCCTGCTCATCTCCCCCCTTCTGACGCTCTTTCTGTTGTTCCTGCCCCAGCTGACAGTCTCCCTTTATTCCGGCAAATTCCTGCCCGCCCTCAGTATGGCACAGGTGCTGGTCCTTGCCATGTACGTACGGGCAATACGTCTGCCGGTAGAGTATATCCCTTTGGCGAAAGGCGACTCGCGCTCTTACCTGCTTCTGGAGTCTTTGTATGATGTGTGCCTTGCAGCACTGGTAATAGTCGGCTTCAGGCAATGGGGTGTTTTCGGTGCCGGTGCCGGTGTGGCTGCGGCAGGAATCTTCAGTTTTGTTTTTGTTTATGTCTATGCTCGTTTCCATTATGGTTACCGGCAGTCTTCTTCTGTGTTGCGCTGTGCCGCTGTCCAGCTGTCAATCGGTTTCTTTGTGTTCCTTTGTGTCCGCTCTGACAGCGGTTGGTTGCGTTGGGGGCTTGCTGCCGCACTGTGTGTCGTAAGCATGATGGTTTCCTTTCGTGTGCTGAAGTCAAAGACTGGGCTGTGGAATGTCTTGATAAGTAGATTGAAGAATAAGTTTATCCGTCATGCCAAAGATTAGTGTGCTCGTCGCCGTCTATAACACAGCGGAATACCTTCCTCATTGCCTTGATTCGCTGTTGAACCAGACGCTGAAAGATGTTGAGGTGGTCTGCGTTGATGATGCCTCGACGGATGACTCTCTGGATATCCTGCATCAGTATGCGGCCCGGGACACACGTCTCAGGGTGATAGCACTGGATGAGAACCGGGGACAGGCTCATGCGAGGAATATCGGACTGTCTTGTGCAACGGGAGATTACATCGGCTTTGTAGACAGTGACGACTGGCTGGGGCCGGATGCTCTGGAAAGGGTATGCGAAGCTTTCTGCCAGACAGAGGTCGACTGTGTGTTGTTCCGTCTGTTTTGCGTCTATGCGGACGGGCATCAGGAGGAGTATTCCATGCCTCATTTCAATATGATGAATGGCGAGGAAGCCTTCCGGCAGAGCCTGACCTGGGGTATTCACGGTTGTTACGTTGTGCGCAGTACACTCCACAAAGCGCATCCCTACGATGAGTCGCAAAGGGTATACAGTGATGACAACACCACGAGAATCCATTATTACTATTCACGTAAGGTGGTCCTTTGCGACGGCGTTTATTATTATCGGCAGCAGGCTGCGTCGGTCACGCATCAGGCAAGTGTCCACCGCTTCGATTTCCTTCTGGCCAACGAGAGTATGCGGCGTCAGCTCGTCGATATAGGTGCGTCGGATGACGACCTGCATTGTTATGAAACGGTACGGTGGCTCAATCTGGTCGGAGTCTATCTTTTCTATTATCTTCACCGCAGGGAACTCTCCGCAGCAGACCGCCGGAAGGGGAGGGAAATCATGCGTCATGTCTGGCAGACTGTCAACCTGAAACAGGTGCAGCCCTCTCTTAAACGTAAATTCGGCTATATGCCTCTGCGCTGTTCATGGCTGCTCTTCCGCCTGCAGGAAGAACTGTACTTCCTGCTCCGTGGTTTTGCCGGGCGCAATAAGGAGACTGTTTAATCGTGACGAGCACCTGTGTTCTTTTGCAGGGCTCTCAATTCTGTTGTCCCGGTGTCTGGTACTCCTGTTCCCGATACCTGGTACTCCTGTTCCCAGTACTTGGTACTCCAGTTCCCGGCATCCGGTACTCTTGTTCTCAATTGTCAATCCGGCACTTTCCATTCCTCTCCATCTTCAGAACCGAAAGTGTGTCCCTACAGTTTAGCTACGCATGAACTTCTGGCGCAGCCTCATATCCCCATATTACACCTTATTATATAGGCGGGATTATACGTAGGCAGATTTCTGTCCGGGGAGGCACATTCCTACGCAATCAAAAGTGTCTTGTCTTGAATCCACATTGAGGCAGAATTTGTAGGTTGCTGTCACTGCTGTCATGTAATAGGGTGTTGCAAGTGGCTTGTAAAGTGGCATTTGAGTGGAGTGTTAAAAATGACAGCAACTGAAAACAGAAATAAAACAGAGGATGTGGTTCATCAACACATCTGTCCGTAGGGCATTCCACAATAGAATCGTTTTTTTGTTTGAGAAGTAAAACACGTCTGTCCCAATCATGAAAAATAGTTGGGTGTCTCCCTTCCGCTGAATATTCGCTCGTCCCCGACTATCGGATATCCTGCCAGATGCGAATAAAAACGATATAAAATTGCACGTTTTCTTGTAAATGTGCACAAATATTAAATAATTTAGAAATAAATCGTAATATTATTTGGAGGTATTGAGGAAAAATTAATATATTTGTAATCGAAATCTTTCATAGGTTTAAAAACTTTTTATTAATTAAACCCGTCAGATATGAGTAAAAGATTTACCAAACTAATTGCAGCTTTTGCCGCGACAATGACAATGCTGCCTGCATCCGCGCAAGTGATGCCAGAAAACCAAGTGCCTCTTATTCCTTCCAGAATTTTGCCTGGACAGAAGACGGCTCAACAGAAGGTTGATCCGCTAAAAGGCTTTCCCGACACTGCTGGCGAAGACGCTGCCACGAGACGTCAAATCGCCGTTCAGCAGTCCGACGATTGCCATCCGCCCTGCGGATCTGAAGAACCTGGTGACGGTCAATCCTGACCTGACCATGTGGGGAAATCTCCTCACCAACAGTTTCATGGGCATGTATTCGTTCCACCCGGTGGCAAACCTCAATTTCGAACTGCTCTCCGACTACAAGAAAGGCTATTTCAATGGCGGAAGCGGAATGATAGACGGAGTGCTTCACGGCATATACCTCGATACGAGTTATGCTCCTTATGGTATTCTCCTGCTCTCGCATTATGCATTCGACACAGAGACCTGGCAGTTGGAAGAACAGCCCAAGAGCGTCAGAGACTACAGTCTGATCGCTACCGAAACGGCTACTGACCCGACGACGGGAGAGGTGTTCGGAGAATTCTACACCGCTGACCTGAAGAATTTTGAGTGGGGTGTCATAGACTACACCACCTTGACGCGTACCACCATCGCTCCTGCCCAGCACACCTATGTGGCACTGGGTATTGCCAATGACGGTTTCGCCTATGGTGTCAGCAAGGAAGGTGACTTCTACCAGATTGACCGTTCGACAGGTGCTGAAACGAAGAAGGGCTCTACCGGTATAGAGATTGCCGATGCCAAGGGACAGTACTACACCCAGAGCGGCGAGTTCGACGTACGGACCAACGAGTTCTTCTGGGCTTCGACCGACAAGGACGGAAAGTTTCAGCTCTATACGGTCGACTTGGGCGACGGACACGTGACACCGGTCGGCGGCTATACGGAGCCGGCGATGCTCGTGGCACTCAACTTCCCGGCAGTGGCGACAGCTAACGGAGCACCGGCAGCAGCCAGCGACCTCAAGGCCGACTTCGCCAACGGTGCGCTCAGCGGCAAGGTTTCGTTCAAGGCTCCTGACAAGAAGTACGACGGCAGCAGCCTGACCGGTAACGTCTCGTACAAGGTGTTCGCCAACGGTAAAGAAGTGGCGAACGGAGCGGCTGAAGCTGGAAAGAAGGTTGAGGCCAATGTGACGGTCAGCGAAGGAGTCGTTAATTTCATCGTCTTCTGCAGCAATGATGCCGGTAAGGGTCCTCGTGTCAAACTGACGACCTATGTCGGTTATGATGTGCCCGATGTCGTAAAAGATCTGACAATGGGCCTTGACGAAACAACAGGTAAGGCAACCGTGACCTGGGAAGCTCCGACGGAAGGTCTTCACAACGGATACATGGGTCCTCTCACCTATGATGTCTTCCGTAACGTAGGTGAAGAAAGTACGAAGGTGGCCGGGGGTATCTCTGCAACTTCTTTCAGCGAGGTAGTCCCGAAGGGTAAGCTGTCGGCTTATTCCTATTCCGTACAGGCCATCAACGGGTCGAAGCGGAGTGCAATTGCGACAAGCAATGGAAAGATCTTCGGTAATGCACTCGAAGTGCCGTTCTTCGATGATTTCCCGACTGCCGCAAGCTTCAAGCTCTACACGGTTCTCGACGTGAATAAGGACAAGAGCACATGGGGCTGGAACAGTTCCAAGGGTGGTTCTTGCGTATATCGTTACAACAAGAAGAACGCTGCTGATGACTGGCTGATTTCACCACCGATTCAGATGAAGCAGGGCAAGGCCTATAATGTATCGTTCAAGGCTGCTGCCGGACTGGGCAATTTCCCAGAACGTCTGGAGGTGAAGTGGGGTAATGCCAATACGGTTGCCGCAATGGCAAATGAGATACTCCCGTCAACGGATCTTACAAGTTCCAAGTATCAGGAATTTACCAAGCGGATAGAACCGGCTGCGGACGGAAACTACTACATTGGTTTCCATGCCATTTCTGATCCTGACAGATTCAAAATCGTCCTCGACTCCCTCTCTGTGGAAGTTGCTGCTGATGCGAAGGCACCGGCCATGGTGGACAATCTGACGGCAACTGCCGATCCGACGGCTGCGCTGAAGGCTACGCTGAAGTTCAATGCACCGACCAAGGCCATTGACGGTTCTGCTCTCTCTGACCTCACGAAGATTGTTGTCAGCAGCGGTGAGCGTGTCGTGAAGACCATCGCGACTCCGTCACCTGGTTCGGCACTGCAGATTGTCGACGATGCCGCCGTAAACGGTAACAATACCTATACGGTTATCGCTTACAATGCTCACGACTTCGGCTTGAAGGCCTCTGTCAATGTTTATGTAGGGCAGGATGTCCCGGCGTTGGGCAAGATCAAGACAACCGACCAGACAACGGCTGTCAAGCTCGACTGGGAGGTTCCGACAGGTGTACACAAGGGCATCATTCTCCCAGCAGAGGTTACCTATAATATTCATAGCGTTACGGATGACGGTAAACTGGGCGACAAGATCGCTGATGTCAAAGGCTCGACCGGATATACCGTCAACGACCTGAATACCAACGAAGGCAAGCAGAAGTACCAGCACTGGGCTGTCAATGCCGTGAACGTAGCAGGTACGAGTGCATGGGCAGCCGGCGCACTCATTGTCGGTACGCCTTATACACTGCCATTCCACAACAGTTTCAAGGATGGTACTGTTGAGGACAAATTCGTCGGTCTTGAACGTTCCGGCACTAATACTGCATGGGCTCTCACCAACGATGTTTCGTCCGACGACGACAACGGATCGCTGATTTTCCGTCCCTCACGGCCGGGTGTATCGACCATTGTCATGGGTAAGACGAGCCCTGCGTGGTGCAGCGAACCCGAGACTCATCTTCGACTATCGTGGCGACGGGAGCGCCCAAGGCGAAGGTAGAAATGCGTTTCCAGAAGAAGAACGGAGAAGTGACGGAGGCTGTATGGACCAATACGGGAGCTGTCAACGATGGCAAGTGGAAGAATCACATTGTGGATATCCCCTGCCGAACTGGCCAATGAGGATTACGTCCTGCTGCGTGTTGTCGGTACTGCCGATGAGGTTTCTGATGATGCCGTATATGTCGACAACATCAACATTGCCGACCCGTATCAGAAGGATGCAGGGTGTGGAACTGACCGCACCCGAGAGCCTCAAGAAAGGACAGACAGCCAAGTTCAGCGTCAAGGTGACCAACCTCGGTCTCGACAAGGTTGAGAGCCAAGATTGCCCTTACGGTCAACGACAAGGTTGTCAAAGAGGAAACCCTCGGGAAGGGTCTTTCTTTCATGCAGAATAACGTGCTCTCTGTTGACTACAAGACGACCAGTCTGGACGCTTCAGACAAGCTCAGCGTGAAGGCGACGGTTACCTTGGACGGCGACCTCGAACCAGACAACAATGAAGCGACCGCTGATGTCAGTCTTGAGACACCTGATGTCAAGGCCCCGCAGAACCTCCGTGGAGAGAAGAGCGGTTCAGCTACTGCTGTGAAGTTGGCTTGGGATGCACCGGCAACGACGATAACCAGTGTTACAGACGACTTCGAGAGTTATGAGGCATGGGGTACCAGCTTCGGCGACTGGACAACGGTTGACAACGACCATGGACGTGCAGGAAGTCTCACCCAAGGCACACAGTATCAGCATCAGGGCGAGGAGTTCGCATTCCTCAACTGGCAGCCGTCTGACCTGTTCAAGTCAGGACAGGGACTTGATCCGCACTCCGGCACCAGGGCTGCTGTAGCAATATATCAGGTTGATGAGTCTGGCAAGAATTTCGTTGATGCCAACAACTGGCTCATCAGTCCGCAGCTTTCTGGCAAGGCGCAGACCGTCAGCTTCTGGGTCAACAATCTCAAGGCTACGGACGGCAGCGGAGCAGAGAGCTTCGACGTACTGTCTTCAACAAGCGGTAGTGATCCTGACAGCTTCGTGAAGATTGGCGACACGCACGTACAGGATGCTGCTCAATGGACGGAAGTAAGTGTTGACGTACCCGAGGGGACCAAGTACTTTGCCATCCATCATATCACGTCCAAGGACAAGGCTTTCATCTTCATGATTGACGATGCGAAGTTCGAGGCTGGTTCAGGACCAGTTTCCTACAACATCTATCGTGACGGAGAGTTGATCGGAAGCACCAGCAAACTTGTCAGCGACGACCTCAAGGCTCCGGACAACAAGGAGCACAAGTACTGTGTGACGGCTGTCTATGCCGACGGTTCAGAGTCTGCACCTGCGGAAATCAGTGTGGCAACAGCCATCCAGCGCATCAATGCTGACGGCGAGACGGTTTACGATGTCTACACCATCGACGGCAAGCAGATAATGAAGGGTGCCAAGAGCCTGCGTTCGTTGGCAAAGGGCGTCTATATCATCAATGGCCAGAAGACCGTTATCAAGTGATGAATAAGCACCGATTCTTATTAGAGAATTGACTACAAAACGAGTCAGGACCCATTCTGCAGGGCTCTGACTCCGTCTATGCGTTTTTATATCAACAAACCGAATCGTGCCGTCTCTGCTGTAAATCAGCTTCCGGGAAGGAGTTCCCCTGCCGGAAAGCCGGACACGACCACAACCATATTATTATGATGAACTATAGAAAACGATTATCCATAAGCCTGCTGCTCGTACTGGGCATGGTACTGTCGGTTTCGGCAGCACCAAGGACAAAGGCTGCCATCAAGGCGGCAGCGGAGCAGGTGTTCAGTCAGTCGCCGACACTGCGGATGACCCGTGCACACAAGGACGACCTCAAACCGCTGCTGAAAAACAGTGCATACACCGTCATGGGTTATAAGAAGGGCGGTTTCGTCATCGTGGGTAACGACGACCTCGTACCAGCTGTCATTGCCTATTCGAACAGTACGTTCGACAAGAATACGAAGAACGAAGGGCTTCAAATGGTATCTCGCTGCTGCCGAAGAGGCTATCAACGGCATTGTGAAGAGCGGCGTGCCGTGCAAGGTGGTGGTTCCTGACAAGAACAAGTATGCCGATCAGGTTCCCGCCCTTGTCACGTCGCGTTGGGGACAGGAGAAACCTTACAACGACCTCTGCCCCCAGGCAACCTCTTCCGGTACCGGTAGCTGGCAGGGGTATGGCGGTACGGGAAGAGCCGTGACCGGATGTGTCGCTACCGCCATGGCACAGATCATGTACTATAACGGTTATCCGCAGAGTGGTACGGGTACACACTCTGTGAATGTCAAGCAGGCAGACGGAAGCATGAAGAAAGTGACCGTCAACTATGATGAGAGCGTCTATGACTGGGGAAACATGATCGACAGCTATAAAGGAAAGTACACCACGGCACAGGGCAACGCTGTGGCAAAGCTGATGCTCGACTGCGGCGTGGCTGCCGACATGATGTATGCTACCGACGGATCGGGTACTTACACGGAGAATGCCTGTGAAGGGCTCAAACGCAACCTGGGCTATCCCGAGACAACGCAAATGCTTCGGCGCAGCAGTTACAAAGAGGAAAGATGGATGGACATCATCTTCAACGAACTGAACGAACGCCGTGCCATCTTCTATACGGGCGTGGATCGCGGTAACGGCGGTCATGCCTTTGTACTTTGCGGATATGATGCCACCGGCAAGGTGTGGATCAACTGGGGATGGGAAGGTTCTTCCGATGGATTTTATGACATCAGTCTCCTGAATCCCGGTTCCTTTAAGTTCTCGGAAGGGCAGGATATGATCATCGGCTTTGAGGGCATACGAGGCGAGCTGGTCGAAGATACGGTCAATGTCAGTGAACCTGGCAAGCTGGCGTCGCTCGTCGAAGACTCTCTTTATGAAAGAATCTCCAAGCTGAAGGTGAACGGACCGATCAACTCGACGGACCTGCGTACCATCCGGCAGATTGCTGGATGCGGTATGGACGGAAAGATGCTTCGTAGTTCGCTGACGGAACTCGATCTCGGCGATGCTGAGCTGGTCGAGGAGGTGAGCCTCACTCACCGGCGGTATTCGGAAACTTGCAGGGCAAGAAACATGAAATACCCGAAAAGGCGTTTTATGGCTGCCGACGGCTACACAGACTTGTCCTTCCCAAGACGACGACAGCCATCGCCGACGGTGCACTGGGAGGTATGCCGCGGCTCGAGTCGGTATCCATACCGACCGGTGACGACTGTGATTATGTCTTCGACGGAAAGATGCTGCTGACAAAGGACATGACAGAAATCATCTCTGTGATGCCTTATAATTCGGACGAATTCGCTGTCGGGAAAGGTATCACCAAGATTCATAACTATGGATTTGCCGGATGCGGCAACCTGACGAAGGTCACGCTGCCGGCTACGGTTGCGTCCATCGGTGACGAGGCTTTCGCCGGTGCCAACAGCCTCGCAGTAATCCGGATCTATGCCAAGAGCGTGCCGGCATTGGGACGCAGCGTCTTTTCCGACCTCAACAGAGAGTCCATCAAGCTGCAGGTTCCTTCCGGGACGAAGACACTCTACAAGCGCAGCGGTCAGTGGAAAGACTTCAATATCGTTGAGTTCGGTACTACGATCAAGGTGCGCAATACCACCAGGACCTATGGCAGCGAGAACCCGAAGCTCGGCTGGCAGATGAGAGGCGACTATGTAGAGGGCTTGCCTGTGCTGACCTGCGAGGCCACACCTGCATCGCCGGTAGGCAAGTATGTCATCAGTGTCTCGCGTGGAACCATCAAGGAGGAGCAGGTAGAGTTTGTCAACGGCTATCTGTTTGTCCAGAAGGCTACGGCCAACCTCAGGGCAAAAGACGTGACTGTCGAGATAAAGCAGAAGCCTGTCTTCGATTACACGGTGGATGGGTTGCAGAACAATGAAACGACCGTAGAACTGACCGAAGCTCCTGTCTTCACCGTCAAGGACCATGAAGGGAAGGTGGTAACCTCCTTCGATGTTCCCGGAGAGTACACCATTGAAGTCAGCGGAGGGGTTGCTGCCAACTACGTCTTCTCCTACTTCCCGGCGAAGCTCACCGTCAAGAATTCGACGAATGGCATCTCCGGTCCTGTCAGCAGTGTTGCCGCTTTCGATGTCTATACACTTGACGGTGTCTGTGTTGCCAAGGGTGTCACCAGTCTCAATGGTCTCGCCAAGGGTGTCTACGTGGTCAATGGAAGGAAATGCGTTGTCAGGTAATCATCCCTTGCATGAGGGAGTTCCTTCTGACGTTATGTTTCGCTCCCCCTCCACTTAGTTCGTAGGGAATCCGATGTCCAGACTTGAGCTGGCATCCATAGCAATTTTATAGGGGCATACGGCTCATGTGTCTGTTGATGACAGAGATGAAACGTATGCCCCTATTTGCAGGCTATTTGCAGGTGTTATGCAGCAGAAATGTGCAAAATAGTGCATTTTTGTGCAATACTTTGAATTATAAAAACAAATAACAGGATTAAATAAAGACGTGTAACTACCTGAAACAGCGGAAAGAGGGGGATTCGAACCCCCGAAACGCTTTAGGCGTTTACACGCTTTCCAGGCGTGCCTCTTCAACCGCTCGAGCATCTTTCCTTTATCAGTCACCATGCATGGAGGATGCGCACCGTAACTTTTCTGGAGTGCAAAAGTAGAGCTTTACTTTTACAATAGCGTAACTTTATATTATATTTTATAATTCTTTAAGGATTCAGTGTGTGGACATCCCTCCTTTTGATTCTGCTTTATTTGGGCCTGTTACTTAATTTTTAGGCCTCTTTTAGCTTATAATCTCAAAAAAATGACTAAATTTGCATTACCGAAATATGTTATTTCAAGCAATAAGAGGATTTTATGTTAGTTCGAGTTATGTCATCTTTCATTTTTGAATGGAACAGCAAATCATGACCAATCAAGAAAGACATAAAAGGCTGAATGCCTATTGGCAAATCTTTCAGAACAGCGAAACGGAGGAAGACAGTAAAGACATCTTTTCCTCTATTTATTCTCTATGTGTAAACGATTTGTTGGCTTATGGACAGAGTCTGGGGTTCGATATGAATTTGTGTGAAGATGCCATACATGACGTATTCTGTACCTTGTATCTTAAAAGGAAGGAACTGACGGATGTGTGTAGTCTTCCGTCTTACCTCTTCCGGGCTTTCAGAAATAACATGTTGAATGTGTGGCGGAAGCACTCGAAACTATCCGAGACCGATATAAACCGGTTGCCTTTCACTACAGAAGTCACCGTTCTGGATACGATTATAGATGAAGAAGAGAAATCGGACATCAAGGAGATAGTAGAAGATTTGCTGAATACACTTACTGATCGACAACGTGAGGCCATCTACTTGAGATATATGCAGAACTTGAGTTACGAGGAAATAGCAGAATTGTTAGATATCAGTCCCGGATCTGTAAGAAAACTTGTATATCGCGCTATCATGTGTCTACGAGAGGAGAGCCGTAAGTTAGGCAATCCGTTGACACTCCTTTTTCTTTTTCAGATTTTCATGAATCGAGCATAGACTTTCCGTTCGGTAAAATAATGTCCCCGACATTTGTCTATGCTCATTTTATATTATAGCAGTCCGGTTATATTATAGCAGTCCGGCATACAATCCCCTGTATAGGTTTAGTCATTAACTCCTTGAGAGGGTCTTCCTGCTTTCAGTCTACGTGCTGCTGCCTGCCACGTGTGGTGTTGTCGGCAAACACCAATCGTGTGAACACTCGACACCTTGACAATATGATGCTGTTTTGCAGTTGAAAAGATGACAAAGTTGATTTGATGAGGGGGTTGCTGCAAACAATACAGAATTCTCTGTTCAAAGTAGATTCCGTATGGGAAATCATGCTATTTAATTTTAATCGGACAGCAACGATTTTATATACTGACTGAGAACTTATCTGTGTTTGTGACGCTTTACATATTGTAATGCATACAGATAGACTCCGGCCGTCCATCCCATCATCGGGGGCATATCATACTCCCCTTCGCTGGTTACACGTGTACTGCCTTCTACCACATTGTATTTTTCCCAAAGATTATGGGTCTGTGCGAAAATACGATTCTGCCCGTCTACATAGGTGTGTGCTAACCGATAGGCTTCAGTTGTCATGCCATAGTTCTCCAATCCCTTGATGGCAATATATTGCAGCGGAGCCCAACCGTTGGGGTAAGCCCACTGATAGGTGCCATGATAATCATTCTTTTCTGTTGCTGCTATCCCATAAGGGAATTCCAGTACTTTCAATGCGTGCCTGGCCACGGATCTGGCATTGCCCGCAGACAACACTCTGGAGAACAGCAGACTGAAGACAGCAGCAGACCTGACTGGTGAGAGCCGCCTGTTGACATAATCGTAATCATGATAAAGACAGTCTTTCGCATTGTACATATATTTCTGTATCAGATGCTTACGTCTTCTTGCAGCTTTCTCCCATTTCCCTGCCTTGAGCGGCATGCCGAGTATACGGCAGAAGCGGGCAAGGGATTGCTCGTAATAGTAAAGATTGGCATTCAGGTCCACAGGACAGAAATCCTCACACCTGTTTTCAAAACGTGGCGTGAAATCCCATCCCGACTCACACTCTGCACGTGCATGGGAAGCAAAGGTTGTTACTTCTCTTTCCGAGAGGCTGTCCAGTGCAATGTTACACTTCGTCCGTGACTTGGCATACTGTGCCATACCCCGGTCCTTCTGCTTGTCAATGACATCGTTGGAATAACGGTTCAGTCCACAGGGTGTCATTCTGTGCGTCATCCAGAATCTGTATTCTTTTTCCAGTGTCCCGAACATTCTCCCGAGCCATTCCTTGTCACCTGTCCTGGCATATATGTCCGCTACCATCATGCAAAAGATAAGGTGGCTGAGAATTGTACCTGTACATATATCGGCTGCCATTGAACACCTTTCCGAAAACGCTCCACTAAAGAAGCCAGGTTTTCGGTATTGTCAATAGCCCATTCAATGTGTCCATCCAGAAGCAGTCCTACATTTGTGAAGTAGGTGTCCCAGTAATACATCTCCTGGAAATGCCCGGAAATACAAGGTACAGTATAGGGCTTCGGAAGACCTATATGATCAGCCGAATCTTTGGGATTGTATCGTAGTGTTTTCTTCCACGACTGCTGAATATAATCTTTCACATCTTGGCCCAGCGATTGTCTGTCCACATTCTGTGCTGCTACGTAGCTGCAATCCAACATCAGGGCGGTCAGGATTATAATAGTTCTGTTTTTCATTTTATGACCATGTTAAAGTTTTATTTTCGTCACCTCATAGGGATGCCTTGCAGCTGCATCTGCCGCCCATTGTGAAATCTGCACCTGCTGCGGTGTCATGCCTTTCGGTGCATACGGATTTCCTTTAACTTTTTCTGCGGAACAGTACAGCAAACCAAGTGCAGGCGGCGGTATACCTTCCATAGAGCAAATCAAGATGAAATCCATCCCTGTTCATTGTGTCTCCATAGGACGACATACGTGCATTCTGGATGGCTGTTCCCGAAGGAATCAGCAGCGCAATAGGCTCTGTGCGCATAGCCTGCCCAGAGGCTCTTACGATTGCCCGATACATTTTCATCTGATTCTTTACCATAGTTCTCATATCCCGCTCGTGTCGAATTATGGGCATACGCCCAAGTCTGATGAAAAACAATCTTTGCCTTGGTTGGAACGTGCGCTCTGATATAAGCTATCAGAGCGTGAAGGTAAGGCTGGTAAGAGTCATAGAGCCCTGACAACTGGCTGGCCTGCTGTAGACTGATGTAGTCCCAGTCCTCATCGGCCAGTGCCTTGCTTAATGACATACTGTCGACCTGAACCCTATTCCCGAAAGCATCTATCTTCCGGTAACGATAAGCCCGGGCATCAGTCCTCATGTTCTTGGCATGTAATTCCAACGGACAACCTGGAATGTACATATTCCCGATAACGGTTTCTATCCCTGCTGCCGCAGCCAATTCATGCAGGTTCTGTTCCACGGCATCTTCAGAGAAGCTGTTGCCTATAGCCAATATCTTAACCGGAGTCCCGGCATTTATACGAGCCAGAACCAACAGCATAAACAGCAGACAATATAAACGTTTCATATATTCTTTGTATTTATTGATTATATCCCATACTCCTATGAGAGGCTGGTTCAGACAGAACCAGCCTCATGTCTATCAGTACACACCCTCGATCTTTACAACCCATGCTAAAGGTGAAGGCAGGTGGAAGATACTGAGAGGAGGAATATTGACAGTCAGTCTTCCTTTTCTTAAAGTAGCTGCAATCCTCCCCTTTGTCTCTCCCAGAAGGCTGGCACGTCCGGCCTTTGAGATACCGTCTATAACCACAGGTCCATCAGGACATTCCATGCCGATCACATACAGATTGCCATGTGCCTGGGTGAGGTAAACGTTGTTGTTCCTTACCGTCAGACTCCTGCATGGTCGTGAAGAGTAGATCGCTTCCCCATTGACCTCCAGCCATTTTCCCATATCCAGCAACCGTTCCTGCATGACGACGGGGATTAAACCGTTTGCCTCTGGCCCTACGTCCAGCAGAAGATTTCCTCCATTGGCAACCGTTCGGACAAGCAGACGGATCAGATCCTTGGACGACAGATAATCCTCCGCGCGTTCAAAGCGGTTGTAGCCATAGGAAGTCCCTATGCCACGGCTTTCTTCCCAAGGATGAGAAGCCTTGTCACCAATGCCCTCCTTCTGATGGACGAGGTTGTATTCTGTCGTATAGTAATCTCCATGCTTGCTACGCGTTTCATAGCCCCAGCGGTCATTGACAACGACGGAGTTCCTCACGGGAGATTCTTCATACAACCATGAAAGGAACTTACGGCTCTTGAGAGTCTCACTGTCATAGTCCCATTCTCCATCAGCGTAGATAACGTCAGGTTTGTATTTTACAACCAGTTCCTGCAACTGCGGAAGCATATGTTCATCAACCCATCGGCCGATCGTTTTCTTGTCATACAGCGGGTGCGACCACTCCAGCAAGGAATAATAGAAACCGAAGTGCATTCCCTGACAGGTCACGGCACGGGAAATGGAATCCATGATATCCATGTGTGGTCCCATGACGATACTGTTCCAGTGGGGCGAATATCGGCTGTTCCAGAGACAGAAACCGTCATGATGCTTAGATGTCAGAACAACATAACGTGCCCCTGCTTTACGGAAAAGCTTCGCCCAGTCGTCCGCACGGAAATGCTCCGCCCTGAACATCGGTGCGAAATCGGCATACTTGAAGTTCTTTCCATACGTACGGTTGTGGAAATCAGTGAACAGCTTGTTACCCGATTTCAGCCGCGCTTCATAATGTTCGGCATATTTTTCATATACTCCTTCACTTCTTTCACAGGGGCGTATGCTGGAACGGAATAGACACCCCAGTGGATGAATATGCCGAATTTGGCATCTGTCCACCACTTCGGTATCGGCCGTTTGTCCAGCTCGTCCCAAGTCTTTATCTTGTCTTGTGCCCGGACTCCTGCCACGGGTAGCAGGAGTAACAGCATTACAAGGCTTGCAATCTTAGTTTTCATATTTTTTTATTAAATCAATATTTCTCTCAACAAACTATACATCAGATGCCCTTTGCTTTCAGTATCTTCTCCATTTCACGTACCCAGATGGCATAGGCAGCAGGGGTATAATGCACGTTGTCCAATGCGTATTCCTTCTTCAACCGCTTTCCTTCTGTAAGCAAAGGGTTAAGGTCAATGCAAGGAAGTCCTTTCTCCCTGGGCCAGACCGAAGAGGAAAGTATTCACACTGTCCATCATCTCTGTTTTGAAATTTTGCTCTTTCGGGTCTTTCTCTGTCGGATAGGTTACTGTATTAAGTACGACCTCAATGCCATGCGCCATCAGGCTGTCAACCAGTGAACGGAAATTCTGCTTGACTCTCTCCAGCGGTATTCCTGCACCAATATCATTGCAGCCTCCTTCAAGGAAACACAGACGTGGATGCCTTTGGATTACGTACGGATCGACAAGCCAGATGAAGTGTGAGGTGGTGAAACCGCCGAAACCTGCATTCGTGACATCAGTACGGTTCATTCTGAGATTCCAGTCACCTGCCATCTGTACACGTGAGTCACCGAAGACAACAATATCATGCTTTTCATCCTTAGGTGTCAGCCTGACGGTGTATCCTCCACCCGGCATCATCCGCAGATTTAGCTCGTCACCTGCGTGAACATCTTTTTTTTCCATGACATAGTCACTGCCTACTTTGTCGGCGTTGACACCGTCACTGACAATCTCTGCAACATACTCACGTCCCTTGTCAAGAAAGTCAAATCTGATGTGCTGGTCACGTGGCATCCAGTTCGTCATGCCCGCAACATACCATGTGTTGCCTTTCTTCCGGGCAACATTCACGTATTCTCCCACCTTGCTGTCCAGTGGTAATGTCTTGTCCCACACGGTAGGGATGCTCGCCAGAAACTTCGTGAACTGCGGTTCCTTCATATAGGCCGTTGGTGAATCGGCAAGCATCTGCAGCGGCGCATAATACACGACGTACATTGCCAGCTGCTGGCAGCGTGTTCCTTGGCTCATAGGCCGTTCTTTGATGATACGCCATTCCTCCTGATTGTAGTTTGCCATTGCTCCGGGCGTGTAGTCCATCGGTCCGGCAAACATTCTGATAAATGGGATTGTTACGGCTGTCTGTGGCGTCGCGCCGTCAGTGCCTGCAATCTTGTCCCATTCCAACCCCTTCACTCCCTCTACATTGATACAGTTCGGATAAGCCCGCTCCATACCGTTCGGATGATAGGCTCCATGAAAGTTGACAAGCAGCTTATGTTTGGCTGCTTCCTTCAGCAGACGTTCCTCAAAGTCGACGACCAGCTGGTCGTCACGGTCAAGAAAATCAACTTTCAGCCCGGCTATTCCCCATTTCTCAAACTGTGCCAGAGCCTGTGGCATCTGTCGGTTCAGCGTATGCCATACGCACCATAGGAACAATCCTACACCACGGCTTCTGGCATAATCTGCCAGTTCCTGCATATTGATACTGTCACGTACTTTCAGCAAATCGAACTGATCTCCCCATCCTTCATCAAGATTCACATACTCAATACCATTTCTGGCAGCGAAGTCAATATAATATTTGTAGGTTGCAGTGTTAAAACCTGAACGGAAGTCAACGCCTGAAATGTTCAGTCCGTTCCACCAGTCCCAGGCGACCTTTCCTGGCTTTATCCATTGCGTGTCCGCCAGTCTTGTCTCTGGAGCCAGCAGATAGACCAGCTGGTTATTCAGAATATCCTTGTCTTTGGCTGCAAAAGCCACTATCCTCCACGGGAAAGCCCTGTTGCCTGATGTCCAGGCGATATAGTCTTCCGTATGCTTCACTACCAGGTTGAAGTTGTTGTATCCCCCAGGTTCAGCCACTTTCGGGAAACGGACATGGCCAGTCGTCAGCGTGTTAGGTTGCGAAGAGTCCGACTTCAGGCTCATACACGGATAGTCCATTACTCCAGATTCATGCAACAGAATGTTTACCCCGTCATCGGTCTTCACCAGCACTGGCATGCTTGAATAATTGTACTTCTGTCCACTGTCAGACACCTTCTGTATTCTGTAATCAGACTCTGAAAGCAGCGGATGGAAATAAGCTGTATAATTATCTTTGAATTGATAGTCTATCTTTTCACCTTTCACAATCAGAGGCTTTCCCTTTCGTATTACAAATCTCCATGCAATTCCTTCATTGTAAGCCCTGAACACTATGGAGTAGTTGCCTTTACAGTCCAGCTGCAATTCATTATAAGATTCTGGAATGCTGGCGTTTATTCCGTATAAAGGAGATACTGTACGACGGACAGAGTGTCTGACTGTATTTCTTACTTTTACATTTTCTCCCAATACTTCCTGGGATGTTTCCATAGCCACACATGGAATACGCAGATAACTAACTCCTCCATACATAATCCCGACTTCTGTCTTCTGAGCTACAGAAATAACACTCCTGACTTTTGCCATCAGGTGAGGCAAGGGTGTAATCTGCCGCTATGGAGGACATGGAGCAGAGACAGCAAAGAAGAGCGATGCCAATCGTCTTTTTCATTCTTTTTATATTTTTTAGGCAACAGTCCCTTCCCAGCATCTAAAACAGAATGCTGGGTAGACAGGGAAACCGAGAGGGAGTTGCCGTATATTAGATTACTTGATGCTTACCTGAGTAAGTTTATACTGTTTATTGCCATCATCACCATCATATGGTAATTTAATCCATGGCTTTCCAGCCTCGTCTACCATAGATATGTATAAGGTGTAGTTTCCTGTAACTGCATTTGCTGGAATAGTCAAAGATACATTTCTGTTCAAGGTAGCATTGTCACTTCCTGACATTAAGTCCTGATGGTCAAACCCCAGATCAGTAACAGAGGTGACCTCTTTTCCATTGGAATCTTTTAACAGGAAATGCGGATAACAGGTAACCTGACAGTATCCTACTCCAGCATTCCTCACGGAATAGCTTATCTTCAGTGATTGTCCCCTCTGGATAAAAGTCGGAACAGAAATCTTCGGGAATTGAATCCTGTATCCCATTTTCAAATTCATCTGATTAACAATCTTGCGTACGTCCGCTTTCCTCAGATTTGATGGAGAAGTATGGATACGACAATAATTTGCATGAGCGTCAGTCATCTGTTTCAAATACCAGCCGTCGGGAAGAAGCCATGTGTCATCTTCAAGACCGATAATAGACTTCCCGTCATGGAACTTGTCAATGATAGATTTGTTATATGCCCTTCCTGGAGGATTAACAGAGGCATCTACGCCTATGCTATGATCGTCAACGCCATACCCAAGAGTCTTTGCATAGAGGCAAGCTGCTTCTCCATGATCATCATTTATGAACAACTGTGTTTTCGGGAAGCACTTTCGCAGAAGATTGATATGTGCTTTCAGTTCTGTCTCGGTTGGTTCCACCCCAATCTGATAGCTGTTTCCTTCACCGACCCGTCCAATGGAGCCAAGTTCTATAAACTCAATTTTATCAGCACTGTAATGTGCTGCAACTGCCTTGTAAAAATTTTCCAGCTTTTCCAGCAAGATGGGGTCCCCATAATCTGCCATCCAGGAATCATCACTTGGATTATTGTTCCCATCAAGATAATGTCCTTTGGCACCGGCATCTTTCAACCACAATGGAGTTGCCTGCCTGTCTGGATTATCCCATAAAAAGTTTGTATAGAACTTAAATGCCAGCCGTTTCCCCTCTGAAAGCCAATAGTTGGCAGCATTATCAATGACTTTCCAGTTATACTGTCCTTCTTTAGGTTCCATCTTAGCCCAACTGACCCTGAAAGAGAGTATATCACAAGGAATCCAATTCAGGTTATCCGCTTTGTCGTTTCCGGTAAGAACGGGCACATCATCGAATGTGTAGTACATTTGATTCCATCCCATACCTGGGTTTGAAAGTCCCTTCTGATTGTCCTTTAGTTCTATCACTCCATTGTCTGGGGTAAGTCCTCTGCCATCTGGTCCAGAGGTCGTATCGCTTCCTCCACAGGATGTCATTATTATCAGGCAGGCAAATAGTGAGACCATATCATTCTTTTTCATTATAATCATGTTTTAAGTTTCCTTTAATAGATATCTGTCCGGACGGTTGTTGCATAGGAATTCCACATACTCATACAACAACTATCAGACTTCTGTTTAACGTAAGTTCAGGAGAAGCCCCTCTGAACTCACGTTATTCGGATAATTCAATTGCCAGATGCATTATAACTGTCACCAGTGATTGTCCATCCTTTGGTATCCGTCAATATTTTATGTGCGTCTTTTCCGGCAGAAGAATAAACCAGAGAATTTGCCCCCAACTTCATATTGTTCGGAGTCTTGGCGTTTTCTGCCCAGCCTTTCAAAGGTTGCATCATAATTCTTAGACTTCATGCCGCAGTTCGTCAGCATCTCCTCCATATTGGTTACTTTCTCCAATGTCCAGCTTCCCAGGCTTCGGTTAAATGCTGTTGCATGATTGAACATATACGACAGGTTCTCTGCATTGGGAAGTTCCCAGGAACTGATGTCCTGATTGAAACTGGTGGCATTCTCAAAGAAACCGGACAGATTAGCGGCATTCTTCAAGTTCCAGTTGTCAAGTGGCTGGTTAAAGACTGTACAGCCTTTGAATATAGCTGACATCAGATAGCCCCCTTTCGTATTCCATGCATTAATATTCTGGTTGAATTTATAGCAGTATGCAAAAAGTTCATTCATATGCCACATCATGCTGACATTCCATTCTGCAAAACTGTTATTGCCAACCAGATTCTCACAATGGTAGAACATATTATACATTTTGCCGTCACACGCCGAAAAGTCGGGAATATCCGTTGCCGTAACATCCATATTACGGCACTGGGCGAACATACTTGCTGCAGAAGGCCACTTATTCACGCCCCAACGCTCTACTCTGATAAGTTTCAATCCGTCCAAAGCCGGAGCAGAATAGGTGTCAAAGATAAAGCCGAAGGCTTCTCCGCATCTTTTGCCGTTATCCTTACACGATACATTCCTACAGAACCGAAGTCTATTGTCGGATAATTCGCTGGAGTAATATCGGAATATTCCTCCTGCCCCTTATGTGAAGACTTGCCGACCTCTTCCCACTTTACAATATAGCTGCCTGAAACAGGTAATGTTACAGAAGTGGAATTAGAGGTACCCTCATTGTCTGTTTTCCATACTGTGATGAACTCATTGGTCTCTATATTGACGGGTGCTGCGATGGTTACCACAATATTCTGCGTCTTTCCTTTCTGATCCCTGACGGTGATATTGGTAGAGCCGGACTTCAAAGCCTTTATCTTGACCGTATTTGAAATAACAGAGACTTCTGCGATGGAGTTGTCTTCAGCAACAGCCTCATATCCACCATTTCCCTGAGATATTGTCACGGTCGTGGAGTCACTATATTCAAGGTTGACAGCTGTATTGGATACGACAAGCTCTTTTAGGTTCTCATATACCGGATCATCTTCATTATTGTAACAGCTGTTAAACAGTATAACAAAAAAAGAACAGGCATAATAAACTCCACAAAACTGACAGTTTTTTTGGTTATTATCTTTTTCATTTTACATACTTTTTTTAATTAATACTCTGGGTTTTCTACGAGATTCTTATTATTAGAGATACGACTGGCCGTAATTGGGAAATAGTAATTCCGATTCTCAAAGACAGGAGGCGTGACACCATCATAATTTTCCAAGACCTTTACCTGATATTTACGGGTATTGTAATCCAGGATATAGCGTAATCCCGAACGGTTTACAGGAATGACATCCTTGGCAATCCTCCATCTTCTCAAATCCCAATAGCGGTGTCCCTCAAAAGCCAGTTCCACCTTACGCTCATGTCTGATCTGCTCACGGTTGACTGTACTTAAGGCTGCTATTCCGGCACGGGAACGGATTTTGTTGATTGCATCCAGCGCATCTGCGGTCTTGCCCAGTTCAAAGGCAGCTTCAGCATAATTCAGCAATACTTCTCCATAACGGAACAGGATATAGTCCGTACTGGAAGTAGCACGTTCGCCTGTATTGTCGTGCGTCTCATCCAGATACTTCATCACGCCAAACCCCGTCCCATAACTATAATTGTCAATATACTGGTCACCAGCAGCTGCTACGCCCTGATAAGCACCGTCCCCCTTGATGGTTCCGTCAGGAAGTATCAGACCGTTATGGAAGTCAACCTTTCTGTTCTGCCACTTGGTATCCTGCGTCCATATCGTTGCATAGAACCTTGGATCCTTGTTGGCCCACAGTTCATCCATTGACCAAAGCCTGTTTTCCAGTGTTGTCTTGTCCAGTGTGCCTGGAGTTCCGTCAATATGCTCAAATGCTTCTGCCATTTCCAGATAAGGTGCATTCTGGTTTCCGGCACCCCACGCTTGTGGATGTGGACACTGGAAAAAGTCCCAGATCCATCCATTGCCGCCAGATGTTGTACGCTGTGTGGCATCATGCTGAATGACCATGATGTCTTCGCTGTTGTTCTTTTTCAGGAAGACGTTCTTAAAGTTCTGCGTCTTGTCTGCATCCCCGTCATAGAGACTGTATTCGCCCCAGTTCATTATCTGTTTGCAGGCATCGTAGCACTGCTGGTAATAGTCCTTAGCCAAAGAAGATTCTATGCCTAACAGCCCCCCCGACTGAACCTTACCGAACTGGGCAATACTACCGGCGTACAAGGCAGCCCTCGCCTTCAGTGCCATGGCGGCGCCACGACTTGGCCGTCCAAGTTCCGTATTTGCCCGCGCCGGCAGGTCTGTAACAATCTTATCCATCTCCGACAAGATGAAATCATATACTTCCTTTTCCGTATTGCGAGATACATACAATTCGCTTTCAGGGTCTGTCGGCATCTGCGCCTTGAGGACAAGTGGTACACCGCCGTATCGCTTGACCATATAGAAGTAGTTGAATGCGCGTAGGAAACGAGCTTCTGCAATGCGTTCTTTCTTATATGCATCTGCAAAAGAAGATTTTTCCATTTTCTCCATGAACTCATTAAGAATGCGGTTTACCTCATAAGCGTCCTCCCACCATTCAAGAATTCCACCAGAGTTGGATATGCCAGAACCTTTTACAGTGCTGGACTGTCCTTTTATCCAGTTGCTGACACCTTCATCAGCAATCTCATTAATGATAAATGGGCCGTTCCAGTCGTCACTTGTCGTTTCCCAATACCCGTTTTTAGGGTTGTTGAGGCGGGGACACTCATTGATCATCACACACATCTGTGTATATGCCTGTGTCAATTTAGCATCAGCCAATGTCTTGTCTGTATAGACCTGAGAATCAGAAATTATATTCAAAGGTTCCCTGTCAAGAAGATTGTCAGTACAGGAGCTGAGCACAAGTACTGAAGCTGATATAAACAGAATATTTTTCAAACTCTTCATGTTCTTTTCTTTTAGAATGAAACATCCAACCCGAATGAAATTGTCTTATTCAGAGGATATGACCGTCCTGTTTCACCAGAAGGAGCCTCCCGGGTCAAAATTATATTTGTTCAATTTACTGAACGTTAACAGATTGTATGCTGATACATTCAGTCTCAATGTCTGTAAACCTAATTTGGAAAGAAGTCTCTCAGGAACAGTATATCCGATTGTCAATGTCTTTAAGCGGACATAATCTGACTTGATAAAATTATTTTGTGTAACGTAACTGTTGGTAGGAGCACCACTCAGTCTTGGAATTAAAGCATTGGGATCATTGTTGTCTTTTTGTCCATCGTTTATTATAGACAAAGGAATAGTAGTTCTTCCTCCGGAGAAGATTAATTTCTTATAGAATCCGAAAGCTCCTTGAAACAACATGGACAAATCAAATCCCTTATAGCTGAGATTAAAATTAAGTCCCATCATGTAATGAGGAACGGTCCCCTTGCCGATAACAGCTTGGTCCCGCCAGTCGATTGTACCATCATTGTTCCTGTCGACAATGATGAGGTCACCAGGTCTTAGTCTGCCGTTTCCACCAGGATAAGAATAAGCAAGATTATCTATCTGTTCTTGGGATGTGAACAGTCCGTTGGAAATATATCCTATAGTTCTATCCACCCATTTTCCCGGAATTCTTCGAGAGACGTATCTGATCAGGATCGGTATAATCAGGCTCCTCATAATGGATCCATTTAGAACGGGAACCAGAGAAGTTAGCTTTGACATCATAATAAAGGTCATGGAAATGTCCGGCTGTACCCAGCTCCAGTTCCCATCCTCTTGTATCCTGACTGTTCAGATTCTCCAACGGAAGTGTTGCACCGAATGTATTCGGCAAGGATATATTGCGTCGTGCAAGGATGCCGGAACGTTTACGGTAAAACATTTCAAAAGACCCATAGATCATACGGTGATTATAGGAGAAATCAATACCCGCATTGGAGATATGCATACGTTCCCATGTCATGTCCGGGTTGGCAAGTCCTGTAGATTTAATGCCATTTGTAGAGGTGTTACCCAGCAAATAAGTCATTTCATAGAGCTTGTAGCCGGAAAGATACTGGAAATCGCCTATGGCATCATTACCCATCTGTCCGTAGCTCAGACGAAGTTTCAAGGCATCGAACTTCATGTCTTTCATGAATTTTTCCTGGTCGATTCTCCACCCGACCATGACACCAGGGAAACAGCCCCATCGGTGTCCCGGAGCAAAGTGGGCTGACGCATCAGCACGGAGGATGAGTTCCAGCAGGTACTTGTCTGCATAAGAATAATTCAGACGTCCCACATAGCTGGCACGACCGTTCTCTGATGCACTGCCATTGTTACGTGCCGTCATCGTACTTCCCATAAACATCTGGTCAATTGATGAAGTAAGAAAGTCCGTTCTTCCAGCACTCAATTCATCACTTTTCGTATCAACACTCTCGAAAAGGGCCATTGCCTTTATGCGATGCAGCTTGGCAAACAGCTGCTCATAGTTCAGTGAGAATTGAGAAGTTATGACCTGGGAATAGCCTTGCGTCTGATCGAGTGAAGCCTTATTGTAGTAAGTTCCTTGAAGGTTATACTTGTCATTCTCGTAATTATACGTATAAAAAGAGACTGGCTTATGGAAGATCTTCGTCGGATAATCAGCTTTGGCATAGTTTATGAAAAGCTTTGAAGGAAAGCCCCGGAACATACTTGAAGTCATAGGTCAATGTTCCCGATATATTCGTCAGGTAGTTCTTTGAACGGCTATATCCAGTAATATCTCTGTCTGCTACCAAATGCACGCCACCCGTTCCGCCGCCACCGGCATAAGAGTGATACTCAGGGTTAGGGAAACTTGCAGGATAAGTGGGCAGCGTCTGCCAGAAATAGCCCCATAGACTTGCCGTTCCGGAATAAACATTTGTCGATGGATAATTCCTGTCATCAATGTTTTCAGCAACAGACAGCTGGATCTTTATCCGGTCCGTCACCTTTGCATCCAGATTGGTCTGGAAGGCATAACGCTGATAATTGCCGAAATTGGTTTTGAAGATACTTTCTTGCTTGGTATAACCAAAATAACTGTAATAAGAGAATCGGTCACTCCCGCCGCGAATAGAAGCATTGTACTGCAGCATAGGCGCCCAGTTCCGTATAATCTGGTCATACCAGTTCGTGTTTGGATATTGAGGATCTGTCCCATCATAGTATTTCTGTACCTGCTCCTCTGTAAAAGGCGGTGTCTGTGCCGTATGCTCTCCATTTGCATTGTAGAACTCTTCCCGTTTCAATTCTGCATACTGACCAGCCGATACGGTCTTCGGCATGGCAGTGACACTTTGCAGGGTCAGCGTAGTTCCGGCTGTAATGGTCGGCTTGCTCTGATTGCCCCGCTTTGTCGTAATCAGGACAACGCCATTACCGGCACGTGATCCGTAGATGGCACTGGAAGCATCCTTCAGGATGGAAATGGACTCTATCGTGTTGGGATCGATGTAACGTGCGTCACGCTCTACTCCATCCACGATGAAAAGAGCATTTCCGAAGCCGCGGATACTCAGCGTCGCATTGTCGCTGCCCGGGATGCCATAGGTCTGTGTCGTGATCAGACCCGGCACACGACCTGTCAGCATATTGGAAGCACTCACCTGCGGCGTGACTGTCAGGTCTTTGGATGACACCATGGAGATGGAACCTGTCAGGGATTCACGCTTTTGGGTTCCGTAACCCACGACGACGACATCATTCAGCGTATTGTCGTCAGCCTTCATTATTATGTTCAGTACATTCTTGCTGCCGACTGTGACATACTGTGGCTTCATTCCAATATAGGAAATGGTGATTACATCACGTGGAGATACATTGCTCAGGATATAGTTGCCGTCCATGTCAGTCACCGTACCGACAGTATTCTTTCCGTTGACTTTCACGGTCGCACCGATGACAGGCTCATTGTTCTCGTCAACAATCCGCCCCCTGATGCTGTGCTTCTCCGGAGTCTGCTGGGGCTGAGGTACCATGACGGCATCAACAGCGTGCGGATTTCCATTCTGTTTCCGGAACAAGGTCACCTGCTTGCCCATTCTCTTATAAGAGATGTTTGTATTGGAAAAAAGACGGTTAAGGACTGCATCTATGTCTTCATTGACCACACGCAGTGAGACTTTCCTGTTCAGTTCGTTCTTCACGTCGCTATTGTAAACGAATACATACCCTTCTGACCGTTCTATTCTGTCAATGATGCTCCTGACTGTAGTATTGTTCACTGTCAGCGTGACCGTCAGGTTCTGTGTCCCCAGCTCCCGTGCAGGAATATCCTGGACACATGAGAACAACAGCAAAAGAGAATAAAATGTAACTTTTGCTATTTTTCCATAACAACGGCAAGAGTTGCTGTGAAAAGTAGATTTAGATTTATACATTTGCATTTGTAATAGATAAAAATTGAATGATATTGATTGTTCAATGTTTTTCGATTGTTCTGGTCAGGCGTGTCGCATCCACAGCCTGACCTTTTCCATGTTCCGATGTCACTTCATAGGCACTGTTTCCTTCCTTTTCTAACAAGTTTAACCATATTCTTCTCTCGTGTGTAGGCAGACGATGTCAGCAGGGCTATGGATGAAAGGATGTCGTCAACATTGTCCGACAGGTAGAGCTTGCCGCTGACTTTCTTGTCATTGAGTCCGGAATCCACTTCTGCAAAGCGAATGTCATAGCAACTGCTGACTTTCTTCAGGACTTCACTTACCGGCGTATCATTGAAGGACAGGTAGTTGTCCTTCCAGCTTACGTAGTCGGAAACATCGACTGTCCGCTTGGACAGTCGTCCGTTCGCAAGAGAGGCCCGCTCGCTGGGCAAAACCATCATGCTGCCGTTTCTGCGGGTATCAACCTGCACCTTGCCACGTACCAGCACGACAGCTGCTTCGCGCTCACGGCTGTATGCCGTGACATCAAAGCTGGTACCTTTCACCGTCACATCCATACGACTTGTATGAATGATGAAAGGCTGCTGTGGATTCTTCGTCACATCAGCAAAAACCTCTCCGTCCACATTCACATCACGCGTACTTCCTGCGAACTTTGTGGGGACTTCTGCTTCCGTACGTGAGTTCACCCACAGTTTTGTTCCGTCAGCAAGCGTGATGGCAATGCGCTTTCCTGCGGGCACGTACAGGCGGCAGGTCTTTCCGCTGACGGACCCTGACTTACCAAAGATAACCTTTCCGTCCGTTACGGCCAGTTCTCCGAGATGTCTGAAAGTGAGACGTTTCCCATCTACCAGCAATTCCACATCCTTGCTTTTCCGCATCTCCTGTAACAGTTCTTCCGTATTCACTTTCCTGTCTTCGGACAACAGAGTATAGCCCTGTTCCGCGGATGGCTTCATGTAATGTACATAACCGAAGTACAGGGCCGGCACGAACAACAACAGGAACACAGCTGCCACAGCTGCAATCCTCGAGATACGCAGGATGCGGGCATTGTACTGTTTCGCCGAAAGCGTCTTCTGTATTCTTTCCAGCAGGACATCCGTGCCGGCATAGTGGGCATCGTTTATCCGTAGACTGTCACTGATGCGGACAGCCTCGTCGAACTCCGCCTTCAGTTCTGGATGGCAGACAACAAAGTCATTCCAGAAATCATCCAGCTCCTGTGTCTGGAGCAGACGCCACATTATGAACTTCCTGTCCTTCAGACGGAAGAAATCCATACTGCTGTTCATCTTGTCATAGTCAGAACTCTTCATAGGCACTTTGTCGTTTTTATCATTAAGACAAAATGGAGTCGTATTTGTGGACAGCAAGTGTAAGGAAATGCCATTATTTATACTTCTTTAACCAGAATCTCTGTTACAGGAAGGGTAAGTGGTGGGATATATTCCGGCCCCATGGACTATGCCAAGCTGATGTTTAGTGTGGAATAAGATGAAACTGTAGTTCCGAAAAGTAATGACAGTAAGCATGGCAAGAGACAGACAAGGTTGTTTCCTGTCAGTCGCAGACATCATCTGATACAAGGGCAGTCACCAATCGTAACGGGCTGAGACACCAGTGGTGACAGGTACGAACTCTGACTGTGATGGAGGCCCGATTCATTGGTTTTGAAATGTTTATCTGTGGAGTGAAGACCGGCATGAAGACGGGAGCTTAGAGGCTGCATCATCTCGGTATCGACAATGTCGTCCGTAGCAGTATTCTTGCCGAAGCCAACCGGTGTCGTCCGCAGGAGCCCTTTACAGGTTTATGCGTAACAGCTTGGGTGCTGCAATCCGTCTTTAGCGGATGGCAAAAAAAAAGAGTATATTCCGCCGAGGTGGAACATACTCTCCTTGTTTATCCTGAAAATTGAGACAGAAATGTCAGATAGCAATCACTGCTACACTGGGCACTTTTGTCTCTGTTACCCTGAAAAATCTTTTGTTTCATGATATTTGTCTGTAAACAGTCAATAAAATCACTTCAAATAACTAAAACCGAATGTAACCAAATAACTAAAATCTAATTTACATATTCACTATTAACAATCTTTATTTTCAACGTACAGACAGACACCTGTACTTGAGTGTCGCTTGCCATTTCTTGCCGTTCAGTCTCTCAGCTTGAAGACAGCTGCAGAAAACGCCGCCCATCCTTATGTCCAGACTGCCTTTCTCCGGCTTGCATGAAGCCTTTCCCACGAGAGAAACGGTACTTCCTTTACAGAAAGAGATGGCTGGGAGGTTCACACGGACGGAAGCACTGCTTGGATTTACGGCGATTATGTAGGTTTCATCACCTGCACTGCGCTGATAAACCAGTGGGTAAGGCTTGTCTACATCGCTCAGAAGCCGCCAGTCACCCGTGTTGCCCAGAGCTGCTGACGACTGTCGGAGTGCCACCAGTGAGCGCACGAAGTTCAGCACCGAATGTCTGTCTTTCTCTTCTTCTGACACGGTAATCCTTCCTCCATCCGTTGCCACGGGGAAATAAAGCTGTTCCGGACGACAGGTGGAGAAGCCAGCCGTAGGCCCCGGTGTCCATTGCATAGGTGTACGATTCCCCGAGCGTTCATTGCTCCCTTCTTTGCTTGGTAAATCACGTTGGGAGATCATGCCGATTTCGTCACCATAATATATAAAAGGTATGCAAGGCATGGTCAGGAGGAATGTAAATGCGACTTTCAGCTGATCGGGCGTATTGCGCGTCCCTATGTTCATACGCTGGAAATCATGATTGGCTGTCGGCAGGGCAATGTATCCCAGACTGCGTGTCTTGGCATAAGCTTCGGAAAAGTTCTCGATGAATTCCTTTACTATGCCTTTGCCCGACTTGTCGAAGTAGCAATAGGGGTAAGAATGACGCTCGCCGAATGGAGTGTCTTTTGCAAAGAACAGAGAAGGGTATCCTGGAATTCCGAAGTGCATCATGAAGTCGATATTGAAACCATCGGGGATAGCTTCCGTCGGTCTCGACCACTCTGAGATGAGGACACACTCGGGGTAATACCTGTCTTTCCACTGCCGCATCTCCGTCCACAACTTCTTCAGTTCGCTTCCGTCATAGTCATTTTTCACCAACGACTGTGCCATGTCTACGCGGAAGCCATCAATGCCTTTGTCCATCCAGAATGCCATGATATTGCGCATCTCTCGCCTTACCGCCTGCGGTCCTGGCGCATCAACGCTCTGTTCCCACGGATGGTTCGGGTCAGGATGGGCATAACCGTAGTTCAATGCCGGCTGACAGGCAAAATAATTCTTCAGGTAGTATCTTGCACGGGGAGCATCCGCATCAACGAACTTACCACGTGTACTGGAAGTTGGATCAGGATCCTGCTTGCGCAGTTCGATGTCTTTTCTGTCTTGGTCAGAAATGCTGTCGGTCCAGATATAATAATCGCTGTAACGCAGGTTGCGGTCTTTCCCCATCGATTCCCTGAACCATGCACACTTGTCACTCGTATGCCCGGCTACAAGATCAAGACAGACCTTGATACCCCGTTTATGCGCCTCCCGGACAAGTGTGACAACATCACTATTCGTACCAAAACGAGGGTCAACCTTTATAGAAAGTCAATGACATCATACCCTCCGTCAAACCACCCCTGACTCAAAAATAGGATTCAGCCATAAGGCATTCACCCCTAACGATTGAATGTAATCGAGCCGCAGGATAATTCCTCTAAGATCACCGATGCCGTTTCCATCAGTATCCATGTAGGAAGAAGGATAAATCTGATAGAACACGGCTTTTTCCAACCATTTGGGACCGCAATCCCTGGCACATACGTTCAATGAGAGCAGGGAAGTAAAGAGCAGTACGATAAGTTTCTTCATTTTCATTGATTTTGATAAGATTCTTGATTTGATAAAGAGACAATGGTTTAGCCGATTTGTAGACACTTCCGGAAAATATTAGCAGTATTTAGCAAATTACAAGAAGAAGTAACTGTTCGGCGAGCAGTGCTTTTGTTGTTTGCATGATTTGGACAGCTCCGTTTTTATTTCCCGGACAAAGTCCGACTACAATGGAGTGCCCTTTGACAAGCGTGTTGATAAGTCGTAGGCGAGTGAATTATACGAATTCTTTCAAACGAGACGGCATCTCCGGCAGAGCCTCTAAGAGGATTACTTGCTGCTGAAACGTTACTCGTACATGACACATGAAAAGTCTCTGTCCTGTAGTTCTGTTATACTGGGTGCATCTGATGTTCAATTGATTTGAAAGAATAACCTTTTGTATGTTACCCGCCCATCTGTCGCTGTCTGACAGAGGATTTATGGTGCTGTCTTGGCAGAGAAGAGCATACGGAGATTGTAGGGATGACGATGGAGACAGGCGGGTGTTCCGGACCGGGCGGGCAGCATGGCTGATAGAGATTTCAGTAAGGGAGGTTTTTCTTTATTTCCTGCACTTGTCTCAACTATTTTTTATAATTTTGCCGCGTCATGAGATATACTGTCAAATGCAACCAGTGCGGTCGCGACTTCGTGGCTGAGACTGAAAGGTATGGGACGATGAAATATCGTTGTCCTTATTGTGGTAATGTGCTGAAATGCAGGTTTGATGAGCCGGAGCCGTTGCGGACGCACGCACGGTCTGTCATTCCTTTAGCTGCATCCACACTCGTCGGGGCAAAAAAAGCTGGCTCGCTTCCCACGGTCTCAACCCATCTCATCAGTGCCCCTCAAAGGAGAAACTCGCTGAAATGCGTGCCAAGTTGCTTGATGCTTCCCAACGTGCTCTTCATGCCTCTCTGCAGGCCGGCGAGACATTGAAGAATGCCACGGAGACGACCAGCGAGTTCGTTGCAAGGTCGTCCTCACGGCTTCGCCGTTTCCAGGAGAAGTATGCTGATGGTGACCTTTGGATATTCTTCGGCTTCAGCATTCTTTTTATCCTTTCGGTTTTCATCGGCCTTTTTCTGTGTGCCGAGATTGTCAAGCTCCTTGCTGAAGGGCACTCATGGCTGTTCAAGAATTATATAGAGATGAAGAACGCACTTTAGGAAAATCCTGCTCCGGTGCTTTTCCGGCCTTTCCAAAGAGCGGAATGTGCTTGCAGGCAGGGGAAGGCCTTCCCATCACCGGCTGCTGCGTCCCTCACCCTCGCTTATTGCAGTTTTCTCACATTGACAAGACATTATGAATCAGGAAAAGACATATTCAGGACTTACCGACCGGGAGGTTTCCGACAGTCGGCAGAAATATGGTGAAAATCTCCTTACGCCAGCACCCCGGACCCCGCTGTGGAAGCGTTTCCTGGGAAAGTTCAGCGATCCGTTGATTATTATCCTGCTCATCGCCGGACTTCTTTCCATCGGCATCTCTTTCTATGAGTACTACGGTCTGGACGAAGGCGATGAAGTCTTTTTCGAGCCTGCTGGCATTTTCATTGCCATTCTCCTTGCTACAGGGATGGCTTTCTTCTTTGAGGAGAGAGCCAACAAGGCGTTCGCTATCCTCAACCAGGTAGATGATGACGAACCTGTGGAGGTAATCCGTAACGGCAATACGACGAAGATTCCGAAACGACAGGTTGTCGTGGGCGACATTGTTCTGCTGGAGACGGGAGCGGAAGTGCCGGCCGACGGCGTACTGCTTGAGGCGACAGCCCTTCATGTTGACGAGTCGTCGCTTACGGGCGAACCTATCTGCCGCAAGAGCACGCACGAGGCCGACTTCGACAAGAGGCCACTTTCCCAACGGACTATGTGCTCCGTGGGACGAAAGTCATGGAGGGACACGGTGTCTTCCGTGTGGAGAAGGTCGGCGACAGTACCGAGAACGGCAAGGTTTTCGTGGCATCCCATATTGACAACAGCGTGAAGACACCGCTCACCGAACAGCTCGAACGCCTCGGACGTCTCATCACCCGTGCAAGCTATGCCATTGCCGTCCTCATCCTCATTGCACGTCTGGTGGTGTTCTTCCTCAGCTGCGATTTCAATTGGATATATTTCCTGCAGTATCTGCTCGACTCTGTCATGATCTGTGTGACGCTCATCGTTGTAGCCGTACCCGAGGGGCTGCCTATGGCGGTGACGCTCTCGCTGGCTTATTCCATGCGCCGTATGCTCAGGACCAACAACCTTGTGCGCAAGATGCACGCCTGCGAAACGATGGGGGCAACGACGGTTATCTGTACCGACAAAACCGGAACGTTGACGCAGAACCAGATGCGGGTGCGTGAAATGGAGATAGATTGTAGTACCGCCGAGCATCAGGCTTTGGCTGAAGAAGGGATCTCCGTCAATTCGACGGCATCTCTCGATTTCTCAGACCCGCTGCATCCGACAGTTCTGGGAAACCCTACGGAGGGTGCGCTCCTGCTCTGGCTGCACGCCCAGGGATGCGACTACCGTCGGTTGCGTGCGCAGGCAGAGGTCATCGACGAACTCCCTTTCTCCACTGAACGTAAATGTATGGGGACGCTTGTGCGGTCGGCTCTGTTGCCTGGCAAGACCGTCCTATATATATAAAAGGTGCAACGGACATCATCCGTCACTACTGCACCTCCGTCATGGGTAACGGATCGTGGAACGAAATCAATGCACAGCTGCTTGCGTGGCAGAACCAGGCAATGCGCACACTGGGCTTCGCCTGCATGATTCTGCCCGACGATGTGGGTATCAGCCTACAGGAGGGGGCCATTGTGAAGCTGCTCGACTCGCTGAAAGAAAAGCCGTACGGACTTGTCTTCCAAGGCATCGTGGCGATTGCCGACCCTGTACGCAAGGAGGTGCCGGCAGCCGTCCGTGAATGCCTCGATGCGGGTATCGACGTGAAGATTGTGACGGGTGATACGCCGGGTACTGCCAAGGAAATCGGTCGGCAGGTGGGACTGTGGACCGAGCGTGACGGCGACCGCAATGTCATCACCGGACCGGAGTTCGAAGCACTCAGCGATGCCGAACTTGCCCGTCGTGTCCGCAGTCTGAAGATTATCGCCCGTGCGCGTCCGATGGATAAACGGCGGCTGGTCGAAGCACTGCAGGCGCAGAACGAGGTGGTGGCTGTCACCGGCGATGGTACGAATGATGCGCCGGCCCTGAAGGCTGCCCACGTCGGCTTGTCGATGGGCGACGGTACGAGCGTTGCCAAGGAGGCATCTGACATCACTATCATCGACAACTCCTTCCGTTCCATCGGCAGGGCGGTGATGTGGGGCCGTTCGCTCTATCAGAACATACAGCGGTTTATTCTCTTCCAGATGACGGTGAATGTTGCAGCCTGCCTCATCGTGCTGGCGGGCGCACTGATCGGGACGCAGAGCCCGCTTACGGTGGCCCAGATGCTGTGGGTCAACCTCATCATGGACACCTTTGCCGCCATGGCACTTGCCTCGCTTCCGCCGTCGGAGGCCGTCATGCACGACAAGCCACGCGACCGCCGTGCGTTTATCATCACGCCGTCCATGGCCCGGCAGATCATCGGCGTGGGTGGTTTCTTCTTCGTCCTGCTGTTGGGTCTGCTCTATCTGCTGGAGTATGCGCCTGTCCGTTCGATGGCCGAACTCCTCATGTGGCATCGTGCGGGACAGCGTGAATTGACCAGCTATGAATTGAGCCTCTTCTTCACGTTCTTCGTCATGCTGCAGTTCTGGAATATGTTCAATGCCCGTGCCTTCGCTACAGGGCGCAGTGCCTTCCACTTCAAGGGATGCAGGGGATTCGGCATCATCGTCCTGCTCATCTTCTTCGGTCAGATTGTCATTGTGCAATTGGGCGGAAGGATGTTCAATGTCACACCTATCAATCTGTCAGACTGGATTGCCATCATCGTTTCTACTTCGTTTGTCCTCTGGACGGGAGAGCTGCTCCGGCTGTTTGGCAGGTGGAGGCATGAGGCGGTGTGAATATGCTGGCAGTTGAGGATATTCCAAAATATAAACACCGTTCTTGGTATTTTACAGGGACAGTAGATCTTTCGGAGGACAGTCTCATTCTACTTAAAAAAATCTTCTAAAGTTTAGAGTGGGCTCAGGATGCTGACAATGAGGACAGAATTACCAATTGTTTACTGAAAAAGTTTATTTCTCATTTGCTGTCACTTTTAACATTCTTTGCTAACACATTGTTTATTAGCATGTTATATGTATTTAAAGAGTGACGGCAGTGACAGGAAAATAATTTCACAGCAGATCGACCACAAGCGCATCTGCCGTGGATGAATGCCAGACTATGTCTTAATCCTAAAGTATATTCTTCTGCGGCAGCCTCTTTATCGGAGGGAGATGATGTTTATTCAGAAAGCTAACTTTTAAGAACAACTTCTATCCGATTATCATGCTTAACGTGATCCGTAGTAAGCCTTGACACCATTGGGGTACACCCTCAACACCATTCGTGTTTACCCTCAACACACAGACAGTAAAGAATCAGCGTGTGTAAATGATAATCCCCATTCATTATCTACTGGTCCATTTTCAGTATAAACCCATCCCAAAAGAAAAGACCATTCCAGAACTCGTCTTTGAGTATGGAAATGGTCTTTTCTTTTTGTTCTTTCAGGAAGGTTCTCTGCTTGCAGAGCAGAAATGGGCAAGCAGTGAATCTGCATTTTTCATTCCCTCTGCCGCTTTCTTTGGAAGAGATGGAGTGAGGTTCGGATGTTGTTTCTGTCTGTCGGTAATATTCTTCGCAGGTCCGTTGATTTGCAAATGGTTATCGCCGATGTGAAAAACGGTGCCTGACAAGACTTCAATTTACGCCCGGTTGAAGATCGACCAAGGCCTGATTGAACGTCAGCCGAGGCTTGGTTGAAATGCAGGTGATGTCCGGTCGAAATCCTCGTGTCAGAGAGGCCCTCCGTTCTGTGTATTCGGTGGCTTTGTCCGGAAAGGCGAAGGAAGATCCGCCTACAACGTGATTTCGCCTGATCCGTAGCAGCGGTGGTGGTGCTCGTCATAGACGACGCAGAACTGTCCGGGGGCTACTCCATGGATGCGACCCGGCTGAATGGATGATGCACTTTCCGTCCGGCAACTGTTCGGCCCTTGCCGGATGGTACTCCGGTGTGTGGCGGATCTTGAAGGTAATCTTCTCCGGCAGTTCCGTGATGCCTTCTGTAAGGAAATGGAAGTCGTGCAGCGGGAAGTTGCTCTTGTAGGCCGTCTCGGGATCGTAGCCATGGCTTACATAAAGAATGTTCTTGTCTACGTCTTTCCGTACGACGAACCAGGGACCGCCTCCGAGCCCGAGTCCCTTGCGCTGTCCGATGGTGTGGAACCACAGTCCCCGGTGTTCGCCGATCTTCTTCCCAGTCTCGAGTTCGATGATGTCACCGGTCTGTTCACCCAGGTAACGGCGCACATACTCGTTGTAGTCGATGTTGCCCAGGAAGCAGATGCCCTGTGAGTCCTTGCGGTGCGCATTGATGAGATGCTCGCGTTCGGCAATCCTGCGTACTTCGTCCTTCTCGTAGTGTCCGATGGGGAAGAGAGCTTTCTTCAGCTGCCAGTCATAGATCTGTGCCAGAAAGTCGGTCTGGTCCTTCACAGGATCAGGGCTTGTCGTGAGCCATTTTCGTCCGTCAATCCATTCGGTCTGTGCGTAGTGTCCTGTGGCGATCAGGTCGTAGTCGTGTCCCATCTTTTCGTCGAAGGCACCGAACTTAATCAGCCGGTTGCACATTACGTCGGGGTTGGGCGTGAAGCCGGCCTTCACCTTCTCCATCGTGTAACGTGTCACCTGATTCCAGTATTCCTTATGGCAGTCGACGACCTGCAGCCTGCAGCCGAAGCGGCGGGCCACGGCGGTCGCCATCTCCATGTCCTCTTCCGAGTTGCAGTCCCATTCCTCCTTCTCCTCCGGACCGATTCTTATATAAAAGCAGTCGGGATGCAGGCCGAGCCGTGCGAATTCATACACCACGACCGAACTGTCAACACCTCCCGAAAGCAGTACGGCGATGCGTCTGTTCTTTAGTTCCTGAATATCCATCTTGCCTGTTTCTTCTTTATTTTCGTTATGTTTTTCCTTGACCGCTTCCTCGACGGCTCTCTTCTTGTGCGGCACCTTCATCCTGTCAAATCCCATACCGTAGACTCCGTTTACGACTCCCTGTGAAACAAAGGCGTTGGGGTCGATCTCGTCGATGACCTGATAGATGGAGTGCGCCTCTGAACGGCGGGCGATGATAAAGAGCATACCCACCTTCTTTCCTGTATAGAAGCCGCGTGCCTCGATCAGGGTACAGCCTCTGTCTACATCGTTGTTGATTGCCGTACCGATCTCTCCCCAGTGTTCCGAGATGACGAAGAACTGTACCGACCCGCGCATTCCACTGATGAGATAATCCACCATATAAGTCATGACGAAGAGAACGATATAGCCGTAGATGACCTTCTCCCAGTTTTCCAAGACCAGATAACTCGAGGTGATGATGCAGAGGTCGCAGACCAGGATGACTCGTCCGAGCGAGATGTCGCGGTACTTGTGGATCATTGCTGCGATGACATCCGACCCGCCCGAGCTGGCATTATACTGCAAGGCGATGCTTACTCCGATTCCTAACAGTACGCCGCCCACCACGCAGGCGAGGAACGGTTCGTTGGCAAAGAGCGCATGCTCGGCAAACACCTCCCGTAGGATTGATGTGGAAGAGGCGAACACCAGGACGGCAAAGATGGTCCTGACACAGAACTTCCATCCGAGTATCTTCAGGGCAACGAAAAGCAGAATACCGTTGATGATGAGGTAGGTGTACTGTACGGGTATGTCGAAGCCCCATTGTATTACGGATGCGATACCGGCGATGCCTCCGATGGTAATATGGTGAGGCAGCAGGAAGGCGCACCAGCCGAAGCTGCCGATGACCATCGCCAGTGCAATCATGAGAAACTCGAATACGTCTCTGAACTTGCTTTTTCTTTTTCGTACCATGTGTTTATCAGTTGTTAGTAGTCTGCAAAGTTAGTGAAAATATCGTGAAAGTCAATTTCAAAGACAATTTTTTCTATGCCGACCGGGAATATTCTCAATCGTTTCGTATTTTTGCGGCTCAATCGGATAATGTTAACCCATGAGGGATTTCTTTTCTGCTGACGGATGGTTGAATACTTCCATCGTGTCAATCAATGATTTTCTGTGGTCCTGCATTCTTGTAGCAGGACTTATTGCCTATGCCTTGTGGTTCACGTGGAAGACACGTTTCGTACAGTTCCGCATGATAGGGAGATGATACGGCTTCTGGGCGAGTCTACCGGCAAGCATGGTGACGGTGAGAAACATGTTTCGTCTTTCCAGGCTTTTGCGGTTTCAATAGCCTCACGTGTAGGAACAGGAAACCTTGCCGGTGTGGCAAGTGCCATCGCCATCGGCGGTCCGGGGGCTGTCTTCTGGATGTGGGTGATAGCTCTGCTGGGTTCAGCGACAGCTTTCGTCGAATCGACGCTTGCCCAGCTTTATAAGCGTCGTCATGCCGACTCGTTCATCGGCGGCCCTGCTTATTATATCCTGCACGGCATGCACTGCCGGTGGATGGCGCAGCTCTTTGCCGTACTCATCACCATGACCTTCTGCATGGCTTATATCTCCGTACAGAGCAATACCATCTGCGGTGCCATGCAGAAAGCCTTTTCCGTAGACTCTTTCTGGATGGGTGTAGTGCTTGCGGTACTCTCGCTGGCAATCGTCTTCGGCGGCATTCAGCGCATTGCAAAAGTGAGCAGCGTTCTCGTCCCGCTGATGGCGGTGGGGTATGTGATTCTTGCGCTTGTCATCATCGCCATGAACATCCAGCTCATTCCTCATGTCTTCCGTATAATCGTAGAGAACGCCTTTGGTATCGGACCTGTTGCCGGTGGAGGGCTGGGAGCCACGATGATAAACGGCATCAAGCGCGGTCTCTTCAGCAATGAGGCCGGCGAGGGGTCGGCTCCTAACATTGCTGCCACAGCCTCGACCACCCATCCCGTGAAGCAGGGGCTTATCCAGTCGCTCGGCGTGTTCACCGACACGCTGCTCGTATGCAGCTGCACGGCTTTCATCATCATCAGCAGCGGTATCTACACCAACAGTTCCGAGTCGGGAATCCTGCTCACGCAGGGTGCGCTGGAAAGCGAGGTGGGCAGTGCCGGTCCAGTCTTCGTCGCCATAGCCATCTTCTTCTTCGCTTTCAGCAGCATTATCGGCAATTACTACTATGGCGAGGCCAACGTGCGTTTCCTGACACATCGTCCCTCGGCAATCATCTTCCTGCGCGTGATTACCGGCGGCGTGATGGTCATGTTCGGTGCGGTTGCCAGCCTCGATCTTGTATGGAGTCTCGGCGACCTTTTCATGGGACTGATTACCGTCTGCAACCTCGTAGCGATTTTCACTCTTGGCAAGTATGCCTTCCATCTCCTTGCGGACTACCGCCGCCAAAAACGTTCGGGTGTGAAGAGCCCTGTGTTCCGACGTGAGACGATGCCGGAGATAGCAGAGGAATTGGAATGCTGGTAAGCCGTCTGTTCCGTTTTTAGTCTGTGCTTTTCTGTCTGTCGGCAATGAAGCCGTCGACAGAATATTTACCGGCACCGGCGAACCATGAGAGGACGAAGACAACGAGATAGAGAAAAAGCCAGTTCGCCGCCACTGACCGACCCGCCATGGACGGTGGTGAAGGCCACGAACATGGTGAAAATCATCGGCAGGATTGTCAACCGTGTGAGGATGCCTATGGCGAATGCAACCCCGCAGATAAGTTCGCCGAAGATGCTTAATGCGACCGCCACGTCGCCGTCCATGCCGAACAGTACAGGAAAATGAGCTGCCGTCTCGGCGAAATGCTCCAGTTTGTCAAGACCGTGGCTGGCGAATGTGAGTCCGAAGATGAGGCGTGATGCCAGCAGTATGAGTGATGCCTTTGTGTCCTCCGGGTTGCGAGGGAACAGTAGTCTTAAACTTTTCATTTCTTGTTATCCTTTTATATTTCATATTGTGGTTTGCTGTTTGCAAAGTTAGGGATAAATCCCCTTTCTTGCAAAGGATAGACTGCATAATTCTGTCTGCAACACAGGAAATGCCACATCTTTGACAGCAGTGAAGGTCCTCTTTCATGGTTTGCAGGTGGGATTTATCGTTATTTAACTTTCTGGAGGCACATTTGTTATCTTGGCGTCCGGCGGGAAACATTACCTTTGCGGCAGAAACAATTAATCAGTAGCATTTATGGCAAATAAGATGAAAGACTTTCTCCCGAAGATTGAGATGGAGAAGATGCGGACTCTGCTGGAAACAGAAGAGAAGTATGAGACCGGGCAGATTACGCTTGAGGAGGCCCGTGATGTGATGCGGACGAAAGTGGGTACTATCCGTCCCTATCACATTGCCTATATGGAGCAGAACCTGAAAGCCGGCGATGACGACGAGTGTATCCGGGTGGATATGCGGAAGGTGATGGAACTGCTGGACGGCTTCATGGACAACAGTCGCCCGGAACTTCCGGCAGACCATCCGCTTTCACATTACTACAAGGAGAACGATGAGATGCGCCGGCTGATGCTTGCCGTGGAAGATCTCGTGCAGTATCCGCTGATCAAGAACCAGTGGTTGGAACTCTATGACCAGATACGCCGTTACCCTGTTCATTACCAACGCAAGCAGAACCAGCTCTATCCGCTGCTGGAACAGAAGGGATTTGACCGGCCTACTACGACGATGTGGAATTTCGACGATCTCATCCGGGATGAAATCAGGGAGGCTGCAGAGCTGCTGGAGAAAGGTGAGGAAGAGCGGTTCATCGCTGCGCAGCCGGTGCTTGTGGCCCATGTCCGCGACCTGATGGAGAAGGAAGAGGCCATTCTTTACCCCACATCGCTTGCCCTCATCACTCCCGAGGAGTTTGAAGACATGAAGTCGGGAGATCAGGAAATCGGTTTTGCCTTCTTCAGCGTGGAGAACACCTCATCCCCCTGTCTCCCAGCCGCAGGCATCCGGCGCAGCCTTTGCCGCTGACCTTCAGGCACTGCTCAGTAAGTATGGCTATTCGGCCGGCCCGCAGCAGGAGCTGGATGTGACGACGGGCAAACTGACACTGGAACAGATCAATCTCATCTACAAGCATCTGCCTGTAGACATCTCGTTCGTGGACGAGAACGAACTGGTGAAGTTCTATTCAGACACCGACCATCGCATCTTCCCAAGGTCGAAGAACGTTATCGGACGGCAGGTTGTCAACTGCCATCCACGGAAGAGCGTGCATATCGTGAAGGAAATTGTTGAGAAATTCCGCAGCGGAGAGCAGGACAAGGCCGAGTTCTGGATCAACAAGCCCGGGGTGTTCATCTACATCGTCTATATTGCCGTGCGTGATGCAGAGGGACGCTTCCGCGGTGTGTTGGAGATGATGCAGGACTGTACGCATATCCGTGAACTGGAGGGGTCGCAGACCCTCTTGACATGGGCGGGAAAAGACAAAACCACGGGAATGCCTGTGTCCAATGGCGATTCCGATGATGCCGGTAAGGAAGAAAGGCGGTCCGCCCCCTCTGTCGGCTCCCTCGAAATCCATTCAGATACCCGTCTGAAAGATCTCTTTGACATCTATCCTCACCTCAGGAAGGAACTTGCTGCACGCTATCCCTCCTTCAAGATGCTGAATTCGCCTCTGGGCAGGATTATCCTCAAAAAAGCTACCATCCGCATGGCGGCGGAGCGGTCCGGGCTGGGGGAGGAGCAGCTGATAAAGCTGATAAAGGAGTGCCTGTAAGGCGGTCGTAGGATCTCGTCTCCTTTCCCTACCCACGTTTTCTCTCCTCATGGACTGCTCCGGGCAGGGGAGGGTGCGGACGCTCCTTTTTCATTCCTCATTCTTGCAGGGTTCAAGGAAAATGCTTACTTTTGTGAACAAGAATCACAGATTATGACAAGACGAATGTTCCAGCTTCTGGTCATGGGGCTGATGCTCATAGGGATAAGTTCCTGCAAGGAGGAAAAGAAATCGAACGACATCATCACGAAGATAGTGCCGAAACCCAAGGTGCCGAGTGGTCCGCAGCGTCTGTCCGACTTCCTGTATGAGAAGAAAGTGAAGTGGCTGGGGGGTACGTTTATGATACGCATCCGCCGCTTTGCGGACAAGTCGCTCGCTATGGTACACGACGAGGACGGCAGGGAGTATTACGACAACAAGATTCTGCTTCAGGTACTGCGGCAGGACGGCTCACTGTTCTACGACCGTACATTCACGAAAGACGACTTCAGGGAGTGTGCAGACAGCCAGTATGGCAGGGACGGCGCACTTGTCGGCTTCATGTTCGACCGTGCCGAGGGAAAGACGCTCTATTTCGGTGCCAGCGTCGGATCACCCGACCCGAACAGCGACGAGTATGTGCCCATGGACGTGACGCTCGACAACATGAGCCATCTGCGCATCACCAAGGCTACCCAGCTTGACACCCCCGGCGACCAGCCCCTCCCCGAGAAGCAGAAGACAGAGGCGGAGATGTCCGAGGAAGAGGGCGTATAAGGGCTTTCCTGAATGAAAGATAGTAAATGAAGAAAGTGTGTCACACATCCATATCGTAGGGACAGACGAGGGCGTCTGTCCCTATTTTAGCTACTATATGGACTTTTCACAGCCCTTCGTTTTCTCCCGGTATTTCGCTCCTCGTAAGGAAAAGACGCATACGGACAGGGGAAGTCGACGCATCCCCGTATGCCAGACTCTGCTGCAGGCCCTTGTCCCCAACCGTCTGGGAATCCTGTTCCCAGACAGTTGGGAACAGGATTCCGGTGCTTGGGGACTGCGGTTCCCAAGGCTTGGGAACAATCGGAGCATTGCTGCGATGTGACACGGTATGTGGAAGATTCTTTTTCGATGTCAGTGCGCATTTTTTCCTTTTGTACTTTGCTTATATGTTTTTTATTTGTATCTTTGCGCATGATAAGGGAATTCTAAAATAACAAAATGGCTAAAATAAAGACAATCGGTATTTTGACTTCCGGTGGTGATGCACCGGGTATGAATGCGGCCATCCGTGCTGTGACAAGAGCGGGTATCTACAACGGTTTCGATATAAAGGCGGTCTATCGCGGCTATGACGGACTGATTACAAACGATATACGTCCTTTTACAACCGAGAATGTCAGTGGGATTATCGGCCAGGGCGGAACCATCCTGAAGACGGCGCGCTCTAAGGAATTCGCTACGGAAGAAGGCAGGAAGAAAGCCTATGACAACCTTGTTGCCGCAGGCATTGATGCACTGGTTGTCATTGGTGGAAACGGATCGCTGACAGGTGCCATGAAAATCGCACAGGAATTTGACATCTGCTGTATCGGCCTGCCCGGCACCATCGACAACGACCTTTATGGGACGGACAATACTATCGGCTATGATACGACGATGAACACCATAGTGGAGTGTGTCGACCGGATCCGTGATACTGCACAGAGCCACGAGCGCATCTTCTTTGTCGAAGTGATGGGACGTGATGCGGGATTTCTCGCCCAGAACTCGGCCATTGCCAGCGGAGCCGAGGCGGCCATTATCCCGGAGGATTCGACGGATGTGGACCAGCTGGCACGTTTCATGGAACGCGGCATCCGTAAATCGAAGAGGAGCTGTATCGTCATCGTGTCAGAGAGTCCCAAATGCGGGGCGATGTATTATGCCGACCGTGTGCGCAAGGAATTTCCCGACTATGATGTGCGTGTCTCCATCCTGGGGCACTTGCAGAGGGGCGGACGCCGTCGGCACGCGACCGCATCCTGGCAAGCCGTACGGGAGTGGGGGCCGTCGAGGCCATTATGCAGGGACAGCGCAACATCATGGTAGGCGTGAGGAACAATGAAGTCGTCTACGTGCCCCTGTCAGAGGCGATCCGTTCAGACAAGCCTTTCGACAGGAAACTCATCAAGGTACTCGACGAGCTGAGCATCTGATTGCGGTACATGATCTGCACCTGTTCGTTTGTAGAAGAAAGTAATAATAAAAAAACAATAAAGATATTTATGTCACAGATTAATGGGCATATCTCCCAGATTATCGGTCCTGTTATCGATGTATTCTTTGATACCAAGGGAGAGAATCCTGAAAAGGTTCTGCCTAAGATTTACGATGCCCTGCGCGTAAAGCGTCCGAACGGGCAGGATTTGATCATCGAGGTACAGCAGCACATCGGGGAGGATACCGTGCGCTGTGTGGCTATGGACAATACCGAAGGGCTGCAGCGCGGTCTTGAAGTCGTACCGACAGGCAGCCCCTATCGTCATGCCCGCAGGAGAGCAGATCAAGGGACGCATGATGAACGTCATCGGCCAGCCTATCGACGGTATGGAACCTCTGAAGATGGAGGGGGCTTACCCCATTCACCGTGAGGCACCGAAGTTCGAAGAACTGTCTACGCACAAGGAGATGCTCCAGACAGGCATCAAGGTCATCGACCTGCTTGAACCTTACATGAAAGGTGGCAAGATCGGCCTCTTCGGTGGTGCCGGCGTGGGCAAGACGGTGCTCATCATGGAGCTGATCAACAACATTGCCAAGGGCCACAACGGCTACTCTGTGTTTGCCGGTGTGGGTGAGCGTACCCGTGAGGGGAACGACCTGATCCGTGATATGCTGGAGTCTGGCGTCATCCGCTATGGCGAGAAGTTCCGCAAGGCGATGGAAGAAGGGCAAGTGGGATCTCTCGCTTGTCGATCAGGAGGAAATACAGAAGTCGCAGGCTACCCTTGTCTATGGACAGATGAACGAGCCGCCGGGGGCACGTGCCTCAGTGGCGCTTTCGGGTCTGACCGTTGCCGAGGAGTTCCGTGACCATGGCGGCAAGAACGGTGAACCGGCCGATATCATGTTCTTCATCGACAACATCTTCCGTTTCACGCAGGCAGGTTCAGAGGTTTCGGCGTTGCTGGGACGTATGCCTTCAGCCGTAGGTTACCAGCCGACGCTGGCCAGTGAGATGGGTGCCATGCAGGAACGCATCACCTCGACAAAGCGCGGCTCGATCACTTCTGTACAGGCTGTCTATGTACCGGCTGACGACCTGACCGACCCGGCCCCGGCTACCACGTTCACCCATCTGGATGCAACGACCGAGCTGAGCCGTAAGATTACCGAGCTGGGTATCTATCCGGCGGTAGACCCGCTGGGCAGTACGTCGCGTATCCTCGACCCGCTGATTGTCGGCAAGGAACACTATGACTGTGCGCAGCGAGTAAAGCAGCTGTTGCAGCATTACAATGAACTGCAGGACATCATCGCCATTCTGGGTATGGATGAACTCTCGGACGAGGACAAGCTGGTCGTGAACCGTGCCCGCCGGGTGCAACGCTTCCTTTCCCAGCCGTTTACCGTCGCCGAACAGTTCACAGGTGTCAAGGGAGTCATGGTTCCTATCGAAGAGACCATCAAGGGCTTCAACGCCATCTTGGACGGTGAGGTCGACGATCTGCCGGAGCAAGCGTTCTTGAATGTCGGTACGATTGAAGATGCCAAGGAGAAGGCCAAGCACCTTCTGGAGGCTAGCAAGTAATCATCCCTTGAACGGAAAGAAAAGTAATTGAATTGTCTATGTTGACACTTAGGATAGTTTCCCCGGAGAGGGTTGTCTTTACAGGCGAGGTCGACAGCGTGCTGGTCCCCGGGACTGTAGGTCAGTTTGAAATACTCAACGACCACGCACCGATCATCTCGACACTGGTTGAAGGCAAGGTCGTCTACAGCGTAAAAGGCACAAAGAAAGAGCTTCGGATCGTCGGCGGTTTCGTCGAGGTGAAGAAGAACGAGGTGAGCCTTTGTGTGGAAATCTGAGGGAAAAGGGACAGACGGCGGTGCGGATGGACTGTAACAAGGTTTATAAGAGGTATCAGAAGATCAGCCTGTGGATCATTGCAGGGCTCTATCTTTCGGGTATGCTTGTGGTGCAGCTGACAATGCACTCGTCTTATGCCTATATGCTGACAATCAGCGCACTGTTCTCGCTCGTCACCGTCTCCGTCTATGGAGGGGCTTGGAAGGCGGTAGCCGGAAAGTCGTCGGGCATACTGGGAAAGTTCTATCTTGCCGCCTCGGCATTGCGTATGTTGCTGGCATTCCTGGTTGTCCTGGTCTATGCCTTTGCGGTGAAGGACCGCACGAGGGTGATGGGTTTCGCCGTTGTCTTCATGGCCTTCTACATCGTACTGCTGGCCTTCGACACCATCTATTTTTCAAAAGTGGAAAAGAACAATAAAACAATAATTGACGAATGAAATATCTCAAGCATTTGCTTTGCATGGTCGTGATGCTCTTCCTGCTTTCTGCCTGGTGCGGCAGCATCCGAGAACAAAGGCGGAGGTGTCGATCTGCAGGGCATATTGTGGGGACACATTAAAGACTCGTATGAGTGGCATGTCACCAACATCGGTGACAAGCCGGTCGTCATCAATCTGCCGGTCATCGTGAAAACCTCCACGGGCTGGTACACGGGTTGGGCGGAGGATTTTGCCGAGGAACCGTTGGAAGCCGGCCCTCATGCCGGCTACCGTCCTTGCAGGAACAATCCGGACCTGTTCATTGCGACAAAGGGCAACTACGAGCGGAGAATCGTCGAACTGCAGAAGGACGGGACGGAAGTGCGCCCCTTTGACCTGTCGATAACGAAGTCCGTATGTGTCCTGTTCATCGATGCCATCCTGCTGCTGCTGTGCATACTCATCCCTGCACGGTGGTGCCGGCGGCATAAGGTTACGGACAAGGCGCCGAAGGGTTTCACGGGACTGATGCATATGTTCGTGATGTATGTATATGATGAGGTAATCAGGCCGACGCTGGGCAAGGAGGCTGACCGGTATGCCCTTATCTGCTGACCTGTTTCTTCTTCATCTTCGTCGCCAATGTGATGGGGATCGTACCGTTCCCGCCGGGTGGCGGCAACCTGACGGGTAACATTACCATTACGTTCTTCCTTGCTGTCTGTACGTTCCTGGTAACCAATATCTCTGGGACGAAGCATTACTGGAAGGACATCTTCTGGCCGGATGTACCGGCGTGGCTGAAAGTGCCGGTACCTTTGATGCCGATTATCGAGATCTTCGGTATCTTTACAAAACCGTTCGCCTTGATGGTCCGTCTCTTTGCCAATATGATGGCAGGCCATGCCATTGCCCTTGCATTGACGTGTATCATCTTCATCATGGCGACAATGGGTGTTGTACTTAGCTCTTCAATGACGGTAGTGAGTGTGGGTATGAGCATCTTCATGATGCTGCTTGAAATTCTGGTCAGCTTCATTCAGGCATTGGTATTTACAATGCTGAGCGCAGTGTTCATTTCTCTGGCACGTGTACATGAAGTACGGGCTGATAAATAAGCAGCCCGCCGGTTGTCTGCCGGAAGACGCTGCGGGGGCGGCAATATAGCGGTTAGGCTGGCATTTCCGGCTGCTTGAAAGCTATAGATGCCAGTCGTGACGGCCTCGTTATAGGACTGATAGCTTTTCTAGTCTCTCTAGTATCGCCAGTTCCAATAGTTCCGCTAGTCTCGATAGCTTCATCAGAATCCTGCCATCGCTCTTTCTCTCAGCACCCCGGTAACCGGCTAAAAAGGCAGCCAAGGCTCGGTGTAAAGCCTCTCCCTGCTGCCCTGGAAATAGAAGAAAATAAAAACAATTAATATTTAAAAGCAAAAAACTATGTTGACATCATTGTTATTAGCAGCAGAAACTGCAAAGTTGGGCGCCGCTATCGGTGCAGGTATCGCAGCCGTAGGCGCAGGTCTTGGTATTGGTCGTATCGGTGGACAGGCTATGGATGCCATGGCACGCCAGCCGGAGAAAATCGGTGACCTTCGTTCTTCAATGATTATTGCGGCTGCCCTTGTCGAGGGTGTTGCTTTCTTTGCAGCAATCATTGCTCTTCTCTGCGTTTTCTAAACCGGAGTTGAAGGCTATTTATACAAAATTGATAAGAAAAGTAATTTAGCAGCTTATGTCATTATTATTGCCAGATGGCGGTTTGCTCTTTTGGATGACCCTTGTCTTTCTGGTGGTCTTCTTTATCTTATGGAGATGGGGTTTCCCGTCCATCATCAAGATGGTGAACGAGCGCAAGGAGTATATCGACGAGAGTCTTGCCAAGGCAGAGGAGGCCAACCAGAGGCTTGCCAACATTCAGAAACAAGGTGAGGAGCTGCTTATGGAGGCACGTGAGAAGCAGGCGCAGATTCTTCGGGAAGCGTCTGACACACGTGATGCCATAGTCGGACAGGCACAGGAGAAGGCACACGAAGAGAGTGCCCGCATCATCGCTGAAGCCAAGGCTGAGATAGAAAACCAGAAGCAGGCTGCCATCCGTGACATCCGTTCGCAGGTAGCTGAACTTTCGGTTCAGATTGCCGAGAAGATTCTGCACAAAGGAGCTTGCCGGCTCTGCCGAGCAGACCCGGCTTATTGACAGCTTGTTGGATGAAGTTGCTTCTACTAACGGAACAGAAAGTAAATAATCGCTTATGAATACAGGTGTAATATCGGTTCGCTATGCCCGTGCGCTGTTGAAGTGTGCCTGTGAGCAAAAACTCGAGGACAAGGTATATGTCGTCATGCAGGCCCTTGCCCGGAGTTATCTTCAGGCACCGGAACTCCGCATGACGATTGAAAGTCCGATGCTTCCGAAGGAGAAGAAGCGCAAGCTGTTGGAAGTAGCCTGTGGAGAAGACAGTCCGGAGCTGGTAGGAGACTTCCTTTCCCTTGTAATGAAGAAGGACAGAGAGGAACTGCTTCAGTTCATGGCGAATGACTATGTCGCTCTGTATCGCAAGCAGAAGAACATCATCTGTGGAAAGGTCATCACCGCTTCTCCTGTTTCTTCCCAGACAGAAGACAAGATGAAAGCGCTCGTACAGTCCAGGGCACATGGCACTGTCGAATTCAACACTGAAGTCGACCCTTCACTCATCGGCGGTTTCATCCTCGAGTACGATACTTACAGAATGGATGCCAGCGTGAAGAACAAGCTGAATGCTATCCTCACACAATTAAAAAAAGTAATAAATCAATAACATGTCAGATAAAATTAAACCAAGTGAGGTGTCTGAGATTCTTGCAAGGAACTACAGGGCATCAACTCGGAGGAGAAGTTTGATGAAGTCGGCACTGTACTGACTGTCGGCGATGGCGTGGCTCGCGTCTATGGCCTTCGCAATGCTGAAGCTAATGAGTTGCTTGAATTTGAGAATGGCACTATGGCGATTGTCATGAACTTGGAGGAAGACAATGTCGGTTGTATTCTCCTCGGGCCTACAGCAGGCATCAAGGAGGGACAGAGCGTCAGGCGTACACATCGTATTGCTTCCATCCGGGTCAATGACAGCTTCTTGGGACGTGTAGTCAATCCGCTGGGAGTGGCAATCGATGGAAAGGGAGATCTTGATCTGACTGATGCTTTCGAGATGCCGCTGGACAGAAAGGCCCCAGGTGTCATCTACCGTCAGCCGGTGAAGGAACCGCTTCAGACAGGTCTGAAGGCTGTTGACTCGATGATTCCTATCGGACGTGGCCAGCGTGAGTTGATCATCGGTGACCGGCAAACCGGCAAGACCGCCATCGCTGTTGATGCCATCATCAACCAGAAAAGCTTCTATGAGCAGGGACAGCCGGTCTATTGTATCTATGTCGCCATCGGTCAGAAGGCCTCTACCGTAGCAGCCTTGGTACAGAATCTGAAGGATCACGGAGCACTGCCTTATACGATTATCGTCAGTGCAACGGCTGCCGACCCTGCTGCAATGCAGTATTATGCGCCGTTTGCCGGTGCTGCCATCGGTGAGTATTTCCGTGATCGGGGTTACTCTGCCCTCGTCGTCTATGATGATCTGTCGAAGCAGGCGGTTGCCTATCGTGAAGTGTCACTGATTCTCCGTCGTCCTTCCGGACGTGAGGCGTATCCGGGTGATGTCTTCTATCTCCACTCCCGTCTGCTGGAGCGTGCAGCGCGTATCAACGACCAGCAGGAAATTGCCGAGAAGATGAACGATCTGCCGGAGTGCATGAAGGGTCATGTCAAGGGCGGTGGTTCGCTTACGGCCCTGCCGATTATCGAAACACAGGCAGGTGACGTGTCCGCCTACATCCCAACCAACGTGATTTCCATTACCGACGGTCAGATTTATCTTGAGTCCGACCTCTTCAACCAGGGCTTCCGGCCTGCCATTAACGTGGGGATCTCTGTTTCTCGTGTAGGTGGATCGGCACAGGTCAAGAGTATGAAGAAGGTGGCGGGAACGCTGAAGATCGATATGGCGCAGTACCGTGAGCTGGAGGCTTTCTCCAAGTTCTCGTCCGATATGGACAAGGTGACGGCCATGACGCTCGACCGTGGGCGTAAGAATAACCAGCTGCTGATACAGCCGCAGTACAGTCCGATGCCGGTGGGTGAGCAGATTGCCATCCTCTATTGTGGCGTACATGGACTGATGCGTGATGTACCGGTAGACCAGGTCCGCCAGTGTCAGGACCAGTTCCTCGACAGTATGCGTTCAGCTCATTCCGATGTTATCAGTGAACTGGCTGCCGGTAAACTGGAAGATACTTCTGTAAAGGTGATAGAGGAAGTCATGGGCAATATTGCCGGACAATATAAATAAAGACAATAAAGAATGGCATCGTTAAAGGAAATCAAGACTCGTATAGCCAGTGTCCAGAGTACCCGCAAGATTACGAGTGCGATGAAGATGGTAGCCTCGAGCAAGCTGCACCATGCGCAGTATGCCATCGAGTGTATGCTTCCTTACGAGGCTATGCTCGAGCATATTCTCAGGACTTTCCTTGTCTCTACGCCCGATACGGAGACTCCGTTCGACGTACAGCGTCCTGTGAAACGTGTAGCTTTGCTGGTTTTCTCTTCCAACAGTTCTCTCTGTGGCGGATTCAATGCCAATGTTATCAAACTTATGCAGCAGGCGATAGATGAATACCATTCCAGAGGGCTGACAGACAAGGATATAACAATTTATCCAGTGGGAAGAAAGGTGGCTGAGGCAGCAAAGAAGCGGGGATATACCTGTGTGTGTCCTTATCCTAATCTTGCAGACAAGCCCAACTCGGAGGAGTGCCGGAACATTGCCAAGGAGTTGGGACAGAAATGGCTGGATGGCGAGTACGATAAGGTGGAGATTATTTATCATCACTTCAAGAGTGCTGGCAGCCAGATTCTCCAGCGCAAGAATTTCCTTCCGATTGACCTTGAGGAAGAACTCAGTGCCAATACAGAACGTGACTTGTCTTCTGACCTGACGACAAAGGCCGCACAGGATTATCTCAAGAGAAAAGGGAAGACGGCAGAGCAGAAGACCGGAAATGAAACCGTTGTGCCTCTGAATGACGATTTCATTGTTGAGCCTGACTTGCAGACGGTATTGAGGGCACTGGTGCCGAAGCTGCTCCATCACATGGTCTTTACGGCTCTTCTGGACAGCAATGCCTCCGAGCATGCAGCACGCATGGTAGCCATGCAGACTGCTACGGACAATGCTGACGATCTGCTTCGCTCGCTTAATTTGCAATACAACAAGTCGCGTCAGGCTGCCATCACCTCAGAGTTGCTCGATATTGTCGGCGGTACGGTAAACAACTGATGCTTGTCAGGCTCTCTTGAACCGATACAGAATAAATGAAAAAACAAGGGTGTGCCAAAACATAGATTAGTGAGAAGTCTTCTTTCTTATTGACAGTTCCCACACCTGTTTATCGTCTAAACCAACCGTTATCATTGAACTTCCAGCTCTTTGATAACGGTTGTTTTGGGTCAGTAGATAATTAATGGACCAGTAGATAATTAACGGGGATTATCATTTACACCCACACTGATTCTTTCCTGTCTGTGCGTTGAGGGTAAACACGAATGGTGTTGAGGGTGTACACCAATGGTGTTGAGGGTGTACACCCATGGTGTCAAGGCTCAGTACGGATCACGTTAAGTATTATAATAATCGAATAGAAGTAGTTATTCTTGAAAATAAGCTTTCTGAATAATCCCGATAAAGAGGCTGCCGCAGCAGAATATACTTTAGGGTTAAGACATAGTCTGGTATTTACCCACGGCAGATGCGCCTGTGATTGGTCTGCTGTGAGATTATTTTCCTGTCACTGCCGTCACTCTATAAATTTATATAACAAACTAATAAACAATGTGTTAGTGAAGAATGTTAAAAGTGACAGCAAATGAGAAATAGACTTTTTCAGTAAACAGTCGGTAATTCTGTTCTCATTGTCAAGCATCCTGTCCACTCTAAACTTTAGAAGATCATTTTATAAGTAGAATGGGTCTATCCCCCATGAAAAATCTACTGTCCCATTTTTATTGTCAGTTGATTTTAGGGATAATGGGGTCTTGACACACGCTTGTTTTCATTGTGTGCAACAGAGTTTCTGATGTGGTTCTGAGCGATGAGCTTCGGGTGCAGACTTAGAATTCAATCGTGATGCGCCCATTGATTTGTCTTCCTGTGAGATAGTTCGAACGGCATATTGCTGTCCGGCAATGTCCGTTACCCAATAGTAGGAATTGACATTGTTGATGCCGAAGAGGTTCAGAAGGTCTATTCCAAGCCAGATGTTCTTGAAGACAGTGTTGCGGCTGCCATCATGATTGTCCAACAGACGGTAGCTCATGCCCATGTCGGCACGCTTGTAGGCGGACGCACGGAAGGTATTGTTCTCCAGTTCCTTATGTGGGGCAGAGAATGGAAGTCCATCTGCATAAGTCAGTCTCAACGACATACGCCATCGTGTAGAGCCTGGGAAGAAATCGGTAAAGTAGAGGTGAAGTGCATACCGTTGGTCGGTCGGGAGAGGAATCCGCTTGCCATTCAGCTTCATGCTGGTGTTCATTACGCTAAGGGTCAGCCATGAATCCGTACCGGGTACGAACTCTCCGAAGAGCTTCAAATCGAGTCCTGTGGAACGTCCTGTAGCTGTATTTTCCCCATAGTATGTCACTTTCACGTTGTCAACCGAGTAGGGTACAAGCCGTGAGAGGGCCTTGTAATATGCTTCGGCTGTGAACTTGAAGGGGCGGCCTAACATCTCAAAGCGATAGGATATGCCGGCCAGTGCGTGGATGGAACGCTGTGCCCGGATTTTCTGGTTGAGTGTGGCGTATGTGATGCCGTTGACCATTGATGTATCACGGAGTTCCTTATAGAACGGTGCCTGATAATAGAGCCCGCCGGCAAGACGGAAGCTGAGATTGCGGTTTCTGCCCGGTGTGATGGTAAGGGATGCACGAGGGGAGAAGAGGCTCTCACCGTTGAAGTTCCAGTGAGCGAAGCGTACGCCGTAATTCAAGGTGAAGAGGGTAGGGACTGAGTCGCGTGTCTGAAAGTTCCATGTGTCTTGCAGATAGCTTTCAAAGCGTTTTGCATTGAGTTCGTTACGTGCCCGGAGCGAATAGATCATCTTCAGGTCGCGCCCTGTATGAGGTACGTTATAGCCCGCAGAATCACGGTATTCATATTCAGCCGAGTTCTCTTTGATACGTTCAAGCTTATAAGTCACAGCACCTTCAATCTTGTGTTTACCCGTACGGTGCTGCATCATCAGCTTCAAACTCTGCACATTAGCATTGAGATAGTCGCGAGAATGCTGCATATACGTACCCACACCGAGGTTTTCAGATGTCTCCGTCTGTGTCAGCCAGTACTGTCCTTGAATGTCATAACGCTCCTGCTCCTTCGTTGTGAAAGCCGATGCGAGGAGGGATAGGTCTGTGCGTGAACTCAAATGGCGTGTGATAGCCAACGAACCGAAGAAGGTACGGAAGAGATCTTTCTCCTGTCCATCGAAGTAGACACGGAACTTTTTCACGTTTTGCAGCGTACCAAAGTTTGTCTCACGGTCTTCTGGCTCGAAGTTATAGCGGTTTTCAGAGATGTTACCGATGAAATCTACCTGCCAACGTTTGTTGGGTTGCCATGAGAGATAAGTCTGATAATCGAGGAATGACGGACGATATTCGCCCTTTGTTTGGAGTGAACCGAGGAGGTAACGATTGGTTTTATAACGCACACCATTGGTCCATGTCAACTTCTTCGTAGCCAATCCAAGATAGGTACTGGCACCTAAAAGTGAGGCAGAGACGGAGGCTTCCGTCTTCTTCGGGCGTTTGTAGGTGATGTCTAAGGCTGAACTCATCTTGTCACCATATTTCGCTTCGAATCCACCGGTTGAGAAACCAACGCTCTCTACCATGTCGGGATTGATAATAGAGAGTCCTTCTTGCTGTCCGCTTCGCACAAGGAAGGGACGGAACACTTCTATATTATTGATATAGACAGAGTTTTCATCGAAGGTACCACCACGCACGTTATATTGTGAGGATAGCTCCGAGTGGGTCGAAACACCAGCCTGTGTCTGTACCATTTCTTCGACAGCATTGCCAGAAGTAGAGGGTCCTTGTTTAGTTTTTTTGATATCCAATTCTTCCGTTGTTCCGTGCTGTTTGGCTTTACCCTGCACTACAATCTCCTGCAATTCGTTGTCGTCAGCAAGCTGTACGAGTAATGTCTGCTTTCCCTTTGGGCGCACGAGAATCCTCGTCTTGGTCTTGTAGCCAATCATTGAAAAGCGCACCTTCACGGAGTCTTCACTCTGCAACTGCATACTGAACTCGCCTTTTAGGTTGGTCATCGACAGTTTTCCCTGCGAAACAACCATGACAGAAGCCAACTCGATAGGGTTGCCCTCCTTGTCGGAAACCTTCCCTTGCAGTGTGAACGATTGTGCAAATGCCAACTGGGCAGTCACTATGAACAATAGTAGTAATATGTATTTCAGAATATCCTTACGTTTCATACATCATATAACGTTGCTGATTTCGTTTTATTGTCTTTTCTCAGTTGCTTAGAAGTGAAAGACCTGCTGCAAAAGCGGTTCTTGCGCTTTTGCAGAAAAAGATAATTGCTTTTTATTTATCTTATTTATGTGTTTCAATTTGATGTATAATATTTTTTTATATCTTTGTGATGAACAAATTATGCCATTTGAAATATGATGAAGAAGCTTATCTTATTTACCTTTGTGTTTTTAGGACTATTAGTTACAGCCTTTGTTCTTTACGTTTGGAATCAGAAACGTACGTCTTTAAAATGGGAAGATGTACAAGTATATAATGCAGACAAGATACCCGTCGAGCCAAAAGATTTCCGAAATGACTTTGAAGAGATGTTCAACCTCGTCAAAGAGCGGTATGTATATAAAGATGAGAAGCATCTAAATCTTGATTCGATTCATACTGTCTACATTCAGCGTCTTGATACTATGCAGTCGAAGGTGGCTTATTCATTGTTGATAAAGGAGTTCTTTGGTAATCTGAAATGTGCTCACGCAGATAATGTATCCATAGAGGAACCTTGGTTTATACAGGGAGATCAAATTATTGTGATTGATAATCGGGTGTTCGTTGACAAGCCTTCTAACTCTGCAATTAAAGCTGGTTTGCGGGATAAAGATGAGATTGTTTCGGTGGATGGAGTGCCAGTAAATAAATGGGTAACTGATAAAAGCAAGTATGTTTCTGCTTCTACTGATGCTGCACGTTACCTGTATTCAGCAAAGAATATACTATGGAGCTATACGGATTCAGTGAAGAGACTGGACGTTATCCGACAAGGTAAACCTTTAACGCTCACAATTCATCTTCAATCTCAATATATCCCCACAAAGAATAAAGAACAAGATGTGACGTGGAGAAAGCTGTCCTCACAGATTGGATATATTGATGTGAGAAGTATGGTAGAGGGTGTTGATAAGCAGTTTAGTGAGGCTTTGAAGTCATTAAACAATCTTCCATACCTTATTGTGGATATACGTGAGAATACAGGAGGAAACAGTAGTGTCGGGGATTTCATAGCACAGCACCTGATAAAGGGTGAACGGACGATTTGGAACGGCACAAAATTGTCGCCTTCTGCGGATGCTTATAAGGGTAAGGTGATTGTCTTGGAAGGACCTGTTACGGTTTCTGCTGCTGAGAGCTTTCTGATAACAATGAAAGAGAGTGGTGATGCTATCGTTGTTGGTACGCCTTCTGCGGGTGATACTGGTGGTAATCCTCGTTTGTTTAAGACCACGTATGGAATGTACTACTGGATTCCAATCGGTCATCCTTTTAAGTATTCTCCTAAGGGTTTCCCATTAGAGGGCAAAGGCATTAAGCCTCACTACCTTGTACCTATGAAGGTAAATGATTTCTTGTTGGGGAAAGATACTCAACTTTCTTATGCTGAGGAGCTGATACGTAAATAATGAGGAACAATGAAGAAGAACTTACTTTCAAGAATGAGATAAAATGATATAAGTTATCATCTCTCATTATGAGCAATGGATAAAAGCCCAGCAACTATTTATTACCGTGCTTTATACGAAAAAGATGTGCCTACTTAGACACA